>Ga0209452_1000001_pt1 | contig 971202 bp, 840 predicted proteins | sample WorMetimpBELIZE1_FD_187388 | JGI IMG/M metagenome (GOLD analysis project Ga0209452, IMG submission 187388) | Marine gutless worms symbiont microbial communities from Max Planck institute for Marine Microbiology, Germany - Olavius imperfectus... | ecosystem: Host-associated > Annelida >... | reverse complement strand
TCTTAGTCAGTGTGATGGCGGAACCACCCAGCTCTGCACTTGCCGCTTGCAGCGCTTTATCAAACTCCAGTCTGACCTCGACATTTTGCCCTTCCAACTGGTGCGTTGGATTGAAGGTCGCACTGGTCAAGGTTGGCAATGCCTGCGATAGCGTTAAGGTGCTCGTTTCTGTGACCTCGACATTGGATGCGTTGGTTCCCGTCACCACCACGTTGTAGGTGCCATTTGTCTCACCACTGATGTCCATCGCGTTGCTCGTCCAAGCCCCACCGTTTTGCACCGTGGCATTGCTGCTCACGATAGCCGTTTCACTGCCTTGCGCTTTGATTTCTACGCTCACCGTTTGGCCATCAAAGCGTGTTGACGTCCCCGCAATCTGCAATGAGGCCGCATTTGTGCCATCCACATTGCCTACTGGCGTGATCGCCAAGATTGGAGTAATTGGCATCGAGTGGCTGCTGTCATCTGCGCCTGTGTTACCTGACAAATCTTGATAGTCTTTCACCACCAAGCCTGCGGTCAGCTCTGACGTGACGGGCACGACAACGTCACCAGTCCAGACTTTCGCATCCGCTGTCTTGGTCAGTGTGAAGGCGGAACCACCCAGCTCTGCACTTGCCGCTTGCAGCGCTTTATCAAACTCCAGTCTGACCTCGACATTTTGCCCTTCCAACTGGTGCGTTGGATTGAAGGTCGCACTGGTCAAGGTTGGCAATGCCTGCGATAGCGTTAAGGTGCTCGTTTCTGTGACCTCGACGTTAGATGCGTTGGTCCCCGTCACCACCACGTTGTAGGTGCCATTTGGCTCTCCACTGATGTCCATCGCGTTGCTCGTCCAAGCCCCGCCGCTTTGCACCGTGGCATTGCTGCTCACGATAGGCGTTTCACTGCCTTGCGCTTTGATTTCTACGTTCACCGTTTGGCCATCAAAGCGTGTTGACGTCCCCGCAATCTGCAATGAGGCCGCATTCGTGCCATCCACATTGCCTACTGGCGTGATCGCCAAGGTTGGGGTAATTGGCATTGAGTGGCTGCTGTCATCTGCGCCTGTGTTGCCTGATAGGTCTTGGTAGTCTTTCACCACCAAGCCTACGGTCAGCTCTGACGTGACGGGCACGACAACGTCACCGGTCCAGACTTTCGCATCCACTGTCTTAGTCAGTGTGATGGCGGAACCACCCAGCTCTGCACTTGCCGCTTGCAGCGCTTTATCAAACTCCAGTCTGACCTCGACATTTTGCCCTTCCAACTGGTGCGTTGGATTGAAGGTCGCACTGGTTAAGGTTGGCAAGGCCTGCGATAGCGTTAAGGTGCTCGTTTCTGTGACCTCGACATTGGATGCGTTGGTCCCCGTCACCACCACGTTGTAGGTGCCATTTGTCTCACCACTGATGTCCATCGCGTTGCTCGTCCAAGCCCCGCCGCTTTGCACCGTTGCATTGCTGCTCACGATAGGCGTTTCACTGCCTTGCGCTTTGATTTCTACGCTCACCGTTTGGCCATCAAAGCGTGTTGACGTCCCCGCAATCTGCAATGAGGCCGCATTCGTGCCATCCACATTGCCTACTGGCGTGATCGCCAAGGTTGGGGTAATTGGCAATTCATATGACGTATTATCCTCGCCCACATTTCCTACTAAGTCTTTATATTGACTCACCACTAGGCCAACACCGAGTTCTGGTACGTCTGGGACATTAACGGTTCCGGTCCAAACTTTCTTATCAGCAGGATCAGCCGTTAGCGAAGTAACATTGTTCGTTCCCAATGTTGCCGTGGCTTCTTGCAACTCTTTGTCAAACTCAAGCTTAATGTCTACTGCCTTTCCGATTTCTTGATGCAGAGGATCAAACGTTACTTTAGTCAGCGTAGGTAACACACCTTCGACCCCCAGAACCAAACTATCCCCTTTTCCGGGGATAGTGTTGATGCTCTTATAGCTCTCATCATCGACCCGAATGGTTATGTCTTTATTTTCTCTCTCTGGTGTTATGTATATGACTGTCCAAGTTATGTTGTCAGTGGTACTCCAAGATAAAGGTTTTAACTCACCGCCATTATTCTCATCTAACTTTACGTCTGAAATATCGAATTCTGTGACTTCTTCAGTAAAATTAAACGTAAGCGGGACTTCGACGCCACCAGCCAAAGGTGTGCTTGCTGTAGTCGATATTGTTAGCTCAGGAACTGTTGCTGCTTCTACTCTGTATGTTGTCGTTTTTTCCGTTTGATTGCTGACTGCATCAGACGCGATTACTTTTATCGTGTAATCTCCTGGCGATAATAAGTAGTGGAACACATAAGGGTCGCCATCGTTAGTAGGTTCCGTGATTGACTGCGGCCCTACTGGTAGACCCGAACCATTATCAGCCGTTGATGTTACCGAACTCAAGTTTTTATCAGTAACATCAGCAGTTACATCCAACTTATATTTATCATCCGTCGGCGTCATAGAAACTTGATCCGCAGTGATACCAGTGATAACCGGTAACTCATGATCAACAACAGATTCGATACCTTTGGCATCATAAGTCTTATTAAAAAGCTTAAAGTCTGTAACAGCACGTCCCATTGAGTCAGTGACTGTCACTTTGTACATGTATTCAGCTTGGTCATCAATTGCAAAATCCATGGTACCAGTCGCGCTTGACGACGCGACTCTTCCCTCAAAATTAAGCTGTTCTCCGGCTGTTGGAACCATATCAATGGAATAATGAATTGCCTTGACATGCTCCCCCTCTGTAGACGTAATCGTGAACGATTGACTTTCTTTGGTGAATGCTAGCTTGCCTCCCAGCAAGCTAGTCATGTCATTAAATGAGAGAGTAATAGTCGGCGCTGTCAGATCAATATCGATTGTCTGGTTTTCACTCCAACCTACTTTATCCGTAGCTTGAATGCTAACTCGAAGCTGACTTAACCCTTCTAATTCAGTTTTTGGAAGTTCAAAATAGAGATGTGAGTTATCCACACTTGCCTCTTTGTTGAAAACATGACTCGGGTTCGTTGTTGTATATTTGACAGTAGCGATACCGCTGCCTTCATCTCTGATAGAAAACAGGAATCTCACCAAACTAGGGTCTGTAGGTGATTCACTGACAGTAACATCGCTATCAATTATTGGTTTACTGTTATCAACCGTCACGTCAACATCGGTTTCCTTCCAATACTCCCATACATCAAGCGCTTTAATGGACGGACTGATCCCCTGACCATCTAAATCGTCACTAAGAGGCGCATTAAACGTAGAGCATGAGTAGTCATCTCCGCAGTCATTAAATCGGGTGAATTGATCTGGATCATCTTTTAAGTTGTACGACTGCCCTTCCACCGTGGCAATGAGATTTTCTAGGGTTGAATTAACCCCAACCTTTACTTTGAAGTCCATTGAAAGTTCTGAACCTCGGATAATACTATCGTTCTCAGGGCTCGTGATTTCGATCTCAACTCCTGGTGGCGGTAACAACAACTCCAACGGGTAATCTGGCGCCGCATTACCTGCTACATCAGAAAGATTCTTGATGGTAAATAGATATTTTGATTCCCCTGCCGCAAGAAAATCTGAGTAAAGCTCAGTATAAGTGCACGTAGTGAGATCTGCGCTCGTATTACAACTTTTCGGCTCAAACGTTACGTTGAACTTGCTTCTTACCAGTATAGGACGCTTAGTTAGCTCAGTGTTCACTCCGGATAAATTATCTTTAAAGCTCAGAGTGATACTTAAGATTTTGTTTCCATCAGCATCGAAACCAACATTGTTGCTACCAAGCTGGTAAGTACCTCCCGACTGGTAATCTATATCATCAGGAACGGTTGGCGCATCAATATCCATCATGCTAAAGCTAAATTTACTGACCGTCTCTTTATCGTTCTTACCAACAGTTCTGGTGATTAGAACGACAGGCGATACCGACATATTTACGTCCGTCGTCACACTACACTTATAATTTTCTTGCGGATTACTGATCACACCAGAATAGGCGAAATCTGGATCATCATCTGGCGCTTTGTCCGAGGTGTAATTTTCTCTTACCCAACACTCGAGCGTCTCGGCTTTAACCTCACCCGCAGGTCCGAACTCTACATTCAACGTTTTCCCGGAAATATGAGATTGGAAAGGATCTGGCTTAAGCACATCCATTACAACCCCTTCCCTTTGAACGTTAACCGTCTTGGATATTTCATTTATAAGAGGCTGTTCACCGGGGTTATAAACTACATTGTTATATATTTGGAATTTCAACTCGTAACTGCCATTATTACTGAGATCGGACGTAGTTAGCATTCCCGTCCATTTACCTGATGGCTCCTGTCCAAATGTAATGCTATTTATTTGTTCACCATATTTGTAAGTGCCCTCAACTTTAGGGATACCACTTGGGTCCTCAGCATCAATAGTAATGATCACCGGATCATTACGTGTAATTAATCCATTCGTTATCTCTGTCCCATCTTCATAAGAAAACTTCACACTTTCTACGTGAGGCTTCTTATTTTGAACCTTAACTTCATATTCTGTTTCCGTGGTATTTCCACGAACATCTGAACCCTTCAGTCTTATGGTTCTAGTGGAGCTATCACCGTCATTTTGCCCGCCTAAGTTGACTTTCATATCCTCTTCGACTTGAGTGTCGGGATTAGAAGATGTGCCGATATAACTATTAAATGTCAGGGTATCTTTATTTACCCCTTCAGTAGATGGCGCACCTGTTTCATTCAAGTCTTGAGCATAAAGAGTAAAGATATAATTACCGCGATAGTAACTATCAGGCTTAAATCCATTCAGAGTTAAACTTGGCCCCTCGCGATCCAAAATTATGGTTCTAGCTTCGGTGTCTGAATAAAAGCCATATTCATCTATCGCTTTAACGAATAGGTCAGCTCTATTGTTCTCATCGATCGTGACATTGCTACTTTGGGAACTACTGATCTCAATATAGAAAGGCTGAGAAGGGTCTTGGGGTTCAATTGAGCGTATCGCTTCACTGCTTCCAACCTGCCAAACTTCTACTTTGCTCACTTTTGAATCGTCTTTCACAGAAGTTAAGCTAACTTTGAAGTTCGGACCCAACACTCCACTCTTGCCAGAGTTGCTGTCAACCACCCAAGGATTAGCAAGCTCAATCTCAGGGCCTTTATTATCTACTTGAAAAATGAACTCTCCTGTTGCTTCCGCTTTAGGGTACGCGCTGTCAATCGCCTTGACATAGAACGTATTTGTATCTTCATATCTAAATGCGTCGGCGACTAGACGTACCTCTACATTAGGTTGGGTACCAAATAGATAGGGCTCTTCACTCTCAACTGGTTCAGTTTCATAATGCTGCAACGTAAAACGCTTACCAAACTGAGTTTTCATATCCACTTGTACTTCACTCAACGGACTTAAGTCACCAGCGTCAATATCAGGAACCCACGCTGAGTTCCCTCCCAACCGTTGGTCAATTACCCCACCGTTTACTGCAGGTGCTTCCGAGTCAATTAGTATGTCGAATTTAGGCACATTCACAGTTTGCTGGTTAACTAGGTTTCCTAGGTTATCTTCAGCATTAACATTGACTTTCCAGTTACCATCGCCAGGATAGATAACTTTGCCTTGGCTCTCACAAAGTACTCCTGTACAAAGTTTTACAACAAATGCATCTTGTTGATTGCTAGCGAATTGCTCGCTCGAATATTCAACGGTCGCGTTGTTCGAATAGTTCACAAATGACAAGCTTCTTTTGTCTAATTGGTCACCAACTACATCTTCGACTTTGAAGGTTAATTCATGCACAGAATTCGCGTTCAAGTAAACATCTTCCCCGATAGGGTTTTTATCCGGACCTATAGGAGGAATGTAACTCGCTTTCGGATAGTCGTTATCGACGAACAAGCGTTCAACAAGAGGCTCGGCCTCAGTATATCCATTACCTTTGGTATCGAATGCCGTTGTCTCTAGTGCAAATTCGATGATATCGGTGAGATCTGTTGATTCTGTATTTAAGGTAAAGAAGTACTCTTTTCTAAATTTATCGCTATCGCCAGATTCTTGTGGTTGAAGTTCCAATGGAATAGCAGTATTGGGGTCATCCATGGCATACCACATACTTTGGAATTTCGGGGCTTGGTCACCTTCCTCTACTACCCCAGATGGATCTTCTAACACTACTCTAGATACCACTTCACCCGCGACATAAAGCTTGTCGCCAACCATTGTTTCGCGGCCAGTCTCTATTGTTAACGTTTGTTTCGGCGGATAAATATCAATACTGCCGCCACCACTATCAAAGATATTGTCTTCGCCAAGTTTAGGATTAGCCGTAGAAATATCATCGGCATAAAGCTGAGCAATATTATCCGGGATGCCGTATTTTTCAGTCATGATATCGTAGTAAGACTGAGCAAGATCTTTGCGGTAGGTATCAGAGTCGAATTCGTAATCATCCAATTTGATTTGATTCCCACCAGCGCCAATACCGTTTGCTTTACCATCGTAACTGAGATCGTCATAAATAGCGGAAGCGAAATCAGAAGAATTGTTACGTGGCGTCTTTTCCGCTAATTTATCAATCGCTTCAACAAGGAAACGGTGCAGGTAGTCGTTAGAGAGATCGCTAGGAATTGGCTCCTCAAGCATTTCATTTGTAGCGTAAGCCGTAATGGTTGGATCGAATCCAAAGAACGATTCGTTACCGCCAGCTAGCGCGTATTTCACATCCGTAAGAATTTGCGAGGCGCGTTCTGATGTTTTGTCACCGGCTTCTACCTGATTCCAACGATAATCAAACAAGCCTGTCTGGTAAGTGGCAAGCTCGGTCACGTAATACGTATTCGAACCGTCAAGTTCAAAATATGCGCCGATATTGGCATTGTTTAGATTAACGCTCGCTTTGGCGCCTGCATCATCTTTCCATTGGTAGTAGTGAGGGTCTGTCCCTTCTACACCAATTAAACGTACTCGCATGAATTCATAATTGACAACGTCAGTCGTGGTCTCACACGAAGCCACATCAAGCGCGGTAGTCTGATCACTTTCTGGCTGCTGAATAGTGGTACAACTTGCTAGAGAGGTGAATTCACCATTTGGGTTCAAACCTTCTAATTGCACACGCGCTCCAATGAAAGGAGTCACAACCGTCATCGTAGGTAGGTCAAAACTGCTTCGGAAATAAACTTCTTGAGTCGCACTTTCGTTGTCGGATTCGTCGATGGTTTGAATCACCAGTTTCTGGCTGGCGTTTTCTGAAACGTTTTTAAAACCATCACCAAGCACCTCTTTTACGAAAGGAACGTAGTAAATAACCTCATCGACTCTGCCTTCGCTATCCAAAATAGTCTCGTGAGGGATACTCGCGGTGATAGTGTCCGTCGAGGCCAAGGTTTGTGTTGTGTTTTGAAATGCGTAATTGTTGTCATTGTTTTGGCTTACGTAGTACTTCACGACTAGTTTAAGCTTGTCGGCACTTGAGCCCAAAACAGTATCAGAGTTCACATCGGAAACTCGAACTCGTACGTAAGGGATCTTATTCTGTTTTAACAGGTTAACGTTAAAGTTCGCGAAATCAACGCCATCAATTGATTTCAAGCCAGAAGCAGCATAGACATAATCGATCTTCAAGTAGTCTCTACTCGACTGAACATTGTCTGATGTATAAGTATCTTGCGTGTAAACCCCTTCGTACGTAGACCTTTCTCCATCGACGGTCACATTAACGTAGTTCATCGATGTCCCTTCAGGGTACGTAATGATCTGAGCAGGAGCTTGATCATCACGGCTTACTGCATGCTGGTATTCACCGACGTTGTCTTTGGTATCGGTCGCCTTGATATCGAACGTAGTCGTAGATAAGAATTCGTCCGTCAAATAAGCCTTACTAAATTCACAAGCACTGCCCGACTCTGCCGTTACAGGAGTACAAGCCACATCTTCTGGGAGGCCGCTTTTAAATGAAACGCTGACAGACTTAATATCTTGAGACGCTTCTTTTACTATGCCTTTTAATACGTACTCTTGAAGTTCGTTGTTGATAGCGCTTGCAGAAGTAACAGAGATGACTGGGGCATCATTATCCCACTCAAAATTAACGTAATGACCTGAATTGCTACCAGGAACAAGTCCATTGCCTAAAACGTCTGCCGTGTAAAACACCAAACGAGCAGCAGTCACATTAGAAAGGCCTGTGTCTGAGTCAATCTCAACGGCATCAATGGCTTTTGTATCGACACTTACTTTGATGTTTGTTTCACGAACACCGACTTCAAATCCGCTTGCGTCTACCGAACAAAACTCACTGCCAGAAGTCTGTTGGTCGTTACATTTGAATTCGCCTGACCAAGCACCATGTAATTGGTATTGCACATAAGCAGAAACAGATTGAACACCGATATCATCATTAAGTCTGATATCTACGCTATCTGTTCTTGCTAATACATCACTATCCGTGCGCGTTACGGTCGGTGGTGTTGTATCGATTTCGGTTTCATCACGTGGTGGAATAACACCATCGGTCGTACCATGGCTTCCCAAGTCATTAATTTTTTGACTAAAAGCAACGTAATCATCAGCATCCGTACCTGAGATGTTAAGCTCTGGGTCGTTCACTACAATCAAAACGTGTTGAGAAAGATCTTGAGTGTAAATGTCGCTTGTAATTCTCTGCTGACCAAACGTAAGCGGCGTCACTGCACCTGTCGAGTCACTGATTTCTAAGCCGTCTAGAAGACCATCAGCGATGACATCACGAAATTGAATGTCAGCGAAATGCATTGAGGTATAGACGTTATCTTCTGACTGACCGTATTTTTCGATAAGATCATAAGAAAATGAAGAGTATGCTGTTAGCAAAGCTCCATATTGGTGACCAGGAGTGGCAAAGCTACTTTGACCACCTTTCGTTATGTCAATCGGAGTGGTTTCATTGACATTGAACCCGTACATCCCATTGATGCTATCTAAGGCTTCAGAGACCGCATCTGAGCCAGATTCCCCACCGGAAATCTTAAACTTAGCTAAACCAGAAACGATATTCGTCAGTGGTGTGAGCATTAATTTTTGGTCACTACCTTCACTAAAGTTCACGACCCCCTCTAAACGCAAGGTTTTATTCGCGCTCGATGACACAATTTCTTTTGTGAGAGGATCGGTGTAGCTACCTTGCTGCGCGACGACATACAAAGGCATCGAAGAGGATTCGAATTCAAGCTTGTAATCACCAAAGGCATCAGAAGTCGTGCTTGCAAGCAATCTGCCGACTTTTCCATCCTTGTATTCAAACACCTCGATCTTGGCGCCATTGACCGGAGCGTCAAAAACGTTACCTGAGATGCTTCCTGTATTCCTAGCTGGCGGTGTATTGTCACCACCATCCCCACCGCCACATGCACTCAATAAAAGTGAAGCAGCCATGAGACCTAACGTTGGTTTTAGCGTATTTTTAGTGAACATAGTAATTTGGCAGAGTATATTTTGCCGCGATTATATTATTGTCTAGGATTTTCTCAACGTGACAAAATAACCATAAAATCAAACATAAACGCTAAGAAAATAGGTAGTTTTAAACCTCTTTAGCAGCGCTACTTCACATCTATCGTTATTTAATTAGTAAAAACACAGGAATTGGCTATAACGGCGTGTAAGATTTTATTTTAAATATTATACTCCCCTCAATTTTTCGCCTTTAAGCATAATTTCGATTTAATGACAAGTTTAATATTAAGACAACATACACAAAACATTGCTCTACCCCTTGTGCTCATTGCATTCGTCATCATTGCCGGCGTATCTTTTACTCATCACCTACTTACTCCTGAAGAGCAACCAAGCGCAGCTACCCCAAAACCTCAAGCTATTGTTTCTAATAAAGTAATCCACAGTAACATCGAACACATCTACGAGACGTACTTTCAGCGAACCAAGATCACCACAGGCGTGATCGATTACTCTTTCGTGACTTCTTTGATTAATGCAGGATTATCTCAGCGAGAGATAAAATCTTTGATAAAATTAATCGAAAATGAATTCGACATTATTGGTTCAGTAAGAAAAGGCGACAAGTTCTCAATAAAAACCCGAACCAATAGTTATAATGAAAAATACATCAGTTCTTTTTACTATTCCGGTAGTAAAAGAGACTTCTTTGTTATTAACGATGGCGACAACAACGCTTACGATGAATATGGCAATAAGTTAATTCGAAAGCCATATTATGCATTTCCACTAGCGAAAAAGTACAAAGTTAGCTCTGGTTTTAACTTGAAGCGAAAACATCCAGTAACAGGTTTAATTGCACCACACTTAGGTACTGATTACGCCGTCCCAATTGGAACACCAATACAGAGTATTGCAGATGGTGTCGTCGTGAAGTCACGCTACAATCGTTTTGCCGGTAATTACATTAATATCCGCCACACCAACGGTTCCATGTCTCGTTACTTACACCTGTCTCGTAGCGATGTTCGTGTGGGTGACCACGTAACGAAAGGACAAACCATCGGCCGAACTGGTAATACTGGAAGAACAACAGGCCCTCACCTGCACTTAGAATTAATTGTGGATGGTGTGCCTGTTGATTACGCTCGTTACATCCGCACTAACCCTGCTCCACCGGTGAACATGCAAATGATGTTAACCGCAAGAACTGAGCGCGCAGAACTGATCAACGAACTACTCGACTCCGCCTCTTAACGCCCTCTTGTCTTTCCTTATTCACCTCATTGCGTCGTAGTTTTCTGCGTCACAATGAGCTGATTACGCTTGAAAAAAAACACCCTTCGATTTGAAAGTAACCGAATTGCCGCTAAAACAGGACTTAAGCCCCTAAATATCTCTCTGTCAGTCTGCTCTAACATTTCCGCTCTCTCAATAAAGTGTTAAGATCCTCACATGACTCGCTGTAGTGGTAACGAGTGGTGATGATTACCCCACTCCCTCAACATCCCCATAAATGATGTAACTAAGCTAAGTAACCCACCAGCATAACCATGAAACAATAAGGCGATTTTTCAAATGGTTAACAACTCTATCCAGTGGTTCCCGGGCCACATGCATAAAGCACAAAAAGAGATTGCAGAAGCGATCCCTCAAATAGATGTCATTATTGAAGTGCTTGATGCTCGTATCCCTTTTAGTAGTGAAAACCCTATGATCGCGGAGCTCAAGGGCGATAAGCCAGTAGTAAAAGTGCTTAACAAACGTGATCTTGCGGACCCAGAGTTAACTCAAGTTTGGATTGACCACTTCGAGAAAGAGCACAACGTAAAAGCGATTGCTATTACCACCTCGCAACAGACTGAAGTCCTAAAAATTATGGAGTTGGTACGTAAACTTGCCCCGCATCGTGAAGAAATTGGCAAGAACATTCGTACCATGATCATGGGTATTCCAAACGTTGGTAAATCCACCATTATCAATGCGTTGGCCGGCCGAACTATCGCAGTGACGGGTAACCAACCAGCGGTTACACGTCGTCAGCAACGTATTAACCTTCAAAATGGTATCGTTCTTTCTGACACTCCGGGGATCCTGTGGCCAAAAGTAGAAAACCCACACAGTGGCTTCCGTCTTGCTGCAACCGGCGCGGTAAAGGACACTGCAATGGAATACGATGAAGTCGCGTTCTACACGGTGGAATACCTAGCGGCTCACTACCCTGAAAAGCTAAAAGAGCGTTACCAAATCGACGAGCTGCCACAATCAGATATCGAGATGATGGAAGAGATCGGTCGTCGCCGCGGTGCATTACGTGCTGGCGGACGAGTAGACCTTCACAAAGTATCCGAGATCCTTCTTCATGAACTTCGTCAGGGCACTTTGGGACAAATCACTCTTGAACTGCCTGAGATGATCACTCAAGAATTGATTGAAGTAGAGATTGAAACCGCTCGTAAAGAAGAAGAAAAAGCAAAACGCAAAGAAGAACGTCGTAAGCGTTACCTTCGTAACAAGCGATAATCCCCCTCTTAACTTCCTTCCTAAGGCACGTGATACACGTGCCTTTTTTCATGCTTAAATTTTTTCATTGCAGTGCAAAAGAGCGACGCTTTTCTCATTATTTATGGAATGAAAACCACTAAACGTAGCGCTACCCTCACCCCCTAACAATTTGCCCTCCAGTTAAATTTTGTAGGAAAAGTCGAACAAATTCATAAATATTAATTATGTGTTTTAACGGTTATTTTTTAAGCGCGATCTTAGTTAGACCCCCGAATGGTAAGGAGTTACAAAGCTCACCCAACCCTTAAATGCCGAGTTTGCAGGCGCACGCAAACTTATGCAACTTGGTTAATGACACCTCACTCATATTAGTCAAACTATATAACTGTCAGCGCTGGCGTTTTTCTGTATTACGAAGAGAACTTATTATGAGTGATAAACTGAAAACGAAACGACTTCCTTCCTTTGTTGAGGAACGCCTGGACTTTTATATTCAAGATCTGATTGAACAGAACGAGAACCAAAAGCACTTGGTATTAGGGAAACGACCGCAACCCGAAGCTGTGGTCATGCAGAGTAACGATTACTTATCGCTATCTCATAACCAACAGATTCAAAAAGCTCACCGAGATGCGATATCTGAGCATGATGATAATGTCGTTATGTCTGCGATTTTCTTGCAAGATGATGATTCGAAGCCTGCATTTGAAACGCAACTTGCGGATTACGTCGGCATGGGGAGTTGCTTGCTTTCCCAATCGGGATGGGCTGCGAATATAGGATTGTTGCAGACCATTTGTCCGCCTGAAACGCCGGTCTATATCGACTTCTTTGCGCATATGTCATTGTGGGAAGGTATTCGGGCCGCAGGAGCACAAGCGCATCCGTTCATGCACAACAACATGAGCCACTTGCGCAAGCAGATCCAGCGTCATGGCTCAGGCGTCATCGTGGTAGATTCGGTCTATAGCACGATAGGCACGATCGCCCCACTCCACGACATCTACGAAATGGCGCGTGAGTTTGATTGTGCTTTAGTGGTGGATGAATCCCACTCGTTAGGAACACACGGGCCTAACGGCTCTGGCTTGGTAAAAGCGCTGGAACTCACTGATCGAGTAGATTTCATTACTGTCAGTCTGGCAAAAACCTTTGCTTATCGAGCAGGAGCGATTCTCGGCCCAGAAAAACTGGCGCGAACGTTGCCATTTGTTGCGTTCCCGGCCATTTTTAGTTCAACGGTTCTGCCACAAGAAGTCATTCGACTAGAGAAAACGCTCGAAGTGATTAAAGACGCCGATGATAAACGAACCATGCTGTTCAATCGCGCTAAAGATCTCAGAACAGGTCTTAAGCAGATTGGTTTCAATATCCGCAGCGAATCACAGATTATCGCGTTAGAGTGCGGTAGCGAGCGTAATACCGAGCGTGTACGTGACTTCTTGGAAGAACGTAATGTCTTTGGCGCTGTGTTTTGTCGCCCGGCAACGGGAAAGAATAAAAACATTATTCGATTCTCAATCAACGCCGACATGACGTCTCGCGACATCGACCATGTGCTGACCGCTTGTCAGGAAGCGTATAACCACCCAGAACTAGAGTTTGTTTAACAGATCATAAACGGCACGTTTGAATGGAAGCTTGTGACTGCCGAAAAACAAAGAGCTCAGCGTTATGCTGAGCTCTATCATGACTTTTTACTTTCCCGTGGTGACGCTGGGCTAACAATACGATGAGTTAAGACGACTAGGTTAAGAACGCTGGGTTAAATCCAATTAGCAATCTTGTCGAACAGTCTGTTCTTGTCGGCTGGTTTCACGATGAAATCCGACATCCCCGATGACCCAATCTTATCTAGTGTAATCGGTGAGCTGTCGCCAGTATGCGCAATGATAGGCACAGTTGAATACGCCTTGTTTGAACCTCGGATTCGACGAGACGCCTCTACACCATCCATCACAGGCATTTCAATGTCCATTAAAATCAAATCGACATCGTTCGCATCTAACGCGTTGATTGCTTGCTGGCCATCTTCTTTCTGAATCACGTCAAAGCCCTGCTTCTCAAGCAACATCGCCGTAAACTTGCGTAAAGACTCGTTGTCGTCCACCACCATAATAGTGCGCTTGTTTGTCGAATCCAGAGGTTTTACCGGTATCACTGGCACTACATAGTTTGCATCATAGAGCAGACGGTCGATGGTTGCTCTGGTGTTTAGCAGCCATGCTTGGGTTTCTACCCAAATCGGCTCGAAAGACACGTTTCTTGCGCGTTGAATTGGATGGTGCTCAAAGAGATACACGATTCGTGCTTCAGTAAAAGAGAGCAAAGATTCAACTTTATCGAGGTGACTCCCTCGCACGTCTAAGCTTTCCATGTCGATCAGTATTAAATCAAACTCGAATTCGTACTCTTTCTTCTTCATCATCGCTGGCACATCAAGTACCGTGAGTTCGAATCCCATAAAGCGAGCAATATCAGTTACTTTCGATACTAAAATGTTTTGCTCACTCACAAACAAAATCGTTTTTAGCTTCGTTAATTCACTCTTAATCTCTTTGACTGCGTTTGAGCCAATGGTTGGGAACGTCATGGTAAATTGTGACCACTCGCCGACTTCCGACTGACAACGGATATCGCCACCAAACGAGCGCATCACTTTCTTGCAGAAAGGCAAACCAAGACCGTAGTTTCCGGATTTACCCGTGGTATAAAAATCTTGGAAAATACTCTGAAGTACATCCGGAGAAATGCCCGAACCATTATCCGTCACCACAATTTGGTTGGTGAACTCATCGCTATACATGGTGACGTGAATATGGAAATCTTCGGAACTACGATGATGGAATGCATTCTTGAATAAGTTGTACATCACATACTTAAGCAACGTATCACTGCCCAAGAAATCGAACTCACTTCTTACGTCTAAAGAGATCGCAAAACGGTCGGTGGAACGTTTGTAACTGAAGCTTTCAATTGCACTCTCGACAACGGTTTGTGCTGAATGCTTTTTGAATGTTGAGCGAGATACACGGTTCTCATCAATTGAAGTAAGCAGCAAATCAATGGTTTCATTCCCTGAGTGGATGATCTTCATCGCGTCACTGCTAACTTCTCGTAACAGTGTCACGTCTTCATCGCTTAATGTGTATTGCGCCTTCTTGCCCTCTTTTGGATTTGGCAGAACCGATTGAATAACGTCAATAGAAGTCAGCAAACCGCTCAGTGGGTTTCGCATCTCATGTGCAATGCCGGCACCAAAAGATTTCGCCAATGATACTTTTGCTTCGTGCTCAACCTGATTTCTGAAGTAGAACAAGTTACCGAACAAATAGATAAACAAGAAGATTGGCACATGCGTCCAATCCATTGTGAGTTCGAGGTGGAACCCTTGCGCTATCCAAGCGAAGAATGTCGCAAGCCCAATACCGGCAAAGGTCTGAGCAAACATCACCCAAGTGATATGGACGAGCAGAATATGAAGAAATATCGCCGACATAAACGACATCACCCATACATTCGACCAGTTGTTCATCAGCAACATGTAAAAGAAGAAACAGGGTAAGCAGAGCGTTATGGCGACCTGATAATAAGCGGGTAAAAACCGACGCCATTCAAATGGCACACGGTTACGATAAATGATACCGAAGAATAAAATTGAGCAAAGGACACGAAGTGGCAGGTTTTCGTATGGTTGTGGGAACATAAACGCCCAGACCACATAGTAAATTGGAAAGCCGACAAACCCCATCCATCCTACAAGGGTAAGATTGGGTTCTGCGTACTGATATACTTTGCGAATCGCGTCCATATTTACTTTATCTACTGAGCCTAGCGTTTACTGATTTTGTGTTTTGCATTGTTTTGTTTATATTTGCTTTCCAATTATATATTAGTTAACGCACATAAGCAGTGAGACATTAATCAAATATTTCGCGACGCTCTACTTTAAATTCAGCGCCTTATATTCACAAAACTAATAGTTAGGCAAATTTGATTGTTAATTCAACAGAAAATGGGATGTAACGCAAAGCCTTGTACATGAATGCCGTGCAACATACACACAGCGAAGCAACCCACTCTCTCCTATTCAACTTATCAAACAAGGGCACCTATGCAATCAATAGCAATCAAAAATGTCGTATTCGATGTAGGTAATGTGTTAGTGAGATGGTCGCCATTAGAAATTGTAAGGCTGACATTTGGCAATGACGTCGACGCCGAGGCGTTAGCCAAAGACTTGTTTATGAGCACTATCTGGCTAGATTTGAACAAAGGGCTTATTACTGAAGCACAAGCCAAACAGCGATATCAATCAGAAAAAGCACTTTCAGATAGCGAAGTCGAACGTTTCTTTTACTACGTGAAACACACCCAATTACTGATGTATGGTAGTGTCGAGCTTCTCAAACGCATCAAATCCGCAGGATATAACGTGTTCGCACTGACCGACAACGTGGTAGAGATCGTTGAATTTCTAAAAGCCACTTACGACTTTTGGCCATTATTTGAAGGCGCGACGGTATCTGCAGAACTGGGGTTATTAAAGCCTCAACCAGAGATTTATCAAAGCTTGTTGGAAACCCATCAACTCCTCGCGCAAGAAACCGTGTTCCTTGATGATATGCCTTATAACGTTGAAGGAGCACGAGCGGTAGGATTAGCGGCAATTCAATTTAAACATGCAGAACAATGTGAACATGAATTAAAAGCGATGGGATTGCGCTTTTAGGGTGATACGAACTAAAAAGAGCAGCACGTCGCTGCTCTTTTCTGAATTAGGTTTCTGGTTGCAACCGTTACGAGTAAACCACGTTTTCTTCTATGCCATTAACCAGTGATTGTGCATTTGACCAACGGAACACTTTCTCAAGGACTTCACCACCACCCGGCGCTTTCCAGTTGCGTTCTTGGCATTCTTGTCCACCAATATGCTGGTAGAACTGGATTGCTGGTTCATTTTGAGAAATCACTTCAAGGTACAAGCCACTGTCTCTAAAGTACTGTTGTTGCCATTCTGCAACCGCTAATAGAAGTTGCTTCCCGATGCCGCGACCGCGATAACTGTCATCCACATGAAGCGCTTCAATAAAACTGCCGCGTTCAAAATCATGGTTCCCAAACACACAAACAAAACCGAGAAGAAGCCCGCCCTCTTCGGCTAACACTACATGCTGGTTAAATGGTGGGTTGGTTAAACGAGTTTGCCAAATCAACAATTTGTCGCCGATGGCTTCGCTATCAAGGTAACCATCACTTAGCATACCACGGTAGTGACGCTTCCAACTGTCCACGTGCAACTGCGCGATGCGTTCATAATCCTTATATTCCGCTAATCGTAATTCCATTACGTATTCCTATGTTCTTTTATTGCTTCTCTAACGAGCTTTGGCATTTTCCACCTCTTTAACTACATATTTTTGGCAGATTTTACAAATCTATAGCCACAGCTCATTGATTAATACTACTCATTATTCGTTTAAAAGCAAAAAATCCCACTGACTACACCAGATTATTGCGAGTTTGGCCTTAGCGATAGAACTGTCACAACTCGAAACAAAGTCGCCTAACTTTAGTTTGACTTACACGTGTACGCTGATATTCTAGCGAACAGTTGTTAGCTCAAAGTTAGGGACACATCGTGACGCACAATAAACCACCTATTATCTGGTTGAATCTATTGATATTTTCTGCCAGTTTTATTCTGACTTTTGTTGTATTGCCTTGGTATGCATACCACTACGGATTAGGTTGGGAACATCTGATCTGGGGTATCATCGCCTTTAGTTTTACCAATCTCTCCATTACCGCGGGTTATCACCGTTTGTGGAGCCACAAAACCTATGAAGCCCACCCAGTTTTACGATTCATCTTTGCCATCGGTGGTGCTTTCTCTCTTCAAAACAGTGCAATGCATTGGTCTTCTGATCATCGTGTTCACCACAAACATGTGGATGACAATGACAAAGACCCGTATTCAGCGAAACGCGGTTTTTGGTATTCGCATATTGGTTGGATGCTTCGCGATTACAACAAGTCAAAAGAGAACGAGTACACAAACTGTCGTGATTTGAAGCGAGACAAGATCGTTGCGTGGCAGCACAAGTATTACGTTCCTTTGGCCATTGCGACTAATATTGGCTTCCCTCTTGCCCTGGGTCTTATCTATGGTGATATCTGGGGAATGTTCCTGATCGTTGGTGCCGCTCGCCTGTTCTTGAGTCATCACACCACATTCTTCATCAATTCGCTGGCACATGTTTGGGGTAAGCAGACTTTTACCGACAAAAACACCGCTCGTGACAATGGCATCTTAGCCTTCTTCACTTTTGGTGAGGGTTATCATAATTTCCACCACATCTTTGAGAACGATTACCGAAATGGTGTGTACTGGTGGCATTACGACCCAACGAAATGGTTGATAAAATCATGCTCTTGGCTTGGGTTAACCACCAAACTTCGTACGACATCGACTTTCCGTATCGAAAAAGCGCGCGCAACTCAGTTGCTGAAAAAGGCAAAAGAAAAGTTAGAAACGAAACCGAATAGCCAATCGATTCGTGACCAACTTCAGCAGGAATTCGATGCACTCGTACACCACATGCAAGAATATTATGAAGCGCGAAAAGAAGTGCTTGGTGAGAAAACAGCAACCGTAGTGAAAAAGTACGAACGCTCAGTATCAAAGCTGAAATACGAACAAATTAAGGAAGAATTTGAACGTCAACAACGCAGTTGGAACCTCTTAGTGCGACGCTACGCATAACGTGTAACTCGCGCTTCAATATAAAGACGTCAAAACAAAAGCTCCGTTCATTCGGAGCTTTTTTGTTCAATCAAGCCCCTTTAACGTGATCTAGCTCGAACTATCGCTTTTCCCACTTTTTAATCATTTCGTACGATTTTTATTCGACAAATTGTTCATATTTTCGTTTCTTTAAAAACAACAAAACCAGTACATAACACCTGAAAAACGTAATTTAAACAATATAATCCAACGCAATTATTTATTAATCTATTATTTGTTTTAGATCATGCTAGCTCTAATTTAGTCTCGTGCCACAGGAAAGAATTCTGTAAATTCTCTGACATAAACTGAAACAGTTTCTTTCTTTTTTTCATAATATCTGGAGACAACCCTATGTTAGAGCTCTTAATTGGCTTGGTAGTGACCATTGCTGTGGGTTATTTCATTGTCAAAGGCTACAAAGCCGCTGGCGTGTTATTAACCGCAGGTATTAGTTTGCTTCTTATGACTGGTCTACTTGGCCATGACGTTCTGCCATCAAAAGTAACCTCAACGGGTAATATGGTGACGGACGCACTAGAGTACGTAAAATACATGCTTCAATACCGTGGCGGCGGCCTTGGTATGCAAATCATGCTACTTTGTGGCTTCGCGTCTTACATGACCCACATCGGCGCAAACAATGTAGTAGTAAAACAGTTCTCTAAACCGCTTTCTGTTATCAAGTCTCCATACGTCCTTTTGGTAGCGGCTTACATCGTGGCATGTTTGATGTCTCTTGCAGTGAGTTCAGCAACAGGTCTAGGCGTGCTATTAATGGCTACCCTATTCCCAATGATGACAGCAATGGGTATCTCTCGCCCTGCTGCGGTAGCAGTGTGTGCTTCACCAGCGGCAATCATCCTTTCACCAACTTCTGGTGACGTGGTTATCGCGGCAGAAAAATCAGGCCTAGCGCTTGACGTGTTCGCGGTTCAAACCGTACTGCCTGTATCTATTTGTGCGATCATCGTAATGGCTGCTGCGGCTTTCTTCTGGAACAAATACCTAGATAAGAAAGACAACACGCCAATGGAAAAGATTGACGTATCTGAGATCAAAGCAGATGCACCAGCGTTCTATGCGGTTCTTCCTTTCCTACCAATCATCGGTGTATTCCTATTCAACGGTCGCACGATTCCTGGCCTGACTCTAGACATCTACACTATCGTGGTAGGTTCTATCTTCTTGGGTGCTGTGATTCACTATGTGGTGAACAAGTTTGACGGTAAGAAGTCCCTCGAAGATCTTGATTCTTGTTATGCGGGCATGGCAGATGCGTTTAAAGGCGTGGTAATGCTGTTGGTTGCAGCGGGTGTATTCGCGCAAGGTCTTATGTCAATTGGTGCTATCGATAACCTACTACACCTTGCAGACAACGCAGGTGCGGGCGGTATCGCGCTAATGCTTATTCTAACCGGTCTAACGGTTGCTGCTGCGATTGCAACGGGTTCTGGTAACGCACCGTTCTACGCGTTCGTAGAGCTTGCTCCTTCACTGGCTGCGAAGATGGGTCTTAACCCTGCGTTCCTAATCATCCCAATGCTACAAGCTTCTAACCTAGGCCGTACTATCTCGCCAGTATCTGGTGTAATCGTTGCGACTTCTGGTATGGCAAACATCAGTCCATTCGAAGTAGTAAAACGTACATCAGTGCCAGTTCTAGCAGGTCTGATTACTGTGATCATCGGTACTATGGTGCTTGTACCAATGACGGCATAAACTGCGGTTACATCACGCTAATCAATAAAGGCTCGGCTTCTATGTCGAGCCTTTTTTATTTTACGACTCTTCCTTTACGTCCTTCTCTTCTTCATTCATCAGTCCTTCGTTTTATTAGGCAGTGCGTTTTATTAAGCAATGCGTTCCATATTTTCAAAGTGCTCCACATTCTCAGCAGTCTGATTTGCTTACTATCTCAACAGCTTATATAAAAATCCCATACATTCACAAAATGGAACTTACTATGACTTCACTTATTGTTTTTATCGTCATCATTTTGCTTATCGCGGTGTTTGCGGTCAGCATTTACAACAAGCTAGTGACGCTACGTAATCGCTTTAAGAACAGCTTTGCTCAGATTGAAGTACAGCTGAAACGACGTTACGACTTAATCCCAAACCTTGTTAGCACCGCAAAAGGCTACATGGAGCATGAGAAAGAAACGTTTGAGCGAGTAATTCAAGCTCGAAACCAAGCAATCTCTGGTTTAAAAGCAGCCAGTAACGCACCAGACAGCGACGCAGCCATCAGCCAATTAGCACAAGCAGAAGGCATGCTACAAAATGCGCTAGGCAAGTTAAATGTGGTTGTAGAAGCGTACCCAGAACTGAAGGCCAACGAAACCATGAGCCAACTGCAAGAAGAGCTGACTAGCACAGAGAATAAAGTCGCTTTTGCTCGCCAAGCCTTTAACGATGCTGTCACCAGCTACAACACCTACAAACAAACTTTCCCACCAGTCTTGTTTGCCAATATGTTTGGTTTCCAAGACGGCAAGTTGTTGGAATTTGCAGACACTGAAGCCATTCAAGAAGCGCCTAAGGTTGAGTTCTAATGAATTTCTTTGACCATCAAGATACCGCGCGACAACGCACCGGGCTTTTGGTGTTTCTGTTTTCCTTAGCGGTATTTGTCATTACGGGTTTAGTCAGCGTCCTATCGATTGGTATTTACTATGGGGTCACGGGTGAGCCATTTGATCAAAACACGGCCATTAGCTATGTCTTATTGTGCTTTGCGGGTGTCGTGTTGATCGTAGCAATAAGTTCGATGATTCGCCTATCTGACTTATCTTCAAACGGTGGCCGAGGCGTTGCAGAAAGCATTGGTGGCAAGCTGATTTCCTCCAACACGATAGACGCCAAACACAGGCGACTTCTTAACGTGGTAGAAGAAATGGCGATTGCGTCAGGGATTCCCGTTCCTCCTGTTTATGTGATGCAGGAAGAACGAGGCATCAACGCGTTTGCCGCTGGCATGAGTATTGATGATGCTGTAATCGGTGTCACACAAGGCGCACTAGACACCTTCACACGTGATGAATTACAAGGCGTGATTGCTCATGAGTTTAGCCATATCTTGAACGGTGACATGCGCCTGAACACACGTTTAATCGGGGTACTCTTCGGCATCACTTGCATTGCCCATTTCGGTCATCTGGTGTTAGACAACACACACCACACCAGTCGCGTCTCAAGAAGCTCTTCCGATTCAGATAAAGGCTTCGCGGTCATTATGTTGATAGCGATTGTATGCTTGATTCTAGGTTGGGTTGGCACATTGTTTGGTTCAATGATTAAAGCGGCAATCTCACGACAAAGGGAGTTCTTAGCCGACGCGAGTGCGGTTCAGTTTACCCGTAACGATCAAGGCATCGCTGGCGCTTTAAAAAAGATAGGTGGTTGCAACGCTGGGTCTTATCTTAACGCCAAAGCAAGCAGCCAAATGAGCCATATGATGTTTGGTCAGAGCAACTTATCTGGCTTTACTGGCCTATTTGCAACTCACCCACCACTTGAAGAAAGGATTCGCCGAATTGAGCCTAATTGGGATGGCAGCTTTTTGAGTAAAAGTCGTAGCCAAGGAGCAACTTTTGGTAATGAACAAGTCAGTGGATTTGCGTCGGATGCCAACTTTAGTACCCAAGACTTAGGTGCCCAGGACGTTGAGCCACAGAGTGTCGCGCCAACTTCCTCAGAGTTAAGTGAGACAGGGAAACAGCTCATTATCCAATTGCCACAAGACTTGGTCGACATAGCACGTGAGCCTTATAGCGCTCGTTTTATTGCGCTGCTGCTGATTTTTGATGGAAGCGAAGTGCAGCGTGAAATGATCAAAGGCCATATTCCAATGGTGTCGCATGCAAAGTTATTACCTTGGTTAGATTACGAATTACCAACGCATTTGCGCCTTCCTCTTTTGGAGTTAGCGATCCCTGCCCTAAAAGCACTTAGTGAAGGCCAAAAGAACAGGCTGTGTGAAGTGCTGCGTGAATTATCACAAACTGACAATCATTACTCTCTCGGTGAGTGGTGCGTCATTAATTTACTTGAGAAGCAGCTCATCGCACCTTTTGGGTTTACTCGTCAGAACAAAACCCTTAAGCAACTGGAAGAAAGTGTACATTGGTTACTGAGGGAGCTCGCTTGGGTCAGCCACTCAGAGCCACAAGCGGCGCAACGTGCATTTAATTCAGCCCTAACGTCTTTAGGTTTCGCAGAAGTAACGTTAGAGCCTGCAAACAAGAATTGGCGCTTGAGCCGCGCTGCATTAGAGCTATTGCTGCAACTGAAGCCCGTTCAACGACGCCAGTTTGTTAAAGCGTGCCGCTTGGCTATTGAATCGGATGGGAAGATCACCGTTGCAGAAGGCGAATTGTATCGAGTGATAGCATGCTTTTTGGAAGTACCCGAGCCTCCGCTGACTGTGACGATTTAAACACAGAAAGCAAAACGCCAGCGATAATCGCTGGCGTTTTTGTGTTCATCAATTGATTACTTTGATTAAGCCGCTTTGAAGCGCTCAGGAATCTTGGTGATGCTTTGACGGTAGCTGAACCATAGGTAGGTTACTGCTAGTGAGAAGAACAAGTAAGACAAAGCAAATACGATTGGAGACGTAATCAGCTCAGCTGACATACCCCACATCACACCGACCACAGTAATCGTCAATTTAGACAACATGCCACAGATCAGTAAGAACAAAGCAAGCTGTGGGAAACGCGAACTACGGAATGCGAAGAAGTAGCAGCTACCTACTGCAAGCGATGCAATAGAAAGACCTAGCATGAATGAATGGATGTGATCTGCTGATGCGACACCTGCAGAAACAGAAGCCATAAGTAATAGGAACAATTTCATAAGTCACCTCACTACAAGTAGAGAAAAGCATCCTTTCATTAATGAAAACTCATTTTGCGCCCTATTTTGCTTATCTATTTAGCAATTACAAGCACATTTTTTGCTCACTTTGTGTTCAACCCTCCCTTTTGAATCTAGTTATTACAAGCGGTTAACATTCTCGAATTTATAAACCCTTTAGATCCTGCACTTACAAAAAGCAGTCTCTATTTTGGCCACTTTTGTTACAGAACATTAACACTTAAACATTTTGAAACTTTTTGCTTAAACTGTGAGCCAAACACCCATATTCGAGCTATCAACCTTGTTTCACTTAGGATCTCACTACCAAACCAAAGCTTCTTTACGTTAGATCAACATTTTCTTCATATATAAAACGCTCTCATTACAATCATTTTTAATGTTTCAATTTATTTTTAGCCACAGGGGTAAAAAGAGATTCCAATCACACATTTATTGGTTATAATCCGCGCTCATTACGTTATGTGTTGAAAAACGCAAACTTATTTTGAGTAAACCCTATCTTTAAACCGACCCCTCTTTGCTATCTGCCAAGAGGTATTACTGAGAACAAAAATGAGCAAGATTGATAAAGCTATGCGCATCCTGTTAGCAGGATTCTGTATCAACCTTTGTCTTGGCATCCTGTATGCTTGGAGTGTATTCAACAAAGCACTAGTGACTGAGTCAGGCTGGAGCGCAGCAGAAGCATCTGCACCTTACGCGACTGCAACTATTACTTTCTCTATCTGTCTTCTTGTTGCAGGTATTCTTCAAGACCGTATGGGTCCACGTTTGATTCTAATCCTAGGTACTGTTCTAACTGGTCTAGGTATGATCGCGTCTGGTTTTGTTAACTCACCACTAATGCTGAATATCACTTTCGGTGTGATCACTGGTGCAGGTATCGGTTTTGGTTACGCGTGTCTTTCTCCTTCTGCAATGAAGTGGTTCCACGCATCTAAGAAAGGTATGGTTAACGGCATCATCGCAGCAGGTTTCGGTCTAGCAGCTATCTACCTAGCTCCTGTGACTTCTGCGCTGATCGACAGCATGGGCATCCAAACAAGCTTCCTAGTTCTTGGTGTTGGTATCCTTGCTATCGCTGTTCCTCTAGCAGCAACAATCAACAACCCACCAGCGGATTACACGCCAGCTGAACCTAAAGTAAAAGAAGGTCAAGCACCTAAGGTTGTGAAGAAGTCTGACGACCTAACTTGGAAAGCAATGCTTAAAACGCCACAGTTCTACTCTCTATGGATCATGTACGCGTTCGCAGCTTCTGTTGGTCTTATGATCATCGGTAACATCACAACTATCGCAAGCGTTCAAGCAAACCTACCAAACGCGGTTTACCTAGCGTCTATCCTTGCGGTATTTAACTCAGGCGGTCGTGTAGCGGCAGGTATGCTTGCAGACAAGATCGGTGGCGTACGCACTCTTCTTCTAGCGTTCGTTCTACAGGGCATCAACATGGTTCTGTTCGCAACGTTCAAAACTGAGTTCACGCTAATCATCGGTACAGCAATCGCAGCAGTAGGTTACGGTACGCTTCTAGCAGTATTCCCTACTCTAACGGCTGAATTCTACGGTCTGAAGAACTACGGTACTAACTACGGTGTGCTATACACAGCATGGGGTATCGGTGGTGCAATCGGTGCAGCTGTTGTTGGTTTCTCAATGACTAACGGTGACGGCTACGGTCTTGCTTACACTATCTCAGCAGTAATGATGGCAGTGTGTATCGTACTAGCGTTCATCACTAAGCCACTGACTGAAGCGAAAGTAGCACAACTGAAAAACGCTTAATCGCCAGTCCAGTTCTATTTATCTAATAGATCTGCAGAAATTGATTCGAAAAAGGCTTAACCTATGGGTTAAGCCTTTTTTATTGTTAGTTGGTTATGGAAAACACCGTCGAACTCGCGCCAGATTACTATCTCGATAACTTCTTTAAGCTCACACAGCACGCTACCGAGTGGTACAGCGACTTACTTAGCCAAGATGAACACAAGTGGCTGTCCGCGTTTGGTAGCTTAAACAAGCCTGCACAGTGTCTTCTTGTACGCCTATACAGCCGTAAAGGGTGTTGGTTTCGCAGCGACAAACTCAACTATCAAGAAATCGAGAACATCCAGTCGGCTTTGGGCGAATTGGCAGCTCATGATTTTGTCTCGCTCTCCCCTGACCTAACGATACAGGAATTAGCAGCGAATCTACTGACCAAGCCAGAGATCGTCACTCTCTATCCTGAGCATCCTAAATCCCTCAAAAAAGAGGCATTAGTGGCATGCCTAAGTGAAGAGCGTTTCGAGCTATTTGAGGCTCTGGATTTCACGGTGATTAAGCTTAACTCCGCACACATGATTGATGTTTTGCTGACATTGTTTTTTGCGAATACTCATCAAGACCTCAGCCAATTCGTGCTCGACGATTTAGGTTTACACCAATTCGAACAATACCAGTTAAGTAAAACGCGTCGATTCTTTGAGAGCAGAGAGCAAATCGATCGCCTTATTGAACTCAGTCAACTCTCCAACCTTTATTGGCAATGCGACAGAAAACAAAAAACGAACCTCGATATTCTTATCGAAGCAATGCCAGAAAAGGTTGAACATCGCTACGTCGATCGTAAACGCGAGCACATGATTAACGACATTGCCCGTGATTACGAACGCATAAACGAACTTGAGATGGCAATTGCGCTGTTTGAGACGACCACACTCACGCCAAGCCGAGAGCGTCGTGCTCGCATCTACGACAAGCTAGAACAAAACGATTCATTTAGTGACATTGTCACGGAAATGCTCACCCACCCTATCGATGTCTCTGAGTTTGAGGTAGCACAGAAGCTCGAACAACGCGTTAAACGTAAACAAGGCTTGAAAGTCCCGAGAGCCACCAAGCCAAAATGCAGCGAATACCACATCGAATTGGATCTGTCCCAACAACGTGTGGAGCTGGCAACCAAAGCGCATTTCGAAAGTTTAGGTTGGACCGTTTTCTATTCCGAGAATACCCTACTCAACAGCTTGTTAGGATTAACCCTGTGGGATGCGATTTTTGCACCGATAGAAGGCGCATTCATTAACGCTTATCAACATCGACCCTTGGATTTGTATCACGCCGATTTTGCCGATAAAAGAAAGCAGCTTATCGACAATGCGCTTGAGCAAGTTCAACAAGGGAATACACAGGCGTTGTTTGATACATACAGAGATAAAGTTGGGATCAGTAATCCCTTCGTCAGTTGGGCGTATGTGAACGAAGAGCTGATATCCCTCGCACTTGAACATATCCCTAATGACCTGTTGGTCGAACTGTTTAACGTGCAGTTAAGCGACCTAAAACTCTATCGAAACGGTATGCCTGATTTGATTGCATTTAAAGATGGAAAGTTTGAGTGGATTGAAGTGAAAGGTCCGGGAGATAAACTCCAAGATAACCAATGGCGTTGGATCAAGGAGTTCAATCGCCTCAATGTGCCGTTCTCAGTCTGTTATGTAACGGCACAAGGTTAGGAAAAGAACCAAATAGCCTTAGCTGCTTACTTTGGCGTTCTTCTGCCCTTTCTTCTCTTTCAATTGATCAATCACGTAGCTTGGTGCGACTTTCTCTAGTTCGCCCAAGCACTCGTCCGTTTTCGGGTTGTCGTAACGAACATAAATGTCGCAAACCGCGTAAAGTTGCTCTGGCGCACCAGAGATCAAATACGCTTGTTCAAAAGACTTCACCGATTTGTCTAGGTTGTAGTCTTCTTGCAGTACGCCATTGAGATACCAGTAGTAGCTGTTATCTTTCGCCATGTTGGCCGCTTTTTCGATTTCTGTCGCTGCATTCTTCTTCTCATCCAAACGTACTAGTGTCAGCGCTTTCGAATAGTGTAAAGACGCATTGTCAGGATGAAGTTTGATCGCAGAATCCAACGTCTTAACTGCATCAGCATCGCGTTGCTGCGCTCGGTAGTTGTCGGCCAAGCTTAGCCAGATTTGTGGATTTTCAGGCTGATTGGTCACCAAAGTTTGATAGATTTTATCCGCTTTATCCCATTCATGGTGCCAACGATAGACATCCGCTAACAGCAGTTTCGAGCCATCATCTTTTTTGTGCTCTAAGTAGCTGATCAGTTCAGCAACCGGAGCTTCAAGCGTTTGCTGTTGCTCGCTGCTCACGTTAGAAAAGTCACGCACTAAGTTGGTCGCCGCAGTAATACGAACCATGGCTTCTGGATCACTCAGCAGTGGCTCAATCATGCGCCAGCGATGTTCAATCGTGTAAGGTTCTGCTCCCACAATCGCAGCTTCACGAACCGCGGGATCTTGGTCTTGAAGACTGCGTGCAACTGCCACCAGCGCGTTTTGACTTGGATATTTCGCCAACTCATGCAACGCTTCAATGCGCTTTTCTACTGGCTGTTTCACGTCTTGAGCTTGATAAGACCACTTCGCAACCACTTGCTGTGGTGACATCTGTGCTGAATGGGTTTCCTCAGCACTTGTCACGCTCGCAGAGGAAACTTGGTCCGGTGCCAGCAAGGTCTCATCCTGCGCTGCAACAGATTGGCTTACGGTGACGCCTAGAGCGATGGCTAATAACGTTTTTGAGAATGTCATATCAATCCCCTTAAAATTTGGTTTCGAATACAGGACGCTTTGCCGCTTGTTGGCGTAACACTGCATCACTGTATTTGCCATGTGCCACAGGATTACCCGTTGCACGAAGAATGTATGCCATTGCCTTATCAGCATGAGAGAAGAACTTTCTCCAACCTGCACACAGGTAGTTCAACCCAGGTTCACCGTCTTTGGTGCGAATGAAACGGTTTTTCGGACACTCGCCGTAGCAAGCAAATTGGTAATCACACTGTTGGCACTGCTTGGTTAGCGAGCGAGTCTTGGCAAAACCAAACTTTTGCTGCTCAGGACCATACGCCAAGGTGTCTAATTTTTCGTGGTGGATGTTGCCAATCTTGTATTCTGGGTAAACGTAATGGTCACAAGCGAAAACATCACCGTTTGGTTCCATTGCCAAGCCTTTACCACAAATCTCACCTAGCGTACAAAGTGGGTTTTTACGCCCCATCCAAGTCTCTACACTCGCTTCGAAGTACTGAACGAATACCTTGCCAATGTCGTGCTGAATCCACTCATCAAAAATTGCGATAAGGAAATTACCCCACGCCTCGTCTGCTACACACCATGGCTCAACCACAGAGTCTTTGTGACCAGGAATAAGACGTTTGTCGCCTTGTTTTAGCTGCTCTTGCGGCTCCCATGTTTGGGGTGCGGTAGTACGGAACGTTTTCTGTTCTACGATGGGAATAAACTGCATTTGCGGAGAACGCACTTCATCACGCAGGAATCGGTACACCTCAAGAGGATTGCGGCTGGTTAGATTGTTGACACAAGTCAGCGTTGCGAACTTCACTTCGTGTTTATGCAGCAGTTCAACAGCCTTCATCACTTGGTTAAACGTGCCACGTCCTGCGCGGTTGGTTCGGTAAGCGTTGTGCATCATTTCTGGTCCGTCGATACTCAAACCGACCAAGAAGTTATTTGCTTTTAGAAATGCACACCAATCGTCGTTGAGCAACGTGCCATTGGTTTGTAAATCGTTTGAAATGACTACGCCTTCTGGCTTGTACTTAGATTGAAACTCAACAATCTTTTTAAAATAATCCAAGCCCAACATCGTTGGTTCACCACCCTGCCAAGAGAAGATGATTTCCGGCGTGTTTTGTCCTTCAATGTACTGACGAATGTAGGTTTCTAACGTCTCTTCATCCATCACAGGCGTGCAGCCTTTTTTGTACTCAAGTAAGTCCTGTTTGCTGAGGTAATAACAGTAAGTGCAATCAATGTTACAAGCCGCCCCAATAGGCTTTGCCATGACATGTAAACGCTTAGAGGCTTTACCGTTGAACTGAGGACCTTGAGTAATGTGCATACGTCACCTTTTTCGTTATGAAATGCAGCTGAGAACGCTCATAAGCGTGCCATTCTCACCTTGATGACCTAATCATAAATCCCATTAATACAAGAGGCTTGTTATACCGTTTATAACCTTTTTTCATAGCGTTTATTGCTAATATTTATCGTGACTTTTTTGGCGAGAAACTATTGATGAAATCATTTAAAAGCAAATCGTTAACCGCACTTTCCATTCTATCATTCAGCGTATTAATGAGTGGTTGTGCAACTCAATCACCGCACCCTATCGCGCTCAACATTGATCAAGACATGGTGTTGGTTGAAGGCGGTTCATTTGTCATGGGATCGGACAGCGACTCCGCCAAGAAGGCAGAAACCCCAGCACGTGAAGTAAAGGTAGACGGCTTCTACATTTCCAAATTCGAGGTCACTCAAGAGTTGTTTGAATCTGTCATGGGTTCTTCAATGAGTTACTTCCAAGGTGCAGACATCCCAGTTAACAACTTGAGCTGGCAGCAGGCGAATTACTTCATCGAGAAATTGAACGAGCTGACCGGTGAAAACTACCGCTTACCGACAGAAGCGGAATGGGAGTTTGCCGCAAAAGGTGGTAACAAGAGCCAAGGTTTCACTTACGCAGGTTCAAACAACATTGCTGATGTGGCGTGGTATGCCGACAACGCCAAAAACCAAGCTCACCCCGTTGGTCAAAAGCAGCCTAATGAACTTGGTCTGTATGACATGACAGGCAATGTTGGTGAGTTCGTGATCGACGCGTATGACGATACTTTCTACCGTTATGGGCCAACCGAGAACCCAAACAACGCTAAAGATGAAAAAGCCGGCCTAGCACACAAGTCGGTACGAGGCGGCAGCTTTGCCTATGATTCTGATGAATCAGAGAATTTCCGTCGAGATTTCGCAAGCCAGTCTATAATTATGTCGGACATGGGACTTCGCCTTGCTAAAGATGCTGATTAAGCACGATTACGCATGAGAAGCGACGTTACTGCCCCTTTGCGCATTCTTACCAATTAACACGTCTCTTGGTTAGGGAAATGGTTAGGGAAAGAGGTTAAATCCACGTTGTTCTCATTTACGTTTCACCTCAAATGTATACAAACAATACATTCAAACTTAGGTAAATAATAATATGAAGAAACACATCTGTGCCCTTGCAGTCTTATCTGGTTTATCGTTCTCAGCGATGGCTCTAGATTGCGACCCAAGCTTGCTGCCTTCTTGGAAAGATGGAGCGAGTAAGACCGCCATTGTGAACTACGTTGACCAATCTTTGGATACAACGAAATCGACATTCATCCCTGAGCAAGATCGTATTGCCGTGTTCGATAACGACGGTACGTTATGGTCAGAGAAGCCTTTCTACTTCCAGCTGGCCTATGCGCTAGACGAAGTGAAAGTCATGGCAAAAGACCACCCAGAGTGGAAGACGCAAGAGCCGTTCAAATCAGTATTGAACGATGACATTGAAGGCGTTTTTAAGGGCGGTGAAAAAGCACTGCTTGAGATCGTTAAAGTCACTCACAGCGACATGACGGTTGAAGAATATCAAGAGAAGGTCGCACAGTGGCTGAAAGCTGCAAAAGATCCACGTTTTGGTAAGGCGTATACAGAACTGACTTACAAGCCAATGCGTGAAATGGTGACCTACCTGCAAGAGCACGGCTTTAAGACTTACATCGTCTCTGGTGGCGGCGTGGACTTTATGCGTGTTTGGGCACCAGAAGTGTACGGCATTCCTGAAGAACAAATCATTGGTAGCGCGCTAAAATACAAGTACGACTACAACGACGGTAAGCCAACTGTGACTAAGTTAGGTGAAATCCTAACGATTGATGACAAAGCCGGTAAAGTGGAAAACATTCAACACATCATCGGTAAGAAACCTGTTCTCGCAATTGGTAACTCAGACGGTGACCACGCGATGATGCAGTGGGCAACCAGTCAGCCAAACTCGATGGCGATGATCGTTCACCACACCGATGAAGACCGTGAGTGGAAATACGACCGTAAATCTAGCGTCGGCCACTTAGATAAAGCAATGGATGAAGCCAACCAACGCGATAACTGGCATCTTATCGACATGAAAAACGAATGGTGCACCGTCTACTAACACCATGACGACTTCTTTAAAGCTCCCCTTCTTGGGGAGTTTTTTTATTCATTTTCAATCGTTAGCCTTTTCTTCACGATCACTTCACGACTCTTCACACACAATGCCTCCCATCAAAACGAAGAGGTAAAAACAGAATGAAAAGAACAGTCCTGACGATTCTAGCAGCAAGCTCATTTTCGGTAGCCGCAGCGCCTTATGTGGGTTTGGAGTATGGATTCGGCACCACCGACCACGATTTTGAAACATCTTTTGACGCTGACGGTGTGAATCTAAACCCTGAATTGGAAGACGGTATTTTTGGTGGCTTTGTTGGCTACTCTATCAACGACTCTTGGGCGGTAGAACTGGGTTACAACCAATTTGAACTAGAAGATAGCCGTTCAAAGAACCTAGGCATCCAGAATATTGATGGAAAAGATTACCACCGCGAAATGGAATGGGATTCATCCATCAAAGCAAAACAAATCACCCTTGCGCCTGTGTTTAGCTACGCATTAAACGATAAATGGACCACCAAAGTAAAAGCGGGTCTGAGCTACACACAATACGAATCGAAAGCCGGTAAGTACGAAGAGCACGAACTGGTTTCAAATGACGATGTGGAAATGAGCAAAACACTTTTCCACAGCACAGAAAAGAATAACGAGTTGGGTGCCGTGTTCTCTGTTGGTGCGGAATACAAAATCTTCCCTCAATTGACCATCGGCGCAAACGCGAAGTACCAACTTGATAGCTACGCAAACACAGCATCAATCAACGTAGGTTCTACTTACTACTTCTAAATTAGGAAGCCATTAGCATGAAAAAACTGATTCTTGCGTCAATGCTCGCCCTACTTTCAGGCTCAGCATTGGCTGCCTTTACCGGTCCTGAAACCGCTGCAATCAATACCGTCAAAGAAGCACAAAAAGCGGCTGATGACAGCTATGTGTTGCTAACGGGTAACATTGTGCAAGCGTTAGGCAATGAGACTTACCTATTTAAAGACAACACGGGTGAAATCCAAGTGGAGATCGACAACGAAGACTGGATGGGGCAAGACGTGTCACCAAAAGATCAAGTTGCTATCCGTGGTGAAGTGGATTCGGAATGGACTAAAACTCAAATTGAAGTCGATACCATTCAGAAACTTTAAGCACTAGCGATTATCCCTTGTTTCAATTAAGCAAAAGCCCCCTTTATCGGTGGCTTTTCGTCTTTCTAGTGAACACTCAAGCAAGGGCAATGTGGCGGAAGCACCAAGCGAATGCTTTGCGGTTTGACATCAAATCGAATCTTATTAGAACGGTAAGGCTCACCGTCCAAATTCAATGGTAACGTTTTAGGAAAATCAATCTCCAACCAACTCGCCTGAGTATGCTTAACAAACTGCCCAGTCTCAGTTGGATTTTGAATTTCATCAATTACTTGAGGTAGCTCATGGGGCAAGAATGGATGCACCAAAGTAATGTCCATTAAACCATCATCAATAAGTGCGTTTGGCGCGAGCTCTTGTCCGCCACCAGCTAAACGACTATTACAAAACGCGCCAACGAGAATTTCTCCCTGATAGCTGCCCTGTTCTATCGTCAACGAGCCATCATAAGGTTTAAAGCCTAGCGCTTTTACTAGTCCTGTTAATGTGTAAGCGCCACCACCTAAGAAGTTCTTCAGCTCTACGGGCGTCTCTGCGGTAATTTCGGCGCCAAAGCCTGCTGCTGCAATGTTCATAAAATAACGGTCGTTGGCTTGAACACTATCTACCGCAACGGCGTCACCATTGACCGCAAGCTCAATGGACTCTCGAATCGTAGTTGGGATTTTGGTTGCAGTCGCAAAATCATTCGCCGTCCCCATTGGTATAATGGCCAATTCAGGCCGAGCATTCGGGTCAATCTGGTTGAGCGCTGTGACTGCTTCGTTGACAGTTCCATCACCACCCGCGACAACAATACGTCTAATGCCTTCATTGACCGCTTCTTTAACTAAGCGCTTCATGTCTGCAGACTCCCAAGTCACACGAACTTGCAAATCTACACCCTGCTCTCGCATTCGCATGATCTCGTTACGAAGTTCAGGGGTTCCGGCTTTCTTACCGTTTAGAATGGCACGTATTGTCTTCATGCTCGCTCCTCGTTATCGAATCGTTTTACCCGCTTGTTTAAGCTGAGCTCTTAACCATTGATGCGCGCTTTCATTACTGCGGCTAGAGTGCCAAATCGCACAAAGGTCATGCACACTGTCATTGAAAGGCAACGGCACGGCTTTAATGTCATAGGTTTTAGAGAAGTGTTCGATGGTCGACAGTGGCAACATACCGATGTATTCACTGCCGTTGATCACTGGCAACATTTCCATCGCACCGGCCGCACGATACACAATGTTGCGACTCGCCAAATCTTCAATGTCTTCACCCGTTAACAAACTATTGCGAGCGTGCCAACGAGACACAACAACGTGTTCTTCCGCCAAGAATTGCTCAACTGAACAGGAATCTTGAATGCGCGGGTGCTCAGAGCTGCATACCACCATCAATCGCTCAGAAAAGATAGGGTCCATTTTTAGTACCGTTCGCCCACGCGGCGGCAAATCAATGATCAAATCGTATCTTTGTAAACGTAAGTCGCTTTCGTAATCTTCGGTAAACAGCGGATGCACTTCTAACCCGATATTAGGGGCTTGCTCGCGAATTTGACGCATCAGTTGTGGCATCAACTCATAGCTCGCTACAGATACACAGGCGATCGAAAAAATGCGGTTAGAAACTTTAGGATCGAAACTGCTAGAAGCGGAAAGCGTAGAGGTGAAGTTCTTTAACGCAGCAACCATTGCGGGATAGATATCCATCGCAAAGCTGGTTGGCTCTACACCAGAAGTACTTCGGTGGAAAAGTGGTTCATCGTAGATATCACGCAGACGAGCGAGTGCTTTACTCACCGCAGGTTGGCTAATATCAAGACGAGCAGCGGCCTTAGACAGGTTCTGCTCTTCGTAAATCGCCACAAAAATTGGGATAAGGTTTAAATCGGTGCTCTTCATTTTGTAAACATAAAACAGGACATGGTCTTATTTTAGCTAACAGTATGATAGTTAACGACTCAGAACACCGGATTTGAGCGTCTATGCATGTTTTCGCGAGTTTTAACCCTGCATTGACGAAGAATATTCTGAAAATCGCTCAGGATTTTCCTAGGTAAGGGGTTAAAAAGGCACTCACCTCTTCGCCACACAAACCAATTTCCACTTCTACGCCACCTTCTTTTAGGATGTCGATACCACGACCAGCATTTCGAGGGTCAGGATCTAACATGGCAACCACCACTTTTTTGATACCGCAAGTCACTAAGGTTTTTGCGCAAGCAGGTGTACGTCCAACAAACGAACACGGCTCTAGTGTTACGTACGCGGTCACGTCACTTAAATCGCCATTGTAAGCCTTGAGAGCTTCAACTTCTGCATGATTGCCGCCAATAGCCTGTGTATGCCCCTCTGATACGATTTCGCCGTCTTTGACCAGCACGCAACCAACAGGTGGGTTTGGTTGACAAGCAGGCAGCGCGTTGCGTGACACTTCCAACGCACGAAGCATAAATTGTTGGCTCATTTGGATCTGATACTCGTTATTCAAAATTTGGGTGATGGATTCTAACGCCAGCATGCTTTCCTCGCTATATAAAAGTGTTTGCAAAGCTCTTACGTTTGGCCTCCCCAAACAAATCAATCCTTGTCTGATATTCATAAAAAATAAAACGGGGCGAACCGAAGTTGCCCCGTTGATTACCACTCTTCAGACCGCATTCCGAAAAAGTGACTAACGAATTCTCATCGTTAGTTCTACTGCACGAAGTTGCGCCAATGCCTTGTTCAACTCCATGTGTGCCTGTGCAAAGCTGATGTCGTCCACATGCGCGCGAATGTTTTCTTCCGCCGCTCTGCGAGCTTCTTCCGCCCTTGCTTTGTCGATGTCTTTACCGTGAAGCGCAGTATCCGCTAGCACAGTAACCACATCGGGTTGGACTTCGACCAAACCACCAGAGACATACAGAATCTCTTCAGGCTTCGACAAGTCACCGGTAATACGAGCAACACCCGGCTTGATTTTACTGATCAGCGGTGAGTGACCCGGACGAATACCTAACTCACCATCCGCACCTGCTACCGCGATAGCGTGCGCCGGACCTGAGTAAAGTGTGCCCTCTGCACTTACCACATTCAGCTGAAACGTATTTTGTGAAACCGCTATGGCCATATTGCCTCCCGCGCTTTACAGTTTTTTCGCTTTTTCAAGCACTTCGTCGATGTTGCCGCAGTACATAAATGCCTGCTCTGGGATGTCATCGTACTGACCATCAAGCAGCGCTTTAAAGCCTGCAATGGTGTCTTTTAGCGGAACGAATACACCCGGTTGACCCGTAAACACTTCAGCTACGTGGTAAGGCTGAGTTAGGAAACGTTCAACTTTACGAGCACGAGATACCAAGCGCTTATCTTCTTCAGACAGTTCATCCATACCTAGGATGGCAATGATGTCTTTTAGCTCTTTGTAACGTTGTAGCGTTTGCTGAACTTTACGTGCCACATCGTAGTGCTCTTGACCAACCACTTGAGGATCAAGCTGACGTGATGTTGAATCCAATGGGTCAATCGCTGGGTACAGACCCAAAGCAGCGATGTTACGAGATAGAACAACGGTCGCATCCAAGTGCGCAAACGTGGTTGCTGGCGATGGGTCAGTCAAGTCATCCGCTGGTACGTAAACCGCTTGGATAGACGTGATAGAACCATTCTTAGTCGACGTGATACGCTCTTGAAGCACACCCATCTCTTCTGCCAGTGTTGGTTGGTAACCTACCGCAGATGGCATACGACCAAGCAATGCCGATACCTCAGTACCTGCCAATGTGTAACGGTAAATGTTATCCACGAACAACAGTACGTCACGACCTTCATCACGGAAACGTTCTGCGATGGTCAAGCCTGTTAGCGCAACACGTAGACGGTTACCCGGTGGCTCGTTCATCTGACCGTAAACCATGGCTACTTTGTCGAGAACGCCCGCTTCCTTCATTTCGTAGTAGAAGTCGTTACCCTCACGAGTACGTTCACCTACACCGGTAAATACCGACAAACCTGAGTGAGCTTTAGCAATGTTATTAATAAGCTCCATCATGTTTACCGTCTTACCTACACCCGCACCACCGAACAGGCCGATCTTACCGCCCTTCGCGAACGGACAAATCAAGTCGATAACTTTAACGCCTGTTTCTAGTAGCGCAGTGCTGTTAGATTGCTCTTCGTAGCTTGGTGCATCACGGTGGATCTCGTAAGACACTTGCTCACCGATTGGACCACATTCATCGATTGGATGACCCAACACGTTCATGATACGACCTAGGGTTTCTTCACCCACAGGTACCGTGATTGGGTTGCCCGTAGATTCCACTTCTAGGCCACGTTTAAGGCCATCTGAAGAACCCATTGCGATACAGCGAACCACACCACCGCCCAACTGTTGCTGAACTTCCAGCATCAGTGAGCCATCGCTGCCATCGTTGATTTTCAGTGCATCGTAAACTTTTGGGCCTTTGCCTTGTTCGAACTCGACGTCGACCACCGCACCGATGACTTTGACGATTTTGCCAATACTCATAATTTAAACCTCAAATTCTCTCTCTAAACCGCTTGTGCGCCGGATACAATTTCACTCAACTCTTGAGTGATCGCCGCTTGACGCGCTTTGTTGTAAACCAGCTGTAGCTCTTCAATCAGTTGCGCTGCGTTATCAGTCGCGGCAGACATTGCCATCATCCGCGCGGCTTGTTCACAAGCGATACTCTCAACCACACCCTGATAAACCAGTGATTCCACATAGCGTTGAATCAGGTGGTTGAGAATGTCTTGAGGAGACTGCTCGTAGAGGTAATCCCAACGAGCCTCTTTATCACGTGAAATGTCTTCTTTCGGGAACGGCAGCATTTGCAATACCGTGGGTTTTTGCACCATGGTGTTTACAAACTGGTTGTAAACAAGGAACAAGCGGTCGATTTTGCCTTCGGAGTAGTGCTCCATCATAGCGTTAACCGCACCCAACATATCTTCCAGTTTTGGTGCATCACCAAGGCCAGAAGTCTGTGCCATTACTTTCCCGAGGGACTGGAAAAAGCTGATTGCTTTGGAACCAATGAGCGTCGTATCTACTTCAACGCCCTTCTCTTGCCAGTCCTGCATTTCTGCCAATACTTTTTTGAACAAGTTACTGTTCAGGCCACCACACAAACCTCGATCGGATGAGATGATGATGTAAGCCACTCGCTTCACTTCGCGTTCTTGAAGGAAAGGATGGCTGTACTCCAGCGTACCGGACGAGACGTGACCGATAACCTTACGCATGTTCTCTGCGTAAGGACGGGACGCCTGCATGTTCTCCTGCACTTTGCGCATCTTGCTGGCGGCGACCATTTGCATCGCACTCGTAATCTTTTGCGTGCTACTCACGCTAGCAATTTTGGTGCGAATCTCTTTGGTATTTGCCATAACGGACTCCTGTTAGTGGTCCTACGATTGCAGCGCAGTGAACTCTTTCAGCAAGCTGTGTAGCTCACTCTCGATCTCGTCGTTGTAATCACCGGATTGGTTGATCTTGTCCAGTAGCGGCTGCGCGTTTGTACGACCAAATGCCATCAACTCTTCTTCAAAACGAGAGATTTGGTTTAATGCCACATCAGTGAGGTAACCCTTCTCTGCTGCAAAGATCGCCAGTGCTTGCTCAGCAACCGTCATTGGTGCGTACTGTTTCTGCTTCATGAGTTCCGTTACTTTCTCACCGTGGTCAAGCTGACGACGTGTCGCTTCATCTAGGTCAGAAGAGAACTGAGCAAATGCTGCCAATTCACGGTATTGCGCCAACGCGGTACGAATACCACCCGACAGTTTCTTGATCACTTTTGTTTGCGCTGCACCACCTACACGAGATACCGAAATACCTGGGTCAACCGCTGGACGTAAGCCTGAGTTGAATAGCTGAGTTTGTAGGAAGATTTGACCATCGGTAATCGAAATTACGTTGGTTGGTACGAACGCCGATACGTCACCCGCTTGGGTTTCGATGATTGGCAGTGCGGTTAGAGAACCTGTTTTGCCTTTGACTTCACCGTTAGTGAATCGCTCTACGTATTCTTCGTTAACACGTGCTGCGCGTTCTAGTAGGCGTGAGTGGAGGTAGAAAACGTCACCCGGGAAAGCTTCACGACCTGGTGGGCGTTTTAGCAGTAGTGAGATTTGACGGTAAGCCACCGCTTGTTTTGATAGGTCATCATAGACAATCAGCGCATCTTCACCACGGTCGCGGAAGTATTCGCCCATGGTACAACCTGCGTATGGCGCTAGGTATTGCAGCGCTGCCGCTTCTGATGCTGACGCAACCACAACGATGGTGTTTTCTAGTGCGCCGTGCTCTTCTAGCTTGCGAACCACGTTGGCAATGGTCGATGCTTTTTGACCAATTGCGACGTAAATACATTTAACGCCCAGTTCTTTTTGGTTGATGATGGCATCAATCGCCATCGCGGTTTTACCTGTCTGACGGTCACCGATGATCAACTCACGTTGACCACGGCCGATTGGCACCATGGAATCTACTGCTTTGTAACCGGTTTGGATTGGTTGGTCGACAGACTTACGGTCGATAACACCAGGGGCAATCACCTCAACTGGGTCCATACGGTCGAATGACACTGCGCCTTTACCATCGATTGGTTGGCCTAGCGTGTTCACTACACGACCTAGCAAACCGTTACCGACTGGCACTTCAAGAATACGACCTGTGCCTTTTACTTTCATCCCTTCTGACAAGTCCGCATATGGGCCCATCACAACCGCGCCGACGGAATGACGCTCTAAGTTCAGTGCCAACGCAAAGCGGTTATCTGGCAGTTCTAGCATCTCGCCTTGCATAACATCTGCAAGACCGTGAATTGTGATGATGCCGTCACTCACAGAGACGATAGTACCTTCATTTCTCGCTTCACTTTCGAGGTTGAAGTTAACAATTCGCTCTCTGATTAATTCACTGATTTCATTTGAATTTAATTGCATTTCTATACCCCGTTACACATGTAGGTTGGTCGCCAATCGGCTTAGGTTGGTGAGGACACTGCCGTCATACACGGTCTGCCCTGCTGTGATCACCACACCACCTACAAGGGATGGATCCAGTTGTGTTTCTAGTGTGATGGCTTTACCGTATTTTTCGGTTAACGCTTGTTTAAGCCTCGCCATCTGTTCCTCATCCAGAGGTTCTGAAACACGCACTGTTACTGTCATGGTTCGTTCGTAATCCGCTTTCATCTCTTGGAACTGAACGTTTACTTCACTGAGCGCTTTTAGACGCTTGTTCTCTTCCATAATGCGAAGAAAATTCTCGAAGTTTTGATTCAACCATTCACCACCAGCATGAAGAATCAGATCCAACAATGGTTGTTCAGAACCGTCTTCATCAAGGTCATTCAAGACCAGAAGCGTGTTAGGTTGTTCCAAGACCACTTGGGTAATCGCAAACATTTGTTGCCAATCGTCCAAGCATTCTGCGTCGCGTGCGTAATCAAACGCCGCTTTTGCGTAGGGTTGAGCTACCACTGTCAATTCGGACATGTGCCCTCCTACATTTCGTTGATGAAGCGGTTCACCAAGTCACGGTTAGCCGAGCTATCCAGATTGCGATTAATCAGCTTGCTGGCACTTTCAATCACCAGATCCGCCATTTCATCTTTCAGCTCTTGGCGAACTTTGCTGCGTTCGCTTTCCACTTCTGCTTTGCCTTCTGCGACAATGCGCGCTTTCTCTTGATTTGCCAGATCAACCGCTTCCGCAACCATCTGTTCTTGACGTTGCTTACCTTGGTTAATGATGGCTTGAGCTTTTGAGCGAGCTTCTGTCAGCAGCGCTTCACCATTCGCTTTTGCCAGTTCTAACTCTTGTGCTGCTTTTTCTGTTTGCTCAAGACCTTGAGCAATTTCAGCACGACGCTCATCAAGCAGTTTTACAAGTGGTGGCCAGACATATTTCATGCACAGCCAAACGAAAATCACGAAGGAGATCGCCTGACCAAACATTGAGGCATTTAAGTTCATAGCACCCTCTCTTCTATAACGTTATGAAAATTATTAATTCGAATTACGCTACAGCGAAGATGATGTACAAACCGATACCTACACCGATCATTGGCACCGCGTCCACAAGACCCATCATGATGAAGAATTGAGTACGAAGCATTGGGGTCAAATCAGGTTGACGAGCCACACCTTCAAGGTATTTACCTGCAAGGTTACCGATACCTGCTGCGGCACCCGCTGCACCAAGACCGATCAGTAGTGCACCCGCCACGTAAAGAACTGCGCTAACGATATCCATAACAACTCCTAGAATTGAATTTTTTAATTAAGAAACAAGATTTTTGAAATTAATGCTCTTCAACAGCCATGCCGAGATAAACCACGGTCAGTACCATAAAAATAAATGCTTGAAGAACAACAATAAGAATGTGGAACAGTGCCCAAGGAACACTTAGTGCCCATTGCATCCACCACGGCATTAATGCAATTAGAATGAAGATCATTTCACCTGCATACATATTGCCAAACAATCGAAGACCTAAAGATATTGGTTTAGAAATTAACGTTACCAATTCAAGAACTAAGTTCACTGGATATAACAGCGGATGTGAAAATGGTTGAGTAGTTAACTCTTTAATAAAACCTTTCACGCCTTTGTTTTTAAACGTATAACCCAACACCAAAATAAATACGCCTAATGCCATCGACATCGTAATATTGACGTCGGCGGATGGTAAGTCACGGAAGTGTTCAACGCCTACAGCACGAGTAAGTGCAGGAATTAAATCAATCGGTAACAAATCCACGGCATTCATTAATAACACCCAAACAAATATTGTCAGTGCTAAAGGACCAATTAACTTGTCCTTAGCTTGAAATATTTCTTTTACGATATCATCGACGAACTCAAATATTATCTCGATCAAACACTGGAATCGTCCTGGTACTCCTTTCGTTCCTTTCGTCACCGCATAACGGAATGAAAGGATGAAAACGAGCCCCGTCAGCCAGACCATGATCATGGAATCAAGGTTAATTCCAAACCAACCGTCGCCGGCGGTGAGAAAGGTCAGGTGGTGCTCAATATATTCATGAGCGGACTGGACAGTCTCCATTTATGCCTTCCTTTCGAAGCGGTCTCTGAACAGCGGCGTTAAGAAGTGACCAAACATCGTCACACAAAAGCCTATCAGGACCACGATGTTGCGAAGAGCCATAAATCGAAACGTCAAAACAAACATCACAATGGTGTAAATGACTTTGATATTTCGACTCAGATGCATGAGGTCACGCAAACTCTCTTCTGGTTTCACCCTAGATTTAATGGACGCGAATACCATTCCGAACAGAGATGGAAGAATCGCGATAAGCACCCCAGTAATCGCTGACTCAGCACTGAGAGAGCCGCTTCGCATGTACTCATACGCGATGAATACCAGACCCAAAGTTGCTTGAGCAATCAGAATCCTCTTGCCTGCCACCAATATTGGATCGTCGTGAATATTAGCTTCCATAAATCACCCTTTAAAATAATTTCGAATTAAACTTCTGATAATTAAACTTCACAAAATAAAGCTGCCTAGTGACGACGAATTATATTAAGATAAATTTAATACACAGAATTAAATTTAATCTGATAATTATTATTCACATATTTAAAAATCAAAACGGAATCACTCCGTATTTCCGTTTCCCCAGAAATATACACCGATAATTTTAATAATCTAAATCGAAAAACTTGCAAATTATCATTCCATTTTTGAAGTGTTATTTTATTTGAACAAACCAAAAATGAAATATACATTGATTAAGCCGTCTTTATCAGGGTTAAGACGAAAAGCTTGTCACATGGAAGTGACACTCCATAAGAAAGGAATTAAAGTGATTTTAGGTTATATATTTTCAAATATAGCAGTTGTAAATATATAACCGATTAATAAACCTGTTTAATATCGCGATGAAATATCTTTTAAATAGAAGTTTAAAAGATAAGAATTAAATATATTTGAAATATATTATTTCTTTACGTCAGTTGTAGCACGTTAAAATAGACATCCCATTTACTTATTGCGATTGAAAAGAACAAAAAAAAGGACGCTGAATCAGCGTCCTTTTTCGTTTTTACTTCTTATTACTTGCCTGCTTATCGAGTTGCGGCAAGGCCTTTGGTATCGCCCACTTAAGGCGTTTTGGCTTCAGCGCTTGTATCCCTTTCCAAAGCGCATTCATCAAGCTTGCGTCCTCCTGCCCCTCTTGTAGGCGCTGTGAACGCTTCTGCCAAACGTCAGAGTCACTGGCTTTACTCATTTCAAGGCCACTCGTATTGCTTCTCAGCTGCTTATACAAGCTTGCTCGAGCAGCGCCCCATCGATTCGCTTTCACCATTCGTCTGAACACTAACCATGGCGGCGTAGGACGAGAACGATAATAACGGTGAATGCTCAAGGCGGCGATAACGAGAACAAATAGCGTCACTGCGCTGCCAATCAACCAGCCAGAATAAGCTCTAACAAAGGATTTAAATGTATGCTTGGCTTTGAAGGTCTTACCCTCAATCACCACCGTTTCCAGCTGTTTACTCTTGCTATTCCACCATTGGAACTTGTGTTCAGGCAAGGTGAACTCTCCGCCCTGTTGGATCACATACACGCTTTCTTCTATACGACTTGATTGGTAATCGCCACGTGTTTGCTTATCGTCTAAGCGGTTTGGTTGAGGATACACTTGATAGCTGGCAGTAGAATCATTGGATAACAAGTCTGGAAGCAACACTGACAAACTGTCTTGTGCATTGATCGTTATGGTGCGAGTGATTGCATCACCGACTTTCAGCTCATCGTTAGACGTTGTCCATTTCTGATCCACACTCACTTTAGTCGCGGTAAACCATGCAGAGTCATCACTGAGTAACCCAGAGGGCATAGACGCTTCGAACTTAATTGGCTGCGTATAAAGCGTACCAGCCACTTTCGAGCCATCAGGCGCAGAGACTTGCACACCAACAGCGACAGGTGGAATCACAAACTGCCCCGAGGCTTGCGGATACAAGGTTATTTCCCAACGCTGACGAGACCACGTTTGCCCCCCTTTGCGCTCGGTATAGTTGGTTGCTAATTGGTTACGCTGCTTTGCAATCACGTTGGGGATTTCTACGCTGCCAATGCGTGTACCACCAGTGAACCAACGAGGCGTTGCAACTTCGATGTACAAGATCACCTGCTCATTCACACTGAACTTAGGGGCTTCCTTCGTATCGTCCCCTGCTCCCTGCTTACCAACCCATGCTAATAGTTCGACATCATTGCTGCGCTGCAAGTCTTGAATATCTTGTGCGTTCGCCAAACCAGTAAAAAGCAAAGTAAACATCATCAAGATAGTGCTTAAACGCCCAACCACGGAGTCAGCGCCAAGTTTGAATGCATTCATCATTGTGCTTGCTCCTCTTCTTGTTGTAGTTGTGCCTGCGGCTCCGTTTTCACGGGCTCACGCAGTTGAATTTGGAATTTAGCGCGCAAGAAGTACTTAGGATCGGCCTCTACGCGTTTTAACCACTTATCCGCCAGTTCTTGGCTACCAAGGATTTCGTTCGCATTGAGTTTCTCTTTCAGCATTAATTCAGCAGCGGTTTTTTCGTCTGCCCCATCTGCCGTTTGCGGGTTGTCACCCAGCTCAAACGACTCTTCGGGTCCATCTGTTGTCCCCGCTTGGCTTTCACTGGTGCGGTTTATCTCTTCGACAATGCCACCAATGACTTTTAGGTTGTGCTCGACGTCTGGTCGCAATTGCTCACTCAAGGTGTCTTTGTCTGCCAGTGTTTGCAACAAATTACGTGCGGCCAAATACTCACGTTGACGTGCCAACGCACTCGCAGCGTTGTACAAGCCATAGTCTTTTACCGCATCTGATGGATCGTTTTGCATCTCCAAGAAAGCGGTATGAGCCAGTTTGTATTCGCCTGCGTAGTAATAAGCTGTCCCTTTACGCAACGGATCCGTAAAGTGCTTTGCTGCCTCAAGGTATTCGTTTTTGTTGAACAAACGTTGCCCTTGTTGATTTGGCGTGAGCCATAAATCCCACCACCATTGAGACGCTTTATCCCAGACGGTTACCTCTTGCACCACTTCAGGCTTATCCGCTTTGAGCGAGACGGTTTCCGCCATTGCTTTTGGCGTCATAAACAAAGACGTTGATACCATAGCCACCACACACCATTGCACTAGCCAGCCTTTACGGAACCAAAGCATCATAATGAGAGCAATTGGGAACAACAGTTGATAGCCCATGTCTTTCCAAGGCATGGATGATTCGCCATTGAGTTGCATGTTTCGCTCAACAAAACGGTTCAGCTTGTCTATATCGCTGTTGTCTACCGTCACTTCAACAAGACGTCCACCTGTCGCGCTGGCAAGATTATTTAACGAGTCCAAATCGACCGGGTTGTTAGAAACAATGTCCGAGTTACCCGCAGCCAAGATAAGCAATTGATAAGGCTTGTCGGCAAAGTAGTTTTTGTAAGCGGTAATGGTCGCCGGATTGACGCCATCCGTAACCAACAGAACCGTAGAACCCGGTTGGCCTTGTAATTGTTGGTCAATCAAAGGCAACGCCGTTTCAGCAAGTTTACCTTCAACTGGCATGATTTCTGGTGTTATCGCCGCTAGAAACGGTTCGAATACTTTACTGTCCTGCGTCACAGGCATCGCGACATGAGCAGAACCCGCATACACAACCAACCCAGTGCTGCCACCTTTTCTTGCTGCCAAGAGGTCACGGATTTTTTGCTTAGAGCGCTCCAAACGGCTTGGCGGAAGGTCTTTTTGCAACATCGAATCGTTGTTGTCCAACACCACCAGCATGGAGGCTTTGTCTTCGCCAAACGGTGAAGCTTGGCGCTCCCAAGAAGGTCCGGCACAGATGATGATGGCAATCGCTACTATCACCATAAGTAGCTTGAGCGGCAGTTGTTTTCGCCAACCATAGTCGCCAATCGTTAATGCTTTACGTAAATGCTCAGGAAGAATGTCTTTCCAACTTGGCTTGGATTCTTCTCGCCATCTTAACCAAAGCAAAAGAAACATTGGGATGAACGCCAATAGCCACATTGGACGAATGAAATGGAACTGTGTGACAAACTGCTCTAGCCCCATGCTAGAGAAAGGAGAATCAAACATGGCGCTCTCCTTCTATGTTGTCTGCTTGTGCAGAACCTTCACTGTTAACGGATAGTCGACGACGCTTAAATGTAGCCAACGAGAACGCGGTTAAGTACATCGCAACCACCAAAGCCATTAAGTAATGATGCAAACTTTGCTTAGGACGGTAAGTGGTACTCTCATAGAGCTGGGGCTCTAACTTACCAATCTCATCATAGGCTTTAGCAAGTTCGTCACGGTTGAGCGCTTCAAACGCCTCACCACCGGACTCTTTGGCAATACGTTTGATCGTATTCATATCTAGTGCAGTTTCACCCACGGTTTGTGGATCACCCATGGCAATCACGTGGATACGTACATCTTTGGCTTTCGCGACTTTCGCCGCATCAATCGGCTCAACGAAGCTTCCCGTGTCATTACCATCCGTTAGAACAATGGCGACTTTCTCTTTACTTTCTTCTACGTCGGTACGCGACTTTTCGCTTTGCTCAAACACCTTAATCGCCAAGCCAATTGCATCACCTAAGTGAGTGCTTTGCCCAGCCATCGCCACATCCGTTTGGTTAAGCAACTCTAGCCACACTTTTTGATCGGGCGTGAACGGGGTTTGCACAAATGCCGCATCGCCGAACAAGATCAAACCTAAGCGGTCGCCTTTGCGCGTTTTGGCAAAGTCACTCAAAACTTCTTTGGCTGCATCGAGACGAGAGATCTTTTCACCGGTTTTGGACGTGAAGTCTTGCTCTGCCATTGAGCCAGACAAATCGACGACGACCATAACATCTCGGCCTAAGCTTTCACGCACCTGTGGCTCGCCAAGTACTGTCGGCTTTGCCATTGCGGTCACGACCAAAAGCCAAGAGATGATGAGCGTTGCGCGCTGCCACCAGCTTGGAGTGAGTTGGCTTGCCCCTTCTGATGGGGTTTCACCAATGGCGTCCACAAGCTGACTAAAGAATGGCACTTTGATGGCCATTTGTTTGGTGCGGTAAGCTGGGACGAGGAAATACACCACTAAAGGCAGCGGCAAGATGATGAACCAAAGCGGATGCTCAAACTCAAAACTGCTCATGCCAAGCCATGAAGCAAGAAGATCACCCATGGCGACCTCCTTTTAATGCACGCGCTTTGTAGGCAAGCGTGCGCTTTTCAATGTTGTGAGCGTTCTCATCATGCTCTTTCACCCACTCAGTTGCACGTTCAAGAAGTTGTAAACGCTCTGTTTTTTCCAGTTCAACACTTGGGTCAACGATACTTTGCAGCCATCGCTTGGAGAGTTCGTCATCAAACATTTTATGCTTAGGGTTAAGCTCATCTAACTTGCGCAGGAACGCAGTGTCAAACAAGCGAGCATGAGAGCTATCAAGATGAATCAAGACGATTTTCAGAATCGAGAACAGCGCTTTCGGCATGCTGGCATCATCTGGGGTCAAACGAGAAATCGCTTCAATGGCTTCTTTACGGTAACGGTTATCCCACCAATGGTGTGCCAGTCGGTAGCCGACATACATGAGTACAATCGCCCCCACAATTGCAAGGATCTTCCAACCAATGGTTTGTGGCACCCAGCTGACGCTTTCTGGCACCGCGACATCATGCAGCTCACGCAGAATATACGTGCTTGGAGGCGTGTGTAAGTCTGTCATTTATCGACCTCCAACGAGTTTTTGGAATTGAGTAATGTGGTCACCTGTTGTATCGATTTCGATATGAGGCAGCTTTTTGATTGCCATGAGTTGTGCCAGTGATTGACGTTGTAACTGGGCTTTCTCAACCAAACTGGCGCTAGCAGCATCGACTTTGGCTTTACTGTCTAGGTTTAGCTGGTAACGACCATCACCAATCACCCATTTTACTTTTGCCAAATCTTGAGGAAGCGACTGCTCTAAAGGATCGCTGACCATCACCGCGAGAACATCGTTGTGCTGTTGAAGTTGCTTAAGGTGATCTAGGTGGTGCTCTTCGCAATCGCGCCAATCACTGATGAAAATCAGCGTGGATTGTTTTAGCTTCATCCGTTTAATGAGCTCAATCCATTTACTAAACGTCACTTTGTCTGAATCTAACGAGTCCACATTTAAGCGCTGGTTGGCTTGAGAGAGTCGTTTCAGTTGAGCGAGCAAATCGTTTTGGGAACGCTGAGCTTTGCTGTGATATAAAGCAGAGTCAGAGGCGATAACAAACCCGACTCGGTCACCATCTTTCAATACTCGCCAACCACACATAGCCGCCACTTCAGCAGCAACCACAGATTTCATGACCTCGGTAGAGGCGAAAAACATCGCACTGCGCTGATCTACACAAACAATCACATTACGATCTTTTTCTTCGGTGTAACTGCGCACATGAGGCTTGCCTGTACGCATGGTGACTTTCCAATCGAGGTTTCGGATGTCGTCCCCTAGTTGGTAGTGACGAAGTTCTTCAAAGTTCAAACCACGTCCGCGGAACAATGAGTTATGACGACCAGAAAGCACACTGCCCGCTTTTAAGTGAGGCAGTAAGCTGAAAGATTCGGCTTGCGCTTGTAAACGCACCAATCGTGAGTAATCGCAATACAAGCGCGGGTCGAGCCCTTGGGATTGAGGAGCAAGCGTTGGCTTTGCCATAGTCCCTCCCGCTTATCCGATTTCTACACAATCAAGCAACTCTTGCACCACACGTTGATGATCAACACCATCGGCAAGTGCATCGTAAGAAAGTGAGAAGCGATGTCCCAACACCGATGGCACCATTGCACGCACATCATCAGGCGTTACATGGTCACGCCCTTGTAGCCACGCATAAGCGCGCGCACATTTGTCTAAGGCAATTGAAGCGCGAGGACTTGAGCCGATTTCGATCCATTTTTGTAGCTGGGAATCGGCGTAACGCTCTGGTTTACGTGTCGCCATCACAAGCGCCACGATGTAGTTCTCGACTAAATCAGAAACAGTAATGTTTGGTAATTGGCGTCGCGCTTCAATAACGAGTTCTGGTTCAATGTGTTGTGGCGTCACTAATTCGCTACTGGTTTCTGAACCTAGCTCTTCGCTGCGCACCAAGCGAATAATGTCACGCTCTGCTTCATCTTCTGGGTAGTCGACGGTCACTTTCATAATAAAGCGGTCCATCTGCGCTTCTGGCAATGGGTAAGTACCCTCTTGTTCAACTGGGTTTTGCGTTGCAAGCACCATAAACAACTCAGGCAAGACGTGGGTCTTATCACCCACCGTAATCGTGCCTTCTGCCATGGCTTCTAGCAGTGCAGCTTGTACTTTTGCTGGCGCACGGTTTACCTCATCCGCCAACACAATGCTGTTGAAGATTGGTCCCGGTTGGAAATGTAGTTGAGGCTTACCATCCAACTCTTGGTACACTTCGGTACCCGTCACGTCTGAAGGTAATAAGTCGGGAGTAAACTGAATACGACCAAAACTGGTGTTAAGTAGGTTTGCAAGTGACTTTACCGAGCGCGTTTTTGCCGTTCCCGGTAAGCCCTCTAAAAGTACGTGACCATTGGTCAGTAACCCTATCACCAAAGCCTGAACCACATGGCTTTGTCCAATGACGCTTTTTTCAGTTTGTTCGATTAATTCATTAATGGCTTGTTGTGCGTGGTTCATAGTCTACCTATTGAGTTTACGGGAGCCTGAGCGTTAAAAGTTGAGTATAAGACTGAAAGTAATAACTAAAGGTTATATTCGCTATATTCACCTGAGTTGTAAGACTTTATTAACCTTGATATGCCAACCAGAATTGGCAGCGAATGGTCAAAGAACATTTTTATTCCCGGACACAAGTAGTTTAGACCAGCCTCACCATTCGGCGCGGTAAGTAGCCGATTTTTTGGGCATTCTCCCCAGCAATACTTCAAATATGAGCAATCAAGGCAGTATTGCGGCAAAGAAGACTTTTTCGCCATGCCAAAGCTGTATTGACGAGTCGAGATTGCAATTTCATTCAGAGATCGGTCATGAATGTTAGCCAGCTGGTATTCCGGATAAACGTAGTGATCACAGCTAAACACGTCTCCATTGTGTTCAATCGCTAGACCTTTGCCGCAGAACTCTGCGCTAACACACAACTGCGAAGGCATCCCCATCACTTGCGCGACAGCGGTTTCGAAAAGGTTGACCAAGACTCTGCCAAGATCGTTGTTCACCCATTCTTCAAATACAGCAATCAGAAACTCGCCCCACTCTTCTGCATCGACCGACCAATCCGTAACGACCGACATCAAATGCCCCGGCTTTGCTAATTCGCTGCCAAGTTTTGGCGACATGTTTTCTTTCCAGAAATGAGGAGCAGTTTGAGTGAAAGAGCTAGGTTCAACACAAGGTGTGAATTGGATATAAGTGACACCGAGTTCTTGAGTGAGAAAGTGGTATACTTCAAGCGGATATTTGGCGTTAAAGCGGTTTACTGTCACCAACGCATTGAATGACACATTATGACGCTTCATCAGATCAACGGCTTGCATGACGCGTTGAAAGGTCGGTTTTCCACTTCGGGTTTTGCGGTATTTATCGTGGATAAATTCAGGACCATCTATCGATAGACCAACCAGAAAACCATGGTCATGCAGAAACTGACACCAAGCCTCGTTTAATAACAGGCCATTGGTTTGAAGGTCGTTTTCGATGCGAACGCCCGGCTTTGCGTATTTGTTCTGCAGTTCGACGATCTTCTTGAAGTAATCCAACCCCAACAGTGTTGGCTCACCACCCTGCCAAGAAAACACAGTCTCGTCACCGTCTTGGCTTTCGATATAGCTCTTTATGAATGCCTCAAGTGTTGCATCATCCATTTTTGGTTGAGTGCCTTGATTGAGTAATTCATCTTTATGCAGATAAAAACAGTACTGACAATCGATATTGCATTTCGCCCCGCCCGGTTTCGCCATCACGTGAAAACGTCGTTCAACTTTTTCACTGTTAGATGCAAACGCCGTTTTGAGGGGAGTTAATGCCATTTGAGTGGTATGAATGTGAGTTTGTTTTTTCATAAAGAACGATCTCGAAAGCAGAAGAAAGTCAGCGCCCAAGTTGGGCGCTGTATTTAAGGACAATAACTAGGGTCTATCGACCTATGGACAAAACGTTATTTCGGAACAAACGAGCCCGGAGCCATACGCGGCGGGTACTCTTTGAAGGTTTCCATGACCTCTTTTACTTTTTCAACCGCAGGCATCATCAAGAATGAACGTTCGTACATCCAACGGTCGTAACCCATACCAGTATCGCCACGCTCAAATGGGTCGATACTCAAATCATAGATTTGTGGTACACGGAGTTTGGTAAATGGTTTCTTCCAGATATCCAAACCGGTTTCATTTTCTTGGATCATGAAATGGTATTTGTACTTACCGTAGCGTAGAGCCAGTAAATCGCCGTCATCACTCCAGTAAACAAACTCGTTACGAGCAGACTTGTCCGTTTTACCTGTTAGATATGGCAATTGGTTATACCCGTCTAAGTGAACGTTGTAGTTCATATCGCCCACTTTCTTGCCTTTCAGCAATTCTTCTTTGACGTTGCTGTTGCCCGCCGCTGCGACCAATGTTGGTAAGAAGTCTTCCAGAGACACAATGCCGTTAAACGTCGTGCCCGCTTGGATATGACCCGGCCACTTAATTACTGCAGGAACGCGGAAGCCACCTTCCCAGCCAGTGTTTTTCTCACTACGGAATGGCGTCATACCCGCGTCTGGCCACAAGTTGATCATTGGACCATTATCTGTGGTGTAAACAATGATGGTGTTGTCATCGACGCCAAGCTCTTTAATCTTATTGAGCAAGTGACCAATTTGGTCATCGTGTTGCTTCACACCATCGGCGTAGAAACCTGCGCCTGTTTTACCTTTGTAGTCGTCTGGAACGTGTGTGAAGTTGTGCATGCGCGTGGTGTTAAACCACGTAAAGAATGGCTTGTCGGCTTTGACCTGTTTCTCGATAAACTTCTCAGCTTCATCTAGGAACTCGTCATCAACCGTTTCCATGCGTTTGCGCGTCAATGGACCCGTGTCTTCAATCTTGCCATCCGCATAAGAGTGGATCACACCACGAGGACCGAACTTCTTCTTGAATTCAGGATCTTGTGGGTAGTCTACGTTCTCCGGCTCTTCTTCCGCATTTAAGTGGTAAAGGTTGCCAAAGAACTCGTCGAAACCGTGGTTGGTCGGCAAGTGTTCATCGCGGTCACCAAGGTGGTTTTTACCAAATTGGCCCGTTGCGTAACCAAGGTCACGTAGCAGTGTCGCAATAGTTGGATCTTTCTCAGAAATCCCTTCTTTCGCTCCTGGCAAACCAACCTTAGACAAGCCGGTACGTTTTGGCATTTGTCCCGTGATGAACGCAGAGCGACCTGCGGTTGAGCTTTGCTGAGCGTAGAAGTTGGTAAACTTAGCACCGTCTCTTGCAATGCTATCAATATTTGGTGTGCTGTAAGCCAGCATGCCACCGTTGTATGCACTCAAGTTCCAGTAACCGACATCGTCACCAAAGATAACGAGGATGTTAGGTTGTTCTGCCGAATAAGCGGTCGCTGATGCCGCTCCGATCGCAAGCGTACAAGCGTTTAATACCAGCTTCTTGCCGCGTTTTTTATCGTGGTTTGCCATAAAAGGGCTCCATAAATCCGTTGCTGCTAATCTTGATAGGAAATCAGATACCAAGATTTGATTAAGATAAAACTTGTTATTTGACGGATAAATAGAGTTCAGATACGTTGATATATAAATTTAGTTTATGGGTAACAAGATGGACTTAAACTTGATTCAAACATTTTTGGTGGTGGCTGAGTATCAGTCCTACACCAAAGCGGCCGACCATTTAGGCCTTACGCAACCTGCGGTGAGCGCTTCGATTAAACGGCTCGAACAAGTGGTCGGAAAACAGCTTTTCGTCAAACAAGGACGAGGGATCGCCCCTACTTCGACCGCGTATCAACTCATGCCGCAGTTTCGTCAGGCAGTGAGCATCGTAGACAACGCCATTTCAGAAAGAACCACTTTTCAAGTCTGCTGCTCCGAAACCTTACTCCACAGTTTAAATCCGATTGAAAACGTGGTTTTCCACGAGTCTCCACCGGAAAAGTACTTGTTGTTTGAACAAATTCGTCAGCAAAAAATGGACTTAGTGATTGATACCATCATCACCAAAGACTCTTCTTTCGTGATTGAAAACGCCTACGATGAACCTGCAATGATCATCTGTCGTCAAAGTCACCCAAGAATTCAAGGGACGTTGAGTCGGGAGGATTTTTATCGTGAAAATCACTGTATGTTTTCAGGTAAATGGAATAACACTTCTGGCTTCGAACAGCTGGCAAAAGAGCCGATTCAGGAGCGAAATGTAGAGATCGTAACGTCATCTTTGGCAGGTATGGCAATGTACGTAGCACAGCGAGATTGCCTAGGTGTCGTTTCTCGTTCGTTTGCGATGAAATGGAGTAAGGCACTCAAGTTACAGGTCCTTGAGTGCCCAATTGAAATCGACCATATTCCTTATAAATTTGTGTATCACAAGCGCGATGAGCACAATCCTGCTCATCAGCGCTTAAGGGAGCAGGTCAAGCAACAACTTGAGTTTGCCCATGCTGCTCCTATTGATTTATAGACGCTCTTAAACGCTGAATCACATCAGCTGGCGCAAACTCTCCTAGTTGCTTCAAACACTGCTCAAAAGCAAATGCAACAGAGCCGTCTTTGTAGTTTCTCGCCAGCACCTCACATTCCGCAAACAAGTGCTGTGGGTTGCCTCCCACTTTGTAAGCGGTGTTCAACGCTTTACTGGCCGCAAGCACGTCTGATTTCTCCAGAGCGAGACCATAAACATACCAATACTGTGGGTTTCGCTCTGCGGTTTCCGCCGCTTGTTTTAAGTATTGGTTGGCTTTCACACTGTCACCCACTCGCAACCAAGCTAAACCCGCACTGTATGGCAAAGCACTCGATTTCGGCTGAGCTTCAATCCCTGCCATCAAGGTTTCTAATGCTTTTTTGTCGTTGCCCTGTGCACGATACAAATCGGCTAAGTTTGCATAGCTGTTCTCGAAGTAAGGTTCTATTTCAATCGCCTTTTGATAAGACGAAATGGCTTTATCTGTATCACCAAGGTCTCGATAGACATTCGCTAGGTTCGTTCGCCCAAAGCCTCGGTCAGCATTAAAGCGTTGGATTGCCATGTAGTCTTCCAGTGGCTGTTTGATCTTGTCACGTTGCAACGGGTTCATTTCTGGATAATGGCGAACCAGTGCGCCTGCGGCTTCTGCACGCACAGATAAGACTGGATCGCTCAATAATGGTTCGAGGATTTGCCAGCGGTCACTGAACTCATAACCAGAAGACCCAGCAACAGCCCCTAGACGAATCATGTTACTTTCATGCTTCACCGCGCGAGCCAGAGATACCAAGGTATTTTGACCGGTATTGCCCCCCATACGCTCCAGTGCGGAGGCACGAATAATGTCACTCAACGATGAGTCTTGAGCGGAATACGCTAACGCATCAGGCGCACCACGATGACCAATAGAATCGGCGTAGAATGCCACCGCAAAGTGTTGTTGGTTACGGTATTTCGAATTCGGGAACCACTCGCCTATTTTCTGATCCGCCCACTGGTTGGTTTCGTCTTCATGGCATGATGTACAGACGTTTGGCGTATTGATGTGTTGGCTTAGATCCGGACGTGGCACATGCCAGCTGTGGTCACGACGCGGGTCAACTTGCATGTAGGTCGTTTCCGGCATGTGACAAGTGGTGCATTGGGATGCCTCGGTATTTGCCTCATGGAACGTGTGATTCTCCGGCATGTAGTCAGACGCAATATGGCACTGAGCACAAACCGCTTCCTCAGGGATTTTTAGCTCTGCGGTGTGAGGGTCATGACAGTTGGTACAGGTTACCCCTTTCTCTGCCATGGCTGACTGTAAAAATGAGCCATAAACGTAATCTTCATCGTAGATTTGACCATCGTGATAATAAAGCTCTGGTGTAATTAAGCTGAGGCGGTATTTATCTAGGAAGGAGCCTTTAACGTGGTCTGCACTTTCATTTAACTGTGTACGACGACTATGGCACTGCGCACAGGTTTGAACTTGATGAGTCATCGCGATTTCTTTTGGCTGGAGCGTGCTGTGCCCTTCTTCGTAGACCCACTCTTTTACTGCCATACCTAAATCTCGGTCAAAACCATAATGGTTCGCTGAGGCGATGGTATTCCCAGATTTTTCCGCTTGTTTGGCAAGCTCGACATGTTCGCTGGCTGGGCCATGACATGCTTCGCAACCGACATTGATTTCTGACCATGTCGTCGAATACGTATTAGCCTTTGCATCGTAGTTTTTTTCTAGATTGGTTGAATGGCAATCGGCACACATGAAGTTCCAATTCTGGCCCGTGTTCGTCCAGTAGAACTCATCTTTTGGGGTGGTATCGGGATAAAGATGGAACCATCGCTGCCCGCCTTCTTGCTTGGTTCTCGAATCCCAAGCGAAAGGAATTAACTGCACACGTCCGTCTTCGAATTCCACCATGTATTGTTGAAGCGGCTCCCACGCAAAGGTGTAGCTGATTTTGTAATCATGCCACTCACCATCAGGCCCTTGGATATTGACCCAATACTCTTCCCCTTTTCGATAGAAGCGATTTGGCTTGCCTTCAAAGGTGAATATGTGGTCATCAAAGTCACCGAGTACAGATTCCGCATCGGCATGACGCATCGCCATATCGTGATGAGAACCTTGCCACGCTTCGGTTTCTTTCTTGTGGCAATCAATACACGCTTCACTCCCAACATAGGTAAGCTTCGAGGAATCGATTGATTTAGGTGTGTACGTCCCTACTTGCTGCTCAACAAGAGGTTCTTGTGAAGAAAGCGTTTCTTGTGCAAACAGAGAAAAACTGACGAGCGCTGCTAGGCCGATCAGAGCCTGCTTCCAACATGCCCACTGAGTCATAACTGTCCTTGTGTGTGATTCTTTTTATTCTAAAAACAAATATAGTTGAGATTTTGAGCAAAATGACTGAAATGTAAGAAAAACTTCCAGCCGACATCACAAAGAGGCTCATTGAGCCCCTTCGCTTTGTTAACTAATAAATCTATTGATGGTGATTCTCTTGAAGCTTTTCCATTACTTGATCAAGAGAGAAACTGGCTGCCTTTTGTCTTGGAGGGAATTCTTCAAACGTCGCCAAGAATTTACCGACATAGGCTTGCGCAGGAACCAGCATATAGGCATGGTCAAGAACCCAATCGTAGTATGTATTAGAAGTCACATCAGCCACTTCGTATGGGTCCATACGTAGGTTAAAGATTTTAGGTACTCGCAGTGGCGTGAATGGTTCTGCCCAAAGACGAAGTGTGCCTTGTGCACGTTGCTCTAAGAACACGATCTTCCAATTATGGTAACGAAGTGAACTCAAATCACCGTCATCAGTGAAGTAGAAGATCTCTTCACGAGGGCCTTGTTCTGTTTTACCGGTTAAGTACGGCAAGAAGTTGTAACCATCAAGATGGACTTTAAACGTCTTGTCCCCTGCAGTATGACCTTTCAACAGTTTTTGTTTGATTTGGTCATCCCCAGCGGCGGCCAGTAATGTTGGCATCCAGTCCATGTGGTGCATGATTTCATTAGAAACAGTGCCAGGTTCAATCTTACCCGGCCAACGAACCATTGCAGGAACACGGTACGCCCCTTCCCAGTTGGTGTTCTTCTCGCCACGGAATGGCGTTGTACCTGCATCAGGCCACGAGTTCATGTGCGGACCATTATCGGTCGAGTAGAATACGATGGTGTTGTCTGTAATGCCTAGGTCGTCCACTTTCTTCAACAGTTGGCCTACGTGGTTGTCATGTTCAACCATCCCGTCTGCATAAAAGCTGATGCCAGTGCGGCCAAGGTTGTCTTCTTTGACGTGAGTACGAAAGTGCATGCGCGTTGCATTCCACCAAACGAAAAACGGTTTCTCAGCCTTTACAGCGCGATCCATAAAATCAAGTGCCGCGTCTAATGTCTCTTCATCAACAGTTTCCATGCGCTTGCGCGTTAATGGTCCCGTATCTTCAATCTTACCGTCAGCAAAAGACTTAATGACACCGCGAGGGCCAAACTTCTTACGAAATTCCGGATCTTTCGGGTAATCCACATTCTCAGGCTCTTCTTCGGCATTCAGGTGGTAAAGGTTGCCAAAGAACTCGTCAAACCCGTGGTTCGTAGGAAGGTGCTCGTCCTTATCTCCTAAGTGGTTTTTACCAAACTGACCTGTCATATATCCCATCGGCTTGAGCATTTCTGCAATCGTTGCGTCTTCTGCTTGCAGCCCTAAATCAGCCCCCGGAAGACCAACTTTACTCAAACCTGTTCTCAGAACGGATTGTCCAGTAATGAAAGTCGAGCGACCTGCAGTACAAGATTGCTCACCGTAGTAATCGGTAAACATCATGCCTTCGTTGGCAATGCGGTCGATGTTAGGCGTTTTGTATCCCATTAATCCAAATGTATAAGCACTGATATTCGATTGGCCAATATCATCGCCCCAAATGACTAGTATGTTCGGTTTCTCTGCGGCAAAACTACTACTCGTCGCCCCAATAAACGCTGTGGTAAGAATGGCTAATCGGCGTTTCAAACCGTATTTCGTTCTCATATAAACCTCTGTTTAGTAATGTAATGTGCCTCCTGCACAACAAATTTATATTTCACGAATCAATGAGACCAATAGGCATAAAATAAATCTCACCCAAACTTAATGCCTAGCGAATTAGGTATTTCGTCCAGTGATATAAGCAAAATAACAAGACGCCATTTTCTACCCTAAAACCGTATAATGTTTGGTTTAACATGGAGTTAACGATGATGACAAAAGCTGAAGCCAAGGCAAAAAAAGAGGCTCCGAAGAGCCCCACGTTTACTTGCAATCAATTTACTTATTGTGACTTTCCTGCAACTTCTCCATCACCTGATCAAGTGAGAAACTTGCTGCTTTTTGTCGCGGTGGGAATTCTTCGAACGTTGCTAAGAATTTACCCACATAAGCCTGTGCTGGAACCAACATGTAGGCGTGGTCAATCAACCAGTCGTAGTATGTATTCGACGTGACGTCCGCCACTTCGTATGGGTCCATGCGTAGGTTGAAGATCTTAGGCACACGTAATGGGGTAAACGGTTCAGCCCAAATACGCAGTGTTCCTTTTGCGCGCTGCTCTAGGAATACAATCTTCCAGTTGCGGAAGCGAAGTGAACTCAAATCACCATCATCAGTGAAGTAGAAGATCTCTTCACGTGGGCCTTTCTCTTCTTTACCAGTTAGGTAAGGCAAGAAGTTGTACCCATCAAGATGGTTCTTAAATGTCTTATCACCTGCCGTGTAGCCTTTTAGCAGCTTCTCTTTGATTTGATCATCACCCGCAGCGGCTAGGAGCGTTGGCATCCAGTCCATGTGGTGCATGATTTCGTTGGAAACGCTGCCCGCTTCAATCTTACCAGGCCAACGAACCATTGCAGGAACACGGAACGCACCTTCCCAGTTGGTGTTCTTCTCACCACGGAATGGCGTTGTACCCGCATCTGGCCAAGAGTTCATGTGCGGGCCGTTATCGGTTGAGTAGAATACGATGGTGTTGTCTTTGATGCCCAAGTCATCCACTTTTTTCAGCAGCTCGCCTACTTGGTTATCGTGCTCAACCATACCGTCAGCATAAAAACTGATGCCTGTTTTACCCAAGTTTTCTTCTTTCACGTGCGTACGGAAGTGCATGCGTGTTGCGTTCCACCAGACAAAGAAAGGCTTGTCTGCTTTCACTGCTCGATCCATAAAATCAAGCGCCGCATCTAAGGTTTCTCCATCCACCGTTTCCATACGCTTACGCGTTAGAGGACCGGTATCTTCGATTTTGCCGTCAGCAAAGGATTTAATCACACCGCGAGGACCGAATTTCTTACGGAATTCTGGATCTTTCGGGTAGTCCACATTCTCAGGTTCTTCCTCGGCGTTCAAATGGTAAAGGTTGCCAAAAAATTCGTCGAAGCCGTGATTGGTTGGAAGGTGTTCATCTTTGTCGCCAAGGTGGTTTTTACCAAACTGACCTGTCATGTAGCCAAGTGGTTTAAGCATTTCTGCAATTGTTGCATCTTCAGCCTGAAGACCCAAATCTGCACCCGGAAGGCCAACTTTACTTAAGCCTGTTCTCAATACCGTTTGTCCGGTAATGAAGGTAGAACGGCCTGCAGTACAAGATTGTTCACCATAGTAGTCGGTGAACATCATGCCTTCTTTCGCAATGCTATCGATGTTCGGTGTTTTGTATCCCATTAAGCCAAATGTGTAAGCACTGATATTAGATTGACCGATATCATCGCCCCAAATGACCAGAATATTCGGTTTCTCTGCTGCGATACTGCTACTTGTCGCGCCGATAAAAGCAGCGGCAAGAATCGCTAATCGGCGTTTCACGCCATAATTCGCTGTCATATAAACCTCTGTATGTAATAGAAAAGTGCATCCTGCACACAAACGTATAGCTCACAAAACAGACTAATGCGAATCAAATAGCATAATTATACGTTGGTTAAAACTAAGGTCTTATATCCCTATTTAGAAAGCGGATTAACGTGACCTGAGTCTCGCTTCAGTTTTCCCCACAAATCCTAAGGTCGAAGCAATCAACTGATAAAACAACAAGTTATTTCTCTACATAACTTATGGTTATAAACACTATAAAGCGACATTCTTCAATTGCATCATTAACTTAATAGCCAACGAAGCATGGGCGGTACCTAAGCTTCTTTTCCAACTTACAACCAATTTGGAGTTTTTATGGCTAACCAAATGAGCAAGCTGGCTGTCGGTCTCGGCGTACTGGCAACCTCAAGCGCAGCAGTGGCGGCAGACAAACCAAACATCCTAGCGATCTTTGGTGATGATGTTGGTTACTGGAACATCAGTGCATACAACCAAGGTATGATGGGTTACGAAACCCCGAATATCGACCGTATTGCAAACGAGGGTGCACTATTTACTGATCACTACGGTCAGCAATCTTGTACTGCAGGCCGTGCAGCATTTATCACAGGCCAAGAACCGTTCCGTACTGGCTTGCTTACAATCGGTATGCCAGGCTCTACTCACGGTATCCCTGATTGGGCACCGACCATTGCAGATCTGCTTAAAGGTCAAGGCTACATGACGGCTCAGTTTGGTAAGAACCACTTAGGTGACCAAGACCAACACTTGCCAACTAACCACGGTTTCGACGAGTTCTTCGGTAACCTTTATCACCTCAATGCTGAAGAAGAACCAGAAACTTACTACTACCCGAAAGATCCTGAGTTCCGTAAAAACTACGGCCCTCGTGGTGTAATCAAGTCTTTTGCTGACGGTAAGATTGAAGATACAGGCCCAATGACGCGTAAGCGTATGGAGCACGCGGATGAAGAATTCCTAGAAACGTCACTGGCGTTCATGGAAAAAGCCGTGAAAGCAGACAAGCCATTCTTCATCTGGCACAACACCACTCGTATGCACGTTTGGACTCGTCTACAAGAGAAATACCAAGGTAAATCAGGCGTAAGTATCTACGCTGACGGTATGCTTGAGCACGATGACCAAGTGGGTGTTCTACTGGACAAACTTGATGAGCTAGGTGTTGCTGATAACACCATCGTTATCTACTCAACCGATAACGGTGCAGAAACAGTAACATGGCCTGATGGCGGTGCAACACCATTCCACGGTGAGAAAGGTACCACTTGGGAAGGCGGTATGCGTGTACCTCAACTTGTTCGTTGGCCTGGCGTAATTGAACCAGGTACTAAGATCAACGAAATGATGGCGCACCAAGACTGGCTACCAACACTAATGGCTGCAGCTGGCGTTCCTGACGTGAAAGAGAAGCTAGCGAAAGGCTACAAAGCGAACGGTAAAGACTGGCGCGTACACATCGACGGTTACAACTTCATGCCTTACTTCCAAGGTAAAGAAGAGAAAGGCCCTCGTGAGTCACTACTTTACTTTACAGCGAACGGCGAGCTAAACGCAGTACGTTGGAATGACTGGAAACTGAACTTCGCGGTTCTTGAAGGTGATATCTCTAACGCGATTCGCTTCTCTCCAAACTGGCCACAAATCATCCACCTACGTGCTGACCCATTCGAGAAAGCACCGCACGAATCAGGTATGTACCTGCGCTGGATGGCTGACAACATGTGGTTGTTCGTACCTATCCAAGACGTTCTTGGTGAATTCTTCAAGACGCTGCCAGATTACCCAATGCAGCAAGGTCAGATGATGAACCCAGCGTCAATTAGCTACCAATCTCTTGGCCTACAAGGCAAGATGAAGCAGCTAGAGCAGCTTCAGCAAGAAGTTAAAAAAATGAACTAGTTTCTTTTGCAACTACCGAAAAAGCCCACCGATTTAGGTGGGCTTTCTTTTTGTCGCGACCTTCCCCGCTTAAGCAAAACTTCTAAACATGTCGCACTTTGAAGCCTCTTTATAAATAACTGATAGCTTTCTCATTCATCACGTTGATTTTAAGCAAGTCATTATTGATAATAGTTCGCATTATCGATAATGAGTGATATATCAACATGTTTAGCCCAACGTCAGCCCCCGTTCAGCCAAAGCCAAACTGGTCATCGAGTTCACCCGTTCCTGCTCCTTCAATCTTATTGGTCGAAGATGACCCAGATCTCAACCTTCAACTCACGCGACTACTTAAAGAGCAACGCTATCAAGTTATCTCGATGTTTTGCGGGGATGAAGCCGTTAAGGTTTTTCAGCAGCAAGACTTTGATTTGGTCATACTCGATGTCAACCTCCCCAACCTCGATGGTTTCGAAGTGCTTAATGTCATTCGTTCTCAGTCACAAACACCCGTAGTTATGCTGACTGCATTTGGTGCAGAAGAATATCGAATTCAGGGTCTTAAATGCGGAGCAGATGATTACATCACCAAACCCTGTAACTTCACCGAAGTGAGTTTACGTATAGAAGCAATTTTACGTCGCACCCAACTCATCAAGCAGCCCAATTCCGCAACGCAACTCAGTGAAAGAGAGCTACTTCTCGATAAGCAAACTCACACGGCAACGCTCCATCATCGTCCTGAGATGGAGCCCATTCAACTAACACCTATTCAATTTAAACTGTTGTGGACGTTAATCGAGCACCGCGAAGAAGTACTGAGTAAACCCTTCCTTTATCAGACCGTACTAGAGCGTCAATTTAGCCAATATGACCGAGCCCTAGACATGCACTTAAGCCGCGTGCGCAAACGTCTTATCGCGGAAGGTATGTCGAACGACCGTATCCAAACCGTGCATGGTAAAGGGTATATTTTCAAATGAAGAAGATGTTGTTCTGGCGGCTGTTTGTCGTCTTATCTCTCGGTGTGGTCATCTTCTTTTCTTTGATTCATAGCGCTGCCATTCTTTCTAATGAAAAGATGAGCTACCTTAAGAAGTCTCATCGTCAACAGATCCTCGATTGGGGCTCTACAGCACAAACCTATATCGACCAACAAGATTGGCAAGGTTTGGACACTTGGTTAGAGGAACTCGCTGCTAATGAGTCTACTTGGGCAACGGTTCTGCAATCACACCTAGACGTAAAAGGCGGCAATCCACTCAATGAGCGCTTTTGGGAAGGCTACGGCATTGGTCGAAGTGTTGAGTGGAAAATCCACCTCGATTTTCCAGATAATCCAATCATGGAAGTGCCACTTTCTCCTTTTGGTTATCATTTTCTGATTCTATTGCCTGACCGAATGCGCCCCGGCACTTACATGTCCCATGCGTTTTGGCTGTTCCGTTTTGTGATTCCATTTCTCTCTTTACTGGCACTTACGGTGTATTTGTACCGTTACGTCATGCGTCCATTACAGCAGTTCCACCGAGCAAGCCAAGCTTTCAGCCAAGGGGATTATTCTGCGCGAATTGGGCAAACTATGAAGTTAGGCAACGATGAGATAAGCCAAGTCGCGCGGACTTTCGACAAAATGGCGGAGCGAACCTCAGATGTGATTCAACACAACAGAAACTTAATCGCCGACATGTCACATGAGATACGTACCCCACTAGCTCGTATAGAAATGGCCATAGATTGCGTCGATAAAAACATTGAGCGCGAGCAGATGTTGCAACGCATTAAGAGCGACACTCATAAGATGCGTAGTACAGCAGAAGACACCCTCACCCTTGCATGGATTGAAAACGAACAACCAAACCTCAGAACAGAAGCGTTTGACTTAGCGGAACTGGTTGAAATCATCGTTGAAGATGCACGATTCGAATACCCCGATAGGCACGTGTTCCTGCAGCAAGACGAACCACTACCTATCAATGACTCCAACCAAATGGCACTCAGCCAATCGTTAGAAAACGTCATTCGCAACGGTTTACGTTACACCCAACCCAATGAAGCGTTAAGAATTGAGGTGTTAAACAGTAGCGATCATTATCAAATCGTCATTACCGACTCCGGTCCTGGTATCGACCCAAGTTTGTATCAACAAATTTTCAAACCTTTCTTTAAAGCCAATAATCAAGTCGCATCACGTAAGGGCTTTGGTGTTGGGCTGGCGTTAGCGAAAAGGCACATTGAAGCCGTTGGCGGCAAGATCGTTGCCTACAATGCGCCGGAGCGAGGTTTAGTGATGGATATTACCTTGCCCAAACGACGTTAAGCATCACGCGTAACAAGGATTGTAACAGTTGTAAAAGTCGTTTACTCAGCGTGGAAGAATCACCAAAATCCCACTCGATAATAATTCTCATTAACAATGGAGGTTACGGTGTCTGCTTCAACCGTATTTAAGCTAAGCCCACTTACCATCGCGCTTTTAGTGGCGTCACAAGCAACTTACGCCAAGGATGATATGGAAGTTATCGAGGTGACCGGTCACACACCGGAAGGCGTCGATATCTCGATAGACTCTGACCAACTAGCAAAATCCCAAGCTCAAGATCTCAATGACATTTTCAGAAAGGATGCCGAAGTCAGTGTCGGTGGCTCATCAGGTATTTCTCAAAAGATCTACGTTCGAGGTCTAGAAGATACTATGCTGAATGTTTCTATCGATGGTGCAGAACAATCCGGTAACCTATTCCACCACCAAGGTCGATTATCTATCGAGCCAGAACTGCTTAAGCAAGTCGATGTGAGTGCAGGCGCCGGACGAGCAACAGACGGCCCTGGTGCACTTGGCGGCGCAATTAAATTCACCACAAAAGATGCACACGATCTACTCGCTGCGGACCAAACCTATGGTGCGATGTTAAAAGGTGGCTACTACACCAACAATGAAGGCTACAAAGTATCGGCAAGCCTTTATGGTGAAGTCGCCGATCAACTTGGTTTGTTGGCATCATTCGGTTACATCGATGGTGACAACATTCAAGATGGCAAAGGTAAAGAGCAGCCTTATACAGCGCTAGAGCAGCAAGTGGCCCTCCTTAAGCTATCCGGTCAACTTAATGACGAACACTACCTCTCAGTAAGCTACGACTATCGTAATGACGATGGACGACGCTTGAATCGCCCGCACTTCCAACCAAGTTTCAAAAACGAACCTTTAGACCAAGAGACGGATCGTTCTACGTTCACCTTAAACCACAAATACAGCGCGAGTGATCTATTCAATCTCGATACGACCTTCTACTACACGGACAGTCGTCTTGCCCACAAAGATCACCCACGTTGGGGAACGAGCGATGGCTCAATTCAAACTTCGGGCGTGAAGATCTTCAACACTAGCAAACTCACCGACCATACTTTGGTTTACGGCCTAGATTACAAGAAAGACAAATCAGAATTTGAGACCAATTACGATGGCAAAAAGGATGATGAAGAGAAAGGCACTGTCTACGGTTTGTTTGTTCAAGACGATTGGATGCTGACAGACGCTCTCATTCTCACCGCAGGTGCTCGTTATGATTGGTATGAACTTACCGACAACATGGACCAAGACTTTGACTCAAGTGGCTTTAGCCCTAACGTTGGTATCAATTACAACGCCTTTGAAGGTTTGAACCTATTCGCGAGCTACGCGGAAGCGTTTCGTGGGCAACAAATCAAAGAGTTATTTGTCATCGACTACCGCGAAAACGATCCAAACCGTAAACCAGAGGAAGCGCGCAACCTAGAACTGGGCGCAAACTACCAGTATGACGAGTTCTTTGCTGGCTTAACCTTCTTTGACAGCACCATCAAAGATGTCGTCACCAATCAAGGGGCTGTGTACACCAATGTTGGCGATTTAGATAACCAAGGCATCACCGCTTACCTAGGTTATGCGATTTCAGATGTGTCAGCTCGCTTGAGCTACAACCAATCACGCCCAGAACTCAATGGCACTCCACTATCGGATGAAGACTCTACTCTAGGCACATCAATCGGTGACACTTGGGTGCTTGATCTGATCTATCAGCCGATGGAAACACTGGAGTTTGGCTGGAATGCTCGATTTGTTGAGCGTCTAACCGACGTGGCGGATCCAACCGTTCATCCAGAAAAGCCAGGCTACGGCGTACACGATGTTTACGCATATTGGATGCCAATTGCTGACGAAGAGTTATCTCTAACCCTGTCTGTGAAGAACGTATTCGACAAATATTACTTTGACCATGCGTCGTACATGGCATACATCGGTAGCCCTGTCGCCCAAGGCTACGCAAGTCCGGGTCGAGACTTCCGCTTTAACGTGACTTACGCGTTCTAGGTTTGTCTCTTACTTTGGCATTGACCTAACAATAACAACCCGGAAATCGGAGCAATTTGCTCCGATTTTTGGTATTTGGCGACTTATTTTGCTTTAATTAACGCAAATTCAATTTACTCAAAATAACTCAATGAATTTACGTTTAATTTTCACACTGTGTATCGCCACTCTGTTTGCAGGTTGTGCGACCTATGCGGGCCTAAACTACGACAAACTGTTTGGTCCTGAAGAAGTGCGTGAGCGTACTGTTGCTCTTGAGACGCCCCAAGCGGACTTCTTTCAACATGAAGTAAAACCTATCGTCGACAATCGATGTGTGGTTTGCCATGCCTGCTACGATGCCCCTTGTCAGTTAAAACTCTCTTCCGTAGAAGGCATTGACCGTGGTGCAAGCAAAGCTTTGGTTTATGAAGGCACACGCTTGACTGCTGCTACCCCAACTCGCTTATTTGAAGACGCGCAAACTACGCAAGAATGGCGTGATGCTGGCTTCCATCCTGTGCTCAACGAGCGTGAGCAGAGCATGGCGGCTAATGTGGATGCAGGTTTGATTGCTCGTATGCTTCAACAAAAGGAACGTCATCCACTCCCTGATCAAGTTCAATTAGAAGGCTTCGATTTTTCTATCGACCGTGAACAAACGTGTCCGACGATTGAAGAGTACGCAAAATACGAACAAGACAACCCGACATGGGGAATGCCTTTCGGAATGCCAAATCTAACGGCGATAGAATATCAAACGCTCATGCTTTGGCTGGAAAATGGCGGCATCATGAATGCGCATATCCCGCTTACCGAGCAACAAAAAGCTGAGGTTCAGAAATACGAGACGCTGCTGAACAAGAGTTCTCGCAAAAACCAACTCGCCGCTCGTTATATTTACGAACACCTTTTCTTATCGCACCTGTTCTTTTCTGAACTGGACGGTGAGCAACCACGATTCTTCACTCTCGTTCGCTCTTCGACGCCACCGGGAGAGCCAGTAAAACGCATCACAACGCGTCGTCCTTATGATGATCCAGGTGTTGAACGCGTGTACTACCGCATCATTCCTGAGCAAGGCACTATTGTCGACAAGACGCACATGCCGTTTGCGCTGAACAAACAACGTATCGAAAACTGGAAAAAATGGTTCATCGATGCCGATTACGAAGTGGCAAAATTACCAAGCTACGAGCCTGAAATCGCAGCTAACCCAATGACTGCGTTCATCGATTTGCCGGTGAAGTCGCGCTTCAAATTCATGTTGGACAACGCTCAGAACACCATCATGGCTTACATCAAAGGCCCGGTATGTCGTGGTCAGCTGGCATTAAACGTAATTAATGATCGCTTCTGGGTATTCTTCCTAGACCCAGACAAAGCCGATATTCCTGAAGTGAACGAGTTCTATCGCTCACAAGCGGCTAACCTAAAACTTCCCGGCGAGCTTGAAAGCAATACTGTTCCCGTTACCAACTGGGTGAAATACTCGCGTCAACAAGCACGCTACCTAGAAGCCAAATCTGACTTCATCAACAAATGGTTTAAGAACGGTGAGCACCTATCAACCGACGTAATTTGGGACGGCAACGGTACAAATCCAAATGCTGCTCTTACGGTCTTCCGTCACTTTGACAGCGCGTCAGTAGTGCAAGGTTTGGTGGGCGAACAGCCGAAAACGGCTTGGGTTTTGGACTACGCTCTGCTTGAACGTATCCACTACCTACTTGTTGCCGGCTTCGATGTATACGGTAACTTTGGCCACCAGCTGATTACCCGAATGTTCATGGACTTCTTACGCCTTGAAGGGGAAAGTAATTTTATTGCCCTACTTCCTGCTGATATGCGCCACCAAGAACATTCAAGTTGGTATCAGGACCAACCGCGTCAACTAAGCGACTTCTTACAACGCAACGTTGCACCATTTAGCCAACCGACCAGTGTGGTGTATCACACCGACGATCCTAAATCGGAGCTATTGGATATTCTGCGCAAGCAAGTATCACCTGTCTTGTTGCCACGATACGACATCATTGATACCGCGCTTACCGTAGAGAATGAGCAACAGTTGGCGAGCATAAACCAAGTTCGTGGTGAAGGGCTAAAAACGGTACCGCAAATCACAATGCTGATGGTGCGCAGCAAATCCGGTGAAGATGAGCTTTTCACTCTTATTCATAACAACGCTCACATCAACATTTCTAGCCTGTTTGATGAAGAGAGCAATCGAGACTTCGCGAACGATGACATGACCATTGTTCGAGGCGTGGTTGGCAGCTATCCAGCGGCGTTTTTCTCTATCGAAGAAGATCAAGTAAAAGAATTTGTCGATCAATTTAGCACCCTTCAATCCGAGGATGATTACGTTAAGTTACTGGATAATTTTGCTATTCGCCGAAGCTCTGAAAAGTTCTGGCCATTTAGCGATCGTATCCACGATTGGTATCGTACAAAACAACCGATCGAATTTGGTTTACTTGACTATAATCGTTTTGAGAATCGATGATGATTTAAGGGGGGTCTCATGAGTATCCGAGACAACATCGCCGCTCTCGAGCAACAGATATACGTTGCCTGCTCAGAGGGGGATTACGACACGGTCAACATGCTTGAGCACCAACTCGAATACTTGCGTGGCAGAATGGAACATCCGTTCGAAGATGATCCTTATGCTCTAGACACTCGGTTCGAGTGGGAAGATGATCTGACCGAATAGAAAAAAACCTCCGGCGCAAACCGGAGGTTTTTGTATATAAGTGGAGCTGAAATCAAACGACCGACGTTATTCAGCCATTAGCTCATCCAGCGCAATCACTGAATCACTAACCTGCCCTTTCAAGTCCGCTCTAAGCATCGTGTACGCCTCTAGTGACTCTGATGCAATCTCGATGCTTTGGCAGGTATTCATTAGAGCTGTCAGACCTAAACTGCCTGCGCTGCCTTTTAGTTTATGAGCAAGATCTTTTACTGCTCGACTTTCACCATTTTGTGCAGAACTTTCCATTTGGCTCAAAACATCAGCGCTGGTTTGTCGGAACAAGTCGATGATGTGAAGCATTTTCTCTTTGCCCAAAATCTTCATGTCTGACTGAATCACATTAGGGTTGATGATAACCATCGCTGGCTCCTCTGCTGTTAGGTCTGTTGTGACGGACACAGTGTCGTTGTCACTTGTTGTAATTATCTCATCCTGAGCAAGGCACTCCCCACTTTGGGGAAGCAGTAGTTGTTTGCCATCCAACATATCTTGGATGAGTGCAGAAAGCGCTTCTTTTTCCATCGGCTTAGGCAGATATCCGTCGAAGCCGGCCGCCAAATAGCTTTCCACTTCTTCCGCAAATACATGGGCAGAAACCGCGACCATTGGCGTTGGATTGAGTGCTTTATCCGAAGGCTTATTGCGCTCGATACGTTTGAGGCGATGGATTAAATCAGCACCATTGCAATCTGGCAAGTTGATATCGACCAATGCAATGTCGAAATCATGCTTGTCAATGATCTGCTCCGCCTCTAATCCATTTTCTGCCAAAATAACTTCGTGTCCCATGCTCTCCAAGAAGCCTTCCGCTACCACACGGTTCACTGGGTTATCTTCCACAACAAGGACCTTCGCTCGAATCTTGCAACGCGCACTAGCAATCGATACGGTTTCTACCGGTTCGCTTTCCTCTAAAGGAATGGAGAACCAGAAACGACTACCGTGCCCCTCGTCTGAGTCTACTTCCAAGCAGCCACCCATCGCTTGGATAATGCGTCGACTGATCGCTAAACCTAATCCGGTTCCGCCAGTTTGATTCATGCCGCCTTCAGCCTGAGTGAAGGCATCAAACAACGTCTTTTGATCTTTCTTGGCAATACCGATACCCGTATCAGAAACTTCAAATAGCACCTGAGTTTCATCTTCTGGATTCAGGCTAACATAGATGTCGATTTCACCCTGCTCGGTAAACTTAATCGCGTTACCAACGAGATTGTTCAACACCTGATTAATACGAATAACATCACCTTTCCAGTAGCGACCTACATCACTTTCAATGTGGTAAGAGAACAGCAGCTTTTTCTCTTGTGCTTTGCCGTTCATCAATTGGAACGTATCTTCAACCATCTGGTGTAAATCAAAGCCCAAGCTGCGGATTTCCAAATGTCCCGCTTCGATTTTCGAGTAATCCAATACATCGTTCAAAATCGCCAGTAGCGTTTTACCACTGCGGTTGATGATTTCAGCGTAACGTTTCTGAATCGGGTTCAAACCGGAATCAATCAATAAACGCGCCGTACCAAGAACACCATTCATTGGAGTGCGAATTTCATGGCTCATGGTGGCTAAGAAGGCCGATTTCGCGCGGCTTGCTTGTTCCGCTTGTTTACGTGCTTTTGCGTGGTTCAGCACTTCTTCGTTCAAGCGTCGGTTCGCTTGTTTCAACTGAGAAGTGCGTTGTTCGATCAACTCTTCTAAGTGTTCTTTGTGCTCTTCCAACTCACGTTTCGCTTGCGCTTCACCTTCTGCCACCACTTTTAATGCTTGCGCGGTGTTTCTCGCCGTGATGATCGCCTGCCCCATGTGTGCCAGCTCATCTTTGCCCTTCACTTCCAGCTCTACTGCGAGGTTACCTTGAGCAACCGAAAGCAATGCAGAAGAGTATTCACCTAGGCGTTTGATAACCGAAACATAAACCACACGCCAAAGGATGAGTACAACGATAATCAAACCGATGATGGAGATCACCGTCAGTGACCACTGTGCAAACTTGAGCGTACTGGTAAGCTTTTCAACGGCAATTCTGGTTGTTTTATTAGAATCATCCACCAGCTTGTTTACTGTCCCGTTTAGCTCTGAAAAGAGCTCCAGAGTTTTCTGCATTAATTGCTGAGATTGCTCGTTGTTCTCATACTGCTGAAGCAAAATAGTAAACACCACCTGACGTTTACCAAGCTCGGTAAGTAATTGACTCATTTGCTCTGAACGCGTCGGGTCTTCTACCGCAAGCACGCGACGCTTCATGATTTTCAGGTTATCTTCAAAAGCGGTTTGAATTTGTTGGATGCGGTCTACGTTGGTGAGCGTGCGCGCTTCTTCAATTTGGTTAAGCATTTTGAACGCCAGCAAGTGCAGCTCATGAAGTCGTTCTGTCAGGTCTAGATCGACTTCAACAAGAGCATCCAAAGCTTGGAATGCTTGCGCTTTCTTATTCGCGTCAAGAAGGTCATAAATGTGCGTTACGTTCGCGACCGCAATCGTGCTGGTGTTTTGCACTTGGGTACGAGTCAACTGCTCTAGCTCTTCACTCAGCAAACGCATTTCTTCTACGCGCGTATCGATCTCTTTCGTCAACCAAAGCTTGCGTTCTACTGTAACGCCTAGCTCTGCCAAGTTATCAATAACGTTCTGGACATTGTTTTCCAATGCTTCAAGTAGCTTGGAGTCAAACGACTCACTGCCAAGCTCTTTAATATGCGTAAGTAACGATTCAAGCTGTTCAAAAAGAACGCGCCCAGCTTCTTTACGTTCTTGCTCATTCTGAGCATTAGAGAGCATTTGTACCGACGAAATGATTCGTGTACTGAGCTCAGAAACTTGTCGAGCTTCTAGCATTGCCGGAATGGCACTGTCCACGACGTTCCTTTCTGTTTTTGCTACCAGAGAAAACCCTGATACACCGATTAATGCTGATATCATCACCAGCATTGCCATCGCAATGAAAGACAACAGCAGTTTTCGACCGATGCTTGCAGTAGCTAGCAACATATTTTCCTGACCTTAATGTTCGTGTTCGGCGACATATTACGTTATATTTTGCAGTGTTTACTTAATCTATGCCAACGAACTTCATTTCATGGTTATAAATCAGCGTTCATTTCGCACAATTTTCAAGCATTCTACACTCGCATTGTCACTTTTCGCTTCAGTGCCTACTTTTGCGGCTGAGAAAATCTGTGCCATATACCCTCATTTAAAGGATTCATACTGGTTGTCAGTAAACTATGGAATGGTTTCCGAAGCGGAAAAACTCGGTGTTGACCTTCGTGTTCTCGAAGCGGGCGGCTACCCGAACAAAACGCGCCAGGAACAACAACTCGCCCTGTGTACCCAATGGGGCGCAGATGCAATCATTCTTGGCACCGTTGATCCGCAAGCCTACGAACACAATCTCCAAAGTTGGGTTGGTAAGACGCCTGTTTTTGCCACCGTCAATCAACTTGATCTCGACGAAGAGCAATCAAAGTTACTCAAAGGCGTTGTCGGTGTTGACTGGTACTGGATGGGCTATGAAGCGGGTAAGTACCTTGCAGAGAAGCACCCGAAAGGATCAGGCAAAACCAATATCGCTCTTTTGTTGGGCCCTAGAACCCGTGGTGGAACAAAACCTGTCACGACTGGTTTTTACGAAGCCATTAAAGACAGCGACATCCGCATCGTCGATTCGTATTGGGCAGATAACGACAAAGAGCTTCAACGTAACCTTGTGCAACGTGTCATTGATATGGGCAACATTGATTACATTGTTGGCAGCGCAGTAGCGATTGAGGCTGCCATCAGCGAGTTGCGCAGTGCAGAAAAGACCGAGGAAATTGGTTTGGTTTCTGTGTACCTAAGTCATGGTGTTTATCGTGGCTTGTTGCGCCACAAAGTTTTATTCGCACCAACAGACAAAATGGTGGAACAAGGTCGCCTTTCTGTCATGCAGGCAGTGCACTACTTGCGTCATCAACCGTACGAAAAACACGCGTCTCCAACCATTAAAGCGCTGACGCCAAAGACGCTTCATGACGACACAATTGAAGATTCGTTATCTCCGTCAGAATATAGGCCAACATTCAGCGTTAAGGCTGTTGATTGATGGGCAAAAAACGTGTTTTATTGGATGCAGCGAATTTAAAATCATAAAAACGGAAATAACTTGATGCAAAAAACAACTCGTACCATGCCAGCGCACAAACATGTGGCATTGGTTGCCCACGACAACTGCAAACCTGAATTGCTTCGTTGGGTAAAAGAGAACAAAGAGAAGCTGCAAAGCCACTTCTTGTACGCGACCGGCACAACGGGTCACATGCTGAGCAAAGAAACTGGTCTTGCTATCAAGAGCATGATCAGTGGCCCAATGGGTGGCGACCAACAACTTGGCGCTTTGATTTCTGAAGGCAACATTGACGTGCTTGTGTTCTTCTGGGATCCACTGAATGCTGTTCCTCATGACCCTGATGTAAAAGCCCTACTACGTATTGCAAGCGTATGGAATATTCCTGTGGCAACAAACCGTGCGACCGCTAAATTCCTATTCAACTCTCCGCTGATCGATCAAGAAGTGGATATTGAAGTACCAGACTACGAAGCATACCTTGCTGAGCGCACATAACTTCGATTAACGGCGCTTCACAGAGCAAAAGCAACAAAGGCGATACTCAGTATCGCCTTTGTTTTACCCAAGTAATGGGAAGGTATTATCTTGAAGTGACAATTGGATAGTCGCCATTCACCAGTTCTTGTACAAAAGCAGAACCTGCACCTGTGTGGGTGATCCAAACCTTCTCTTTCGCACGAGTCAACGCAACATAGAATAAACGACGCTCTTCTGCATACGGGTATTTGTCTTTCGACTCACTCAATGCCCCATCGATATGTGCTTGCTTCTTCTTCGCTGGGAATTGACCTTCATCCACCGACAGAATAATCACAAAGTCCGCTTCTCTACCCTTACTCGCATGACACGTCATAAAACGAATCTCAAGGTTCGGGAAACGCTTTAACCAATCGTCATATAGATCGGGTTTGTGATAATGGTTTCGCCCTAACAACAGCACCGACTTGGTTTTCTTCGCTTGTTGATTGAGCTGGTCAAGAATCTTCTCAACTTGGTTGCTCGGTGCAGTATGCACACTCTTCTGTTTACGCTGCTTGTGGCTGTTAAGCGTCTTCGGCAACTGAGATGGGTTCTCTTGGACAAAGGTATTCGCCACATCACCAATTTGGTTGTTGAAGCGATACGTCGTGTCTAAGTGATGCACAGTTGAATGTGTAAAACGTTCTTGGAAACCAGTCGTCAAATCCACATCTGCACCTGCGAACTGATAAATCGCCTGCCAGTCATCACCTACTGCAAACAGAGTCGCGCCAGTTTGCTTCTCGGTTGACGCACATAACGCTTCAATAAGCGCTAAGCGGTCTGGTGAGATGTCTTGGTATTCGTCCACCATGATAAAGCGCCAAGGTGAAATGAATTTACCTTTCGTCACGTAATCAGTCGCGCGGCTGATCATGGTTGGAAAATCAACCTGATTGGTTTCCTTAAGCATCTTCTGCCACGCACTAAAACATGGCCAGCAAAGCGCTAACTCACTGTTCAAACGCGTGTAATCTTGATGATTCACAAGCTTTTCTTGAACTTGCTTCTTGGTTAAGCCAACGGCAGCAAGTTGCGAAAGTTGGTTGTCGAGCCAAGCGATCAGTTTCGGGTTTTCTGAGTGGCTACCGAGCTCGTCATCACCTTTCAAATAGGCAATCGGCCATTTATCTAAATGCTTTTGCCAGCGCTTGAAGTTGGTTGGCGTCATCCAATGCTTCTTGAGCCAATCAATGCACCATGCTGAGCGTTGGTTGTCGTCCAAAGCAAGCGGGCTAATTTCAACCGGTTGAGGCTCAACTTGATTAAGGATGCGTAAGCCAAGTTGGTGGAAAGTATTCACTCGCACGTTTTCTGCCGCGAGCCCCACTTTATCGACCAATCGCTCTTTCATTTCTTTCGCGGCATCACGACCAAATGCCAACATCAATAACTCTTCTGCCTGCGCTTGGTGGCTCTGAAGTAAATACGCCACACGAGCGGTCAGCACGCTGGTTTTACCGGAGCCCGCCCCTGCAAGTACAAGGTTATGATCATCATTGAGCAGCACAGCATGCTGTTGAGAAAGGTTAAGCGGTGAAGACTCAATACGGCTGAACAGAACTTCCCAGTTTGGACGTTCATTCTCTAGCCATTCATGGTTACGTTCACTCAAAGTTTGAGAGGTCTCAGACAGCCATGGTTCAATCTCCGCCATACGCTTAGGCATACGCATTTTCGCTTCTACCAAGCTGGTTTTGATTTCAACAAGTTCGCCGTTAAGTTGGTCGACCCAATTTTGCACTCTCGAATGCGAGAGATAAGCTGGAAGGTGCTTGAGTTGATACAACTCGTCTTCCCACTTAGGGAGGTATTCAGCAAGCTTTCGGCACTGAGTATTGTGCCAGTCTTGATATTGACGAACCGCTTCAACCGCAAATTTACGACATTGTGGCCAAGGCAAACCTTGCACTAACCAGCTTTGTTGCTTGCCATCTTGTTCATGAGCGAAAAACTGCAGAGAGCTCCATAGCAAGCCACGCTTAACGCCAACTTTGCCATTCCAAATCGTAAATGGAATGTGCTCTTCACTGCCGACTGAACTTAATAAAACACTGTTTTCTTTTATTTCGACTTGGTAATACTCATTTTGAATAAAAAACTGTGCTTTATTGGTGGCAGTAAGCTGCATGAAAGGTGCGCCTTTTGATAGAGAAGTTCTCGTTTTATATCATTTTAGTCAGTTAAATTGTAGCGATGGATGAAGCACAAATCGCCTTCTGTCGGTATTCTTAATTAAAATTCACATTACTGTTGAATTTGTGAACAGTGGTTCGTTCATGATTCTCTCTCAACAAGTTAAGTCAATGACAATTCTGTTGATTTCCTGAGCAAGTGACGTTTTTTATTAAATTAGGTCATAAACACGCTATAGTGAGTTTGTTAAAATTCTCCTGTTTTCCACCGGCAACGAAAGGCGCATCGTGCAAGCTGCTTTAAAACTTCGCCTCTATTGGGCAAACAAAACCATTAACTACAGCATTCTAATTCTTATCACCCTTTTAGGCTTGGTGATTCCTGCTTGGTATTTTAAGCAACATACCTTGATTACTCCTCTTATCTTAGGCGTGATTGCAGCTGCTTTGGCTGAGAGCGATGACAGTTTCACGGGCAGGATAAAAGCGCTCATTCTTACCTTTATCTGTTTCGCCGTCGCTGCTTTCTCAATTGAGATCTTATTTGATACACCATGGGCTTTTGCCATCGGCCTGTTTGTCTCGACGTTCGGCTTTATTATGCTTGGCGCTATTGGACCTAAATACGCCAGCATCGCGTTTGGCTCTTTATTGATCGCCATCTACACCATGCTTGGCGCTCATGAAAGCACCAATATTTGGTTCCAACCATTGCTGCTCTTGACTGGTGCGGCGTGGTACTACTTCATGTCGATGATTTGGCAGATGTTCTGGCCACTTCAACCTGTTCAACAAAGCTTGGCGACGGTGTTCTTACAAATCGCCAACTACCTTGATGCCAAAGCGAAACTGTTCCACCCTGTCACCAACTTAACCCCACAGCCTATGCGCATCGAGGCGGCGAAGCTAAATGCTGCGACCGTAAACGCACTGAATGCTTGTAAAGCAACGCTGTTAAGCCGTTCTAAGCGCGGTCATATCGATGGTCCAAGCGACCGCTTCCTTAATATTTACTTTATTGCGCAAGACATTCACGAGCGCGTAAGTTCAAGCCATTATCGATACCAAGATTTGGCTACCGAGTTTGAGCGCTCAGACGTTTTGTTCCGCTTTAAGTACTTACTGGAATCTCAAGCGAAAGCTTGTCGCGATATTGCTCATGCGATTCGACTAGGCAATGAATACACTCATACTGATCAATCGATTCTTGCATTGGCAGAGCTACAAAACTCCCTAGGCTACTTGGAAGAACAAGAGCAAAGCCATTGGAAGCGTTTATTAGCTCAGCTTACCTACCTGTTCAATAACCTAGCGACGGTAGAAAAACAGCTCAGCAATATTAATAACCCAGACGCAGAGCGCCTCGAAGAGGATGTGTTGGATGATACGAACCCACACACGCTAAAAGCCATGTGGCAACGCATATCAGCGAACTTACACAAAGACTCGATGCTGTTTCGCCACGCATTGCGTATGTCTATTGCACTGACAGCTGGTTACGGAATTATCCAAGCGTTCGACATTGACCGTGGTTACTGGATTCTGCTTACCACGCTATTTGTTTGCCAGCCTAACTACAGCGCAACACGACAAAAACTTACCGCCCGCGTGATCGGAACACTCGCAGGTTTGTTGATAGGAGTGCCCCTGCTGACCTTCTTCCCTTCTCAAGAAAGCCAGTTGGTCTTCATTGTCATCTCTGGGGTGATGTTCTTTGCGTTTCGCATCAACAACTACGGTTATGCAACCGGCTTTATCACCCTACTCGTGTTGTTCTTATTTAACCAATTAGGCGAAGGCTACGCCGTTGTACTGCCTCGACTTGCTGATACCTTGATTGGCTGTGTATTGGCGGTTGGCGCCGTTCTAGTCATTCTGCCGGACTGGCAGTCGAAGCGCCTGCATAAAGTGATGTCCGACGCGATAGATGCCAATAAGCAATACCTTGGTCAGATCATCGGCCAGTATCGAATTGGTAAGAAAGATAACCTTAGCTACCGAATCGCTCGTCGTCAGGCACACAACACTGATGCTAACCTGTCTTCCGCGATCAGCACCATGCTAGCGGAGCCGGGGAAATATCGAACGGCAGTGGATGAAAGTTTCCGTTTCTTAACGTTGAATCATGCAATGTTGAGTTATATCTCAGCATTAGGCGCGCATCGTACTCGGATTGACGATGAATCCATCCACCAGCTTGTTCTTGATGCTCATCGATGTATTCACCAGCATTTGGATGTATTACATCAACAATTGCATCACAACAGCGAAGAGTGTGATTTGTCGTCGATCGACGATACCAACTTGGAACAACGCCTGAATGAATGGCGTGATGAAGATGATCATTCTGCTCGAATGGTGCTTCAGCAATTGCACCTCATCTACCGCATGTTGCCTGAGTTGCACTCTCTTGCTTCTAAGTTTGCTGTTCGTGTGAACTAAACAAGCCTCTTGAACCAACGAGGCATATTAAAGGGGTAGACTATGATTCTACCCCTTTATGATTAACGCCTTTATTCATAGGAAAAGTCTTACAAGTTACTTGAGGCTTACTGACATTACTCGGACAAAAAAACACCATTCAAAAACTAACCTAAGAATATTAGAACATTCTTTAATTGTGACCATGGAGGTCGCTGAGGTGGGTGGATGAAGGAGAAGCCCAAGAAATGTGAGGAGATCGAAATGACTACTCAACAGTTTAATGAACTGAGACAAAAGATTAATGAACTGACAGCGAGCCAATTAAAGTCGCTTCAGGGTGACATTAGTCAATCGCTTAACAAAAAAGAAAGCCAGCTTCTTTCTAACGAAGAACGCGATATGCTTTCAAAACTGTTCGCATAATCAAACAGTTCGAATAAAGAACTTGCACGAAATTGCAACACTTCCTATGCTAACAAAAGCATAACAAGTGAGAGAGTTAACATGCCAGTATCAGGAATACAGTCCGGATATAATATGATTCAGCTGTCGCAGAAGATGACTGAAGGTGCTGCGCATGAAATTCAACAAGACTTTGTGAAAGAAAACGATTTAGCGTTTAACAAAGTTGACCTCGTCAAAGATAGCGAGCTTAATTTCAATAAAGTCTCCTCTGAATTGCCTTCAAACCCAATCGAACCGCTCGTTAACTTAACTCAAGCTGCAAGCTATAACCGAATCGGTGCATCTGTTGTTGATAAGAACAATGAAGTGATCGGCAGCCTACTCGACATTCACGTTTAAACAACGCTTCAAATATCAATCAGCACACTGCTTTTTATACCAGACACAAAAAAGCGCGATAACTCTATGAGCTATCGCGCTTTTGCTTTTAGGCTGTGTTAACCATTGGCAAGCACATTATTGTTTAGCAGTGACTCAACGATCTCGTTCGAACTCAGACCGTTAAAGTCCAGCGCATCACCTAAGTGTTCAACCACAATGGTTTGGTGGACATTGGTGTCTGTTGTGATGTTTAACGATACCGCCTCGGTAGATGCATCGTAGTCTGCCGAAATGTGGCTAAGCAGATCATCCATATCGATCATTGGATTATTAAGATCAGAGATGACCTCACGCAAATCGATACTGTCTTCGTTCACAGTAAAGTCAGTAATGGTATCCACTGCCCCTTCGTCAACGGAATCCACCGTCCACTTGAACGTATCGCTGCCGTCACCACCAGTTAGGATGTCTGAACCTAGGCCACCGATCAGCACATCATCACCATCGCCACCTACGATAAGGTCGTCACCTTCCCCACCGATTAAGTTAATGCCTGTGTCTCCACCAACTAAGTAGCTGTCGTCTGTTGCGCTTGACTGATCAATATCGTCGTTATCACCGCTCACATCCAAACTAATTTGGACAGGCGAAGACTGCGCTTCATCACCATTAGATTCTGTTGATATCGCAGTAACCGAAATATCGTAAGAACCGATATCAATACCACTGTTGGTGTCTGTCGCAACAATTTCTAGCGTATCAATTTCATCGCTTGGTACTGTCCAAGTGGTGCCATCGAAGCTAATGCCTGATGGAGAAACACCGCTTGTCACCTCTGCACTAGCAGGTACACCCGTTAGTTCCAGTGAAAGTACCTCGTCAATGTCAGTCAACGCCGCCATGATACCCACAATTGCAAGACCTTGACTACTCGCGGTTTGGCTAGCAGCAATTTGACGAACGTAGTTAAACTGAGGATCGATACCCAGTGTTGGGGCATCAGCCACAGGATTCACATTGATAGTGAAGTCTTGATTCGCCTCCAATGCTGTACCCGATGCATTTTCGAAGTACACGCCGTTGTCTTCGACTTTCACCGATAAGGTAATTGAAGTGGCATCCACGTCTCCTGCATCCACAAATACGCCCTCAGAAGCATCTGTCGCACCAAAAACGGAGTTAATGTTATCTGGTGTTCCCATTAGGATAATTTCACCAAACATACCCGCACCTACAGTGACACCACTACCTGCCGGCGGCTCAACACGAACGTCACCTTCAGTCACCGCTAGCGTCACCGTCATGATTTCGTTCGCCTGTGCACCAGTGAAGTCGATGTCGCTTACACTAATTCCCGTAATTTTCTGGCCATCGGCTTCGTTGATCGTATCCGTTACCGACGTAGCTGTGATTTCAGGTGCGTCATTGGTCGCTTCAACATTCAACACCGCTGTGCCAGCAATTGTGATTGGGTCTGGCGCACCGTTAGTGGTTCCGTCATCTGTGATTTCATAAGTGAAGTTAACGTCACCAAAGAAATCTGCAGCAGGTTCAAACGTCCATTCTGTTGCATTGACTTGCGTTAACGTACCCGCCGAAGGGTCTGCCAAAGCAACATTACTAATGGTCAAGTTGTCCGATTCAGGGTCACTCGCATTGCTCAGAAGTTCTGTCGCAGTAATCGTCACCGCGCCACCATCTTCTTCCGTACTGCTTAGCGTGACCTCAGATGTTACCGGAGAATCGTTCACCTCGGTGACTTCAAAGGTTGCCGTTCCTGACACTGTCTGAGGATCAGAAGCACCATTCGTCGTACCGTCATCCGTGATGATGTAAGTCAGATTCACCGTGCCGTTGTAGCCTGGAGCTGGTGTAAATGACCATGTACCTAAGACGTTATCGAAATCCAATGTACCGCTACTTGGGTCGACCAATTGAACGCTACTCACTGTCAACGTATCGTTCTCAATATCAGACGCATTCGCCAGCAAATCAGCTTGGGTAATCTCAACCGCCGCACTGTCTTCCGCAACATCAGAAAGTGTCACTTCAGATGTTGTTGGTGCATCGTTTACTTCCGTTACATTGAACGACGCGCTGCCATTAACCGATTTAGGATCAGATGCACCATCTGTCGTGCCATCATCTGTAATGGTGTACGTGATTTCGACTGGACCGTTGTAATCTGGCGCTGGAGTAAACTCCCACTCGCCAGTGCCACTGTTGAAAGTAATGCTGCCCGAACTTGGATCGGTTAACTGAACATTGCTAACAGTGAGGTTGTCGTTTTCTACGTCTGTCGCATTCGCAATAAGATCCGCTTCAGAGATAGAGAACACACCACTGTCTTCTGCAATATCCGGTAGCGTCACTGGCGTAGTTTCTGGGGTATCGTTCACCGCTGTCACTTCAATATTGAAGCTGCTGCTGTTGGTATTTAGGGTGTCATCTACCCCACCAATCACGATACCTTCATTGCCTTGGTCATCGACTGTCACGTCCACCTGAACGTCACCAAAGAAGTTCAGATCTGGATTAAATTCAATCAAACCGTTTGCAATGGCATTGTTTAGATCGGCCACAGTGCCTTTCAGCTCAACGGAATCCGTACCATCACCGCTCACGGTTAGGTTGTAAGTAGTGATGAGCGTTGGGTTGAGCTCCAAGATACCGCTGTCTACAGTAACATTGAGCACGTACTCAGCGTTCGGATCATCTAGCACCGCATCAACGTCTGTGATGCTGAAGCCATCAAGCAGTAACGGTGTATCCTCTTGCGTTTCAACATCCACTGTATTCACGAACTCTGGGCGGTCGTTAACAGCTTCCACTTCGACATTAACGTCGAATTCTTTTGGTGTGCCTAGGCTTTGACTTCCATCTAAGCCAGTATCAACCGCCTGCACTTTAAACTCTAATGTGCCATTCCAAGAGTTGTCGTTGCGATCGCCAGAGTTAAAGACCACTTTATCCAGATCTTGAGCATCAATCTCTAGAACGAACACACCGCCACCTTGATCGACAAATGCAGTGCCGTCGGTAAGTTCAATGCTTGCACCGTCCGGCACATTCGCGATTTCTACACGAAGTGTCTCCGGATCGTTCTCTTCATAATTCGCACCATCACCAATCGACTCTTGCTTGTCGACCACGAGAGCATTGATATTGATTTCAATGTCTTCACCCTCATTACCTGAAACTAAGGTATCTGGGTTTACATCAACATCATCACCAATTGGATCAATGATCACTTTAAAGTTGCCAGTGTGTTCCGTAGGTACTTTAAGCAACTCTTCCTGTGTGAACGCTGTAATGCCAATATCAACTTCACCGCTGAAGTTTTTCGGTGGTTGGATTTGAATTGAGCTCAAATCAACGGACGTTTGTGTCAAGTCATTCAGTTGAATACTCCACTCACCACCACCGTTGTTTTTCACCGTGTAATCAGGAGAGCTAGAAGTCACAATAAAGTCGGTCGGCAATCCAGTAAGCTTCAAGGAAACAAACTGCTCTGAACCATCATTATCGTTCAGACTCACCGATACGCCGGAGCCTGACTGTGTCAATGAAATAAGAGTATCTTCATCACCTGTGACAACAATAGGTTGAGAAGGATCAGCACCACTTATCGTAATGTCATCAACCACCGGTGTGATTTCAAACGACACGTTATCAGTAAAGGTGCGAACATCGGTATCGTCGCCAGGGTTAGCAAGCGTTGTTTGATCGATGATTGCTGTGTCCGTGATCTCCCCTTCGATATTAATTTGAACGGTATTTTGACCACCACCGACTGGGTAATTTTCTTTCGGCTTGAACAACACTTCATCCAATGCGCCCGCAGCAATTTCAGCAGCACTGAACTCGATACTTGTGCCTAATGAGTTGCCACTCGCGTCAACAAACTCACCTAATGTCGTATCATCAAGCGTGAGCTTAATGTTGGTGAGCGTCTCTCTGCCCGCTTGCAAGTTATTACGGTTGTCAGCAAAGTCGACATTCAAGTTGAGCTGAATCAAGCCATCTTCGTAGCCAATGCCATCATTGGTTGGGACATCATTGTTAAGGTCGTTCACTGGTTGCTTGTCAGCATCTAAGCCTAACGTACCAGTGATATCGACTGTAACATCTGGTGTCACATTGGTATCAAGAGGTTGATCACCCGAAGAACCTGGGACATCCGCAACTGGCAAGATCTGAACAGGTAGTGACTCTAGCGTAGTGTTTTCATCACCCGATTGAGTATCGGTGGTAACGAAGAGAACTGGCAGCGTGAAGTCACCAGCCCAGTCTTCGGCAACACGTAGGGTCAAACCATCGAGGCCAGTAATGTTGCCACTCGCATCAATCGAAGCTTGGAACACGTATTTGCCGTCAACGAAGTCAACATCAGTGCCGCCAATAACTAGGCCCGGAGGTACACCAGGTGATGAAGGGTCAATAACAAGCGTTAGGACATCTTCTACGCCATCAGCATTGATGGTGGTGACTTTAGATGACAATTGCGTACCCAAATCAACAGTATTGTCTTCGTTGCCATCAATTTGAACCGTGTTATCAAGGTCAATTTCAGCTGCTACGCTGGTTTGAGGCGTGATATCTGTTGGGAACTCGAGTGTAATGTCAGTCTGACGTTGAACTGTTGCGTCTTCTTCGATCGTATCTTCACCCAAGTCGTTCACTTGTGCGTAGATGGTCAAGCCAATTGAAGAAATACCGTTGTTATCACCGTCGTCGGTGTCATCATTAGGTGTAAGATCCAAACCTGCTGGCGCAATAATCGAGAAGTTTTCTTCATCAGTGATCGTCCAGCGACCACCACCTTCATTTGATGCGCCAACAATGACTAGCTGATTCAAGATTTCTGGGTCAGTAATACTGAATTGAACCACCAATTGAGTCACGACTTCATCAGAAGAATCATCAAACTCTTGATATTTGATGATGTTAGCACCGGCTTGACCACCAGCACTGGTGTTAATCGTGAAATCGATATGGCCTTGAGCATCAGCCCGAACTACATCGGTCGTTGTACCACCCGATTCTTCAACCAGTAGACGAGTTTGATCAGCGACATCACCTGTTAAGTCCTCTGGTTCAACAACCGGATTCACTTGAACATTGACTGTACCGTTAATCACGGTAGATGCGATGCCCTCACCCGGATTGCCTGAGTCGACATACTCTGCATCAATTTCTTTCACCGTCACCTGTGTACTCAAGCTAAAGTCAGTACTTGAGTCCTGTTCAAGCTGGACTTGAATATAGCCATCTTGAGTGATTCTGGCAGAGAAGTCTTCCTCTGATTCGTTAGTTCCCGGAGTGAGCGTGATGCTGCCACCTGTCACGGTTTGCGCGACACCGTCAACATAAACAGTACTGCCATTTGGGAAACCACTAATTGTTAGAGCAGCAAAGAATTCGTCCGCATCCGGGCTTTGCGTTGCTGTCGGCTCCCAATCAATATTAATGCGCGTGTCTTCGTTGCCTTCAGAGCTAACAACATAGTTGTCTTGAGCATCAATCACAGGGGCAACTTTAACGCGGATTTCGCCAGTTACCTCACGCGTATGACCATCGTTCTCAGTCACGATAGTAGTTGCTGTGATGGTAATATTTTCTGTCGACGACGCTTCAGGTCGAATAACAATGCCCGAGTTGACGTTAGCATTGGTAATGTTTGCTTCGTAAATCGGTTGGCCTGCTCCATCGTATCCAACAAACGTCAAGTCGATAGAGGCGCCATCGTTATCAAACAGTTCCACACCATCAGGGATGTTAGACAGCAATACCGTGATGGACTCTGAACTATCAGCGGGATTGTCTTTCAGCTCTCCTGACACCACGCTAAACGCGAGATCAACTTGACCGTTCTCATCGATTTCAGCTTCGATTCCTCGAACGGTACCATCATCGAATACGTTCCAAATGCCGGTTTTATCGTTCAATTCGATGTCTGGGATATCAGCAACACCTTTCACCGATACAATCACCGATTGCGTGCCCAAAGAACGAACGTCCTGAGCGGCGCCCCCTGATAGAGAGGCGTTGTCTTTCACAATACCTTCTACATCAAACGTGAAGTCTTCGTTACTGTGTAACGGAGGAAGCACTTCAACATTAGCAAGGCTTGATTCTGGAATCTCGTAGTAAAGAACATTACCTCCACTGTCTGTAACTGTATTGATTTGGCTTGGGTTTGCGGTATCAAGCCAAACTAACGTCACACCATCAATGGAGAAATTGTCGATGCGTACAAACAGTTCTTCCGAGCCATCAATATCATCTGATGGGCTCATCGTAATGACCTCGCTCAACTGAAGCGGATCGTGGTCTGTCACTGGGTCGACGGTATCTTGAGTTCGAGCGTTATCCTCAAAAATGTTGATGCGATTCACCACAAAATCTGCTTGGTCAGCAACCGGGTTAACGTCAATCACAATTTCTTCGGTTTCAGAACGCGCCGTTTCTTTGCCCGTCAGAGGGTTGGTACTTTCCGTCGTAATCGCGGTTACATCTAGCTTAATTTGGCCAGAGAAGTGCTCCGAAGGATCCACTTCAACCTCGTCAATACGACTCGCATCCACTAAGTATTTGCCACCTGCTTCTGGAATAGGTGTACCATCTGAGTAAACCAACGTCGCGTTGTCTCCACCCTCGGTAAAGACAAGTTCATATACGATGGACTCTGGGTTGCTGATATCTTGCGTGTTCGCCTCAATGTCTAACTCAACATTGTTGCCATCTTCATCAACGGTGTAATCGAAGGTGCTGCTAGCGTTCCACGTTGCAATATCAGCCACGGCATCAACTTCAATATCCAAGCGACCATTAATCGTATGGTCTGGCGTACCATTGTTAAGGATTTCCACACGGATACGAGGATCGATACCAGAAGCATCGGTTGACGAATGGCGATCTGGCACAAAGTACAAGTTATCTAGCGAGACAAGCTCACCATTGAATGATTGCTCGACATTTGATGCATCAAGAACAACCGTATTGCCGACAGGCGTTAATTCAATGTAGTTGCCGCTACCGTCTCGATAGTAGAACGTACCGTTGTGAGTATTGGCATCTCGAATAGTGATGTCACCTAGGCTCTCGTTACGATCGATATCATGCAAATCGATAACCAAATCGACTTTCGCCGGCGTCACATCCAAGGTTGATAGGTTATCTTGCGTATTTGCAGAATCCACACCTGCGACAACACCACCACGACCTTGGTCCTCAAACGCGGTGACGGTTGACGTATTAATCTGCGCGTTACGGTCGGTGATTGAGATATCAACATCTGCATCACTAGTATCACCGTCACTATCGGTTGCAACAACGTTGATGGTGAAATCAATCGAATCGGTTTCTGTATGGTCAAGATCGTCATTCGGACGGAAAGACACGCGGCCGTCAGTTCGTACAATCAAACGACCGATTTCGGTATCCACTCCGTCAAGAACCTTGTGAACGAACACAACTTGGTTGCTGCCGTTTAAATCAACAGAGTCCGAGTCAACACCGTTTTGCTTGAAGTAAATACCCGAATCATCAGCCGAGAATGACGTCACTTGTGCGCCGTCAGCACCAAGATCATCATCACCTTCTACAGGGTCTCGGAATAAGCGAACCGTGCGGTTTCCTTGTCCCTCAATACGTGAAATAGACGCATCGTGCAGGGTTGGAACATCATCGGTAATCGTCACTGGTAAGTTAATACCGGCCGTATCGCCATCGACATCGGTCGCGAAGACTGGAAGATCGAGTATGAGTGTATCTTCGCCTTGGGTTGAGTGGTCTAGCGCACCCTCAAGCGTAAACTTGTAAGAACCGTCAGCGTTCAAAACTAACGTGAACACTGAGTTACCATCAGGTGTTTGACCTTGATAAGTAAAGTTGTTGTTGCTTACCGCGGTTTGAACTAACGTTACCGCGAGACCACCTGAAGTGACTCCTGGGATCGGGTTAGAAGTAAGATCCAACTGGTAAGAGACAACCGTATCTGCCCCTTCTACCGTATCGAAATTACCTGTTGCTTCTAGGCTGTCTTTGTTGGTTGCCTGAGAGCCATTTGCGAGATCATCCTCGTCAACAGCCAAAGCATCTGCTGATGTAATTTCAGGAATGTCATCAACAATGGTGATTGGAAGGTTCAGTGAGGATGACGTATCACCATCAAAATCTGTCACTGTAATTGGGATATCAATGACAAGGTTGTTTTCACCTTGAACAGCGTCATGGTCGATTGGTCCCAATAGTTCAAATTGGTAACTGTCGTTATTCGCATCAAGAGACAACGTGAAGATCTTAGTTGATGTGCCAGTAATGACCGCTTCGTAACTGGTTACACCACCAACCGAGCTCACCACATTCAACTCGATACTGTTACCGTTCGAAGTTAAGCCAGACACAACGGCATTGAGGTCAGAAACTTGGTAGCTGACAATCTCATCCGCACCATCAACGACTTCAAATCCACCAGTTAATACCGTTGAATCGCTACTTGTCGTGTCTGAGCCACCAGCAAGATCATCTTCATCGACTGTTTGTTGGCTAGTGTCTGTCACTTTCACAATCGCAGGAACATCGTCCACTACTGTGATCGGCAAGGTGATATTATTTGAAACATCGCCATCAAAATCAGTCGCGTTGACTGGGAAGTTGATGACTAACGAGTTTTCATCGTTACCCGCAGGATGATCAAGTGCACCCAACAGTTCAAATTCATAACTGTCTGCTGAACCATTTAGCGTCAGTTTAAAGACGGTGTCCGTCGTACCTTGTACATAAGCTCGGTACTCAATCACACCGTTTGAATTTGAAAATTCAACCAACTCAAGCGGTTGACCACCTGAGGTAAGTCCAGAAACAGGCGATGTTAAACTATCCAACTGGAAGCTTACGATAGAATCGGCACCATCAGTAACGTCAAAGTTGCCACCAATGATACTGGATTCTGGCGTGTCGTCCGAACCTTGGCTTGGAATATCATCCTCATCCACAGACAAGGTACTACCAGAGCTAATAGCATCAATGGTTGGCTTGTCATCTACGATGGTCACTGGCAAGGTCGCAGTGATGATATCGTTATCGCCATCTGTAATCTTCACAGGTAGATTCAACAAAATCTCATCAGAGTTAACCGCGTGATCTAACTGACCAGATAACTCAAAGTCGTATTTACCATCTTGATGAAGTGTCAACGTGAAGACCGTCACTCCACCGGGAGTTTGTCCCAAGTATACAAGCGCGTCAGCAGTTGAAGCGCCAACGTCTTGAGAAAGTGTTACCTCTTCTCCACCCGATTTCAGGTTCGGGATAGGATTTGAGCTTAGATCCAATTCGAAAGCATCAATACCATCTGCGCTAGTGACTTCGAACTCACCTGATACCGTTAATGGCTCTTTCGTTCCATCAGAACCAAGAGGTAAGTCATCTTCGTCGACACGTAGACTTTCAATATTGGTAACAACTGGAACATCGTCCACAACGGTAATTGGCAATGTGAAGGCTGGTGAAGTGTCACCATCATTATCTGTCGCCGTCACAGGGAGGTTAATAACAATCTCGTTTTGCTGATTACCATCTGGATGATCAAGCGGCTTCTGTAAATCGAACTCGTAGGTGTTGTTCGTTGCATCCAACGTCAGTTCGAACACCACTTCAGCAGGATTGCCAGCAACACCTTGGTATACGTTCACGCCGTTTGCGCTAGAAGACAGAACTAAGGTGATAGCTTCACCATCTGAAGTCAGTGACGCAACAGGCGTGGTCAGGTCACTCAGCTGAATAGAAGCAACTTGGTCAGCACCTTCGGTGATATCAAAAGTACCTGAAATAACAGTATCTTCTGCACTTGCAGCATCCGTACCTGCTGGTAAGTCATCTTCATCAACGGTTTGTTCGCTGCCTGCTAGTAAACCATCAATGGTCGGAACATCATCCACAACCGTAATTGGTAAGGTGATGTTGTTCGACACGTCTCCATCAAAGTCAGTCGCGTTTATCGGTAAATTGATGACCAGTTCATTTTGGCCATCAGCATTTGGATGATCGAGTGGAGCAAGCAAATCGAACGTGTAGCTATCATCAGAAGCATCGAGAGTCACACGGAATACTGGTGTCGTCGTGCCATCAATACGAGCTTCGTAAACTGAAACGCCACCTGCGTTTGATACTTCAACCATAACCAGAGATTGACCACCAGAGGTCAGGCCTTGTACTGGCGTCGTCAGGTCAGAAACGCTGTACTCCACAATGCCATCAGAGCCATCAGTCGCGATGAAGTTACCTGCAATGCTGTTCGACTGCGTACCATCAGATCCGACTGTTGGGATATCGTCCTCGTCAACCGTTTGCACACTTGTTGCTTCGATGCCACCAAGTGTCGGTTTGTCATCAACGATCTTGACAGGAATTGTCTCAGCAGACGTGTCGCCATCAAAGTCGGTTGCGATGATTGGGAAGTTCAGTGTCAGCTCGTCGCTATCTACCGCGTGGTCGATTGGCCCTTCAAGCGTGAAGTTATAGCTACCATCAGTATTCACTGTTAGCGTAAAGACCGCTTCAGTCCCCGCTGTCGCCTCGTAAGTAAAGCTGCCATCGCCGTTTGCGGTTTCAGTCAATGTGACTGCTACGCCTTGCGATGTTAGGCCATCAACCGGTGTTGCAGACGCATCGAGCTGATAGCTCACTACTCGGTCCGAGCCTTGTGTGGTGGTGAAGTTGCCATCGATTGAAATCGGGCCAGTCTGATCTGAGCCAATCGTACCTAAGTCATCTTCATCAACGGCAATCGCATCAACATCGGTAATGGTCGGTTTATCATCCACGATGGTGACTGGGATCGTTTCTGTGGTGGTATCACCATCAAAATCCGTTACGATGATTGGGAAGTTCAGTGTCAGCTCATCACTGTCTGTCGCATGGTCGATTGGACCTTGCAGCGTGAAGTTGTATGAACCATCCGTATTAACGGTCAGCGTAAATACTGCTTCAGTTCCTGCTGTCGCTTCATAAGTGTAGCTACCGTCGCCGTTTGCGGTTTCAGCCAGCGTGACGGCCACACCTTGTGATGTCAGACCATCAACTGGCGTTGCAGCAGCATCCAATTGGTAGCTTACTACGCCATCAGAGCCTTGCGTTGTAGTGAAGTTGCCATCGATTGAAATTGGATCTGAGCCGTCGGAGCCAATCGTCGCTAAGTCATCTTCATCCACACGGATTGCGTCTACGTCAGTGATGGTTGGTTTATCGTCAACGATGGTGACAGGCAGTGTTTCTGTTGAGGTATCGCCATCAAAATCTGTTGCGATAATCGGGAAGTCGATTTGCAGACTGTCGCTATTCACCGCATGGTCTAGTGGACCTTGCAGAGTAAAGGTGTAGCTGCCATCTGGCTTCACAACCAATTCAAATACGGCATTGCCATCTGCTGTGGCAGTGTAAGTAAAACTACCGTCGCCGTTAGCAGTTTCAGCAAGCACGACAGGCTCACCTTGAGAGGTCAACCCTGCTACTGGATCTGCAGTTGCATCAAGCTGGTATTTAACAACGCTGTCTGAGCCTTCAGTTGTGGTGAAAGAACCCGACATAAACGCATCATCGTTTTGGTCTGAACCAATTGAGGCGAGATCATCTTCGTCCACCGTGAGTGGAACAACGTTATCAATGGTTGGAACGTCATCAGTAATCGTAACTGGAATGGTCGCGGTCGTCGTATCGCCATCAAAGTCTGTTGCAATGATTGGGAAGTTCAGTACTAATTCATCGCTGTTTAACGCGTGATCAACCGGCCCTTCTAGACGGAAGTTGTATGTGCCGTCTGCATTCACGTTCATGGTGAAGACAGGATTGCCATCCGCGGTAGCCACGTAAGTAAAGCTGCCATCGGCATTCGCAGTCTCTACCAAAGTAACAGGCTCACCTTGAGAAGTTAAACCTGAAACAGGATCAGCCGTTGAATCAAGTTGGTAGCTCACCACTCGGTCCGAACCTTGAGTAGTCGTAAACGCGCCTTCCACAAACACAGCATCGGTTTGGTCTGAACCAATACCTGATAAATCATCTTCATCCACAGCAAGAGGCACAACATTATCGATGATTGGCGCATCATCCGTAATTGTGACTGGAATGGTTGCCGAAGTCGTATCACCATCAAAATCGGTGGCAATAATAGGGAAATCAATCGTCAGGCTATCGCTGTTTGCTGCATGGTCAATCGGGCCTTGCAGCGTAAAGTCGTACGTACCATCTGTTGCGACATTCAACGTGAAGACAGGATTGCCGTCAGCGGTGGCCACATAGGTAAAACTGCCGTCACCATTCGCGGTTTCCACCAAGGTAATAGCCTCACCTTGAGATGTCAGCCCCGCAACAGGATCTGCTGTTGAATCCAGTTGATAGCTCACCACTCGGTCAGAGCCTTGAGTGGTCGTAAACACGCCTTCAACGAACAGATCGCCGCCTGGGTCTGAGCCCACACCGCTAAGGTCGTCTTCATCGACACTCAACGCATCCACCGCTGTAATGGTCGGTACATCATCAACAATCGTGACTGGAATGGTTTCAGTAACGGTGTCGCCATCAAAGTCGGTTGCGATAATTGGGAAGTTAAGTGTCAACTCGTCACTATCAACCGCGTGATCAATCGGCCCTTCTAGCGTGAAGTTGTAAGATCCATCAGTATTCACTGTCAGCGTAAAGACCGCTTCAGAGCCCGCGGTTGCTTCGTAGGTAAAGCTGCCATCACCGTTTGCGGTTTCTGTCAGTGTGACAGCCACGCCTTGCGATGTTAAACCGTCAACCGGTTTTGCAGAAGCATCAAGTTGGTAGCTCACTACTCGGTCAGAGCCTTGTGTGGTAGTAAAGTTACCATCAATAGAAATTGGATTGCTTTGGTCTGAACCGATTGACGCTAGGTCATCTTCATCAACCGTGATTGCGTCGACGTCGGTAATCACTGGCTTATCGTCCACGATGGTGACCGGGATAGTGGCATTTGTGGTGTCACCATCAAAGTCGGTCGCGATGATTGGGAAGTTGAGCGTTAACTCATCACTATCAACAGCATGATCGATTGGACCTTCAAGCGTAAAGTTATAGCTACCATCAGTATTCACTGTTAGCGTAAAGACCGCTTCAGTACCCGCTGTTGCTTCGTAGGTAAAGCTGCCATCACCGTTTGCGGTTTCAGTCAGCGTAACAGCCACGCCTTGCGACGTTAAACCGTCAACTGGTGTTGATGTGCCATCAAGTTGGTAACTCACCACTCGGTCTGAACCTTGTGTGGTGGTGAAGTTACCATCAATAGAAATCGGATTGCTTTGGTCTGAGCCAATTGACGTTAGATCATCTTCATCAACCGTAATGGCGTCGACGTCAGTAATAACCGGCTTATCGTCCACGATGGTGACTGGGATCGTTTTTGTGGTGGTATCACCATCAAAATCCGTCGCGATGATTGGGAAGTTCAGCGTCAGCTCATCACTGTCTACCGCATGGTCGATTGGACCTTGAAGCGTGAAGTTGTATGAGCCATCCGTATTCACAGTCAGCGTAAATACGGCTTCAGTTCCTGCTGTCGCTTCATAAGTGTAGCTACCGTCGCCGTTTGCAGTTTCCGTCAGCGTCACTGCCACACCTTGCGATGTTAGACCATCAACTGGCGTTGCAGCAGCATCCAATTGGTAGCTCACTACCCCATCAGAGCCTTGCGTTGTAGTGAAGTTGCCATCGATTGAAATTGGATCTGAGCCGTCAGAGCCAATCGTCACTAAGTCATCTTCATCAACCGTGATGGCATCTACGTCAGTGATGGTCGGTTTATCGTCAACGATGGTGACAGGCAGTGTTTCTGTCGACGTATCGCCATCAAAATCTGTCGCGATAATCGGGAAATCAATTTGTAGGCTGTCGCTATTCACCGCATGGTCTAGTGGACCTTGCAGAGTAAAGGTGTAGCTGCCATCTGGCTTCACCACCAATTCAAATACGTCATTGCCATTTGCTGTGGCAGTGTAAGTAAAGCTGCCATCACCATTTGCTGTCTCTGCAAGCACGACAGGCTCACCATGAGAGGTCAACCCTGCTACTGGATCTGCCGTTGCATCAAGCTGGTATTTAACAACGCTGTCTGAGCCTTCAGTTGTGCTGAAAGAGCCCGACATAAACGCATCATCGTTTTGGTCTGAGCCAATTGTAGCGAGATCATCTTCGTCTACTGTCAGTGGAACAACGTTATTAATGGTTGGAACGTCATCAGTAATCGTGACTGGAATGGTCGCGGGCGTCGTATCGCCATCAAAGTCTGTTGCAATGATTGGGAAGTTCAGTACTAGCTCATCGCTGTTTAACGCGTGATCGATTGGCCCTTCCAGACGGAAGTCATATGTACCGTCAGCATTCACATTCATGGTGAAGACAGGATTGCCATCCGCAGTTGCCACGTAAGTGAAGCTGCCATCGGCATTCGCAGTCTCTACCAAAATAACAGGCTCACCTTGAGAAGTTAAACCTGCGACAGGATCCGAAGTTGAATCAAGTTGGTAACTCACCACTCGGTCTGAACCTTGAGTGGTCGTAAATGCGCCTTCAACAAACACTGCGTCAGTTTGGTCTGAGCCAATACCTGATAAATCATCTTCGTCTACAGCCAGAGGCACGACATTATCAATGATTGGTGCATCATCCGTAATCGTGACTGGAATGGTTGCCGAAGTCGTATCACCATCAAAATCGGTGGCAATAATTGGGAAATCAATCGTCAGGCTGTCACTGTTAGCTGCATGGTCAATCGGGCCTTGCAGCGTAAAATCGTAAGTGCCATCTGTTGCTACGTTTAACGTGAATACCGGATTGCCGTCGGCGGTCGCCACATAAGTAAAGCTGCCATCACCGTTGGCGGTTTCCACCAAGATAATCGCCTCACCTTGAGAGGTCAGCCCCGCAACAGGATCAGCGGTTGAATCCAGTTGATAGCTCACCACTCGGTCAGAGCCTTGAGTGGTGGTAAACGCACCTTCAACGAATAAATCGCCGCCTGGGTCTGAACCCACACCGCCAAGGTCATCTTCATCGACGCTCAACGCATCCACCGCTGTGATGGTCGGTACATCATCAACAATTGTGACTGGAATGGTTTCTGTGACGGTATCGCCATCAAAGTCGGTTGCGATAATTGGGAAGTTCAGTATCAGTTCATCACTATCAACAGCATGATCAATTGGCCCCTCTAGTGTGAAGTTGTAAGAGCCATCCGTATTCACAGTCAAAGTAAATACAGGGTTGCCACCAGCTGTCGCTTCATAAGTGAAACTGCCGTCACCGTTTGCCATTTCAGTCAGCGTTACCGCTACACCTTGCGATGTTAAACCGTCAACTGGTGTTGATGTACCATCGAGTTGGTAGCTCACCACTCGGTCTGAACCTTGTGTGGTGGTGAAGTTACCATCAATAGAAATTGGATCTGCGCCGTCAGAGCCAATCGTCGCTAAGTCATCTTCATCCACGCGGATCTCGTCTACGTCAGTGATGCTTGGTTTATCGTCAACGATGGTGACCGGCAATGTTTCTGTCGACGTATCACCATCAAAGTCTGTCGCGATAATCGGGAAATCAATTTGTAGGCTGTCGCTATTCACCGCATGGTCTAGTGGACCTTGCAGAGTAAAGGTGTAGCTGCCATCTGGCTTCACCACCAATTCAAATACGGCATTGCCATCTGCTGTGGCAGTGTAAGTAAAGCTGCCATCACCATTTGTTGCCTCAACAAGTACAACAGGCTCACCATGAGAGGTTAACCCTGCTACTGGATCTGCAGTTGCATCAAGCTGGTATTTAACAACGCTGTCCGAGCCTTCTGTTGTGCTGAAAGAACCCGACATGAACGCATCATCGTTTTGGTCTGAGCCAATTGAGGCGAGATCATCTTCGTCCACCGTGAGTGGAACAACGTTGTCAATGGTTGGAACGTCATCAGTAATCGTGACTGGAATGGTCGCGGTCGTCGTATCGCCATCAAAGTCTGTTGCAATGATTGGGAAGTTCAGTACCAATTCATCGCTGTTTAACGCATGATCAACCGGACCTTCTAGACGGAAGTTGTATGTGCCGTCTGCATTCACGTTCATGGTGAAGACTGAATTGCCATCCGCGGTAGCCACGTAAGTAAAGCTGCCATCGGCATTCGCAGTCTCTACCAAAGTAACAGGCTCGCCTTGGGAGGTTAGCCCCGAAACAGGATCAGCCGTTGAATCAAGTTGGTAGCTCACCACTTGGTCTGAACCTTGGGTGGTCGTAAACGCGCCTTCAACAAACACAGCGTCAGTTTGGTCTGAGCCGATAGATGCGAGGTCGTCTTCATCCACAGCCAGAGGCACAACATTATCGATGATTGGAGCATCATCAGTAATCGTGACTGGAATGGTTGCCGAAGTCGTATCACCATCAAAATCGGTGGCAATAATCGGGAAATCAATCGTCAGGCTGTCACTGTTGACTGCATGGTCAATCGGGCCTTGCAGCGTAAAGTCGTACGTACCATCTGTTGCTACGTTTAACGTGAAGACAGGATTGCCGTCAGCGGTCGCAACATAAGTAAAGCTGCCGTCACCATTCGCGGTTTCCACCAAGGTAATCGCCTCACCCTGAGACGTTAGCCCCGCAACAGGATCAGCCGTTGAATTCAGTTGATAGCTCACCACTCGGTCAGAGCCTTGAGTGGTAGTGAACGCACCTTCTACGAATAGATCGCCGTCTGGGTCTGAACCCACACCGCTAAGGTCATCTTCGTCTACTGTCAATGGAACAACGTTATCGATGGTTGGAACGTCATCAGTAATCGTGACTGGAATGGTCGCGGTCGTCGTATCGCCATCAAAGTCTGTTGCAATGATTGGGAAGTTTAGAACTAATTCATCGCTGTTTAACGCGTGATCGACCGGCCCTTCCAGACGGAAGTTGTATGTGCCATCAGCATTCACATTCATGGTGAAGACCGGATTGCCATCCGCGGTAGCCACGTAAGTGAAGCTGCCATCGACATTCGCAGTCTCTACCAAAGTAACAGGCTCACCTTGAGAAGTTAAACCTGAAACAGGATCAGCCGTTGAATCAAGTTGGTAGCTCACCACTCGGTCTGAACCTTGAGTAGTCGTGAACGCGCCTTCAACAAACACAGCGTCAGTTTGGTCTGAGCCGATAGATGCGAGGTCGTCTTCATCCACAGCTAGAGGCACAACATTATCGATGATTGGTGCATCATCCGTAATCGTGACTGGAATGGTTGCCGAAGTCGTATCACCATCAAAATCGGTGGCAATAATTGGGAAATCAATCGTCAGGCTGTCGCTGTTGGCGGCATGGTCAATCGGGCCTTGCAGCCTAAAGTCGTACGTACCATCTGTTGCTACATTCAACGTGAAGACTGGATTGCCGTCTGCGGTTGCCACATAGGTAAAGCTGCCGTCACCATTGGCGGTTTCCACCAAGGTAATCGCCTCACCTTGAGACGTTAGCCCCGCAACAGGATCTGCTGTTGAATCCAGTTGGTAGCTCACCACTCGGTCAGAGCCTTGTGTGGTCGTAAACGCGCCTTCAACGAACAGATCGCCGCCTGGGTCTGAGCCCACACCGCTAAGGTCATCTTCATCGACACTTAACGCATCCACCGCTGTGATGGTCGGTACATCATCAACAATTGTGACTGGAATGGTTTCTGTGACGATGTCGCCATCAAAATCGGTTGCGATAATTGGGAAGTTAAGTGTCAAATCGTCACTATCAACCGCGTGATCAATTGGCCCTTCAAGCGTGAAGTTGTAAGAGCCATCAGTATTCACAGTCAAAGTAAATACAGGGTTGCCACCCGCTGTCGCTTCATAAGTGAAACTGCCGTCACCGTTTGCGGTTTCAGTCAGCGTTACCGCTACACCTTGCGATGTTAAACCGTCAACTGGTGTTGATGTGCCATCGAGTTGGTAGCTCACCACTCGGTCTGAACCTTGTGTGGTGGTGAAGTTACCATCAATAGAAATTGGATTGCTTTGGTCTGAACCGATTGACGCTAGATCATCTTCATCAACCGTAATGGCATCCACGTCAGTAATAACTGGCTTATCGTCCACGATCGTCACAGGGATCGTGGCGTTTGTGGTGTCGCCATCAAAGTCGGTCGCGATGATTGGGAAGTTGAGCGTTAACTCATCACTATCAACAGCATGATCGATTGGGCCTTCAAGCGTGAAGTTATAAGAGCCATCAGTGTTCACTGTCAGTGTAAAGACCGACTCGGTGCCTGCTGTTGCTTGATAGGTAAAGCTGCCGTCGCCGTTTGCGGTTTCAGTTAGCGTGACTGCCACGCCTTGTGATGTGAGGCCGTCAACTGGTGTCGAAGAAGCATCGAGCTGATAGCTCACCACTCGGTCCGAGCCTTGTGTGGTGGTGAAGTTGCCATCGATTGAAATCGGGTCAGTCTGATCTGACCCAATCGTGCCTAAGTCATCTTCATCAACGGTAATCGCATCGACATCGGTAATAGTCGGCTTATCATCCACGATGGTGACTGGGAGCGTTTCTGTGGTGGTATCACCATCAAAATCCGTCGCGATGATTGGGAAGTTCAGTGTCAGTTCATCACTGTCTACCGCATGGTCGATTGGACCTTGCAGCTCAAAACTGTACGAGCCGTCGGTATTCAAAATTAATGTGAAAACTGCGCTGCCATTTGCCGTTGCGCTGTAGGTGTAACTGCCGTCTGCATTTTGCGTTTCGGCAATGGAGACGGTCTGACCTTGGGATTGCAGGCCATTTAAAGGATCAGCGTTTACATCCAACTGATACTGTACGACGCCATCAGAACCCTGAGTCGTCGTGAACTGACCTTCAACCAGCGTTGGCTGTGATTGGTCAGAGCCTACCGAACTTAAGTCATCCTCATCGACGGTAAGAGCAACAACGTCGTTAATGGTTGGCACATCATCAGTAATGGTAACCGGTAGAACAAGTGAACTGGTGTCACCGTCAAAGTCCGTTGCGACAATAGTAAAGTCTAGAGTTAAGCTATCGTTACCAACAGCATGATCGATTGGACCTTCAAGGTTAAATGAATAAGAACCGTCAGGGTTCACTTGTAAGGTGAAGATAGCGTCCCCTTCTGCCGTTGCAGAATAGGTAAAGCCGCCATCTGAGTTGGCTGTTTCCGTCAGAGAGATAGATCGACCCTGTGATTCCAACCCATTGAGTGGATCAGTGCCGCTCTCTAATTGATAACTTACGACACGGTCTGAGCCCTGAGTCGTCGTGAAACTGCCTTGCGCGAGCACAGAGTCGCTTTGATCGGAGCCGATGCTTGATAAATCGTCTTCATCGACGGCTAGTGCCTCAACGCCATCAATCGAAGGAACGTCATCTTGAACTTGAATGACAATTTGCGCTGCTTCTGGTGTGTTCGAACCGTCGGTAATAGAGGAACGGTCACCATCCGCATCTACCGCGTAAACTGGCAGTGAGAAAGTAAGCGAGTCATCGTTAGCACCCGTATGGTCAAGTTGTTCATACAAGTTGAATTGGTATTCGCCCAATGCAGGTGCATCAATCGCCACATCAAATACGGTAATACGCACACCATCCAGCTCGATGAAGCCTTCGTAAGTACGTACGCCGTTACTCTCGGATGCTAGTTCTAGTTGAACAACCTGCCCTTGAGATTGGAGTTCTCCACCAACATTAAACTCTGTAGGTTCCAACTCGTAGTGATCAATGATGTCACTTCCGACCGCTGTCGTGATCGACCCAGTCCCACTTGTTACTACCGCGCCTTCCTGTGAACCTTGGTCAACACCCGCCTCGTCTAAAGACAACCTCGTCACGTTTTCAATCACTGGATTATCGCCATCAAGGATGGTCATCGTAAAGGTGTTGCTTGCCGTATCTTGGTCATAGTCGACGATTGTGGTTGGTAAAGAGAGCTCAATCGTATCTTCACCGTTTGTTTGTTCTAACGGCTTAAATTGCTCAAATTGGTAAGTGCCATCTGTGTTCAGACCAATGGTTAAGACGGTTTCATTCGAGCCAGCAATGGACAAGGTGATAGTACTGCCGTCTTCAGAGAGTACCGCTTCTGTCGCCTGATTATCACTCAGTAGGCCATCGAACTGACTAAGTCCTTCTTGATTAAACGTGACCGTTGCCAATTGATCACTACCAATATCAACAAAAGTGCCAGTAATTGGTGTAGAAGAAGATTCAACGTTTTCAAAAGAAACGTTTTGCGGCGCAGGATCATCGCCATCAATAACAGTTGTCGTAAAATCAATAGGCGCTTGAATGCTGTTACCACCAATATCTGCACCTGTAATATCAAAAGCAATGTTGATTTGATCACCGACGATCGATACTTGGCCATCAGCAACAGACGCAACATGGTCAATACCCTGGTTAATCGTGGTAACGACCTCTAACTCTAAATCACGGCCTAAAGATGTCGCTTCGATCTCGATACGAAGCACTTCGTTACCTTCTTGAGTACCGATAATGGCATTTTGCGCTTCGTCATAAACGAACGCCACTGGCTGACCACCAGAGGTAATATCACTATTAAGCTCAGTTAACAAAGACTCTAAAGAAGACGTTTCGGGTACAAATGAAGCAGTATCAAGTGCGAGATCCCCTGCTTCAACCAGCACACTAGACGAAATGGTTTGCGGGTAGCTTGATAGAGAAATTGAGCCTTCCGTTACTTGAGAAGAGAGAGACTGACCACCGTCAGCAAAAATGGTGATGTCGAGGCCATCAATATCATCGTCGGTTTCGGTATCACCGCTTGGAGCCGATGTCTCGAAGAAGGTTGAAGCGAGTACTTCGGGATTGTTGTACTCAATGGTAACAAAGCCCGCATTCGCAGAACCGGAACCACCACCGCCAGGACCTGCAGCGGTTGCTTCTAAAATGGCGGTAGGGTCGGCACCTTCCAAAATGGCTTGTTGGATCGCAGCCACGTCTTCTGCACCAAACTCAGCGTTTGCCGCTGCCGTTGGGTCAACATTGACTTGTCCGTCAACAGGCGCTTGAACGACCGCTTCCGTCGGTGCAGCTTCAGGTGTCGGTGCTGGAATGCACGCCACACAATTCTCGTCGACTAAATAGAGAGAACCTTCCGCTATCACTTCAATCGAAGCGCCATTTTCCGTGATGATTACATCACCCGGAACCAATACATCCCCGACGTTAATCGCCCTAACCTTCCCCTCAAGGTTTAAAGCGTAAACATCCCCTTTGACAGCATCTACTAATACTTCCTGCGGCACAGCTTGTGTACTCATCTGACCCCCGCTAATTGGTCAACGTCTTCTCGTTAGACCTTTATACATTATTTTAGTTTATCGGCTTATGATTCACCGTTTATCACAACTCTGATTTAACTAAGTATTGAGTCAATAAACAATCATATTTTGCAGTTTCGTTAATCATCAGATACGAAAACTGCACCTAGTCACAATTATGTGACACCAACAAACCACTAAAATACCAACCAAACATATGAAAATAATAGACTATTAATGAAAGCTTAGTATTTATAAATAAAAAGACGAAGTGACGTGAAATTATGAAGTTAAGACTAATCCGCCCGTACCGATAAGAAGCGGTAGAAATGCGAACAAAATGTCGTAGCTTGAAGATCGTTTCGCAAGTCGGATAAGGAAAGGTGAAGAGAAAAACATCACCATCAAATACTGAACGACATAATCAGAAGGAATCAGAATCAGCATCAGAACATGTGTTAATACGTGGATAGCCACTCCCCACGAATGAGGTTTGGTACGCATCATCAAGGCAAATGAAAACAGAAAGCTAATGGCAACAGGCATAAATTACACTTAATTAATAATGATTCTCATTTTCAATATTATGTTATTGTCCTTATTCCTTCAACTCAGTTTTGTCTATTGTTTGTATCGCTATTATCAATCAACATAATAAGTAAAATTATCAATGAATTTTTTCCTAAACGTTTGCGTAATCGCTAACCTTCTCTTAACCTTGATTTGAGGCTTTCATCACGGTTTTTCCATTGCTATAGTTCACCCATCAAAACGAACAAGACCATTCGAGGCATGGAGCTTCCTCGTTAATCTCAAGATGAGAAGAAGTGGTACCGACAAAATTCGGCAGATTTAAGAGGGTCAAATAATGGAAATGAACATGGTTGAGATTCTAGGCTACGCGGCTTCTATCATGGTTGCTATCTCACTAACTATGAAAGATATCGTTAAGCTTCGTATCCTTAACTTTATCGGCTGTGCACTTTTCACAGCGTACGGTTTGATGATCGATTCATGGCCAGTAGTTCTAACTAACGGTTTTATTGCATGTGTTAACGTGTACTTCCTTGCTAAAATGCAGCAGGAAAAAAAAAGCCTAGCGCCTGAAGAAGCCTAGGAAAAACGATTTTGGAAAGCCCGTAAGTATCATGCTTACGGGCTTTTTTGTTTTTGGTCGCGAGTGCCGATTCGCTTTCGTTAGCGTATCCAGTTCAACTTCAGAGTTTCGCGGCGGGAGAACATTTCTACATGAACCGATACAACGCCCTTCACTTTTTCTAATGACTCTTCAGAGTCCGCCTCACAAGTTATCAGTAAACGCTCCCCTTCTAACTTAAACTCCGTATTTCCAACAGGAAATGTCACCAACCCTTTTTCATCATTCCAAGTCGCCGGCACTTTACGCGCAAAGTGGCGACACAAAGTCACGAGATATTTCGCCGCATGCTCGCTTTCAATTACAGTGGTTTCTTTGATCATTTCAGTCCCTCGTCCCTTTCATAAAAAAGGCTCTCGTACGAGAGCCAAACATCTAAGGTTGTTGTTATTGCCCTTAGAGTTAGAATTGATAAGCGGCAGACAACTTGTAGTTACGCCCAGGTTCGTAATCGTCTAACGTAATCCCCCTTGCTGCGCCTGAGCGAGAGGCGTGGGATGTGTAGAGCTCATCAAATACGTTATCAATACCAAAGGTGACCGATAGCCCGTCAACGTCAGAAGGTACCCATTGTGCGTACAAGTTGTGAACATCGTAACTGTCTTTCTTCGGTTGGCCGTCAAACACGTTGTCTTCCTCAAGCACAAACATTGAGTTCCAACCAAAGATGGTTTCTAACGAATCAGATTGGTAATCCAGCGTTAAAGCGATGCTGTCACCCATGTCAATACTACGGCCATTACCACCCGCTACTGGGCCGCCCGTATCTTTGTTCTTTGTATCCGACTTAGAGTAAGACAGTTTGCTGCCGAAGCTCTCGTAACCATAGAAAGCACTCGCTTCAAAACCTTTGATCTCGACATCACCCTCATTGTAAATAAGGTATGTTTGAGTCGCTCCTTGATACGCTTCTGCAATGTAGTCATCAATATCGGTTTGGAACACGGTTAGGTTTGCGCCAAATGTGTGTTCATCTAATGTCTTATTGAAACGAACACCACCTTGGGTGTTGAGTCCCGTTTCTGGTTTCAAACCATCTTGTAGGTAAGCCACATCTTGGTAAGCAATAAAGGTTTCCATTAGTTCTGGACCTTTAAATAGCGAGCGAGAACTTGCAAACAGAGTCCAGTCTTGTGTTACTGCCCATTCTGCCGCTAGTGCCCATGTCACTTCGTCGTAATCGTTGTTACCTGTTTCTGCTTTGCGTTGGTAGTCGTCAAATCGTAGGCCGACCGTGATCGAAAGCGCATCCGAGATAAAGAATTGGTCTTCGACGAACAGAGCTGTAGAAACCGCAGATTCATCCATGAACTTGCTGCTGCCATAGTAACTTTCAGAAGTCTTATCCATGTAATCAAGGCCGTAAGTCGCGCGATGCTCAAAATTCCCCAGAGTGAGCAATGATTGGAATTTTGCGCTTAAGCCAAAGTTTTGGTTTTTCGCGGTATTTTTCGATAAACGGTTTGCGGGCCAACGCGGCGCCATGACAGATTCATCACGGACAATTTCAGTTTCAGTGTTGTATAACGTGACGTCCCCTTGGTGTTGCTCACCACGAAGTTCATAACTTAATGTGACCGTGTCACGATCATAATCGGTTGGAATTAGAAGCTCACTCGACAAACCGTTATTGGCATCACCAGACATATCAGGGCGTGGGTTGTAATCACCACTGTCACGATACATATCGTATGAGATTTCTAGTCGGTGAATATCGCCAAACTCATAACCGAGCTTACCTAAGATGTTGTAAACATCTCCTTCCGCACCAAAGGTTTTATTGCCATCACCATCTTTAAAGTCATCACGTGTTACGTAGTGACCATAGACCATCGCATCCACGTTTTCAGACAGCAATCCATATAGTGTTAGAGAACCTTGTTGGTTGTCGTTAGACGCATAACCGCCGTAAACGCGAGCACCAAAGTTTTCATCGTAACGCAGCAGATCACGAGCATCTTTAGTTTCAAAGTACACTGAACCGCCAAGACCGCTTTGGGTAACTGAGTTATTACCCACTTGGATATCTGCTGACTTTAGAATGTCTGGGTTGAGTGTAAGGTTACCAATATGGTGGAACATATTGGCGTGCTGAGAGGCACCATCTAAACGGATATCAAGATCGGTTTCACCCAGACCACGAATGGTAATACGTTGATTGACGGAGTGTGTACCACCCACGTCAACGCCAGGAATATCACGAAGCAAATCAGACATGTGGTCAGCTTGTTTAAGCGACATGTCGTCGGCAAACATTGATTCGGTGTTACTGGATACCTTCGTACCCCACACCACTACCTCTTCGAAATGAGAATCTTGTTCTTGGGCTAAAGCGGGATGAGCAAGCGCCACCCCGACTGCTAGGCATAGGCTTGAAAGCTTAATTGGTGAGCTAACTGGGCTTTCCATAAACGTCTTCCTAAATATAAATGATAATAATTCTCACGTATGATAGGGTCGCTATTGATAAATACAAAGACGAATCACTTATGCGAAATCGCATAGGTGTTATGAGGAAACGTCAAATGGCGGAAGAGACCAAAAAAAGAACTAAAATTGCCAAAGTGGCTCTAACCAAAAAGCTTGAGCAGACGGAAAAACAGATCATTGTGACTCAAGGTCAAAGCAGCCAAACCCAACTCGCGGAAGGTCAATTCCTCTCCTACCAATACAACGACCAAATCTTTGTTCATGGCGGACGTTGCATTGAATTAGTCGATTCGAATATCGTTTCAACCGCACATTCTGCACTGCTGATTACCATACTTTTGGAGGGAAAACTCTCTTTTGGTTACGATGACCTCCAATTTGATTTTGACGCGAGCAAAGGCCCACAAGGCGTGGTTGTTAACCTAGCTAAGCCTGCAAACTTCCGCCGCTCGCTGATTCAAAACAACCGAATAAATAAGATTAATATTCTTATTAAGCCACCTTGGTTGGAATCGAGAATGGCGGGACATTGCGGTCACAAGCGCTTTATTGAAACTCATCAAGCCTTTTACACGCTGGAGCTTAACGAGGCGTTAATTAAGCTGACACGAGCCCTTACTCAACATAAGTCTCCGACAAACATGAAAGATCGTATAGAGGTAGAGAGTTTGATTTACCAAGTGCTCTCCCACTCTATAGGGCAAATGCCAGACGACTACTGCGCAAAGTGCGAAAAGAAAAAGCGTTCTGGCGATGCTCGAATCGAGGATGTCGTCAGTTATATAGAGACGCACCTCGAAGAGGATTTAACCTTAGAGCGCTTAGCAGAACAGTTCTCGATGAGCGTCTCTAACCTCCAGCGTCGCTTTAAACAATCTTTTAATATGACCATTAATGGTTACATCCGCCATCGCCGCTTAGAGATCGCTCGCCAGCATTTGGAGCGCGGATTAGTGACTATCACAGAAGCAGCATACGAGGCGGGTTACCACCATCCATCGAACTTTACCAACGCCTTCAAGAAAGTGTTTGGTGTTCCGCCGCACGAGGTCGTGAACAGCCATTGATGGTATTCGTGTCAACGCCACAAAATAGGTTTGCTCTCAAAGCCATTTGGGAAGATAAACACTTGGCGTTATACTCGCGAGAAAGGTTTTCTGAAATACAGAGGTCATCATGAATATTGGTGCAGTTGCGAACTTAACAGGGTTGTCTTCTAAGTCGATTCGTATGTACGAAGACAAAGGCATCATCTCGTCACCGGCTCGCAGCGATTCAGGCTATCGCGAATATTCTGACAAACACATCCAAGAGCTCAACCTTGTTTCTCGAGCGAAAAACGCAGGATTCTCACTGCAAGAATGCAAAGAGTTCGTTCAACTGGCGCACAATCCAAATCGCAAGAGCAGCGAAGTGAAAGCGCGTACGATGGATAAGCTTCATGAAGTTGAGCAAAAGATCGCTCACTTGTTGGAGATTAAAAAGCAATTAGAAGGTTGGGTTTCATCTTGCCCAGGCGATGCCGAGAGCCGATGTCCAATCATTGACGAGCTCACCAAGTAAGCTCGCCAACATTTCTATTTCGTTTTAATTTAATGGATATAGCTTTAATGGTAAGTGCATATACGCTTGCCATTAAGCTCAATGATATTAAAAGGTGTCTCGTAGATATCTTCCAACGTGGATGCCTGAATCACCTCCTCCACTTTGCCAGTGGCAACCACTTTGCCCTTCTTCAACGCAAGGATCTCGTCGGAGTAACAAGCCGCAAAGTTAATATCATGAATCACTACGACCATGGCTTTATTCATATCGTGCGCAAGACGTTGAACGACCTTCATGATCTGCAATGAATGTTTTATATCAAGGTTATTCAGTGGCTCATCAAGGAAAACGTAATCCGTATCTTGGGCTATCACCATCGCAATAAACGCCAATTGTCGTTGACCACCACTCAATTCATCTAAGAACTTATCTTGAATTTCTTTCAAGTCTAAGTAGTCAATTGCTTGGTCGATGATCGCATGGTCATCTTTGGACAAGTTGCCTTTTGAATAAGGGAATCGCCCAAACGAGACCAATTCTTTTACGGTAAAACGCATCGTGATCGTGTTTGCTTGGCGTAATACCGCCAGTTTTTTCGCAAGTTCTTTTGTGTCCCATTCTGCAATCTCTTTGCAGTCAATCATGACACTACCGCCGTCTCGCTCGGTTAATCGTGACGCCATCGACAGCAAGGTACTCTTTCCTGCTCCGTTTGGACCAATAATCGATGTCACCTTCCCTTTCTCAAATTGGGTATCCGCGCCATCAACCACTTTGTTGGAACCAAATGCTTTGGTTAATTTATCTATAACTATCATGTTTATACAACTTTGTTTTTCAGCAGTAGATACAAGAAGTAGATACCACCAATAAAGTTAATCACCACGCTCAGGGTCGTTTCAAATGAAAATAGGTTTTCTATAATCCACTGCCCCGACAACAAGGCACAAATTGCCATCAATGAACAACCGACTAACAAGGTACGATGCTGGTAAGAGTGGAACATTTCACGGCTCAAGTTCGTCACCAATAAACCAAAGAACATGATTGGCCCGACTAAAGCCGTCGAAATGGCAATGAGAACCGCAGAGAGAATAAAGACATTGCGCGTCACTTTAGGGACATCAACCCCTAGGCTCTTAGCGTTATCTTGGTCGAGCCAAAAGACATCTAAGGTGCGATGCATGCGATACAACAACCAGCAAGCGATGAGCAATATTGGCGAACTGAGATACACCAAGTTCACCTTCACATTGTTGAAGCTGGCATACAGTTTAGATTGCACAAACGCAAACGTATTTGGGTCCATCAGAAGCGAGAAGAACACCGCAATATTGCTAAACAACTGCCCAAAGATCAGTCCAACCAGCAGCAAAGTAATGAGATTGCGCCCACCTTTTGAAAAATAAAACCCAAACAGCAACAGCGAAAATCCCACCATCACCAATACAGCAATCGAGAAGTTGATGTAAACATTCAGAACGAGTGCGCTTAGACCACCAAACAACAAAACAATCAGCACTTGCGTCAACACATATAACGCATCAAACCCCATGATGCTTGGAGTAAGAATCCGGTTGTGGGTAATGGTTTGGAACACCAACGAAGATTGAGCAATCGCAATACCCGCCAATACCATGGCTAACACTTTAGGCACACGTCGCGACAAAAAGTACTGGTAGTTATCTGCCGTTAAGCCAATACCAATAAACAAAAACGCAAAAAGCAGGGCGACGGCTGCCAATAAGAACAGTTTCTTGGAATCACGCACTTTGCTTACCTCGTAGCAACATCGCGATAAACACCACCCCGCCTAAGATGCTGATCACGATTGAAATCGGCATTTCATGAGGGAAGATGATCAATCGGCTAACCAAGTCACACGCCAAAACGAGTATTGCCCCATACATAGCAGTAAGCGGGATATTGCGTTTAAGATTGTCGCCATAGAAGTAACTGACTAAGTTTGGAACAATAAGTCCAAGAAACGGCAGTTGACCAACGATCATCACAACACTGGCAGACATTACCGATACCAAAAGTACACCTAACGTCACCACTTGCTGATAATTAAGACCAAGGTTTACTGCAAAGTCTTTACCAATGCCAACAGCAGAAATACGCGCAGCAAATAGGTAACTTAAAAGGGCGACGGGAACAGCAATGTAAAGCAGCTCAAAGTCACCACGTAAAATGTTGGCAAAATTCGCCACACTCCATGCAGACAGGCTTTGCAACGCATCGTATTTGTAGGCAATGAAGGTAGTAACGGCGTCAACAACGTTACCAAAGATGATGCCGACGAGCGGAACAAACACGACACTTTTGAATTGGATGCGTTGAATGAACTGGACGAACATCAAGGTACCCAGAATAGAGACAGCAAAGACAAGCCAAAGCTGTTCGCCATTACCAAAAAACGCCACACTCATTACGTAACCGAGCATGGCACACTCAATCGTGCCCGTTGTTGAAGGCGCGGCGAATCGGTTTTGGCTAATTTGCTGCATCACTAATCCAGCGATGCTCAGCCCTGCTCCAGCAAGAAGAATGGCAAATAAACGCGGAATTCGGCTAGTAAAGAAGAGTTCTATTGCTTTTGCATCGCCCGAAAACAACTGTTGGGGTGTCATATTTGCCACCCCAACAAACAACGATGCGACGCTTAGAACAATAAGAACAAGCAATAACTTTTTCAAAGTTAACCTCAGCTAGCTTTTTTACAGATCGATCGTGTGTTTGATTTCACTCACCATCTTTTCCGTCGCGGTTACGCCAGACATTGCTAAGTACCAAGCATCAACATCTAGGAAGGTAATTTTCTTGTTCTTGTATGCCGAAGTTGCTTTAACCAAATCGTTATCCAACGCTTTAGCGAGGTCATTGTCAGACTTTGCGTGAAGTGAGTTTCTATCAATGACTAGAATATTTTTCGGGTTAGCTTCGCGAATAAACTCGTAAGAGATGACATCACCGTGCGTGCCTGTTTTGAGGTTCTTCACTGTTTCAGTAAAGCCAAAATCGGTGTAAATCGCGCCAAAACGAGATTTCGCACCGAATGCACTGATGTTGTCTCCGATACTCAAAATCGTGAGTGCATCATTATTATTGGTTTGGTTGTATTCGCGAATCGCCTTGAACTGTGCATCCAAGTTTTCGATTTTTTGCTCAACCTTATCCTCTATGTTGAAGATCTTACCAAGATTACGCCATTGTGCTTTTGTGCCCTGCCAGTAATCTTCTTTCTCTCCTGATGCAAAAACGACTGTTGGTGCAATTTCACTTAACTCATCGTATTTCGAAGAACCACGAGGACCAACCAAAATCAAATCTGGTTTTTGCATATAGATGGTTTCGAAATCTGGTTCAAACAAACTACCAGCAGAGGTGTAATTATCTTTATTGTATTTCGATAAGTATTTAGGAAGATGCGAGGCATTCGAGACTGCAACAGGGTCGATATTAAAGCTATCGAGCATATCAAGAGGGCCAAAGCCAATCACAACCACACGCTTTGGTGATTGTTCGACTTCTGTCGTTCCCATGTAGTGATCGATTTTGACGGTTGCAGCAAAAGCAGGTGAGATTGTGAGCAGCGAAACAAGAGCCGCACTGACGAGTTTTTCCATTATTTTAAACCTTAAATGAGATCCGTTATCATGCGCATTCGCAATATATCGTTACTCACATAGACATTCAACCGATTATTTAATAACTTTACATTCGTTACACTTCTAAATTGGCTTAATAAATCAACAAATTACACTGTACCTATATCGGATTTGAGACGGTAAGCGCAAAATAATAATTTTCATGTTTATCTCGTGATCGAGTGCTTATACTTCAAAACAAGTCTTATCAAAAGGATTAGAAAATGAAGAAGTTAGCATTAATGGTTTTTGTCGCAGCGCAACTGATGGCTTGTACAGAGGTGGGCAGTGAAGCGTGGTGTAACGACATGAAAGAAAAGCCAAAAGGCGAATGGACCGCTAACGAAGCGTCTGATTTTGCTAAAAATTGTGTTTTTAAATCAGAATAAACACACAGTATTCTGATTGATTAACAGATAAACAGATAGCCCGCAGCTTTTATTTTTAAAATGGAATCGTGCGGGCTATTCATAGGCATCAAGAAACGCTTTTAGTGCAAGTTCATCAACAATCTCTAGCCCCTGTTCGCCCTTTCTGATCAACCCCTTGTCCATTAAATCTTTCACCGCTCGGCGATAAACACGCCCTGAAGTGCCAAATCTTTCGGCTTCTTGGTTTACTTTGCCAAATCCACCCAACAAGGTATTAGTCTGTTTTTGCACCAACAAATCATAAGCAATGTTGTAAGTAATTGGGTGTAACAAGCGATTGGTGTAAATGTCCATTGAATCCTGATAATCCTCCGCCAAAGCAGAGGCAAAGAAGAACATCATGTCAGGTTGCTGATGTAGCGCCTCAGTCAGTTTTTGGATACAGATGATATCCACTTGCATGTGTTCATCAGCTACCACATTCCATTGGCAAGACGTTTGTGTGAAGTACTCCATTTCACCATAGATGTGATAATCGCAATTGGCTTCACCCAGTTGGAAACGACGTCCATTAGCTGCAATGATGCTCATCGAAACTCGACCAACTGGCACAACATAAAGATATTGAAGTTGTTCACCTTGGCGAAGGAGCTCTTCACCAGAGTCAAAGTATCGACTGCCGATTTGGCATTGATAGATTAAGTCACGAAACTCAGCACTTTTCTGTTCTAGAAAGCTTTTGAAACGTCCAGTCGGATAAGGGCTTATTTTCACGTGAGTTTCTCTTTAATGACAACAATCTCAAGTAGATTGTACTCGCTAGAATCGTTTGATGACAGCCAATAAAAAAGCGACACCAAGGTGCCGCTTATAAAATTAATTAAGCTGTGATCTGGTTAACTCTGTGCAATTAAGGCTTCAAGAGCAGCGTAAGACGCTAAACGCTCCCCTTCCATCATCACTTGCGCTTCGTCTACGTACTGCCCTACACCTTCTTTCACATCCTGCTGATACAAAACCACATTGTTCAAGATGGAGGCGACATTCAGACTACGCAGTCGACCGACAGTAAACAGAGCCGAGGTTTCCATATCCGCGCCGAGGATACCTTTCTTGTTCCAGTACTCGCAGATCGCTTCTTCTTCGTCGGTATAGAAGCTGTCATGGGAACGAACCACACCTAAATGATAGCGCGCCTCTTTTTCGGCTAAATAGCTGTCCAGCGCTTTCAGTAACGAAAAGCTTGCGTAAGCCGGATACGAAGAGCGAACGTACGCTTTCGAGCCACCTTCGTCTCTTACTGCGCCTTCAGCCACGATCAACTCACCAAGTTGAATGCCAGATTGCATCGCGCCAGCCGAACCCACTCGAACCACATCTGTCACACCACACTGTTTTAGTTCTTCAACGGCAATGATCATCGAAGGTGCTCCGATACCTGTACTGCAAACAGATACTCGTTGACCTTGGTATGTTCCCGTAAATACTCGATACTCACGGTTTTCAGAAACCAATTCTGCTTTATCAAAGAACGCGGCAATACGGTTTGCTCGATCTGGCTCACCACAGACGATCACTCGAGGTGCTATCTGTGTGCTGTCTACGCCAATATGAGGTTGTTTCATCATTGGCTTAACCTTGAGCTGTCGCTTGAGTTAAGGTTTTCTCACCGTTGCGTTTTGCGCTACGTGCCCACTCTCTTGTGCCGTTTGCTGCGATGAACATGAGAATCGCGTATTGAACCGACATTGCGTACACACCTTGTGTCGCGTAAATCCCAACGCTGATGATGTTGATTACGACCCAAAGAATCCAGTTCTCAACGTACTTACGTGTCATCAAGATTTGCGCCACGATAGAAAGCACGGTCATGGTTGCATCCCAGAATGGGAAAGCATCTGGCTCTAAGACTGGCTCAGACAAACCTGCACCGAACACATTTAGCGTATCAACGGCAATGTTAGCCAACGCAAAGAAGAATGGGTCGATGTAAATCGTTAACATCGCAATCGCAACAATGCTTACTGAACCTGTCGCGATCAGCTTCTGTTTGCTTAACCAACGAACCTCAAGTGTCTCACCTTGTGCATTTGGTCTTGTCCATGCATACCAGCCGTAGATGTTGGCGCAGAAGAAGAAAAGTTGAAGCAGAAGCAATCCGTAAAGCTGAATCTGGAAAAAGATAACGGCAAAAAGTGCTACGTTCAGCAGACCGAACAAGTAGTTAATGGTTTTTTCTTGGCTCGCAAACCAAATACAAAGCAGACCGAAAACCGTACCAAACGCTTCGATCCAGCTCATTGCATAGCCACCACCAATAGGAATGTTAACAAGGGTGTTGTTGATGTCTAACAGGGCAAATAGGTCCATGAAGATGTCCTTTATTATTGTGCTTGGGATGCGCTCATCTTATTGCCTCGCAGCAAACAAAAAGGAGGACATTTGTCCTCCCTTTGATGTATCCGATCATAAATCAGATCAATAATTGTTTTAAAGTGCTTTGATGGCACTTGTCACCCTAAGGCGTTTACGACTCATGCCCTAAATAGCGCTTTTTGAAAGATGACGCAGAAGCAAAAAATGCAGTTGCAATGAACGTAAAAGCAATACCCGATAAGTAGACGAATTCTTCGTTTGCGAGCAGTTCATAAACACTGACTACAAATACGAACAATACCAACATTACATTGATACGATGAAACCACGGTTTCTTGGTTGAATACTGTGCGTATCTCTTAACAAACATAAAAAACTTCCATTCACCACAATAATTTACAAATCTATTTATAGACTCTTCTAATAATAAGCTTTCCTGTGAATTTCTACACGATATCTTTCACTTTACGCGCAAAAAATCACACTTTGATGGGCTTATTATGTAAAAAGAAGGCATTTACTTTCTAAATCCATTCAGAAAGCTAACCATTATAAGTTTAGATAAATAACTAATTGAGAACGAATAACTTCTTTATTCGGAGAGGCACTTCACACTGTTACGCTCAACCAATGTAGGTTCAAGCTGTACAACCTGAGCTTCATCAGATTTATCATCCAATTTTCGCAATAAGGTTTCGACTGCGGCTTGCCCTAGACGGTATTTTGGTTGGTGAATTGTTGTTAGAGATGGAGACATGAATTTAGCGATATGAATGTCATCGTAGCCAATAATGGATAATTGCTCTGGAATTTTAATGCCTAGCTCGTTAGCCGCGTTAATTGCGCCCATTGCCATCATGTCGTTGGAGACAAAAATCGAGCTTGGTAACGGACCACGTTCCGCCATTTTCTTGAAGGCTTGATAACCACCTTCACATTCAAAGTCAGATTCAACAATCCAGTTTGCATTGAACTCAAGCTCAGCTTCAATCATCGCTCGCTTATAGCCTTCATAACGCATTTGCGCTTGATGCTTGATTAGTGGACCTGTAATACAACCAATCTCTTGGTGGCCGCAGTCGATAAGGTATTTAGCTGCAAGATAGCCACCACGAAGCGAATTATCTTGAATCTTATCGCTGGTGAACAGCATAGGACCCCAGTCCATCACTACAACCGGAATATCAGGGTAACGTTCGAATACATCAATACGCTCCCCTTCTAACGATGAACACATCAAAATCAAACCATCAACGCGCTTTTGCAACAACGTATTGATAGATTCACGCATGCGCTCGTTATCGCCTTCAGTGTTACATAGAATCAGGCTGTAGCCTTTATGGTAGCAACTGCGCTCAACACCTTTTACGACTTCACCGAAAAATGGGTTGGTTGAGGTAGTCACCAGCATACCAATGGTTTTGGTGCGATTGACTTTGAGGCTACGCGCCAAAGCAGACGGCGCGTAGTAATTGAGTTCTTTGGCAGCGTTGCTGACTCGTTCCGAGATCTCTTCGCTGACAAAGCGAGTTTTGTTAATAACATGGCTCACAGTTGAAGTGGAAACCCCTGCCAGTTTTGCGATGTCTTTCATCGTTGCCATGTTATTACTCCTTGATTATTGGTGTTGAGCCAGAAACTCCTCAACCTCTTTGCGGGTTGGAATGGAGGTTTGCGCGCCAAAGCGAGTTACTGAGATCGCTGCTGCTGCGTGGGCAAACTTAATCACTGATTCTAAAGGTAAGTCTTCCAATAAACCAGTGACTAATGCCCCATTAAACGTATCGCCCGCTGCAGTGGTATCTGTTGCTTCTACGCGGAAACCAGGGATGATTTCACCACGACCGTTTTGACTCAACCACACCCCTTTAGCACCAAGCGTGATCATGACGACTTCAATGCCTTTCGAATGCAGGATGTTCGCCGCTTCTTGTGCACTGTCATCGTCCGTTACCGTCACACCTGTTAGCACTTCCGCTTCCGTTTCATTTGGTGTAATCACATCAATGCAAGACAGTAATTCATCTGACAGCTCGCGAGCTGGTGCAGGGTTAAGAATCACGTTGGTTTTGGCATCTTTCGCGATTCGTGCTGCTTTCTCGATACCGCACATTGGCGTTTCTAGTTGCATCAACAAGTAATCTGCCTGACTAATGCGTTCTAGATCGGGCTCAATCGCCTCTGCAGTCAGCTTTGCGTTGGCTTCTGCAGAGATACAGATGCTGTTCTCGCCACTGTCCGCTACTTGAATCATGGCAATGCCCGTTGGGCAGTTTGGCTGCATCTTCACACCAGTGATGTCGATGCCATCCATTTTGAAGTTCTCACGAATGTTGATACCGAACGAATCATCACCCACACACGCAATAAAACCGATGTCTGCGTTTAATCGAGCTGCCGCCACAGCTTGGTTGGCACCTTTGCCACCTGGGATAACTTGATAGTTGCGACCATGCAGCGTCTCGCCAGGGCGAGGGAAAGAAGGCACTTGAAGAACATGGTCAGCGTTTACACTACCTAACACCACTAACTTATTCATACGGTTATCCTCGGTTCTGATTGAACCCTTTATATTTGAACAGGAGTAATAGGTTTACGCTCTTTGAAAAAACGTAAGCGTATTACGATTCAACTAGATTTAATTTTGTAACTTACCACTTTCGTTGTTTGGAATGACCCAACACATCCATTGGGTCATTCCGTTATCTTCAACAAAGAAGAATCACTGAGTCGAACGTTAAACTTACTTAGTCACGACTTTAAGCGGAACAGGAATGTACTCCTCAACCTTCTCGCCTTTCAATACTTTCGCTGCAGTTTCTACACCCAACGCACCAATAAGATCTGGTTGCTGTGCGATCGTCGCAGCTAGCTTGCCACGGTTTACAGCAGCGATACCATCATCAGTACCGTCGAAGCCAACGATCATTACATCTTTACCTGAAGCTTGTACTGCGCGAAGCGCACCCAGTGCCATCTCATCGTTCTGAGCAAAGACCGCTTGAACATCTGGATTCGCTGCAAGCAAGTTTTCCATTACGTTCAGACCTTTAGTACGGTCGAAATCAGCAGGTTGGCTTGCTAGTAGCTCCATGTTGCTGCCCTTAACTGCTGTCATGAAACCTTCACCACGCTCTCGCGCCGCAGACGTACCTGCAATACCTTCTAGTTGGATAACTTTCGCTTTCTCACCTACTTTTTCCATGATGTAGTGACCAGCCATTTCGCCACCAACTACGTTGTCAGATGCGATGTGGCTCACTACCTCACCACGACTTGCACCACGGTCTAGTGTCAACACAGGGATCTTAGAACGGTTCGCCATACGAATCGCGTTTGACACAGCGTCTGAATCTGTTGGGTTAATCAGAATCGCTTTTACGCCACGAATCGTTAGGTCTTCGATGTTTGATAGTTCTTTACTCGGGTCATTTTGCGAGTCCAGTACAATCAAGTCATATCCCAGTTCTTTCGCTTTCGCTTCTGCACCGTCTTTCATCGTTACGAAGAACGGGTTATTCAGTGTAGAAACTACAATCGCCATTGTATCTTGAGCGTGCGCCGATACCGATACAGTTGAAGAAAGAAGTGCAGCAGAGATAAGAGTTGCGAGTTTTTTCATCGTTCTAGTCCTTTGTGTAGGGTGAGCCAGCACACGTCCTCTGGCTCGATTTGTATTCAGGATTTAGTGGAGCTCTTTATTTTAAATATCAATTACTTGTTTTTGTTGTCTACCAGTACTGCTAGCAAGATAACCACTGCTTTCGCAATCATTTGGTAGTAAGAAGAAACATCGAGTAGGTTCAGCGCGTTGTTTAGGAAGCCGATGATCAGAGCACCAATCAAGGTTCCCATGATGCGACCTTTACCGCCCATCAAGCTGGTGCCGCCAAGAACCACTGCTGCGATAGCATCTAGCTCGTAGCCCATACCTGCTGTTGGCTGCGCCGAAGACAGGCGAGACGTCACGATGATGCCTGCAAGCGCTGCCAACATACCGCAGATGGCGTATACACCAATTTTCACACGGTCAACGTTGATACCAGAGAGGCGTGTTGCCGATTCGTTGCCACCAAGTGCGTAAACGTAGCGACCAAAGCGAGTGTGGTTCAGTAGGTACCAAGCCGCAGCAAAGACAATCACCATCAACCAAACAGGAACTGGGATACCAAGTGCATAACCGGTACCGAACCATGCAAATGCGTCTGCTGTATCGGTAAAGCCCGTTGAGATAGGACGACCGTCGGTGTAAACCATGGTTACACCGCGTAGTAACGTCATAGTAACCAGTGTTGCGATAAAGGCTTGAACCTTACCCTTGGCAATGATGATACCGCTGATCGCGCCTAGTGCCGCACCAGCAAACAGCGCTGTCGGAACCGCAATAAGCACCGGTACTTCTAACGCAATCATGCTCGCGGCAAACGCACCACATAACGCGAGTACAGAACCAACACTTAGGTCGATGCCTGCAGTCAAGATAACCAACGTCATACCTACTGCAATGATTGCGTTAACTGAGGTTTGACGAAGAATATTAAGAATGTTGTCTACCGTAAAAAAGTTCGGGTTCAAGAATGACACAACAACAATCAAGAAAATCAGTGCAATCAGTGACTTTTGCTCAATCAGCCACTCTTTGGTGAACAACTTTTTGCTGTTCGCTTCGGTTGGTTTGCTCATGGTCTTAGTACTCATGCTGCTTCCTCATTGGTCTTTCTGCCTACGGCACAAGCGAGTAGTGTTTCTTGGTCGGCGCCTTTCGCATCGAATTCGCCAGTAATACGACCTTCGTGCATCACCATGATGCGGTCACTCATGCCTAGCACTTCAGGCATCTCAGAAGAAACCAAGATGATGCTCATGCCATCGGCTTTAAATTTGTTGATTAGCTGGTAGATTTCTTTCTTCGCACCCACGTCGACGCCGCGAGTTGGCTCATCCAGAATCAGAACTTTAGGTTTGGTCATCAACCCTTTTGCGATTGCCACTTTCTGCTGGTTACCACCAGAAAGGTTGCCAATGATTTGGTCTCGGGTTGGCGTTTTGATGTTGAACAGTTTGATGAAGTCTTCTACCGCTACGACTTCTTCGCCATGTTGGATTTGGAAGCCTTTGGTGAGTTTATCCAGTGCACACAGAGACATGTTCTCCTTTACAGATAACCCCAGCACCAAGCCATCGCCTTTACGATCTTCAGAGATGTAAGCAATGCCATTCGCCAGACCATCTTGTGGGCTAACCGGGTTAATGGTCTTGTTGTCTAAGTTAATAACGCCACGCTCACTTGGTAGCGCGCCGTAAATCACCTTCATCAATTCAGTACGCCCTGCGCCCATCAAGCCCGATACGCCAAGGATCTCACCGCGTTGAAGAGTGAAGTTAATGTCGTGAACACCAGAGCCCGTCAAACCAATCACTTCAAGACAAACGTCACCATGCGTCACATCGATACGTGGATATTGTTCTTCCAACTTACGACCAACCATCATTTCGATCAGTCCATCTTCGTTGGTGTCTTTAACTTGGCATTCGCCGATGAACTTACCGTCACGTAACACAGTAATGTCATCACAGATTTCGAAGATTTCTTTCAGGCGGTGCGAGATATAAACGATGCCGCAACCTTGGTCACGAAGTTCGTTAATCACTTTAAACAGCGACTCCGTCTCTTTGTCAGTCAACGCGTCCGTAGGTTCATCCATGATGATGACTTTGGATTCGAAAGACAGCGCTTTCGCAATCTCCACCATTTGCTGTTCACCAAGGCTCAAATCACCAAGCAGCGTTTTCGATGAGTGCTTTACGTTAAGGCGTTGAAGCAACTTGTCTGCTTCTTCATACATTTTGCCCCACTGAATACGCCCCATCGTGCCGGTAAACTCACGACCTAGATAGATGTTTTCGGCAATCGTTAGCTCCGGGATCAAATTCAATTCTTGGTGAATGATACTGATGCCGGCTTCTTGCGAGTCTCGTGGACCTTTAAACGCTGCTGGCTGACCTTGATATTTGATGCTTCCTGCATCCATGTGGTAGATGCCCGTTAACACTTTCATCAAGGTCGACTTACCTGCCCCGTTCTCTCCCATCAACGCCATCACACGACCTGGGTATACGTTAAGGCTGGCTTTATCCAACGCCTTAACACCCGGGAACGCTTTCTCGATGTCGCTTAGTTGTAGAATGGCTTGAGTCATAATTTGTCCTCAATTAGTTGTGGCTTAAAACACCACGCCGGCTTGGAAAATCACGTTCGCGTAAGGTGTGCACTCGCCTGTTCTAACAACAGCGCGGCTTTGTTCTGTGCGAGCTTTAAAATCTTCATGCGACACATAGTTGATCGCGATTTGTTTACCTGTTTGCTCACTTTCTTTGGTTAGCTCCGTGATTAGTGCATCATGGTGAACCGGGCTAACTTTGGCGAATTCTTCAGCAATGATGACCCCTTCAATTTGGGACTCAGACAGAATCACGCGAACGGTATCTAGAAAGCCTGGGACTCCGTGCGTCAACGCTAAATCAATGCGCTGTACATGATCAGGAATTGGCAAGCCCGCGTCACAAATGGTGATTTCGTCGGTATGACCCAGCGTCGCCACCAAGTAAGAAATTTCTGAGTTAATTAGGGTACTTTTTTTCATCTCATCGACCTTTCGGTTACACGTTCATACAACTTTGAGTTTCATTTTTTAGTATTGACAGAAAACTCATCGAAACGTTTCGATGCTATAATAGAACGGCAATGAAAATTGGCTAGTGACAGATCGATAAGGTGTGAGAATGATCCGTAATTGAAGCTTATGTGATGAAGAAAAAGATATTGGGGTCACATTTCGCCATCGAAACGTTTCGATGAAGGAAAAGTCTATAAAAGTTAGACTGTCATAGCTGTATTACTCATTTGTACATTCATCCTGCAAATGTGTTTTGTACTTTTGAAACGGTACAAATATGTCTAAAGTTTGAGACTTCTTCTGGTCAATCTCGTAAAAAACCGCACACAGCATCACAAATTAAGTAAGGGTGTCTGACTTTCGAAAATCCCCCCCTTACAATTTGAAAAACACAGAAATACTATCGTCATCCGTTCGGAACCTTTAAGTAGGGAACGTTTGTAGGGACACAAACGGAAATTGAAGAACCATAATGAAACTAAGCAATAGAGTTGTTTTGCTTGTCGCGCCAGTCATTCTTATTAGCGCGTTGGTGTCGAGTTACATCATTTATAGCATTCAAAAAGTCACATTGATCAAGCGAGAAGATAGCTACATTCAGCTGCAAATGGAGAAGCTCGCAGGGCAATTTCGTCAAGCCAATATCTTCCTCAACAGCTACGCCTATACCCTAGGGAAAAGTGAAGTTTTACAGGATTACTTCGTTAACCACGAAGACCCGTACCGAGAACGACAGCTATTCAACCGATTGGATGAAACAGTGGAAGTGCTGAGCCATGGTTATAATGGCGATGCGAACATGGCAATACTGGATGGGGACCAACACCTACTCTATTACACCGAGAATCAGTTTTATGAGTCCAACGGCAGCGTCGATCCTAAGATTCTCGAATACGTAGAAAAGAGCTATGCCCAGCACGGTAAAACCAGCCATACCGGCTTTATTTACAACTCAAGTGGGCAAAGCATACTCCTGCAGTACGAACTGTTCGATAAGCGAACGGGCGAGCACCCACCCAGCTTTGATCCGCACAACGCGTTCTTTGTTGTCGTCTCCGTCTCTCTCGAAGCTTTTAATGACATCAAACACGAAATCGAATTTGATACCCACAGTGTCATCACATTTTCTGACAAACCGATTCACCTAGACATCCCCCTAGCCCAAACTATTGAACTCTTACCCCATTTCCACGCAATTTTGTCACCGGCAGAGTATTTAATGTGGAATAAGGTCGATAAGGTCTGGTTGGAGCTTGCTCTTTCGTTTGGTATAGCGTCGTTTTGTACCATCACTTTGATTGTCTTAGTCTTGTATCGTTACGTGCTCAGTCCGGTATCTAAACTAGACAAACAACTGCGAGAAATAGAAGCAAACAAGCGCACCAATATTGAAAAGCTAAACAGTGACGATGAAATTGGTCGCCTCTCTTCTCGCTTCTTCGACATGTATGAAGAACTCAATAACATCTATCATAAAACCAAGCACTTAGCTGAAACAGACCACCTAACTCAACTCGCGAACCGTCATCGTTTTCATGAGTTGGCAACTCGCGAGTTAGCCGATCCCTCTGAGCAACTTTGGGTTGTTTACATCGACCTAGATAACTTCAAGTATGTAAACGACAAATACGGCCACGAATTGGGTGACAAGCTTTTACAAGTCTTCTCTCGTCATATAAAAAATGTCTGCCAGAAGTTTACCCAACAACACAACAGCCCTTGCTTTGGTGCTCGCTTGTCCGGCGATGAGTTTGCCATCCTACTGAGTACAAACCAAAAGAAAGCCGACATACCAGATATGTTCGCTTCTGAGTTGCTCAAACCCATCCATAATCTGAGCCAATCTTCGACAAATTCATTTCCGGTGACGGCAAGTGTTGGTATTGCTCAATATCCAAGAGATGGCGCTGATATTGCCAAGTTGCTTTCAAGTGCGGATGCGGCGATGTACCAAGCCAAACGCGGCGGTAAAAACCAATACGCCTACTATTCCGCGACGCTCAATATTGAAGCTCAGCGCCGTAGCCAGATCGAACGCGCTTTACGTAAAGCCAATGTGGAAGACGAATTCCATTTGGTTTTCCAGCCATACATGAACAGTCACGCCAATGAAATCGAGGGGCTGGAAGTTCTCTTACGTTGGGAAGCAGAAGGAATTGGTTCGATTCCACCGAAGGAATTCATCCCTATTGCGGAACAAACCGGGTTGTTCGAGAAAATCGACCGCTGGGTGTTTGCGAACGCAATGGAAGAGTACCACCAGCTCAAGAGTATTTTTGGCAAGGACATCATTTTATCCATTAACCTATCATCAGCAGAGCTGAACTCCCTCTCCATGGCCGAGTTTATCCACGACAAAGCGAAGCAAAATGGTGTGCCCCCTCACTGTATTGAGTTGGAAATAACAGAAACCTTCGCCGCAGACCAACAAGGTACTGCTCTGCTCGATGAACTAGCCCAACTTGGCTATAAACTTGCGATTGACGACTTTGGCTCAGGCTATACCTCACTGACGCAATTGGTTCAGTACCCTGTTCAGAAAATCAAATTCGACCGAGAATTTCTGCTCACCTTGATGAATACTGACAACGGCCACGTCATCAAACCAATCATTGAACTGTGCCATGCGCAAAACAAGAAGGTAACGGCAGAAGGTATTGAGCATAACGTGATGCACGAATGGCTATCTTCGTATCGCTGTGACTTCATGCAAGGTTACTTGTTTGGTAAGCCCATGAACAAAGAGCAGCTTGATCAATGGTGGAAATCGGCTAACGACCAACCTTTTACCCGCTCTGATATTGCTTAGCCTAACGGCTTATATCGCTCATTGCAGATGAATGGAAACCAAACAAAAAAAGCAGCACCGCGCGTGCTGCTTTTTCGTGTTCTCAAAAGACAATTTAACCTAGTGAACGTTTTCTCACATGCGCTTTAGCATATTGAGTGTAATGTTCGCTGAGTTGTCGGCCGTTGCTTTTTTAAGATCTGAGTAGACAACATCTGCCGAACCATCTGCTTTGTCTGAAATCGTACGGATAACGACGTAAGGTACTTTAAACGCATCTGCTACTTGGCCTAACGCTGCGCCTTCCATTTCCACAGCAATTGCGTTGTATTCTTGGTAGATACCCGTCACTTTCACTTTGCTTGCAATGAACTGGTCACCAGATGCGATAACGCCACGGTAAACACTCTCTTTGCCAAGTGTATCAACGGCGGCATCAAATGCGTATTTTTGCAGTGTTTTATCTGCGTAGAAGTAACGCTCTTCGTAATCAGGCAGTAGACCTTTCGGCATATTGAATGCGGTTAGATCAACATCGTGCTGAACCAAACGTGTAGAAACCACGACATCTAACGGGTCCAATTTAGGGTCGCTAGCACCAGCAATACCCGTAAAGATCAGTTGGTCAACGCCGAAAGATTCAATCAGAAGAGTGGTCGTCATTGCTGCATTGACCTTACCTACGCCAGATTTCGTCACGACAACGGTTTTGCCCTCAAGCTCGCCTGTGTAAAAACGATGGCTACCAATTTTCTTTACTTGTTGGTTTTGGATTTTTGGCAATAGCGCTTCAACTTCGACATCCATCGCACCGACGATACCGATGGTCGAACCTGCAACGGAAGGAAGTGAGTACGCAGCAAGCATTAGAGCAAGAGATTTCTTCAACATGGGAATCCTGAAATGTAATACGCGCCACCAAAGTGTGACGCGACGCAAATTATACAATACATTTCCAAGAGGGCAATCGTTTGCATCAATCAACTAATACTGATTGATTAAGAAATTCTCAATTAATGAGAACGACTTAGCCATTTTTACTTTTTAAAGGAGAAACCACCCGATCTTTAACCCGGAGCGTCGGCATAAAATAATCGCAAGCTGCACGGTTCGCATCCGTTGGATGACCCCAAGCGCCGCAAATATCAGCGCTGCCCTTCTGCCTTGTAAACTGGCGACATTGTCCGCATCGATAATTCATAACTCTTCCTTGAGTGATTTAATCCTGTCGATCAATTCTGTCGAGAATTACGCTTCATTCAGCGCAACTTCCACAGCGGCCTTAGCGTGAATCTCTGTTGTATCGTAAAGCTTCACATCTGTGTGTTGAGGTTCAACTAACATCGCAATCTCAGTACAACCAAGAATTACCGCTTCAGCGCCCTCTTCAACTAACTTATTGATAATGGCGAGGTACTGTTGACGAGAATCCTCAAGCACTTCTCCTTTGCACAGCTCGTTATAGATAACCTCATGAACAATCGTTTGATCATCTGAACTCGGTACGACGACATCAACACCAAATTTATCGATGAGTCGCTGCTTATAGAAGTCTTGCTCCATGGTAAAACGTGTACCAAGCAAACCAACCTTCTTAATGCCATCCGCCACCAGCTTCTCAGCGGTCGCATCAGCAATATGAACAAGCGGTACATTGACAGCTTGCTGAATTTGGTCCGCGACTTTATGCATGGTATTAGTACAAATCAGAATGAAGTCCGCACCGCCTGCTTCCACAGATTTTGCTGCTTGGGAGAGAATCGTAGCCGTGTCGTCCCATCGACCTTGATGTTGAAGTGTTTCAATTTCGGCGAAATCGACACTGTACAAACAGACTTTTCCTGAATGTAAACCGCCTAAACGCGCTTTCACCTCACGGTTAATGATTTGGTAATAGTTCGCAGTAGATTCCCATGACATACCACCAATTAGACCCATCGTTTTCATTTTCTTCCTTAATCGACGTGTACTTGAAAATCTTCACTGTAAAAAGCATCGAAGACCATTTCAATATCTCTTGGTAAAACTCGGCTCTGTGAAAGTGGTGGAATCTTATGCTGAGCGAAGAAATCGATTTCCGACACTTCAATGTTCTCTTTAGGTTCACCAGAAACGTATTCACACAAAAAGAACATCTTATAGATGTGGAATGGATAAGGCGGCTGATAGTCATGCATGGCTCTGTCGCGAATCGCAATCAGCTTCGGTTTCGCAACCACGAGGCCAGACTCCTCCAACACTTCGCGCACCACCCCACTACTTGGCGTTTCACATACGTCAGCCCAACCACCAGGCAACGTCCACCCTCCGTCTTCACGCTCTCTTACGAGAAGTATCTTGCCATCTTTTATCACCCCAGCACGTAGGTCGACTTTGGGCGTAGGATAACCCGTTTCAGGGATAAACAAGTTTTGAATATCGGCAACTGACTTATCGCTGATGTCAGCAAACATCTGATGAGCGATGTCTTCGACCATTTTGAATCGTTCTAGATCGTAAGCATCTTTACTGTATGCTTCCCCTGCTTGAGCAATCGCTTGGAGCTGCTTTGCCCAATCTAACCACTTCGACATACACTTCCCTTTTTCAACTTACCTTTGCAGAAACTAGCATAACCAACTGAAAGCAAAGTTTATTTTTGATCAAGTTTTCGCAAAGTATTTATCCGCTATATTTTGTTCACAAGATAATTCGAATATTTTCGATATTTACAATTCAATCAAAAATATTATTACTCGTCACAAATATTATTTATGGAACTTCATTTATTAAACACCGTTCTTAGCACTGTATTTAATCTAAGATATTCACTTAATGCGACGCGATCGACTTCCGTCGAGAATGGTGCATTTATTATTGGATACCAGTTAACAGATTCCGCTTCTAAACTCTGAATATCACCTTTCCAATTGGTCACCACATAATAGTGAATCAATTGCAGTTCTGTAGTTGGGTGATATAAAGAACATAAATAACCAAATTGAAGTGGCTTGATATTGAGCTCTTCTTCCAATTCTCTAAACAACGTTTGTTGTTGCGTTTCGTTAAACTCCATATGACCGCCGGGTATTGCTATTGCCCCAGGGTCAGATTCCTTGTCCTTTGCTCTAGTTTCCAGCAACACTTGATCGCCCTTAACTAAGATAAATGAGACACACTCATGAACTTCCATCTTCATCGCCCTTTGATAACAGTTTTCTAGCAAACTAACATAAATCATTTCGATGATGTGAACAGCAATAGTCAATAAATTGACCACATACAACAACCTAGCTACACGTTTAGTTGAATATGCAGAATTAGGTATTCGCTTAATCTATCAATTGTCTGTAGCCGGGTAATGATTTGTTACGACTAGGATCACAGTCTAAAAAATTTTTGCACAATGCTAAGTATGAAATAAATACATTGAATTCAAACGGTATTTTTATTTCATTTATAATTAAACGACGTTTTATTAGCACCACTGCTTAGTAAATCACGGTAAACACAGTTTTATTAATTACCCAAATCGGCTAGTATTTGTCTTGAAGATTTTTAAAGTCATCGATTAACCTCTCAATGTTGATTAATTTCAGCGAGTTAGTTGGCAGAACTCTACCAAATACCAAAAATGGTTCGGTAATACGTGTCACTACGCATAATAGGAAACGTTGAGAATAGAATTAAATTGATGTGCATGCTGTATTAGCGACTGCAAGACGCAATCGCTGAATTTGCTACACCAAGAGTTTTATTTAGTACAAATGAAAAAGCTATTTTTATTATTGATATGGACATCGCTTACGGTTTCACCTTTTGCCTTTGCTCACCACTCATCAGCAAAAGCAACGGAAACTAAAGCTACGAAGCAACTTGTTGAAAAGACATTTAAAGAAGCCAATTTGGAAGGAGTCATCGACTTTAGTTTATTCAACGATGCATTTTTAGCTTACAAAAAAGCACATGACCGTAAAAAGCCAGTATTAACCATCATCGACTACAGTAAACCCTCTACAGAAAAACGCTTTTATGTGGTCGATTTAGATAAGAAAAAACTTATCTTTAATACCTATGTTTCTCACGGCGTAAATAGTGGAAAAAAGACTGCGACAAAGTTTTCTAACGTAGTGAACTCCCGTAAGACTTCTTTAGGTACGTTTTTAACTGATACCACTTACTATGGTTCTAACGGATACTCGCTGCGACTCGATGGATTAACATCTGGTGTCAACGACAAGGCACGTGAGCGTTACATCGTGGTTCATGGCGCAGACTACGCAAACCCTTCATTTATTAAGAAGAATGGCTATCTTGGCCGCAGTTGGGGTTGCCCAGCACTGCCGCAAAAGTTATCACGAGAAATCATTGATACCATTAAAGGTGGCAGCGTTATCTACGCAAGTGCTTAACGCAACTTTTACCAAGTTCAAAAAGGGAGCAGATTTGCTCCCTTTTTTAATAGACAAAAAACTGTTCATCCTGTTAACAAGTCGCTAGTATACGCAAGCGCCACCAATTGGCAGCAAACGAATGTCGATTCCATCTTGTGTTAGGGTTAGTTTTGGTTCACGTATTTCGCCTACTGCTTTTGTTGTCACTCTCCCTGTTCTCAGGGCAGATGTATGCTGCGCAAAATCATGAATCTGCAGATACCAACTACACCGCTTCCGAGACGTTCTACAAACTTACGCAACATGACTATCATGCGTTAAAAGTCCCTTATCGAGCTTGGAATACTCGTGACGCTTGGAGCCCTGATGGTTACTACCGCCACTTAAAGCGCGACCTGTTGGGTCTACTGCCTTGCCGTCGAGCCTCTGGCAACGATGGCGAGCTAACATTGAGCGTCCTACCCGAGTATCACCTTCTGGTCGCTTTTTTGTCCCCTTCCTTATTGGATATCGCACTCAAAGCCACACCTTTGCCAAATCGTGCACAGTTATCGGCAAGCAAAAGTGCATTTCATCTTCCGGGGTGGAAGCAAGCCAATTTACTTTACGTGTTTAAACACAGTCGCGAGGCTTAGCTCGCACATTGACTGTACTGACATTAATACGGATACCTTCAGTACTAGCCAAGGATGATCTCATCTTTACCCTGAATTAACTCGAGATCCTGATTATGAAAAAAATCGCGACTATCGCCGTTTTGGCTCTAACAACCTTATTCGCTGCGACGTCACAAGCAGCAAAACCTGAAGATATGAGTAATAGTGCGCTTCTAGAGTGTGCAAATGCTTCTAACGCTCGTGCAGCCGTTCCTGAGCATCGTGCTATGTTTCGTCATTACTTAATGGCTGAGCGCGGCTATACATTCAGCCAGCTCTCTTCTGCGGAGACTGAGTTCAAAGCACAAGGCATGGATGAAACGAAGATGGAACAGTTCTACAAAACTGAGTGTAAGGAAGCAGGCGAATACCTTTACAACATCGGTTACTGATTCGCTCTCATTGCAAGCAATGCAAATATAGAAAAAGGCGCTGTGATAGCGCCTTTTTTGCTTTTCAAATTTCTTACCAGAACAATTATGGCAGTTGTGGAGTTGTTTTTGATTTGCTCCAAGCCTTACGCACTTTCACCAACACAAAGCTCATAATGGCGATGGTTAGGGTAATAACCGGTGCCGCCATCAACCCCATGGTCACAATCTTGTTTAGCTTTTCTGGTAACAATGGTAGCAACAGGCCAAGACCGCACAGTAATAGTGTCCAAAGAATCGCGCTCAGCCACGCAAAGTAATGGAACTTACTAACACGGTTCACACGCAATCCCATCATCAATGGCAGCAACGAACGCACCACTGGAATAAAACGCGCACAAAACAGTGCAATCAAACCATGCTTACCCAGCAACATGTCCACTTGTTCTAAACGCTTCGCTGGTACTGCATTCACCCAGCCTTGTACTTTCGGCAAGCGGTTTAGCCATTTACCTTGCAAATATGCTGCCCAACTGCCCATTGCTGCGCTGACGACAATCACCAACATGATCATAACTGGGTCAAGCACTCCAACCGCTGCCAATGTACCAGAAAGTACGACCACGCTGTCACACGGGAATGGGGCTGCAGGGATAAACCCACTTTCAAGGAAAATAAGTGCACCAACTACAAAGTAAATCAGCCCTGCACTACCCGGCGCCATCAGCGCGGCAAAGTCTTGGTGCCACAACGCAAACAGCACCTGAGTAATCGAATCAAACATAGCAAACTCCTAAACATCACAATTAAATTTAAAAACAGATGAATAGGCATCACCTAGCATGCATGAAGCGATAAATGAGATTAGATTCTTGCCCTGTTCCAAGTCGATATTTCGAGCGAGGATAAAAGACATCAATAACGGGCATAGCCACTTTAGATACAAAGCGTTTATTAGAATCCGCAACTACCGTTAGCCAACGCGCAGGTACTACATCTAAGTCATCAGATTCTGGTGATGTGTTGGAATGGTTAACGCGCAGTGCGTTTCGACTGAATAAGCTGGCGGCAATTTTACGAGATGGTGAGAATGGTGCTTTCTCAAGATACGCTTCACCATCAATTAAAGAAGAGGTGTAGCTGACCGCGTGGGAAAGTTTTGGTGACGGTGAAGCCTGACTCAATCCAAAAGCCATCAGCGCAACAACAAGCCCTAACACACTGACTAGGTAAGTACGCACAGAATTCACCTAAACCACAACGATACGCTGTTGTAACTCCATGCGTGTTGATTTGCAATCTAAATTCTCAGTTGATAGTAAAAAGAGAGTTTTGCAAACCTTTGGGCGTACATTTCATGCTCAAAAGGCCTCAAAAATGCTCTAGGTGATACCGGATAACCGAGAAGCGATCTTAGCAACCACTTGAGCAACAAACTCAAGTTTACAGCGCCCTAGTAACGCACCCGCCGTAGCTTCTGCCAACATACGTATTTCGTTTGGGTTGATACCAAGCCTTGTCAGCTCATTTAACTCAAACAATAAACCGGTCTCTTGCGAACTTTGATCCCCGGGCAGAGAAACCACGTTAATGAAAATGCCAACGGATGCTAAGCGATTACAAGCCGATGCAGAACCCTCTTCATGATGCCACTTAACCATCACTTTATTCGCTTCCGCGTTTTCATCTCTAAGCTTACAAACTTCAAGCCCTTCATCAATCAAGCAACGCGCAAACAAGTTCGCATTATCAACATCACTTAGCATTGTCTTGTTCCTTCTATCCAAAAGCAGCTTCTTTAATACTTCTGTCGCTACTTTAAAAATAACGTTCGCGCCTTAGTGAGTAATTTAGCGTTAAATAATGGCGGTACTGTTTGTTCCCATCGAAAAGTAACGCTTCAGGAACTAGCTCACTAACTCTTGGTACTCACCTCATCACCATGGCAAACAAATCCATCTCGCCTTCTAACTGCCCTTCAATAACGTTGTTTTCCGGGAAGTTTTCGAAGATAAACACACGATCGCCCAGCCGCTCTACGTGGTAAAAGAGGACGTTATATCCCGAGAAGATTTCGTTATATCTGTCCGTCAGGTTGTTTGTGCTGCCACCATCAATGCGGTTTCGGTCATAGATGATGTATATCACCTGCTTGCCAAACTTCATTTGCCTTGCCATTACCTGCCACTTGGAAACCAGTTCATTTTGCTCGTTGAGAAGAGAATGGAGCACCACCACCTTGCCGCGGTAGCAGGTGACAAACGTTTTTTGATGTTCAGCATTTTCCACCGAGAGGTCATAGCGACAACCAGCACCATTGACCAGCCCATATAAAAGAAAAGCGGTAGTTAAGATGAAGCCAAGAAATGCGCCGCGTTGTAGTAGCTTAGTCATGATATGCCCCCTCATAACGCTTGCCGTTTGATGAGACGAAAATGGATGAGCCTTGCTCTGCTTTCACCTCAGAGTCAACATCCCCTCGAATTGCACAGACTTTGGAGTGGCCGACAACCTCGCAATCAACTTGAACCCAAGAAAAGCTGAAATATGACGCCACAAACACCACATACAGCAGCGATAACCAAGCGCAAATGACGCTAATCTTGTTGGTGTTTGTTTCAATACGTTTGCTGATGTTACGTTCAGGCTTGGATGCAACGACTTGCTCTGTTACTCCTTCAACTTGTTCTGAATGCGCCTCTCCAGACCCCATACACTCTACTTCCAGTTGATAACCTTGGCGGGGGACATTAACGATCTTAATCTTTTCCGGTTCGAGTACTTTACGCAGGTTTGAAATCGCGACGGGTAATGAGTTGGAACCGATGATCTCGGGGTTTCCCCATGCTGCGCGAATAAGGGCATCTTTAGAAACCACCTTGCCCAAGTTGGTAACTAACGTTTTTAAGACATCACTTTCTTTCGTTGTAATGTTGTAGCGTTTACCGCTTTCCACAATGAGTTCACACGCGTGCTGTTGCACCTTGAGTAAACACGATCCCACTTGAACTTCGTGCGCTTCAAATTCCTCGAATACAGGGCTGGTAATCTTCATTGCGACCCCCACTTTTATCCATCCTGTTTAGGAATTAGCAAAAGCTAAGCCAAGCCCTAAAAATAACACCGCGACAACCTCTGTCCATTGAGGCCATGTCTATTGAAGTCGCTGCCTAGCAGTCAACTTACGTCAGTAATAGATGAGAATGAGGGAGATTGCTCTCATCTACTTGGGCGCTAGGTTCTGAGTTCTGGGTTCTCAAATTGAATGTCAAAAAGAGAATTTTTGTCTCAAAGAAGAAACCTAGACGGATAAATGAGCAATAAATTACTTATTTTATCCGGTGATTTTCATCAATCATTAGTGCTCAGCGAGATTCACGACTGGTTCACTCGCTAAATACACACTTGGTACGCCTTATGCTTCTTCAGTGTGTAACCCCGTCAGAAATAAGAGTTAGCCAACAATAAAAACAACATAACCGCTAAAGGCTAGTGCAATTAAAAACGAATCCAGTCTCTTATAAGTTCACAACTCGGAATCATTTATGAAAGCACTTTTATTGTTAGTCACATGCTCAACGCTTTTTCTTACTGCCTGTAATGACACCGAAACAGGCACGGAGCTAGTTACGCCACCGCAACAACAAGAAGTTGAACTGCCGAAAACCCCAGATGTAGAACCGACACCAGACCCAATTCAACCGCCAGAAAGTGAGAAACCACCAGTTCCACCCGTTGATACGCCTCCGGTTTTGCCACCAAAGGCCGAACCGAAACCCGATCCGGTGCCAGATAAGCATCCTGACCAAAATCAGGACAAACAGCCTGATGAGAATAGAAAACAGCAACCCGACCAAAGTCAGAACAAACAAACTGACGGGAACACAAAACAGCAGCCTGACCAAAATCAAAACAAGCAACCGGACGAGAACAGAAAACAGCAACCCGACAGAAATCAGAACAAGCAACCGGACGAGAACACAAAGCAGCAACCCGACCAAAATCAGAACAAACAAACTGACGGGAACACAAAACAGCAGCCTGACCAAAATCAGAACAAACAACCTGATGAGGATACAAAGCAGCAGCCTGACCAGAATCAGAACAAACAACCTGATGAGGATACAAAGCAGCAACCTGACCAGAACCAGGACAAACAACCTGATGAGGATACAAAGCAGCAACCTGACCAGAACCAGGACAAACAACCTGATGAGGATACAAAACCGCAGCCTGACCAGAATCAGAACAAACAACCTGATGAGGACACAAAACAACAGCCTGACCAGAGTCAGAACAAACAACCTGAAGAGGACACAAAACAGCAACCAGACCCAAACCAAGGCAAACAAACTGACGAGGATACAAAGCAGCAACCTGACCAAAACCAAGCCAAACAGCCTGACGAGAATACAACGCAGCAACCTGATCAAAACCAGGACAAGCAACCTGAACCGCCAGTCATAGCGCCAGACCCAACACCTGTGCCTGTGCCGCCGAGTGCCTTTACTTTAACCGCTCCGACTTCAGTGAGTGGGAAAACGTTCTTGTTTCAGTGGCAAACCAGTCAAAACGCTGACGAGTACACGTTGTGCAGAAAAAACACGACAGCAACGGATAACTGCGACGTCTTGTCTAGTGGATTAACCGAGACCAATAAACAAGTTGAGCTCAACAGCTTGTTATCCACCAACGAGACGTATTTTGTGGTAGCTAGCAACAAAGATGGCGACCAGAAAAGTAACGAAGTATCGATTGAACCAAGCGCTTTGTTGAATGCTATTGGCTTGTTAAAAGCATCTAACACCGACAGTAACGACAACTACGGCAACGCTGTCGCGGTGAGTAATGATGGCTCTACTATCGCAGTGAGTGCTTTCAAAGAGAGCGGCATAGTCAATGATCCTACTGCAAACAGTGCTGCCCTATCTGGAGCCGTATATGTTTATCGAAAAACAAATGGTATTTGGAATGAAGTTGCTTACCTTAAAGCGCCGAACGCCGATGACAAAGATGAGTTTGGTTACGCGATTGCTCTGAGCGGAGATGGCAATACGCTTGCTGTCAGTACGATAAACGAAGCCTCGTCTGCAACGGGTATCGATGGCAACCAATTGGATAACTTAGCGCCGGCGTCCGGTGCTGTTTATCTATACGTTAACAGTGGGTCTTCTTGGCAATCGCAAGCTTACATTAAATCCTCAAACAGCAACCTTGTTGATTCGTTTGGCTTCTCAGTATCACTGGATTCAGACGGTACAACATTACTTGTTGGCGCGCCCGGAGAAAGCTCTTCAGCTCAGTCCATCAATGGTGACGAGACAGATAACACAGGCAGTTTGTCTGGGGCGGCCTACGTGTTTGAATTGCAAAACAACCAGTGGGCGCAAACCGCGTACTTGAAGTCATCAAACTCAGACAAGCTTGACTCGTTCGGCTACGACGTGTCGTTAAGCGAAGACGGATTAACCGCGGTAGTCGGCTCACCGGGTGAAGATTCAAATGCCATCAGCGTCAATGGTAACGAAATGGACAATAGCAGTGATAACTCAGGTGCTGCTTATGTCTTTGTTCACAACGGTGCAACTTGGGCTCAAGATTCCTATTTGAAATCCTCGAACTCAGATTCTGAAGACCAGTTTGGACACTCAGTCGACGTAAACTCAGATGGCACCGTGATAGCGATTGGCGCTTTCAACGAAGCGTCTGACAGTGAGATAAACGGCAATGAATCAGACAACTCAGCTTCTGGCGCCGGTGCTGCTTACCTCTTCTACAAATCGCAAGCGGGTTGGCAACAAGAAGATTACATCAAAGCCGTTAACTCCGATGCTTCTGACCACTTCGGTTCCGATGTTCAACTGAGCAGCAATGGTAAAGCGCTTGTTGTTGGCGCCCCAAATGAAGCCTCATCTAGCCAAGGTTTGGATGGTGACGTGCAATTGAATGACGCAAGTGCAGCTGGTGCAGTTTATCTCTTTACCGGTGTTGAAGGAACTTGGCAGCAAACAGAATACATCAAATCCCGCAATACAGATGCTGGCGATGGATTTGGCAGCGCTATCGCGATCAGTGGTGATGGTAATACCTTGATCGTCGGTGCAAAAAACGAGGCGTCTGATGGGTCAGATTTCAACGACAACAGTAGCTCGGGTTCGGGCGCAGCTTACATCTACTAAACATAAAAGGAGATGAACCATGCTAACGACTAAACCTACCGTCTTGGTCATTGACGATACACCCGAGCACATTCAGATCATCTCTAACGTGCTGAACGAAGAATACCAAGTCAAAGCCGCGATCAACGGTGAGCGCGGCTTGCAAATTGCACTTCAAGAGCCAAAGCCTGACCTCATCTTGCTCGACATCGTCATGCCGGAAATGAACGGTTTTGAGGTATGTAAGCGTTTGAAGTCTAACCCTTTGACTAGCGCTATTCCGGTCATGTTTTTAACCGCGCAATCCGATGACGATGATGAACAGTTCGGCTTTGATATTGGTGCGGTTGATTACATCACCAAACCGATTAGCCCAGCCATACTTCGGGTAAGGGTACGTTCACAATTACTGGCTTACAGTAAAAGCCGAATGCTAGCAGCTCAAGTCAAAGAAAAAACCGCCCTTCTTGCTCGAAACCAACTCGAGATCATCAACTGCTTAGCAAGGGCTGGCGAGTACAAAGACAACGAAACAGGCATGCACGTGATTCGAATGAGTCACTACAGCCGATTGCTGGCAGAAGCCATTGGCGCTGATGAAGAATGGTGTGAGCTGCTCTTTACCGCCGCCCCCATGCATGACATCGGAAAAATAGGAACACCTGATGCCGTACTACTTAAGCCCTCTCGACTTGATGAAGATGAATGGGAAGAGATGCAACGACACGTGGAATATGGTTATGAGATCCTCGGCAAGCACGATTCTCCTCTCCTTAACCTTGCGAGAGAAGTCGTCATCGCGCATCACGAGAAGTGGGATGGAAGCGGCTACCCAAGAGGTATTTCTGGGGAGCAGATTCCCCTTTCTGCTCGAATCGTTGCCATTGCAGACGTGTTTGACGCTTTAACAAGTGAACGACCTTATAAGCGAGCATGGTCGATTCCCGAAGCATGCGCACTTCTGACTAAGGAATCGGGTACCCACTTTGACCCAAAACTGGTGCCCGTTTTCATCTCCCTCATTCCTGAAATCAAAAACATAATGGCATGTTATTCGGATGTTGAACCCCAAGCCTTGAGAGTTAACGCGTAATGACCAGAGAAGGCGAAAACAAAGTCTCGAAACAAGCAAAACGAACCCTATTGAGTTTTGGGTTCGTTATTGCGCTGTTTTGTATTATTGGCTTGTTCGCTGGTTTCAGTATCAACAAGACCTTCGGGTCTATAGAGCGTTACGGTCTTGCGGGGCAACTCTTGCTGGCATTAGATACCGCCCGTCTGTATGAGTTAACGTACACTCGAGATCGCCAACTTGACGACGCTGAAAAAGCAGAAGCGTTTATTCAAGAAACATTGAAGCTTGCGCAGGATTTTGAAGACAGCACGCTCTCTAACGATTTGGTGGATGAATCTCTATTAAGCTATGTTCGAGATTACCAAACCCTCTTTACTCAATATAAAACCTTGACCGAACAACAGAAGCAACGACTCGTGGTCATGGAGAAAGACGCCACAACTGTAGCGACACAGACTCGTGAGTTACAAAAGCGCCTCACTTCCAAAGTGATAGCAGACAAAGCAGAAGAGCTAAATAACCGTAACATAATGATAAAAGTGTCGAAGCACGAGTCGCTCAGCTACGAAATCAATTTAACCGCACAATCTATCCGCTCCGCGAGCCTCGAGTTTTTGTTGTTTGGTAAAAAACAGGACCTAAACGATGCTACGGAATACACACAAGAACTTGCTCAATTGATCGCATCGCTGTCTGAAGCGCTGCACAACAAATATGAGCTAACACTGCTTCAAGAACTAAGAAACGCCCAAGAAAACTATTCCGAAGCCCTACGACAAATTAATCAAAACGCCAATAGTGAACTGGCCTCAAAGAACTTAAGAGCGTCCTCAGAAAAGCTAGCTAGGAGCGTAAACGCATTGCGCGAACGCATCAGGCAAGACCTGATTCACACTCAAGCCAATGTCGCCCGTCTTGAGAATGACATGAACATGAGCCTAGAAGCAGGGATACAGGCAACGCAACTCAGACAATCGGTAGGCAAAGCAAGGCAAGCCGATCGTGATTTTATGATCTCAACACAACCACAAGAAAGGGAAAAACATAAGCTCACTGTCTTAGAAACACTAGCCAAAGCTCAAACCTATACGCGAAACATACAGTCCTTCTTAGTACAAGAAAGTAACAATGTGCTATTTGAGTCGGTACCTGATTCGATAGACGCTTACAAGCTGCACTTTTTAGACGTTGTTCAAGTCTCTCAGCAGCTCGACGTTATTGCGAAGAAAATGGTCACCGCTGCGACTAAAGCCGACGACCAGCTCGACCACTTAAGAGAGCTGCGTTTTGCCGAGGTTTCGCAGTTCAAACAAGTGTCGCAATACCTCATTTATTCGGCTTTTGTGTTTATCTTGGCTATCATCTTGCTTGCCTACACCATGCGTCGCTCTCAAATCGAGTTGTACTCCATGGCGTCGACCTTGCAAGAAGCGCGAGACGATGCAGAGTCAGCCAATCAAGCTAAATCTAGCTTCCTAGCCAATATGAGCCATGAAATAAGAACACCGATGAACGCCATCATTGGCATGAGTCATCTTGTGCTCAGTTCTGACTTGAATAAACACCAAAGAAACTACGTCGAAAAAGTTCATCGCTCAGCAAAATCACTACTGCATTTATTGAACGATCTGTTGGACTTCTCCAAAGTAGAAGCTGGCAAGTTAGAACTTGAACAAACCCCCTTTGTCTTAGATGAGCTCCTAGACGAAACCATTGATATTCTGTCGGTCAAATCTCAAGACAAGTCACTTGATTTACTCCTTTCTATTGATGAAAACCTGCCACAAAATCTAATTGGTGACCCGTATCGTATCCGACAAATCGTTCTTAATTTGGGTTTCAACGCCATTAAGTTTACTCACCTTGGCAAAGTCAAAATTAGCCTCAACTCACTCAACCACTGTGAAGAATACACCGACATTGAACTGGTCGTTGAAGACGAAGGCATTGGAATGACGCCCGCACAAATGGATAAGCTTTTTAGTAGTTTTTCTCAAGCGGACACATCCACAACACGTAAATATGGCGGCTCAGGACTTGGGCTTGCGATTACCAAAAGCATCATAGACTTGATGAAGGGGACGATCTCAGTGACCAGTACACTTGGCAAAGGCTCGACGTTCAAAGTTCAGTTCAAACTTGAACATGACGGCAAAACAATGCAACGGCCCAACTTAGGAAGCCTCATCTCTCATGCATTTTTAATTGATGGTTGTGAAGAGTCACGAACTCTAATACAAGCACAGCTCAGTGAACTTAAAGTTGATTGTAAAAGCTTTCCAAGCCTAAAGGACATGAAAGCATCAAAACGAATGCTCCCGCCCTTAATTTTGGTCACGTTGCCAGTTCAATCTCATTTCACCACTAAAATGATCTCGCAGCTTCTCAGCCTCGATGCTCCACACAGTAAGCTGTTATTTATCACCAACACCAACATTGGTCATGTGCTTACTCAGTTAGAAGTCGCTCAGTTAAAATACGATGACTTAATTAGAAAGCCTTTCACTACCACCGTTCTGACGAAGTGCTTAGAAAACCTCTTCCGAGATGAACCGCAGCCTTCCATCGCTCCCACTGAAAACCAACCATCAGGTTTAGTGGGTAAGCGAGTATTAATTGTAGAAGACCACCGTATTAACCAAGAGTTGGTTCAGGATGTCTTAGTCAACGTAGGGTGCGTCGTGCAAATCGCAAACAATGGTAAAGAAGCGTTAGAACAACTCGCTCTGCACAAATTTGATGCAGTTCTAATGGACTGCCAAATGCCAGTGATGGACGGTTACGAAGCCACTCAATTGATTCGCAAGCAGCTTAAGCTAACACAGTTACCGATTCTCGCCCTCACTGCGAATACGCTTGCTGAAGATGAGAAAAAAGCCCTCGATGCAGGCATGAATTGTGTGCTGCATAAACCCATAGATATTCCATTGCTGAAATCGACATTAGCGAAGCTACTGTGTACTGATGGCGGCGATAGTATTGAGACGCAAACGCCTACAAATGAGATGCCAATTGCCATCAAAGAAGCGCTTTCTCAAATACCTGAATTGAATATTGAACAAGGCATCCGAGTCACAGCAGGAAATAGCACGCTGTATCTGTCGGTACTACAAAAGTTTGCTCACCAATACAAATCGTTTAGCTTCGATGAAATGAATACTGACGAGGTAGGCAGAGCCATTCATACCATCAAAGGGCTCAGTGGCAGTGTCGGACTCAAGCAAATTCAAGCACTATGCACGCGATTGGAAAAAGAGAACGTCAGTGCAAAAGACAAAGCACTTCTTGTTCAGTCCTTATCAAGCGTCTGCACTCAGGTATTGTCAGCCATTGAAAACAACACACAAGAAAAGCCCGTTCAGAGTGACGAATCATTCAATCCAGAGACGTTCGAAATGTTGAAACGCCTACTGCTTAATGATGACACCGAGGTGCTTAATCACTTGAGTAACGTTCATAGCGGCAAACAGCTCGGATTGGCGACCTCTTGCTTCGATAAATTTAAAAGAGCAGCGGAACAATATGATTTCTCCCACGCGCTTGAAATCCTCAATACATCCGATGGTTTGAGTAACTCGTAAGCGAACAATTGCAAAGCCCACGATCAAAATAGCCCCGTTCGACTCATGCCGGACGGGGCTATTCGTTTGTGCTTGAGCCGTGTTATTTCTTACCGTAAGGGTAGTTTTCAAACATCTTCATCACTTCTTCCGAGATTAGCTCTTCACGCTTTTCCGTACTCATTGATTCGGTTAGCTTGCGGCTAGAAACACCCTTCCACACCACTTGGTTAGCTTTGGTATCAACAAGTTCAACAACAAGCTTGCCGTACTTCTTCTCTTTATAGCGCTCAGGGCTAGAAGTGATCACGCCAAAGCTGTTCCATCCGTAACCAACGCTAAAGCTAGAGCCCGATGACACCAATTCGGACTCTTTGATGATGTCGTGGTGCACATAAAGGTCACCGCCACTTTGCACGCGCGATAGACCTTTTGATTCCAGTTGAGCAGCCAATCCTTGTTCGATTCTTCGTGCGTCCAAACTGGTTGGGGTTTCAGACTGCTCACCAAAATCAAACGTTTTGTAGGATGAGAAATCCGCTTGCTTGTCGACGTCTGTCGTCACCGTTGTACAAGCCGTTACCGAGATAGCAAACAGTGTTGCCAGTAAACCTTTCCACATACCCTTTCTCCTCTGTATTATCGTGCCGGTCTCTCTCGGCAAATGGTGGTATTCGTTTTTACGTGTGTGGGAAAAAATTGAATCATTTCAACATTTAGTCTTGACCATGAATGCCAAGTGTTCAAATTCAAGACGCGAGAGAGACGAAGAACAGAGTAAATAACTGCCTGAGAAAGAAAACGGTTCGATATTTGGAGTTACCTATCGCCAACGTCATCGTGCGCTTTTTGAGCGAATTGGTATTTATTTGCTCATTAAGCAACTCATTGAGCAAAAAAGACTTTTCTTTTGAATTTAATCTGGCATATTGAATGAGTCCTATCGATGTGCGGGCATCGTATAATGGCTATTACCTCAGCCTTCCAAGCTGATGATGCGGGTTCGATTCCCGCTGCCCGCTCCAAGCTTTCCCTCAAGCTAATCTTTTTCTCAGATTTCCCAAATCTATCCTTTAAATTCTTACTTCACTGCTATCACGCTGTGGCTGTAATCGATCTCTTGTATTTGCTACCTCAAACTGCAGGCATAAAAAAGCCCCTGCAAAATACAGGGGCGCGTCTTCGTTATAATATTCCCCATATCTTTGGGGTTAATCCAACTGAAGTGTCGTGAACGTGTCGTTTTTCAGCCCGCCACCAGCGCGTTTCTTCATGGTGACTTCGACCGATCGCTTCCCTTCCTTGACGCGATAACGTATTGCTTGAGCGAGGTATTTGTCATTTCGCTTCAAGTCTCTAGCGTCAATCTTTAACGTACGATTTTGACGATTTACCGTGCAGCGATAATCCCAATCATTTTTGCCATTTTTCAAAGCCAGCAAAATACGTTGACCTGACGTTCCCGCCGTTTTAATCCCGCGGGGCTGCTTATCTATCGCCAGCGCTAACCCTGCTTTACACAGCTGATCTGCACTAAAAGCAGGAGCTGCGTATGCGTACCCAGAGCCGAGCATAGCGGTGGTCATCGTTACAATTGAGAAAACTCGATTAAATGTCATCGTCCGTTCCTTAAAACTTACAAAACACCGTACGCATTAAAGCAACATTACCGAATGCTGTCAAGAATAAATGGTATGGCGTTTAGTTAATCATACGAAACGGCTATTCCGGGGTGTCAGACGGAGGTGCAAACAAACACCGCCAGCGCTGACGCCAAGATAAGTTTGGACGAGTCACTTCTTTGAACATGTCTTTCCATTCCGCAAACGTCACGGTAATAGGATTAAAGCTGTTAACAGGTTTTGAGATGCCATAACGAACCGTTTCAACTTCTGGCTCGAATGTACCAAACATGCGATCCCAGATGATCAGCACGCCAGCGTAATTCTTATCGATATATTGACGATTCACACCATGATGAACGCGGTGATGAGATGGCGTATTGAAGACCCATTCTAAAGGGCCAAGAGAACGAATCGACTGAGTATGAACAAAGAATTGCAGACCAAGATTGAGCAGAACAACAAACACCACCCACTTAGGATCAAAACCAATAATGACCAGTGGCAACCAGAACAACCACATGCCTGCCAATGGGTACATTAGGCTTTGACGAAATGCGGTACTGAAGTTCATGCGCTCAGAACTGTGGTGCACCACATGTGCCGCCCACATCCAACGGATACGATGGCTTGCTCTGTGGAACCAGTAATAGAAAAAGTCTTGCAAAACCATTAGCAGTAGGAAGGTAGAAACCGTCATCTCGATATCAAATAAGCGCCAACCAAACCACCATAAGTACAACTTGGCGATAAGCAGCCCTGTTAAGATATCTGTCGCTTGATGAAGCCCAGCCAATACAAAGTTACACACCACTTCGGGTAAGTAATATCGGGCGCTCTCCGGTAATCTTCCACCACGCTGTCCAAACCAATATTCTGCAGCAATGCAGAGAAAGAATATTGGCGCGAGCAACATCAACAATAAATCAGGATGTTCCGTAATTTGTGACCATTCCATAGTCCGTTCCTACCATTTCGCGTAGTGATCTTCGGTGAGTCCCATCACCTCTTCAAGTTCGTGTTTAATGCCATTGCCATCAATCAAATAGCCAGAAAAATAACCGACAAACTGACGAAAGTTACTCTTCAAAAACCAGAAGTTCTTTTTCTCTGAGCGCTGATTTTTAGGTTTGAAGATCAAGTCGATGCGCTTGTCTTGTGAAGTAATTCGCCATGACGCTTCTTGATGGAGGCGAGAAAATTCGAATTGGACAGGTGGCATCAAATGCCGTTCGCCATCAATCCAAATCACGTTTTCACAATGTCCGGTTTCGTTGACTCCAGCAGCAAAGTTCAGCCCTATCCGTTTGTCTTCACTGTAATGATTAATGCTCGCCCATCGCCAACTGGTTTCCCGTCGCATATACCCGGCAGAGAAGTCATACCCAGCGACTGCGTTGGTTAAATCTTGTGGTTGCCCTTTCACACTCATTTCACCTTGAACAGCGAGTGCGTTGTGTTTTTGGGTGTAGGTCCAGCCGGAATACGCGGTTGGCGTACAGAGCATCAAAGGCAAGCTTTCTGACTCAGGTTTTAACCTCAAATCAGCTTGAATAAGGTCTGTTGAAAGCTGTATGTGCCAAAGTCCATGTTCAATCTTAAATTGAATGGCATCATTAGCGAGATAGGCGTGGCTGTTCCAGCTAGAAGGTTGTGTTTGATAACCCATGTTGAGCGGCTTTAGCCACTGCTGTTCAACGAGCTCATGAGTTTCTGTATCAAACACATAGCAAAAGCCAGACGCCAAATAGCGAATATCGGCAATCGCAACACCAATGATGTATTTCTCTGTCACGATCGAGACGAACTGGAACTGTTTATAGTCGAATCGCTTTCGCCAACTCGATGCCGGCTGGTCCATCTCATTAAGATACTGAAACACATCCAACTGAAGCGATTCGGGAATCGATGCTAAATGACCAAATTGAGGTAATCCATTCGCTTGAATAAAGGGATTCAAAGGCGTTTGCACATCCATGCTCGCTATTAATCAATGACACACCATTTAATGTTAACATTAATTTAACAACAAACAGTTTGCGCCACTGCACAACATTGGTTCAGTTCTCGGCTTCAAATGAACTGAAATGTGAAACCAGTCACTCATATTCAAACCATTGAACGGTTAATTAGAGCTTTAACTTGGGTTGGATGAAATCAAGGAAAGCAGAAATACGCAATGAGACAGATGAAGATTTGTAATAAACCGCGTTGATCTGTTCACGACCAGTATTGGTGATTTTATCCGATTCCAATACCGGCACTAAGCGCCCCTCTTCCATGTCTTTACGCACCATAAAACCGGACAAACACGCAATGCCATTGCCTGCGAGCGCCAATTGGCGAATGGTTTCACCGTTACTGGAAAGCAAATTAGGCTCAATCTCTGGTGCGCCTTTTAATGGCAGTTTGTTGAGGATCTTCGGCTCAGTGAATCCGATAATATCGTGATGAGCGAGATCAGTTGGCTTTTGTGGAATCCCTCTGTGTTTGAGGTAATCCGGTGAGGCAACCAAATACAACTCGCTCTTACCCAGCGCTCTTGCATGCAAAGTAGAATCAGACAGTTTACCGATACGAATCGCCACATCGGTGCGCTTTTCTAATAGATCAACGAAACCTTCGTTGGACGTCAGCTCCAATTCAATCTGCGGATAGGCTTCACGGAAAGGTTTGATCAGGTCAACAAGTTGATGGAAGACGAATGGGCTTGCGGCATCCACACGCAGCGTCCCTTGAGGCGTTTCTCCTAACGAGAGAATACACTCTTCCGCCTGCTGAATGTACTGCATTGCGGTGCGCACATGCTCGACAAATCGGCGCCCCTCATCGGTTAACTCAACGCGGCGTGTTGTGCGGTTTAGTAAAGAAACGCCAAGCTGCTGTTCAAGACGACTGACTGAACGAGAGACTCTTGCCACTTGCACATCTAATGCTTCTGCCGCAGCGGAAAAGCCACCACAGTCTACAACCGTTAATAGGATTTCTAGATCATCGGAACGCGTTAACATCGTCTTACCTCACTTTTGTTGCTGTAACCATAATTGAGGAGAGACTTTTGTCAATATTGAAATAATCTCAACGACGCTAATCGAGAATTTCGGTCACGACTTCGGTCTTTACAGAATTGGCGATAAAACAGTTCTCATGAGCCAGATGATGCATTTTTTCTAACTGTTCACGTGTCGGCTGTTTATCTCCAGAAAAAACGATGCGTGGTCTCAGCACAACTTTAGAAACCCACTCTTTGCCGTTTTCTCCTGCCGTAAGTTCCCCAATTGCTTCGTCCACGTACGAATCAATTACGTAGCGACGCTTAGCGGCAATAGAGAGGAAAACCAACATATGACAACTCGATAACGCAGCAATAAACGCTTCTTCTGGATCGACGTTTTCTTCTACCGAAAGTGGTAACGGAACAACTTGAGGAGATGGGGATGCAGGAACGGTAACGCCACCGTCAAACTGCCAGACGTGTGCTCGGCTGTATTGATTGTCGCTAAAGATTTCGTTGGTCTGGCGCTGCCATCGGATAACTGCGGTGTGTGTACTCATTACCATCCCTTGTGCTGTGGGGCTTTGCCTAATAAGGCGACTCTCCATAAATTAGAGCCCCAAGTAAACCACAGTACAAGGCGTGCCCCAAGAGCGGGGATGAAATACGTGCGCTAAGCCATTAAATCACCTGATTTGTGTCTGCCTGTTGTTTGCGAGATTGGTCAATCAAACGTTGCCCTTGATGCACATTCACCTGCAATCGGTTAATCAACTTTTGCAGTTGTTCAATATCCGGAATTTGTTTGTTTTTCACTTGGGTTTCAATTTCAAGCGCTTGATTTGCTAGCGTATCCAAACCTAAGTTTAACGCCATGCCTTTGGTGGTATGTAAGGTGCAGTGGAGCGCTTCAAGATCTTCCGCCATAAAGAACTCAATCAACTCGTCGACCGACTTCTCAAAGTCATTCACTATGCTTTCTAACAAATCCACCAAGGCTTCTGGCTCCTGCTTGAGGATCTCGACCGTTTCTGAGTGAGTCAGTTCCTCTTCAGTCAGTCTGAGCTTCTCAATCGGCTCACGGTGCAATTGAACAATATTGTCAGCTTGCTCTGTTGCATCATCACCTTGAGTTGGTAAACGCGAGGCAAACTGCTTGAGTGCGTCAGCAAAACTCTCTCGTTGCAGCGGCTTGGTCAGTACATGGTCCGCCCCTGCTTCAATGAAGTTATCATGCGCTTCTCTAAACACATCGGCGGTGTAGGCAAACAATAAGGTATTCACGCCAAGTTTTTCGCGGATAAAGCGGGTCGCCTCAACCCCGTTCATCTCCGGCATGTGATTATCCATAAGAATCAAATCATATTGGTTCTCTTGCGCTTTCTTAGTCGCAATTAGACCATTCTCAGCAATCTCGACCGTATGCCCTAGCTTCTCACAGAATCCTTTCGCTACAATCGCATTGACTCGGTTGTCCTCGGCTAGAAGGATGTGCAGGTTACGTTTGTTTTCGCGCTGAACTTTGACTTTGGTATCCGCCGCTTTAGGTAACGCCTTCTCTTCCCAAGGTATTGAGAGTTCGACTAAAAACTGAGTACCAATGCTCTCTACACTCTTAAGCTTGACCTCACCACCCATCAATTCCGTTAGCTTTTTCACAATCGCTAAACCAAGCCCTGTGCCGCCAAACTTACGCGTGGTGGAAGTATCCGCTTGCTCGAAAGAATTGAAGATACGGTCTTGCTTGTCCGCCGGGATACCAATGCCCGTATCATTGATAGACAGCAATAAGCGCTTTCTTGATTCATCCAACTCCGCTCGAATCAGTACATGTCCATCACTGGTAAACTTGACCGCATTGCCTGCAAGGTTAAACAGGATCTGTCGAATGCGCGCACAGTCACCATTAAACTCGATGTTTTCTGGCACTTCATTCTCGACGTAAAGCTGAATGTTTTTCTCTTCGATTAAAGGCTGAATCGCACTACAAACTGGGGTGAGCACTTGGGGTAAATTGAATGGTGCGGCTTCAAGCTCCAACTTGTTCTCTTCAACTTTGGAGAAATCCAAGATGTCATTAAGAATCGTCATCAGATGCTGACCAGAATCCAAAATCACCTGAACGTGCTCCTTCGTCCCCTTCTCCTTGGTTTCACTGGCGATGATTTGCGAAATACCTAACACCCCATTCATTGGCGTTCTTAACTCATGGCTCATGGTTGCTAAGAATTGTGACTTGGCTTTCGCTGCCCGCTCCGCTTTTTCTGTGGCTTCGGTTAAGTCATCATTGAGTTGCTTCAGTTTGTTTACACGGTGCTGAGTTTGTAGCACAAATACCGCTACCAAAGAGATAATGGATAACAGAACGAACACCCACGTAAGCCTTGCTTCACGCTGAGCAATCTCTAAAAGTTGATGCTCCGAGTATTCAACAAATTCAAAATAGTGACTCTCCAAAATCTTGTTGGTAAGCAACTCAATTTTGCGTTCGCTCTCTCGTAATCGGTCAAGGAATAAAGCGATATTTTGACTTTGTGCGTTCTCCCCCTCTAGGGCGGCATTGGTCAAGAATTCAAAATAATGCTGTTCGAGCCAAGCATCTTCATTGGTGACTTCAAACTGCTGCTTATAAATGTTGTGCAGAGTGTGCATTTCATATTGGTTTGCCACTTGAACGCCAACCAACATATCTAGCGTCTGCGTCGCATCGCGTACCTTGCCATCGAATTGGGCGACGATGTTTTGCACGCGCGTTTTGGTTGGGGTGAAACTAAACCAAATGGATTGCTTGAAATCCGTACACAAATTCTCGGCGGCAATCTCTAATTCCACCAAGCTTTGGGTGATTTCGTAGTTCTTTCGCTCTCGCAGAGAATAACGATTCACGACACTGTCACGAGACTCAATCAAATGATGACCGATCTCAGATAATGAGGTATGTAGCCCATGTGTGTTTTTGGAATTCACATGCGTCATGTACGCCAGCACCATCATGGCTGCAATAACGATGAAAAGAAAGGCGTTGAGTAATCGGAATTTATTCATTTTCAAACACCTCTAAAATCGCGGGTCTTGGCGCCGTTAACGTGTTTAAGAACGCCTCGATGTCTGCCACTTTGTCGTCACTCATGGTCACTCCCAGTTGGGTTTGCGACATGATCTGAATGGCCTCAGAAAGCTCATCGACTTGCCCGTTGTGAAAGTAAGGGCTGGTTTGCCCCACGTTACGTAAGCTCGCGACTCGGAAATAGTACTTATCCTCGCCATCCGTTGTTCTTAAGTGACGCCCTGTATCGAGGCTTTCATTTTGAGTTCGGAAGTAGGAAAAGCGCTGAATCATTGAGCCACCGACATTCTTACCTTGATGACACTGAACGCAACCGACTTGTTGAAAGGTATTCCAACCCCGAATCGCTTGTTCGTCCAAAGTGTGGGAGTAGCCGAGTAAATAAGAATCAAAAGGCGCGCCTGGCGTTTGCAGTCCTTTAACGAACTCAACAATGGCACCTTTGATATTGTTGGCAGTGATCGCTCGATTGTCGGCTTGCTTAAATAAAGCTTGGTAAGAAGGTTTCGACTGTACATATTGCTCTATATCCTGCCAGTTCGAATCCATCTCTAACGGGTTTTGAACCGGGCCATCGATTTGAGCCATCAAAGAGTTAGCTGTGCCGTCCCAAAGAAAACGATAATTTAAAGCCGCATTAAAAACAGTAATCGAGTTGCGGTTGCCGACACCATTCACGCCAGTAGAAACCGCGGTTGGTTCTGCACCGTTAGTTGAAAGATCATGGCAAGTTTCACAACTGATAGTCCCGTTGGAAGATAAGTTTGGGTCTCGGAACAAGTGCCAACCGACTCGAGCTAGATCCATGTCGATCTTAGGTTCACCATCAATTGGTTGCACCAACTGAAAATTCACTTCGTCATCATGCGTTGCACCAGCAATAACCGAAGCGCTAAAACCTATCATCAAACATCCACATAACCCTTTTGTGGTAAGCCTTTTGTTCATAATTCTGGGTATCCTTACCTAGCCTCTTAATATGAACTTAGTTGCTTTTAAGTTTTTTTCCATTACGGCTCGTGGGGATATTGAACTTCCTCTCATAACTTATTGATAATTAATCGTCCTGATCCTCTCAGAACTCATCGAGTTGTATATCAAGCGTATGTTGTCGACAAGACAAACAACCTTGATTGGAGAACGCGGTGAAAACCTATACGATTCCGCCCCATTTTGAATTCGGTTCTTGGCTGGAAAACACAAAATAGTGAAACTGTTCGCATTCATTGCTGCACTACTTATCGCTCTGTCATTCAATGCATCTGCTCGTGATTTCTTAAACGCAGAAGACAGAACATTTCTGGACAATCAAAGCACATTAAAAGTCGGTGTACTTGAGGGAGATTGGCTACCTTACTGGGGTGATCTTGCCTCAAAAGAAGGCATCAATATCGAGTATGCAGAAACCATGCTGCACGATTTAAACATTGAGGCAGAATACGTCCCGTATAGAACGTTAAATACACTATTCGATGGCTTAGAAAAAGGAGAGATAGATCTCACCGTTGGCTTTGTTGCAACCAAAAAGCGCGCAGAACGTTTCCTGTACTCTGATCCGATATTTCACACATTGAGACTGGTTTGGCTGCGTGACAGCGCATTAGAGAATACCCCGCTAGACGAGCTCAAATGGGTGTGTGTGCAAGATTCAAGCGCGTGTGATCAGATTGATGTACTTGGCTTTAAGCACGTCCATTCTGTGCGCAATAACATGATGATGACGGCATCGCTTAATAGTGGCGCAGCCGATGCTGCCGTGGTCGGTTTGTCGACACTGAGCTCTTATGGATTCAAAAACCCGAAAGGTGAACTAACGGGTAAAGTCGTTTACAACAAATCTCTCACTCCGGGAGAAGTAACGATTTTTACCGGAAAAGAGTCCACTCAGTTGATGGACATCATCACTAAGTACATCAAACACTCGAAAGAATCGAAACACAGTCGCGTTCACATCGAAGCCAACATCAACATTCTGCACAACGAATTGATGCTCGATATTCTAGAGCAGCAGCAAGGTCATCAGACGGTACGCTACACAATTCAAGATAATGTGTATCCACTGTCTTATCTCGACCCTAAAACGGGCGAGATAAAAGGCTATGTTCATGATTTGCTTAAGCTGATGGAGCAAAAGAGCATGATCAAGTTCGAATACGTGCCAGCCAATGGGCGCGATGTTGACTTGATGCTGCAAGAAAACCTCGTCGACTTGCTGCCTGCGCGTAACATTGCCCTAACCGACAAGAAGCGCTTTATCACGACCAGAACCTTGGGCTACTTGCAGTTTGGCTACATTAAATCGCTCAACTCAAAAGCTGAAGAAAACGTGGCGATTTTGGATCGCTCAGGTAACTTTTATCCGCATTTTCTCGACTATTCTGAGTATTCCTCTGCAGAAGTTTATCGTGATTTCGATAACTTGATGGCCGCGTTTGAAGAAGGCGAGATTTCCCATGCTTTTGTTAACCAGAGCCTGATCGACAATCACTATTACGATGGGCAAGGCAAGACGTTTGAAGCGGTTACACCTCCAACGGGTATTCAGCTCAAAGTAAGACTGGGCATGGAGCTAAGAAAAGACTCCGAGTTCTTACGTCGCGTATTGAACACCGTGTTGAAAATCACCACAGACGCCGAGTTAAAGCAGCTCATGGAGCGTCATGACAAAGTCACCGTCCACTACGGTGTAGACAAAGAAATCGTGGTGATTTGGGCACTAGTCGGTGTCTGTGTGCTGTTGGTTGCCGTGCTGATTTACATTCTGAGAACCGGGCATCTGACTCGTAAGATCAAGCGTAAAGAGTACGAGACCAAAGTACGTCAACGACAAAACCGATGGTTGTCTTCGGTGCTTGATCATATCCCTAATAAGATTTTGATATCGGACGATAACCACCAGCAAATCTTAGCCAACAAACCGTACTTATCGATGCTGCAACGATGCAATACCGACAGCAACATCACAGATGAACAACGCGAGCTGGTTTTGAAGCTAACCAAGGATACGGACTACCCAGTCCCGGATGAAATCGTCACCACGCTCTGCTCTCTTGGTAAAAAGCATTACCGAGTAAGAAGGCAGTCTCTCCTTCATCCAGAAGAAGGGACACGCTTCCATATGACGGTGTTTGATGACATCACCGAGCTGAAAAAGAAAGAGTGTGCATTGAAAGCTTCCAACCTCAAAGCCATGCAAGCGATTGAGGCTCGAGAACACTTTCTTGCGGTGATCAGCCATGAACTGAGAACCCCTATCGCTGCCATGCTCGGACTGATGGAACTGTTGGAACAAGACCTCGACCGCCCAGAAAGCAAAGAGCTTCTGAAAAGTGCGATGTTGTCGGCTGAACGTTTACAGCTGCACGTAAACGACATTCTAGACTTCTCGAAAGTGGATGCGAACCAGCTTCAGTTGGATGTGCACAGTGGCAATGTTTATGAAGAGCTTGGCTCAAGTTTGCGCAGCTTTGAAAAAGCAGTAGAACAAAAGGCTTTAGCGTTTGAAGTGAATTGGCAACCGACGCCTTACGCCTTTGTAAACCTTGACTGGCTGCGCGTTAACCAAATCATCAACAACTTACTGAGTAATGCCGTTAAGTTCACAGACAAAGGCAAAATCAGTGTGAACATTCACGTCTATGCCAACGAGCTTGTGTTCTCCGTGCAAGACTCCGGATGTGGCATGAGCAAGGCTCAATTGGATGCCCTATTCCAACCATTTGTACAGGGTGACAAGAGCATCAGCCGTCGCTTTGGTGGCACAGGTCTTGGTATGTCTATTGTGAAAAAACTGGTCGACATCATGACCGGCACGATAGAGGTGAACAGTAAACAAGGTAAAGGGACAGAGATTACCGTGCGCTTGCCAATGACCAGCCAACCTCTCGACCTAACGGGAATGGGACCGATTTACACCGAAGACAAGCAGATACAACGTTGGCTAAATACTTGGCAGGTAACGCTCGATGAGTTTGAACTCAAGCATCATGTCATTGAGCCAGAACCGCACTACTCCAATGTTTATCCTGACCTTATTCAGCAAAAGCTGAACACAAGTTCTACGATGCCAAATCATTGGACACAACCGACAGCCTGCCAATGGCAAGGTCGAGTTTTAGTGGTTGATGACGATGCCATTAACCGACTGTTGTTTAAGCGCCAGTTTGAAAAGCTTGGAGTGTGTTGTCAATTAGCGGCTAGTGGGAGTGAGGCGATTGAGTTGTTGAAGCAGGCTCAAGACGATGATGCTTTCGCGCCTATCAGTTTGATTATTAGTGATTGCCATATGCCGGATATGGATGGCTATCAGCTCACACAAAAACTCAAAGCAAGCAGCGAATTTGCCTCACTGCCCGTCGTGGGTTGTACGGCAGAAAACTCTCGTAATGTGATTGAGAAAGCGGAGCAAAACGGCATGGAGTCGGTCTTGTTCAAGCCCTATAACTTGGACGATCTCAAAGCCTTGTGTGAGCAGTATTTGGCGATGTCCTTCTCTAGCGAAACTCAAAGTGACTGGTTAGATGCCTATCACCATGAAGAAAAAGCAGAAATGGCACAAGTGGTGTGCGAAGCGCTGAGTAACGATATCGCATTGATTCATTCAGGCGAAGAGAGCCTTAAGTCTGTCGCGCACCGAATTAAAGGTTCTGCCGCGGCATTGAATTTGACTCAATTGAAGCACAATGCCCAGCAGTGTGAAGCGCTCATAGGTACAGAGCAAGAACAGCAAGCGCGCACCGCTTTACTTAACGAATTAGAAACCATCATAGCCACCACAAAACAATGGCTAGATTTGAGTGAGAACAACTAATTGAACATTTTGATTGTTGAAGATGACCGACTACAAGCAACCAATCTCAAGATTCTGCTTAATCGTCTTTTTAATGGCTCAATCACCATCGTACATCGAGGTTCTGAGGTCAGCGAAATCTGCACCAACCAAGCTGTAGATTTGATGTTCTGCGACATCGACCTACCCGATATAAATGGCGTGGACTTGCTGTGCACGCTGTCGGAAGAAACGCGTCCAAAAGGTGTGGTGATTTTGAGTGCGATGAATCAGGATGTGGTCGAAATCACTTACAACATGTGTTTGTCGGCAGGCTATGACTTTGTACGCGCACTCACTAAACCGATTTCTTGTGAACAGCTAAGCCAGATATTGACGGCTTTCCAGCAGTACACCATCGAAGAACAAGTCGTTGCGCTGCCTGTGCTGATGAACTCAACAGATATCGATACCGCGTTCCAACAAGGTTGGTTTCATAACTACTACCAGCCGCAATACTCCGTAGTCGATAACCGTTTGGTTGGACTAGAAGCGTTGGTGCGCTGCTTTCACCCAGAACATGGCGTGTTGGCTCCGGCTCAGTTTTTAAGTGAGGTCCAAGCTCGTAATGAGCTCGATAAACTGTTTTGGTTGGTTCTGGAAAACGCATTGCGTGATTTAGCAAAACTCAATACCAGCGTGAGCTTGTCGGTCAACATGAACCAGAAAACGCTTAAACAACCGATGAGCGAACGATTTTTCGGTTTGTGCGACCAATACCAGATTGCTCCAGAACGAGTGACGTTAGAGCTGACAGAAGATGAGGTCTACGATTCAGACGTGGTTTCGTTGGCCAACTTAGCTAACTTGCGCCTAAGAGGTGTCGGTTTGGCGATTGATGATTTTGGTACGGGTTACTCTTCTCTCAGCCAACTGGCGATTTTGCCGTACACGGAATTGAAGATTGACCGCCAATTCATCAAAAACGCGCTAACCAATTTTAAGAGCCAACAACTGACCATCTCTAGCTTACAACTGGCAAAATCACTGGGATTAAAGTCGGTAGCCGAGGGCGTCGAAGACCATGAAACGCTTTACTATCTTCGTCAAATTGGCGTCGACCTGTATCAAGGTTTTGTGCGCAGCCGCCCTGTTCCATTTGAGCAACTGGAAGCTTTGTTCTAATTCAATCTAAGCGGTATATGGCCTGCCCTCGCCGCTTAGATTTTGTTTGATGAATCACTTTGAAATGAATACCAAATCTTTCTCACAATACAATGTGCTCATTGTCGATGATGCGCCTATCGTAGTGCTCACATTACGAAACATGCTGACCAAACTCGGTTTCTCTGATAAACGCATTTTCACCGCTCGTCTTGCTAAGGGTGCGATTTCAATCGCCCATCAAGAGCGCATTGATCTGATCATTTGTGACTATAACTTTGGTCGCGGCATGAACGGCAAACAGCTCTTTGAAGAGTTAAAACACCTTAAGCTCTTGAGCCATGACACAGTATTTATTCTGGTAACAGGGGAAAGCTCTGCCACTATCGTGCGTGCGATCATTGAGCTCAAGCCCGACGAGTACCTACTTAAACCCTTTAACTCAATCACGTTAAAAGAGCGTATTTCAGGCGCAGTAAAGCGTAAAAACACCTTACAAGCCATCTATGAAGCAGAGCTGAAGAACGATGCTCACGCTGGCTTAGAGGCGTGCGACGAGTTAGCCCCCTTCCACCCAGAATACTTCTTCATTATTGAGAAGTTCCGTGCCGATTTCTTAACGCGCCTAAAGCTGCATCACGAAGCCAAAATCGTCTACGAACAAGTCATTGAACGCAAAGACGTTAACTGGGCAAAAATTGGCTTGGCGAACACGCTGGTCTCTCTGGGTGAAAACGACGAAGCACAACGCCTAGTACGTACCTTGCTAGAAGAGTCTCCTAACAATGTTGAAGTCCGTGAATGTGCCGCAAACTTCAACATGCTTAACCGTGAAGTGCCTAGCGCAATCAGACACTTAGAGCTAGCAAACAACTTGGTTGAAGGCAATTCAGAACGTGAACTGGTGATCGTTAACTTGTGCCTAGCAGAGCACGATTATCACTCAGCATTGCAGCACTATCACGCGTACATGGAGATCAACAAAGATACCTATCGCAACAACACCTTCTCTAAGCTGAACTTGATTCGAATTTTACTTTATTGTGTTCGAAAACTAGAAGGTCGCGAGGATTTACTAGCTCAGGCAAAAAGTCTGTTTAAATCCATCACTAATGGTCCTGAAAACAAGGCAATTAAAGACGAGTTGGATTTGATTGCCGCACACATTGCGATTGAGGAAAACCAGTACGTTGCAGCGTTTAAAGTGCTCAGTGATTTGTATCGTCGTAAGCCTTTCGCTCACTTTTATGCGCAGTTTCATCTCGCTTGGTTATTGCATGAGATGAACTTCGAATCTGAGTTTTCTCAAGCCATAACTTGGTGTTTTGAAAACCTACAAACCGACTCAAGCGATACGATTCTATCGAGTAAAATTGCCCTCGGTCGCTCTTTAGAAACCGACAACGCGGAGCGCCAAGCTTGGATGCAAGAACAGTACAAGAAGATTCGTGCAGCCGAGCAAGATTACCAAGCTTTGATCGACGCATTAATTGAGCTTCAAGCACGTTGTCCGCTGCTAAGAACCGTGTGTATTAACATCATCAAAGTGCTAACACGAGCTTTTCCGAGCAACAAATCGTCATTAGAGGTTGAGCTGCTGATCAAGCGCTGCGACAACATTGTGAAGCAATTGGTTTCTAGTGAAGAGCTTGAGAAGAGCGGCTACGACAAGTTTCTTTTTCTGGCTCAAGATCGATGTCAACAGATGTCTGTGGTGAACACTCCACCTACGCAACCAGAACTGGCAAACTAGACAGCAAAAAGGGGCACGATGCCCCTTTTATTTCGGATTACAGGTTGAAGAAACGATTAATCCAAGTCACCTCACCGAACGCAATCAAATCGTAGATAGTGAAGAACACTGCACAGATAACGGCAAGCTTCACCAATCGAATCGCAATTAACATCATAACTTCCCACTTATCTTCTTGTCTGAGTGTCGTTGATTCTTCGCAGTTTACTGGTTTTCTGAAGAACCACAACGTCCCATAAAGTGAATTTCTTTGTTTATAGAGAATGCAACTTCACAAAATCAAAGTGGCACCGCTAATCCTACGCGACAGTGATTAAATAAGTTTAAATTACATTAAATAAGATTATAAATAGTACAAAATGACTCACGTATTATTCTCAAATCACTTATCGTTGTGACACATTCGTAGCAGGTTCAATAAAAAACTCACCGAGTTGAATATCAAATCAAATGGAGAAGTGCTGTGTTATTTCCATTTTTACTTCTTTTGAATAGCCTTTTCTTCTTACTTATTTGTCTTCAGATTCAAGTTAAAGAAAACGAGCTTAGGTTAGATAAAGAAGATTACTCATTATGGTTAAACGATGAAAAGGTCATCAGTTTTCGTAATGGCAGTATAAATTTTCGGTTTATTTCTTATTTATTTGATAACCCAGGGCGCCAAATCACTATCTCGGAGCTAGAGCGCAATGTCTTTTTCGACAACAGCATCAACCTTAATAAGGTCATGCGAAATACAGGAATACCCGCAGACATTGCAAAACAACACTTCGAATTAAAGAAAGGACACATATTAATGCATAAAAAACGGACATCACCCAATCAATGATGTCCGCACGCAAGTACGTGAAATAAAACGGCAAGGTGACGCTACGCAACAATGTGACTATAACGTCCACGCCATTCTCTAATATTATTTTGTGCTCTTTTGTGTCGAGGCTCACTCAGAGAATTTCTGAGAATAAACAAAGACTCTTCGCAAAATAAATAAAAACGTTATTGAGGATTAATAATATGAACAGAAAGAAACTTATCTTCCTATTTTCCCTATCTTTTTCAGGATGGTTTTTCTCAGGCTTTCTGCTTTATAACTATATGGAAGAACAGCGAGATCATTTAGAAAGTATGGTGAGCGAAAACGCCTATAACATCGTGGCTCAAGCGATTCAGGAAGATAAATCTCAAGAAGACATTATCGCAAGCATGGAGTTTTGGTTCGAAAATAAGTGGACAGCACAAACTGGCTCAGTAACCACGCTTTGCAAATTTGGCAGGGATAAACTCAAACGCATTTTGACTGACGAAGGGGTAACCACAGTATGCCGACTCAATCTTTAAAAGTAACCCCACTGACCATATTAGTAGTAATACTGAGTTTCTCAGGTTGGATAACGTCAGCCTACTTGTACATAGAAACAACTAAACAAACACAGTATATGGCAGAAGCAAAGCTCTTTAATGCCTACAATATTCTCTCAGGCGCCCTCGGCTCGGCCTCCTCAGAGAGTGAATTGCACAACATTATTAATGAATGGAGAGTGAAAGGTTGGAGCGCGCAAACAGGATCGCTCACAACCATTTGCGACAACAACGCTGCACTATTGGTAAATCTAAACCCAGTAATAGATGAACCAGTCTCAGAACACATCTGCCAAACCAATGAACAATACATGCATCGACCTTAAAACATAGCAGTTTCAAAGCTTGAGATAGGCGGTTATCAATGAAAAACAACCTATCTTAAAGTGCTCAGAGAAGCGTGATAAGTTTGTATGGCCCACTTTCATTCAAAATTCAGTGCAATGAATTCTTTGACGTTATTAAACGTTGTTTAATTCCCTTCTCCCTCCCTCTCGTATCTATACTTTAAATAGTGTTTTGATAAGTCCCAGTGGTAACACAAGGAGGGCTGTATGAAACAGATACGATTGTGGCTTCTTCCTCTACTCTTGTTTGCCAGCCAAGCGCTAGCGAGCACCGTTTGGGTATTGCCAGTCAAAGGCGCGATTGGTCCTGCTCTGAGTGATTATCTGTCGCGAGAGATTGAAGAGGCTCAGCAAAACGGCGTCGACCTCATCATTCTAAAAATGGATACCCCCGGCGGACTTGATAGCTCAATGAGAGACATTATTCACGCCATCACCACCTCTTCCGTGCCCATTGCAACTTGGGTTGGTCCGTCAGGCTCTCGGGCAGCCAGCGCTGGCACCTACATTCTGCTGGCTAGTCATGTCGCTGCGATGGCAGAAGCCACCAATTTAGGCTCAGCTACGCCTGTTTCACTTGGCGGTGCACCACAGCAACCTTCGAGTGCCGACGACAAAGACAATGACGAATCGAGTGATGAATCATCAGGTAAAAACTCCGATAAAGTACCCGCCAAAACCGCAATGGAAAAGAAAGTCATTAATGACGCCAGAGCATATATCAAAGGCTTGGCTCGCTTGCATGGCAGAAACGCAGAGTGGGCAGAGAAAGCCGTCAGCGAAGCTGCAAACATAGACGCTTCAGAAGCGCTAGAGTTAAACGTTATTGATTACATTGCTAACTCTCCCGAAGACTTGGTTAGCACTATTAATGGCACAGAGGTAAAAGTGAACGGCAAGCCATATAAGCTGACGTTAGATAACCCAACGTGGGTCGAGCGCGTCCCCGACTGGCGTGCCGAGATGTTGGCGGTGATCACGAATCCTAACGTGGCTTACATCCTGATGCTGATTGGTATTTACGGGCTGTTATTAGAGTTCTACAACCCTGGCATTGGCTTGCCAGGTGTGCTCGGTGGGATATGTTTGTTGCTCGCCATGTATGCCCTACAAATGATGCCTGTGAATTACGTTGGTTTAGGGCTACTGCTGCTCGGTATTGCTCTGATGATTGCTGAGGCCTTTAACCCGAGCTTTGGCATACTTGGCTTAGGTGGCGTCGTTGCGTTTGTTCTCGGCTCAATCTTCCTAATGGACAGTGACATCCCTGGCTTCCAAATCGCTCTGCCACTAATCATTGGTATCGCTGTTTTCTCTGCTGGCTTAATCGTTATTACCGTTGGCTTGCTTCTTAAAATTCGCAGCAAAAAAGCCACCACCGGACTAGAAACCTACCCGGGTAAACTCGCTGTTGTGAGCGATGATTTTGTTGATGGAACTGGGCTTGTCCAACTGGATGGGGCTTTGTGGCAAGCCAAAGCTGATGCACAGCTCAAACAAGGAGACCACGTCACCGTGGTAACCATAAAAGGGTTGATCCTAACCGTGAAACCCTGTGACCGCCCTAAGGAATAGGAGGCGCTTATGATGCTCTACACTGTTGCCGTTATCATTGTTTTATTGGTTGCACTGGCAACGCAAATGTTCAAGGTGCTGCGTGAGTACGAGCGCGGCGTGGTGTTCTTCCTCGGTCGTTTCCAAGAAGTAAAAGGACCGGGCTTGATCATCTTAATTCCTTTCATTCAACAAATGGTTCGGGTCGATTTACGCACCATTGTTTTGGATGTTCCGACTCAAGATTTGATCACCCGTGACAACGTATCGGTCAGAGTCAATGCCGTGGTTTACTTCCGAGTTGTGGACCCACAAATGGCAATCAACAATATTGAAAGCTACAGCGATGCCACCAGCCAGCTTGCGCAGACAACGCTGCGTTCTGTGCTTGGTCAGCATGAATTGGATGAGTTGCTTTCTGAACGTGAACGCCTCAACAAAGATCTGCAATCCATCCTCGACCAACAAACTGACGATTGGGGTATCAAGATCGCAACGGTTGAGGTGAAACACGTTGATCTTAACGACAGCATGGTGCGCGCCCTCGCCCGCCAAGCCGAAGCAGAACGTAACCGCCGTGCGAAGATCATCCACGCAACCGGTGAATTGGAAGCATCCAATAAGCTAAAAGAGGCGGCAGAAATGCTTAACGAAGCACCTAACGCCTTACAGCTTCGATACATGCAGACGCTCACTGAAATCACCACAGACAAGACATCGACCATCATCTTCCCGATGCCGATTAATCTCGTAGAAGCAGTCTCCGATATCGCCAAAACAGTGAAGAAAAATCAGGGAGAGTCGCAAGAGGGGAAAGAGTAAGCCTAGTAGCCGCTATAGAGGCAAGTAGAAAAAGGAAAAAGAAAAAAGGGAGTAGCTGTGTTCTACTCCCTTTACGAATTCAACATTGATTGAACTTAAGCGTCGGTGCACTCTTTTTTCATTATGGCTAATCCCGTCTCAAAGCAGTGACGCCACGCGTACTCGACCCTTTCATCAAAGTCAGGATCACATTGGGCAACGGTTTCTAACAGGCTTTCAAACCAGACATCGATATCTTCAGGGGCTACGCCTATATTGTTGTGTCCGTGCTTATTGCCGTATTTACGCATCATGTCACGAGCGTCTGTTGAGGTGTCTGCCATCATCACAAACACGATAGAACCTTTGAGCATCCGGATTTGCTTTTTCATGTCCACCCCATCGAACTTTTGTCTGAAGTTTTCGCCTTTCGACCAAAAGTTCTCATAGAACAAATCAAAGAAGTCCTCATGGATTACGCAGCGTTCGTAACTGTCGTTAAATACCTCGATTACGTTCATACCCTAGCCTCCAACCAACTTATCTATTTTCATTATGAATGTAATTTGATAATCCTACCAAGCTCGTTGGTGGTTTCTGCGATTTCTGAACGTCGGAGTGCGGAGAATGCTAATCTGCCTTTTAGGCGTTCAAATTCGATTTTCAATAAAAAATAGAAAGTGATTTAAACGAAACACGTATTATCAATTCGATAAAAGTCGATATTATGGACTCACTTTCGAGGTACGCATGGTTGTCGATGCTAAGCGCATCCTCATTTGTCTAATAATATTAAGAGGATATAAACGTGTCTCATCAAATCATTACAGACCTAAACAACCGTTACACAGCTAAAAAATACGACGAAGAGAAACGCATCTCTCAAGAAGATATGGCAATCATCAAAGAAGCAATCCGCCTATCTGCGTCTTCTATCAACTCTCAGCCTTGGAAATTCATCGTAATTGAGAGCGACGAAGCGAAACAGCGTTTCCACGACACGTTTGCTAACATGCACCAGTTCAACCAACCGCACGCTAAAGCAGCATCTCACACTATTCTGCTAGCGTACGATCCAAAATTCACTAAAGAGAAATTCGCGAAGCGTGTTGATGCTGAAGTAACTTCTGGTCACCTACCAGCAGACATGTACGACATGTTCATGGGTGCTTACGCATTTGCTGAAGCAAACACAGATGAGAACGGCTACAACGGCGGCTGGACTAAAGCGCAAGTTTACATCGCACTTGGTAACCTACTGCACACACTAGCGCGTCTAGGTATCGACTCTACTCCAATGGAAGGTGTTGACCCAACACTGATCGGCGAAGAGTTCAAAGCAGAACTAGACGGTCACGTATGTGAAGTTGCACTAGCAATCGGCTACCATAAAGACGGCGAAGACTACAACCACGGTCTACCAAAAGCGCGTCTAAACATGGATGACGTAATCACTACTCTTTAATGAGTAACGCCTCCTAGCTCCTTGGTTCCTAGCCTAGAGCTTAGCTATCTAAATCATTGTTCAAATTGAAAGAGCCGTACTTCTTAGTTTCTCAGTCTAAGAGTACGGCTCTTTTTTTGTCTAAAATCCACTGCCAACATTAACGTAGATCGCGTTTTCTTCATCGCTTATCGCGTAGTCCATTCCTAAGTGCAATCCATAGCGGCGAGCAATCTGATAACGAAAGCCGACGCCACCCGCTTTTACTTTGTTTTCCTTTTCTTCAGACTCTTTTTGAATCGCTTTGCCTTCGCCATAAAAAGCAGAGACTTTCCAACGGTGAGTGATGCTGTAAGTGAGCTGACCTTGTAGCGTTTCGATTTCATCCCCTTGATAACGGTAAGAGGAGACACCTCGAAGCGATACGTAAGGCTTTGCCGTTGGAGATACAAATAGGTCATCTTGTTCGAAGCGCTGGTAGTTTCCTGCTAAACCAAGTGTCCACTTTTCAGCCAAAGGAATGAAACCTTCCCCTTCGAGATTGAGATTACGATAGTTGTAATCACTGCCGATGGCATCATCGTAGAACATGTAATCGGCACTGATCCTAGCGCCTTTGGTTGGAAAAAAGAGATTATCTCTTGTGTCGTATTCCAGCTCTAATCCCAAACCCGATGTGAGATTCTCGTCCCCTAATGTCAGTTCCATGATGGTTTCAACGATTTTGTTGTCCGACTCAACCTTAGACTTTGCCAATAACTGTTTTACACCAACCATGATAGGCGTGTCTGCAATGCGCACTTGCACCTTTTGTGAGAGCGCGGCAACCGAGGTGGTGGTGCCAAATCTTAAGTCTTTTTGAATTGGGCCAAACGATAACTGTTTATACAAGTCCAGATTTGCAACCCCAAAGCCACCAATACCGATGTAGCGAACGCGGTCATTGAGCCATGAATGACGATGTCCTCCAAAGACAAACCATGTGCCATTTTCTGTCCCTAAAGCGCCGGCAACGGTCATTGCAGCAGGAACAAGTTGTGCACCACCATCAATCGCTTCTAGTGCCGCTTGCTTGCGCTTGTTTTTCTCTTCTTCTGTTTCATGGAGAAACAGTCCTGCAACTCCACCACCATAACCAACGGCAGGTTCAGTAATAAAAATGGGAATAGGCAAAAATCCGTGGGCGTTTTCTGCAATGTAGTGCCCCATATCAAATTGTCCGTCAATTGGGTCATAAAATGAGGCGAGAGATGGAAATGCCAATAAGACGGATGTAGAAAGTAACGCACCTTGGCGTTGGCGATTCATAAAAAATCCTCAGATAAAAAAAGCCGGGCAGTAACGACCCGGCTGAAAATTCTGCATCCGTGCAGCAGACATATAGATAAAACACTTTTTGCTCTGGGTGACCCCATTCGCAAGGCTAGATTAAGGCAAAATAGTGATATCCCATACTCTCGTATAGAGGGTGTGATCCTTCAAAACTTCTAGCCGGATATTTCGAGTCAGATAAAACGAAAACAAGGCTCGAAATGAGCCTTGTTGGAATGAAATGAGTCTTTGGAATCAGCGACGAAGGCTGTCTTCGAATCGCTGACGATAGTTATTTATCACGGTCATTAGCGAATGCTTGATATCACCAACCTGTTTGGAATGCGGACACCATAGTGCAAAACCAAACTTGAAACCTTCAAGCATCTCAGCAGATTCGACAGGTTCAATCGAATGGTTGGCAAACTCAGTGTTAGCAAAGGTTTTAGGCAGTAGCGCCCAACCCAAGCCCGCTTCGACCATTTTTATTACTAGGGCAAGCTGATCGACTTCTTCGTTATCAGAACTAACGATGATCTTCTCCGCCATGCCTTCTTCGATAAATGAGCGTAAGACAAATTGCTTGCTGCTTTTCAATGCGGTTAAGACTTCATCTTTCTTCAACTTAGACAGCTCACCACCTTTTTGTGCAAAAGGGAAAAACTCGAAATGCCCAAGGAAGGTGGCATCAAAACTGTGCATCGCCTGACTATCATGAACATTCACGATGCCGAAGTGGAACTCACCACTAGCGATCCCTTTTTTGATGTCCTGTTTATTCCGGACAAAGAAGTTCACTCGCATTAACGGGAAATCACGTAACAATTGCTGGCGAATTTCAACCAAAGCACGATGCGGAATCACACTAGAATAGGCGATATTAACGCTTTCTAATCCACCGTAAGAAAGACTCAGTGCGACTTTATCGAAAGTACGAGCCTGTTCGATGGTTTGTTTAGCATAGTGGTACAGATGGTGACCATCTTCTGTTGGCTCTACCGATCGCCCGACTCGTTCAAACAAGTTAACCGCAAGTTGGTCTTCAAGATTGGTGATCACCTGCCCTATTGTGGTTCGGTGCTTATTGAGTTTGACCGCCGCCTTACTGAATGAAAGCTGTTCATAAACGGTCACGAACGCGAGAAGTTGTTCAAAACTAAAATTCATAGGTTGTGCTTACTTTTTAGAGTTATCTAATTAAATTATCACAAGATAGTAGAATTGCTACTCGGTAACGGTAACAAGCTGCGTTTGAATTCCTTCTCGAGGACATAAAAAAACCTACTAAAGTCAGTAGGTTTCTTCCATCTTAGTTGTACTCAACAACGCGAGCCAAATAGTTAAATTCACCCGAGTCACCATGGTAATCGCGGTAAACATCCACACTAAAATACTTAGGTTGATCGGCTTGAATGTGGTCAACGATCTTCTGTTCTAATGACGCTAGCGTTTCACCGGTTTGCGAATACACAAACTGCTTGTTCACTTTTTCCAATTTGCGTTGCTTTGCTTCTTTGTGTGAGACATAGTTGTTGATCTCTTCCCACTTACCCACGTACTCGACTGCCACGTAACTCGAGTTCTCATCAATCATGATAAAGGCTGCACCTTCTTCTTTAATTGCAGACAGTTGCTGCATATCACTGTCGACTTTTTGCTGGTCAAGGTGAGCACCACTTTGTGCAAATGCAGTCGCAGAAGCAGTAAGCATCATTAACGTTAGAACGGCTTTTTTCATTGTGTTGTTTTCCTGTATTAAGGGAGTTCAGTCACCCAAAGTTGTCCTTGGGTGGCTTTTTTGAATCCATATTCGTAAATCGTTAGCAAGTAATGTTGGTCGAACATGTCTTTCGTCACTTTGGCGTATCCGAAGTCTTGGTCGATGTAAGTAAACTGCATCTCGATATCGTTGATTTCACTGATGTATTTCATTCGATACAGATCACCACGAGTTTGCGCTAACGTAAGGCTTGAGACGCTTTTTGAGACCAAATCCAAACCTTTGTCTTTTAGTGGTCGATACGGTGCTTTCAATGCACCATTGCGAATCACATCTAGCTGAGGCGCTTTTTCTAACTCCAGAGCCTCTGAGATTTGTTGATAGTTGAAGTTAGACGGATTAAAGAACACCTGCGCTACAAGACCACCATCTACGTGTAACTCTTCAAGTGTCTCCCCATCATGTTCAACATCGATAAATTGTGGAGGGAAAACACCAGGGATCGATGCACTTGCGGCAAGCACTTTGTAGATCAATTCTGATTTGTCCGCTAAGTCACTATTCGCAATCGCGCCGATGTTCCAAATTACTAATTCACCTGAATCAAAATGGGTACTACCGATAAAGAGGCGTTTACCATTGCGATGTTGCTGTGCCATCGCCTCAATCATTGGCTCAGGGTAAGCGTCCGCAATGAAGTCATAGAGGTTCTCGCCATCGGTAAACGCGTCTTTAAACAGTGTGTTTAAAAAGTTCTTTTTACCCAGAACGCTTTTGTCGTTGATATTGAGCATGACTTCTTTCATCTTTGGCATTGCATCACCACCGATGAAAACAAATGGCGCAATTAACGCACCTGCGCTGATGCCCGTAATGATGGCGTAGTCTTTCAGCTCACCCTTTTCCTGTAAGCCCATCAAAACGCCAGCACCGTACGCGCCGTTTACGCCACCACCCGATAAGGCCAAAATATTGAGCTGTTCACCTTCTACTTTGATTGGTGTGGTTTGATTGTGTGCCGAATAAAGGAAATCGGGAGCCTCATTGGCCCACATTCGAAGCGGTTCTTTCGGTGTCGAGTTTGCGATTTCAACATCTTTATAGTTGCTTGGAGAAACGCGGACATCTAGCGTATGGGGTGAACTGCAAGCCACTACCAAGAGCGAGAGTGCTATCGTTACACCAGAGGAAATTAAACGATTCATAGTCAGTCTCATTTAATGTTCTCTGGCGTATGACCAGAGACTCAGTTTGAAGTTAAATGGGTCAAAATGAAGTCCGTTTCGTTGTGTGGAGGTACTATAGCTAAGCGCTTCAAAACGCTGTAATCGCAGATGTAGGACGCTATCCATCAATGCAATAACGCACAGATTTTATAGCGTCCTGCCTAGCTTCTAATCATCACTTTACGTATCCATCTGTGCCTTAGCACTAGGCGATTTTCACGACATTAAACTCATGCGTCGGCTCGACAAATTCGTATTGGCCGTTGATCGTCTGCAGTTCCCATGTGCCATAACCTTTGGTGATCTCTAATACACCATAAACCGCATTGTGAGCATGACGAAATGCAGCGACAGGAGACATCTTCTTCACTAAACAAGAAGTGAAAATTGCAGAAATCAAATCCCCAACGCCCACGGGTTGTTGGTCAAATTCAATACTTGGGCGTTGAGCTAAATAACACGCTTTCGGTGTCGTTAAGATCATACTGAAGGCATCATCTGTTAGCGCATGCAGGTGTTTCACCAATACCATTTTTGGTCCCAGCTCTAGGGCTTTTTTACATGCAGTGACCGCATCATAAAGGGAGTCAATTTTCACGCCCGTTAGCTCACTCAGTTCAAACTGGTTTGGAACAATCACATCAGCGATGGGCAACAAACTATGGCTGATCGCTTCTTTGACGCCGTCCTCTACAATGCAGCCTTTATCTGGATCACCCATCACTGGGTCGCACACGTAAAGCGCGCTGTGGTTACGCGATTTAACTAAACTGACGGCTTCAGCGACGGCGCGGCATTGCTCTGCGCTGCCTTGATAACCGGACAGTACCGCACCGCATTCACTGAGCTTTTCAATATTGTCCAAACCGCGCATTAATGAACGAATATCGTCAGAGCCGAATCGCTGTCCCGTCCAGCCTTGTTGGTATTGCGTATGATTTGAGAACTGAACCGTGTGGATTGGCCACACTTCGAGGCCCATTCTCTGCATTGGAAAGACTGCAGAGCTGTTTCCTGCGTGGCCATAAACCACATGAGATTGAATAGAAATAATGCTTTTCATAAGTCACTCTTAATTGGGAAGTTTGTTAGCTTGGCGACTAAATAAACACAATGCAGCTCACTGTGCTTATTTGGTCGGAATAGCCTCGACAATGCCGAGGCTTATTCTTAATCAGGCTGGATTAATTAGCCTTGGAACTCAGCAAAGTACTCATCCAACACTTTGCGTGTTGCACGACCGATAAGCTCGTATTCGTGGTGAGTAAGGTTTGCTAACGAAACTCGAACTGATGCATGCACTACATCGAAGCCTTGGCCTGGAAGTAGGATAACGCCGGTTTCATGTGCAAGGCGGAACAGGAAGTCTTTGCCCTTCTCGCTCGCTTTGAACCATTCAACGAAGGCTGGTCCGTACAATTTGCCGCCCAAAGTGTCGAGCTCAAGCAGTGTGTAGTAATCCACACGATCTTTGTTTTCTTCAATTTCTACACCCATGTTTTTGTACAGAGTTTTGTAACGCTCACGGATGATGCGTTTACATGCTTCTTTGTAGTTTTGTTCTGAGTCCATCAAGCAGTTCAATGAGAACAGTGCCATTTGAACTTGTTGAGGAAGAGACAAGCCTGCTGTGTGGTTAAGCGCTACGCTGCGGCTGTCTGCTACGATACGGTCAATAAACTTAATCTCACGAGGTTCCGGAGTCAGCGTTTTGTAACGATCGTCCAACTCAAGTTGACGCGCTTCAGGAAGGCTGCCCATTGCATCGTCAAACACGTTGTTGTGTTGAATCGCAATCGAGCCTAAACGCCAGCCTGTTGCACCGAAGTACTTAGAGAACGAGTAAACACAAAGCGTGTTGTATGGCAGTTTCGCGAACAGTGAGACAAAGTCGTCCGCAAATGTGCCGTATACATCGTCAGTCACAATGAACAGGTCGCTACGTTCGTTGTTCACGAAGTTTGATAGGTTATCCAGAGTTTCATCCGAGAACTTCACAGACGCAGGGTTTGCTGGGTTCACGACACAAAGCAGTTTGATGTCTGTATCTGCAAGCTTTTCGATTTCAGACATCGGCAGTTGCCATGTTGTCTCATCCAGACGTAGCTCAACGATTTCCAGTTCGTATTCACTAAGCTCTGGAATCTCTAGGTACGGCGTAAAGATTGGAGTGATTAGCGCAACCTTGTCACCTTTCTTCAATAGACCGTTGTTGAACATAGTTTGGAAGGTGTACGTCATAGACGCCGTACCGCCTTCAGTTGCAAACAGATCAAAGTCTGTTGTCATTGGCATTGGGCCGTACATCTCTTCTGCAATGTATTGCTTCACAACGGTTTCGATGTTCGTCAACATACGTGGTGGCACTGGGTAGTTACATGCAAGGTATGCGTTAACCAGTTCATTCAAGAATGCTTGTTTCTCTAGGCCCAAACGGTCTTTTGCGTAGCTCAACGACTTTTCCAAGAACTGCACGCCTTGGTCTTGTTTGTTGTTGCTTGCAAACGTGTCGAAGCGCTCAACAATGCCCACACCATCTGGAATGCCACCGAAACCACCATCTAGGTATGAGTAAGTGCGCTCAGCTTCCAATACTGCGAATTCACCTAAACGAATGAACGCTTTACGTGGTAGCGTCGCTAGAAAATTAGGGTTACCACGGCCTGCATCTAATAACGCGCGGTCAGGAACAGTTTGTGCCACTTCAATAAGTTTATCTTTTAATTCAAATGGGCTTAAATCTGCAAATTTTGAAAAATCGATTGTTGTGTTTTGCGTAGTCATAATATTTACCTGAATCTATTATTTACTTAAATTTTGATAATACTTTCCCTATCGCCTATTTAATTAGGCGATAAGTGTGTTCGAATTTATTTGAATTACATGCCTGCGTTTAAAGTAATAATCCCGACAATAATTGGACCCCATAGGGTAAGCAGTACATTGGCGACTGCATAAGTCACGGTGAATGAGAATACTGGCGTTGCGTTGCCTGTTTTTTCCATTAAAGCCGCGAATGCTGGGTTTGCACTTCGTCCACCTGTAACACAACCTAGTGCTTCAACTGGGTTCTTAATCTTCAATACAAAGTATGAGAAGAAGAACGAAATAAACTGAGGAATAATGGTCACAGCCATACCAAGGAACAACAGAGACATACCGTGCTCTTTGATGGTGTCGACCGCTTGAGGGCCTGCCTCTAGGCCAACAATGCCCACAAATGCTGCCAAACCGAAATCTCGAATGAAGTTCGCCGCACCTTCTGGGAACTGAGCAACGTGGGGATTGCGGCTACGCAACCAACCGACGATCAAACCTGAGATCAAACAACCTGCACCAGAACCGATGGTGACGGGAATACCTGCAATCTTAAAGCTAATGAGACCAATCAATAGACCAAGCACCATACCCATACCAAGCACAATGAAATCCGTCATGGTTGCAGAGCCCATACGTTGACCGATGTTTTTCTCAACGCGATTAATGTCGTTTGCTGTACCTGTAAGCTGGATGACGTCGTTTTTCTTCACCACAAGATCCGGCGTCATTTCGATAGAGCTGCCTTCACGAATGTAATCCGTCACATAAACGCCTCGCATTGAACCTTGGTTCGAAGCCTCTTTGATCTCTTGCAGCGACTTACCAATCAGTTTGCGGTTGTCTGCGATCAGTTGACGGTTTTCTTCAATAACTTCATAGCCTTCTGGAAGTGCAATCTCGTTGTCAGCCAAACCATCTTGCAGCTGATGTACCGCATTACGACGACCTGTTACAACAATGACATCCCCTTCTTTCAGTGCTGTGAACTTGTCCACTCCTAGCACTTTGCCATCACGTTGAATCAATTCAATACAAGCAGCTAGAGCGTGTTGGTTTAACTGAGCTAGGGTTTTGCCTGCTAGCCCGCCATCTTTGCTCACTTTAAATGCTCGTGTAACCAGCGCGGTTACTGCGTTGAATTCACCCGGCGCTAGATCGCGCTTACCATTTGAGTTTTTCTCTTCTAGAGCAATCGCTTCTGCTCGGATATCCCACTTCATCAGTGTTGGGAATACCCATGTCACCATAAGAATTGGACCAAGCGAACCAAAGATGTACGTAACTGCGTAGCCTACTGCGACGTTGGTCTGCATTAGGTGTTTCGCCTCTTCTGTCACACCACCAAGACGTGCGATCGCATCACCCGCTGTACCGATGATTGCCGATTGAGTCAAACCACCCGCTGCAAGACCTGCTGCCGTACCTCTGTCTAGATCAAACATCCAAGCTGCCGCTAACACACAAAGCAGACCTGAAACCGTCATAACCACGGCAGAAAGTAGAATGTTGATGGTTCTAAAGTTCAATGCTTTGAAGAACTGCGCACCACCTTGATACCCTACTGCGTAAATAAAGAGCGCAAAGAAAATGCTTTTTACGCCGGGATCAATATGAACACCAAATTGCCCAATAATTACACCCATTAATAATGTTCCGGCAACACCGCCAAGAACAAATCGACCAATGGTAATTTTACCAACCATATAACCGAGAGAGAGCGTAATAAAGAGAGCAACAAATGGTGCCATGTCAAAAAGGTTAGAAATAATTTCCATGACAATTTTACTCTTATTAATAAATATAAAACTCAAATAATCTAACGAATAATCTTTCACTCATATTTGTTGGATTATTTAATTTAAAAAGCATCTCGTTTGCTTCGAAGCGAATATTAGGAACAAAAACTCACAACTCGTAATCCCATTTGATGGATGAAACCATCACTTCGCATATTAAAAAGCGAACATTGAACAATAATTGTCGAAAATTTAATAACTTAGTGTTCTGCAATGAACATCAAATAAATCGGAAAATAATTTTATTTTTGTTATCGCTCTTCAAAAAGCGGTTTGGTTGCATCATTCCCTCTATATAGCGCATAACACCTTTCGTTTGATGGATTAGATCCTCCAAAAGCGATTATCACGGATGCCATCATTTGCCTTATCTTTCCATTCATCAAGTTAATAGAGAAAAACACCATGAACTCAATGCCACATGAACTTGTGTGGGGCGAAGTTTACTTCCCACCCTTGTTGCTGGTTATTGCATTGGCTTACATGCTCACCATTTTGGTCGGAACCGTTGCTACAAAACTGGGTATCCACAAATACGTTGCATTTCCTGCACTCGCAGAGCTGAGCCTAATTGTGATTTTTACTGGCGTTATTGGTCGATTCATTACCATCTTTTGAGGCAAATCCCGTGATTAAACGTTATCTCATCACATTGCTACTGCTTTGTGCCGCTGGCAGTGTGATTTTCAGCTATTACCAGTCGTACTCAAGCAGTCCTTGGACACGAGACGGTCAAGTCAGTGCATACATTGTCTCAATCACGCCGCGTGTGACAGGACAAGTCATTAACGTGTATGTCGAAGACAACTCGCAAGTGACACAAGGCGATTTACTGTTTGAGATCGACCCTAGCATCTATAAAGCCGCATACCACAAAGCGTTGGCGACTCAAAAGCAAGCGGTCGCTCTGTTAGCAAAAGCAAAAAACGAAGAGCAGCGAGCACTTAAATTAGAAAAGCGCACCCCTGGAGCCGTACCCGTACTGACATTGAACAACCTAAACAATGCGGTAGAAACGGCGGTGGCCAACGTAGAACTCGCAAAAGCCAATGTAGAGGAAGCAAAACTGAACCTTGATTACACCAAGGTTTATGCTCCAACGAATGGTTACATCACTAATTTGAACTTACGTGTCGGTTCTCAAGTGGTCGCCAACTCTCCGGTCGTTGCCTTAATCGATGAAGACAGCTTCTGGATAGAAGGTTACTTCAAAGAAACAGATCTGGTAGGCGTCAATCCTGAAGATACTGCTTATGTAACCTTGATGATGCACAACGATGTGCAACTAAAAGGTGAAATAAAAAGCATCGGCTACGGTATTGCAAAGCAAGATGGCAGCACAGGCAACGATCTCCTGCCAAATGTCAATCCGAACTTCCAGTGGATTCGATTGGCTCAACGTATTCCCATCAAAGTAAAACTGGATGAACTGCCAGACGATCTGCAACTTCGCGTGGGTATGACGGCTTCTATCAAAATCATTAAATAATTCGGTGATTGTTATGTTCAGCGCCTCTACCAAAGAAGCGATCAAAGCTGCGCTCTCTATCGTTATCGCGATCTGTCTTGCCCTATGGTTTCAATGGGAGAAACCTTACTGGGCGGCAATTGCGGTCGCGGTGATGGCATTGAACGAAAGCTTCGCACACTCGATAAACAAAGGTAATAACCGATTGCTGGGAACCTTATTGGGCATCGGTTATGCCTTCTTTCTTATCGCGATGTTCTCTCAAGACCGCTTTTTGTTCCTCACCTTCTTCACCTTGTTTTTGGGTGTGTGCATATTTATGTCGAGCGACGAGAAGTACGGCTATGTGTTTACGATAGGTTTTGCAGTGTGCTCAATTGTCGCCTGTATGGGTGGTTTTGATAATCAAGCAACATTCCACTTCGCCGTCCTTCGTATGCAGGAGACGATTCTTGGCGTGATCACCTTCTCGGTGGTGTATCGCTTAGTGTGGCCAGTAAACACGGAACAAAACTTCATTCAGCGTTTTGAGACAAGCCGTGAGGTGATGCTTAATGCCATGAATAACCCTCACGACATTGATATCGAAGCTCTGGAAACCAATACTGCCAACATAGAAAAAATGTTCCAATTGATCGGTTTACCGCTTACTGGTAGCTACCGTTTAAAAGAGCATCGTCAGCTATGGTGCGCACGTTTAAATGAGATGGCACAGATCCAAGAGCGATTGCTAGAACAAGCAGACAAGCCGCAAAGCAGTGAGATCGATTGGCCAACGCTGGTACAGCAACTTCAAAGCTTTGATATTAAAAAGCCAAGTACATCGCTCATCGGTCACGTCGCTTTTGTCGTGCGAGGCGATAAAAATTCAATCTGGCATCATGAGCACCGGACCTTCATCCAGCATTTGAATGAAGACGGTAGAAAGGTACTGCAAGGCGTCTCCATGTTCGTGACATCACTGCTGATCTGGATTTACCTTCCTGTTCCCGGTGGATTCATTTTTCCGATGCTGGCAGGTGTGTTCTCATCACTCGTTCCAACCATGCCGCCAAGCATTATTAAAGATGCGTTCTTTGGGGTGATAGGTACGGGAACTGTGATCCTTCTGCAATACATTTTCTTAATGCCAATGATGACCGAGCTATGGCAACTTGCCTTATTTTACTTCATCAACATCATCGTGATTTGGAAGGTCTTTTCCACACCAAAACTGATGGTACATAGAATCCTAGGTATTAACTTATTGGTTGTTTTGACATCGGGTGCGCTCAACTTAACCCCTGCGTACCGAATTGAAACGCCATTGCTGATGCTGGTAAACATTATGATCATTTTGATGATTGCCAAGTTGTTTACCGATCTGTTCCGTGTTCGCGTTACAGCTTAAGCGTCACATCCGTTCTTGAAACTAAAGCCCTGCATTGCTTTTGCTCTGCGGGGCTTTTTGCTTTGTTCGCTGCCCTATTCCTGCCTCACCCATAAAGCGAGGATAGTATCCATCAAAAGCGATTAACGGGATTTCTCTAGCCCCCATAAAATCCTCTCATTGATTTACGAAATGCAATTAAAAACACTGCATTCACAACGTCAATCACAGCAAACGCATCTATCTAACTGAACAAGAAGTTCAGTGACACATTAACTGTCTGAGTCTCGAAGGTCTGAGGCTATTCAGAGTGGAAATCGTCATGAGTTTTTTTGAAATACGCGCTAGCAAGACATCTTCTCTTACTGTTCTAGCGAGCGCACTAATGCTTACTACCCCCACTTTTAGCTTCGCCGCAGAAGAGACAACTTACAACGAAGTCATGGAACAAGGTCGAGCGCTATTCGACAAGTACGGTATCAGCCGTGATCTACCGAAACTGGCCATCAGTTCTCTAGTACAAGGCGAGCACTTGGTAGAGCATGCTCACCGAACCGTTCAAATCGGCAACGAGGTCCGTGATTCTTCGGTGTTCCTTGTCAAAAACACAGACAGCAAGGGCAATATCGATCTACGCATCAAATACAACCCTGAAGAGTTGGATAAAAACGAAAAAGTGCTCGATGAAATCGAAGCCTTCACGCGCACAGAATATCGTCTACGTAACTATGCAGAGAGCTTTGATTCTTCATCGGTGCGAGCTAAAGAAGATCCAAACGGCAATGTCGTTGTCAGCTTCAATTACTCAAAATACGGACTTCCACAAGACATCGCCTATTTTCGTTTCTTAAGCGTCGATATCGAACTCGTTAACGGTGAACCAAAACGCATGGTCATCACTAACGACAAGCCGTTCACACACCACAAATACAAAGTGGATACGTACCATCAAGAGATCCGCTTTCAAAAGCTGGATTCTGGCAAGCTTGTGATTGCGAGCAAACACACTGAAATTGTTGGCTCAAGCAAAAACAAACCACTGAAAATGGTCAGCACTCTTAAACCCGTTGCCATCTATGAGGATGACCTAGGCGTACAAGTGCTGGATGAGAAACGCTTAAACGAAGTGTCCGACCCTCGCATGCAAGAAGCCAGTGTAAAACTTGATCGTATCTTCCCGTTAATGGGCGATATGGTGCGTCGACAAGGTATCGACTTGCCTCTACCGTTTGGTGTGTCAATGGCTTACCGTAACCAAGATATGAACATCCCATTTAATGACTTCACTATTGATGGCGTGCGTTTAAACGACCTATTCGACCCAGAAGACACCGTCGGGATTGTGAACGCAGAGAGTTTCAGTGTTCGTGGTGACGTCAATATCCTTCCTTTTTGGAACGTGTTTGGTTACGTCGGCAAAATCAATGTCGATGCGAACGTGGATGCGGGATACACAGGCGAAGGTGGCCAGTATCTAAAAGACAAGCTTAATGATCGTCTACCGGGCTTAGGCGACAAGTTTTGTGATGGTTTGTCTGCCCTATGTAATCGCGGGCGACTGAACGTGCCAATTCACCTTGAATACGATTTGCGCGGTGTCGGTACAACACTCTCGGTTGGTTACAAAGAGTTCTTTGCTTCTGTGACTGGCACGTACTCTCAGACACGTTTAAAAGGCTTGGATGATTGGGGTGACGGCATTGTTACCGTTCAACCGATGCTTGGTTATCAGTTGGTCGACTACCGTACCCAGTTCTTTGTCGGTGCTGAATATCAAGGCTTGGACTCTCGTATGGATGGCCGAGTAAAAACCGGTGATATCGAGTTCGATTACGACATCGGTGTCGAGCTTAACGAGTGGGCATTCCTGACAGGCTTCAATAAGCAAATCGGCAAGAACTACAACCTGACCATGCTTTACAACAAAGGCGAAACACGTGACTCACTGACCTTGAACTTGGGTTATCGCTTCTAATCGCGCAAAGAAATAACACACTTAGAAATAACACATTGGTAGGCCATTGGATGGTAGGACTGCATCCTACAAAGGCGATTATTGAAACTGTCACCGATTCCCTACCATTTGAGCCATCAATACAACAAGCCATCCAACCATTCACGGATTAATACCAAAGCGTCAGGACGTCGCTTGTTAGATGCCGTTTAACATTTTCGGTGTACGCACCAAATGACTTTTTGGACATAGCAATGACTTTACTCAATCGCTCAACTTTAGCCATTACCATCACTCTTGCTTTAGCGGCTTGTAGTGATGATTCAAGCAAACCTAGCGTTCCTTACGATCCGGAGCCATTACAACCGTTACCGCCAGAGCAAATCTCTTTGGAAATTGGTGATGCGACCATTCAAGCCACTAAAGAGTCCCTTGTCATCACACCCCTTGATGCGGATGAAAAGCTGGCGGCGGTAGAGGCGTTCAAAGGTATCCAATTTGCACAAGCAGACCGCTTTCAGCACAGCATTGTGGCCCCACTTGAAGGGGATATTGATGCGACTCAGTTCGGTGATGCGTGTCCGCAGTTAAAAACCACCACACAAACGCAGTCAGAAGATTGTTTGAACCTAAACATTTGGCGACCAGCCGGGACGGAAGCGTACGCAGATTTGCCAGTTTATGTCTTTATTCACGGTGGAGACTTTGAATACGGCGCGGGCTCAGAACCGCTGATTCATGGTGATATGGTGGTTGCACAAGGTGCTGACGATGGTAACCCGTTTATTGCTGTTACTTTTAACTATCGTTTGGGCTTGCTGGGCAGTGTTTGGGTCGATGGTTTGGACAACCCTGAGGGCGGTAACTTTGGCCTAGGTGATCAAAAACACGCGCTTGAATGGGTTCAACAAAACATAGAGGCATTCGGCGGCAATCCGCAGAATGTGACACTCATGGGTCAAGGTGCGGGTGCCATGTCGGTAGGAATTTTACAGCAATCAAAAGGCGATGCTGCAATCGCAGGTGAGCACTTTCAACGTGCCATCATGCAAAGCAACGCTTACGGCTTTGAATATAAAAGTTACGATGTTGCCAAGAGCCAAAGACCAGAGCAAAGCTTTGAAGATCTGACGTTACTACCACTTGAAGAGGTTATGAAGGTACAGAGCGAGATGCTTGATCCTATTCAGCGTCTCAAAAACTGGGTACTAACCGCTGCGAATATTCCGGTTATCAGTCCAACGCGCGACAACAGCCCATTAGCTACGTTGATGCCATTTGCGCCTTACATCGAGCATCGCCCACCAGCGTTTCTAGTGAAAGAAGTTCCAGGCTATCACTTTACTGAACAAGCGATTGAGAGTGAATGGATCGTACCGACGGTAATTGGCTCAAACAGTGCAGAAAGCAATACTCTGGGCATGCTACCGAGCCTGACATTTTTGATCCCAACTATCATTGAAATCTTGAGCCAAGAAGCGCCAGAAGTCATTGAAAGTGGTGACGAAAACTTAATCGTCGAATACATGGTGGAGTGGCTAGAATCGGAAACGAACTTAAACCGTTTACGCGCTGAATATCATTCATTACTCAGCGATTCAGCTTCGATTGAACTCGATCTTTCTGACTTATTGGAACTGCTGCCTAGCACCGCTTATGAGGCGATGACTAAGTTGTTCTTCGGTTTGGGGAACTCCGATTCAACCACGGAGTTACTTGCTCTGGCTGACTTCTTCCCTAACGATGAAAGTGAACTGAATGGCGCGGCCAAAAACATGCAGCAATTCAAAACCACGTTGCATGATTTGCTCTTCACGGGTCCAAACCGTCATAAAGTTTCAACTGAAGAAGCAACAGGAGCAACGCCAAGCTTCTACTACTTTGACTACACACCTGGATTCAACGTATGGACTTATAACACAAAAGGTGAAAATGGCGATCTCGACGTTGGTGATTTACTCAAAAGCATCAGTTGTATTGTGGGCGCTTGTAATGCATCGGAATTACCATTTGTGTTTAATAAAGCGTTAAAGCTTGATGGTTCAAGTGTTCGCCCAGGTAGCAAAGACAAAGCAATGATGAACGAGCTCTCTCGTATGTGGTTTAGCGAACGTTTATTTGAGGACTTCCAATACAACAGCGCGACTGATCGAGTATTGCTGATCGATAACGATGGCGGTATTCAGTCCACACAAGACTGGGACAATGCTCATCACTCAGGCATCGATCCAAAACTGCGCCAAGGTCGCCTCAACGGTCTCAAGGAACTTGGGTTAATTCTTAGCCACATGTAACTTCATCCTCAGCCACTAAAAACTCGTTACCGAATACCTAAAAGCCAGTTCGCTGGCTTTTTTCATCCTTATTCCTTGAACATAATTAGGAAGGTTTACTCATGTTTCCTAACGCCCTTCGTGCTCTGCTACTCTTTATCTTCGGCGCGCTATTGGTTGGTTGTGCCCAGCCCTACCCTCAAGTTGAACCGAATTTTGAAGCCAATTGGCAAACTACTCAGCATCAAGCCGAAGTTTACTTAATTCCTACCGCTCCGGAAGCCTTTGCGCGTCGCGTTGAGCTGGTAAGAAACGCTCAGCAAAGCATCGATATGACTTACTTTTCTTGGGAGAGTGACACTCTTGGTTTGATGCTACTCAATGAACTCAAACAAGCAGCAGATCGAGGCGTGCAAATCCGACTCACTCTCGATGATTTATTGGTGTTTAACGAGAAATGGCTTGCTGATCTCAGCGCTCACGACAACATTCAAATCCGTTTATTCAATCCGTTTGATTCACGTAAGTCAGGTTGGATTGGTCGCGCCGTCAACTTCTCTACTCATCAACAACGTTTGGACAATCGTCTGCACGAGAAGTACTTCAACGTCGACCATCAATGGATGATTCTAGGTGGACGTAACATTGGCGACGACTATTTTGGTTACAGCCGTAAAGCCAACTTCTTTGATATGGATGTCTTGTTCAAAGGCAACATTATTCGAGCGTTCGACCAAAACTACCAACAGCTTTGGGACAGCGAGCATGTCACGCCAATAGAAAACATCGTTAACGTTACCCCAAACTATTCCGCGTTTACTAAAGCGCTTAATAAAGGTGAGAAAAACAAAAGCATCATTCTGGCTGAAGTTGAAAAACAGGTTAAACACCTGACCAGTCCCGACTTCATTGCTGCGCAAGTCACCCCCGTTTTCGACTCATTAAACAAGTTAGAAAACAACAAGCCCTACTTTAGAAAGCGGGCCGAACACCAAGTTTGGCAACAAATAACCTCTGCGTCCAAAGCAGTGATCTCAACGCCTTACGTTGTACCGAGTGATGGTGAATTCGCCTTTATTGATACCTTGATGGAGCAAAAAGCGGACATCACGTTAATGACGAACTCGTCTGCTTCTAATGATTCTGGCTTTATTCCGGCTTATTACGAGGAGCATCGCCAAACCCTGTTGGATAAGGGCGTTCATATACTTGAGTACAAAAACCAAGCGAAAAATGATGACCATTACTTCCATGCGGATACTTATTATCACAACAAGACGGTGATACTCGATGATCGGCTGACTTATATCGGCTCATCAAACTTCGACCCAAGATCGGACTTCCTCAATGTGGAATTTGGTGTGTTGGTCCAAAGCGAAGCCTTTGCAGAACATGTCATGCACTACTTAAATCGACAACAAGATGAACTGTTTTGGCGAGTATCTCGAGATGGACAAGGCCAAACTCAGTGGCAATCAATGAATGAGATCCATACTAAGAATCCAAACTATGGTGGATGGCATAAGGCGCCTAACTGGATATTCAAGAAACTGAATGGTGAGTTCGAACTCTAAACAATCAAGACTTAAAAAGGCTCTCTATCTGCAAGGATGAGAGCCTTTTAATGCCCGCTAAAACTGCGTTCCCAGCGAGAAGTGAACACGGAATTGGTCTCCTTGAGGAGCATCTAAACCATAAGCAAAGTCCACTTTGACAGGCACGTATTTTGAATTCCATATCAAACTTAACCCTGTACCGCTTTTCCAATCCACCCTATCGTTGAAGGCATCACCAACATCATAGAATGCCCCAAGCCACAGTTGGCGGTAGACCTGATATTGATATTCCAACCCAGCAGTAAACATGTAACGAGCCCCCGTTAAATCGCCATTTTCATCTCTCGGAGAGATAGACTCATAACCATAACCACGAAGATTGCCATCACCTCCCGCAAAGAAGCGTAACGAGGATGGAATATCGCTCAAAGTGTCAGCGACATTAATACCGACATTAGAACGAAAGTGAAACTTGTGTTTTTCACTAATATCCCAAGACAGCACACTGTTGCCCTCAATACGCAGCAAACGAGAATCGGAGAAAAAATTAGGGTCTGAGTATTCCAATGAGTAGACGTGACGGTGCTTTACTTCTAATTGATCGTTCTTGCGATCAAGCAGTGAAAATGTCACCCCCGGTAATAACAACTGTGATTCGTTATTCTCCGACGCTTGTCGATAACTTTCTTGCAAATAACGAACGTGCATGGTGCTTTGCCAATCACTGTCTAACTGCCAGTGTTTTTCAAACGATAAATCATTAGAAAAACTCGATGTGTCTCGATAGTCGACATGCTTAGATTCAAACTGAATCCCGTAGTAATCCGTTAGAACATTTTGGGTGGGAATTTTGTAACCAAGTAATAGCGATTGTTCCGGTTTGGAAGCGTACGCTTGTGCCTCAAAACTGTGTCCACGTGCGTTGTACCAAGGCTTGGTCCAGTTCAGCGAAGCGCGCAATCCCAAGTCTGTCGAATACCCTCCACCGACCTGCACAATATTACGTGAATTCGGCTCTGCGAGCACTTCTATCGGCACCTTATGACCATCGGATATCTCCTCGAAATCCGCTTTCACAATCACACTGCGAAACCAATCAGTACTCGAGAGGTCGGCCTGATATTGACTCAATTTCAAAGTGTCAAAATCGTCGCCCCTTTCAAATGTTCTCATCGCTTCTATTCGTGCCGTTTCGATACCCGACGTAAGAACAGACAGCTCTCCAAATTGGTAACGAGAACCACTAGAGAAATGCAGATTCACATGGGCTTGATTCACACTTGGAATGACTTCCAAAGACGATTCGATAAAACGTCCATCCAAGTAACCTTTTTGCTGAGCCAATGAAATCAAGTTTCGCTTTAGCGTATCGTACTCAGAATGAAGCAACGGCTGCCCTTGTTTAAGTTGAGCTTGATTAATTAGTTCAATGAAATCCTGGTCGTTACTGGCCTCCCCGGACACAGCAAGGTTAGATTTTTTGACCAACATCACCTCCCCTGCGTCAACCTCAAGCGTGATGATATCATTTTCCGATCTCTTAACATTGAGCTCGGAATGATAGTAACCATAAGGATTTAACGCTGACCTAACCAGCTTGTTGAGTTGGCTAATAGAAAGGTTTTCAGCCGGCACTTCAGCTAATGGCGAGAGGTAATATTCTAGGTTCTTTTCCAGCGGCTTGGATAAACCTTGTATAACAAATTCTGCAGCTAAAACCTCAGCAAGGGGAAGAGAAGCGAATACAGAAATTCCAACAAGTTTTTGGACAAGAGAAGCCACAAATCTGCCTAAGTGAGTTTGACACTCAACTAGGCTAAACGCACTACAGAAATCACGTTAATCATGTATGTAGGATGATTACCTACAAACGCTTACGAGAAGATACCTCATGCACCTTCCGCACCACTGTTACTCTTTCTCTCCTAAACTAAAACAAGTCACGCGATACACGCTTCAAACGTTTGATTTGTGAATACAGTAGAAACGGTAAAAGTCATAAACATAAATAGGAGATGCTCATGCCGACTGTGGACTTGCTTCTGAAAACTTCAATTATTCCATCAAGAAAGGTGCTGATAAAGACTCTTGTTTACGCCTCTAAGACAAATTCGCCTATCAAGATTTATGGAGAGGATTATCGTAGAAGCGAAGATCACACCTTTTTTGATTTCATTAGTGATAAAGCGCGAGATGCCAAGCGTACAAACGATAGATACTTAAATTGGACTATACAAGTACTTGAAAAAGTTGCTCTTATAGCGAAAGAAGAAGACTTAAAATACGAGCTAGATTTTATACATTTGGACGGACGGAAATGGATCTCACAGCTGATCAGAGAGTCAGGTAATAACAACACGCTCTTTGTTGACGCAAAGAGTATCAATATATCGCACGAGCTGATGTCAGCTTTGATAACCGAGAACAAAAACTTGTTCTTACTCACTGACAAGTCGTGGTCAACATCAACCCTAGTGCTCGGAGCGATAGATCCATTACACAGGGATGACGCAAGCGGCACCATAGATCGGGCAATCATCAAAGCAGGATTGCGTCTTTCTGATACACTGGCACAAAGCTTCAAGCTTGTTTATTGCCAATACGTCGCGGAATATTTGACAGAATTCAGTCGAGAAATATTACAAAGCCAGAAAGAAGGGGTATTGGACTTTCTCAAAGATAAAAACCTCAACTCGGTTCCCTTAACCTTCATCAAAGGAAACCCTGACTTCGCCCTTGTTGAAGCAGTGAAAATACACAAAGGAACGCTGCTAGTCCTTGGTGCTTGCCGAAGAAGCAACGCATCTCGTTACTGGATGGGAAGTACCGTAGATAGCCTATTACAATCTCCTCCATGTGATATGCTGCTCGTCGCTGAGCATTAAAAACTACCTCTCCCTCCTATTACAAGGACGCAATTATGAGTTTCATGATCGAACATTGGGACTTTTCGAGTGAAAAACCGATAAAAAAGGAGAACTCAACTGAAGTCATAGAAGCTGATCATTGGTATCACTGTGAAAGAGGTCACCTCGCTATCCGAGGCTGGCTAGAGTTCAACGCAATACCAAGATCGACGATAGATAACTTGCTTGCAGACGAGAGCCGCCCTTCTTTCCATCAACTGGATGGAGAAAACTTTTTGCTCATTTTGCGCGGTGTCAATATGAATGCTAATGCATCACCAGAAGACATGCTTAGTATCCGAATTCTCTATTACAACGGCGCACTAATCTCAACACGTAAAACACCATCCCGAGCGATCATGGATATTAGAGAGGCTCTAGCGGAAAGGAAGGGACCGCAAAGCCTTGCTAGCCTGTTGAACTATATTATTGATGGGTTAAACGGCAAGATTGATACGTACTTGGATTTTATCGAGAATACATTGAACGAATTCGACGTAAGTGATGAGTCAACTTACAATCATATTTCAGCGCAAAAAGCACTGATTTCAATAAAGCGATTCATACGGCCGCAGCAATACGCGATTCGAGATTTGATTGAGTCTGAAGTCCCATTAGTGACAACAAGGCCACACCAGTATCGGTTTGCTCATAACAACATCATTCGAATTAACGAAACCATCGATTTCTTTCTTGGAGAGGTCGAGCTGTTTCAAGAAGAAATTAGGCACCTACGGGATCAAAAGACAAACAAAAATAGTTATCTCTTCACCTTGGTCGCTACCATCTTCCTGCCTACTAGCTTTTTAACTGGCTTACTAGGGATCAACATTGGAGGCATGCCAGGCGTCGACTCCTCAATGGCATTTACATGGTTCTGTATCGCTCTTGTTGTAATATTTGGGCTCGAGGTGGTTTTACTAAAGTATTTAGGCTTCACAAACAAAAAAGAGCCATGATAGCGGCTCTTTATGGTTCGAAAGTGTAATCGGTCTACGCCACTTGCTTGGACTTAAAGTTACCAAGCAGCGCGTCATACAATTCGTTATCACTCAGTACGCCCACTAACTTGTTCTCTTCAACTAGCAAGATAGGTTGATTGCTACGTTGCTTCAGTTCAATCGCTTCACGCATGCTGATATCTGGATTGGCTTGAACGACTGTGCTTTCTCCGATGTCGTCGAGTGTAGTTGAATCGCTTTCCCAATTCACCAACGACTTATCGGAATTCACTAACGTGACGCCTTTCGGTTCTTGCTCGACCCAAATCTGCTTCTCTGCACACACCAACACGCGGTCATTCTGCTGTTTAAGCTCGGTGCTGGCTTGCATCAGTGAGCGACCTTTCAAGACATTGAGCGGATTAGTGTGAGCCACAAAGTCCGCCACATACTCGTTTTCTGGAGCAAGGATGATTTGTTCAGGCTTACCGTGTTGAATCAGTTTGCCTGACTCCATAATGGCAATGTTGTTACCGATTTTTAGCGCTTCATCTAAGTCATGGCTCACAAACAAAATCGTCTTGTTGAGCTTCTCTTGCAGTTGAATCAATTCATCTTGAAGCTGAGCACGAATCAGAGGATCGAGCGCGGAGAACGGTTCATCCATTAGTAGGATGTCGGTATCCATAGCAAAGGCGCGAGCTAAACCAACACGCTGCTGCATACCGCCTGAAAGCTCATGTGGGAACTTACTCTCCCATTCGCTTAGCCCAACCATTTCGAGTTGCTCGCGTGCTTTTTTACGGCGTTCTGCTTTGCCAATACCCTGCATCTCAAGACCAAACGCCACGTTATCCAATACAGTCAACCACGGCATCAGCGCAAACTTTTGGAACACCATCGACACTCGATGGGTACGCAGGTTACGCAGAGTCTGCTCGTCACAATTGGCAAGCTCTACCATGTCTGCGCCATCTTTGATTTTTAGTGAGCCACGAGAGATCTCATTCAAACCATTAACGGCACGAAGCAAACTGGATTTACCCGAACCGGAAAGCCCCATTAATACACAGATCTCACCTTGTTTGACGCTCATTGAGACCTTATCAACACCAACCACTTGTCCAGTTTCATCAATGATCTCTTGGCGAGACTTGCCTTGGTCGAGTAACGCTAATGCTTGCTCTTGCTGCTGACCAAACACAACGTCGAGGTTTTCAATCGTAATTGCATCCATGTTATGCCTCCTTCTGGTTTGGTGCTTTGCATAGGCGATCGAGAATAATCGCGACCAAAACAATCGCTAAACCGGCTTCAAAGCCTTGGGAAATGTTCACAGTGTTCAGTGCTCGTACGACTGGTTTACCCAGACCATCGGCACCGACTAGCGCCGCAATCACCACCATAGAAAGCGACAACATAATGCACTGGGTAATACCCGCCATAATGCTTGGCAATGCTGCTGGGAGTTCGACTTTGAATAGCAATTTCATACGGCTGGCACCAAACGCTTTACCCGCTTCAATCAGCTCTTCTGGCACTTTGGTAATGCCAAGGTAAGTCAGACGAATTGGCGCGGCAATAGCAAAGATAATGGTGGAAATCAGACCCGGAACGATGCCTAAACCAAACAGAACTAATGTTGGGATCAGGTACACAAACGTTGGTACGGTCTGCATTAAATCGAGTATCGGGCGCAATAAGGTATACAACCAAGGGCGATGCGCCGCCATGATGCCAAGCGGCACGCCAATTAATACGGAAATCGTTGTCGCAGCGAAGACGAGAACAAAGGTTTCCAGCATTTCTTGCCAGTAGCCGAGATTAAGGATAGTCAGCAGCGCGAGCACGATAAACACAACTAGAGGAATGCTGCGGTGTAAGAACCACGCAATCGCCGCGGTCATGATGATAGGTGCTGCAGGTGGCATCCATTTGAAAATATCCACCACGAATAGAATGATGGTTTCGAGAAAAATAGAGATAGCATCAAAGAAACCCGACGCGTTCATGGTTAACCAATCCACGCCTGTTTCCATCCATTCGCCCAACGGAAGTTTGTTGTCCGTAATAAAATTCACAATAAAACCTTTGTGTTAATAGGCGGGCATCGCTGCCCACCTTTTCCTAAAGAGAGGAATGATTAAGCGTTTGTTTTTAGGTAAGAAGTAATCGCTTGTTTTGCGTCTTTGCCATCCAGCGTCTTCACGCCTTCTAGCCACGCTTCAAATTGTTGTGGGTTGGCATTCAACCACTCTTGTGCTGCTTTCGCTGGCTTCTGTTTTTGGTTCAGAATCGCTTCCATCAACTGGTTTTCCATTTCTAGGCTGAACTCTAGGTTCTTAAGCAGTTGACCCACGTTTTGACACTCAGATAGGTAGTCTTGGCGCACGTTAGTGTAAACATTTGCACCGCCGTAGTTAGGACCAAAGAAGTCGTCACCGCCAGATAGGTATTCCATCTCAACATTGCTGTTCATTGGATGCGGAGCCCAACCTAGGTAAACGATCCATTGGTTACGGCGCACTGCACGAGACACTTGAGACACCATGCCCGCTTCGCTTGATTCCACTAGGCTGAAGTCTTTCAAGCCGAATGCATCGCTGTCGATCATATCTTGGATCAAACGGTTGCCATCGTTACCCGGCTCAATCCCGTAGATGCGGTCTTTGAATTTGTCGGCATGTTTTGCCAAGTCAGCAAAGCTTTTCACACCCGCGTCGTACACGTACTTTGGCACTGCTAGTGTGTATTTTGCGCCTTCTAGGTTTGCGCGAACGGTTTCCACTGTGCCAGCTTCACGGTATTTGGCGATATCGCCTTCCATGGTTGGCATCCAGTTACCTAGGAATACGTCAATGTCGCCGTTTGCCATTGAAGAGTACGTCACAGGTACAGACAGAAGATCGGTCTTGGTTTTGTAGCCCAAACCTTTTAACAGTTCAGAGGTAACAGCAGTGGTTGCAGTAATGTCTGTCCAGCCTACATCGGCAAATCGAACGGTTTCACATTGGTTAGCATAAGCACCTGTCGCTACTGCACTCAGCGCGATAGATGAAAAGATTTTTGTCATCGTAGACATGTTTAAATTCCTTGTAATGATTACTGACTTTATGAGATTGAGCTTAAGTCTCTTTTCGGCGGACGCATTCTTTGCGTCTCTTGCCAGTTCGGGGCAATCCAAACCGGTGTGTTATTCGATTGTTCAAGGGGATTACCCAAGATCATGTCCGCGGCACGCTCTGCGACCATGATGGTTGGTGCGTTTAAGTTGCCATTCGGAATGGTTGGGAAAATGGATGAATCCACCACGCGCAAGCCTTCAATGCCGCGCACTTGGCAGGCTTCATTCAGAACTGCCATTGGGTCATCATCTGCGCCCATTTTGCAGCTACACGAAGGGTGGTAAGCACTTTCCACGTTTTGCTTCACCCACTCATCAATTGCTTCGTCACTGGTGATGTTAAGACCGGGCTGGATCTCTTCACCGCGGAACGCATCCATTGCAGGTTGATTGAGGATTTCACGCGTTAGACGAATACAGTCTCGCCAATCCTGCTTATCTTGTTCCGTCGAGATGTAGTTGAACTCGATTTTTGGCTTGTCATTTGGGTTGGCAGAAACCACTTCGACACTGCCGCGACTCTCAGGCTTATTTGGACCAACATGCACTTGGAAGCCGTGACCATCAAATGCAGCACGCCCGTCATAACGCATTGCTGCTGGTAGGAAGTGATATTGAATGTTTGGCGATTTCAATCCTTCACGAGAACGGATGAAAGCGCACGATTCAAAGTGGTTAGTTGCGCCCAGACCTTTGCGCGTCAAAATCCACTCCGTACCAATCAAACCTTTGCTGATCAAACCTAGCTTGCTGTTAAGCGTGATCGGCTGTTTGCAGTGATACTGGAAATACACTTCAAGGTGGTCTTGCAGGTTCTTGCCCACACCTTCTAGTGCGTGTTTTACTTCAATGCCCGCTTTTTCAAGTACAGTCTTAGGACCAATACCCGAAAGTTGCAGCAGTTGTACCGAGCCGATGGAGCCTGCGCTCGACACCACTTCTTTGTTAGCAAAGCACTGTTTGATCTTGCCGGATTGCTCGAACTCAATGCCGACCGCTTTCTTGCCTTCAAGCAAAATGCGATGAGCGGTCACGCCTTTCATCAAGGTGAAATTACTGCGCTTTTTCGCACGGCTTAAGTAAGCGTTAGAGGTAGAAGCGCGCACGCCTTTGTCTACCGTCATGTGCATTGGACCGAAGCCCTCTTGCTGATAACCGTTGTAATCTTGCGTTTCTGGGTAGCCTGCATCTTTACCCGCTTCAATAAACGCTTGGTAAAGTGGATTCAACTTCATGTCGTTGCCATTGCACGTCCCTACTGGACCACTGTCGCCACGGTATTCGTCTGCGCCGCCTGTCCATGTTTCCGCTTTACGGAAGTACGGCAGACACGCTTGGTAGTTCCAGCCTTTTGCGCCTTCTGCTTCCCATTCGTCAAAGTCACAAGCATGACCACGAACATAAACCATGCCGTTAATCGAAGAGCTGCCGCCTAACACTTTGCCGCGTGGACAATGCAGTTGGCGTCCGTCTAACCCCTCTTCCGCAACAGTTTCAAACTGCCATGCGTACTTTTCAGTGTTCATTGGGTATGACAACGCCGTTGGCATTTGAATGAAGATACTTTTGTCTGAGCCACCCGCTTCCAGCAGTAAGACTTGGTGTTGGCCGCTTTCACTCAAACGATCCGCTAAAACACAGCCTGCCGAGCCAGCACCGACGATGATGTAATCGTAGTGTTGTTGCATTACAAATCCTCCTGACTGATTAGGCGTAAGGGCTGTCGAAACCACCCAAATGCACTAACACGCTCTTGGTTTGGGTGTAATGCTTGAGGGTTTCGACACCATTTTCACGTCCAATGCCAGACAGTTTGTAACCGCCAACTGGCATTTCAGCTGGGGAATCACCCCAGGTGTTAATCCAACAAATGCCAGCTTGAATTTGATGAATGACGCGGTGTGCACGAGAGAGGTTTTGCGTGAACACGCCAGCCGCAAGTCCGTAATCGGTGTTGTTAGCACGAGCAATCACTTCGTCTTCGTCACTGAACTTAAGCACTGACATTACGGGACCAAAGATCTCTTGCTGCACGTGCGACATGTCGTCTTCGCAATCAATGAAAACCGTTGGCACAACAAAATTGCCGCTCGCCAAGCCGTTTTCTGTGACTTTGTAGCCGCCGGTTAGTAGTGTTGCTTTGCTTGCTTTCGCTTGTTCAATTGCAGAAAGGACTTTTGATTCGTGCTCTTTGGAAATTAGCGCGCCAATTTGGGTTTGCTCATCAAGCGGATCGCCAACCACCAGCAGTTCGGTACGTTTCTTAAGTTGAGCGACAAACTCATCATAAATGCCTTCATGCACGAACACGCGAGTACCGTGTGTACAAACCTCGCCTTGGGTGTAGAAGTTCGCGACCATTGCAGCAGAAACCGCGTCGTCTAGCTTGGCATCATCAAAAATGATCATCGGTGATTTGCCGCCAAGTTCCATAGTGACTTGCTTTAGCGTGGCTGCGCTGTCACCCATCACGACTTTGCCCGTACCGGATTCACCCGTGAAAGAGACTTTAGCGATATCTGGATGTGCAGTAAGCATTTGCCCTACTCGGTAATCACCTTGAATAACGTTGAACACGCCATCTGGCAATCCCGCTTCACTGTAGATTTCTGCTAGTTTGAGTGCGGTTAACGGGGTTTCTTCTGATGGTTTAAAGATCATCGCATTACCCGCAGCAAGTGCAGGGGCAGATTTCCACATCGCGATTTGAATTGGATAGTTCCACGCACCTATGCCCGCACAAATACCCAGAGGCTCGCGGCGAGTGTAGAAAAACTGGGATTCATTCAGCGGTTGCTGTTCGCCATGCATGCTAGGCGCAAGACCTGCGTAATATTCAATGACATCCGCGCCTGTTGCAATGTCTACGCAATTCGCTTCTTGGATTGGTTTGCCCGTATCTGCCACTTCTAGTGCTGCCAATTCGTCGTTTCTTTCACGAAGCAACGCCACCGCTTTAAGCAAAATACGACTGCGTTCTGTCGCCGTCATGGCAGACCAAATAGCAAAGCCGCGCTTGGCAGATTCAATTGCCGCTTGCATATCTTGCTGGTTAGCCTGCTTCACATTCGCGAGCGGTTCACCATTGGCGGGGTTGTATGTAGTGAAGTACTCTTCTGAGCATCCTAGGTGCATCGCACCATCGATGTAGTGTGCTTTCATATCCATTTCTTTATTTTAGTTTTGAGTAGAACGTGAGCTGTTTATCGAGATAGTCGTTGATGATGACGCGTGCTTTCTCGGCATCGATGCCTTGCGGGTTGAGCGTTCCGCGCAGCCAAATGCCATCGATCAGTGACGCAATACCATGCGCTACAAGCTCTGCTTGGTCGCTATCAAGCAAAGCTTTTAATTCTTTTTTTAAGTGAGAAAGGAGACGTCGTTCATTCACTCGTTGCAGACGTTTGAGTTGCACGTCATGCATGGAGTACGACCAGAATGCCAACCAAGTTTTTGCCACTTGGTTCTCAGCTTGGAAGCCCACAAAGTTGCCGTCGATGATGGCATTAATACGTTGATGATGCGCATCAGCTGGCAGTTGGCTTAGGTTCTCTTTGATGGTGGCAGAAAGCTGGCGCAGGATCTCACGCATGGTCTCTTCTAACAGACCGTGCTTTCCACCGAAATAGTGATTAATGATCCCCGTTGATACCCCTGCTTCTTTGCTGATCAACGAGATACTCGCGGCGTGTAAACCAACTCTGTCGATGACCGACATCGTCGCTTTGACTAGCTGCGGTTTTCTGATTTCAGGCATCCCAACCTTGGGCATTTTGCATCCTTGTTATTTTTAATTGAACGGTTAGTTAAATATAAAATGCCTCAAATTTAGTTCGAACTCAAACTAATTATCTAAAAAAGATGACAGTAACAGCCGAATTATTTCGACAACAATCATTATTAAAACATCTATAAAATAGAGATAAAGACAGATTTACCGACCTAAAAACTAAAAGATAAACAGTTAACAATCATGTACTTAAAAACAAAAACACAACATTTACTTACTTAAACACCTTGACTATGCAGTACCATGCAAAATCACAACTAAATCAAATAGCATTGACATCAAATATTTATTACACATTGCAATTTCAAAGAACTTAATCAATCAAGAATGCTGCCTCTTTACTCAACTTGTTATCAAATGTAAACAAACCCCACCTTTCTTTCACCTTCTCTCACATGGGTTCACTGGATCGCTTCTCCCCTCATTTCAACTGCAAATTGATTCGCTTGCTCGTCACAACTGCATACTCGATTTCGACCCAGTGTTTTTGCTCGATAAAGTGCTTGGTCTGCCCTCCGATAACTCTGCTCTACCGAGCGATTTATTAACGTAATACCACTACTGATCGTAATACCTAATGTGCTTCGGGAGTGGATGGTTTCTTTAAGTCGATATATTGCTTCAAACGCATTGCGCGTGGTGGTTTCCGGCATAATGATCGCGAATTCTTCTCCACCAACGCGAGCGATAATATCGGTCTCTCGACTCTGCTCCTGCATCAAACTCCCCAGTTCTTTGAGCACTTCGTCCCCAACATCGTGGCCGTGTTGGTCGTTAATTTGCTTGAAGTGATCAATATCGAGAATCGCAAGTGTGGTATTCGAAGCTCCATAGCGATCCGCGATGTTTGCATAGCGGGCAAGCTCTTTATCAAAACGACGACGGTTCCAACACCCCGTCAGCGAGTCTTTTTCTGCTAGCTTTTTTAGTTTGTTCTCTAGACGAATGCGGCGGCTTATATCTCGGAAGCTCACTACGTAGCGGTCGCTCATTCCCATCCCCATTTGATAATGGGTGACATGAGTGTCGAGTGTTAAACGGTCTCCAAAACGATTGATGATATCGATCTCGCCCTTCCAATGCGCCTTCGCTCCTAGCTTCGCAAATGCGTTATTGAGAGCGCTAAAGCCATATAAAGAAAGGTTTTCACCATTCAGTTGATTACGGGTATAACCAATTAACTTTGCAAAACTTTTATTCGCAAAATCGATACGCTGATGCTGATTAAGAATCACCACCCCAGTCACTGAATGCGCCGCAATACTCGCAATCTTTTCGTCAATACGTCTGCTTTCCAACTGGTAGTTGCGCAATACCATCAATAAACCGATGACGAACAGCAACAATGCCTGCCAACTGTAATCATGTGTGAGCGTGTAAATCCCCCAGCCAGTCAGCGTCAATAGATAAACAAACGGAAGTAGCTTGCGCTTAGTATCGTTAGTAAATTTTCTCGCATTCATAATGCGTGCTCCGAATGATTCGATGAGCAAAGGTTATTGAATTCATATTGTTAAGATTTACCAATTTACGCCACACTTTGATCACTGACATCCTTCTGACAAACCCTCAGCGCTATCCGTTTCTTCATAAATATCGCTTAATGGCAATTTTTAAACATCGTTGATCTTTATCTTATTAATCAACTTGATTGAATTAGGAAAGAGAAATGAAAGCACGTAATGCCCTTTTGATTTTACTTACAAGCACTATTGGTTTTAACGCTTATGCGATTACCGACGCCAGCAAGATTGGCGCAAACGCAGGAGCGATGAGTTACTGCTACGATCGTGTCGCCTCTGGCAAAGACAAATCAAAATACCGTTTATTGAAGCTGAAAACACTGGAAGAGTATCAAGACCTAGACAGCGGTGACCGTGCTAGAGCCCTAGTAATGAAGAAAGCCGCTGAAGATGGAGAATATCTTGGCGATCCACTGGATAAATCACGATGCAATAGCTTAAGAAAGATGTTGTTTGTGAAATACTAATCCAACCATATTCCTTAAAAGCCATCACTGTTTAGTGGTGGCTTTTTTGTATTTTTAATCCGCTCACCACAAATTCACCTCAGCTATTTATAACTATTCCAATCGATATTACTTTTTTATCTTTACGTGCAAAGTGGCGCCAAATGGTAAGTCCCCATTCACGCTTATTTCTACTATACCTCTACAGGGTATGCATTGAGCGACAGGAGTCCCCCACTTAAAAAATGAGAGACCAACATGACTTACGCAGAGTTCAAACAAACTGATCTACACACTTGTCTAACCGTTGCTGGTGAGCTGATGCTGACCATTGGTAAAGTTGCCTTCAAGACCATAAAAATTTTATTCAAAGCCTTTACTTGGTTGGCAATCAAAACTTACCGCTATGTGATGAAGTAAGCTGATTCGAACTCACTCTGTCACATTACTTTTAACTAGAACCGCGCCTTTCAAGGTGCGGTTTTTTGTGTGCCCTATCCCTAAGTTCAATCCCCTATCGCCTCCCCCCCCCCTTCTTTCTCTTCACTCTTCTTTTCCTTGCACTTGGTAATTAGCACTCAAGGCAAAGTAAACCAATACAGGTTGTTAACCAGTTTAAGAAGAGAAATGGTACCTCTTATTTACTCCTATGCTGAATTATTCAAGGCGCTTTAGTTATGCTCTTAGGGAGCTAGGTCAACGAAAAACTCAATGCTAGAAGCATGCTGAGGCACTCTGGATAGCAATCTAAAAAGACTAACAAGGGGCTTTAAGAATCAACGTAAGGTGAACTTGTGACGATAGTGGCAGAGAGGTTTAACAGCTTGAGAACTGGGTTAAGGTTGAGTCTAAAAACCGTTCACAAGTTGAGCTTCACTTTTCTTAATACGCAAAAAAGGCGCTCAGTGAGCGCCTTTGCCTAGGAGGTTTTAAGATTTATAGCGTGTTCTTGTACACGACACCGTCTTTCATGATCAACTTCTGTGTCTCTGTGTTTGCCACACATTCCACACCTTCGAGAGGGTTGCCATCGACAATCAACAAGTCTGCGTAAGCACCTTCCACGATTTGACCTAACTTACCTTCTTGGTATGGGTGCTGGTAAGTCGACATTTCGAATAAACGACCACAGTTTGACGTTGCCATACGAAGTGCCGTGATGGTATTGAACGTTTTCTCAATCGCTCCCAGTTCATTTAGCTGTGTTGCATGAACATTTGTCTCACCAACGCAGTCTGTACCAAACGCGAGGTTCTGAATATCGTACTTCTTGATTAGCTCAGCAGACTTAAACATCGCTTTACCTACACGCTCGGTTTTGCGATAAGTTTCCTCATTCGGTAGCGGGATTTTACGCTCAGCGATCAAAGAGGATGTAAAGTATGAAGGGATTACCCAAATACCTTTTTCTTTAATCGTCTGAGCGATGTCGTCATCCATAATCGTTGCGTGTTCGAATGACATCACACCTGCCTCAGCAGCTCTGCGCATCGCATCTGGCGTATGAATGTGCGCCGCGACATAAGTACCGTAGTCGCTCGCTGCTTCTACCGCAGCTTTCATCTCATCAAGCGTGTATTGCAGAGTATCAAGTGGGTCAAAGGTAGAAGACGCACCACCACCAGCCATGATTTTGATTTGTGACGCGCCCTTAAATAGCTGTTCACGAACGGCTCTTAATACTTCTGCACGACCATCTGCAACTTTCATCGCGCCTAGCTTCATCATTGGTGAATCTTCGTGGCCATTCGCTAAACGCTCTTGAGCTTGGTTTTGGCGATAGTCTGCATGACCACTTGTTTGCGAGATGGCAGCCATTGATGGCAAAATTCGTGGACCTTTTGCGTAACCGTTATCGATGCTGTTTTTCAAACCTAATGTATTACCTGCCACATCACGAATGGTCGTGAAACCGCGCATCAACATCTCTTCTGAGATTTTCGCTGATCGAATCGCGACTTCTTCACGTGTCATAGTATCAATCACATTAAATGGTGCTGACAGCGTGATGTGTACGTGCGCATCAATCAGGCCAGGCATCACCGTTTTGCCTTCTGCATCGATGATTTGCTCAGCATTCGAGTCATCCACTTTCCCGATTTGTGTGATTAAGTTGTTTTCAATCAGAAGGTCCACGTTCTTAAGAAGTTGCTCATCCACACCGTTAAACACGTTTGCATTTTTAATTACGATACTCATGGTTTCTATCTCCGAGTCAGTTGTCTCAATACAGGTGCATCATATCGAGTGACTCGGAAAGAGAATTGCCATTTCGCGACATTCGAATCATTCAAGACTTAAGTGAGTTTTCGTGATAGATTCCATCGCCACTTAAATATGCATGACCACCCTTAATAACCTATTGTGCGGATAATCCCCGTTATGTTTTCTCAATCTGTCATTGAACAACTGAAATATTATGTCTACTTCTTACGAGACCCGCGTGACGGCAAGGTGTTCTACGTTGGTAAAGGCAAAGGTAATCGAATCTTTAACCATGCAGAATGTGCATTAGAAAGTGAAAGCTCAAGCGACAAGCTTGACACTATACGAAGCATTTTAAGTGCAGGTTATAAAGTAGAGCATTATGTGTTGAGGCACGGATTAGAAGAAGTTGCCGCATTTGAAGTCGAAGCAGCATTAATCGATTTTATAGGCTTAACCAACCTGTCTAACTCACAGGGTGGTCATTACTCCAGCGATTTTGGCATCAAAACGACTGATGAGATTATCGCTATGTATAGTGCTGAGCCACTAGACACTTCGTTACCGATCGTATTGATAAACATAAATAGAAAGTACTATCGTGAAATTACGCAAGAAGAACTTTATGACGCAACCCGAGAAGCTTGGGTCATTGGCAGCAAGCGTGATAGAGCAACTTACGCAGTCGCTACCTATCGTGGTTTAACTCGTGAAGTTTACAAAATTCAGTCTTGGTATCCTGTCGATATTGAAGGAAAAGAACGTTGGGGTTTTATTGGTGAGTTAGCGAGCGACGCCGTTCGAGAGCAGCTTCGTTATAAAGCCATTTCTTCGTACTTCCCTCAAGGCGCAGCAAACCCAATTAAATACCTAAACTGTGATGTACCTTTATCTGTTATTAAAACTAAGCCGTCACAAAAAGTCGTACAAGCTGCCATTGATTCAGCGGAAAAGAACTTAAACCTCATTGTTCATATTCAGAAAGGCAAAGAAAAATATGGTTATGAATGGGGAACTCGCCAAGCATGGAAGTGCGGGGAAAAAGCGCATCGAGTAAAACGCATAATCGGTGTCGTAAAAGGTAAAGTCGCGTGTATCGTAGACGGTGTCAGCGCCGAGATATCAACTCCGATATCCAACCCGAACCACGATACGGGTTGCGAAGGTCGCTATGTGTTCCTTGGTGGTACATGCTTCAGTGAAAAAGGTTTTTGTGAAGGAACACAAAGGGCATTGATGTTTAAAAAGATATCGGGGCTTGGCCAAGGTCACCGCTATCTAACCGATGAAGAGTTACTGTCCTGCATTGATTGACAAACTAAGAGCCGCGGTTGTCGGCTCTTAGTTCACTGTAATCTAAGCATGATTTCTAGTTTCGATCATATCTACGGTAGGTACTCTAGCGATGTCGGAAGATTCAGCCCTCCTAAAATCACGCAGATTACACAAGTTACACTCAAGCTCACAGTTCGCCAAACATTCGAGCTTTTCCTTCACCTTCTTCAATAGGACAGGGTTAGATATCGACTTGATTATATTATGCCTTAGTAAGTAAACACCCATACTGCCCTTCTCTTTTGGTGGGTAGTATTTTACCTCTTCGGCATTAAAGACTAACTTACTGAAAGCGACCAACGGTTGAAAATCAACAACAAAGAAGTAAGCATAATCTTTCTTACTTGAATAACGAATTAAGTAATAACAGAGTGCTTGAACAATCAACTCAAAATAATGAGCGGAACTTGTATAGTACCCGACACCAATGAGACAACTTTTTTCCGCTTCTTCCTGAGGGATATTAATAAAGGAAGGAAGACCATTAATTCCATCAATATTGACGATGCCATACCAATGACCAACAATGGCCTCTTGTTCGTTTTTAATCAAAACGCATTGATATTTAACATCATTGCCTTTGTCTTGCAGATCCCGATAAAAACGCACCAAAGGCGAGATATTATGATTAAACTCTTTAAACATATCCGCGTATTCATTTAAAGATAACGACTTGATCTCGCTCCTTGGCGGTCCTGACACCTTTCGGTATGACAGGTTCGATATTGAAAAATCAAGGGCTTTTACCAAAGTACTGATCACGACATCATGCTTGTTGGAATAACGAACTTTGGATAGATCCATCCGTGATAGCACTTGTACTAAGTCCATTTCCAAGCACTTTGCGATATAGAGTTGTTTGTAGATTGGTGGCACGCTTTTACCAGTAAACCACCGACTCAAGGTTATAGAGTCTAATCCTTTGAACTCTTCGTAATAGTTGTTTTGCAGTAAAGCAATAACATCTTTTCGAGAAATGCCTCTCGTTTCAACCCAACGACTTAACTCGTCTTTAAAGCAATACGCCATATGACTCCCCCTTTCAATCAAAATATCCATTGCTGACATGAGTATTTAGAACAGATATCACATTATTCCTGCAGAGCATTTCTATTGATGCTATTTATTAAATAATACGACTAACTATTAAGGGAGATTATTTAATTTTATCATTTTTAGATATATGTGCGCACCACTCTCAGAGTTTTCTGACGGCATATAGAGAACCACAGAAAACATGAGAGACTCGTTCCGTGTCGTTTTTTGATTATTTTTAAAGGTATTTAACTAAACACAGTTCCTCTGAAAGGGGAGAGGCCACTCATTGCAATTTTACTCTCCCTGATTTGAGTAGTAGGTTCCGATGGAAAGTAAAAGCCATTTTCTCGAGTACGCCCTCGGCAGAAGTCCGACCGCAACAACGCCCAATGCTTATTGCTACTATTTTCAGGTGCTTTGGTTGCAGCTGCGAGCCAAAACTCACACGCCAATCCCCACTCATATTCCCTTTCATTTGCAGCCGCTTGTTTCGCCAACTCAAGATAATCTTTATTAAGCACATTTTCCTCCGTGAGCCAGTAACAAAAAGTCATCTTAAGGAATGGATAAAGACCATAAATAGCATTCGAGAACGATTTAGCTTCAACAATGCAACTATTCTCTTTTGCTTTGTGGAATCCGCACTCTAAGCAAATCCTTGAAATCAAAAAGTCGGTACTTAAAGCAGTAGATGATCACATCGACCATTTTAAAGCACTGCAAGCAAATGATATATAACAGAAAACATAGATACAAAACGAGCCGCAAACTGCGGCTCTAAATCTATCTATTTCTATTCGAGCAAAAACTTATTCTTTACCGAATACTTTGTTTTCTTGCTCTTGTACACAGATGAAAGTTGTACGCTTAGCTTGACTCGACCAGTCCTGACGAATGACTGTGGTAAAAATGACAGCGCTTAAGTTTTTGGCAAGCACCCTTTTTGACAACTTCGCTAGGGAACACCGAAGCGGCGAAGTTCTTCTGACGATCGCGCGATGCTGGTTATCAAGAAAAATTGTCACATGCGGTATTTATAACCAATCTAAAAATGTCGTGTTTAGCCGTACCGAAACATCTCTATTCATCAGATAATTTATACTTAAACAACTCTTTACTTCGACGAGTAAAACAAAAAAAGCCACCGTTGTTGGAACGGTGGCAAAAATACAAGACATAAGTCAGTAAAGTGTGTGATGGAGTCACAACGATTGATAAGCCAAGGCGACCTATCGGGAGTGAAGAAAGCGTGATAACCAATGAACTTCCTTCAAGGAGAAAAATACTCATCTTTGAACCCCATAGCAATAATTATTTATATTAAAATAATACAAACGCTTAAATGTATCGATGACAATCTTATTTCACACACTCCTTATCAATCATATCCTCAATAAAGTTTTCTACAAATAACGGCACTTGGGTGCCAATATAGCATCACCAAACATTTCGCGATCATCCGACCCCTGATTGTGCCATTTTTCGAACGGACTAGTTGTAACACTAGGTGTTCCAAAGATGACATAGAAAGGCGTTGAGGCCAAAGCACCCGACAGAAGGTTTCCACTTTACATAATATCTTCAAATATCACTGATAGCTCGCTTGCTATCACGACTTAATACCATTTCTTTTATTGATCATTTATACGCCAAACCACTAATTAAATTCCAATCGCATGACTAAATGAAAAAAGCAAAAGTGCTAATTCTAGAACTAACTGTTAGCCATATAATAACGTACGCATCTTCTTTTAGAACTAGGGTTTTAAAATGCTGGTTTATATTGACTGCTCATTAAGGGTTTGAGTGTATGACTTTCAGCCTTCGATGCTCATGGGCAAAGCCTCTTTGTAGATTTTAAATTACTAAATAAACCTGTTTCCTATGAATATTACAAACACCCAGTCAGATACCTGATTGGTATCATTACTTTTGAGATGACATACAGTTCTATGACTAATAATCTATTTATTTCGTACAGCTTAAATTCTTCACGTCAGGACTATTTAGAAATAATTGAAGAAATCCAAAGTTTAGGGCGTTGGGCAAAAGTTCATAACTCTTTTTGGTTTGTAAAATCTGACATGAGTGCAGAAGAAGTGGCTCGAAAGGTTTGGGCTAAAATGGATGCAAATGACTCATTAATGGTTGTCGACTCGGTAACTAATGATGGGTATTGGTACAACTCATCACCCTATGACATATCTACATTCATACTAGATAACTGGTACAGACATAGCAAAAATTGAAGAGCGATCATCAACAATCAGTGGTTGCATGCAATGGTTATGGTGTTCGTTTTAACAGCAGCTAAATAATCCAATGCACTCTCACGTCGAGAAGTTCTATACCATACCTTTACAGTCCTTATCCTCCTGTGACCACACTTTGTTGGAGAATGCTTGGTATGACTTTGTGTATACCCGGAATGTCTCATTCAAAACCCAACTATTCGACAATTCTGGCGTTATAGGGGGTTGTCAAGCACATTTTCCAACAACTTCTCCCCTCCCTATCCTTACATTGAAAATTCTCTTTGTTTAGATGCCTACTGCGTATCGCCTTAGCGACGGGAATACGCCCCTATTACTTACCGTCACACATATAATTAACAATGAAAAATATTAATAAGTCAAAATCAATACCTAGACTTTTCATCATTTATTATTAAGCAAGGTTGCTCTATTGTAGAATTTCCATTAGAAATGATTTTTTGAATGAAACAATTAAATAACTGCAATTTTAATATTAATACTATCAATACAAGCACGAAGAACCAATAAACCTCACAATATAAGGCTAAACTTTGGAATGAATCATTTTTTATGTTACATTTTTTATATGATATTCCCCTATCAGAGGGCCATATTTAACATGCCGTATCAGAAAAATCGAATACAAGAGTATCACTATGAATTTCTGTGACTTTTTGAAAGAAAAACGCATATTACATGGCCTCACCCAAAGTGAAATCGTCAACAGTTTGATGTTGCTTGATGAGTCTTTCAATACGCTAACCATTATAACCTATGGTAGGTGGGAAAGAGGAGTAACCTCCCCAAGCATTAAAAAAATGCTAATCATTTCTCGATTTTTCAATGTAAATTGGCGAGTTTTTTTTGAAAAAATAGATTTAAAACTATCAAAAACTCAGATTTTAGAGTTTGAATCTTGGTTGGATGGGTATAAACAAACAGGAAAAGTTCACAGCAATATTGGTTATAATAGCGCTCGACCTATCAAACACTACGTTGACAAATGCGACATAGACAATCCTTTACACATAAAAGTAGATAGAGGAAACCTAGATAAAATCAGACAATTTGAAAGCAAAGTTATGGGATTAAAAAAAGAAATGAGTCATGAAAACTTCATCTCTTGGATAAATTCCGGCAATGTCTCAAGTTTAATATACTACACTAACAATAATGAGACGTTAAACATCGAAGCCCATTCCACGATTTTGTTGTTCCCTGAGAGTCAATTCAATAACGCACTAAAACACTTTATGGACAATGAAGGCATTGTAGACTTAGAGGATGTTTCAACGACGGACGATGAACCATTGTGTATATTTTTACATTCATGCGTATATCATGATGAAGAGTGGATCGATTATGTCTTCGATTTTGTAATAAAAAAAATAATTGAAGACTGGAGAATTTCAAACATAATCATTAGTTCTTATACGCAAGAAGCATCCTTTCGTAATGAGGTAACTTTCAAAGCAGAGAAGATAGGAACGAGATTAAATGAAAACTACAAGAAACCAGTTTTAGAAAGAATACTTAGAATATCCTCATTAGATTTTCTTTCTCAGCACGGGATAGTAAAAAAGATAAAGTCACGCAACATAATTTTTTAGCTTAATCACTAACTAATAGCGTCAGTTTTGTGCAATTGCTGACGCTATATTTAGATATTTAAATTCAACGTATTCATCCCTGTAAAAAGAAGCATATACCTCACGCAATGAAAACCAGCCTAATGTTCTGAAAAAACAAACCCTTGTAAATAATCCATCGGCAGAGAAAGAGCTTTGTCTAACATGGAGTATGTTTCAATCTTTTCAGCTAGAAACTTAGTGCCATGTTCTTTTTTCATTAATGACATCCAATTTGATAACTCAGCTGACAAGCTATCTATCAAACAAGGCTCTAGCTTGACGATAGTATAAAGACCACTTAGGATTTCATCTTGTCTAAAGTCATTTAACGTAACATCATCAGCAACAAACGAAAAATTGAACTTGTCTCTTATTGACATCAAGTATTCAACACTAAGGTTTGTACCATAATCTCGTTCCGTCAGTTCTAGATAAACAGATACTCCTAGAGCATGCAAATCACAAATTCTATTGCACACCTTATTCAAAAGGAACACATCTTCCAATTGAAACCTCTCAACATTAATAAAGAAACGGCCCTTCATCCCGTTTACTTCTGCATTTAACATTAAAAAATCCAATTGATTTAATAAAATATCATCAAAACAAGACTTGCAATCTTTTAAGAATACGTTAACTCCACTATCTAACAAAACCTCATAACCATATAGCATTAGACCTCTATCTAATATTTTTTCTAATTTAAAACTCATACGAACACCTGTAGTTAAAATTGTTTAAATAATGTACCAAGAAGTACCCGCACACAATATCAAAATAATTATTTTAATTGAGGTATGACGTATTAATTGACCTTATTATCAAATACCATTTAGTTGAGGATGAAATAATTAAATTTAAGGCAATAAATAAAACATGATTTCATTTAGCCAGTTTTTAAGAGAATATGTATTAATAAAATATTCAAGAAAAGTGTTACTCATGGAACTTCAGCTAAAGCATGAAGCTTTTTCCAGTTTAGACTTAGTAACTATGAGTCGTTGGTCAACTGGTGTAACGGTCCCATCCCTGTACAAGCAAGTCTTAATCAGCGATCATGTTGGACTATTAAATGAATTTTTCCAAGTAAAGAGTCCCGTATCAGTTCCTGAAAAATTAAATCAATTTTATCATCGTTACGTTAAGCAATTTGAACACCCCTACCATAAGATCTTTATCCCTACAGAAGGTGATATTGATATTAAGTTTTATAAAGGGTTAGTTTTCGATACTAAGTTTAAAAAAACATGTTCTATTTTAAATAACATTGACATTTACAAGCAGTCATCAATAAATCTCAACAGAAAAGTAACTAACTTCCCTGTAGAATGCTTTTATATAAAAGACAACAATAGAGTGATTTCATTTTGTTATTATCATGAAAAAATAGCCCTTACATACAACTCCATCAATAGAGACATCAAAGCTAAGTGTAAAAAAATCGACAAAGAATTTGACATACAAGACTCAGTTTTCATTCCATTCTCTTATTACTACAACAAAGTACATTTTGAAAAATTAATGGGCTTATTATTAAATCGAATATTGCATTTATTCCCAAACAAGAAAAACATATTCTTTGCTATTAGAGGAACTGAAAGTAGTATTTTTTATGAAAAAATTGGAGCCAAAAAAGTAGATTTAATCAGACAGAATGAGGACCTATATCTTTATACGCTCGACTTTAAGACTTTTATTAGTAACCCAGTAATATTCAACCTTATTAGCAATCACTCCTATTTATACAAAAAGATAATAAATTAGCCTCTCCCCCGAATACTTTCGGGGTTACCCTTTCCTTACAAGACAAAGAACAAATCAATCTTTAACAGAAGTCGTTTAAGTTCTTTAGAACTCCATTCTTTCAATAACTAAAAAAAACCATCTCCTAATGGAGATGGTTTTTTGTTACTTTATATCTTTAGCTTTTATCTGACACACAAGATATGTAGCCTAAATGGGTCTTGTTCTTTTCATGGAATACTCCATCCACAAGGCTTGTAACCCCAACAATGTCTTTACTCAAATAATGAACTGACCATGGAGCTTTATCGATTGGCCACCCACGCAACTTAAACATGTTCAAGTCTGCATCAGTAGCATACAAAGGATCAACTAGGTCATTTTTTATCTCGTTTTCCGCACCATTCTTTCTCTCTGGCATTCGCCAATTGTCACGGCCGCCTAATTTCATATCACGATAGTGTGAGCACAGTTCATCTTTTGCAAAGCTTATGCCAAATTGCGGGAAGCTTTTACCAACAGGAGCTAACGTGCCATCTGTAGCTACATGTTCTTCGTTATCCCACTTACTTGGGTCATTCCACTCAATACCAATACTTGCTAGATAAGTAGAACTCGGGGAGCTCGTATACAATTTTCCACTTAGGGGGTTAGTAATGTTACCGTCCTTATCAAGGTCGTATTTACCATCAGCATTAGGTATTGGCACATCATAAATGTCGATACAGCCATCCCCTAAATCTTTACAAACAATAAGACTGGTCACTTTTGTGTTACATGTATGATATTTATCGCACCCTTCTACTGTAATCTCGCCTTCTTTTTGTTCTTTGTTGTTTTCAGGAATGTAATCAAAAGTCCCTTCATCATTGTGCACTGTCACTGTTCCGGACATTGCAAAATACGGATCCGATGCAGTCATGTGCCATTCCACGTCACCGGAGTAAATATCCTCTTCGCTGCCATCAGCAGAAATTCCCATCAAAGAATATTCTGCAGTGGCCGGCGGTTTCATTTGACCAGGCGTTACGTTAACTCGGTCCGGCCCTTTAACTTCTACCGCAATGGCTTTACCTGATAAGCAAGCTACATAGTGTTTTTCATGGCTCTTGACATCATCGGTAACCTCACCATTTGCCAAGTTCACCGTCTGATATTTACCTTCTACCGCCCCACTACTGCCTTCGGTGCTACTCCAGTAACTTAAATCCAATGGCCATTGATATTTCACTTTTGTTTTAACATCTTCACCAGAGAACAATGCACCGCTCGGATTTTGTTTATATAGTTCAGCGAGTTGGTCAGTGCTTGGCAAGCTTCCCCCTTTCGCTTGACACAATCCTTCCGCTGTAACCCAATCATGAGTTGCAGTTCGAACTCCTTTTAACGCAATGCTGCCATCACCCTCTGGGCCTGGTACACTTTTTATTCCCGCGTCTTCCGCTTGGTTAGCCGTATAAGGTGGCGCAAAGTAAAGGTCATCACCGTCATTTGGCTCTGGACCTATTTGCACAAACACCATGCCATACACCTCACTAACCCTTAAACGTATAACTCCAGTTGCGTAACCGCCACGATGATCTGTCACAACATAAGTAATGTAATGCAAACCTGGCTCGTTCGAGTTGAATGTAAACTTGGTGTTATTGGGCTCATCGTTAAGTGGCATAGTCATGTTGAAAGCATGCAGTTCTACCAACTGTAACGGGTCTCCGTCAGCATCACGAATGTGCTTTATAACATCGATTTCTTCATCTTGACTGTAAGGTACAACCGTACTGTCTTTAGGTTGATAAACAAAATCGTCAGCCTCTGGCACTTTATTTGCTTCCGTGGAAACCGCAACATCAACGGTACCTAATAGGACATTAGTACCATCAGTCAAAGAATACAGCACTCGTTCAAAACCCGTGACACCAGGTCCCGGTGTATAAGTAATGGAAGTAGTGTCTGTACTAACTGTCGAGCCCGAGCTCGTGTCCGTGGAAATAATCGCCACAGAATCTACATAAAAACTACGTAAATCTAGCTCACCATATGTTGTTGTACCCAGTTCACTTATAGGGTTTACGTCTACCGCAGTATCTTCCACCGTTACAGCACTCACTGGTGGCAGTAACTCTGTTTTACTGCCCGCAATTACGCTCACAGTAGCCGTTCCACTACCATCTTCGTTCACCATTGAACGTGACAGCACTTTTGCCGTTTTATTTTCACCACTAACGGTATATGAGTAAAAACACGCTTTTGCGGCGTCAGCTAAGACCGTGAACCCCGTTGATGTGGTTGTTAGTACTCGACATTCCGGCGCATCAGTGAGTGGTAAAACCGATTTTAAGTATGCTTTTTGACCATTGGACGCGCTCATATTTTCCTGCAAGTCCACATAATAATGGTCATCAAGCATTATTTGACGCACAGTATCTTGTGCTGCGTATGTCACAGCGTCAGTCGAGTGCTCGGGAGTAGAAACGTCACCACTTTCACCTTGACAACCACTCAATAGATTCATAGATAATGCAGCACCAAAAAGCAGCATGTATGATTTCTTTAAGGATTTCATTTTACCTCCTGCTCCAATCGATAACGAAGACGTTGCCCTGGGTAAATCAAGTTACGATTCTTAATATTGGAGTTAAGTTGTAATAACGTATCTACATCTGTGTTGAGTCTTTGCGCGATAAGATGGAGCCAGTCGCCTTTTTTTACCACGTAGTATTTTGGTTTAGGTTTGGGCTTAGGCTTAATCTCTCTTTTTGGTGGCGTTTCAACGACAACAGGCTCCTTGACCGGCTCTTCCTTGACCACCATTGGCGCAGAAGGCTTTTCACCAGCAAAGAAATAATTAAAACCAAAGACCGCTTCTAATCGATTTTCCTCATCGTCATCAAATACGGTGTTAAAACCCGCTCGCAATGACCATTGTGGAGAGGCTTGGTAGACCATTTGGTACGTCAATTTTGGTTGTGTTCCTTCTAAACCACCACCTAAGTCAAATCCCCATTGGTCCCCTTGATACGCACGGTATCGCAACTGAACATCACTTACGGTTTCATGCCCTTCACTCGCGTGGCGCAGTTTCGCACCGATGCCCACTTGCCAATCATCTAGTTGATATAACCCTAGAACACTTCCTGACAGCCAATCGCCGTCTTGGTTACTGCTTATCGTTGGTGCAACATTCATTTCAACCCCAAAAGGCGAAGAAGGATTTTCATTCGCATAAGATAGTGGAGCCATCATCACCATGGCTCCCACCATGCTACATATCGTTTTCACAGATTTGCCTCAAATATCACGTTAAAATTGCCTTCATAAGTCCCAGACTCCAACGTATCGCCATCCACATCGTAGCTCGTCACTAAATCGAATCGAATGACTCCCTCTTTATCTGTTGTTAGTGTGGTCACAGCCTCATTACCGTCCGTACCCGGATCCACTAGAGCACCATCTTTAACGATACTTCGTCGTCCTTTACATAACGGACAATCTATGTTGTAAGGCAATGGTTCGGCTGATGCTGCGTTGCGCATCTCGTAGGTATTTCCTCGGTCAAACGTCATTTTGACACCATCAGGAAACAGTCCTTGAACGTCGATTGTGTACGCGTGCTGTCCCGTTACTCTGTTGTTTGCTTTGTCATAAATTGGAGTTATCACTCCATCTTCACCCTTCGAAATACGGGCATCGACAAAATACGCAGCGGTATAATCAATGGTGATAATGAGTGGTTTGGACGTTACCGTATAAGTCAGTGCGCCCGAGCCACTCTTGTAAAAATACACAGGTTGATACTGGGCCACTGCCGTGTAGCGACCACTCGACTTCCCTTGGATTTTAGTGTTTAAATCCGGTAGAGAAACAATGGGCCGAATAAACTGAAAAGGCGTCACTTGCTCAAGTGCGTTTTCCAAAAAGCCTGTGTTCGATACACATTGACCACCTGCTTGTGACAACGTAGAGATAGGGTTACTAACCCCACCTGTACCGCAGTTAGCAACAATCCCGTTCCCAACATCGTGGGCTCCTGCATATTCATACTTCGTGAATTTTCCAGAAGCACTCCCCATGTTGTATTGCACACCCAACCACTGGATGGATGCATCAAAAGCCTCCCCCGACTCCTTATCTTTAAAGGTCACCGTGTCTGCTAATGAATCTTCCCATAAGCTGCCTGGATACCACTCTGAAGTGGTCAAAGGCATAACAACATCCCAATAACTTGGTGTGATCCCCGAGCCAACTTGAGCAGGTTCTGCGGTATTCCAAACTGGCTGAGTGCTTCCAGAGAGCGTGCCGTACATGGTGGCGGCTTGTGTTTGACATGCCAACAGAATCCCCATGCCGATACATAAGCTATTTCGTCGTAACATAGGCGTTCTCGTTGTAGCTGTAATCGTGACTGGCGACGTGTATCTGCAATTTATCTTTTTCTTTGAACACGTCCGACAACTTGATATCTTTCTCGCGTCCGGCTAGCAACGTATAAGTACTTTTACATCCCGCTACCGTCTTACCTTTCTCGCACGCGTCCAATTGCATGTACAAAAAAGTATTACTTTGGTTATTTACATGTAATTTCCCAGTCTTGGCGTTATATTTAACCTTGTACTTCACGTCGGCATGTTCAGCAGGAACGATAAAATATGGCGCATACCCCATCTGTATGCCTATTTGGTTTTCTTCTTTAGCATCTGGCACATGACCTGGCGTAAATTCCACTTGATAAACCTTGTCATGATCCAACCCTGTGCAGTTGTGTTGACACAAATTTTTCACAGCGACACGACGGCGTTCGCCTGGGTTCAGAATCAACTTGGCGGGTACCACAGCTAAATCCCAAAGCGGAATATTTTCTTTGGTCAATGCCACTTTTTCTATATGTCCATCCACAACACGGATCTGAGACACTTCACCTTGAATATACTCAGGCGCCCCCTTGTTACTGGTCAATGTGAACACGCCATTACCTGACGAATCCGACACCAACACCATGTTGTCTACCGTGAACGCTTGAGCCGACAACGGCAGTGCTAAGGCCAATAACCATGCTTTTTTCATATAAACTCCCAAAAAATTAATTCGACGCATATGGACGGGTATCATCATCAACCACTGCGTAAGACATCAACTCTGAAATGATGTCTAAATTACCAGCGGTCAACAGTTGGCCAGTTTTGATAAACACATACGTGTAATCATCCACCACTTTTTCTACAAAGCGAACATGTTGACTGCTTGCAAGCAGTTGGTTTTTATACAAAGACACTTGACTTGGCTTGGCAAATTTACCGACGTAATAGAAATATTCATCATCAGCAAATTTGGCAATTTGATAACCTTGCATGTCCTCTTCAAACGACGGCATACAGAAGTTCGTACCTAAGTTACGACTTGGAGCAGTTTTCACCGCTGGAATAACGCATTGTTGTGCTTTTGATAGCAGCTTATACGGTAAGTTTTCTTTCACCTTGAACTGATAGACGCCATCAGTAAGCTGTTCAGTTTCTACGCAGCCTTGCCCAACACACTCCACGTCATCAATGCTATTTCCTTGAATATCGGTGAATGTACTGATGAACGTTTTTAACTCACCCAGTTCAGTCTTGATATCAATCACATTCCCTGGGTAACTCGACGCTTTCTTGCCAGACTCACCGTTGTTGTAGAAATCGGATGCATCGTTATCTACCACAAACTCGTATTCCGCATACTCATCCAACGGATGCAGGGAATAGGATTTAGAGATGGCGTAAGCATTGCCGAGTTTACGATTCTTGCGTCCTTGAACAACGGAGGTGAATTTGCCTGTTGAACTTAAATCACCTGTTTTGTTTTCAACGACTAAATAAGAAGACGCTTCATCTTTTGTGAAAAACGTGTGGTCTTTAGTAGTAACTGTGTTCGTTTTCAAGAACACATTGCCACTGCGAGCACCAGCACTGTCTAAGTAGGCATAACCACTGCCTGAGAAGTAATCATTACTACCTGATACCGATGTGGACAAATCAGTCTCATTATCCACTGAATTATCAAACGCATAACGCGTACTAACATCAGTCGAGACAGAAAGATGATCCCCCGTTAACCAGTTGCTACTTAACGTATCGCGATGATTAACCATGGAATGACCGCTGCCTGAATGATGGTCAATAAACGTGTTGTGATTAAATGAATGTCGAGTCCCTAAAGGAAGACGAAGGTTGATATTAAACGTGTAATCATTTTCTTGAACGTTTCCTCCCGATACGCCCCACTCAAACGTAGCTTGCGTGTCAGCTGGTAACCCCGCCATTGTGTAGCCCGCATTCATTACCCAGACTTCACTATCGCTCCCACCTAAAATATTCTCACTTTCATTAGTGTTCCAAGAGCCCGATAGGTACATCGTGTTCATATTGTCGAGAGAATAGTAGTAACTGGCTGATAAGCTATTAAAGTCGTAGTCGTTAAATAACAGATCAGAAAGGTGAACATCATCAACTGAGTGATTCTCCTCACCACTGTCAAAACGACGCCACGTTAAAGAAAGTCCATTCAGATAAAAATCGGTCGAGTAATAAGCACTGCTGTCATCAAACACACCACCTGTAACAGAGAACTTACCATCGTCAAACAGCCAACTCATACCAGCATAAGCATAAGCATCATCGACCGTCGCTAAGGCGCCACCACCTAACGTCATGCGTTCACTTAAGCGTGTAGCCACCTTAGCATCACTAAATAATGGAGAGTCGTAATCGTCATAACGCGACTCAACGCCACGGTCTGCATCATGCAATCGAGTGTTGGTTAGTGCTCTAGATAGGTACCCCATTGTCACCAAATAATCGACATCACCCACGCTTCCATCTTGTGCCGCATTGTTCACAATTAAACGGTTTTCTTCATAAATAGCCGTCGTTCCATCATAAACACGAATGCTAACCGTATAGGTTCCTTTTGGAAGTTCACTGTAAGAAAGGTATTGTTGACCCGCTTGAATATTACGACTCACCAATACGCGCCCTTGCGGATTTTTAACTTCAAGACGTCCTGCTCTCGGTGCGCTAAAGTATACGCGTTGGGCTGACTCAGTCGATTCACTACGAAGCGCGTTTGTGCTACCAAAGCTCGCCGCGTACCCAGTCAATGTGGTGTTATTTTCGAGAAAGGCAGTATTGTTCCAATTTTGATTTTGATCGACATAACCCACACGAGTGCGCGTACTTTCACGCAACATATTCAAACTGATATCGTCGGCACTTAATCCATTGTCTGAACTGTAGTTAGCGGATGTATGCAAATATCCAGAACTTCCTAGTCCTAAGTAACTGTCGTTGTAATATGAGTAATCTTGCTGCCCTTCCGAATCTCGACCAGATTGCGTAGCGTTATAACTGAACTCATGCGCCATAATCAGTGCCGATTTATCGGTTGTATCGTCAATATATGCTCTTGGTCCAGGCAACGACGAATTCATCCATTTTGGATTAATATGTAAAATTAAAGTGTCGCTATCCGACACAAAGACATAATCTGCTTCTTCAGGAGCTAAAGGACACTGAGTTCGAAACCCTTGGCATTTTAAGCTTGAATCCACCCCTTGTTTAAGACTGTTAGCAATGCGTTTACTGGCTTGTGACTTGATACCAAACTGAGAAACTAATTGTTTTGCAAGCGCATCCGGAGATCCGGTGTAAGTCACATGGTCGCCCGTCACCATAAACGCCCCTTTTAATCGAGACGTAGAGTCGGAAGCCAACACCATCGAAAGTCGACGTCGCTGGGGTTGAACTAAATCCTCGAAACCTTTAGGAACAGTATTTAACGGCGTACTGCCACCGGCTAATACAGGAAAAGAACATCCTAAAACCATTACAGATGCCATGTGAGACCAATGTTTTCTGTTCATAGTGCCAACTCCACTTGCATACTCACTTGCCCTGCACAAGCCACAGGTACCTCCTTAGAAATGGTCGTTCCCGTACGCAACGTTAATGTATCTTCACTCCTTCGAAAGCCCGCCGCATCAACGTCATCAAACGCAAATGATGGCGTCACATTTGATGCCAAATCACCCTTTTTGGCGTATTCCTTGCCATCAATAAATAACTGAGCAAATCCGTCATACTTCGGCACTGCATTTCCTTCCTTGTCCCAACCGTGACATGCAGAGTGAAAATCCGTAATGGTGTAACGATATTGAAAATCTTTAGATTCAGTTTTGGCGGGAATATCACTTTGATTCGTAATAAAGACAGTGGCGTCATCAAACTTTTCTTCAGATGGGTTATAAGACAACGACACATTCTCTTGAGACAAACGCATCTCAATCGTGTAATCCGATAACTTAGCCTTGTTGATAGTAGTCAGAACTTTAAAAGATAAGCTTTTTGACGTAACTCCAAGTAATGGCGACGCATAAAGCGGATGAACAACACAACATAACAACCAATAAACGTAATTCTTTCTCATAACGTCCTTCAAAACAGACTTCGAATAAAAAAATGAGCCGGAGCAAATGCTCCGACTCATTGCTCTACCTAAAACAGAATTACTGCGACAGAATTACTTTGCTGTCGCAACCATTACTACGTCAACCGTGAACGTTTGACCTGCAATGTCTTCGCCTTTAATTGGCGTACCATTAGTTAGAGTTAGAGAAAGTGTGTCATCACCAGACGCTGCGATTGGCTGAGTCAAATCTGCGGAAGTCACTGTGTTTGTGCCGTTGTGAAGCTCAACTGTGCCTAGCACTTTTTGTAGACTTGCATTAGTGGTGTTAATGCTCTTAACTGCCCAATCAGCAGCATGAAGGTCACCAACTACAGGGTTTTCTGGGTCAGTAGTTTTGTCGTAATCGTGCGCCTCAAGAATAACAGGTTTCATAGTTGTGAACGTGCCATCTTCATTGATAGACAGGTCACCTTTGTATTGGCTTGCGATCGTACCGCCCACACCTGTTACGATAAACGCGTCACCAGCTACAAAGCCTGGTACATAGCCTGAGAACACTACATCGCCTGACGATTGGTCGCCGGTTGCTGCAGTCGATGCTGCCATAGATGGCATTGCACAAATACCTGCAGTAACTGCCAAAATGCTGCTTAGTAGAAATTTACGTTTGATCATAAAAGAACCTTTTTCTTAATTTAATGAATTTTTGTCGCGCTAAACGACGCGGCAAATTATATGCAACAAACACCGTGGCAATAAATATCAGAAATAAATACTCTTTTTAAAAGTGCTTCTTTCATTTTGATATCAATCGGCTATATAACAAGAATAAGGCACTTTATTTATCCAGAGCGCCAAATTAAATAACAACTACATAATCTTACATAAGGAAAGTCAGAGGGTTATGCGTGCTTTATAATAAGTATAAACTTAAAACCCAACAAATATATAAAAGAAACACATTTAAACTGAAGAGAAGAATATGATTAATTACATTAAGCTCGCTAAAGAAGCAAGCAATGCCGAACAAAGCACAAATTGGAAAATGGCTTATGAATTTTGGATGGCGGCGGCAAAGAATATTTCACGTAATCACGCAGATTACGTATGGGCCATATCGAGAGCACATTTCTGTAAAATGCGCGACCATGCTATATCATCCACACCAAGACAAAAATTTTTCACTGACAGTTCTGTGGCAATGACGGACATATGAGACCTGTATAGTTCCAACGAGGCAGAAACAAGAATATTTAACTAAACTAGGGATCCAGCATGCGTTACAAAACACTGCTAGCATTATTAGTTACTAGCTTCTCCCTTATCGGGTGCTCTACTACCAAAGGGCATGAGGGTGAGTGGGTTAAAATTGCGACTAGAACAGTCAGTTACAACCAAGATACAGACACAATAAAACCCTTGCCATTTCTGGCAGAAAGAAACTTCAGTAAAATAAAAATAAAGTGCATCAAAGGGGCAATTAATGTTTCCTCCTTAATTGTCACTATGAATGATGGCTCAACTAAAAAACTGAATACATTAGGACTTCTCAGCAAAGGCATGTCGACATTCTCCTACTCTTTACCTGGTTCTAATAAAGCACAACTTAAGCGATTAGACATGGAGTATGACAGTATCGGAAGTACTATGTTGGGAGTTGTTGGCGTCAGTAAAAAAGGAAAGGTAGAGGTGTGGGGAAAAGTTAGGAAATCAGAGTAATCATTGATAAAATTTCATGCGGAAGTTATGACTCGAGTTAAACATTTATCTTCCTTCAATTTTATAAGCCAGTAATAAGTGTTACTGGCTTAGTTTTTGCGTAAATATATTAGTTGATTTTATCAACACTTTTTTTAACTAAAGAACGCAATATACTCTCCCAAGATTTACGGCTGTAACATTAAGTTATAGTGACTAAGGATTTGATACGCAGGACACAAAATGCTTATATTCATTGTTCCACCCTGGGTAACCGTTGACCTTACCATTGCTGAGACTCACATAATAATAATAAGAATCGCTGATGCTCTTCGTTGACCAGTAACTAAGGCGAAACGGCCAGCCTCGTGCTGCGATGACTTCACCATTCGACCGATACAACTCATACAATAATTCATTTTTTGTCGTCAACTGCCAATTGGTTCTTCCAGCTAGAGCTCTGTTGTTATAAATCCAACAAATTTCATTTGCCTCACCCCAAGTGAAAGTGTAAAAACCGGCCACTTTGCCACTAGCCCAATCCGAACCTTTAACTGTAATGGCATCCAAATATGGGACACTTGGGCTATTTGTAAATAATTTGCCTGTGCCATCACCGTTTGTTGAATCAAACACATCAAGGCATGGTCCGGATAAATCCTCACAACTCACAAATGTTGTCACTTTGGTGTCACACACACGGTCTTTATCACAACCTTTAACGGCGATGTTTCCTGCCATAGCCCTTGCATTATTCTCTGGATAGTAGTCAAAACTCCCTTCTTCAGGATGTAATTTCACTGTACCAGATTCCGTGAAATATGGGTCTGACGGCGTCATTTCCCAATTAACAAACTCTGGATACAAATCTTCTTTAACCCCATCCGATGAAATACTCGTCAAAGAATAACTGGCCGTTCCAATAGGTTTTCCAGAACCTGGCACAACCTTGACGCTTTCCGGTCCGTTAACTTGTACTTTGATAGCTTTACGCGACAAACAAGCTACATAGTGTTTTTCGTGGCTATCTATACCACTGGCTAACTTACCATTTGCCAAGTTCACTGTCTGATATTTTGCTTCACCACTACTTTCAGTTCGACTCCAATAACTTAAGTCCAATGGCCATTGATATTTAGCTTTCGTCTTCGGATCTTCTCCATAAAACAGAAATCCATTTGGATTGCGTTTGTATAACTCCATCAGATGCTCTGTACTCGGCAGACTTCCTCCTTTAGCCATACACACGCCATTTGCTGCAGCCCAATCGTGCGTGGCAGTTCGTAAACCCTTTAACGCAGTTACGCCGTCGCCAGGTTCACTCGGCTCATATTTCACTCCCGCCTCTTCCGCTTGATTAGCGGTGTATGGTGGCGCAAAATAAAAATCATCACCATCATCAGGCTCTGGGCCAATTTGCACGAACACCATGCCGTACACATCGCGTACGGTTAGACTAATGACTCCAGAAGCATAGCCACCACGATGATCTGTCACCACATAGGTAATAGAATGCACGCCAGGCGTATTCGAGTTGAATGTAAACTTGGTATTGTCTTGCTCATCATTGAGGGGAGTAATGTCTCCATTATAAGAGTGAACTTCTATCAGTTGCAGCGTATCGCCATCTGCATCCATAATGTAAGGGCGAACATCAATCTCTTCATCAATACCATTATTCACCGCATAATGGCCGTCATGCTGATAATGGAAGTTCTTAGCCTCTGGCGCCTTATTAACATCAGTGGAAATCGCAATATCAATGGTGCCCATCAAGACGTTAGAGCCATCATTTAAAGAATAGAGAACCCTTTCAAATCCAATGACTCCAGGTCCTGGTGTATATGTAATGGTGGTGCCATCCGTACTAACCGTTGAGCCTGAACTTGTACCGGTGTTAATAATCGATACTGAGCTTACATTAAAACTACTTAATTCGAGGTCCCCATACGTTGTTGTTCCTAATTCACTTTTAGGGTCAACATTTACCGTGGTATCTTCAATGGTCACTGCACTCACAGGTGAGAGTAACTCGGTCTTACTGCCCACAACCACACTCACAGTACCTGTTCCACTTCCATCCTCATTCACCATTGAACGCGGCGTTACTTGACTTATACCACTGACGGTGTATGAGTAAAAACATGCTTTAGCAGTATTTGCCGACACCGAAAAGCCCGTTAATGTGGTTGTCTGTACACGACACTCTGGTTCATCAGACAATGGTAAAACCGAGTTCAAATATGGTGTCTCTCCGTTCGAAGCACTCATATTTTGTTGTAAATCTACATAGTAATGTTCCGTCAGCGTGGTCTGACGCACGGTATCTTGCGCTGCGTATGTCACAGCGTCATGCGTATGGTCAGGAGTAGAACCCTCACCACTCTCTCCCTGACAACCAATCAGCAAGTTCATCGTCATTACCGCACCGAGAAGCATCGGTATAGATGAGTTCTTTATTGACTCCATTTTCCCTCCAATTTCAATGCATCATTTAAGTAAATTTCTAGGTTACGTTCTTGAGCACTCGGGTTTGGATGGACACTGACTCAACAATTTTATTGAGTTTCAATCACAACGTGACAGATAAAGCATGAACATTTATTTAAGCCGCAAAAAAGCGCCCCATCCGAATTGGACAGAGAGAAAACAAGCAAAGCGCCATAAAAAACTACGATATTTTATTCATGTCAAAATCACCTTTGCGTCAACCGTCAACCCTTAGCGCACTCAAGCATTGTCGTTTTGGCCTAAACGTAAAGGATGGGTAAGTTATTGCTATTAAAGTGAAAAAATAGATTATCGAGAATTTTTGTTTATTTTTTATTTTATCGAACCAAAAGTTGATAAAGTGAAAATATGTTTAACAAACGTACAGGCAGGTTCTAACACCGAAGAGAAGGATATGGCTTGTCATTCAGGCCAAAACGACAAGCTTTAGATAACTTTAGATTTATCTCATTGTAACGATGAGCAGAGCGATTGAGATAACGTTCTGTCATAGACAGATTTCCGCGGCCTTTGCCATGACCAATCCATACTGATGCTGCAAATGTGTCTTTCATTAGACTCGCTACTTTTTGCACTGCGAACTTACGACAAGAGTGCAATCCAATTCGGATGCCTTTTAATTGTGCCCCCAATTGCGTTCGGATCTTCTGTAACACGTTGTATACACTTTGCCTTGATAATGGGTGGGTTTCTTGATTATCTCTTTGCTTTTTTTTCAACTCCTCGCGAGGGAAAAGAAAGCCACCTTTTTTATGGCGGCAAACGCGGCGATGCAACATCGCTTCAATATCGCTAAATGCAGAGAAGTCAATCCGCCGCGAAGGGCTCTGTTGAGTTTGATAGCGTGCTATTAATAAAGGCGTTTCACGGCGATAATATGCATCTTTTGCTTTTTGATAACGCGAGCCTAATTGATACTCTTGGGCTAACATAGCGAGCTCTTCTGTGCTATTTGCTAAACGTACAATAAGGGCAGCATTGTTGTCATAGATGTTCTTTCTCAGCCAATGCCGACCTTGAGCTATCCATTGTTTATCCAACTGCTTGTTGACATTTTTAGTAACGTTCGCCTTCTCTGACTTCGTCTGATACAGCGTGAGCACTTTTCGTTTAAGGTCAATTTGAGAGACTTTTAACTCTCTGCATTCGATGTTTCGCAGCCCGAATGTTGCGCAAAGTAAGAACATATCGTGCCAAAGGTCGTGTATCTCTTTAGCCTTTTGTAAAAACCGGGGCATTAGAGATTCAGGCACCGCATCAACAGCGAGGGTGTGGGAATACATAACTTCTCCTTCGTTTTGTATAAATAAAAATCCTTCTCTTATATGTTAGTTGACTATTCTACCTTAAAGCAGATCACTATTGAGCTTTGTAATGATAAGTGTTTTATTGAATATAAGCTTGTGCTTCAGACTTGTTCATGCTTATCCCATAAAACAAAGCATTACTTAAACATGAATTGGAGGGAAATATTATGGTAGCCTCAGTAGAGCGTAAGTTAGTAAGGGTGAATACACCCTTATAAATAGAAAGAATCTAGCGTTCGGCCATTTCAAGGATACTTAAAACCGCTTTGCGCGTATCGTGTTCAAGTATTCCTTTTGTATCAGCGATGATTAAACCTGTTATATACACCCCTGCTGTTCGCATTTCTTCATTAGCCTCGCTGCTCGATATACCATCGATAACAATATCTAGAGCCGATAAAACGATTTCCTTTTCTTTATGATTTAACATATCAACACCCTCGTGAGTCAACTGATAATGAGTCACACCTTTCTAATGCCACGTTTATAAGAAACAATGATTTAAAGGTGTTGAATATTAGGTAGGTTAAATCATCCTTTATCAGGACAAGAAGCAAAACTAACAATAGTCCTTTCCACTTCAATAGCACCGTAGAGCTAAATCAGACTTAAATGCTCAAAAATATTGACCTTAAACATTACAGGCACCATCAGCAAAAGAGAGCGTTTTTAAATCATTCTGTTCTTACATTGCAATCATGGACATTGACTGGAATCAACATAAAAAGACGTCAATGGCACCAATTGTTGGTTGAGCACAGACAAATGATAACGAACCCCTGAGTTTAGTAATCTTAATGTGTCGGATTGAGTGCAGTAAGCCTGAGCAATACTGGTCGGGAGTGTTTTTGCTTGTGATTCGGTCAATGTTGGCATTTGAACCGTCAGTTGAATGGTGTCGTCTTTGACCTCTGAGTCAATGATGTTTAGGCCAGTTAGAGACTGCGTATCATGGATGAGCAAACTGGAACGATTTTGTGCCAATTGGTTCGTGATGGCTTGATGATAGTGAGATTGAGCAGTACAACCTTGAATCGTTGCGCCCAAGAGCAGCAGTGAAATAACCTGAATTCTTGCCATGTATTTAGCCTGATAGCGAATAAACCATAAAGAGTTGTTAAGTCATCATACCTAATACCAAACGTTTACTTTTACAAACTTATCTTTCACTACATACGTTGTTTGTTGGGGCCTTGCTGACTATTTTCTGACAAAGTATCGAAGGTAAACGATACCCTAGTATTGCATTATAACTACTATTCGATATTGGATGTTGTCTGTATTACGTCCCAACACTTTGGTAGCTTTTTAAGCACAAGCTATCGTTTACTCTACATCCCCTCACCCAACAATGCTCTCTCTATATTAGTTTTTGTTGTGTGGGGACTTTTTCTTGGTTTCGGTATGACTGGAAAAACTAAACAATGAGATCACGTTGCTTATAAGTAAATGATTGATAGTTATAAATAGAATTGGCAACTAAATCGGTTAATTTTATCTGACTAACAATAGAACTGAGCTTAAAAATATAGTGACCTTGAATTTTGCTTTTTCTGTTTGATTAAATCTGCCGCTATTAAAGCCAAGAGGATTGCTCTAACTAACCGTCTCTTGGAGATTCATTTTGAGTGTAAAAGCATTAACTGATGCACAAAGAGCGTCGTTTTCTTTACTAATCATCCAAACATTCTCAACGTTGGGGTTCGCCGTTTTATACTCTACGTTGGTTCTATACGCGACCAAAGAATTAGGTTTTAGCGATGTCGAGGCAACCATCATTATGGGGGTATTCGGTGCATTTAATTACGGCCTTCACCTTTTAGGTGGTTTGCTTGGCGGTCGATTAATAAGCAACCGAAACCTATTTGTCATTGGCATGATCTTACAAGTCGCAGGGTGTTACGGCATCGCGCAATATGGACATTCAGGGTTGTATTGGGGACTTGCATTATTTCTGACTGGTAGCGGCCTCAATGTCACTTGCATCAATATGATGCTCACGCAGCGTTTCCACTCTGATGATCCAGCCCGAGAGAGTGCCTTTTTTTATAACTATGCGGGTATGAATCTCGGCTTTTTCGTTGGCTTTGCGGTTGCTGGTTACTTTCAGAATTTGCATGACTATAAATCGTTATTTATGTTCGCGACATTCGGTAACCTTGCGGCTGTTATTGCAGCCTTTGCATGTTGGAAGAATCTTTGCGATCTGACGACACCTTTGGTCAGTAAGTCAAAGCAACAATGGCGCAGTGCATTTGCGGTCGGCATCCTCATTATTGGAGTTTTAGTTCCTACTATTAAGTACTTACTTGAATCAGCCGTTTTATCAAGCCAACTTGTAATTGTGATATCAGTATCAGTGTTCTGCGTGCTTATTTCACTCACGTTGAAGCACAGACATAAAGCTGAACAAGGACGTATGGTTTCATATCTAATACTGACTTTAGGTTCATTGATTTTTTGGTCGCTGTATCAACTGGCTCCGATGGGATTGTCATTATTTGCAGATCGAAACGTAACGATGGTGCTTGGCGGAGTTAAGATTGCTCCACAATGGATTCAAAACATCAATACGGTCGTTATTGTAGTTGGCGGGCCATTGATGGCGACGCTATTCAAACAGTTCCGTAAACGAGGCTTGAACATTGATATTCCAACTCAGTTTTCAGCTTCTTTGATTTTCATTGGTGTTGGCTTTCTCGCCCTACCGGTTGGCATTATGTTTGCTGATGAAAGAGGTATGGTCTCTATTTCTTGGATAGTACTTAGTTATGTATTACAAAGTATTGGGGAATTACTGATTTCACCAGTGGGCTACGCTATGGTCGGTAAGTTAGCACCAAAACGTTATCAAGGTGGAATGATGGGAGCTTGGATGTTAGTGACCGGCGTAGCTTCTATTATTGCCGCTCAGTTCTCAGAAATGATGCCAGCCCAAGGACCTGCGTTAGAGACCGATGCAGGCTATTCTCATGTATTCACAGGACTTGGTGTTGCGGCGGTTCTTGGTGGCTTTGCTCTCGTGTTATTGACCCCATTATTAAGACGTTTGATCGGGAATAACATTGTACAAGCGTAATTCAAAGGTAAGACACAAATGGCTAATAACTTAAAAACTATCCACCGGCATAGCCGGTGGTTTTCTCTATACAAAAAAAGAGCCGCAAACTGCGGCTCTTAATTTATCTATTTCTATTTAAGCAAAAACTTATTCTTTACCGAATACGTTGTTCTCTTGCTCTTGTACGCGGATGAAGGTAGTACGCTTGGTTAGCTCTTTAAGCTTTGCTGCACCTACGTAAGTACATGTTGAGCGAACACCGCCTAGGATGTCTTGAATAGTGCCGTGAACACTGCCACGGAATGGTAGAAGTACGGTTTTACCTTCTGCTGCACGGTAGCCAGCAACACCGCCAGAGTGCTTGTCCATCGCGCTCTTCGACGACATGCCGTAGAATTTCATGAACTGCTTGCCGTCTTGCTCGATCACTTCGCCGCCTGACTCTTCGTGACCTGCTAGCATACCGCCTAGCATTACGAAGTCAGCGCCGCCGCCGAATGCTTTTGCAACATCACCCGCACATGAACAGCCACCGTCACCGATGATCATGCCGCCAAGACCGTGCGCAGCGTCACCACACTCGATGATTGCAGAAAGTTGTGGGTAACCAACACCTGTTTTAACACGTGTAGTACATACAGAACCTGGGCCGATACCCACTTTCACGATGTCTGCGCCCGCTAGGATTAGCTCTTCACACATGTCGCCAGTCACTACGTTACCTGCAGAGATAACTTTGTCTGGGAATGCTGCACGTACACGTTGTACGTACTCGACTAGGTGCTCTGAGTAACCGTTCGCGATATCGATACAGATGAAGATAAACTCATCAGAGATCGCCATGATGTCTTTGGTTTTTTGGAAGTCTGCATCAGACGTACCAGTAGACACCATTACGTTGTTTAGCGTTGTTTTGTCAGCTGTTTTCGCAAACTCTGCCCAGTCTTCTACTGTGTAGTGTTTGTGAACAGCGGTCATTACACCATGCTCTGCTAGTGCCTTCGCCATTGCGAAGCTACCAACCGAATCCATGTTCGCCGCAATTACAGGTACACCAGACCATTGACGGCCACTGTGCTTGAATGTAAAATCGCGGGTTAAATTTACTTGAGAACGGCTCTTAAGGGTTGAACGTTTCGGGCGAAACAGTACATCTTTGAAACCTAACTTAAGTTCTTGTTCGATACGCATTGTGTAATTCCTTGATTCATAAGTATATGTGTCATCTCAGAGTGCGTAGTGAAATCGTTGGCAGACGAGTTCACTGTTCTTCGGACACAAAAAAACCGGAGCGTTGGCAGACGCTCCGGTTTTCAGCATTATAGGTCGTGATTTATTTCCTACAAGTCTGATATTTGATTTTTTTTTGTGATACCATCTTGGAAATCGCATATCAAAAACACCTCACCACTCTCCAAAATCATAACTTTATTAACAATATCAAATAGTTAAAACCACCCTTTATTTAATCCTTTGCGCAAACCTTTGCGTTAAACGACGAGAATTTTACCGTTCAACCTCTCATACACGCTCAAAATTACACCAAACGATACTCATTAGTCGGTTTGTACAAGAATAATTTTCTAATTTTTTTCACGTTTCACATCACTTTTCTACCACTTTTTTGAGTATATCAAGCACGAACTAGCTCTCTGTGATGTTTATAGCGCATCGAAGTGATTCAATAACATCACTTGCTAATAAGCCAATTTCGCCTTTTTGTTGAACATTAATGTCCGCAGCGTGACTATGGAGCATGACTCCCAAACGTGCAGCAACAGCAATAGGTAACCCTTTGGCAAGCAGTGCGGCAATGACACCGGATAACACATCCCCCATACCGCCACTGGCCATTCCCGGATTTCCGGCAAGACAAACGTACATTCTCACACCATCATAGATAAGCGTGCCCGCCCCTTTAAGTACAACGACACCTCCATAACGTTCATGAAGTTGTCTTGCTGCGGCAAAGCGATCTTGCTCTATGTCCTTTGTAGAGACATTAAGTAAACGTGCTGCCTCTCCTGGATGTGGCGTCATAACGCGTTGCTCATCTCGTAAAACCACCACGTCATTACGCTGATTCAGCATCGCAAGAATATTGAGTCCGTCTGCATCAACGACTTTCAGTTTGTGCTGCTGAGATAAGTATTGATAGGCTTGATGCGCCCATTCATCCTCACCGAAACCAGGACCGAATGCCAAGACATCCGCCCAGCGTGTCCGTTTAATCAGTTCGTTGTCCTGCTCTTTAAGCTCATCAAACGTAATAGCCTGACTCATAACTTCTGGCGCACTAACTTGCAATGGCAACAATGAGCTTGGGTGTGAGAGAGTGGCGGTTAACCCTGCCCCTATTCTTGCTGCGGCGGAGGCGCACAAACGAATAGCGCCAGACATGCCTTGATTACCGCCTATACATAAGAGCTTGCCATTATTCCCTTTGTGGGCTGTGGCTTTTCTTTTTGGTAGTAACCTTTTGATGATTTGATGGTCGATGCCCAACGCACTTTCTTCTTCAATCGACTCGAACTCAACGTTTACACCCAAGCCAGAAAAATGCAGCTCACCGACGTAGTCTCTCGCCTGCCCTGTACATAAGCCTTGCTTCACACCAATAAAAGTCACCGTATGATCCGCTTGTATGGCATCTCCAAGCACGGAACCTGTGTCTGCACTTAACCCCGAAGGAATATCGATTGAGATAACCGGGCAATGAATTTGATTAACTTGATCAATGTAGCGGCGATACTCATGCCTTACTTCACCAGAAAGCCCTGTTCCAAGCATGGCATCGATGATTACATCCGCCTCTAAAAGTGCAGTATGCCAATCATCCCAAGAACTATTCTCGCCATCCACAGACTGCCAATCTTCAAACGCTCGCAACGCATCCCCTTTTAATGATGTGATGTCACCTAGCTGGAAGACTCTAACATTCAACTGCGCCTGTTTGGCAAGCGTGGCAAACACGTATCCGTCTCCACCATTATTGCCTTTGCCGCAGACCACCAGCACGGTTCGCGCCCTTGGGTAAAGATGAAGAAATCGTTCGTATACCGCCATTCCTGCACGCTGCATTAGGCTGTACATTGAGACGCCTGCCATTTGAGCGGCGAGTATTTCTCCGTTTCTGACTTGCTCTGCGGTGTAGAGCTTGAGGGCGAGATTAAAGTCCATATTGAGATTCTGCGTTTTAGAAGACACGATTTAAGTATACGAAAAAGCCGAGGCGAACCTCGGCTTTTAATGTGTTTATTTTCTCAAGCTTTATTTTTGCTGCTGCGACGTCAAGTTTGCTGCTGCGACATCAAGGCTTCGGCTGTTGCGTCTTGAATCGACAAGAACAGCGAGTTGATTTTCCCCGTTGGGGTTCGCATCGGGTTTAGCGTCACGTTTTGGTACATGAACTCTGCTTGTTGCGTCACTGGTCGAACATTGCGGCAACGGAACAGATATGGACGCTGACGCCACGTGATGAAGCTTCGACACCCCAAATCGTAAACAGGTTTAGTTTTCAGTTTGAACCACTCTTGCGGGATCTCAGGGAAGATATCAAAGATCGAACGACCAATTGCCTCGTGAGATTGCAAACCGCTGTGGTGAGTCATAAAGCCATTCCACACTTGAACGTTGTAATCTTTATCGATAACAACTAAGCCCATGTCGACATTTTGAACCATGTCGACCATCCAATGGAATTGTTCAAATTCTGCAGGTAAGTTCAGCATTAGAAATCCTCCATTAGGTACGACAGTTTGTTGTCCAGCAACGGCAGTGACTCATCAACAAACATGAACAGTAGATCACAACGGATAGAGGTGCCTTCAATGTTGTAGCTGACCTCGAATGTCATGGTTCGGCTAAATGCACCTGTGGTCGACTCGATAATAGAATCGATGGAAATGTGCTGACCAAGTAGCACTGGTGAACTTTGGAAAAAGCGGACTTCAGACTGTTCGCCCAAACCATTCAAGAATGATCCAACCAAGATATTGGAGATGTCCATCAACAGCTCTAGTTCTTCCAACTCTTCGCTGTCTGCTGGCACCTTCATCAGTTTCTTAAGATCAGAAACACTGGAGTCGCTCAAGATCACTAACGCTTCGCCGGCAATACCCTCACCACAAAAGCCTTGGCAAACACCAGAGACATTGTCGTGAGATGCGAGATCGCGCAAAGCCATGTGCAGTTCACTGACTTCAAAGATATTCACGTTTGGCAATGGAAGCTGAACAAATACATCAAAGTGTCGAGCGAGCGCATCCGCTGCGCGACCAATAGAAACGTTCGCCACTTCCATATAGATGTCGCGACGGCGGAGAATCGGCAATTCTATGGTTGTCGGTGTGATGACTTGTGGTCGATCATTCGGCTCGATCAGCTCTTTTAACGTCGCTTTAAGCTCATCTTTACCAATCGGCTTTTGAATAAACGCTTTTGCACCGAGAGCAAACACGCGCTCTTTTGCTTTTGGCTGAATATCACCAGACACAACCACGACGGGCGTTTGAATGCCCAAGCGTTTCATGTTTTCTAATGTTTCAAAACCGTCCATCTCTGGCATGGTGAGGTCGAGAAACATCAGTTTAAATTCTTTTTGCGCTAACTCTTCAAGCGCATTTTTACCATGGATGGCAAATGTCACGTCTGCATTCAATGTTGCTGGCAGTGATCTTGCCATCTGTTTGCGTGCTAACGCAGAATCATCACAGATGAGTACAGGAAAAGACATGCTACCACCTTTAAATATTCAACAATCTGTGCGGAATTCTACCAGATTGTTACTGCTACACAGACTAAGAGTCTTCGTTTTTTGTTTACTGGGTAAGCATACGCAATATGAATAGTTGAGTGAACCAATGAACTAAGAAAAAGTTCGATTCCCTATACATTTAGTGACATCAGTCAGGAATGATTAAAAGTTCTACAAGGCTTGATACGCAAGGGGTTGCGTTTATAAAGTTGCTGCCATTTAAGATAAACAGAAATAAAAAAGGCACTCTCTTTGGAGTGCCTCAGTCTTTTGTTCACTGGTCGCTTTCTATGGCACACCGTGACCTTTTGATGCAACCCAAACTCGGTACCATTGCTCACGATTTAGCTCAATGCTTAGCGCGTTAACTGCACTATGCACACGCTCGATTTTACCAGAACCAATAATTGGCATCGGCTTAGAAGGCAAGCGACGTACCCAAGCGTAAATCACTTCGTCAATGCTGTTTGCACCCACTTCTTCTCGGATAGCTTCTAGCTCGTTACGAACACGAACCGCTTGCTCCGTATCACCAGTAAAGATTGAACCGCCACCCAAACATGACCATGCCATTGGACGAACACGATGCGTTTGAAGTAGGTCTAGCGTACCATCGTGTGCCACTTCAAAGTTCAGTGGGTTGATTTCCACTTGGTTAGTCACAAGAGGTTTGCTTAAACGAGATTGAAGAAGCTCGAATTGGCGAGGCGTGAAGTTAGAAACACCAAAGTGCTTAACTTTACCCACTTTATGTAGCTCAGAGAACGCTTCTGCTACCTCGTCAGCATCCATCAACACGTCTGGACGATGGATAAGAAGAACATCAATCTCATCGACTTTTAGTCGCTCAAGCGAGTTGTTCACGGATTGATAGATGTGTGCAGCGCTGGTGTCGTAGTGGTTGATCTTACGCTCTGGCGTTTTGTCACCACACAAGTTGATGTCGCACTTCGTCACGATCTGAATTTGCTCACGAACACTTTTGTCCAGTGCGAGTGCTTCACCAAACAGCGCTTCACATTCGTAGTTACCGTAGATGTCAGCGTGATCGACGGTAGTAATGCCTAACTCAATGTGTTGCTTTAGGAACGACAAACGCTCTTGCGCTGTCATGCCCCAATCTACCGCACGCCAATAACCTTGTACCAGTTCAGAAAACTCTGGACCGTTTGGTGCAGTCACTACTTTTGCAACCATGGGTTTATCTCCTTTTCTTAATCTGCTTTCATCCTAGTCTTGTTTTACCGCTCGCTCAACGGGTAAACTTTCGCAATTCGAACTGGAGTACGAAATATGTCTTTTGCCCAACGACTCGCGACATTAATTGGCGAAGAAAGCATCAGTGGTTTTGCGCGACGCGTGGACGTTTCTGAAGCTTTGATTCGCAAATACCTCAAAGGCAGCGAACCCAGCTTAGCCAAAGCAAATCAAATCGCCATGCGAGCCAACTGTTCATTGGAATGGTTAGCCACAGGTTGCGGCTATTTATATCGTCAAGCGGAAGTCGTGGACATGGAGGCCTACAAACTGGCCTTCCAACACGTGATGAATGGAACGATATCAGAAGAGGAAGAAGCCAAGCACCGCAAGCTGGTAGCAGGCTATCAGTACCTACGCGCGCACAAGAAGTCAGATGGATTTTTGGATGAATCCGCGATGGCGACCTTTCTTTCGTTGCATGATGAAAATAAGACCGCGCAAAACTGAACCTTTAAACGATGTTTGTATTGCGACGTTTTAACTTCCGCTTTAAAAGCGCTCAACCTTAAGCTCAATCATTTCGCCATCACTGTTTAACGTGACATGCACTCTCGGTGTTGGCGATTCAAACTCTTCAGCTAACACCCAATCAATACTTCGCGGCGCTTGCTGAGGGTAGCGGTTGATAAACAAAATCAGAGCTTTGTCGACAGCTTCTGGTGAGTTCTGTTTTAAAGCCGCAGCTATATCGTATTGCTCGCCCTGTATGTCAATTCGCTTCATCACCAAGCCATCTTTTCTCAGATTCAGTATCACATCACTCAAGTTTTGAGGTTGATAGTCCGTGAGAAAGTTCAGACGAATCGCTTTTTCTTCTATCGTTGCTTCTCCGTAAAGGTGCTGGTGGTAATAATGAAAATCATCCAAGCATAATGCACCTTCGCTTTCCTGCGTCTCACATCCGTACCAGTCACCACCCTCTTGCAAGGTTTGTCGAACCTCAACGAAAGGCGCTTCAGATAACAGGATTTGCCACCATGCATCTCGTGCATTTGCGGTTTGAGAAAACAAACTTATAAAAAGAAGCAGGAAGAATGAGAAACGCAACATAGGGGTACTATCGATTTGACTCGAGAAGATGAATGAAAGAGCTTTATCTTTGCTGTAAGTAGAGCGAGAAGCAAGTGACTATGTCGGATTTCGGGCACAAAAAAAGCGGACCTTCTAGCCCGCATCAATCTTTGTATAAAGCATAAACCGCGTAGTCCATCACGCTGAGAACCATTACGAGACAGCAGAATAGCATACCATTTATATTTATCAACACTTCATACGGTTATTATTAAGCAACCGTGCAGATACCTTTGTCGGCAGAGTAGTGAATAGACTTGCGGTTTAGACAGGCATTAAAAAGGCGCACTCTTGCGTGCGCCTCTGCCTCGTGACTCAATCGTGAGTATGCGAATCGGGAAGTCTATTGATGCACCCCGAACAAATAACGAGGAATTTCTGTAGGGTTTGAATCCATCCAAATTGTGTGTAAAACCTCACATCCCTCCTTCTGAAGCAGTCATGTTGCTTTACACTTAAAGCATGGTTCATTTTGCTCAGAAAACAAGGTTACTCGATAAAAAAATAGCGTGAGATATGGGATCAATAGCACAATATTTATCAATATTTGCACAATAGACGCTTGAACTGCTCAATAGTGGAAAGCTAAATTGCATCTTTATTGATTAGGTCTAGACTCTCGTGAGCGTATAATTTCTTTCGTCCCTTCCAATTAGTAGTCTAGGAGAATCTGTTAATGACCAAACGCGAGAGAATTGTGAAATCTGTGTTAGCGCACGTACCTAAAGATGCGATTAACCAGTTTGTCTCTCGAGGGTCAACGCCAACATCATTTTCCGTTCTCTTTATGGCAGCAATCGTTGGTACGTTAGCTGGTCTTGTCGGCACCTACTTCGAAATTGCCGTTCACTTTGTTTCAGAAACTCGTACCGAGTGGTTAAAAAGCGAAATCGGTAGCGTTCTGCCTTTGTGGCTTGCTGCGATTCTAATCAGTGCAACCTTGGCATTTATCGGTTACTACCTTGTTCACCGTTTTGCTCCTGAAGCATCTGGCTCAGGTATTCCTGAGATCGAAGGCGCAATGGATAACATTCGTCCAGTGCGCTGGTGGCGTGTTATTCCAGTGAAGTTCTTTGGCGGTATGGGTGCGCTTGGTTCAGGTATGGTTTTAGGTCGCGAAGGTCCTACCGTACAGATGGGTGGTGCCGTTGGTCGCATGGTCACTGACATCTTCCGTATTAAAGACGATGATACGCGCCACTCATTATTAGCCTCTGGTGCTGCTGGTGGCTTGGCCGCTGCCTTTAACGCACCGCTAGCAGGCATTATGTTTGTGGTTGAGGAAATGCGCCCTCAATTTCGCTACTCGTTGATTTCTATCCGAGCGGTGATCATTTCAGCGATCATGGCAAACATTGTATTTCGCGCCATCAATGGCCAAGCCGCCGTTATCACCATGCCGCAGTATCAATCGCCAGAGTTACAATCACTGTGGCTATTCCTACTGCTTGGTTCTCTGTTCGGTGTATTTGGTGTCATCTTCAACAAACTGGTGACTATCGCACAAGACAGCTTTGTTGCTCTACACAAGAACGACCGTAAACGCTACCTAATCACAGGGACCATCTTGGGTGGTGTGTTTGGCTTGCTACTGCTTTATGTTCCTCAACTTACTGGCGGTGGTATTGGTTTGATTCCGGACATTACCAATGGTAACTACTCAATCTCGATCTTGGTGATGCTATTTGTTGGTCGTGTTATCACAACCTTACTCTGTTTTGGTTCAGGTGCTCCGGGTGGTATCTTCGCACCAATGCTGGCGCTGGGTACGCTATTTGGCTACGCGTTTGGCGCCAGCGCAGACATGTTATTACCTTCTCTCACGATTGAACCTGGCGTGTTTGCCATTGCCGGTATGGGAGCGTTATTCGCAGCGACAGTGCGCGCACCAATCACTGGCATCTTGCTGGTAATCGAGATGACAAATAACTACTACTTAATTCTGCCTCTCATCATTACTAGCTTAGGTGCGGTAATCGTAGCGCAGCTGCTTGGCGGGCAACCGATTTACAGCCAGTTGCTACATCGTACGCTTAAAAATGACAAGCTACGTCAGCAAGACCTACCGGAAAACCAAGCCTAACTTAATATCGGCTCCAAATTATCTTCCACATAAGATGTTAGTTTGGAGCCAGTAATTCTGCGTTTTTGCATCTCTCTACAAAATTTCCCCACCAAACTCACAAAATTCCCATTCTCTGATATTTACTTATAATATTTAAGGGTAACGACTCATGAATATTGTTAGTATTCTCGCCTCAAATTAGAGTGATTCATCCAATCTCGGAGTAGTTTTGAACTGGAGAAGACTTGTACAGTTTTACAGTGTCCCGCCTTCGCAAGCGGCTTTGGCACTGGGTATGATAGGGCTTGGACAAGCTTGGGCTTTATACATTCCTGACATTGGCGAACCGATAAGACCATTTCTTGCTGCACTTGGTGCATTGCTCCTCACTCCAGTTCTCCTAAAATACGCCACCAGCCCTCGCCTGTTTATGGCGGATATCAAACACCCGCTGAGTGGTAGTTTAATGGCTCCAATGAGCATGGCCTTACTCGTGCTGTGTGACTACCTTGCGGCAGTAGCACCAATTATTGCGTATCCATTGTGGTTTGTGGCGGTCTTACTTCACTTTACGATGATGGTGTTGTTCTTTGGCTTCCAGATCATGAACTTCAAGATGTCGAACATCGTGCCAAGTTGGTTCTTATATCCTGTTGGCTTGATCAGTTCTTCCCTTGCAGGTTCTCAATTCGGCCATAATGTGTTTTCTGAAACCTTGGCGATGATGTGTATTGGCATTTACTTCTTCATGTTGCCATTAGTGCTATATCGATTGGTGTTCTTTGGTTCCCTGCCACGCCGTGCACGCCCAACCTTGGCGATCATGGCAGCTCCGGTGAACTTGTCTTTAGCGGCATATTTGGTCAATTTTGGCGAGCCAGACCCAATTCTGACAGGCGCCTTGGCAGGCATCGCAATCACCATGACGTTGCTGATTTACCTGTGTTACTTCCGCTTAATGCGTTTGAAGTTCCAGCCATCTATTGCGGCCGTGACCTTCCCTTCCGTTATCAGTGCTATTGCGATGCATCGTCTCACCACTTTTTTTGCTGAGTCTCATCCCCATTGGCATTGGCTGCACGATTTTGGATTCCTAGAGTTAAGCATTGCCACGGTACTTGTCGTTTGGGTTTCTGCTGGTTATGTAAAAATGTACTGGCCAGAACTGGTAAGAACGCCTTCAAAACAGACATAAAAAAACGACCTCATTACGAGGTCGTTTTCTTTTGTTCTTAGCAAGCTCATATCCCGACAAACATTACTCGATACACATTAGCCGATGCATTGAGTTAGCCGATAAACTTGGCCATAAAGTTGCTGATATTGGTCATGCTTGATGCCGCCATCACTACGACAATTGCTACGCCCGTCAGCGTTAAATAGACAGGGTGTTTGTAGTCACCTACGATGTCTTTTCTGCGTGTCGCCACCAACACCATACCCAATACGATTGGCAGAATAATACTGTTAACAAGGCCAGCTAGCATTAGCAACAGAATCGGCATGTTCATCGTCACAGTACCAAGCGATGTGATAATAATGAAACCGACACACCATGCTTTCTCGTTGCGAGCCACAACTGGGAAGAGTGTTTTGATAAGGGAAATCGCCATGTACGAGTTACCCACAACTGAGGTAATCGAAGCAACAAACAACACCAAACCAAAGATAAAGTAACCTACCTCACCCGCACCTTGACGGAACGCGTCTGCGGCCGGGTTTGCAGAATCCAAAGTCGCGCCTGTCGCAATCACACCGAACACTGCCATAAACAACAGGATACGAATTACTACGGCAATCGAAATACCGGCCCATGCTGCTGTTTTGATAGCGGGTACGTTCTCTTTACCTTGTAAGCCGATATCAACCAAACGCTGTGCGCCTGTGTAATAGCCACCAACTGCGCCACCAACGATCGTTAGCGTCGGTAATAGCAGGCTGCCAACATCAGTAGGCATTACTGCTGCGCTCAAGGTCTCCCCCATTGGCGGCAAACTGGTCATCGCAACGTACGCAATCAAGATGATCATAAACAAGCCGAGGTAGCGTGCCATTTGGTCCATGCGTTTAGAAGCGTTGTGCACCACAAACAGCAAACAACCTACTACGCCTGTGAAGAGAGCACCCCAAGTTGTATCCATCCCCGTCAGTACGTTAATACCGAGTGCAGAGCCACTTACGTTACCGAAGTTAAATGCAACCGCGCCAAGTGCCAGCAGAATGCCCACCACATAGCCCATTCCCGGTGCGACTTTGTTCGCAATGTCTTGAATGCGCATACCAGACACACCTACGATGCGCCATAAGTTCATCACAATACCAAAGGTGATAAACATGGATGCAAACACAGGGAATGCCATGTCGATTTTGTAGATATTGGTGAAGACCGCTGTTTGGGTTAAAAAGCCAGGTCCAACAGACGTGGTCGCCATTAAGAACGCGACACTAAGAATTGCTTTCTTTTGCCAACTGTTTTCCGATGCTTGAACAGAAGCGGAAGCAGTCGAGTTGATGGTGGTTTGTGTGGTCATGCCAAATCTCAATTTTGTTGCCTTTCTACTATTAGAAAACAGAAAGACAACTGACCGAGATCAGCTGAGCTTGAAGAATCAAATTGGGCAGAACGAATAGAGAAGTGAACCTTCGCAACCGTTTGCTGGGCGCGGATATTAAGTCTATCGCATGTGACTGTCAACACAGAAATCGATAAATGATTTTTGTCGTATTCATTCTCAAATCATTATTCATTTCAGACAGATACAAAAAAGGATGGCGTTTGCCATCCTCTTAGAATAGTGCTTTGTTACTTAACGTAAACCGTGCAGAAATTCGGCACGTGTTGCTGGGTTGCTTTTGAAGATACCACCCAACGCTGTCGTCGTCGTTTCGCTGGTTGCATCCATCACACCGCGAGATTTCACACAGTAGTGTGTTGCGTCCATCGTCACTGCCACATCATCAGACTCAAGCAACGTTTGAAGTGCAACAAGGATCTGCTGAGTCATACGCTCTTGAACTTGTGGACGCTGGGCAAAGAAGCGAACGATGCGGTTGATCTTTGATAGGCCAATGATCTTGCCACGTGGAATGTAAGCCACAGCGGCCTTGCCATCAATGGTCACAAGGTGGTGTTCACAAGTACTGGTCACTGTGATGTCCTTCACGCGAACCATCTCGCTCACGTTCATCTTGTTCTCAATCACCGTGATTTTAGGAAAGTTGGAGTAATCCAGACCGGAGAAGATTTCGTCAACGTACATCTTAGCAATGCGGTGTGGGGTTTCTTCTAGGCTATCGTCGGTAAGGTCAAGTTGAAGCAGACCTAAGATCTCACGCATGTGGTGTTCGATCTTCTCTTTCTTCTCTTCACGACTTACGTTGTTTGGACGCATTGGCGTTTCCAAACCGCGTTGCTCTAGCGCCTCTTTTACTAACTTCGCTGACTCGCTAAGACCTGACATTCCACTTCCTCTTTTGTTACTTCCGCTTCAATACAAACCCAATCAAAATTGCATTCATATTTTTCGCTTTGAGCTGCTCAGTTTCGTGTCTTTACACCAAGTCACATCGAATATAGGTACTGAGCTGATTTTATTGAGCTCCGCGGGCTTTTTTACCCCTTTCGGATGGCTGACAAGGATACTCGGATTTTTGAATAATTACACCCATATTTTATAGGTGGACATTCTTACTCGGTCCCCTTTTTATGGTAAAGTTGCCACAAAACAAAAGAACACAGGATTTTCTCAATGGGCTGCTGCGACGCACCTGGCTTGATGCCAATTGAAGAAGCGATGGACAAAATGCTATCGCGAATCAAACCTATCCAAACAACGCTTTCTCTTCCACTTGCTGAAGCTCTCGGTTTTGTACTGGCAGAAGACATCCTGTCTCCTATTCACGTACCGCCATTCGATAACTCAGCAATGGATGGCTACGCTATTCGCATTCAAGATCTTGAGTCATCTTCTGTATTGCCTCTGGAAGGTAAATCATTTGCAGGACAACCTTTTGAAGGTGAATGGCCTCAAGGTACCTGTGTTCGCATCATGACTGGCGCAAAAATCCCACAGGGTTGTGATGCCGTTATCATGCAAGAAAACACAGAAGTAACGGATGCTGGTATTCAGTTCAACCAAACCGACGTGAAGCCGCAAAACAACATCCGCCCAACAGGTGACGACATCAAACAAGGCGACATCGTACTGGCAAAAGGCGCACGTTTAACACCTCGCGATATTCCGATGATTGCGTCTCTTGGTGTTAGCCACGTGACAGTAGTACGTAAACCAAAAGTTGCTTTCTTCTCTACTGGTGATGAACTTAAACCACTGGGCGAACCGCTAGACGAAGGTCAAATCTACGACAGCAACCGTTACGGTATTAAACCGCTTATCGAGAACTTCGGTTGTGAAGCCGTTGATCTGGGCATCATTCCAGATTGCCCAGAAACTCTAAAAGCAACCTTTGAACAAGCGCAAACTTTGGCAGATGTGGTCGTGACCTCAGGCGGTGTCAGTGTGGGCGAAGCGGATTACACCAAAGACATTCTTGAAGAGCTTGGCGAAATAGGTTTCTGGAAACTAGCAATCAAGCCGGGTAAACCTTTCGCATTTGGTAAGCTAAGTACAGCTTGGTTCTGTGGTCTGCCGGGTAACCCTGTTTCTGCAGTTCTTACTATGTACGTGCTTGTTCAACCAATGCTGGCAAAACTTGCAGGCCACACCGAATGGAAAGCACCCGAGTCTATTCCTGCAACAACCAAAACCGCCTTTAAGAAAGCGCCAGGTCGTACCGATTACCAACGTGGTATCTACACATTAGAAGATGGCAAGTTTGTGGTTGAAACAACGGGTAACCAAAGCTCTGGAGCATTCCGCTCAATGAGCCTAGCCAACTGTTTTGTTGTATTGGAACGCGAACGCGGCCGAGTTGAAGTGGGCGAAACGGTTCAGATTCAACTATTCAACTCAACCCTTTACTAGGAAGTCGTTGTGGATATTCTTTCCGATCAGGAAATGCTGCGTTACAACCGCCAAATCATTCTTCGTCAGTTTGACTTTGAAGGACAAGAAGCACTCAAACAAGCATCGGTATTGATGCTTGGTGCTGGCGGTTTAGGCTGCGCATCAAGCCAATATTTGGCGACTGCTGGTGTCGGTAAAATCACGCTGATTGATGATGATATCGTCGAGCTGTCTAACCTTCAGCGCCAAGTGCTGCACCACGATGCGGATATTGGTCGTAAGAAGGTAGACTCGGCAGCCGATGCACTACGCGAGCTTAACCCGCACATTATCGTAGATACCATCGCAAAACGTCTTGATGATACCGCGTTAGAGAGCCTGATTAAGCAGCACACTATTGTTGTCGATGCATCAGATAACGTCGATACGCGCAATCAACTTAACCGCCTATGTTTTGCGACCAAAACACCGCTAATTTCAGGCGCGGCCATTCGTATGGAAGGCCAAGTGAGTGTGTTTACTTACGATGATCCAGCACAACCATGTTACCAGTGCTTAAGTGCTCTCTTCGGCAGCGGTGCGTTAAGTTGTGTCGAAGCCGGAGTCATGGCGCCTGTTGTGGGTATTGTTGGCGCAGTACAAGCGATGGAAGCGATCAAAGTGATTGCTGATTACGGCCAACCAAAGAAAGGCAAAATTTTGATTCTCGATGCGCTCAGCATGTCTTGGCGAGAAATGAATCTGATGAAAATGCCCACCTGTCCGGTTTGTAGTTAGTTCTAAACCTCTAATCATTCCCAAAAAGCCCAACTCGATGTTGGGCTTTTTTCTCATTTTGACAATCAGATTTAAAACCCTTCTTCTTACAAATATTAACTTCATAAAATTCAACATCTTAAAAGTTGGCACATTCCTTTCATTGCATATATCACGAACCAATGAGAGGGCGAATTATGAAAAGGACATCACTACTACTTGGGTCTCTAATAGCGAGCGCTTATGCACAAGCGGCGCCATTTGACACATGCCCAAGCAAAGCATACCTATTCCAATCAACCCCGGTTCAAATCTATGGCGTCAATTTGGTTACAGGTTCTACGACTCTTTTAGAGGACGACACAGGTTTGGCTTCGGGCATCAACGGTGTAGGCTTTAACTTCACTGACCGTTATATCTACGGATACGACACCACAAACAAAAAGATTGTTCGTCTTGGTCAAGACTTCCAAGCAGAGACGCTTGATGTTTCGGGTCTTCCTACCGACCACACGTTTTACGTAGGTGACGTTTACAACCACGTCTACTACTTGTACCGCAAAGGCAAAGGACTTTTCTCCATTGACCTTTCTCCGCTCGATTCTGACCCAAATGCGACACTGAGCATCGTGAAAATTAGCTCAACAGCGACGGTGAATCTAACCGACTTTGCATTCCACCCAGGCGACGGCTCCCTTTACGGCATCGACAATAACTCTGGAGTGCTATACCAGTTCAACCCATCGAATGGTAATACGACTGCGATAGGTGACACTGGCGAGCTAGGCACATTTGGTGCTGGCTACTTCGATGTAAACGGCAACTACTACGTGTCACGTAACCAAGATGGCAAAATCTATCGTGTTGACCTTTCGGAAGGTAACGCAGCCAATATCGCAGCAGGTATCGTTCCTGCGGTTGAGTTTGTATCCAACGGGCCAAGCTCAAGCCAAAATGATGGCGCACGTTGTGCAAACGCTCCAGTGATTGACGAAGACGAGCCAATCGATTTTGGTGATGCTCCAGACAGCTACCACACAACACTTGCGTCAAACGGTCCTCGCCACGAAGTCGACGGTGTAACCTGGCTTGGTTCTGTTGCTCCAGATGGTGATGCCGACGGTCAAGCAAACGACAACTCTGTGGGCACAGCTGATGAAGATGGTGTTGGTTTTGTATCCGCACTTGACCCAGGCTTAAGCTCAATTGTGAATGTGACAGCTTCTACTTCTGGCTACCTATCAGCATGGTTTGACTGGAACCGCGATGGTGACTTTGATGATGAAGGCGAACAAGTCTTTACTGACCAATTACTGTCTGCGGGTAATAATCCCCTACCGTTTGTCGTTTCAACCGCTGCAACAGAAGGTTCAAGCTGGAGTCGATTCCGCTTTAGCCAGCAAACCGGATTAAACTACGATGGTGGTTCGACATCTGGTGAGGTGGAAGATTACCCAATTACCATCACTGGTAATGGCTACTCAGTGGAATATTTCCCGAGTGCAGAAGATTACGCCACCGTGGCTTATGAAGATAATTGGCCATACACCGCAGACTACGACATGAACGATGTGGTCGTGAAATTCCGCATCACTGAAACCAGTCTTGCTGGTCATGTTGAGAATATTCAAATTACTGGTGACCTAGCGGCTTACGGCGCAAGTTACAAAAATGGCTTCGCAATCCGACTACCGGGTGTACTGAGAAGCTCGATTGAAAACGGATTAACAACGCTATCCTTCAATGGTGTAGAACAAGCATCTAATGGCTTGGAAAGTATTTCTGATGAAGCAATTTTCATCATCAGTGAAGACTTAAGCACACACGCGGCGAGCAGCTGTAGCTACTTCCGCACAGAGTCTGGCTGTGATGATAATGTCTCACTCACCTTTACCTTGAATGTGTACTTCACTGAAGGCTCTGACCGTTCAGCCATTCAAGCCATGCCATACGACCCGTTCATCTTTGCAACACCGGGCACTTACCATGGCGATGGTATTACCTTCCAACCAGGGCGTAAGTGGGAAGTCCACTTATCAGACCAAGCACCAACAGAACAGTTTGATGACCAAAACCTCTTCGGTGTCGGCGTCGATGCAAGTGACCCAGCACAAGGTGTGTACTTCAAAACAGCAAACAACTTACCTTGGGCACTGTTAATAGTAGAAGATTGGGATTGGCCGCTAGAGCGTGTAGACATGGTCGATGCATACCCTCAATTCCAAACTTGGGCTGAGTCTGGTGGCGAACTAAGCACAGATTGGCACACCGCTCCAACACCTAACAAATGCTACATTCCATAGGGAGATAACATTATGAAAGCACTTATCACAATCATCATGGGATTAGCACTAACAGCTTGTGGCGGAGGCGGTGGCGGCGGAGGTGGTGGTAACAGCACACCTCCACCAACCCAAACCACCGTGCCAGAGGAAGATACTACCCAGCAGGAAGAAACGACCGAAGAAGAGACAACGGTAACAGTAGAAGAAGATGCAACTATGCAGGATCTAGTAGTACCAGATGACTTTAGCTACAACCCAGTGACGGAAGGTACGCTCAATGTAGACATCAGTGGTTTCTCTTCACAACGAGCACACCTAAGCGTATACAAAGAGTTTGTAGAGAACAGTTCAGGTAACTACGACGCAAGATACCCAAGTAAAGTCGCATCGGTTGCACTCAACAACGGTACAGCAAATGTCGACTTTAATGTCTCTGATAGCCAAGGTAGCCTGCTTGTTGAGATTTGGTTCTATGATGGTAGTGACCCAATTCAGAAAGTGATTACTTCTGGAGACAACACTTGGACCATGTAACTGGGTAAATTGAAAGCATAGCGAAAGCAGCCTTTCAGAACAAATCTTCAAGCTTTAACTTAAAAATCGCATCGTTCTTTTGAACATGCGATTTTTTTGTTGTAAAACATTAGGATCAATCATCGAGCGGGAAAACACGTTGGACAACCCGAAAACCTTCATTTTGGTCTTTGTTGCTGCCATCGTCGCATTATGTTTGGCTCTGTGGCTAACATCTTCTGATGAAACACAAACCATCACCGCAAAAGTGATTTCAAATACCCTGACACAATCCCTCGATGGGCAAAGACGCTATCTCACCGTCGAATCAGAGGTACTCGGAACAAAGCGTGTTGCAGTTCCAACCTCTGTCCATTGTCCTGAAGGTGCCTTAGTGACATTCAACCAAGCTACGGATTCACTCTTCGAGCAACCGCTCACGTTTTTAAATTGCGAATGAGCCTACTCTTCCAATTCATGTAAAACGTCATACTACTTTGAGGAAATGAAAAACAATGCAAGCACTGATCAGTACTGATGAACTCAATAGCCTTCTCGGCCAACCTAACGTCAAGCTCCTCGACGCTAGTATTGCGTTTCAAATCCCTTCTGAAGGCAAAAAGATCCAAGATAAGTGGATTCCAAATACTTTACGCTTTGATTACGACAATGACTTTTGCTTACCCGGTTCCTCCCTACCGCATATGATGCCAACAGAAGAAGGCTTCAACCAAAGTGCGCAACAACTCGGTTTGAACAACGAAGACTTGATTGTGGTTTATGACAACTCTGGCACTTTAGCGGCACCAAGAGCTTGGTGGATGCTCAAAGCCATGGGGCATAATAATGTTAGAGTCTTAAACGGCGGGCTTCCTGCTTGGATTGAAGCTGGATTCCCTGTCGAAAGTGTCCTATCGCAACCAAGCGAAAAAGGTAACTTTGCGGGTAAGCTCAACCAAAATGCCTTTTTGAGTGCACAAGATGTTCTTGCTCATTCAACCAATAAAAGTGCCAATATCATCGATGCCAGAGCCAAAGCCCGCTTCCTGGGTGAAGTGCCTGAGCCACGAGAAGGTCTACGTAGTGGGCACATTCCAAATTCGGTTTGCTTACCGTTTCAAGAACTCTTAACCAACGGTCACATTAAACCGAATTCAGAGTTGCAACAGATATTTAGCGCACTAACAATAGATAGTGATAATTCAATCATTTTTAGTTGCGGCTCCGGTGTGACCGCATGCATTTTATTACTCGCGGCGTATCAAATTAGTCTGGACAATCTGTCGGTGTACGACGGTTCTTGGACCGAATGGGGCGCTGACCACTCTCTACCTATCGAGCGTTAAGATCAGGAGCAGTAAAACGATATGATCGGCTTAAAGAAGAACATTTGGACGCTCTATATGACACTGTTTGCCATCAGTGTCGGATTGTTCTCTCTGTTTGGTCACTATCATTACGAATCCACTCTCGATAAATATAAGGACAAACAACTCCTTCAGTTGGAGTTGTTTGCTTCTTCTGTCGATTCTCTATTCAAAGGGCAAGAAACGCTGTTAGAAGTCGTTGGGCATCAACTGATTGACCAAAACGATTTCACTCGCACCGCGTCATTGCAAATGCGCCCATTGCTTGATGACTTGATGGACATCCATCCCGCCATCGCCGCTTTTGGCCTGACGAACCCTGAAGGGGATTATCTCGCCATTAGTTCTAATCTGGATTTACAGAAACTCCACAACCTAAAGCAAGATCCTCAGACTAAACAGACTTTCGAAGCTGCACTGCAATCTGAGCACATGGTCGTCGGTAGAACCTATTTCATGCCTGCGCTCGATTCGTTAGTGATTCCAATTCGAAAAGCGATTCGAGATAAAAGTGGTAAGGTGCTGGCGGTGATGACAGCAGGCTTCAACATGAACTCGTCTTTGGTGTTTAGAAATGATGTGCACGCCAACAAACACAATCGCGTCTCTTTGGTCCGAGAGGACGGCTACCTAACCTTTACCTCAGCAGAACAAGCAAGCCTATTCAGTTATACCCTTCCTGCTGACGGGCACAAAAAATCCATTGTTTTTGAACAGGTTGAGAAAAAGTACGGGTGGAGTCGAGAAACCGTCAAAGCGTTATCTGGTGCGGTCAACATCGTTGCTGATGATCCAAGAATTAATCAACTCGTCACGCTGAAGTACCTACCAGATTACAAGTTGTGGGCCTCGTCTTCCACCGATCTACGCTATATTCAAAGTGGATTTTTTGACCAATTTGCGCTGTATTCCATTGTCTTTCTTTTTATCCAAGCGGGTTTTTACGCACTCGTTCGCTCTATTGCCAACAACGAACTGGCGACACGCCAAAAGCTTCTTTACCAAGCACATCATGATCACCTAACGCTACTGCCAAATCGCGAATATCTCAGAACACATATCAAAGGTTGGTTAAGCGGGTCTTCAACGCCATTTACTCTGATGTTCATCGACATCGATAACTTTAAATCGGTCAACGATACTCATGGGCACGAGTTCGGCGACGAAGTGTTGAAGCAAATCGCACTGCGCTTGAAAAGCTTCGACAGTGATGGTCGATTGATTGTCAGAGAAGCGAGCGATGAGTTCATACTGCTCGTCAACCGTACCGATGAAAATGCCGTGCGAACATTGGCAAGTGATCTGATTCAGTACTTGTCCGAGCCTTACCTTGTGAACGAAAACCAGTTTCTATTGAGTTGCAGCATCGGTGTTGCCCTCTACCCTTCACACGGAAAAAATTTAGATGCGTTGCTTCGCTCCGCAGATATCGCAATGTATCAGGCAAAAAAAGAGCGTAATGCATACAGCGTGTTCGACCAGCAAATGCAAGCCAAACACCTGCATAAAATGAAGGTTGAACAACGTTTGAGGTTAGCGATAGAACGACAAAATCTGTTCCTAGTTTACCAACCACAATTGAACGTCAGCGGTGAAATCTATGGTGTTGAAGCCCTGATTCGTTGGCAAGATGAAGAGCTAGGTTTTGTTCCACCAAATGAATTTATCCCCGTAGCGGAAAGCTCAGGCTTGATGGTGAGACTGGGCGAATTGATCATCGAGAAAAGTCTGATTGATATGGCTCGCCTAACCAAACTAGCCACTCAACCAATTCAAATGTCGATAAACATCTCGGTCAAACAGTTCATTCAAGTCAACTTTATCGACGACTTAGTGGCGTTGATTGATAAACATGGGGTCGACCAACATCGCATCACACTCGAAATCACCGAGAACCTATTTATTGAAGACCTCAACAAGTTTGCCCCGATTTGCGAACGCTTACACACTCTAGGCTTCAAGATTTCTTTGGATGATTTTGGGACTGGCTACTCTTCACTTTCGATGCTCAAAGCGTTGCCGATCGATGAAGTCAAAATCGATAAGAGCTTTGTCGACAATATCGAGGACGACGAGAAAGCACTGAACATGGTGCAAAACATCATTGCTATCGGTAAAAACTTTGGGATGAAAGTGCTTGCTGAAGGGGTTGAAACACGTCAGCAACGTGATCAACTTACTGCTTGTGGTTGTGATTTGATTCAAGGTTATTTCTATTCCAAACCACTCCCTTTTGAACAGTTGGTTAGCTTTGCTGAAGAGAACCACAACGAAAAAGCCGTCGAACAATAGCGACGGCTTGATTTACATGATTATTGCGTAAGGGACAGAGACTAGTTCTGCATTTCCTTATACATCACTTCGACTAACTCCCCTTTCGGATCTCCTGATAGTTCCCATGTAAAGATCCCACCAAGGTTTGATTGTTTCGCCCAATCTGCTTTGGCTTTTATAGAACGCTGATCTTCGAATGAGATGAACACCTTCTTATCTGGGTTCCACAGGTAAGGCGCTTGAGCTTGCTCATCATATTTGTACTCATACCCCTGTTTCGTGCTGTAGTTCTTCATCAGATCCCAGAACATGAAATAGCCATTCTCACCAGTACCGAACTGTGCGCCTTGCTCAGAAACTAGGTCTTGAGTTGGTAAGCCACCAGAGAAATCTTTGGTACCTTGCCAGCCACGGCCGTAGAACGCCGCACCAATCACTAGTTTTTCACTCGGAATGCCCAACTCAATCATTTGATTAATGAACACGTCTGCACCCATCCCCCACCAACTGCGGTCGGTCGCATGTAGGTTAGTTGTATGCCCTGTCTGCTGTCCCCAACCGCCAAGGAAGTCGTAAGTCATCGCAAACATGTTGGTTAGGTAAGGCTGCGCCGCTTTCCAATCGATGCCCGCCGCTTTTGGACCAACACCCACCGCGGTTGAAAGCTCGTACTCACGCTTGGTCTTTTTTGCTAGTGTATCTAAATCACCACGCATGGTTTTAACTAGATATGTGAAGGCGTCACGTTCAAGCGCTTTCTGCTCATCCGTCAACTTGGTATCTGGGTTCCAAGGAGAAGTGGTTAAACCGCCGCCACCTGGGTATTCCCAATCCAAGTCAATGCCATCGAAGAAATCGTATTGAGCAATCAACTCAACAGCCGTTTTAGAGAATTGATCCATCGCTTGCTGGTTTTTAGCCATTGCATGGAAAGGTTCAGACATGGTCCAACCGCCAAAAGAAGGGAGAATTTTCAGATCAGGGTGTTGCTTCTTAAGTTCGGCCAATTGAGCGAAGTGCCCTTTATATGGAACGTCGACAGAGACAGGGCCAAAGTCTTTTTCAAGTGCCGCCTCAGTGTCAACCAGAATCGCGGTATATGGCTCTTTGCCTTCACATTGCTTAGCGACTAACTTTTGCACTGTCTCAGATGCGCCAGTATGAGGGCCACACATGCTCAAAAACGCATAGATGATATGGGTCAGGTTATCAGCTGGGATGTCTTTTACTGTGTATGGGTTGTCTGCGTTAGCGTATTGCCAGTCAGCAAAATAGCCTGCCACGACTTTTTGCTCGGCTTGCGCCATGCCTGTTAACCCCGTAAATAAAGCAGCTGCGAGAAGTGTCTTTTTCATAATTTCCTCCAGAGTAATCAACTACAAATTACTCCTGAGGATTATTTTTAACTTGGAAACGAAATCAGGCTGCGAGTCATTTATAAATCCTCGCAGCCTGATTACATAGTTTGCATATTATTTGTGCTAAACCTCTGATGTACTGTTGCCGTGCATCTGCTCATCCAAGTTAAGAACCGTCAGTGCATTACTAACGCTGGTTGCAATAACATCTATCGCGCCAGTTCTTAAAGCACCTAATAGTGCGAGTGGCTTACTGTTTTCCGCCGCAATCGCAATCACTTCTGCAATAGGTCTAAACTCTTCGATACCTAAACCGATTACTCGGTCACTCATCACTGTGTTTGCGACGTTGCCGTGGATATCAAAGAAGTCGTAGCCAGCAAAGTCCCCTACGACACCTTGCATCAAACGAGATTGCACCACTTCATCTGGAGTGAACCATCCAAGGTCAACCATGTAGCTGTTTTCACTCATATCACCGATACCGACAAGGGCAACATCTGCTTTACGTGCAAGATCGAGCGTTTGTTTGACCGTGGCATTTTGCATGAAGGCAATTTTCTGCTCTCGGTTTTCAGCGTAAGCCGGCGCATAAAGGGTTTCGGAGGTTCCGCCGTATTTCTTGGCAAACTGTCGGCAAATGTGGTCGGCGTTAAACATACCGCCACGGGGGTGGATCCCGCCGATGCCACACACAAACTTACAATCACGTGGAGTAATAACGCCAATGTGATGAGCGACAGAAGACACGTTACGCCCTTGCCCAACCGTCACCACCATGCCGTTCTTGAGCGTGCTAGTGAGGTAGTTCGAGACTAAACCTGACACTTGAAGACGCTGCGCTTCTTCATTGGGCTGATCCAATGCCACTAGCGCGCGTTTCACACCAAAGCGGTCAATCAAACGTTGCTCGATCTTGGCGCTGAACACTGGATGGTACTTTACGGTGATTTCAACAATCCCTTCATCACGTGCCTGTTTGAGCATTCGCCCTACTTTGGCACGAGAAATGGAAAATTTTCTGGATATCTCTTCCTGTGTTGCACCATCTTGATAATAAGCAACGGAAATCTCCGTTAGTAAGTCTGTGCTTTCAATAGAAATATCTTGGTTAGAACTGCTCATGGTTTTTCTCGCCCTTTTAGAGGATCGACATTGTATGCATTAGTGAGCATCTGCTCATTGACTTAGCATATGTTACCCTCCAATTTTACTGCGACATTTGCTCACTGCAATGACATTTTCTCACCACTTAATTTTATTAATCTCAGCACTGCTCAAGCCTTGAACAATAAGGGCAAACGTTTATTTCGGCCATGCTCTGAACACACAGCAAAAAAACGTTGATGAACTTCACTTAAAGTCGGTTTCGGCGATTGACTTTCAGCATGGATAGGATAAATATGGATTCATCATTTACTCAGCTACCGATCAAATGTTCATAGCAAATGTTCGGTACCGAAATTTTCCGTAGTTGGCTGAGCAGATGTCTCGTTAAATATGATGAGACGATTAGCCGACACGCTTGCAAATGCACAAGCTGTGGTATTGAAAACCACACTTAAGCCCATTTATATAGGATGATCGATTATGAGCAACAAGTTAGAGCAACTTCGTAAACTAACAACTGTAGTAGCGGACACTGGTGAAATTGACGCAATCAAAAAGTACCAACCTGAAGATGCAACAACGAACCCATCTCTTATCCTAAAAGCGGCTCAAATCGAAGAGTACGCACCTCTAATCGACGCTTCTATCGAATACGCAAAAGCACAAAGCAACGACAAAGCACAACAAGTACAAGACACTTGTGACATGCTTGCAGTAAACATCGGTAAAGAGATCCTAAAAACTATCCCTGGCCGTATCTCTACAGAAGTAGATGCTCGTCTTTCTTACGACACAGAAGGCAGCGTTGCTAAAGCGCGTCAACTTGTAAAAATGTACAACGACGCAGGCATCACTAACGACCGTATCCTAATTAAACTGGCTTCTACTTGGGAAGGTATCCGCGCTGCAGAGATCCTAGAGAAAGAAGGCATCAACTGTAACCTAACGCTTCTATTCTCTTTCGCTCAAGCTCGTGCATGTGCTGAAGCAGGCGTATTCCTAATCTCGCCATTCGTTGGCCGCATCATGGACTGGTACAAAGCGAAAGAAGGTCGTGACTTTGAAGCTTCAGAAGATCCAGGTGTAATCTCAGTAACAGACATCTACAACTACTACAAAGACTACGGTTACAACACAGTTGTTATGGGCGCAAGCTTCCGTAACATCGGCGAGATCCTAGAGCTTGCTGGCTGTGACCGCCTAACTATCGCTCCTGCTCTTCTTGCTGAGCTAGAAGCTGCTGAAGGCGAAGTTGTAGAGAAACTGGTTGATTCTAAAGGTTCTAAAGAGCGTCCAGATCCAATGTCTCACGCTGAGTTCCTATGGGAGCACAACCTAGACGCAATGGCTGTTGAGAAAGTAGCTGAAGGTATCCGTAACTTCGCGGTTGACCAAGGCAAACTAGAAGACATGATCGCAGCTAAGCTTTAATTGCTTACCAAAAGCGAGTAGCCAGCCTACTCGCTTTTAGCATCAGCGCTTTATTCAAAAAATTCTATTTGAACTTGTTCCGACGAGTTCCCTCTATTTAAATCAAATATCGAGAAGTAACTACTATGGATCGTAAATATCTAGCTAATGCAATCCGTGCACTAAGCATGGACGGTGTTCAACAAGCTAACTCTGGCCACCCAGGCGCACCTATGGGTATGGCTGACATCGCTGAAGTTCTTTGGCGCTCTCACCTAAACCACAACCCATCAAACCCAGAGTGGGCTGACCGCGACCGTTTCGTACTGTCTAACGGCCACGGCTCTATGCTTATCTACTCTCTACTGCACCTTGCAGGCTACGAGCTATCTATCGACGATCTTAAGAACTTCCGTCAGCTTCACTCTAAGACTCCTGGTCACCCAGAGTACGGCTACGCACCTGGTATCGAGACAACAACCGGTCCTCTAGGTCAAGGCATCACTAACGCTGTTGGTATGGCGATGGCTGAGAAAGCACTAGCAGCTCAGTTCAACAAAGAAGGCCACGACATCGTTGACCACTTCACTTACGTGTTTATGGGCGATGGCTGTCTGATGGAAGGTATCTCGCACGAGGCTTGTTCTCTTGCTGGTACGCTAGGTCTTGGCAAACTGATCGCATTCTGGGATGACAACGGCATCTCTATCGATGGTCACGTTGAAGGTTGGTTCTCTGACGACACGCCTAAGCGTTTTGAATCTTACGGCTGGCACGTAATCCCTGCTGTAGATGGTCACGACTCTGAAGCGATCAACGCAGCAATCGAAGCAGCAAAAGCAGATCCACGCCCTACACTTATCTGTACTAAAACTATCATCGGTTTTGGTTCTCCAAACAAATCTGGTTCACACGACTGTCACGGTGCGCCACTAGGTGCTGAAGAAATTGCAGCGACACGTAAAGAACTAGGTTGGGAGCACGGTCCTTTTGAAATTCCGCAGGAAGTCTACGCAGAGTGGTCAGCGAAAGAAGCAGGCGCAGCTAAGGAAGCAGCGTGGGACGAGAAATTTGCAGCTTATGAAGCAGCGTACCCTGAGCTGGCAGCTGAATTCAAACGCCGCGTAAACGGTGATCTACCGGCTGAGTGGGAAGAGAAAGCAAACCAAATCATTGCTGACCTTCAAGCAAACCCAGCAAACATCGCGTCACGTAAAGCATCTCAAAACGCACTAGAAGCGTTTGGTCAAATGCTTCCAGAATTCATGGGCGGCTCTGCTGACCTTGCGCCTTCTAACCTAACTATGTGGTCTGGTTCTAAGTCTCTAGAAGCGAACGACTTCTCTGGTAACTACATCCACTACGGTGTACGTGAATTCGGTATGACAGCGATCATGAACGGTATCGCACTACACGGCGGTTTTGTTCCTTACGGTGCAACATTCCTAATGTTCATGGAATACGCTCGTAACGCGATGCGTATGGCTGCTCTGATGAAAGTTCAGAACATCCAAGTTTACACGCACGACTCTATCGGTCTTGGAGAAGATGGTCCAACTCACCAACCAGTTGAGCAAATCGCATCTCTACGTCTGACTCCAAACATGAGCACGTGGCGTCCATGTGACCAAGTTGAGTCTGCAGTAGCATGGAAACTAGCAATTGAACGTAAAGATGGCCCATCGGCACTTATCTTCTCTCGTCAAAACCTAGCGCAACAAGAGCGTACAGCTCAGCAAGTTGCTGATATCGCTAAGGGTGGTTACATCCTGAAAGACAGCGAAGGCAAGCCTGAGCTAATCCTAATCGCGACAGGTTCTGAAGTTGAACTAGCAGTGAAAGCAGCAGAGCAACTAACCGCTGAAGGTAAGAAAGTACGCGTTGTTTCAATGCCTGCAACAGATACATTCGACAAGCAAGACGCGGCTTACCGTGAATCAGTACTACCATCAGACGTAACGGCACGTATCGCTATCGAAGCGGGCATCGCTGACTTCTGGTACAAGTACGTTGGCTTCGACGGCCGCATCATCGGTATGACAACATTCGGTGAATCTGCACCAGCTGACCAATTGTTCGAAATGTTTGGTTTCACTGTAGAAAACGCAGTAAACACAGCAAAAGAACTGCTAGCTTAATCGCTTAGTATTATCAGTTTTCTCTATTGCGAATTTGAAAACTGAAAAGCCCCGCTTCGGCGGGGCTTTATTTTATCTAATCATATTTCAATAACGATTCAGCTAGCAGGTTTGAATCACTTCTCTTCAAACTGAATAGCAAGTCGATAGAAGTCTTGAACTTGATCTTTCAACTGCTTACTGTTTTGTTCTACAGAATGTGTAGCCGCTAAGTTCTGCTCTGCTGTCGACGCAATAGAATGAATGTGCTGATTCACGTCGCTAGAAAGCTGTAACTGTTTATTGGCAGAGTCCGCGACATTCACCATCAAACCACTCATGGTTTGCATCATCTGTTCTACTTCAGACAGACGCGCTGCACTTTGTTCAGCCACTTGCGAACAGGTGTCTGTTTGATCTTTATTAGCGATGATATCCTTCTGCCAGCCTTGAATCGTCATTAGCATAGTTTCAATCGATGCTTTGATTTGCTCAGTCGCATTCGAGGTACGTCCGGAAAGCGCCCTTACCTCATCAGCTACAACAGCAAAGCCACGACCTTGTTCACCCGCTCGCGCTGCCTCAATTGCAGCATTGAGTGCTAGCAGGTTAGTTTGATCGGCAATTCCACCAATCTCTTCCATTAATTGACTGACCTTTTGTGCTTGGTCACTCAATTGATAGGTCGTTTCTGTCGCCTTCTCAGCTTGCAAGCTTAGTTGCGCTAGGTTGGTATGGGTTTGATCTATCGTCTCTTTCGCCATTAAACAGGATTTCAGAGTATCATCAATCAGCAGATGAGCATCGTGAGTGCTGGATGAAACCGAATTCGCTGATGCCTCCATTGAGTCAGCAGCATCACGAACTTCATGTATGTCTTTATTCTGTTGCGTCAAAGCAGTAAGTACTTCTGCTGTGGTATGACTTAACTCTTCAGCACAATTTTGGAGCGGTCTTGCCGAGTCTGTCATACGTCCCAAAACGGTACGAATACGAGCAGAGAGCATTTTGATGTGAAAGTCTGCGATAGAGAATGGTTTATTACCGGAATACACCAAGCGACTCACACTGTCGTATTGCGCTTGCAGTTTTTTAAACTGTTGCGGCGTATCAATGAGTTCTTGGCGGAATAACACGGTAAGCACGCCTGCCGGTAATAATGTTGCAAGCCATGCGAGTGGCCCTTCAAGTGATAAAGCAAAGCTAGCGACCGGTGCGGCTAATGCGCCTAGAAGAATCGCATAGCGCAGTGTTTCATTTAACTTCAGTGACCATGCACGTCCCGACTTCTCTGCTTTCAAAAGCCCTTGGTAAGCCTTAGAAGCGATATCAACCCATTCACGCTTTGGTTTCACACGAACCGATTGATAGCCCACCATTTGATGGCCTTCATAAATTGGGGTTACGTAAGCATCGACCCAATAGTAACCACCCGACTTAGTACTGTTCTTTACAATTCCGCGCCACGCTTTGCCTTTTTTTAGGCGAGCCCACATATCACCAAAAGCGGCTTTGGGCATATCTCCGTGACGAACGATATTGTGGTTTTGTCCGAGCAGTTCGTCGTGGTTGTATTCTGCGATTCGACAAAACGCATCATTACAGTAAGTAATTACACCTTTAAGATCGGTGGTTGAGACCAGCTCGTCAGAATCTCCTACGAGGGTTTCTTGAGCTTTATTGGAAGTTGAGACTGACATAGATGAGGCTTCTATAGTTTTTATTAAATTGCGACAGGTTATATACACGATTGTTATATTTATTACAAAATGCTAGAGAAAAAACCTTACAGATGCGACATTTCGAGCTCGAAAAACTTACTTAGATAACAATAATTAACCAATTATTTTGTGGGTTGTGAGCCGATAGACAAAAAAGACCCAGCGTACATAACTGGGTCTTATAAAATCTTGAAGTTGATTTATGCAACTTGAGATTCAGAGTTGTTATTCGCCTTGATAAAAAATATTCCCATCACCAATAGGACAAAAGGCAGAACATACAAATTTAAGTTCTGCCACCCTACGGTAGATTCCAACCAACCAGACAAAAGCGCAGTAACGGTGACGCAGCTGAACACGAAAAATTCATTAAACGCCTGCGCTTTACTCTTGTTCTTTGCTTCATAACTCTGGCTAAACAAGCTTGTTGCAGCGATAAACATGAAATTCCATCCAACCCCGAGTAAGATCAACGCGGTACTGAAATGCCAAATAGAAAGTCCGTGCATATTAATCGCGATACACGCAATAAACAGTACTCCACCAGCTAAGATCATCTTCTTCGCCCCAAACTTCTCGATCAAACTGCCCGTAAAGAAAGCAGGAACAAACATGCCCAAGACATGCCATTCAATCACGCCGGCCGCTCTGGTAAAGTCAAAGCCACAACCAATCATCGCCAGTGGAGTTGCTGTCATCAGAATATTCATGACAGCATAGGCAACCATCGCGGCTAGAACTGCGATCATAAAATTAGGACGGCGAACAATGACTTTTATCGAGTCTGTTTTTAAATGCGAATTCTGGGTGTGTGCCGGGGGGAATCGAATCGTTTGAAGCAAAATGAGTGCGGTAACATACAAACCAATCAATACAGCAAAAGCACTAATATACAGTCCATCGCTTGACCACTTTTGTGAATAGACAGCGAGGTTTGGCCCTAATACCGCAGCAAGTACCCCACCCGCCATGGAAATAGAAATTGCGCGGTGCCTCGCAGATTCATCACAAACTTCAATCGCAGCAAATCGATAGAGCGTACCGAATCCAATCCCTACACCTAATAAAAAGGTAGAGGCACAAAACAAAGTGAAGTTTTCTAACGAAAGCGCATAAGTTGCTAATGAAGCGCCAAAGATGCCAATCACGTTACCCAAGCTAAAACCTAGACGACGCCCTAGTTTTCCCATAATTAAGGAAGCTGGAATCGTCGCTGACATTAAGCCAAGAAACTGCAACGCTACTGGCAGAGTAATCATACTTGAAGAAGGAGCGATTTGCTTTCCGATGAGCGCGATGACTGAGATTAAGAGAATGTTCCCTGTCATTAATAAAGCTTGGCAAAGTGACAATAGCCAGACGTTTCTGTTCATCTCATTCCTTGTGTGTTTTTTAATCGATGCCCACACCATAACGGATTTAAAACTAAAACACATGACTTATGTGCAACACGTTTATTCTTGTTTTGGTTTAGTTGGATATAACCGATTTCATTCTATGTTTTCAGAACATTAAAAAAGCCAGCGAGTTGCTGGCTTTTATGAACACGAAATATTGATGCTTATTTAGCGCGGCGAGCTTTTACAGCATCTGATAACTGACGTAGAACGGTTTCCGTATCTTCCCAACCAATACATGCATCTGTAATAGATTGGCCGTAGTTAGCGACTTTGCCGTCTACTAAGTCTTGACGACCTTCAACAAGGTGAGACTCAATCATCACACCAAAGATTGCGTCTTCGCCGCCAGAAATCTGCTCTGAAACATCATCAGAAACCAGCATTTGACGCTTAAATTGCTTAGAACTGTTTGCGTGGCTGAAGTCGATCATGACTTTCTTCGGCAGACCAGCAGCATCTAGCTCATCTTTGATTTGTGCTACATGAGACGCGCTGTAGTTTGGCTCTTTACCGCCACGTAAAATGATGTGACAGTCAGGGTTACCTGCTGTTTCTACGATTGCAGAGTGGCCGTATTTTGTCACTGATAAGAAGTGGTGAGATGCGCTTGCAGAGCGGATTGCGTCGCTAGCGATCTTGATGTTGCCATCAGTACCGTTTTTAAAGCCAACTGGGCAAGACAAACCTGACGCTAGCTCACGGTGTACCTGAGATTCAGTCGTACGTGCACCGATAGCACCCCAACTAATAAGGTCAGCGACATACTGTGGCGTGATCATATCTAGGAATTCACTTGCTGTAGGAAGGCCCATGTCAGTAAGGTCAAGCAACAGCTTACGACCAATACGAAGACCATCATTCAGCTTGTAAGTATCATTTAAGTACGGGTCGTTGATTAGGCCTTTCCAACCAACCGTTGTACGTGGCTTTTCAAAGTAAACACGCATGACCACTTCAAGTTGCTCACCTAATTCATCACGAAGCACTTTGAGCTTTTTGCCGTACTCGACAGCAGCTTCTGGATCGTGAATAGAACATGGACCAACGATCACAAGCAGACGGTCATCTTTACCTTCAAGAATATTGTGGATGGCATTACGACATTCAAAAGTGGTTGTGGAAGCAGTTTCGGTTGCCGGAAATTTCTCAAGCACTGCAACAGGTGGCAATAGCTCTTTTACTTTATTAATTCTTACATCATCAGTTTGAAACATTACTTCTACTTCCTAATTACTATCCCAGACCCACTAATTTGCCCAAACTTTACTCAGTGCAACATTGTTCACAAAGCAAGCAATAATAAGGGCTGTGGGCTTATTTAATTGTGTCAATGCAAGTAACTTATCGACTTAGAAGAACAGTTGCAATCACTTTTTTTAAAAAAATGCAAATTAACACTCTATGTTCAAAACAAAACACAGTGTAAATTTTAATGTACACAAAAAGTTCAAAATAATCATATATTTTCCTGTAACTTTGAAAAAGTTGTCTACAATGTAAGAAATATCAGAAGTTTGTGAGGGAGTTCGCGACTAAAAGTGTAGCAAGATCTAAGATATTGTTGCTTGATGTTAAATTAAATGACTATTAAACTAATTTCTTATAACTACCTAGTTTTACTCAAATTGTTAAAACAAAGTAGAAATTAATATGCAATCAATACAAGGAAACACTATGAAAAAAGTAGCAATTGCAGTAGCAGCAGTGGTAGCTGGTGGTTTAATTAACTCTGCTCAAGCTGAAATGTATATCGGGGGCAAAGTAGGCATGACTACACTAGATGATGCTTGCTATTTAAACAGCCCTTGTGATGATGATGCTTTCGGTGCCGGAATGCACATTGGTTACGACTTTACCGATATCATTGGTCTTGAGTACGGCGTTGATTACTTAGGTAACTACGAAGCTAACTTCAAGTCAGGGGCTAATACGGCTAACACAATTGATGGTGATCTATGGGCGCTAACGCTTGCACCTAAATTCAATTGGCACTTAAACGACACGTGGAACCTATTCGCGAAAGTCGGTGGTGCTTACATGATCTCTGGTGACGAGAAAGACATCGTTCCTACAGGTTCATTGGGTGCGGAATACACTATCGATAGAAACTGGAGCGTTCGTGCAGAGTACCAACGTTACCAAGATATTTCTGACGACGTTCTAGATGATATGGACGCTAACTTCTTCGGCATCGGCGTTAACTACAAGTTCGCAGCAGCACCTGTTGTAGCGGCAGTAGTAACAGAAGAGGTGATGGAAGAAGAACCAGTAATGATGACGAAGACGCACAAAGAAGAGTACGGTACAGGTACGTTTGAATTCGACAGTGCAACACTTACTGATTCAGTATCTGAGCGTCTAGACAACTTCGTTAACTTCTTGAACGAGTACCCACAAGCTCAAGTTGAAATCACTGGTTACACAGATAGCTCTGGTCCAGCAGCATACAACCAAAAACTGTCTGAGCGTCGTGCTCAAGCTGTTGCAGATTACCTAATCGCAGCAGGTATCGATGCAGACCGCTTCACAGTTAAAGGTATGGGTGAAGAGAACCCTGTAGCTGACAACAGCACTCACGAAGGTCGCGAGAAGAACCGTCGTGTTGAAGTTGTAGTTCCTGAGTTCCAATACGAAGAACTAGTTCAACCAGAATAAGAGTTACCGCTCTGATTTCTAGTCTAAGGGATGTTTCGACATCCCTTTTTGTTTACCTCTTATTTGTTCACTTCATTACCATTTATTTGCCGCTAAGACTCTCTCAATTCGCTCACTGTCTAAATCAAACTTCTTATTTGCTCCGTCATAACACTTCTGGTTCGAGCTTTTATATCAAAGGCGACAGTTTAAGCTCATAGATTAAGAATTTGTTCAGCAAGACTTGATGGAGTTCAACGGAAGCCGTGTGGCACTTCTTCATGAGCTCTCCTCCTCTCTCCCGTTACTAACTAAAGCGTGATTCATAAATCCTCAGCTATTGGCACAAGCGCTCAAAAAGGTATTTATCAAACGGTTTGGGTCGCATCACTAAGCAGTTACAGCGCAAAATGATTAGATACAAAGGCCAACAAAAAACCGCACCTGATCAGTGCGGTTTGGAGAAACAAAGAAGAGAGCATCTATAGCGAGAAGAGCAAACCAAGATAATGGTCTGCCAACAAAGCAACAAACAAAGCGAGCAGGTGATAAATGGAGAATTTGAATGTCTCCATAGCGCTGTTTTGTTCAGGTGAGAACTTCAATTTCCACGCGTGATACATAAAGCCAATGTTAAGAAGCAAAGAAGAGAAAAGATAAACCGAACCGACCATCCCCACCAGCACAGGCAGAATACAAACGAGCGTGAGTAAAACTGTGTACAGAAGAATCGAAGTTTTGGTGTACTCAATACCATGGGTGACCGGGAGCATTGGAATATCCACTTTTCGATAATCTTCGACCCGATGAATCGCCAATGCCCAGAAATGAGGTGGCGTCCATATAAAGATAATCATCACCAAAAGCCAAGCATGGGCGTGTAACTCTCCCGTCACTGCAGTCCATCCTAAAAGTGGCGGCATAGCACCTGCAATTCCGGCAATTACAATGTTTTGTGGGGTCGCCCGTTTAAGGTACATGGTGTAAACCACCGCGTAACCGAGCAAGCTTAAAAACGTCATCCAAGCTGTTAACGGATTAACCAGTGCATACAGAAGTACAAAACCAACAACACCTAACGTAGCAGCAAACAACGCGACTGATAACGGATTCGTGTCACCAGAAGGCAGAGGACGCTTGTGAGTTCGAGCCATTCGCGCATCAATACGGCGATCGATGAGATGATTAAACGCTGCCGCCGACCCCGCCATCAAACCAATGCCAATGAGACCTATCGCCGCTTGTAGCCAAGGAAAACTGGCCACCGGCGCTAAGCTCATTCCGACAATGGCGGTAATCAACATGAGCGCGACGACTTTGGGCTTTGTTAGTTTTAGATAAGTTGAACCGAGCTTCTTCTTACCACTTTCTAGAGGTAATGCGATTTCTTTACTCATAGCGAACTCCTTTCGCTTGATGACTCCAACGAGCTTTACCCTGCCATAGGTAGAACTGACTAACACAGATAAGTGAAAGCATGACCGCTGCACCTAAATTGTGCGCGACTGCCACATAGATAGGAAGTTGGAACACAACATTGCTTACGCCCAATAGGATTTGGCAAACCAAAGCTAAGCCAATCCATACACCCAAGCGTTGAGAATGGTGTGAGTCTTGTTTTAATAGTAATACGCAGTAAATCAGCACAACACATGCGGTAATGATGGCACCAATACGATGGCTGACATGAATTGTCATTCTTGCTGGGTAATCTAGAACACCAAACTCATAGTTATCAAACCCTGTTTGCCAGAAAGAAAACGCCTCTTTCCAAGATAAATAACTGGTCCAGTTCCCCTCACAAATCGGCAAAGCGGTACACATAAGAGCAGCGTAGTTGGATGATGTCCATCCGCCAAGCAAGACCTGTGTTAACACTACGCCAAAAGCGATCAAGGAAAAGGTTCGTACGTTTTTGGAAGATGGCGAAAAGTAGAGGCTGTTCTGAGACTTTATCTGACAATAGAATACCGCTTGGAGAGCAAGCAATGTAAATCCACCCAGTAGGTGCAACATAACAATTACTGGCATGAGTTTTAAAGTCACGGTCCACATCCCCAATGCTGCCTGACCAATAACTAAGACGCAGAGTAAAATCGGAATCGTCGCATCAACACGTTCAGCCCTAACGGCAACAATCGCCATCATCAAAATTACGAGCCCCAAGGTGCCCGCGAAATAACGATGAATCATCTCCAGCCAAGCCTTTCCCTGTTCCACTGCTCTTTCTGGAAATAATGCATTCGCTCGAGAAACTTCAGCATCGGTTTGAGGAACCAGTAACTGACCGTAACATCCAGGCCAATCTGGGCACCCTAAACCTGCATCAGCAAGGCGTGTGTATGCGCCCAGCATAATGACGACGAGGGTAAGACAAAGACTGAACTTAACTAAACGTTCTAACGCCATATCACTCTCCCCCTAACCTACACGTGATAACTTCAATAGTTTTCGTAGATCCGCCAAAACGTCTTTACTTAACTGCACCAAATCCTCGTTGGCTTCCGGTGTATAAGCCATCACAAGCTGCCCTAATGGATCAACGATCAGCATTTGCCCTGCTTGTACTTTTTCCGACAGCGAATCATTCATTTGCATCACCATCATCGTTTCGCTCGTACTTGCTGACTGCTTTGATATCCAGATAACTGGGACGACTCGCTCTTGGTACTTGCCCAACGCAATATGACTCTGCTGCATGAGGTGAAGTTGTTGCTGACACTGTTCTTGGCAATCAGAAGGCAACACATAAGCCAATTGCCACCCTTTTTCACTCAGAGGCGATGTCTGCCCCAATTGTTCAAATGTGGTATAGGGCTCCACCAGCTCACCTCGATTGGTGACACCTGTTTCGTACCAGCCTTGACTAAGCACCACTTTGGCAATAATTGCCGGGAGAGCAAAAAGGACAATTAGCGACAACAGTACAATTCTTCCTCTCGTGACCGCTGATGTCATACCTCACCTCCTTGTGAGCGTGAACTTTTGAACCATCGAATGAAGATCATTACAGTGATAAGCAGAAATACACCCGCCATAGCAAACCATTGAAAGGAGTAACCAAAATGCTTAGCACTAGTTAATGGCAAAGGATTCCATGGGAAAGAATACGGCCATCGGACTAAATTGTTTGGCTGTACGACGGTCGGCATTAATTCGACATTGAGTAACAGGCTCAGTTGATTGATGTTGAGGTTTTGGACGCGTATCGTATCGCCAACTTCTGCCATTAAGTCAGAACTCAAAGGGTTCATCGACTTACGATATAAACGCCCAGTAACCTCGTAAGGAGCTTGTAAAGTTTCCACTTTGGGTAATACAGAGCGTGAAGCTTCCCCTTTGACAAACCCTAACTCTAGGAGGGTCAATGTGGTTGGGTCTTGGGTTAAAGAAACGACTTGAAACGCTAAATACCCCACTGCCCCTTCATACGTCTGGTTATCTAAAAGAATGACCGGAAGAGCCTCCGGAGTCACATTGGCTTTCACCTTAATGCCAATCACACTCTCCTCACGCCAATCATTGTTCTCCAGTACAGTGCGCATATCCTGATAAGGTGCATTCGCTCTTGCCATAATAGCTTGCTCTAAAAGCTGCTTTTCGTTACCACGTTCGAGCTGCCAGAAGCCCAGTTTGACCAATAGAGAAAACACGACCACAGTTAAACAAACAGCAATCCAAACCCATTTCGATAACATCAAAAACGAAACCGGAGGTGCCATGTCCACCGTATTTCTGTTCAAATTAACGCTTGTCCTTTTGCTGCTTTTCATCATCTTTAACCTCGCAAAAGCGCTTATCGAAATGGTTCGCGAAGACCCAGAGGACTCATCGAAAAAAGGCAAACCAATGAGCCATTACCTCGGTCGTCGTGTCATGTTTTCTGCGTTAGTCGTGATACTCCTTCTGATTGCTCTAGGGGCAGGATGGATCGCCCCTAACCCTCGTCCTTACTAGTTTTACAGGACATAAACGAAAACAAATAAACACAGCCAAACCACGTCTACAAAGTGCCAATACCAGCTGCCCGCTTGGAACGCAAAATGGTTTTTAGGTGAAAAGTGATCCTTGGCGATGCGAAACAGCAATACGATGAGGAAAATGGTACCGAGGCACACGTGCAAGCCATGAAAGCCCGTGAGCATAAAGAAGGTATTGCCATAAACGCCCGATTGCAGTGTCAGCCCAATATCTTGATAGGCGTGCGCATACTCGACCGCTTGGTAATAGAGGAAGAAACCCGCTAAGACGATAGTGATCTCCAACCAGACAATGAGCGCCGTTCGCTTATCTTGTTCTAAGCTGATGTGTGCCATATGTAACGTAATCGAAGACAATAGCAACAAAATCGTATTGGTTAATGGAATGCCTTGCCACGGCATTGCTTGGGTCGTATCACCACTCGGCGTGGTAGTGAGCGGCCATATCGCTTCGAAAGCTGGCCACAACACTTCATGAGTCATGACATTGTTATCTGCGCCACCTAACCAAGGCACGGAAATCATTCTTGCGTAGAACAGAGCACCAAAGAACGCACCAAAGAACATGATTTCTGAAAAGATGAACCAGCTCATCCCTTGTCGAAATGAACGAGTGATTTGCGCGCTGTACTTTCCGGTAAGGGATTCGGTGATAACGTTGCTGAACCACCCGGCCAACATGTAAAGTAAAAACAGCATACCAACAGCAAGAATAATGCCGCCTAGCGTCCCAACCGCACCGTCACTTTGAGTGCCTTGAACGGTCATTCCAGCACCGACAGCGACAAGGAATAACGCAAATGCCCCTACAATAGGCCAACTGCTTTGTGCGGGAACATAATAGGTATCAGGCTTGTTACTCATGAGTTCTCTCCTTACAGACGCGCTTTGGTTTGAGGCGTTAAGGTCTGTTTCTCACTCCCTGAGAGGCTAGCTGTCGAAGACTCGCCCGATTGAGGAGGAAATTTGTAGAGTGTGTAAGACAAGGTCAATGTATGAATTGAATTCGGCACGTCCGGCTCAATGTAGAAAATCAAAGGCATACTCGCTTGTTGCTTACCTTCCAATGGTTGTTGATTAAAGCAAAAACACTCGATCTTATTGAAGTAAGCCGCACCGGTACCCGGCGATACGGAGGGCACAGCTTGACCTACTAAATTTTCACCGCTTTGATTAAAAGCAAGATATTCCGTTTGAATCACTTCGCCAGGGTGAACATTCATGGATACAACTTTTGGTTTGAACTCCCAAGGCATGTCTGGACTGACGTGCGCCATAAATTCCACACGGATCGTTCTGCTGATATCCGCTTGCATGCCTGTTGGCTGGATTGCTGCGACCTCACTAGTTTTACCGTTAATACCCAATGCATCGCACATAATGTCGTAGAGTGGTACTAAAGCAAAACCGAAGCCAAACATCATTGCTGTCGCTAACAGCAACTTGATAGTGAGTTTCTTATTAGATGAATTACTTTGCATCTCGCTCACCTCACTCTTTTCTTAATCGACTTTTGGCGGCGTTGTGAACGTGTGGTGTGGCGCTGGACTTGGCACTGTCCACTCTAGACCTTCCGCTCTCTCCCATGGCTTGGCTGGCGCTTTTTCACCGCCACGGATGCATTTAATCACTAGCCAGAGGAAGATCAGTTGGGAAAGACCAAAGGCAAAGCCACCTATCGATACGATTTGGTTTATGTCAGCAAACTGGATAGCGTAATCGGGAATACGTCGTGGCATCCCAGCTAAGCCCAAGAAATGCATTGGGAAGAACAGTACGTTAACCGAGATGATGGAACACCAGAAATGCCACAGACTCAGCTTGTGATCATACATATTGCCTGTCCACTTCGGTAGCCAGTAATACGCTGCCGCCATAATCGAGAACACCGCACCAGAGACCAAGACATAATGGAAATGCGCAACAACAAAGTATGTATCGTGGTATTGGAAATCCGCAGGAACAATTGCCAGCATCAAGCCTGAAAAGCCACCTATCGTAAATAGGACAATAAAGGCGATGGCAAATAACATCGGTGTCTCGAACGTCATGGCACCGCGCCACATGGTCGCTACCCAGTTAAACACTTTCACCCCGGTTGGCACTGCTATTAACATGGTGCAGTACATGAAGAAAAGTTCGGCGAATACTGGCATCCCTGTGGTAAACATATGATGCGCCCACACTAGGAATGAAAGCAGCGCAATACTACAAGTTGCGTAAACCATCGAATGGTAACCGAACAACTTCTTGCCACTAAACGCCGGAATGATTGCTGAGACAATACCAAATGAAGGCAATATCATGATGTACACCTCTGGGTGACCAAAGAACCAAAAGATGTGTTGGAACATCACCGGGTCACCGCCACCAGCGGCATCAAAGAAGCTGGTACCGAAGTATTTGTCGGTCAATACCATGGTCACCGCACCGGCTAATACGGGCATCACAGCTATCAGTAAGAACGCCGTGATTAGCCAAGTCCAGACGAACATTGGCAACTTGAACCATGTCATGCCCGGTGCTCGCATATTTACAATGGTCACTATGACGTTGATAGCACCCATGATGGAACTGATGCCCATGATATGGACTGAGAAAACAAACAACGCCGTACTGTCAGGGCCGTAGGTTGTAGAAAGTGGCGCGTAGAAAGTCCACCCGAAATCAGGACCACCACCCGGTAAGAACAAAGAGCCGATCAAAATGAGGAAAGCAAAAGGTAAGATCCAAAAGCTCAAGTTGTTCATTCGCGGTAACGCCATATCCGGCGCGCCAATCATCATTGGGATCATCCAGTTGGCTAAGCCGGTAAACGCAGGCATGACGGCACCAAATACCATCACCAAACCATGCACGGTCGTCATTTGGTTGAAAAACTGAGGGTCAACCAATTGCAAACCCGGTTGGAACAACTCAGCGCGAATGATCATCGCCATCGCACCGCCAGTGAGGAACATGGCAAAACTAAACCATAAATAAAGCGTACCGATGTCTTTATGGCTGGTGGAATAAAGCCAACGCGCTAGCCCTTTTGGTGCGTGATGATGATCGTGGTCGTCTTCAATCGCAATGGTGGTGTTTGCGGTAGTTTGCGCTTCTGCAGGAGCAGACTTCACCGCTTTTTCAATTGGCTTGCTCATATTTCCTCCTTGGCACTTTCTTGTGCCTTAAAGGCGTTAACATCGGATGCTTGAACCGTATCGCCAGTGTCATTTCCCCAAGCATTACGTTGATAGGTAATTACAGCGGCAATTTCTTGATCGCTAAGTTGGTTAGCAAAAGCTTGCATTGCGGTACCAGCTCGTCCGTTCACTAATACGTCGATGTGAGCAATAACCGGTCCTTTAGCTATTTCACTGCCTTTGATAGCCGGGAATGCGCCCGGAATGCCTTCACCGTTCGCTTGATGACACACGGCACAACGCGCGGTGTAAATCGACTCACCTTGTCCCATCAAGTCTTCCATTGAAAGGTCTTGTGTTAATGCTTCTTGTGCAGCCGCTTTTTGTAATGCAATTTCTTGTTTCTTGTCTGCCATCCATTGGTCGAAATCGTCTTCCGCCATCGCATGAACGACAACCGGCATGAAACCATGTGCTCGACCACAAAGCTCTGCACACTGGCCGCGATACACACCCGGTTCGTCAATCTTGGTCCATGCTTCATTGATAAAGCCTGGGATCGTATCTTTCTTAACTGCGAAATCAGGCACCCACCAAGAGTGGATTACGTCATCAGACGTCATTAAGAAACGAACTTTACGGTTGATTGGTAGAACGAGCGGGTTATCCACTTCGAGTAAGTAGTGTGCCCCTTTCGCTTCAATGCCATCAATTTCCTTCTGGCTGGTAGCAAGTAGGCTGAAGAATTCGACGTCCTCACCGAAGTAACTGTAGTGCCACTTCCATTGAGAGCCTGTGATCTTCACAGTGAGGTCAGATTGACTGGTATCCTCCATCGCCACCAACGTTTTTGTTGCAGGAATCGCCATGGCAATGAGGATAATGACGGGAATGATGGTCCAGATAACCTCCACTTTGGTGCTTTCATGGAAATTTGCCGCAACTGCCCCTTTTGACTTGCGGTGTCGGAAGATGGAATAGAACATCACACCAAACACCACAAAGGCGATGGCACAACAGATGTAGAAAATCAGCATATGTAATTCATACACTTGCTCACTGATCCCTGTGACACCTCTCGTCATGTTGTAATCGTTTTGCTCTGACCAACTGTACGAAGAAAATGTGATAAAAATCACATTCGTTAATAAGGCTAGAGTAGTCGCTAATCTTTTCAAAAGATCTCTCCTCTGCTCAGCCGCTGCGCTTGCGCGAGCTTCCTTGTTTCCCGATGCAAATATCGAACAAATTTACAAAAAATCACAAAAACTACGATTTCAATGCACTTTGTTATATTTATGTTAAAAGGCTAGTTATAGTTCAATAGTTCTTCAAGAAATAAAATGTGAATAAATTCTGTACAGAGAGAAAAATAAATTCGGTTTATCGATTGCCCTCTTTGAAATGTAATTGAGAACCATTTACATTAATAAAAAGAAAACATTGGGACACTTTCCTGATAAAAGTGTCTAAACAAGTAGGCTCCCCCTGCTAAGGAAAGATGAATATGACAACACAAATTACTCAATGGCTAGCACGAGATCCTGACCCAAAAACTCGTGAAGAGCTTCAGCACCTAGTCGATGCGAATAACGAACAAGAACTGACAGATCGATTTGGCTCACGCTTAGCATTTGGTACGGCAGGTCTGCGCGGTAAAGTTGGTGCTGGTCCAAATCGCATGAACCGTTTGGTGATTCAAGAAACAGCAACTGGTCTCGGTCACTATCTGATTGAACAAGTGAAAGATGCACCGTCTCGTGGTGTTGTTATTGGTTACGATGGTCGCCCAGATTCACAACAGTTCGCACACGATACAGCTTCCGTACTTACTGCTTTAGGCATCAAGGTTTACCTAACCTATAAAGTAGCGGCCACACCAATTGTTGCTTTTGGTGTTCGCGAGTTAAATGCAGCAGCTGCTGTGGTGGTTACCGCAAGCCATAACCCGCCTGAGTATAACGGCTTTAAAGTGTACTGGGAAAATGGCGCGCAAATCATTCCACCGCACGATTCTGGTATTGCTGCAAAAATCGATGAAGCAACAACAAAACCGCTTCCTCTAATGTCACTGGACGATGCGAAAGAAAAAGGTTTGTTGGTTTGGCTCGAAGACGAGTACTACCAAACATACCGCAAAACAATGAACGACAATGCCCTGCTAACACCGGACAGCAACACAGATATCTCGATTGTTTACACGGCAATGCACGGTGTCGGTGCGGACATGGCAGAAACGTTGCTCGCAGACGCTGGCTTTAAAAAAGTGGCAAGTGTACCAGAGCAGCGCGAACCGGACGGCACGTTCCCTACCGTAAACTTCCCGAACCCTGAAGAAGCAGGTGCAATGGACATGGTGATGGCGCTGGGTAAATCTGTCGATGCAGATATCGCTTGCGCAAACGATCCTGATGCGGACCGTTTTGCTGTGGCTGTAAAACGTCCAGATGGCGAATACCAGATGCTAACGGGTGACCAAGTGGGCTCATTGTTTGGTGATTACTTACTGCAAGCTCAACCAAACGCGCTTGTTGGGAATACCATTGTGTCTTCTCGCCTATTGAGCAGCATTGCTAAAGCACACGGCGCAGAATACTACCAAACGTTAACTGGCTTTAAATGGCTAACCAACGTAGCAATGACGCAAGAGACGGAAGCGAATCCGTTCCTGTTTGCTTACGAAGAAGCACTAGGCTACACCGTTGGCAATAAGGTTTGGGATAAAGATGGCCTGTCAGCGCTGGTCGCTTTCTCTCAATTGACAGGTAAATTGAAAGCACAAGGCAAAACGCTGTGGGATAAGTTAGAAGAGTTGTACCGCCAACACGGTTTCTACTTCAACGCGCAACGCAGCATTGCGCTTGACCCTAAATCACCACCAATCGGTGACAAGCTTCGCGCAAACCCACCGACAGAGATCGCGGGTAAACGCATTGAAGTGATCGAAGATCTGAAGTCATCACTTCGCTTTGTGACCGATGGCCCAACAGAAGCAATCAACTTACCAGCGAGTGACGTACTGATTTACCACCTAGAAGACAAATCACGCGTGATTGTTCGCCCTTCAGGTACTGAGCCGAAGTTGAAGTGTTACTACGAAGTGATCAGCGACTTCCCAGCAGAGATGGATTACGCGCAAGCTAACCAAGCAGCAGAAGCGAAGATGAACGCATTGATCGAAGCACATCAACAAAGCTTGTAATTCGGGTTTGATACATCGATTCTGTGACAACAGCAAATAACAAATCGCAAATAGTAAAAGAGGCGCATCGAGCGCCTCTTTTTTTGTTTAATTCAAACCAAATCAAGCAATCTGTTTTTGCAGGAAATGTTTATCAATGCCTGCTGCTGGGTAACCTGAATACTGCCCTACTTTTTCAAAACCCAATTTCAAGTAAAAATCGAGCGCTTGAAAGCTATAGGTATCGAGATACAAATGCGTTACTCCACGCGGTTTCACTTGTTCTTCCAGTAGAGAAATCAGTTTGCTTCCCAACCCCGAAGTGCGTGCCTCTGCATCTACCCAAAGATATTCAACGAACACGGTGTTATTGAACATCTCTCCGGTGAGTCCACCAATCACTTTGCCCTCGTCATTACGGGCAAAACAACCAATGGCATTTACATCACCATCCGGTAAATGCATGCGGTTATATGCTCGGATGCCATCACGGATAAAATCGAGATCGTTTTGTTCTGGGTTGAGTTTAAATTCAAGTTTCATACTGCCACTCCTTGGAAATCAGTGTGATACTAAAACAAAAAGCCAGCGAGTGCTGGCTTTTGTTTAAAAATCTGATTGTTCCTACACACTACATCGCGAAGCTACTAAGCATCCACACGGCAAGGATTACGAACACCAAACCCATTAGCTTACCTTGGTACATGCGGAATTTATCGTTTTCCAATAACCCTTTACCCAATGTCCCCGCCAATGCAACTAACAAAATATTGAATAGCAAGCCTAAGACGTTTAGCAGCAAACCAAGTGCGAGCATTTGCTCACCCGACGATGCGGTAATGTTGTTAGAGACAAACTGAGGTAAAAACATCACGAAGAACACTAAGGCTTTCGGGTTCAGCAGGTTACTCATCAAAGCGCGTTGATAGTAAGTCGATGCCATTTTGTTTTTTTGGTCAAGTTCTGGGGCAGCAGATACATCTGCTCGTAGACAGTCCCAGCCCATTTTTAGCAAGTACGCGCCCCCCAGTAGATGAAGCACTTTTAATGCGATTGGGCTCATTGCAATCAAGGTCGACACGCCCATTGCGGCCAATAACGTTAAAATCACACCGGATGTCGCGTTGCCCAAGCTCGCAAACAGACCAACTTTCTTACCATAGCTCATGCTAGAACTGGCAATCAGCAACATGTCAGGCCCAGGTAACAAAAGAAGTGCAACAACAGCAGTGAGATAAACAGGGAGTACAGATAAATCAATCATGGTGGAACTGGCTTTCTAAAACAGGCGGCGGATCTTATACCAATGAATAGAGAACAACCAGACCAAATATCTACCCAAGGAGTAAAATTCAGAAAATAGAAAAGGTTTAATGTTCAATTTAAAAACAATTAACCTTTTTTGTGTTTATTTTTAATACCAATAGCAATTTTGTACAAAAATAAGCAGGATGGATCCGCTAGACTCCAAATGATGCAGTGACACGATTAATGCTTGAGCAGTTCGGAACGAGATGAAAGAAAAGAATAAGGAAATCGCGACTTTTAAGATTGCTCAAGAGCTCGGTGGCTTGGAGCTGCTCGACGCAAAGTACGAAAAACAGAATTTCTCTCGCCATAGCCATGAAGGCTACACCATCGGTGTGATTGAAAAAGGCGCACAACAGTTCTTTCGTACTGGCGGCAACCACATCGCACCGCAAGACAGTATCATTCTTGTAAACGCCGACGAGGTGCATAATGGTCATTCAGCGTCAGAAGGCGGCTGGGAATACAAAGCCATGTATCCCGTACCTGAGCAGTTTCAAACGCTTGGGGAAGAACTTGGCGCACCCAATGTCGCGCAACCCTATTTCCCCCAACCTGTCGTTTACGATCCGGAACTAGCTAATCAACTGCGATTAGTATTCGATACTCTAGAGAAGTCCGATAACCGCTTATTAAGAGAGACACTTGTCTACGGTACGTTGGTCAAACTTGCCAGCAAGCACAGTACACATCGAGCCCCGCTTCAAGATGCGACCAAAGCGCAAAAGCAAGTACATCTGGTCAAAGAGTTTCTTGAAGACTTTCCTCAAGCCGATGTCTCTTTAGAAGAACTGGCGAAATTAGCGGGATTAAGTCCTTTTCATCTGTTGCGTGAGTTTCAAAAGCAGTTTGGTTTCCCACCGCACGCATTTCAGATTCAACAGAGGCTCAGAATGGCGAAAAAGCTGCTCAAACTAGGACAAAAGATTTCCGACGTTGCTCAAGAGTGTGGCTTTCACGATCAAAGCCATTTGCATCGTCACTTTAAAAAAGCCATGGGCGTAACGCCTGGGCAGTACATCAAGCATTGTTAGCAATTTTGTACAAGGCAGCGTGCTTAGGTCAGCCTACCTTAACAGCATGTTTTTCTATTTAAGTTGAAGTTATGGATACTACTTTGCCAATTCATCAAAATTCAAAATCCTCGCTCTTTTTACAAGGCACCATCGCAATGATGCCATTGAGCATCGCTGTATTGCCTTGGGGATTACTAGCCGGCTCATTTGCCATCGATACTGGCTTACACCCTTTGGAAGGTCAGGCGCTTTCCGCCATTTTGTTTGCAGGCTCCGCACAGCTCGTGGCTATGGGGATGATTAAAGCAGGCGCTGGCTTGACGACTATGTTGCTGACTACCTTTTTTATTACCTCTCGCCATTTTCTTTATAGCGTTTCAATGCGCAGTAAAATTTCGCCTTTGCCACTAAAATGGCGCCTTTCACTTGGCTTCTTACTCACGGATGAGCTATTTGCTATTGTCGGGCACCAATCCGATAAACAATTTGATCGATGGTATGCCCTAGGCGCTGGATTAAGCTTCTACTTATTTTGGAACTTCGCAACGCTTGCTGGCATCGTCGCTGGCAGTTTGATACCTGAATTGAATGAGCTCGGATTGGAATTTGCCGTTGCGGCCACCTTTATCGCGATTGTGGTGCCAACGATAAAAAACATTCCCGTGTTATGCAGTGTTTTAATGGCATTAGTTAGCTCCGTAGCACTGAACTATTACCAAGTGGAAGGAAGCTTGATGTTCGCGAGTATTCTCGCCATGTTGACGGGTTATTTTGTTGAGCAGTTTACGACGAAAACACCAAACCTTGAGAGTAAATCGGAGGAACGCCAATGATCTTTTTGTCTATCTTAGCCATGACAGCCTTGGTGTTCACCAGCCGTTATCTGTTCTTAGAACCGAAATTACCGCTCAGGTTGGGGGTAAGAACTCAGAAAGTATTGAGCTACGCAAGCCCTGCAGTACTCACCGCAATTTGGGCTCCAATTGTGTTTATGCCAGAGGGTGAACTTAGCGTCACATGGCAAAATCCATTCCTATTGGCAGCTCTATTAGCTGCTGCGATTGCGTACCTCACCAAGAATGTCTTGCTCACAACCATAATAAGTATGGTCGCGTTCTTATTGCTTCGAATTTGGTTGTAAGCTCACGACTAAGTAGCTACCCACTCAATCTCTAACAAGGTGATGTCTCCACACTTCAAACGCCCAAGGAAGACATCGCCTTGATGCACTTCTCCTACGCCCTTTGGTGTGCCTGTCATCACGACGTCGCCATCTTCTAGTGTTGTATAGCTCTTCAGCTCATCGAGAATATTTATTGGTGGGTAAAGCATCTGTTTAACGTGCCCTTTTTGAACATGAACACAGTTAATCAAAAGCTCTAAGTTGAGATCGTCTATATCGACACCTTGAAGAGAGTGGAATCGACTGAATACCGCTGAACCGTCGAACGCTTTGGCACGCTCCCACGGTAGTCCTTTTTCTTTGAGGGTAGATTGCAAGCCGCGTTTGGTCAGATCTAAGCCAAGCCCAACCGCACTGTATTGACCATTTTTGATCACAAAACAGATTTCTGCTTCGTAGTGCAAAGGTTCTTGATGAAATGCGATGAGTTTGGTTGAAACGGAAGTCGCCGGTTTATTAAACACGACCATTTGCTCTGGCATGGCGTTATTGAGCTCTTGAATATGCTCAACGTAGTTACGCCCAACACACAGAACTTTACCAACTTTGAATTTCTTCTCTTCAACCTGAACGACGCTCATTGCTCTTCCCTGCAAAACAAAACGCACATGATAATCTAACTGATTGACTTGCCCACACTAGTTCCCACTCTTGAATGTTAAAAACAAGACATTCAGCCCGTTTTGCTCTTGCACTCTTCAAGACGAAACTCTCTCGTTTATCAAACAACAGATATGAAAAAAGCCAGCACGAAGCTGGCTTTTATAGTAACTAGGACAGGTTACAATTATAGGTAGTAACGAGCACCAAGTGCCCATTTGTCGTCTTGAGTGTGGCCTTCTTCGTTGTTTAGGTCGAACTGGTAACCAGCGTAACCAACAAATTTAGAAGTGAAGTTATATTCAGCTTGAACAGCCATCTCTTCACGAGCAGTTTTAGTCTTATCGCCAGAGTTTATCTTACCTTCAACCATTTCGTAGTTGATGCTTAGGTTTAGGCTACTTGGTAGAGCGTATGCTAGTAGCGCTTCGTACGCATCACTTTCAGCAAGACGTGACGATGTTGGTTTTAGACCATCGAAGTTCATGTATTCGTTCGAACCATAAACTGCAGCGATGTATAGACCTTGGCCGTAAGAACCGTAAGAAGCAGAAACTAGGTGAGATTCAGCTGTTTCATTCTTGGAGCCAAACTCTTTGAAATCACCTGTGTTGTATGTGTAACCAACTTTCGCGCCTAGTACTGAGTAAGACAATGCTAGCTGAGCACGGTCATCGTAACGATCTGCTTTAGACTCGTCACCTTGAGCACCTTGCCAACCTAGACCGAAGTTGATTGAACCAGCTTCACCTAGCTCGATTGCGTTGCGGTAAGAAAGCATCTTGTCCGCACGACCAGTACCTAGGTTACCGTGGTCATCGTAGATAAAGTCGTTTGCAAACGCGATTGGCATATCAGCAACACCAGCTACGTCGTAGTAAGGTGCCCATTGAGTACCACCAACTGCACGGCCGTATACGTCGTGAGTTAGGCCTAGGTAGCCAAGACGAGTAGTGAATGTTTCTTCACCGCCGTCTAGGTAGTTTAGAGCCCACTCACCACGAGCGTCAGCTGTGAAGCCGTTGCCTAAGTCTTGAGTTGCTGTGAAGTTGATACGTGGAGAGTTAGTACCTACATCTGTGTCGCCTTGCTCAGAACCGTTTAGGTTAACTGAAACGTGACCACCGATAGAGAAAGTAGTGCCGTCGTTGTTGTAAAGCTCCACTGCTACTGCTTGTGTACCAAATGTTGCTGCTGCGATCGCTGCTGCTAGGAATTTTTTGTTCATTATAAAATCCGTGTATTTATGCATTAGTTTATAAGTCAGTCTTATACAAAAGTGGATTGGGGCATCTCCTCCACCAATGTCGCGTCACTTTTGCTTAACAACTGCTAATCAATGTATTTCAGAAGTTCCCAAGAGCAGAGTGAAAAGATGTAATAAAAAAGAAAAATGGCAAACGTTTAGCTCGAATCAATACACAAATTAGGAAAACAACACCTAAAAACAGAAACATTTTGTTACATCTATGAAGAAACACCAAGCATAAGTTATTGTTAAACGGTCAGATAGTCGAATATTTAAGAAACCCAATGTTACATTTCGGGTAAAGAAATATGATTAGGAACTTTTTTAAAAACACACTGTCAATTAGGTAAGACAGAAACATCAAAAAAGATAAAAAGCCCTTTCCTCTTATTTTCATGAATAGGAGTGCATTCATGCATTTGAAATAAAAATGCAATGGAATCATAACTTAACAGAAATCTATCTTTCATTTTCGCGGTTTACCTTAAGCGTCATCGACACAAATCGAGCAAGTAAGCTCATCGATTACAACTAGGGTAATAAGAAAATGAAAAAGGCAGCACTAACTACTGCAGTTCTAACAGCATTGGTATCATCACCATCTTTCGCAGCAACAGTTTATGACAATGATGGCACGACCTTAAAAGTAGGCGGCCGAGCAGAAGCTCGTTTTAATATTTCTGACGAAAACAAAGACACGACAAACAATACTGATTCTTTTAAAGATAAATCTCGTGCTCGTGTAAACCTAAAAGGTAAATCGCAAATTTCGGATGATTTATATGGTTTCGGTAAATATGAAGCTGAATTTTCTGGCAAAGAAGACCTTACCAACCGTTACTATTTCGCAGGCCTAGGTACTAACTTTGGTGAGTTTTCTTACGGTAAACAAGACTCTGCACAAGTAATGTTGACTGATATTACGGATACCATGGCGACATTTGGTGCAGAGGCCGCTGATATTGTTGATGGTAACAAAGATAAGCGTGAAAACACTTTCCTCTACTCTGGCGAGTTCAATGCCCTAACGGTTCAAGCAAACTACATTGCAGCAGATGAAAACAACAGTAAGGACTCTGATAGCTACGGTATCGCGGGCCTGTATAACATTGGTGCATTTGACATTGGTGCTGGTTATGTCGGTCAAGCAAACGGGCAGTATGATGATTACCAGTTTAACCTTGTTGGCCAATATTCAATGGATATGTTCACGCTAGGTGCCCTATTTGCAATAGGTACAGAAAATGAAGATGACGATGTAACTGCTTACGAAATCTCTGCTATCTACAAACCGATGAAAAAGCTTGCTTTGATTGGCGTTTACAACTACCAAGAACTTGATCCAAAGTCAGGTTCGAAGGAAGACACTGTAGATGAGTTTGCAATCGAAGCAGTTTACAAGTTCAACAGTCATCTTCGCACTTATGCTGGCTACAAATTCCAGCAAATCGATGATAAAGATGATGAGCTACAGGCTGGCGTACGTTACGACTTCTAATAAAAACTTGTCCTAATAGCGAGTCTTTTGGCCGGCACTATTGTGTCGGCTTTTTTGATCGCATTAACTGACGAAGAACTTGCCCTCTTTTAATGCACCAGATCCCGAAGTTAGTGCATATCCTCTAGTTTATCTCAAGCAATACCGATCTAGCCCTTTAAAATCAATAAATTAAAAGTTGGCACACTAGCTGCAATACTTAGATCGAGCAAATGCATGGCAGCGTTTGTGCTTCTCGTTCTTTGTACCTACTTCGGTAGGCACGTCCTTTGAATTGGTAATGTCGCCTCCCTCTGGGAGGCATTTTTTTATTGGCTACCTACAGATTAGGACGTATGATTCTGATAATTCTTTAAAACCGGAAATATCCAATTGAATCATCATCCTGTCCAAGGGGCATCTTGGATGCTTACCGCAGGTTTGGCATTCGCCATCGTCAATAGTTTTGCTCAAATTGCGAGCATTCACTTTGGTGTGTCATCCACCACATTTGCACTGTTTCAATACGCAATAGCTTTCTTTGCTATCTTGCCGTATCTACGAACATTAGGAATTCGTCAGTCTCTGCGCACGAATCATTTTGGTTGGCACGCATTACGTATCTTCTTAGCGGTTATTGGTATTCAACTTTGGTTGTGGGCGCTCGCTTACCCCGTCCCGATTTGGCAAGGTATTGCGTTGCTAATGACCTCCCCTCTTTTTGCTACCGTTGGCTCAGGCCTGATTCTTAAAGAGAAAGTGGGAGTCGCTCGTTGGATTGCGACACTAACGGGCTTTATTGGCGCGATGATCATCCTTGAGCCATGGTCAGACTCCTTCACATGGGCAACCTTGCTTCCTGTTGGCGCAGCGTTTTTCTGGGCTTCTTATTCTCTGATGGTGAAGAAACTATCGGTGAACGATCCACCTTCCACTATGGTGGTTTATCTGCTTCTACTGATCACACCATTTAATATCCTGCTCGCCGTTCCTACTTTCGCGATGCCAGAAGGTTGGAGTATCTGGGGCATTTTGGTTGCTGCAGGTGTACTGACTGCTCTTGCACAGTGGGCGGTTGTTAAAGCTTATGCCGTAGCGGATGCATCTTTTGTACAACCCTTTGACCATGCAAAATTACCACTTAATGTATTTGCTGGCTGGTTAGTGTTTAACTGGGTTCCACCTGGTCGATTATGGCTTGGTGCCGCAATCATTATCGGCTCGATTGCTTTCATTACTCATTGGGAAGCAAAAAAAAGAAAGTAATTTGAAAGAAATATTTGGGTTTTGGGTTCTATATTTTCAGGAAAGGAAATGAGGAGCATCTTATGACACAGCCAATCAAAATTACATTGTATCGTTGGGCGGGAAGCTGGGGACCGTTTAAAGTAAACATCCCATGTGGCGAATGCACACTAACAAAAGACATTCTTGCAGATACGTTTGAGAACGAATTAGCAGACGTACCTGTCGAGCTTGAAGTGAAAGATTGGTTGTCTCACTGGTGGGAACCGTTGAAGCTTGGTGCTTGGCACGCCCCTATCCTAGTTGTTGAAGGCAAAGTCGTCAGCCAAGGGGAAGCGCTAAACAGAGGTGTGCTTGTTCAGTCTGTTATTGCTGAATGGACCAAACGAGACCAACTTCAAGGCAACATCGTTTATGGTAAAGCGACCTGCCCTTACTGTGTAAAAGCCAAAAAACTGCTTGATGAAGCGGGAGTGGAATACAAATATCATGACGTTGTAAAAGACAGTGCAGCACTTTATCGCATGATCCCAGAAGTAAAAGCGATCATCGGAGAGAAAACACCAGTCACTGTCCCACAAATTTGGTTAGATGGTCAGTACATCGGAGGGGCCGATAACTTGGAAAAGTGGTTAGCGGAAAAGGGATTGGATAGTGTGCCAGATAACGTGGTTGAGATCCCAAGCCAAACAGCTTAAAGCTCCGAATTCAAAAACCGATACCTAGAATGCAAAAAGCCCCGACCTGATGTCGGGGCTTTTCTTATTAATTCGCTAGCTTTTTCATAACGCGAGCAAACATAGAAGGCTTTTTCTTCTTCGCTTTACCGTAAAGCGCTTTGTGCATCGCATCTTTGGCAATCATTTGGCCAAAGTAAACACCACCAAGTTCGTAACCCATGACCTTCTCCTAAGAAGTAATTGACTGGTTTATGTTGTAATTTTACACCATAACAGCCACAAAACAAGACTTGAGTCACAATTATTTTGTAATTTACTTACAGATTTTTTTATCCTAGCGAATCAGAACGGTAATTAACGCTTAGGCTGTTGGTACGTTTTACCTGCTGCTTTGTACGTGTCTTTTGGTTTGATCTCAAAGAAAGTCTCAAAGAACCAAGCGGCGAATTTGATCAGGTGATCACCTTCATTCATTACATGTTCAACGAATTCTTTCTCTTCACCCGATTCATCGGCTTGAACCGTGATGTGGTAGATACGTTTTTCGCCTTCTACTTCAGCAAGACCAAATTGACCAGTCAGTGATTCAGCCGCTTGCGCCACTTCCTCTTCCTCACACGCTTTTAATAGCTCTAGCGCTTGAGGCAGGTTTTCTTTTTGACAGATTTCTTTTAGCAGTGCTTCAAATTCGTTTTGTTGCATGATTTCACCTAACGATTAACGGGTGTTGTCGAACGCTCACTTCCATAAGCCAAGTGTAGGTAACGACACAATAATTGGTTGCGCATTTTAGAGAGGAGCTTAAATGCTTGCAACCAGATTTAACTATGAACGTTCCGGTTGAACCAAACCGCTTGAAGGCGTACGAAACTGCCCGAGCAGCAGAACAACGCAAGAGATAACAGCGACTAAAACGTAGAACACACCTAATTGATGTTGAGTTGTTACCCAACTTTCAACGAGGTAGCCACCAAACAAGCCTGCCAAACACATCTGGATAGATCCTGACAAAGCAGACACAGCGCCGGCTTGCTGCTTGTGTGGCGACAATAAGAGGCTAATTGACACAGGAAAAGACATCCCTTGTGCAAAGCTCAAGCAAGTGAACGCCACCAATAACGACACAACGTTAAACGGCAAACAAAGTAACATAACGCCAGAAGCCGCGACGATGACAAAGCTCATCAGTAAAATCTGCTGTTCTTTATAGCGCGAGTTGATGAAGTTGAGCACCAAACTGCCCATCAATAAGCCAGCCGAAGGCACGATCATGAGTGTTCCGTAATCAGCAGCGGTTAATCCAAGCTCTTGTTGCATCAAGAATGGATAAAGAGACAAGGTAACCAAAGCAGATAAGTAGCTAAGCCAGTTGTAGCTTGCGCTGCCAATCACTTGTTTATTGGTCAGTAATTCAAGGTAGTTCAGCATTACACGTTTTGGTTCAAAGCGTCGCTTGGGATACGGCAGTGTTTCATGCAGCACAGCAAAGCCCAATGTAAAAATCGCTAACAGATAAACAAGCACGAACACAAAAACCGCATGCCAACTGATGTGATAGGCAATCCAACCACCAAACAAAGGAGCGACTATCGGCATCACGGATGCTGTGACTGATATGTAAGAAAGCGCTTTGGTTAACTGCGCTCCATCATAACTATCACGTAAGACGGAGCGTCCAAGCACCGAGGCACTACCCGCCCCAAGTCCCTGCAACAAACGGCCGGCTTCAAGAGCAACGATATGATCAGCAAAAACAATACAAATGACCGTACCAATCAAGTAGACGCTCTGCCCCAAGAGAAACACCGGTCTTCGTCCAATGGCATCCGACAATGGCCCATAAAACAGCTGTGAGGCACCGAAACCAACAAGGAAAAGAGTCACTAGGTTTTGAACGGTATGCTGTTGCAAAGCGAGGTCATGACTGATCAGAGGCAAAGAGGGAAGATAAATGCTGACGCCTACTTGACCAGTCGCGATGATCATCATCGCCAATAATAATGGTGTTTTACGCAATATACCCTCCTTACAACATGACAGTTTCACGACAGACAGTGTATATTTGTTACTCAAAGATGATAATCAACCAAAATGGAAAGGGATTATTTCCCCTGAGGATGGAATTAAATGGACTGGATACAGAGTGTTAATAGCTACATTCGCGTTGTTGAAGAAGGCAGTTTCAATGCAGCAGCACGTAAACTCAATACCACCAGCTCCGCCATCAGCAAACGCATCCAGTGGTTGGAAGATAAGATCGGCGTCCAATTGCTAAAACGAACGACGCGCTCCATTAGCCAAACCGAGGCAGGCGCTTTGTTTTACGAGCGCGCTAAAGTGCAACTCGACTCTTGGCAGTCCGTACTAGACGAAACCCGTTCCGTTAACCAATCTCCTGCAGGGCTCCTCAAAATTGGCGCTACGCTTGCCGTCGGCTCTAAATTCTTAGTGCATTATCTTGATGACTTTCTGGAAAAATACCCAGATATAAAGCTGCAATTGATTACAACCCTACCCGGTCAAATACCTGAACTCAGTTTAGATTTGTTCATCAGCCGCGAGTTAGAGCAGTTGAATTCGCTTAGCTTTAAAGCCAGCCCTTTGTTCGAACACAAGGCACAGTTTTATGCGGCGCCAAGCTACCTAGAGAAACATGGCACACCACAAAGTGTTGAAGAACTGTCACAACATAACGTTTTGATTTGGGGCGAAAAGCCCGTAAGAGAAATCAAGACTAATCGTGGGAAACGCATTAGCCTTTCAGGGAACTTCGCCACTACAAACCCAGAAGCTCTGTTTCACGGCGCAAAACGGGGCATGGGCATCTTGCTATCAAACAACGTGATGATAAAAGAAGACCTGAGATCTGGGGCTTTAGTGCCGATTCTTCCAGACATCACAGCTGATGAAGCTACCGTCTATGCTTATTACCCTAAGCTCGATTACCAACACACTCGAACTCAACTCTTCTTGGACTACTTAAAGAGTCGTTTAGAAGAAGAAAAGCGCGCTTAATCTGATTACGCTTTGGTTGCAAAAGTACTGGGGAATCACAAGCGTGCGTTGGTCTTTCTCGAGTGCTTTTGAGTGATAAATAAGAAGTTATCACTTTCCTCACTCTAAAAGAGCCAACGCACCAAATCATACTAAAAACAAGGTTCGCTGATATTTGATGACATAAACCTTCAACCTACTCACAAGCCTACGAATTTCGGGATTTCAGCAACAAGAAGATGAAGTAGCTGCCACCTATAATAGAAACCAACGTGCCTGCCGCAAGCTGAGCGGGGAAAACAACCACTTGTCCTAACCAGTCGGCGAACAACATTAGTGCCGCACCAATCAAAAACGATAAGATGATCTGTTCTCGAACCAAGCGCGCACCAACCATCGCTGCAATATGTGGGGCCAGTAATCCGACAAAAGCAACCGGACCCATGGTGGTTGTCACCATCGAACATAAAATCGCGACAATGCACAACAGAGCGACATAGGCGATGCTGATGTTCAGCCCTCTTGCACTGGCAAACTGGCGACCAGTAGCAATTAATGTCACCCAACGGCTCAACAGTAAAGCCACGCCAATACAAACGGTTATCACGATAGCCATGATCGTTGCCGCATCAGGCTCAACACGATAAGTAGAGCCAGCTAACCAAGCCAACAAGGTGTACTTCCCTTCCCCTACTCGCGTTAAAGAAAATTGTACTAAAGCCTCCAACACTGCGGTCAGCGAGATACCCGTAAGTATGAGAATCGAGGGTGCAAACTGATGCTTCTTACCAAGGAATAACAGCAAACACAGTGCAATAGCGCTGCCCAAAAACGCAATCCACGGGCTTAGTGAATGAATCGAGTATCCCATAAACAGGCTACTGAAGATCAATGCTAAAACCGCACCCGCCGATACACCGAGGATGTCTGGGCTCGCAAGCGGGTTATAAACCAACCGTTGTAAAATCACACCAGCGACAGCAAGACCCCCACCAGCAAATATCGCAGTTAACATCCTAGGCCAGCGGATTGACCATTCAAACGCGTCTGGAATTGTAAAGTAGCCCATATCAGACGCCGGTTGCGACAATGTACTTAACGCCAGCAAACCAAAGATCATGATGAACAACAAGAAATAAGCCAAAGATGAGATAGACTTTGGACCTTTCGGCATAGAGAAAAACATTTGATCTTGGGCAGACATTTGTTTGCGGGCAATAATGATGAGAGCAGGAGCCCCGATCACCGCGGTTGCCGTTCCTGTTGGAATCATATCCAAAGACCATTGAGCTAAGAATAAAGCCAGACTGTCGGTCACACAGAGTAATAGTGCGCCTAACGCACAGCTTGCAATGAGTTCTGATTTCGCCTTTAAAAAGCCCAAGTGCCTAGCGATATTTGGGGCAATCAAACCAATAAAGCTGATAACACCCACCGAGGTAATCGACACTGAAACCAACCACACGCCGATTGCCATTAGCACAAAGAAGGTTGTAACTATGTTAAGGCCACGCGCAGCAGCCCCTTCCGTACCAATCGAAAGCAACGTCAAAACCCTCGGTGCCAACAGAAAAATAGCAAAGATTGGCAGTAACTTAGGCATTAACCAAAGCACTTGTTCCCAACCGTTTTGCCCAAGATCGCCAGCTCCCCATACAAACAGGTTTTGTGCGTACTGGTCGTTAAGCAAGATAATCGCGGTCGCAAATGCGCCTAACAGTAAGTTAACCGCCATACCTGCCAAAACTATTGGCAAGCCGCTCATGTTTTTGATGCCAACAATGGAAACAATAAGCCCCATTGCAAGCAGAGCTCCAACCAGCGCAAACCAAACTGAATACTGAGCCACCAACATCGGCGCGACCACATTTAGAATGACCAGACCAAGCCATGCACCTGACGATGTACCTAAGGTAAGCGGAGACATCATGCGATTCTGTGTTAGCTGTTGAAACAGGCTTCCTATCGTGCCGAGTGTTCCACCAACCAAAATCGCCATTACCAAACGAGGTAAGTTGACATAGGCTAACGCCATCAACTCGAATGAATCATCGACCATTCGTTCGAACGAAGCGGTGTCGCTAATTTGTGAGATTTGCCGGAACAACTCATCAACGGGACCAAATTCAGACTGACCTAGCCATAAATGAACAGAGGCAGCGAGCAATAACACCGCCCCCATCATTAAACCACGGAATCTCATTACTGCTCCGCTAGCGTCAACAACGATTGCGCCATGGCTTCAGCGTTATACAAAATCGACATGGCACCGCCGTAGCTCCAACTTGCCTCTACTGGGCTAAATTGGCTATTACGCACGAAAGGCATACTCTTCCAGATTGGGGACTGATTTAATTTGTCTTGGTATGGGAAAGGTTCGAAGTAAAGCGCAATGCCATTCTTCACCTTCTTAAGCTCAGTCATACGCTTTTGACTGATCCCCCACTGACTCGCAGGAAGATCCATTGCATTTTCAAAGCCTAACTGCTCAAGCGCATATTGCGGGATCGAGTTATCACCGTAAATGTACACCGAAGTGGTGCTGGCAAAACGGAATGAAGTAACTTTCGGTTTCTCACCTGGATACGCCTTGGCCAACTCAGCCTTTAGAACAGCAATACGCGCATCCATCGCAGCCAGTTTATTGTTCGCTTGTTCTTCTTTGCCAAGCAATTGAGCTATCTTCTTAAAGTTCTCGATAGCCGCCGCCGCGTTGCTATGCTGCTCACTATAAGTTTGGTAATAAAATACTGGCGCAATTTCAGAGAGTCGCTCTTGCAGATCTTTCTGAGGCGAAGCAATAAGGATCACATCAGGGTTAAGCTTCTTAAGTGCAGAAAAGTTAGGCTCTGTTCGAGTACCAATATCCGCCACACCTTCTGGAATTGCAGGTTGCACAACCCAATCACTGTACCCTGCAATATCAGGCACCGCGACCGGTGTTACGCCTAGTTCGATCACTTGCTCTGCTATATCCCAGTTCAGTGCCGCCACTCTAACGGGTTGAGCTTTAATAGTCTTAACACCTTCACTATCTTCGACTTGGTAATCCGCCATCGCATTAAACGATAAAGCGCTCGCTAAAACAGACAGAGCGAGTTTTGTATTCAAATTTTTTGCTTTAGAAAAATGGGAAGCGATTGATTTTAAGCTCATATAATTGCCTACTTAATCTAAATTCGATATTTGTTCAAACGACAAAAGCAGCCGAATTAAGGCTGCTTTAGTAGTGATATTCCTAACCTAGTTAGAACTCATAGTTCACACTAAGCTCGATAGATTGCTCTGCACCAAACCAGCAGTTCGATTGGTCATAACAGGTGTAGTACTCTTCATTGAATAAGTTGTTCACTAGCAAGTTAGCTGTTGCACCAGATAGTGTGTCGCTTGCCTCACCTAAGTCATAACCTACTGAAAGATCGACGACTGTGTAAGAAAGCACTTTGCCTTGAGTATTCGTTGCATCCATCTCCATTTCACCCATGTAACGAGCACCTACACTGAAGCGAGTCCCTGATAAAGCACCACCATAGACATAGTAGTTGCTCCATAGGTTAGCGGCATGTGTCGGTACATAGATTGGTGTAGTACCTTCTAGATCTGGATTCGCATCTTCCGTCACTTCCATGTCGACATACGTGTAGCTCGCATTAACATCCCAATCTTCAGTTACAAACCATCTACCTTCAAGCTCCATACCTTGCGAGCGAACCTCACCTAGCTGAATCTTAGAACGGTATGTAGGATCTGATGGATCAGCAGCAATTGAGTCTTTCTTAGTGATATGGAAGTAAGAAGCAGTAACCTGCTGTGACATATCTGGAGACAAGTATTTAATACCCAACTCGATCTGTTCACCTAGCTGAGGTTTTAAAGAGTTGCCGTTAATATCAGTACCGGCAGCTGGCTCAAAGCTCGTCGCGTAACTTACAAAAGGAGAAATGCCATTATCTAGCTCATACAAAGCACCTACACGGTACGAGAACTGGTTGTGATCAGCTTCATCTTTTCCATCATAAGTTGGGTAAGAACTATTTTTGTCATCGCTCGCCTTAAACATGTCATAACGTCCACCAGCTAATAAAACCAATGCGTCATAACGAACTTGATCTTGGAAGTACAAACCTAACTGTTCGGTCGTAATATCATGAGATTCACGGTAGTTTTCTTGAAGCTGACTTCTATCCAAAAGGTCATTGTTCGGATTGTAAGCATCAAACCCATAGAAACTCGCATTCGCAGTGAATTCTTTGTACAGAGAATCACCTGTTAGCTTTAGGTAGTCGACACCGAATAATAAATTGTGTTCTAAACCACCAATTTCGACACGACCTGAAACTTGGTTATCGATAACAAAGCTCTGTGAATCCTCATCCGTACTGTAAACATTTCGGATTAAACTGCCTGTCGCAGGATTGAAGTTAGTCGCAGTGTGGTAAGTATTCTCTTGGTACAGAGACGCATCGGTATAGCGAGCATTCTGCAGGAAAGTCCAGTCATCGTTAATTTGGTGGTTGATCTTATAGCCTAGCATCAAGACTTCACGTTCAAAGGTACTCCAATTCTTGTCACCCATGGACACAGATGGATCACTCGCCTTCAGCACTTCTAATGGCATAGCAGAGTTAGTACCCATTGATGGATCGTTCTGATAGTAAAGGTTGAAGTTGATAAGTGTTCTATCAGATAACTGCCAATCTAGTGAAGGAGCAATCACATAGCGCTCTTCTTCTGCGTGATCTACTTGGCTGTCTTGTTTACGAGCAAGTGCTAACAAGCGATAAGAAAAGTCGCTATCACCTATTTGGCCTGTCGTATCAATTGACGCTTCCATAAGGTTCCTTGAACCTGTAGATACACCAACTTTCGTCGACCCGTCTTCTTGCGGCGTCTTCGCAATCATGTTGACCATACCACCTGGTGGCATCGCTCCATACAACACAGATGTAGGGCCCTTAAATACTTCAACTTGCTGAATCGCAATAGGATCTATCTGAGGTTGTAGATTCCAACCGGTTAGGAATGGAAGCACCAAACCATCATAATAGCTTTGGTTGTTACTAAAACCACGAATAGAGAACGTATCGTACATGGTTACTGATGCGCCCTTCTGTTCGGTTACAACACCCGGTGCATATCTGAGTGCTTGGTTGAGGGACTTCACACCTCGTTGCTCTAGCTGTTCTTCATCAATAACGGTAATACCTTGAGGCGTTTCTTCTGGCTCAAGAGCCGACTTAGTTGCGGTATTACGGTAAGCTTTTCCTAAAACAGTGATAGTTTCTATATTCGAATCTGTCGCTGTAACAGCGTCTTCTGCTAAAGCCTGCGTGGAAAATGCAGTCAACAACGCAACTGCCAGTGATGAATACTTAAAACGAACGTGAGTGGTCATGATTCCCTCGGTACCAATGCTTAACTTAAATAGTAATAAATCTCATTTGCATTGTATGTATCTATAAAAGGGATAATTAACAATTTGGTGCAAATTCCAAAAGAACTTGGCCAATTTTGAGAAGAGTTAGGTCAATTGATGATTAAAAATACAATTAACCTTATTGGTTGAGAGGCTTTGTAGGGAGTACGCAGAAAGAAGATATGACTACGATTTAATAATAGGCACCCAGTATTCCATGACGGCATCTGCGGCATTAGATTTATAGGCTGACGGGTACACTTCAAGTTCGTAACCGTCGACACCTCGATAACCAGATTTAGGCAACCAATTAAGTACGAACCAGCTCAGAGTGTATCGAAGATTCTCAATCGGGCCACAGTGCTTAACCACTGCGTATGTTTGTTTAGGAACAGATAAGACCTCTAATTTATCAGAGATAATGCTCGGTAATTGAGGGATTGAGATTTCGTCTTTAAGTTCGACCCCTGCCCAATAGCGGATATTAGTACCATCAAAACTCGATTGAGTAAGGTCGACAACGCCAATAAATTGAAAGGCATTCTCATCAGGAAGCGTCACTTCTCCTTCTAAACGCGACCACAGTTGAGGGACTTTCTGGGCAAAATCTTGCGTCAGTGAAAACAAACCACTGATTTCTGAGGTGATCCCCTTAACCAAGAAAGGCTCTCTTTCGTCGATACGCACATTAACGAAACTTAGCGCGCCCTTTTCTTCAGCGCTTACCGTTTCAGACACTTGTATCGGCTTTCTTAGCCCTACTCTTTTCCCCGCCTTCCTGTACTGACTAGGGCTTGCCCCAAACATCTGCTTAAACGAACGGCTAAAACTAATTTCTGAATTGAACCCGAGTCCAAGGGCGATATCGATCACTCGCTCTTTGCTATCCAACAATTCTTCAGCCGCTTGGCTTAACTTAAGCTCTCTCACGTAGTTTGCAACAGTAAGTCCGGTTTCAGCTTGAAACACTCTTTGCAGTTGCCATCGTGACCAGCAACTCTGCTTCGCAATATCTTCTAATGATAGTGTCGAGCTGAGGTTCGCATGGATATAAGCCAAAACACGGCTGATACGGTCAAATGCAGGTGTGTTCATAGTCAAGCAATCAAATTCTCGGTAGTGGTCATAACGTATTAGATTTCAGAGATACTTTTATCATTTAAAGACGCTTTTATCACTTAAAAATGGCTAAAGGGCACCCAATTCATCCTTCCCTCTCATTGAAATTTCGCCGAGGAGATGCCCCATTTTGTATGGTTATCATCGATAAGGTTCGCTATGATAACGCAACTAATTCTCATTTGGTGGTTTAAGATGCTTTCCCAGCTGCACAATGTTTTCACTCGTCGGAGAGCCCCTTCTCTACACCAAAAAATCTTCGCTTACTCTAAGCAAGTTACGCCTTATCTTAGTGGAAGTTATGGTTCTCTGAGCAGCAAAAGTATCGCTATAACGAATGATAACAGCCATATCGAAATCAAGCGCGTATACGATGGCCTTGCAAAGAGTCAACCTGAGGCGGGTAAAGCTTACTGGTTAACACGAACTTGGGACTTAGTATGCTGGCAACCTGTCTATGTCACTTTTGTTTCAATATACGGCCTTCATTCGCTGCCCGATATCAAGAATATTGGTCAATTTAGGTATAAAGAATTCGTCACAGGATACCGCTTCTTCAATGGTGACCATCAGCACGGCACACCAGAAGAGTTAATCCCACACGCTGGTAAAGCCATACTTGAACTCACTGAGTTTTTCCGCGAGCAGATTAGTGAGTGGACACGCATCCGCCCGGGCTTTACCAACCATTTGCTTGCGGATCTATTACTGGGTTGTTTAATCAAACTGCAACAGCACGAGCAAAGCCTGACCAATGAGTATATAACCGAGCAAGCGAAACTATGGTTAGCGGCATGCCAACTGCCAGACCGTCATTTAGCCAGCCTCAAAATCGACGATACTTCGGGAATGCTTAAGCTCGTTAGGGTCAGCTGCTGCTTAGTCTATAAGTGTGACTCTGGGAAATATTGTGACGACTGTCCTAGGCATCCAGACAACAAGAAGAGCGCTTAACACCACCATCTAATTTCAAAGGCCAGTAAAGGTGCATTTGCTTTTATCAAGTGACTTTGTTGGTCGAGGCAGTACTGACATGTTTCAACTTTCAAACATCAAAATCGTTCGTGAAGAACGAACCATTCTCTCAATTGATGAGCTTTCCATTCCAACGAATGAACTCACCGTGATTCTTGGTCACAACGGTTCAGGAAAATCGACATTGGTTAACTTGCTCTCAGGCCAAATGGCACCGGACTACGGTACGGTAGAGTTAAATGGAGCTTCTCTCTCCTCTTTCAAAAGCAGAAACCTAGCCAAGAAGATCGCGTATCTACCGCAAAAGCTCCCAGCTTCTGCTGGCTTAACGGTAGAAGAGCTGGTTCGTCTCGGGCGTTTTCCTTGGCGAGGCACCTTTGGTCTTTGGAACTCAGAAGATCAATCCATTATCCAACAAGCGATGGAAAGAACAGGCGTTGCTGAGTTCTCGCAGGCACTAGCGGACGATTTGTCCGGTGGTGAACGCCAGCGAGCTTGGGTATCTATGCTGCTTGCTCAGCAATCACCAGTATTGATCCTCGATGAGCCAACATCAGCACTGGATGTTCATCACCAATTTCAACTGATGAGTTTGCTGTCTGAACTGAACAAAAAAGAAGATGTGGGTGTGATTGTCATCTTGCATGACTTGAACCTCGCACTGCGCTACGCGACACACATCGTTGCTTTAAAGAGAGGTCATATCGCATTTGAAGGTAACGCAGATAAGTTACTCGACGAACAAGCGTTGTCTGCACTGTATGAATCCCCTATCCGACTGATCGACCATCCTGTACCAGCCAACACCGCCGCAAGTGAAAAAGTCGCCGTCGTCTGTGAATAGCTTAGGAAGCTATCACAAAAGACCGACATAGCGCAGTCTCTAGTATCTAGTCACTACCAACGAGACTGCCACTTTTGTGAGAGGTTGATTCAGTCCTTGCTAACCCATTAGTTGAAAAATGCCTTTCTTAAGCAATCAGAGTTTGAAAAATCACGTGAAGTAAACAATAGTTAACGTGATGCATATCGATTAAATGAGAAAAGATCGTGTAACAAAACCAACATAAACACGATATGGCAAAACACAACGTCGGGTGAAATGTTCAATGGATCATGAACAAAACAGTATCCAATTGCTTGATGAGATTCTAAAACTTAACGGTAGTGCATTACTCGATAGAGTAACGCTGGAGCTCCATCAACAATTTCAAAGCTACTGCACATGTGTAGTCGAAATAGCGCACCTACAGCACTGTGCCGTAACCCTTTCCAATTCAAGTGGTGGCACCATTGCTGACAACATGAGTTACGGATTAGAAGGGACACCTTGCGAAAAGGTAGCACAAGACATCGGTGAGATTATTTTCTATCAAGATGAGGTCTACCGTCTCTACCCTAAAGACCAGCTATTCCAAGATGCTGGCATTCAAGCTTACATCGGCCTTCCACTGAAGACACACAATGGGGAAGTGCTTGGTATCTTACTTTCGACCTTTCCTCGCGCCATCAATGAGCAAGAGGCAAAGGAGATCATCTTCTATCACCGTTTCTTGTCCAACGTGATCATCCACAGCTTAAGAGAGAAGTGGATCAGTGAACGTTCAGACAAACTGCTTAACCAGCTGAGTTATGAAGTCTCGCATGACAACCTCACTGGTTTGCTCAATCGCAGTTGTTTGGCAGACACGCTAGAAACACTCACACAACAAGCTACGCGCCCTTTTAGTCTCGCCTATTTGGATATCGATAATTTCAAATCGATTAACGACATTAACGGTAACTACATTGGCGACCAAATTATCAAATTCACCGCCAATGCGATTCAGCAAAGTTTAACTTCACCAAATAATGCGTTCCGTGTTGCAGGCGACGAGTTTGCCTTCATCACTTATGACGAAGACCCTGTCGCGGTTTGTCAGGAAATTCTCGATAAGATTGAAGCGGGTTATTCAGATAAGTCCAACCGTATTTCCTTTACGGTCAGCATTGGTATTGCTCGTGCTCCTGTCCATATGCTCAACAGCGACGACCTAATTCTCAATGCCAGCCTAGCGCTCAAAGACTGTAAAAAGCACCGAGATACACGCATACAACACTACGACACTCATTTAAGTGCGCTCTATCATCGTCAAACACAATTGATTGAAGCGCTACGCGAACAGCTGCGTTTGAGTATCGATGAAAACGAAGAGCTATACGTCGTCGTTCAACCGATTGTGGACATCACCAGTGACCGCTGGGATTACTTTGAAATCCTAGCGCGATGGAACAGCAGCGTTTACGGCAGTGTCTCTCCCGTAGAGTTTATTGAAGCAGCCGAACAATCAGGTTTGATCATAGAGCTAGGCGAACGAATTGTTGAACTGGCTTGCCGTGCGAAACAAGATCTTGAACGACAGCTTGGCTACAAGGTGAAGCTTTCTATTAACTGTTCTGCACACGAACTGGTCGATTCAAACCGTTACATGAACTTTTTGACGCGTATTTTAGAGAAATACGATCACCAAGCGACTGACTTTGTTATTGAGCTCACCGAAACGGTTTTATTGTCGCAAAGTGGCCGCGAACAGATGGTTCTGAACTCACTTCGTTATCTCGGATTTAAAGTTGCACTGGATGATTTCGGTACCGGTTATTCAAGTTTGAACTACATCCATAACTACCCTATCGACAGCATTAAAATTGATGCCACCTTTGTGAGAAATATGTTGGCGAATACCACGTCAGAACAAGTGGTGCTACTCATTGCTCAATTAGCACAACTGTTAGAAGTCGATTTGATTGCGGAAGGGGTTGAAGACGACAGAGCCTTACAGAAACTGATAGAGATGGGGTGCCATCATATCCAAGGTTATTTCTATTCGAGGCCACACAACGTCAATGAACTGATAAGTATCATCAACGAAAAACAAGTGAAAAGCGCATAAAAAAGACCAAACATTGTTTGGTCTTTTTTATATTTTATAAAACTGCTTTTTCTTTGTCTTTTAGCAGTTTGTCCATCTCGTCTCGATTAGCAACAAAGCTTGCCATTTCCTTCTTAGGCACTGAACTCGCCATAGGAATATTGGCACGCATTGCGTTCACCGGACGACCGTATTCGATCAACTCATAGTGAAGGTGCGGACCTGTCACACGCCCTGTCTTACCAGATAGACCAATACGTTGACCACGAGAAACCTTTTGGCCTTTCTTCACGAGGATCTTACTAAGGTGCAGGTAACGTGTTTTGTACTTGCTGCCGTGCTCAATCACCACGTAGTTGCCCGCATATGGGTGTTTACGCGTCATGATAACAGTACCGTCACCGGTCGCTTCTACTGGTGTACCAATAGGCACAGCCCAGTCCGTACCGTTGTGCGGTGCAACACGACCTGTTACAGGGTGAAGACGTGTCGGATTAAAGCCAGAGCTGATACGCCAGCTACGACTGACAGGATAACGTTGGAAGGCACGCTGTAGGCTCTCGCCTTTCGCGTTATAGAATTGACCATCGGTATGAAGATAAGCGGTAACTTCACGACCACGGTTATAAATTTTGATTGCTTCTATTTCGTTCTTGCCAGTTGGTACGCCATCAATGCTTTGAGATCGGCGAACCACTTCGAATCGGTCACCAGCACGTAAATCTTTACCGAAGTTCACTTGTTCTTTTAGCAGGTTAACTACTTGGCTAATTTCAGCTGAGCTCAAGCCTAAGCGATTTGCAGATGACGAGAAACTGCCTCGAATCACACCGACCAATGGTTCTTGTTTCCACACACCTGGGATTGAGATGTCTGAGAAATCGTAGCTGCCATCGTCATTACGGTGGTAAACCACTTTATCGGCAATGGAGAACTGAAGCTCCATCTTTTGTAGCTCACCTGTCGATTCATCACGCCAAAAACGCAATGTGTTGCCCGGTTTCAGGGTATCAAGAGCAAGGAAGTTCAAATCCGTTTCCATCACTTTCATCAACGAGCTGTAGCCGAAGCCCAGTTGGCTGAAAATGGTACTCAGGTTATCACCTGCTTGGATTTGGTATTCAAAATTGGGTGGAGTGACAACTTCTGCTGTTGTCGCATCAAGAATATTTTCGACAACCTGCGATTCTGGCAGGTTCAATGCGATGGTTTTGGTAAGGGAAGACTCTTTGAGAGAGTTGGAAACACCAATCGCAACTAATACTGGCAAGGAGTACAACAGTAGCGCTTTACGACTTGTCAGATTCGGCAACCGTCTTGTTGTAATTTCATTTGTAGACACGGGAATTACTATCTCCTTTATAACAAGGCTCATAGCTTATGCATTCCCGCATAAGAAATCACTATGAAATTACGAGATCTAGCGCAGAAAACACTTATTTTTTACAGAAGACAAAAAAATTCATTACTGTTGCATATGTAGGTTATTACCTACACGTTTAAGCGTCGCTGAATTCAATTGATTTGGTTGTTCTGCCATCGCTTGATCTTCGCCATGTTGAAGATAAGAAAGCGAAATTTGCGTATCACTCTCCCACTTCAAAGAAGACATCTGAATTCGGTCACCAATGAAAACACTGTTCAATAGCACAACTCGGCTTGGCACTGCATCAAATTTAAACAAACCGATGTAATAAAACGCCCCTGAGCCTTGTGTGGTAGCAATCACTGGCGCGACAATCCAAGGGGTTTCATTGATGTCGCGTTGAGCAATAAACTCGGTAGGAACTAGCACTTCACCTTTGGTGCCACCTGCGTCGTACTGACCTTTTAGGAAGCCGTTCTCTTTATCCCAATCTTCTAGAAACGTTACTGCACCTTGCTCAGGAACTTGAACCGTCCACGGATTTCGTGACTGAATCCCCAGAACTTCGGCCACGATAGGATTAGATTGTGCCTGCGCTTGAGGAAACTTCGCCATAATTTCTTCATCGGACAGACTAAATCGATAAATGCCCGCAATGATCACCACGGCTAACAGGACGATTGGGATCAGTAGAATGAGAGGGATTGGTAGGATTCTCTTACGAGCCATGAAGACTTCCTTGTGTTCTTGTTCTCTTAATTATGTTCGGAGTATATACCAATTCACCCGTGAAGGCCTCAACGCCTACTCGTTCAATTTAACTCAAGTGTTTCAAAATTAAACTAAACTGTTTGGTGGGCAACCAATAGGTAATAACGATGACAAAAATCACCCACACATGCGAGTGTGCCTGTGGCTTAGTCCAACTGCGTTGCACGGCGGAGCCCATTCGCACTTCTATCTGTCACTGCTTCGAATGCCAAAAGCGAACTGGCAGCGTGTTCGGCGTTCAAGCTCGATTCAACAAAGACCAAGTCATCCTCGATGGTGAGGTCACCAGTTACATTCGGATTGCCGATTCAGGCAATCAAGTTCAATACGAGTTTTGCCCTGCGTGCGGCACGACCATGCGCTTACTCTTGTCGGACGCACCAGATTACGCCGTGATTCCGATGGGTTTGTTTAACAATAAAGAATTTGCAGAACCAACGGTCTCTATTTACGAACAACGAAAACACGGCTGGGTAAGCTTTGATTGCACCATGGAACACATCGGTTAAGCAAAAACAGCCCCAATCTGAAAAATTACTTAGCACTCAACCTATCTACTTTCGATATGCTTATTTACTCTCGATACGAACAAATCATTCAACAAAAGTTGAGACTTTATTGAGAATGATCAACCGCGTAATAGCAGAAGTACTTTCGTTCCGCGCCACGAGCGCTATAATCTGCTCCTAACATTTGGTGAGGTTTTATTGTGATTTCCAGACTTCCTCGTTGGGTGGAATATGGCGCTTTTTTGCTTGCTCTTCTCGCAGGCTGCGTCAATGCCGTGGGTCTTCTCGGCTTTCAACATCAAGCGATAACGCATCTTTCCGGAACCGTAACTCAGCTAGGGAACAGCTTACTAACAGGTGTGGACTCAACCATTCACCTGCTCTTTATTGTATTCAGCTTTTTAATAGGCTCTGCGTTTAGCGGATTCTTTATTGAAAGTAGTGCCCTCAAACTTGGCCGCCGTTACGGTGTTGCACTTTGTATTGAAGGCAGCTTGCTACTGCTGAGCTTAGGCTTTTTGGTACAAGGCAATGTATATGGTCAGTACCTCGCTTCTGCCGCATGTGGTTTGCAGAACGCGATGATCACGACCTTCAGTGGCGCTGTGGTACGAACGACGCACATGACCGGCATCATTACCGACCTAGGTATTATGATTGGAGAGAGCTTACGTGGCCGTCAATTTGACCGACGTAAAGCCAAGCTGTTCATCTTTATCTTTTTAGGTTTCTTGTTAGGTGGTACTGCTGGTGCAGCATTGTTTAACGTTTATGAACTGTATGCGTTGGCCTTCCCTGCACTTCTGGCATTTGTTATTGCCATCGCATATTGGTGCTACTTGTACCTACTCAATCGCAATCAAACAGCCTAAATGTAATATGACGGTTTAAGCATTCGACTTAAGCCGTCACTCTTATACTCTCTCACCTATCTCTTTCTGCTTTGAACGAATCCCTTCGATTGCTCTGATTCAGCTATTTGTTCTTTAATCCCTTAAAAGTTGTGCCACTACTGGGAGAAAACACCGCTTTCGCCTTGAGATCCGAATCACATTTGCTAGGCTTTTTATTGCTTTGGTCACACTGTGCCGTTTAACAAGCTGCTCAGAGGGGCTTGCGTGCTACAATTTTCTAACACGAGCAACAAATTCATATACAAGATTCTGGTTTTGATTCAATTGACCGAAAAAACGGCTGAATAACTAGATGTATTTAATGAATAGTATTGCAAAGGATACAGTTTGCGGGTAATCTCCGCACACTGTGATTAAATACGGATGTTTAGTGAATATTTATGTCATGGAATATGGCGAGTATTGACTAGTAGTAACACGAGACAAAAAATGCATAACAACACCAATGCTGCTGAAGCGCCTAAGGGCAACTTTTGGATGTTCTTCATCCCATCCCTGATCGGTCTTCTACTTTTCATGGCTCCAATCTCTTACGATGGCGGCCTGACAATCCCTGTTGCGGTAATGGCAAAAGTCATTCCTGCGGTTCTTGGCGATACTTTAATTGCGATCGTGACCGCTATTGTTGCTTTCATGGCTATAGCTTCTGTTCTGTGCAAAATTTTCAAGCCAGCAGCAATCCTACGTAACGGTTTCTTGAACGGCCTATTTAATCCTTCTCCACTTTGGTTAATGGTTCGCCTAATTGGTGGCGCAGCTGTACTGATGACTTTCTTCCAAGTGGGCCCAAAAGCGATTTGGGAAGAAAACACTGGTGGCCTTGTGCTTACTGGTCTTCTACCAACACTGTTTGCGGTATTTATTTTTGCAGGCTTATTACTGCCTCTACTGCTTAACTTCGGTCTACTAGAACTGTTCGGTGCACTTCTAAGTAAAGTAATGCGCCCTGTATTCAACCTCCCTGGCCGTAGTGCTATCGACTGTATGGCTTCATGGTTGGGCGATGGTAGTGTTGGTATCCTACTAACCAGTAAACAGTATGAAAACAACTTCTACACCCAGCGTGAAGCAGCGGTTGTAGGTACGACGTTCTCTGCAGTATCTATTACGTTCAGCTTGGTGGTACTTGCTCAGGTTCAATTAGAGCACCTATTCCTGCCTTTCTACGGCGCAATCTGTTTGGCAGGTGTTATCGCAGCGATCATCATTCCTCGCCTTCCACCATTGAGCTTAAAGAAAGACCGCTACATGGACGGCAGTGAACCTAAGAAAGACGCAGACGCAGTACCTGCAGGTCACACAACTTTCTCTTGGGGTATGGATCTCGCACTAAAACGTGCTGGTCAAGTGACTTCAGTACGCTCAGTGTTTAAAGAAGGCGTACACAACGCAATCGACATGGTCTTTGGCGTACTGCCAGTAGTTATGGGTCTTGGTACTGTTGCGCTGATCATTGCTGAATACACATCGGTATTCGAAATCCTAGGTCAGCCATTTATCCCTTACCTAGAATTGCTACAAATCCCTGAAGCAGCGGCAGCATCTCAAACTATCGTAGTTGGCTTTGCGGACATGTTCATCCCTGCGATCCTAGCAGCATCAATCGACAACGAGATGACTCGCTTCGTGATTGCAGCTATGTCAGTTACTCAGCTTATCTACATGTCAGAAGTGGGCGCACTGCTACTAGGTAGTAAGATTCCAGTAAACATCGTAGAACTGTTCGTTATCTTCATTCTACGTACGCTGATTACGCTACCAGTTATTGCCGGTATAGCTCATTTGATTTTCTAAAATCATGCATCTTACAAAGGCTCCGCTCTGTCGGGGCCTTTTTTGTATCTGCTGACTCGTTTTGTCTTTTCCCTTCTGTTTTGTCACATCACCCCTTATGTATTCAGCTTTCGAATAGCCTCACTTTAAACACATAAGTTATAAATATAACTTTAAATTCATTGATTTAAATTGCAGAAAACCAACAACTCAGACTTGTTTCTATAAGGCTCAATGATACTATTCTTATGTTTTTAACAGTTTGATGACGAAGTTCAACAAATTAGATCAATCTCACAACTTTATAAAACAAGCGGCTTTTTGTTCTCGTTTCGCCAACAAAAGTCGTAATTAGCCTTCAGGTTTCTGATAAATCTGTCGATAACAAAAATAACAAACACAATAATGTGTTCACTTCTGCCGAATGTGCCCGACAAATAAGAGGCGCAAGCAGAGTAAACCAGCCGGGAGACTCGAGAGGGAAAAGTATGAAATTCAGACATAAGGTTGTCACCGCCTCTTCTATTTTATTGCTTGTGACTGTGGCATTGCTGTCGACACAACAAGTGATGACCATTCGTTCACAGATCGAAGAAAACATCGACACCAGCGTGAGTGAGATCCTATCCAGTGTGGGGAACACGGTAGAATCCGAAATGAACGCTAAAAAAGAACTCGCTCAATCCATGACCGAGATTCTGGAAATTAACCCAAGCGACCACGATTACGTGAAAGAAGTGCTAGAGAAGCCAATGCCAAAATCAAGCTTCTTGGCCATCGGTTATGCTTACGACAGCAACGGATTTGTGATTGAAAACGATGACGGTTGGGAAGCGGGCCCTGATTACGATCCTCGTGTTCGCCCTTGGTTTGTATCAGCAAAAGCAGAAAACAAACTTGTTGTCACCGATCCTTACGTGGATGTGTCTTCTAAGAAAGTGATCATCTCTATCGGTACACCAGTGCGTGAAGCTGGCCAGTTTTTGGCTGCCATGTTCTACGATATGGAGCTAACCACCCTTTCTGACTTGGTCAACCAAGTAAACCTATTTGATGCTGGCTACTTGTTCCTAGTGACTGCGGATGGCACAACCATTGCGCACCCAGAAGCAAAATACAACGGCGAGAAGCTATCAAGCTACCTACCGCAAGTATCACTAACATCTGGTGCTCAGCACATCGAGATGAATGGCGACAAATATATGGTCAGCCTGACGCACATCGCGAGCGAGAACTGGTATGTGGGCGCGGTTGTGGACGAGAGCATTGCCTATGCTGCAGTAGGTAAGCTGCGTAATAGCGCAATCATCTACTCATTGATTGCCGTTATTGCCTCTATCATCGCGCTGACTATCCTTATCCGTACCTTGATGCGCCCTCTTGATGAGCTAAACACAGCGATCCAAGCTGTAGCATCAGGCAAAGGCGATTTGACGCAACGTCTGGACACTAATACCGATCAAGAATTCTCTGAGCTAGCAAAAGGTTTCAATACCTTTATGGAGAACTTGCAGCATCAAATCATCGAATCGAAGAGCATTTCTGATCAGATCCTAAGTGGTACGCAAATCACCGCTGAAGGCGCTCGTGATTCAGCTTCTGCGATTCAAACTCAGCTGCAAGAACTTGAACAGCTCGCAACCGCAATGCACGAGATGTCAGTGACTGCGACAGAAGTTGCGAACAACGCACAAGGCGCAGCAAGTGCAGCGAAAGAAGCAGACGATGCAACGGTGCAAGGTTCTTCGATTGTGAATGAGTCTACAGAGACGATTAACCTGCTTTCAGACAGCATCGATCAAGCGGTTGAGGAAGTGCAAGGTCTTGAGTCAGCGACGGCAAATATCGAAACGATTCTAAAAGTAATCAACGACATCGCAGACCAAACCAACCTACTGGCGTTGAACGCAGCAATCGAGGCAGCACGTGCTGGTGAGTCTGGTCGCGGCTTTGCAGTCGTAGCAGATGAAGTTCGCACTCTGGCGCAACGTACTCAAGAATCCACGACCGAAATCCGTAGCATGATTGAACAACTTCAATCTGGTGCCTCTTCTGTGGCTAGCGCAATGCACCAAAGTAAAGGCAGCGCAGTAGAAGCGGTAGAGAAAGCAGAACACGCCAACGACGCCCTGCAACGTATTCGCGATGCGATCCAACGTATCTCTGACATGAACTTGCAAATTGCATCTGCTGCTGAAGAACAAAGCTTGGTTGCGGAAGAAATCAACAACAACACGGTTAACATTAAAGATCTGTCGACCCAAGTTGCTGATTCAGCGAACCGCACCAACGATGCAATGCAAGCACAGCATGAAGACGTTCGTAAGCAAGACGAGATTCTAAACCGCTTTACGGTCTAACTTATCCTCTTTAATCCAGAACAAACTTCATCACTCAACAAGTAAAACAGCGAGCCAAAGTGCTCGCTGTTTTTTTGTTTGCTTACAAAACCACATGTATATAGCGATCTTTCGAGCGCTTGTAATAAAAGTCATCCACTTTTAGGTAGGTAAAATTGCCAATCTGAATATAGGTGCTACGTGGTGGAATGTGTTTGTAATGGTAGTAGTGATGCTTCGGTCGCTTGTGCTTCACCACCACAACTTTTTTGTGTTTATGCTTATGTTTGTGCTTATGATGATGGTGGTGATGCCCGTGATGATGTTTAGGGTGTGCGATTGCTTCAGCACTGAACATCCCCAAAGAAAGCATCATTCCAACGACTGTGAAAGAAAATCGCTTCGACACTCGGTTCCCCTTTACTTTATAACTTGTTAGTCATCATAAAGAGAGTGGTCGCAAGCCATGTCAGCCTATGGCGAGACAGTTTCACCTCAAGGTCAAATATCATCACGATTTATCAGGCAACGGTCAGGCCATACACGCCGCTGATGCAGCACTAACAATTCTGCACAAAAAAGCCGCTTGCCCAGTTATGGACAAGCGGCTTTCTAGATTCAATTTGTGTGTTCGTAGAGTCGATTTATACCGCTTGAGCGAACAGCAAGAAACAACCGAATAGGAAGATCATGCTCATACCCATCGCACCGCCACCAGCTTCGTACACACTGTTGTCTTCTACAGGTACACGACGCACTTTCATGGTCATCGATAGTGGAACAAACACCGCTAGGAATACAAGGATGATGCCTGCGTAGCTAAGGATCGCTAAGAAGTGCTCTGGAGCAAATACCGCGCCAAGCAACGGCAGAATAAACGTCGTCACGAATACCACTGGCTTACTTGCTTTTAGAAGGTCTGCATTTTGGTCGTAAAGCGCCATTGCCACACCCAAGAAAGACGTCAGCAGTGCCAAACCAGTAAACATAGACAGAATGAACTCAAGACCTGTGTACTGCTGACCAAGAACAGAGATCAACTCAGACACGTTTGAGAACTGGATAAGTTCGTGTGGTGGCAAGTTACCCACTACAGCAAACAACCACAGTAGGTAACACACAAGAGGAATCGTCGAGCCAACAATGATCATGTTGCGCAGTTGGGTCTTGCTCGCTTCTTTGTTGTAAGTCACCAAAGAAGGAATCACGACCATGAAGCCAAAGCTTGTGAACAGAACTGAGCTTTGTTTGATCAGTGCCATTTTGTCTGCGTTCACGACTTCACTCAGACCTTCAAACGATACGTTTGGCGCAAGAGAGAATAGCGTAAGAACAAGCGCGACAATCATACCGATGAATAAGCCACGGTTTAGCTTATCGACCACACCGGTACCCGCCGATACAATTAGACCAACCAAAACGGTAAAGCCAACTTGGCTAGAAATAGTAGAAAGTGGTAGGCCCATTGACGCCGTCACTTTTTGTACCAAGTCACCAGCACCGATGATGTACGCCATCAAAAGACAAACAAGCAGCGCGTACAAAAGACCGTTAGTAACAAACTGACCGCCTTTACCAAGAGTTTCACGAGCAATCGCGTTCATGCTAACGCCACCACCTACTTTACAGCTTGCTTCCAATAGAAGAAGTGCAGCGTAAGTTGTACCCGCCCAGATGAACAGCATAAGAAGAGTGCCCCAAAGGAGGCCGAATTGAGCAAGCACCATTGGTATAGCAAGCATACCAGCGCCAAGAGCAGTACCTGCAACGATCAGGGAGCTGCCGACAAGTTTTAGGTTCACGGTTAATACCTCTAAATTTAATCCGTTTTGTTTTGACTTATCGTGCTTTTGGTTCGAAGCACGATCTACGGAAGCGCCCTACTTTGCAGCCAATGAATTCGATGCTAAACAGCAATTCAGGATGCAAGAAGCCTAGACTCAAGACGGATCTATCCTGTCTGAGTACATTGGGGATGTAGGGAATCATTTCCGGGCAGAGTTCGATTAACGGAATGTCTCACTTTGGGTTCGAAGCAAAATCAGCGCATCCTTTTTCGTCAATCCCATTCTCTGCTGAATGGATTTGGTTCGAAAGGATTGTAAGGCATAAATAGGACGATTGAAAAGCAAAAGCTCCATCTTATAGCCATATATTTTAACAACTATCAGTTGATGCAACAGATATGTTGTAAAACCGCCGATTATTTAGCCTTTTGTTGTTATAAAGCTTGAGAAGTGAGCTTTGGCGCTCAATTTTTGAGGTGTACATGAAAATGTACACTTTGTTGAGAGGTGTTAGAAACCCGGAACATAGCCTAGATTCAGCAATATCGTTATTATTCGCTCCGTACCGACACGTTTCGGTTCACATACCTCTAAACACTGATTTACGGTTCGAAAATATAGGTAAATGAGTGTTCCGAATGCTGGGTTTGGTTCCCCAGCATTTGCATCCTTTCTTCAAATTCCTTCAGTGCTTTTATTTCACACAATTGGCTTTGTGGGATTTCGCTCGTTCCTGTTTTTACAGCTACCCATACTTTACAGTTATCCATGCTTTACAACGAGCAACGCTTCCGACCAATTACATTTCCTTGTCTAGCGCATCAATGATGTAAGTGAGTGCTGCAACCCCCATATCGGCTACTAAGCGCTCTATCAGGCTCAAGTTCTCATAGGTTTGATTCAGCTCAGTCTGGTCAAGATCGCATCGATGCAAAAACAGCTCTTTATACTTCATCAACCTTTTCTGTGATTCTCGGGTTAACCATGTCATATCCAAGCGACTATCACGGCTGCGATTGCGAATTTCATCAAGCAATTGTTCTAAAACGCGTTGCATTTTGCGAATACTTACTTCACCAGAAATTGATTTATAAAGCTGATATTTTTCCATTTTCTGAAACTGACTGAAATTTAGTAATTTTTTTGTGGAACGTCATTCTTATCGCTATATCAACTTGGGTAAATACGAGGTGGTTAAACTGGTCCGGATATTGCGTGCTTCAGGACAAAACTGTCCTTTAAGGAGCGCCTATGCATGTAGACCCACTGATTGAAGTACTGATTGCTCGACGCAAAGAGAGAGGTATGTCGCGTGAGCAAATGGCAAAAGTCGCAGGGATGAGCGAAAAGACTTATCAAAGAATTGAGAGAGGCGAATCGGATTTAAAACTCTCCCAATATCGCTCCATTCTGCGTGCTCTCAACCTAACAGATTTAGATGTCGCCCTTGATGCTAGAGGGGTCGGTAACATCTCTGCAAGCGATGTTGCCTCAGCAGCGAGATTACTGTCACCAGAGGCACAATCCATGCTGACTAAGCTGATATTCTTGGTGTTAGAACAGAAAGCCAACGAAAGCAAAAGCTCAACGAGAACATAGAGTCGTGCCCTAGACTCCTCAGTCAAACAAAGTTATGGTGAGCTAAACTTAAAGATTAGAGCTTCGGTACTCCAACCATGGGGGAAAGCATTATGAGAAGCATCTGGGTCATGATCACCGCCATTCTCTGCTTGCTGGGAGCAACAAGCTTGTCTGCACAGCCGCAAGTGAAGCCCGCGGTAAAGCCGATCACGCAGCCGGGTAACAAACACGATTTGCGCCCTGTGAATCGCCCCCATAGGCCAATCAAGCCGCCCCACTATAATCGGCCACCTTATTACCGTCCGCCCTACTACAGACCTCCCTACTACCATCGACCGCCATATGTCGTTAGGCCACCGCGTTATCACTCGTCGTTTATCTATGTGAGACCGGGTTATTGGTATCCACCCTATCGTGGACGTTATTACTATTATCATAGCGATCTCGTCGGCATAGCGACCTTCGCCATTTTTGCAGGCATCACCTATGCCATCGTTCAAGACTCGTATTACCGTAGGAATGGAGACCGCTATGATTACGTTCGTTACCCACCAAGCGGTAACTACACGATTGTGAATGGAAACACCATCACGACGTCTTCCTCAACGTCGTCAAGCTATGCGCCATCATCAGGGCAAATTGTGTCTTCTTCGCCAAGTTCGAACACGCCGCGAGTCACGCATGTGGTTCCGGCGACAAAACCTGAACCTAGCCCTTACAAGCTTGGAGAGATCGTAGATTCACTACCTCACACGAAAGAAACGGTCGTCGTCGACGGACAGAGCTATTTCAAATACAAAAATACTTGGTTTGCTCCACTCAGAGCCGAGCGTAAGTTTGTTGTAGTGGAATCACCCCTGTAGTGCTTTATGTGCCCCCTTAAACGAACTAAACCCGCACGCTGCGGGTTTATGTTTGTTTGTAGATAGCCGTTTGAGTTACTCGCTTTTCAATAGAGTGCTTCGAACTCTGGAATCCTCGCTTTACCTCTCAGTAATAAGAAGTTCAAAAATCGGCTCGTCGACGTAGTGAGTATCTTCTCTTCATCCACACCATGCTTTTCAAGCAAAGCAATCGCCATGTCTAACTTAGAGATCTCTTCACAGAAGTGAGCATCCGACCCTGTACTGAAGTAAACGCCAATCTCTTTGCCAAGCTCGACAATGCGATCACAACGGGAATCACTGCCCTTGCGGCTTTTGCCTGTCAAAGATGTATTGTTAACTTCAATTGCGACATTGTGTTCTTTGGCACAGCGCAACACTTGCTCCATATCGAATGGATAGTTCGGATTACCCAAGTGGCCCAGAACATCCACTCTGCCGCTTTTAATCGCATTGATCAGGGCAGCGGTATGTTCAGCTTCGGTCGCGGGCTTGAATACGGGTTCATGGAAACTCGCAATCACCCAGTCAAGATGTTGGTCAGAGGACGCTGGTAAGTCTATCTCCCCTTTCACATTCAGCGTGTTGGCTTCTACGCCACGGAGAATACCTACATCGTGTAAAAAGCGGGGCAAAATTCTTTGATTGTTGAAATACCAGTAGTGAGGGGCTCCTGGCATCTCGGGAGCATGATCGGTGGTACAAAGAAGTTTTAGCCCCTTATTCTTGGCAGACAATGCGTTCTCTAGAATGGTGCTGTAAGCGTGTCCACTGGCAATAGTATGGGTGTGGCTATCAATCACGATATCCATGGTGACCTCCTGAGATTGTGGACGAACTATCGAATTTCGAACGAACCGTTTTGATTGAGAAACAACGATAAGTCAGCAGGAATCGAATGATTCAACACTTTATCAACGTTGACCGCATCTGAACGCAAGTAGAACTCCAAGGCGGCTTCTGGGTCTGTGCCACCACGGATCTTACGATTGACCAAACGCTCTTGTAGGAACTCCGCTTGTGTATCAATAAACACCGTAAAATCAGCCAAGCGATGCAGTTCTTTCCATACCGGTTCATCTAGCAACAACCAGTTGCCCTCGACGACGACAATATTGCGGTTAACCTGAATGGCATCATCAACCGGATCATGCAGGTTGCGGTCATAGTAAGGCCATTTGCTGTCTTTCACTTTAAGCTGTTTCAGCTTGTCGATAAGCTCGGTGAGATTGAACGTCTCGTAAGAGCCTTTAATGCTGCGCAGAGGGACAATGTCACCATTACGTTCAATGGTGTTGCTGTCGAGGATTTCGTTCGGGTAGTGAAAACCATCAAAAGGCAGAACCTGAAGTGGCTCTTGGTTTTCATCTTGTTCAGAGAGGTGCTCCCAGAACGCAGCTAGGGTCGACTTACCGCTGCCCGGAGGGGCACACAAGAACACAACAATGCGTTCCTGCTTCTCATGATAAAGACGGGTAAATTTTTCGATAAGAGGTTGATGGATTCGCTTTACGTCGGCATCGGGAAAGGTAGCTTCGGTTTCAAAACCACTGACGTTTAAATTCACTTTCATGGTGAACCCTTATTGATTGATCTCCCCTTCGATTCTTTCTATCAACATTTCACATGACAGCTTCAACACTGTTTTGATGAGAGATTCGTATCTCATTTGCGAAAAGGACTCAAACGAAGAGAACTTAAGCTGATTGATCGACTCAAGATAAAAGCTGTCTTGCTGAGAAGAGAGTACCGCTTGGTTTTTGATGAAGTCGTAAATCACGTCATCCGCGAATTCGACTTTCTCCGGTTGGCTAACCACGTACTCCAAGACCTGATCGTACAATCCGATATCGGCGTAAGTTTCCAAAGAGATTTTGCCCATCGCAAACATCAGCTTCGATACCACATCGGTCGTCACCAACGGACCATCTTCTTTCAATAAAGGATCCACAGCATACTCCTTCACTAGGTCGTCTTGAACGAACACACTCGGAAGCAATGCTTTTAACTTGAGGTTAATTATTTTGTTAGAAACCTGAAGAAACGCAGTCGCATTTTCGCACTCGTCCAGTTTCTCCAGTAATTCGTCTTCACGTGACAACGTATTATGACCTCTCCATTATGTGGCAGCGCAAAGGCTACCACACAAATTCGTTGCAACTAAACCGTTAAGCTCACGTCATAAAACTCAAGTAACGCTTTTTCTGCATGTGCGTTCCACACATAGTTATTAGCGTTCAAAATTGCGTCTAATTCGGCGAAGAACGGGTCTTGGTCTGCCAACGATAGGAAATCATCAATCGCGGTCAATGGCAGGTCGATGTGTGGGTAAATCAACTTCTTACCGCCCGGAATATCCAGTTGATTCAAAATCGTATGTGGCGCAGCTTGCAGACCACCAACGTGGGTGATCATGAACGATGGATTGATCTTACCTTGTGAAGACAAGTCGATAGATTCCACCATGTCGCCTGTCGAGCCGCCAGATGTGCCCACAATGTGCGTTGATTCGTAATGCACGTTGTAGAAGTTAAACGGTACTTTGAATTTTTTATCGGTAGGGCCTGCGAAGAAGTTTAGACAGCCATCGTTACCCAACAGCTCATCGGCTTGTTCTAGCACTTGCGATACCGCTGCATACACCATCACATCGTCGTAGCCTTTGCCATCGTTCAGCGCTTTCAGATAAGTCACAGGGTCATCGACTTGAGCGGTATTCACGTAATGCAGTTCAACGCCCTGCTCTTTTGCTTTCTCAACCGGAATTAAGCACTCTGCTCGGTCTAAGCGTGCAGCGTCGATGTCTGTCACCACAATCAGCTTTGGCTTCACCGGGCCGTTAATTGCGTAATCAATCGCGCCAATCCCCATTGGCCCAGCACATGCGAGTAGCGCTAACGCTCCACCCTCTTTGATGCCCATATCGTGCTCGTACACGTATTGCGTAGTGTGGTAACTCGCATGGTAAGCACCGATGATGCATGACATTGGTTCAGCCAAAGACGCATCTGCAAAGTAGTCTCCGTGGTAAGGCAGCACACAACCTAAGTCGATAGCAATTTTAGGAATGATGGAATACGTTGCGTTGCCACCAAAGGTTTCGTAGCTGTAACCCGCAGAGTAACCACTAGGCAAACCCATTGCTGGTTGCAGTACAAAGTAATCGCCTGCTTTGTATTGGTCTTTTAGGTTCTCACCGACTTCAACAATCACACCTGCGTATTCATGACCCGTCATCACTGGCACTTCATCAATGTTCTCAGGTACGCGTTTGTGTTTGCTACCCAACAATGCTGCTTTGTAAGTGGACAGACAAATGCTGTTTGAAATGTTTTTAACCAGAAGTTCATCGGCTGAAATGCTTGGCAAATCAAAGGTTCTTAGTTGAACGTCTTTCTCGCCACAGATAACCGCTGCCGTTGTTTGTACCATGATTTCTCTCCTAAATGGGGCGGTAGGTTCCGCCCCATACTGCATTGTTAGGCTGGTTGCTCAGTGGCGACCGCTTGTTGCTTAATCGTATCCATCAGCTCATTGAGCGCTGGGTCATTGAGGAAGTTCTTAATCGTTACCACTGGCAAGCCTGTTGCTTTGATGGCTCGACTCTCTAAGCTTTCGTGTGTCACGACGATGTCGGCTTCACTTGGGACTTTTTCGATGGCGAAGTTCTTCACTTCAATATCAATCCCGGCTTGAACTAACTTGCGTTTGAAGGTTGAAGCGCCCATCGCACTTGAGCCCATACCCGCATCACAAGCAAATGCGACAAATGAAATTGGTTTGTTGACTTCTTGTGTTGCTGCAGCAACTGGTTTGATTGCGCCTTCCGCTTTCATGTCTTTCATATCAGAGACAGACTGCTCAAACTCGTCTTCCTTGTCTTCTGCTTTGCTCATCTTCAGAATCGCACTTGCAACAAGGAACGAAACAATCGTTGCAGTTGTGACACCTGCGATGGTCGCTAGGAAGCTGCCTTTCGGAGTCAATGCTAGGTAAGAGAAGATTGAACCTGGACTTGGACCTGCTACCAAACCTGCATCAAGTAGGTTGAAGGTTGCGATACCTGTCGCTGCACCCGCAATCATCGCCAAGATCATGATTGGCTTCATTAGCACATACGGGAAGTACAGCTCATGAATACCACCGAAGAAGTGGATGATGATGGCACTTGGCGCAGAACGTTTAGACAGACCTTGACCAAACTTCGCGTAAGCCAGCAGCATACCAAGACCCGGACCTGGGTTAGATGCCACCATAAAGAAGATAGATTTACCTGTTTCAGCTGCCGCCTGCAGACCTAGTGGGTAGTAAATACCTTGGTCGATAGCGTTGTTTAGGAACAGCACTTTCGCAGGCTCGTTGATGATAGCGAGCAGAGGAAGGAATCCCGTTGCTACCAAGGCTTCAATGCCTGATTTCACAAACAAGTTTGCCGCTGTTACTGCAGGACCAACAATCTCGTAGGCGAACAGACACAGGATCATGCCCACAATACCTAGTGAGAAGTTGTTCACCACCATCTCAAAGCCAGAAGGAATGCGGTGTTGGATTCGCTTATCCATTTGCACCACAACCCAAGCACTGAGTGGACCCATGATCATTGCGCCAACAAACATTGGGATGTCCGCACCAACGATAACACCCATGGTACCAATGGCACCGGCTACCGCGCCGCGTTTATCACCAACAATCTGACCGCCGGTATAACCGATCAACAGTGGTAATAAGTAAGTGATCATTGGACCAACAAGTTCCCCAAACGCTTCGTTTGGCATCCAACCTGTTGGGATAAAGAGTGCAGTAATAAAGCCCCAAGCAATGAAGGCTCCGATATTTGGCAGCACCATGGCGGTCAAATGACCCCCGAAGGCTTGCACATTGGCTCGCATGTTTGCTTTCACGTTATGTTCCTTTTAGTATGCTTTTATTATGTCTAGCACTTGTTCCTTAGATGAAGCTTGTGCCAGTTTTGCAATGTTCTCTTCGTCCACAAACATCTCGCTCAGCGCTTGAATCACCTCAATGTGGGTATCAGAGTCTTTTGCAGCTAGGGTAATAAGAATGTTGGCAGGACCAAGGTCCGAACCAAAATCAACTGGTGAAGGGAAAATATGAATGCCCAAGCCCGTTTTTAGGACACCGGTTTCTGGGCGAGCATGTGGCATCGCCAGTCCAGGGCACAACACATAGTAAGGACCATTTTCCTCGGTCGACTGGATGATGGCATCCGCATATTGCTGAGAAACGTAACCTTTGTCTTCTAGGTATTGCGTTGTCTTTTTAACTGCGTCTTGCCATTGGTAAGCGCGGTCATTAATAACATCTACTAGTTCGTGGTCGATTAATTCATACAGCATTTTTAAACCCTATCAACAGTTCGGTATCGATGGGTTAATTATCAATAAGAGTCGTAGAACCGCGCAAGCACGCCTCTTTTGTGCAACAAATCACAATTAAATGGCTGTCAATTTGTTTTAATGAACATAGCTCAAAAATAGACAAAGAAAGTTAGCAACAAATTTTCTTTCAGCAACATGTCAATAGGCATAATTTGAACCTCCGCACCTATCGAAACATTTCTAGAAATTCGCAATAATTTATCTCGATCACATTACGACTCTTGACTCGCTATTTATCGTGATTAAATTCAAACTTCATTTTCCACTAATTCGGCGTTAGTGAGTTTCAAACAGGGATAATCATCACACTTGTTTGTTAAAAGAAATCGAAACGTTGCTTAGTTTCAACATATAGCAAGCAGAAGGTCGGAAGAGAAAAGACACAAAAAACCCGCCGAGTGGCGGGTTTAAAATGAAATGCGTCATGTCGCGCTTACGACTTATGACGTTTTGCCACCAGCGTAAACTTGTAATCAGTCGATTTGAAGTAGTTGCGGCTGTATTCAAACACCACATCTCCTTGTAAGAAACCACGCGTGCGCTTTTCAATGATCGGCTCGGCCGGATCAATATCTAGCAACTCTGCAATGTCTTGCGGTGGCAATACCGGGATGATTTCTTGCTCACTGCGATCAATCACCATGCCCTTCTCTTTCTCGATAAAGTGGTACTTAGAACCTTGCATCACTTGGTAGGTGAGGTCTGGGAACATGTCTGTCGGCAGCCAAGTTTCTTCTACCGTGATTGGGTTGTCATCAAGGTAACGAACACGTTTCACGTAAAAGACTTTGTCATCTTCATTAATGTTCAGCGCATCAGCCATCGTGAGCGATGCTTTGGTAATCTCGAACGCGACCACATCACTGTGCGTCACTGCATTTAGGTGCGCCCACTTCTCTGCAAAGCTGGTCTGCTGGTAAATATCGTAGTTAACCTTGTTCTCTTTCACATAGGTACCACTACCTTGCACACTCTCCAGTTCACCATTTTCAATCAGCAATTTTAACGCTTGGCGAACCGTGACTCGGCTACAAGAAAATTCTTCGCGTAACTGAGCTTCGGTAGGAAGAGCGGTTCCTACTTTGTATTCGCCATCGCTGATCTTCTCGCGAATCGCGTCCGCAATCTGGCGATACATTGGCAGTCTTGCCATGTTTACCTCTATAAAAACAATACAAATGACCATTCAAGTGAACTTGTTTGAGACAACTCAAGAACCGAGCACACTGGAGTGAACTATCATTGCAAGAAAGACTTGGTTTATGAGCTCTATAATACGAATTCAGGTCAACATGACAAGCACTTGTTCGCATATCGGCATACAAAAACAAGCCAAAACAATACAACAATAATACATATTTTAATTCAACTGCGATCCTGATCACGGATCATTTGTATTTAAAAGGTATTATTCACATCATTGTTGAATGCACAACAATGTCGAATGTGACAATGGGACAAAAGTTATGAAATTAACCTCTCTTACAAACCCATCGCTGATAAACCTACAAACGACGTTCGAAAGTCGTGACGCAGCGATTCGTGCACTTGCCGACCAGCTAGACCAGCAAGGCAAACTGCATAACAAGGAAGAATACCTACAAGCAGTGTTTGCTCGCGAAGAGCAAGGCCCGACAGCGCTAGGCGAAGGCTTGGCAGTACCGCACGGTAAGACAGATGCAGTAAAAGAGGCGGCGTTTGCCGTAGCCACACTAAAACAAGACTTAAAGTGGCAAGGTCTGGATGAAGACGAAGACGTAAACCTGATCTTCCTAATCGCAATTCCAAATGCGGAAGCAGGTTCAACACACATGCACTTGTTGACCGAACTGACCACAACGTTAGTGGATGACGATGTTCGTGAAGCAGTTCTCAATGCTACAAATGTAGAACAAATTTTCGCTTTGCTTGATGGTCAAGCAGAGCAAGAAGAAAAACAAGACCAATTAGATACAAATGCACCAACCATCGTTTGTGTGACGGCTTGCCCAGCGGGTATTGCGCACACCTACATGGCAGCAGAATACCTAGAGAAGACAGGTAAGAAGCTGGGTTATAACGTGCATGTTGAAAAGCAAGGTGCAAACGGTATTGAAGATCGTCTGACTGCTGAACAGCTCAACAGTGCAACAGCGGTCGTTTTCGCGGCTGAAGTGGCAATCAAAGAGTTAGAGCGTTTTGACGGTATTCCTCGTGTAGAAGTGCCAGTTGCTGAGCCAATCAAACACTCTGAGCGCATTCTTAACGAAGCGGTTGAAGCAGGTAAAGCAGGTCGAAGCGCAGACGCTGCAGTTGCAACCAATGACAAACCGAAGAAGCTACCACTTAAAACAGAACTAAAACAAGCACTTCTATCAGGTATCTCTTACGCAGTTCCTCTTATCGTTGCTGGCGGTACGGTACTTGCTGTTGCCGTGCTATTGGCACAAATGTTCAACCTACAAGATTTGTATGCAGAAGAAGGCTCTTGGCTGTGGATGTACCGCAAGCTAGGTGGTGGTCTACTGGGTACATTGATGGTTCCTGTACTGGCAGCATACACCGCTTACTCATTGGCAGATAAACCAGCGCTTGGCCCAGGCTTTGCCGCAGGTATTGCAGCAAACCTTATCGGCTCTGGCTTCCTTGGTGGTGTTGTCGGTGGTTTGATTGCTGGTTACGTCATGCGTTGGGTAAAAGAAAACGTACGTCTAAACCCTGCGTTCAACGGCTTCCTAACCTTCTACCTATACCCGGTTATCGGTACTTTGGTTGCAGGCTCATTGATGCTGTTCGTTATTGGTAAACCTGTTGCTTGGCTAAACCAAGGTTTGACGGACTGGCTAAACGGCATGTCTGGCACCAACGCCCTACTTCTAGGCGCAGTAATTGGTTTATTCGTATCGTTCGACCTTGGTGGTCCAGTTAACAAAGCCGCTTACGCATTCTGTCTAGGCGCAATGGCGAACGGTGTTTACGGCCCATACGCTATCTTCGGTTCGGTGAAAATGGTCTCTGCTTTCACGGTAACGGCTTCAACCATGCTTGCACCTCGCCTGTTCAAAGATTTTGAAATCGAGACGGGTAAATCAACTTGGTTGCTTGGTCTAGCGGGCATCACTGAAGGTGCGATTCCAATGGCTATCGAAGACCCAATCCGCGTTATTGGCTCGTTCCTACTTGGCTCTGTCGTAACAGGCGCAATGGTAGGTGCAGCTGGCGTAGGTCTATCGACTCCGGGTGCAGGTATCTTCTCAATCTTCCTACTACACGATGCAGGTCTAGGCGCATTCACTGCTGCGGCAATCTGGTTTGGCGCGGCGCTGATTGGTGCAACTATCTCGACCATCTCTCTCATCATGTGGCGAGCAAACGCAGTAAAAAAGGGAAAATTTGTCACTGAGGCTGCCGCTCAACATTAATTCGAATCACTCATAGATTCGCTCAACACAAACTTTGGGCGTGGGATTTCTGCGCCCTAAATATTCGTCGGCAAGCATAAACGCCGCAAAAACGAATAGAAAACAATCAAATTTAAAACAAATTAACGGCAATTATTGCCTAAGACGGTAAAAGTTATGACTACATCTCGCGTTCATATTACTCCTCACATGCACTGGGATCGTGAATGGTACTTCACTACAGAAGAGTCTCGCATTCTGCTAGTGAACAACATGGAAGAAATCATGACTCGTCTGGAAAACGATCCAGACTACAAATACTACGTTCTAGACGGTCAAACCGCAGTTCTGGAAGATTACTTCGCAATCAAACCAGAAAACAAAGAGCGCGTACGTGAGCTAGTACAAACAGGCAAACTGATTGTTGGCCCTTGGTACTCTCAAACGGATACAATGCAAGTATCTGGTGAATCTATCGTACGTAACATGCTTTACGGATTGCGTGACTGTCTAGCGCTAGGTGAGCCAATGAAGATTGGTTACCTGCCAGATTCATTCTCTATGAGCTCTCAGCTACCAGCTATCTACAACGGTTTTGGCATCAATCGCGCGATGTTCTGGCGCGGTTGTTCAGAGCGTCACGGCACCGATAAAACCGAGTTTTTGTGGCAATCAAATGATGGCAGCGAAGTCGCTGCGCAAGTACTGCCACTGGGCTACGCGATTGGTAAATACCTACCGCAAGACGAAGAAGGTCTGCGCGCACGTCTAGATAAATACTTCCCAGTGCTAGAAAAGCCGTCGGTAACCAAAGACATCCTGCTACCAAATGGTCACGACCAAATGCCTATCCAAAAAGACATCTTCGAGGTGATGGATAAGCTACGTGAAATCTACCCAGACAAAGAGTTCAAAATGAGCCGCTTTGAGGAAGTGTTCGAGCGTATTGAAGCCGAGCGCGATCAGCTTGATACCATCAAAGGCGAGTTCAACGACGGTAAATACATGCGTGTTCACCGTACTATTTCTTCAACGCGTATGGACATCAAACTGATCCACGCCGAAGTAGAAAACAAGATCGTCAACATTCTTGAGCCATTAGCGTCTATCGCATGGACACTGGGCTTTGAATACCACCACGGTCTAATCGAGAAGATGTGGAAAGAGAGCATGAAGAACCACGCTCACGACTCGATTGGGTGCTGCTGTTCAGACAAAGTACACGCAGAGATCTTGAACCGTTACATTCTTGCGGACGACATGGCGACCAACCTGATCAACTTCTACAAACGTAAGATTGTTGACCACATGCCAGCGCGCGAAGGTTGCGACAAGCTAGCACTATTCAACCTATCGCCATACGCTCGTGAAGAAGTGGTAAACACCACCATCACTATCCGTGCAGAACAGTTCAACCTGTTTGATGAAAACGGCACGCCAGTTGAGTACTTCATCCAAGATCAACGCGTAATCGACCCAGGTAAGATTGACCGTCAAATAGTTCACTACGGTAACTACGACCCGTTCATCGAATACGACATTCAAATCAAGCACACTGTGCCAGCGATGGGCTTCACTACCCTACACATTCAAGCGAATGAGAAAGGCTCACAAAAAGTGGCTGAGCAGAAGGAGTTCCTTCTTGAGAATGAATTCTACCGCATCAACGTAAACGCGAATGGCACTCTGAACATCTTCGACAAAGAGACAGAGCACCTTTACGAACAAGCGCTGCGCATTGAAGACGGCTCTGACGATGGCGACGAATACGACTACTCACCTTCTCGTAAAGAGTGGCTACTGTACTCAGACGAATTCGATGCAGAAGTGAATGTGAAGCACGAAGGTTTCCAATCTGTGGCAACCATCAAGCTGCGCATGAACTTGCCAGAGAACCTACAACAACGTGAAGAGCGCACAGGTCAAAACGGTTACCTAGACGTGAACTGCCAAGTGGTTCTAAAACAAGGTACACGCCGTATTGAAGTTCGCATGGAGCTGGATAACCAAGCTGACGACCACCGCGTTCGCGTATTAGTACCAACACCGTTTGTGTCTGAAACCGTAGTAGCAGACAACCAGTTCGGTTTGATCACTCGCCCAACGAACGATCCAGAAATGGCGAACTGGGAAGCAGACGGCTGGAAAGAAGCACCAGTGCCGGTTTACCAGCTAATGAACTTTGCCGCGGTTGAAAACGCGCAAGGTGGTATGGCGCTAATGAGCAACGGTCTGCGTGAGTTTGAAGTGATTTCAAGCCAAGGCAATGAAGAGCGTGACACATTCGCCCTAACCCTTCTCCGTGGTATCGGCGTATTGGGTAAAGAAGAGTTGTTGCTTCGTCCGGGTCGTCCATCTGGTATCAAGATCCCGACGCCAGATTCACAAGTACGCGGCAAGATCGTTTGTGAGTTCGCACTGTTTGGTTTCGCGGGCAACCACATCGAAGCAAACGTAATGGCAGCGGCGCGTGACAACGTGACTCCAATCCAGTGCTACAACAAGATCCCTTACAACGCGATGAAGCTGAACGTAGGCGAGCAAAATTTACCGCTAACGCACAGCTTGCTAAACAAATCGCTAGAAGGCGCAGTACTGAGCGTACTGAAGAAGGCGGAAGACGAAGATGCACTCATCCTGCGCGTCTACAACCCATCAGAGAGCGAAGTGATTAACGACACAGTGGCGTTTACTTCAGAAGTAACGTCATGGAAAGAAACTCAGCTAGACGAGAAAGTGCTACTAAATGAAGTGGACACTGCATCGTTCGGTACGCTGAAACCGTGTCAGGTTAAGTCTTTCCAAGTGAAGTTCTAATTCGGTTCTCGGATGAGGTCATCGACTAGATAACCCATCCAACGCAATTCAGGCTTGCTCTCATCGTGGAGCAAGCCTCTCCTCTTCTTTCGTTCCAATCAAGAGAATATCGCCATGCAACACGCTCTATTCAAACTGGACAATGTGATTCAAAACTACGCTTGGGGTAGCCACACCTCGATTCATGATTTATTCGGCATCGACAATCCAGCGAACGAACCACAAGCAGAAATCTGGATGGGTGCTCATCCAAACGGTTGTTCAAAACTTGCTGACACCAAACAACTGCTGTCAGAAGTCATCAACCAAAACAAAACGCAATCGCTGGGTGATTACACCGCTGCACGTTTTGGTGAACTGCCATTCCTATTTAAAGTGCTTGCCGCTGAAACGCCGCTGTCCATCCAAGTACACCCTAGTAAGCACAAAGCGGAAATTGGCTTTGCTCGTGAAAACGAACAAGGTATCCCGCTTAATGCTGCAAACCGTAACTACAAAGATCCAAACCATAAACCGGAGTTAGTTTACGCGCTGACATTTTACAAAGCGATGAACGGCTTCCGTCCAATTGAGCAGATCTTATCTCTGTTTGAACAAGCGAACATCTCTGCTCTAGAGACAGAAATCAACGCACTGAAAACAGCACCAAACAGTGAAGGTCTTAAAGTGTTCTTCTCTGCAATTATGTCGTTAGAAGGCGAACGCAAACAACAGGCTTTGAATGAGCTATACGCAAGCCTAGAGCGCCCTGCGAAAACCGCTATGGCACGAGAAGCTTACGGTTATATTCAAGACTTCCGTCAGCATTACGCGGACGATATTGGTCTGTTTTCGCCATTGATGTTGAACACGATTGAACTCGCTCCGGGCGAAGCAATGTTCCTCCATGCAGAAACGCCACACGCATACGTCCAAGGAACAGGTTTGGAGATCATGGCGAACTCAGACAACGTGCTGCGCGCTGGCTTAACACCTAAGTACATCGATGTTCCTGAGCTTATCGACAACACCATCTTCAACGCGATTGACCCAGAACAAATCAAGCTCGCGCCCGTGCATAAACAAGGCAAGCTTAGTTACCCAATTCCGGTGGATGATTTCGGCTTTGAAGTGATGGCTGTTGAAGGCACTGCAACGACTCAATTCGTGCGTAGCGCAGAGATTTTGTTTTGTATCGAAGGGGAAATCTCGGTTTCTAGCCAAGACGATCACATCACATTGAAAGCGGGTGAATCGGTTTTCGTCTGCAGCAACTCAGTGAAGTACGTTTGCCAAGGTCACGGCACCTTAGCTCGCGCCTTTAACTGATTGGCGAAATGAACTGACAGCTTATTGGATAGCGGCTTTCTGTTATCCAGTAAGCACGCTCCTAACCTAGGTTTGCGCTGATTTTGTCAGTGGTCAGCAATAACCACCTTGTCACGCTCCACTTCGATAACGCTTTTCGAAGACGAGCAGACATTTACCGTTGATATTCGTGGTCAACTCCATCATTTTGACCATCCCCACCAATGTCTAGCGAAGAGCATTGGTGGGATTTTTTGTTTACAGCGCTTTTAATACTTCCATCACAAGTGCTTCATCATCTTGCTCAGCCAAACCACTGATGCCAATTGCCCCGACGACTTTCCCCTCTTGTTCTACAGGTACTCCGCCCATAAAGCCCGTGATCTTTGGGTCAGTCCAATAGCCCAACTGCTTACCCGTCTCACGAGCCCAAGCACCCAAATTGCCACTAGGCTGACGATCTCTAGCCGAGGTGTAGGCTTTGTTTTGTGCCAACAAACCTGCTTGCACGCTCACATCATCCATTCGGGCAAAACCGAGCAATTCGCCATGTGTATCAACCACGGCAACCGCAATGTTTTGCTTACGAGCAGCAGCAATTTCCAATGCCGTTTGAATCAGAGTTTGAACTTGTACGTATTTCATTTTTCTCTCCTAAGGAATCTCATGGCCAAGGGTTTTCTCGAACAATCCATACCAATGACTGCGTGATAGCGTGACGTTCTCTACTTGAGCACAAGCGCGAATACGCTGTGGGTTTGCGGTACCAATAACAGGCTGTATTTGGTTTGGATGACGCGTCAAGAAGGCTAAAACAATCGCCTCAGACGACACACCATATTCAGCTGCTAGCGCCATCACCATCTCCGCCGCCTGTCTGGTGTTGTGATCATCGGAATGTAAGCCACGCTCTGAGAATCTGCCCTGCGCCATACTGCCCCACGCTTGCAGTTGGATATTGTGCCTACGGGCATGTTCCAGTGTTCCCGAAACGTAGTCAGATGCAGACGAAGGAAGCCCCATGCCTTGCTTGATGAAGTCAGACTTAGCCAGACTCATTTCCAACTGGTTCGCCACAACAACTTCGCCCGTTGCTTGTTGGAGAAGATCAATTTGAGCACTGTTCATGTTAGAGACACCGAAGTGGTTAACTTTGCCAGCTTGTTTCAGGGCTTGTAGCGCTGTGCCCAGCTCTTCAAATTCAACCAAAGGATCCGGGCGATGCAGCATCAAAACATCAAGATTCTCCACGCCAAGGCGCTCAAGAATGCCCTCAACAGAAGCCGTCACCCATTTAGCAGAGAAGTCATACTGCTTCACACCTTGGTCATCTCCTAAACGAATGCCGCACTTGGATTGCAGATAAATTCGCTCTCGTAACGTTGAGTCACTGGCTAAGATGCGCCCAAACACTTCTTCTGCCTTACCAAATTTGTAGATATCCGCATGATCAAAGAGATTGATGCCAACCTCTAATGCTGCCTCTACAGCGGCATAAGCTTGGTTTTCATCTTGGGCGGTTAACGGGTTGCGATTCCACTCCCCTCCAAGCCCCATGCAGCCGAAGACCAAGCGGCTAACGTTAGGTAAGGTTTTGGCGAGCGGTAGTGTTGGATTGTTCATCGTTGTTCTCACTTTTCCGATTTCTGCATTTTCAATTTCTGAAATTAACTCGAACCATCTTACCGTTCGTAAAAATTAGTTTAATACCGTAAAATCGAATTCATTATCCTCGTTAGCGAACAATCGAGATGACAGATTACAAAAGAATTGAAAAACTGATGCTGTTTGCCGAAGTGGCTCAAACACTCAACTTTTCTAGAGCAGCAGAGCAACTTAGCATTTCTAAAAGTTACCTGTCAGAACAAATCAAGCGATTGGAATCGGAACTCGCTACGCCTTTGATTGTTCGAACTACACGCAGCGTGAGATTGACGGCAGAAGGTGAATCGATCTTTGCGCAAGCGGAAGATCTCAAACGACGCGTAATGGAAATGGAAAAGAGTTTAAGTCAGCAATCTGAGCAAATAGACGGCCTGATTCGGCTTACCGCTCCCAAAATGTTTGCTGAAGCGGTACTGCATGATTTATGTGTGGCGTTTCGCGCTCTACATCCAAACGTAGAGTTCGAGATCCTTTCTAGCTATCAAGCGTTTAATCTGACGGAAACCAGCGTCGACTTTGCGTTTCGAGCGACAAGAACGCCGCCCGAGAATATGATTGCGCATCACCTTTTGGACTACTATCACTGGCTGGTTGCTTCGCCTCAGTATCTGCAAGAAGAAGGCACGCCGGAGACATTAGCGGATTTAAAACAGCATCAATGCTTAACCACATTGCATCAAAAAGAGTGGCCGTTAAAAACGGGAACAGTTCAAACCCAAGGTTGGCTTTCTAGCAATGAAAACCGCTTACTCAAAGAATCAGCCCTGTCTGGCAATGGCATTGCACGATTAGCAAGTTACTTTGTCGAGCAAGACGTTGAAAATGGCCGACTAGTGCAGGTTCTATCGGAAGAAACTGACCACCAGCACAACGCGGTTTACTTGGTGTATCCGCAACTTATCTATCAATCGGCGAAAACCAAAGCCTTCATTGAATTCGTGAAGCAGCACTTTGCTAAATAACTAAGGCAGTTAATCCGCTGACCACACCGAGCGAATATCTGGCCAACCCCAGTTGGTTAAAGCCACGTCTTCTAACACACCTTGGAAGCGCAAAGTTTGCGTATGGTGGAACATAGGTGCAATCCAGTATTCGCTGACGAGTGTGGAAGCAATAGGTTCAAGCGCTTTGAGGTAACCTTCTAACGAGGTATACGCGCGCACTTTCTCTAATTGCTCATCCAACCAAGTCGCATTCTCTTCACCCAAGGTGTGGTGCAACACGGTATTGCTAAAGAAGTTGGTAAACGCCGATGCATGACGGTTGTCATCTAAGTTAATGTTCGTCACCACCAAGGTTTCATCCAATGTGCCGTTCTTGGCTTTTTCACTTAGCTCTCGGTAGGAATACATCACAATGCCGACTTTGCTTCCCGTCCCTTCAAGTAGATTAGCAATTGCACGCGCACATCGTCTCAATGCCGTGTAGTTGTACCCTGCGATGGTGATATGTTTAGGCAGTTTACTTTCTTCACCAAACGGTCTTAGTACGGGCTTCCACGTTGGTAGCATGTTGTAAGCCGGTACGCTGCCAAACACGATCTTCTCTTTACGCATCACATCAGCAAGTCGCTCCGGTTGAATCAACTCTGCGATATAACGACGCTGTGCTTGAGACAGAGGATACTTGGCATGTTGATTGAACAAGGCGAACAAACAGCCGTCCTCGGTGCGACTGTGCTGACTAGCCGGGGCCGTCTCGGCATCTTGTGTCGACATGTAATGCCCGCACATGCTGTCGGCAAGCTCGTCGTCCGCTTTTTCTACCTGCTTAGGCGGTGTATTCGCGGCTAGGGATGGGTTCTCCATTTTCTCATCATTGACAATCCAGATTGTCACCATGTCGGTCAGTACTCGACAGGCGTAATAGCCATCAAAAGCTTGCAGTTTTAATCGATGAGCACTGTGTTCAATCACAGAGAAAGGACCACTGCCAACGACCAAATTATTATTGGCAACGTTTACTTGGCTAACAGGTTGAATGCCGTACTTCACGCCAGAAATAAGCCCAGCAAAACCCAAATCTGGCTTGCTGAGGGTAAACACAACTTTAAGTGGGTTTGGCGCGGTAATATTATCGACATGAGCTAACTCTTTCTCATACAACTCAAGTGAACTGAGTTTGGCAAATAGGCTAACAACGGTATCGGCATCAATCGGTGCACCATTGTGAAAGGTTAAGCCTGGGCGCAGGTAAAAGGTCCATTCGTAACTTTTCTCGTCATAACGCCAATGATGAGCAAGCTCTGGCTTCACTACTCCGTTGTAGTCACTCGATACCAAACAACAGTAGATTTGACGCAAGAAGAAGCGCTCACTGCTGCGATGCAGTTGATGAGGAACAATACGCTCAAACATACGTTTGTAGGTGAGCTGAATGTTGAGTCGACCTTCTTGAACAGACGCCCCTGAAGTCGTTTTGAGCAAACGTCCAAACGCCGCTTCATCTTCATCGAGAATCGCCAACGCTTTTTCGTATTTACCCAGTTTGATTCGCTCCAGTGCGAGGCTTTCTTTTAACGCACTCAACTCGATGTTCAGCAATAACGTTGAACGCTGATTACGCCCCGCTTTTGGCAGCCAACTCAACCATGCTTGCTCCTGCATTTGCGACAGTAAGCTGCGTGCATGGCGAGGAGAAGTGAACAGCAAGTCAGCGACTTCCTGCAATGTGGTTTTGGCTTCACTTCCCACGCCAAATGGTGTGAGTCGTTGGTAGTAGCGGAACAAGTTGAGATCAGACACCGCGCGCCCTCAAAAAGTGGATATAGGTTTATTTTACTCAACTTATTCGAGAGAAAATAAGAAAACTTCCAAACACTTTGTTCCCCTTTTTCCCCTCACTAATGCAAAAATCGGTGAGTTAGCGCACCTTCTGGGGCTAACTCGGAATAAACCACAGAAATCTACTCTCTTTTTCAGCTCCTCTTTTCTTCGCATACTGACCCTGTCAGCAACAAGGAGGAAACACTATGCGATTCCAAATTCGATCAGCAAAAGACATGCCTACAATGGCAACCTATTTTCGAGAGCGCGTTGCGCATTCGGACAACAAGCTTGAAGTAATGGCTCTGGTAACAATGAACGATTTCTTCAACTGGTAAACGAACCTTAAGCAGAACTTAGCTCCTGATACTACACCCCCACTTCGTTGTATCTTTAAGTTCTGCTTTCCTCTTCTAACTGTTTCTTTTTCTTGCCATTCATTATCTAGGTTACCAAAAGTTAACTAGTTGAAATGCCGCAAAACTGGGTCTACATTGAAGTCTCACCCCCTACACAATCGCTTTTATTGAGAAGGGGAATCCATGGATATATACCACCAATTCGGGAGTCATTATGGCAACTTCAGTGAAACTTAAAGCGGGCGACAGCTTCCCTTCTCTTCAAGCAACCTTGCTAGATGGTTCAAGCGTGACGTTAGGTCAGCCGCAAGGTGATGCGACTTGGCAAGCCGTATTCGTTTATCGTGGTAAACACTGTCCTCTTTGTACCAAATACCTCAATGAGTTAGAGGGTTACAAGCAAGCTTTCTCAGAAGCAGGCGTTGATATTCTTGCGGTTTCTGGCGATTCAAAAGAGCAGCTTGAGGGACATCTAGAGAAACTCGAAATCAGCTTCCCGATTGCTTACGGCCTAACCGAAGAACAAATGAAAACATTAGGTCTGTACATTTCACTGCCTCGTTCAGAGCAAGAGACTGACCATAACTTCGCAGAACCAGGCCTGTTTGTAGTGAATGAACACGGTAATTTGCACGTGGTGGATATTTCAAACAACCCGTTTGTTCGCCCTGAGCTTGGCGCACTATCACGTGGTTTGGCTTGGATTCGTAATCCAGACAACAACTACCCTATCCGCGGTACTTTGGACTACTAAGCGGATTACGCCTAATCAGTCCCATACAACAATCAAACATAAAAAATGCCAGCGATATGCTGGCATTTTTATTGGCTTAAACCGTTAAGCGATGATGAGATACAAAAGGCCGCGTTATTTACGCAACTCAATCTGGTGAGTCTCAGACCAGATTCGCAAATCATCAAGAATCTTAAGTGCGGTACGGCCAAACTCTGTTAGCTCATAGCTGACTGCAATTGGGCGATCGCTGATCACTTTGCGCACCACCATACCTTCCGCTTCTAGCTCTTTAAGGCGTTGGTCGATCATCTTTTTGCTTGCGCCGCCTAGCATGCGTGCTAGGTCATTGAAGCGAACTGGGCCATCTTTCAAATGAAAAATCAAAGAACCTTTCCATTTACCACCAATTAGACGCATCCCTTTCTCGATAGCACATGGCTCCGAACATACGTTCGCCACTGACTTACGACCTTTGCTATCTACACTGATTCTGCTTTCCACAATACACCTCAAGACACGCACCTAATCTAGGTAACGAAAAGTAAGCTAGATACATTTAGTGCTTTAGAGTAATAAAAACGTCACCTCGTCGCAAACAAATAAAAATGGACCGCATGCAGCAGTCCATCTCAATTCATCATTCAGTTCACACTATCTTTCTAAAAGGATTAGAAGTTTTCATTAATGTGCGCTTCGAAACGAACAAAATCGTTTTCGATATCTGCGTTCTTCATCACGTCGTAGCAAGCAAATGTAGGCAGTGCTGACATACCAAAGAAGCGGAAGTTAGCGTGCATGTGGAACATCAAATCGTCCACGCCTTTACCTTGGAATAGGTATTCGTTCTCATCATCAAACGATTCTTCTGGCGCGTTGAATGTCAGTGACAGCATGTATTTGCTGTTGGTTTGAGTACCGCCTGTACCATAGTTTTTCTTTGGTTCTTCTGCGCTACGGCCATCAAATGCACACAGTGCGCCGCCCATACCCGCAGTAAACACGTCGTCCATGTATTTTTTGAATGACCAAGGCACAGACATCCAGTTGATTGGGCTTTGGACGATCACGCGATCAGCCCATTCAAAGTGTGCGAGTTGCTCATCTACGTTGATCTCATCTTGCATTGTCACAACGCGAACCTCATGGCCTTTTGCTTGCAGAAGCGTCTGTGCTTTGTCGACAAGAGAAGCGTTTAGACGACCTTCTGAGTATGGTGATGGTTCGTGTGCGTTGATGATCAGTACGTTGCTCATGGGATTACCTTTAAATAAGTTCACAAGATGACGCAATAACCATTGTGCGTCGGATGTGGTTTATTATGGTAACCTAGAAATATAGTGCAATTAGTTAACTTTTAGTAACCTACTTGATTTTTTACTATATCACTGTTTTTAAAAGAGATATTTTTTCAACTTTTTATTCATCGTTATTTCCCGATTAATTTTTTCATCGATTTGTTGCATCTTCCACAGAGCAGGCGTACACTTTATCGCAATTCGACGATTAACTATTAAGGCCAGCGAATGAGTGATAAGTGCAACGACACGTGCGAAGTTGTTTTTCAGACAACACAACAACAGCTCGAGAAAGAACAAACTCTAGCAGCACAAGCAAAAGCTTTGTCACATCCAGCACGTTTGCGCATTCTGCATATCCTGCACACGCTCGATACCATGGGTGGTTGTTTGAACAGTGATTTGGTTTCTGAACTCGGTCTTGCGCAATCTACAGTTTCCGAGCACTTGCGCATTTTAAAGCAAGCTGGCTTTATCAGCGCCGAGCCAAACCCGCCTAAGGTGTGTTACCGCATTCAACGCGACGCGTTTGATCAGTTCAATCTAGGATTTTCCAAGTTATTTGATTAATTCCCTTTGCACGCTGGTCAGGCGTGCAGAGATAAACTATACCTTTAACTATCGCCTTTCGACGATAAACGAATAAGAGAACACTATGACTACTCAAGTTTTAAATAGTGCCAGCGACAAAATGAGCTTCTTGGACCGTTACCTAACGGTGTGGATTTTTGTTGCAATGGCAATCGGTGTAGGTATTGGCGCAGCATTCCCTCAAGTTGCTGAGTGGAACGAGTCAATGTCAGTTGGTAGCACAAACGTACCGCTAGCGATTGGGTTGATTTTGATGATGTACCCGCCACTCGCAAAGGTGAACTACAACCTGCTAGGCACAGTGACGAAAGATAAAAAAGCGATCACGCTGTCTTTGGTCATGAACTGGATTGTCGGCCCTATTTTGATGTTCATCCTTGCATTGACTTTCCTAGGTGATCATCCGGGCTACATGGTTGGTATCATTCTGATTGGTCTTGCTCGTTGTATTGCGATGGTATTGGTATGGAACGATATCGGTGGCGGTAACAAAGAATACGGTGCAGCCCTAGTTGCACTAAACAGTGCTTTCCAAATCGTGACTTACAGTGTGATGGCATGGTTGTTCATCACTGTGTTACCACCAGTCTTTGGTTACGAAGGTTTCGTGGTTGATATCTCGATGATGGACATCGCGGAAAGCGTTCTAATTTACCTTGGTATTCCATTCCTAGCGGGCTTCCTAAGCCGCAAATGGCTGGTCGCTGCGAAAGGTGAACAATGGTACAACGACGTGTTCATCCCACGCATTTCACCAATTACGCTTATCGCTCTACTTGCGACCATCGTACTGATGTTCAGCTTAAAAGGTGAAATGATTCTTGAACTGCCAATGGATGTATTCCGTGTAGCAATTCCACTGGCTATCTACTTTGTGTTGATGTTCTTTGTCAGCTTCTTCGTTGGTAAGAAAATGGGCATCGACTACGACAAAAATGCATCGATTGCTTTCACGGCAACAGGCAACAACTTTGAATTGGCAATTGCGGTTTCTATCGCGGTGTTTGGCCTAAACTCAGACCAAGCTTTTGCTGGTGTCATTGGTCCACTGATCGAAGTGCCTGTATTGATTGCTTTGGTGAACGTAGCACTCAAAATGAAGAAGAAATACTACAAATAACCAAAGGTTATAGTGACTTGAAAGCGCCCGTCGTTAAAGCGATGGGCGCTTTTTTATATCCGCTCTAGGCATAGGCTTATTAACAAATTCCTATTTGCTAACTCAAAGTTTTGAACAATGTTTTAAATTAATCATTCACATAGGAGTTTGAGTATGAATTTAGAATATAAAAAACTGAAGTGGCATGCTGTTCTCAAGCTTTCACAACAGACAATTAAATACCTTGAAGAAGAAAACAGTACGAGCTGGAGTGACGTTGATAAAGTAAAAGCGAACGTCCACGCTGCAGAGTTACTGCAACAGCTTTTGTCTGATTTGGCGATTGCAGATTCGAAAGCACCCACTGCGTTGCACTCGGTAAAACGCGCGTAAGCTATTAAACGCGCACAAGCAATTTTTCGCTAGCGCTAACTGACCACAACCGTTTTGATGTAGTCACTCGGAGTCAATCCGAACTTGCCTTTAAAGCGTTGACTAAAACGCCCCTCGGATTGATAGCCGCAAGACTGAGCCAACAGCGCGACGTTGTAATGACCATTCTGCATCAAATACAAGGCATGATTTAAGCGTACTTCCGCCAACACCTCCCGATACTGCGTGCCCTCTTGCTTGAGCTTGCGAATCATGGTCGCACGGCTCATGGCAAAACGTTCAGCCACCAGATCTAATGGGTGTTCCTCTCCCGGAGAATGCGACAAATAACGGCTCAGCTTCTGGCTGAATGTTGTGTTCGCACTCGCAAACAAGTGATGCAGCACACCACGCTCAGCAAGTTGTTGATACAACCCCATTACCCAGAAGGTTTGGGTCTCTTTGCTCATGGTTTGTTGGTCAAACGAGAACAAAGCACTGAGCGTGTCTTCCAAGGCTTTATCGGCTTCTAATGTCGGCTTTTCTTCACCCTTATCAATGCTCGCGCTAAGTTCAAGCATTGCTTCTGACGGCAAACAATGAAAGCTGAACATTCTAGAGAGAAACTTACCTTTTTGCGGTAAGTTCTCAAAACTCAGCGATGCGGAAGCCTCACAAAGCAGCAACTCAGAATGAGAAAGATCCAGCGCCGATTCTTTCCAGAAAAGACGCTTACTGCCTGTGATGATCTGAATGATACTTGGGGAATGGATCTTCACATTACGCAGTTTCTGTAACTGCTCGGCACGAAACAACGTGACTCGATATTGATGGCTCATCTATTCCCCTCGTTTTTTATCATCTACCCATTACGGCTTAACGTGTGTACGTCGCCGTCAGTTTCGCTTTGTCTAATGCTATGCTGTTAAGCGTAAAACCAACCACAGCAGCCGGTGTGTTTTCATCTAGGTTTAGTTTCTCTGTTGGCAATGCCCAAACCGTAAATTGGTAGCGGTGCATGCCGTCAGCTTCTGGTGGGCAAACGCCACCAAAACCAACCGTTCCGTAGTCAATACGCGACTCTTTACCGCCCAATTTTTCAATGTTCACTGCGCGTGGCAGTTCGCTTACTGAAGCTGGAATGTTAAACGCAACCCAGTGCCAGAAACCACTGCCTGTTGGCGCATCAGGGTCATAAGCCGTGATTGCAAAACTCTTAGTTCCTGCCGGCGCATCCTTCCACATCAATTGTGGAGATTGGTTGCCACCATTACAGCCCCAGCTGTTGTATTCGAAGGTCTTCGCCATAGGATGACCTTCTTGGATGTCTTTACTGGTTAACTCAAATGCTTGAGCTGAACCCACTGCCAATAAGCTTAACGCCAAAACCGATGTAGTGATTGCTTTCATGATGATGCTCCTATTTCTTAAGTTCGGGATAAGTGTATGCCCCAAAAGAAACAGCAACCCATCATTAAGTATCAACAGCGTTCATTTTAAGCCAATTAGTGATACTTTTCGTAATATTTTTAAATTCGTGCTTATCAGCGACTTATTTGGTTTATGCTGATTAGCCCAAAAGCAAACAAGGAAGCGTAAATGGAACTGGATATCTACGTGGTGGACGCCTTCACCGATACGCAATTCAAAGGCAATTCTGCAGCGGTCGTACCGTTGGAGGAATGGCTTGCTCCAGAGTTGATGCAAAATATCGCGGCAGAAAACAACTTGTCGGAAACAGCCTTTTTAAAATCCATTGGCGCAAACCAATATGAGATTCGTTGGTTCTCTCCGATTACTGAAATCGACTTTTGTGGACACGCCACACTAGCCTCGTCGTTAGTTCTGTTTGATGAGCTTGGCATTAATGGAACGATTGAATTTCATACTCTGGAAGTAGGAACCCTCACCGTGGAGAAGAATGCGCGAGGTAAGATCGAGATGACGTTCCCTGCTCGTCCTCCAAAAGCCGTTTCTGATATTCCCTCGGCATTAATTGAAGGCTTAAGTTGCGATGTGGAACGCGTACTGCTTAGCCCTCAAGCGTACTTCGTGGTGGTCGACAGCCAACAGGAGGTACTTGATGTTCAGTACCGTTCCGAGCACCTCAAGACACTCGCTCCTCACGATGTGGTCGTTACTGCGAAAGGCGGTCAACAAGACTTTGTATCGCGTTACTTTTGGCCTGCAAATGGTGGCGACGAAGACCCCGTAACCGGCTCGATTCACGCTGGATTAGCACCGTTCTGGGCAGAAGAATTAGGCAAAACATCACTGGTTGCTTATCAAGCTTCTCAGCGCGGAGGCATTTTGCATTGTGAAGTTACTGGCGAACAAGTAAGAGTATCTGGCGACGGCGTGCTCTACATGAAAGGCAAGATTTTTGTGTAGACCTTTAGCCTGTCTTTAGCATTAGCCCAATAAAACAAAGCCCAGCGTTATTGAACTATATAACGCTGAGCTTGAGGATAACGCTGGGCTTGATGGTTTAATTAGGGTGATGTCGAACTACTGGAACTTCTCACCCGCAGCAGCAACAAACGCCATTTCTACCAACAGTTCAGGATTCGCCAATTCAACTTTGACGCAAGCACGGCTTGGTGCGCAGCCCTCAGGAAACCACGCATCCCACACTTCATTAAGGGCATCGAAGTTCGCAAAATCCGTCACGTAAATCGTCACAGATAGAATGCGCGACTTGTCACTATCAACACTGGCTAGCATTTGCTCGGCTTGGTCGAAAATCTGTTGTACTTGCCCTTTCATATCCGCAGTAGTGTCAGCTTCCGCCACTTCAACAAAGTTGGCGATGCCATTGAATACCGTTACATCTGACCAACGTTTGCATGGATTAATACGATGAATTGTCATGTTATTTCTCTTAATTACGGCTTCTCAACCAAACACACAGGCGCACCGATGTCGCACGAATATCCGGTTGGAGTGATAGCGCCAGTTTCCGGATTCCTATGGAAGCTAGCGACATTATGTGAATGTTGATTAGCAACGAGCATCCACTGCCCGTCACGGGATAAAACAAAATCTCTTGGGAACGCGCCACCACAATCGGACGCCGCAATTTGAACCGGAGTATTGCTCGTTACATCAAATGTACTTATCAGATTTTGCGCGCGGCATGAGACATAGACAAAGCGCTCATCCGCAGAGAGACGAATAGCAGACGCCGCTTCTTTGTTCTCTTCATCGGCTAACAGTTTAACTTGCTGAGTCAGATTCCATTGTCCGTTTTGCTTGCGAAGTACCACCAGCGTTTCAGACAATTCGCAAACAACGTACGCGACAGATTCATCACGATTGAAGATCAAATGACGAGGCCCTGAGCCAGCAGGCATTGCGATGCTTTGAGAAAGTGAAAACTTAACTGTCTCACCGTCATTGTGGTAGTCATAGAAGTGAACACTGTCTGTGCCCAAATCAACCACAGCCAATTGAGTTGAGTGTTTTAGAAAAGTGACTTGATGGGCATGAGGTGAAGTTTGACGGTCAATATTGGGTCCATTGCCTTCTACATACAATTCTGCAATGGATTTCAAAGGCTTACCTTGCTCATCAAGTTGGTAAACACTTACATTGCCGGAACCGTAGTTTGCAACAGAGAGTAACTGTTCTTTAATGTCGATATGGCAAGGGTAATCACCTTCAATTGGCAATCCATAGCTGTCTGTTTTTTCAGCAAATATCAGCTCTGCACCTGCCAAGCGATCGACTTCATTAAAGGTATATAAACCCTCTCCTCTGAGCGCAAGGTAAGAAGGGTTACGAACCGTTTTCACCGCGCCTGGAACAAGTTCATTGGTGAGCGTTAATGCACCAGTAGCGGTATCGAGAGAAACACACGCAATGCCCTGACTTTGGCTTGGTGAATCGGTATAGGTGCCTACATAAAAATGTAAGTGACCATTTACTATCATGGGAAACCTTTAGGAGATAAAAGAGTGCTTAACCGATAAGATGCCGCCTGCGTTACCAGACGGCAATCCCTTTTAGTTATCAATCGGTTAAAGTGTGAAGCAACAGCTCGGTTGGTACTACGATTGCGACAATCGTTTCATCAAAAATAATCGCACTTTCATTGATGGTGCGTTGATACGCTTCAGCGTCAGATTGGCTAATGTCACTGCCCTGCTTGGCGAGCTCAATTAAGGTTAAACCTAAATCGGCAACTTTGATTGCGGCTTCTGCAACTGGCACCGTTTCTACCGACGCCACGTTGGCCGCGAAAATAGGTTTGGCTTGCTGAGCTGCTAACTTAACGCTTTGATAATGCATCGCTAACGCATCCAACGCAGCTTTATCACCTTGAGCATAAGCCGCGACCAAGTCTTTCATCTTATACACTGCTAGGCTTTCTACTGGCAGTGCATCCGCGAAGCGGTTTAGTCGCTCATACTGGTTGTACAAATCGCCTTCAATTGGCGTAGAGATCCATTTCTCCCAATGACGAGCGTAGTATTGAGCCGGCTCGATGTACTTCGCTAACGTTTGTAACGGCGTTTCATCTGCACCATTAGCAAGACGTTTTAGCATCATATTGGCATCGGCGTGATGGCGTAGACCAAGCGAGATCTCAGACCATGTATCCATCACCTTCATGCGCTTGTACATGCTGCGCTCATCGGTCAGTTCTTGGCTCGACCATAGACGCTCAGCAATCGCGTAACTTCGTGGCCATAAGCGTTGCTCGATGGTCATTGAATCGAGGTTCTCACCCCAGATAGTGATTTCTCCGCCTAAAATTAACTGCTGTTCTTTTTCGGTCAGTTCAGCTGGATAGCCACCGTTCGGCTCAGGAATGACACTCCCCTGCATGTCACTGCTCGCGACCAATTCTCCAGTCGCAGGCCAACGAACATTGCCAATCAATTGGTAACTGGTGTCTTTCAACTTGCCATCCGCAAAGTCATAGTTGAATTCGGTGTAAGACATAAAGTTATCGAAGTGGCCTTTAAACTTCACACCTGGCACATACTCAATGATGAACACCTCTTCGCGCGACTTACCGTTGTAATCGGTAAACGCACGGTAGCTGCCGTCTGTCGCTTCAATAATGGTCAGATTACCTGTACGTGGACCACCTTTGTTTCGTGGTTTCACCCAATCATAAGTCGCGAATTTCTCACCTTGATGAAGTTGATCATCAACCGTGATTCCTTTCGGCATTGGGTCATTTCGATAGTGGTAACTGGTTGGTTGTGGCTGGTCTAGGTAATAGCCTGTTGAGAGAATACCTTGGTAGCCCTCTTTTGCTGCTCGACCGATACTGTCGTGCCCTTGCCAGCTTTGAATCACAATCGAGGTTGGAAGGTCTTTGTGCCAGATTTCATCCCAGCCAGTCATCTTCTTACCGTGCTGTTCCAGCATCTGTTCAACCTTGGTGTTCAGATACGATTGAAGACCACGTTCACCATCCAGATTGTTGTCTTTGATGAATTGCTGAATCTTCGGGTTGTCTTTCCACTGTTGGTAGTTTGGTTCATCACCACCGATATGGAAATACTCATCTGGAAAGAGCTCAACCACTTCGTCAAACACGCTCGCCAGCATCTTGTAGAGTTCAGGATTAGTCGGGTCCATTAACGGCTCAAACACACCCCAGCCACGTTGATGCGGATAAGATTGCTCACCCATACCAGACATTAATTCAGGGTAAGCGTGCGCTACTGCCGAAGCATGTCCCGGCAAAGAAATTTCAGGGATAACTCGAATCCCAAGGTTACGCGCGTAATTCACCACATGGCGGATTTCATCTTTGGTGTAGTAATCACCATCTGCGGTGTCTTGCCACAGCTTTTGGTAATTATCGAGCTGGATACGAATCGCTTGGTCATCCCAAATATGCCAATGGAAGACGTTCATTTTTGCTGATGCCATCGCATCGAGTTGACGAAGAATCACGTCAAGTTCGATAAAGTGACGGGAAGTGTCGTAAGACACACCACGCCAAGGAAAACGTGGCTCATCTTGAATCGACACGGCAGGTACAAAGTACCCAGTCGCGTCCGTAGTCACCAGCTGCAAAAAGGTTTCTAAACCATGGAAAGCACCGTAAGGGCGTTCGGACCGAATGATGATCTGACCATTACGCGATTCAAGTTGGTACGATTCATCACTGTTAATGTCTTGCACCTCGGACTTGGGCGCATTACGAATATCAATCACTAAGGTCGCGTCTTTTTCCGACTCAGCATGCCAGTTCAACATTGGTAAGCCGGTTTGGCGATATAGACGATCCATGGTGCGCTTAGCGTTGAACTGCACGCGCGGTGAATCGTAGCCTTTGATGTAAATGCTGAAGGATTTATCCAGTGTGATTTTACCCTGCCCCAACTCTACATTCTGTGGGTAAGGCATTAGGTTAAGATCGGTGTTGGGAGTCATCGCCATCGCTGCCGTTGGAATTGTGATTAAGCCTGAAATGAGTAGTGCTAATGTACCTTTGTTCATCCGCGCCATCCTGTCGTTGTTATTATTGTTCAACCCAAGTCACGCTATTTAATGGTGTCTCGCGACTTGGGTAAAAGAGCTCAGCTTGAGTTACGCAACTAGCTCTACTGCTTCACGAACCAGCTTGCCAATTTCGTCCCATTGTTCGTTTTCAATTAAGCTCGGTGCCACCATCCAAGTACCACCGCAGCAAACCACACGGTCGATAGCTAGGTAATCATTGACGTTGCTTTTACCGATACCGCCTGTCGGCATCAGACTCACATCAACGTATGGAGCCAGTAGCGACTTCACCATCGCGATACCACCGCTCGCTTCTGCCGGGAAGAATTTGAGGAAGTTCAAACCCAGCTCAAGTGCTTGCTCAACCTGACTTGGGTTGTTCACACCCGGTACGATTGGCATGTTGATTTCTTGGCAGCGACGCACGGTATTTGGGTTCAACCCCGGCGCGACAATAAACTCCGCGCCCGCGTCTTTCGCTTGGGTAATCTGCTCTGGCGTCAGTACCGTGCCAGCACCGATGCACATTTGCGGGTAAGCATCGCGCATGGCTTTAATCGCATCGGCAGCGGCTTCTGTTCGAAACGTTACTTCTGCGACTGGCAGACCGTTTTCTACTAACACTTTCGCCAGTGGAATCGCGTGCTCAACCTTGTTGATTTGAATAACAGGAATAACTTTGAATTGCTGAAGTTGCTGAATCATTGCTTGGGACATAATACGTTCTCGGAAATTATCGAATTAGATGAGTCATGGCGTCGTTTGGAATGATCGCGCCAGGATATTGAATAACGGTTGCCGCCAGTGCGTGACCGAGTTGGGCAGATTGCTCGCAACTTTGTTCGGTCAATCTGCCAGCAAGGTAACCAGCAGCAAAAGAGTCGCCGGCGGCACAGGTGTCGATTACTTTGAAAACCTTCTCGGCGGCTACGTAAGCACTTTGCTTGTCGTCACCTTGCGACCAAACCAGTTTGCAGGGCTCACAGCCACGTTTGATCACGATTTCTTGGCAACCGAAGCGAAGGCAGCGCTGCTCGGCACTTTCCTCTTCACCCCACACCAAGACATCATCGTCTTCTGTGATAAGCGCAATGTCGACTAAAGGCAGAATTTGGCTGTACCAATGCTTTGCCTCTGTTGCAGACCAAAGTTGAGGACGGAAGTTGTTATCGAAGATAACCTTGCCTCCAGCTTGCGAGAACTGACTTAACGCCTTTTTAAGCCTTACTTTGCTATCGTCATTTAGAATCGCAATGCTGATGCCACTCAAATAGAGATAATCCAGCTCTCGGTTCGCAATCGCGGCTTCTAATTTGTTGAACGAAGAGGTAGAGAAGTAACTTTTAACGGCTGAGCTGTCACGCCAGTATAGAAAGCTGCGTTCGCCTTCTTGGTCGGTCTGCACCATGTACAAACCCGGAAGCTGAGCTGGGAATATCTCGACAAGATCAGTCGCAATGCCTTCTTGTTGCCAGTTTTCCAGAAGCTCTTGAGAAAGTACGTCCTCCCCAAGACCGGTCGCATAAGACACTTGGACAGGCTGCTGAGCAGTGAGTCGAGAGAGGTAAAGTGCGGTATTGAGCGTGTCGCCACCAAAGCCTTTGCGAATTGGGTCGCCGCTCAGTTCAATCATGCATTCGCCAAAGAAAGCAATTTTAGTCTGGGATGAATCGGTCATCGTTCACCTACTTTGGATAGATTTAGAATGGTGGCTCGGGGGAGCCACCAGTTTGTCAGGAGCTTATGAGCGAGTTTCTGTTCGAGCCGGAAACTCTCTGTTGTTAAGCGTTTTGATTTGCCGCCGTTGCGCGATTTTGTAGAGAAGCGTCTTCTTCCAGAACGCCTTTGTCAGACAGTTCCATTTCCATCAGAGCACGCTCATCATCAAGGATTGCTCGTGCCATTTCTGGTGACACTTGGTTAGCTGGAGTCACTAGGCTTACTGCCACACCAGCGGTTAGGGCAAACAAGCAAGATGGAATCACTGGGTTGCCCCAGAAAGCGGTCAGGTCAGGGCTAAGCATTACTGCAAATGAAGCAATAGACGCACCTGCCAATGTTGCTAGTGCACCTTGCCAGTTGTAACGCTTCCAGAAGCGACCCAACATACCGCACACGAACATGCCAGACATGACTGTCGAGATCATCTTAGTGATGTAGCCGATGATGTCGTTAGAGGTTAGCGCGAACAGCAATGCACAACCGATCACTACAACCAAAGCCAAGCGAGAGTAATTCAACATGGACTCTTTGTTTGGCACGCGACCGGTGAACATGACGTACACATCACGCAGTAAGATAGACACGCCCGCAATCGCATCGGAACTTGCACTCGACATGGTTGCCGATAGACCTGCAATCAGAACGATAAGACCAACGCCTACTGGCAATACTGTTGCCGCGATGTATGGGAAAGCAAAGTTCGCGTTGTTCAGTTCAGGGTCAATCGCATGCGCCGCCATACCAATGACTGCTGGGATGATGGAGAAGAACAAGTACAGCACACCAGAAGCCACGAACGAACGGCGGATGGTTGATACATCTTTGCCTGAGTAGATGCGTTGGCGGAATGAAGGCGTTGCAAGTACACCCACACCAATCACAACAGCAAGAGAAACCGCAGGGATTAAACCAAGCTTATCAATCGCAAGGAAGCTAACCGCTTCTGGGTCCATGGCAGAGTACAGGTTATCCAAGCCGCCAATGTGTTGCACAGACAGTACCGCCATTAGGATGAAGCCAACAAACAAGATGATAGCTTGAATGGTGTCTGTCCAAACCACCGCAGTGTAGCCGCCAATAACCACGTAAATAGTAAACGCTGCTGCAATGATCATCTTAGCAGTGCTCAGCTCAATATCGGCAATCCACGCTAGGTACATACCACCACCAAGGATATGTGCGCCCAACCAGCCAATAGAAGCGATAAAGATAAGCAGACCAACCACGTTCTTCACGATGCGGTTTGCACCTACGTAGTATGCGAGCTCTTCACTCATGGTCATAAAGTTGAGTTTACGAACTGGCGCAAACCACAGTGCCAATAACAAGATACCAATTGCGCCGCCAATGCCGTAAAGCGCACCAGCCCAACCGTTTGAATAACCAAAGCCAACCGCGCCCATACTTGAGCCCGTGCCAACCATGGTTGCTACCGTGGTACCTAATACGAGGAACAGAGGTAAGCCTCGACCACCGAGTAGAAAGTCTTCACCTGATTTTTGATTGCGAGAAACAAACCATCCCAACCAAATTAAAAATAAGACATACGCACCGAAGCCGGTAAGAAAAAGTGTACTGTTCATTGAACACCTCTCATATCAAAATCCATCTTTCAGATTGATATAATTCCAGCAGCAAGTATTAGATTTTATTCCAGAAATTATCTAATTTTATTTTTATAGCTTTAGCTAAATATATTAGGCACTACTGCTTTATGAAATTATATTTATGTAGGGAGTGAGAGTGCCAAAAAGATAATAACAGGAAAGTAATTATTTCCGGCACTCTATTTTATTTAATTAGGCAAAGTGTGATTTCTATCGGCGATCTTCGCGGTAGCAAGTCACATCGACTTCAACTTTCACGTCCACCACGAGGTCACACACCATGCAAATACGTGCAGGTGGATGATCACCAAAGAATTCTCTGAACACTTTATTGAACGATTGGAAGTAACGCGAATCCGTTAGTACCACTTTTACGTGTACCACGTCAGCTAGCGTGTAGCCTGCTTCTTCCATGATGTCGACACAGTTTTGAATCGCTAGGCGAGACTGGTCAATGATACCGCCTTCTACCACTTCGCCATCAGTCATTGGTGTTTGACCCGATACGTATAAGAAGCCGCCCGCTTCTGTTGCTCGTGCAAATGGTAAATGTTGACCGCCTGTACCTACGCCGCCTTCTACACCATAACGTTTAATTGACATAATATTCTCCAGTGATAATGCTTAATCTATAAAATTAATTTATTTAATAAGTTATTGATGGGTATTATTTCGATAAATAAATACGCCATTTCTATTTTCGGTGACTTTATCTTTTAAATAAGATAGCTCGCCATTTACAAATACAGATTCAATACCTTGCGCGACAGAAATTGGATTTTCGAACGTTGCAGTATCTTTAATTGTATTTGGGTTAAATAAAACCAAGTCCGCGTAAGCGCCTGCTTTTATTTCCCCACGATCTTTCAGTTGGTAGCGTGTTGCTGACATCCCCGTCATCTTGTGAATCGCTTCTGCCAATGGGAAAAGCTGTTCTTCACGACAGTAATGCCCCAAAACTTTCGGGAATGTGCCCCACAAACGTGGATGTGGGTGCGGGTCGTTTGGTAATCCATCCGAGCCCACCATGGTCAACTTATACTTAAGGACACGTTTGACGTCGTTTTCATCCATGCAGTGATAAACCGCACCCGCAGGTTGCAACGCTTTTGCTGCTTCCATAAGAGGCAGTTGCATCTCGTCAGCAATGTCTTTCAGCATCTTGCCAGCGTGTTCAGGTTTACTTTCAGACCAAGTGATGAAGATGTCGATTTCATCCGTCACCTGTTTTAAATCCAGCGTCGAAGAACTGGCGGAGTATGGGTAGCAATCGCAAGACACGTCTTGATGCTCAGAAACCTTATCCATCAAATCCAGCACTTCTACCGTGCGTCCCCAGTTGCCTGCGCCAGCACATTTCAGATGAGAAATCACCACTGGCACTTTGGCGTAATGCCCAGTTTCAAAGGCTTCTTCCATTGCACTGATGATTTCTTCAAACTCGGTGCGCATGTGTGTGGTGTAGATACCACCGTGATGACCGAGAATTTCCGCTAAGCGCATCACTTCATCCGCGTTGGCTTGCTTGGCACTCGCATAAGCAAGACCCGAGCTCAAACCCAATGCACCCTCTTCCATCGCTTGTGCCAGTGTTTGGCGCATTTGCTCGATTTCTTCATCAGTAGCCGTGCGCAGTAAGTCATCCATCACGTTGTTACGTAAAGTTGTGTGACCGACTAACGCAGCAACGTTGACTGCAGGGTTCGCCGCTTGTACCGCCTTCGCATACTCCGCAAAGGTTGGGTATTTGAAGTCTTCCTGCTTGCCCAATAGATTCATTGGGTCTGGCGGAGTATCACTGAGTACCGCAGGGCTCGCGCTAATTCCGCAATTTCCTACGATTACCGTCGTCACGCCTTGGCTGATCTTTGGCAAGCAGTCAGGGTAACGAATCACATTGGTGTCATCGTGCGTGTGCACATCAATAAATCCCGGAGCCAACGCAAGACCCTGACCGTTGATAACCTTCTTTGCAGAAAGCTCGTCTAGCTGCCCTACTTGCTCAATACGATCTTGACGAATCGCAACATCAGCAATGAATGGTGCTGCACCCGTACCGTCAAATACCTCTACGCTTTTGATAATGGTATCGAACAACATACTTCACTCTCTTCGTCCGTCGTTAACATGATTCCATCTTAATAATTCTTGAAATTTAAACAGTGAAGAAACACACAAAAAACTCAGATTTGTTTGATACTTTCTAACATATTATTTATGGTAGTTAGCAACAAACACTTAATATCAATCACTTAGACCATGTTAGAAGTAGGTACGCCATGAAAGACAATCGCCAAAAGTGTGATAAAAACTATCATAATGAGTGTGTTACCACGCCAGGTTACGGAGAGAAAGCTCAACCTGTTGCGTGTAATTCCGATGGGTTACACAGTTTGATCCATGAAGAGATCACCTTGCCCGCTGCGGTGATCAAATCTTCTTCATTGAAGAACAACCTCGATTGGATGCAGCGTTTTGCCAATCAGCACAAAGTGAAGTTGTCACCGCACGGTAAAACCACCATGACTCCCGCTTTCTTTCAGCAGCAATTAGAAAACGGCGCTTGGGGCATTACCGTCGCAACGCCGGCTCAGGCAGAGATTGCGGCGCTAGGCGGAGCGAAAAACATCATCATGGCGAACCAACTAGTTGGGCGCGCTAACATGACCATCATCGCCAACCTGATTGAAACCCATGGAATCAACTTCTATTGCTGTGTGGATTCAAGCCGAAACGTCAAAGCGCTAGAGCGTGCCTTCGCTGAGCATCAATTGCCGCTTAATGTACTGATTGAGTTTGGTGTCGAAGGCGGTCGCTGTGGATGCCGTAATCAACAAGATGTGGTTGAGCTCGCCACTCTCATCCACCAGCAACCTCACCTTACACTCAAAGGTATCGAGGTTTACGAAGGTGTCATTCATGGTGACAATGCTGAGCAGGACATCCGTGACTTCCTCAACACCACATTAGAAATCGCAGCCCAACTACAAAGCGACAAGTTGATTGAGTCCAAACCTCTTGTTACTGGCGCAGGCTCTGCTTGGTATGACGTGGTTTCTGAATGCTTCGCCAACCTAGAAGATTTTGATGCCGTCATTCGCCCAGGTTGCTACGCGATTCATGACACAGGCATTTACCTAGACGCACAAAACAAAGTCATGCAGCGCGCTGAAAACAACCAAGGCGCAGCGTGTGATTTAGGTGGTGACTTGGAATCGGCACTAGAGCTTTGGGCTTATGTCATTTCTCGCCCCGAGCCAACCAAGCTAGTTGCCGGCTTTGGCAAACGTGACGTGGCGTTTGATGCCGGGTTACCAATCCCCGAGCGCGCTTACCGCGATGGTGCGTCAATCTCTATTGAAAGTGCGGTAACGACCGCAGTGATGGATCAGCATGCGTTCATCGAAGTAGACGCAAACAGCGACCTGCAAGTGGGTGATATGATTGCCTTCTCAACCTCTCATCCATGTTTAACGTTTGATAAGTGGCGTGCCGTGGCGGTTTGTGATGATGAGTATCAAGTCACTCATTGGGTGAAAACCCGTTTCTGATGATGAGCTTAGTGAGGCTTTTCGTTATACTTCATGCCAAACCAGTGGAGGCGGCACAATCGCCTCCATGCAAAAGATAGGAACACAGCTTGAGTTTAGAAGTCGATATTATCTCTCAAATCACTGAACGTTTCAGTGCGCTGCGCGATGCCGAAAAGAAGGTCGCGAAGTTGATCATGGACGACATTCAAACTGCCGCCAACGCCAGCATTACTGAGCTGGCAGAAAGCGCAGAAGTAAGTGAAGCCACCATCACCCGTTTTGCTAAAGCTGTTGGCTGTAAAAACGTACGTGATATGAAGATCAAACTGGCACAAACCTTAACGGTTGGACAACGATTCATCCTTGAGCCGCCTGATCAAAGTGGCTACCAAGGCATTTATGAGTCGATCAAGCAATCCCTTGATGTGAACCGCAGTTTGATTGTTGAAGAAGATATCGACACTGCCGTGAACTGGCTGCACAACGCAAGACAAGTGATCTGTATTGGTATGGGTGGCGGCTCAACCATTGCAGCACAAGAGATGCAGCATCGTTTGTTCCGTCTAGGCTATCCTGTTGTGGCGTACAACGATGGCTTGTTATCGCGCATGATTGCGGCGACGGCAGACGCGAACGATGTGTTGGTGATGATCTCAGCCACTGGCTATACCCCTGCCATCATAGAAACCGCGCAATTAGCCAAGCAGTACGGCGTAAAAGTCATTGTGATTACTCCTAAAGACACACCTTTGACTGAGCAAGCCGATTTGGTTCTGCCTATTGAGCACCAAGAGACGGACTTCATCTACAAGCCATCGGCTTCTCGCTACGCGATGTTGGCTTTGGTTGATGTACTTTCGATGGCATTAGCCGTTAATCATAAGCGACGCTCGCGCGATAAACTTCGCCGACTCAAAGTTGCCCTCGACTCTTATCGTGGCGGTTTGGAAAGACAGCCTCTTGGTGATTAAGCCGACGTGGTCTAGATATCCAAAATCTTGGCGATAAAACTCAAACAATGAAGCCCGATGTTCAGCATCGGGCTTTTATTTTACCGAGATAATACTTCAATTCGGTACGATGTCTTGTTTTAATATTTAGGAAAACTTGCTAACACATAAATAACGAAATTCATCAATAAGAAAATTCTGATTGAATGTAAGGTTATCAAGATTAATACCAATTCGTACTCGAAATAATTTATAAGTTAATTAATTATTTTTCCCATCAATATTGATTAACTATTAACTTATTTTCAAACGAAATATGAACATTAAGTTTCCATTTTATTTTCGTTTCCGATAAAACTATTTGAGACTTTCATCACACTAAATTTCAAATCTCAGGAATAGACTCCGAGCCTTTCAAGCCCCCCAATTTGCAGTGAGTCTATGAAACTTTCTAACCTAAGTATTAAAAGTAAAATCAGTGCGTTGATACTTGTTATCTCCGCTGCCGTCATTGCGTTATCGTTCTTCTTTACCTCTCAAATAAAACTTATTGATAGCAAGATGACAGAATTTTCTGACACCACAGTGCCAAGTATTTTATTGGTAAAAAACATTGAAATCGAAATTGGCACCTTAAGAAAAGACGAATTCTCTTTGCTGACCAATGTAAACCATGCTGAATTTAACACTTGGCTTAAAGGTTTGGATGAATCAGAAAATAAAATCGACAACTATATTGAACAATATGGTAAAACACTTTGGGATCAGCGCGACCGTGATGCTTATAATGAAGTATCGAGTGCATGGTCAAAATACCGTAGCTTCAACGACAAATATTCAGAGCTATTAACTACCAAACGCATTGATGAAGCCAACGCTATGCTGCTGGATGGTTTTTCAACCTTCCAAGCACTTTCTAGCTCGATTAAAGACCTAGTTGAGTTAAACCAAACCTTCATAAAAGAAGACATCAACAGCACTCACGATGTGGTTGCAGACGCCATCACCTATAGCATTATCGCGATTGTTGCTTTATTGGCATTGAGCTTTGTACTCGGCTTATTCCTTACAAAACAAATCTGTTCTCCACTGCAATACGTGGTTGAAATGGCCTCTAAGATTGCTTCCGGCGACCTTACCTACAAACTTCCACGCAATAAAATTGGTAACGACGAGCTCGGATTATTGGCAGACGCCTGTGAAGATATGCAAGCCAAGCTGCTGAGTCTGGTCGATAGCATCTCTTCTACTACCGCTCAGGTGAGCACCGCTACCGAGGAAGTGAGCGCCATTTCGGAACAAACCTCTTCAGGCATGGATGAGCAGCAGCAACAACTTAACCTAATTGCGACTGCCATGAACGAAATGCAAGCAACGGTGCATGATGTTGCAAGCAACACAGAAGCCGCTTCAGAAACTGCAAACAGTGCCTCTCAAGAAGCCAAAGAAGGCTTAGAAGTGGTTCAAGAGTGTATTGAACAGATCAACGAAGCCTCGGTCGCGATTCAATCTGTTGGCACCATGGTAAGCGAGCTAGAGCAAGACGCATCGAACATCAGCGTGGTGGTTGACGTAATTCAAGACATCGCAGAGCAAACTAATCTGCTTGCTCTCAATGCTGCAATTGAAGCTGCCCGAGCAGGTGAACAAGGCCGTGGATTTGCCGTTGTAGCTGATGAAGTTCGTACGCTAGCGAGCCGCACACAAGCATCCACAGAAGAAATCATTTCTATCATCAGTAAGCTTCAGAACTGCTCGAAAACCGCTGTATCGGCAACAAACAACAGCAGCGATTTGATTCAAGTGTGTGTTGAACAAGCTCAGCGAGCAGGTACGACGATTGGTCACATCGAACAAAGCGCTGACAACATCGCCGAGAAGAGCATCCAAATCGCAAGTGCCTGCAGTGAGCAAAGCTCTGTGACTGAAGAGCTGCACCGCAATGTCGAACACATCAACCAGTTCTCTAGCGAAGTCGCAACTGGCTCTCGTCAAACCGCGATTGCGTGCCGAGACTTAAGTGAACTGGCGGTTGGTCTACAAGAAATCGTCAGTCAGTTTAAAACGGCTTAAACAGCCATTAAAGGTTGCGTTAACTTTGTCCTAGCGCGCTCTGTAAAGCCCGATGCTCAACCATCGGGCTTTGCTTTATCTAGCCGTTTCTTTACGCGTGCACGGTAAACCTGATCCTTGTCTCGATTCTTCAATTTATCTTTCCTAATCCCACCAACATCACGGTAACCCACTATATTTGAATGAGAATATTCTTGGAGACGCATTCAAAGATGAGGCCAGTTTCAGTAATTAATCAATTGATGAATATTGAAGGAATTAACTTCCTAGCCGGACAAAACTGACTCACGTTACACTGAATGCAGTCCCACACTCTTCTATAGCTTGATACGATTTCGAGCTCACCTTCTTAGAGGAAGCGTCGCATGATGAAGCGAATCATTCTTGGCACCCTAGCCCTGACTCTTTTAACTGCTTGTTCCAAAGATGACGGACAGCAAGCCCTTGGCACACTAGAACGTGACCGCGTAACCTTTACTGCCACCTCTAGCGAGATAATTCGTGCCCTACCCATCAAGGAAGGCAGCCAAGTCACCGAAGGAGAAGTGCTGGTTAAGCTCGATACAAAGAACCAAGAAGCCGTTTTAGCTCACGCCGTAGCCGAACAAGCCAAGGCTGACGCCTATCTTTTGAAATTGACCAATGGTGAGCGACCAGAAGACATTGCTGCAGCGCAAGCACGTGTTGCCAGAGCGGAAGCTCAATTGGTTGAAGCGCAAAAGAACTACCAACGTAAAGCAGAGTTAGTTCGTAAGAAACTCATCAGCCAATCAGAGAAAGACACCGCTTTAGCAGCCAGAGATTCTGCCCGTGCAGAGCTAGACTCCTCACAGGAAGAGTTCAGCAAACTGACGGCTGGCTCTCGCCCTGAAGATATTGAACAAGCGAAAGCCGCACTCATGGCAGCAAAAGCCGATGTGGCACTGCAAGAACAGAAACTGGCAGAACTCACCATCACGGCCACGCGAGATGGCTTGTTAGATAACCTACCGTTTAACCTTGGCGAACGCGTCCCTGTCAATGGCGTGGTTGCTGTGATTCAAGCTAGCCGCGTCCCATACGCTCGCGTTTATGTTCCTGCTAACTATCGAGTCGACTTTGTGCCGGGTAAAACGGTTAACGTGCATGTAGATGGCGTTGAGCAACCATATAGTGGCACCGTTCGTTGGGTTGCGACTGAGCCTTCATTTACACCTTATTTCGCGCTTACCGAGGAAGAACGCTCACGTTTGATGTACCTAGCAGAAGTCGACCTTCAAGACTCAGCACAATCCTTGCCTTCGGGCATTCCAGCGCAAGTGGATTTGGTGGAGTAAGCCAATGACCGAATACGCGATTCAAGCTGAAAACGTAGTGAAAAAGTTTGGTGACTTCACCGCCATCAACAACATCACGCTTAATGTGCCCAAAGGCAGTATTTATGGTTTTCTTGGTCCCAACGGTTGCGGTAAATCGACAACCATTCGTGTGTTGACTGGCTTGCTTAGCCCAAGTGAGGGCAATGTCGATGTACTCGGGCTAGAGATCCCAAAACAATCTGAGCTTCTGCGCCTCAAGATTGGCTACATGACACAAAAGTTCTCCCTCTATGATGATCTGACGGTTCAAGAGAACCTTGAGTTTATTGGACAAATCTTTGGAATGGAAACCAAAGCCCTAAAAGCTCGCATCGAAGAACAATTATCAACCTACGGTCTCGACCAACTGCGCAAACAGCGCGTCGGTGGAATGAGTGGCGGCCAGAAGCAGCGCTTGTCTCTCGCGGCAGCGACCATGCACAAACCAGAACTGTTGTTTCTCGATGAGCCCACGTCTGCGGTTGACCCAGAAAACCGACGCGATTTCTGGGAGCAGTTGTTTGATCTCTCTGACCAAGGCACGACGATTTTGGTCACTACGCATTACATGGATGAAGCAGAGCGTTGCCATCGTCTGGCGATTATGGAAGCTGGGGAAATCCGCGCCGATGGTGAGCCAGAAGAACTCATGGCGCAAATGGGCGTTAACATCGTCGAAGTCAAAGCGGATAACTTACGCGAGCTAAAAGAGAAAGTCATTCGACGCGAAGAAGTCCGTTCTGCCGCACAGCTCGGCATTCGCTTACGCATTTTGATCCACCAGCACATCGAACAACCGATCGAATGGTTAACCCAAACCTTTCCAGAGCTTGAGGGCTGCGAGATGAACATTGCTCGCCCGAGCTTGGAAGATGTGTTTGTCAGCGTTACGGGAGAAGGTCGCCAATGATGAAATCTATTGCCCGTATGAAAGCGGTGATGATCAAAGAGATCCGTCAGCTTTCACGTGACCGAATTACCTTTGGCATGGTCGTGATGATCCCGTTGATTCAGCTTTTGCTGTTCGGCTTTGCCATTAATACGGATATTCGTAACATTCCCGTTGGCGTCGTCGATCAAAGTGGCAGTACTGCCGGGCGTGTGATCACCGAGTCCGTCAAAGTCACGCAAGTGGTCGATGTGGTTGAAACCTTTGCTACCGCTTCAGAAGCCGAGCAAGCCATTCAAGACGGCTTGGTACGAGCAGCTTTAATTCTACCTAGCGACTTAACCCAACGTATGGTGCAAGGTCGAGAGCTTGGCCAGTGGATAGTAGATGGTTCAGACACCATGATCAGCTCTGCGATTCTCTCGCTACAAACCATGCCGTTAACGGATTTTGATTTTGAGATACGCCCTGCCCCAACCAAAACCTTTGAAGTTGCGCTGTATTACAACCCGAGTCGGCGCTCGGCGGTGAACATTGTCCCCGGTTTATTGGGCGTGATTCTAACCATGACGATGATCTTGTTCACCAGCGCAGCCATTGTTCGAGAACGGGAACGTGGCAATTTGGAGTTACTGATTACTACGCCAATTCACTCCATCGAACTCATGGTGGCGAAGATCATTCCGTATATCTTTGTTGGTCTGATTCAGGTGTTTATCATTTTAGGATTGGGGCACTGGATATTTGGCGTGCCAATAAACGGCGCCATTAGCCAGATACTGTTTGGCACGCTGCTGTTTATCGCCGCGAGTTTAACCTTAGGTTTGGTGATATCCACCATTGCAACGACACAGCTTCAGGCAATGCAGATGACGGTTTTTATTCTTTTGCCATCGATTCTTCTGTCCGGATTTATGTTCCCTTATGAAGGAATGCCCGTCGCGGCACAATGGATATCAGAAGCCCTACCAGCCACTCACTTTATGCGCATTATTCGTGGTGTGGTGCTGCGCGGTGCAGACTTAATGGAGCTATGGCGAGATACAGTTTGGCTACTGGGCTTTACGGTAATAGGTTTAGTTGTTGCGTCATTACGCTTCAAAAAATCACTCGATTAATCCATCAGAATCCAAACAAAAACGCCTCCGGATTTGGAGGCGTTTTTATTGAATCATCAATTATCGTAGCGAGATCAGTAGTACTCACCCAGAGAGCAATCGTGTAGGTCTGAAATGCTATAACTTCTTAGCGAATTGATTTTGAAGTTGAAAACCACTTGTTTGCATACATTTCGACTGCGGTCGCTATAGGTAATGTAACCTTCGCTGTATGCACGTTTGCCGCTGGTTGAGGTAATGTCTGCGTTCAACTCCAGATGCGCCTTGTGCGCTTCTACACGTTCCATCATCTCATGTACGTCAAGCCACTCTTCACGGTTGGCCATTTGGATCAGCATCGATTCCGCCTGTGTTTCTAGCTTTTGCGGATAAACGTAAAAACGGTTATAGGCAAAATAGGCGCTCATTAAAATAAGTATTAACACTGCTGAGGTAGTTCTTGTCATACAAGTTGCCTCTTATCATTATGAATTTCTGCTTTTCTCTATATTCTCAGTATAGGAAGCGGATGGAGTTTAGGTTAAAGAATTCACCCAAATAACAACTTAAGGTCAGAGTCCGTCAATTCCATGACAAGCCACACCGCGATTTAACCTAATTCTAAATAACTAGACACTTTGCCAATAGAAAGTACTAACTCATTGCCCTATGAGCGTCGTCACCAACCTGTGATCAGAGCCATTCGGTTGATCTGTCGATGCTCTTGAACAGATTCTCCGATTTGAGTTTTCTGACTTAAGCCAGAGATGATCAATCCCTATCATGGCGAAAGCAGGAACCTGCAAGCCTTTCACTGATGTTGGCCAACTGGCAACAGGTTGAGTTTGGAAACGAGAAAACAGCCCATTAAACCTTGGGCTTGCAGCAGAAAGATTGAAATCCCCTATCACGATCATTTCCGGTGTTGGATACAAATCAGTAAGGGTTTCTATGGTTCGAATCAGGGCATTGCGGCGTTGCCATAACGGCTCAGTTCTTGGCGAAGGAGGATGCGCTGTCATCAAGATAATAGGGTTGTCCACTTGCCATGTTGCTCGAATCACCTCTTGACCATCTGGGGTGTGATAAATCGAAACTGGCTCCAAAGGATAACGGCTCAAAATCATCTGATTTGACGGATAACCTACACCGCGCTGGCCGCCATAATAGAAAGGATAAATATCGTCGAGAAGATGAAGTTTCTCCCCCACTTGAGGCGATAGCTCTTGCATCACCACCAAATCTGAAGGGTGTTTAAGCAAGTAATTGATGAACTGATTGATGTCCGGATTTTCGTAGAACAGGTTGAATTGGACTATCGTCAGCGGATTTTCGCAAGTTTGATTGTTTGTGATTTGAGTGGGTAAGAGAAACGCAATAGAAGCGAAGCCGATTAAAGCAGAGAAAATGGCTTTCGCCCAGTGACGACAAACCAAAAGTACCAGAGCAAAACCTAGGTAGATGAATAAAAGGAGAGCGGGAATCGAGGTTAGATTCTCCGCCCACCAAATATCATGATATTGCCTTGCCACCAGCCAAATTGAAGCGGGTAAAAACAACACAATCCATTTAATGACTCTTAGCACACGCACGGCTCATTTAGCGATTACATATCATAAGCTTATATGTAATAGCCAAACTCGCCAGTGCGCTGCTAACCTGTATCTAAACAGATTGGTCTAAATGGAATGAACCGCTTCCGTTGCAGGCTCCATAAGTAGCGCCTTTTCGCTCACTTCCACTTTAACCGCAGCGACCTTGAACTCAGGGATCTTCGCATGCGGGTCAGTAGCCGTTGTCGTTAGGCGGTTGACTGGCGATTCAACAAAGTGGAATGGAATGAACACCACTCCTTTTTGAATACGCTTAGTCACAAAGGCATCAATCTCAATGCTGCCGCGACGTGTAGACACTGTCAGACGCTGACCATTACTGATGCCTAGCGCTTCTGCGTCTTCCACGCTCACCATCGCACGTGGGCCAGCCAGGTTATCCAACCCTTTGGTTTTGCGCGTCATAGTGCCAGTATGGAACTGCTCAAGTACACGCCCCGTCGTTAACACAAGTGGGTACTCTTCATCTGGCAGCTCAGCCGCATAACGGAACGGTACGCCCACCATTTGCCCTTTACCACGAGTAAACTGAGTTTGGTGCATGATGCGAGTACCTGCTGGGTTGTTCTTGTTGCTCGGCCATTGCACTCCGTTTGGCGTAATGGCATCCCAACGAAGACCAGCGTATTGAGGCGTCACGCGTGCGATTTCATTAGTGATATCAGACACGCAGTGGTAATCCCAATCACTGCCCATGGCATTGGCGATTTCTTGAATAATCCACCAATCTTCTTTCGCTTCACCCGGTGCCGTTACGACTGGGTTCACACGCTGAACACGACGCTCCGTATTGGTGAAGTGACCCGCTTTCTCTGCAAATGAGCAAGAAGGCAGAACCACATCCGCGTATTGCGCGGTTTCCGTTAGGAAGATGTCTTGAACCACCAAGAAGTCGAGTGCTTCTAAACCTTCAATCACATGCGCTTGGTTAGGGTCACTCAACACTGGGTTCTCACCCATGATGTACATACCACGAACGTCACGATGGCAAGCCGCATCAATGATTTCTGTCAGGGTTAGACCTTGCTCAGAAGGCAGATTTGGTGCATTCCATTCAATCGCAAACTTCTGACGCACAATTGGGTTATATACCTTTTGGTAGCCCGGGAAGCTGTTTGGCAAAGCCCCCATATCACACGCGCCTTGAACGTTTGATTGACCACGTAGCGGGTTAATACCACCACCTTCAATACCGATGTTGCCACACAGCAATTGCAAGTTAGCGATAGAACGCACGTTGTCATGACCTGTCGTATGCTGAGTAATCCCCATCGAGTAGTAAACAGCCGTACGATCTGCCGTACCGATCATGCGCGCCATTGCTTGAATGTCTTCGGCTTTTACGCCCGTAACCAACTCCACTTTATCGAGGTTGTAAGCTGGCGACATCACTTCTTGCAGTAAGGTATCAAAGCCGTCGACACGTTCTTCGATGTACTCTTGATCGTACCAACCGTTCTTGATGATCTGCTGCATGACACCATTTAGGAGCATCACATCCGTACCCGGACGGTGCGCCATATACAGTTCAGCATGCTCTGCCATATCGACACGTTTCGGGTCAGCCACAATCAAACGTGCGCCATGGTGACGAATGGCTTGCTTGATGTGTGAAGCGATGATCGGGTGTGCCGATGTAGTATCCGAGCCAATAATAAAGATCACATCCGAGTGCTTAATACTTGGGATGTCATTGGTCATTGCACCACTACCGAGTGACGCTTCAAGACCGGTTACACTCGATGCGTGACACAAACGCGCACAGTGATCGACGTTATTGGTGCCCAGTTCACGACGGACAAATTTTTGGAACGCATAGTTGTCTTCATTGGTGGTTTTCGCTGAAGAGAATCCCGCCAATGCGTTACTGCCAAAATCTTGCTTGATGCCAGAGAACTTGCTCGCAATCAGTTGAATCGCCTCTTCCCAGCTTGCAGGCTGCAACCAACCGTCTTTGCGGATCAATGGCGTGGTAAGACGCTCTTCACTGCCAATGAAATCAAAACCAAAGCGCCCTTTCACACACAGCATGCCTTGGTTCACCGGCGAGTCACCGCCCTTCACGTAACGAATCGTATTGGTTGCTTCGTCCACGAACATGGTCAACTTACAGCCCACACCACAGTATGTACAAATGGTGTCGACCGCTTTCAGATCGTCAGTACGGCCTTGCGAACGGTCACGACTATCGACCATCGCACCCGTTGGACACACTTGAACGCACGCGCCACATTGCACGCAGTTCGAATCACCCATCAGAGTTAAGCCATTCTTGTTACTTCCAAAGTGTGGACGGTCGTCAGGACGTAATGCAGGACGACCTTGTTTGTCGCACACAAAGTTCAGTACGCCGTGCACGGCTTTGTCACGACACGCTTGGATGCACTGACCGCAGCTAATACAGCGGTTGGCATCAAACTCAATAAACTCAGAGCTACGGTCAACTTCGTACTTATGACGCAAGTCTTTCGCACGAAGATCTAACCAATCTTGATGCGATTTAATCTGTAAGGAGAAGTCAAAGCTTTGCTCAGCTTCATATTCGGTGGAGTAATCACGCAGCGCACAATCGGTATTTGCCTGACAGCCACATTCAAGGCAGCGTGAAGCTTCCTTCATCGCTTCTTCGTTATCAAAGCCCAACTCCACTTCAGCGAAGCTTTGCTCGCGTTGTGCTGGAGTCAGTTCAGGCATGATAGAGCGAGCGACTTTTTGGATGTTCTCGAAGTGAAGCGGGTCGACTTGAGAGAGCTTCTTCTCTTTACGCGAGTTAAACGCCGCCTTTGGCATATCTGCCATATCGCCATTCAAAAACAGATCAATGGCTTTTGCCGCAACGCGGCCATCACCCACCGCTTCAACTGCCGTTGCTGGACCACGGCGGAAATCACCAATACTGAAGATGTTGCCCGTGCCGGTGTGCATGGTCTTTTCATCTGCATCGGAGGTGTTCCAACGCGTTAGCGGAATAGATAAGTCTTCACCTTCTAGGAAGCTCAGGTCTGGCTTTTGCGATACTGCCGCAATCACGGTGTCGAACTCTTCGGTAAAGAACTCGCCAGTTGGTTTAGGGCTTCGACGACCAGATGCATCCGGCTCACCCAACGCCATGCGCTCTAGACGAATCGCATTCACGCGTCCGGTTTCATCGGCAAGGTTTTCTGCAGGGTTGGTCAAGAAGTGGAACTTCACCCCTTCGTGTTCCGCTTCGACAATCTCGTAGTCTTCTGCCGGCATTTCGTCACGGGTACGACGGTAAATCAACGTGGTGTCTGCACCAGCACGACGCGCAGTACGAGCACAGTCAATTGCCGTGTTACCACCACCGATCACCGCGACTTTCTGACCCGTTACATAGTTTTGCTCGGTAACGTAATCTTTGAGGTAATCAACGCCTAAATAGCAACCTTCAAGTTCGCTGCCAGTGTAATGCATTTCGACCGCTTGAGACGCGCCGACAGCCAAACACACTGCGTCGTATTCTTCGCTCAATTGAGAAAGCGTGAAATCCACACCCAGCTTTTGATTGGTGTTAACTTGCATGCCATTGCGGCACATCAGTTCGATTTCTTTATCGAGAATGTCTTTTGGTAAACGGTATTCTGGAATGCCATAACGCAACCAACCGCCCGCTTTTGGCATGGATTCAAAGACCGTAACGTCATAGCCTTCGTTCGATAGGTAGTAGCCAGCCGTTAGGCCACCAGGGCCACTGCCGACAACGGCAATGTTCAAACCTTTGCTTGGTTTCTTTTCTGGTACGTAGGCTTCATGCGCAGACAGATCTGCATCCGCGGCATGACGTTTTAGCTGACGAATTGCGATAGGTTCATCGACTAACGAGCGGCGACATTCGCTCTCACAAAATGCTGGGCATACGCGGCCAATCGATAACGGCATAGGAAGCGTACGCTTAATCACTTCAATCGCTTTTTGATGATCGTTCTGTGCGATGTGATAAAGGTACGATTGGATATCCACGCCCGCAGGACACGCGGTTTTACATGGCGCTTCACAATCGGCGTAATGGTCCGTCATGATGCGGTTAAGTGCTTTTCTGCGGTGCTCGCTTAATTGTTCTGATTGCGTGACCACATTAAGGCCGCGGTAAACTTCAAGTTCACACGCACGCTTAGTACCGCCGCTTTCGACTTCAACCACACACAAGTCACACGGTACTTTTTCATTACTTTTGTTCATTCCGCACAGCGATGGGATCTCGACCCCACACACTTTTGCTGCTTCTAAAAGGGTTAGACCCTCTTCTACAATTCTATATTTTCCATCGATGACAATTTCTATCATGCAACCCCCGCAGCAAAGCAAATCCAAATCTGCACAAGTAAAACCATGCATTCTATAAGGATAATCATTTGTAAGACAAGTTAGTGTGATGTAAAACTTATAAACCACATTTTTCACGTGTCATAAAAAGCGAGGGCTTCTTTCGCTAACTTTCAACACTCGGTGTTTAACAAACGTTTTACTCCCTCTAAAGTGCGAAAACTGAAGGGTTGGACTATTTTGATAATAAGAGTAATAAATGATTGACCTTACCCTTAGGTTAACCTTTAGAATCGAAGGGTTTTCATCATTTTCATCAAACACATGGGAAAGGGTATGCACTTAAAATCGCTGCATACAATCTGGTTAACTCTCTTCACGACGCTAGTACTATTGGTATCTAGTGTGGCGAACAGTGAGCCGTTGATGAATATTCAAATGATGTCTACTGGCATGGCTCACCATCCTTCTATGATGAGTGACAGCGAACACTGCGGTATGCCTGGCATGATGGACGTCTCCATGACAGACGCTTCTATGTCCAAAGATGGCGATGCAAGAGAAACCAGCATGAACTGTGATGGAGGCTCTGGCATGGTTCATACCTGCTGCACTGCCGCGTGTACGATAGTTTTCGTCCCCCTACCGAACCCTATCAATAGCCCAATGCCCGTCGTCTATCGCGCAACTATTACTCCTGAAGTTGCATCCCCAGTCGTACACGTCAGCCGCGACCTATACCGACCTCCAATAGCCTAAATCCGTCCTAGCATTCGACCCTGCGCGTGTATCGCAGGTTGTTTTAATGCGCCTGAACGATGAGGTAACAAGGCTTTACTGTTCCCGCAATAAAATCCGCACCTCCATCGATCCGGCGAACACTGGATTTAGATTATGGATATCAAACCATACCGCTTAGCTGCACCTATTTTTATGGTGGCTCTGGTCACTGCGCCAACCTTGGTTAACGCCGCAGGTAAAGAGACGCACGCAGCGCAAAATTCCGCATCAAGTGAGCGAGCTTCAACGACCAAGCTTGCCCAACTGATCAACGTCGCTTTGAGTAATGATGGCAATCGTAAACAATACTCAGCGCAATCTGCTGCCATGCGTGAAACGGGTGTCGCGAGCGCGACCTTGATGGACCCAAAACTGAAAGTGGGTTTTGGTGGCTTGCCTGTCGACAGCTTCAAATTCGATGAAGACCCAATGACCAACATCTCCGTTGGTTTAATGCAACAGTTTGAGCGTGGCTCGACGCTTGATTTACAGCAGAAGAAGGCCAATCAACAAGCTGACGGCCTTGGGCTTCAAGTCCATGCTCGTGAGCTTGAGGTAGCCAACAGCATGACTCAACTTTGGTTAGAACTTGGTTACCAGCAACGCGCTGAACAAATCATGCTTGAGAATCGCAAGTTGATGAAAGAGGTGGAAAGCTTTATTCAAACCAACTATTCGATTGGTAAGAGTGAAGCGCAAGATCTGCTCAACGCCCAGCTTCAAGTCAGTAAGTTGGATGAGAAACTGCAGGCCAATGCACAAATGCAACGTCGTCTTATCTCTCAACTCTCCGAATGGTTGGGCTCAGACTGGCTGGCAAACGAACAGGCCCTGCATGCGAGCAATCAATTGAACTGGGACACACTGAACAGCAAACTTGCTGCCAGTCAGGGTTCCACCAAGCATTATCAGCAACTCAGCCAACACCCGATGGTTAAGATGGCCGACGTCAGCATTTCTGCCAATAAAACGCAGGTGGAAATTACTGAGCAAGCCTACAACCCGCAGTTTGGCGTCGAAGTAATGTACGCTTACCGCCAAGCCGACAACATGATGGGTGAACCCGCATCAGACTTGGTCAGCGCTTACCTCACCATGGACATTCCGTTGTTTACGGGTGACCGCCAAGATCGCAATCTCGCGGCCGCTCAATACCAAGTTGGCGCGGCACAATCACAAAAGGACACCTTACTAACGCAGATGAATGCCAAGGTGAACACTTTGCTGGTTGATCGCGGCAACTTAACCCAACGCTTAGAACGTTATCAATCCACCTTATTGCCTCAAGCGAAAGCGCGCATTCAAGCCGTTGAGCGGGGTTATCAAAACAACACAGCGCAGTTTAACGATGTGATTTCTGCCACCACAGACGAGTTGGCTCTGCAATTAGAGCAACAACGTCTGCTGACCGATCTCAACATCGCAAACAGCAATTTAGCCACCCTACTCGGTGGTTTCGACTATCAAGTCGAGCAACCAGAACTGTCTGAATTTAAAAAATAATAAGGTAAAACAATGAAAACATTACAAGTTGCAACCATCGCGCTGATTGTTGGTGGTGCTTTAGGGTTTGGTGCTAATCATTTTCTTACGGGCTCGGCTCACGACATGAGTGCGATGGGTGGCGAATCTGCTGCAAGCTCTAATGATCCGCTTTACTGGGTTGCCCCAATGGATCCGAACTACAAACGCGACAAGCCGGGTAAATCCCCAATGGGCATGGATTTGATTCCGGTTTACGCAGAAGACCTATCCGGTGAACAAGACGCACCGGGTACAGTGACTATTGACCCTTCAGTAGAAAATAACCTCGGGGTTAAAACCGCAAACGCGACACTACAACAGTTATCACCACGCATCGAAACGGTTGGTTATATTGCCTTTGATGAAAGTCTGTTATGGCAAACCAACGTTCGTGTGGCGGGTTGGGTAGAAAAACTCTACATCAATGCCGTGGGTGAGAAAGTGAAGAAAGGCGATGTGCTTTTCACGCTCTACTCTCCTGAACTGGTTAAAGCACAAGAAGAATTGCTGAATGCGTACCGCACTGGCCGCAAAGGTCTTGTAAAAGGGGCGACCGAACGCTTGGTAACACTCGGTGTTGACCGCGCTCAAATCAAATCCATTACTCGTAGTGGTAAAGCATCGCAAACCATTGAAATCAAAGCTCCTGCTGATGGCGTTATCGCGAGCTTAAACGTGCGTGAAGGTGGCTATTTGTCCCCTGCTCAAGCGGTGATCAGTGCCGGTCCTTTGGACAATGTTTGGGTTGATGCAGAAGTCTTTGAGCGTCAAGCACACTGGATGAAAGCAGGCTCTCAAGCCACGATGACCCTTGACGCGATTCCGGGCAATGAATGGCAAGGTGTTGTCGATTACGTGTACCCAATCCTCGATCCGAAAACACGTACGTTGCGTGTGCGTCTTAAATTCCCTAACCCAGATGGCGCATTGAAGCCAAACATGTTCGCCAATATTGCCTTGCAGCCTGTTACTGACAACGCAGTATTAACGATTCCTAAATCATCTGTTATCCGCTCTGGCGGTATGACTCGCGTTGTTCTGGCGGAAGGTGATGGCAAATACCGTTCTGCTCGAATCGAAGTTGGCCGTGAAGCTGGCGAACAAATCGAAGTATTACAAGGACTTAAGCAAGGCGATAAGATCGTTACTTCATCTCACTTCATGCTCGACTCTGAATCAAGTCAGTCGGCGGATCTGTCTCGCATCAATGGTGTAGAAGCAGCGGCAGAAACAGCATGGGCTAAAGGTGAGATCACGGACGTGATGAAAGATCACCGCATGCTGACCATCAACCACCAACCTGTACCAGAATGGGATTGGCCGGGCATGGTAATGAACTTCACTTTCGCAGATGACGTTGAAATGGGTGACTTGAAAAAAGGTCAGGCTATCAAATTTGAAATGCAAAAGACGGAGTCCGGTCAGTACCAAATCATCGACTATAAGGCAGACAACAGCGTCATTGCGGCAGAAGTTTGGCTAACTGGTGACATTAGCATGCTGATGGCTGATTTTGGCATGATCACCTTAAACCACCTACCGGTTGCAGAATGGAACTGGGATGCGGGTGAGATGAACTTCTCTGTGGGTGAAGACGTTGATCTATCGGGTTTTGAAGAAGGACAGAAAGTTCGGTTTCTAGTTGAAAAACAAGGATCTGACTACGTTCTTAAACAGCTAGTTCCTGCAACAGCAGCCGTCGAGGGTTAATTATGATCAATGCTATTATTCGTTGGTCACTGAGCAACCGATTCCTAGTGTTGGTCGCGACCTTAGCCCTTGTATTAGGCGGACTTTACAGTGTAAAGAATACGCCTGTTGATGCGATTCCGGATCTTTCTGATGTGCAAGTGATCATCAAGACAAGCTATCCGGGTCAAGCTCCTCAAGTCGTCGAGGATCAAGTTACTTACCCACTCACCACCGCCATGCTTGCCGTGCCGGGTGCTGAGACAGTTCGTGGCTACTCCTTCTTTGGTGACTCTTACGTTTATATCATTTTCAACGATGATACCGACATGTACTGGGCACGTTCACGCGTGTTGGAGTACTTAAGCCAAGTAGCACCAAAGCTGCCACCGAACGCAAAACCAACCCTAGGTCCTGATGCAACGGGCGTGGGCTGGGTTTACAGCTACGTATTACAAGACAAAACCGGCAAGCATGATTTGGCGGATCTTCGCAGCCTGCAAGACTGGTTCTTGAAGTACGAATTACAAACCGTTGATGGTGTCTCTGAAGTCGCGACCGTGGGCGGTATGGTGAAGCAGTATCAAGTGCAGATTGACCCTGCCAAGCTGCGTGCTTACAACCTCACTCTGCAACAAGTGAACATGGCAATCCAAAACGGTAACCAAGAAACCGGCGCGTCCGTTATCGAAGTTGCGGAAGCCGAACACATGGTTCGTACCACGGGTTACTTAACCAGCATTGAAGACATTAAATCACTGCCTCTCAAAGTCACTGAGAAAGGCACGCCGTTGCTATTAGGTGATATCGCAGACATTAACCTTGGTCCACAAATGCGCCGTGGTATCTCAGAACTGAATGGCGAAGGTGAAGCGGTAGGTGGTGTTATCGTGATGCGCTTTGGTGAGAACGCCAGTGAAGTGATTGCGAAAGTCAAAGACAAACTCGCCGACCTACAACGCAGCCTGCCAGAAGGCGTGGAAATTGTTGCAACCTACGACCGCTCTACCCTTATCGATTCAGCGGTAGAAAACCTCTGGAAGAAGCTTGCAGAAGAGTTCATCGTCGTTGCGATTGTGTGTGCGCTGTTCTTGTTCCACATTCGTTCTTCATTGGTTATCGCTCTGAGTCTACCGGTTGGCATTCTCACTGCGTTTATCGTGATGCATTGGCAAGGCATCAACGCCAACATCATGTCCTTAGGTGGCATTGCGATTGCCATCGGTGCCATGGTGGATGGTGCAATCGTGATGATTGAAAACGTTCACAAGCACATTGAACGAACGCCACTGACCGACAAAAACCGCTGGCAAGTAATCGGCAAAGCCGCAGAAGAGGTCGGCGCACCGCTGTTCTTCTCGTTGCTGATCATCACTCTTAGCTTCGTACCGGTGTTCGCCTTAGAAGGCCAAGAAGGCAAGATGTTCTCGCCGCTTGCGTTCACTAAGACTTACGCCATGGCAGCGGCAGCAGGTTTGGCAATCACACTTGTCCCTGTTCTTATGGGCTACTTCATTCGCGGTAAGGTGTTACCGGAACACAAAAATCCAGTTAACCGTGGTTTGGTCGCGTTGTACCGTCCGCTGTTGAACACCAGCTTAAAATACCCTAAGACCATGATTGTTATCGCATTAGGTCTGATGGCATCGGCTTACTACCCAACCAGTAAACTGGGTAGCGAGTTCATCCCGCCGCTGGATGAAGGCGACTTGATGTACATGCCAACGACCTATCCGGGTATCTCAATTGGTAAGGCGCGTGAGCTTCTACAGCAAACCAACAAACTGATCAAAACCGTTCCAGAAGTGAAAACCGTATGGGGCAAAATTGGCCGAGCTGAGACCGCAACCGATCCAGCACCACTCACCATGATTGAAACCGTGATTCAGTTGAAGCCACGCGATCAATGGCGTGAAGGCGTAACAACCGAGTCACTGCGCAAAGAGTTCGACAAACTGGTTCAGTTCCCTGGTCTTACTAACGCTTGGGTAATGCCGATCAAAACCCGTATCGACATGCTGGCAACGGGTATCAAAACCCCTATCGGCATTAAGATCGCCGGACCCGATCTGAAAGTGATTGAGAAGATCGGTTCTCAGTTGGAGCCAATTCTTAATGGCGTACAAGGCACGGCATCGGTTTACGCAGAACGTGTAGCAGGTGGTCGTTATGTCACGATCGACATTAAACGTCGTGCAGCGGCGCGTTACGGCTTGAGCATCAAAGACGTTCAGCAGGTGATCTCGACCGCGGTGGGCGGCATGAATGTAGGTGAAACCATCGAAGGCTTGGAGCGTTACCCAATCAACGTTCGTTACCCACAAGACTACCGTGATTCAGTGGTTAAACTGCAAAACCTACCGTTAGTGACACCAAATGGCGCCCGTATTGCGCTGGCTGATGTAGCGGACATTCGTTACGAAGACGGCCCTCCGATGATCAAGACAGAAAATGCGCGTCCAAACGGCTGGGTATTTGTCGACATTGATGGGCGTGACCTTGGCTCTTACGTCGTGGAAGCACAGCAAGTCGTGGCCGATCAACTAGAACTTCCTGCGGGTTACTCGCTGGCTTGGTCTGGTCAATACGAATACATGGAACGTGCAAAAGATCGCTTGAGTGTCGTGGTACCAATCACCATCGCCATCATTATGCTGCTGCTTTACTTCAGCTTCCGTCGCGTTGGCGAAGTGATGATCATCATGCTTACCCTACCGCTCGCTATGGTTGGTGGTTTGTGGCTCATGCATATCCTCAACTACAACTTCTCGATTGCTGTTGGGGTCGGCTTTATTGCCCTAGCAGGCGTCGCGGTTGAAATTGGGGTCATCATGCTCGTCTACCTCAACCAAGCATGGCACTACAAAAAGCTGGATGCGGAAGAGAGCCAACAGAAGCTTGAGACGAAAGACCTAACCGATGCCATTCGTGAAGGTGCAGGCCTGCGTGTTCGCCCAGTAATGATGACGGTACTGACGGTCATTATTGGTCTGATTCCGATCATGTACGGCGAAGGGACAGGATCAGAAGTCATGCAACGTATCGCTGCACCAATGATTGGCGGTATGGCATCAGCACTGCTGCTGACGCTGTTAGTGCTTCCAGCCATCTTCAAGCTGTGGAAACAACGTGAGTTGCGCCCAAACAACTCAACTCCGAGCCAAACAAGCACGCAAACTGGCAACCAAATCGAAAACGCCGACAGCACAGATCGCACTGGCAACAAGGCTTAATCCCTACCTTCCCCTCAATCAATTCGTTTGGGGGGAAGCAACCAAGTTATTAATGAATTAAAACAAGGATATAAAAATGAAAAAGACACTAATCACTCTTGCTCTAGCCCTAACAACAACGACTGCGTTTGCCCAAATGGATCATTCAAACATGGACCACGCGAACATGGATCATAGCAACATGAAGCATGAAAATATGGACCACGGCAGCATGAAGATGGACCACAGTAAAATGGACCATTCAAACATGATGGATATGCCGGGCATGTCGGCAGTAGGTATGCCAGCAAAAGGGGCAAAGCCAGACAAGGTGGTACACGTTATCTTGGGTGATGACATGACCATCAAGTTCAAGAAAGACGTTAAGATTGAGCCAAACGATGTGGTGCAGTTTGTAGTCATGAACACAGGTAAGATCAACCACGAGTTTACGATTGGTTCGGCTAAAGAGCAGCTAGAACATCGCGAAATGATGAAGACTATGAGTGGCGATCACATGCACGACTCGGGCAACTCTGTGACGGTCGAACCGGGCAAAGCGAAGCAGTTATTGTGGCATTTCCACGGTGACAACAAGATTGAGTTCGCGTGCAACATTCCAGGGCATGCAGAGGCAGGCATGACGAAGAACATTACGCTGTAAATCGTACTTGCACACCAAAAAGGAGCTGACATTTCAGCTCCTTTTTTATCTGAATCCATGCTTACGCAGTGGCATTAGCTCAGAAGTTATAGGCAGCCATGACTCGAACTGCCATCTCATCTTCCTCCGATAAGCTGATGTCCTCGTCAATTTTGTAGCCTTCAACAATAAGTCCAACGCTGGCAATATCGACTTTGACACCTAAGGTTGGTTCAAAGTTGTTTTGGCTGTCTGTGTCGACATACTCACCCGTCTCTTCTTCAAAATACTCAATCTCGACATTGTTGTAATTCAACCCGATACGCGGCGTTATCGCCAACATGTCATTCACGCGAATCTCGTAGCCCAAAGCAGCATGTAACCCCCAAACTTGCTTCTCTGCCCAATGCGTACCAAAGTGCTCTTGCTCACCGCGGTCTATCGGTGCATTGAAGCCGAGTGACCAATTGATATTGGGCAACACTTCTGCGCCCATCTCTACACTCAAGACCTCATGCTTATCCAAAAAAGTCACGCCACCCGCGATAAAGGGTTCTCTCTCTTCAGCAAACACTGGAGCACTAAGCAAAAGCACCAAAATGAATAAGCCAACCAGATCTTTAAGCATGACACCTCCGAGCAATGAATACGTCGATTTACCACTCTCAGAATACGTGGATTACGTGCGCATTTTTGACGGTTAAGAAGCTCAAATTTGAACCTTTGAACACCACACAATGTCGTAACCAACGACGTAAATTTATGCTTAAGGCGCTTTGTGAAACACTCCATAGACCTCAACCTGTATCGCTTTTTAAACCTGATTTTTGAACAGAAGTCGTTGCCCAAGGTGTGCCATACGCTCGATATCAGCCGAGCCACGTTTAATCGCCAGCTGGCTGACTGCCGTGAGCTATTTGGCAACGAGCTGTTCATTGCTAATAAAGGGCTGTATTTCCCGACCCTGTTTTGTAGCCAGCTCATGAACATTATCGAGGAACCGTTAGAACAACTGGAGTCTGCTCAAACTCAAGTCAACGTTCTTGAAGCCGCTACGCAACCGACCCAATTTCGCTTTTTTGTCCCAAACCCTCTGAGCGCCATTCTCACCACACCGCTACTCGAATTGCTCAGCCAACACGACAATATCGCTGATTTCTCGATGGTCGATTGGAATCTTGAAGGCATCGAATTTCCAAAAGCGGGCTCACTCGCCGTCGGTATTTCTGGCTACCCTTCTGTCATGAATGAACGCGTGGTTGAGCGGAAAATCGGTGAACTAGGTTTGTATCTCTATACCTCGCATAACAACCCGCTTTGGCAACAAGATCATATTGATATTCAGCGTCTGCAAAACGAAAAACTGGTGCGAGTGTCGATGGGCGCACTGGATGACGCCATTTACTATGAGAGGGTGAAGCGACAACTTGGGTTTGCTTTGGAAAGACGCTTAACCGTGCCATCGGTTCATGCCGCTTTGGATTGGTTGATCAAAACCGATTATGTTCTGATTTGCTTTGCGCTGCCCGATTCGGCTTTGCCGCAAGGCATCAAGAAGATTCCGTTGATTCAGGATAACGCTCAGATGTTCTTTGATATCGGCTTGCAGTTTCACCGTGGCTATTATCAACATCCAACGATAGTGAAATTAGAAAGGCACCTATCCGATATTCTCAACGATTTATAACTTCAATGGTCATCGCGATACTGAACATACAAAAAAGCCGCCCGGTACAGGCGGCAAACAAGCAGTATGTGCAATAAAACGATAAAAATATAAAGGTCGATGAAAAACGTTAGAAGTTGAAGCTCAACGTAGCGCGAACCACATCTTCTTCAAATTCTTTACCATTGATCGGGTTAACCGCTGAGTCGTTGATCTTACCGTAATCAACCGTTAGGCCGACCATACGCCAGTTAACCGTACCGCCAACAGAAGCGTAAACGCTATCAATGTTCATGCTCTGGCCAGAGTGAGTGCCACCATTGATATCAACGTCCGCATTAAAGTAGTTGATACCAAGTTTAGGAATGATATCGAACTCAGCAATTTCAAAGCGGTAACCAATGTTCGCGTACATACCCCAAGCGTCTTGATCGTTCTTTACGGGCATATCAATTGCGTCAGAACCAACGAAAATACCACCACCAGTGACGATGTTGTTGCCCACATCACGGCTGTAACCCAAGGTGTACATTTCGTGGTCGCCAACGAAGGTCGCACCCGCTTCAATTGAGTTGTTGCGGCCTTCTGCCAATGCGTGGCCAGAAGCGGTCACAGTTGCCAATGTTGTTAGCGCTAGAATGCGTTTTGATGTGATAGTCATCTTTACTCTCTCGGTTTGGATTTGCTTATTACCCTACCCATTTCTGAATATCGAAATTGAGGCTTAAAAAGCTCACCGCTGAGCTAACTTATGACTAACAATCTTGACACTTAGCGCATAATAAATAGCTCTTCGTGATAACTTTGCTCAATATTAAATTGATGCGCATCTAGCTCTTTTTTCAGTGTTTTTGAGAACGCTTCTGGTCCACAGAAATACATTTCATACTGGTTCAAATCACCACACTGAGCCGCAATACGTTCAGCATTCAAACGTGGCGATTTCATGGTATCTATCACGTGCAGTTTGACGCTTGCTTGGTGCGCTAAATGCCAAAGTTCATCGACCAACTGGCCGTCGATACCGCGACTGCAGTAAAACAAATGAACGTCATTAGTTTGCGCTTGCACTTTCAATGCTTCCAAAGCGGCAAAGAAAGAAGCAATCCCTACCCCACCAGCAATCCAGATTTGAGGTTTCTCTAAATCAAATTCCAAACGTCCATAAGGCCCCTCGACCATTACCGCATCGCCCGCTTTTACGCGCTCATACAAGCCGGTAGTAAAGTCGCCGAGCTCTTTGATTAAGAAACGTAATTCATCACTTTCACTGCCAGATACGATAGTAAACGGATGGGCATCTTCATCACCAAAACGTAAGTAAGCAAATTGCCCCGCCTTGTGCCCTTGCCAAGACGCATTTGGTTCAACGACCAATTCCATCACTTCAGCTTGAGGGAAGTAACGTGTCGACGCCACAACCGCAGTATGTTTATTACGACGACCAACGAAGCCAAACAAACTGTAAAGTGCAGCAATCGAACCGACGACTGCGAATGCTATTGTGAGATAGTAAACAGGCTCGCCCCAATACGCGCGCTTGAGCAGCAGTACGGAGTGAATCGCGATCAGCAAATACGCCACCGACATAAAGCGGTGCGATAGTTTAAAGGGTTTGTATTTCACTGCGCCCCATAGAGAAACCACAAGCAAAACCAATAGCATGTAAAAGCCCCACTCACCCATGCCTTGAGCAAGGTCGCGCAGACCATGAATCCAAGCCTCGATTCCAGAGAGCTTACCCTCCGGCCCTGCACCTGTGTGTTTCTCCGGTCTTGCTAATACGCCAGACATGACTAGCCACTTCGGCACTTGATACCAAAGCCAGTGCGCAAGACCTAATGCAACGCCACCAATGCCGAGCCATTTGTGCACTCGATACGCTTTGTCCATGCCGTGTAGCCAGTTTTCAACCACAGGAAGACGCATTGCCAACACCATGGTGATCGACATCAGCATCAAAGACAGAATGCCTGAATATTGGATCATGGCAGATCGCCATTCAAACACATTGGTAGAAGAGAAAAGCTGCGGTTCCATCGCAAACCATAATACGGACATCGCGGCGATCATTGCCCAGATGAGATTGCGGAATGTTTTCATGATTGGTTACTCGGTTAATCGACAACTTTACTTTAGCGCTTCACATGTAAAGCAACGTCAATAAGAGTAAAAGCGGGTAAAGCTCGACATATGCAAGGATTCCTACAGAAAAAAGACAAGAATCTAACAGTCATTAGAGTATTCACTCGTTATAGTTCCGGCTAAATTCGCCAAAGTGCGAACTGGAATAAATAACACTAAGAAAATCAATAATGAAAAAGCTATTTCTGCTACTCGGATTGTTAGCCTGTTCGAGTGCAACGTACGCCGCCAAACTGAATGAAGACCTCTCCGCAATTGAAGACCACATTACGGGTCGTATTGGCGTTTCTGTTTGGGACACGCAAACAGACGAAAAGTGGGATTACCGCGGCGACGAGCGCTTCCCAATGATGAGCACCTTTAAAACGCTGGCGTGCGCGACCATGCTGAAAGACATGGACAGCGAAAAGCTTGATAAAAACGCCACCGCGAAAGTCGAAGAGCGCAACATGGTGGTGTGGTCACCTGTCATGGATCGAATGGCAGGCCAAACTACCCGTATTGAACATGCCTGTGAAGCCGCAATGCTGATGAGCGATAACACCGCCGCCAACATTGTTTTACGCAGCATTGGTGGCCCGCATGGTGTAACCAGATTCTTGCGTTCTATTGGTGACAAGGCCACTCGTCTTGACCGTTTTGAACCAAGATTGAATGAAGCAAAACCTGGCGACAAGCAAGATACAACAACGCCTAACGCCATGGTAAACACTCTACACACCCTGCTAGAAGGCGATGCACTCTCTTACGAATCACGTATTCAGTTAAAGATTTGGATGCAAGACAACAAAGTCTCTGACTCTTTGATGCGCTCTGTGTTACCAAAAGGCTGGTCGATTGCCGATCGTTCTGGCGCTGGCGGGTTTGGCTCGCGTGGTATCACGGCGATGATCTGGAAAGAAAACCATAAACCGGTTTACATCAGCATTTACATTACTGAGACCGATTTATCGTTGCAGGCGCGCGACCAAGTCATCGCTCAGATTAGCCAGTTGGTGTTGGACGAATACAAAAATATTTAACGCTAACTTGATGATTTAAAACGGAGCTTTCGGGCTCCGTTTTTTTATGCCTGCGATCTTGGTTGACATAGGTAGAACGATCGCTCTACCCTAAAAGTAGAACATTCATTCTACCCATGAGAAGACGCTATGTTGAAAGAACAGATCGCCGCCAGTTTAGAGCAAGCTTTTAGCGAGCTTGGATTTGCCGAGCCGAGTGTGGCACAGCTCAAGACGGCCTGTGGCGTTAGCCTACGCACCTTGTACAAGCACTACCCTTCTAAGGAAGACATGATCGTGGCTGCGTTAGAACACCGCCACCAGCGCTACTTAAACTTCCTGCTGGATAACTCGCCACAAGCCGGGCTAGAAGCGACTCAGCACGTATTCAACAAGCTCAAACAATGGATGGAAGACTACGCACCGCATGGTTGCATGTCGATGAACGCGATTGCGGCATTTCCCGAGCACGACATCATCAACCAAACCGTGAAAGCACACAAAGAAGACGTTCGACAATTTTTGGGTAAACAGAGCCTTCGCCAAGACCTTGCCACGCAGCTGTTCTTACTGCACGAAGGCGTGTCCAGCGCTTGGCCGGTACTGGGTAACGAGGCTCTGAACTCTGCGCAACAAGCTGTTTTAAGATTGCTAAAGGAAGATTAATCATGACAACACTACCAACCACAATGAAAGGTGTTCTATTGACCGGTCACGGCGGACCAGAAATGTTGGAATACCGCCAAGATATTCCTGTCCCAACGCCAAAAGAGAACGAAGTGCTGATTCGTGTATCCGCAGCAGGCGTGAACAATACCGATATCAATACACGTATCGGCTGGTATTCAAAAGGTGACAACGACAGCGAAGACGCAAGTTGGAGCGGCAACGCACTGGTTCTTCCTCGCATTCAAGGTGCTGACGTCTGTGGCGAGATCGTTGCCGTGGGTAGTATGGTAGATGAAGGCCGCATCGGTGAACGCGTTCTGATTGAGCCTTGCCTAAGCGATGTGAACGGTGAAACCATTAATCCACCTTGGTACTTTGGCTCAGAATGCGACGGTGGATTTGCTGAATACACTGTGGTCTCTGCTAAGCACGCTTACCAGCTACAGACGGCTTTGACTGACGTTGAACTTGCGTCTTTCCCATGTTCGTATTCAACGGCAGAAAACATGCTCACTCGCTCTCGTGTTGCAAAGGGAGATCGTGTCCTGATTTCTGGTGCTTCTGGCGGGGTCGGTTCTGCGGCGATTCAATTGGCCAAAGCGCGCGGGGCCACCGTTATTGCCATTACAAGCCCGAGCAAAAATGAACAAGTGCTGGAGTTGGGCGCAGATGAAGTCGTGCCACGTAATGCAAATCTTGTTGAAGCACTTGGCAGTAACAGCGTCGATGTAGTGATTGATTTGGTTGCTGGCGACCAGTGGCCACAGTTTCTTGAAGTGTTGCGCCCGAAAGGTCGTTACGCGGTATCAGGTGCCATTGGCGGCGCGATGGTTGAGTTAGACGTGCGCACTTTGTATCTCAAAGATCTCAGCTTCTTTGGTTGTACTGTCCTTGAGCCTGAAGTGTTTGGAAACTTGGTTCAACATATTGAACAAGGCAACATCAAACCATTAATCGCACAGACATTCCCACTGGAAGACATCAACCAAGCGCAAGCGGCATTCCAAGAGAAGGGACACGTAGGCAAGATGGTCCTTACCGTGAAGTAATACCTATCTCTACACTGACAGGTCACAAAAAGCCCCTCTGCAAGCTCATCGCGGAGGGGCTTTTTCATTCAGATTAGATCAACAATTGCCGGAGCTTCATGAGTTACCAGTAAGCAGGGCTATCCAAACCTTGCACACAAGAGGATGTGCCTTGGATTGGCGTCAATTCACCTGCAAGTGATTGTGCCAACCAACCATGTGGGAAGCTCAAAGTATGAGGCGCTTTGAACTGCGCTTCCGTCACTTGTTGGAAACCAACGCGCGAGTAGAAGTTAGGATCGCCGTAGGTAAACACCAACTCGATACCTTGCTGTTTCAAGTGTTCAAGGCCAAAGTTGATCAGGGCTTGTCCTACGCCTTTACCTTGGCACTCTGTCAGTGTTGCCATTGGAGACAATAAGTAACCCACTTCACCATTCTCAAAGCTTAATGGAGTAAATAACACGCCTGCGATCAAGCGGTCACCTTGTTTCGCAACAAAGCCTTTCAATTCTTGATCTGACGTTGTCGTTAACAAATCGCCGACGAGTAAGCCAATGGTTTTGCCTTCTGCTTCGCCTTCAGAATCAGAAAAGGTTTGAGTAAACAAAGCGATCATCTCACTGCTTATGCCTCTCTCATATTGAGAAAGTGTGTAGTTAGATTTTTGAGTATTTTGATTTGTTGTTTCGTTCACTTTTCTATCAATCTTTTTGTAAGATATACATCTGATACGCCACTTCATTACCACAGCGTTTAACGATATCTAATTCAACTTGTATGTCTTTTAATGCTTGTGATGCTGGCATCTCAGCTTTCAAACTTTGCACACGCTCATCTAAAGGAACGTAGTAGTTATCCCATGCCTGTTGGCTAATCGGGAATGTCTCTAACACTCGGTAGCCTGCTGCTTTCGCCTGCGCAATGCGCTTCTCAGCACTGCCCACATCTGGGTATTCTTTTTGCCAGAACGCCACCGTATCTTCGCTTGGTGTATCCGTGTTCCATACCAAATCGCTCACCACTAAGATACCGCCATCTTTAAGCAATGGACGCCATGCTTTGAATGCGTTCTCCACACCCATGATGTAAGCACTGCCTTCTGCCCAAATGACATCAGCCGAGCCTTCTGCAAACGGCAGTTCTGTCATGCTCGCACACACCGTGGTGATATTGTCACTTAAGCCAAGAGCCTCAGCTTTACCTTGTAGGCGTTGCAAAGACGGCTCGTCGTTATCGACCGCAGTGATGTGTGCATGTTTTGCCAAAGTACGAGTCGCAATGCCCTGCCCGCACCCGATTTCCAATATTTCATCAGGTTGAGTTGGTAATAGGCTCAATGCTTTCAACGTATCTTGCTCTGAACCAGACCCCCAAAACTCCAAGGCTTCAAATACACGGAAGAAGTCCGCCATGTAGTCGTCGTGAGTATTCATATCTTTTGATAACCAACGTAAGTGAAGGGCTTCTTTCTCGCTAAAACCTTGCGTCATCAGCCATTTCAAGTGCGCATCCGGCGCGACTTCATCCAACGATTCATGCCAATCGGTTAACGGTGTTTCACCAAGTAGCGCCGCCAACAACTGGCGTGACTTCTGCTTTTGCTCAATCTCTTCATCGAGCTGTTTGAGTCTTTCCAGCATCAACTGGCGATCGACTTTGGCTTCCAAGCAAGCTTTACACTCCTTGAGCGTCAGTCCACCGCTCTGCAATTGCTGGATCAAACGCAAGCGTTGTAGATCCGCATCGCTATACGCGCGGTAGCCGTTGCTTAACCGTTGCCCTTTGATGAGCTCAATCTTCTCGTAATAGAGCAATGTGGTGCGAGACAAACCCAGCATCTCTGCCAGTTCCGATATCCGATACATGTAATTTTCCTCAGCGCTGATGAAAGCATCTTAAACTGTAGAGTTATAGACAGGTCAACACGAATTGTAGAAAAAGATACGATGAAAGATAAAACTCGGAGAGAAAAGCATTAGGTTACTAAAAGGTAACTGGTTGAATTCACACTCTTGGTCTCCATATCCATTTTATAACTCGAAAAAGTAAGGTCTGTTTTATGGAATCAGTAATCAAAATCGACGTAGTGTCGGATGTGGTTTGCCCTTGGTGCATCATCGGCTACAAACGCTTAGAACAAGCAATTCAAGAGCTAGGATTGGAAGACAAAATTGAGTTGGAATGGCAACCGTTCGAATTGAACCCAAACATGCCAGCAGAAGGTGAAAACCTACGCCAACACCTAGCGAATAAATACGGAACAACGCCAGAAGACAGCGTTCGTGCACGCGATAACCTGACTAATCTGGGTAAAGAAGTGGGATTCGACTTTGATTACTTTGATGACATGAAGATGGTCAATACGCGAGATGCACACATACTGCTGCAGTGGGCAGAGCAATTTGGTAAGCAAACTGAACTGAAGTTAGCCCTGTTTGCGGCCTTCTTTGGTCAACGCAAAGATGTCTCTGACCGAAGCACACTGGCAGCGATTCTGACTGACATTGGTTTAGATGCAAATATGGGCATCGCCACCCTAGACGATGCAAGTAATGCTGACTCTATCGAGTATCAAGAAAGCCAATGGCATCAACTTGGCGTGAGCTCAGTACCAACAGTGGTGTTCAATATGGAAAGTGCAGTGACAGGCGCTCAACCAGTTGAAGTCTACAAGCAGATCCTGAGCGAATACGCAGAAAAACTGACTAACTAGCAGGTCATAAGAAAACGCCCACAATACGTTCGCATTGTGGGCGTTTTTGTATTCTATTCGAGGATTAGTCCTATTTCACTAATCCTTGTTCAACCAAGCTTGGGAAGACCTCATTGCGGAAAATCGTGCTTATCGCGATGTCATCCACGTTTGAAGAATCTACCCATTGGCACTCTGCGATTTCGTTACTGGCAACCACCTCGCCCGAATAATCATTAACGAAGAACACATCCATGACCAAAGTAATGCCGTCTTTATCGTGTGCAGGCGCTTCAAAGCGACCAAACAGCGTCAAAGCATCTTCCGCCACGACAATGCTTACTTCTTCTTGCAGTTCGCGACATAACGCTTGCTTTGACGTTTCGCCACTATCCAGTTTTCCGCCCGGCGCATAGAAGGTGTCTTTGCCTTTTGAGCGCAGCACTAACAGTGCGCCGTTTTTAATGATGATACCTGCTGACTTGTGCATCTTGCTTTCCTTCTAGGCGTTAGAGAAACTTCTCGATCATGACTTCATTGATATATTGGCCGTTAACCTTGGCGTGTTTCTTAGCGGTACCAACCACTTCAAAGCCATGTTTTAGATACGTTGCGAGCGCGTTGGGGTTGTCCTCTCGGACATAAGCAAACAACTTTTCATAGCCTTTGGATTTAGCATCAGCAAAGGTGGCAGTAAACAGCGCTGAAGCGACACCTTGTCGGCGACATTTGGCATCAACGAACGTACCGATAATGCCGACATGCGCGAATGCCTTGGTATAACTGGCGAAAGGCTCTACGTTTTGGAAACCCAGCACGGCGCTGTCTTCCTCGTCAGCTTCTTTTACAGTCAATGCCACATTGAACACACCCGTTTCAGGAAAGCTTTCAATGAAGCCTTCTTCCTCTTCTGGGGTGAAGGTGGTATCAAGGATTGTGTATAAGCCCTCTTCTATGATGGGATTGAGAACTTCGGTAATGCCTTGAGCGTGCTGTTTTTTTGCCTTTGTGACGACAACTTTCATAGTATTTTTCGTTCTTTTTATAGGGATGAAATAGGAGCTCGATTATCTTCTATCTTGATCGTAAAACCAATGACCTAGCGATCGTTCGATCAGTAAATACCCACTGACTCATCCTATAGTTAACGTCCTATAAATAAACCACCGCTTCGATGTCGTTACCATCGGGATCATAAAAAAACGCTGCGTAGTAATTTGGCGCATAGTGTTCACGCAAACCTGGCTCACCATGACAAGTAAACCCAGCCTCAATACCTGCTTTATGAAAGGTCTCTACGGACGCTTTGTCATTCGCTTTAAACGCAATGTGGCAAGGGGCGCTTTGAGCACCCTTTTCTATCAGGAAACGCGTACTGGGTTCACCAACTAATCCAAAGCCTGCCGCTGCTTCGTCCGACCATTTTAGTTCGATGCCCAGAGGGGTAAGCACCTTGGAGTAAAACGCGATACAGGCATCAAAATCCACAACCTTAATTTCAAAATGATCAATCATATCTATCCCTACTTGATTGAATTTGTTCCATAAAAAAGACCACCTTAATCAAAGGTGGTCTCGATTGCGAAGTCTATCGTTTTATCGGTGATAAACTTGTCGGTAATGCCTCAGCTTAACTTAAAGGACGACCTTCATAATCACCCGTCAGTGTTTTCAAGAACGCTTTGATGGCATCCACTTCTTCATCCGACATTTCCACTCCGACTTGGTATTTACCCATGTCGTAGATAGCTTTTTCTAGCGTATCAGCATGTCCATCGTGGAAGTATGGCGGTGTCAGTTCAATGTTACGCAAGGTTGGCACTTTGAACTTGTGCTTGTCTTCTTTGTTGCCAGTAAAGTTGTAGCGACCAAGGTCTGCGTCCGTCATATCAGTACCACGCTCAGCAAAGTAGTCCGCTTTCATGCCCATGGTTTCAAACGTTTCACCACCCATCGCTTCACCTGCGTGACAGGTTTGACAATCGTACTTCTTAAACAACATCAAACCGTATTTCTCGTGCGAGTCCAGCGCTTGAGTGTCACCCATCATGTATTGGTCGAAGCGGCTGTTTGGTGTGGTTAGGGTTTTCTCAAACTCGGCAATCGCATCCGTAATGTTGTTGCCATTAATCTCACCTGAGTAAACCTTTTTGAACATCGCAACCATTTCTGGATCTTGGCTTAACTTGTCGACGATTTCATCCCAATCCATAGAGCCCATTTCAATCGGGTTAAACGGAGGACCACCTGCTTGGTCTTGCAGATCCGCGGCACGACCATCCCAGAATTGCAGCTTGTTGTACACAGCATTAAACACGGTTGGCGCGTTGATGCCACCCACTTGTCCATGAATACCAACAGACGTTACGAGTCGGTCCACGCCGCCTGTATCAAGGCTATGGCATGACGCACATGAGACACTATTGTCTCCTGATAGTCGCGTGTCGTGATAAAGCACCTTACCCAGTTCAGCCTTGTCCGCATCGGTTTCGAACGTGGTGTAAATTGGTTGTAGAACTTTGGTTTTACGTTCTTCAGATACCGGAGACTGTGCATGACGCTCTGCACGCTTCTCACGAATCCACTTCAATAAGGTGTGCTTTTCGTCTTTCGACATGCTTGCTGACCAGTGCATCGTGAGGTAAATCGCTGGCGGCATTGAGTCGTCGTAAAGCACCTTCTCAAGACGAGCAAGTGCCACTTCAGAAACAGGATCATTCTGCTTCACGTCGTCGAACAGATTGGTCATATCAAAGTGACGCATGGCCACCTTCACATCCGCTTCCATGATCTGTTTCGCCACTGGCATTTCTGAGTAGAAAGGCATTTCGCTGTTTGGCGTATGACAATAGCCACAACCTTTATCTGCCAACACCTTCATCGCTTGATAATCTAACGTAGATTGATCTAGCGAACTAAATTGCGCCAGATTTTGTTGAGCCACTTTTTTATCGTCTTGGTTCACCATGTAAACGGTGCCGAAGTAAGCCACCAAGCCTGCTCCCACGATCCCTAGTGTTATTTTCTTTTTATTCATCACTGTTCCCCTAAATCAGTTGGGGCGAAAGTTATTGAAATGCCAATATTTTTAAAAATGGGAAAAAGGAATAGATATTAATCGAATATTTAGATGAGCAACGAATTTAACATCTAAAGTTTATAAAAACAGACACTTGCAGCAATAAGTGAAAAATACAACATAAAAACAACAACTTAAAACCGGAGGTTTTATTGATATGAGTCAAAAATGACGGAGACGACAATATATTAACCAAACATATTAAATTTGATTAAAAATAATTCAGGTCGAAATAAAGTAGGAATTTAGGAAGGAATTGTAGGCACAAAAAAAGGCAGCTCGAGAGCTACCTTTTTAGCAAGTCAGCAAATGTAATTATGCTTTCTTAAGATCTTTAGCTGGGTAAGTTAGTGTCTTTTCGCCAGCTTTAACGTGCGCGTAAAAACCGCCGCTGCTTAGACCTGTAACAACCATTTCGCCTAGTTCGATACCTTTAGTAGCTACTACTACGTCACCGATTGAAAACATATTTAATACCTTGTTTCTGTAGATTATGACCTTAAGTCGTTGGCGGTATTTAATCTGAAATTGCACCCTTAACCTAATCAGGTTTTTTGTCGTCATGATTAGGTTTCATTATTGCCGTAGCCCTTATAGATAAAGGCGTTGCAAGGGTATGACGAAGATCGCTTTTACGATCCTAAAGTCTTAGAAGTAAAGGGGAGATTTCCCTCTAATGGGCTAAGATGGCTTGGTTATAGTCGCATTTGATTATGCTTTTGCTCTCTGGAGATAGACGATGAAAAATGGTCTCACTATTCGTGCTTTAGAACGTTCAGACCTGCGCTTTATTCACGACCTCAACAACAACCGCAACATCATGACGTACTGGTTTGAAGAGCCTTACGAATCTCATGACGAATTAGAAGAGCTGTATCGCAAACACATTCACGACGATGCCGAGCGCCGCTTTGTCGTAGAAGACGAACACGGTGTCTTAATTGGTCTGGTAGAGTTGATTGAGATTAACTACATCCACCGCAGCGCCGAATTCCAAATCATCATCGCCCCAGACCACCAAGGACGAGGCTATGCCGAAGAGGTGATCAATCGTGCTTTGGATTATTCATTCTCGATTCTTAACCTGCACAAAATCTACCTGTTGGTTGCCTTGGACAATGAGAAAGCGATCCACCTCTACCAGAAGTGCGGCTTTATTGAAGAAGGCCACCTTGTGCAAGAGTTCTTCATCAACGGTAGCTACCGCGATGTAAAACGTATGTACATCCTACAAGACCAATACCGCGCAGAGTTAGAGAGCTGATCCATTCTGATATGGCGTGGCACTTTTAATTAAAACGCAGCCGATGGGCTGCGCTTCTTTAATCAAACTGATATTGGTATGAGACGATGACGCGCTTGTCTGGATCATCGAGATAAGTGTTGTTGTCCATCATAAACGTCATCAAGTTAAACGAGTGACGTTTTTGCACAAGATAACCTAAACCTAAGCCACCAAAAGCGCCTTTGTAGTTGTCGCCTTCACTGTTCTCCGAGCCATAAGAGCCACCCGCGAATCCCATCAAGGTCAACTGCTCTGTTAGGGGTTTCAATGTGAACGCTCCCAAATAACCGCTACTGCCTGAAGAATTCATCATGTTGAACCCATTCTCTGGGCTAGGTGTACCAGTAAAACCAGGGTCTGAACATGCACTGCCTTCTGCGCCATCACAAACTGGCACATCGCCATCGTTATAAGTGTAACCAGCCATAGGGAAGATCTGAAAGCCTGCTGGCTCGATGCCAAAGTAGCTCAATGGTACAAAGGTTCCGACGCTGTAGTTGGTTTGATCAGCACCGTTGGTGTATTCGTTCTTACCAAAGTTGAAGTTCACGATACCCACCGGAAACAGCCAAGAGCCGCCCACGCGCCATTCACTCGCATCATCATTGATACGAACATTAATCTTGCGAGCTTCATCCAATGCTAAAGAGCCAGAGAAAGAGATGTTCTGGTCATCAAAATCATAGTTGTTGGAATAAGCCGCACCGAACTTGGTGATCACCTTTGTTGGGTCATCGGCTAATTTGTTTTTGTTCTCTTTGGGAACGCGTTCGCTAGCCAGAACCGACGAGCTTAAAACTAACGCTGCACATGCCAGCCAAAACGTGTTGTTCATTTCAAATTTCCTCGACGAATTCGCTATCGTCTTTTTACTTTGTGCTTTTTGTTCAGTTGAATTGATACGGTCCCGCTACAAACAAAAACGGCGGTAAGCCTAGGACGTGCTTACCGCTGCTTTTCGTCGTATCGCTAATCTAGTGATTGCGTTAACGCCGGATTATTGGTTTTTCCAGCTGTAGCCAATGCTCAAGAAGTACAACGCTGGATCATCAAAGCTTGCAATCGTGTTACCTGTTGGGCCTTTCACTTCAGACGATTCAATTAAGGTCGCTTCAAAGGCAACTGACACCGTGCTTGCTTCATCAATCTTGTAATCAATGCCCGTGCCTAGACGGTAAGCGTTGCCAGTTGGGATAGTCAGATCACCGTTGGATTGGTCTGTGTACATGCTTGAGTCAAAGGCGAAACCTGCATTCCACATCACTTTGCTATTAACCTTGTACTGTGTACCCAAAGCAATCTGATAGGTGTCTTGTGTTTCTACATCCATCAGCGTTTGGTAAGCACTCCAATCTTGCCAGTTCAAGTTACCCATCACCGCCAGTTTGTCGTTAAGCTCATGGTAAGCACTGAATACCAACTGCTGAGGCGCAACGGCACTGGTCGAGAAGTCTTTATCATCGAATTCGAACTCAGTTTCATTCGAGTAAGACAGACCTAAGCGAGTGCCAGAATTCAACTCATACAGCACACCAACGCGGCCATTGACTTGAGTGTCTGTATCTTCAATGCCACCAGCGAGTGTCGTACCATCAACTTTGACATCCATATCTAAAATGCCGTAATGGATGCCCAATGCAGCACCTACAGACCATTGATCGTTAATACGGTATGAAGCAGAAGGTTGAACCGTCACGGCCTGAGTAATTGCATTAGGAATATCAATACGGCTGAACAGCTTGTCGTATTCCAGACCCAAGCCGTAGTTGCCGTACATACCAATACCAAGCGTCCACTTGTCGTTCACTTGTTGGCTGTAAAACGCAGAACCAAGCGGTACGTAACCAATGATGTTTCCTGCATCACCGCCACCAAAGGTGTCCAGTGTTGTGTCGCCATACAAGCTGATCAAGTGACCCGAAAATGACTGACCCGCCACGTTAGACAAACCCGCTGGGTTCGCCGCCATGACCGAGGCATCCTGCGCTCTTGCCGCCATACCCGCAGACGCTAAACCAATGTCTGTGGTGGAAGTCTCGTACAAGTACAGACCTCCTGCTTGCGCTGCTGCACACGAGATGAGGGACCCCACAGCAACGATTTTGGTAAGATTTTTCATACTAAAACCTATAAGCATGTTAAGAGAAAACCCGTACTGCGGCGTTGGTTGTATATCAGTGAAAGGACTGACCATCACACACAGCACAGGCAATTTGTGGATTGAATGAGAAATAAAACCGACTAAGCGGTTGGTCTTTCTTCTATTTTTGTTTTCATCTTGTCGTCTGAAATAAAACCAACGACGAACGCGCTTAAAATTTGATGCGCCTTGTTATTTCCACTTAATGTGTGACCAAACATCACACAGCAAAAATGCGTAAATTATTTTTATCTTATGAGTCGTATTAGAATTGGTAGTTGTATTCGATGCGGTGGTCGCCATCGCCAAAGTCGACTTGCTCATTCCAGTTAGCGAAGTAACGAATATTTGAACGCGGTGTTATTTGGTAAGAAATCGCAAATTCATGCGTTAAGATATTATCCTCACCCGCATAATACGTGTCTTTATAATCACTTGAGCCAGATAAGGTGTGCATATACATCGGGTTGTAGTTAATCCAAATTTTGTCGGTAATATCGATTTTCGAGTACATACCAACCACAGTAAATGTACCTGGAATCTCGTAGCCCTTGTCTTCACCGCTGAAGTCATTGGCAATCGTCACACCTGCACCAGCTAGTGGATAAAGCTGGACAACACCAAGCTTCGGTAAGGCCTTGATGAAGCTGTACGACGCATCCAACTTGTCAGCATCCACGTCGTAGTTCACATCAAGCTGACGTCCTAACCCTTTCGCAACTTCAACTTGGAAATTACGCAGGCGGAAGGAATCAATACTGTCATCCACTTTACTGTACAACGGGTCATCTTCATCTCGAATGCCAAACAGTTCGCCACCAATACCTTTGACTTCGATAACGTTCATTGCCATCGTACCCGGTTGAGACGCTTTATAGGTTTGACCTATCTTAATGTTTGCCCCTTTGTCCGTAATGCCAAAGCCGGCTTGGGTATAAACCGCAAGAGGATCGGACATGTCTTGTAGTTCTTTATCTGTATCTGTCTCAGCAAAAACGGGGGACGCAAACTGGATTGCTGCTGCCATCACGACAACAGACGGTTTCACCATATTCATAGGATTTTATCCATCTTTTATTCAATTAAACGCACGCGTCATCAAACCTGCATAAATCGCGGACGAGCTGAATCGAGCCTCGGAAAATGCAATTTCCAACGCGAATTTACAAATAACAGGTTGTTTAACGCTGCATTTAAATTAAATAGAGGATAACGGTAAGTTCAATCACCTATGGTTATATGAGTTATAACCTAAATTTTGGTTTAGATTTGAAATGAAATTTAGATTAACAATTAGCTAAATAGTAGACATCACAACAAAAAATGAATAGTCAGTTAATATAGATTGAACATGTGAAATCAAACCAAAGAGAACATAAACAGTCAATCGAAAGATGGAACCACCTAGACGTTTATCTATATACTTTTTCAGCGATTTGACCAATAAATAGGTCATGTGGGGTTAAACATATATTCTACAACTGTAGAGTATTTTCATTAATAAAATGTTATTTCATCTTGAAGTTCGATACTTCCACTTCTTGGAAATTCTTCAATATCATTTATGTGAACTACGTTGGCATCGCATATTTTTCTGTTCTACCTTAAACAAAAAAACGCAGCCCGAAGACTGCGTTTTAATTCCAATGTAAATGAGCTTAAGCTCTTCAGTTAATCCGCCCTCTCCTCTCGCTTACAGCTTTTCAACGCCCATATTGAACAAAGTAAAGCTGTAAACATCAGCGGTTTTCTCGATGACCTTGCTAGTCGGTGTGCCAGCACCGTGGCCTGCGTTGGTTTCGATTCGAATCAAAGTTGGGTTTGTACCCGCTTGTTTAGACTGTAGCTCAGCCGCAAACTTGTACGAGTGTGCAGGAACCACGCGGTCATCATGATCCCCGGTTGTGACCATAGTTGCTGGGTACTTAACGCCGGCTTTGACGTTGTGTACTGGCGAGTAAGCTTTGAGGTAATTGAACATCTCTTTACTTTGCTCTGCTGTACCGTAGTCATAAGCCCAGCCTGCTCCTGCCGTAAAGGTATGGTAACGAAGCATATCCAATACACCCACTGCTGGCAGTGCCACTTTGAACAGTTCTGGGCGCTGCGTCATCACTGCACCAACAAGCAAGCCGCCGTTCGAGCCACCGTTAATCGCGAGCTTGTCTGACGAGGTATAGTCTTTATCGATAAGGAACTCAGCTCCGGCAATAAAGTCATCAAACGAGTTTTGCTTCTCTAACTTGGTGCCGGCATTGTGCCACTCTTTACCGTACTCACCACCGCCACGGATGTTCGCGACAGCATAGATACCACCCATTTCCAACCATGCAGCTCGGCTTGGGCTGAAGTAAGGCGTCAGGCTGATATTGAAACCACCATAACCATACAAAATCGTTGGCGCACTGCCGTCCATCGGCGTGCCTTTTTTGTAGGTGATGATCATTGGGATCTTGGTGCCGTCTTTCGATTTGTAGAACACCTGACGAGATTCAAATTGTGCCGGATCGAATGGTGCGTTCGATTTGTGGTAAACCTCGCTGTCACCCTCTTTGATATCTAAACGATAGGTCGTGCTTGGCGTCTTGTAGTTGGTGAAAGAGTAGTAGACTTCCGCGTCTTCTTTCTTCCCCCAAAAACCGTACGCGCTACCGATGTCTGGTAGCTTGATTTCACGAATGAACTTGCCGTCCATGTCGTATTGTTTGACCATAGAAAGGGCATCAACAATGTAGCTTGCGAACAGGTAACCGCCCGCGGTTGATGGACTAAGCACGTTGTCAGTTTCAGGAATTAAATCTTTCCAATTCTTCGGCTCAGGGTTGCTCGCATCCACCGTCACCACTCGTTTGTTTGGTGCATCTAAGTTGGTGACCAAATACAGCTTGGTGCCTTTGCTATCAATCACCCAAGTATCAGAATTGGTGTCATCCAAAATGGTTTGCAGCGGACTGGCTGGCTTGGTCAGATCTTTGAAGAAGAGCTTATTGCCAGACGTTGAAGTGCTTGCCGAAATAAACAGGTAACGTTGGTCGTCGGAAGTGTAACCACGAACGTATCGATGCTTCTCTGCCTCCGTACCACCGAAGATAAGCTTATCTTCACTCTGCTTAGTGCCTAGTTCGTGATAGTAAAGCTTGTGTTGGTCGGTTTTTGCAGAAAGCTCGCTGCCTTCTGGCTTGTCGTAACTTGAGTAGTAGAAGCCTTTGTTGCCTAACCAGTTTACGCCGCTGAACTTAATATCCACTAACGTCTCACCGACAGGCTTTTTGGTTTCTGCATCAAGCACAATCACTTTGCGCCAATCGCTACCGCCTTCTGAAATGCTGTAAGCGACTAAAGAACCATCTTTGGTGAAGCTCACATTCGCCAACGAGGTCGTGCCATCTTCGCTAAAGGTATTTGGATCGAGGAAGACTTCAGGCTTGCCACCGTCAAGTTGGCGGTAAAGAACATCTTGGTTTTGCAAACCGTCGTTCTTGTAGAAATAGGTGTATTTACCTTCTTTGAATGGTCGCCCTAACTTCTCGTAATCCATTAACTGAGTTAAGCGTTCTTCGATCTGGTGACGATAAGGAATTTGCGCCAAGTAATCGAACGTGACTTGGTTCTGCGCTTTGACCCAGTCAGCGGTTTCTTTACTGCGGTCGTCTTCTAACCAGCGGTATGGGTCACTAACTTTGGTACCAAAATACTCATCCACCACATCGACTTTCTTTGTCGTTGGGTACTTCACCGCCATTTTGTGTACGTGTTCAACCAACTCCTTTGTTGAGTCTTCGGCATAAGCACTCGGCAATATGCCCGTCATCGCAAACGCGGTCACCAGTGCTAAGGTTTTCTTTTTCATAGACTTCCTTTTCTGTTTTTGTTTTGTGTAATGCATCAAGCATCTTACCCATATCGAAGTAAGGATTCTAATTGCTTTGAGAAAATTGTTTGGTAAAGGTTTTAAAGTCACCAAAGCCAAACTAGCTGCTTGGCTTCGGTGATCCCCCGCAATGTGGAGTTATAGACAAGAGCTTGCTAGCTCAGTTCAATGCTTCGAGACACACCCGACTCCGCGGCAAAATCTTGGTCATGGCTGATAAGAATAAAGCCGCCTCGATACGCGCTTAGTGCCTGAGCAAGCATGATTTTCGAATCCAAATCGAGGTGATTATCTGGCTCATCCAAGAGCAACAAAGGCTGCGTTGGTTGATGACTGACAATCAACATCGCGAGCTTCATTTTCTCACCGCCGCTTAATACGCTGCCCAAACGAAATACACTGTCTCGACGAAAGCCAATGCCTGCTAGTAATGTTCTGGCATCACTCTCTTTTATCCCCTCACAATGTTGCATTAGGTTTTCCAACATGGAGAGTTCAGGCTGTATCGCACCAAAGTGTTGGTCGAGATAATAAAGCGGCGTATTGATTTGTAGCTCACCACTTTGCAATGAGAACTCCCCCAAGAGGGTTTTCAGTAAGGTCGATTTACCGCATCCGTTTTTGCCCAACAAATGCAATTTATCATCCGCATGAACTTGCGCAGTGATGGGTTGAGCCGACCCAAATGGCAACACGCCTCCTAAAAGCGACACAACTTTTCGTGAACGGTTTTGACTGTCTGCCAAATACAGTTTTTGCCCTTTGATTTGCTCTTTACGCACTCGCAAACTTTGCTCTTTCTCTTGCAGATGCGCTTGGCGAAGTTGCTCGTTTTTATTACGACTGGCAGCTCGGGCCGTAGCTTTGTTTTTCATTGCATCCAGTAAGATTTTCGGCTGACTGCCATCCTTTCTTAGCTTGTTACCTTGAGCCGCTCGTTGCTCTGCTTTCTCCCGATTGCGCTGAGCTTGTTCTTCTAATTGCTTTTTTTGTTTATCGACACTGGCTAACTGGCGTTCCACCGCTTGTAGTTCGGTGCGCTTTTGCTCGGCATACACATCGTAATTACCGCCAAACACTTGCAAGCCTAAACCGGATAGCTCCCAGATTTCCTCCATTTCGCGCAGTAACTCTCTGTCATGACTGATGAGCAGAATCGCGCCTGAGAAACTGCGCATCGAATCAATCAACCACTGCTTGGCATGCGTATCAAGATGGTTCGACGGTTCATCAAGGATCAGCAATTCCACTTCGCTTTCGAACATCTGCCACAGTTGCAAACGTGCTAACTGCCCGCCGCTTAATTGTGCGCAAGGGAAGTCTGGCTGTGGTGGCAAACCCATGGTTTCTAACTGCTTAGCAAGTTGGATAGGCAAATCCCATTGTTCACCCACCACCTCAAACAAATGCTCTGAGCAATCGCCCATTTCGATCTGCTTGAGCGCGCTTAGCACTTTGTCCTTTGATAAAAATTGGGCAATCGAAAGCTCTCCCGCCAACAAGTGAGATGGTTGCTGGCGATACACAGCAAAGGACCTTGGTAAAGTTACTGTACCGCTGGTTGGGGTTTGCTCACCGCTGAGTATCGATGCAAACACCGATTTTCCGACACCGTTGCGTCCGACTAACCCAACACGACGTTTGGTCATAGAACATGAGATTTGCTGAAACAGCGTTTCGCCATTACCAAATTGATGACTGATATTGTAAGCCTGTAAGACTGGCATAATTTGCCTCCTGTATGACAGGGACAACAGCCGTAGCTTGAGATAAATCTAGAGATGAGATCGATGCAAGTAAACGCGCGCCATAGAAGCGCTTCAAACAGAAAAATGGTAACTGCAAAGAAATATCGGAAAGTGAGCTACGCCTACTAACCCTGTAAATCCAAAAAATAAAATGAGAGTTGGATGACAGGTTTAGTTGTTCATGTTGGCGTAATCTCCTAAAGAAGTGATGGGCAAAGTCTAAAGGTTTTCTTGTATAAAAAGCAAGCGACTTCTGTCACAAGCCGCTTTCAGACCGTGAGTTCGTTTTGATGCCCTGACTTACAGAGCCACATACCTAGGACTGTGCTTCAAAGTAAATTGCAGGTTTGATATCAACCAAAGGCGTGCCATCTAAGCAATCTAAACCACGCACTTTAATTGCTCCCTCGTCGATAGACTCAATCGGTAAGACCGCCGCGCCAATAGGGTTTGGTCTGTGCGGCGAACGTAACGCAAATGTGCCCTTCTTTACTTGCATCATTTCAGGTTGGCGGTTCGCACCAGAAAGCCAATACAGAACCAGTATTTTCTGCCCAGCTTCAAGTCCTACGAGCCCTTGGTGATACTGAGATTTAAGTTGAATTTCACACACAGGTCCATCTTGTGACTGAATGTTATTTGGGCACTGAGAAACCTCAGTATATGGCGTACGAATTTGCCCAATAAACTCAAGTTGTGGGGTTTGATTTGTGTTCATATCAACCTCTATTTTTGTTCTGACTTCATCGCTGAAAAAGCGTAAATGGAAATGGTGACTAAGATGATTGAACCACCAAGAATGCTTGCCATTGCAGGAATTTCATCAAAGAAGAGTAATGCCCAAAGTGGTGCTAGCACGGTTTCAATCATCAGAATCATGCCAACTTCAGGTGCCGTGATGTAACGGGTCGCAACTTGTGAAAGCACACGCCCAAACGGCGCAGTAAACAGCCCCATCAAGCCCATAATCAACCAAGTGTTCGCGCTGTAAGTTGAAGGCGTTGCCCAAAACAGCATTGCCATCGCTAAAAACAGTCCACCAAAACCAACACTTGCCATGCGGCTTACGTGCTGATGCTTACGCAGTTGCACCTGGTTGAGAGACAAACACACCACGGCAAACACTGCTAAGCCATCGCCAATCCAGTTACCGGATTTAAAAGAACCAGAGACCACAATCGCAATACCTACCATCACAGCAACAATCGCAATCCACGTCGAACGCTGGGTCACTTCACCCAAAAACCACCAGCTGAACAATGCAGCCAAAGCCGGTGCTGCACTCAGAATCACAAAGGTATTCGCAACCGTAGTGAGCTTAATGCTCATCACCAAACCAGCAGCACTACCGAGCATCAATAAGCCAGACAACAAGACATGCCAACCGCTCTCTTTCACCGCTCGAACCAGACCGCGCTCATCACGAAGTTGGATAAATATTGGCATCGAAATCGCGGTAAACAAGCCAAATAGAAATGCGGTATCCACACCACTCACGCCCGAGAAGCGAATAAAAATTGGGTCTAGGCTCATCAGCAGTGCACCAACTAAGGTGATCATCACCCCGGCAAAGCGTGCGCCTTTGGCGTTTAGGTTATTCATTAATGCCGTCGTCATCGTCTTTCTCCTCAAAAAATAAATCATACTCATAAGTATGATTTTCTAATTTCGGAGTTGTGCCAACAAAAATCATACCGTATAGTATGATTATCAAATCAAGAGAATCTGAGCATGAGCAAGATCGAGCAAAACCGAGAGAAGAAACGCCGAGCTATTTTGGAAGCCGCGAAAGAGAACTTTTTGTCCGAGGGGTATGTGTTAGCAAACATGGATAAAATCTCCGCCCAAGCAGGCATGACAAAGCAAACCGTGTATCGCTACTTCCCATCTAAAGCAGCGCTATTTGAAGCAACATTACGCCAGATAGGTGAAAACATGGATGGTGGCTTCATTACTCACCTACAAAAGGATGATCTGCGAGATGCGTTGAACTCATTTGGTGAACACTTCGTTTCTTTCCACCTTTCTAATGAGCACTTGGCGACTTTCCGTTTATTGATTGCAGAAAGCGCCAAAGCGCCCGAGATCACGACGATCTTCCGCGAAGTCGGTCCGGACGATACCGATACTAAGCTCACTCAGTTCTTCCAAGATCGTTTCGATATTAAGGAACCAGAAACACAGATTCGCCTCTGGACAGGCATGCTACTGTCGATTCGCTCTGGCGTTTTAATGGGAATGGAAAAGCCAACGCAAGCTGAGATAACGGAACACGTGCAAGAGGTGACTGAGTTTTTGTTGGCAGCAATCGAGCATCAGAAGTGAACTAAAATCCATCGCTCGCCGTAATAGCCAAAGAGTGAAAACACCAATGGGAAACGGCTATGAATCTTTTGATTGAATCGGTCGAGGGTGGTATCTACCTCGCTTACAATGTGGAAAACCATACAAAGTCACTAATATTGAACGAGCACAAAAGCCCGCTCAAATTTGCCAGCCTCTGCGAGGCAAGAGACCACTTTCGAGGAGAAGGATACTCCTCTGCAAAACTGGTTCACCTCAACGCATCCGATGAGATGTGTGGAGAAAGAATACGCTGTGACATGCCATTAGAGATTGAATTGAGCTGGTATTAGTACCGGCTCTTTTTTCGCCCTCCCCCTCTATCTCCTCTCGCTCTTAGGCTGGTGATAATTTGCCAAAACTTTGAGCAATTTCGGGATCTTATCAACACATTTTTTGTTAAAGGCGTACTATGCTATTGGTAGTGTATTCCACAAGAGGGCGTGGTTATGAAATACAAACATATCCTAGTCGCACTGGAACTGTCTGATGAGAGTACTGTGTTGATTGACCGAGCGGTATCTATGGCGAGTTATCTCGGTGCCGAGATTTCTTTTATTCATATCGATGGTACTCATGGCGAAATTTATCGTGAGCTTGTCGATATTAAAGCAAACCCAGACCAAAGACCGTTGAATGAACATTCAATGGAGTGCTTGAAGTCCTTTAGCGATTACATGGAGCAGCCATTGAAGCACTTCTTCGTAGGCACGGGTGACTTGGCGGACAAACTGGAAGTGACCATCAAAGAGCAAGAAGTTGATCTGCTTATTTGTGGCCACCATCAAGACTTCTGGAGCAAGATCATTTCTTACTCAAGACATCTGATCAACAAGTCTCCGGTAGATATTCTGGTTGTGCCGATTCACGACTAGTTTGACCGAAGGATCTAAAAAGCCGCCAACGATGGGCGGCTTTTTTGTTGTTCTTGTTGGCTCAATTAAGGCTCTATTTCACCAATCGAATACAGCACCAACTCTTCTGGGTTGTTCCCTTCCCCTAACGAGTGAATGTCTTCCCCTTCTTGCTTCAGCTCATTAATCAGCTTGAGCGCTTTATCTTGCTTCACCCCAATAATGGTTGGCATTTCAGAGGCAGAGACACCAAAACGCGTTGCAATAAGCAAGTTTTTCACTTTGGTTTTATCCGATTCAAACATGACATGACCTCTTTAATTTCAATTATCTAAGCATAGCGAATCGCGATGAGAAAGCACCATGCCAACTTGAATAGGTAACGGATTTTCCTAAGGGCTAGACAAACAAGGAAAGTAAAAGCTTAGTTACTGAAAACGCGGTCAAAATAACTGAGTGGCGCCACCTTGGTATTGGCTCTTCGTTGCCACTTGCTGCGGTTCGCCACCAGCCACTTTTGTTCTGAGTTGGCTAAAATCGCTTGGCTCACTCTGGCTTCTCGCAACTCATGTTCCATCGCAAAAGCATGAGTATCACCTTTAGTGCTACCAAGATTGATCTGCGCGGAATGAAGTTCGGCGATTTCGGTTACACCTGCGCAACCGATAATGCCAATATCTGCGGAAAACTGAGCGAAAAAGTGCTCCGCCGCACCATCTACTACATCGCGGTCATTGGTACGAATACGCCCACCCGGAATCCAAGTTTCAATGTTCTCAAAATGAGAAAGAATGTGCGCCGCTTCGAAGTTATTCGTCACCACGCGAAGCTCACTGTGGTGGACTAAACGCTCTGCAATCAATGCGATGGTAGTACCGATACCCAAAAACAAAGTCGCGCCGTTCGGGATGGCTTTGACCACTTCATCTGCAATGATCTGCTTTTCTTGTTGATTGGTGACTTGGCGAGAAGCATAGCTGCGATTACTCAAGGTAGCAGGCAATCCGACACCACCATGATGGCGTCGGGTCAGTCCTAATTGGCAAAGCTGATTAATGTCACGTCGAATGGTTTGCGTCGTGACTTCGAAGCGCTGAGCAAGTTCTTCTATCGCACAATATTCTTGCTGATGAACCAGTTCAATGATGCTTTGTTGACGGACGTTTAAATTATTCATTCAGTGCGGGTTCTCGTATGGCTGAAGGCACTTTTACTTTATAACGTTGAGGCGTATCTGTAATCATCATATCCACGCCCCAATGCCAATGTGCTTCAACTAATTGAGGAAAGTTTGGTGTATAGCAGAAGAGTTGATAACCATACTGCTTGATCTTCTGGGCTTGCGATTCAGTCAGGAAACGGTAATCACAATGCACACTGTATGCATCGATGTGTTGTAGCACGACAGCAGAATCATCTGGAATCTCTTGCCATAGCTGCCCTCTTCTCACTTCTGGCAGGTAGTTTTTCATCATCATTAAGGCTTCTGTGTTAAAGCTAGAAAACAGAATCGCGCCCGCTTCTACACCTAAGTGCTCGATCACCTCCGCAACCTTTTCGCACAACAGGTCGATTTCGTCACCGGAGTAGACCTTCAATTCAATATTGAGCTTCACACCCGCTCTTGTAGTGAGCTCAAGCGTCTCTTCTAAACTAGGGATAGGCTCGCCTTCGAAGTCATCACCGAGCCATAAGCCTGCGTCGAGTAATCTCAGTTCTTGCCAAGTCAGATCTTTGACTTTACCTCGACCATTCGTGCAGCGGTTGACCGTTTTGTCATGGATGACGACAGGAATGTTGTCCGCACTGAGCTGTACGTCGATTTCAATCCATTCGCAACCAAACTCAATGGCGCGTTGTATTGCCGATAAGGTATTTTCTGGAGCCAAACTGGATAAGCCGCGGTGTGCTGTTATTGTCATTTTTTATTCCGTCTTTTTCATTTGTTTTCAAATGAACTATCTCAACCCTCAATGACGCTTTGATTACAAAATAGTGACGAAAGTAATGTTCAAATAAGTTCATTTTTTTGTAACTAGAACGTCATTTAGCTCATTTAATGTTCATTTGAATTTTTTGGAGCGGATTCATAATCAAAATGAACATTCGCAAGGAAACACCAGTTCAAATCATCCAATGAAAAGGAATCATTATGGCTATTAAACACCTCGCCGGACTTGCAGTTGCAGCGGCATTCATCAGCACGCAAGCACAAGCAAAAACAGAGGTTGAGTGGTGGCACGCGATGGGCGGTGCACTAGGTAACAAGGTTAATGAAATTGCGGCAGACTTTAACGCAAGCCAATCAGAATACGAGATCAAACCGGTTTACAAAGGCAGCTACGCAGAAACGATGACCAGTGCTATCGCAGCGTTCCGAGCAAAAGAGCAGCCAGCGATTGTACAAGTATTCGAAGTGGGTACGGCGACCATGATGGGCGCAGACAAAGCGATTTATCCTGTTTATCAATTGATGGAAGACACCAAAGAGTCGTTCAACCCTGATGATTACCTTGCAGCCGTAACAGGTTACTACACCACCAATGAAGGCAACATGCTTTCCCTGCCATTTAATAGCTCTACGCCAGTGCTTTACTACAACAAAGACATGTTCGCAAAAGCTGGCGTAGCAAACCCACCAAAAACATGGAAAGAGATGGAAGAAGTTTCTCGTAAGCTGCTGGCATCTGGTGCGAAGTGTGGTTTCAGCACAACGTGGCAATCATGGACGCAAATCGAAAATTTCGGTGCGCGTAACAACGTTCCTGTTGCCAATAACAACAACGGCTTTGCTGGCTTAGACACTGAGTTTAAGTTCAATGATTCGGCGTTTGTTCGTCATATTGACCAAATGGGCAAATGGTCGAAAGAAGGCATCTTTAAGTACGGCGGTCGCCAATCTGATGGTATGCCACTGTTCTACACCCAAGAGTGTGCAATGACTATGGGCTCGTCGGCAGGCCTAGCTGGCATTAAAGAGAACATGAAAGACGTTGATATCGGCGTAGCGCAACTGCCTTATGATTCAGAGATCGTCGCGAAGCCACAAAACACCATCATCGGTGGTGCATCACTTTGGGTACTTCGTGGTCACTCAAGCGAGGAATACAAAGGCGTGGCGAAGTTCTTCTCTTACCTTTCTAGCGCAGAAGTCCAAGCAGATTGGCACCAGTTCACTGGTTACCTACCAATCACTAAAGCGGCTTACGAGCTAACGAAAGAGCAAGGCTTCTACGCTAAGAACCCAGGCACAGATACAGCGGTTCTACAAATGACGTCAACCGAGCCGACAGAAAACTCGAAAGGCATTCGCTTTGGCAACTTCCTGCAAACACGCGACATCATCAATGAAGAGCTAGAAGCAGTGTGGGCAGGCAAAGCAACGGCACAAACTGCGCTAAACAATGCAGTTCGTCGTGGTGACGAGCAGCTACGTCGCTTTGAGCGCACACAGAAGTAACGAACATTAATAACGAACAATGGTGCGCTGAGTCTTATTCAAATGAGCGCTCAGATACGCACTCTCCCCACCCATCTTGGGTGGGGAATTCGTTCACACACCTTGCCTGTTTTACTTTGGTATTTGTATGTCCTCACCTGTTGTTTTTAAACACAAATGGCTTCCGGTTGCACTGATCGCACCTCAGTTGGTGATCACCTTGGTGTTCTTCATCTGGCCGGCAGGACAAGCCATTTTCCAATCTTCTCAACTTGAAGATGCTTTCGGCATGAGCCGTGAGTTTGTGGGTTTGGAGAACTTTGAAAAGCTCATCCATGATCCCCTTTACCTAGATTCCTTAATGACCACGCTGCAATTTAGCATCAGTGTTGCGGTGCTCGCGTTGGTCAGCGCACTGGTTCTTTCCGCTTTCGCCGAACAAATCATCCGTGGCGCAACCATGTATCGCACCTTCCTGATTTGGCCTTATGCGGTCGCTCCGGTTGTCGCAGGTTCGTTATGGCTATTTTTATTCGATCCAACCATCGGTGTGATGACCGAACTATTGAACTTGTTTGGCGTAGACTGGAACCCAACGCTCAATGGGACCCATGCGATGTGGATGGTGATCATCACCTCGACTTGGAAACAAATCAGTTACAACTTCCTATTCTTCTTAGCGGCGCTTCAATCCGTGCCGAAGTCTTTGCACGAAGCCGCAGCTATTGATGGTAGCGGCCCGATCAAACGCTTTATCACCATTAGCTTCCCGCTGATTTCACCAACCAGCTTTTTCTTGTTGGTCGTGAACTTTGTTTATGCGTTCTTTGATACGTTCGCCATCATCCACGCGATGACACAAGGCGGTCCGAGTAACAGCACCTCGACCTTGGTTTACAAAGTCTACAACGATGGCTTTATCGGGCTGGATTTAGGTTCATCGGCCGCACAGTCCGTGATCCTGATGATCTTGGTCGCTTCCCTGACTGTGATTCAATTTAAGTATGTTGAGAAGAAGGTGGCGTACTGATGGTAGAAAGAAGACCGTTTTTTAATCTGTTTTGCCATGTCATTTTGATTCTTGGCATCATTTCGATTGCGCTTCCGGTTTGGATTGCAATCGTAGCCACTACCCATGAGAACAGTGCATTCGCTACGGGCACTCCATTGTGGTTTGGAGACTTGGGTTTTAGTGTATTTACTGACTTATTGAGTAACGACACTCAGTACAACAACAATACTTTACCGATTGGCAGTATGCTGCTGAACTCTTTCATTATGGCGATGTGCATTACCATCGGTAAGTTGAGCATTTCCATCATGTCAGCGTATGCAGTGGTGTTCTTCCGTTTTCCGGGACGGATGCTGGCGTTCTGGATGATTTTCTTCACGCTGATGTTACCCGTTGAAGTTCGCATCATGCCGACGTTTGAGGTGATTACGAACCTCAACATGCTCAACTCATTTTACGGCTTAACCATTCCGCTGATTGCCAGTGCGACCGCCACTTTCTTGTTCCGTCAGTTCTTTTTAACGGTACCGAATGAGTTGGTGGAAGCTGCACGAATTGATGGCGCAGGACCAATCAAGTTCTTCTTCGATATCTTGTTGCCTCTGTCGCGTACCAACATCGCTGCACTGTTTGTCATCACCTTCATTTACGGCTGGAACCAATATCTATGGCCACTGCTGATCACCACTGACGTGCAGTACTACACCATCGTGATGGGCATCAAACAGATGCTTGGAGTGGTTGATGGTGTGGTGGAATGGAACAAAATTATGGCCACCACCATTATCGCCATGTTGCCACCCGTGATTGTGGTAATTGCAATGCAAAAAGCCTTTGTTAAAGGTCTGGTAGATTCGGAGAAATAAATGTCCACGTTAACTCTTTCTAATATCGCTAAATGTTATCCGAACGGCTATCAGGCGATCCAAAAACTCAATCTTGATATCTGCGACGGTGAAATGGTCGTGCTGGTTGGCCCAAGTGGCTGTGGTAAATCCACCCTACTTCGCATGATTGCAGGTTTAGAAGAAATCAGCTCTGGTGAGCTCAAGATCGACACAACAATCGTCAACGATCTCGAACCTGGCGAGCGCGACATTGCCATGGTTTTCCAGAACTACGCCTTGTACCCGCACATGACGGTGTACAACAACATGGCTTATGGGCTGCGCAACCGCAAAACACCGAAAGCGGAAATCGAGCGATTGGTTCACGAAGCAGCAAAGATGCTGGAGTTGGATCACCTACTCGACCGCAAACCGGGGCAGCTCTCTGGTGGGCAACGTCAGCGTGTCGCGATGGGGCGTGCAATTGTGCGTGAACCAAAGGTGTTCTTGTTTGATGAGCCACTGTCTAACCTAGACGCCAAACTGCGTGTTCAAATGCGCTTGGAAATAAAGAAGCTGCAACGTCGCCTCGGCACTACGTCAGTTTACGTTACCCACGACCAAGTGGAAGCAATGACGCTGGCAGACAAACTTGTCGTGTTGAACAAAGGCAATGTCGAACAAGTCGGCACACCGCTAGAGATATACGACAACCCTGCTTCTCTGTTCGTCGCGACCTTTATTGGCTCACCATCCATGAACATCTTAGATGGCAATGTTAGCGCTGACGGCATTACGATTGGCGATGCACTGCTTCCTACATCCACAACAAACTTAGATCTAGGTGAAGTTAAGCTAGGTCTTCGTCCAGAGCATTTACAAATCAGCCAAGATAACCCATGGTTGCAGGTAGAAGTCGAATTGATTGAATCGCTCGGTGCTGACTTGTTACTTTACTGCCGCACAGAAGGCGATGATTCACAAAAGCTGGTTGTTCGTGTTGAGGGGCATACGCCGATTCAAATTGGCGACAAGCTTGGTCTGGATATCAAACCAAAGCATGTTCATCTATTTGATGCCAACACAGAAAAGCGCATCGAATGTACACTGGCTCCAGCGGTGTCACTGCAAGACGTCAGTGACAATACCCAAGCAATCAATCCTAAAGTAAACAAGCAAGGAGTGGTGAATGCCTAACCCGTTATCAGAGTTCAATGTGGAGAGCCTGAAACAGATCGAATGGCTGCTGACCGACGTGGACGACACGTTGACTTGGCAAGGCAAACTGCCACCAGAGACATTAATTGCGCTAGCCGAGTTAGAGCGTGTGGGCGTAAAAGTGGTCGCAGTAACAGGCGCATGTGCTGGTTGGTGTGACCAAATGGCAAAGATGTGGTCACTGCATGGTGTGATTGGTGAAAATGGCGCGTTTTGGATGAGAAAAGACGCGACAGGATTCAATACCACCTACGCTCGCCCAGCCGAAGCGATGCGCAAAGAGCAGCGCGCATTACAAGAAAGCATTGCAGGCATTTTGGCAGAGTATCCTGATGTCGAGTTCAGCCAAGATCAGAGTTTTCGCTACTGTGACGTTGCAGTGAACATCGCGCAAGATAGAGCGCCAGTTTCCCCTTCCACGACAATGGAAATTCTTAATCGTATCGTGAATTTGAATGTGGAGTCTCACCCCGTTAACGCCACATTGAGTTCGATTCACATCAATGCTTGGGTAGGTAATCACAGTAAGCGTACTAGCAGTGAAGCGTACATTAGGCAGTTCAATAATGGCGAACTACCGAGTTTGGAGCGCATCACTTATGTGGGAGATTCATTGAATGATGAAGGCATGTTTGAGTGGCTACCAACGACCTTTGGCGTAAACAACATTCGCCCTTTATTGGCGAAACTGAATCATCAACCTAGCTTTTTGACTGACGAAAATGGCGGTTTTGGGTTTGCTCAATTGGCTAACCTAATCGTCAAAGCTAAAAGTCAGTAACGGCTTTTGACAAGGCTGTTTGGTAAAAGTGCAGCCTTCGAAAGGGTTAGATACTCGGGTAAATGGATACCCTAAGAATAGGAGGACGCGGTTCTCTCTTCGGCGAACAGTCGATGGATGAATTGGCGTTCTTCTTCACTCAAACGCACTTTCACTTCCTGTTTGGTTGCATTCTGAACCAACTGATAAACCTCATTCAATTGCGATAACGTCAAAGAATTCAGTTTTTGCTTTATTGCACTAAATTGCTGCTGTTCCATATTTTTATGCTACTTATTCCTTATTTAACCCCTCATTGAGAAAAAAAGACACTCAATCCAAATATCACCATGGAGGGGGGAAATATATTCGGATTGAGTGAAAAGAAGGAGTAAAGACTGCGGCGGATTGCATGAGAAAATCAAACTCTCAATCTTTATTAAGCACTCCAACGAGAAAAAGAATATCGCTTTCTGATGTATTTATAATTAGCAGTTGTGAAGTTTATTTATCATAAGTGCTTAAAAATCTCTCACCGAGAAACACCGCTTAAGCCCTTGCTACACTTAGCATTTCTCCAATTCAGGCAGCCTACCATGCCCAGAATGGACAATCTCGCAACAAAGATTGCTTGTTGTTTTCACTAATTATTTTTGTTTGTCGCATCCAAAAGCAGCCCATATTATCCGCAGCACAAGGGATGACATTCCTTACGCTCTTTAACAATCAAATGCCGTACTTCCTCATCTGCAACTTTCCTACTGATGTAAAAATTTCCTTTTGATTCCCATTTTCTAATTTTTACAACCACTGCGCAGAGCATTTAAAGCTGTGTTCTGCATTACAGTCTATTCATGTAGGAATTCATCGTGGATAAATATCAAGCTGCATACGCTAAGCGTCTAGAAAAACTGAAAGGCAATCGTTCGCCAAAAGCTATTGCACGTATTTCGGCGTGGGATGCGTTTTTTAACAAAGAATACGAGATGCAAGATCTAGAGTCTCAAATGACAGACTCAGCTCGCAAGCACTACGAGCAATCTGACGTTAAAAATGAAATCAGCTTTGGTTCATTCAAACGCGCGTTCTATAAAGAATCGATCGTGATTTATGACCTAACCGATGGTGCTTCAATTCAGAAGGTGTTCACACCACTACTTGTGCTAACAACAGCATGGGTACTGTTCGTGTGTTTTACCCAGTAATTGAATAACCGAATTTAATAAGCAATAGATAAACCATTGGCAGAGTGTTTATACCTTTGTTCAATACAAACAGTTGAGAGTTTAAGGATGAAAGGAAGAAACATTGCGGCATTTGCCATTGTGATGGCAGCACTAACGTTTGGGTATGGCTTTAAAGCGTACCAAGAGGCTAATGGTGTCATTTACCCAACCTTTAAGAAGGAGTTTAATCTCTAATGCCTAAGATTACCCTTCTGCTACTCGCAACGACAGTCGCCATGGGCATTACTGGCGCTGCATTCTGTGTTGGCGTCACTTACGCGTTTACACAATTGCCAATAGAGCAAATTCTATCGAGCTTATAATAAAAAAGTAGAGCATTTCGGTGCTCTACTTTTTTGCTATTTAGGGTTTAAAAAACCAATCAAAATTCTCGATTCATCTTCTCTAAGCAGGCGAACAAAATCGCTTGATGCTCAGGGTCGATATTACGCGTTAAGTCTTGAACCAAATCTAAATGCAGTTGATTGTGGTGGCGGTGAATCTCTTCACCCGCTGGTGTGAGCTTCACGACAATCGCGCGACGATCTTCTGGGTGCGGGCAACGCTCAATAAGCTCTGCTTTCACCAGCTTCTCAATTTGAACCGTCAGCGTACCCGTAGTGATACCGAGTTTCTCGGCCAACTCTTTCATACGCATTGCACCGTGCCCACCCAACACTTCGATGGTGTGAGTTTGAGCCAGTGAATAACCCGTTTCTTTTACTACAGATTGCTCCCAAGAAGACATTTTGTCATAGAACTCGGTAAGCGTTTGATTCAGCTTTTCTAATTCGCGCATCAGTCAGTCGTTTGAACTTCCAAAGTCAGGTGGTGAATCTTATCAAATTTACTCAATAATTGCTTAAATTCATCCAGCGTTTTGTCGCTATGATTTTTCAGTGCGATTGCCGCAGAGTAATGGTGGCCACTCACTTTCCAGATGTGTAAATCAACGATCTCGGCATAAGGTGTGAGTGTTTCTGTAATCTCATCTCGGTAAGACTTGTTGATGCTCTCGTCCAGTAACACAGGCGCCGTTTGCTTCATTAAGCCCAAGGTCCATTTACCAATCACAACAGCACCCACAATACCCATCATGGCATCTAACCAAACCCAACCGTAAAACTTACCGACAATCAGCGCCACAATCGCCAACAAAGACGTCAATGTATCCGCCAACACGTGAAAATACGCAGCGGTTAAGTTGTGGTCGTGATGATGTTCATGCTCATGATCGTGAGAGTGGTGATCGTGATGGTCATGCCCATGATGATGGTGATCTTGCAGAAGTAGCATGCTTGCGAGGTTAACCACGAGACCAATCACCGCGACCATGATCGCCTCGTTGAATTGGATACTCTCTGGATTGAAGAGACGATGAATCGACTCAACCATCATCATCAGTGCCACAATCCCCAACGCAATCGCACTGGTAAAACCGCCAAGTACACTCACCTTGCCCGTACCAAATGAGAAGCGATCATTGTGCGCATTTTGTTTCGCGTAGCGGTAAGCAAAAAGAGTAATACAAAATGCCGCTGCGTGTGTGCCCATGTGCCAACCATCTGCGAGCAATGCCATTGAGCCAAACATGGTTCCGGCAGCAATCTCCACCACCAGAGTGGTCACGGTTAGAATCAATACGTAGAGCGTGCGTTTTTCACCCTTTTGGTTGTGAGAAACGAAATCATGTGAATGTTGCGATACAGCCATTGCGACACTTACCTTCCAATTTTAGTTTGATTATCAAATTATTTGATTTTAATTTAGTTTGACAATCAAACAATGTCAACCTAGGAAGACAATTTGATCGAAGAGAAGGTAGAAGAAGGATCTTACTGAGCGCAGAAAACGCAAATGTAATAAAGCACTTAAGCTCGCTAGAGAAGCCTAAGTGCTTTTGAAGAAAGTGATGCTCTTGAGTTGAGAATCGGAACTAACGCTCGGCTAATCGGCGGGTATCTTCATCGATGATCACTCGAAGCGCTTTGGTCAGATCATCAAAATCGGTGTGCTTTTTGCCGTATTCCAGATTAAACGCGTAATTGAAATCAGCAGGGTTATCACCTTGCGTGTGCTGTAGGATGGTTTCTAACTTATCCAACGCTTTGGTGAGTCGAGCTTCTTCGGTAGTGGCACTGTCATATTCCAACCAAAGGTCCAACAACTCCTGTTGCAGAGATGCGTCTAGTGGAGCGATAAGCTGCTTCAAATCCGCCAGTTCTAGCGCACTTTTATCCAGCCCATCGTGTTGCTCCAATGCCGAAATGTCGCCACTCACGGCTTCTGCTAAGTCATGCACAATGCAAAGCTTGAGCACTTTTAGCATGTCTAAATGCGGGTAATGTTCTCCCACCAGCATGGCAAGCAAACACAATCGCCATGTGTGCTCAGCCGTGCTCTCATGGCGACCAGATGATGTCCAAGCGGTACGTAAGGTGCTTTTGAGCTGCTCCGCCTCACGCAGAAAAGTAAGAATGCCGGGTAGCTTGTCGATCATGTTTACACTCATCTCTGTCTGTTTTGCCAAAGACTAGCGGATTGCCTTTCATGAAGGAAGCAAATCGCTCGAACCTTTGTTCCAAATAGAGGGTTAAACATCTATATCGAACACTTGGCTAAAGCACCTTTGCTCGCAACTGGGCAATCTTCAAACTGCCTGAATCCAAAATGATTTTTAGATCCTGATGTACGCGCATGTTGTAGTTATCGCCGTTCTTCGCTTTGGCTTTCCAAACCACATCGTAACTCACGGCCCAGCCAGAGTTTTGATCGCCCTTGATGGCCAAACCTTGAATATCGTGCGAGTTCCAGACGATGTTGTCCGTGACACCTTTGTACCAACGAAGAAAGTCTTGGTATGACTGAATAGGGAAATCTGGGTACGCCATATCAACGGGCTCTGCGATACGAGCAAGGAAGTAGCCTGATTCGCGTTGATGGTCAAAGCCTGCGAACCATTGATAAACAAAACTTGCGATGTCGTTTTGGCTCAACTGTGAACGAGCCTCTGCATCGTACGTCTGACTCAAAACATTCATATCAATTTGTAGCAGCTCAATCTTACCCGCGTCATTGAAAGTGAAATATTCCGTCCAGCGATGTCCATCTGGGTTGATGGTATCACTTTGACCGTCTTGAGTTTGAATCAGTGTGCCGAACAGCTCAACCTTCACTCTTCCATCTTTCGAAACCGGAGCAATACGGTAGCTAAAATCATCTTGAGTTTGGTAAATCTCAAACCAGTCTTTAATAGATTCAAGATGCCCTGCTTTTCCTTTATATTCTGTAGCAGTTACGTCGTTGACAAGCGTTTTGCTGTCGTCAGAAAACAAGGTTTCACGCGCTTTAGCAAATGCATCGAACCCTTGTTCTCCAAGTAGCTGATACTGAGCAAAAAACGCATTGATGGTGGCTTCGTTTTCCGCCTGTTTGTTTGGCTCACTCGCCAAAGAGAAAGCACTCACTAAAACCAATAGTGAAGTGAGAAATTGTTTTATGCGCATGGATTTTCCTCCCCCAAGGATATGCTGATCAAATTGTATGATAACGATTTGAATTACTGGGGATTAGAGGAATAAAGACTTAAGAACTATTAGCGAATACCTAATAATCAAACGAAAGAAAAGGCACCTCACGAAATGAGATGCCCAAGTTCGAAGTTTATACTGATTCACACGAAAGCAGTTTGGCTTCAAATTGATCGTCAATGCTGTCTGCAATCAATTCAATGCGGCTTTCAGCACAATCATCCAACTCCACTTCAGTTAGTCCATCTGGCGTTAAGTTGTAACCATAAATGCCATCGCTCGTAATAAACACGGCTTTCATGCGCTCCACTTCTAGCTCCACCAACAAAGGAATTAGTTTCCGACGGTCAAACACTTTCTCCGGTGAGAAGCGCCAACCAACACTTTGGAAGCCTTCGCCTTCATTGGTCGCTTTAATAATGCCACTCTCTGGCATTGGCATGTCTGAAGCCAAAGGCTTGTCACTCGCATGATGGTGGTGATGGTGTGGCGGATGCTCATGAATGGTGGTTTCACCTTCGAATTCATGAAAAGGAATCACACCGTGCTCCGCGAAAATCACTTTTGTATTTGGACGACCAACTTCCGCCACGTAAGCTTCTAGCTTCTGGGTATCACCCTCTTGATAGAGGTCGAGCTTATTACCCACCACCGTATCGGCAATGGCAATTTGCTGATTGAATGTATCGTGCTCGGTGTAACGAAGATCTGTCAGCTTACGAGCATCAACTAAGGTGATGTTCTTTTGCAATGACAACACTTGTCTATAGTGATCCGTCGATAAAACCTGTAACACCTCTTTAGGATGCCCAAGGCCAGTCGGCTCAATCAACAAACGGTCAGGCTTTGCTTCATTCAGCAGTTGATTAAGTGCGATTTGCATTGGTAATCCCGCCGCACAGCACATACACCCGCCGGGTACTTCACGAATAAAGACTTGCTGCTCTTCGCTTTGCTGCCCTTGAACCAAGCTGCCATCCACACCGATTTCGCCAAACTCATTCACCAAAACAGCCCAGCGTTCATTCTCTGGCTTATTCGCCATCAGGTTCAAAATCGCAGAGGTTTTACCGACGCCCAAAAAACCGGTAATAATGTTAGTTGGAACCCCAAGTATGGGCTGATTATCAGAGCTCATTGGCAATTCTCCTGTAGCCTTGAACCAGTTCGTGGTTTGCCGAAACCACAGACTCCGAAAACGCCGAGTATTCTGGCGGCACTTTCGAGATGCTGTTCAAATCAAAGTCGGCGCCGATATTGGTCATCGGCGGAACATGGAAGTTCTCTGGCAAGTCTAGTCCATCCACCACACAGTTATGACGAATCACACAACCTGTACCAATCACAGCATTAAACACCACGGAGTTAAAACCGATAAACACGTCATCACTGACTTCACATGGGCCATGAATGATAGAACGGTGCGCAATCGAAGAACGCTCTCCAATGGTCACGGCTGCACCTGCTTTTGAGTGGATAACGACGCCATCTTGAATGTTGGTATCGCGCTTGATCACGATGGCTTCCATGTCGCCTTGTTCGTTCACTTCATCGGCACGAATCACCGCGTAAGGACCAATAAAAACGTTATCTTCAATGATTACTTTGCCACAGATGATCGCCGTTGGATCAATGAACGCCGTTTCCGATACTTCCGGCATGTGACCAGTAGGATTTCTTCTTAACATATTGATTTCTCTTTATTCGGTGCCTCAAAGACACTCAAGCTACGACAACTATACTTCTACAAATAAAGCCCAAAGAAAGCGGATAAATGTAAGCTTTCGAAAATAAACTGAGCTTTCAAATAATCTAAGTTTCTGAAAAACGTGAATCCTAGCGCTCAAATACCAATCGCATGGCGTGTGCAGCCTGCTCATTCACTTGCTGGTTGGCATACACTAAACCGCCATTGACCCATGTATTCTTAATTTGAGCCGAGAACTGGTGACCAGCAAATGGCGACCAACCACAATGGTACAAGCTGTTCTCGTTCGTCACTGGCGTTGGTGCTGCGGCATCAACAAGAACCAAATCAGCAAAGTAGCCTTCACGAATAAAACCGCGCTCCTGAACACCATAACGAATCGCCGGGTTGTGAGCGGTTTTCTCTACCACTTGCTCCATCGTCATGTGACCGCGACTCACTTGATCAAACAGCGTCAATAGTGCGTGCTGCACCAAAGGTAACCCTGCAGGTGCTTGGTCGTAAGGGACTTGCTTCTCTTCCCAAGTGTGCGGGGCATGGTCCGTCGCAATAATATCAATCTGACCTGTGCTTAATGCCTTTAGTAGCGCGTCACGATCGCTTGGGTACTTCACCGCTGGGTTGCATTTAATTTGGTTACCACGATTTGCATAGTCTTCATTGCTAAACCAAAGATGGTGAACACACGCTTCTGCGGTGATGCTCTTACCTTGAATCGGGCCCGCTTCAAACAAAGCCAATTCTTTTGCTGTCGTGATATGCAGTACGTGCAGTTGGCTGTTGTGCTTCTTCGCTAACTCAACAGCGTAAGAAGAAGAGGCATAGCAAGCTTCATCATCACGAAGTACTGGGTGGTCTTCAATGGTGAATTCCGACTTCTCTTTCAACAGACGTTCTTTGTTCTGAGCAATGACAGGACCACTTTCACAGTGCGTTACGATCAATACTGGCGAATCACGGAAAATCTCATCCAATGCTTGCTCGTCTTCTACCAATAGATCTCCGGTAGATGCACCCATAAAGACTTTCACACCACAGTGCTTCTTTGGATCGAGTAACTTGATTTGCTCAAGGTTGTCTTCTGTTGCGCCAAGGTAGAAAGAGTAGTTAGCCAGAGAGCTTTGTTCTGCGATGGCAAATTTACGCTCCAATGCTTCAATCGTCGTGGTTGCTGGGCTTACGTTTGGCATTTCCATGAAGCTCGTGATGCCACCAGCGACGGCTGCGCGTGATTCGGTTGCAATAGAGCCTTTGTGAGTCAGTCCTGGTTCGCGGAAATGTACTTGGTCATCGATCATTCCAGGGATCAAATAGCAACCTTTCGCATCGATAACGACATCACCTTCCCTTGCTGCTATGTCAGTTGCGATGGTTTCGATTCGTTGATCGACAATTCGCAAATCGGTTTCGGTGATGGTTCCTTCATTTACTACACGGGCGTTTTTAATGAGCGTTGCAGACATAGCGGTTCAGAATCTCCTTGCTGATGATGCTAATGGTTGGGATGTATTTGAGGAAAAGGCGACGAAGTCGTCATGGTGTGAGCCAAGCTCAATAAAAAGCACGGCTATTTAGTGTCAGCGCAGTCATCACACACACAATTGATTTCTAATTGAGGGCTAACGACGGTAAACCCCTCTTGTTTTGCATGAGATTTAAGACCGTGAATCAATTTGGGATCGATGGCTTGTTCGCTGATCTTGTTGCACTTGGAACAGATAAGAAATTGAGGGATACCGTGCTCGTGTTCGCAGAGAATATGGGAGCATACGATGTATTTATTGGAAACTTTAAGCTTGTGAGCCAGATGCTCACCTTCAAGAAAATCCAAGATTCGATACACAGACATAGCCTGAATATTCTGATCAAAATGGGCTTTGCAATAATCTACTAGCTCATAAGCTGATAACGCTCTATCGGCATGGACCAAGGCTTTCAACACCAGTTTTCTCTTAGAAGTTAATTGCTTTCCCTGAGCCTTAAAACTCTTCTCAACATGCTCAATAATGGCGTCAATATTGCTCACTCTCACCTCACACAAGACACACGCTACCTTTTAATAATTTTGATTGTTGTTATGTTATAACATAAAAGATAGATTCATCAAGGTGAGACCAAAGTGAACGCGACTTGGGAATGCGCATTAGATCCGTTACTCTAATTAGCTCGTATCCCAAATCAGAATAATCAAAACGGATGGCTAGAATGGAACACGTTGGCTCTCGGGCGCTGGTTGTTGAAGGCGGTGCCATGCGCGGGGTATTTTCCTGCGGCATACTCGATCATTTTATTAAGCAAGACTTCTCCCCGTTTGACAGTTTTTGGGGCGTTTCGGCAGGCGCGAGCAACTTAGCCGCATACCTTGCAAAAATGCCGGGAAGGAACCTCAAAATCTATCTTGATTACAGCTTACGTAAAGAGTTCATTTCTCCCACTCAGCTGCTGCGTGGCGGTGACATGATGGACTTGGATTGGATGTGGGATATCACCCTTAAAGAACTCGATATAGATAGAGATGTGCTTTCTGCAGATCCCCGCCCTTTCTTTTTAGGGGTCACTCGACAAGACAACGGGCAACCAGAATACCTCACGCCATCCATTCAAATGCTGGCAGAAACCATGAAAGCCAGTAGCGCCCTGCCCATAATGTACCGAAACGGTGTCGCTTTAGATGGTGTGAAATATGTCGATGGCGGCGTAGCGGATGCGATTCCTGTCGCCGAAGCCATTAAACGCGGCGCGACCAGAATCATGGTGCTAAGAAGTCGGCCTGCCAGTTATCGTAAATCCAAACCTAAACTTGAAAAGCTCACTGCGCGTCTATTGAAAGATCACCCTGCTTTGGTCGAGCCTATGCTCACGCGTCATATTCGCTATAACCAGAGTTTGGAATTGATAGAGAATCCACCTGCTGGCGTTGAGATCATTCAAATCTGCCCGCCAGAAGACTTTAAATTAAAACGCTTAAGCCGCTCGCCAGAACCATTGCGCAAAGCTTATGAATTAGGGTTGGAGTTTGGCAAGCATGCCATAACGCGTTGGGAACAGAGCTAAACACAAAAACAACTTTCAAAGCGCCGCAGAATAAAAAAAGCCACACCATGTTAGTGTGGCTGATGCAAATTCGATGGCAGTGGATATCGTCTTTGCTTGCGTATGAGCCCAATGCACGGACTCCAAATCACTTAGGGGTCACCAATCGTGCTAATTCAGTGCGCACGATTGTCGGTCAAACTAATACGTTTCAAACAATCCAGAGTTGTAGTCTTGAATCGCTTGTTCAATCTCTTCGATGCTATTCATGACAAACGGGCCGTAATGCACGACAGGTTCCTCAATTGGCTCGCCGATAAAGAGTAGTACGCCACTGGTGTCATTGGATTGAAGCGTCACCAACTCACCTTTAGAAAGCAGTGCCATTTCTCCCTGCATGACAACGCGCTCTCCAATAGTAATGCTGCCTTTATAAGCATAGACCATCATATTGTGATCGTTAGGTGTCATCAGGTTTAACGACGCGCCTTGGTGCGCTCGCCAATCAGCGACCGTCACAGGTACACCAGTTTTACTCAATGGCCCTCGAATCACTTCATCATCAATGTTCAGCTCACCAGAAATAACGCGAACTAAGCCATGCGCCTCTGCGCGATGTTCGGTAATGGTTTCCGGTTGGAAGTCGTGATATTGCGCCGGAGCCATCTTGTCTCGCGCTGGTTGATTAATCCAAATTTGGAAACCGTGCAGCTCACCATCCTCCATTATTGGCATTTCACTATGAATGACACCTCGGCCAGCCGCCATCCATTGCGCACCACCAGAACGAAGTTCACCAACATTATTCATGTGGTCACGATGCTGGAAGTGTCCCGTTAACATGTAAGTCAGCGTTTCAATGCCTCGGTGTGGATGCGGAGGAAACCCGCCTACGTAATCGGCTCTTTGGTCTGATTTCAGTTCATCTACCATCAAGAATGGTGAAAAGCTCGCATTGTTAAAGCCTGCGACACGGCGAATTTTCACGCCGTCACCATCAGCAGTTGCATGTGATGGGATAATCTGACGAATCTCTCTCACTGTACTCATAATCTTGCCTCCCTTTAGGATATGAGTTGATTCTAGAGAGCAAGTACTGAGTTTATGAGGGGGAAAAATTGTTCTACTTCATCAACTTTTTCGAACGAAAAAAAATGAAAAATAAATGTAGCTATTTTTTAAACACCCTGTATAGTGGCGGCTGGCTCTAGAAAAGAGCTGTTAATGCTACATTTAGTTTAAGTTCCCTCTCAGTAACATCCTGAATCTTCGGTTCAGACTCCTGCGTAAAACTTCCTCTTGATTGCACATTCAATAGCTTAAAAAAGATCCATCACAATTCGTACATTATTGTTTAATTTCAGAGGTTTTTATGTCTGGTAAAGTAACTGGTTCAGTAAAATGGTTCAACGAAACTAAAGGTTTTGGTTTCCTAACTCAAGACAACGGCGGCCAAGATGTATTCGTACACTTCAACGCTATCGTTGCTGACGGTTTCAAAACTTTGGCTGAAGGTCAGAAAGTAAGCTTCAACGTAGAAGATGGTAAAAAAGGTCCTCAAGCGACTGAAGTTACTCCTCTATAAGATAGCTTTTCTTGGTGCAGCATTTCCTCGCTGCACCAAACTCTCTCCCCCTTCAAAAAATTCCTCAAACTTAATACTCAGCAATCAAATATTGCTCGGTTTTCTGCTGCCTAAAATAAATGGGCTGCACCACTGTATCCATCGTTGGAACAAGGTATCTTTCGTCAGATCACTGTCGCCGTCGTTGGTATGTAAACTATTAAAATTAGGAAAAATTATGTCTAGAAGAACAGGTCGTCAAAGACACTGGTATCAATTATCGAATAAAGAAAAGATCACAAAGAAACAGGAGAATAAATGATAGAGATTGAATTCCGTTTAAAACAACCCGACATCTCTTGGAACGCCAAAATTCACCAACTTAACAGTGATATTTTAAGGCGCCATATATTGCCAAAACTCCAATCTGCTTGCTATCTCATTGATTTTAAATACTGTGAGAAAACCTATTCCGGTGACATTCTGTGTGACTCAGGTTCAAAGCTAGGAAGTTTTATTATTAAATAAATCAGTTTCGTGCATTAATAATTAATGTGGAAATTTAGGAAGAAATTCCCGAGGTGAAAAACATGGCAAATAAAAGCAAGAAGCAAATTGAGCAAGAAAAGAAAGAGTCCGAACAAAACGCTGCTGCGATAAAACAACAAACTCGCCGCCGAATTGAGGACATCATGGAGCAAAGAGAATTTGATAAAATGTTCGAGCTATAAATACATTCCCTTTCATTTCCTTTTCTCTACTCTTCTCAATTTAAAGTATCGATGTGCAAGGTATCGCCACCCCCTCTCTCAGTTCACAATGAGAGCTCACAATGAGCAACGCACAATAAACTCGATATGACTCCCAATGTTTCTCGCATGATGTGATTCAGTATTAGCCACTGAATATTCGACTCAGCCAGGTGTGTGCTGACAACGAAGCCATCATGCGATGAAATCGCTCCCTTTTCTCTTATCCCTTATCCCTTATCCCTTATCCCTTATCCCTTATCCCTTATCCCTTATCCCAAAGAACTACAATTTACTCACTAGCTCTAGCCAAGCCCCAAATTTTGCGTATAATCGCAACCGTTTGCTTCGTATAACCCCAATGATATGGTTTGGGGGTCTCTACCAGCTCCCGCAAAGTGCTGATTACGAAGAGTCGAGATCACTGTGGATCTTACTCTTTGTAATGGCGTTCGATTTTTCTCAATCTATACCTATTCTTAGAGTAATTGCATCCACGTAAAAGCATAAGAAGAGGTGGAATATGAACGCATTTATTCAAGGTCTTCCAAAGGTAGAGTTACACTTACATATCGAAGGTTCGCTAGAGCCAGAACTGTTGTTTGAGCTTGCACAGCGCAACAACATCGACATTCCATACGAATCACCACAAGCACTGCGCAAGGCGTACGAGTTCGAAGATTTACAGTCTTTCCTAGATATCTACTATCAAGGCGCTAACGCGCTTCGCACGGAACAAGACTTCTATGATTTGACTTGGGCATACCTAGAGCGCTGCAAAGCCGACAACGTTATCCATACTGAAATCTTCTTTGACCCACAAACCCACACCGATCGCGGTATTGAGTTTGAGACCGTCATCAACGGTATTCACCGAGCAATGCAAGATGGTAGCGAGAAGCTAGGCATCACCTCTCAAATCATTGCGTGCTTCTTGCGTCACCTATCGGAAGAGAGCGCGATTGAAACACTGCAATCCATTGTTAAACACAAAGACAAAATCGTCGGTGTTGGTTTGGATTCTTCAGAGCTTGGGCACCCGCCAGAGAAGTTCAAACGTGCTTTCCAACAAGCAAAAGAAGCAGGTTTGCTTACCGTGGCACACGCAGGAGAGGAAGGTCCGGCACAAAACATCATCGATTCTGTCGAGATGCTGGGCGTTAGCCGCGTTGACCATGGTGTTCGCTGCGTTGAAGATGCATCGTTGGTCGAAGCGCTTATCGAAAGTAAAATGCCACTCACGGTATGTCCGTTATCGAACATCAAGCTTTGCGTGTTTGATGAAATGGAGCAACACAACATTGTCGATTTGCTACGTAAAGGTGTCGCGGTAACCATTAACTCGGATGATCCGGCGTACTTTGGTGGTTACATGACGGATAACTTTATGGCGGTCAGTAATGCCCACCCGATGACGAAGGCAGAGTTGGCTCAGTTTACGATCAATGCCATTAATGCGAGCTTCATCAGCGAAGCACTTAAAGCCAAATACCGTGCTCAAGTCGCTGATTACTTAGCGAATCACTGATTATAAATACAACCAATAAGGGCTAGCGATCTAGCCCTTATTTTGTTGTTTGCTATACGTAATTCACTACGCACCTCATGATGAATCTCGCTCGGTTTTAACACAGTTTCTTCCCGCATTTTTCGCAACATAGAGCGCCTTGTCTGCTCTTGCGACCAGTTCATCAAAACTGTCTTCCAACTCTAATGTGGCAATACCCGCACTGAACGTTACTTTCAAAACGGGGCTGAAATCCTCATCCTTAAGCGCCTCTAAACGACTTTGCGCCCATTGCTTTGCCTTCTCTAAAGATACCTTTGAAGCGACGATGACAAACTCCTCCCCGCCCCAGCGTGCCAACATTCCTTCTTCCAAAGGGTCTTGAGCGAGAAAGTCAGCAATATGCTTCAATACATCATCCCCAACATCATGCCCATAGGTATCGTTGACCTCTTTAAAGTGGTCGAGATCGAGCAAAATCAGCGACACAGGCCAACTGTGCGCTCTTGCTTTCTGAAGCTGTTCGTTGACTTTGGTGATCAGTGCACGGCGGTTAAATAAGTTGGTGAGCGGATCATGCATCGCCAACCACGTCAGCTTGTGGTTGTTTGCATTGAGCAGATTGACCGAGTACGCCAACTCTTGGTTCGCTGTGTTGAGCTCTTGCGTTCTGAGTGCAACTACTTCCTCTAGCTTTCTATTGTGCTGATGGATTTCATCAAAGGTGTTTTTAAAGGCATTGGAAAGCTGGCCGATTTCATCTTTCGAATCGTAGCCAGAAAACGTGGTGTAATGGTTGTTGACTGCGTTTTCAACATCGTACGTCAGCTCCAAAATCGGTCTTGTGATGGAATTGGTGAGGTAAAACACGATAGGCATAAAGACAACAATCACCACCGATGAAGTAATCGCAACGTCTTCCAGTAGCTCATTGATATCGAGGAAGATATCGGACTCTTCCGTAGTCACGAAGAGCGTCCAATTGGGCAAGGTGTCGATTTTCGCAAAGGTCACGATCTTGGCTTCATTCACCTTTCTGTCGTAGTAGTGGCCGTGTCCGACATTTTCCCAATTGGTTTGCACTGCAATGTCCGCAAAGCCTTCAAAACCAACTCGTTCGCCTTCAAATATATTAGCGTGCAAAATCAGAGAGCTGTCGGGGTGAGAAACCACCGTTCCGCTGCTATCAGAGATCCAAGCATAACTGCTGTTGCCTAACTTCACTTTCGACAAACGCTGCGCGAGGTAGTCGACAGAGATAGACACACCAACAATCCCTTTCCAGTTATCCGCTTCGTCATACACGGGCACACCAAGTGCAACCACGGGCGTTTTGACCAGTAGGCCGACGTGCGGCGCAGTAATATGATAATCCGCGCTCTTCCACCGAGCGTCTTCTACAAATTCTGGCCACTCAATTTTGATGGTTCTGCTTTTATGATCAATGAGATTCCAATGCTCATCGACGAAAAGCGTATTAATCACGGACTTCTTAGACATGCTTTTGAGCCATTTAAGCTCTTCGACAATAAAATCTATATCTCCTTCTTGCACACGTTGGTGACCACTGATGGTTTGCAGTGACGCCACATGTCGTTGCAGTTCTTGACTGATGACGTCTGAATGAAGGTTGGATAATTGAATGGAGTTTTCTAGGGCGACACTAAAGATCCGTTGCCGCTCTTTAAAGTACAACACGGCGAAAAGAATCAGGACGAAACAAATCGTCATTACTGAGTACGTAACGACAAACTTGGTTCTCACACTTCGGAAAGCAAACCCCGCGATATACACAAATTTCCTTATCAAGTGTATGGATATGCATATAGTCTAGTTTGTTAATAAAGAGTCTGCTATGTGGTTTAGCGCAAAAATTGGCTTAAATTGAATGATTTATTACGAATTTCTCAGCAGCTAATAAACACTGCTCACGTAGCCATTGATGGCTTGGGTCATTAGTGCGAGAGGGGTGCCAATACATCGCCACATCGATCGGATCTTTCATGAACTCAGCTTCAAGCTCTCTGAGGTGATACAAATCTCGATATTGCTCCAGTAAGGTTTGTGGCATTAGAGCAAGGTAATCACAGCGTTGTACCACTGGCAGTATCTCGATAATACTTCCCGCCTGCCATGCCACTTGGCGCTTCCCTAGGATCTGTTCATTCTTGATGCCACGGCCAATCAAATAACCGTTTTGTTGGTCAAACTGAGAAAGGGTCACATGCTTCTCGTTTAGGTACTCTTCTACGCTGATGGTGTTGCCTTGTAACCGAGGATGATCCTCTCGGCACACAACCGTGAGTTTATCGGACATCAAAATCTGTGAACGCAAATGCGGGTGTAAGTTCGTCTGAGCTTCAATCACCAAATCGCACTGCTGTGACCTCAGCAAGCTGGTTAAGTCCATAGTGAAAAGTGGTTCAATCCGCGTGTTTGCCTTTGGTGCTTTTTCGTTAAGTAAGGCTGAAAGCTCTGGCAGCAAAGTAAAACTGAACACACTGAGTGAAGAGATCACAAAACGCTTATCGCACTCGGCAGGATTAAATCGCGAGTGCTCTGGCAACATATAAGCGATGCTTTCTACCGCCGTCGCTAATGTAGGATAGATATCAATGGCGAAGGCTGTTGGTGCAACGCCGTGGCTTTCTCGAATAAATAACGCATCCTTAAACACCTCACGAAGCCTGACTACCGCTTGGCTGACCGCAGATTGACTTACACCCAGTCGTTGTGCCGCTTTGGTGTAACTCTTCTCTTCGACAATCGCCACGAAGGTCGGGATAAGACTGTAGTCTGAGTGCTTCATAGATTATGTGTTCTCGAATATTTTCATTCTGACATGAGCTTAACTTATATCATATATAACTCAACTTATGACGTTTTTTCATACAATTTCGCGCATGTGATTACAAAAGACAAAACAATAATCACACGCTCAACGTTTTACCCTCACACATCGACAAAAGGTATAACTATGAACGTCATAAAAGCCATAGGTCGCGTTATCTTTGCGATTTTTATGGTGCTGTTAAAGTTCTCACTATTCATGGCTCTCATGCTTGGTGGGGCTTACTTGCTTGCACCCATGGGCACGATCAATTCTAAAGACATTGATATGAGCTTGTTCACCAACACGCCCAACGACACCATGATGGTGATTTTCAACTCCGAATACTTCAGTGGTTATCTGTTCTCTGTCACCATAGCCCTTGCCCTTTTTGTCATCTATTTGCTGTGGCAGATCCATGAAGTTGCGGTTCACCGAGCTCAAGAAAAGAAAAGTTCTCATATCCAATTAGTGTTTGCCCTCTCCTTGTGTGGTTTGTTCCTTCACAAAGCCTGGTGGGTTCTGGCGCTGATCATTGCCTTCGCGAACTGGGAGCACATTGGCAACTCACTGAGCAACATCATTCGCAATAGCCGTTTGTCGTCTCAACCGCAAACACCCGCAAAAGTGACGGAGGAATAAGCCATGAAAGAGGTAATGATTCCGTACATTCTGATCATGTGGATTTTGGTCTCAACGGGTGCGATTAAGTGGACATTTAAAAGCGCGTTTTGGATCATCTCCGGCGGTGCATTCATTCTGGTGGTGCTAGGAATTCTGTCACGTCTATGGGCTCCGGTTGATTTGACTTATTCATCGACCGTGAAAGCGCCCCACTCGGTGTTGTCTCCACTGTTTCGCGAGCAGATTGACCACATCTATGTCGACCACAACCAAGAAGTGAAGAAAGGCGATGTGATCTATACGCTGGTCGACACCACCTCTTTGGCAGACGTAGAAAAAATCAAAGCGGGCATTGTTCAACAAGAAGAAAACGTCGCTCAGTTAAAGCGCGATATTATTCGCGGTAAGACATCACCAGAGATCTTCAAAGGACGTGACATTGAATACTACGAATCTCAACTTCACGTTGCAGAAGCGTCGTTGAAGTCTTTGCATGCCGATTTGCAAAAGACCGAGTTTGAACAAAGCCGTAAAACCGTTCGTGCGCCTTTCGACGGCCAAGTTGCGGTTGTGAACGTAGCCGATGGTAGTCGCGTAGGTAACATGCACATCTACGACACGTCACGTAAGTTCTTGGAGATGCGCATACCAGACCAAACCTACCGCTATGTTGAACAAGGTCAGTTTGCTGAGTTCTACGTCGATGCGTATCCGGGCGAAGTGTTCCGAGCTCGCGTTCACAGCATCACGGCGGGTACTGGAGAATCATCAGTTTCGCCATTGCAAGGCCCACAGAGCGTTCGTCAACACGTAGGCGCAAACACCAGTAGCCACGGCCGTACAGTGATTCTGGAAATCTTCGAACCAGAGGGCAAGTCCATCCCAATCGGTGCCACTGGCTCTGCGTGGATTGCGGCAAATAAACCACACAGCCTGTTTGGCTTCATTGATGTAATTGGCGCGGCAACGGTTCGACTTCACTCTTACAAGTCTTACCTGAACGCGATGTAGAGAATAAACAAACCGCCAACTTAGGCGGTTTGTTTTTATGAAGCCAATTAAGACCTTACATTTCTTCCGTGGTTAGCCTGCGGTTTTAGCGCTAGACTGAGTGAGCTAAATAAAGCATACACAAAAGGAAGAAAATCATGATTCAACAAGGTCAAGCACTGCCTGCTGCAACGCTAAGCGAACTGACTGCAGATGGTATGGTAAACCACCAAGTAACAGAGCTATTTGCAGATAAGAAAGTGGTTCTATTTGCGGTTCCAGGTGCATTTACTCCTACTTGTTCTGAAGCGCACCTGCCAGGTTACGTCGTATTGGCTGACCAACTAAAGGCAAAAGGCGTGGACCTGATTGCTTGTGTATCTGTTAACGATGCATTCGTAATGCAAGCTTGGGGTGAAGCACAAAACGCATCTGAGCTGCTAATGCTGGGTGATGGTGACGCAAGCTTTACTAAAGCACTGGGCTTAGAAATGGACACCGGCGGTTTTGGTGGCTTTCGTTCACAGCGCTACGCGATGATCATCGACAATGGTGTGGTTACGACACTAAACGTTGAAGAGCCAAAGACATTCGAAGCAAGTAAAGCGGAAACCATTCTCGCTGCACTTTAAGCTCAACGCTAAGATCACAAAACGGAAGCCTCTGCGCTTCCGTTTTTTCTATCTGAGCTCACTGATTTTACTCGCTCAGCGCCACACATTTAATGAAGATGAAGTTCGGGAACGTCGCCAAACGTTGGTAATGCTCCTGAGAGATTTCACGAATTTTTTCATTCACCTTACCTTCTGAAATCGCCAGCATCGCCATGTTACTGCCCGTGATCGCATCGGTAATGTCTTGTAATGAGCGGCGGTAGAATGCCACAGGAACTGGTTCTCCTACGGTATTCCACATATCTTCAACCAGCTCTTTATCGTAGTAATTGCCAGAGGCCGAACATTCGAAATCCGCAAATGGATGATGGGTCGAGAAGACAAACTGACCACCGGCTTTTAATACTCGTTGAATATCGTTAAATAAGGGGCGAAGATCTTCAATGTAATGAACCATCAGCGGGCAAATGACCAAGTCGTACTGTCCGTCCGCCTCTTCTGGTAAACCGAGCGCCAAGTTTTGCGCGTAAGCGGTGACCGAGCAACCAAGCTTTTCTTTTACGATATCTATCATCTCTTGTGCAGCGTCGATGCAGGTTACTGAACTTGCGCCCAGCTCAAGAAGAAGCTGCGCGTAAATACCAGAACCACAACCTAAATCCAGCACCTTTTTGCCTGCCACATCACCGACTAGTTCAAGGGTGTTTGGACGCTCAAAATGCGCGTTGTACAGGTTATCTTGCGCGGCTAAATCGTATTGCTTTGCGTAGGTGGTGTACATTTCTTGCTTCATGGTGACTCCGACAGAAAAAGTGGGGTGCGAAGACTAGAAAATACCCGATAACAAGTAAAGTCAAAAGCACGTTAGAAGCGTGATCTTGCGCGTACATTTAAGAAGATGGGTGACTGGAGGTTCGGTTGAGCCTTTCCAACCGATTGCAAAGGCTCGATGTGTAACGATAAAGCGCTTATTGGAATGACAGGAACAGCACTAGCGCATGCGCACAACGCTGGTCTCTTGCTTGCGCTGCATCTCAGCAAACGTTAAGACAAACGGGGAAGATTGCTTAACTCGGCTTGGTAATGAAGACAGTGCGTTGTAGGCGTCTTGCTTGGTTTTGAAATCCCCAACCGTCACCGTGTACCAACGGGTGCCACGGCTGTTTTTCCAGTTTACCCACACCGGATGTTTAGGATCGATGTAGCGAATGTACTCTTTGACATCCTTTTCTTTCTTTAAGGCCAGCACTTGCATGGTGTAGTGATTTGGGTTGAGGTAGCCATAAGCGTCTTGCGATGACATCACACCCACACACTGCCCTGTTTCCATTGGTTGGTGCTGCGGCATCACACAGCCAGTAAGTGACATAGCCAAAGTCAAAGATAGAATCTTGCGCACGCGTAACTCCGTTTTTTTGTTCTGAATGGTTCTCTTGAAGAGTGCTCTACATTGAGTAGGCGACCACCGGTTCCAAAACATGAAACACAAAATAAAAACGGCAGATTGACCGTATCAATCTGCCGTTTCGTTCTCTGTGTTTTATCTATTTTCAGCGCAGTTCTTAAGGCTACTAAGCCGCCTGTGGTTCTGGAAACACCACTTGATCCTTACCATTACGTTTTGCCTCGTAGAGACTTTTATCTGCTCGGCGGAAGTATTCATCGTTGTAGGTGAAGGTTTCGATTAACCCACCGTGACTAACACCAATAGACGTAGTGACATTCAAACTCGCTTCTTCTGTCTCAAACGAAACATCACCAATGTGTTGGCGCATTTCCTCAAGACGCTTGGCCAGATCGTCAGTGGTTTTCAACAACATTAAGAACTCTTCACCACCCCAACGAATCAGTAATTCTTGAGATTGAACATGAACTCTTAAACGTTCAGCAAAGCCTTCTAGAATTCGATCTCCCGTTTCGTGTCCATGCACATCGTTTACCTGTTTAAAGTTGTCGATATCAAACAACACCACTCGGTATTCCGCTTTGGCATCTAGGTGCTCAGGATGATCAATCTGCGCGTAGTAATAGCGTCGGTTGTGCAATTGAGTCAAAGGATCGAGCAACGAAAGCTGCTCCAATTCTTGGTTTTTGCGCTGCGTGGCTAGCACTTTTGTTACCGTCAGCGCCAATACCACCGCTGAAATCGCAATCCAAATAATCGCAATCTGAAAGCGCAGTTTCTCTTGGTCCAACTCAGATTCCGCCAAGCGCTTTTCGACTTCCAACAAATCTCTTTCCCGTTGGATATGCTCCGTCGCAAACGCCTGTTCTAAGTCATACACTTTGCCCAACAACTGCTTTTTGCTGTCGACGGAAAAGTGTTTAAATGAGCTCAGCGCTTGTTCGTATTCACCCAATTGTTCAAATATCTTTGCCTTTTGTTCTTCTACTCGAATCAACCAGCGTTGATGCTCGATTGAGCGAAAAGCCGCAGCGCTCAATGCCGCACTCTGCATGGCTTTGTCTAAATCTCCCATCGCCAATTGGCATTTGGACATGATCAAATAGCATTGGCCATATTCAATGGGATAATCCGCCGCTGAAGGCAACATCACACACTGTTGAGTGGTTTCCAACGCTTTCGGATATTGCTCTTCCAGCAGCAACATATCTGCTTTACCTTTCAACTGAATAAGGTGATGACGCAGATTGGTTGACGTAGGTTTGTAGAACTCTTGCGACTTCTCATACGCTGTGCGAGCCAATTCGGCTTTACCTTGTCGATTGTAGATATGCGCCTCATTGAGATACATAATCTGCAATCCTCTGGCTTTGTGCCCTTTGGCATGGCGCTTGAGGTAAATTTGCTGCGCTTTTTGAATGAACTCTAATGCTCTATCCCAGCTTTCGATGTGCAGATAAAGCAGACCAAGGTTATTGTAAATCGTACCTTTATAAGCCTCTTGCCCAACTTGTTCGGCGATATCAATGCCATCAAGGAAGTAACGTTGGGCATCCACCAGCTGGTTTGTCGCATTACTCAACGCACCTGCGACGTTATAAAACTTGGGCAAAAGCGAGTTGAGGTGCTCTTTCTCCGCTATTTCGATAGCGAGTTTTATTTCGCTCAAGCCAACATCATTTCGGCCGTGCAAGGTGTGCTCTTTCGCACTGTCTGCTAGCAACACGGCATCAAGCCATGGTTGATCGCTCTCTCGGGCAATGGCTTGAAGTTGTTGAAGGTAGTCGGCCGCCAATAGAGGCTCATCATTCACACGCGCCAATCGATATTGCTGATACAAGGCATAGGAGGTTTCGAGCTCAGACGAAAAGGCATTCCCGACCGCTTCCAACGCTTGTTGCGCACTTTCAGGATCACTGTAAATAAGCGAACTCACATCGAGTAGCGCTTGTCCTTGAGCTGTTTTAGCAAGCAAAATTTGAGGATCTTGACTGGCAGTTTGTTTGATATGTTCACTTGGCGAATCCTTACGCCAGTAATCGTGCAAAGCGAAAGCGACCACTACCCAAAGCAGCGCCGCTAACAAGGTGACAACATAGCTTTTTCTCACGAAGTATTACGTTCCATCTCGATTGTATTTAGATTTTTCTTTTTAGAAGCATCTGATTTATAAGAAAACCATAGCATTAATCAAATGCATTCCCAAGCATGCATAAGAATCGATATTTATATGAATGTCACGTTTCAGCGCATGGTTAGGCAAATGCTCTAATGGCAAGTTTTATTGCCATTTGTGTATGTTCTTCTGTGAAGTCAGAAGGAGAAAGGGCTGAGCTTGAGAGAAAAATGAAAAAGCCGCACCTGAAACTCAGATGCGGCTTAATTAGAATGGGATTAAGAGAAGTTAGAACCAGCTCGAAACCAAACGTTTGAACCAATCCATTAGGCGCTTGAAGATGCCGCCTTCTTCAACAGGTTCCAGCGCAACCAATTCCGCTTCTTTGACTACGTCACCATCAACTTTGTACAACACTTTGCCGACAACTTGGTCTTGCTGAATTGGAGCCATTAGGTCGCCATTGTATTCCACTTCGGCTTCCAGCTTGTTCACATCACCTTTTGGCAATGTTAGGTAGATATCACGATCAACACCGACTTTTAGCTCGTCTTGGTTACCCATCCAAACGCGTGCCGTTGCTACTTCTTTACCTGCTTGTGTTGGTACAACGGTATCGAAGAAACGGAAACCGTAGCTCAGAAGCTGTTTACTCTCTGACTCACGCACGCTAGGGCTTTTCGCACCCATCACAACCGCGACTAAACGCATGTCACCGTTGGTTGCCGAGGTCGCGAGACTGTAACCCGCACCGCTGGTGTAACCCGTCTTCATGCCGTCAACGCTCATGCTTCGGTCACGTAGCAAACCGTTACGGTTGTATTGAGTGATGCCGTTGTAGGTAAACGAAGTCTCGCTGTACAACGGGTAGATATCTGGAAGATCACGGATAATCGCACGGCCTAGCGTTGCAATGTCACGCGGCGTTGAATACAGACCATCGCTATCCAAACCATGTGGGTTAGTAAATGCAGAGTTTGATAGACCCAGTTGGTTCGCCCAGCTGTTCATCAAACCAACAAAGCCCGCTTCACTGCCTGCAACGTGTTCTGCAATAGCGACACTGGCGTCGTTACCCGATTGAACAATCAATCCACGGTAAAGATCCGACAGTGAAACCGACGTGCCGACTTCGATAAACATCTTGGAAGAATCAGGGAAGTTTTTCGCCCACGCGTTGCGGCTGATCACCACTTCATCGTCTAGGCTAATGTTGCCAGACTTGACCTCTTGACCCGCAACATAAGCGGTCATCAGCTTAGTCAAACTTGCCGGGTTTAGGCGTTTGTCGGCATCACGTTCCACTAGCACGGTGCCAGTGTGGTAATCCATTAATACGTAGCCACGAGAGCTCAGCTCTGGGGCATTTGGAACAACGGTAGGAGCAGCAAAACTAAACGCAGAAACAGCAGTCAAGGTGGTCGCTAACGTAGCATTGAATAAAGTGTTTTTTCTCATAGCAGCATTCTGTGGCTTACAACTTACAAACTAAGTCGAGTATATGGAAACGCTGTTCAGTTACAGCACCTCTGTTACGATTGGTTACGTTTACTCGATATTTGTCGAAAAGAATGCGAAGTTCGTTGGAATTTGTGCTTATTCGTTAACCAATCCCTTGAAATCATGATTTTTGATTAGCCCTAGTTCAGCGCTTGCGTTCTTTGGAGCGTTACCAACCTTCAGTCATGTGTCACGCTGCTACTTTTGGTCAAACAATCTTCGCTAACACCAAACGAATATTTACACATCAAAACATTACACCTCATTGTATTTTTCACTAAAAACCTGACTTACAACCAGTTTAAAAGCCTTAAAACTCTATCGATTTGCAATGTTTTACACAAAACATTATGATCACGTCGCATTTTTTAATTAGAACTCAAAACAATCGGAGGGCGGTTTTAGTGTTTTTCTTGTTCAGGAAAGGCACATTTAAAAAAGCGTACATGTTGTATTTATGGATAATGCACTAAAAAAATATAGTATCGACACTACCGACTATCAGGTTGGTCAAGATAACGTTCAAAAATGGGGATTTGATATCCACAATCCAGTATTTGGGATTAGTGCTGGTCTTGTTCTTCTCTGTCTTGCTTCTCTTTTAATTGTTGATCCTTCAACAGCCCGTGATGCCTTAAACGGCGTTAAGAACAGCATCATCTCTGACTTCGATGTGTTCTTCATGTGGTCTACTAACTTCTTCATCGTATTTGCTATCGCTGTCTTACTTTCACCACTGGGTAAAATCCGTATTGGTGGTAAAGACGCGCAAGCAGAACACTCAACAGCTTCTTGGTTATCTATGCTGTTCGCAGCGGGTATGGGTATCGGTCTGCTATTTTGGAGTGTTTCGGAACCAACGGCTTACTTCACTGATTGGTACGGCACACCACTGAACGTAGAACCTTACACCGAGGAAGCAAAATCACTCGCTATGGGTGCAACCATGTTCCACTGGGGCATTCACGGTTGGGCGATTTACGCCATCGTTGCACTTTCATTGGCGTTCTTTGCCTTCAATAAAGGCTTACCACTTTCTTTGCGCTCTGCGTTCTACCCACTATTTGGTGATAGAGCTTGGGGCTGGTTAGGTCACGTCATCGACATTCTTGCGGTACTTTCAACCCTGTTTGGTCTAGCGACTTCGCTTGGCTTGGGTGCACAGCAAGCCACCAGCGGCATCAACCACGTATTTGGTTTGGATGGCGGCATTGGCATGCAAATGATCGTTATTGCGTTCGTGACCTTTATTGCGGTTCTTTCTGTCGTTCGAGGTATCGACGGCGGCGTTAAGCTGCTAAGTAACATCAACATGGCAGTGGCATTTGCCCTACTGGCTTTCGTGTTGTTCATTAGCTTTGATGTAGCGACAACCTCTATCTGGGATACGACCGTCGCTTACGCAAAAGACATCTTCGCGCTAAGTAACCCACATGGTCGTGATGACACGGAATGGATGCACGGCTGGACTGTGTTCTACTGGGCATGGTGGGTATCTTGGTCACCATTCGTTGGTATGTTTATCGCACGTGTTTCAAAAGGTCGTACTGTTCGTGAATTCCTATTTGCCGTTATCGTTATTCCAACCACAGTGACACTGATTTGGATGGCGGTATTTGGCGGTATCGCGCTTGATCAAGTCGTCAATAAAGTAGGTGAATTGGGTGCGAACGGCCTGACAGATATCTCGCTAACGCTGTTCCACGTTTACGATGCAATGCCGTTTAGCTCTGTGATTTCAGTTCTGTCTATCGTTCTGATTTTGGTGTTCTTTATCACTTCATCAGACTCAGGTTCATTGGTTATCGATAGCATCACGGCTGGCGGTAAAATTGATGCACCTGTACCACAACGTATTTTCTGGGCATGTATTGAAGGCTCTATCGCTGCGGTCATGCTTTGGATCGGTGGTAAAGAAGCACTGCAAGCGCTTCAATCCGGCGTGGTGGCGACAGGCTTGCCATTCACCTTTGTTCTATTGCTGATGTGTGTCAGTTTGATCAAAGGTTTGAGATCAGAATTGCCTGCTTATCAAAACGCCGCACAGAAACAATCTGTCGCTTAATAAAAGCCGTAGAGCATCAAGATGAGAAACGAGCGTCCATTCGGCGCTCGTTTTTTTATCCGCGTCATTGCTTATATTGACGAGCTAGGAAGTTAAGTTCCTACACATAAAAAAGCCCCAAGCACAAAGGCCTGGGGCAAATAAAGCAATGAGTTATTGGTCAAGGGTAGCTAACTCACCACTGGAACAACGTTGTATTCATGAATGGTGATGGAGCCTGCTTCCTCAATCGAAACTTGCCACGTCTCGTTAACGGTTAGGTTAACGACTTCACCTTTCATCATCGAATCTTCATAACTGTCTGCTGTTAATCGAATACGCAGTTCCACTTGGAAACGATCACCATTTGGTTTCACTTCGATCTGCTGAACGTCGTGATCACAGTTTGGTTTGAAGGTCGCACGAGCAATCGCGTACCAATCACGGAAACCGTCATGCCCTAAGAATTCCCCCTCTGGCATCGACCACTTCACGTCTTGTGCTAGCTTGTCGGTAAAGAACTCTGTGTCCTCTTCCAGTACATCGAACTTGGCAAACCACTCTGCAACAAACTTCTGCATACGACTTTCTGGTGAAGCCGTGATCTCCTCAATCTGCGCCAGCAAACGGCTCGCATGATCTTTTGCTCGTGCTTGCACCTCTTCCAACTTGTTGTACACATTTGGAATGTAAACCATGCGGTGCGTGTAAATTGGCTTGCGGTAGTTCATGCCGGCCAAGTAAGCGGTTTGTTGGAATGGGTATACAAACTGCTCAATAGTAAAGTGGTTGTAGCCAAGTGGATCGTAAGACTCTTCAGGGCCACCTACCGTAAAGGAAAGAATGAAATCTTTGCCTTTTAACTTGTCGCCTTCTGGGCCGTAAGCGAAGTTGAAATTGAATACATCATCCACCCACTTTTTCAGCAAGGCTGGCGACGAGTACCAGTAGAATGGAAATTGAAGCACAACCACATCCGCACTCACGAGCGCCGCTTGCTCTGCTTCAACATCAATTTGATAGTTCGGGTACAGAGTATCTAGACGGCGAACTTCAACATCATTCAGTCCCGCTTTTAGCTCGTCTATGATAACGGTGTTTGTGTATGACTCATCTAGGTTTGGGTGACCTGAAATTACCAGTACTTTGCTCATCGTGATTCCTCTGTTTCGAAGCGTTAACCGATGAGTAGAGAATACGCCGAAGTGACCTTTAGTTTTAGACGCTCTTTACTTAAATCATTATTAGGTAGAAACTAAAGATAAACACATCACTCGGGAAAAGGCATGAACGGCACGACCTACAACCAATTAATGATGTTCCATACCATTGCGCAAGAAGGCAGCATCACCGCCGCAGCACGTAAATTAGAGATCGCCCCGCCCTCGGTGAGCCAAGCGTTAAAAATGCTAGAAGAGCAACTCGGCTTGCCTCTGTTTACGCGTACCACTCGCCGCATTGAGTTAACAGAAGCGGGGCAGTTGCTCTATGAACGCACGTTAGCGTCGATGTCAGAATTAAACCTTGCTGTTGAAAGCGTTAGCGACTTGAGCCGAGTCCCTTCGGGTAAAGTTCGTATTACCGTGCCTCGATTCGTGTATCAATCGCTACTCAAACCCATCTACATTGAGTTCTGCCAACGTTATCCAAGCATTCAATTGGAGATTTCTGTTTCAGACAAAGCCATCGACATCATTCGTGACGGCTTTGATATGGGCATTCGCTTTGGTGACCGAGTAGAAGAAGGCATGATTGCACGTCAGCTAACACTCCCAGTGAAAGAAGCGCTATTCGCCTCACCGGGCTATGTTGAGCAATATGGTTTACCTGAAACACCCGATGATTTGAAGCAACACAAGCTGATTCAGTACCGATTTATTTCGTCGAACCAAGTCGCTCCACTGAATCTAAACAATCAAGGCGAGACCATTACCGTCAACATGCCAACTGCCCTTATTGTGAATGATACTGATGTGATGATAGACGCTGCGCACAACGGTTTGGGGATTGGGCGTATCGTGACGCCAATGGTCCAAGAAGGCTTTAAGAAAGGTGAAATCGTGCCTGTGCTTGAAGAATACTGGCAGCCCTACTCGGGTTTGTATGTCTACTTTCACAAGAACACTCAAAAGGCAAAACGCGTCCGCGTACTCATCGACTTCTTACTTGAGAAAGCCGAGCTTTAATACAACAAAAAAGGAATGCCGAAGCATTCCTTTTTATTGATTCAGAAAGAGCAATTATTCAGGCTTTTTTGCCAGTGCCGCATCAATATCTGCTGCGCTGTGACGCTCTGCCACTTGCTCCCACTCTTCACCCCATGCGCGGTTAACAATGCGACCACGTTTTACCGCTTCACGCTCATCAATCGCTTTCGCCCAACGCACAACGTTTTTGTAGCTTGCTACGTCTAAGAATTCAGCCGCATCGTAAGCACGACCCAATACAAGGTTGCCGTACCAAGGCCAAGTTGCGATATCAGCAATGCTGTACTCATCGCCACCTAGGAATTCATTGTTCGCAAGACGCTTGTCGAGTACGTCTAGCTGACGCTTTGTTTCCATCGTGAAGCGGTTGATTGGGTATTCAAATTTCTCTGGTGCGTACGCGTAGAAGTGACCAAAGCCACCACCTAGGTATGGCGCAGAACCTTGAAGCCAGAACAACCAGTTCATTACCTCGGCACGTTTCGCGCCTTCTGTTGGTAGGAAGTGACCAAACTTCTCTGCTAGGTAAAACAAGATGTTGCCAGATTCAAATACGTTCACTGGCTCAGCACCTGAACGGTCTACCAAAGCAGGAATCTTCGAGTTCGGGTTAACGGACACAAAGCCAGAACCAAACTGGTCGCCATCGCCAATCTTAATCAGGTATGCATCGTATTCTGCCGCTGTTACACCTGCTGCCAAAAGCTCTTCAAACATGATCGTCACTTTCTGACCATTTGGTGTACCCATTGAGTAAAGTTGGAATGGGTGCTCACCAACAGGAAGCTCTTGCTCATGACGTGCGCCAGAATCCGGACGGTTGATGCTCGCCCACTGACCGCCGTTTTCATTATCGTTTGTCCAAACTTTTGGTGGAATGTATTCGTTAGTCATTGTTATCCCTTATTGTGTTTGAATGCATCTTCAAACTGACGGCTTTTGCGCGCCAGCAAGCATTATTAAAATCACCACTTCGCCAACTGCGATTGGGCATACTCAAGATATTAGGTCGAATTCGCCAAATAAAAGTCCTGCAATCTCTTTTAGTTAGAACCTTTGGTTATGGGAATTTCTTTCACGCTATAAGTAAAAAATACACGTTAATGTGAACTAGGTTCGAGATGCCAATAACGAAGAACAGATCAGATTCAACGGCCCATCCATCATCTCCGTCTTAATCAAGCTCGCATCGTGGCAACAACTGATCGAGAACGCGAACCCGTGTAGGTAATCTGCCAATAGATCCAAACTGTCTTTCTCCACTTGCGGAGACAATGCCAAAGGCTGAACAATGTTTTGATAGCGCTCGGTAAACACTTGAGCAGGGCCATGAGATGTCATGCTCAACATGGTTTGCAATAACCCGTTGTATTCACGCAGCAGTTCAATGTAGCTAACACACAAGTCTTTGAGTTCGCCTTGCCAATAGCCATTCACTTGAGGTTGATAAATTTCCTCTACCAGCGATATGGTTAACGCTTCAAGCAACGCATTCTTGTTTTTGAAGTAGTGATAGATCGCCATAGGATCCACATTTAGCTGCGTCGCTAACGAGCGAATACTTGGTACCTTGCCATCCTTTTTCATCAATGACTTAGCTGTATCTAGGATGTTTTCTGCGCTTAACTGCGACTGCTTGGCGGCTGGTCTCCCGCGTTTCTTTTCGTTGACAGACATTTGATCTTCCCGATAAACTCAGAGTTATTCTACATTGTAGAATTAATTTTAAACCATACTTTAGCTTGGCTCAAGCATCACTATTTTGATGAGGTACTCATGGCAAATATCGTATTTATTGCAACCAGTCTGGACGGTTACATCGCAGATAAGCAGGGCAAACTCGACTGGCTAAATTCGGTACCAAATCCAAACAACATTGATACTGGCTTCTTCTCACTGATGGAGCGTATTGATGGCTTGGTAATGGGGCGCAACACTCTAGATGTCGTGCTGAGCTTTGATTGCGATTGGCCCTACAGCAAACCTGTGTTCGTACTCAGCAATACTATGACAGAAGTGCCACAAGGCTACGAAGACAAAGTCTTTCTAGTAAAAGGCGAGCTAAACGATGTGCTTGCGGATCTAAACGCAAAAGGTTTTAACGATCTTTACATCGACGGCGGAGTAACGATTCAGAACTTCTTGAAAGAAGATCTTATCGATGAAATGGTGATCACGCGCTTCCCTATCCTACTTGGCGGCGGCGCACCTCTATTTAGGGATTTGGAACAACCACTGAACTTCAAAGTCACCAAGAGTGACGTTGTTTTGGATACCTTAGTTCAAACCACTTATGTGCGTGAAAGGTGATCTACTTAGGTAATTTGAACAAAAGAAAAACGCCCTTCATGGAGATATGAAGGGCGTTTCTGCGTCTCGGATATCCATATCTGGATAATACTCATCTTTGAACAGAAATACTTTGCTGTAAACTGAACACTAGCATTTATTGTATAACTTCCTCGCTAGGACAATAAATCGCCATGTACTAATACAAACAATAGAATTGTGCTGAGTGAAGCTCTCGCAAGCACACTATTAGTCTGTTCAATATGAAGCTACTTACATTAATGATTTAAATCAATTTATTGCCTTTTATTTTCGATAAGACACATAAAACATTCTCACTTAATATGCAAAGGAATTAATATCACTCACACGAATATCGTTCAGTATAAAGGTGTGAAAATGTTAAAGAAAAGACACATATTGTCGTTGGTAATAGGTAGTATTTTAATCAGTGGTTGTGGCGGCAGTGATGGTGGTGGTAGCAATGATGTGACTCCTCCAACTATATTTGACGTTTCAGGTGTAGTTCAGAAAGGGCCATTGCAACCAGGGTCAGTTGTAACGTTGCATGAACTCAACGACAAAATGGAGCAAACAGGTAAGTCTTTTGATTCTCAAATCCAAAACTATGATGGCTACTACACCATCTCAGAGAATTTAAACTCTGACTTTATTGAAATTTTTTCAAAAGGTTACTTTTACAATGAGTTATCAGACGACTCGTCTAAAGAGTTAACACTGTCTTCTTATTACGAGTTAAAGCAAAAATCTACTATTAGCATCAATATTGTGACGACTTTGATTAAAGGCAAGCTGAAGAAGCTAATGTTAGAAGAAAAACTTTCATTCGCAGAAGCTTCCGAAGTTGCAACAAAAGAGCTTCTAGACATTTATGGGTACTCAGAAAGTAAAACACCAGATTTCTATACGGTCAGCCTACAACAAGATTCCGATGCTGCCGCAATACTTTTAGCCATGTCATCCTTGACGCTATACCTTTCTGATATGAACGGTATTGAGCCAACAGCACAAATTGCATTACTAGCAAACTATCTAGAAGAGAGCAATCAGGAAAAGATCGAAGAAACAAAAAGCAAACTATTGCAAGCTCACACGGAGATAGACACTTTTACAATTGAAAATAATGTTACCTCTTATTTTACCGATCACGGCCTCAACTTCGAAGCTCCATCACTTTTATATTTCATTGATAATGATGGAGACGGGAAACTACCCGATAAAACAACTCCAATTATTCAGGGGACTTCTGTAGCAGCGGCGATGCCAAACCTTGGTGAAACAGTTGAACTAGAGTTGCCAATCAGTGTTTATGATTATCAAGGGCGAAATTGGGCAAAGTGGCCGATAGATGTCTCCTCACAACCTAAATTCGGTACCGTCGAATTCTCGCTATCAGAGCAGGGATGGACTTCAACTTATACAATTACAATTGAAGAACAGGTAGACCGAATCGATGACCAGTTTACTGCTAAAATCGTCACTCCAGATGGTAAAAGCAACTATATAACATTACATGTTGCTATGTTTTGATTAGACTGTTTTAAACGAATTCAGACCATAGTGGTTTCCACATTAGTCTGAGAGACTCTAGAACTAAGAAAGGCTTCAAATGGGAAGCCTTTCTTTATTCGCCTACACTTTACTTAGAATCAAAACCTTACCGAATCAAAGATATTTGGGTTTATCTAAGTTTGAGGTTTAGTTAGTGGGTTAAAGCACTAACCCACCGTCAATCTTGAGCACTTGTCCTGTGATGTAGGCGCTCTTGTCGGAGGTTAGGAAGGAGACGCCATTGGCGATGTCTTGGACTGAGCCCATTCGACCTAATGGGGTTTTGCCTTCCATCATTTGAATGACTTTCTCTGGTAGGTTCTTGGTCATGTCGGTGGCGATAAAGCCTGGCGCGACACAATTAACGCGGATTTGTGCGCCCTTTCTTGATAGCTCTTTCGCCCAGCCTTTGCTCATTGAAATAACGCCGCCTTTACTTGCGCCGTAGTTGCTCTGGCCGATATTGCCATCCGTCCCTACGATAGAAGAGATGCTAACAATACTGCCTACGCCTTGCTCTAGCATGACAGGTGCAACGCGCTGGGTGAGTAAGAACACCGCTTTTAGGTTCACGTCGATGACGCTGTCCCAATCTTGCTCTAACATGTCTGGCAACAGTGCATCGCGAGTGATGCCCGCGTTGTTAACCAGCGCATCGATTCTTCCGTGCTGCTCTACGATACTTTCTACCACTTCGCTGACGGCTGCGGCATCACACAAATTCACTTGATAACGGCTTAGCTGCGCCGACTGGCTCCATTCCACGGGCGATATATCTAGCCCTACAACGTGGAATCCATCCTCCAGTAATTGCTCACAAATCGCTTGGCCAATACCACGAGCCGCACCAGTGACTACTGCTACTTTTTCCGGTTTCATCTTGGTCTTCCTTAAATGTTGAGATTACAAATTCGCTTGTATCCCTAGCGTTTTTTGTTTTTATGCCTAGTCGCGTTACAGCTGCGCTTCTCATACGCAGGGTTTTTCATATCTTATAAAAACTATAGAAACAGTCTGGGAGTCGGATGTGAACTAATCAAGACAACTTGATGATGGTTTGCCAAATAGTTCGTTTCCGTCACCGTTCTGCCGATCAACCTGTGCAACAAATGCGCTTTTTGTTGAATAACTCGCCTTTCATTTAAAGCTCAGACGAATAATTTTTAGATTAGGCAGCAAAGTCACATTAAACCTGTGGGTATTACATTCTTGATATCAAAAATCTGGATTACGATTTTAAAGATACAGCGTGTTTTTAAACATGGACGTGAAAAGAGACGCCTTACCTGACAAAGATAAGAATACCTACGGGAGATAAAATGAATCAGGCTTACATAGACGCAGCAAAAACGCTACAACAATGCACGTTCGGGGGTTCCCAGCGTGACATTAATGACCTTGTTCAATCAGGAAGCATTAAAAACTGGGTCGCTCAACAAACTCTTATTCCCTCTTCTTCTTGGCTGACGCACTTTGAGCAAGATGAGCTTAACGTACCCGACTTAGGGCAAGGTTTATACTACGCCAGCAGTTGGACGCGCATGACAGTGGAAGGGCAAGACATCCTGCGCCAACGCATCGCATATACCCTCTCCCAACTCTTTGTGGTGAGCGTGAAAGATCCGGCGTTCAATGCCGCCTCTAAGCGTCGCTACATGTGCCAATACTTTGATGGGTTGCTCGATAACGCTTTTGCTAACTTCCGAGATGTGATTCGTTTTGTGTCGACATCGCCAATCATGGGTGAATATCTGACCTTCGTAAACAACGTTTCTAACGAGCTCACAGCCCCAGATGAAAACTACGCACGAGAGCTGTTACAGCTGTTTACGCTTGGCCCAGTCAAACTGCGTAATAACGGTGAAGTACGTTTGGATGCCGAAGGTAACGAAGTTGCATCATACACCCAAGAAGACATAGAAGAACTGGCTCGTGTCTTTACAGGTTGGAAATTCATCGACATTCGCGGTAACGACAAATACAGCCAGCCGATGGAACCACGTGGCGAACACGACATGGGCGAAAAACGCATTCTTGGTAAGAAGTTCCCTGCCGGCGTAAGTGCAGTAGATGAACTGGAAGCCGTGATTGAACTCTTGATGAACCAAAACACGCTTTACACCTTTGTGACCAAGTTCTTCATCAATAAGCTTGTGACCAGTAACCCTAGAGCGGGCTACGTTCGTCGTGTGCGCCGCGCATTTAAGCGCTCCGATGGTGATATGCAAACGCTAGTGATCGCGATTTTAACCGACAAAGACGCCCTGCGTTCTGGCAACACCGTAGGCAAACTGCGTGACCCACTGTCTGTATTTACGCATGCGATGCGCGCGCTACAAGTGAAGCGACGTGACGGTGTGATGATGTGGCCGAAGCAGTTCAATTGGTATAACAGAACGCTGCCTCTGTCTGCCCCTTCTGTGTTCTATTACTACCAACCGGATGATGCGCCCAACCACCCTGATTTTAATGGTCTGGTTGCACCCGAGTTCAATGTTTACCAATGGCACGACATCTATCAATACGGCATTCAATTCCGCGAGTTAATCGCTCGTTTTGAAGAAGAAACCAAAGATTGGTACATGGATGAAGCGCTATTCACCCGTTACCTTGCTTTTGACGACGAAGGCGTTGTGGATTACCTCAACGAGCATTTATTTGCTTACCAAATGAGTGAGCAAGCACGTCAATGCTACCTCGATTACCTCGCTCAATGCCCAAGTCGCCAATCTAAATGGCGCAAAGAGATTAAGAATCTCGTTATGAACGCACTGCTTTCACCAGAATTCATCACACAGGGGTAATCACCATGAACTTAACTCGACGTCGATTTTTACAAGCAGGTTCCGCTGGTGTGGGAATTTCTGCGCTTAACCTTGCTGCATTCCCAGCCTTCGCGGATTCGTTTAACCAATGCAAGAATGGCTATCGCGCTGTGGTTGGTATCGACCTTGCGGGCGGTAATGATGGCTACAACATGCTTATCCCGACCGCCGCTAACGCCAACAGCCAATACCGCGCGCTGCGTGGCAACTTGGCTTTGGATGAGACAACCTGTATCTACTTGGACGCAGTGAACGACGAGGCCAAACTGGCACTTAACCCAGCGATGGCAGCACTCAAACCTTATTGGGACAGTGCCAACCTTGTGCCTGTGGTGAACCTTGGCCCGTTGACTCAGCGCGTAAACAATGTGATTTACGATGAAAGCACTCGTCCGGCGCACCTGTTCAGTCACTCACATCAGTCTACTATGGTGCAGTCTCATGCCACCAAGTCATTGTCGAAAGAAGGTTTTGGCGCGAAGACATCCACAGAACTTAGCTCTATGCTGCGTAGTCTGAACGAGTTGTCACCGATGTTTGATATTGGCGGCACACAAGTATGGACGAACTGTATTGAAGCCCAATCAAACTCGGTCGGGTCTCAGCCACCAAGTGATATTTTCAACGATCAACGCTCACGCGATCTGTTCGATCAACTGCAGAGTACGGGCAGCTACGGCAATGTCTTCCAGTCTCATTATGCGGGCGTTGCTGTGGACTCAACCAGAATGTATGAGCAGTTCAGTGCGATTCTAAATGCCGAGATCCCAGACGTATTCCCAGAAACTCGCATCGGTAAGCAATTGAAAGCGGTCTTTAAACTGTTGCTGCATAAAGATCAGTTCCAACATCCTGCGCAGTACTTTAGTTGTAAGTTGGGCGGGTTCGATACTCACTCAGCTCAAATCAGCCGCCAAACCGGTTTGCTGCAAGAACTGGCAGAAGCGATGGCCGCTTTCCAACTGGCACTTGAGAACAACGGTTTGTTTGAGCAAGTGACGACGTTTACCCATTCTGAATTTGGTCGAACTCTGATTCCGAACGGCACAGATGGGACTGACCACGGCTGGGCAAGCCATGCATTAGTCATGGGCGGCGGTGTAGCCGGAAAAGCGATTGTGGGTGAATATCCAGACTTATCTGAGACGAGCCCTTACTTGCTTTCACGTGGTCGTGTGATTCCAACTATCTCTTCTGATCAGCTTCATGCGAGCTTAATGGCGTGGTTAGGGCTGTCTGAAACGGGAATTAATCAATTATTCCCTGCGCTGGATAACACTTTGACAGATTCAATCCAACCTCAGACTCTACCTCTGTTCAAATCTTGCTAATATAGTAGGAGATAAGTAACTAAGTAATCAGTTAATAACTAGCAAGGTTACTAATAAGAAAAAGCAGTGCTAAACAAAAGGCTCCGTTCACGCGGAGCCTTTTTATCATTAAGGCCAAAGTACTAGATCAACGTTCGAGCAGATTTCTCAGCCTGTTTTCATGCGGTTTCTTCATGAACGGGTTGCGCTTTTGACAACCAAGACTGAAGCAAAAGATTGAACAACATGCCCGCAATGAACAAGGTGATCACGATACTTGCCCCACTTGGCAAATCATAATGCGCTGACGCCGCGATACCCGACAATATCCCTACGATGCCAATACTGATGCTCGCAACGAAGAATCTTGTTCCTTTCAGTGCTGCCGCACATAAAGCCGGAATCACCAACAATGCAAACTCCAAATAGATGCCCGTTAGCTTGACCGTAATCGGCATTAGTATCGCGAAGATAAGATAGAAGCCACTGCCCTGCATGAACTCTGGCTTCACCCACACCAATAACAACATCGCTGCGGTGATTAATGCCAAAGGCCAAACATCATCCCATGTCGACCACAATAACTGCCCGTTGAGAATGCCTTGAATAAAATCGGCACCGTGCAGATCTTTGCTCACCAGTAATATCGCCAGTGATGCCGACACCACAAACAAGCTGCCAATCATTGGCTCTAAATGCTGTTGGTAGCGCTTTTCCATTAGGGCGATCAGACCACAAAGCAATAACGACATCACCCAAGGGCCAACCATCTCACCAAAGAAAAAACCAGAGAAGAGATCGTATTGGTTCAACCAATAGTGACTTAGCGCTGCCCCCAAGGCCGCAACTTGTGCCACCGCCAAATCAATAAAGATAATTTGGCGTTTTAACACTTGCTGCCCGAGCACCACGTTACCCACCAGAGCAATCAAGCCACACAGCACCGCTGGTAATAGCCATGCATAATCTGTCATGGTTTAGATCTTCACCGGAACAGGTTGCACGAGCACATCCAACAAATCATCGATAACTTGGTCGTACATCTCATCCAAGCTTTCGCCATCTGAAACTGTCAACGGCAGCTGAATCAGCGGCTTATTGGTTTGTTTCTGTAGCCAGTTTGCAGGACGCTGGTCTTGATGCGACGAATAAACAATCGCTTCAAAAGAATCGGAGTCCAACTTAGTTAAGGATTGAAGGTGCGAAGTAGTAGGAGAAATGCCCGGCTTTGGTTCTAGGTCAGCAATTTGCTCCATACCTAGCCAGTCGTATAGGTAACGGTAGGTTTCGTGATAACCCACCACTTGTTTACCCTTTAGCGGCGCAGCTCTCTCATTCCACTCATTGAGCTTTTTACGCCAGTGAGCACGAAACTTCATACCATTCACTTGATAGCTTTGCGCATTCTCAGGGTCGATGCTCTTCAAACGTTCCGTCACAGCGCGCGAAATCGCAACCATGTCATTCGCCGCAAACTGCACATGCGGGTTTCCGTGCGCATGAATGTCCCCCATGCTGCGGTCGACATGATCATGAGTGTCTAACATGCGCACGAAATCGGTCGCATAGATCATGCTTTGTGAACCGTTTTGTACCGCACCATTGCTACTGCGAACTTGCAACATAGGCAACCATCCTACTTCTAACTCCGCACCAGAACACATTGCCATGTCGGCTTGGCGCATCTTTGCAATCAAAGAAGGGCGAGCTTGTACATAATGAGGATCTTGCTTGGCGGTGGTCGCGGAATAGATGGTCGCGTCTGGGGCGTGACTTTCGAGAAGGGCTTTCCATTCTGGCTCACAAACAAAGATGTTCAGAGCCAAAGCAGGTGAAGAGATGATGGCAGCCCCCGCCGCCATCATCGCTAAACTGCATTTATTTAATGTCAGCTTAGAACGCATGTGCACCGTGCGCTCCAAATGTCATCACGTATTGCAGAGTGAATACGTTGTCTGTCTCGCTATCTTGGTTATCAATGCGAGTGTATTGCGCACGGATAGTACCGAAGTGAGAAGAATCCCATGCGATCATCGCATCCATTTCTTTATCATTCAGTGCTGTGAAGTGCATGTGGTCGCCGTGTGCGTGGCCATCGTAGCTTTCTGCTTCACCGTAACGTAGACCAGCAGACCAGCTTGGGTTAAAGCGGTAAACACCCGATACGTAGTATGCGCTTAGGTTGTCTGGCGATTCGGCATCGTTCTTGTATTTGCTGTCAACCACACCGTCTAGCAGCATGTATTCCGCAGATAGCGTGAAGTTGCTGTACTTGTAGTTACCATCTGGCGCCCACTTCCATACAAAGTCTGCTCCGTATAAGTTTTCACCTGTAACCGCTGCTGCGTGGCTGTGGTCATGATCATGCTCATCTGCATGGCCGTGATCATGGTCTTCGAATTCTGTTACCTTACCGTTTTCGTTACGTAGGTAGCTCAGACCAAACTGCCAGCTTGAAGACTCTGAGAAATCACTGCCAAGCTTAAGTGTTGTCGTGTAAACGCCAACTTCAGAACCATCTTCAACAGAAGACATCTTGCTGCCGCTTAGTGCTTCTACACCCAACTTCACATATAGGTCTGTCGGGAGAACGATGTTTGCGCGCACACCGTCATCATAGTAATGCGAGCCAAGGAAAGTACGGTAAGCAATTGGACGCTCAACAAAGCTGTCTGTGTGCATGTGTTGGTTGTTCAGGTAGCCAAAGTCAGATAGGAAGCGACCCGCACGAACATTCAAGCCGTATGGTAGTGCTAGTGTCTCGATAAACGCCTCTTCAAGCATCAGCTCGGTTTCATCACCGTGGCTTTCTAGAACCGCCGTTAGTGCGCCGTGGAATTTATCATCGATGTTTGCAGACATGTTCAGCTCGGTATGACCTAGGCCAAAACCTTCTTCACGCTCTGAGTTATGACGCTGGCCATCTTGATAGTAACCGTCTAGTACCACGCCAATCTGAGGGTTCGAAAGCGTATCGGCAAAAACTGGGGAAACAAACAAGCTACCAACCGCTAAAGAGACCAATTTCTTATTCACTACGTTTTTCCTTATTTTGTTATGTTATAACACCATTTAATATTTCGCGGATGTTATAACATAACAAACACTAAAAAAAGTGTAGCTTGTAACATTTTGTAAATTTAGTTTTTATGAAAATTATCAATAACAATCATAAGGTTAATTAGAAGAACCTTGCTCCATCGTCGTGTTTATTCCTATACGTCCTGCTCTGTTGTGATCTTTCCAATACAAGTGAGTAAGTGAAAATCTCGCGCTTCAAGGGTTGAAAACCGACCTGTGTGAAACTACGTATACTTAAACAATGCAAAGCAAACACTGGAAATACGCAATGATAAACATGGACTTTTCACAACGTTTGGTGATTAAAACTGGCGAACAAGATTGGGTAGCCAGCCCAGCCGCTGGTGTATGGCGCAAACCGTTGGAACGAGAAGCGAAAGAGTCTGGGCATACCACCAGCGTGGTGAAGTACGAGCCGAACTCACAGTTCTCGACGCACCCTCATCCATACGGAGAAGAGATACTGGTGCTCGAAGGGGTGTTTTCTGACGAGCATGGCGATTACCCAGCGGGGACTTATCTCCGTAATCCTCCGGGAAGCCAACATGCCCCTTTCAGCAAAGACGGTTGCGTGATCTTAGTGAAACTCAATCAATTTGATCCTAACGATCTAGAAACTGTTCGCATCAATACCAACCAAACCGAATGGTTGCCAGGTATTGGCGGATTAGAGGTGATGCCATTGCACAACTTCGAACACGAGCATGTTGCGTTGGTTAAATGGCCTAAAGGTGAAAAATTTCAGCCACACCGCCACTTTGGAGGTGAAGAGATCTTTGTCCTATCTGGAGAGTTTAAAGACGAACTGGGGGAATACCCTACCCACACTTGGCTACGCAGCCCTCACATGAGTGAACATTTTCCTTTCGTCGAGGAAGAAACGGTTATCTGGGTTAAGACTGGCCATTTGCCTGTCGACTAATCGAGCCCCTGTAAAAAAGCAAAACGGCTCGAACATTCGAGCCGCCATCAAAGACACTTAACAGGTCAATTAAGCGTTCATAATTTTTGAGTAAAGCCAATCTTTTAGCTCTGCACGGTTATGTTTCATCGTGTTCATTTCGTGGTCGTCGATTGGGCTTCCTCGCAATTCTAGTTGGCGTATTTCCTTGTCGAGCGTGTTGTAGTTTTTAGCGTTTTCAGCAAACGTGGCGTCATCTGCCGTAAGTTGAGTAATGGTATCCAAATGTTCTGGGAATTCATGAGTTAATGAGTGATTTTCACCTAACATAGAGACCTCTTTGGCTGAGTACATTTCAAGTTAAATAAGCTGCTCAAATCTTAAGCAACGCTTAAAATAACCATAGCATTTCATGAGCGGTTAATTCGTCGTATCGCCCACAAAAAGACTAACAAATTCATTTTCAATATTTTCTATAAAGTGTTTCCCTCACTCTCCCAATAGTCGAACGCCAAAGATGCCACTATGATTGTTGCATATCGAATTCAAAAGGAATCTCAATTATGCAAAAAATCATCCTGATTACTGGCTCTACAGACGGCATTGGTTTAGAAACAGCAAAAATGTTAGTGGCAGATGGTCACCACGTGATCGTACATGGCCGTAACGAAGCAAAGGTTCAAAACGTAGAGCAAAGCTTGATTGAGATGAACGCTGGCAAAGTGGAAAGTATCGTAGCTGATCTGTCTTCAGTCACAGCCGTGAAACAGATGGTTGCGGAAGTGGCAGAGCGCTTTGGCAAACTGGATGTGATCATCAACAACGCTGGCGTGTTCGCGACACCTAACTCAAGAACTCAAGAAGGTCTTGATGTGCGCTTTGCCGTTAACACCATCGCGCCATACATGCTGACAAAAGAGTTGCTACCACTACTTGGTAACACAGGTCGTGTCGTAAACCTATCTTCTGCGGCACAAGCGCCAGTGAGCATCGAAGCCTTGATGGGCGACAAACCATTGTCAGACGGTGAAGCTTATGCTCAAAGTAAGCTGGCACTGACCATGTGGTCACGCGTTATGGGATTGCAGTTAAAAAACGTCGGCCCTATGGTGGTTTCCGTCAATCCAAAATCATTCCTTGGCAGCAAAATGGTGAAAGACGCTTACGGTATCGCGGGTAATGACATCAGTTTGGGCGCAGACATTCTAATTCGTGCTGCACTATCGGATGAATTTGCTCAAGCGCATGGTTCGTACTTCGACAACGACATTGAAGCTTTTGCCGCTCCTCATCGTGATGCGTTGAATGACACCAAATCACAACAAGTGGTAGACGCGATTGAAACAGTGATTGCCAAACTCGCTTAATTCCACACGGTTGATTTCTATTAAACACCTAGCTTCGGCTGGGTGTTGTTGTTTTTACGTACTAGCGTTTCTGTTTCTCACGTTTCTGTCTCTGCGCTTATAAAACTGCCACCATTGCTCATTTTCAATAAAATCTAAAAACTCATTCGATATAAAGGCTAATTATCAACAAACCGATCTCTTGTTAATCTTCAGCCATCGGGAAAAACGCCAGACTCAAACGCGTTCTTTCCCATTATCTTTCGCGAGTGATGACATCGAATCATCCCGCTTTTAACTGGAGATCCAACTATGAACTATGAGGGCAAAGTTTACCGACCATGGCCGGAATACCGCAGCATCTTAATCCAAACCACATTGGGTTGTAGCATCAACACCTGCACGTTTTGCAGCATGTTTGATGACAAACGCTTTAAGGTACGCCCTATTGAAGACGTGTTTAAAGACATTGAAGAAGCGCGTCTGATTTACCCACACGTAGAGTCGATCTTTTTGATTGATGGTAACGTTATGGCGGCACGTACGGATTACTTGCTTAAGATCTTCGACAAACTGCGTTCAACCTTTCCTGAGTGCAAAAAGATTTCTCTTTACAGTGGATTGAACGATTTCCGCCGTAAAACCATTGCTGAATTGAAAGAGCTAAAAGATGCGGGTTTAGATATGGCCTATTCTGGCCTTGAATCCGGTGATCGTGTTGTTCTAGAACGCATCAAAAAACGCATGTCACCAGAACAAGCAATAGAAGGCATGGCAATGGCAAAAGAAGCTGGCATTGAAGTGTTGCTGTCTTTCATCTTTGGCCTTGGTGGTCGTGAGCGTTCAAAAGAACACATTATTGCGACAACAGACATCTTGAACCAAATCAATCCTGAGCAAATCGCTCCGATGGCACTTGCGATTCAGCCAGGAACGGTGATGGAACAAGAAGTAAAGAATGGCGAGTTCATTATGCCAACTCAACTCCAAGTGCTTGAGGAGGAGAAATACCTACTCGAAAACTTGAACATTGATACCTTCTACTGGGGCGACCATGGTAACAACATCGTTCCACAAAAAGGGTGGCTGTTGGATTCACGCGAAGATTTTCTGAGAAACATCAATCACGCGATTGCATCTAACCCAATGGCAAAAGACAACGTCATCCAGACTTTCTCTTGGTAGTCGTTTTCTTTCCCGCTAGATAAACACAATAAAAAACGCTTTCCGATTGGAAAGCGTTTTTGTTTATTTCTGATGGGTAGCCAGCTCGGTTTCCCAGTATGGTGGCTGCCCGTAATACTCGGCAAAGTAATCAATAAAGGCACGAACCTTAGGCGCGATCAAACGTGAGCTCGGATAAACGGCCCAAATGCTGGCGTTCATCACCAACGGGTAGTCTTCCAAGATTTCAACCAACTCACCAGCTTGAAGCTGTTTGTAGACACTCCAAATAGAGTTAATCGACACACCAAGCCCATCGATACAAGCATCGCGCATCGCATCGCCGTTATCGGTTCTAAAGCTGCCAGAAGCGCGCATCGCATAATGACCATCTGGGGTTTCAAACACCCAATTGTCTAGCCCCATTAGCGTCACGCATTCATGCTCAGCAAGTTCTTGCGGTGTTTTCGGCGTTCCGTGCTTTTCTAAATACTCTGGTGAAGCGACAATGATGCGACGATCCGGTGCTAATTTGCGTGCCACCAGCGTTGAGTCTTTCAGCTCCGCAAGACGAATCGCGACATCGAACCCGCCTTCAACCATATCAATGATGGAATCGGAGAAACGAAAATCCACCGTTAGCTCTGGATAAGCCGCCATAAAGCCTTTGAGTGCAGGCACAAGATGCAAACGCCCAAACGATGCTGGAGCCGTTACTCGAAGCGTGCCGGTTGGTGCACTATGACCTACTCCAACCGCACCTCTCGCCGCTTCTACCGTTGCAAGCACTTCTTCTGCGTGTGGCAAAAATGCCTGACCTTCTTCCGTTAATGAGACCTTACGTGTGGTTCGGTGCACAAGGCGAACGCCTAGCCCTTCTTCCAACTTATTGATGTGAGCACTGGCGACGGCTGGCGATAATCCAAGCTCTTGTCCTGCCATGCTGATGTTGTGCGTTGATGCCAAACGAACGAAAAGCTTGAGATGTTCTATATTCATTTCATTTTCAACTTATTCTATAAAGTCCGACGTCAATGTCGGGCATTTTCATCTGACACAATAGTAAAGCATTGAACGTGAAGCAAAGCTTTTTAAAAGAAATTGTTAGAAGAAACTGATAGGCAAGTAGAAATCTAATTCAAACGCTTCTTCATGATTTAAAAAGTGGTTTTGATGATAATGCACATACGCAGGAGTCGAGCGTTGCTTAAAGCCCGAGTTTGGCAGCCATTTCTCCAACACCATACTGATTTGAGGCAGCAGCTCACCATACACACCAGTCAACCTGAACACCGCGTGTAAGCCACCCGGTATGGTCATCTGATTCACCACTCCGCGATACTTAAGCGGTTTATCAATGGCCATACACGCCACATAACGACACTTGTCCAACTCAACCCAAGCCGGATTGGAATGATGCAAACCATATTGCGTAGAGAAGTCTCGGTTCTCTGAATTAGCCCATGCTTTTAACACCAACCAAGCATTGCGAATAGAACGGTTGTAGCCTTCATGACGAACATAAGCAGCAAAGCGTTGCGGCACTTCAACAATCTTTGGCTCAGGTAAGGTACGCTTCGCGACTCGATGGTAACCCGCTGCCACTTCTGGATCTTTGAGATACGGCTTTTCCGCGACGTGCAAATCATGCTTACGCCAAGCACCGGGCGACATATCAAACGTGGATTTAAAGGCACGGCTGAATGACGACACTGAACTAAAGCCACACTTGTTGGCAATCTCTAATACCGACGATTTGGTATCGAACATCAACTGATTTGCTGCGTATTCCATTCGCGTGCGACGAATGTATTGATGAATCGACTCCCCCACCACATCTTTAAAAATACGGTGGAAATGCTGCTCAGAATACGCTGCTACATCAGCTAACTCTTTAGCGGATAATTCTCTGCTAATGTCTTGGTGAATGTAGAACAGTACGTCATTGATTCTGGAAACCTGTTGCTGACTCATAATTTAGCGTTTGATTGAAATAGCATAAATGGACATGTTTAACAGCATAAATGGACACACTTAAGTTAGCAAATCCCATGTACTATCTTCTGAATAAAACCAAAATTAAAAAATACGAGAAACACAACACATGGAAATCGCACAGTCACTACAACAAGTAAAGTCATCGTACATTCGAGAGATCCTCGCTGCCGCTAGCGATAAAAACGTCATCTCGCTTGCTGGCGGTTTGCCAGACGAGAAGACCTTCCCAATCGACTTAATGAAGCCGACGCTTGAAAACTTGGCCAACATGCCAGAGGTGTTCCAATACGGCTCAACCGCAGGCTATGGACCGCTACTGAGCTTCCTAAACGGTTACTTCAAGCTGCCTGAAACACACACAGCGATGATCACCACAGGCTCTCAGCAAGGTTTGGATTTGATTGCTCGCGCTTATGTGAACCCGGGTGACAAAGTGGTAATGGAAGCCCCAAGCTACCTTGGTGCGATGCAGGTGTTTGGCTTGGTTCAAGCAAACATCGTGACGGTTTCTCAAACAGAGTTCGGTCCAAACCTTGAAGAGCTAGAGCAATGCTTCGCTGAGCAAAAGCCGAAGATGTTCTATGCAGTGCCAGATTTCCATAACCCAACAGGCGTATGTTGGGCACTAGAAACACGTCAAAAGGTTGCAGAGCTTTGTATTCAATACAATGTAGCTTTCATCGAAGATGCACCGTACCGCGAGCTGCGTTTCTCTGGTGAAGCTTTGCCTTTGGTTTCTGATTTCTGTCCACAGAATTCTATCGTACTGCGTTCATTCTCTAAGATTGCATCGCCAGGTCTTCGCATCGGCGTGGTTACGGGTAAAACTAGCTACCTAGAACCGCTGATTAAAATCAAACAAGGTGCCGATCTGCACTCAAGCGTACCGATGCAAGCCCTACTGCACGGCTTACTTCAACATGACAACTTCGAAACCCACATCAGCACCATTTGTGAACTGTACAAGTCTCGCTACGATGTGATGTATGCAGAGCTAGAAAAACAGCTTCCAGCGAGCTGCGTCCTCAAGCCTGTTGATGGTGGTATGTTTGTGTGGGTAGAGATCCCAGAGTGCGATACCTTTGAGCTAGCAAAATCACTGCTTGCTAACGGTGTGGCTGTTGTACCGAGCCCTGTCTTCTATCCAGAAGGTTCTGAAGTGAAAGCGGCACTGCGTCTTAACTTCACCAATGCAACACCAGAAGAATTAAAAGTGGCGGTAACACGCTTAGCAGACGTACTCAACGCACTGTAATAAAAATTACACCTTAAAATCCAAATACCTGCCTTTGAGATGCGAATTAAGTCTCAAAGGCAGCGTTTCAAAAAGTTCCCAAAAAAATTTATTTTTTTCTCTCAAAATCAACTCTCTACGTTAAGTGTCTGTTTTCGCTTGATCCTCGCACTGTCGCAAAAAATAGATCTCGATCACGGATTTGAAGCCTTGAAAAGTTACGTCTATCTTTCAGAAAAAAGACATCGACCTTGCAGCATCATCTGCGAATTCAAACACTTTTGATCGTGACGGCTTATCACTATCGAAAGTCGAGCTGAAACCATCAGCAATGCAGTCTTGTGAAGATGAACGTGGCGAGGACGCAAGTACAACCATTCTGAATGTCGCTATACCAATCCGCGATTGGACTTATACACGTCGGCTTAGCGCATCATATTACAGAGGGGTTTATCAGGATGAACAATCGACCATCGAAAGGACTCGTCGTCACTGGCTTGTCCGCCATGCTTTCTCTCGCTGCGATTCAAACCGCACAAGCGAGCAACTCACCAAACTGTAGCGACGTATTAGCCGGCAACAAAACTGCCGCGTCGCAGAAAATGACCGTCTTACTGGGTGAAGACATCACCCAATCTAACCTCGTCACGACAGTGGTTCCGGCAAAAAACAATCCGTTTGTGACCGAAGAGTTAGTATCAGTGTCAAACGACGTCTCACCTAACGGTTTACTGCCGAAAAAATCATTAGAAGAGATTAAACAAGTTCGTGACAACATTGAGAAAGCGGGCATTGAAGTCAGCAAACTCCAAGGTACGTTTGAAGTGGCGTTTGTCAGCCTAATCGACGGACACTGCCAGTTCTCAACCAACAAGCTCACCACTAACGCGAAGATCGACTTCGACCACTTAGAAGGGTTGTCTGCTTATTCTATCCCTGCGCTACTCGCTATGGTTGATAAATCTTATGCGATGGCAGAAGCTCGAATTGAAGAAGAAAAAGCGCGTGTTGCGGAAGTTGAGCGCGAGAAAGAACGACAAAGAGAAATGGCAGCTGCAGCTGCGGCCGCTCGATACCAAGATGCGAACGTACTTGTTCGAGTGGAGAAGTTTGATGGCTCTAACGTTACCTTCTCAGTGACTAACTTAGCCTCTGACGGTGAGTTACAACCGAACTTTAATACCTTCAGAGCGTATCAAACCGACAAGGGTGAGTTGATTTACAAATCGGAATCTTTGTTGAGCTTGGTCGATCAGGAAGGTAATGGCCTAACGACGATTGGTATCGCTGAGCTGGGCCCACAAGCGGGCAAAGACTTGACCATCTCTCCAGGAGAAACTCGTCAGTTCATTACCAGTATCGAATCAGAAGTCGCACCAGAGGCGAAGCTAAGCCTAGAGTTCCCAGCAAAAGTTCTGAACACCGATGACGCTTTCTCTTTGTCCTTTACGGATTCAGTTGCCATGGCGACTGCAGGGCTGAACTAAATAGCTGAGCTGAACAAGTCGCAGGGCAGAAATAACTAGCAACCACGGCGTGTCCCTTGTCGTTCCTTGCTATGCCTTGAAGGCAAATACCAAAACGAAAAAAGCAGACATTAACGTCTGCTTTTCTTTTAGTTCTGACACTGATACGCGTTAGCGAACATGGTCACTGAGCTTGAGAAACCAAGTGGTTGATACAAGTAAAGGGTATCTGCCCCTAGCTCTGCTGCTTTAATGCGCATTTGGTTTAGTGTGCCCCAAACCATGTCTTTGTCTGCATGAAGCCAGTAATCGTAAAAGTGGCCTTCTGAGCCCATTACTGTGCCTAGGTGCTGGCAGTTTGCGATTGCGTTTACATCATCCCAAATCACTTTCACTTGCTCGGACTCTTGCGTTGGGAAGGTCACGCAGCCAGTTAACAACGTTGCTAATGCTGCAGCAGTCATTAACTTTTTCATAATTTCATCGCCTTAGAATTAAATAGTCTGCGGATTCTATTTATCACCCAGACGATGACCAACAAATTATTTTTATGCTTTACATAACAGCCTGTTTAGGTGCTTTTGTTGGTCGTTTTAATGCTCTTGCATCTCGAATATTCAACGTCATCAAAGTCAAATTGATGAACCCAGCAACTAACTCCACGATTTGAACCACGTAAAAAGTGGTATCAAACCGCCCAAGTTCGGCCAAGTGATGAAGGTAAATGGCTGATGGAACAAGAATCAAGATGCCGTTCAACGCAACGAAAGGCATACGCTTTTTCTTTGCAGCTAATGGGCCTTTCTTTACATTCGGAGCCATCTTAGACCCCGTAATACCAGCTGCCGCCATTAAAGGTACTACCGCCCAAATCGCATAAGAAATATAGGCTTTGACGAACAAGATAGCTTGGTGATCACCAAATAATTCAACTAACACGGTGCTAATAAAAAAGCTCATGATCAGTAGGTATGCACTGATAGAGCTGAGTCGATGAGCTAGGCTGAGTGACTTTTTCATAGCGATATTCTCTTTTTTGATTTGATGTGAGTAGCGGTACAAAATAAAGATTACACAACAACCATTGCATACGCAACATTTGCATTAAAAACAAATTATAAAACTGACTAGATATTTGCGCCTGAAGGTTTTAACTTAATGTTTTTAATGAACATTTACTTTCAAATAAAAACAGAGTTGTGATTGGATTTTGTGACGAAATTGGAGTAAAACTGAAGGGTAGATGATGAAGAGGAACTGAATTTGGCTTCCAAAAATAAACTGATCCGCTATCAATCCACTGAAGTCGCAGATGTTTTCAGTAAAGAAGATGAGCTGATCAAACTCGTGCAGACGGATCAACTCTCTCAAGTCTTATTGTTGTGGCAAGTGAAAAGCCCAACGCTCGTCCTTCCTGCGGGAAAGAAGTGGCCTATTTCAGACGAGCTTGAACAAGGTCTTGAAGACACTAACTGGAAACTATTCTCGAGAAAAACTGGCGGCGCACCCGTCCCTCAAGTTCCTGGAATTATTAATCTATCTCACATCTATCATTGGCCAGAAGGTCAGCCATACGACATCAAAAAAGCGTATCTCGACTTATGTTCTGTACTAGAAGTGTTCTTTGAACAACTCGGTGTGAAGGTTGATGTGCACGCAACACCCAACTCCTATTGTGACGGGGACTACAACCTAAACATCAATGGACAAAAAGTGGTGGGAACCGCTCAACGAGTCTTACTGAAGAAAGGCGACGGGCAAGTGGTGCTCTCTCAAGCCTGCATTCTTATTGATGCGGATGTAGAAAAGATCGTTGAACCTGTGCAGTTATGTAATCGCCTTTGCGGGCATAACGATGATATTCGCGGCGACGTGCACACTCCCCTATTCAATCACATAGATGAAAGGCCAGATACTGACGCGCTGTTCCAACTGCTAACTCAAGCCTTTTTGGATCACGCCAAGCACTAGCCTCACTCTTAAGAGCAAGGTATACGCTCTATGCCTTGCTCCATCCTTGATTCAATTAACACTACTGAGTGTAATCATTTCGTTCGCTGTCTTTGTCTGACAGATACTCGACAAACTCAAACTGCATCCCATGATCTTCCAAGTAATAGACGTTTTTACGAAATGGGTGTTCCGCGCCCCAGTGGTCAAGCTCATAACCCACTTCTTTTAATCGAGCGACAAGCGCATCAACATCTGGGACGACGATGCCGAGATGCTTCATGCCAGTAAAATGTGTTGTCCAATGCCCAGCATCACCATCTCCACCATCGGAGATCGCAATGTAAGAATGCTCATCTCCGACATGAAACCATTCGATGGGACGTCCAAACCAGTCATCAAGCTTACCGCTACCACGGATTGTCCACTCTGGAATAGCGGTGGTTAAAAATTCAATGGTTTTGCGCGCATTTACGACAGAGATATTGGCGTGTTCAACATAGCTTTTCATAACGTTGTTCCTTGTTAATTTGGGTTATCGTTTTAGTTTTCTTTTTGCTTGTTAAACACTCTAAAACCTCAAGCAAACTTGAGGTAAAGACTGCATTTTAACGCTGTCGTGAGAAATGAGATCTGCTTCAAAAAATTATCCATGACAGAAATAGTTGAAGCTAACGCTTAAAAGCCTCAGAATGTCGCACTTTTCGCGTCGTACATAAATTCGACGCCTTGTTATCTAACTCGACAATTGAGAATCATACATATGGGTTTTACCTCGTTAGGTCTATCTGCTCCAATCCTTAAAGCTATTCAGGAAAAAGGCTACGACACCCCTTCGCCAATTCAGGCACAAGCAATTCCAGCTGTTTTGGAAGGGAAAGACGTGATGGCAGCAGCACAGACTGGTACAGGTAAAACGGCAGGCTTTACGCTTCCGATTCTTGAACGTCTGTCGAACGGTCCACGTGTACGCAGCAACCAAGTCCGCGCATTGGTTCTAACGCCAACTCGTGAGCTTGCGGCTCAGGTACAAGAAAACGTGTTCATGTACAGCCGTCACCTACCTCTAACGAGTGCAGTGGTATTTGGTGGTGTGAAGATCAACCCGCAAATGCTTCGCCTACGTAAAGGTGCGGACGTATTGGTTGCAACACCAGGTCGTCTATTGGACCTATACAACCAAAATGCAGTGAAGTTCGACCAACTAGAAATGCTGGTTCTGGACGAAGCAGACCGCATGCTAGACATGGGCTTCATTCGCGACATTCGCAAGATTCTTGATTTACTGCCAAAGCAACGTCAGAACCTTCTGTTCTCTGCAACTTTCTCTGATGAAATCCGCGATCTTGCAAAAGGTTTGGTAAACAACCCTGTAGAGATTTCAGTTAACCCTGCAAACTCAACAGCACGCACTGTAGAACAATGCATCTACCCAGCAGACGTGAAGAAGAAAGCGCCAATGCTGGTCAAACTGATCAAAGACGGTGATTGGAAACAAGTATTGGTATTTACCAAAACAAAGCATGGCGCAAACCGCTTAGCCAAGTTCCTAATCGACCAAAAGATTACAGCTGCAGCAATTCACGGTAACAAGAGCCAAGGCGCACGTACTAAAGCACTGGCTGACTTTAAATCTGGTGAAGTTCGTGTATTAGTTGCAACAGACATTGCTGCACGTGGTATCGATATTCCTCAACTTCCTCAAGTGGTTAACTTCGAGCTACCTAAAGTGGCAGAAGACTACGTTCACCGTATCGGTCGTACCGGTCGTGCTGGTGAAGTGGGTAAAGCGATTTCTCTAGTGTGCGCACTTGAAGCATCAGAGCTGTTTGCCATTGAACGTTTGATTCAACAGCTGCTTCCTCGTAAAGAGCTAGAAGGCTACGCACCAACAAACGTATTGCCAGAGTCGAAGCTAGATACTCGCCCTATCAAGCCAAAGAAACCGAAAAAGCCTAAGAAGCCAAAAGCAGAAGGTGAAAACGGTCAAACTGCTGAGAAGAAAAACAGCGGCGGTAACAACAAACCAAAGCGTCGTTTCAACAGCGACAACAAAAATGGCAAGGGCGAAAACAAATCAGGCAAAGGCGGCGCTGGTAAGCCAAAAGGCAACCGTGACGGTCAAGCTCGCTCAAACGGTAAGCCAAGCGGTAATAAACCGAATAACAACCAGTCTGGTGCAAACAAACCGGGCGCAAATAAAAACGGTAACAGTGGTAAACCATCAGGTAACCGCAAGCCTAACAGCGGCAAACCAGCAGGCGCAAAGCCATCAAACGGTAAGCCGTCAGGCAACAAGCCATCAGGACAACGTCGCAAGCCACGCCCGCAAACTGCTAAGTAATTAGATACCGAGTTAAAACAACAAAGCCGCTGACAATCTCAGCGGCTTTGTTTTATCTGCCATCTAGAGAAAACCGCGACCTTTTTCGCTTTCTTTCCTCAAATCATAAAAACCTGTGATTTTCCCCTCTATATTATTCACAAGACAATTGATTATCAGACTTTAGAAGTGATATTCATATGTATGCATTTAACTGATGAGAGGTGTTATCAATGATTTCTGCACAAGATTTTCAAATTAAGCAATCCCAGTTTTCCTTTAAACAAGATCATTATCTTTTGGAAAAGATAAAAGGAATACGTGTAAAAACGAACACATTTAAAGACCATGCCTTACGTATCCTTTGCATCGGAACAATAGTCTCAAGCGTCGTTTGGATGGTTTGCCCTGAATCACTTGGAGCTTTTACCGCCCCTTTTGCCTTCATTGTGGGCATAATTGCTGCCCTCAATTCAACAAAAAAATACGAGCTACAAATTGAATTCCAACATGTTGATGGAACTGGCTTACAGTGGGTATCCGTAGCTAAGAGCAGCAATCAAAAAGTCAAAGACGTCTTTAAAGAACAAGTCATTAAAGTAACAAGCCAGCTCAGTTAATCAAATAACTAGCACCCAAAGGCATGTTGGGTTATCTCAAACAACCCGTCGTTTGACCTTATCATTCCCAATGAAAATAAACTTAAAACTAGCAAGTTACTTAAAAGAAAGCTCTTTCATTAACCAAGCTTTAAAAGCACTGATACGCAAAGAGCGCGAAGACGAAGGGTCATCAATTACCGAGTAACGAACACCTGGCTTTAAACCAATATCAAAAGGTTTCACTAGCATCCCTCTTTCAATAAAGTCGGCACAAACACTATCTGTTGCTAAGCACGCCCCGTGACCAGCTACCACAGCATTGATTCCCATATCAAAGGTGCCAACCTCCATCCACTGAAGTCTGTCTTTTTGAGTATCAACGTTGGCAGCTTTAAACCACTGCTCCCAATTGAATGCCTCTGAGTGAAAGTCAATCAGCCAACAACGTTGTAACTGCTCAGGGTGGGTAAACTTAATTGATTCAGCAAGTTGTGGAGAACAGTAAGGATAGATTTCTTCTTCAAATAACGTCTTTTGCTCCAACCCTAAATCGGTTGCATCTCCATCGCCTTGCCAAATTAGTACATCGGTCTCAGTGTGTCTGATATCCATGGTGTGGAGGTTTTGCATTCTGATAGGAATATGCGGGTACTCCATTGTAAATTTCCATAGCCTTGGCATTAGCCAACGAGTCGAAAAAGAACGCGGAGCACTAACATTCAACACGCCTTCTAGCGGTTCATTTTGAATTCGATTTAGACCTGTAATGATGTTTTTGAAACCATCATTAACGTGTCGATGAAGAATTTGCCCTTTATCCGTCAGATGCATTTCACGTCCACGTCGAATGAACAGCTTGCAACTCAAACGTTGTTCTAACTGCCTCAACTTTTGGCTTATCGCTGCCTGAGTGATGCAAAGTTCCTCAGCCGCTTTACTGTAGCTTTTTAGTCGAGCTGCAGATTCAAAGTAATGAAGCGCTGAAAGATAGCGAAGTCTATTGTCCATAACCTCTACTTATAATACTTGTAATAAATCGTTGTTCGTAATGGAGCTTTGTTGGTTCGATAATACTGACATCAAATGGTCGAACAAGGAAATTCAATTGAAGAACATATTGTTAAAAACTCGAAAAATAGCATCTATACTATTGAATAAATTTAATTTAATTAAAAAAACCAACATTGAGAGGTATTACATTAACGACCTCAGCAATCACGTAAGAAAGGATGTAGGAGTCCAAGCCTACGAGGAGAAAAGTTCACATTACTCAAATTACCTATAATTTAAGATTATTTAAATTTCACTCTACCTGAGTTAAAGCAAAAAGTTCAGACAGAATCCGACCTTTAAAGCTTTACAATGAATCGTGATACATCAAGACCAATCAACCTGTGCTAACCTAGCCAACACCATGATTCTCATAAGTTAAGGTTGACCATGACATACGAAGAATTTAATCAATTCTGTGGCTCATTCGCTGCCACTTCCCATGTTGTTCAATGGGGCGACGCGCACGTTTGGAAAGTCGGTGGAAAGGTGTTTGCTATTGGTGGCTGGAGTAAAGACAAGCAGCCTGCATTTACGTTTAAGACTTCCCCTTTAAACTTCGATTTTTTAAGTGATTATGAGGGCTATATTCCTGCCCCTTATTTCGCAAACCGTGGTATGAAGTGGATTCAACAAACGGAAACCTCCGGACGCCTAGATGAAGAGCTAAAGTACTATTTGTCAGAATCTTATCGATTGGTTGCACTTGGCTTGACCAAGCGAAAACGCGATGAACTAGGCATTGAACTGCCACCAGCGAAATAATGCCGATGCTTGAAGAAAAACTTGCTCAGTTGTTGATAGAAGATCCACTTCGCATTCAAGCATTGGAGTGTGTTCGAGCACTGGCTTTACCAGATTGCTACATTGCTGCTGGCTTTGTACGAAACCTAGTTTGGGATCACCTTCACCAAAAGCAAAATCCAACACCATTAAACGATCTTGATGTGGTTTATTTCGATCCGAATGAGTCGGACGAACAAGCCTACCTCAAATACGAAACGCGGCTAAACGCCTTAATGCCAGAGCTCAACTGGCAAGTGCGCAATCAAGCAAACATGCACCTAAGGAATGGTGATGAGCCATACCAAAGTACCTTAGATGCGATGAGTTACTGGCCAGAAAAAGAAACAGCGGTCGCTGCCAGACTGAACGAAAAGAACCAGATAGAGTGCATTTCAGCGTTCGGATTTGAGTCTTTGTTTGAAGGCCAGATAACTTACAATCCCAAGCGAACATTAGTGCTGTTTCAATCTCGGGTAGAATCCAAAAACTGGCTAATCACATGGCCTCAATTACGGGTTGCCGTCTAAATCTTGCTTATTCCGGAAACTGGCTATGAAAACGCTCAATCAAGAAGTCCAAAAACAAACGAAGTCGCTTGGGTTGATACTGGCGGCTCAGGTAAATCACGTTCAAATCTGCGCCTGCAGAAGAGGTCGATGCGTTGAAGTTCTTCATATAGCCATTTAACACCGTCACTAAACGCTGCTGTTTGATGTCCTCTTGTACATCGAGAATCGATTTCAACGCAATACCTGCACCATCTAATGCCCATTGACGAATCACTTCGCCATCATCAGAAAAGCGCTTCGGTACGACAGTAACAACATTGTGCTGCTCTTCATCTTGAAAGTGCCATGTTTTCAACTCTTCATTGCTGCGAACCATGGCTAAACAATCGTGCTGAGCTAAATCTTGTGGCGTGATCGGCGTGCCTTTCTTTGCCAAATATTGAGGAGCAGCGCAAAGCACTCGGCGACTGGACGCCAGCTTGCGAGAGATAAGGTTACTGTCGGCTAGCTCCCCATATCGGATAACAATATCCAAACCGGACTCAGCTAAGTTGGATAAGTTATCGTTCAAATACAGATAAGGGATCACATCGGGATAGAGCTGACTAAATTCCGACAGTATTGGCGAAATGTATTGCTTGCCAATATCACGAGGAGCCGAGATTTTAAGAGTCCCGCGCACTTCTTTGGTGCCAGTTTGGAGTAAGTTTTCCGTCTCTTTAACGCTGTCGATGATTTCCAAGCATGCCTGATGGTACATAGCGCCAGAGTCCGTCAGTGAGATATGCCTTGTACTGCGATTAAGTAATTTCACCCCATAACGATCTTCCAACGACTGCAATCTTGCCGTTACCGTGGCTGGTGATAAGCCGAGCTCTCTACCAGCCGCCGCCAGTCCTTGGTTCTTTACTATGCTGACAAACAGCGTCATATCCGAAAACTTGTCCACATTCCCTCCTAAAACCTCATTGTTCGACTGAGCTGAATAATCAATTCAAATATTACCCAATTATCAAATTTCTTCCAATCAATATACTGGCTCCAACGAAACGAGATTGGAGAAACAAATCATGAAAACAGAAAAAACTGTCTACGTCGTACTCGGTGGCACATCAGGTATTGGTGCTGAACTTAGCCAACAACTTGCAAGCGACAATGCGATTGTCCACGTCGCAAGCCGCAAAACAGGGTTAGACATCAGCGATGAACAGTCGGTTTACCACTACTTCGAAACCATTGGTGCTTTTGACCACCTGATCGTTACAGCAGGTTCTTATGCTCCGACAGGCAAAGTGATGGACGTGGAAGTTTCCCAAGCAAAATACGCTTTTGATACCAAGTTTTGGGGCGCAATCAACGCGGCGAAACATGGCGCACGCTACATCAAGAAAGGCGGCTCAATCACGCTAACGTCTGGCATGTTGTCGCGCAAAGTTGTTGCTAACACCTACGTCAAAACCGCCATCAACGCTGCTATTGAAGCAACCACGAAAGTACTGGCGAAAGAATTGGCTCCTATCCGAGTGAATGCGGTCAGCCCTGGTTTGACTAAAACTGAGGCGTATCAAGGCATGAACGAAGACGACAGAAATGCCATGTTCAAACGCTCACAAAATAGCTTGCCCGTAGGCAAAGTTGGCGAAGCCAGTGACGTTGCAAAAGCTTACTTACTTCTGATTGAAAATAGCTACATGACTGGCGCCGTGATTGATGTTGATGGTGGCGCACTGCTTGGCTAACAACACACGTTCAGCTAACCGCAAATAAAAACAAGGTGCCAGAGCAATAAAGAAGCATGGCACCAATGGGTTCAAACGAAATAAAAAAAGAGACTCCCCCATGAATAAAGAAAAAATGCCGCTGCAGGTATGGATCTTAACGCTTGCAGCTTTTGCTATCGGTACCGCGGAATTTGTTATTGCAGGAATCCTTCCTCAAGTCGCCAACTCTTTGTCCATCAAGGAAGGGCAAGCGGGTTATCTAATCAGTGCCTACGCGCTTGCCATTGTGTTTGGCGGCCCGCTACTTACGATTTACTTGGCACGCTTTAACAAGAAAGCCGTACTGGCTGGGCTGATGGTGCTGTTTATTCTCGGCAACGTATTGTCCGCTTTCGCACCGAACTACTTTGTGTTGATGGTCAGCCGAGTGATCACGGGCTTGGTTCAAGGTCCTTTCTACGGCATCGGTGCCGTGGTCGCGACCAATTTGGTTTCAGAAAAAATGGCAGGTCGTGCGGTCGGACAGATGTTCGCAGGCCTAACACTGGCTAACGTTTTAGGTGTGCCTGGCGGTACTTGGATTGGCTTGCAATTTGGCTGGCACACCACTTTCTTAACCGTTGCTGCTTTTGGTTTAGTGGCTCTGTTCTTCATCACTTCAGTGATCAAATCGACTGGTCATGGCGAAGCAAAAGACGTCAAAGCGCAATTGGCTGCGTTCAAAAACCCAATGCTACTTATCAGCCTTGCGATCACCGTATTTGCTTGGTCGGGGTTTATGACTTTGTATGGCTACATCGCCCCTATCGCCATGCACATCACTGGCTTTGGTGAAAGTGCCGTGACTTGGATTTTGGTTATCGTTGGTGTCGGTCTGATTGTTGGTAACACTATGGGTGGTCGTTCATCAGATAAAAACCTACAAAAAGCGTCCATGTTCTGGGCTATCGCAATGATTGTGTCACTGGTATTGGTCGGCCTAACTGTCGACAGCAAAGTTCTGTTCATTGCCACCGCCTTTGTATTTGGTATTGCGTCATTCGCTAACGTGCCAGCAATGCAGCTTCGAGTAATGAACCATGGTGGTGAAGGTCAAGAGTTAGCAGCGACGGCAAACATCTCAGCGTTCAACTTAGCCAATGCCTTTGGCGGTTTCTTAGGCGGCATGGTGCTCGATAGCCAAATGGGCGCAGGCATGATCCCTTACGCAGCCATCATTGTTCCACTGATTGGTTTGTTATTCATCGCCAAAGCGAACCGCAAAGAAAGCAAACAAACTGAGCTAACACCAAGCTTCAACAACTAATTTCATCCCTACTGGTAGCCCTGACTTAACGCCTCCCGAACAAGCGGGGCTACCCAATACGAATCAATAGGAAAACACTATGAAACTCTACATTTACGAACATTGCCCATTCAGTGCTCGCGTCCGCTACGTTGCTGGCATGCTGAATATCCAACTCGACGTCATCAATATTGCTTATGACGACGACAAAACCACAACAGACCTGATTGGAACCAAGCAAGTACCACTTCTTATCAAAGACAACGGTGAAGCGATGGCAGAAAGCCTAGATATCATCGCTTACTTCCTTGAACTAGCAACATCAAGTGAAACAAGCCAACCATCTCAACATGCGCTGGATTGGCAAAAAATCGCGTTTCTTCCATTACAAAAAGTGGGTTATCCGCGTTGGTCAAACATGGATTTGCCAGAGTTTGCCACTCAGTCTGCACAGCTCGCTTGGCGCGCGAAAAAGGAAACTGAAGCACTCAATTTTGACGCACTTCTGCAAGACACACCAAACATTGCCAAAGAGGTAGAAGCGCTCATCGAACGTGCGAAAAGTGTGTTGAATCTCGATTCCTACCAGCATGTGACGTTGGTAGACGAAGCGATCCTATTTTCTATTTTGCGCGGGTTCTTCAGTGCCACAGAAATCCAATGGGACAACACCGTGAAAGACTGGATGGAATCGGTAAGCAACAAAACCCAAGTGCCACTACTTAAGTAAGGAATCGATCATGAGCAAGCTATTTGAACCAGCACAACTAAAACAACTGGATCTACAAAACCGCGTAGTCATGGCACCAATGACCCGAGCGCGCACTAGCCAACCGGGAAACATTCCAAACCAAATGATGGCGACTTACTACAAGCAGCGCGCAACCGCAGGCTTAATCATCTCTGAAGCCACTCAGATTTCAGACGATTCGCAGGGTTACTCGTTCACACCAGGCGTCTACACTGATGAACAAGTGGCTGGATGGAAAACCGTCACTCAAGCAGCAAAAGAGCAAGGCGCAGCTATGTTTTGTCAGTTGTGGCATGTCGGTCGTGTATCACACCCAACATTCCAAAAAGGCGAACAGCCTATTGCCCCATCAGCACTAAAACCCGTAGAAACCCAAGTATGGATTGCCGACGAGCAAGGCAACGGCAACATGGTCGATTGTGTAGAGCCACGAGCGATGACTCAAGCCGATATTGACCGTGTGGTAAGGGATTTTGCCCATGCAGCGAAACGTGCGATTGAAGCAGGCTTCGATGGCGTCGAAATCCACGGCGGTAATGGTTACCTGATTGACCAGTTCCTACGTACCAATTCAAACCACAGAACCGACAACTACGGCGGTACTCGCGAAAACCGACTTCGCTTTTTGTTAGAAGTGGTCGATGCGGTGAGCGAAGCCATTGGTGCCAACAAAGTGGGAGTACGGCTTGCCCCTTTCATCACTTTCAAGGACATGAACTGCCCAGACATTGTGCCAACCATTCTCGATGCATCGAAACAAATTCAAGCTCGTGATATTGCGTACTTACACCTGTCTGAAGCGGATTGGGACGACGCACCAGTGATTCCAGAAAGCTTCCGCATCGAACTGCGCGAATACTTCACCAACACGATTATCGTCGCGGGCAGTTACACCCAAGAGCGTGCTGACGAGGTACTTGAGAAAGGCTATGCGGATTTAGTCGCGTTTGGACGCCCGTTTGTTTCTAACCCAGACTTGGTGGCGCGCTTACAGCACCAACAACCTCTGGCTGAACTGGATGGCTCCACGCTCTTTGGTGGCAATGAGCACGGCTATACAGACTATCCGGCGCTTGGTTGAGAGGCTTTACCCGCTTCTGATAGCGATTCATAGCGTGCCGTATTTCTCAGATTAATCAGTTGCTATCCCATAAAGGGAAAAGCACAAAGTAGTTCAACGTTTTCTTGTGTTCAGGTGTAATAAACTGGCTGCATATTCAGAATGCAAATTTAGGAGAACGCTCGTGTCTGATGAAACTACAAAACAAGAAGTGACGGTTGTTGATATTAAGATGCCATTTATGTCGATGGTGATCTTTATGGTCAAGTTCGCTATCGCTTCAATCCCTGCGATGATCATCCTAGGTATTATTTTCAGTATCTTGGGTGCGCTTTTCGGAGGGATGTTCCACGGTATGGGCCACATGTAACCAACTAATCCACAAATAAAAACACTCTCCATGCTTTACTCATAGAGAGTGTTTCTTTTTAATCCACCAGCACTAAAGAATCTAAGATGCCTTTACCGCTGTGGATGCCACCTTCGTTTTCATTGGCTGGTTTACTGCGAATCAAATAACCAGCGTAGCCATCCAATTGCGTTACAGGTTCACCTTGATAGTGCGCCGTGAATAAACCGATTTCACTCACAAGGTCTGTCACCATGCTCTGCTTCGCATCACGCACCGCAATCGTTGGTGTTTCTCTTTCATGCGGATACAAACGCTGCATCAAAGCCCAAGCACTGTATTGCTCTTGCGGCAGTCGACTCAGCTGTTTCGCGATATCGTCACCAAAGATACAGTGACCACCGCCCTCACCTTGGTTCTTCAATACCCATTCGTCTTTGTTACCAGAAGCAGCAAACCATTTAATCGTGTCAGTGTTAATTGGCTTCATCTCTGCCAATACGCTTTTGACTAACTCGGCTTCTTCAAGGTTGAGCCCCCAGCGCTGATACTCACTTGCCGGCATCATGGTTAACAACATTTGCATCGATTTGCTGGTCGCCAACTGTTGGCTGATAGTCGCATTCATCGCCACATAGTGCTTTTCCATGAACAAACGAGTCTGGCTCAAGGTGTGGCAACAGATTGGTTCATTCAGTTCTGGCGAGAAGTAATCCATATATTGATAACCAGCACGTAAGTACACAACGTCAAGACCGCCAATGTTTTCTAACAAGAGGCGTTGCTTGTCGCCGCTCGATAGCTGTGAACTTAACTGCTCAAAGGTACGTCTCACTGTGCGAACGCCAAGCTTCTGCAATTCCACTTCGAGTAAGTGTTGGTCATATACATTGTCTTCGTTTTTCTGCACCACCATCAGAAACGTCGGTGCGCCTTCTTCATTGAAATGCGCTTTGACTTTTCTCGCGGCATTGGCAATGCCAAGCGCAAGTTGCTGCATGCCTTGGTTATCGGCAGGCGTAGCCGTTTTATCTTCTAACCATTGTTGGTAAACGCTGCCCCACTGAGAGCTCAAAAATTGATGCAGCTCTGTGGCACGCTGACCAAACGGCGCCATCCCAGCAGCGATGCCATTGAACTCGATGACTTTCGCGCCGTGTTGACGATCATCCATAAAGTCGGTGCGCATTAACAACAGGGGTTGGCGCGTAGCTTCATGGTGAACCTCTTTATGCAGTTCCAACAAACGCTCAAAGAAAGTATCGGCTTTGCCTAGCTCGGCTAAGGAGGTTTGCAGGAATTCATAATCCTCAGACACATGACTGATCAGCTTGGCGATCAACGGCGTAACTTTCTTCAAATGTGCGAACACATCACGCTCTATCGTCATTGGCGCAAAGCTAAAAGGACAGTGTCTTGCGGTGTTATCTGCTTGACGAAATGCCACACCGTGCATGATTGCCCACTCACAAGCTTCTTCAATCACTTGTTGCGGGATGGTTTGTTTGTCTGAGGTACTCATGGTTTTGCTTCAAGATTTTTCGCCTAATGTACTTAAGACGCTGGAAGTTGCAATAAGACGCACACTTTCTCGATTTATTTTTCGTTTTTTTGCTCAACAAAGCGCCGAGTCATATCCCGCCGTATGTTTAACCCTCTTTCTTTGCGGCGGATGACTGGTTAAAATGCACAAAATTGCGCACTAACTGGATAGATCATGGCAAAACTTACCCTTCAAGAGCAGATGCTAAAAGCAGGCTTGGTTAACGAGAAAAAACTGAAGAAAGCGAAAAAAGGCTCTAAAAAATCACGCGTTCAAGCTCGCGAAGTAAAAGCGGCGGTTGAAGAGAACAAACGTCAGCAGTTAGAGCGTGACAAGCAATTGAGCGAGCAACAAAACGCAGAGCGCTTGAACAAAGAAATCAAAGCGCAAATCAACCAACTGATTGAAATGAATAAGGTTGATTTGAAAGATGGCGACATCAAATACAACTTCACACACGGTACACTTGTGAAGTCTCTGTACGTTGAGTCAGAGATCCGCGAACAGCTTATCAAAGGCATCTTGGCAATCGCGATTGTTGGTGAAAGCTACGTTGTCATCCCACGTGGTGTAGCAAACAAGATTGCTCAACGCGATGAATCAGTGATCATCGAACAGAAAGAACCAGAAGCAGACATTCCTGCAGAAGATGACCCGTACGCAGATTTCGTCGTACCAGACGATCTGATGTGGTAATGCTCCACTTCGGGAAACCCAAAATGAAAGAGCCGCGATCATCGCGGCTTTTTTGTGTTTGCTATTCGCTCTCTTGATAGCGTTGTCGAATGTAATCGACGATGTGTCTTATCTGGCTCTGCGCATGTCTTCGTCCTAAATAGTACGCGTACATAACACGTTTACGAGGCTCTAAGTTCTCGATTTGTAACGCTACGATGTTTGTATCTTTTACCATCGACGCTGGTAACGTACCCATGTATTTGCCCGACTGAATCGCGTGATACGCCAAACCAAGATCATCCACCGTCAAACCTTGCTGTGGCGATACAGCGACTTCTTCAAATTGCTTGTTTACAAACATCCAGTTCATTGCAGGACGAGTTATCACTCCCGGCAGTGATTCCAACTGTTCGATGGAAAGAGTGAGTTCACTCAATTGATGCTTTTCAACGTAATCATGATGAGCACAAACGACGTATGGAATATCCCATAAATGCAATGCGATTGCAGATGAATCGACAAGTGGACCGACTCGGAATGCTAAATCGATGTCATCTTTAATCAGATGCTTATTGTCGTTCGACAGAGAAACATCAAGCTGAAGATCGGGGTGCTCTGCCGCGAAGTCGATAAGCCACGCCCCAAGAAAATCAATGCCAGCACGAACGGGCATCGACACATTCAACTTCCCCTTAAAGGCAACTTCAGAATCCACCGCAAAATCTATCGACTGGCGAATTGTCCCAAGCAGAGCCGAACAGTTTTGATAAAGCTCTTCACCTCGAGTAGACACTTTGACTTCACGGGTGGTGCGATGAAGCAGCACTAAACCCAAGTTGTTTTCTAGCGCTTCAATACGTCGACTCACCGTACTGTGAGGAATTTCTAACCGCTCAGAAGCGCGCTTTAAGCTGCCCTCTTCTACCACGGTGCAAAATACCTGCAAATCATCCAACACTCGTTTCACCCAGAACTCCTTTTAGCGAGTATGAATTTCTATTATCCCATTTTTGGAATAGTGATACTCAATATCGCCAATTTTTTCTCTCAGCGCAAGCGTCTAGTATTTGATTCACAGACACGGCAAACGCCCATTAATCGAATCACGAGGATGACATCATGAAAGCAGTATTACTGACTCAAACAGGCGGCAGCGACAAACTGGTTTACCAAGACGTAGCACAACCAACATTGAAAGAAGGACAAGTTTTGGTTCGCATTCACGCCGCACCAGTGAACTTCATTGATACCATCATCCGTGAAGGCAATATGCCTCCAGGTATGATGCCAGAGTTGCCATACATTTCTGGTGTTGAAGGCAGTGGTGTAATTGCCGATTCAAACAACACGAGCTTAAAAGAAGGCACGAAAGTCGCGTTTCTTGGCCCAATTGGCGCATCAACTTACGCAGAGTTTACTGCTGTCGACGCAGATAAATTGGTCGTGCTACCAGAGTCGGTCGACCTTCAAGAAGCCGCTGTTCTACCTGTTAACTACTTTACGGCTTACCACATGCTACATAACGTTGCTCGCGCTGAAGCAGGCAAAACAGCGCTGGTTTACGCGGCGTCTGGTGGTGTGGGTACGGCATTGATTCAATTGGCTAAGCTAGCAGGTCTAAACGTTATAGCTTTAGAGCGACAAGCCCACAAAGCAGAAAACGCATTGAAGATGGGTGCGGACCACGCATTTACCTCAGATAGCAATTGGGTTGAGTCAGTTAAAGAAGTCACCGAAGGTCGCGGAGTAAACTACATCTTTAACCCAGTAGCTGGCGATACCATAGTGCAAGACTTGGAAGTACTGGCACCACTTGGTCACGTTGTTGTGTTTGGTTTCTTGGCGGGTATGGGTGAGACAAACTTGCAAGCCGAGGCGATTAAGCACTTTAGCAAAGCGCCAACCATTACTTACTCAGAAATCTACGCGACTTACTTCAACGACTACCCATTGGTGAAATCATCCATGGAAGCGCTTTACGAACTCCTAGAGCAAGGCAAAATTAAACCTGTGTTTACCACACTGCCGTTGTCCGAAGCAGCGCAAGCACACGATAGAATCGAAAGTGGTTCGGTGATGGGTAAAATGTTGTTGCTACCGAAAATCTAAAGATTCCCCACAATCAAAAAAGGTCGCTGTAATAGCGACCTTTTATCGTATCGGACTTCGTTATTCTGCAAGTAACTTCGGCCAGTTTTTATCCCCGCTCGCAATGTTACCCGGAATGTCTTGTTGCCAAGAGGCTTGAACGGATTTGCTGTAGTTTAGGTAGAGCTTTCCATCGTGAATATTCCACGCATTGGGGTCTATCTTGGCGGTGTAGCCTTTGCTCACTGCCCAAGCACAATAGCCGCCATATTGCGGTGCAAATTTCTCAGGATTTTTCACGAATGCATCTCGATTTTCAGCCGATGAAAAGTACCATTTGGCATCATTCCAACGGTAAGTAAAGTCGCTGTCACCTTTGACTGGTTTTGATTGAGTGAAGTAGGCAACAGGGTCGTAACCACGGATCGCTTTACCGAGAAAGTCGCTATAAACAGGATCAAGAGCGAAAGCTGGAAGCGTCAAACTCCCCCAAATGAAGAATACACTCAACAGTTTCAATATCAGCTTCATAACCTTCCCTCTCTACGTTATCCGATGTTTGATAATCAATCGCTTACCAGTATAGACAGGGAATAAGAGAAGAAACTTTCAGGCTTATAGCATCTCTGCGTCGAAACGTGCCGTTCGAGCTTGGGCGATGGTACAGTTGGTTTCCGACATTAGCTCTGCCAAGGTAATGTTTGGACTCTCCAAGACCAATCGAATCAGCTTGGCTTCCAAAGGTTCAAGCTTATCGCTGTGCTTAGCCAGACCAACTTCCACTTTGTTGATCACAAATCGCATCGGCTCAGATTCTTCTGCCTTGATATGATCGAGAAACGCTTTCAAATCCAAAGCCTCTCCAGCGATTTGCCAATTACGGGAGCGTCGAATTCGCTTCATTTCGCACTTCTTCTCAGCCGCTATTGCTTTAGCTCGCTTAGCGTGATCGCCACCAATTCGGTGAATCAAAGATGGTAGAGGGATGGAGATAATGTTGTCAGTCATCACAATAGTGGCATGGTTAATTTCGTCACCTATGATAAACAGCTCGCCTCATTTTTTCATCGAGAAAACCTAATCGTTTTCAAAGCGTGGTGATTTTGGTCGAAAATACGAGGTTTATGCTTGCTCACTCAATAGACTTTAAAGATTCTGACACCTTTTATATTTCAGCGAGAGGTGATATGAGAAATGAAAGGTGTCTTAAGCCCTTATATATCTGGCTATCTGCGTTTAAATGGCAAGCCCGTCGAGGGCATCAACATAGAAAGAACGATTGTTTTCAACGGTGTTGTATCCGACTTGACGCAATCTGATGCCGAAGGACACTTTGTTTTTGAAGCTGTACTATTAGATTCCAAACACCAACAACATTCTTTGCAAGATATTCGAGTGAAGCTGGATCTGAGTACCGAGTTTCAAGGTGATGAAGTGACGATATGGCAATCAAAGGTACACTCATTTCACCCTTCTCCCCTTCTGTTCATTTCTCTTGAAAGCTTGACCTGTAAATTGGACGCCCCACTCAAAGTCTTCACTTATCCGACAACACAAACGGAACCAGTCACCAATGAAATCTATAGTGTTTGCGACCTAAATGCGCTTACTTTCGAAGAGCTTTATTAGGGATTACCCCACTACAGACACATTCTCAGCTACCCATTTTAGGAGTTGTTTTGCGGCTTTAGACAGCACTTGGTTTTGGCGAACAATATAGCCAAAATCGGTGTTGGGGAAGCTGGGTAACGGCGTCACTTTTCGTGAGAGTTTCAATCTTGGATCGAGTGAGAAGTCCGGCACAATTGCGGTTCCGAATCCGGCTTCTGCCCAATCAATTTGAGCCTCTACACTGCCTACTTCCATGACTCTATGTTTGGGCAGGTTTAGCTCTGGCAAAGACGCGTCAATCAGTTCACGCGTTCGGGTATCGTGGCCGAGCAAGATAAGGGTTTGGTTCTCTTCGCTGTTATCTCGCCAATCGAAGATGTTATCGCCGAAAGCACACCAATGAATCTGGGTCAGCGACGTAAAGTGCAGTGGTTGGCTCTCTTTCTGCGCAATAACAAAACCGATGTCAGCACGAGCACTTTTTACCAAATCTACCGCTTGCGATGAGGTGGTGTTGAACAGTGCTAAGTCGATACCGGGATATTCGTTTTTGAATTGTTGGAATGGCTTGATAAGTAACAGGCGCGAGACAATATCACTCGCCGCAATCGAGAGCGTTCCTTGCGTTAAGTCATTAATAGCATTGAGATCGGACTGGCAGATTTGCAGCTCATTCAACATGTGCTCGGCAGTGTCTAATAATCGCTTACCGGCCTGAGTCAGTTGTACTGGGTTACGTTCTATCAATTTGGTACGAGTGGCTTGTTCTAACTGCTTGATGTGAAGACTGACATTTGGCTGCGTCATGTGCAGTTCAATCGCTGTTTTTCCGAAATGTTTCACTTCTGCCAAGGTGACAAACGTACGTAACCAGTTCAAATCCAACATAGAAAATTACCCGATATGACTTTCTTATCAAGTTAATGAGTATAATTAATTTCTCTTATTCATGCGAGCATCCTAAGATTTTCCGGTCTGTTTTTGGAGAATGAATTATGTCGTCTATCGTTGTTGTGGGTGCAAACTGGGGTGATGAAGGCAAAGGCCGCATCGTTGACTTTTTGGCAGAGCAAGCTTCTGCAAGCATTCGTTTCCAAGGTGGTAACAACGCGGGTCACACCGTAGTTAACGACCTAGGTACGTTCAAGCTGCACCAGCTACCAAGTGGCGTTTTCAACCCTGACTGTTTGGCAGTTTTAGGTCCGGGTATGGTTATCAGCCCAGCGTCGCTGTCTGAGGAGATTGCGGAAGTCGCGGAAGCGGGCGTTAAAGTGAACATGTGCATCTCTGATCGCGCAACACTGTGTCTACCTCTACACGCACTAGAAGATACGCTAGAAGAACAACGCTTAGGCGACAAAGCATACGGTTCAACTCGTCAAGGTATTGCACCTGCATACGGCGACCGTGTGATGAAAAAAGGCATCCTAGTTGGTTGGTTGAAACAACCAGAAGTCCTAGTAGAGCGCATCAAGTTCTGGATGGACTGGAAACTTCCACAACTACGTGCCCTTTACCCAACGTTCGAATTCGAGCAAACCGCTGAAGAAATGGCGAACTGGTTGTTAGAAGTGTCTGCACCTTGGCGTGATGCTATCTGCAACGTAACGCTGCCGCTAAAAGAGCTGCAAACAAAAGACCAAACTCTACTGTTCGAAGCACAGCTAGGTGCGGGCCGTGACCTTGTTTACGGTGAGTACCCATGGACAACATCTTCAAACGTTGTGTCTATGTATGCAGGTATCGGTAGTGGTCTTCCTGCTCTACGTCCAGAGCGCGTTATTGCAGTAGCAAAAGCGTTCAGCTCATCAGTAGGTACTGGTACGCTAATCACGGCAATGGAAGAGCAAGATGCATTCCGTGAACTTGCGGGTGAATTCGGCGCAACAACAGGTCGTCCACGTGACATGGGTTACTTTGATGCAGTAGCGACTAAGAACGGCGTTGAGCTTCAAGCAGCGACTGAAATCGCTCTGACCAAAGTGGACTGTCTGACTGGTCTTAAAGATCTAAAAATCTGTGTTGGTTACGAAGGCGAGCACAGCGAAAACCCAATTTGGCCTCAAACGGCTGCGCTAGCGCCAATCTACGAGAAGATGGAAAGCTGGAGCGAAGACATCACTGGTTGTCGTAAATTCGAAGAGCTACCAGTTGCGGCACAAAAATACGTTCTACGTATTGAAGAACTAATGGGTGTACCAGTGAAAATGGTATCGGTTGGTCCTGGTCGTGAACAAATGATTATGCGCTAAGACGTAAACAATACGTCTATTGGCAAGCGGCTTTTATCTTTTCCGGGGTAAAGCCGCTTTTTTTATGCACTTTGTACTTTGTTAAAACAAGTACTGTTCTATGTTTTAACGAGCGTCAGAACGCTAATTCTTCCAACGGTCTCACCACAGAGCCGTGTTGCTGAGACAGCAAAGAAAACTCAACTTCTTGCCCACACCCACAGTAAAAGTCGTAACCTTCACCAGTTAAAAACGGCGTACTTTTATCGATAAACCAATCTCTAGATTTTTTAGTATGAAGCTCACCACAACTTGGGCAAGTCACTTCAATCGAGAAAGTTTTCGCAATCATATCCCTAACCTCTTGTTTATTGCATCACGTACAACGAAATCGTTTGCTGCAAATAAATTAAACGAAGTCTTGAAACACTTCGTTAAGATATTGTCAGAGGCAAGGGTGGAAAATGCGTGTTTCAACGACACTTTGAACAAGTTTTTGCAGAATTAGATAACCGACAAACTTTGCTCTACATACCCCTTTAGGGTGAATACATTTTGAACGCTTATTTATCACAATTATGTGATATTAAGACTCATTTTTTATTTTAAAATAGTAACTTATCGTTATTTTATAAGATCATCTTCACAGTTTGCGCTGAACATTTCCTAAATATGAGACGCTTAATATAGTTTTATGTCATTACTTGCTTGCGCTACTGATATCTGTGACCAATAAATTCTTCAAAAACGCCTCCAAAAGATGGACAAACAACATCAAATTGGGTGTGGTCGGTGTTCTTTCTTTCACGTTCACCATGTTGGCTTTCATCCCTCTTGCGAACCAACATCATAAAAAGCTCACCGAACAAGCGGTGGTGTCTATCGAAAATGAGTTTCGAGACAATGTGAATGATCTCACCTACTTGCTTGATGATGCGTTTTTTCTAAAAGCCTGCAATGATTTGATACATGACCTGAGAGCAAGCATCTTCAGCTTGGGAATGGCTAAAGATATCGCGACGTTCGACAGCGATGGTCAAGTGTTGTGTACCAGTAGCGAACGCAGCCCATCTTTTTTTATTTACAAAACCATCTTAAAACGTCTTGGAGATAGCGATGTACACGCCACCCTCTCCTACACCAAAAGCGCATTAACTCCGGACCAAGCACTGATTCTGTTTTTCACGAAACAAGAAGGCAGAGGCATTAGTGTGGTTTTTCCTAAGGAGTCATTAGAGACCCTCGTTGCTGATATATTTCGCTTTGGAGACATGGACTATCGGATTGATGTCATTGGGAGAACAGTAAGAAGCCCGAGCGACAAACAGCCTCTGCGCGTGGAAGAAGTCGCCTCAGATATGTTGCCTTTTACGGTTTACTCTTGTATTGGCTTTGCGTTCTATCTTCAGTTTCTGGTGAGCAAACTTTGGTTAGGATTGCTAGTAATGGCATTTGCACTTGTGGTTCGCCTATTCTTCACTTCAAAGAAGTTTGCTAAGAACAGTTTGGAATTCTCTCTTACACAAGCGATCAAAAGTCGAAATTTGAGTGTGCATTATCAACCAATTGTAGATCAGCGAGATGGGTCAGTGATTGGTGGAGAATCCCTAGTGCGCTGGAATGATCCGGTTCAAGGCTTTATTTCCCCAGGTATCTTTATCCCTCTTGCAGAGAAAGTTGGCTTGATCGACCAGATCACTTATCTCGTTTTAGATAAAGCGATCAATATGATCGCTTCAAACAAGGTAACGTTCCATGATCGTTACATCAGCGTGAATGTCAGTCGTTCTTTGATCTTGCGAGAGGATTTCATTAAAGAAGTGGAGTCTCGTTTGAAGTATCGTTACTTCATCAGCGAACGTTTGGTGTTTGAGATCACCGAAGAGGCTATCTTCAGTGGCGGCGAACTTGCTGTGCTTCGTAAACATCTCGACCGCTTAGCCGTTCTGGGTATTCGTATTGCTGTTGATGACTTCGGCACAGGTTATTCGGGGCTGGACTTCATCAGCCAGTATCCGTTTGACATCATTAAAATCGACCGTGTATTCGTCACCAACTTAGGTAACGGACAAACCATTCAACCTTTGTTAGAAGCCATCCACACACTTTCACAAACGCTGAACATGTCGGTGATTGTAGAAGGCGTAGAAGAGCAAGCGCAATTACGTGTTTTGCATGATCTCGGTTTCTACAACATACAAGGCTTTTACTTCTCGAAGCCGATACCGAAGCCTGACTTCCTCGAATATTTGGAATCGAAACAGGCAACGACACTACAAACTCTCACGCCCGCTCTAAACTGAGTTTAAAGTTCTCTGGCTCTTGGCTGAGCGATGGATGCTCAGCCAAGTCTTACCTTAAAACCTCATCATACGTCGTCTTACTTACAAATCAGTAATTTACAATTAACCAATTGTTAAACACACTGCCGAAAGATCTCACTTGTTAATGAAGCACGTCGATTAAGTTAAACGCTTGATTTAATATTCTTTAACTGATTAGTTGATCACGATTTTCATCTGTAAATTGGTGAACTTGTGCTCAAAAAATCTACCGCACTGTTTTTAGGATAGATACCGCTTCCCCCAACATCTAACCCAAAAACAGGTGAATCCTATGACTAAAAAGTTTCTCCGCCTAAGTACGATCACGCTCGGTTTGTGCATGAGTTCTTTGTCCTTCGCCAATGCCGACCTACCAAACATTAAGATCTTAGCAACCGGCGGTACTATCGCTGGCGCTGGGCAATCAGCAACGGAATCCAATTACACCGCAGGTAAAGTCGGAGTAGATTCGCTGATCAATGCCGTTCCTAGCATGACCAAGATTGCCGACATTTCTGGCGAGCAAGTGGTCAGCATCGGCTCTCAAGACATGAACGATGAAGTCTGGTTGACGTTAGCCAAACGCGTAAACGAATTACTCGCTCAAGATGATGTCGACGGCATTGTGATTACTCACGGTACCGACACGTTAGAAGAGACCGCCTACTTCCTTGATTTAACGGTCAAGAGTGACAAACCTGTTGTCATCGTAGGTGCAATGCGCCCTTCTACTGCAATGAGTGCAGACGGCCCAGTTAACCTCTATAACGCCGTGGTGACGGCAACGGATGAGGACTCTCAAGGTCGAGGGGTTTTGGTTGCGATGAATGACACCATCTTCGATGCACGTGACGTAACGAAAACTAACACAACCTCAGTAAGCACCTTCCAATCACCGAACTTTGGCCCGCTCGGTTACATTCACAACAGCGATGCAAAGTACCAACGCAGCCCAGAGCGTAAGCACACCACAGAAACAACCTTCGATGTTTCCAAGCTCGATAAGTTGCCACAAGTTGGTATCGTTTATAACTACGCCAATGCGTCGAGCTTACCTGTGAAAGCATTCGTAGATGCGAAGTTTGATGGCATCGTCAGCGCAGGTGTGGGCAATGGTAACTTGTACCACACGGTGTTTGATGAGTTAGAAAAGGCGAGTAAAGATGGCATCATGGTTGTTCGCAGCTCTCGCACACCAACCGGCTCTACTACCCTAGATGCTGAAATTGACGACGATAAATACGGTTTCGTGGCATCTGGTACGTTGAACCCACAGAAAGCTCGTATTTTGTTGATGCTATCGCTAACACAGACCAAAAATTACCAAGACATTCAGAAGATGTTCCAACATTACTAATCGAACAGTTCACGAACTTTTCGATGAGTTAAAGCTAACCGCTAATTAAAAAGAGGAGGCTCAGATGCCTCCTCTTTTGTTACTTTTCACTAGCAACTTAGCGAAACAAAGGCAGCTTAGCCAAACAAGCGACGCTTCATACCTGCTCTTTCAAGTATGCGGGTGGTGATTTCTTCCACCGACAGCGATGACGTGTTGATGTAAGGAATGGCTTCTCTTCTAAACAATGCTTCTACCGTATCAAGCTCCAACTTACATTGCTCAGTGCTGGCGTATTCGCTGCCTGACAAGCGGTTCTCACGGATTTCATTCAACCGTTCTGGGTTGATGGTTAAGCCAAACAGCTTGTGGCGATGGATTTCAAACTCCGGCAATAAACGCATCATCTTGACGTCTTCAGCAATAAACGGGTAGTTCACCACACGCAAACCAAACTGCATCGCCATATATAGGCTGGTTGGGGTTTTGCCACTGCGAGAAACGCCAAGAAGGATAATATCGGCCTCATCCAAGCCTTTAAGTGTGATGCCGTCATCGTGAGCAAGCGTGTATTCAATCGCAGCGATACGGTCGAAATAGGTATCCGAATCTTTGCTTACGCTGCGTGAGCGCTGCATCTTCGGTTGTGGTTCCATTTGAATGTCGTCTTGCACCTTCTGCACAATGCTTTCTAGCACGTCATAGCTATGAGCTGGCGCTTTTAGCAGCATTTCACGAATTTCTGGCACAACAATCGAGAAGAAAACCAAAGGTTTAATCCCATCACGCTGGTAGGAAATCTCGATTTCTTTGATGACATCGGCGACTTTGTCTTCACTTTCGACAAAAGGAAAGGTTTTTTCATTAGGAATGAAGGAAAACTGACCCAGAACAACATGCCCTAACGTCTCACATGTTATGGCCGTTCCGTCAGAAACATAGAATACATCACGACTTTGGCTATTTATTTGCATTTTAGTTTAATTTTTAAAATTCATTTGAGTAGGATGGTTTACATAATATTAATAAATGAGTTTGGCTTGCAATTGCGTGTCCCACAGCTTTGAAAATTCTTCGGAGTTTTTTTAAGCCAAGACGTAATCGTTTGCCTTTCATATCAACCACGAAAAGTGTTGAACCATGTTTGCGTCGGAAAATTCGTTTAAGCCCCAGTTGGGAAGTTGTAGTTAACGCCCCTTATCTACAATGGCTGCTTGTCAGCTCGATACTGCGTCTTCAATGACATTGACCTGCAAGGATGCTCAACCGCTGCTCGAGGTTGGTATAAATCCCTACAAAGCTGCAATGTTTCTGGAGAAAGACATGCAAAAGAACACCCTCTGGTTCAATGGACTATCCATGGATGATGTCGACAAAGTCGGCGGTAAAAATGCTTCACTTGGCGAAATGGTTTCTAACCTAGCCAATGTTGGTGTATCAGTACCAAACGGTTTTGCGACAACCTCGTATGCGTTTAACCAATTCCTTGACCACGAAGGTTTGGATGAGCGTATTCACCAACTACTTGATGAACTGGACGTTGAGGATGTAGAAGCCCTGCGCAAGACAGGTGCCACCATTCGTCAATGGGTATTAGAAGCCCCGTTCCCTGCGGATCTTGAACAAGACATCCGCGATAACTACAAAGAACTGACAGACAATCATCCTGAGATTTCTGTTGCCGTTCGCTCTTCTGCAACTGCAGAGGATCTACCGGATGCGTCATTTGCTGGTCAGCAAGAGACGTTCCTAAACGTAAAAGGCATTGATGCAGTATTAGAAGCGACCAAGCACGTTTACGCTTCTTTGTTCAATGACCGTGCTATTTCATACCGTGTACACCAAGGCTTTAACCACCGTGGCATTTCGCTATCGGCAGGTATTCAACGCATGGTGCGCTCGGACAAAGCCTCTTCTGGCGTTATGTTCACTCTAGATACGGAATCTGGCTTCGACCAAGTCGTATTCATCACCTCTTCTTGGGGCTTGGGTGAAATGGTGGTTCAGGGCGCAGTTAACCCTGATGAATTCTACGTTCACAAGCCAATGCTAGAAGCGGGTCAACACCCAATTGTTAAGAAGACCTTTGGCTCTAAGCAGATCAAAATGATCTACTCAGACCGTCAAGAGATCGGTAAGCAAGTTGAGATCATCGATACTTCATTAGAAGAACGCAACGCCTTCTCTTTGAATGATGAAGAGATCAAAGAGCTAGCAAAACAAGCGATGATCATCGAGAAGCACTACAAACGTCCTATGGACATTGAGTGGGCAAAAGATGGCATCGACGGCCAACTTTACATCGTACAGGCACGCCCAGAGACCGTATGTTCTCAAAGCGAGCAAAACGTGATTGAGCGTTACGAGCTAAGCAACAAAGCAGACGTTTTGGTTGAAGGTCGTGCGATTGGTCAACGTATCGGCAAAGGCCCAGTGCGCTTAGTCGACTCTCTAGACCAAATGTCACTGGTACAAGATGGTGATGTGCTGGTGACAGACATGACTGACCCAGATTGGGAACCAGTAATGAAGAAGGCGTCCGCGATTGTCACTAACCGTGGCGGCCGTACTTGCCACGCAGCGATCATCGCACGTGAGCTTGGTATTCCTGCAATCGTTGGTTGTGGTGATGCCACCAGCAAGCTAACCGATGGCGAGACAGTGACTGTGTCTTGTGCAGAAGGTGAAACGGGCTACGTTTACCAAGGCGAACTAAATTTTGAAATCAAACGCTCTGCGGTCGATGAGCTTCCGCTGCTTCCAACCAAAGTCATGATGAATGTGGGTAACCCAGACCGTGCATTCGACTTCGCTCAAATTCCAAACGAAGGTGTGGGTCTTGCGCGTCTTGAATTCATCATCAACAAGATGATTGGTATTCACCCGAAAGCCTTGCTGAACTTTGATGCGCAAAACGATGAGCTAAAAGCTGAAATCACTGAGCGTATTCGTGGCTACAAAGATCCAATCGATTTCTACGTTAGCAAGCTAACCGAAGGCATTGCGACTATCGCGTCTGCATTCTGGCCAAAACGCGTGATCGTTCGTATGTCTGATTTCAAATCGAACGAGTACAGCAACTTGGTGGGCGGTAAAGGTTACGAACCACATGAAGAGAACCCAATGCTGGGCTTCCGTGGTGCGTCTCGCTACATTTCTCCAGTGTTTGAAGACTGTTTCGAGCTAGAAACTCAAGCAATCAAACGCGTTCGTAACGAGATGGGTCTGAAGAACGTTGAAATCATGATCCCATTTGTGCGTACACCAAGCGAAGCGGCATCGGTTATCGACCTACTAGCCAAGTTCGACCTACGACGCGGCGACCAAGGTCTGAAAGTCATCATGATGTGTGAGCTACCGTCAAACGCAGTGCTTGCTGAAGAGTTCTTGAAGTACTTTGATGGCTTCTCGATTGGTTCAAACGACATGACTCAGCTTACGCTTGGTCTAGACCGTGACTCTGGCGACGTTGCTCACCTATTCGATGAACGTAACCCAGCAGTGAAAGCCATGCTGCAAATGGCCATCGATGCGGCAACCAAAGCAGGCAAATACGTCGGTATCTGTGGCCAAGGCCCATCAGACCACGATGACCTAGCGGAATGGTTGATGGAACAAGGCATCAGCTCTGTGTCATTGAACCCAGATACGGTTATCGATACTTGGTTGAAGCTAGGTAAAGTGAGCAAGTAATACGCTCCTTCCCAACTCACAATGCAAAGCCCTCAAGCCTCGGTTTGAGGGCTTTTTCTTTGTCTATCATGTCAAAGCTCTGTGAGTTCGTGACGATAATCTCAACCTAAACGGCGTGCTAATTTTCCCTCTGAGAATTTTCACCTAGAATGAAAGAATCTGATTTCATAAAAGAATGGACCTATGAAAAAGCCACTTGCACTTGTTACCGCTTTAACGCTACTCGCCTCTCCGGCTTACGCAGATTGGGACGACATTTCTAACAGTCTCTCAGACCTTGGTGACGCAGTCTCTGATACTGCAAAAGACACTTGGGATGACACCAAGGCGTTCTCAAAACAAGCTTGGCAAGATTTCACTAACTGGTCTGAAGATGCGATCAACACCGCGGGTGAATGGACTGATGCCAGCATTGAGACCAGTAAAAAGTGGATCGACGATGCCGATAAGAAAATCGATGAATTGATGGAAGGTGATACGCCAGAAGAAGCGCGCCAAGCGATTGATTTAATGGCGGATAGCACCCTGCTAAAACTCTTCAATGAGAAACCAGAAGCGAAAGATCTTTATGATAAAGCTTACGGTTATGCGGTGTTTGATTCACGCAAACTGTCGCTGATGTTCCATACCAACTCCGGCTCTGGTGTTGCAGTCAACAAGTCGACCGATAAACGCACTTACATGAACATGTTTGGTGCGGGTGTTGCCCTTGGTGTTGGTGGTAAGTTCTACCAACAAGTCGTGCTGTTTGAGGAAGAAAAAGACTTCAACACCTTTGTAGAAGAAGGCTGGGAAGCATCGAGCGAAGCCTCTTTAGTTGCTGGTGAGGATGGCGAAGAAATGACAGCGCAATTCAACAGCGGCGTGGCGGTCTATCAGCTAAACACCACTGGCTTGTTGGTTGATGCGAACGTTTCTGGCTCGAAATACTGGGTCAACAAAGAGCTGACCGATTCGCAGTAATCGCTTAATAACATTGATTTATTGATGGGGAGCACAACGCTCCCTTTTTTGATCACTTTGGGATCACGGTCTGTTGCGTTATGCTTATCTCAACCTTTATCGCACGCTCGAATCTCCATGCCTAACGACGCATTCAACACTCAACTTGCAGAGACAATTTCTGCCCTTAATTCACCAAGCTTTACGCCCAAACTGATGCGCGTTATAGCTTCGTTATTGAGTTTTGATTGCGCGGTGATCCTCGGTTACCGCGAAGGCAAACACCCTATCTATCTGTATGATTCGATTGAGAATGAGCGCGAGCTTTTGTTCCAGCGTTACCTCACCACCTCTTTTCAAAACGACCCGTTTTACCAGAAGCTTAACGCCAACAAAGAGCAAGGCATCTTTACGCTCAAAGATGTCGTAGACAAAGACGTCGCGCGTAACGATCTCGATTACCAAGCCTACTGTGAGCAGTTTTACCATCAAACGGGCTGGAAGGATGAACTCAGCATGCTGATTGAAATCGAGCCGACACGTTGGGTGATGCTCTACTTCGGTTTTATGCAAGACGATAAACGCTTCACCAAGGCTCAAGTCACCAAGCTCAAATCTTACTTCGCGATTATCCAGTCTCTGTGCCAACAGCACTGGAAACGAACCGAGTTTACACTCGCTGAGCCAGTCTTCAGCCCTGACGCCTACTCGGGACAAATGCGGGCAGCGATTGAATCTGCACTGGTATCTTTTGGTCAAACCGTCCTTACTAAACGAGAACAAGAAATCGCGGCACTGATCGCGCAAGGCTATGACAGCAAAGAGATTGCAACGCATCTCGATGTCGCCGAAGGCACAGTTAAGAACCATCGTAAACGCATCTACGCGCAGCTGAATGTCGCGTCGTTAAGTGAGTTCTTTCAGTTGTTTCTTAACCACCTGATCATCCAATCAAGATAACAAACTGTCCCTTTAGGGATATATCTCGATTCCGCATCGCCTTTTAATCTGAATACAACCAAACCAGATAAAGATAAGACGATGACACTGATTGAAGATTTACAAGCTCGCGGTTTGATTGCCCAAGCGAGCGATTTAGACCAAGTTCAACAACTGCTTTCTACGCCACAAACCTTGTACTGCGGTTTCGATCCAACCGCAGGGAGCCTGCACATTGGCCACCTTGTGCCACTGATTATGCTCAAGCGCTTTCAAGATGCAGGACACCAAGCCATCGCCCTGATCGGTGGAGCTACGGGTATGATCGGCGACCCGAGTTTTAAAGCCACAGAGCGAAGCTTAAACTCAGAAGAGACCGTAACGGGTTGGGTACAAGATCTGTCGAATCAAATTCAACAGTTGATGAATAACCAAGTCAGCAAACCAATGATCATGGTAAACAATGCGGATTGGGTGAAGCAGATTAATGTGATCGACTTCTTTCGCGACGTAGGTAAGCATTTCTCCGTGAATACCATGATCAGCCGAGAGTCGGTGAAGCAACGCTTACAACGTCCAGATCAAGGCATCTCATTTACCGAGTTCAGTTACGCACTGCTGCAATCTTACGACTTCGCAGAATTAAACCGTCAGTACGGTTGCCGCCTACAAATCGGTGGCAATGACCAGTGGGGCAACATTGTTAGCGGTATTGATCTTACTCGCCGTCAAAATGGTGAGCAGGTCTTCGGTCTAACCCTACCTTTGATCACCAAATCTGACGGCACTAAGTTTGGTAAAACCGAAGGTGGTGCAGTGTGGTTGGATCCAAGTAAAACCTCGCCTTACGCCTTCTACCAATTCTGGTTATCCGCGGAAGATGCCGATGTTTACCACTTCCTGCGCTACTACACCTTCTTGAGTTGCGATGAGATTACTGCGATTGAAGCACAAGACAAAGAGAGCAAAGGCAAACCACAAGCACAGCGTATCTTAGCAGAGCAAATGACGCGTTTTGTCCACGGTGAAGAAGGCTTAGCAAGTGCGGAGCGAATCACTCAAGCGCTATTTAGCGGCAATGTGCAGCAACTCAGTTTGAGCGAGCTAAAACAGTTGGAACTCGATGGCTTACCGAGCATGCAAAGTGCAGAGCAAGACTTGGTAGAACTACTGGTTGAATCGGGATTAGCCAACTCAAAACGCATTGCTCGTGAGCTGATTGGCAACAACGCCATCAGTGTGAACGGCGAGAAAATTGATGCAGAAAACCCAAGCTTGAACTTCCCGCTGTTCGATCAGTACTGGTTGCTTCAACGCGGTAAAAAGCATTTCTACTTAGTGAAACGCATCGAAGGTTAACGGTTCCCATCTAACGACCTGCGACCTAGCTAGGCCAACTAAAACGCGAGCCAAAGTGCTCGCGTTTTTGATTCCCTATTTTGTGAAGACAAAAGCTAACTTTAGAGTGAATGCCCGTTATAGTGTTGTTCTCCAAACACAACAAAATATAACAACACAAAGCCATGATCAGACATATCCTACTCATCAAATTTAAAGCAACTGCCACCAGCGAAAAAATCCAACAACTGCGAGAGCTATTCGAAGCCATGCCAACTAAGGTGGAGGGCGTAACCGACGTTGAATGGGGCTTAAACAACAGCCCAGAAGGAAAGAACAAAGACTACACACACACCGTGATGATGACGTTTGCCGATGAAGCGGGTCGTCAGAACTACCTACCTCATCCAGAACACGATGCATTGAAAGAGGTATTTAGACCACTGCTTGAAGACATCATTGTGTTTGATTACGAAATCTAATTGATGCGTTCAGCCAATTGATTCTAGCCATCAACTCGTGAGTCAAAGGTCCAACCTTTTGTTGCAGCTTTGACTCTCAGTACTAAATTAAGGATATTGAAGTAAGCGACATCAACAACGAAGGACGTGAATATTGAAAGATTTATACTCCAACTTAGACTTAAATCTTCTGAGAACTTTTTTGGTCATCCATCAGGAGCAAAATCTTCAAAAAGCGTCTAATCGATTGTTCGTCACCGCGCCCGCACTCAGTAAATCCTTAACTAAGTTGAGAAACCATTTCGATGATCCGCTGTTTGTCAAAGTGCCAACGGGGTTATCACCGACTCACTTTGCAACTGAACTTTACGGTGTCATTGAGCCAACGTTCGATAAGCTCTCGAAAAAGCTGAACTCCCTCAACCAATTCGATCCTGCGGAGCTTGAAGGTAAAATCACCATTGCGATTTCGCCAGTCCTGCTGCAAGCCTTGGGCAAAGACTTGTTTAGTGAGATCAGCCGACAAGCCCCTAATGTCGAAGTTCACCTACCCTGCTGGAGTAACAACTCACTGGACGATTTAGCTAACGGGACTTGCAAGATTGGCATTAACTACGAATTACCGTTTACGCGCAAAGACATACTCAGCGAAGTCGTGGGACAAGATTTATTTGGCATTTATGCACGGAAAGATCACCCATTAGCATCTAGGACCATCTCCCCTGCCGAAACCATCTCTTACCCATTGGCATTATTGTTAGTGGCCGATTGGAATATCGATGAACCCTACGCAATTAAAGTTCTGCGTGAGTATTATCCTGACGTCCCACCAAAGATTGCGTTTCGAGCCGAGCTTCCGTCTCCGATACTTGAAACATTGGCAGAGAGCGATTTATTGTTCCCATATACCGCATTCTTTCATATAGAAAGATATCCAAACCTCACCGCTTTGGATATCAAGAAAGATCAATTGGACAAACTACTGAAGCGGATTCATGTCTATTACCCCAACAAGGATCGATTCGACCCTGTTCAGCAATGGCTAATGGCAATTATTTCTAACTTATTGAATCAATTACCTCAGGCACATAGCCCTATTAACTCCTAGTTAATACCCATTTTCCTTCTGCTCAATATTCGGTCAGCTGTATTAAAAGTAAGATTTTCTCATCGGCAGAGATTCGAAAACTCGCCCTCTCTTTCAAAAAGATAATGAGTAACCACCAATGAGAAAATCACTTCTAGCTACCATCGTTTTTAGTTCTCTTTCTGTTAATGCTTACGCTGTGCAAGTCGACACTCGTGAAGCTAATCGTCAAACCTCAATCTTAATTGATCAACAACTTTCCGCATCACAGGCGATGTATGTCGCTAGCTTGAATGCACGTAATCAACAAATGGAATTGAGTGAGTTTGCAACGGAAGACGCTACCGATGAAAGGAGTTGGGACAGCGCAGGCGCGATTGCTGGCGGCCTTCTTGTTGGTGCGGTAGGCAGTATCAGTACGGGTGGTTCAAGTTCCGATCCAGCTTCACCAATGAAGCCAATCTCAGTGACGCCAAATAACCCAATCGAGACAGAGATTGGCAACCCGAATATGGAATACGATTACGCATGGCACGACCAAACTCTTGTCATCACTGAGAAAGGCACTGATGTTTGGGTAGCGACAGGTACGCTCGAGAAGACGAATACTGGTGTTGAGCTTGTTATCAAACACAGCACAGGCGAAGTGGTTCGCATCCCACTAGAGAACGGCAAACCAGTGATCAAACCGGGCACGCCATCTAACCCGATTGAAGGCGAAGTTGGTAACCCGAACATGGAATACGACTACGCTTGGAATGACCAAACGCTCATCATCACTGAAAAAGGCACCGACATTTGGGTAGCGACAGGTACTATCGAGAAAACCAACACTGGCGTCGAGCTTGTTATCAAACACAGCACAGGCGAAGTGGTTCGTATCCCGCTAGAAAACGGCAAGCCTGTAATCAAGCCGGGCACGCCATCTAACCCAATCGAAGGCGAAGTTGGTAACCCGAATATGGAATACGATTACGCATGGCACGACCAAACTCTTGTCATCACTGAGAAAGACACTGATGTTTGGGTAGCGACAGGCACGCTTGAGAAGACTAACTCTGGCGTCGAGCTTGTTATCAAGCACAGCACTGGCGAAGTGGTTCGTATCCCGCTAGAGAACGGCAAACCAGTGATCAAACCGGGCACACCATCTAACCCGATTGAAGGCGAAGTTGGTAATCCAAACATGGAATACGACTACGCGTGGCACGACCAAACTCTTGTCATCACTGAGAAAGGCACCGATGTCTGGGTAGCGACAGGCACACTTGAGAAAACCAACTCTGGCGTCGAGCTTGTTATCAAGCACAACACTGGCGATGTGGTTCGTATCCCGCTAGAGAACGGCAAACCTGTGATCAAACCGGGCACACCATCTAACCCGATTGAAGGCGAAATTGGTAATCCAAATATGGAATACGACTACGCGTGGAATGACCAAACTCTTGTCATCACTGAGAAAGGCACCGATGTTTGGGTAGCGACAGGAACAATCGAAGAAACAACAGTTGGCTTTGAATTAGTAATCAAACACAGCACGGGCGAAGTGGTTCGTATCCCACTCGAGAACGGCAAGCCTGTTATCAAACCGGGCACACCATCTAACCCAATCGAGGGTGAAGTTGGTAACCCGAACATGGAATACGACTACGCTTGGCAGGACCAAACGCTGATCATCACTGAAAAAGGCAACGATAACTGGGTAGCAACAGGCACTATTGAACCAAACAATACTGACTCCGGCTTTGACCTTGTTATTAAACACAACACTGGTGAAGAGGTTCGTATTCCAATTGAAAATGGCAAACCAGTGTTCAAACCAACTGGAAACAATGAGTTTGATGCTTACCAAATCACAGAGAAGGTAAACGCTTCAGACTTCGATATTCAAAACGTTAAAGATCGCTTTAATGCTTTGTCTGCGGAGCAACGCAAGAAAATCCGTCAATTTGTAAATACTAGAAAATAACGTCAGTCGGTAATTCAAGCCCCCTTCCCTTGGGGGCTTTTTTATCTTAATTCTGTCCCGCATTCACAGCATGGAAGCCCATTAAAGAGAGCCGCTCGTGAGATTTCCATTTACAACCTTTATCGTTTCTTTGCTACTTCTGCCATTTCAAACCAACGCAAGTACCGAACCTGAGCATGTCCACACAAAACTTCAAGAACTAGAATCACCGGAAGAATCCCAGCAAGATTGGGGAACCTTGCTTGTCGAAACGTTCGATGTTTCAGTCAGTAAGAGTGATTTTCTTGGCGACTATTCGAACGACTATGTTTTCACCCTAAATGGTTCTTATAACTTGAACGATAAGTGGCGACTATTTGGCTCGGTAGACAGCGACAAATTTGGTGACATTGGGCTTGGTTATTCTTTCCTACTCTTCGACCAAATTTACAACGAAGTAAGCGCTTCTGTTGGTGGAAACACAGATAAAACGGGCGTTTATACCACAGGGTTGTTTTCAGCCGCGCAATTGGGTGACACGATAGTGTTCACCAATTTCGATGTTCAATACATCGATAGCCGATTTGAGGGAGAGGGTTGGGACATTCGTGATGAATCGTTCAATCTGAACAAGTTGGTTGGTGTGCTTTACCCTATGAATGATGTATTAGAGATGTCTGCCTCGTATGGACACGACCGTAATCTTTACGGAAAAGCGCAGCTCAATCTTGATGAATTGCCATGCTCAAGGCCGATTTGCACCAACCGAAACACAACCAATGCCGACAGCTATATTAATCTCGGCTTTACGTTGAATCTTTGGGGAGTAAAACCGTATTTATCTCATCGATTTGACCTCAATGATTCAAGCCGAAACTACTGGGATTTTAGTTTATCGTTTGATTACTAGAGATGCTTAGTATCGGCTATTCATTCCGAATCGGTGCGACATGTCATCGTCCATACGACCGCCTTTCCAACCACCCGAACCGAGTAGATTCAAAACATCTTGCGCCGTGTAATCACTACCATCGAAAAAGTCATTCGAGACATCGGCACGCAAGGAAGTAAGCTCAGCTCTAACTTCTGCGCTCAGTTCTTGAGGATCGGCATACAGAGCCAAAGCGATTTGTTGTTGGCGCTTGCTCAACTCGCTTGTGCTGCTTTGCACTTGTCCGATAGAGAAATACTCGCGACTTCCATAGCCCTTAATCAATCTGGCAGAAAGCAACTTAATGACCTTCTTGATTCGACGACGTTGAATGACTCTCAGCACATTAATTTCCTATTTCTCTTTTCAAAAAAGTATCTGTTATCAAAAGTCACGTTATATTTTGTGCATAACGTTATGATGCTTTAGAGTGTCACGGTTTAGTACAGTGTTCAATAAGCATGGAGCGCCAGTGTGAAAATCGACGATCTTAAACTCTTCATTAAAGTGGTCGAGCTAGGAAGCTTTACCGCCGCGGCAAACGCATTGGATCTGCCGCGCGCGAATGTGAGTCGACGAATTGGCGAATTAGAGCAATCTTTAGGTGCTCAGTTATTCCATCGCACCACACGCAGTTTATCGCTAACTAATAATGGCGAAGCCTACTACGAGAACTTGCAAAAAGCGCTGACGATGCTCGATTCGGCGAACGAACAAGTCAGCAATGACACCAATGAAGTTCGCGGCCGCATCAAACTCGGGTTACTGCCAGAAACCGACGAACTGGTTCGCCCAATTCTGTTTAACTTCCACGATAAATATCCACACGTTGAGTTGGATATTCGCAACATCAACAATGGCTTTAGTGACATGTTCCAACAGGGCTTGGACATCGCTTTCCATGGTGGTGCTCTATTTGATTCCGACATCGTTGCCCGTAAGCTTTTGACACTCGACCGTTGTTTAGTCGCTTCTCCCAATTACCTTGAAACACACGGCATGCCAGAGAACCTAGAACAACTGAAGGAACACCAGTGTGTCTGTTTTCGCTGGCCAAATGGCGAAGTAGACAATGTCTGGCACTTCCAAGAGCAAAGTGTACAACTGCACCCGAAGCTCATTTCCAACAACATTGGCTTTATTAAGAACGCGACGATTTTAGATCGTGGTATCACCTTTATGCCCAAACTACTGGTGAAGCGAGAGTTGGAATCCGGCAGCTTGGTGCAGCTATTGTCACAATATTCTGTCACTGAAGAATCGGGATGGTTGCTTTACCCTCAGCCTAAGACATTGAGTCAGGCGAGCCGCTTACTTATTGACCACCTCATTAAAGAAGTCCCAAAACTCGTTTAACTGAATACATTGTCTCGTTTTTTGAGACAGTGAGTCTCACTGCCGAGTGATTATCTGAACATTGTACAATTGTATGATGGCACCAAAATTATGGAGCCATCGTATGAATCGTCTATTCAAAATTACTGCATTAGGTGCCGCGACATTGGCACTGTTTGGTTGTAATCAAAGCCAAACCACGTTCACCGAACCAGAGTCCCCTCGCCCAATTCAAGTTGTTGAAGTCACAGGTGAAAACACGGCATTGAACAAATCGTTTAGTGGCATTGTTCAAGCAAAAGAGACCGCATCCCTTTCATTTCGCGTTCCTGGTACGGTTGAACGCGTTTTGGTGAAGAAAGGCGATCATGTCGAGAAAGGACAGGTCATTGCTACGCTTGATCCTCACGATTACCAAGTTTCTTTGGAAGAACTTCAAGCACGTATGCTGGAAGCAAAGTCTGCGCATAAATTGGCGAAGGCTGAGCTAAAACGCGTGAAACAAGCCACCGATGATGACGCGATTGCCAGTGTGAATTTGGATCGAGCTATCAGCGGTTATGAGCGTAGTTTGTCTGCGGTTAAAGTGGTCGAGAAGAATATTCAACGCGCGCAAGATGCCTTGGCTTACACTACGCTGCGTGCACCATTTTCTGGCAGCATTGGCGAGGTGCGAATCGACGCATTCGAGCAGACACTGCCGGGCGTTAGCGTCGCCACTCTTCAACAAGATGGTCAGTGGGAAGTGGATATCGATGTGCCTGAAAACATGATTCGCCAGTTTAACCTTGGGCAAACAGCGGCACTGTCTTGGTATGGTTCAGAGCAAACATACCGTGCGAACGTCGCTGAAATCGCGCCTAAAAAGCATCTCATCAAACAAACTTACCCTGTCACTCTAGCTATCGATTCAATTTCTAACGAGCTGTTCAATGGCAAAGCCGTTACGGTAACGACCTCATTTCAGCCCGATCAATCCAGTCATTGCTTTCCCTATTCTGCGATTTTAGGTGAAAAGAAAACGCTACACGTCAATGTCGTTCGTGACGCTATCGTGCACACCGAGCCAGTGAGTTTGCAGTCCATCGACTCTCATCAAGCGTGTGTCTCTGGCGCTTTCCACCAAGGCGACTATGTGGTCATCAGCGGCACCCATTATCTGCAAGCTGGCGACAACACGCCGAATTTAACCATCAAAACGCTATAGGCTCGAATCATGATCAATTTAGCTGAATTCGCGATAAGACAGCGCACTTTCGTGTTGTTCTTTATCGCCTTAAGTGTGGTGGCAGGGCTGTATTCTTACTTCGATTTAGGCAAGCTGGAAGACCCTAGCTTCACGGTTAAAACCGCCGTCGTTGTCACCTTGTATCCGGGCGCCTCAGCACAAGAAGTAGAGCAACAAGTCACCGATACCATTGAAACCAAGCTGCAAGAAATGGCCGAGTTGAATCGCCTGCGCTCATTGTCTCGTCCGGGGATGTCGATGGTATTTGTCGACTTGAAAGAGAGCCTCAATTCCAAAGCACTTCCGCAGCAATGGGATTTACTGCGCCGCAAAGTCGACGACGTAAAACTGCAACTGCCGTCTACAGCGCAAATCAGCATTGTTCAGGATGAGTTCTCTGAAGTGTATGGCATGCTTTTCTCTATCCATAGCCAAGACGCCGCACCAGAAGAGTTACGCCGCTATGCAGAAGAGTTGCAACGCCAAATCAAAGCCGTAAAAGGCATCAAGAAGATTGAGCTACACGGCGTGCAACCGCGAGTGGTTTACATTGATATGCCTGACGAACGTCTGGCTCAATATGGCTTGTCTGTCGCGCAGGTGTGGAACCAACTCAGCACACAGAACATGACCTTTGAGGCAGGCAAGTTCGATGCTGGTACCGAGCGCATTCGCATCACTCAAACCAGTGAATTTCAATCATTAGATGATATTCGTAACTTGGTCATCAAAGGCGGCATGAGTGAGCTAGGTACGGGCTTGATTCGCTTAGGTGACATAGCCGATGTATCCATGGGCTACCAAACACCAGCGCTAACAGAAAGTCGATTTAATGGTGAGCCTGCAGTGACGCTAGCGGTCAGCCCTGTTGAAGGTATCAATGTGGTCTCGCTCGGCGACACGATTCGCGACATCATCCAAAACTACCAACAAACACTGCCGCTTGGCGTTGATATTTCTACTGTGGCTTACCAACCTGAAGAAGTGCAAAAAGCGATTGATGACTTCGTCGGTAACCTGCTCGAAAGTGTCGGCATTGTGTTTGTGGTGCTGTTGGTGTTCATGGGCTTTAAGAGCGCGACAATTGTTGGTTCAAGCTTATTGCTGACTATCCTGCTCACGCTGATCTACATGAATATCGCAGGCATAGATTTGCATCGAGTTTCGTTAGGTACCTTCATCCTTGCTTTGGGTATGTTGGTGGACAACGCCATCGTGATCACTGACATGATGATCGTAAAACTGAGCAAAGGCATCGAACGCACACGTGCTGCGATTGATTCAGTTAAGGAAACCGCCGTCCCTCTGCTTGGCGCGACCGTAATTGCCATCATGGGTGCAAGTCCGGTTCTGTTCTCTAAAACTGACTCAGCCGAATTTGCGGGCTCAGTATTCTACATCGTAGCGTCTTCGCTTCTTCTGTCTTGGTTGGTCGCGATGACCTTCACCGTACTGATGTGCTGGATGTTCATCAAACCAACACCTATCGATGAAGACGCAAAGCCAAGCCGTTACAAGCAGTTGGTGTTTTGGACGGTTGATAACCCAATGAAAGCTCTGACAGCATTGATTCCCCTGCTTTTGGTGACTGCCGTGGCCGTGCCTTACGTAGCGGTAAACTTTATCCCGCAATCAGATCGCCCTATCGTGTTCCTTGATTACTGGCTACCGAATGGCGCCAAGATCGAGCAAACCTCAGCAGACATGCGCAAAGTCGAACAGTGGCTACTCAAGCAACCAGAAGTAGAAAGCATCTCTAGCTACATGGGTGCAAGTGCGCCACGCTTCTCGGTGACCGTAGAACCAGAGCCGCTTGATCCTTCATACGGGCAGATATTGATTAACACCAAGGATTACGAAAGCATCAGCCAACTTGTTGAACGTGGTGACAAATGGTTGCAGAACACATTCCCAGACGCAGAACCTCGCTTTAGAGCACTAAAACTGGCGACCTCAGACAAGTACGCGGTAGAAGCGCGCTTCTCTGGCCCGGATGAAGCGGTGTTGCACCAACTGGCTGATCAAGCAAAAGCCATTTTTGCTACTCACCCGGATGCCAAATACGTTCGTGATGACTGGCGCCAAGAAAGCAAGGTGCTGAAACCCATCATCAATCAAGACAAGATGCGCCAAGCTGGCATCAACCGTGCGGACATCGCCTTTGCTCTGAAACGCGCTTCTGATGGCATGCCATTAGGTCAGATGAACCTTAATGACGAGTTGATTCCAATTCAGCTGCGTGGCACGTCTCAAAACATGGCGTCACTAGAAACATTGCCCGTGCGTTCGCTACTTGGCATGCACAGTGTGCCTCTAGGACAAGTGGTTGATGGCTTTGAGCTAGTACCAGAAGAAAGCATGATCTGGCGTCGCAATCGCGTCAAAACCATCACAGCACAAGCAGGTGTTGAGCGTTCAACCACACCAGCAAGAGTACGCAACGCGGTGAAAGATCAAATCGAAGCGATTCCTCTGCCAGCCGGCTACAGCTTGGAATGGGGCGGCGAATACTACGATGAACACAAAGCGGTTACTGACATCTTTAAACAGCTACCAAAAGCCATGCTGATCATGGTGATCATTCTGGTCGCAATGTTTAACGGCTTTAAGCAACCGATCATCATTCTAGCCACACTGCCTTTGGCGGCTACCGGTGCCACCTTTGCTCTGCTTGGTTTTGATAAACCATTCGGCTTTATGGCGTTGATTGGTGCCATCACCCTGACCGGCATGATCATTAAAAACGGCATTGTGTTGATGGACCAAATTGAGTTGGAACGTGCGAATGGCCGCCCATTATCGGATGCCATCAAAGAAGCCACCGTTAACCGCACCATGGCGATTTCGATGGGCGCACTGACAACCGCTCTCGGCATGATCCCGCTGTTATCGGATCTCTTGTTCGACCAAATGGCAGCCACCATCATCGGCGGTCTGGCAGCAGCGACTGTGTTGTCACTGTTCATCATGCCGGCACTGTATCGCTTGGCATACAAAGAAAAATCACCAACAACGCAAACTGACGCTGAATTGAAGGAGGCGTAATCATGAGAAAGTTCGTTATCGCGCCACTGGTATTGGCAATGAGTTTATCCGGTTGTGCCGTTGGGCCAGACTATCAAACGCCAACCACCAGCATGGCAGAGACTTATTTGTATGCCGATCAAAATGGCGTAAGCCACAATGATGAGAGAGAAGCGTTTTGGTGGACAGAGTTTAACGACCCAACGTTGAACGATTTGGTGCTTGATATGCAAAGCCAAAACATCCCGCTTAAGATCGCGGCAGAGCGCATCAAAATGGCAGACAGCTATAAGAGCGTTGTTGAGTCATTCAAAGTGCCGACCATCAATGTTGGCGCTGGATATATCAATTATCAGCTGAGTAAGAACGACTCACTGCTTGGCCCGGCGCTGAACCCAATTGGTGATTCCGCCGCAGGTCTGCCACCACAAATTAGCAATACAACCTTGTTGGACAACCAGCATGATGGTGTATTTGCCGGAGCAAGTATCGCTTGGGAATTGGATTTGTTCGGTCGTATTGATCGTCAATCCAATGCGGCGCAAATACGTGTTGAGCAAGCAGAGATTTATCAAAGCGGGCTGACGACTTTGCTTACTGCGGATTTGATTCATAACTACTTGCAGTATCAAGGAGCAAGCGAGCGTCTCGACTTAGCTAAATCAAACCTTGAAGACCAAAGAAAAACCATGGACTTGGTCGAGAAAGTGGTTCGTAGCGGTTATGGCTCGGATCTCGATTTAGCGCAAGCCAAAGCGACGCTTGCAGCGATGGAGTCAATCATTCCTCAGTTGGAAATCGCGCAGCAAGTACACAAACATCGTATCGCGGTACTGCTTGGTGAGCCTTTGTCGAAAGTCGAAGTGCGACTTGCAGAGACTCAAGGTGTACCAGCAATGCAAAATGTCGTGCCAATCGGATTACCTTCAGAATTACTGCAACGTCGCCCTGATATCCGCTTAGCAGAGCGAGAAATGGCAGCCATCAATGAAGAACTTGCGGCAAGTATCGCCAATCAATATCCGAAGTTCTTCTTAACTGGCGCTCCGGGCGTATCCGCTTCTAGCTTTGATGATCTGTTTAGCAATGACTCTTTCGGCTGGGTTGGCGCGGCTGGCATCAGTTGGAATGTCTTCGATGGTGGTCGTGGCGATGCTTTAGAGGACATCAACCAAGCTCGTTTTGACGCAGCAACACTGACTTACCAACACGCCGTCGATTCGGCTTTTGCTGAAGTGGATTCCACCCTATTTGCTTATGGCAGAAGCCAAGAGAATCATCGCCGCATTGATGATGCTCTGGTTGCGACAGATAAAGCCGTGGGGAAAGCCAAATCCCTCTACCGTGCTGGTTTGATTGACCACTTGTCGGTACTGGATGCTCAGCGCCAACAACGCATGATGCAAGACCGACAAATCGCAGCCAAATTGCAAACGGCTCAGGTCACTGTCGCACTCTACAAATCACTGGGTGGCGATTGGGCATTAGAACAATCTCCACAAAGTTAAACCGAATGAGTTAAGTAACGATTTTGGGGAGTGGGTTAGCTTCATCTGGGACCTCGAATCTAACCCCTCCTCTTTTTTTATTGTAGATATACCCAAGTGACTTCAAGATGCAGGATTCAGAGCGTTGTCATTGATTCGAGAGCAAGGAAAGCAACGCAGTGTAATAGCCAGCTCTTTCCAAGTTGTTTGACGCAGCCATTGGTTTAATTAAAAAAGCGACTCAATGACACGCTCCCGAAGGGCGAGTTGTCTTGGCTTGCATACTTTGTTGCCGATTCTTGATTTAGGCCCACTAGACCTTTAAATCGACGCCGCGTCTGCAAACCAAGTCATTCTCGCTGAACCAAGCATCTCGAAGTTATTTGGGTATTAAGTCGCGTATTAGCTCGCGTTTCCTATAGTTAAAAGGATTGAAATCAGAGAGTAAGGAAGGAACTCCCTCATGATGACATTAATCTTTTTGCTGTTATTGATTGCGATGCTGAGTGCATTTTTAGGTAAGAAAGCGGTGGGCTATGCCTTCTTTGCTTCCTCGGTGATCATTGGAATGTATTGGTTCAATCATCACGCCACCGACCCTCTTTCCATCTTGTTGTAAGGGGGATTGCACATGAATCGAAACTATCTGGCTTTACTCAATACCCTTGGTTTACTGGGCATGACAGCCGTTCTACTGATTGGCTTTGTTCTGCAATTTGTACTGAATGAGTTGCCTTGCCCTTTGTGTTTATTGCAGCGCATTGGCTTCATCATGATCATGTTCGGCTTCTTGTTAAACGTGGTGTATGGGCCACAATCACGACATTATGGTGTGGTCCTTATTGGCGCACTCTATGGTGTCGCTACGTCACTGAGACAAGTCTCTTTGCACGTAATTCCTGGCACACCTGGATACGGTAGCCCTATCTTCGGGATGCACTATTACACTTGGGCGTTTGTGTTGTTTGTTGCCACCATTTTCGCGGTCGCCGTTATTCTGATGCTCACCAGTAAAGAGGAGTCTCCAGAACCTTACGAAATGAGCAACCTAGGTCGCATCACATGTTTGCTGGCGATTTCTGTTGTAGCACTCAATGTTATTGGGACTTTTGCCGAATGTGGTCCTTATCAATGTCCAGACAATCCAGAAAGCTACTGGCTATTTAACTAACGAGCCCTTAATCGAAACAAGAGGAGTCATGCATAGGTACATGTGACCTTGTATTACGCCTCTTTTCTATCGGTTACGAAAATACGATTCTCAGCACAATCCGACTTGGTTCAAATTCGTTGGTATGCAATTGGATGTCATACAAACATGTCAGTATGTTTAGAGATAAACGTACCGATTAATTCTCTCATCATGTTTTACCAAAGCAGGAGTGGTTATGAACTTTGTCGACGGTGTATTACAGGTCGAATCTTTTCTCGCGGTGACCCTCGGGATCATCGTGTTGTTTTTAGGCAGGCGCCTAACCCAAGCCAGCAGTTTCTTAAAGGAATTCAGTATTCCTGAACCGGTTTCCGGCGGCATCTTGGTATCGGTGTTGTTCGCCGTTATCCATTACGTCACTCAAATCGATGTCCAATTTGATCTTGCTACCCGAGACTTGTTGTTGGTGTATTTCTTTACCACCATCGGCATCAACGCTAGCCTTCAAGATCTGTTCAAAGGCGGTAAGCCATTATTGATCCTGCTTTCGGTCACCATCGGTTACATGCTGATTCAAAACCTAACCGGCATTGGAATTGCGACCATGTTAGATCAACCAGAAGCGGTGGGGCTGTTGAGCGGCACGGTATCTCTGATTGGTGGACACGGCACCGCAATTGCGTGGTCACCTCGCATCGCTGAAATATTCGATCTTGATACCGCCATGGAAATTGGCATCGCAAGTGCAACGTTTGGCTTAATTTTAGCAAGCTTGATGGGCGGCCCGATTGCAAAATACCTGATCAACAAACACAACCTAAAGCCAGCTAAAGTGGAAGAAATGGACGTGGGTACAGCGCAGGATGAGCCGCAACCGTCCATCAATGCTTATGACTTCTTAGATGCGATGTTAGCGATTCATGTTTGTATCATCTTGGGCGCGATTTTGAACGAAGGCGTAAGCAGTTTGGGGTTGGAATTACCGTTGTTTGTGACCTGTTTGTTTGCCGGTATTTTGATTTCTAATCTTATTCCTGCCTCTTACCCTCGCCTTACAGGCACTCGTTGGCCAGCAAGAAAACCAGCGGTGGCGTTGATTGCGGATATGGCGTTGGGCGCGTTCTTAGCCATGTCACTGATGAGCATGCAGTTATGGGCTTTGGTCGATTTGGCTGGACCTATTTTTATCATTCTTGGCGCGCAGTTCCTGGTGGCAATTTGTATCGCGATATTTGTCGTCTTTCCATTGATGGGGAAAAACTACGACGCTGCAGTGGTGTGCTCTGGGTTTGGCGGCATATCTTTGGGTTCTACCCCAACCGCTATGGCCAACATGTCTGCGGTTGCTCAGAAATACGGTAACTCGCATCAGGCTTTTATTATCGTGCCTTTGGTTTGTGCATTCTTCATCGATTTAGCCAATGCTCTTATCATTCCGTACTTCATTAATTGGATTGGATAATTAAGACACCATCTGGTTAAAAAGAGGTCACTTCGGTGGCCTCTTGTCATATTCATGCAAATATTGCTACCACTTCCCCCCTCACTCAGTTGTATAATGTTTCTCTTGAAATATTTTGTTACGAAGTCAGTAACTCTTGAGATGAACATGAACAGCAGTAGATGGGTTGGCCTTTCCATTGGCACACTCTTTTTAATTGGCACACTTATTCTATTTGGATCGACCGTACATGCGTCTTGGTACAAGATCCCGATGGAAGCCGTGAATGGCATTGCATTCACCTTGTCTTTTGGATTAGGTTTGAATCACTTTATTGCCTACATTTCTGCGTTCGTTACGCTCGCAGCGCTGTTTTATCTTGGTTATGCAACCGGTTACCGCATCCATCAAAAACTCAAGTAGACATCTCAAACTTAAGACTGATTTCACTCACACCCCATAGCACTTAAGTATTAGTTTTTCCTCGATAAATTTGCTGTTAACCCACTTTTTATGCGGACATATTGAGATCGGGGCATTTTCCCGAAAACCGTATAGTTTTATGCAACCTCGCCTCATAGAATAGTTTATAAAAACGGCAGTAGGTATCGAGCATCTTTATGAAATGCAGTGTCGCTTGCAGACGAGAAAAACGCCCGAAAAAGCATATGCGCCTCGCATTTCCAAATTCATGCGGTGCAAATTCTTTGTTTCTCACGTTCTCTATCCACACTCAATCCATACTGAACCCTATCTCTGACTGCCCATTATTTGCTGTTCCTTTGAGACATAACTATGGACAGAACGCAGTTCACCAAAATTTTTACGCGCTACTACATGCGCTCTACAAGTTTGGGGATTCTTATTACCCTATTCGCTTGTGCAATCAGAGGGGTTAATTATGTTGTATACCTTCCTTACGTGTTATCCGCGGTTGCTTGTTTTACCTACCTTTGGGTGGGGCGAACGTTCGCATTTGAGCAAAGACATCGCTCTGTCGTCATTGCTCTGATCCTCGGCTACACCCTCACTTTTTACCTGTACTACTTCTTAGGCGGCCACTTCCTCTTTTCGTCATTAGTCACAATCAACCTTCTTTTAGCCTTAATTGAGTTCGGTGTTTTTTGGTCATTAATCACATACACCCTATCAATGGCAGTTTGCTTTAACATTGATTTGATAACAGCAGGCAACGACCTGTTTAAACTACAGGGTTTAAGTGAGTTCTCCATTCGGAGTACGTTTCTGTATTTGTTCAACCTATTTATTTACAAAGGGTTGCGCTCTATTGAGAGCTATTGGCACAGCGCATGGCAAACCCAATATGAACAAGTTGAAAAACTAGAAAGACTGCTCGAGATTGACGAGCTAACAGGGTGTTATTCCCGCTTTAAAGGCAATCAGCTGATAGAACGACAGATACAGCGTGCTCAACCGTTTACTCTGTTTTATATCGACTTGGATGGCTTTAAAGCCGTGAATGACAAATTCGGGCATGATGCCGGAGACAAGGTTTTACGCATTACCGCCCAACGCATTTTGCATCTACTAAGTGATGGCCAGTTCGCAACGAGAATTGGTGGCGATGAGTTTATTCTTTGTCTACCCGAGCTTGAACATACAAAGGATTTAGAACAGTTTCAGTCTTTGCTGCACCAAGCATGTAGTGCACCTATTTTTATCCATTTTCAAAACGTTCACATCGGTCTGAGTGTCGGTGTCGCGCGCTTCCCCTATGAAGGGAGCTGTAGTGACTCCTTAATCCAGCACGCAGACCAAATGATGTACCTCACTAAAAAATCAAGAACATAGAGTTTTGGCTCGGTCCGAGCCGCTTCGAAGCAATCAAAAAATATAATGAGTTCAGGACGTAGATATATGGTTAGCAAGTTAGAATTTTCGCATGCGGTCGCTGCAATTCGAAAGGAGAGGGGATTAACTCAAGGTCAATTGGCGGACGACTTAGCAAGGAGTTACAGCGCTTTCGAAAGCTTAAATCAACCCACGTTAAGTCAGTGGGAAAGCGGAAAAGTCACACCGAGTTTATTAAAGCGACTCGCCTTCTCTCACTATATCGGTGAGCAGTATGAATACACTTCTAGCGAGTATAAACGGATAAAAGCCTCGCAAAGTAAAAACATCTATTTGAGCTTTAAAGACATTGTTTACGAGTATCAGGTTACCGATGTGAAAAGTTGTTCTCTCAGCCAAATCAGCGATTCAGAGTTCGAACAAATTGACGCTGTCCACAAGCAGTTAATTACCCCCGGAGGTGTAGAGGACACGCTCAACCAGTTTGGCGAATCCCCCAGCAAGGCTCGCCTCTACTATTGCAAGGGCATGTTAGTTGGACATTTGATTTACCAAGAGCTGAGGTCTGAATTTCGGATTCTCAGCTTATGGCATTTAGGGCGCTCAATTTTGAAATTCTTGGTTACTGACATCATCCAAGTTATGGGCAATGCCATCATCCATTTTCCGGTTCATGAGCCCGTAATTAAACAACTTCTATTCGACATTTTCATACGGGATTTCTACCACCACCGGCGGGTCACGTTTTTTAAAGCCCCCGCGACACACATATTCGAGAACCCCATGGTGAAGCATTGCTTTGATGGACTCTTAGATCTGGTGCTCTATCGCTTCCATCAAGTAGGAAATGAATTTATGCAGTCTCGACAGGAGGCCCACTAATGATAAATAACAACGCAACCAACAGTACCATCTTATTGTTTACCTTCAATAATATACAAGGTCGAGGCTTACAATCGGCCATTGAGCAACAGCTTGGACAGCCAGTGCTATTAGCAAAAGGGGCTGAAGTAGAATTACCCCACTATCGAGACGAACACTACATGGCAATCGTCGACAGCTCCCTACCCGATCTCTCGGAAGTTAAAATGACGCTCAGTGAACTGGAACATGTCGATGCGACGGTGTTGGTGAATGCTGAGCCCAATTTGGGCGTGGAGAGCCTGCTCACTTGGTCAAACCTCAAAGGCTTGTTCTATTTTGAAGATGATTTCGACAAGGTAATCAGAGGTTTGAAAGGTATTCTGAGTGGGGAGAACTGGCTGTCTCGAGACATTCTCAATCGACTGCTTGGCTATCTAGTAAATCTTAACCACACGGTTACTGAGCTGGATACGAAACTCGAAATTGAACTCACTCGTCGAGAAATGCAAGTACTGACCGCCCTGTGCCAAGGCGGCTCCAACCTTGATATTGCGGACTCGTTATTTGTCAGTGAACACACAGTGAAATCGCACCTGTATAGTATTTTCCGCAAACTGGAAGTAAAAAACCGAATGCAAGCGGTCGCTTGGGCAAAACGTAACTTGTTCTAACCCCCGTCCAAAAACAAAGGGAGCACGGAGGCCCCCTTTTATGCGCTTGCTATGCTTAGGCTCGTCGAGATTACTTATTGCATCAAATGATAGACGCGCAGCGATTCTGCCATCGTTGCTAAATCTTCACCTGAGAACTCAACCGTGACAGGTTGGTTCGCCAATAACGTGATGCTTGAGTCGTCAAAGCGTCCTGCGGTGTCACACTCCAAATGAACAAAGAACGCTGGTTTATCTGCGACGAGTGTGACTTTGTTAGCTTCAATCGTTACGTCAATCTTGGCGCTTTCCATCGGTAATGTTTTTAGTTCGTGAGTACTAAACCAAGTGTTGGTGATTCTCTCTTGCCCTACTTGCCCGTCTACGTAGAAGAAACCCGATTTCAACTCAGACGAATCAAATGCCTCATCCAACTGCCAAACGACGGTATTGCTGTCGCTAGAAACCGTGTGCTCTAGCGACCAAGTTTGCTTCACTTCACCTTGCCAGTTCACCCAATGTAGTTGCGCACTCACATCAACTGATTCTTTGGCATCGTTGAGCAAATGTAGGCTCAGCTTGCCCGTGTGCTCTGAGAACACCAAATACTGCGGCGCAAAGAAGCGTTTCGCGTGGTAATGCAATTGCTTCCAACGGCCACTGTACTCCAGACTAGACCAAGAACTCACTGGCCAGTTGTCGTTGAGCTGCCAATACAACATGCCACGACATATCGGAGAGATAGCACGCCAATGATCACAAGCGGTTTTGATTGCCATCGCCTGCTGCACTTGGCTAAGGTACAACATTTGCTCAAAGCCGGAAGGGAAACGGAAATAGCGAGTAAACATCTCCGTGATGATGCTGTTACCGCGAGGGTTCTTTTGGTGCTGCTCAAAGGTTGGTGAGGTGACATTCCAGTCTTGCTCTGGAACGAACTGTTTTGCTTCAGCAAACGAAGGCCAAGATTGGAAACCAAACTCGGAGCAGAAACGCGGGTTAATGTTTAGATAAGCATTAAACGATTTTCCTGAGTGCCAAACGTCCCAGAAATGCATATCGCCTTTGCTGTCATCATGCCATGCATCGCCAAAATCCAACTCACCGTTACAAGGAGAGCTTGGCCAAAAACGGCGTGACTCATCTTGCTGACCAATCACCTGCTCTATCATTCGATTCAGACGATCATAGTTCACTGTGTATTTGACTTTGTTGTGCTTGGATTCATCGTACCAACCAATTGCACCAATCACTTCGTTGTCACCACACCAAAGCGCAATGGAAGGATGCTCTTTTAAACGCGGGATTTGGAATCGCAACTCTTGTTCCACATCTTTCAAGAAATCATCATCAGATGGATACAGTGAGCAAGCGAACATCATGTCTTGCCAAACCAATAGGCCTAATTCATCACACAGGTTGTAGAACGTTTCGCTCTCATATTGGCCGCCACCCCAGACACGAATCATGTTCATATTGGCATCGACCGCGCTTTGCAGAAGTGCACGATAGCGGCTTTCACACTCACGCCCCGGCATGGCGTCCACCGGAATCCAGTTTGCACCCTTAGCATTGATTGGCACGCCGTTAACGACAAACTCCATCGCCGAGCCATGTTCATCAGCTTGGTTGTTTAGACTCAGCTCTCGCAAACCAATCGTGCGTGACAGTGATTGCTCACCACAAGCGACCATTATCGGATATAGATGTGCTTCGCCATAACCCGCAGGCCACCAGCGTTTTGGCTCGGAAATATGGAACTGGCAGTGATAGTGACCACTTCCTTCGGTTTGAATCGATTGGCGCTGAGCATCAAATTCAATCATGATTTCATGAGGTTGAGTATCAGTTTCTACTTCAACTAATGCATCAACCAGCACACTACCATCAGCTTGCCATTGTTGCTCTGTCGAGAATCCTTTGAGCCACACATCGTTTATGACATCAATTTGAATCGGGTCATAGATGCCAGACACCATCAAACAAATGCCCCAGTCCCACCCCGAGTGACATTGGGTTTTGCGAATCAAGTTCATGTGCGGGATCTGGTTGTTCCCCATCGCCGAAGGAATAGGGAATGGCAATTTCTTCGCACGTTCTAGCCCTTCTAAATCCACTCGAGCAAACTCAACTCGAATCGTGTTAGTGCCTTGTTTTAAGTAAGGTTTAATATCAATACGTTGCTGGGCAAACATGTTGCTGCTAGTTAGTGCTTGCTCACCATTGATATAAAAGGTCGCTAAGGTGTCCACACGGGTGAGCGTCATCCACACTTGTTTGGCAGAGAGCACAAGGCCATCGACATCAAACTCGCGTGAAATGTGCCAATCGCAAGTTTCAATCCAACGAACTTTCGCTTCGTTATCAGCAAAATAGGGATTCGGGATGAGCTCTGCTTGTAACAATGCAGATACATTGTCACCGGGCAAAGTCATAGGAATATCGATATCTGGGCGCTGTGGCGAGGTAAGTTGCCACGTTCCGTTAAGTTCAAAATGAGCCATAGGGTAAGACCTTTAATTTTTATTAGAACAGGTTGGCTCAATGTAATCTTGCGGTGTCCCTACAAGAATAAGGGGAATGTCATTTCCGTATGAAATGCGGCGCACTTCACGTAAAAATTCTCTAACCAGAAATCAGTAATTTGGCTAGGAAAACGACATTTAATCCGGTTTCACGGTTATATTGAGCATCTCAACGTGCTAGTATCAGCGGCTTTTTGATCATCCTCACACTTTTCGAGCCATTTGTGTGAGGGAAATGCACGGCTTCCGAGCCCTAAAAAGCGAAGTAATTATGTCAAATATGACGAACGCCGCCTCTCATGCTCCTATTCAGGAGGCAGACTATTCTGCGATCCATCCTCCTTCCCTTCTTAAGCGTCTTGAACTCACCAACCCAGTATTCTGGCTAAGTGGTAGCTTCCTCACCGTGTTTGTATTGCTTGCTCTGACGAATACAGACTCTCTGACCGCAATGGTTAACGCAGGCTTCGGGTTTGCGACTCAATACTTCGGTGCCTTCTGGCAAGTATTACTCCTACTAAATTTCCTTATTGGTTTGGCTATCGCGCTAGGTCGTACGGGTTACGTGCGCTTGGGTGGTTTAGCGAGACCAGATATCGATACCTTCAAATGGTTGTCGATCGTACTTTGTACCCTACTCGCGGGTGGCGGTGTTTTCTGGGCCGCAGCTGAGCCTATCGCGCACTTTGTTTCTGCGCCGCCTCTTTACGGTGAAGCATCACCAAAAGCATCTGCAATTAATGCACTTTCTCAGTCTTTCATGCACTGGGGCTTCCTTGCTTGGGCAATCTTAGGTTGTCTTTCTTCTGTGGTGTTGATGCACCTTCATTACGACAAAGGCTTACCACTAAAACCGCGTACTCTGCTTTACCCTGTATTTGGCGACAAAGCGATCAACGGTTGGATTGGTGACGTGGCTGACGCCTGCAGCATTATCGCCGTAGCCGCTGGTACTATTGGTCCAATTGGTTTCTTAGGTCTGCAGATCAGTTACGCGTTGAACTCGCTATTCGGTTTGCCAGACACTTTCATCACTCAAAGCATGGTGATTGTGGCTGCAATTCTAATGTACACCTTGTCAGCGCTAAGCGGCGTAAGTAAAGGCATCCAGCTTGTGAGCCGTTACAACATCATTTTGTCTGTGGCTCTAATTGGTTACATCCTGTTCTTCGGCCCAACCAGCTTTATTGTCGATGGTTACGTGCAAGGCATTGGCCGTATGGTGGATAACTTCTTCCCGATGGCGCTTTACCGTGGTGACACAGAATGGCTAAGTTGGTGGACTGTATTCTTCTGGGGCTGGTTTATTGGTTATGGCCCGATGATGGCAATCTTCATCGCGCGTATCTCACGCGGCCGTACTATTCGTCAGTTGATCCTTTCTATCAGCATTGCTGCACCTCTGATTACCTGCTTCTGGTTCAGTATTGTTGGCGGCAGTGGTTTGGCATTCGAGCTAGAAAACCCAGGTTTGATTTCATCCGCATTTGAAGGTTTTAACCTACCAGCGGTTCTGCTTGCGATTACCTCTGAACTGCCATTCCCAATGGTGATTTCGGTATTGTTCTTGATCCTGACCACGACGTTTATCGTGACCACAGGTGACTCAATGACTTACACCATCAGTGTGGTAATGACAGGTTCAGCAGAGCCAAACGCCGTGATCCGCTCGTTCTGGGGCTTAATGATGGGAGTGGTGGCTATCGCGCTTATTTCGATGGGCTCTGGCGGCATCTCTGCTTTGCAATCTTTCATTGTGATTACGGCCGTGCCCGTGTCTTTCATTTTGCTACCAAGCATTTGGAAAGCACCAAGCATCGCCAGCCACATGGCAAAAGAGCAAGGTTTGGTTTAATCACTTGGTTTAATCAAATAAGCTTTTACCACACAAACATAAAACAAGCGCCGATTTAAGGCGCTTGTTTCTTATTGAGCCATTGTAATAACAGCTTCATTACCCAAGGTAAGTTACGACCCGATCTCTTTGAGTCGAGCAGTAAAGTGACGCAGGACTGGCGGTTCGTAAGTGAACTCCAAACCTTTGACATTATGTACATTCTCTTTCACTTTTTGGAATGCTTCGATAACGTAATCCATGTGCGTTTGAGTGTAAGTCGCCCTTGGCAAAGTCAGGCGTAGAAACTCCGCAGGACAAGGCAACTGCTTGCCTGTTTCAGGGTCTCGTCCGAGCAATAGTGAGCCAATCTCCGGCGCTCGAATACCAGCAACTTTATACAACTCACACGCCAGAGCATGAGCAGGAAATTGATCACCCGGAATATGCGGTAGAAGTTTCCCTGCATCAACAAACGCAGCATGACCACCCGCTTGCTGACAGACAATACCTATCGCCTCTAACCCTGAGACCAAGTATTGAATCTGAGCGATACGGTACTCCAACCATTCCTGTCGCATTCCGTCATAAAGGCCAACAGCAAGGCGCTCCATCGCTCCTCCCTCTAAACCGCCGTAAGTAGGAAAACCTTCTTGGACAACACACAGAGTTCGGCATTCGTTGTAAACATCGATAAAGCTGTCATCCTTGAAACACAACAATCCGCCCATTTGAACCATTGCATCTTTCTTTGCAGACATGGCTAATGCATCGGCATATTTGTAGCTCTCGAATGTGATCTCTTCAATCGACCAATCTTGGTAGCCCGGCTCACGTTGCTGAATAAAGTAAGCATTTTCCGCATATCGAGCCGAGTCCATGATGACAGGAATATCGTATTTCTGACCAATGGCATACACCGCTTTTAAGTTCGCGATAGAAACAGGTTGGCCACCGGCAGAGTTGCACGTAATGGTACTGACGATATAAGGAACGTTTTTCGGGTCGGCATCGAGAATTGCTTGCTCAAGCTTATCGATATCAAAATTGCCTTTGAAATCAGCATTGACTGACGTATCAAACGCTTCTTCCGTATAGACATTTTTAGCCACACAGCAATTGATTTGCGTATGCCCCTGAGTGGTATCAAAAAAGTGATTCGACAATGCCACCATTTTGGTTCGGTCGAGCCCTTTCTCTTTTTCACGTTTGGCGATCAAGACCGGAATGTAAATCTGTTCTGCACCACGGCCTTGGTGAGTAGGAATCGTCAACTCGTAGCCAAAAATGTCTTTCACTGCATTCGCCAGCGCATGATAACTACGGCTGCCGCTGTATGCTTCATCGCCTCTAAACATGGCGGCCTGCATATCTTGAGTGATCGACCCAGTACCACTGTCTGTGAGCAAATCAATAAACACATCGTCGCTTTCAAGCAGAAATGGATTCATTCCTGACTCTAAAATGGCTTGTTCACGATACGCTCTCGTTGTTCTTTTTACGGGTTCAACGACACGAATACGAAACGGTTCTGGCAAATGTTTAAAGTTTTCCATCAAAAATACCTTACTTCCAGATAGCCGCACACGCCTCTTCCATAAACGAAAAGTACAAATGTGCGCACTAATTTAATAGCAATTAATTGTTCTAAAGAGAGATAACTTTTGAACAGCAAACTCAGCGAAGGGTTCGCTTAGTCAGCGCTACAACGACCGTATTACACAGTTCAACGATCAGTTAAAACGGGCTCTGCTGTTAAAGTCGGATTGCATTAAGAAAGGTAGATTTTAGAAAGATAGGCACGTTGCGGATCACGCGTGTACCAAGCAATAGAGCTTGAGCACTGCTTGTGTCGCATCATTAAAGGCATACGCATCTTACATCCTCTTCAAGCAGTCAATAAATGAAAACACATGAGTTGCGTTTCCCCCAAAACCAAGCTTAATCAAGAATTAGCATTGGTTGATTTTTAGTCTATTTCGTCGTTATTACTAACACTAAACTTTAACCGCCACAATCGCTGCACGCTAGTACCATCAAGGATATGAGAATAGAATCACAAAAAAACAGCCTAGTTATGCAATGGCTCGCAGTCACATTTACGCAGAAAAAATAGCGTAATTTGAATCGCTTGCTCAGAAAAAAACAGCCCCGACACATAACCTGTATCGGGGCCGTTTTTATGGGTTGGATTCGAAAAGCTTCACTGCTTACAGGTGAAGTTTACGCAGCTCTTTCTTATCCACTTTACCGACGCTGGTCTTGGCGATCTCGTCCACCAACTTCACTTTGAGCAGTAACGCTTCTCTGGCAAGAATGCCTTTGCTGATAAAGTCTTTCGCAAAACCTAACAGCTCTTTCTCAGTCACTTCTGCATCGTCTTTTAACGTCACCAACGCTAGCGGCACCTCGCCCCATTTATTGTGTGGCATGCCAATTACAGCGACTTCAGACACGGCCTGATGCTGGTGCAGAATGTCTTCCAACTCTAAAGAACTTACCCACTCACCAGAAATCTTAATCATGTCTTTTACGCGGTCAGTGATCTTGATAAAGCCTTCATTATCGATATGCGCGACATCGCCAGTGTGTAAGTAACCACCACGCCACAAGGCTTTAGAATTCTTGTTGTCTTTGTAGTAGCTTGGTGTTAACCACGGCGCACGCACTACAATCTCACCAGCACTCTCACCATCGTGTGGGAGTCTGTTCATCTCATCATCGACAATATGAGCTTCCACCAGCGCGACCTTCTTACCAGTCTTAGAGCGGTATTCCGCTTGCTGATCGAGGTCGAGTTCAAGCTGCTCTGGAGTCAGTTGGACAATAGACAGAATTGGTCCTGTTTCGCTCATGCCATAACCCGCAAACACATCAATATCGCGCTCAAGGGCTGATTTACACAATGCTTTCGGCAGCGCTGCACCGCCAATCACAACTTTCCAACCAGAGAAATCAATCGACTTGGACTTTGGTGAGCTCAATAGCAAATGCAGGATAGTTGGCACACAGTGTGAGAAGGTCACTTTCTCTTGTTCAATCAAGTTAAGCAGAACATCTGGGACATATTTGCCTGGGTAGACTTGTTTCACGCCAAGCATGGTCGCCATGTACGGAAGCCCCCACGCGTGGACGTGGAACATTGGCGTAATCGGCATGTAGATATCACCTTGATGCAGTCGACCTTGCGACGCATTGGTGCCGATGGTGCTCAATATCCCCATGGTGTGGAGAACCAGTTGGCGGTGAGTAAAGAACACACCTTTAGGGAAGCCCGTCGTACCCGTAGTGTAGAAAGTGGTCGCAATGGTGTTTTCATCGAAATCAGGGAAGTTGTATTCGGTGCTTTCTTGCTCCAGAAGACGCTCGTATTCACATTCATCGTTATCGCGTAAAACCACGTAACGCGTCACCGTATCAATACGACCTTTGATCTGATCCAGAATTGGCAGAAACTCTTCGTTGATCAGGATAATGTCATCTTCCGCATGGTCGATGGTGTAAAGGATCTGCTCTGGTGACAAGCGCACGTTGATCATGTGCAGCTTTGCGCCAATCATCGGGATGGCAAAGTAGCATTCAAGATAACGGTGTGAGTCATAATCCATTACCGCTACCGTATCACCTTTCTTCACGCCCATTTTGGTCAGCGCGTTTGCAAACTGTCTCACTCGGTCATGAAACGTTTTGTAGCTGTGACGACGGTGGTTCGCGTAGACGACTTCTTGCTCGGGGTTGTAAGCAACTGGGGAAAACAGCAAGTTTTTAATTAACAACTGATAATTGGATGGATCATTTACATACTGGTTCATATCGGGGATTCTTTTTGTATTTTTCGTAACGTTCGCTTTGCGCGAGTGGCGCTATTATCACTCAAAGATAAGACTGTATTCAGTACACAATATTGAGATCAGGTTCGAAAGACGCCATATATCTATAGTACGCAGTTTCTAAAGTACCCCTGTATTGTAGCCTTCTATCACCAACTCAGAAATGCTTCATCCCACGACTTAATCATTAAGTTTTGTCATGGTCAGAAAAAGTGCAACGAAACCGTCACAGTTTGTCGTTAGCATACGTCCCACACTCGTAAACCTCGCTCTATACTGACCGACACGTTACATCGACCTCAATTCAAACTGTGAGAAGCCAACTATGTCCAAGCCTTTGTATGTTTTTGATCTGGATGAAACCTTAATCAACGCTGACTGCGCAATGATTTGGAATGAATTTATGGTCGAGAAAGGCATCGCCACTGCGCCTAACTTTATTGAGGAAGATAAGCGTCTAATGGGCTTGTACGCAGAAGGCAAAATGGACATGGAAGATTACCTCACGTTCTCCATGAAGCCGCTAGAAAACATGCCTATTCAACAGGTCAACGCCTTAGTGGGAGAGTGCGTTGAAAACCATATTCTGGCTAAACAATTCCCTCAAGCAAAAACACTGATTGAACAACTTTCTCGTGATGAGATTGATATGGTCATCATCTCTGCTAGCGTCACTTTTTTGGTTGAAGCAGTTGGTCGACGTATCGGCATCCCTAACGCGCTCGGGATTGATTTAGTCGAAAAAGACAACGGCTACACCGCTGAAATAGAAGGCATCCCGAGTTATCGCGAAGGCAAGGTTACGCGCTTAAAACAGTGGTTAGAGGCTCAACCTGAGACCTACTCAGATATCTATTTCTATACGGATTCGATCAACGACTTGCCACTGTGTGAATACGCGGATTACGCCTATCTGGTCAATCCATGCCCTCGCCTAAAAGAACAAGCCAATAGACCGAATTGGACTGTGTTGAGTTGGGGGTAAAACGGCTCAACAAAATTTGCCTTCTTCACGAGATATAAAGAGCAGGTCTAACTGCTCTTTTTTTGTGTCTCTCCTTCACAAATTAATCACTTGATTAAATACTGATTAATTTTTCACATGTCGTATAAGAAATCAGCACCTTATAATTAATCATATGTTTAATATTCTGAGAGACGATTGTGACGCAAGTTCATCGAAAGGCGGGAAGACCCACAGATAAAGTCGACGCACGTGAAAAGCTAATTTTCCATGCGCGCGAGCTCTTCACCATTATGGCTTACGACAAGGTTTCTACTCGCCTAGTCGCGCAGAAAGCAGGTGTGAACGTAGCGATGATTCGCTACTACTTTGGCAACAAAGAAGGGTTATTTGAGACCATGCTGCGTGAAACGCTGTCACCGATGCAAAAGCAAATGCAGGCCTTGTTATCTGACAGTAATGAAAAGAACTTCCTCGACTTAATGCGTACCTACTATCGTGAGATGATCAAAGTACCGCAATTCCCCCGCTTGATTGCTCAAGTCATGCATATGCCCCCCTCAGAGACTCAACGTAAGTTACTAGAAAAAGTCTTTGCTGACATCAGCAAGCCGATGCAAGGCATTATGTTCGATAAGCTCATCGACAGTGGCGTTCTGCGTAAGGATGCCGATCCTCAACTTTGCCGTGTTTCCTACATTAGCTTGATGGTGTTTCCTTTTATGGCACCACCAGCACTGTTAGCGATTCACGGCATTGAGCTCACAGAAGACTTCTTGAACCGATTGTTCGAACACAACATACAACTGATGAAACATGGATTTTTAGACTCGGGCGACCAAAATGAAAATAAATAAAAAACTGCTGTTCTTTCCCGCCCTCGCTGTCGGGGTCGTTGTTCTATTCTTGGCTATCAGCCTAAAGCCCGATTTGCCAGTTAAACCAGCCGGTGACAGAGCAAGGTTAGTTGAAACCATTCCATTAGAGCTCAAAGCCATTGCGCCAGTAGCAATAGGGTTTGGCAAGATCGCACCGAAAGTTGAATGGAAAGCGATAGCTGAAGTGACCGGTAAAGTGGTTTACCGTCATCCGCAACTAGAAAAAGGACAAGTGCTGCAAGCAGGAACGGAAATCTTGCGCATCGATCCACTCGATTACGAATTGAAACTGGTTCAAGCTCAAGCCGATCTCAAATCTGCCCAAACCTCTCTGGCTAAGCTTAACCAAGAAGAAGCGAACCTCAAAAGCACACTCAAGATAGAAGCCAACCGTCTGGTTATCGCCAACAAAGAGTTAGACCGTAAACAAAACCTGCGTAAGAAAGGCTTAACCTCACAATCGGATGTAGATCAGCAAGAGCAAAGCGCACTCTCTCAACGTAAGTTGGTGTTGGATATCGAAAACCAAATCGGTTTGATGCCGGATGAAAAACGTGTCGCGGAAGCCCTAGTTAAGGTCAATGCATCAAAGGTGGACGAAGCGAAACGTTCGCTTGATAAAACCATCATCACCCTTCCTTACGACTTGCGTATTGCAGAAGTCGAAATTGAACAAAACCAAGTAGTTAACCTACAACAGACCATGGTGACCGGGCATGGGATTGATGTCATGGAAGTGGAAGCTCAGCTTTCCATTCATGACATGCAAACTTTGGCGGCGAGTATCGGTGAGTTTGTTCGTGATGAATCTGGTATTCCACAACCTGATATGAATGCCATTCATGCCAACATTGAACTCAGCAGCGGTAACCTCTCTGCAAGCTGGCCAGCGAAAGTTGCACGCATCAGTGAAACGGTTGATCCAAGCCAAGCGACTGCCGGTGTGATTCTGGAAATTGAACAAGACTACCGTGCATTAAACCCAACCTCTGCGCCGCCATTGGTGAACGGCATGTTTGTGCGTGCCTTGATTGAGGGGCAAGAGAACCCGAGTTGGGTCATACCAGAGCGTGCGCTTCATGGCGATAAGATTTACCTGATGGGTGATGACAATCGTCTGCAAGTCGTAACGGTTGAAGTGTTATATCGCCGCAATAACCAAGTGGTGATCGATGGTGAACTAGAGCAAGGTCAGAAGCTGATCATCAACGATTTGTTACCTGCGATTAACGGCATGCTATTGAAAGAATCACCTGAACAGTCAGAAGCCACTATTGAGGAGTCTGATTCATGATCCGATTCTTCGCCAAGCACCCAACAGCAGCCAACTTGCTGATGCTAACGCTGCTGATATTGGGGATTTCTTCACTTTCCACGATTAAGCGTGAAACCTTTCCTGAGTTTGATCCGCCCTACATCCTAGCTGGGGTGGTTTACCCTGGCGCTTCCCCTCAAGAAGTCGAAGAGAGTATCTGTGTCCGAATGGAAGATGCTGTTGATGGCCTTGCTAACATTGAAGAAACGCAATGTGAAGCGATTGAAGGCTCTGCACGTCTTATCTTAAAATTGAATGAAGAAGCCGACATCGGCCGCATGTTGGTTGATGTTCAAACTCAGATCAATTCGATTAATGACTTCCCGCAAGAGATTGAATCTCCTGTGGTACAAGAGCTAGATTGGAATGAGCCAGTTGTGGATGTCGCCATCACCGCAGACACCACATGGCCTGAGTTAAAAGCTTACGCAGAACAACTTAAGCGCACGTTAAAGCTCGATTACGATGTGTCTTTGGTTGAAGTTGCAGGCTTCTCTAACCACCAATACCGAGTAGAGTTAGACACTCAAGCCATTCGACAACTTGGCTTAAGTGTTGGTGATATTGCTGAGCAGATTGGTCGTCAGAACGTCAAGTTGCCAAGTGGTAATGTCGAGACGCCAGATAAGAACTTTCTGATCCGCTTTGATGAACGACGTGTGACGCCAGAAGAGCTTGAGACTATTGTCGTGGGCTCTGGTCCAAATGGATCAATCATCCGTCTAAGAGACATTGCGACGATTACCGACCGATTTGAATTGGACGAACAGAAAGTCCTCTTTGATGGTCACCCTTCTGCCCTACTAAAAGTCAGCAAAAACAAAGAAGACGATGCACTGCGCATTAAAGAACGTGTTGCTCAATTTGTCGAAGAACAACAAGCCATCGCGCCAGACGGTGTGATGCTACAAATGACCAATGACCTTTCATCCGTGCTTTGGGATCGCCTGACAATGATGGTCAAAAACGGTTGGCAAGGTATCATTCTGGTCTTCGCCACCATGTGGTTGTTCTTTAGTTTTCGCTATTCCTTTTGGGTCGCGGCTGGTTTACCCGTTGCCTTCTTAGGTGGGTTATTTTTGATGGCTCAACTTGGCCTGTCCATCAACATCATGTCTTTGGTTGGGTTACTCATGGCCATCGGTATCATGATGGATGACGCCATCGTTATTGCTGAATCGATTGCCGCTCACCTCGACCGAGGAGAAGAGATCGATGATGCCGTAGTTAAAGGCGTGAAAAAGGTACTGCCGGGGGTGATTTCTTCCTTCCTAACCACAGTGTGTATTTTCGGTAGCTTGTTATTCCTGCAAGGTGAAATGGGTGCGGTACTTAAAGCAGTTCCTCAAGTTCTGATCCTCGTACTGAGTTTAAGTTTGGTGGAAGCCTTCTTGATCCTACCTAACCACCTTTCTCATTCACTGCATAAACAAAAACAAGAGCGAAAGACACCGAAGTTCAAACAAAAGCTGCTGGCTTCTTTTGAAAACTTCCGCAACACCACCTTGGTCAACGCAGTGGATAAAGTGGTCGAGTATCGCTATGCCTTTATGGGTGGTGTGGTTGCCTTGCTTCTTATCTCCGCAGCCACGTTAGTAGGCGGTTTACTCAAGTTCCAACCCTTCCCTGAACTGGATGGCGACATTGCAGAAGCGCGCATTATTCTTCCTCCGGGTTCTTCTCTGTCTCAAACTGAAGCCGTCGTCGATAAGATCGTTGCTTCCGCTCAAAAGTTAGATAAAGAATGGACAGAGAACGTGGAAGACGGCAATCCATTGGTTCTGCACATCACCAGTCAATTCAACGCTAACGCCGACGCGAATGAATCTGGCCCTCACATTGCCACGGTACGTCTGGATTTGCTTGGTGCAGAGAGTCGTAACACTCTCATCGATGAATTTATCGATGCATGGCGCGAAGACATTGGTGAACTTGCCGATCCTATCTCACTGGTATTCAAACAACCGACCATGGGGCCGGGCGGACGAGCAATTGAAATTCGAGCGAAGCATGATGATCTGGATGCGCTCAAAGCGGCTTCTATCGACATTCAGCAATACTTGAATGAGTTTGACGGTGTCCATGGCGTGTTGGATGACATGCGTATGGGTAAAGAAGAAGTCTTGGTTAAACTGCGTCCGGGCGCAGAAGCTTACGGGATTAACGGCCAGCTCATCGCCAATCAATTGCGTGCAGCATTCTTTGGCCAAACCGCAGACGAGATACAAGTTGGGGTAGAAAACATTTCCATCGAAGTTCGCCTCGATAAAACACAAGCCGGTGACTTACAGCAATTGGCAAACTTCCCAATTATCTTGTCCGATGGCAGTCAAATCCCACTCGCGACCATTGCGACTTTGGATTTCCAACGTAATTACGTAAGAATCCAGCGCATTGATGGCTTGCGCACTGTGAGCGTATTCGGTGATATCGATAACACGAAAGCCAACTCGACCGCCATTATTCGTCAGTTCCAACAGGATGAAGCGCCAAAGCTGATACAAAAGTATCCTGGTCTTCGCTTTGATTTTGAAGGCGAAGCCAAAGATACCGCGGAAACTGGGGCATCAATGGGTAAAGGCTTCTTGCTTGGTTTGTTTGGCGTGTTTGCGATTCTGAGTTACCAATTCCGCAGTTATTTGGAACCATTCGTGGTCATGCTTGCGATTCCACTCGCCTTTATTGGCGTGGTATGGGGACACATCCTACTCGGTCACTCATTAAGTATGCCGAGTATGATGGGCTTTGTCTCACTAGCGGGGATTGTGGTGAATGACTCGATTCTGTTAGTTCAGTACATACGCCATCATGTCGATGAAGGGGATAATGTGCACGACTCGGTAGTCAAAGCCAGTCGGGAACGCTTTAGAGCAGTATTCCTAACATCAATGACCACTGCAGCAGGTTTGCTTCCATTACTGACTGAAACCAGTTTGCAAGCACAGGTTATTCAACCACTGGTTATCTCCATCGTGTTTGGTATTTTTGCATCCACTCTGCTGGTGTTGTTTATGATTCCTGCCGCGTATGCCATTTTAGCTGACTTCGGCCTAGTCCATAAACACGAAGAAATCTAAAACGACTGATAAGTTTATTTATCAAAATGAACAAGAGCGGCTTAGGTCGCTCTTTTTGTTTTCAGTGAAAAGCATTAAAAACAACACAAATTCTTAACAAAAACAGGGTTATTATGTGGCATTAAGTGCAAATATGAACAATTGAGAATGCAGTATGTCGAGTTTTATATAACCAACCCCAATGATCACTATAGGATTTATGATAAGTTTTATTATCAAAAACGACATTTAGCACAGTAAAAATACACACAGACAACACATTCACAATTTGAACTAACGATAATGAAATCATTGATTGAAGAATTAACATTTTAACAATGATTACAACAATGTTAACTTTAGCCTCGTTGGTCGCACTGGTGGTAAGCCTCTCACCAAGCCTATTGTCAGTATGATATGGACGTTCGACCATCTCCAAAATGAATAGACACCCAATTTGGTGCCCTTTTTTCGCCCGTGAAGGTATTCTTCGCGGGCTTTTTTCTATCTGCCGTATTTCTCCTATTCAATTCCCAGTTTTAGCGCCCCCTCCTCAATCAACAGGCATAAAAAAGCCAACCCATTAATAGGTTGGCAAATAGAGCAACAAGGTTGACGCTGACTGCTCACTAACGTCGTGCTTGTATCGGATGCACTCTGGTTAATCACTCGTCCTTGTGACTAACACGGAATCTTTGTCGTCAGAGGTTATGACTTGGTTGCCTCTGTCTTCTGGCATTTGATCTTTACCAGTTGAGCTTGTTGTTCTTTGATGTGTTTAACAATGCGTTCATCACGTTCATCAATAGCGTCCATGTTCATTTGTTGGATGTCCGCAACCGCCTCATGCTTCATTGTTGTAAATTCTTGACGTAAATCCGCACTCCACTCTTCTTTGTCTAGAGTGTTAGCAGCAGCGATTGGTGATGACATTACAGCAATAAGACCTAGAGTAGATAGAAATACGCTTTGCATAATAAGCTCCTTAGGGATTAGCAGTTCATTGGGTTGCACTCTATACATTGCACATATAATGCCAACTTTTTAAACCTTTAATATCAACAACTTAAACAAAAGTTTATTTTTCTACCATCTGCTCAATGGCGAATTTCACACACACAGTGTTAAATTAACCAACGATATTTATGAATATTCAACCATTCACTCAACTTATAGTATAGATAGTCCATTTCAGTTCGCTTAAGGCACAAAAAAAGCAGCCCGAAGGCTGCTTTAGATTTTAGCTTTAGGTGAAACTAGCTTTGCGTGCTTTCGTTACCGACAGTATTTGATGACTGTGATTTGAACTTACCTATCAAACGACCAAAGAATCGTTTAACAATGCGGAAGATGTTTTTAATATCCTCTAGCATCAGGTACAAACAAGGTACAAGAATCAAGGTAAGGACTGTTGCAAACAGAACGGCAAAACCAAGCGCGACTGCCATCGGGATAACAAAACGCGCCTGCAAGCTGGTTTCAAACATGATAGGAAGCACACCAGCGAAGGTGGTAATAGACGTCAGCGTAATCGCTCGAAAACGTGCACAGCCTGCTTCAACAACCGCTTGCTTAATGCTCATGCCTTTTTCTCGCACTTGGTTAACATAATCTGTCATCACCAAGGAATCGTTGATAACCACACCCGCTGCCGCAATTAAACCAAACGTCGACATCATGCTGATGTCCATATCCAACCAGAAGTGTCCCCAAATCGCACCCGTTAAGCTAAACGGAATCACCGACATGACGATAAGCGGTTGGGTGTAGCTCTTAAGTGGCACAGCCAGCAAGATGTATACGATGATCATGCCTGCAATGAAGAACATGATTTGCTCGTTACGCTGCGCTGCTTGCTCTTCGATATCACCACCCAATTCCGTTTTCACACTTGGGAAGGCTTGCTTCATGTCCGGTAAGATGTTGTCGTCGATGACTTTCACGACTTCTTGAGGTTCAACCAACTCTTCATCTATAGAGCCATAGACATAAACGGTTTGATAACCGCCTTCACGTCGAATGGTACTCACACCCGGTTGCTCGTTGATCTTCACCACATCACCAAGCATGACCTTCTTGCCTGCTGGTGTGGTAATCACAGCGTAACGTAGTGATGAGAAAGCTTCACGCGTCAGTTGCGGGTAACGCACCATGACCTTAATTTCTTCGCCATCACGAATAATGCGCTGCGCTTCACCACCGTAGAAACTGCCACCTACTTGCTCTGCGATCATCGTGAGATCCAAGCCCAAATCATAAGCAACAGGAGCTAGTGATAGCAGTACCTCTTTACTACCGGAATCGATAGACGAAGAAATATCGTACAGACCTTCTTCTTGCTGGAGGCGACCAATCAAGTAGCGACCCGCTTCGTTTAGCTCGTTAATGTCCGAACCAAACAGCAGGTAACCAAACTCGTCGCGGTCACCACCACCTGCACTTTGCTCACGGATCTTAAAGCTCTTCATGCCCGGAATAACTGGCATTGCCTCACGCCAGCGACGTGCAAGTTCAAAGGTATTGAATGGACGCAGTTCTTCATCCACAAGCGGTACAAGAATACGACCTTCAGTGCGGCTTCGGTTGTAAGAAAGCACATCACGAATCATCCCCTGACCATGCTCATCAATGATCTGGTTTTCGATTTTCTGCATCACGCCTTCAATGGTTTTTAACGCATTGATGGTTTGCTCGCTCGATACCGTGTCATTCATCTCAATCGTAATCGCCGGATAATCCGTTGGTACTTTCGGGTTTGGAATCACACGCACGTAGTTCGAGCTAACTAAAGCAGCACTAATCAGTAACAGACCACAGAAGAAGGCAAACACGGTCCAACGCCAATGGGTACAAGCTTTAACAAAGCTGCGGTAAGGACCATTAACAAAACCGAAGAAACGCTTGTTGAAATTATCCCGCCAACCGCCTGCTTTGATTGGCGTAAAGTTGGTGTGAGCTAAGTGAGCTGGAAGGATCAGTTTAGACTCAATCAAACTAAAGATAAGACACAGGATCACCACACCCGCAATGCCGTAGAAGAAGGCACTATCAATCCCACTTGAGAGTAGGAATGGGGCAAACACCGCTATCGTAGTTAATACACCAAAGGTCGCCGGAGTCGCGACACGCTTAACACCCGTCACAACGTTCTCAACACCACCGCCCTTCTCTTCGATCTCACTGTAGGCACTTTCCCCGGTTACGATGGCGTCATCCACCACGATACCGAGCACCATGATAAAGGCGAACAAAGACACAATATTCACGGTGATACCCAGCATTGGCATCATCATCACTGCGCCTAAGAAACACACTGGTAGCCCCAACATTACCCACATTGCTAAGCGGAAACGAAGGAATACCGAGAGCATGATGGCAACCAACGCGGCACCTTGAAGAAGGTTTTTCAACATCATGTCGAGACGACCATTTAAGTAGTAGGTCATGTCGACGAGAACTTTCAGTTGAATGTCGTCAGGTAAGGTTTTGTTCTTTGCTTCGATGTAGTTACGAACGGATTCAGCAACTGGGATAATGTTTTGATCACGCGTGGCTTGAACAGCCATGTAGATCGCGTTTTGACCCGAGTATTCGAAGTAACGATCTTCTTCTGTGAAGCCGTCTTTAATCGTCGCGATATCTTGAAGGAGTACCTTTGCGCCATTCGCTCCTAGCTTAACCGGAATATTGCGAAACTCATCACCGTGGTAGTACTGGTTTTCAATACGCACTGCGATCATGCCTGCGTTGGTTTTTACTTCACCTGCAGAAAAGTTCGCTGAGTAGCGACGAATCGCGTTGCTCACATCATTTAACGTTAAGTCATATTTACGAAGAATCAGCGGATCAACTTCTATCGCAATCTCTTCTTCTGGTGCATTAAGATCCACCAGCATGACATTTTTCAGTTGCAGTAATTCATCTTCGACTTGTTTAGCGATAGGTTTGAGCTCTTCCAGTGGTCTATCGCCCACCAAGCCCATTTCTATCACCTCTTGTCGCCACTCCACCTGATAAACGTTGATGGGTTCCATGCCTGCCGGAAGATTAGATAAGGTGTCTACCCGTTGCTTTACATCGTCCAATACGCGTTTAATGTCGGCATTTACATCCACTTCTATCGATACATAAGCGCTGCCTCGAGAAGCTCGCGCCACGGTCTTTTTGATGCCAGTGACGTCTTTGATCGATTCTTCGACTTTAACCAAGATACTCTCTTCAATCTCTTGCGGAGAGGCACCAGGATAAGCCGCTCGAATGTTGATGTAGTTAACTTCAACGTTCGGGAACATTTGTCGTTGAATGAACATGAAGCTCACGATACCCATCACGATGATGAACACCATCATTAGGTTCGCGGCGACAGAGTTATTCGCAAAATAGGCAATGATGCCCTTTTGTTGATTCTCTTCCATGATTGACTCCTACTTACTGTACGACGGTTTCGGAGTCGTCACTCTTTTTTGCGACTTGTACAGCCATGCCTTTTTGCGGGTACTCAGGTAACGTCAGAACCAGCTTGTCTGATTGCTCAAGACCTTCTCCCACAAGTAGGAACTCGCCCTCTGCACGAAGTACGTTAACCGTTCTAGGTTGCAGTTCATTTTCGCCATTCACTACCCAAACGGTGCGGTTCTTAACTAGCTCTTGAGGGAGACGATAAATGTGCTTGAGTTCTTTACCGGTAAAGCTCACTTCAACGTATGAACCAAACTTAATCGGTGGCTGATTGTTGTCTAGACCATATGGGTCACGAACTTGAATCACCATATTGATCATGCGCGTCGCGCTGTCGATCATGCCGAGATCGCGAACCACTTTACCTTCACGAGTGGTCGATAGAATGCCTTGCTGCGTCACAGTTGCACGTAGCTCTTTCAAAGATTCAGGAAGGAATGCACTGTCAAAACCAGCGATAGGAACGTGGATCTCCGCCACTTCGATATTGTTTAAGGTTGCAACGCGAGAGCCGGAAGAGACAAACTGCCCCACACCGATATCACGCTCAACAACAAGTGCATCGTATGGCGCAATCACTTTACAGTTTTCTAGGTCACGGTTGGCTCGCTTCAACGCAGCTTGTGCAGACTTGACTTGCGCCTGAGCACTCAAGACATGGGGCTTACGTAAGTAAAGCTCTGTGACTTGTTTGTCGCTTAACTTTTTCGCTTGGCGTTTTGCGACTTCCGCTTTAGCTTGTTCCTCGATCAACGCAGCACGTGCACTCGCCAAGCCCGCCTCTGCTTGTAGAACAGCCGCTTCATAGTTATCACTTTCAATCGTGAATAACACTTCGCCACGCTTTACGATTCCACCCGTCACAAAATTTGGGTGCCAACTGATCACTTCGCCGCTAACTTGCGCTGCTAGGTGCGTTTTTTCGAATGGACGCATTTCACCGTGACTGGTGATAACAACTTTGTGATCGGTAGGAAAAAGTGAAGAAGTTTGTACTGTGGGTTCAGTAATGGTGTCTTTGATTGACTCTTTTTCGGGCGCAGTAGCGGCAATCGCGGCATAACCCGCATAGGAACCACCAACTACGACGAAGGGTAAAAGCCAACGTAATACTGGTTTTGCTAACATCAAAAATCCTTTTTTATTTTTGTATTCTCCTGCTAATCCCCGTCAGGCCTTCGCCTTAGAGCTGAATTAACAAACGGAACGTTCGATAACCCAATCTCGTACTCCCCGCGGACAAACAGTGAGTGTTTGCATCTGAAATAGACAACTTTATAAGAGCGCCGTGCTTCTGCTGTGTTTCGCGATTATCAATCACAAAAGAACTATCCATGGCAAGTTAATAAAATTAACAAAAACTTAACCATCTCCGCAAGTTACGACCTCTCACGCTCACTGTTTATACGCAATCGTCATGCCAAACATTTACCCCTTAAATATCAACAAGTTAGGCTAAATTAGCAATTTCTCTCAGTGCAGTGTTGGTAATTACCACCAGATATTAGTGATATTGACCATTTCTGAGCGAAACATAAGTAAAAAACATGATATTGTCCGCCCGAATAATATGCTTTCCAAAAACCATATCGAGTCATTCCGATTCGGTTGCTTTATTGAGAAATCTGCGACTTGGCTACGATCACTCTCGTTACCCAGATTCAAAGCTTGATATATAATCAAAGAGTTACGTTGTGTATTAACAAGGAAGTGTGCATTGCTACGTTTACTATCTAAAGCCATCTTGGGGTCTCTACTCCTACTCGTCTCGGCATGTTCATCTATTCAACCAAAAGACCCCAGCGAAAAAAGCACCAGCTTTCAACTTGGCTATCAGGAGGATTCCGCTTTAGCTGAGTTTTTTGAAAGCTATGGTAAAGATCCTAAGTCAGAAACCGCGTTTTATCCGCTTAATCAGGGCAATGACGCCTTACTTGGACGAATTGCGCTTATCGAGTCCGCAGAAAAGAGCTTGGATCTTCAGTACTATATCTATCGCAGTGATGAGACCAGTCAACTGCTTACCTGGCGCTTGTACGAAGCTGCCAAACGCGGTGTGCGAGTGCGCCTGCTATTAGACGATATGCAAAAGCGTAACGATGCTGGTATGGCAGAGCTAAACGCACACCCTAATATTGAAATTCGACTTTTCAATCCACATCAGTATCGAGATGCGCGTGTATTTGCACTGGCAAGTGACTTTGAACGCCTTAATCGTCGCATGCACAACAAAGCACTTATTGCCGATAGCGTGTCTGCCATCGTGGGTGGAAGAAACATTGGCAACGAATATTTCTCTTTCGAATCCAATGTCGAATTCGGTGATTTTGACGTGATGCTATTTGGTGAAGTCGTCACTCAAACCGCGGATCAATTTGATCTGTACTGGAACAGTATTTATGCCGTCCCGATGGAATGGATCGTACCTGAAGCGGATAAAGTGGCTGATCGCGCTATTCAGGCACAAGTAAGAACACTTGAGTTAGAAGAAAAGTTCTCGACTGGCCCATACAACTTTAAAGAACTCGACCTTTACGAAGAATTACAGCAAGGGAACCTCAAACTGTATTGGGGTAAAGGTGAAGTATGGTTCGATTTACCCGATAAGATTGCCACTCAAGAAAGTCAACTGATCGCTAACTTGGGTGAACTCCTAGAGAACGTCGATTCTTCTTTTGTCTTAATTTCTCCTTATTTTGTACCAACAGAATCAGGCACAAAAGCACTTACAGATGCCGCTAAGCGGGGAATTGATATCACCATCGTGACCAATAGTTTAGCGTCAAACGATGTGTTCGCTGTCCATGGTTGGTACGCAAAATATCGTGAAGATTTGGTCAAAGCGGGCATTAAGTTATGGGAAGTAAAAGCCAGCGCTAAAATCAAGAGTAAATGGAGTTTGACTGGCAGCAGCAGAGCTAGCTTGCATGCAAAACTTATGATGATTGACGAAAACAAATTGTTTGTCGGCTCAATGAACTGGGATCCGCGCTCCGCAGAGTTAAATACTGAAATGGCAGTCGTCATTGAGCAACCAGAATACGTGCAAAAACAACAATCCGTTTTGCCAGAGCAGTTGAAGGAAAATGCCTATCAAGTCGTGCTCAAAGATGGCGACATCGCTTGGCTAGACCTCGAAACCGGAGAAGTCTTTGATTCCGAGCCAGAAGCCAGCGTGTGGAGAAAAATGGGCGCTTGGTTCTCGGGTATTTTGCCAATCGAAGATCAACTCTAGCGCGATCACATTCTCATCATTTCAGGCTACGAAAACCATTGAATATAAGTAACTTGATACGGCTCAATAAAAAAACGCTATTCACATTTTGAGTGGCGTTTTTTATAACTAGAAAGGAATCACAATGTCAGTCACATGGAATGAATACTATCAAAAGGTTGCGAGCCAACCTCACCGACCAAACGTAGAACGTGCCGCCAATCTGCTTACGCTCGACAACAAAATCGCCATTGATGCAGGATGCGGTACCGGTCGAGATTCCAACTACCTCCTCAATCAAGGCTTTACCGTTTACGCGTTTGACACTCATCAAGATGCGGTGGAAACTTGCTTGACGCGTTTTGAAGGCAATCCTAACTTTTCCATATCGCAGTCTTGCTTTAGTGGCTTTGATTACCCGCCATGCAGCTTGTTCATTGCCAGTGCGAGTTTGTTCTTTTGCCCTAGCGAGCACTTTGAAAGCGTGTGGCAAAGAATCGACTCAGCCTTAGTCTCCGGTGGTGTTTTTTGTGGGGATTTACTGGGCGTGAAAGACTCTTGGGTCAAAGCAGAAACGCATCCAGACATAAGTGCATTCACCAAAAAGCAAGTCGAAGCATTGTTTGAAGGGTATGACATTCTCCACTTCCATGAGCGGGATGAAGATGGCAGCACTGCTCTCGGCAATGCAAAACATTGGCACATGTTCAGCGTTACTGCGGTCAAACGTTAATTCGTTACTCTTATTCGTTACTAAAAGGAGTGTTATGTACCATTTCCAAGGCGTCACATTAAGACGAGCCGTTCCGGAAGAAGCCAAAGCGCTCTATAAGCTCATCACTGAGGATGAACACTGGGCGCAATTCAATGGTCCTTACTTCCCTTATCAAACACCGACATTAGAAGGCTTTCGTAATCATACCTTTCAACGCCTACTGAAAGGTGAAGACATGCTGTTGATTGAGTTCGAGGGCAAACCTGTCGGTTCAGTGAGCTGGTATTGGGAATGTGAGAGCACTCGTTGGCTTGAAGCTGGCATCGTCATTTACGATTCGAACTATTGGGACAAAGGGTTGGGATTTTGTGCGCTCGTACCTTGGATTAGCCATATATTTGAAACCCAAGACATAGCACGAGTGGGTTTAACAACATGGTCGGGTAACCCAAGAATGATGCGTTGCGCAGAAAAGCTTGGCATGCAACAGGAAGCCCGGATTCGTAAAGTGCGTTACTACCAAGGCGAGTATTACGATTCCATCAAATACGGCGTATTAAGAGAAGAATGGCAAACGCTGATCCAACGGCTCTATAGCCAAGAACAATTGGCGTAAATCATCGTAGTTAATGAAAAGGCTTGGCAACGCGCGAAGCCTTTTTTGGGTTACTTGGATATAGGGTAAACCACTCTAAAACGCTCAAGTACCAACAAACGTTGCTCATGCCAGTCGATGCCAAGCTCTTCACATTCCGCTTTAAAGAATTTAGTGTGTGCTTCTCTCCACCAAGTTAACGTGCGATCGCCTTCCCCTTCAGCTTGGGCAAACTCTTCACTCACGTCCGAATATCGGCAGGTACTGACGTCTGTGATTTGAATAATACAAACAGGTTCGCCGTCCCAATTAGTCACCACTTGTAAGTGCCCCACTTGAGGCATCACCTCTCCGTGTTCGCTGTACCAGAGTTCCATACTGCAAGAGGCCGTTTTCTGGCCGATTCTAACTAGCTCAGCACAAGTATTGGCGTTGTACTCGTCAGCACAATAATAATCAGCGCTTACTGAGGGAATCGCTGCTTGCTCTTGTTGAGAGAGCGTCTCCATATAATGGGTTAGATAAGCTTGTGCTTTGGCGTCCATACTTCTGTTCCTTGGTTCTGCTTTTCCATCGCTTTACTAGCCGGAAAGAGTATCCATTCATGATCAAAAGAACAAGATACGAGCCCATCAGAACGCTTTATAAAACAAGCATTTTTCATCTGTTTTTTGCTAAACCTTGTCGGTATTTGCTATGGTTTCAGAGATCCATCCATTCTCGACGCAAAAGGACGCTCTATGCGCTTAATCATCGGCATCTTCTTCGCTGCTCTGCTCTCTTTTCCAACTCTAGCATCAGAAGAAAAGTATTCAGAATCCGACCTTTTAGACAGACCATTAATGGAGCGTTATATCCTTGATGAATTGAAGTCGCTGCGTCAGGAACAACAGGATTTAGAACGAAGAATGATTGTTGAAATCACCGACCGTGAGTTAACGGTGGCTGATAAATCTTTGAACTACGCTAACGTGACGGTGACCTACTTCTTCTACATCATTGCTGGTGTCGCTTCACTTATTGCTTTTGTAGGTTGGCAATCTCTGCGCGAGTTTAAGCACAACACCAAAGAGATGGCAGACAAGCGATTAGAAAAGATCGCTCAGGAATACGAGAAAAAGTTCGTGGCGTTGGAGCGTGACTTGAAACGTAAAACCCGCATCATCAGCGAGAACAACAAAGAGATTGAGAAGATCAACGAAATCCATAACTTATGGCTTCGTGCACAAAGCTCACAAACACCGGAACAACGCATCGATATCTACGATGAAATTTTGCTTGTTCGCCCTGGTGATTTAGAAGCGCTGACTTACAAAGCAGACGCCGCTATGGAGATCAAAGAGTACCACTGGGCACTGAGTTTATGTAACAGAGTTCTGGAAGTGGACGATACGAACGGCCCAGCCCTTTACCAACGCGCTTGTGCCTACTCTCGTTTAGGGATTGAAGAGCAAGCGATTGAAGACTTAGAGCGTGCGATTGATACCAGCCCTTCCATTCGCGATCTGTTAGCGGAAGAACAAGACCTTGAACTGCTTCACGGCAATGAGCGCTTTGAACAGCTCTTAGCAAGCAGCACGCCTGAGTCTCAAGCATGAGCAGCCACTTTAACCTTGAAGATGCCAGCCAAGTTTTGGTTGGCGCTTTTGCTCTCGCCGTCCCAATTTCTTTCTCGGAAGAAGCGTGGCGCTTGGGTGAAAGCTTGCCGATGTTGAATTTGCTGATGCTATTCAGCTTGTCGGTACTCTTCTTAGGTTTTTTCGCTTATCAAAGCGTATTTCAAAGCAACATAAAAACGCGCGTTGCCGTTTTCATCTTTCGTGTGGTAATTGCCTACTTCATCGCCGCTGTGGTGGTGGCTTTAGTGCTATTCTGCATCAACAAACTTCCTTTATTCACCGACCCACTAATCGCCCTCAAACGGGTGATTGTGATTACTATGCCCGCTTCAATGGGCGCGATTGTGGTGGATAGTTTCGATAAGGAATAACCAGCTCAGCCGTTGTTATGACTCTTGTTCGTCGAGAGTCAGATTCGAACCAGCATGATCTTTACCAAGCACATCTTCTGGGTTTCTTAATGCACAAGTTTCTAGTGAGAGACACCCGCAACCAATACAACCACCTAAATCGTTTTGTAGCGCTTTGAGCTTTTGAATCTTTTGTTCTAACTGCTCATGCCAATGACTGGCCATGGTTTCCCATTGCTGCTTGTTTGGTGCTTGATGCTTGGGCAGCTCTTCTAATGCCACTTTGATCTCTTCTAACGACAATCCAACTTGCTGCGCTGCTTTGATCACAGCCACACGACGAAGTACGCTGCGATGGTAGCGACGTTGATTACCTTGATTTCTCCAGCTTGAAATCAATCCCTTCTGCTCATAAAAGTGCAGCGCTGATACCTTCACTCCAGAGCGCTTTGCCACCTCGCCTACGCTGATTTCCATTTCTGACCTCTTGTTTAAAAAAACGCTTTACCTCAAGTTTACTTGAGGTTCTAAAGTTACACCACGTTAACAAATTAAGCAGATAAAAACGATGAAAAATAAAACGCTGCCCTACTTGGCTGGGCGATTCTTCGATAGCATTTCTTCCGGATTATTCATGATGGCACTTCCATGGGTAATGTTGGCTGAACCGGGAATGGGAACCTTTGTTGCTTTGGTCTCACTCTCTTGTACTGCGGTTTCTTTCTTGGCTACACCTTTCTTATCCACTCTTATCGACCGCCATTCAAGAAAGCAGTTACTCGTGCTCAATCAGTGGTTACAAGCTGGTATGGCGTTCATCATTTTTGTCGCGTACGGGTTTGAGCTTGGCTCACATTGGTTGTTAGCGTTTGCACAATTGGTCTATTGGGTATCCAGTAACTTCGCATGGACAACCAATAATGCTTTCACCCAAGAGAACTACCAACGCCATGAATACGCCAAAATTTCCGGTCAGCAAGAAATCGTGATGCAATCGACCACGCTGGGCGCAGGCGCTCTGGGTATCGTGTTATTAGAGATGTGGGGCATGAAGGAATTTGCTTTGTTTGCTGCCTCAGCTTCTTCTATCGCCGCCCTTTTCTATATGGCCACGCCGTACGTGCAGCAAATCAGAGACACTCACACTGTTGCCTTTATGTCGCAGTTAAAAGAGAGCAAGCAAATCTTTGCTAAAGAGCCAACCTTTTACGCTTTCATTTTGCTGTCCTGCCTGTCTTATCCCATTTTGACTTATCTTGGAAAGTTGGTGCCTATCTGGTTCTCGGAGCAAGGTATCTCTGGTGATTGGTACGCAGGGTTTAACATCAGCTTTGGCTTGGGTTCATTACTAACCGGATTTATCGTTACCAAGGTACTGAATCAGTTTGGTCACACCAGCATTATTGTCGTATCGATGAGCGTGTTAGTAATTGCTTTAATTGGAATGAGCCTATCCGTACATCCACTGACCATTCTGATGTTTACTGCACTCTTTGGAACATTTAACGCGTTAAATCGAATCGCAAGAATCAATTGGATGCACCACACTGTCTCTGTCCACCAACGAGGACGAGTCGATGGCGGAATCAGCATGTTCGCCACTACCGTGCAATCTTTAAGTTATGTTGTTATTGCGATGTTGAGCCACTATGGCTTGACCGAGTATGGTTTCATTCTGGCAGCTGGCACCATGGCGATGGCAGTCTGTGTGATGTGGTATTTGAATCATAAAATGAATGACGATGGTCAACTTGCAATAAGCCAATAACAAAAAGCCCAGCAATCGCTGGGCTTTTGGCTTCCAAAGGGAGGATTTAGAATTCGTAGTATAGACGAACACGTGCACCGAAATCGTCTTCTTCAGCAAAGGCAGTTGCATCCGATTGCTGCGTCAGCTTGTTGTCGACCATAGTATAGTAAGTACCTAGCAGGATTGAGAAATCCTGAACTTCTAGCACATCACGGAATGCGTAAGAAGCGTACCAAGTTGATACATTTACGTCGCCTTCAGCCCAAGAAGAAAATTCCTTGTTTTCAAATTCGTTCGTTGAGTAGATGTAACCAAGACCTAGGTTATTCCACAATGCGTTCACACCTGCCGACATGTTGTTCTCGTCTACTGCATCTAGGTAAGAAACACTTGCGTTCACAGACCAATCACCGCTTGTCCAGTTACCTGTTAAGCCGTAACCCGTACGATCTGAGATGTCCACGCCATCGGCAACAATAGCGTCAGAAACTAGGTTAGTCTCCATCGATGCTGCGACTGTGAAATCACCCATTTGGTAAGCAACGACAGGGCGTAGTAGAAACGCATCTTTGCTTTCTGTGATTTCTTTACCGTGGTAATAACCACCAACGCCGCCATCAAATAAGTTAGAACGGTCACCCAACATCGCACCAACTTCTACATATAGGTTGCCGAATGTTTGGTTGTACATGATCTGACCATCAGAACCACGACCGCGCGCTTCTTTCATTTGGTAAGAGTATGCCGCACCGTCTGCATATAGGTCATTCGCCGTATCGCCTGAATACTCAAGGAATACGTCTAGGCCCACAGGGAACATATCATAAGCTTCGAAACGACCCGCTTTAATCGCCCAACCGTCTTTCTTACCAAATTCAAAGTACGCGTCATCCAGTGCGATGTTGCCTGTGCTCTCAAAAAGGGGCTGTGCTTTTACACCCACATAGTGACCGTTGCTGGTGTACTTCTCACCCGCAAACTCGATAAGTACGCGACCGTCTTGGTTGAACTCGCTGTCGTCATTGGCGTTTGATTCACGATCTTCAAAGTTGAAGTTTAGCTCTACGTTACCGCCAACCGAGAAGTTACCTTCTTCGTTGTCAACGATGCTGATACCTGCGTTTGCAGTCATTGCTGTTGATACTAAAACAGCCGCTAGCGAAAGCTTAAAAGTGTTGTTCATGTGAACCCCTATATTTGTATTTTTTAATAGTTTGCCCGCCTTAAAGGAGGGCTTGTGTGTAGCTATGGACAAAAAAGAACTGCTAATTAACTGGCCGATCATTAGCAGTGGACGGGGCTAATTCTTGATCAACAAAATCAGCAAAACAATATTGCTAAACCGTTTTTGCTAGTCGAGATCACGATTTTAGATCTTTGCTTATTTACCTTTAATTACAGCAACTTAAATATAAAAATTTATAATTATCGGATTTTAAAGCAATTTTTTGAGTGAAATTGATAGAAATCAAACTCATTCATATGAGCATTGTGACATGACAGATATCACAAAATTTATGAATCAATTTCATTGCTAAATAGCAGGCACAAAAAAGGCCACCAAGTTGGTGGCCAAAAACCAATCCGAAACTGCTAGCAGTAAGAGATCGGGGACAAGTAATGCAGTGTTGCTTGAGCCTGTTTGAGCTCGATGTTGCACAGATCATCAATAAAGATCCGCGAGGTGAAAACCGTCTTACCATTGTCGGCAAAAATCTCGATGGCAGAGTTATCCACGAAGATACGAATGCGCTGTGCTTGTTCAAGTCGCTTGGCATAACGAACGGTACCAAAAGCCTCAGCATGCAAATGAGAAACATGAGTTCGATCTAGGGTGAACTCATGTTGATCACCACTAAATACCATTCGCTCACCTTTCTGATTGGATAGAGCCAAAGAGAAAGCGCCATCAACATGAAGATCGACCTCAAATGCTTGAGAATCCAAAGAAAGTGAACCTTCGACTTCGACAGAGTCTTTACGTAACGCTTCCAATTCTTGTAGTGGGCTTTGAATGAGGTAATCCCCTTCAATGGTCAAGACACGAGGTAGCGTCAGCATATGCGCCCAGCGGTTCTTATCGGTTGGGTATTCACTTTTCGAGTTACCCAACCAACCAAGCAGAATACGTCGCTGCTGATCATCGAGATAGGTTTGAGGAGCATAGAAATCAAAACCTTTATCCAACTCTCGGTAACCCTGGTTAGGAAAGACTTTGTTTTCGAAATCAATGCGCTCACCCACCATGTAAACCACAGAGAAAACGTTCTTCAGGTCATATTTACTCTCTGAGCTTACGCCTTGAGGAGAGAAGATAAACACGCCGTTTTCATCTTGTTCGTAATAGTTAGGGCACTCCCACATATAACCGAAATCACCCAAACCCACATCAATATTGCCTTGATAATGGTAATCGTCGATATCGGAACCGTGATAATAAGCAAGTTTGCCTCTTTCATCATGCCCTTGAGCACCTATCAGCATGTGGTAACCGTCGTCGCGAGTGACTAATACTGGATCACGGAATTCTTGCGTGTACGCATCAGAATTAAACTCAACCACGACACCTTTTTTCTCGATCTTGCCTTGTTTATCCATCACCGCGAGTGCTTGTGTTGGCAAGCCTTTCCCCTCTTCATTCAGAAGGTTGGCGGTGTAAAACAAGTACAATTCGTCATTGTGAGGAACACCCACGCCCGTGTAACAACCGTGATGGTCGTAATCTTGGTCTGGATACATCGCAATGCCGCGATCGTTAAAGTTGACGAAATCTTTGGTCGATACGTGATACCAATGTTTCAAACCGTGCACGGGGCCTAGTGGAAACCACTGATAGAAAATATGATGCTCGCCATTAAAGTAGCTCAGACCATTTGGGTCATTCACTAAACCATGATGCGGGGCAATGTGGTAGCTCGGATAAAACGGGTCTGTTTTCGTTTTATGCTTAATGTCTGCCAAATATTCCGCGCTCACCTCATCGATTCTCACAAATCGATTTTGGCGATTAGAAAAATCCATAACGACTCCAAAAAGAGAAAGCACTCCCGCTAAGTAACGGGAGTGAAAAGAATTACTTTGGTTCTTTGTAGAACAGTTTTGTTAGAGCGAACGCCGACACTGCGCCCACCAGCATGACAAGCATGTACATGCCTAGACCACCGCCGAGGTACAACAACATACCTGGTAGCATGGTCGCGCCTGTACCCGCAGAGCCGATGCCTGCAATAGCACCAAGACAGCCACCAATCGCACCACCGACACAGCCGTATAGGAAAGGCTTAACGCGAGGAAGCGTAATCGCAAACATGGCAGGCTCTGTGATACCAAATAGTGCAGGAAGCGCCGCACCAAACATACCAGAGCGTTTTACTTTGTCTGTTTGCATAGTCATGACCGCCATCGCCGCACCAAACTGACCGGCAATCGCCGCTGTACCGAGTGGGTTGATGTAGTCGAAGCCTGTGTCTGTCACCATCGCAATCGTGATTGGAACGATAGTGTGGTGCATGCCAGTCACGGCCATAAATTGAATAGCACCACCGTAAATCAAACCGCCGATACCGTAAGGAATTTGCAGGAAGTACAGCACCGCCTCAGTAATCAGTTTCTCGATACCAAGCAGCAATGGGCCTACGAATACTAAGCCAGCAATCAGAGACACCAACAGGGTAATGAAAGGCGTGAGGATTAAGTCCAACACTTCAGGAATGTGCTTACGCGAAGTACGCTCTACCATCGCCGCGAACCAACCCATAAATACTGCAGGAAGAATCGAGCTTTGCAGACCGGTAACTGCGATATCAAACCCCATAAACGGAATGATCATGGCTTCTGCGTTGCCAAAGGCCACATCCCATTTACTCGCCAATTGCGGTGCAACTAGCATCAGGCCGAGCACAATGCCGAGAACCGGGTTACCACCAAACACGCGCATCGCAGACCAAGTCACCAAAACTGGGATAAAGATAAATGCCGTGTCGGTCAGAACTTGCGAAAGTGTGTTTAACTGTGGCGATAGCTCCATACCAAAACCGTTGACGAGCAAACCACGTAAGCCCATCAAAAGACCCGTAGCAACCAGTGCTGGAATAATGGCAACAAAGATATCAGAGAAAGTGCGCGTTACCGCTTGAAAGGTGCTGACTTTGTCTTTCTTCTCTTCGGTTTGTGGTGCTTCTTCAATCGCTTCATTGCCTTTCATAATGGCAAATACTTTACCCACAAAACCGGTACCCAAGATCACTTGGTGCTGTCCGTTTTGGAAGAAGTAACCGTGTACTCCTTCTGTCGCGCTGAGTCCTTCCGCGTCTACTAGTCCATCGTCCTTGGCCACAACACGCAGTCGTGTTGCACAGTGATTAAGTTGTGCGATGTTGCCCTCACCACCTAGCAAGGACATCACTTTACTCGCTACAACTTTCGCATCTCGCGCCATAATTTTTGTCTCCAAAGAGTGCAAAGAAATAACAACCTGTATTCAACTTGTATTTATCGTAATACAGGTTAGATACAGGTTGTATTTTTCATTCTCGTTTTTTGTCACACGTCACACTTGTTATTGATTCAAAATGCATGGAGTTGCTTAGTTATTAAACCTATAAATAAAAAAATAGCCCACATCGGTGGGCTATTTTTCAATTCGTTCAATATTCGTTTAATTCAAGGTCTTTAAACTCGTGCGGTGATTTCAAAGTCGTACAAACTCGACTTGTAGTAAACGATGGAATACTCGTATATCCCTTGTTCTTCATAGAAGTTCTGAGATTGGTTGATCAAGATAGGATCCAGCTTATCGACCACCAACAGTTTCTGTGCGGCATCATCCGGTAAGGCAGGAATCAATTTCTGCTGCGTTTTCACCATCTCAATGCCATGACGACTTAAGTATTCGAACTTTGAGCCTTCAAGGTCTTGTTGCGTTAAATTAGGCAAAAGAACACGAGGAATATAGAACTCCTCATAAGAAACAACCTGATCATTAATCAGACGTAAACGACGAGCAAAATTCACTGGCTCACCTTGCGCAATATTGAGTTTTTCAGCGACTAACTCGTCTGCAGGAACCACTTCAAACGCATCCACAATGTTTTTAGCTTCTAACCCTGAACCTGCCGCTTCTTGTGCAAAGCCAGACATGGACAAGAAATCATGACGCAATTTGTTGGATTTAACGAACGTCCCTTTGCCTTTTTCTGAGAAGGTGTAGCCCAAATCATTAAGCTGTTGAAGCGCTTTACGAACCGTCACTCGACTGACTTTGAGCAATTCCACCAGTTGATTTTCCGATGGAAGCTTACTGCCTGCAGGGTAAATACCTTTATCAATTTCGCGCTTTAATTCATCCGCGACTTGAATGTACAGCGGCTGCAAACTTTTTTGATCAAATAACTCAGTCATAATTCCGTGAAAACTAAGGGGTTACCAACTCATCTTACTCAAGCTGAGGGTAATTACCAACTATTGTTAAAAGGCGTAAGAATTGGATAAGCTAGCTTCTAGCTCAAACGAAACAACAGGAAACCGCAGTGAATTTAAGACAATTGGAAGTCTTTTACGCCATCATGCAAACCGGAACCGTTTCTGGTGCCGCGCGCCTATTGCATGTATCGCAGCCTAATGTCACTCGGGTACTTGCCCACACGGAACAACAACTTAGCTTTGCCCTGTTTGAGCGCGTCAAAGGCCGCTTAGTACCGACCCAAGAAGCCAAAGCCCTATTGCCAGAAGCCGAGAAAGTCTACCAACAGCTTGGGCAATTTCGCTCCCTCACCAATAAGGTAAAACAAGGAACTCAGCACTTGAGAGTCGGAGCACCGCCTGTCTTAGCTTCCCAACTGCTTGCTCCAACGGTTGCTACACTGTCGAAGCAACAAGGCATCTCATTTGAACTTTTAACCGCAAACCGTGATGAGCTGTGTTCAGGCTTACTTAAGCACGAATTGGATGTAGCGATTGCCTTTGGTGAAGAAGCGCCACCCGCGATTTTGAGTGAAGTGTTACTCAAGCAACAACTTGTTCTGATTGCGCCAAAAGAAGCGCTCAGTTCAACTGAGGACTCGGTATCGTTTGATGATTTGATTCAGCACGAATTGCCAATCATCGGCTTGGACAGTCGAGACCCACTCGGTTTGTTGCTACATCAAACACTCTCTGCGCGTGATGAACATTATCACCATGCGATCACAGTACGCAGTTACGCCGCTGCCGCCGAGCTAGTCAAGCATCATGCGGGTTTTGCGATTGTCGACCCATGGACAGCAAAACAGTATCAAGATGACGAATCAGTAAGCGTGCGCTCACTTTCTCCGGCGCTGTCATTTTCTATCTCTATCTTGTTTGCAGAACACTCGCCGCAATCCATATCGACCAAGCTTTTTATTGAGTCGCTAAAGCAACATGTTAATCAGTAAGTTAGCACTCATGCTCACCTATAACTTCAAATTATAGGCGCACAACAAATAGGCATTCGGCTTCCCTCTTCAAACTGACTACATTGTCTGAAAACGTACGAATGACAGAGGGAACCATCATGCAAATTGCTCAACCTTACCTACTTTTTCTTGGCGACGTCACCGATCCATTAGCCGCAAAAACTGCACGCGGTATACATCAATGGCGCCCAGAGATTTGCTTAGGTCAGCTTCGTCTTGCGTCAGAAACCGTTTCATTAGGTTTAACCGATATGACGCTGCAACAAGCTCAGCAGCAAGGAGCAAAAACGCTCGTCATCGGTACAGCAAACCCTGGTGGTGTTATTCCTGAATCATGGCAGGCGACGTTACTGGAAGCGGCGGAAATGGGGTTTGAAATTGCCTCGGGTATGCACCAACGTCTTTCTGAATTTGCGCCTTTGAATGACTTACAGCAACGTGGCTTAACCAAGTTACACGATGTACGCCATTATGATGAACCGCTGAAAGTAGGCAATGGTAAAGCGCGCTCGGGTAAACGCTTACTAACGGTTGGTACCGATTGCTCGGTTGGAAAAATGTTCTCAGCCCTCGCGATTGAGAAAGCCTTGCAGCAAGCTGGTTGTAAAGCTGAGTTCAAAGCCACAGGTCAAACGGGCATCTTAGTCGCGGGCAGTGGTATTTCGATTGATGCGGTTGTCGCGGACTTTATCTCTGGTGCGGTGGAAGCCATTAGTCCTGAGTTTACTGACCACGAATGGGACATCATTGAAGGACAAGGTTCACTGTTCAATCCGTCTTTTGCTGGCGTGAGTTTAGGCTTGCTTCACGGCGCACAAGCAGACGCTTTAGTATTGTGTCACGAGATCGGTCGCCCGCACATTCGCAACCTTCCTCATGCTAAGTTGCCAACGATTGAACAAACCATCGAAGCGAATTTACAAGCTGCACGTTTAACAAACTCTGACACACGTCTTGTCGGAATCTGCTTGAATACTTCTGCAATCAGTGAAGATGATGCCGCACAGCTTTGCCAAGACTGGACTGAGAAATACCAAGTACCAGTGACCGATCCTGTGCGTTTTGGCGTAGAGCAAATTGCTCAACAGATTATTGCGATTTAAGGATTGTAGACGCGATGAAAATTCATGTAGAGCCCGTCACCATTGCGATGGCGACACCTTTCCGTATATCACGTGGCAGCAGAACCGAATGCCACGTGGTGCGAGTAACCATAGAGCAGAACGGCATCACTGCCCAAGGTGAATGTACACCTTATCCTCGCTACGGCGAGTCGGTGGAATCGGTGATCAAAGCCATTTCTCAAGCCGCCCATGAACTGCAAGGTTTGTTTGCCAAAGGTGATGCGAGCATAGTCTCCCTTAGAGAAAAGCTGCAAACCCTTCTCCCTGGTGGTGCGGCACGTAATGCACTCGACTGCGCGATGTGGAACTTACAAGCGAAGCTAGCGGGCAAGCAACACACTCAAGATTTATTTGAACTGCCAGCATCGATTGTCACTGCGATGACCGTGTCGATTAACACGCCAGAGGCGATGGCAAACCAGACCCATAGTTACATCGAACAAGGCGCAAAACTACTTAAAGTGAAGCTCGATGGCGAACAAGTGATTGAACGTGTTCGCGCAGTTCGTGAAGCGGCAGGCGATGCGATGATCGTGCTGGATGCGAACGAAGCATGGCAAGAACTGGATTTAGACGCCACCTTTGCCGCGCTAGCGCCATTGAATATTGCGATGATTGAGCAGCCTTTGCCATCGAATGACGATGACAAACTAAAAGACATTTCGCACCCAATTCCACTTTGTGCCGATGAAAGTTGCCATACGCGCCAACAATTGCATGAATTGGTTGGTAAATACGAAATGGTCAACATCAAGCTCGACAAGACGGGTGGTCTTACCGAAGCCCTTTTGCTTGCCGAAGAAGCGAAACGCCTTGGCTTTACCTTGATGTCAGGTTGCATGTTAGGCACTTCATTGGCGATGCGTGCAGCGCTACCCATCGCTGCGCAATCGAAAGTGGTCGACTTAGATGGTCCGGTTTTACTGGGTCAGGATGTTGAGCCTGCTTTGGTATATCGAGAAGGTGAAATCGTCCTGTAAAGGATCAGTGATTACCCCATCACCCATTTCATGACCTAGATTAAAAAACAATCACCGTCAGCATGAAATAAGTCACATAAATTACGGGGTTATTACGGCATGCTAATACCGTAGTAACCTCTAATGCGCTTTTTCAGCAAGGTGGTGGTTGTATGTATAGAGTCATCCGAAAAATGACATGGAAGACGAAAAGGCGGTAAACCCGCCCTACTCCAATGCAGTTCGTGCCTGATATCAGGTTTGCTTTGGAACCGTTGATTGGCCGCTAAAGGCTCACTCGGTTTCGCACGTCATTTGCAAGGAGGCTCTATGCCTATCAATAAGATCCGCAACGTCGCCTTTGTCGGTCAAACGGGTACCGGCAAAACCACACTGATAGAAAAACTGCTCTACACCTGCCAAGCTACCAACCATTTAGGTTGTGTGGAAAAAGGCGATACGGTGACCGATTTCGACCAACAATCCATCCAATATCAACACAGTATCGAAGCCACCCCAGTTGCCTTAAGTTGGAACAAACACCGCCTCAATATCATCGACACTCCCGGACAAAGTGAATTACTCGGACGCACACTCAGCGTGTTCCCTGCCGTTGAAACTTCCGCGTTGATCATCGACCCACAAATGCCCATCAACCAAACGTCTGACCGCTTGTTCGCCTTTGCTAAAGAACAGCAAAAGTGCCAGATGATTATCATCAACAAGCTCGACAATCACGGTAACCAACTTGAAGCCGTGATGGAAAACATCATCGAACACTTCGGTGACAACTGCTTACCAATCAACTTACCTTCAGCCGATGCTCAATCGGTCGTAGATTGCTATTTCGAACCAGAGATCGAACGCGACACCTTGCTCGCCAAAGTCGAAGAAGCGCATGAAACTTTGATAGACCAAGTGATTGAAGTCGATGAAGAGCTGATGGAACTGTATCTCGAACAAGGCTCAGAACTAACAGCAGAACAGCTGCACGATCCGTTTGAAGAAGCATTAAGAACCGGACACGTAATTCCAATCTGCTTTGTGTCGTCCGAAACAGGCGCAGGGGTAGAACTGCTGCTGAGAACCCTAGCGGAAATCATGCCGATGCCAAATGAAGGCAACCCACCACTGTTGGAGAAAAACGGCAAGAAGGTCAAAGTAAACTGTGAAGCACTTGAGCACAGCGTGGCGCATGTGTACAAGATCAGCGTCGATCCTTACATGGGCAAACTCGCCTACTTGCGTGTTTACCAAGGTGAAATCAACGCAGGCAGCCAACTCTACATTGGCGAGAGCAACAAAGCGTTCAAAGTCGGTCATCTCTACCAATTGCAAGGCAAAGACAGAACGGAGATCCCAAGGGCACTTGCCGGCGATTTCTGTGTGCTCGCCAAAGTGGATGAGTTGGAATTTGATTCCATTGTTCATGACTCTCATGAAGAAGATGGCGTGCAACTCAAAACCCTCAATTTCCCTGACTCGATGTACTCACTGTGCCTCAAACCTGTTAAACGTGGCGACGAACAAAAGCTTGGAGATGTGCTGAATAAAATCGCCAGTGAAGACCCTTCTCTTCGAATCGAACATCGCGCACGCACTAATGAAACCATCATCAGTGGTCAGGGTGAATTCCACCTCAAAGTAGCGCTTGAGAAAATGTCTTCTGTTTACAAACTGGAAGTGGAGACCAGCCAACCAAGCGTCGAATACTTTGAGACCATAACCAAGCCAGCAGAAGGTCATTATCGTCATAAGAAACAGAGCGGCGGCGCGGGTCAATTTGGTGAGGTGCAACTAAAAGTACGTCCACTCGAACGCGGTGCAGGCTTCAAGTTCATCAATAAAGTGGTAGGCGGCGCGATTCCTACTGCGCTCATCCCAGCGGTGGAAAAAGGCATTGTTCAAGCACTAGAAGAAGGAGCGATTTCTGGTAACCCAATCAAAGATGTAGAAGTGACCGTTTACGATGGTAAATACCATTCGGTTGACTCGAAAGAAATCGCGTTTGTCATCGCAGGTAAGAAAGCCTTCTTAGATGCGATCAACAACGCAGACCCGATTGTGCTCGAACCGATTGTTCAAATGGAGCTTCATATTCCAACCGCGAATGTGGGTGATGTATCCGGCGATTTATCTGGTAATCGTGGGCTGATTGAAGGCACAGAACCTATCGATGCGAACTTCACTATGTTAAGAGCCAAGTCTCCGGTCAACGAGTTGCAAGATTATGCTCGTCGTCTGCGCTCAATTACTGGCGGTGAAGGCAGTTTTAACATGACACTCAGCCATTACGAACCAGCGCCACCAGCAGTACAAAAACAGGTCTGCAACGAAGCGACGCAGCAAAGCTAAGACTTAACACACTTAACTTCACCAACAAAAAACGCCCTCAAAACTTGAGGGCGTTGTTGTATTCAGTTGAGGTCTATTTGTCTAACGACATACCAATATGTTCAAGCTTGGATTGGAACTGTTCAACACTGTCGGCTTTATAGGTAGGAGAACCGTTAAAATAGCGCGGCTTTTCTGGCAACATCGCGTTCTTGAGTTCTTGTTCCTGATCGACATTGTCATGGTACACCGTTACACGGTTTGGGATATCCTGTTTCATAAATGCCATTTTGGTTCTCCTTTGTTAAGACGAACCTTAAAGTTAAATGCGGTCAAAAAACAAGCAAAACAAGTTGTGTAAAAATTAGACATTCTCGACAGTTTTTATTGTTAAATCTGAAGAATTTTATAAAGCGAGCGTGAACTGAATTTTGACACTACGTCATCGAACTGGCAGCGAACTCATCCCATCCCCTACCAAACGTGCGCCTATTAGCATTTCCACAAATTATGTCTTTTTTATGAGATTTTAGTCAGTAATGTGTGGATGCAAATAGCCTCATATTCAACTTACTCATAGAGGCGACCTTTTTCTTTTTTGAGTTTTACTCGACTTGCTGATTCAGATGAATAGACGTGTTTTTGATAAACGCCCAACCATTGGCATCATCTTGCCTATGTTGAGCGGTTTTTATATGGGAGAGCTTAACGCTACGTTGCGCCAAATGGCTAAGCAACATGGGGTTAATTTGGTATTTATTCGTAGCGGGCATCGCCGAGACTTCGACCTGTCTGTTGCTTTGCATCATCTCGACGCTTTGATGGTGGTTTTGCATTCTGCATCCGATCATCTGGTGCAAACGGCGCTGAACAAAGGCATTCCTGTTTTGTCTTTGGGTGCAAGCTACGCACCGCTTAATGTTGAGCAGTTCATCAGCATACAAAGTGACGGCGTAAAAGCCTTGTATCGCTGGTTGTTGGAGCAAGGACATCAACGCATTGGTTTTTGTGGTGACTTGTCGGTCAACGATGTACGTTCACGTTTTAAAGCCTATCAACATGCTGCCACGGAACATCAAGGAGCTTTCAATCCCGAAGATTTCTTTAGCGTTAGCAACTGCTCACTAGCGGGTGGACGAGAAGCTGCCGTTGAGTTCGTGCAGCGCAATTCGCAATGCACGGCGGTTATTTGTGCTACCGACCACAACGCCATTGGCATGATGGAGCAACTTAAGCACTTGCAAGTTGCCGTACCAAATGAAGTCGCGGTGGTTGGTATTGATAACGTCTTCTTCGGTAAACAAACTCAGCCACCGTTAACCACTGCCGATCAGCAATTGGAAGTTCTGGCACGCCGGGCATTTGGCCGAGCTATCGAGCGCATTCAAGGGGCTGCGTTTTCAAACCAAATTAACCAAGTGCCACAGAAACTGGTTATCCGTCAGTCCTGTGGTAATCGTAACCCAACCTATGAATCAACAGAATGTCCGAACTCAATTCGTCATGCCCTGCTGAATGTGGAAGGCCGCTCTCCGGCAGAGATTTTTGAGAACTTCTATTCTCAAGCTCAGAACGGTTTTAACTCCATTCTTGACGCTCAAAGCTTGTACGGCAACAACCTCGATTGGGCATGTTTAGCACAATGCGATCAGGAGCAATACCATATTGAGAGTTGGGTCGAACAAGGCATGACACAACCAACCACGCTGCCAAAACAGAGCACAGCAAGTGATGACATTCGTGACTTCCCTTTCCTTGAAGGCTGCGAACACTTTGTTGCGACAGTAATGCCAATTGCCACGGGGCAAAAAAACCAGTGGCAGTTAGTCGCGGTGGTCGATTCGCTTGAAGATCAACAAAACATCGGCACCCAATCGGTGTTCAACAACTATCTCGATATGTTGTCTCTGTTTATTGAACGTGATGCGCTACTCAACACCAGCACCTTACGTCAAAAGAACTCACAGCAACTGCTACAGCAACTCAAGGTGGTCTCAAACAGCTCAAATGATGGTATTTGGGACTGGGATTTGACCAGCAATAAACTGCGTTGGAACAGCCGCTTGGTCAACATGCTCGGCAATGAAAACATCTCCCACAAACGCTACATCGATTGCGATCAGCTGTTCCAATTTATTCATCCAGAAGACATCGACCAATTAGAAGAACACATCCAAGCTCACTTGGTCGATAAAGTGGCGTTCAAAACCGAATTTCGTATTCGCAAACACGACAACAGCTATATCTGGGTGCAAGCCAATGGCTCTGCAGTACGCAACGCACAAGGTCATGCGGTACGCTTTATCGGCTCAATGACGGACGTGACCGAGCAGCGAGAAAGCGCCGCGAAGATCCATCATATGGCGTATTTCGATGCGCTAACGGGTGTCGCCAACCGCCGCAAAATCATGGAAGAGATTGTTGAACACATCCGCGTCAACCCAGATAAGCCTCGCGCCATCATGTTGATGGATCTCAACCGCTTTAAAATGATCAACGACTCTTTCGGGCACCATGTTGGCGACGCTCTGCTTTGCCACATAACCAAAGAGTTAGAGAGTGTTTTGGTTGAGCCTCATACCATTGCGCGACTCGGCGGAGATGAATTCCTGTTCTTCTGTCATGTCAGCAATGCCGCCCAAGCCAACCAGATTGCTAGCATGATTTTGCGTACCATCGAAAAGCCAATGATTCATGAAGAGATGGAATTGGTCAGCCAAGGCAGTTTAGGGATTTCCTTCTACCCATCGGATGGCCATAGCCCCGAAGAGTTGGTGAAAAAAGCCGATATCGCCATGTATCAAGCCAAGCAACTCGGTGGGCGCAAAGTGGTGCATTACAACGACACCATGGAAGCGACGACACAAAGCTTAATTAAGTTCGAACATCACCTAAATCGCGCTTTAGAACAAAGCGAAATTGATGTGTTCTACCAACCTCAGTTGTGCCACAAAACGCAGCGTGTGATTGCAGTAGAAGCCTTGGCTCGTTGGCAATCTGAAGCGCTTGGCTTTGTCCCGCCAAGCCAGTTTATTCAGGTCGCTGAAAACGCAGGTATGATCTCGCGATTGGGAGAATACATTCTCAATCGAGTCTGTCGTGACGTGCAGCAATCCGTTTGGTTGCAATCGATGAGCCATATTTCGGTCAACATCAGTGCACGTCAGTTGGTACAGCCTTATTTTGCTGACGAGGTGATTCAAACCATCCTTAACTACCGATTGCCGTTGTCTCTGTTCTGCATCGAAATCACCGAAACAGCAGCCATTAGTGATTATGACTTGTGTGTGAAATCGCTTAAGAAGCTCAGAAAAGCAGGCATTACCATCTCTTTGGATGATTTCGGGACTGGCTTCTCTTCATTGTCGTTATTGAAGAAGTTGCCATTGAGTGAAGTCAAAATCGACCGTTCTTTCATCGCCGACATCATCAAAGATCAATCCAACCTCGATTTCGTTTCCACTATGATTTTGATGGGCAGAAGTTTGGGCTATCGCGTGGTCGCGGAAGGGGTAGAAACCGCAGAGCATGTTTCTAGCTTAAGCGAACTCGGCGTGGATTTACTTCAAGGTTATTACTTCAGCAAACCCCAACCTATTTCTCAGCTAGAGCAACAATACACGCCACTTGGTGCCGTTTAAACACAACAAGGCGAGCTCATGTGCTCGCCTTGTTCTGTTCTTCACCGTTGGTTTTAAATACTTCGCTTTAGAAAACTTTCTTGTCTAATCTAACTTCATTTCCATCAATGGTCGCCACATCTCGATGATCTCTTCTTCCGATGGCATTTCGCTTTGCTCGATGGTTTTCACTACGCGACATGGATTCCCCACTGCAACGCAATCTGCCGGGATGTCTTTGGTCACCACGCTGCCTGCCCCAATAGTCGCTCGGTCACCAATTGTCACGCCATCCAAAATGATGGCACCCGCACCAATCCACACACTATCACCGATGGTAATTGGGTTGCCCGTTGCTATGGGACGAACGCGCTCAGCGAGCTCAAATGGATGCCCCGCCGTACTGATCACCACATTGGGACCAATTTGCACATACTCACCAATATGAACAGGCGCAAGATCGAGAATGGTAACGCCAGCATTCAAAAAGCCACCTTGGGTAAAATGAATGTTTTTACCCATATCACAATAGAACGGCGGCACGATGTTCACGCCGTTCGCACTGCCAAGAAGTGACTCGATGATCTCGGCTTTCTTTAAATGCTCAGAAGGTCGTGCGTGGTTGAAATCATACAGCTTCTCCTTCACTTCGGTTTGAAACTCAAACAGCTCAGGCGTAATAGGAATATGCACAGAAAAATCAGCCAGTTTACTACTCATCGACAACCTCTAAAGAACCAAAAAAAACATCGATAAATAATCGTAAATTCAGCCAGTTAACTACCAATTTTTCGCATCATTTCGCTAGGTATTTGCGAGCAACAACGCATTTTGATGTTGGCAATTGGACGCTCGATGTTTATCTTGAAATTCCATTCAGCATGGAAAGCAGATTGATGCCACGAAAAGAGCTAAGCCAGATGGGCAGCGCCCAAGTGTTCCTAACAGAAAAAGAAGGCCTTAAAGTCATTGAGAAACGCAACCCTACGCAGGTTGAAGTAGCGTTTTACCAAAATCAATCTGCCAAATTTAATCAGCAAGGTATCCTTGTCCCAGAATTCATTGGGTTCGACGCTGAGCAAAATACGTTATGGATTGAGTACATTCCTCACCCAGTAGATCAAGCATTCCTTCTACAAGATCCAAGAGTTTTGAGGCGCCTTGCCCAAATTCATCAAGCTCCACAGCCCACCAATAACACCATATTTAAATCCCATACGTGGACAGATGAAGCAACAACATCAGCATTTGAAACCCTCCACCTCGATGCTCAAACCGAGGCTCACCTCCGACGTCTTCAAACCCAAGCAAAATGCCTCTTCAAGCCCCAAACTCTGCTTTCCGGAGACAGTAATGCAGGAAACTGGGGGCTAAGGGATAATGGCGATTTGGTACTGTTCGATTGGGAACGTTTTTCTACTGGTCATCCTGCGATTGACCTATCGCCCTTAGTGGCAGGAATGGGCACCATGGAAGACTACAAACAAATCGCAAAACAATACATAGCAATGGGTGGAAAGGGGATAGAATCAGAAATCACCACTGCAGTCCTACTAGCAAAAGCTTGGATAGTAATTGAAGTGACAAATTTGCTGGTTTCCAGAAACAATCCGCAAGCCAGCAAATATATAGAATGGTTTAGACAGACATTACCAAAGTGGTGCAAATCGGTGTCGTTAGAGGCAGGTTTAGCTGAGCGTTAGCTTATCGAACTCGGCTCTTGGATCTGGTAGAGGCGGCGTTCGTTGTCTGCACAAGTGGTCTCACAGTTACACACTTTATCAACGCCTACGTTATTCAAACCACCGCAACTACCTTGAATGCGTTTGTTGTGAAAGATCACGCCCAGTGACATCAACAAAATGATGGCTAAGAACCCAAGAAAAGTGAACAACCAGACCATTACTTCACCTCTTTCACGTAAGAAGAAACCAATGCTTTGAGTTTCGTCGGGCGAAGCGTCATGAGTGTATTTTTGGATTGAGATTGAGGATTAAGCAAGAGCGACGGCGCTTTTTTGCTGCCACAACCTCCGCAACCACCTTTCTTAGCGTGGTTGGTAGAAGGTCGACCTTGCGTGGCAAGCGTTAATGGCGATCGCGGCACACCCATCACGTCATCCAGTGAACTGCGAGTCGATAGCTTAAAGACTTGCTTACCACTGCTCAAAAGCTTACCTAGCGCACGTTCACCAATGTTGCGAACCAACACCGCATCTACTTTGTATTCTTGCAAAGATTGGATAAGTTGTGATTTTGCTTTGCAGCCAGCTTGTGGCATAGAAGCAATGTTAGCTAGATTCTTTAACAGTCCGTCTGAATCGGAATAAATCGCAATGTATGGGGCTTTAACAAAGTGATTGGCGACGCGTTCGCCGTCATTCGGAATAGCGTAAATCATGAGTTTGACTCCTGGTCAGGAAAAACAAGTGCATGACCCTCAACTAGGCTTTTCGCGACTTTAAAACGCGCGCTTTTAACCGTATTACCAAAGGTCTGGCGAGAGACTCCCATTTGGTCGGCGGCTTGTTGCTGGCTCAATCCTTCCAGATCGGCCAATCTCAATGCCTCTAGTTCTTCTGGCAATATGTTGACTTTTTCTAGCTCGTAAAACGGTACACCATTAGGCTTAAAGCAATGGTGCGCTGCACGTCCACATATGCGTCTTTCTATTTTTGGTCTCGCCATCACATCCTCTCTACAAAACGCCTTCACCTTACGCCCGTTTATGGCATATGCCAATTATAGTTTTTTGGCATATGCCAATATCTTAGTTTGCAAAAATCGTATCCATAGCGAAATATTCGTTAGACATCTAATAATAATGCAACAACACATACAAACCACCATACGATTCATTGAGATGAGTCGATAAAAAACCTCGCATTTCTGTGGCTATTTTCATCAAATGTTCACCATCATTTTCACGCTTGTTAACAAACAAAGCTATAATTCATCTAACACATTAGTTTGAACACTAATGATTAATTCGTTACCCTAAGTGAGCTATTTAGAGAAAGGAAACTCAATATGACGTACAAAACTCCCTTACTACTAGCGATTGGTGCGCTAGCAGCGACCAACGCAAACGCAAGTGAGTGTGGAACGGTTACCATTGCAGATATGAACTGGAACTCTGCAACACTGATTGCCAATGTGGACCGTTTTATTCTTGAGCACGGCTACGGCTGTGATGCCGAACTCATCCCAGGCGACACCATGCCTACCGGCACCTCAATGATCGAAAAAGGACAGCCCGACGTGGCACCAGAACTCTGGAGTAACAGCCTAAAAGATGCGCTAGACAAAGGTGTTGAGGAAAAACGCCTACGTTATGCTGGTAAAGCGCTCGTCGATGGCGGTGAAGAAGGTTTCTGGATCCCTGCCTACCTTGTTAAGCAATACCCTGAAATGAAAACCATCGAAGGTGTGAAAAAACACGCGAAGCTGTTCTCTCACCCTGAAGACAAAGCAAAATCGGCATTCTACAGCTGTCCTGCTGGTTGGAACTGTCAGATCAGCGCAGGCAACCTTTTCAAAGCGATGGATCTTGCTGACTCAGGTTTTGACATCATTGACCCAGGCTCAAGTGCCGGTCTATCTGGTTCCATCGCAAAAGCTTACGAACGCGAACAAGCATGGTTTGGTTATTACTGGGCACCAACTGCGGTTCTTGGTAAGTACGACATGGTTAAAGTCGATTTCGGTAGCGGCGTTAATGAAGAAGAGTTCGTGAGCTGTACTACTCAAGCGGATTGTGAAGCGCCAAAAGCAACCATGTACCCACCATCACCAGTGCACACGATTACCACTGAAGAGTTTGCTTCACGTTCTCCGGCTGCGTACGACTACTTCACTAAACGTGGTTTCACCAATGCAGACATGAACCAACTGCTTGCTTGGATGGAAGATAATCAAGCAGACGGTGAAGAAACCATGTTCCATTTCCTAGAAAACTACCCACAGATCTGGACCGCATGGGTTCCTCAAGACGTAGCTAAAAAAGTGCAAGGTGCACTGTAAGACTTAGACGTTTCGTAAATGGTATAGGAATACCAAAATTGTTGTATGCCGAGGCTCGCTTGAGTCTCGGCAAGAAAAGGAAGTAAACATGTCTGACTCGAATTGGCTTAGCGAATTCCCAGAAATGGATCGCTCAGATCTTAGAGCCATCCGCAAAACCTTAGATGGAGCCTATCGCGATTTCTCTCGCGAATACGGCGACCTAATTGAATCATTCTTCGACCCTCTTCTCTCATTTCTCGTTTGGTTCGAAAAACTCCTCATTTCTACACCATGGATGATCATTCTTGCTGTGTGTACCGCGTTAGTTTATGCCGCGAGTCGATCGTGGAAATTGGCTGTCGCGTGTTTCGTGTCATTGATCCTGATTGGGTACTTTGGCATGTGGGAAGACACGATGCGGACGCTCAGCATCATCACGGTGTGTACCATGCTCGCCATTGCGCTCGGTATTCCGATTGGTATTGCCATGGCGCGCTCAAATCGCGTGCAATCCGTCGTAACCCCGCTTCTTGATGTTATGCAAACCATGCCAGCGTTCGTTTATCTGATTCCGGTCGTGATGCTCCTAGGTATTGGTAAGATTCCGGGCTTGATTGCTGTGGTTATCTACGCAATTCCGCCAGTGATTCGTTTAACCAACTTAGGTATTCGACTGGTAGATAAAGAAGTACTTGAAGCCGCTACTGCCTTTGGTGCCAGTAAGAAGCAGCGCTTAGTCGGCGTGCAATTACCTTTGGCAATGCCAACCATCATGGCTGGTATCAACCAAACCATCATGATGGCGCTTTCTATGGTCGTTATTGCTTCGATGATTGGCGTAAAAGGCTTAGGTCAGCCAGTATTAAAGTCAATTACGAACCAGTACTTCACGCTTGGTCTGCTTAACGGCTTGGCAATTGTGGCACTGGCGATTCTGTTTGACCGTGCATCGCAAGCTTACGCAAAACGAACGCAAGCACACCTAGGAGATCTGAAACATGACTAAGCCACTTATTGAAATCAGCGGCCTGTATAAGATCTTCGGCCGAAAACCAAATTCTGTTATCGACCGTGTTAAGCAAGGACAAAGCAAAGACCAAATTCTTGCTGATACCGGCCATACCGTTGGTTTAAAAGACATCAACCTGCAAATCAACAAGGGCGAAATCTTCGTTATCATGGGTCTATCAGGCTCTGGTAAATCGACCATGATTCGTCACTTCAACCGTTTGATTGACCCGACTATGGGACAAATCTTAGTTGAAGGCGTCGACGTAATGCAGTTGTCGTCAAAGGAGTTGGAAGAGTTTCGTCGCCATAAAATGTCGATGGTATTCCAACGCTTCGGTCTTTTGCCTCACCGAACTGTGGTCGACAACGTAGCTTACGGCTTGGAAATCCAAGGCATCAAGAAAGAAGCACGTCTTGCTAAAGCCAACGAGTGGTTGGAAACAGTAGGCCTCAAAGGTTACGAGAACCAATACCCTGCACAGCTTTCCGGCGGCCAGCAACAACGTGTTGGTTTGGCTCGCGCATTGGCGACAGACGCTGAGATCCTATTGATGGATGAAGCCTTCTCGGCACTTGACCCACTGATCCGAAGCGAGATGCAAGATCAGCTTATCGAACTGCAAGAGAAGCTACATAAGACCATTATCTTTATTACTCACGATTTGGACGAAGCACTTCGCTTAGGCGACCGTATTGCTATCTTGAAAGACGGCGAATTGGTACAGCAAGGTTCTCCAGACGAAATTCTGCTTCATCCTGCTGATGAATATGTAGAAGCCTTCGTTAAGGACGTTAACCGAGCACGCGCTCTTACCGTAGAAACCGTGATGCAGCCGCCAGCGTATCGCATCGCGGCGACGACCATTGAAGAAGCCTTGATAGAAATGAAACGCGTGAAGCAAGACTATGCCTACCATGTAACCGACGACGGCTATCAAGGCGTGGTGACCAAAGAGAGCTTGCTTGACGCAGCGAAAACCGATGCAGCACAAGAGCTGGATGAAGAGATCTACGAAGAAGTGCCTGTTGTCTCACCTGATTCTGTGATTGAAGAAGTGCTACCGGACACCATGTCTTGTGACTACTCACTGCCAGTTGTTGATGACGAAGGTAATCTGCAAGGCGAACTAGAACGAAGCGCCGTGGCCGAAATCTTCACTGATAATACCGAAGAGGAATCTCCGTCAAAGGAGGTCAAAACGCCACCAGCAATGGATAAGGCATCCTAATAAGCAAAAGGCTCATCATCTGATGAGCCTTTTTTATCTGGTGACGTTTTAATATCGCGCTATGAAAGCCAAATCATAAACGCAAAGATCACAACCAACAGCAAGATACCAAAATAGCTGATACGTAAGCGCATCGCGTCCGATACCGGTTTGTGTGGGCGTTTACCCAGAGTAAGAATCGACACACCAAGATATCCAAGGTAGTAGCTCACTCTCTCGAGGAGAAAGTCGATAATAATCCAACGGACAAGCGCCCCAAGTACCCTAAGGGCTCCTATGAAGAATTCTTCCATTATTCTTTTCCTTTTCCTTCTTCTTTGCAAATCACTGACGTTAAAGAGTTTTTCTAACAGAGGCTGTTCAATGGTTTGCTTTGTTCTGACGCAGGTCTAGGAAACAAGTCTATTATTATCACGGTATACCTAAGTGACCTTAGCATACATGCAACGAGATTACTTTGGTATGTCAACTTGTTGATTTAGAGAGGAATAAAATGAAAAAGACATTATTAGCACTCACAAGTGCGGTCATTATTCTAGCAGGCTGTCAGGATGAGAAACCAGCGGAGACAACTGCGGTTGACGTTCCTCAAGCCACTGAAGTTGAAAGCACGGTTGATGCGACACCAATTGAAGAAGAGCAAGTGATCACTCCAGACACGTTCGTAGATTCTGGCCACAATGCGCAAAATGCATTGGATTGGAACGGCATTTACAAAGGTAAGCTTCCTTGTGCAGATTGTGCGGGTATCGATACCACGCTAACGCTGAACGAAGACGGCACTTACTCATTGGTCGAGCTTTATGAAGGTAAAGAAGGCGACCCAATCAAGTCAGAAGGTAAGTTCACTTGGAACGAATCAGGCAACACCATTACATTGGTTGATGAGTCTGGTCCAAACCAGTACTTCGTTGGCGAAAACATGCTAATGAAGCTGGACATGAACGGCGAGAAAGCAACAGGCGAGTTGGCTTCATTCTACAACCTGAGCAAGATGCCTTAATGCCAAATAGCGATTCAATTTAATCCTGATAAAGACCAAATCCGAGCCTCCCCCGCTCGGATTTTTTCATTCTCGTTAATTAGAACGACAATCAAGAATTTTCATTTATTAAGAAAAATAACAATCCAACCAATTGACGCAAACGATTGCTATTGATAGATTGCGCCATCTTTTTTATTTGTAAGTATGTCGTATGCAAATCTTTAAACGTTTCGCTGCACTTGTTCCTGCAGTACTTTCCTTCTCTGTTTTCGCTCAAACTCAACCTATCCTTGTTCAGGGGGCAATGGATATTGAAACTAGCACATTGGTTGAAGCATTGGATGATGCAAAAGAAACCACCGTTGGCTCTTGGACTTTCTGGCAAGGTGAAATCGACGGCTACCCAGTCGTCGTGTCTCGTACCGAGGTTGGCTTAGCGAACGCTGCCGCTTCTACTACAATTGCTATTGAACACTTCAATCCTAAGTACATCATCAACCAAGGTACATCGGGCGGTCACGACCCTGAGCTATACCGTGGTGACATTGTCGTGGGTGAAGCCAGCTTCAACATGGGCTCTTACAAGTCTGAGTTTACTGAAAAAGGCAAAGGCATCGACCCAACGAAGTGGCAGAACTTCGACGTAACCATGCGTCTACGTGAAAACGGTGAGTTTGTTGAACACAAACAATTCAAAGCGGATCCGGCACTGGTTGAAACCGCTCTTTCTTTGTCTGAAGAATACAAGAAAGGCAAAGTCGTGAAAGGCTTGATTGGCTCAGCGGACGAATGGAACCGCGAAGTGGATCGTATCAACTGGTTCCATGAAACGTACGGTACGTCTGTTGAAGAAATGGAAACGTCATCAGCGGCATTGGTTGCTCAAGCTTATCAAGTGCCTTTCGTTGGCATCCGTATCCTTTCGAACACAGATCAACACAAGCAAGACTTCGAACCACAAACTGCGGTCGATTGTCAGCTATACACGATTGATGTGATTAAAGCGCTGATCAAAAAACAATAGTCGCTTTTTTGAATCGCAAAGGGAGGTCGAGTGCCTCCCTTTCTTGTTTATAAGCACTGCTGTTTAAGCCAGTTGGTCAACTTAATGATTTCTGGCTGACGAGCTCGATTCTTCTTATGCACGAAGTAAAAGCTGTCGCCCGTTTCTAAGCCGTGAGAGGGAATATAAACCAAGTCCTGGGCCTTATCCCGTTCATTCAACATGAAGTCATTGGCAAACGTAATACCCTGATCGTAACGAGCGGCTTCGATAGCCAGCAGCATGTGACTGAAATGCTGCATATCAATGTCCTTTGGCAGCTCAAAACCACCAGCTTTACACCACTCCGCCCAATCTTTACCACGCTCACGATAGATAGAATCAGTAGAAAGAATCGGATAGTGCCAAAGCGCATCTGGCATCGGTTGATCTTGAATTTCTTTCCAAATGTTGAGGCTGCATACCGGATACAAGGTCTCGTCATATAAGCGAACTGCCATGTAGTTGCGCTTTGGCTTCTGTACCGTGATAAAGCAATCACCAACGCTGTCGGTTTGCTCTGGGTCTCCTGCAACCATGTTGAGCGTCAGATCGATTTCTGGATGCTGACGCTTGAAGTCTGCCAATCGTGGGATCAACCATTTCACCGCCAGCGAGCTGTAAATCGCCAAACGTAGACTGCCCTTTTCACCTTCCCGCACTTTTTGGCTCGCCATCGCAATGGCACTGATCGCAGGGCTGATGTCTTCAAGATAACGAAAACCCGTATCCGAGAGAGACAGCTTACGACCTTGGCGAATAAACAGAGCTTCACCAAGGTAGTCTTCTAATATACGAATCTGATGGCTCACGGCGCTTTGGGTTACGTTGAGCTCTTCTGCTGCAAGGGAAAAGCTCAAATTACGCGCAACAGATTCGAAACAGTGAACCGCTCTCAGAGGTGGCAATTTCATTATCTAAAAATCTCATACTTAAACTAATAAATATCATTTCACTTCATCCTATGACATCACCTACTCTTTGGCAAAGAATGAGGAGAGGAATAACGTGAAAGTCACATCTGTCGGCGCAGCCATGCTGCTATTAATTGTTGGTAACCTAATTGCGGTGCTCTCAGACGCTTTGATCAAAAGTGTCGGTAACGAGGTGCCGGTTTTTCAGTTTGTGTTTTACCGACAACTGTCAGCAGTGATGATTTTGTTACCTGTATTCTTGCTCACCAAACAAGCACCATTGATGGAAGGCTTTAAATGGCATGCAGTGCGTGCACACGTTTGGCTAACCGGCGCGATTTTCATGGTGTTTGCTATCTCGTCTATGCCACTCGCCACGGCAAATGCGATCTTTTATGCCGCTCCTTTGATCATGTTGCCACTGGCAGCGATCTTCTTTGGAGAGAAGCTTTCTGCACAATCTATTGCAGCGGCAGTAATGGGGTTTGCAGGCGTGCTTGTGATTATTCGTCCAGACCAAGTTGATTGGGCGGCACTATCTGCTCTGGTTGTCGCAGTTACGTTAGCAATCAACAACCTGCTGATCCGCAAGTTGCCAAAGAACCAATCAGTGCCACACACGCTATTGATGACTAACCTAGCAGGCATTCCTGTGTCTCTATTGTTAGTGTTTATCGAGGGTGAAGCGTGGGATTGGAGCTCATTCCCTGTTGCGGCAGGTTCAAGCCTATTCATCATGATTTACGCAGCAACTTGTGTACTGGCTTATCGCTCTATCGATAGCAACAAAATCGCCAGCGCAGAATACAGCGGCTTGATTGGTGCGGTAATCGTTGGTTTGATTTGGTTTGGTGAAGTGCCAGATATCTTTATGGCAATTGGCACAGTGATGATTGTGGTGCCTCTGATTTGGCTATCCAAACGAGAACGCCGCAAACAAAAACAAGCCCAAGCAGCCAAACTTGCGGAAGAGCAAAAACATCATCAAGCGCCAGCAGCGTAAACAACCAAAAAAGCCGAGCATTCATCGCTCGGCTTTTTGTTTTAGGGCAACACAGATGAGCCTTGTCTTTCGTGGATTATCGACTCATTAGTTTTTGATGGCGTTAATGGTTACCGCTTTTTGCTGTAACGCTTTAAAGTCAGCGCTCTGCTTAATTTGGCCCAACGTGCCAGTAACATCAAACGTACCCACCACCTGCTTTGCGGCCTCAAAGGGTGTCACTCCTTTTTCCAATTGAAGGATGTCATAGCCTGCCGCCTTCAACGCATAAATTGCGGCTGCACCACTTGGATAGAAATACCCCCAACCAAACTGAGACTCCACACTTTCACGATTTTGATACTGAGTTGTAAACGCGTAGCTATCAACGAACTTAAGCTCAGAGAAATTCGGTAGCGCATTTCTCAATGCCATCACTTCAACATACCAGGCGCTGCCTTCAAACAACTCTTGCCCAAGTCCCATATTCTTCGCATAACGCTTACTGCTGGTATCAATATTGATTTGCTCCTGAGTCAAAGCGATGTATTGCTTAAGCATGGTTTTCGCTTCGTCTTGGGTCATTGTTTTAGGCAAAGATTTAAACAGATCCAGTACCGCCAGCTTGTAAGTTATCTGCTCTACATTCACAGGGTAACCGTTAAGCTCGTTAAAGTAATTGGTAGGATCGCTAAAGTGCTCCAGCTGATAATCATGAAACATCTCATGCACAGCTAATGCGATAGTATTGCGTTGATGCTCACCTTTTACGAAGGTCTCTGACGGCTTATACACTTGGAGATAGTACTTCGCTCCTTTAAACGCATATTGCCTTTCATACACCCCATTACCTTTGTTTATTGCGTCATGAAAGACGTGCATATTGGTTTCGTATTGATAGATATTCAGAGCACCACTTTCATTGACGCCTAACTTTTGTGCTTCTTCTGGGACTTTGGAAGGATTGACCAAATAGGCAGTGACTGGCGTGCTGCTCTTTTCATCCAAACGTAGAAAGTAAGCTGGCGTACCTGATAAGTAGTCCCCATAACCGCCCCAAACGGATTGGAATTTCAGTGCATTCACAGAGGCATTAAGTTGCTCGAAAAGCTTACTATCTACCTCATTGGTCAAAGCCGTTTCGCCTTCTGAAGAGACTAGTTTACCTAGCCCGTATTTTGTTATCTCTTGCTCAGACATGTTGTGTATGTCTTGCGCCGGCGCGGCATTAATCGTGAAGTAGTAAAAACCTTCTGGGTCTGGCAACCCCATCTTTTTATAGTAATCGATATAAGGTTGATGATACTTATGACCAACAGGGAAATCCGTTGCAACTTGATCTTCCGTTGCCCACGAATGAACGCCAATCGTTGCGCCGCTCTCAATCGTTCGGTTTACACCTGCCAAAAACAAATCAGTGCCACCAGAAGCAATTTGCCCACTGCTCGCAATATGGGAATCCAGCTGTTTAGCACGAACTTGATAAGCCAGTTCGAGGTTTGATTCATCATCAACAGAACCATCAATACTGATGAACTTAAGCTGCTTCACGTTGGCGTGTTTTGCCATCATTTGCTCAAAAGCCTTTGGTGAACCCTGACAAATAACACCTTGCAGTTCTGCGACGTCTCCTTTCACAACAAACGACAAACCCGGCTCTTGAGCTGACAGTTGGTCTCCACATTGAGAAGTAAATGTGTTGGTTGTGGATGTGCTTTGGTCTTTCCCTTCTGAACCACAACCAGACAATGCCACGGCAATGCTCAGCGCCAATATTTGTTTTTTCATTCCTTTCTCCAATAAAACACCGTTCGATAGAAGGAATGATAAACAAAAAAATCCTGTTTTCTGGCGATTCTTACGTTGGCTTACAGACGCTTAATAATCCATCGCTAACACCGGTTTTGTAAGCAACTCGCATACAATTTAGGTTGCCTAAACGTTCGAAGGAGCCTCAGATAGGCATCAGCTGCTATAGTTAAAACAGTAAATAATAAAACTAGGGCAGTATTGAAATCGTCATCACCTCTCCTACTTTCTCAGCACTCTGGCATTTTTAGAGCGAGCGTTCGCTCTTGATTCGATTCATCGCTGCCTCTTTTTTGAGGGTCTGCGCATGCAAATTGGTTTCAAATCGACGCTTCAATCTTTTGTCCTTTCAACGCTTTTTCTTTTCTCTGTTTTCAGCCCTTATGCTTCTGCATCTTCACTAAAAGTAGGGACTTACCCCTGTCCACCTTTTGTCATCGGCTCTGTTGATTCGGAGCTAAACGGCCTCAGTATTGAGTTGTGGGAACAAATAGCCAAAGAGATGAATGTCGAGTTCACTTTCGAAAACCACCCATTGGATGATCTTCTTAACTCTATAGAAACGGAACAAATCGACATTGGCGTGTCATGCATTTCTATTACTCCCGAACGTGAGTTATTCGCAGACTTCTCCCACTCTTTCTATGAGACCCACCTTGCGATTGCAGTTAAAAATCAAGGGTACCTACATACCTTACAATCGATCTTCATGAACCCTGCATTGTGGTTAATCGTTGGCGCGATCATTCTGGTCGCAGGTTTGGTTGGGGCGTTTTTCTACGCGATAGAAGAAGGGAAAAATGAAAAGCTGTATTCAATGAAAAGCCGAGTAGGACGTTGGGTTGAGAGCTTTATCCTTGGACTTCTTTTCATTACACGAGGCCCCTTTAACTACTTCGAGTTTAAGAGTTTAACAGGACGAATCGTCACGGTGTTTATTGGTGTGTTTAGCATGCTCTTTATCGCCAGTATCACCGCCGTGCTGGCCAGCAAATTGACCCTAAGCCAAGGCTATTCTCAAATCAAAAGCATTAACGATCTCGCCAATGTCAAAGTGGGAACCAAAACCGCAACCACCTCATCTTTGTTACTGACAAGCTTCGGTATTCGTCATCAAGATTATCAAGACATGACTGCGCTTTTAAATGCATTGGACACTGGAGAAGTCGAAGCAATCGTTGCCGATGACGTCGTGCTCAAATACATGATTGGTAACGGCAGAATATCGGGGCAATATGAAGATTTAGAGGTGCTGCCTTATCAGCTAGAAAAGCAGAACTATGGCTTCATCATTACGGAAAACAACCCGTATGAGGAAGAGATCAATCGCGCTCTACTGCAAATTCGTGAATCACGGAAATGGCGTAAGATTCTGGTCGATTATTTTGCAGACAAGTAGTGTTCACCACTGTCTTCTAAAATGAAAAAAGCCCTTAAGTTCAATGAACAAAAGGGCTTTTGTATTCAATCTCGTTGGCGATTATTGCGGTAGAACCACTTTGCCATCTTGAATTGGGAAAGTTTTACCTGCAGGTTTGCTTTGCATACGAACGGTTGTTGGCGCGCCAGCAACTTCGTAAGTGACATCGTAACCCACTACTTTCTCAGACGTGGTGTATTCAGTGTGACATTGCTTCTCAGTTGATGTCACAACATCACCCTTTTGTACATTGTCTTGGATCTTACGACCTGTCATCGCACCAGCAACAGTACCTGCAGCAGTCGCAATCACTTTACCTGAACCACCACCGATTTGGTTACCCAATGCAGCACCTGCCGCTGCACCACCCACAGTACCAAGGATCTTGTTGTTGTCCGTTGGTTCTACTTGATGTGTTACTACCACGTCTTTACACACTTGGTGTGGGTTTTTCACAGTTTCTGTTACCGCTTCAACAAGCGTGATATTTGCTTCTGTTGGTGCTGGTGGCGTTTTGTCTTTACAACCCGCTAGTACTGCAACAACCGCTGTTGCGATTGCGATAGATTTCATATTCATGATTTACTTTCCGATACGGTTATCTTTGTTTGGCGATATAGTAAATCTAGAAGAAAAATTCACATCAGGTGAAAACAAACGTCCGGTCATTAGCAGGTTAAAATACAGCGTTTTATAAACGCCGTGTTAGAGAAAGCTCAGAGAAAGGTCAATTGGAGCGAGATCACATCAGTTTGAACAATGAATATTGCGCTAACTACAATGCCAAGTTGAGCAAACTTTAGGCAGGTACCATCCAACGAGTCCAAAATGCAAGCAACATCGAGGCAAACATGACCCATACTAGGGTTGCAGCCGTCAATGTTCCCACCAAGCTCAAGCGGTAGCTAAAGTAGAAAACCGAAATTAGGTACGCCGCGTAAGGAATCAAAGAATAGATGCCAAACAGAGCCGTTTGGCGCAGCGCTTCCATGTCTCGCTCGCTACCGACAATAAAGTGCGCGATCAGAGCAAAGGTCGGAAACAAAGGCACGAGCCCTGCGATATAAAAGCTTTTCGACTTCGATAGCATAGCAATAATCAATACCGCCACGGCACCAAGCAAAGATTTAAGAAACAGACTGGTCATCAGTGTATGCCAAACACCCTAAGCTAGGCTCAAGAACAGCTCATCATCGGTTAGATACTTGTGACGATGACTCAGACTGCGTAAATGCATAAACATAAAATCAGGAAAACCAGGTGCGATAACGTTGTTTGGTTCCCAGAAGATGCCACCGACAAATACATAACGGCCTTGCTTCTCATCATCATGTAAAGGGTTGTTGATTGGTGTTGTCAATTCAGCACGACAACCTTCGACAACGCAAACGATCTGACCTTTGAAGATCCCGATCACTCGTTTCACAAGATTAGCTTTAATCCCACACTTCCAAGCTTGGCGCGTTGCCCACTCATAGCCGTGTTTGTTGATCGCTTTTTTCTGTAGATGCACAACCAAATTCATCGTTTATTCCTGACTTGACCTTTGCTTGTACTATAACCAAATCGCCTGTTAGGTTTGCCGATATTAATTTATCGAAACCATAGAAGGTAAAAATCAAGAAACGAGAGCGTTACAACAAATCGCCATTTACTTAACGGTTTTTAGGATTTTTCTGACATTAGAAACAGAGTTGTGTTGCATAGAATAGCGTCACATTTATAAAAATAATTATGACAACAAGGTGACGTATGGCTTTTGATGACTACTGGAAGAAGGTTCGCGAAAAGCACCTGAAAAGTGCCAATCTAGAAGGGCTTATTGTAAAGAGGGTTCGCGCTAACACAGGAAGTAAACGTCTTCCCTATCGCACAAAATGCGGCGCGCTGTGCGAAATCAAATACAACGAAGTGTGTGAATCACAAAAAGAGTGATGACATTGCACCACCCTTTTTCATCATGACTCATGTCGATATTTAAGCGTCGATAAGGTAGTTATCGCCCTCGTTTTCTAGACGATCAAGTAATACGCGACACTCATCGAGATCGAGCGGTTGCTCAAAACGACGCTTCAAATTCATCAAAAAGAAAATGTCTTCACACATCGCTTTCTCTGGCTCATCACTGATTTTCGCCACTGGAGAGCCATTACACGAAACCATCTTGATTACGATTGAGAGTGGCTTATAAGCGACACCTTGTTCGTTAGTGTATTCGCCCATATCGTTTGCCAAAAACGTACCAATACCAAAGCTTATTTGTACTCGACCTTGGAAGTGCTCACAAATGTCCAGTGCTTGATCAAAGTTCAAGCCGTCTGTAAACACCAAGGTTTTGGTCATAGGGTCGATGCCAAGCGATTGGTAATGCTCGATCATCTTCTCGCCCCATGTGTAAGGGCAGCCACTGTCATGACGAACACCAGCGTAAGCATTACTTAGCTCTTCATCGAAGTCTTTTAAGAACGCATCAATACCAATGGTGTCTGTTAAAGCAATGCCTAACGCGCCATTAAACATCTTTTGCCAACGCTGCAATGCTACCTTTTGTGAATCACGAACATTCACCAGCGCTTGGTGCCCCATAAACCATTCGTGCGCCACCGTACCGATTGGTGTGAGATCGAGCTCTTTCGCCAAATGATAGTTACTGGTTCCAGTAAGGCTGTCAGGTAACTCTTGGCTCAGATACTGCAGCATTGAGCGCTGGGCTTGGAACGAGAAACGACGGCGGGTCGACATATCAGCAAACTTAAAGTTAGTGATATTGCGGCGTGTTAGTTCGGATTTTAGATGACTAACTTTCTCTTTAAGAACAGATTGGAATTGCTCGACTGGAATGTCTGCCCAACGTGCACGGCTGCGCACTTCGGACACAATACTCATGATGATGGTCTCGTAGAGAATGGTTTCTTTCCAAAGACCATTGATGGTGATGCGTAATTGGCTTGTGCCATCAGCCATGGTTTTAGTATTGAAAGAAACGTCACGTTGAGGGTTAAAACGAAATGCATGCAGAGCGTCAACAAACTCAGAGCTAAGATAAGGCGCGACGCCTTTCATGTACTCGATTTCTTCTGCCGAGAAAGTGATGTCTTGCAGTTTTAGAACTTCCGCTTTCACATCTGGCAGTAGTTCAGACAGGTCTTCTTCACTGCGAACAATGAATTTGTAGGACACCATCGCATCTGGATAAAGCGCTGCAACAGCACTCATCATATTCACTTTGTATACGTCAAAATCTAACGCACTTTGAATGATGCGAGACGAAAATAAATTGGTGGTCATTCGGAGCCCTTCTACACGCCCTTTTTCGTTTATACCCAAATTCCCTCAGCACGGTGCAAACCGCATCTTATTGTTTTCCCAACGAAGTTGGTGGGAAGTTCTCAACAAGGCAAACTTGGGTATATAACTTGTTGTTACTAACTAAATTGCGTAAACAATAAACACCCACTATTAGTTTGTCAACTTTTGTTACTAACCACTCTTTTTTATAAGGTTTTTACGCGCAATAATCCAACAGCTATTGTGGATAACCTGAACATATACGCACATTCATGCTTAAACATCACCACTAAGAAAATGCATGTACGTTTCTAACAATCGGTTACTTACCCATTGATTGACTACTTGTTATGCGCTAGATTACTTACAAATCAATCTCAGGACCCAATCATGATCGTAACTGTCGACATCATTCCATTCAGACTATCTGGCTGTGCCGATAAAGGGTTGGAAGTGTTGCTGATCAAACGCTCAAATCCAGAACGCCCCTACCACGGCGTGTGGGCTTTGCCTGGTGGATTTGTGTTTGATAAAGACATGACCCACGAAGGTGGACGAGCAGCAGACGAAAACTTCGAAGCAGCGCGACGTAGAATCTGCCGTGAAAAAATTCACACCTACCCTCGCCACTTTAGCGAAGCTTTTGTCGATGGCGACCCAAAGCGTGACCCTGAAGATTGGAGCCTGAACATCACCCACTACGCCTTAGTAGACCGCAATAACAAAGAACAAATCGACAACGCTGGTGTACCAGAATGCCATTTGAAGTGGTTCCCGCTACAAGCAATCCTTGATGGTGAAGAAACCCTCGCTTTTGATCATCAAAAGATGATTGAAAAGGCATGGCAGAAGCTGCGTGCCTCTATTGAATACACCTCAGTATTGTTGTTCGCACTCGATAAAGAATTTTTGGTTGCAGACATCATTGCCGCATACCAAGAGTTCGGTATTGATATCAGTCGAATGACGATCAAACGCCGCTTGATTGATTCCGGTGTTCTCAAGCCAACCAACAAAGTCGCTTCCACTAACAAAGGTAAAGGCGGTAAGCCAGCCATGGTGTACACCTTAGCAAGCGACGAAGTGACCTTTTTCCAAAACTGTTTGCGTGGTTAACGCAAGCACAAAAGACAGACAAGGAGTCTGCCATGACCGTTCGAGTTAACTACCAAACTACCGCAGTGATCGACGTGGATCCTGAAAAAGGCTTCACCGAACTTTGCCCTGACGAATTACCCGTCACTGGCGCATTAGAAATCGTTCCAGAGCTATTAAAGAACCACACTAAAGGTCGCTTAAAGCTCGTTAGCCGTGATTTGCACCCACCAAAAGCAGCTTGGGATGCAGAAACACCAGCAAATATGCTTGAACCTGTCGGCCTACCTAATGTGGACATTAAGTGGAACCGCCATTGCGTGCTTGGTACTACGGGCGTTGAACTACTGGACGGTCTACCTCCTGTTCTGGAGTACGATTTCCAAGTCAACAAAGGCATGGACCCAGACGCACACCCTTATGGCATCTTTTTCCACGACGTGGCTGATACCAAAACTACAGGTGCGAATGAATTCCTTAAATTCAACAACATCGATACGGTTGTTGTTGGTGGCTTGGCGCTTGATTTTTGTGTGAAGAAGTCCGTGACTCAAGCTCTCGATTTAGGTTTCAAAGTGATTGTGAACCTAGCCTCTAGCCGTGCAGTCTTGCCAGATACTATCGATGCAGTGATTGCGGAGATGGAAGAGAAAGGCGCAGTATTTGTTAGCAATGCAGATGACATCATCGTCGAGAACTTTGCGTAATTTAAGTCGGTTTAAACTAAGCCCATCAGCTTTCGCTTAAAAAGAAAACGGTCTAGCTTATCTAGACCGTTTTTTGTTTGTGGCATCTAAGAAGGGGATTATTTAATCACACCACACACAATGCGAGCACCGCCGCCGCCAAGTTTCGCCGGATGGTCAGAGTGGTTATCGCCCCCCGCATGAACCATCAAAGCACGACCTTTTACGTCATCAAGTTTTACGCGTGGTGCTAATACTGGCTGGTCCGCCACACCATGAGCATTCACGTAAAGCGCTGGTAAATCGCCAAGGTGATTGTCGTCCGTCCAAGGGAAGCCATGCTTGCCTGTTTTTTCTGGGTCATAATGCCCTCCGGCAGCACCGCCAAGTATCGTTTTACCTTCTTTGGTAATACTGTCGCACGAGCCGTTCGCGTGTAGGTGGAAGCCATGCGTACCAGCGGGTAATCCCTTTAGTTTCGGCTTAAAAACGGTGCCGTAATCACTGTCGCTGATCATCACGGTTCCGGTTGGTTGACCAGAGCCAAGGTCAATCATTTCTACGCTTACTGTCTCGGCAAAAGTAGGGGAAGACAGAAGCGTAAGTGCAGCAAGCCATGTTGTTTTATTCATACTGTGGGTCCTATTTATTGTTATTTATCAGTGTTGAAGTGATTTCAACACATTGGATTGACCATAGATCTCGGCAAACTCTTTCAAATTTAACCCTGCTTTATTGCGCAGCTCTGGTGAACAGTCCGCTTGATAGAGGTCTTTCGCTATGCCGATTTCACGTTTGATGAGTGCTCCCATTAATGCAGTGTTACCACGTTTATCTTGCAGACAGGCGTTAGCGCCAGAATCGAGCAGCAAGTGAACGGTTTCTCGATGTCCTTGATACGCTGCCACCATCAATGCGGTATAACTTTGAGTGTTACGTTGGTCGATTGGGAAGCCTTGAGAAACAAATGTATCGACCACTTCGTTATTGCCAATTCGCGCTGCGTCAAAGAACAGTTCAACCAGAGATTGGTATTCCTCTTCCAATTTGTCTTCGGCAGCTAATAAGCTCAGCGAAAAGCTCAAAGAGAACAGAACGGCACTGAGCAAAAACACGGTTTTCATTTACTCACCCTCACTAACAGAATTTGAGAATGACCCACGGGAGCCCTGATTTTCGGGCAGAAAAGAGCAGATAAATCTCCCGCAGGTCAAAACTTACTGCTTACATCATCGCTTTGTTTTTCACTTGCTTGAGATTGGTATCTGTCGCCTCAGCCAGACGCGTACCGTACTCTTTATCTGCGCGATAGAAATAGCTCACCATGGTTTCCTTAACGTCTTTATCCATCACCTTGTTCAGGTCACCCGCTAAGTTGGTAATCAAATCACTCTGGTCTTGCTCGTTCATGCTGCGGAACAACACACCCGCTTGGTAGAAGTTGCGAGGATTGCTGAGCGCTTTTTGTTGAACAGTGCCAACCAGCTTGGTTTCAACCGCTTTAAATTGCGTGTCTTCTGCCAACGCCAGTTTCCGGCTTGGTTCGTAGTTCACGTCACCATTGCCTTGCTTCGCGTTGTTGCTCAATCCATCTTGGTTGTGGTTGTTCACTGATGCTAAAGGACGGTTTACTGGCAGCTGGAACAAGTTCACACCCACGCGGTACAGCTGTGTATCTGCATAAGCGAACAAACGGCCTTGTAGCAAACGGTCTTCCGATGGCTCGATACCAGGAATCAAATTCGAAGGCGCAAATGCCGACTGTTCAGTGTCTAAAAAGAAATTTTCTGGTAGGCGGTTCAACGTCATAGTGCCGACTTTTTGATCCGGTACATTCAGCCATACTTTGGTTGCATCCAACCCGTTGTAATCCAGTTTGCTCAGAGCTTCTGGTGACAGCACCTTCACGTAGAGATCCCACTTAGGGTAGTTACCACGCCCAATTTCTTTGTACAGATCATTGGTTAAATGGTTGAAATCTTTACCCTGCATTGCGGTTACTTCATCAGGACGCAGGCTTTCGATACCTTGTTGGCTCTTCCATTGGAACTTCACATAGTTCACATCGCCTTGCTTATTAATCCACTTGTAAGCGTGCACACCAAAGCCGTCCATTGTGCGGTAGCTTGCTGGCGTACCTAGGTTGCTATAAACCCAAGTCAGCATGTTGGTCGCACTCGGCTCATGACTGAAGAAATCAAAGAATCGGTTTGGATCCTGAACGTTGGTAACAGGAGACGGTTTTAGAGAGTGCACCATATCCGGAAACTTAATTGAATCGCGGATGAAGAACACAGGCAGGTTGTTCCCTACCAGATCCCAGTTACCCTGTTCAGTATAAAATTTAGTGGCGAAACCACGAGGATCGCGAAGTGTCTCAGGTGATCCTTTTGAGTGAATAACGGTCGAAAAACGAACGAAAACAGGGGTTACTTTTCCTTTGTTAGTAAAAGGAGCGGAAACCGTTAAGTCACTAAAATCACCCGATGCAACAAACTCACCATGAGCACCCGTACCACGAGCATGCACAACACGCTCAGGAATACGCTCTCTGGCAAAACGCTGCAATTTTTGAATCAGGTGAACGTCTTGCAGTAATACGCTGCCATTTTCACCTGCTGTGATTGAATTCTGGTTATCACCGACTGGTGCACCGTTGTCTCTTGTCAGGGTTTGCGCCTGTAGAGATGTGCTGGCTAAGCCAACTGTAATTAATAAAAAGCTTTTTGACATCTGCATGGTTGCTCTCCAATGCGTGCTAACCATTTGACCAGTCGAGTGGTCAATGGATACTCAAAAGCTCTTTTCTGCCCACGAAGAATATATCTTCAATGATTACATTTGTTTAATGGGAAATAACGATAGATTTAATAGGGATAACCAATGAAATTTTTGAGGTTTTATCAGTTTGATTAATAAAACCTAGACTCGGGCTGAGAAACTAGACCGAAGAGTTAATACACTGACAGAAAAGCACCGCGATGAAAAGGACACCAGAATGCACCAACATGAAAAGTTAAATTACGTTGAGTTTGGCACGCGAGACAGCAATGCGACTAAACAGTTTTTCGAGCAAACCTTTGGGTGGCGCTTCGTTGATTATGGCCCTGAGTACAGTGCCTTTTCAGGTCAAGGTTTGGACGGTGGCTTCTATGCATCAGAACAAGTCAGCCAAACAACAAATGGGGCAGCACTATTGGTATTCTATAGCTCAGATATTCACACCACGTTAGCCAAAGTCGAACAGTTCGGGGGGCAAGTCATTCGCCCTATCTTCGAATTTCCGGGAGGTTGTCGTTTCCATTTTACCGAACCAAGTGGCAATGAGTTCGCAGTCTGATCTGAAAAGCATTAATTAATGACAAGTAAAACAGTAATTAATGACAGGTAAAACAATAACGTACCACCGCATTCGATAATTGACTCGAAGAGTTACAAACCCGCTCGCCCCGCCTTTTCATTTATTGATAGCGCGGGGCTTTTTGATTGCTCAAATCTTATACAGTTGTTTTTGTTCTTTAAATCAAAAGCAAAGGTAAAACATGGAAGTTTTGAAGCGTTGGTTCATCGCCCTTTCTTTGGGGCTTGTGTTATCGGCATGCGGAGGTGGTGATGGCTCCGGTGTGGATTCCTCAACATCGGACAGCAATCTCAACCAAATACAGGCAAGCATCTTTTCCAACATCACGGGCGTCACCTACCCGTATGATGTTTATTTGCCTGAGAACTACGAAGACCGACTCACTTCTTTACCCGTCATCTTTGTCTCGGATGGTGGAGGCACGGGATTGAGCTTCGCAGAGCTTATCGATGATTACGGTGCTGAAGTCATTCTCGTTGCCGTTCACGAAGGCCCTCCAGGACGCAGAGACATTGATTACTTGCCTCCGGGCGTAGATGACTACTATCTCTTCCTGACGCAGGAACTCATTCCTATTGTTGAAGCCGAGTACGATATCGATCCGACTCAGCGCACGTTAGCTGGACATTCGTTTGGCGGTGCGAAATCCGCTTATGTGATGCTTACGGAAGATGTTGGTGCCGAGTTTTTCTCAAACTTTATCATCTCTGATGGTTCTTTTTGGCGTATTGAAGACACCATCTACCCTATAGAGGAAGAGCGCTATCTTATTTCTCCTTGGCTCGAAGTGACAGCGATTTTTAGCGCCACATCTGGCAGAACAGGGAATTTTTATTGGGTAGATATCTTCTACAGCCATATTAAATCGAAAGAGTACCAAGGATTCACTCTCCCACCTTTGATTCACTACAACGGATTAAACCACGGCGTGATGTGGTACCACACTTATAGAGACAGTCTGCCAATCTTGTTTCCAAAAGAAGAAATTTAAGATCATCAAAACAAGTCAGCGGTAGCCAGATTCGGAACTCGCGTTGCATTTGTGGTTGATCTCATCCTTGGTTTAATCCACTGTTAGCGCAACAATTAATCAATGAGGCGCTAGACCTCGACCAAGGATGTAACATGACCGCAGCCAGTTTTTTTCGCTTACTTTGTCTCGCTGCTATTTGGGGTGGCTCGTTTCTATTTATGCGAGTCGCCGCCAATACGTTCGGACCGGCTTACTTAATTGAATTTCGCGTGGGGTTTGCAGCGATTGCCTTGTTGCTCATCTCCATTTATCTCAAAAAGAAACTCTCCTTCACCGCGCATACCAAACATTTCTTTATTATTGGATTGTTTAACACTGCGGCACCATTTCTGTTTTTCGCCTATGCAGCGCAGACGCTCAATGCATCAACTTTGTCGATACTTAACTCAACGGCTCCTATTTGGGGCGCACTGATTGGCTTTATCTGGTATCGCAGCCCACTGACCAAGAAAGCGGTTCTTGGCATGGCGATTGGTATCACTGGCGTAGCAGTATTGGTCGGTTGGAGTGCGGTGAAGATTGGTGAGGAGGCCATTCTCCCGATCATTGCCAGCTTGTTGGCCGCATGTAGCTATGGAATCGCAACCAACTACACTAAGAATGCTCCTCAGATTCCGGCTTTCAACAATGCACACGGCAGTATGTGGGCAGCGGTGATTTGGGTACTTCCGCTACTGCCATTTTTACCAATGCGTGCAGAGCCAACCAGCATAGAGTGGAGTTCTGTGGTTGCTCTCGGTGTGGTTTGTACCGGTTTGGCGTATTTGCTTTACTTCCGTTTGGTATCAGAAGTAGGCCCAGCATCGGCACTTTCGGTTACCTTTCTCATTCCAGTCTTCGGAATCTTATGGGGCTATCTGATTCTAGATGAACCAATCGGCTTCAATACCATCATAGGGACCATTCTGGTGCTAAGCGGGACAATGTTGGTGACCGGCTTCTCTCCCGCCGCGATGCTGGCGAAACGAAAAGAGAAAATCGCTTAACCATTTTTAAACGCCATAAAACCAAATAAGGCCGCTGTTCAAGCGGCCTTTTAGTATTAACAACGAAATGACTAGTTATACGCCCTCGCCAACGTACCACTCCCTTGATATTGATAGAACTTACAATCGTTAGTGATAAACGCGGATTCTCCGGCTTTAAGAGTCAGACTTGTATCTAATGTCATGACCTCAACACTGCCTTCAACACAAAAAACAATCTCAGCACCACGCACAAACTGTTGCTTGCACTCCTCATCGGAAGAGAGAATATCAAACCCAAAATCGTCCACCGGAATTGGATAGCTCAACTTGCCCTCTTTGTGGATTGGCGACAGTTTAATCTGTTCCGGTTGCGTGGTGTGAAATGCTGTATTGGCGATAAGCTCATTCACATCAATGTATTTGGGCGTTAACCCAGCTCTAAGCACATTGTCAGAATTCGCCATGATCTCCAACGCAGTACCTTGAACATACGCATGAGGCGTTTCGGCATGGAGGAACATCGCTTCACCTGGCGCGAGTTCTATCGTGTTCAACATCAACGGAGACAGCAATCCAATGTCTTGCGGGTAGTGCTTTTGAAATTCCGCCACATAACTGAGCACTTCTCTTTCCAATGCCGTCTTTGGACCACGCTCTAATGCTGCGTCCAATTCTGCCAAGGCTTGAATTTTATAAGCTTCGTTCAACGTCATGATCGCCGTGAAGAAACCTTTCAACCCGTCTTGATTTGGGTGCTCGGCTAACGCGGTCACCTCGCTGTCTAAACTGCGAATACCGAATTGGCGGAACAGCGTCAGTATCTGTTCTATCGGACGAAAGCCATTCATCGCCTTGTAGAAAGTCAGTGCGTAGACCAACTCTGGCTTGTGATTGGCGTCTTTGTAGTTGCGATTAGGAGCATCAAGTGGAATACCTTGTTCATTCTCTCGTACAAAACCAAGCTCAGCTTTGCGCTTGTTAGGATGAACTTGAATCGAGAGCGGAGAATCCGCCGCAAGCACTTTGAATAGATACGGAAGTTCACCGAAGCGCATCATGGTGTAATCACCAAACATGCTTGCTTTGTCTCGCGCAATCACATCAGATAACAACTCACCGGTTGTTGCAAGGCGCGAGCAACCATTCGGGTGCGCTCCCATCCAAATTTCAGCTTGTGGTTGATGGTTCGCATTGTCGATGCCAAACAGTTTAGAAATCGACTCTTTGCTTCCCCAAGCGTAGTTTTGAATCACGTTATCTAGCTTGAACAGTGACATCTCACAATCTCCCGCGATGGTTTAACGCTGCAATTTGATCGCTTGAATCAAGGCTGAAATACCCTGCTCGACTTTGCTTCTTGGGCAGCCCAGGTTGAGTCTGAGATAGCCTTTACCAGAATCGCCATAAACATCTCCAGACATGATGGCGACATTGAATTGCTCAATTAACGCTTGATTAAGCAGCGTCATATCGAGGTTCAAAACAGATAAGTCAATCCAAGCTAAATAGGTCGCGTCTGGGACAAGGTAACTCACTTCAGGAAAGGTGCTTTCCAGTGCTTCTTTCACGTATTGATGGTTACCCAACACATACTCATTGAGCGCATTTAACCAAGGTTCTCCGTGACGATAAGCCGCCATCGTCCCAAGCACACCCATGATAGAAGGTGATGAAAGACCATCCACCTCTTTGAGTTTATGCAGATAACGTTCGCGCGTTGCTGAATCCGCGATCAACGCATACGCGCCATTCAAGGCTGGAATATTGAATGATTTAGACGCCGATGTAACGACAGCCCAATCTTGTGAGCGGCCAAACCCCACGTAAGGGATGTGACGCTTAAAGCTCACGTCCATGTGGATCTCGTCAGAAATCACTTTGACTTGATGTTGGTTACAAAGCTCCGCCATCTTTTCCAATTCGCTTTGGCTCCACACTCGCCCTGTTGGGTTGTGAGGACTGCACAACAACAGCACAGTGTTGTTCTGTTCAGCGAGTTTGGTTTCCAGACCTTGCCAGTCAATTTCAAATCGACCTTGCTGCTTGATGAGCGGACTGCGAACGCACGCACGACCTTGCCCTTCAATCATTTTGTCGAACGCATCATAAGCTGGTGTATGGAACACCACGCCCTGTCCCGGCTGACTCCATTGCTCAATCAACTTTGACACAATGTAGATAACCGATGGTCCGTACACCACTTGCTGAGTGTCGATTTCGCAGTCAAAACGAGTTTGATACCAGTAGCGAATCGCGGACTTAAAATCCTCATGATTCCAGCGGCTATAACCTAATACCGGATGCTCTAAACGTTGTTTAAGCACATTCATTACCGGCTCTGGCGCAGCAAAATCCATATCTGAAATGGTAAACGGGAGTAGACCCGCTTTACCAAATCTATCCTGAACGTAGTCCCACTGCGTGCAGTAAGTGCCGTTGCGATCAATCGGTGTATCAAAGTCGAAATTCTGAGTCATACGAATATTCCAATATTAAGGTCCCTCGTCACAATCTCATTGGGGGGAGGATGGAGATTGTGCCGAGGGGGAGCATCTATCAAGGCAGTGATTAGCTTGCAGACATGATGGCTTGCATTTCGTTCTTCACTAGGTGAACTTGTGTACCAATAACGACTTGCAGGTTGTGCTCATCAAGCTTCACTACGCCCAGTGCGCCGTTGGCTTTCAACTTAGCGTCGTCGACCAAACTCATGTCGTTAACAGACAAGCGAAGACGAGTGATGCAGTTATCTAGAGCCGTGATGTTATCTTTGCCACCAAGAGCTGCCAGTACTGCGGCACCTTTGCCAGATTCATTAATGAAAGCGGCTTCAAGCTCTTTGTCCACTTCCGCCGTATCGACTTCACGACCTGGTGTTTTTAGGTTGAACTTAGTGATCGCAAACTTAAATACTGAGTAATAAACCACGAACCAAACACCCGCCACCAGCGGTACTAAGTACCATTTCGTTGCCGTGCCTTGCAGGATACCGAACACCAAGAAGTCAATCAGGTTGCCGTCTGTGTTACCGATGGTGACATCAAGCAAGCCCATCACCATAAAGCCCAAACCAGTCAGAATCGCATGGACGAAGTAAAGCACTGGCGCAACAAATAGGAACAAGAATTCAAGCGGCTCAGTGATACCACCTACCACACAAGCTACAACGCCAGAGATAAGCAGTGCTTTAATTTTTGAGCGGTTCTCAGGGCGAGCGCAGTGGTACATCGCAAGAGCTGCACCCGGTAGGCCACCTAGGAAGGTTGGCATTTTACCTTGAGACAAGAATGCCGTAACTTCCGGTGTAAACGCCGTTGTATCAGGACAAGACAATTCAGAGTAGAAGATGTTTAGTGCGCCAGACACGGTTTGACCACACACGTCCATAGTACCGCCTGCTTCAGTAAATCGAATCAGCGCAACCAAGATATGGTGAAGACCGATTGGCAGCAACAAACGTTCGCCCGTACCAAACAGCATTGGACCGAAATCGCCCGCGCCTTCAATAACATGACCGATACCATTGATGCCTGCAGCAAAGTAAGGCCATACGAATGGGATAAATACACCGACAACGCCCAGTACCAAGGCAGAAATGATTGGAACAAAACGAGCGCCACCAAAGAACGCTAGCGCATCTGGCATTTTGAATGTGTAAAAGCGCTGGTGAAGTTTCGCAACAATCACACCAACGATCACCGCACCAAGGATACCAGTATCAATCGATTCAATCCCGATGATGCTTTTCACACCGTAAGCGGCACGTTCCGCTTCACTGTCTAGTACACCAGCGACGGTTAGGAAGAAGTTGATCGCAAGGTTGAACGCAGCATAGCCAACGAAACCCGCGAAACCTGCTACGCCTTTCTCTTCACGCGCTAATCCAAGCGGGATAGCAACGGCGAACATCACAGGCAAGTAAATGAATGCGACAAGACCGATTTTGGTCATCCACATAAACAGGTATTGCAGAGGGGTGTTGTCTAAAAATGGGATGGCTTCTTTGATAGCGGCGCTAGAAAACGAGCTGCCGACACCAAGAAGAATACCTGAGAATGCCAGCAGCGCGACTGGCAACATGAAGGTCTTGCCGAGGCTTTGCAAGAACTCCCACATGGTCGATTTATTGCTTTTAGACATAGTTTGTCTCCGGAAATTGAGAACTTGTAGGGCTCATACACATCACATTATGTGCGCATGAAGTGTTGTTTTTATGCACTCAATATACGCTGCTAAAAATTTTGATAAAACGTTTTACCAAAAATTCTGTGATCGAGTTAGATATCTTTTTCCACAAACTGTGTAGGGCTTTTAAAATCAACCTAATAGGGTTACAGTTTGATGATAAAACGTTTTTCTAATCCATAAAGTGAATCTATGTCGTCAAAAAAAGTGACCATTACAGAAGTCGCTAAACATGCTGGCGTGTCAGTTACCACCGTCTCTATGGTGTTGGGGAATAAAGGGCGGATCTCTCCAGACACAATAGAAAAGGTCAACGCTGCGGTTGAAGAGCTCGGCTATATCCGTAACCGTGCCGCTGCCAACCTACGATCCAATTCCAGTGAAATCATTGGACTGATCCTCAAAGACATCAGTGATCCCTATTACGCAGAAGTCGCAGCAGGATTGAGTGAGGAAATCGAGCAGCGAGGTTACATGCTATTTCTGGCTCAAAGTGGGGATAACCAAGAAAAATTTGAGAAGTGCGTATTAACCATGGCACGCCAAGGTGTCGGTGGTATCGCATTTTGCCCGATTGGTGAAAGCCAGCAGTTCAACGTCGAAAACCTCAAGCAGCACAATCTGCCAATGGTGTGCATTTCACGCGCTTCGGTAGATAAGCAAATCGACTACGTGGGACCAGACAACATGTACGCTGCCAAGTTGGCGACGGAGCATCTGGTTAAGCAAGGACACCGCAGAATCGCTTATGTCGGCGGCGCGAGCAGTTCTTTGTGTCGTGCTGAGCGCATTGGTGGGTATTGTTCAACTCTGATGCAGTTTGGTTTGCCTTTCAAACCTGAGTGGGTGGTCGAGTGTGAGAAAAGCCAAGCGTCTGCCGCTCAAACTGTGCAGCAGTTGTTGTTGGAGCATCCACAGATTACTGCGGTTCTTTGTCACCATTCCTCGACGGCACTAGGCGCGGTTTATGGCATACATCGAGCAGGACGTTCCATCGGTAAAGATCAGTTTATCGGCGAGCAAGTATCGGTGATTGGTTTTGATGATGTTGAAGAAGCAGAGTTAATTGAACCACCGCTCACCTTCGTTAACTCCAATGCACGAGAGATGGGAAGACAAGCGGCAAAACGATTGATCAATCAATTGAAGCAAGAAGACAGCGAGCCTTACAGCTTGATCCTGCCTCCCAAACTCATTGTTCGTGAGTCGGCTTAACCCAACACCACTTCCACGCCTTGCTTTCTCAATTGTTCGAGGTCGCTTTTCGGAGCGGCTTCGTCGGTTAACAGCACCGAGATTTCACTCGTTTTACCAATCGAAGATGGGTAGATTTGCCCAAACTTGCTTGAATCCGTCAGCACGATATTACGACGCTTTTTCGCAATGATGGTTTCAGCGATTTCTGCGCGCATCATGTCTCGGCTAGTAAAGCCAGTATCTTGATGGAAGCCGTCAATACCCAAGAAAGCTGTGCTGAAGTGAATATTCTCGATACACAGCTTAGTCAGCGGTCCAACCAAGCTCTCGCCTTGATGCTGATACACTCCACCAAGCAAGATGATGTTAGCTGAGGTATTACGGATGAGGTGGGCGATGTACGCTGATGGGGTAATGATGGTGACGTCACCACGTTCAGCTAACGTGCGAGCCAAGAGCGCATTGGCACTGCCACCTTCGATTAACACGGTTTCATTTGGTGATACCAAATCTGCCGCTTTGTTGGCTAACGCTTGTTTGATGTCGAAGCGCACTTCGAGTCGCGTATCAATATCGTCACTTTGTAGCGCCGTCGCAGCGCCATGAACACGCTTCAAGTAGCCTTGTTGCTCAAGGAAGTTCAAATCCTGCCTGATGGTCACGCCCGACACGCCAATGATGTCAGAAAGCTCCGTCACTTGAACGCGTTTGCGGTCATTAACCAATTGCAGGATTTCGTTTTGTCTTGAGTTCACAGGCTCGCTCCTTATAGATGAGCTTGCAGTATACGCCCGAACACTTTCATATGAAAGCAGCCTGTGAACGATAGAAATAAGCTAAGTCGCGTTACACCGTAAGCTCAAGACGGTTGCCATCCGGATCTAAGATGCAGCTTTCGTAGTAACCATCACCTGTTTGTCTCGGACCGTCGATCCATTGGTAGCCATCATCCACTAAGGTTTTGGTCAATTGATCCACTGCCTGCTCTGATCCTAGAGAAAAGGCAAAGTGTGCCAACCCTGTTACCTGCATCGCATGAGACTTTTCACAAGCGGTCACACCTTCCATCGACATTAACTCCAGTCGAGCACCACTTTCAAACGAAAGAAAGTAAGATGAAAACTGTTTAGTTGGGTTGTGGTATTTGTCGTTAGACACCGCGTTAAAGTATTTCTCATAGAAGGCTTTAAGCTCTTCCAAACGTTCAGTCCAAATCGCGATATGTTCAATTTTCATTAGGATTCCCCCTAGCTCTTAACTGCGTTCAATCTAACGAGGAAACGCAGCACAAAAAAGAGAGCAAATCACTTCTGAGTTGTTCCTGTTTTATGGTTGGAGTTGTGTTTGAGTGGAAGTGATGCCCATAATGGCGCAAAGTTTTTCAGGACAGAATAATGGAAGAGATTTACTTTGCAGGCGGCTGCCTTTGGGGCGTTCAAGAATTTATGCGCCACCTTCCCGGCGTAATCAGCACCGAGGCAGGACGAGCAAACGGCACGACAGATAACACTCAATCTGAATACGATGGCTACGCAGAATGCGTGAAAACCCAGTTCGACCCTAAGCAGGTTTCGGTTGAAACTTTAATGGGGTATCTGTTTGAGATCATCGACCCACACAGTGTTAACAAGCAAGGTGAAGACGTAGGTGAGAAGTACCGTACTGGTGTCTATAGTCAAAACGAACAACACCTAGCCATCGCTAAAGCGTTTATCGCAGCGAGACCGGATGCCGATAAAATCGCCGTAGAAGTGCTACCACTCACAAACTACGTGCCAAGTGATGATGAGCACCAAGACAGACTCACGCGCTTTCCCAATGACTACTGCCATATCCCGTTAGATTTGCTGCATAAGTACAAGAATCCATCTTAATGGACTAGCTAAATCCAGCGCCCCCCCCTTCCTAACCTCCCCTTGGCTTCAAATTCGGAACTTACATTCGCCAATGTGTCTCAAGGGGAGAAACTAGCTAAGTTCACAATCCGCTCTCCTAAGCACTTTATTTCTTTTCTCATATAGATAGAAAATGAAGCTATTAAAAGGGTTATTAGAGTGCCTTTAGCACAAAGCCTCTTTTTTATAGCAAAATTGAACCATATTTGATTCCCTTCTCGTTTATTTTCAAGCTTCATTATTAATTTCAAAATAAATGGAATATAAGTCACAATACTAATTCCCTTCTAGCTCATTGATATTAATGACTTCTATCACACTTAGCTCTCAGTGATACAAAAATATAGTTATTGTTTTTTTTTTACTATTTCAGAAAACCGTAACATTAATTAAATTTGCCTCATTACTTCAGTACCAATGAGTCAAAAAATGATTACAGAACTAACAAACGTCAATTTAATTAAAGGCAACCTTCAAGCAAATAATAAAAAAGAAGTCTTTGAAGAGCTAGCACAGATGCTATTCGAAAATAATCGAATCAGCAGCAAAGAGGCTTTTTTAACCGACATCGAAGCACGTGAAGCATTAAGCGTTACTTCAATGGACGGCATCGCTTACCCACACGCAAAAAGCAAAGCGGTTACAGAGCCTGCAATCGCTGTTGGCGTAAAGCGCGAAGGCATCGAGTATGGCGACGAAGAGGGAGTCAAACCGACCGTATTCTTCATGATTGCCTCACCAGATAACGGTGCCGACCACCATATTTATGTTCTTCAAGAATTGTTCGGTAAATTTAGCGAAGAGTTTATTGAAGATATTCATAACGCAAAAGACGAAAACCAAATACTAAATATTTTAATTAATTCATAAGGCGTGAAATTATGAGTACAATCACAGCTCAAGCTAGTAATAATAGCGATTTCAAAAAAATCCTAAGTACCATGAAAGGTCACCTTTTATTCGGTACTTCTCACATGCTTCCATTTATCGTTGCGGGTGGTGTACTACTGGCGCTGGCGGTAATGGCATCAGGTAAAGGTGCGGTTCCTGCGGACGGTTTATTGGCTGATATTTCTAATATCGGTATTAAAGGTCTGGTGCTGTTCCCAATTATTCTTGGTGGCTTCATCGGTTACTCAATTGCAGACAAACCAGCTCTAGCACCAGCGATGATCTCTTCTGGCATCATGGCTGACATGGGCGGCGGCTTCCTTGGTTGTATCGTAGCGGGCTTCATCGCTGGTGGTGTGGTATTCCAACTTAAGAAGATCCCTCTTTCTGCTAACATGACTGCGTTGGGCGCTTACTTCATCTACCCTCTACTAGGTACGCTTATCTCTGCAGGTATCGTTCTATGGGGTATCGGTGAGCCAATCAAGATCTTCATGGCTTCTATGAACGAATTCCTAGCTTCTATGGCTGGCGCTTCTAAAGTGGTTCTAGGTACGATTCTTGGTGGTATGACTGCATTCGATATGGGCGGTCCAATCAACAAAGTAGCAACGCTATTCGCTCAAACTCAAGTTGATACTCAACCATGGCTAATGGGTGGTGTTGGTATCGCAATCTGTACGCCTCCTCTAGGTATGGCACTAGCAACATTCCTATTCAAGAAGAAGTTCACTAAGCAAGAGCAAGAAGCAGGTAAAGCAGCAGCAATCATGGGTTCTATCGGTATCTCTGAAGGTGCTATCCCATTCGCAGCAAACGACCCTGTACGCGTTCTTCCTTCAATCGTTGCTGGTGGTATCGTTGGCTGTGTGTTCGGCTTCCTAACAGACGTACTACTACACGCACCATGGGGCGGTCTAATCACAGCACCTGTATCAAGCAACATCCCAATGTACGTTGTGGGTATCGCACTAGGCTCTCTAACAACAGCAGTTATCGTTGGCTTCTGGAAACCAGTTGCTGAAGAAGAAGCAGAAGACGAAATCGCAGAAGCAGCACCTGCACAAGCTCAAGCGGCTCCAGCAGCAGGCGAAGGCGAGTACGACATCGTAGCAGTAACATGTTGCCCATCTGGCGTAGCACACACATTCATGGCAGCGAAAGCACTAGAGAAAGCAGGTGCAGCAGCGGGTCTGAAAATCAAAGTAGAAACTCAAGGTCAAAACGGTATCCAGAACCGCATCACTGACCTAGATGTAGCAAACGCGAAGCTGGTTATTCTAGCTCACGATATCCAAGTAAAAGACGCTCACCGCTTTGCAAAAGCAAACGTTGTTGAGTGTTCAACGAAAGAAGCGATGCGTAACGCAGCGACTCTTGTGAAAGCTTAAACCTTAAGCTCCTCCCCCTAAGAGCCCTTTCCCCCAAAGGGCTCTATTTCAAGTTTTTAAGTTTTAGTAATACCCCTGATTTTTTTAACTATATAACCCTACAATTTACAAGGCTTTAAAAATGAAATTCAAACCTTCCCTACTCGCTTGCGCAGTTCTCAGTGGTCTAGTCGGTCTGACTGGCTGTAACGACGACACAACCAACATTTATGAAGGCGGTGACACCAACCCTGCACTGCCAGATATTCCTGACGGCGGCAAGCCAGTATGTCCTCCAGTTGGCGATGGCGACTGTGATGACAAGCCAAACCCAGAAACACCTGAAATCGACATGGGCGTTCACATCCCAGTAGATTTCACCGATATGGACGTAACACGCTACGTCAACCCATTCATCGGCACAGGTAACCTAGGCAACACCTACCCTGGTGCAACCACACCACACGGCATGGTGCAGCTTTCTCCAAACAACGGTTCTAACGGCTGGGAATACATTTCAGGCTACTACTACCACGACGCACGTACTTCCGGTTTCTCTCATACCCACCTTTCCGGAGCAGGTGCAGGCGACTTGAACGACATTCTCGTCATGCCAATCAACTCGCGTTCGGATTACATGATTGATGAAGGTTCGGCAACGCTAAACCTAGAAGCGTCTCGCTTCCAACATCGTGACGAGCAAGCGACAGCAGGCTACTACAAAGTCGACCTATTGGATTACGACATCAAAGCCGAGTTAACGGCGTCGGATCGCGTTGGTGTACACCGTTACACCTTCCCTCGTGATGAGAAGTCAGAAATCATCGTCAACACTGGCTTCAAAATTAACTGGGACTACACCTCAGATTCTTACTTGAAATGGGACAAAGACAATAACCGTCTAGAAGGTCACCGTTTCTCTGACGGCTGGGCACCAAGCCAAAAAGAATTCTTCGTGATGGAATTCGACCAACCAATCAAAAACGTTCGCTTTGCTTACTACGATAAAGAGCAAGGTCGTTACATGGACGTGCCAGAAGGCATTACGGAAATCGGTAACGAGACTCGCGGCAAGTATCAGTACGCACGCGCTTACGTTGAGTTCGACACATCCAAAGACGGCTTAACGGTTGAAGCGAAATTGGCGCTATCAAACGTTGAGATCGGCGAGAATGGCAAGTCTGGTGCTTCTCTTAACATGACAGAAGTTGCTGGCATGAACTTCGACCAAGTACGCGAAGCCGCAACGAAGAAATGGGAAGACGAACTCGGCAAGATCCAAGTCTCTGGCGACGAGGATTACAAACAGACGTTCTACACCGCGATGTACCACTCGTACCTAGGTCAAACCATTCACTCTGACTTAGATGGTCGTTACCGCCAAGTTCACCAAGGTCGTAACGCTTACCCAGATGGCAACACACCTTGGGGCGATAAGATTGATACGCTGAAAGAGTCAATCCGCACTGCCGATGCTAACAAAGATGGCAAAGCAGACTTCACGCGCTACGACACTTTCTCGTTATGGGATACCTACCGCGCAGTTCAACCGCTGTCTTCGATTCTTGAGCCAGACCGCTTAGCAGACGTTGTGCTGTCTATGCTGTCTTACGCCGAAGAAGAATGGGTAGATGACAAAGGCAACGTGCGCAAAGGTCGCCTGCCTGAGTGGACATTCAAAGGCAACGAAACAGGCATGATGATGGGCATGCACTCAACACCTGTGATTCATGATGTGTTGTCGAAAGGCTCACTAGAAAAACGCATGATCGACCTTGGCTTCACAGAAGCGGAGCGCAAAGACGTTAAAGAACGTTTAGTTGAAGCGATGATCACAGACGCACGCGCCGCAACGAGCCAAGGCGTAGCATGGATCAAAGAGTACGAAGAACAAGGTTACGTGCCAGCGCAATTGCACGACACTCCACCAGATTCTTACGGCGGTCACTCACCATTTAAAGACTCTTGGACAGCATCTTACTCGCTTGAGTACTCAATGAACGACTGGGCAATCGCGCAATCGATCAAAGAAGTGTTCGGAGAAGAAGACCCACGCTACACCGAGTTCGCTAACCGTTCTAAAAACTGGCAAGCGCAATTCGACTTCGGTGGTAAGCAATACCAAGGTTGGTTCAAAGCCCGTGACTACGATGGCGAGTTTATCGATGCTGGTTGGGTAGACCCAATCACTGGTCGTGCGGTGGGTAAAGACTGGCGTCCAGACATGTTCAACTGGGCATTCTCTGAATCGAACGGCTGGCAATACTCGTTCAGTGTTCAGCACGACATTCATGGCTTAATTGACCTGATGACACGCTTCGACAAGACACAAAACCCTGAAGCAGAACGCGGTGACTTATTCGCAGCGCGCTTGGATGAGTACTGGTCAACCTACCCAGACCGCAACGCAGGCGACAACCAATTCCCAGTGTTCAACACAGGTAACGTTGGTCAGCACGTTCAAGGTAACGAACCAGATATCCACGTGCCGTACTTGTACAACTACGTCGGTCAACCTTGGAAAGGTCAGGCAGCCATCGCCGCAGCAACCAACATTTGCTACAAGAACACCGCTGACGGCATTTGTGGTAACGACGACTTCGGTACGCTCTCTGCGTGGTTCGTGTTCCGTGCGCTTGGTTTCTACCCAGTAAACGCTTCTTCTGGCATCTACGAAATCGGTACTCCGCTGTTTGAAAGCGCGTCTATCGATGTCGGCAACAACCAGAAGTTCACCGTTACCGCGAAGAACGTTAGCCGCGAAAACATCTTCATTCAATCGGCTCGCTACAACGGCAAAGACTTCAACCGCACTTACCTGACTCATGACGAAATCATGTACGGCGGTGAGTTGGAGTTCGTGATGGGCGACAAACCAAATCAACGTTGGGGCTCTCTAGAGCAAGATCTTCCACCAGCACAAGGCATCGGTGAGTTCTTGCATGAAGACGAGATGCCAGCAGGTTCTCGTTAATCCCAATAGTGACAACTCAGCCGGGGGAGTGCATCTCCCGGCTATCCCTACAAGAAAATTTTATAAGCAGTCCTTTATAAACAGTCTCTTATAAACACTTTTTATATACGAATAACGACAAAACGGTATGCACATGTTTAAACGTAATCTTATCTCTTTGGCTATCCTGGTTGGTCTGACGGGTGGCTTGGCTGGCTGTAACAGCGACAACGATTCTTCCTCTTCACTGCCGGGTGATCCAATTGTTGATCTTGCGGTGTTGAAATACGTCGATCCTATGATCGGCACAGCGGCTTCTGGTCATACATTCCCGGGCGCGACGGTACCGGCAGGTATGGTTCAACTGTCTCCCGATACTTTCATCGGCTCTAACACAGACCACGAATCAGGGCTTAACCCTTGGCACTCAGCTTCTGGCTACTGGGATTCATCCAACTACGAAACTGGCGAAGTGGTTAACACTGACGTTCCGCTGTACGGCTTCTCCCATACTCACCTTTCAGGTACAGGCGCAACGGACTTAGGCGACATCTTAGTTCTGCCTTACGCAGACATGGCGAACACACAACTGAACTCTTTCGACAAAGCCAATGAAGAAGCAAGCGCAGGCTACTACAAAACCAAGCTAAACCAAGGTCAAATCGAAGTGGAACTGAGCGCAACCAAGCGCGTTGGTTTGCACAAATACACCTTTGAAGATGGCGCGGACCGTAACGTGAAGTTCGATTTGGGTCATACCCTAATGAACAACAACGGCAAGTCTTTGAAGAACAAAGTAGAAGTGGTGGACGAATACACCATTCGCGGTCGTAAAACCTCAACTGGCTGGTTCCAAGGGCAAGATCACCAAGGTCAGGACATCTTCTTCTACGCGAAATTCAACCAGCCAATCGCCAAAGCGCTATTGGGTGAACAAGACAAAGAACCAACGCGCGAAATGCGCAATGGCGCGGTTTACTCAGGCGATGATCTGACCGCTTACCTAAACTTCGGCACAGGCGAAGAGCCAATTGAGATCCGCGTGGGTATCTCTCCTGTTAACTGGCAAGGCGCACAGAAAAACTTAGAAGCGGAAGCAGCAAGTTTCGACCTAGCACAAGTAAAAGAAGACGCGGAATACGCGTGGGCTGAGAAGCTAGCAAAAATCAAAGTAGAAGGCGGCACTGACGCAGAGAAAACCAACTTCTACACTGGCATGTACCACATGATGATCGCGCCAATCGAGTTTTACGATGTGGATGGTCAATACGTGGATATGCTTGGCACAGTGCGCACACTGAAAGATGGTGACACACCAAACTACTCGATTTACTCAACGTGGGATACGTTCCGCGCGGTTCACCCAATGTGGACCATCATCGACCCAGACCAAGCAACGCTATACGTGAAAGACTTGATTCGTAAATCCAACGACGAGTTTGGTTTACTGCCGAAGTGGGAAGGTCACGGCTCAGAGACTGGCACCATGATCGGCTACCCATCGGCAGCGATTCTGGGCGATGCGGTAACCAAAGGCTTGATTGATGCAGAGCAAGCTTACACCGCATCAGTAAAATCAGCACGCTACACGCCACACGAATACCCACAGATTCATGACGACATCCTAAGCTCACTCATGGCTGGTCAGTTGAACTACCACGAGAAAGAACAGTGTGTTCGTTACCCGAACTGGAACTCAGTGTCGTACTCATTGGAATTCTCATTCTACGATTGGACGATCGCAGAAATGGCGAAAGCCGCTGGCGATATGGACGCGTATGAAGAGTTCAAAGCTCGTTCTTACAACTCTTTGAAACACTGGGATGCAGAAGCAGGTAACGCAGACGGCACGGGCTTCTTCGTACCGACAGAACTGAAAGAAGGCGATCCATGTGCGCTGAAATACGCTTCCACTGACTTCGACCCTTACAAGTCTGATGCGTTCTACTACACAGAAGGTAACGCGTGGCAGTGGCAATGGGCGTTTATGCAAGACTTGGATAAGCTGACTGAAATCATGGGCGGCACACAAGGTCTGAACGACAAGCTGAACAACCTATTTACTGCCGATCCAAATGGCGGCGAAGCGCACCAAGATATGACAGGCTACATCGGTCAGTACATTCACGGCAATGAGCCTTCGCACCACGTCATCTACTTGTACAACCGTACTGAAGAATCTTACAAGGCGCAGGAATACCTAGACCAAGTTTACGACCAGTTCTACAAACCGACGCCAGACGGCATCATCGGTAACGAGGACGTAGGTCAAATGTCAGCATGGTACTTGATGTCAGCACTGGGCTTCTACCAAATCTCGCCAACCGATCCAACCTACAGCATCGGTCGTCCAATCTTCGACAAAGCGACGGTAGACATCGGCTCTGGCACGTTCACGGTAACGGCTGAAAACAACGGTCCAGACAACATGTACATCAAAGAAGTGACCATCAACGGTAAGCCTCTGGATGTGTACAACACCTTCCAGCACAGCGAATTCAAAGCAGGCGGCGAACTGCACTTCGTGATGACGGCTGACAAGTCTGAAGCAATGCAAGCCAACCTAGGCGAATAATGATTTTGAGGGGACCTCGTGTCCCCTTTTCTCGTGGAATAAAAACAATGAAACTAAAAAGAACCCTACTCTCTACCGCAGTGTTAACCGCCATGCTTGGTCTTGCTGGTTGTGGCAGCGACTCTGATCCAGAAACTCCGGTTATCTCTACCCCTACTTTGGAATTCGTTGATACCTTGATCGGCACCAAAGGTCTTGGCAACGTTAACCCTTCTCCAGTTATGCCAGAAGGTATGATTCAACCTTCACCAGATAACTTCGACCCAAACGGTTGGAATGGTAAAGGCTCGCCTGTCGAATACGATCCGGTGCACAGCCTGCTTTCTGGCTTCTCAATGACCCACATTTCTGGCGCAGGTAAAGGCGACCTAAATGACTTCGCCTTCTTGCCATACACAGGCTTTAATACCGATGCAGTGACCATGGATAAAAGCTCGGAAGTGGCAGAGGTTGGTTACTACTCGGTTGACCTTGTAGAAACTGGCGTAAAAGCTGAGCTGTCAGCAACCGACCGCGTGGCGTTCCAACGTTACACCTTCAAACCGGGTGAAGACCGCAAAGTACGTATCGATCTTCAACACGAACTGTTGGAGCAATACGGCAACCACTCTCGCAGCATCTACTACAAACGCGTTAACGACACCACCGTCGTAGGCGCGCGTACCTCAAACGAATGGGGTCAATGGCAAACTGTGTTCTTCGCGGCAGAATTCTCTGATCCAATCGTCGAAGAGAACCTGTACACCAAGCTCGCTTCTGAAAGCAAATTGACTCCAACTGACGCTACTGAAGTCGGCTTAGAAGATTACCGCGGTTACGCAGAGCACAAACCAATGCCGGGCGAACCAAAACCTGACCCAGAACGTTTGGCAAAACGCGCAAACGATGTCCTGACGCATTTGAACTTTGGTAAGAGCGATGAACCATTGGTGGTCAAAGTAGCGATTTCTGGCACTGGCGTTGACGGCGCACTGAAAAACCTAGAAGCAGATACTAACGGCTGGGATTTCGACAACGTCGTACAACAAAACCGCGTGGCTTGGGAAAACATCCTTGGCGAGTTTGAGCTGGAAGGCGGCAATAAAGCCGATAAGACCATGTTCTACACCTCGCTCTACCGCACGTTTGTTGCTCCATTCCTATACCAAGATGTGGATGGCAAATACCGTGGCATGGATGGCAAAGTGCACCAAGCAGAAGATGGCTTAGTGAACTACTCAGTGTACTCAATGTGGGATACCTTCCGCGCCGCACACCCACTGAAAACCATCATCGATAAAGACCGCGCGATTGAACACGCACGCGATCTATTGAACAAATACCAAACGGGCGGCGTACTACCAAAATGGGAACTGCACTCGGATTACACCGGTGAAATGGTCGGTCATCCTGCAGTCTCGGTTATTGCCGATATCATGGTCAAACACCCAGAAGCTTTTACTGCTGCCGAGTTTGATTTGGCACTGAAAGCTGCTGACGAAACGGTCAACTTCAACCTTGATAAAACAGAGAGCTGGGTGCCTTACCAAGACGCGTGGAACGGTGACAAACGCTTCACGGTCATGACCCGTCATAACGACTACCAAGAAGACGTCGGCTTTATTCCAGCTAACACCAAATGGGCGCCGGACTCTGGTGACAAACCGGGTTACGTGGAAGGCTTGAAAGTCGATAAATACGATGAACTCGTGAACGAGTCGGTGTCTTACGGTCTTGAGAACGCTTACTACGACTGGTGTATCGCTCAGATCGCTAAACTTGCGGGCAACGACCAGCAGTACGACCGCTACATGGCACGCTCTGAATCGTTCAAGAACTACTTCGATTACAACCCAGAGCAATACGGCAAACTGCAAGACACCAAAGGCAACGCATTGGGTGCAACGGGCTTTATGCGTCCGGCTTACATGAACAGCGGTAGCAAAGTTTGGGCAAACAACCTGAAAGCAGAATGCTTGGACGAGAACATGGCGTTGTCTATCCCCGACGGTATGGACTACAACGCCTGTAAAGACCGCAAAGCACTCAACGAAAGTGACGTGTTCTGGCCTTACCGCGCCGAGCACCGTGGTGAAGACTTCACCGAAGGCAATACATGGCAATGGACATGGTTTGCACCGCACAACTTGAACGGTCTGGCTAACGTGATGAGCGGTGAGCACATCGACCGTACTGACTTCTCTCTTCCTGAAGACGTAACCGAACAAGGCAAAGCGGCATTCCTCGCTAACTTGAATGCGCTGTTTAATGCAGACTCCAACGCTGATACGAGCCAATCACACGACATGTCTGGCTACATCGGTCAGTTCGTGATGGGTAACGAGCCTGATCACCACGTGCCTTACCTATACAACTGGACGGCAGAACCTTGGAAGACACAAGAAATCGTCGACCAAGCGATGAACGAGTTCTACCACCCAACGCATGAAGGTCTGATTGGTAACGAAGACGTCGGTCAGATGTCGGCGTGGTATGTGATGTCTGCATTGGGCTTCTACCAAGTCACACCGGGCGAAGCAAGTTACACCATCGGTCGTCCTCTGTTCGACAAAGCCGTGATTCCAGTCGCGGACGGTAAGTTCACCATCACCTCAGAAAATAACAGCCAAGAGAGCATCTACGTGAAGTCGGTGACCATCAACGGCAAACAATTGAGTGACAACTTCAGCTTCGCGCACAGCGACTTGAAAGACGGTGGTGAGCTGCATTTCGTCATGACTTCAGACAAATCTGAAGCGATGAAAGCGCAGTAACCGATACCCATCCAAATAACGAAAGGGGGCATCTAGCCCCCTAAAAAACTCACTTCAGTGGAACCATAAAAATGAAACTAAAAAGAACCCTTATCTCTACCGCTATACTCGCTGCCATGTTTAGTCTTGCTGGTTGTAACAGTGATGACGACAACAGCAAATCTGGTACTCCATCCCTCGACACCACACTAACCCAATACGTCAACCCATTGATTGGTACAGGCGCAGATGGTCACACCTTCCCAGGGGCGGTTGTGCCTTACGGTTTAGTGCAACTTTCTCCTGATACCGAAATGGAAGGCTGGGGCTCTGCCGCAGGTTACTTCGACCACGGCAAACTGACTGAAATCCCAGTGTATGGCTTCTCCCACACTCACCTTTCTGGCACAGGCATTACCGACCTCGGTGATATCTTAGTTCTGCCTTTCACTAAGAAAGAAAACGCCGTTTTCAATACCTTCGATAAAGACAACGAAACCGCAGAAGCGGGTTACTACGCGGTTGAACTGAACAAAGGCGAAATCAAAGCTGAGCTAACTACCACGCAACGTGTTGGCTTCCACCGCTACACCTTCAAAGAAGGCACCACGCCACACATCAAGTTCGATTTAGACCACACTCTCAACAAAGGCCACTTCAACAACCGCACCATGAAGGGTGATTTAGAGTTCATCGACGCTTACACCATTCGCGGTTTACGTAGCTCGAACGGTTGGGCGAACAACCAGCACGTCTACTTCTACGCCACCTTCAACCAACCTATCGTCAAAGCCATTGCTCTAGTTGACGGCGCAGAAACGGAAATCGATGTAAACAACGACAACATCGACGCAGTGAAAACCATCGCTTACCTAGAATTCGCACCATCATCAACACCGCTAGAAATCCAAGTAGGCTTGTCACCAACAGGCACAGAAGGTGCAGAGAAAAACCTAGAAGCAGAAGCGAAAGACGTGTCATTTGATACTGCGCGCGCTCAAGCCAACGACGCATGGCACCAAGAGCTTAGCCGCATGATGGTATCTGGCGGCACGGAAGATCAGAAAGAGATCTTCTACACCGCGCTTTACCACGCTTCTATCGCGCCAATGATTTTCCAAGATGTCGATGGTCAATACCCAGCGATGCGTACTCGCATTCACAAAGACGCGGGCGACACACCAAACTACTCCGTGTACTCCATGTGGGATACTTTCCGTGCAGCGCATCCACTGAAAACCATCATCGATCCGGAACGTGCCGAAGAGTTTGCCAACGACCTGATTCGTAAATACGAAGATGGTGGCATCTTGCCGAAATGGGAACTGCACAGCCATTACACTGGCACGATGATCGGCTTCCCTGCGGTCTCTATCATTGCTGACGCGATGGCGAAAGGTTTAGACATCGACCCACAACTGGCCAAAGAAGCGGCTGAGTTTACGGTGCGTTACCACGAGGCGTCTGAATTCCCAGATTGGACGGAAGACAACAACATCGGCGCAGCAAACGTTGTGCAAGTGAAGGTGTACGAAGAAAACGGCTTTGTTCATCACGGCTACTGGAACAGTGCGTCTTACACGCTTGAGTTTGCTTACGGCGACTGGGCAATGGCAGAAATCGCGCGCATGGCTGGCGATGTAAAACTGCAAGAAGAGTTTATGACTCGTGCCGACAACTGGCTTAACCATTGGGATGCAGAGACGGGCTTCTTACGTCCGAAAAACCACCCACTGAGTTCATCACCAAACAAACCGCCTTTGGAGTTCAACCAACCGATTGATGAAGATCGTTTGGATGAGTGTGAAATGGTTGAGTGGCCAGAAGGCTCAGGCGTGATGAAAGAGAAATGCCCGCTGCTACCATTCGACCCTTACTACGTAGACGAGTTTGCCTACACCGAAGGGAACGCGTGGCAATGGAAGTTCCAACCAATGCACGATTTCAATCGCCTGAAACAAGAAATCTACCAAGCAGACTTGGCGCAAGGCAAAGACACCACGCCAGAGAAAGCCTTCCGTGAAGACTTGGACGAGCTATTCAATGCGCGTTCTTCAAACACAGGCGAAGAGCTACCAGACCTAACGGGTTACATCGGTCAGTACATGCACGGTAACGAGCCATCGCACCACATTCCTTACCTATATGCGCTAACGGATGAGCCATGGAAAGCGCAAGAGTACCTAGACCGCATCATGTCAGAGATGTACACCAGCGAGCCAACCGGCTTGATTGGTAACGAAGACGTGGGTCAGATGAGCTCTTGGCACTTGATGTCGGCAATGGGCTTCTACCAAGTGACGCCTGCGGATCCGGTCTACACCATCGGTCGTCCTATGTTTGATGAAATCACCATTCCAGTGGAAGGCGGCGAATTCACAGTCATCGCAGACAACAACAGCCCACACAACAAGTACGTGAAGTCTGTAACCATCAACGGCAAACCGCTGGATGCCAACTTCACCTTCAAGCACAGCGAAATCAAAGCGGGTGGCGAGCTTCACTTCGTCATGACGGGTGACAAGCAAGAAGCGCTTCAAGCTCAGTAACGTTTTATGTAATTCGTGTTTAAAGAATAAGCAGATAGATTAACTCAGTGGCAGGAAGTAACTCGCTTCCTGCCTAAGGAATCAAGATTATGAACTTTACGAAAACCGCTATCGCCACCGCTGTGATTGCAAGTGTTATTGGTTTGGCTGGCTGCAACGATGACGACGATAACACCTCACCAAGCGTCGATACTTCCAACCTAAAATACGTCGACCCATTCATTGGTACTGGCTTTAACGGACACACCTTCCCGGGTCCTGTTGTGCCAGAAGGCATGGTGCAACTTTCTCCAGATACCGAGCTGATCGGCTGGCACTCTTCATCAGGTTACCACTTCGATAAAAAGACTCTATTTGGCTTCTCCCACACTCACCTATCTGGCACGGGTATGGGCGGCTTAGGTGACATTCTGTTCCTGCCGTTTACCGAAGATAAAGCTAAATACATCGAAGACAGCGACGACTACCGCGAAGCGATTTCGGTCAAGATGGACAAAACCTCTGAGGTGGCAGAAGCGGGCTACTACTCGGTGAAGATTGCAGAAAACGGCATCAAAGCTGAGCTTACTGCTTCTGAACGTGTCGGCTTCCACCGCTACACCTACCCACAAGGTCAACCACAACGTTTGAAGATTGACCTCAACTCCATCCTAAACAGTGACTGGGGTTCGACCTCTCTTCGCAACAAACTGACGGTAAGCGAAGATGGCCATACCATCACGGGCGAGCGCGATGCAGCGCACTTCTCTGGCTGGGCGAAAAACCAAAAAATCTTCTTCTATGCGACTTTCGATAAGAAGATCAAAGACGTCTACATCCTTGCCAATGGTGAGCATGTTGACGGCCTAACGGCAGAACATGTTTCTGAATTAATTTACGATGACCAAGGTAATCCAGTTAAGCGTGTCAAAGCGGACGTTACTGCCTACATCGAATTTGAAGATGAAGGCTCACAAGAGTTGAATGCGCAAGTAGCGTTATCTGCGGTTGACCCACAAGGCGCAGAAAACAACTACGATGCCGAAGCGAATGTCTCTTTCGATACAGCGCGCAACAACGCACGTGAGAAATGGGCAAAAGCACTCAACTTCTCAATTGAAGGGGGCACGGAAGATCAGAAAGAGATCTTCTACACTGCGCTTTACCACACCAAAATTGCACCTATGGTGCATCAAGACGTAGATGGTCGATTCCGTGGCATGGGCAAAGGCTCAATTCGTGAAGGCGAAGGGGAATACTCCATCGCTTACGGTCAAGCAACGGAAGAACAGCCAAACTTCTCGGTTTACTCTCTATGGGATACCCAACGTGCATTACACCCACTAAAAACCATCACAGAACCAACTCGCGCAGTGCAATACGCGAAGAACCTAGTTCAGAAGTACACTGAAAGCGGCTTGCTGCCGAAGTGGGAGCACTTAGGTGACGAGACAGGCACCATGGTCGGCTACCCAGCAGTAGCAGTGATTGCAGATGCGATGACCAAATTCCCAGAAGAGTTTACTCAGCAAGAGAAAGAGCTGGCACTGAAAGCCGCGATCGACTCTTCGACTTACGACAACTACCCGGCACTGCAAGCCGATTGGGATCAGGGCGTATTGGATCGCACTTTAACCAAGCACATCGATTACATTGAGAAAAACGGCTTCACGCCAGCTATCCAACGTGTCGATGGTGAGCCAGTATTTGAAGACTACACGGTTGAGTCTGTTTCTTACGGTCTAGAAAACGCGTTCTACGATTGGGCTATCGCACAAATCGCCAAAGCCGCGGGTGATACTCAAGCGGAAGAGCAATACCTTGAACGCTCAAAAGGCTACAAGAAGTACTTCGATTACAACCCAACGGAATACGCAGAGCATGGCGGAACGGGCTTTATGCGCCCAGTGATGATTGATGAAACCTTCATGACGCCATTCGACCCATACGGTACGGAACACGAGACAGGCAACTACACCGAAGGTAACGCGTGGCAGTGGACTTGGTTTGTACCGCATGACATCGCGGGCTTGAAGACAATCATGGGTGGCGATGCTGAGTTCCAGAAAAACCTAGAAGCCACCTTCACCGCAGAAAGCCAAGGCACTGAAACACCGGATATGTCTGGTTTGATTGGTCAAGTTGCGTTTGGTAACGAGCCTTCGCACCACATTCCTTACCTATTCAACTGGACCGCAGAACCTTGGAAGACACAACAAGTCGTCGACCACATTCTTGATGACATGTATTTCGCTGCGCCAGAAGGCGTCATTGGTAACGAAGACGTAGGCGCAATGTCTGCTTGGTATGTGATGTCTGCATTAGGCTTCTACCAAGTGAACGCGGCAGAACCTATTTACACTGTAGGTCGTCCGCTCTTCGACAAAGCAGTGATTCCGGTGAAAGGCGGCACGTTCACTATCACCACAGAGAACAACGCCGATGACAACATGTACATCAAGTCTGTCACCATCAATGGCAAAGCGTTGGATAACGGTTTCTTCTTCGACCATTCCGAGTTCAAACCGGGTGGTGAGTTGCACTTCGTGATGACGGGCGAGCAATCTGAAGCGATGAAAGCGCCTCAATAAGCCTCTATTACTCTTACCTCTTCAAAGGTCAGTTCGCGAGAGCTGGCCTTTTGTTTTTAGCCTTTAATCTCCACCAACACAAACGATCACTCCGCGACAATTAATCATAAGCTCAGTAAATTTATGTGATCCAATTCAAGCGAACTAAACGTTTGCTTTTTTAAAGTTGTCCCGTTTCGCGAAACCCAACATTCATTCGACTTAACCGGATCAGCTATGAACACATTTTCTAAAAAGCCGTTACTTTGCGCCTTGGCTGCAATTTCTATCGGTACTTCATTTTCTTCATTTGCGGAAATTCGCAATGTCACGCTGCTGCACACCAACGATATCGAGAGCGTTTACGAACCTGTAGATGCCTTTTGGAATCCAGACATCTCACACATCGGTGGTATTCCATATCTAGCCACGTTGATCAAACAAACCCGAGCGCAGGAAGAGACCAGTTTCTTGTTTGATGCGGGTGATATTTTCACGGGTTCACTTGCTAAGAAGACTCAAGGCAAGCTCTCTTTCGATTTGTACAGTGCAATGGGCTACGACGCGATTACGCTCGGCAACCATGAGTTTGAATACGGTTGGCAAACGCTGAAAGAGAACATGCCGAGAGCGGCTTACCCAGTGCTGAACGCCAACATCAAATTCGAGCAAAACAATGCCCCATTTGCTTCGCCCTACACCATTATTGAGCGCGATGGCGTTCGTGTAGGCGTAATAGGTGTCATGGGCGTAGATGCGTTCTACAACACCATGTGGAAAGGCAACCGCAAAGGTTTAACCATTGATGACCCTATCGAAGTCACTCAATACTGGGTTGATAAGATTCGTGATGAAGTGGACATGATTGTCGTACTGACTCACCAAAACAAAACTGCGCCAATGCAAACCGACAAAGAAGCAGACCCAGAAGTGCAACGCGGTTTTGATGAAGACTACGAGATGGCTGGCAAGCTAAAAGGCGTGGATGTGATCTTTGGTGGTCACTCAGACCATGGCTTGTGGAAGCCAGTTGTGCACCCGAAAACTGGCACCGTTATTGGTCTTACATTCGGTCAGGGCAAATACTTGGGTTACACCAAGTTCGCGGTGGATACAGAAAAGCACGACATAAAACTGCTCGATGGCAAACTCATCCCTGTTGAATCCGACAAGCTGGAACGAGACAAAAAAACCAGCGACCTTATCGCTAATGCACGCAGCCAGTTCCCTGAGCTAAGCGAGCAACTGGCGACCATCAACGATACTGCTTACCGCCGTTACTACCGCGAATCAAACGTCGGTAACTTGGTGGCGGATATGATGCGTGAAGCAGCCAATGCCGATGTGGGTATGATCAGCTCTGGCAGTATTCGTGTCGACTTAAACAAAGGCCCAGTGACGATGGAAAACGTGATGGATCTTTTCCCATTCACGGATAAACTCTCGGTCGTGACATTGAGCGGTGAACAGCTCAAAGAACTGTTGGAATACAGCTACACCTTGCCTTACGGTCTGGCGCAGTTCTCTGGTATCGAAGCGCGTTATGACAACGAAAAACCAGAGGGTCAACGCTTGGTGAGCCTAAATGTAAACGGCAAACCAGTGGACAATGCTGACTCATACAAAGTCGCGACTTACTCTTACGCAGCAAGTGGCGGTGACGGCTATCATGTGTTTGAGAAAGGCACGTTTGAATCAGAAGGCGATTCAGTAACACAAGTGCTGATTGACCAGTTCAAAGCGAAGAAACAAGTGACCGTACCAGAACTCGGTCGCCAAGTAGACGTAAGCCAAAACTAAATCCAATACGGACTTAGCTCGGAGAATAAGCACCATGACATTTCGTCAAGAATACAATGGCTGTAAGTCGTTTGGTTGCGCCAATTGCGGCGTACCTGACTTGCGCTTGTATTCGCGCTCAAACCGACTCGGTTACGATGCGTGGCATTGTTCTGAGTGTGGTGCTTATCCTCCGGTTTTGGTTAACGAGCCCATTCTCGCGTTAGCCAATCAACTGGAACAGCACACCTTCAAACTCGATTTATTGCCTCAATGCCATTCTTCAAAAGCATCTTGGCAACGTTTCGGACGCACGACCTCTGGCACCGAACGTGTGCAATGTCGGCAATGCAAAAAGACCGCAACGCTGATCAACTCAAGTAAAGCATCATCAAACCTGCAACCAATGCTGGATGCTTTGATTTCTGGCGTTCCTCCGCAAGAACTGCAACAGGTTTTGGGGCTCAATCACCGCGCGTTTTCTCTGCGGATGGAGCAATTGGCTGAGCTACTCAATACCTTCAGCCGTTTGTTTGAAGCACAACTTGATTTCTCAATCCTACAAACTCGTTCGTTTCTTCAAGTCGCGCGGTCTGGGTTTAGACACGATAGCCGCTCTCAAAGTAGCGCGCATATTTGGACACTATCGACGGCCGATGCCAAGACGGGATATGTACTGTTGATCAGTGATAACGCACTGATGGAGAAAGATTCGTTACCTGAAGACGTGCAAGAGCAGAGCCGTTATCGACTCACTAAGAAAGAACTCGTTCCCACAGAAGAAGACGTAATGCTTCAAGCGCAGAAGACGTACGACAAGATCTTAAATCGCAGCCAGTTTGATCAACTCGGTTACTGCGATGCCCAACATGCCCAATCCAAGGAAGTGTTTCTAACGCGCCCTGTATTTGCCGCTCACGCTCACATGCAGAACTTGGCGAAGTATCTAAAATCTCAGCCACCAAAAGCTTTATTGCTAGAGCATGAAAGCTTTATTCGCGGCGCTGCGATTACCGCATTTACACCAACGGTAATCAGTGGCAGCACACATCTGTACTACTGCCACGTCAGATCACACAACGTGTACGACACTAACAACAGCGGTAAACAAAACATGAGTTGGTGGGATGAAACGTGGCGACACGTGAATATTGAAAATGCACTGGGCAAGTGGCAAATCGGCTTGGGTTTATTGACCAAAAAAGGCGAGCTCTATGATGCCGCCATTCACTCCCTTTTCCCCACGCATCCAGATTGGAATTCACGCTTCTGGCAACGCTATACCGAATGGCTACAACCTAGTTACGCGTCTCACCTCAGCTTGGCTCGAATACAGCAGTGGCAAAGCATTTATCGCTTTTTGCACAATTTCACACTGTGCCGCCACGAAATCAAAATTGGATCTCGATTCATCGAACCAAGCCAAGTTACTGACTTAGTTGACTTCATAAACCATCATTCACTAACAAGTAAACCATCATAAACATCTGATTATAAATAATTTTTTATTGATAATAGCATTTTCATTTTTGGCTCTTTATACAATGCCGTATTGCAGGTTAGAGAACTCTGTAATGTATAGTTTTCCGAATGATAAAAAGGACGAACTATCATGAAAGACTATGACGATGGCGGGCTTCAATTGGTTGACGAAGTCGTTAGCAAAGGCAAGCTGGCATTTATCAATAACATCCCATTTGACCAAAACCCCTACCCAATCGTGACCCTTGAATTCATGAGTTGGTGGTACGGCTGGTTGCTAGAAGAAGAACGCCAAACCATGGCTGCGTAAACCGCGTAATGACACCTTATTTCCACAATTAAACCGTTTCCAAGTTTACCTAATGCCAACAAGCGTCAGGTGCGCTTGCGGCTTTTTATTTTTTAAATACAGGTAGATATGGACATCAATACAACAATTAGAACCACAATCTTTACCCTATCGTTTATCACAACTTCATTCGCGCTGTTTTTGAAGCATTCACTCACCGAAGAACGAATGATGTTGTGCGAATTAGGAAATGATATTCCAGTGTTTGATAGCGAAGATTGCTTATTCTATTTTGAGACGTTTGGCGTTTCGCAAGATTTACTAAGCTTAGTCGAGTATCAATATGGTATTTCGTCGATTCTAAGTGGTGACAGTCATAGCCGCTTTCGTATGGCAAACACCTTAATCGCACATGGGTTTGACGTAAATTGGCTGAACGAAAGTAACAGTCCACCTCTGCACTCCGCCATCATTCATGATGATTTCGAAGCGTTTAAATGGCTAATGCAGCAAGGGGCAAACAAAGATCTTTATTGCCCAAAGGTAGGAAAGAACGCCACTGAGTTTTTGGATTGGATTTACACTGAGAACCCGACCGCCAATCGCGGCGCTATGTACGCACTTTTACACTAGAGCTTCAAAAAAGGGAGCCGCTCGCTCCCTTTGTCGTTTTTATCGTTTTGAAATTAATCGATATTCTGGCTTATGCGCCACAGCACGCCACTAGGATCGTGCAAACAGAATTCTCGCATCTTCCAAGGTTGAGCAACCAGTTCTGTCATCTTGGCTCCGAATGACGCCAGATCGACATTCGAAACATGTTCATGCCAGCTGGCAACATCTTCCACCAACAAATGCATCATGAAATTATTGCAGTGTTTTGGCTCATAAAAATCTTGCAGCAAGAATGAGCAACTGCCCTTGAAGAAGTACGCCACACCACCAAAATCCGAAGGCATCTCAAAACCCAACGCCTGATAAAAACGCTTTGATAGCTCGTAATCTTTCGCTGGAACAAAAGATTTAATTTCAACAATATTAAGGTTTTCCATTTCCTAAGTTTCCATTGTGTAGCACGTATTCAACCACTTTAAGTAACTCAGCGCACCCTGACTAGGATCTATCTTTGTTTCTTAGGCGCAAGGCACACACTCCGCCATTTGGGTTTGTAGCCAAAGCACAAATTTTTGCTCCAACTCAGAGAAAGCCTTGTCTTGAGTCAATAAGACATAGTCATGCCCTGACGGCACAAAACCAAATGGTGCAACGAGGTTGCCACGTTCGAGGTCGTCCATAACTAGAGGATAAGAGCCCATCACCGCGCCTAAGCCGTCGACTGCAGCTTGAATGCAGAAATAGAAGTGTGCGAAGGACTGTTCTGCTTTGCCATTCATCGATGCTTCACCAGAGCGCTGCATCCATTCTTGCCAAGCTTCGGGTCTGGTTTGGCTGTGTAATAACTTCACGGAGTTCAAATCACTTTTCACTTGCTGCCAGTAGTCAGGTGAAAACACGGGACCGACCCATTCTTCCACTAACTTGGTTTTTGGGTAGTGATACAAAGGCGCAAAGTCATCTCGACGAATCGCCATAGCAAGCCCCGTCGAGCCAAGCGTTACAGGTCCTCCCGCAGTCGAAAGACGAACATCTGCGTCACAACCATCATTAAACGCGGAAAGCCTTGGCATCAACCAACGCATGGTTAACGTTGGCTCACAAGAGACTTCAAGGTATTGATGCTTCTCCTGCACCAGCTTGTTCACGCCAGTTTCCAGCGCTTGGAATGCTTGCTCGGTGTAGCTTTTCAGCATCTCACCCTCTTTAGTGAGCAGCATATTACGCCCCTGTTTGTAGAACAGAGGTTGAGCCAGATAGGTTTCCAACACTTTGATCTGCTTACTCACTGCGCCATGCGTAATATTGAGCTTGTTTGCTGCTTCACTGAAGCTCGCAGACGATGCCGCGACATGGAAAACATGGAAGGATTTAAGATGCTTCATCTGTGATTTTTTCTCACACTTAGCAGAATTTGTTTCGATTATAGTCTCCGAACTCTCGACCTACAATTGCCCCATTCATAACAACGAAGAAATAGGAAACACCATGGAGCTTTTCAGCCTTGCCTTATTAGGCATACTCATCGTTATCAGTCCTGGAGCTGATTTTGTATTGGTTCTTAGAAACAGCCTCAACAATGGCAGACACGCGGGAATTTGGAGTGCCGTGGGCATTAGTCTTGCGATTTCGGTGCACATTACCTATTCATTGCTTGGTATCAGTTACTTAATCTCACAGAACGAATGGTTGTTCAGTTTGATTCGCTACCTAGGCGCAGCTTATCTGATCTATCTCGGATTGAAAGGGATTTTTGGGGCTGATTCTCAGCAGAAAATAGAGGGGGAAACACAACAAAGCATCTCCATTTGGCAGTTCTTTTTCCAAGGCTTTTTGTGCAACGTACTTAACCCAAAAACCATGTTGTTCTTCTTGAGTATCTTTAGCCAAGTTATCGACCCGAATGCAGAATCGCAACACCTTGCTTTGGGTTACGGTGTCTACATGATTGCGCTACACGGGATTTGGTTTTCTATGGTTGCCATCTTGTTTACCTCTCAGCGATTACAGAGCTTATTACTGCGCGTGAAACATAGGTTGAATCAAGCTTGTGGTGCTGGGTTATTGGTGTTTGGTGCCATGTTAGGATTGAAGTCATAACACGGCTGAGTTACGACATTTCGACCGATGCCACATCGAAGTTTAGTAATCGCACGTATAATCTTCATCAGAACGATTAAGGGCAATTGACCTTGAGGAAAGGAACTCAATGAAAAAACTACTTCCGATTGTATTCACTTGTTTGAGCTTAGCTTTCACCGCACCATCGGTATTGGCTTCTGAACGTGCAGAGCAAGGTTGGCAATGGATCGAGCAAGGCGCAATGATTGTCGATGTGCGCACACCACAAGAGTTTGCCGATGGTCACTTGGACAATGCAGTTAACTTCCCACTTTCAGAGTTAGACAAACACTTTGCTAATGTCGATAAAGACACGCAGATCGTGCTCTACTGCCGAAGCGGCAATCGCTCAGGGCAAGCGTATCAGTACCTGCAATCACAGGGGTTTACCAACCTTCATAACGCGGGCGGCTTGGTTGAGATGCAACAAGCGAAGTCTTATTCCGAATAAAAACCTAAAAGAGGCTCCGTCGAGCCTCTTTGTCACTTCTCTTATTTATCAGCTAATAGCTTAGCAGCAGAGCGCATTAATGCAGGTGCTTTAGTTTCACCATAACCCGAATGGTACGGATTATTTGAGAACACCACCCCAACGAAATCACGTTTAGGATCGATGTAAATCATCTGCCCTAGGTTGCCACTCTTCGCCATGGCTCCATCTTCAAAAATGAAATCGAAATGGTACGAGTTGTACTGTGCTTTCTCATTGAATGAATGTAACGAACTCGCCTCTTTCGCTGTGCCGACAAATGCGTTGTGGTCACCATTATTTAAAATGCGATCGATAACAGCAGGAGAAATCACGGCCTCATCGGCAACCGCATTCCAACTTGGCGTAAACAATATCCCCCAGCGTGCCATGTCTTCTAAGGTTGTCGATACGAGACCAACCGCAATTGCCATACCATCTGGCGTTTGATTAATCATCATTGGTTGGCGTGCTTTGACTTTAGACCAAACGCGATCTTCGAATACTTTAGTCCAAGTCGTTCCCTCGATATTCTCTACAATTTGCGTCAGAACAATCGTATTCATCGACGCATAACGGAAATGCTCACTAGCCTCTTCGTTTGGTAACTTATGCGTATCTAAGGCGACATCCAACCAACTTTCAAGCTTGCCAGTCGAGTAACGTGGCGAACCAAACGCTGAAGCAAAGAAGCGAACCACTGGAGAGTCAGGGTTCATGATCGACTCACCGGTTTCCTCATTGTCCAAACCTGTCGCATGATTGAGTGCATTTAGTACTGACACATCATCCCATACCGTTCCCTTTAACTCTGGAACGTACTCAGAAACCGGTTTGTTTTGGTCAACTTTTCCCTCTTCTACCAGCATCGCTATCACAGCACCCACTGTGGTTTTCGCCGCAGACGCCCAAATATGACGGTCAGTCGGCTTCATTCCCGGATACGCTTCATAAACAATTTTACCTTTGTGAATCAGCATGAAACCCTGAGTACGAAACTGAGGATCAGCCAAGTACTGATCCATGGTCATTTCGCCTTTTGTTTCTGTTTCGACTTTAAGGCTGCCGAGTTCTGGGTTAATGGCTTTGACTAATGGCTGGTATTCATGGCTGGGAGAGGCAACCGCCGTCGGCATAAACTCACTCATATGCATGTTGTAGTAAAGGGAGTGGTCACCGCCCATTTGCCAATGAAAGTTATTGAACTGCTCACGAGCCGAATCTACAAACTGATTGGAATAAGGTTGTTTTGCAGCGCTCACAGGTAAAGTCACTTGCGCCCCCTCTGCCTTTAGTGCGGCTTTGACTGGGTTTTCGTCGGCTGCGAATGCAGGTTGGCTAAGAACGATGGCGCTTAAAATTAGGGTACTTGGTTTGAGTGTCATGTGTGCATCTCCCGTGTTGTCTTGGGAGAACTATACTGATACCGTGAGGAACAAATTAGGTCATTTCCCGCCATATAATCTAACGAGAAAAGAATGCCTGAAAACATCAATATCACTCAGACTAACAACTTATTGCCCTTTATTAGTTACTTTGACTCAAAGGGCATTGAATGGAAGTCGGCGGCTCGTCTACATAACATTCCTGAAGATATTGACGTTCAACCTAACTGGGTTCCCACTCATCAAGTGATGGCGTTTTTAATGGCAATGATGAGGGAGAGTAAAAAGCGGATTGGCATTGAGGTAGGACGCCTGATTACGCTTGAACAAATCTCTCCAGAATTACATCAAACACTGTCGAATTGCCATGATTTAGGCGATGCACTGCATAAGCTGATTGAGATAATGCCGACACTCAATAGTCACGTAATGGTCTGGGTCGAAAACATTCAAGATCAATGGTTTCTGTGTCATCGAGGAGCCTATCACCCATCAACAATTGGTTTTGATCAAGCCGAATGGTTTCGTAGCTTTGCGCTACTATCAATGTGTCGTATGTTCATCGGAGAGGCTTGGCAACCACAGCAGGTCTGGATGAGCTCTGCAGAACACCTCAGCTCAAAGTTGCCAGCCACGTTTGACAACACCGAATTTCTGTTTGAAAAAGACTATGGCGCAATCGCGATTAATTTACCGAGCAACTTCGTCCCAATTGATAGGCAAACTCTAACCACAGACTGGTTGGACAAAGTCGAACAGTTGATTGCTACCTACGCTGTGTTACCTTGGTTTAATATCGACTGGTTTGTCAAACTGATTGGCACCTCTTCTCGGTCATTGCAACGCCAACTTCACATGCGCTGTACGAGCTTTCGAACACTGCGAGATCAAGCAAGATGCCGCTCAGCCAAAGTACTACTTACGCAAGGACAACTCACTCCATTTGAAACGGCTTGGCAATGTGGTTACAACGACCTCTCCAATTTTAATCGTGCTTTCAAAGCTTGGACGGGACAAACACCTGCTCAATATCGCAATGGTTATCTAGCTTCCGCTCGTTGAATCGTAGAGAACTCTCAACTCATCACAACTTGCTCTTCTCTGTCTGGACTCTGCTTGGGTCTTACATTAGGTTTGAATAAGACACTTTTGTAGGACCAAACCATCATGCACATCAGTTATGAGCAAGTCACCGCCTTTGTCGCTGTTGCGGAATGTGGCTCCTTTAGCGCAGCAGCAAAACAATTAAATAAGCATCGCACGACGCTTGGCCAAGTGATCACCAATCTCGAAATTGAAATCAACATGACCTTGTTTGATCGTTCGACCCGCTATCCTCAATTGACGGAAGAAGGCTTAGCACTGTATCAACATGCTAAAAACCTCGCGGAAACGACCAAGTCTTTTGAGCGTCTTTGCCAGAGCACCGAACAAGGGAACGAGAGCCAAATTACGATCTGCCATAGTGAATTGGTGCCAGGAAAACTGATTCAAGATGTGATGATTGGGATTCGCAAAAAATTCCCGTTGGTCAAAGTGAACTGGCTTCACAAAAACAATAACGAAACAAAAGCTCTGTTCGAACAAGATGCCGCAGACCTTGGTGTCATGCTTGTTCCGACGGGCAATGCCACGACAGCATTCAGCTACACCTATCTGCTCAATCTTCCGTTTGTTGTGTGTGCCACCAGCGAATTTATTAAGCACCATCAGATTGTTGACCTCACCTCTCTAAAGCGAGCAAGGCAACTGTTGATGGCGGATTTTCACCATACTGGCATCGCGCAGACGCTGACGATATCGAATCTCGCACAACAAATCGAAAGTGTGAATGTACTCAAAAACCTGTTAGTCGCAGGTGATGGCTGGGCAATTGTCCCGACCCATTGCGTGGAGGAGCTTTTAGCCACCCAGCAATTACAGACCATTGAGATAGACGAACTCCATGCCGTACTTCAGTTCCCCATCAACCTTTGGCAACACAACCGCTTAGCCGGTCCTGTCACGCGAGAAATGATTCGACTGTTTAAAGAACACAGCCATGCTCATAGCATTCAAAGTGAGGATTGAATACTCACAACGTGATTTAAGCTTTTTAGTTTTCCACCTTACACTCCAAATCGTTCCTATACATGAATCGGAGTTACTATGAAATTGAAAGCAATCACCCTAGCTCTTCTTGCTGGCACTCTTACTACTGCTGTAGCGCACGCTTGTACCTCAGTCGCATGGAATACCGACTTGGGCACTTTCACTTCTAGAACGATGGATTGGATGGAATCAACCTCACCTGTGCTAGGTACCATTAACAAAGGCGACGTTCGTTCGCTTCAAGGTAATGGTCTAGGCAATACCTACACGGTGAAATACGACATGGTTGCGGTATTGGCTTATGGTGAGTTGGTGGCCGACGGCGTAAACAGCGAAGGCATGCAAGTCAACGCTCTGTTCTATCCAGGTATGACTATGAAACAGGCGGAAACGGGGTCAGAAGTCACGCAATTTACTATCGCTGAATACTTACTTGCGAATTATGCGGATGTCGATGAGGTCGTTAAAGCTCTGCCAACACTAGACTTCGCATCAATCCCTATGGAGGGCATGCCTGTTGAAATGAAACTACATTGGTCTGTCACAGATAAGAGCGGTGACCGCTTAGTGATTGAGATGGATGAAGATGGCTTGCACACCTACCGCGGCGAAGAAGCGATGGTAATGACGAACGACCCTTCGATGAAAGAACACATCGAAATGCGCAAGAAGGTTCAACCAACATGGGAAAACGCGAGCCGCGATACCGACTATGGCTCCATTGGTAACGGCAACTCACACAGCCGCTTTGTTCATGCTAGCTACTTTATGAGCAAACTCACCGAGCCGACCAGCATCACCAACGGGATGATGAAGCTGTCGACGGTTCCTTACCGTGTGCCTGCAGATGCGCCATACAAAGACTTTGGCAACGGCAATGGAATGTCTAGCTACGCGACAGAATGGACCATGACACAAAGCTTGGATACTGGTGACAGCGTGTTCGAATACAACTTTGAAGAAAACTGGAACACGGTGAAATTCAACGTTTATGAAATGATGGGCAAAGATTTCCGCTTGCCACTGACTAAGTCATTTATGGCGAAGTTCTAGTCGCTGACAAAGAACTGAGCGCCATTTCGCATTCGAACAAAAGCACCGCAATGTCGGTAATGCCAGTCAGTTAAACTGACTGGCATCACCATTAACTGGTGCCTTTCTTCTATTTTCTGTTTTCTGTTTTCTGTTTTCTGTTTTCTAGGAAGGAGCTTATTAGTCTTTTTCGAACGTCGCTACGGTCTTAAGCACGCCAGACATCATTTCGTTAGCGTCTGATTTCTTAGCCGAACTTTGCATGGTTTGAGTGTTTTGACGCAAGCGTTCACGCAATGCTTCAAGTTCCTTTTGTGTATCCGATAATTCCACAGATTGGTTGTTACTCATCTTATTCTCTACTTGTGCTTAACGATTAATGGAGCGATTGTCATCTAAACTTTTTATAAGATATAGTTAGCTACCATCTAAAAATTAGATACATCGTTATGTTCAATCTTCAACAACTTGAAACGTTAGTCATGTGCGTGGAGTGTGGTTCGTTTTCTGCGGCGGCAAGAAAGCTTGGGAAAGCACAGTCAGCAGTCAGTACTACGATTTCAAACTTGGAAATCGACACAGGGCTGACCATCTTTGATCGTACTTCTCGATTACCTACCTTAACGGCACAAGGCGAGCGACTGCATGCTCAAGCCATCTCCTTGTTAGAGCATGCGCAACACGTACAAAATATGCTGCAAACGTTCAATGTGGGAGTAGAAGACAGGATCTCGATAGGGATCAATGCGCTTTTACTAACACCGCAGTTTTTTGGCGTGATTGAGGAATTTTATCAGCAATTCCCGCACACCGAACTCAATCTCAATGTATTAAAAAACAACGACATTGCTGATGCTGTCGCGAGTAATGAAGTGGATATCGGTTTTATGTTGTGGGGCAGCACACAGCCTAAGAACGTGCTTTTAGGTTCGATTGGCTATGTGCCGTTTTCTATCGCTGTACATCAATCACATCCACTACTGGCTGAAGGCTCCGTTTCTTTTGAAACGCTTAAGGCGTATCGACAAATCGTATTGCAAGATTACCCTGCTCACTACAACGCGAACTTATCTAATTCACTGACCAAAGTGAATGACTTAGAAACCGTAATAGAGTTGATTAAATTGAATAATAACTGGAGCTTGATACCTGACCACCTGTTTCAAAAGCACTCAGACATCCTCCCCCTTAAACTACAAGGGGAAGAGAAAGATTGGCTTTTACAAATTGACCGTGTGACGGGTAAAGCAAAAGAAGCAGGTCCTGTTATGCAGTGGCTTACTGAACGTTGTTTGGATTTTTATCCTAGCGTACAGCCCAAGCAACAACATTAATGATAAAAAGAGAATATCCATATATATTAACTTCAATAATCAATTTTAAATTATTACCAATAAAAAACTAGTAGTTAAAATTGATAGTTGTATTCGATGCGATGATCACCATCATTAAAGTCAACGTTTTCACTCCAGTTTGCATAGTAACGAATATTCGATCTCTTATTTAGTTGATAAGAGAGCGTAAATTCATGGGTTAGAATATCTTTCTCTTCAGCATAATAATTATCTTTGTAATCACTCGAGCCTGTTAATGTGTGCATGTACATTGGGTTGTAGTTAATCCAGATTTTATCTGTGATGTCGATTTTAGAGTACATTCCAACCACCATAAACGTGCCCGGAATTTCATAACCATTGTCTTCACCGCTGTAATCGTTCGCGACCGTCACGCCGACACCACCAAGAGGGTAGAGTTGTACAATACCAAATTTAGGAAGCGATTGGACATAACTGTAAGAGGCATCAAGTCTGTCGTTATCAACATCATAATTGATATCGATTTGACGGCCTCGACCTGTAGTTAAGTCGGATTGAAAGTTACGAAGTCGGAGTGAGTCAATACTATCATCTACTCCCTTGTATAGCGGATCATCGTTGTCTCTGATACCCAATAAGTCACCACCAATCCCCTTCACTTCAATAACATTCATAGCAAGCGTATTTGGCTTATTTGAGTCATAGGCTTGGCCGACTTTAATGTTTATGCCTTTATCACTGATACCAAAACCAGCTTGTGTATATACCGCAAGTGGATCAGACATATCTTGCAGTTTTTCATCTTTATTTTCTTGAGAGACAGCAGGAATAGAGGCTAAAACACTTAGCACTAATATAGGATATTTAATAATATTCATAGTATACACCTTTATATTATTTTTATATTTACGAACAAAAAACCACGTACTATAAATTTTTATAGCAAGATATAACTTCAAATTTAAAATGTAGAATTGTAAGGAACAACCTATTGCTATTACTAATTTAATAGCAACTAGGTTAGTAATTAAATAGTCTGTATAGAAATATAATAAAACTAATTAATAGCATGTTCGAAAGAGGTCATTAATTCGCTCAGTTCTGCTGATGTCGCTGTATCAAATTCGCCATCTTGGAACTTCTCGTAAAAGCCACCCAAGCTGTAAGTGCCTTTTACATCGCCGCCCCACCAAGGCATCAACTCAGCCATGGTTTTGATATTAGTCGCGCCGCCGTTTGCACCTGGAGATGTGCTCACTAGCAGAACTGGTTTCTTAGTGTCACCAAAGAAGGACGTACCTTGAGGCGCAACGCGTGATAGCCAGTCGATCGCATTTTTCAGGAATGCTGGCATTGAGCCGTTGTGTTCTGGTGATGCAATGATGATCGCATCGTATTCGTTTAACGTCGCACGCAGTTTGTGCGCGTTTTCTGGAATACCCTGACCTTCAATATCCAAACCATACATTGGCAATTCAAAGTCGTTTAGGTCAATGGTGTTTACTTCTGTTTGTGTAGCTTGGTTTGCCAACGCTTGAACCAATAGGCTGTGGATTGATTGGCTGTTATTGCTACCGGTAAATGCGACGATCTTTTTCATAGTGGAGTCCTAGTTACTCTGCCCCTACTCAGCGGGGCACTCATTGAATGAGGTGATATTAATTAACTCCAATCAGTGAATAAACTCTATAATAGTGTCTATATAGTTCACCAATCGTGAACAATAATGAGTTCAAGGTATCAATTACATGGATAAGATCAGAGCATTAACCGTATTTCGTCGAGTAGTGGAGCTAGGTAGCTTCGTCGCGGCTGCAGAAGATTTAAATCTTTCAAAAGCCGCAATAAGTAAGAACATCAATGAATTAGAGAGCTACTTAAAAAGCCCTTTGATTAACCGCACGACGCGTAACTTGCACATTACCGATAATGGTCAGCTCTATTATCAACAAGTGTGTCAGGTTCTTGATGCACTTAACAATGCAGACCGCTCTGTGATTGAATCCTCCCACACATTAAAGGGCACGCTAAAAGTCAGCATGCCGATGTCATTGGGGTTGATTGAGCTAAACCCTATCATTTGCGAGTTTATGAAGCTGCATCCAGAACTTTCCATAGAGGTAATCATGAGTGACGAGCACCTCGATTTGATTGAACAAGGGGTCGATATTGCCATTCGTGGTGGAGAAGAGCTCGGAAATTCAACTTTACGTTCGAGAAAGCTGCTAGACATTCGACGTGTACTTTGTGCCTCTCCTCATTACTTGGAATCATCAGCACCCTTCCTCTCGCCTAGTGATGTGGTAAATCATCGCCTACTGAGTTACAGCCTGTCATCGGCATCACGTCGTTGGACTTTTAACAACGGCAATCAGATTTTAGATGTTGCGATTCCACCTTGTGTTTATCTGGTCAACAATGGACTTGCGCTTACCCAAGCCGCCTGTGCCGGACTCGGTGTCGCATTGCTACCAGACTTCTTTATTGAGCCTCAGCTAGCATCTGGTGAATTAGTAGAAGTGACGCCTGAATGGCAGATGGAGAAACACGCGCTGTATATCGTTTACCCCTACCACAAAGAGCAATCGCAAAAGTTACGTGCCTTTATTGATTATGTGGTGGAGAGCTTTCAAACTCGATTTGACCGTCAGTCAGATCCGCAGCAGATGTACTCTTCGATTATTAAACTAGGGTCTTAATAACTGGGTTTAGCTAAAAAAAAGATAATAAAAAAGCCAAACTGGGTAGTTTGGCTTTTCATCAAAATCACTCTTGTACCTAGTCATCAAGCCTACAAGAACAAGAGAATTGACAGTTTATCGACGACGATTATTAAAGCGAGCACGATCTGAGCGTTGCTTTGCTGAACGCTCTTTGTGCGCAGACGCAGCCTTTGCTTGTGAAGCCAGAATCGATTCAACCGTCAGCTCCATTGGCTCACGCGGCTCCAATCCATGACGGAAAGTACGTGCGCGTGGTGGTAGGTTGTATTCGTATTCAGACGCCTTTGGCATGCGCTTGTAGCGGTATAGGTAGAAGTTCTCTACACGCTCGCGAGCCCATTCTGTTTTCTTCAGGTATTTTACACTGCTCGCAATGCTTGGCTTGGTGTTGAAACAGTTCATACGCATTGCTGTGTCGAGGATTTCCCAACCGTAATGGTCAACAAGCTGCTGCAACATGTCTTCTAATTTAAGACCGTGCAGAGGGTTGTTCTTCTGCAGTTCAATACGTTCTTCGTCGGTCATAAATTCATGGCTCATGAACGGCTCCTTAATTGTGGGTGGCGAGCGTTGTGCTCACCACCTTACCTCTATTAGGTTTAGATTAAATCATTATTGCGAATAATCTGTTGTTTTCTTCGTCTCAAAGACGATCTTTACGTCCAATTATTCACGATGATCGGCGCTTGGTTACGCAGCGCTAAGCACCTTTTGTTGGTGTGCCATGTACTCTTCAAATGTACCTTGGAAACTCACCAACTGTTTGTCTTTTACATCAATGATTGAAGTCGCCAATGACGATACGAACTCACGGTCATGACTAACAAAGATCAAAGTGCCAGTGTAGTCTTTTAACGCGCTGTTTAACGCTTCAATCGCTTCCATATCCATGTGGTTGGTTGGCTCATCCATCACCAAAACGTTGATGTCTTGCATCATTAGCTTACCAAACAGCAGGCGGTTCTTCTCACCACCCGAGCAGTTTTTCGCTTTTTTGTTGGCATCGTCAGCGGTAAACAACAAGCGACCTAGAATGCCACGCACCATTAAGTCATTGTGCTTCACGGTACGCCACTGAGAGATCCACTCAAAGATGGTCAGATCATTATCGAAGTCCGCACTGCTGTCCTGTGGGCAGTAACCAATCGAAGCGTTTTCAGACCACTTTACTACGCCCTGAGTTTGCTCTAACTCGTTCACTAGGCAACGCAGCAAGGTCGTTTTACCCACACCATTTTCACCGATGATCGCAAGGCGAGTGCCTGCTTCAAGTAACAAGTTGCCTTTTTCAAACAACAGCTCATCACCAAACGAGTGACCAAGGTCCTGCAGTTCCAATGCTAAACGATGCAGTTTTTTACCCTCACCGAAATCAATCGATGGGCTAACACGGCTACTTGCTTTCACTTCGTCGAGTTGGATTTTTTCCATCTTCTTAGCGCGAGAGCTGGCTTGTTTTGCTTTCGATGCATTCGCACCAAAACGGTTTACGAATTCTTGAAGTTCATTGATTTCAGCGGTTTTCTTCGCGTTGGAAGCCAATAACTGCTCACGACGAAGACCCGATGCTTCAAGGAAGTATTCATAGTTACCAGGGTAAATTCGCAGTTCGCCGTAATCGATATCTGCCATGTGAGTACACACAGAGTTTAGGAAGTGACGGTCGTGCGAGATGATGATCATCGTACACTTACGTTGGTTCAACTCTTCCGCCAACCAGTTGATGGTGTGGATATCCAAGTTGTTGGTTGGTTCGTCGAGCAGCAAAATATCTGGGTTAGCAAACAGAGCTTGCGCCAAAAGCACACGCAGTTTCCAGCCCGGAGCAACTTGCTGCATCAAACCAAAATGCAGTTCTTCTTCGATACCCGCTTGAAGCAAAATATCGCCAGCACGGCTTTCTGCTGTGTAGCCGTCCATTTCTGCGAACTCGCTTTCCAGCTCAGCGACTTTCATACCATCTTCTTCACTCATTTCAGGCAATGAATAGATGCGGTCACGTTCCTGCTTCACTTCCCAAAGCTTGCGATCGCCCATGATCACAGCGTCAATCACGCTGTATTGCTCGAACGCAAACTGATCTTGGCTCAATACGCCCAGTTTCAGCCCCGGAGTAATAGAAACATTGCCCGAGCTTGGCGCGAGTGCTCCGCTCAGGATTTTCATAAATGTCGACTTACCACAGCCGTTTGCGCCAATCAGACCATAACGGTTGCCGTTGCCAAACTTAGCAGAGATATTTTCGAACAGTGGCTCGGCACCAAATTGCATGGTGATATTGTTTGTACTAATGATAGCGGCGTCCTCGAAGGAAATTTCTTTTTAATAACAATTTGTTAATTCACTTTCGAGATACGGTTAGAAAAGGGCATATTGAAAGTGGCCGCCATTCTATCTGATTCGCTCAATAGGTGATATAGATCACGCTAATGTTGCGAAGGATTTTTATCAAAAATAAAGCGTGGCTTTAACCACGCTTTGCTTATTAATGACATCTTGGATTAAAAATCGAGATGGTAATTGTTGTTGGATTGATTCAACGAAATCACCCAGTTCTTCTCAGATTCACCGGCATTCATTGGGACCCATTGCGCGTACAACTTGGTCCAATTGCCATTCACCTCTAACTCAACCTGATTGGTTCGGGTCGGATAAATGGTGGTGATGCGTGACATTGGGTCTGCAATCACATCGCCGCTTTCCGCCGTAAATGCCTCTTTGGTGTAAAGATGCAATGCACCGTCAGAAGCCCCTTGATAGTTCATAGACAAGGTAATGGTCTCGCCAACATCAAAGGAAAAGTCACGTTGTGCCACAATGTCTTGTGTGTCATCAGTCTCATCCACCACTGGCGCAGGAGCTGGGGTTGAAGAGCCGCCACCTCCGCCGCCACCGCCTCCACAAGCAGCGACTAGGGTTGAAGCAAACATGATGGTGAGAAGTTTTGTCGAAGTATTCATGTGATGCTCCTTGCTATTCCGTTGCTGAGATAACTTTGCCACTCGCTGGCGCGTTGTACCAACTGGTGTCCGTTTCGCCACTGCTGGTTACCCAAGTTGGGAATCCTGTGTAGGCATGGCTGATGTCTGTGTTCTCGGTTGGGTGATCCCATTCCTCACGAATGTTGATTGCCCAAGGCATGTTGTTGCTGGTTAGGAAGTATTCCGAGCCGCCTGTGTCATCATCATGCAGGTTGAACAATGCGTTATTCATATCCCCAGTGCCTGAGAATGTCTTAAAGTGGGTTTGCCATGTCATGCCCGGGAAGGTCGCAACAAAGTCCCCGTGGTACGTACCTTCTGCCGCAAAGATGAATGAGTCATAAGGCGGGTAACCGATTTGATCTCGTGCGACTGGCGTGGTCAGTTCGACGACCATCTGGTAGCTGAGGATATCGGTCGCTTGCTGATTCAAACAATTGCTCTGAGTGCGGTAATAAGTACAACCTGAAGTCAAAACACCAAGCGCATCCAGTTCAGCTCTTAAATCCTCCGATACCACCAACACGGTTTCGCTGCCAGATTGAAGCACCGTATGTTCCACTGCTTGACCATTTTTGGTCACCGTTACCGATGCCACGTTGGACGAATCCACACTAGGCAGCTTCACGGCAAAACCATTGGAATAGCCCGCCCCCATTGCTTGTAGGGTGTAATCAACGGTAATAGTCTTCAATTCACGTTGGCCATTCAAAAGTTCGGTCACACGATAGCGCCACACCACATCGTTAAAGTCGTAGTCACCCATTAACGGCCAGCGGTCTTCGAATGCCATCGTCGCATAAGTATCAGAACTTGGGTAAACCGACGTCACTGTGACCTCTGGGTTGTTCTCTTGGACCAACACTTCGTATTTCGAATCGGTAGTGCCATCGGTGTTTACACCATCCACAGCCGAGAAAGGTGAAATGTCCACGGTAAAAATCAAATCGTTGAAGTCGTTATCGCCACTCGGACGGCGAATGTCTTCAAAACCAAGCACCAAAAATTCATTCTCGGTATCCAAGAACGCCACGTTATGGCGACGGTAATTGGCGGTCGTCTCTGGATTCAAACTGGATAAGCTGTAAAAAGGTGTGTTCCAAGGACCAAGGTAAGGAATGTTGTTGTAGGTACTCACATACCAACCATTCGGGATGACGAAAAATGCAAGCGTCTGACCCGCGGTTAACTGCACATCGAGATCGATAGTGTCACCTTCCTGCATGTCACCATCTGGCGCTTTCGAAGCATTTGGAAAAATAACCATGTGCGTTTCGATATCGTCTTTGCTGGTTGGCGGATTATTGGTGTCGTAGACAAAATAGCCTAGCGAATTTCGATAGCCAGCCCCCTCATTAAGAAAAGTCACAGAGGCCGTCGCGTACTCAGCGCCATCAAGCTCGTCATCGATATCAATATTTGAATAGCGTTCCGGTGCAATAAACGCACTGTTAACGTAAGTCCCTTCAGGAAGCATCGAGTACACATTGGTCAGCGTGTCCTGAGGTAAGGTTTCCGCAATAGAAGTGGTCTCTAATGGTTTACCTTTGATGGTGTAGTTTGCATTGTCACTACCTGATTCGAACGATAAATCACTGGTAGTGAGCGCGTATCCGGACATCGATACGCAGCAACTGGTTAGCGCTATAAGTTTCCCTGCTTTCATGTTATTCCCCTCATCAACTGAATCGTTGGTCGTAGAGGGTTAACGCAAATATGATGCCGAAATCACCTCATTTAAAAACATAGAGTTATATTGACTTAAATATCATTCTCATTTTGAGAATTAAGCTGATAGGCAAAGTGAAGCGAAATGGGAAGAGAAGAAAGAAATGCGAGAGGCAGACACCTGAAACAAAAAGAGCGCCCCGAAAGACGCTCTTAATATCGATGAGTTCGAACCTACGAACGCGACGCCATTGGGTGGCTTGGACTCATCTCTAGCAAGTCCCACAGGTTGCCATAGAGATCTTCAAATACGGCGACTGTGCCGTAGTCTTGCTCTGCTGGCGGACGAACAAACTTAATACCCTGCTCTACCATTCGGTTGTAATCACGCCAGAAGTCATCTGTATTCAAAAATAGGAACACACGTCCACCAGTTTGGTTACCGATGAAGTCATGCTGCTCTGGCTTAGACGCTTTGGCTAGCAATAATGTCACTCCATTGGAACCCGGTGGAGAAACCACAACCCAGCGCTTATCTTGCTCTGGTTGGTAAGTATCTTCCACCAGCTCAAACTTCAGCTTATTCACATAAAAATCAATCGCTTCATCGTAATCTCTTACGACCAAAGCAATATGAATAATGGATTGTTTCATCGCGTTATACCTTTAGTTTTCCGCTGATTACCGTCTTTGCGGAGCCAATCAGTTTAATGCGCCCATTTTCAAGCAGTTCGGTTTGTAAGTGGCCGCCACGTGCCGACGCTTGATAAGCGCGGAACTGATTTTGACCGAGCTTCTGCGCCCAAAACTGAGTCAGCGCGCAATGGGCTGAGCCTGTTACAGGATCTTCATTCACGCCCACCCACGGAGCGAAGTAGCGCGAGATAAAGTCGAGTTCTGGGGAATTCGACTGAGCAGTGACCACCACGCCACGCCCTTGAATGTTCTTTAATGCGTCAAAGTTAGGCTCGAGATCCAACACGGTTTGTTCACTGTCGACTTCAATAAAGCCTTTGCTGTCAAACTGAGCGTAAGAAAGCACCTGCTCTGCTTTCAATCCAAGCGCTGATAACAACGCAGCGTCTTGTTCAACATCCATTTCAAGCTGAGTCGAAGGAAAGTCGAGCTCAATTGTCGACTCGTTTACTTTTGCATGAAGCTCACCAGAGAGAGTTTGAAAGGCAATGGTATCGCCAACCTTCGCTAATCCTTGTTCTTTTAAGATTTGCGCTGTGGCTAATGTGCCATGACCACATAGCGCCACTTCTACCTTAGGTGTGAACCAGCGCAGTCGCATGTCTTTCAAACAGAGAAAAGCCGTTTCTGATACCGCCATTTCTTCAGCAATCGAGAACATCAATGCTTCTGGTAACGGTTCTTGTGAGAGACAGACTCCAGCAGGGTTTCCTTTGAAAGGTTCGGTGGTGAAAGAGTCCACTTGGTAGATATCGAGATCCATGATGCGCTTCCTAATACTGCTATTTTGGCAAGATGCCAAACAGCTTATCGGTTTCATGGTAAAGCGACAATGCATGCCCTGATTGTTCTTGCAAAACACAAACAAAAGGCACCCTTTGCGGTGCCTTTTTACATTCTGATGCTTGTTCAGCTCAAACCAATAACGTTCAATTTACCTGAACGAAACTTTAAAATTACTAGATATAATTAACCATTCATATTGGATATCTTATTTCCGTGCTTTGACGGACATCAAAAACAAATCGTTTTTCCTGCCTCTTCAACACTTCTTTGGATGCTCACCCAAAGAAAATAAATAAGAAAAATCAAACTCATAGGTATTCAATATGAAACAGCCTTTAAAAGCGTTAGTGCTGGCTCTAGGGTTATCCTTAGGTGCAGCTAACTGTTACGCATTAACTGTCGAACCGCTCGAAAAAGATTTTACTTTGCAGCTACTCGGATCCGGTGGACCAATCTCTGATGACCTGCGTGCATCGTCTGGTGAACTGATTTGGTGGAAAGGAAAATCACGCGTGATGATCGACGCCGGTGGTGGTGTTTATCTGCGTTTTGGCCAAGCGGGCGGCAAACTGGAAGACTTAGACTTCCTTGGTTTAAGCCACTTTCACACCGACCACGTCGCTGACGTTCCTGCCTTATTAAAAGGTGGCTACTTCTTTGATCGTCAAGATCCCCTTGATATCGCAGGCCCTGAAGCAGGCTCTGCATTTCCTAGCTTAACCGGTTACATGAAAGCGCTTTTTGACGGTGATGAAGGCGCTTACGCATATCTGAACGGTTTATTTGATGGCAGCGATGGCTTATTCCCAGTCACCATTACTGATGTGCCATACAAAACTTCCCAAGGCACCAAGGTGTACGAGCAAGATGGGTTGACCATTTACGCTCTCGGCATCCCACACGGCGACGTACCTTGTCTCGCTTTCCGAATCGAAAGTGCCGAAGGCGTGATGGTGATTTCCGCTGACCAAAACGGCAGTAACCCTGACTTCATCGACTTCGCTAAAGGTGCCGACATTTTATTGATGCCATTAGCCATTCATGAAGAAGCCGACGAAGTCTCGTCATTTATGCACGCTAAGCCATCGGTTGTCGGCAAGATCGCCGCAGAAGTGAATCCAAAACTCTTGGTGCTTAACCACTGGATGGGCTTAGGTCTAAAACTCAAACCCGCTTCCATCAAGATCGTTAAAGAGTACTACCACGGTCAAGTTATCGCTGGTCACGATTTATCTAGCTACCCAATGAGCGCAGCGAAGGAGATGTCTCATGAACAATAAACTCGCTCTATCTATCGCGATGACGTCTGTCATTACTTTGAACTCAGGCATGGCGTTTGCCGATGCCCCAACCGAGGCTCCTGTTGAAGCTCAATCCAGCTCTCAACATGGCGGTAAGTGTGCGGCTGGTAAATGTGGTACAGAGAAACGCTTCGAGAAACAAGAGTTAAAAGATGATCCGCAAGGCCGTTTGGTTCGCGCCCGAGACGGTAAATGTGGTGTGACAGGTGAAGGTATTAACCCTTCGGCTGAAACCATCAAATTAACCAAAAGCAAAATCACAGGTGGGGTATGCGGACAATAACCGATACATCAAAAGGGATTGGGCTGCGCAGCGAACACGTTGATTTGCTGTGTCAGTTGCCCGAGCACCCAGATATCGATTTCCTCGAATTAGCACCGGAAAACTGGATGAATATTGGCGGCTTGAAACGTGAACAGCTGCAAGACATTGCTCAATATTATCCGCTTGTCGCTCATGGCTTGAGCTTATCGATTGGTGATTGCCAACCGTTAAACGAGTCTTTTGTACGAGACGTCGCACGCTTTCTCGATGAATTTAATATCGACATCTATAGCGAACATCTGAGTTTCTCTAGAGACAATCAGGGCTATTTGTATGAACTGCTTCCGATCCCTCGACATAAAGAGAACATTCCGTATTTGGTCGAACGCATTCAACGCGTGCAAGACATTATTCAGCGTCCATTGGCGTTAGAGAATATCTCTTACTACCACGATTACGGACATGAAATGCCAGAGGGCGAGTTTATCGCTGAAGTGAGTGACCGCAGTGGATGTGAGCTGCTTATCGACATCAACAATGTGTTCGTCAACAGCCGAAATCATCATTTCTGCCCTTACGACATGCTGAGCACTTTACCAAGCGATGCGATTCGCTATTACCACATTGCGGGTCACTTGAAAGAGCGTGACGACTTCTTGCTCGATACCCATGGTAAACCAGTGCCTGATGAAGTGATTGATCTGGCTCGTTACACCTACTCGGTGCATGGCAGTAAGCCTTTGCTTCTTGAGCGCGACCACAATGTGCCGTCGCTGCTTGTTCTGGCTGAAGAGCTTCGCAGCATTCATGGCGAGATCTTGGATTTCAGCCAAACCCTCGAAGTTTTATGTAAGGAGGTGCTCAATGCTTAATCCTCCGAGCAAAATGCGCGCGCAAACCGAGTCCCTAACGGCTCTGATTCGCACACCTATGAATCAGCATGCGCTGTGTCGATATAGCGAATTTATCCGCGACAACATCTTGGGTGTCGTTGCGAATACGTTCCCTCTATTTTCTTCGCAGTTCGCTGATGAACAACTTGAACGCATGGTGGATGACTTTGTGGTGATACATGGCGCATCCGAGCCTGAGTTTCATCATATTGCCACCGAGTTTGTTCAGTTTTTGCAACAGAAAGCGCATCAAGATTCCAGCTCTCTTTCCGCCGACCAGATGGCGTTGTTGGAATATGAATGGGTGGCGTTCAATGTAGAGATTGACACCTTAGTCGCGGTATTAAATTCATCCTCGAATCCGATATTCGAAGAGAACCAAGTGCTGCAACTCAACCCAACATTAAAGCTGCTCGAAGTGCCTTTCTTGCTGCATCAAGACTCCGTGACTTTCCTAACTGACAGGCGTCACCCTGTGTTTTATGGCGTGTTTCGGAACTCACAGCATCATGTGATATCGCAAAAGCTCAGAGAAGTGGATGTCGCATTGATTCAGCTATTACAACAGCAACCAAACCTGACTCTGGCGCAACTACAACAAATGATTGCTCAGCAACTCGCCAGATTCAGTTTCATGGAGTGGGCTCAACACTTCAGTGAACTAGGACTCGTCAGCGTCCGCCCTTCAGGAGAAAAATTATGATTAAGTCAGCCCTCAATTGGTTCGACGGTCTCGTCGAGAAATGCAAAAGATACGATTACTTAGCGTTACTTGCGATTCGTCTCTACCTCATTCCGGTCATTTTTGTTGGCGCTCGCTCTAAGGTGCTGGGTTTCTCTGGCACCGTCGCGTGGTTTGGCGCGTCCACCGCAGATGGTGGTTTGAACTTACCATTTCCCGAGTTGTTAGCGTTTCTTGCCGCAGGTACGGAAGTGCTTGGCTGTATTTGTATCGCATTGGGTTTGTTTACCCGAGTGATGTCGATTCCGATGATTTTCTTGATGAGTGTTGCGAGCGCAATGGTGCACTGGAAACACGGTTGGGATGCCATCGCTACTGGCGGCATGGAAGCAACGGTACGTTTGAACGGCTTTATTGAATGGTTAGCAACTAACTTCCCAGGTCGATACAACTACATCACCGAATTGGGTGACCCAGTAATGCTCAACAACGGTATGGAGTTCGCAGCCACCTACTTTGTGATGTTGCTGGTGCTGTTCTTCTACGGCGGTGGTCGCTACGTAAGCTTGGATTACTGGTTGAGAAAACCTTTCTCTCGTACACCAGCAAAAGCGTAACTCATGCGCCTCAAGCTTTAACGCTTAATTAAACAGACTAATAATAACCTTATCTAACCCGCTACTCTGGTAGCGGGAAGGAGTCCTTATGTTTGCAGATGTCGTTGATCTGTCGCGGTTTCAGTTCGCTAGTACCGCACTCTATCACTTTATATTCGTCCCACTGACCATAGGTTTGTCTTTCTTGCTGGCCGTTATGGAGTCTTTGTACGTCATGACGGGAAAAACCATCTACAAGGACATGACCAAGTTCTGGGGTAAGTTATTCGGGATTAACTTCGCCGTGGGCGTGGCGACCGGTCTTACCATGGAGTTTCAATTTGGTACCAACTGGGCGTATTACTCTCACTATGTGGGCGATATTTTCGGGGCGCCGCTTGCCATCGAAGCCTTGATTGCCTTCTTCCTCGAATCCACCTTAGTTGGTATGTTCTTCTTCGGTTGGGATCGATTATCAAAACGCCAACACTTGTCGGTCACTTGGCTGACGGCTCTGGGTTCTAACTTCTCTGGGTTGTGGATTTTGATGGCGAACGGCTGGATGCAAAACCCAGTCGGCGCTGAATTCAACTACCAGACCATGAGAATGGAGATGATCAACTTTGCTGATGTAGTGTTTAACCCCGTCACGCAAGTGAAGTTTGTTCATACCGTGGCTGCCGGTTACACCACAGGTGCTCTGTTTGTGATGGGCATCAGTGCTTACTACTTACTTAAAGGTCGAGATATCTCTTTCGCTCGCCGTTCGTTTGCGGTGGCGTCTGCATTTGGTATGGCGGCGATTGTGTCGACATTGATGCTGGGTGACGAATCGGGTTACGAGCTTGGTGACGTGCAACAGGTAAAACTGGCGGCAATTGAGTCCGAATGGCACACCGAAGAAGCGCCCGCCTCGTTCACGCTATTTGGCTTACCAAACCAAGAAACCATGGAAACCGACTACGCCATTAAGATTCCATACCTAATGGGGATCATCGCGACTCGCTCGCTGGATGAACCAGTGATGGGCTTACGCGACCTGATGGCACAGAACGAAGATCGTATCCGCGATGGTATCCAAGCTTACGGCATGCTAGAGGAACTACGCGCAGGTAACGACAGCCCTGAAAACATCGCTCAATTCGATGAGATGAAGAAAGACCTCGGCTACGGTCTGCTCTTGAAGAAATACACCGAGAACGTCACCGACGCGACTGAGAGCCAAATTAAACAAGCGGCGCAAGACACAATTCCTCAAGTGGCACCTCTGTTCTGGAGCTTCCGAATCATGGTGGCGTGTGGGGTATTGATGTTCGCGATTATCGGTTTGTCTTTCGTCCAAGTCTGCCGCAGAAAATTGGGTTCGAGTCCTTGGTTATTGAGAGCGGCATTATGGGCGATTCCATTGCCTTTCATTGCTTGTGAAGCGGGTTGGTTCGTTGCCGAATACGGACGTCAACCATGGGCAATTGGTGAGGTGCTTCCGGTCAATATGGCGGTATCTAACCTCGCACCAAGTGACATTTGGATTTCGCTCGGCTTTGTTTATGTGCTCTACACAGCGTTCTTAATTGTAGAAATGTTCTTGATGGTGAAGTTTGCCAAACGTGGACCAAGCGTACTCAAAACGGGCCGCTATCACCATGAAGAAAACAACGAAAAACACAAACAACCCGACACATTCAAACTGATTGATCAGCACTAAGGAGGCACTATGTTTGATTACGAAAACCTACGCCTATTTACTTGGGCGATCGTTGGTGTGCTGTTGATTGGTTTCACCATCACTGACGGATTCGATATGGGGGTAGCCGCGCTGCTCCCTGTTATGGGGAAAAAGAACCTAGAACGTCGCGTAATGCTAAACGCTATCGCGCCGCACTGGGACGGCAACCAAGTTTGGCTAATTACCGCTGGCGGTGCCATCTTCGCGATATGGCCCTTGGTATACGCCGCAGCGTTTTCCGGCTTCTACATTGCCATGCTGTTAGTGCTTGCATCCCTTTGGTTGCGTCCTATCGGTATGGATTACCGAGCTAAAATCGATAATCCGCAATGGCGTAACGCATGTGATATCGCCTTGTTCATCAGCGGTGTGATTCCTCCGATTATCTTTGGAGTTGGCTTCGGTAACTTGTTAGTCGGCGTACCGTTCGAGTTAAACAACCTACTGATGCTCGATTATCAAGGTGGGTTCTTTGACTTACTCACTCCATTCCCAATTCTGTGTGGCTTGGTGAGCTTGACCATGGTGGTGACACAAGGAGCTGCTTTCCTTCAAATGAAAACCAAACATGAGCTACGCACTCGAGCACAAAACATCACGTTGTGGGGCGCGGGGGCAACCATGTTGCTGTTTATGTTTGGCGGTTTGTTCGCGGCATCGCAATCGGGTTACATCATCATAGGCGCGATGCTTAAAGATGGCATTTCAAACCCACTCAACAAACAAGTGGTGAGCATCGCGGGTGATTTATTGCATAACTTCAGCGAAATGCCGCAACTTTGGTTGATTCCATTCACTGCGGTAACGAGCTTACTGGTGTGTTTTTGGGCAACGGTCTCTCGCCGTGCTGGGGTAGCGTTCACTATGTCAAGCATTGCGATTGCTTGCATCATCTTAACTGCAGGCGTCACCTTGTTCCCGATGATCATGCCATCAAGCATCAACCCATCGCACAGCTTAACGTTATGGGACGCGACATCGAGTGAGAAAACACTCGGCATTATCTCTATCGTTGCCATCATCGTTGTGCCTGTGATTCTGGGCTACACCGCATGGTGTTACTACAAAATGTTCGGACGTTTGGATAACAACTACATCCGCAGCAACAGCTCATCGCTCTATTAAGGAGGCAAGTATGTGGTACATGTGTTGGGTACTTGGCGTATTACTCGCCTGCGCCTTTGGTGTCATCAATGGTTTATGGCTAGAGAACACAGGGCGCTTTGAAGAGGAAGAGTTCTAACCTCTCACTTCAGAATGGAACATTCTCAATAACAAACGCCCTCAATCACGAGGGCGTTTCTTCATCTCAATGAATTTACTCTGCCGACAATCGATAGCGGCGCACTTCGTATTGGTCTTGTTCTGAATAAAATGTATTGAGAAACTCGCCACCCGCCTTTTCGATCACGCGCCTTGATGCGGTATTGTTCACATCACAAGTCACGATAGCACTGTCTTCTATAACCTCGGCTTTCACCCAATTCAACATGAATGTGGCGATGCCTTTGCCTTGAGCATCTGGCGCAGTTTCGTAACCAATGTGCCCAATCACATTTTCAAGGTAGTCGCTATTACCATCACGAACCCGAATCGAACCAAGTATCATCCCTTCCTCGATACAGAAGTATGTCGAAGACGGCGTCCAGCCTTCCGGCAAACCTTCGCCTTTCGCGTATCCAATCCTTTTTATCAACAGCGCTTCGCAGTCACTTTGGGCAGCAACGTACATTTCCATTCCCACCTGAGCACACTTTTCAACATACTGCTCAAACGCCTCTAAATGGTTGAGGTTGGCTTTGACTATTTGCATGATCGCTCTCCTCACCAGACATTCATTTTGAAATACAACAAGAAGCAGGTAATAAAAATTAAGCCACACCATGCGAAAAAGATCTTCGCTTTTTGCTCTGCACTGGCTTCTTCTGGATCTGGTTGCAGGATGAAGTAATAACAAACGATGGGAATGAGTTCGTAGGTTTTAGCAATGTATTGATGCCCCATTTCAAGAAATGGCGGGACGTACAAATACACCACGGTGTAAGCAATGAAATAAAGTGTACCAAGAATGCGGTGCAAACCGATGGATTGCCCTTCTCGGAAAAACCAAACTAATGCTGCCAAACCAGCAAAGACTGCGACGAGTAAAAACATCCGTTCTTCTACCCTTCTATTTGAAACTTTCTCCTACCCTATTGAAACCACCCAATTAATCAAATGGTTATGTTGCCAAACACGATAAAGCTCAAACAGAAAAGGCACCAATTGGTGCCTTTGTGACGCTCTGACGCGTTTATTAGTATGTCACTTTCAGTGCTTCGCGCGCTTTTAGGTTTTGCGCCGCATGCTTAGGCGCTTCTGCCAAGACATCTCGGCTGCCTTTCTCTGCTTTTCGATTCAGTTTCACTGAGGTGATTTGCCAGTTATCGCCTGCTCGTTGCAACCCAAACTCGTATTCACCCGAAACTGCCCAGAAACCTTCTTCACCGAGCCAATGACTTGCGGTGAAATCCACTGTCGCACTCGCCTTATCGCCATCAATAGAGACGTTCAGATTGCTCAAGTCATGAAATGTCGCATCAAACCCAGGCAGGAATCCCGCCCACTGCTGCATTAAATCTTGGCGTTTGACTTGTTGAGCTTCGCCGCCAAACAGCGTGGTGTAATCCACCGTCAATTCTGGAGCGAACAATCGACCTAAGTATTCAAATGCGCCTTGGTCTGCCAAAGCCGAGAAGCTGTTAATGTTGCTACGAATTTTCGCTTCGTCCAAAGACATGGTTTGAGCATTAACATTCATGGCAATCACTCCGATAAACAGCAACCACAGTTGTTTAAGTTTCATCACGTGATTCCTTATAGGCTCGCTTCGAAGTGCTCGACAACTTCATCGACAGCCAGTTTTACCGCTTCTGGTTGATCATAGAAATCGAATTGATTGATGTCGTATAGCCATACTGCGTTAACGTTGCTACCGGCATTCTCGATATAACGATGCGCACCAGCAGGCAGAGCCATGGCTTCAGATGCCACCATTAGCACTGGTTTATCTTGTGTTGCTGCACTTGCTTGAGCGTCGTAGTTCAACCAACCAGTCCATGATGCAACGTTGTATTGGTTGTCATATTCAGGAATCAAACCACGGTCAGTCTCTGTGTAGTAAGGCGCTTGGAACATCAACGCGTTCTCATTGGTTGTGCTTGCTGCTTCGATGTAAACTGGAGTCGCTGAATGTGCTGCCTCTTCCGCTGCTGCGAGTAAGTTTTTCGCGCTTTCTTCGCCACCATAAATTTCAGTCGCCATCGCTTTATCATGCAACCAAGGAGCAACCACTGCCGCGGCTTTTACTTTGTCATTACCGGCAACCGCATCTAGCATGTAGCCCGCCGATGCGCAGATACCCAAACCACCGATGCGTGATGCATCAACGCCATCGAGTTGACTCACCGCTTCAATCACTGCGCGAATGTCTGCGGTTTTACGTGCAGGATCTTCTAAGTACATCACTTGGTCTTTGCTTTCACCCCAACCACGGAAATCAAACGTCAATGCCGCATAACCTCGCTCTGCCAATGCTTGAGCATAAACCGCTGGCATCTGCTCTTTCACCGTCGTCCACGCACCAGTCACGATAACAACTGGGGCATTCTTCGCACCTTTTGGTAAGTAAAGGTTTGCAGCTAGTTGACCAACTTGAGTATTGAGTTCGATGTGTTTCATGGTGGTGTCCTCTAAAGCTAAGTTCGTGTTGTTGTCATTTACAGAAACTGAGTGAGCAAAGGTGGTGAACGGCAAACTACCTAATAGTAGTAAAAGCGATTTCTTAAACATGGCATCCTCTCTGTCTTATGTTTTGTCTAAGCTGTCCGGCTAACTTGGGTATAGATTAGCGCTGCACCGCGAGAGAAGATTGAACATTCCTGCCCAAGTTTTTGTACTTTATTGCCCCCTCAATGAGTTGACGAAATGTGCAAAACTCGGCTAATTTCAGCTAGCAAGTGGAAGAGAACAAAGGAAAGAAAATGAAGTCCGAGCTTAAGTTTTATGACTCTGAATCTAATGCGCTATCAAGCTGTGGCGACGTGCTGGATATTGAGTTTTCAAACCATGGATTAGATTGGTCGGGCGTATTGGTAGAAAAAGGCACGTCCCCTTATTTCTACCCGAAGAATGTCTACACCCCTTACTTCTACTTTGCATTGGCACTAGAAAAAGATTTGAACTGGAGCGTCGAAAAAGATGGCACGTTCGCCGATCTGAAAACCAGCCCGGGCAACATTTGGATTAACCCGCCTAAAACCCCGTTTACCCATGATGTGGCAGAGCCTTGTTACTTCGTGATTTTGGCGATTGAAGAGCAAGAGTTTTTCTCACACTGTCCGCTCAATTTAGAGGGAATTGAGCTGCAATTTTTGAACAACTACAACGTGTTGGATGAGACCATCAAAGGCATCATTGAACTATTTATGTTGGAAGCGAAAGCCAAAGGACGAAATGGCAAAATCTACCTCAATAACTTGGTTTCACTGCTGGCAACCCACTACATCCAAAACTACTCCAACTACTTTGACCTTAAGAACAACCAGCTTGCTGCCTCTAAGTTCGACCAACACCAAGTCGATAAGATTGACCAATACATCGAAGAAAACATCGGCGACAACATCGCGGTCGATGACCTAGCAGACTTGCTCGGTTGCAGTAAGTTTTACTTTCTGAGGGAGTTTAAAAAGCTCATCGGCGTAACACCTTATCAGTACCTGATGAATAAGCGTTTGGAGCAAGCACGAGTGGCACTTTCTTCTGGTTCAGTCAATATTGCTTTAACGGCGCACGAGCTTGGCTTTAATGACCAGTCCCACTTTACTCGAGCATTCAAAAACCATTTCGGCATGACACCGGGACAATTCGTCAAACAACAAGAAAGCTAATCTTAAGACTGGTTAGCTTTCTTCCACTGTAAGGGGGTGATGCCATTCGCGCGTTTAAAGGCACGCACAAACTGAGTGGCATCAGCGTATCCCAAGTGCACAGCAATATCTCCAACCGCACTGTTTCTTTGAATCAAAACGCGTTTGGCAAAGGTAAAGTTGAGCGCCTCTTTTACCTCTCGAAAACTGGTGCCTTCTTGCTTCAAACTGCGCTGTACCGTGCGCTTTGAAATGCCTATTAACTCGCTAAACACGTCCAAAGACATATCAACTCGCCCAACATACGCAGACAAAGCTTGCTCAACATAGTAAGCAAAAGGCTTGTCCTCAGCGCATACATTTATCCTTTCAATCCCTTCTAAAGCGGGATACTCCAACGCTAAATGTTCTTGACCAAGAAACTGCGGAATGTCGTTTCTGATTTGGAGCTCAGTTAAGGGCTGGCCTTGCGGGTGGGGCAGATAATAAGCACTCGGCTCTTGCAGATTTGGGTACCTAGCTTTCATATACGCATGAAGATAAACCGTTAGAAACAACTCGGTTTCTATTTGATCAAAGGCACTAGCATGAGCTTCTACACGAGTGACATGAGCTGACGTTTCAACATTCAAGGCTCTTAACCCTAAGCTCGTTATGACGTTTTCCGGCGTGGCTTGGTTGAACTTCAAATTAATACTCGCGTGCTTCGCGATAAGTTGTAATGAAGAGACAAATACCGTTGCACCTAAGTGCCGTCTCAACCCAGATAGCAACCGAGAAAAAGCATGGAAAGGAATGAACTCAGCCGTTGAAGTGTCTAGCGCAAATGGCATGTCGGCTTGCTCTTGCAGTTGCGCCAGTGCTGTAGGCTCCAGAGCTAACTGACCAAGAAAATCATACACGATTGCTTTTCTAATCAATGGAATGGAATGAATCACACCTTCTCCTAAGTTCAACTCGTCTCTTTTCATTACATGACTTCTGACGTTACTTGACTGGCTTTTCAAAAGATAGGAAATGTGGCGCAAAATGCACATTTTCATATTCCTAACTGGCTAAGATAACCACATCGCTTGAGTGAAGCTAAGGCAAAAAATTTGAGCCATAGATCGTATTTCACATCAAGTTTCCGTTATCGCTTAGAGATTGGCAGCAAGAATGTGAGTTTTGACTAATATTCAATTAGTTGAATTAAACCGTTCACGACAAAAGCCATCTCTAAACGCTAGATGCATCCATCAAAATAAACGGACTTACACTCACTATTGAGAGGTTACTATGATCAAGAAAATGTCATTGGCAGCAATCACTATCGCCGTATCAATGGGCTCCGCTTACGCCAGCGTAGAAAGCAAAACGTGGCCAGCCTCAGACAAAGCAAAAGCCTTTGTTCAAGACACCATTGTGATTGGCATGCTAGCAAGCCCTTATGGTGCTGGTTGGACAGATGATCAACAACTTCTCGATTACTTCCAATTAGCACGCGATAACGGCATTACTGGTCATGAATACACGATTACTGCGGCTGACCATAACTTTGATGACTTCATTTTCCACCACCACAAACACCGTGCAGCCATGGCGAAAGAACCAGACAATTTTATTGTTGCCCATTCCAACCAAGACATTGAGAAAGCGCACGTAGAGGGCAAAACCGCCGTTCTTTGGAATAGCCAAACTGCCACCATTTTGGAAGAAGACGTCACTCGAATGGCGCTGCTTAAAGACATGGGTTTGAAAAGCATGATCTTGGCGTACAACGATATTTTTCGTACCGGTTCAGGTCAATTAGCCGCCTATAATGGCCGCGATATTGGCTTAACACCTTGGGGCCAATCGGTGATCGATGAGATGGTGAAATACCGTGTAATTCTGGACTTGAGCCATACCGGTTCCAAGACCGCCAATGATGCGATGGATTACATGGAAAAGAATCATGCTGGAACGCCATTTATCTACTCTCACTCAGTCCCTGCGGGTTTGTATAAGAGTGAACCCGATGCGACACCAAAAGGCTGTTACCGTGCAATCCCTGATGATGAAGCAATTCGTGCTGCGAAATCTGGCGGATATGTATCTCCAACCTTTACCGAGTGGATGATGGATGGCGTATGGCCTGAGGACATTTCGCCAAAACAAGCGGCAGATATGATTGATTATTATGTGAAATTGGTTGGCGTTGACCATGTTGGTATCGCAACCGATGACATGTTCTCAACAAAGGGCGTGGTCGATTTTGCGATGAAAAATGCCAAGATGTATGACGATGGCGGCTACATGATTGACGCCTTCAACAAGGGCGCAACAGGCAACGGCGAACTATCCAAGATCTTAGCCGCAATTACTGATGACTTATGGGCACGAGGCTATAGCAACGAAGACTTGGCGAAGATTTACGGCGGTAACAAGATGCGAGTATACGCTCAAGTTTCCGAAGGCGTTGACCCGAAAGCGTTCCAAGAGCAGTATTCAAAACGCTTGGAAATGCTAACAAAAATGCGCCACAAGCATATGGGTAAATAGACGCACTCCAAAACGTAAAAAGGCACCAATCGGTGCCTTTTGTATTACTAAGTTAGTGTACTTACAGCTCGTGCTCAGTACGTGCGATGATGTCGTCTTGCGCATCTGGTGATAACGCGGTGAAAAACGCTGAGTAGCCTGCGACTCGCACGACAAGATCACGATATTGCTCCGGGTTCTTCTTCGCAGCTAGCAAGGTCTCACGAGAGACGATGTTATATTGCACGTGCCAACCTTTGTGGTGGTTGAAGAAGGTACGAATCAACATAGAAAGCTTGAGCTTATCCCCTTCAGACTCAACCGCCGCCGGGCTTAACTTCTGGTTAAGCAGCACGCCACCAAGGATCTTATTCGCTTGGATCTTACCGACCGAGTTGTATACCGCTGTTGGACCTAAACGGTCTGAGCCAGATGACGGGCTTGCACCTTCTGCCAATGGTGTTTTCGCTTTACGACCATCTGGCGTTGCCATGGTTGAAGCACCGAATGGGACGTTTGCCGAGATACTTGATGTACCTGCGTAGTAACCGCCGCCAATTGGACCACGCCCATGACGCGTATTAACGAACTGCTCTAGCTCATCAATGTACACTTGGTACGCGTCTGCCAGTAGTTGGTCTACTGCGTCATCATCGTTACCGTATTTTGGTGCAAAGTTGATAAGACGTTGGCGAAGTTGTTCGTTCTCCATGCCGTCGAAATCTTCAGCCAATGCTTTTGCCAATTCTGGTTGGGTGATTTGCGCATCATCGAAAACAAGGTGTTTGATTGCTGCTAGGCTATTACCTAAGTTTGCGATACCGACTTGCAAACCAGATACCCAGTCGTATTTCGCGCCGCCTTCTTTCACGGTTTTACCGCGAGCCAAACAGTCATCCACCAGCGTTGAACAGAAAATATCTTGTGCTTGCTGTTCAAGCACGCTGTCAACTACGGTATCAATCTCAATCGATTTACGGGTGTAGTAGCGGATTTGCTCTGCCCAAGAAGCCGTCACTTGCTCAAAGTTCTCAAAGTTACCTTTTGCTAATGACTTATCGTGCGGCAAGAAAGCTTTACCTGTTGTTGCATCCACACCTTCGTTCAATGAAGCGAGCAGGATACGAGCGAAGTTAATGAAGCTCATGCCCGTACAACGGTAACCCCATTTACCCGGAACTGCGGTCTCGATACAGCCGATAGATGCGTAGTTGTAAGCGTCTTCTTTCTCTACACCAAGCTTGATGAATTCAGGAATAACAATCTCATCGTTGTTGAACGCTGGCATACCGAAGCCGCATTTAATCACTTCAATACAGCCCATTAAGAACTCTTGGTTTAAACCTTCATGGTAACGCACACTCAAGTTAGGTTGCGTCGAACGTAACTGACCACAAGATTCCAGAATCGCCCAAGAAAGTGGATTCACTGCATCTTCAGGCTCACCCTTTTCATTCAACTTCTGACCGCCGATACACACGTTTTGATACAGCGGAGAACCTGCCGATGCTTTTGAGTGTGCACCAGAGCGAATCTTGTTTACTTCAAGCAACTTCAACCAGCAGCTTTGTAAAAGCTCTAGTGCGAAGTCTTTCTCAATCGTGCCGTTTTCGATATCGCGAACATAAAATTCGTTGAGGAATTGGTCCATACGACCGAAAGAAACCGAGTGCCCGTTCGATTCGATTTGTAGCATCAATTGAACGAAGTAGCTCAATTGCAGTGCTTGCCAGAAGTTTTCCGGCGCATCACTCGCGACATGACGACAGTTTGCCGCAATGCTTTCTAACTCAGCTTTGCGCAGCGGGCGCGTCTCTTCTAACGCCATTTTTGCCGCCAATTCAGCGTAGCTCACCATGTGATCTTGAATGGCAAGCAGTACAATTTCGACCGATTTGTAGAACTGCTCTTTCTTCAAGCCTTCAAAGGTCGAAACATCATTGTTAGCACGGTGCTGACGAACATCCTCTAGCAAGCCGTTCATGCCTAGCTTCAAGATTTTTTCGTTATCCACCGCAAGGTGCGCGTCACCCGAAGTCATGTTACCTTCAGCTTTAATGATGGTGCTGGCTAAGATTTCTTGCTGCTCATCAGTGAACAAGCCATAACAACGGTCTTGAACGGTTTTACCGCGCCAGTACGGTGTGATGCTGTGGATGCTTTGCTTATCTTCTTCAGTGACCGCAAAGCCTGCACCAGGGCGGTCGGCTAGCTCATCAATTTCCGCTTCAATCCAACGCACTGTGTATTCTGGGAAAATAGGCGCAGCGCGCACTTTGCTCGCTTGGTTACCGACGATTAGCTCATCGTGTTTAATCCAAATCGTACGAGTGCGTAAGTGCTCTTGCAGTGCTAGCGCACGTTGGACAATTACAGGTTTGTCTTCGTTTGCTTGATAAGCACGAGTGTATGCCTCTGCACGCTCGGTACAGACAGGTGGCGTTACGATATTTACCAGTGCCGATTTGTGCGCTTTGATACGCTCAGGAAGGTAATTCAGGTCCATAGTTAACCTCTTACAATCACGTTAAGTTGGGTGTTTTCGCTTGCGTATTGCATGGCGCTTTCTAGCAGTTCTGGTTTGTTTAATGGCTTGTCAGAACACTCGTAAGGCATATCGAGCAAACGGTATTTATTGATGCCGAGCGTGTGGTACGGCAGCAAGTGAAGTTCTTGGCAGCTTTCTAGTGAAGCCGCAAAATCGATGATGTCTTTCAACTCTTCGATGGTGTCATTGAACCCCGGCACAACGGGAACGCGAATCACAATGCGTTTCGCGATAGGTGCCAGTTTTCGGAAATTGTCTTTGATGCGTTTTAGTGAACCTTTCGCCCAGCTAAGAAACTTTTCTTCGTCGGTGTGTTTTAAATCCGCCAACCAGCAATCAATATGCGGCGCAGCTTTTTCGACGTTCTTCCACGGCACATGCATGCACGATTCAATAGCGGTAGAGACTTGGTTGTCATGCAGACGTTGTGCGAGTTCTGCCACCAAATCCGCTTGCATGAGTGGCTCACCACCGGAGAATGTCACGCCACCTTGGCTTTGGTCGTAGAAAGGTTTGTCTTTCATTAAGGTGTCGAACAACATGTCTGATTTCGCCTCTTCACCGCAGACAGTCAGTGCTTGCGTAGGACAGACGTCTCGCAGCGCGATCAGTTGGTCTTCTTTGATGGCTTTGCGATTGATGATGATCTGGTTGTCGATGCGTTGAATACCATCGCTCACCGTTTCACTACCCGCTGTAGATTGAGTTGTGGCTTGATAAGCAGAAACGCACAGCTGGCAACCTTCCATACAACTTCGCTGATCAAATAAGAGTGAATGCTTTTCGCTGCGGCTTTCTGGGTTTTGACACCAAGGGCAAGACAAGCTGCATCCTTTAAGAAAAAGAATGGAACGAATGCCATCGCCATCATGGGTAGAGAATCGTTGAATATTGAAATACATCTCTGCTTGCCTCTTGGTCTGTGCTACCGCTGTGTACTTAATCCGTTTCTTGCTGGTCAAGTCTTATCAGCGGCTTTTCTTTGTTCGAACTGAAAGCTTCATTTGAGCGTTTACAAGTTTCACTTAACTTTCATTTAATGAAATTATTATAGTTTCAAATGAAATTTCAATTGATCAAAATCAAGATCTCGTTCGATTGTCAGATCTATAGTGATCCCATCATCAAAACGAAGATTTTGTTTAAGGTAGAAACCATGATTGAACTTTATTTAGATACTGCTGATGTGGCAGAAGTAAAACGCTTTAACCAGTGCCTACCGCTAAAAGGCGTGACGACAAACCCAAGCATTTTGGCGAAGTCAAAACAGGGACTGAATGAAACCCTAGCAGGCATGCAAGAAGCACTTGGCGGTGCACCTCGCTTTCATGCTCAAGTCGTGAGTTCAACCGTCGAAGGTATGGTGGCAGAAGCGCGCCAACTGAATGAATTGCCTTACGATATGGTGGTAAAAGTGCCAGCCACAGAAACCGGATTAGCAGCAGTTAAGCTAATGAAAAAAGAGGGAATTCAGGTTCTTGCTACCGCTATCTATTCAGCTCAACAAGGTTTCCTTGCAGCACTGTGCGGTGCAGACTACCTAGCACCTTACGTAAACCGCATCGATGCGATGAACGGCAACGGTGTTGAAGTGGTCGCGGATCTTCAATTGTTGCTCGATCAAAACCAACTACCAGCGAAGATTTTGGCAGCGAGTTTCAAGAATACTCAACAAGCGATGGAGGTGATGAAACTGGGCATCGAAGCCATTACATTGCCAACCGATGTGGCGGCACAAATGTTCGCACATCCAGCAGTCAAACCGGCGGTTGAGCAGTTCGATAAAGACTGGAAAGAGACGTTCGGCGAGAAACTTTCATTTGAAAGCTAATTAAAAGTAAGAACTCAATATCTTAGTCAATAATAAGGGAATCTTAACTCACCCTGTGCGCCGGTGAGTTAAGATTCCCTTTTTGTATTTCATATAAAGAGGCGAGGTTTACAGCAGTTCTCTATTGGTCAGTGACCAAAGGTACACGCGCTTGAGTAAACTGATTTTGAGCCTCTTACGAATACCTCGTTTGGAATGGCGGAGTCGGTTTGATAGCGCAATGGCTTTCATCTCGGTTTTCATTTCTTTTCCATCCACCAACACAGTAGACCTCCGATACAGTAAGCCAGCAGATCTTTCCAATCAAATGTGGCGCCCAAAATCACAGCCAGAGGCGATGAAGATTCGATACCAAGCCAAACCGCGACCTGTAACAATTGCCCTAACTCAACAGCGAACGCAATCAACACCACCAATGAAACCAGCCAGTTAACGGGCATAGAGAACATACTTGCAAGAAAGTAGTAGAGCCAAACCACAACGAGAACATCACCAAATGTCGGACGAATAAAGCTGTCTCGAACATAGAGTGCAATAACGACCAATGCGATAAAACACACCAAGCTTTTGAGTCCATTTTTTGCAGAAAATCGCAGGTGGATAGCGGACGTCTCTTCCACCATATCGCTTGGCTGACCAGTGAGAGTTGCTCGCTTAAATATCTTCATGATTCGCCTTTGCACTTTCTTCTGCTTTCTTATTTCGTGCGTACCAGTCGATGTTGCGTGTAATGACCATAGTGAAACTCAAAATCGCGAAACACAGTAATGTCCCCATCACCAATGCGTAGCTCTCTGCTTGTAGCAAGCCAAACAGTAATCCGTAGAGAGTGAGCAAACACGCTCCGAACATCGCGCCGTGTTTGGTGTTGCTCAACATACCGCTCACGTACACACTTAAAAGCCCTGTCGATGCGACTGCTGATACCACATACGCCCAGTTAAAGCCGAGGTGTTCACTCATCGAAATCAGCAACAGATAGAAAAGCGCTAAAGCCAGACCAATAAAGCCGTATTGCACAGGGTGAACCGGACGCGCTTGGAATAGCTCCAGCAAGAAGAAACTCGCAAACACTAATGTGATAACCAACAGTGAATAGTTTACAGCTCGGTGGGATTTCAAATAGTGGTCCACGGGATCAATCAAATCTACGCCCATTTGCCGCTGTTCAAGCTCGTGACAAGCGTGATTCGATGACAAACAGCTTTGGAACAACTGCGCGATATTGGTAGAGAAGTTATTGCTCGCCCATTGTGCATTAAATCCATCTTCGGATACCTCTGACGACACTGGTAAGTAATCACCGATAAAGCTTGGATGCGCCCATGCTGAAGAGAGCTCAACTGTTGTTTGACTGCCGATTGGCGTGACTTGAAGTTGCCCCATCCCTTGCAGCAAGAAGTTAAGATCGAAAGCCAAAGGTTGCTCTGCGTTTAGGTCTGCGAGTGTCAGAGCACTGTGGAAGCCTTGTGGTAACTGATCTAACCCCGTTCCCGGAGCGACTTCGATTTCAGAGCTCGCCATGGTCATGTCATCCAAACGAATCAATCCACGGCTGTCTTCAATGCCAACGACTAGGCTCACGTTTTCAATATCAAGCCCCTGCAGCGCCGCGAGATCGTCTGCATCAAAAGTGCCTTTCAGTGCCACTTGTGCTTTGTATAAACGCGCACGGTAAATGCCTCGGTACTTTTCAAAACTGTCCAGATTCGCGCTCATATCAAAAGTGCTAGGTAGGAGGAATTTACGACGCTCTTTAATCTGTACTTTGTCATCTCGGTAACTGGTTTCGGTGTAGTTAACCATGATGAATGGACCAATGATGCGCTGTTCGCCGCTGCTGCTGCGTGCGATGTCGTTTCTGACTTCATCTTGGCGATATGAGCGTTCTGAGATCAGCCCTGTGACCATTGAAAGCGGGATTTGCAGTAAGACAAACAAAAACAGTACGAAGGCGAACTTCGTACCGAGTTGGTTATTGAGGATCTTTTTCATATTTCATTCTCCATTTGCTGATGGAAGTAATCTAAATCAGCAATTTGGAGAACGAATGGAGCTAATGTGGAGTTTCTATGGAGTTGGTAAAATCAAGGTCACTTTCACACCAGAATCGACGTTTTCGACTTGCAACTTACCTTTGTGCAGCTTGATCACTTGCTCAACAAAATTCAGCCCGAGCCCAGTGCTCTTAACACCATTTTCCCGAGCGAGGGAGTAGAAGCGCTCGGTTAAACGAGGCATTGCATAGTCGGGAATGTGAGGACCTGAATTGAAAATCGACAAGCACACTTTCTCTTTCGCGACCTCAGCTTTCCATTCAATGCATCCCTCCGAATCAACAAAATCCAGCGCATTGTCCATCAAGTTAAAAACGGCTTGTTTCAGTAAGAAGGCATCACCAAGCACGGAGAGATGGTCATCAATTTGGATTTTGGCAGTGACCGACTTAGCACTCAAACGCGCATCCGCCGATTCAACCACTTCATTGACCATTTGTTTTAGCGAGATAGCTTCGACTTGTTCTAACTCGGGGCGCTTTTCAAGACGAGCAAGTTCGAGCAACTTATCAATCAATGACTGCATGCGGTCGCTTTCTCGCTCAATGTTGCCAGCAAAGCGCGTGACCTTTTCTTCAGGCAATGGCATTTGCAATATTTCACTCGCGCCTTTAATCGCTGATAACGGACTTTTCAGCTCATGAGTCAGCGTCTGTACGTACTCTTCCACATATTGTTTGCCGTCGAGTTGGTTGCGCATTTTCTCCAATGCGTCGCTCAGCGTGCCGTACTCGTAGAAGATACGAAATGTCGGCTTAGAGACCTTTTCGCCCTCACCCATTTTGGTCGCGTAGTCTTCTAGCTTGTTCAATGCCGAGTGAATTCGCCAAGCAAACAATGCCCCTGCCAATAGCACTAAACCACTCATCCACACCATCCAAAACAATACATTGCGTTTAGAAAGATCGATGAAAGGTTGTACTGAGCGATTGGATTTTGCCACCGTTACGCTGCCAATGATTTCACCTTTGTGGTAAATGGGCGCAGCAACATGCATAACGGTTGAGAGTGGATCTTTCGGGTCTTCGATGGTACTGCGCGCGCCGTATTGACCACGCAACGTGAGATAAACATCGTTCCATTGCGAGTAGTCTTTGCCTACGTCTTGCTGCCAAGAATCCGCAATCACAATGCCTTGTTTGTCGGTAATGTAAATTCGATGGTTGATCGCTTTTTTGCCAATTTCCCAAATGCGCGCTTGAGGCTCTCGCTGCCCATAAGCCGCCAATAGTTTGGAGAAGCGACTCTCAGACAACTTTCCGTTTGCAACTTCCTCTTCTGCCAATACCGCGAGCAAGTTCGCCATATCCACCAGCGTCTCTTCGGTGGTTTGACGCACGGTTGGCTTAAGTTCTTGGACGACAGTTTTGCTCACCATGTAAGCCGTCATTCCGACTAAGATGAAGTAGAGAAAAAACAGTCTGAGTCCAAGCGGGATCTTCGGCCAGCGATTCATCATTCACCTTTAATGCAGTAAAAGTAACCAAAGCCACGTTTGGTACAGATGCGTTCAGACATCTCAAACGGCTTCAACTTATGGCGAATGGCTTTAATGTGGGTATCGATATTACGCTCATATGCAGCCTCTGGTGCCATGTCTGCCGCGACCATGAGCTGCTCTCGGCTCAATACATTGGAAGAGACGGAAATCAGTTTATCGAGGATCTTGAATTCGACTGCGGTCAGCCCGAGCATTTGCCCACCCACACCATAGTCGAAGTTCTGCGCAACTAAATCGTGGTTAAATTGAGGTTGTTCTGGAACAGCAAAAGTCTCTGGTTTGTGCTCCATCATTGGCGCTTTAGCTTTGATTCTAAGTTTAATGCGAGCCAACATTTCACGCGGACTAAATGGCTTCGTCACGTAATCATCCGCGCCAATCTCCAAGCCCACTACACGGTCAATTTCATCGCTTCTTGCGGTGAGAAAGATAATGGGAATATCAGAAAAATCACGGATGGTTTTGCACAATTCAAAACCATTACCATCCGGTAAGCCTACGTCTAACACAAGTAACGCTGCAGAGTTATGCTGCAAAAAGGCTAAGCCCTCTCCTGCCGTTGCAAACCACTCTGCGTGGTAGCCATCCATCTCTAATACATGAATCAGGTTCTCTGCAATGGCAGATTCATCCTCAATAATGACGACGGTTGATTGGTCGCTCAATGTTCTAACCTCACTGACGATACTTGTTTAGATGCACATCTTGTGCACTTACTTTGGCGCAAAGGCTATCGAATTGATACCACAAAGGCAAAATCCGTGAATAATATTAATCAAACACCCTCTCATTCAGCGTGGTGAACTTATCACTCACGCTGATGAGTCACTACAATTGTGAATACAATGATTTCAACCATTGATATGAACAGTGTTCATTTTACACTCGAGTTATCAATTCGATTTTGTTTAAAGGACAGTAACTGATGAAAAGAGCGCTAATCCCCCTAGCTTTACTCACTTTGCTCTCTGGTTGCGCCAGCATGTCTCCGGATGAGTGTAAGACGGCGAACTGGTACAAGGTAGGTTATCAAGATGGCCGAGACGGCAACGATCCAAACGTTATTAATAGTTATACCGAAGACTGTGGTGAAGCGGGCGTGACACCAGACCGAGCGAAATGGAAAGAAGGTTTTGATAAAGGTACTATCCAATACTGCTCACCAGACAATGGTTACACTGTCGGCATCGAAGGCAAAGAATATTACGGTGTGTGCAGCAGCAAAGAGTTCATTGAGAACTACCAGTTAGGTCATCAAGAATATCAACGCCAGCAACGCATCCAAGAGATCGATACTGAAATCTCGGTCATCGATAATCAACTTGATGGCAATCCAGACAAAGACAATGCCAAACGTCTGAAAGAGAAGAGAAAGCGATTGGCTGACGAGCGTTCAGACCTCTTGTCGCCAACCATCAACTTGAACCTGAATTTCTAAATCGATTGGATTTAGCTTCTAAAAAATTAATGGCCCTAGCTCAGTTCTAGGGTCATAAATTGACTGTTCGGATCGAGTTCGTAATCCCCAAACGGCTCGCAGTACACAAAGCCATGCTTTTCATACAACAGGCGCGCAGGTTTAAAAAATTCCATCGAGCCCGTTTCTAAACTCAAGCGCTGCAAGCCTTTTTGCTTCGCTTGCTCAATAACATGAATCAATAATTGAGACGCCACACCTTGGTTTCTTGCCGCTGGCGTGGTGCGCATGGATTTCAGCTCCGCGTGTTGGCCATCCAACTCTTTAATCGCAGCACACCCAAGCAGTTGTTCACCCTTCCATCCGGTCCAAAATGTCACTTCTGGTGCTTTGAGCTTATCCAAATCTAGCGCATGCACGCTCTCTGGTGGCGACGTGGCGTACATGTCTTGCAAATGTTCTTCTAGCAATGCAATGACTGCTGTTCTTTCTAAATTGTCGACTTCTATCTTCACGACTCTTCCTTGATAACCAATGGCCTTTCTGGAATTTATGTGAAAACAGCCACATAAACAACTGTCTTCAACATCAAAGATATCAAGAGTCATCGTAATCAAAAATCTGTGTCTACACTCTTAAAGTCATTTCCCCACCTAACTGATCATTGAGGACATACTATGGATTTCTTGATTGAGGATATTCTGGCGCGCGAAATTTTGGATTCACGCGGAAATCCGACTGTGGAAGTCGAAGTCACACTCGGCTGTGGCATTGCAGCAAGAGCATCGGTGCCCTCGGGTGCCAGTACTGGTTCACGAGAAGCGGTTGAACTGCGAGATGGTGACGACACCCGCTTTGGTGGCAAAGGTGTACTCAATGCCGTTCAACTGATCAACACCGAAGTGCTTGAAGCCATTGTTGGTTTGGACTCGCGCGATCAAGCGTTAATTGACCGCATTATGATCGAGTTAGATGGCACCGAAAACAAATCCCGTCTCGGCGCGAATGGCATTCTTGGTGTCTCCCTCGCCGTTGCCCGCGCAGCCGCACTAACCGCTGACGTACCTCTGTATCAGTATCTTGGCGGTGTGGGCGCTAACCTATTGCCTGTGCCTTGTATGAACATCCTCAACGGCGGCGTACATGCTCGCTGGCAAGGCCCGGATTTTCAGGAATACATGATTGCGCCATACGGTGCTGAAAACTTCAGACAAGCGGTGCAATGGGGCAGCGAGGTGTATCATGCATTGCGCCAAGTTCTGTTGGAGTCTAATCACTCAGTCGGCGTCGGTGATGAAGGTGGCTTTGCGCCAGCTGTGAAGTCCAACCGCGAGCCGTTAGAGTTGATTGTCAAAGGCATTGAGAGAGCTGGATTAAAACCTGGTGTCGATGTTGGTATCTGTATGGATCCAGCATCTAGTGAGTTCTATGAGAATGGTAAATACAAGCTACGTTCAGAGAACCGTGAACTGACCTCTGCAGAGATGATTGAATACTACGAGAAGTTGGTAGAAGACTTCCCTGTGGTTCTTCTCGAAGATGGACTTGCCGAAGACGATTGGGATAACTGGCCATTATTGAATGAGAAGCTTGGAGGTAAGATCGAAATCGTCGGCGATGATCTTCTGGTTACCAACACCAAATACATCCAAAAAGCGATCGACATGAATGCTGCTAACTCAGCATTGATCAAACTGAATCAGATTGGCTCGCTAACCGAGACCATTGAAGCGATTCAAATGTGTCACCACGCTGCATGGGGCGCGTTTGTTTCTCATCGTTCGGGTGAAACTACAGACAGCTTTATTGCCGATATGACCGTTGCACTTCGCACTGGTCATCTTAAAACAGGTGCGCCATGTCGCGGCGAACGTGTCGAAAAATACAATCAGCTAATGCGCATTGAAGACGAGTTAGGCTCAATGGCGGTGTTCGCTGGTCGCAAAGCCTTCGTTCGCTAATCGATCAATACATCTAAAAGAAAGCCGCCCTGTGCAGAACTGGGCGGCTTTTTGGTTTTTAGCACAATGATTACAAGGCTTGTCGCATGATGTGCTGAGGCCCAACCGGACCACCATGATACAGCTCATTAGTATCTTCAAAACCTGCTTTCAAATAGCACTGATAAGCCGGTACATTGCGGCAATTAACCGTCAAATAGAGAAAATCAAAGCTCGGAAAATGCAATTTAGCGTAATCAGCAAACTGGCTGATGGCCCGCTTGGCAATGCCTTTGCCTTGATGACGATGATCCAACAACAACCAGCGCACGCCTAAACTCTTTTCCGGACAGAAATCGTAGTTCTCGCTGTATCCGGCATCGAAGACAAAAAAGCCGACCACTTGATCATCCAATAAGATCAAATGCGCTAGCTCTGTCGGTTTAAGACTTCCTAATAACTCAGGAATATTCGCGACTGTGTATTGGACTTGATCCTCTAAGACTTGCAGCTCAAGGGTTTGCTCATGACGGCATGGCGTGTACTTTTCAATGGTAATCATAATCATCCTTGCTGTTTTTATACCCATTTCATACAGGGTATGTCGTAAATGGAAAAACCTGCTGTCGTATTTCCCACTCGCAGGCAAACGTTTAGCACACTATTATCCTCATCAACTGTTAGTGAGGTTGTCATGTTTCGTTTTCTGCTTTGTAGTTTCTCTCTTGTTTTACTCTATCCTACCGCCATTGATCTTTATCTTGTAGGGTTGCCTCAAATTGCCGCGGATTTAAACGCCAGTGAATCACAATTACACATCGCGTTTTCTATTTACCTTGCTGGTATGGCAACCACCATGCTGTTTGCAGGTAAGATCGCCGACTCCGTTGGCCGCAAACCCGTAGCGATGGTAGGTGCAGCCATTTTTATTGCAGCATCATTGCTTGGCGGAATGGCAGAACAATCCAACACGTTTTTAATCGCACGTTTTGCACAAGGTATTGGGGCTGGATCTTGCTATGTGGTTGCTTTTGCTATTCTGCGCGACACATTAGATGACAAACGCCGTGCGAAGGTGCTGTCGATGCTTAACGGCATTACCTGCATCATTCCTGTCATCGCCCCCGTTGTCGGCCATCTCATTATGCTCAAATTCCCTTGGTCGAGCCTATTCAACACAATGGCAGGCATGGGTGTGGTGGTTTGTTTGCTTTCGACCTTGGTGCTGAAAGAATCAAAGCCTAGTGCATTGCCACAACAAAACACCACTTCAGGTTCTACCCAAGAAACGTTCGCAGAGCGCTTTTTCATCAGTCGACTCATCATTACGGCCATCGGCGTGACCACCATTCTTACCTACGTGAATGTCTCTCCAATGCTGGTGATGGGCGAACTTGGTTTTGATCGTGGTGGCTATTCTTCTGTCATGGCAGGCACTGCATTAGTCAGTATGATCACTTCTTTCTCTGCGCCATTGGCTTTGTCTTACTTTAAGCAACGTACTCTGATGCTGACTTCGCAAACCTTGCTTGTCAGTGCGGCGATGGTGATTGGTTTTGCTCATCTAAACCAATGGGGAATCACATTTTACTTATTCGGATTTGGGCTGATTTGCGCTGGCTTCTCGATTGGCTTTGGCGTGGCCATGAGTCAAGCGCTCAGCCCTTTCTCTCTGCGTGCTGGTGTAGCAAGCTCCCTACTGGGCATCGCTCAAGTGTGTTGCTCTGCCCTCTACATCTGGTTTATGGGGTTCATCGGCGTTAATGCGCTGAATATGTTGGTGTTTGTGTTAGCTATAGGTGGCGCAATCAGCTTGGCTCTAATACTATTTATTCCTAAGTCTGCTCATGAAAGCCACTATGAAGAAATCACTAGCCCGTCTTGATCTCAACCTGCTGTTCACTCTGCAATTGCTGCTGCAAGAGCAGAGTGTTTCCAAAGCGTCGAAGAAGTTAAACGTCACGCCGTCAACGGTAAGTAAATCGCTTAATAAGCTTCGTGACTGGTTTGATGATCCTCTGTTTGTGAAAACACCGAAAGGATTAGCACCCACTCCATTAGCGCAAAGCATGGAGCAAGATCTGGCGGAATGGCTACAAATTGGCAGCCAAATTGCGGAGAAGCGCAGCGATATAGCCCCCAAAGGCGTGCGCTTTGATCTGACCATTGAGTCACCTTTGGTGCTGACGATTCTTGATGATCTTCTTGTTGCCATCCACCAGCGCTACCCAGATGCGAAAGTCAAAACCAGTAACTGGGATTACGATTCACTCGATGCGATTGTGCGGGGCGAGGCAGACATCGGCTTTACTGGCAGAGAGAGTCATCCCCGCTCAAAAGAGTCACTCGACCTACTTCCTTACTTTCTTGATTTCGAAGTACTGTTCTCAGATTTACCTATGGTGTACCTGCACAAGGATCACCCTGCTTTGGAGCAGGAATGGAACCTTGAGACCTTTTTAAGTTACCAACACATCAACATTGTTTGGGAAAAGAGTGAAACATGGGCTTTGGATGAAGTATTGAGTGAACTTGGTTTACAGCGCTCCATTGGCTTAACCATGTCGAGCTTCGAACAGTCTCTATTTATGGCCGCGCAACCACACCACAATATGCTGACCACAGCGCCGCAATACTGTGAAAGTTACACCAAGAAGCTGCATCCAGATTTGGTGTGCTTACCCATTCCTTTAGAGCAACCACAACAAGAAAAATTGCTGATCCCGTTCACCATGATTTGGCACAAACGTAATGCGTACAACCCCAAACTGGTATGGTTGAGAAACACCATCAAGTCACTTTATGGGGAGAAGAGCAGCAGCAATACATGATTGCTTCTTCCACACATTACTGATAAATTTCGCGCGTTTTTAACCCTATTTTCAAGGAGGTATTTCCAATGATTCGTTTTCAACACACTCATTTTAATCAACGTCCTTACGTTGTTTTAGGATAACTAAAACCCCTAAATTCAAGTAAGGACGACAAGCTAACTTATTGTCGGAATTACAACTATGTTTAAAAAACTGAATGAAGCAACCGCCAAACCAGTCGTTTGGTCAGCATACACCGCAGACGTACTGTGGACAGATAACCACATTGCGAAACAGATGCTCAGCTTCCACCTTAACCAAGAAATCGAAGCCGCGTCGCGCTCATTCAACTTCATTGATGAATCTGTTGACTGGCTAGTGTCTGAATTTGGTCTCAACCAAGATTCAAAAACCATCGATTTTGGTTGCGGCCCTGGCCTTTACACCCAACGCTTAAAAACGCGTGGTGTAGGCACGGTGCTCGGATTGGATTTCTCGCAAAACTCACTGGAATATGCGACTGAACAAGCTGCGTCTTCTAACCTCGCTATTGAGTATCACTTAGGTAATTACCTAGAGTTCAGTGACACACGACAGTTTGATTTGATCACGCTTGTTATGTGCGACCTTTGCGCGCTCAATCCAACTCAACGTGCGACGTTGTTTGCTAAGTTTAAAACACTGTTGGCTGAGAATGGTGCAATTGCATTAGACGTGTACACGCAAACACGTTTTAACAAGCAAGCTGAAGCGCTGACACTCAACCAAAATGCCATGAACGGTTTTTGGAGTGCCGAAGATTACTGGTGTATTCAGTCTTCATTCAAATACGACACTGACTTTGTCACTCTAGACAAGTACGTGATAACTGAAGCGCAACGAGAATGGACAGTCTATAACTGGCTGCAACATTTCACTTTAGACATGCTTAAAGCAGAACTTGCGCCGCATGGTTTAGAAGTTCAAGCAACCTACAGCGACTTGCGCGGAAAGCCGTTCGCAGATGGTGACGAAATGGCGGTGGTGATTCGTCATAAATAATGACTAACCCAAGCTAGAGCGACACTGCTACCAATAGCAAAAGGGGCGATACTCTCGCCCCTTTTTCGTGTTTCGCTATTCGCTTATGTTACGCATGAACCAACTCAACCGGTCCGTGATCGTCACAGTGATCGCCGTGTTGATGGTGAAGCCGACCATCGACAATATAATCCACATGATCGCCATGCTGTATTGCTTCATGTCCACAACCCGGCCCATGTACATGCCCACCGCGAGAGTGCACAGGATGACATCCATCAGGATTGGTATCACTCAATCCAATAACATGTTCATCGCAGTGATCACCATGTGGATGATGCAAGGTTCCATCTACTAAGTAATCAACATGACCATCATGACGTATTGCCGTATGCCCACAATTTGGACCATGAGCATGGTTTGAATGTGAATGCGTTTTAGAGCAAGCCATCGACCCACCTCCTTTTTATAGGTTTATGCTTTCATATCAATGTTAGCTGTTGCACTGCCCTGCATTCCCTATATTTTAGATTATGTGAGCGATCTCATGCGTAACATGCATGATCAATGAAAAAACTCGACGATCTGCTCGACTGCTTGATCAACATATTCGTCTTCATCATACAGCGCGATGTGATTTGCCCCTTCAATTCGAATCAGTTGTTTAGGTTGCGAAGCCGCATCAAACATTTGCTCACTTTCGTATGCGGAATCCGCTTCTGTACCGACAATCATCAGTAGTGGTGTCGGCGTCAAGTTTGCAGCAATATCCAAAGCTGAAAAGTTAGCCAACGTCTCACAAGACCAAGGCAAAAACTTGCTCTCGTATAAGCCTTTTGCTCCGCGCTCTGTCATGTAGTACTGGTAGAACTCTCGAAACAGACGTGGCATTTCCTCACTGTCTTCTGCTGGCGCGTGAGGCAGAAAATCGATCTGCCCAGTAGCAAGATAACGCTCTCTTGCTTCATTGCCTTTAAGTAGCAAATCTAACAAACCTTCTCGACCAATTACGTTGTGATAAAAGCCTCGGTGGTCAAAGTAAGCACTCACGGTCGCAAGTGATTTTACGCGTCTATCTGTCGCAACGGCATGAGCTAAATATCCACCGCCAGAACAAACACCTAACCCATGGATTTGCTCACTATTCACATACGCTAAGGAACGTAAATACGTGACTCCATTGCGGCAATCTTCCGCTTTATTGTATGGGTTTTCATGAAATCTTGGCGCACCTTCACTCGCACCAAAACTGGCATGGTCAAACGTTAATACCACAAACCCCTTGGCCGCAATTTTCTCGGCGTAGATTCTTACCGTCTGCTCTTTTACTCCCGCCTGCGGCGCAGCAATCAAAACCGCTGGTAAAGGATTTTCGACTTTGGATGGACGATGAATTTCCGCTGCAAGTCGGTTGCCATTGCTGAAAAATGAAGCCTCATATCTTGTTACTGTCACTCGATTCACTCTCTATGTTTAACGGTTTTTTAGACGATAAAGACGAGCATTCACAAACATTTGCACCCTGCTCTTCTCTTTTAAACAAGTATAAGGAGCGCTATTATTCGGATATATATAGGCATTATGAAAACACTGTTAGGTTTACATGAACAATCTATCTTGGCGAGGCATTCGAGCGTTTATTTATGTCGCGGAATGTGGAAGCTTCACCTCCGCGGCCGAAGTGATGGGCGCATCAAAGGCAAACGTAAGTCAGCTCGTGAGTGAATTAGAGTCCTCGCTAGGTGTTCAGTTACTCTATAGAACCACACGTCAGCTCCGCCTTACTGAGATTGGCGATGGTTACTTTCGTAAATGCAAAGAAGCGATGCTACAACTGGATGCCGCTGCAGAGTGGGCACAGCAAGCCACCAGCGAAATTAAGGGTCGGATTCATATGAATTGTGTTGGAGGTCCGATTGGCGAAGAACTTATTGCACCATTGGTGATGAGTTTTCAAGCCGCCTACCCGAACGTAGAAGTAGAGCTCGATTTCTCAAAACATCGCGTCAATCTCATTGAAGATAGCTACGACTTGGTGCTTCGTGTCGGCGAAATGCCAGACTCCACTCTCATCGCGCGCCGACTCACCACACTCCGCACGCACTATGTCGCAAGTCCAGATTTTCTGGAACGACACCCGAACATCCTCGCCCCAGAAGATCTTAAAACCTTGCCTTTGATTCATGGCAGTGTTGATCATTGGATCATGAAGAATCACAAAGAGCAGCGCATCATCAACGTAGGGCAAGGTATTAAAGCGGCTACAGGAAGGACCATGCGCCACGCGGCGATTTCTGGGCTAGGGGTAACGCGACTAACCGATGTGTACTGCCATGCTGATTTAACATCAGGGAGACTTATCGAAGTGCTCCCTGAATGGTCAGAAAAAACCTTACTTTCGCTCGTCTGCCCGCCAGTCAAATATCAACTTCCAAGAGTCAAAATGCTTATGGACTGGATAAGTGACCGATTTGAAGAGCACTATAAACAGTTCAAAATTGAGGGCAAACATTCAAGCTAAGCTCGGTTTCAATCACTCGCGCTCACAACCTTTTTCTCAGCAAGAGCCATGGCAATATTGGCTTTGCTGTATGCACTTTCATTGATGAAGTGCGGATAGATATCCTGTTTGCCTTCCCAGAAAATGTCGTAACCAAAGAAAGTCGCGAGTAGTGGTTCGCCCGGTTTGACTACCTCGAAATCTCGTCCACAGATCATAGGGTGTACTGTCGCGACACGCATACCATCGTGATCGACAGGGATCATCACTTCTTCAGTGTAAAAATACGCATCGTAGTCGTTCAGCTCACCAACTTGTCCAAGGTTATGCTGTTCAAGGTAATCGAGCACCATGGTCAGCATCTTCTTCATTAGCTCTAACGTGTCGTACTTCAGTGAGCCATGCGCTTGAGCTCCAACTTCGATCATCACGCCATGCTGCCCTGTGGTGCACAAATAAGGTTGATCATCCCACGCTTTTCTGTCTTCAAACAAGATGTTGGCTTCTGGCATACGTTGCTTCACATACGCCCCCATCTTGCGATAGAACACGTCGTTAGAAACCAAAATCAAGGTCGCACCCATGTTACTGGTGGTGTTGTGCAAATCGATGATCAATTGATTCTCTTGGTGAGCATGTACTTGCGTGAATTGCTGCGCGATTTCAGTTTCTTGCTGAGTCGCAGGCGATGATTGATTCACCAAGGCAAATTCACGGTTGAGATCGGTCTCAACATAACGAACGTTTTGCTTTACCGCTTCAGGATTGCCAAGTACACACTGAGTATTGAACGTCGAACGGTCGGCAACATAAAGACGATCTTTGATGAGCTTTTGAAGATAAATGCCAGAAAGCTCATTACCATGCGTACCTGCCACAAGCAGAACACGATTAAGTTTGTCCATAAAAGTGATATTCCAAATATTGAGTAAAAGTGAGTTTTGATTGAGATTGAGCGGCGCCCTCTTAGCGAAACGCCATTGCTCCTTTCCCCACGCCTTCATAAGCGACGATTTGTAACGACTGCCCTTCATTCAACGAAGGAGCGATTTCATTGGCGATAAACACAGCCAACAACTCTACCGTCGTATCGGTGTTCAATACCTCGGTTTCGCTGTGCGCAATAGCAAGTTGGAAGTCACCTTGTGAAGTGGTGTATCGGAAACCAAAATGCGTATCGCAGTTGATGAGGCTCGCATGTTCACTCAGTTCCAAATGACTAATCTCAACCAGATCTTCGATAGAAGCGAGGTAGATATCCTGCCAGCGCTGCGCAAAAGCGTCCTCACGAGCGGCATCGCGCTGACCATCAACCAGAATTTGGATAGGCGAGCGATGACCATGTGCAATACGCTGACAATTGCCATCGTGCTTTTTTAAACCGTGGGTGTAGTGATAGTAAGCGCCATCGAGTTTTTCATGACGCAAGGTCACGTCAATCGATGCCACATTAGTTGGTAAATTACCTTGCAGAACTTGGTGGATGTGTTGCGTTACACTCTCTATTGAGATTTCTTGTGCATCCACGAAACAAAAGGCTTCATCTGGGCAATGCAGGTGAATGCTCTTTTCTCCGCGCATGAGATCGACTTGGGTATAGCCTTCTTTCGTGTTCGCCCTTTCGACTGCAGAATTCTTTACGGGGACAAGCAAGCGGTGATCAACGTACTGATCGACCAATTGTTTGATTTGTTTTTTTACTTTCGAGAAATCCAGCACCATGCTCATCTCATTGAGATCGCCGTGCATTACTACGTCCAGAATCCAACTCTCGCCGACCATACCTCGTGTTTCACACAAATACGAAGCATCAATAACCGTGAGATCGTTAACAAATAGATTCAATCTGAATTCCTCATTTAATGTTGAGTCTTAAAAACAAATGTTATGTTATAACACTTGCCGCTTTCGCTCAATTTCGCAAAGTGATGTTCTTCCCGGTCTGTGTTGCGCTATGGTTTCAGCTATAACTAATCACTTTATCAACTAATTAGCCTTTTCGATTTAGCGCTACACTGCGACTCTTAATGAGATTTGAGGATAAGGAATGTCGACATTTTTACTGACCGCGATTGCCATGTTGGCGTTTGCCGCCAATTCGCTGTTGTGCCGTTTGGCATTGGCAGCAGGTTTGATTGACGCGGGCAGCTTCACTTTTATCCGTTTACTCTCTGGCGCCGTGACTCTCATCGTCATCATGCTTTTGCGTGGCAACTGGCGCAGCCAAATCCCAACGACTCGATTCAGTCTGTTCGCTGGTGTGGCCTTATTTGGATATGCGGCACTGTTCTCTTTCGCTTATGTAAAACTAGCAGCTGGAACTGGAGCCTTGTTACTTTTTGGTGCCGTACAGCTAACTTTGCTCGCACTCTACTGGTGGCAAGGGCAACGGTTTAAAAGACTCGAACTTGTCGGTATTGCGGTTTCTTTGCTTGGGTTTGCGTGGTTAATGCTGCCATCGGCAACACGTCCTGATGTTTGGTCAGCTTTGTTAATGGTGTTATCAGGCATTTGTTGGGCAGGGTTTACCGCCTTAGGTAAGCAAGCTCCCACGCCTAGCAGCGGCATTACTTGGGGATTCATTACCGCTTCTATCTTTGGGCTTTTACTCTCCCCTCTTCTATTGGAATCGGTTCATGTTACGTTGCAAGGCGTAATGCTAGCGGTTGCATCCGGCGTCATCGCCTCTGGTTGCGGTTACGTCCTTTGGTATCAAGTGATGCAAAAACTGACCTTGCTGCAAGCGGCAGTCAGCCAACTTTCTGTCCCTGCAATTGCGTTAGTCTTAGGAAGTGCGTTGTTAAGTGAGCCACTCACTACCCACTCAATCTTCACCAGTGCCATCATCCTTGGTGGTATCGCTTTAGTATTTTTATCTCGCTCCCAAAAACCGACAAAGACTCCAGCAAGCCAATAAAAAATAAAAACTTTCCTCTCAACTTATCTCCCATCATCTATGCTTTTTGTTAGGCACTTGTTTTCACAGCACTTTGGACGTGAGCAATGCCTAACACGCTGGCGATGAGCCTTGAATAGAAATTTGGTTTGGTAACTCCTGCAAAACTGTATCAGTAATGAGATTTTCTAGTTAAACGTTTTCTTGGTCATTTTTCCCTCACGCCATAGGTAACGGGGTGTGAACGGCGATTTGAGCATTTTAACCCAATTTGGTTTTGACAAAGGATTTACAAACCACCTCTTTTCAATCGCTATATTCCGCCTCCGCTATTTTTTCAGAACGAAATTCTGATTATTGATTGAGTAAATTCATCCACTTACAAACATAAGCCTGAGCTAACTTTGAGACTATGAACGATAAAAGCAAATTCGCCACAAAAGTAGCCCTTAGCCTGACTCTGGCTTATCTGATCCCATTTGCCATGGGTTGGCCGCAAGCGTCGACGGCAGCAACGACAGTCATGTTGATCGCTTCAACAGGCAGCCGCCGTGAATCGCTAGCGAAAGGCACATTGCGTGTGTTGGGTACTTTGGTCGGTGCTGTGATTGGCTTGCTGCTAGTTGGAATGTTTGCTCAAGACCGCTTCATGTACATGCTCAGCGTCTCTGTGGTTGTGTCCTTTATCTTCTATTTCCGTAACGCTTACCAAAAAGACCCAACGCTGCTTGCCCTAACCGGCGTAATGACTTTGATGATGTCTAACGGTGGCGATGCAGAAGGCGCGTTTATGTACGGCGTTGACCGAGCGTACATGACCATCTTTGGCGTGGTGCTTTACACCTTGGTAGGCACATTCTTATGGCCAACAAAGACAGAGCAAAACCTTCGTCAGCTTATTGAACAACTTAACCAAGCTCAGCAAGCGTTGTTCGCAGCGATTTTACAGAACTTCGAACAAAGGCATGCTCAACAGCAAGGGTTGATTCCGGCTTCGGGTACTCAGGACAATGAGGAAGACGAAGAACCTAAGCCCACTATCGACGAGTTGCTAGACAAAGTCTTTGCCGCGCAAAACGCACTAGAGCAACGCTTTGCAACCGTGAGTGTCGAGTGCAGTGATGTCTCGGCCTACATGAAAGAATGGCAACTTGCCGTCCATTTCAATAAGCAAATCACCCAAGAACTCAGCGTGGCAGCACACAGCCACTTTAGCCACCAGCAAGACCGAAGCTGCATCAACAACTTCGATCAAGCCATCGAAGAAATTCAAACTCTATTCAAAACCTGTCAAGAAATGTGGGATAACGAAGGCCCCGCCTATCGCGCACAGGAATTTAAAGTTGATTACAACCAACAGGCGTTATCGGACGCCCCACACCTAACAAAAGGCTCCGCACTCACGCTTGGCCACTTGCTTAAATTAATGCACCAAAGCTTATCTCGCTTAGCAGAGAGCATCAGCTGTATTGATTCGGTGACCAACAATGTTTCGTTCAAACAAGAATTGCCGAAGCAGAAGAGCAAGTTCCTTTGGTGGGATGCTGAAAACTTTAAAACCGCAGTGAAAACCTTCACCACCTACTGGGTGGCAGGGTTGATTTGGATTTACTTCAATCCACCGGGTGGCTACTCGTTTGTTACCTTCTCGACCATCTTTATGTCACTGCTGTCGTTCGTACCTGTTCACCCATTCATGTTGCTGATTTTGTTTACGTTTGGCTTCCTATTTGCGGTGCCTTCGTATGTCTTCATCTTGCCGGGATTAGAACTCGGTGGTGAACTCGGCTTGTTCATCTTCATCTACACCTTTATCGGCTTCTACTTGTTTAAAGGGCCGGTGACCATCTTCTACATGATTGGCTTGTTTGTCCTCGGTCTCGACAACAACATGACCTATCACTTTGGCATTCTGATGACGATCATGACCTTGTTCTACATGGTGGTGTTCATGATCATTTTCGCTCACTACTTCCCGTTCAACTCCCGTCCGGAACACTTGTTCTTGACCATGAAGGAGCGGTATTTCAGGCATGTGGGCGATTTGTTCTCCAGCTACCACGAACAGTCTGAATCGACTTACAAAAAGATGAAACGTTCACTGCACTTGGTCACACTGAACGTCTCTTCTAAAAAGCTCAAAGTGTGGGGTTCTAAGATCAACCACAAGCTGTTCGACAAGACACCACCAGAAGCTATTGGTGCATTCAGCAAGTCTTGTGACGCCCTGAGCAACCACGTCAACATTCTGATTGCTGCCGAACAAAAGCTATTAAGTAACCCACTTATCAAGCAGTTACGCAGCAAGCATACCGATTCCATATTACCTCTGATGGCTGGCGCACTCGCAAGCCATCAGGCGACCGACGAACTCGATTCTGTGTTCGAAAAATACAGCCAGGATTACCAATCCTTTGAAAATAAACTGGAAGATTTCTTTAGTGAGTTGGATTTATCTGACTACGCTTATTCAGAGATTGCCGGTTTTTATATCTTGCTGAATTTAAAACGGAACGTGTTCGAAGCGATCAACCAATGCAAGCAAACCTACGAGGATATCGATTGGGTGAACTTACGTCAGAAGCGGTTTTAAAGGTGAGGATATGATGCTTCTAAAACTAACTAAACCAAGCCTCGCCATACTCTCTGTACTCGGATTGAGTGCGTGTACGACTTTGGGTCCGGACTACGTCCATCCAGAGCAAACCGCCTTGCCAAGTGATTGGTCGGTAGAAAAAGCGGCGCAAGACACACAACAATCCGAGCAAAAACTGCAGCAGTGGTGGCAGCAGTTCAACGATCCAACACTGAACCAACTGGTTGAGATGGCGAGCCAACAAAACCTCGACCTTGAGGCGGCGGGTTTGCGTATCGTCCAAGCACGTTCGCTATTGGGCATCTCAACTGGATTGCAATACCCACAAGTGCAAACCGTATCCGGTAACTTAGCCAGAGCTTATGTGAACGACCAAGGTGTGAATAACGCTGCGTTGTCGTTTGATGCTGGCTGGGAGATGGACATCTGGGGCAAATACGCACGTGGCATTGAATCGGCTGAGGCTGGTTACTACGCATCGATTGCGTCATACCACGACATCATGGTGACCATCACCTCTGAGGTGGCACGTAACTACATCAACTACCGCACGTTCCAAGAACGTATTTTGCTTTCTCGTCGAAACATAGAGATCCAAGAGCGCGTGGTGAATATTACTCAGGTGCAGTTTGATTCGGGTAACGTAACCGAACTCGACGTTCAGCAAGCGAAGAACCAACTCTTCAATACTAAAGCGGCGCAACCTTCGCTTGAAATTGCAATGAAGCAGTCGTGCACGGCATTGGCATTTCTTTTGGGTGTCCTGCCAGAAGACGTTGAAAAGCTTTTGCAATCTGATGGTTTTGCCCAGCGTATGGCTGATTACGAAAACCAGTTTAAATCCTCAGGCAGAAAACCTGCTTTGTCTGGAAATGATGAACGTTCCATCGTGCCTCGCCCTCCTCTGTTGGATGACAAAGTAGATGCGAACCTAGTAATGCGTCGACCTGACTTGCAGGTTTCAGAGATGCAAGCACGAGCGCAAAGTGCTCAGATTGGCGTTGCAGAAACCGCACTGTACCCAAGCTTCACCCTGTTCGGCTCGATTGGTATCGACAGCACAGTACCGGATGGTAGCAGCTTTAGTTTCAGTGACTCGTTGACCATGGCCGCGGGGCCAAGCTTTAGTTGGAACATTTTCCAGTATGGCCGAGTGAAGAACAACATCCGCTTTGAAGATGCACGCTTCCAAGAAACCATCACCAACTACAACAAGAAGGTGCTGCAAGCGGTTAATGAAGTAACTAATGCGCTGGAAGCTTACGACTTGTACTTGGAGCAAAAATCGCTGCGTCTGCAATCGGTGAACTCATCCATTCGCGCATTCAACATCTCCATGACCCAGTATGAAAACGGTCAGATTTCTTTTGAGCGTCTGCTGAATTCAGTAGAGAAGATGACTCGCGCAGAAGACAGCTACGCCACCATCAAAGGCAACGTCGCAAACCAAGTGGTCGCCCTCTACAAAGCACTCGGTGGTGGTTGGGAAACCCAAACTGGTAAGCCTTTCTTATCAGAAACCGTTGCAAAACAGATGCAAGACCGCAGTGATTGGGATGATTTGCTAGACGAAGAAGAACGCGTTCTGCCGCCACTTCTTCTTGAGCAACCATCAGACAAAGCGCAAGCGGACAGTCCTGAGCAAATAAGTGATGAGCAGAACAATGCCGAGCAAGATGGGGAGGTGCAGTAATGCCACACGAACTCTCTTGGGGTGACGTTTACTTCTCACCGCTGCTCTTGGTGCTGATTCTTGCAGTCACCGCTACATGGATAACGGTGATCATTTTGAACAAGACACGTTTGTCTCGTTTCATTGCGTTTCCGTCTCTGACATTCATTGCCATCATGGTGTTCTACGTGGTGGCCATCGACAGTTTTTATATACAGTTTTAGGTGCCCAACAAGATGAAAAAACTACTCGTTATTGCACTCAATCTTGTCATTCTTGGTGGCGCGGCGTGGTTCGGCTATCAGAAGTTCGAAGAGTATTTTAATAACCCATGGACCCGCGATGGTCAGGTACGTGCGAACGTTATCAAGGTCGCACCTCGTGTGTCTGGCCCTATCGTCAATGTTGCGGTGATGGATAACCAAGAAGTGAAGAAAGGTGATCTGCTATTTGAGATCGACCCAACCACTTACGAAGTTGCCCTATCACAAGCCGAAGTGGCGTTAGAGAAAGCCATCGTTAGCTCTCGCGGTAAAAAGATCGAATACGATCGTTTGAAAGACATTCGAGCGAAAGACCGCGGCGCTGTCTCTCACAAAGATCTGATTCGTCGTGAGATCACTTACGAAGAGTCACTACTGCAAATAAAATCAGCAGAAGAGCAACTTAAATCCGCTCGCCTAAATCTCGGTTACACCAAAGTGTACGCATCAGTTGATGGCTTTGTATCGAACCTCGATATCCGTGACGGTACACAAGCGGTTGCAAACCAACCATTAGTGGCACTTATCGACAAAAACAGCTTCTGGGTCTTTGGCTTCTTCCGTGAAAACCAATTGGCACAAATTGCTCCGGGTAGCGATGCGCGCGTGACCTTAATGTCTCATCCAGATACGCCAATCGATGCAACGGTGGACTCAATTGGTTGGGGTATCGCACCAAAAGACGGCACCGTGGGCTACAACCTGCTGCCGAACGTGAATCCAGTATTCCAGTGGATTCGCCTAGCGCAACGTATTCCCGTTCGCGTCTCTCTGCATGAACTGCCAGAAGGTGTCGATCTTCGATTCGGGCTTTCTGCTTCCATCATGGTGATGAAGGACTCATCACAAGAACAAGAGTAGGAGTTAAACAGGCATAACCATGGTTATTGGAAAAAAACTCAAAAACATCAATGAAGAAAACAACTTCTTCTATCTGACCTTAGCGCTCATCGGGCTTTTGATTGGCGGTGCGTTTGTACAGGTCGTTGGAGAAGGTGCGATGGAGCACTTGCTGCAAGGCTTCACCATCATCACCTTCATCGTCTGTATGGCGAGCTTGCGCTTTGACAAAAATTGGTCACGTTTCCTCTATACCCTATTGGGTACGTGGGTTGTGGTGATTGGTATCAAAGCCGTGCTAGGCATCAAAGAAATGGACGTAGTGATGCTCGCCCTCACCTTCGCGTTCTTCTTCGGCACATTTAAGTCTATCGCAAGGCAGATTCTGTTCACTGGGCATGTGAACACCAACAAAGTCATTGGCTCTGTTGCTCTATTTTTGCTGCTGGGTCTGATGTGGGCAATTGCTTACCTCATTCTTCTTGAGTTCTCTCCAAACTCATTCACCGGGATGGAAGCCATCTCTTGGGGTCAGAACTTCTCTAATGCAGCGTATTTCAGTTTCGTCACCTTAACCACACTCGGTTATGGCGATATCAGCCCTCTAACACCATTGGCGCAAGTCGTTGTGTATTTAGAGGCCATCGTAGGCGTGTTTTATATGGCGATTGTTGTTTCAAGTCTCGTCAGTTCCAACATTGAACATCAGGTAAACAAAAATGGATAAACAATCGGTAAAAATCGAGAGTAAGGTTTTCATCAGTAATATGGTGGAATCCGCAATACGTATCGGCTTGATCTTAGTCTTGCTGATGTTTACATATGACATCATCAAACCTTTCATTCTTCCTGTGATTTGGGGGGCCATCATTGCCGTTGCATTGATGCCAATCTGTAAGAAGCTGGCAAAAGTGTATGGTGGTAAACGTGGCCTCGCGGCGACGACAATCGCCTTGTTGGGTATCGCACTATTGGTTACGCCTTTAGTCATGGTATCTGGCTCTATCGTCGATGGTGCAACACATGCGCTAGACGTTTTACAAAGTGGCGATATTAAGATCCCGGGTCCAAAACCTTCTGTCGCAGAATGGCCGTTGGTCGGTGACAAGCTTTACGAAGTATGGACACTGTTCGCAACCAACCTAGAAAAAGCCATCCAAACCTTTATGCCTCAAATTAAGGCGGGTCTGACTTCTCTGCTTGGCATGGTCGGTGGCGCACTGGGTAGCTTGCTACTGTCAATCATCTCTCTAGCAATTGCTGCTGGCTTTATGACTTATTCTGAGTCTTTGGCTTCTGGCCTGAAAACCATCGCGGTTCGTACTGCAGGGGACAATGCGAAAAGCTGGACAACACTAATTGCCGCGACCATTAAGAGTGTGTTACTTGGCGTAGTTGGTGTAGCAGCCATTCAAGCGCTATTGATTGGTGCGGGCTTCTTCATCTTTGGCGTTCCGGCAGCTGGCCTACTAACGCTAGTTCTGATGATTCTTTGTATCGCACAGCTACCTGCTCTGTTGGCAGTTCTGCCAGTCGTCGGCTACATGTACATGACGCAAGACACCAGCACAGCAACCATGTTTACTGTTTGGGTTGTGGTTGCAGCGCTGTCTGAAAACCTATTCAAACCAATGCTAATGGGTCGCGGTGTTGATGTACCAATGCCAGTCATTCTGCTAGGTGCCATCGGTGGTATGCTGTTCTACGGTATTGTTGGTCTGTTCTTAGGTGCGGTTATTCTTGCGATTTGGTACGAGCTATTCGTGTGGTGGTTGAACATCGAAAAAGCTCAACAACAGCAAGAAGCGTTAGCTGAAAATGCCGAACCAGCCTCAGAACAAAACGAAGCTGGACATGGCGCTGGTATCTAATCGTTCTATCAATTGAAACAAACCGCTGCCCTTTGCAGCGGTTTGAGCTATTTAGCTCACAGTTTCATAGTTTGGTATCCGATTAAAATGACGTTCTTGTTAAATTTTCAATCTTCTTACATTCGGGAGTTGCAATCGAACAATGAACGATGCACTCTCGATGACCACTAATTCAGTGCTTAGGATAAAAACAATGAAATTGATCAAGCCTTTAACTTGCGCGCTTGCTTTGGCTATGAGTGGCATGGCATTCGCGGATGTGACAGTAACCGTTCCTGACGACGTTTCTATTTTGGCGGCTAACGGCGAGAAGGTGAAACTATCTGGCGGCTTCTTTGCTTCAGAAAAATCATTCACGCTACCTGACGGCGTAAACCAAGTTGTGTTCCGCTACGCACCTTACTTCAGCCAAGGTAATGATCGCCTAAGCGTTGAGAGTGACGTTATCGTAACTCGCTTCGACGCAACAGACGCTGAACTAAGCCTACAAGTTCCTGAATATCGCGACCTTCGCCAAGCAGAAGACAAAATCAAAGACCTAGACTGGAAACTGGTTGATGCTTCTGGCAATGCAATTGCGGTAGAGCAAGACAAGCTAATCAAGCCTGGCATGCAGATCGGTCGTGACTACGTACGTGAAGTGGAAGATTACAACAAAGCTGGCGGTGTAGCGGCAGTAGGCGTTGCAACAGCTGCAGCGGTTCAACCTGTTACTCTTCCAGCAGCGATTCCATCTGACATGAAGCAAACTAAGCCTGCGACAATGAAAGCAGACTCAACCGCTGAAGAAATGCTGCATTTCTGGTACCAAAAAGCAGACGCAGAAACACAAGCGCGCTTTAAAGACTACATCAACCAACAATAATCCCGTTGGTTTAGTCGTACAGACTAGATACAAAAAGCCACACTCAAGTGTGGCTTTTTTATTATCAGAATTTATACGCCAAAGTCAGCATCGGGCCATAAAATCGATAGGTAACGTCGAGCGCTGAATTGTCGCTTTCATAATCCACCCCGACTTCGTAATAGTTGAATGACCCAGTCATACTAAACTGATCAGTGAAAAGGTATTTCGCGCCAAAATCGACTTCTAACAAGTATCCCTCAATATCGTCTACGGCTAGATAAAAGACTTGGGCGTGACTTTTCAAAATCCAATCCTGATTCAGCGAATATTCGGCTCGAATTCCTAAATCAGGTAAAGGTGCCGTTACATCACTCAACACCGCATCATCGACAAACATGACAGGGATTTCATCCACCCCACTGACTTTTGCACCAAGCTTGCCATCTAACCCCAATGAGAGCCACATAACATGCAAACCAGCTAACACATCTACCGCCCATTTTTCGGTGGTATAAAACTGATAACCATAGCCAACTCGAGCAATGTCGATATTCAGTTCAGTGGTGAGTTTTGAGCCTGCTTGCACCACATAAGTGGTTCCATCAATAGCAAGTTCAAATGGTTTGGTGACAGACGTTCTGGTTGCTTCTCGATGCAAACTTCGCCAATCCGCATAGACACTGTGTTTTTTATTAAAGTAATACTCTAATTCCACATACGGCAACACAGTGAACTCTTTCAAATCCAAATCAGATTCAAAATCGATCGTATGTATTTGGTCGAAATAGGGGTCGTAAGCGTTGAGTTTAGTGTCCGTACGAGAGAAGAAACCGCCTGCTTCAATCTCCCACTCCCCTGCTAAAACAGTCGATGAAAAGAGTGTCGCAAGACACACCGTCCAACCTGCTTTGTTCATCATCCTTGATCCTAAGTTGTTGAATTTATGTCTGATGAAAGTGTAGTCGTAAGATGAGAAGAATGGAAAGGTAAGTCGCTCGCAACTCTGAGTGAAACAACGGCTTTAATGCAAGATCAGCGAGTAATTTAGCAGTTGACGACTTTGGTGCCAGAGAGCATGTCATGTAACAAACGACGTTCTGGATGACAAAAGAGCAAAATGATGTTCACTAGTGGCGTAAATGGAATCAGCATTTCAATTAAGTAGCTGATGCACAATCGAAGTGAAGCGGTGACTTTTGTGGTGTCGTGGCCGTTCTTCATCACTACTTTAATCCCCACTAAACGCATACCTATGGTTTGCCCTTCACGCAGTAAATTCCAATTCACTAGCATCAACATGGGGATGGTAAGTACGTAGCTCGCCTTAGTATCCTTTACCAGTTGAAGGTTCTCACTCACAGAGAGTTCAAAGTCGTTCACAAATGAATTGATGGTCAACGCAATCAGTAATACTAACCCAGTTACGATCATCAGATCGATGAGACCACCAATCATCCTTCGTTTTCTATTGGCAATTGAACACCACATACCTTATCCCCTCAAATGCAAGCTGATGCATTCTAGGGATGAGGGTAAGTGTGCTCAATTAAGAGAAGTCATATTTGTGACCCTCTCTCAGAAGTGAGATGGTCTAAAAATTGATCAGTCCTTACCAATATCTCTCGTAAATAATATTGCCACCCGTTCGGGCACGATACTTTTCCAAGCCTATCTCTTGCAGTACTGGAGAGGTGTCTTTGATCATCTCAGGATTGCCACACATCATCACAAAGCTGCTTTCTTTAGAAAACGGTAAGTCAGCGCGATTAACGAGCTCTCCCGACGCAATCAGATCTGGAATACGGCCTTGAAGCTTACCCGGAATACTCTCACGGCTGACAATCGGCACATAACGAAGACGACCTTCATATCGCTGTTGGAGCTGCTCAATCAGGTATTTGTAAACTAAATCTCTTTCGTAACGCACACCATGCACCAGCACAATGTGATCGCTGTGTGGGAGTAGATTGATGTCGTCTAACAAAGAGAGAAATGGACCAATGCCTGTGCCGGTGGAAAGCAGCCATAGATCGTTTGCGTGTTTGGGAATGGTATCGTGGATCAGGTCACCATGCGCCGTTTCACCAACATAAATGCTATCGCCAGTTTGAAGCTGCTGCAGCCTTGGTGTCAGTTGCCCTTCTGGGTTCGCGACGACTAAGAATTCGAGCCATTCGAACTGCTCACTGGGCGCATTCACCACCGAGTATGCACGACTAATGGGATTGCCCTGTTCGTCGAGCAAGGCGAGTTTGGTAAATTGTCCGGCTTTGAAGGAGAGAGGCGCACCGGAAACTCGTAAACTGAACAGCTCACCTGTCCAGTCGATTCGTTTTTCTACTTTGGCAAGATTGAAACCTTTCAGTTCTGTCATTGGACATCTCCTTTTGGTTACGCTTACTTAAACCTACGCCTCACAACTGACTATGTAAAGTTTTTAGTTTACAAAAATAAGCATCTAATTCATTTCACATTTTACATACAATTTTATTACATTTTAATCAGTTCCATCTAGAATAAATACTCAAAGTGATAAGTCGCTTGGCAAATTGCGGCAACGTCGATGAAAAAGGAACATGAGTAATGGATACGTTATTAAAAGAATTCCCAGTGATTACGGAAATCAAAGTCGCTTGGGGAGAGATGGATGCCCTGCAACACGTCAACAATGCGGTGTATTTTCGTTACTTCGAAACTGCGCGTTTGGACTACTTCAACAAGATTAATCTGTTGGTAGATTTGCAGACGTCTCACATCGGTCCGGTTCTAAGTGAAACCCAATGCCGCTATAAGCTACCCGTTACGTTTCCAGATACGCTTTTGATTGGCTCACGCGTAATCGACATGCAAGAAGATCGCATCACGATGGAATACCAAGTGCTGAGTAAGAAGTGGGGCAAGATTGCGACCATCGCAACCGCCACTGGTGTGATGTTTGATTTTAAGAACAATGTGAAAGCCGCGATTCCAGACCACGTCCGCCAGTCGATTTTAGACTTGGAAGGCACCGTGGGCAGTACGCATCATTTGGAATAATAAAGAGGCGAGAAGCGAGAGATTAGAAACGAGATTCCGGACGAGCCCAAGCGAGCCATCCGGAATCTCTCTTTTAGACGAGCACCAAATCCAATTAGCAGAACGTCTCGATGTACAGCGCTTCCACTTTATCTCTTGCCCACTGCGTTTTGCGCAGGAACTTCAGCGACGATTTGATTGAAGGATCTTTCTTAAAGCAGTTCACACGAACACGCTCATGCATTCCGTTCCACCCAAAGTGCTCTACTAAACGGGTAAGGATTTTCTCTAAACTCAACCCGTGAAGTGGGTTATTCGGCTGCTGTTGGCTCATGCTATTGATCCGGTAAAGTGAAGTTGCGCGCTAATCTAACTCAAACTCGCCGTGCAACCTAATGTTTTAACCTTGAATTGCCCTGCGACTCTCCCCTATAGTAGCCCAAACTTCTTAAAAGCCCTTTTCATTATGAAAGCCCTCAACGATCTGAATATCTTTGTCGAAACCGCACGCCAAGGCAGTTTTTCGAAAGCCGCCAACAGCATGGACATGACACCAGCAGCCATCAGTGCATCGATCAAACGTCTTGAGGGACAAATAGGCTTTCCTCTGTTTGTGCGCTCCACTCGCAGCCTTCGCTTAACGTCGGAAGGTGAGCTGTTCCTAGACAAAACCACTCAAGCGCTCGCAACACTGCAAGAGGGGTTAGATCAGATATCAAGCGCGCGTGGCGAGCTATCGGGTCAACTGCACATCACCGCGCCGTCTGATTTTGGTCGCAACATGCTGCTTGATTGGGTTGATGAATTTATTGATGTTTACCCGAACGTCTCTATCAAGTTAGAGCTGTCTGATAGCTTGACTGATATGTACACCAAACCTGTCGACATCGCTATTCGTTACGGTGAACCTGCTGACTCTAACCTCGTCGTATTGGCGTTATGTGGTGCAAATGAGCGAATCTTGTGTGCTTCTCCAGAATACGTCGCAAATAATCCTGTGCTGACCAAACCGGAAGATCTAAACCAACACAACTGTTTGTGTTACATGGTGGCGGATTCGGTTTACAACAAATGGACGCTGACTCGCGGAGACGAAACAGAACAAGTTGTCGTAAGTGGCAAGCTGCTTAGCAACGACAGTGACTTATCCCATCGCTTAGCAATCAAAGGCAAAGGCATCGCCAACAAATCACTGATGGACATCAGCCAAGATTTGATTGAGGGAAGATTGGTAAGAGTATTACCTGAGTGGGATTGTGGTCCAGTACCGCTATACATGGTGTGCGCCGATCGTCGTTTGCTGACGCCAACCATTCGTACTTTCCGTGAATTCATTCATGAAAAATGCTGCCAGCAACGTAAGAAAGTGCTGGCAACATTCTGCTCAGAAGCTTAACCGACAAACGTCATTGGGCGAATCTGAGAGTATTCAACCCAATCGTTATCTTCTAGCGTCGAGATAAACTGTGCGATATGTGGGCTTTGTAGGTGCTTATCTAACGCTTCTTGCGATGCCCAAATTTCTTGGAACATAAATAAGCCTTCGATCTTTTGATCCAAATACAGTTCGTATTGGCAACAACCCTCTTCTTCACGAGAAGGTTCTAGTAGACCAGAAAGTAAGTTGGTTACGTTGTCGATACTATCTGGGTAGGCTTTAATTTCTGCAACTAAATGAATCATCTTTATTAAATCTCAGTAAACACAGAGCTTTCTTCCCAACGTGACTTAGGCGTCTTGGCATTAAAGTCATCTTCCGCGTGGTAGCCAAGCGGCACAATCACAATGCCAGTGTAGCCTTTTTCACGTAGACCAAATTCTTCATCCAGCACTTTCGGGTCAAAACCTTCGATTGGTACCGCATCAATTTCTAGCGTTGAAGCGCCCAGTAATAATGTACCGACGTTGAGGTAGACCTGTTTCTCCATCCAATGATTAGCGTCTTTCAGGTCAAAACGGTGCATGTTCACAAAGTAACTACGACCGCCACGTACCGCTGCTTTTGCCTCTTCGGTTGGGAATCGACCGTCTTTTTCTTCCTGCGCCAATAGCGTTTCGATGTAGTCGTTATCGATGCCCGTTTTGGCACAGAACACCAATACGTGTGACGCATTCAAGATCTTCGCGGCATTGAACGCGTAGTTCTCTTGAGCTGCTTTTGCGATACGTTGCTTGCCCTCTTCTGTGCTTGCCAGAATGAAGTGCCACGGCTGAGAGTTCACACTCGATGGACTAAAACGAATCAGCTCTTTGACTGCGTCGATCTTTTCTTGAGGCAGCTTACGAGTTGGGTCAAAGACTTTGGTTGAGTAGCGAGATTTAGCAGCTTGAACAATGTCCATCGGGGTCTCCAGTCGAGTAGTTTATGCTGGTTATCACTTTAATCTTATGAGTTACAGGGAAAAACCGATTTCAGTTAAAAACATCTTCAAAATAAATTTGAAAATCGCCGATGTAAGAAGCTTTGAGCACTCTCACTGAAGCAACACCTGGTTTAAGCAATAATGTCGCCTTTGCTCTGTTACCGAACCACTTTCATGCTGCCTCAAGACAACATCATCACGCCCTTTCTCTGCAAAAAACTTGGGCATAATCACCTAAGAATTGCTGGCGAATATTGGCACATTGAAAAGCTGGTTGCCTTGCAATGTATGATGTTGCAAGAGGCACCGACGCTACGTGAAGGTTTGCTGTGGTGGAGCAAAAATGTTTCGCTATTCGACCGTCGCTTGTACATTGTTTTCGAACACAGTGACAACCAGGTTCAGATGCGGCTAGAGTGCAGAGCTACCGAAATGCCAAGCTGGGCAGAATCGGTTTATGACTTGCTGCTGATGCAATTGGAACAGCTAGGTTTGAGTGAATCTGTGCACATTCAGCTTCACAACAATGACCTTTACTCTGCTCAATTCGAGCTAGAAGAAGACAGCAGCGCGAAGCAGAACTCGGTTGTGTTCGACTTGGTGAAACATGTTTATTTGCTGCTGTCTCACCAACCAATTGAACAGCCCGAATTGCTAAGCGTGCTTAATTCTCTGTTCGTCAAAAACAGCAATTACGCACTGAAACTAGAACAAGCCGCGCTGCAATTGGGCGTATCCAAGCGCACCTTACAACGTCGCCTGCAAGAAAAACAAATGAGCTATTCGCAATGCGTCGACTTCGCCAAGAAAAAGCACGCATTAGCCCTACTTGCAGACACTCAACTCACAACGCAGCAAATAGCTTATCAACTGGGCTATGAAGAGCCTTCCAACTTTCATCGAACCTTTCGCCGTTGGTATCCGTTTTCGCCAATGCAATATCGCCAGCAGTGCTTGGATAACCGCACTCATCTCAATACTCAACCAATCCGCCTATACTACGCCAAAGCCAATACTTTAGCCGATAACGACATTGACCAACCCGTCGGTAAAATCTGGATGGAAGTGGATAATATTGCGTTTGAAAAAGTGGTCTCCGTTGAGTGTCGAGACCGTGATGGCGCGTGGCGTCGCTACCCCGCCTTCTTCGAGCGTTTTTTGAATAATGGCACTGAACTATGGGCAACAACAGAGCTTCCTGTTGCTCATCCACTTACGTTTAGACTGTGTTATGAAGTCGATGGTGAACGCTACATTGATAACAACCACCAGCGCGATTACGTGGTTTCTAAAGGGCTTTTAATTGGCGCAACGGAATACATTGTCCCGACAAGACAACTTATCCAACTCGGCACTCAGTACACCTTGTTTGTGGAACTCGCGTGTAGATTAAAAGACGTAGCGAAGATCGATTGCTACGTGGGTGACGCGCCAGCTCTGCACGCAATGAGCCAAACTCAGAATGCAGAAGATTACACATGCTGGGCGCTACAACTTCCCCTCACCCAAACGGCTAAACAGTGTCGATTCCGACTCTATGATCATTCTGGTAATGAGTTAGCCAAAGACCATTACCCGATTCAATACCCAATTGTGCAACCACTCAGTTAAATATGTAGCACAGTTCAAATTCAGCACTTCGTGACATCATTTCACGTCTCTTTTGGCGTGAAATGACACTCTTAATTTCAAACCTTTGATTTATCGTTTCCGCATTGCTGCATAACGGAGACAAAAACCGTGTTTGAAACCTTACCTAACCCTATGAATAAAATAAAAATACTCCCTCTAGCGATCGCCCTAGCTCTTTCTGGCTGTGGTAGCGATGAAACGACGCCAACCGATACAGGAAGCCACGTGGCATCTCCTGATTGGCAAGACCAGATCATTTACTTCTTGATGATCGACCGTTTTAACGACGGCGACAACACGCTTAACGATCAAGGTCAGAATGAGTACGATCCTACCTCAGACAAAAAATTCAGTGGTGGTGACCTTGTTGGTGTCAGCGACAAACTGGGCTACATCGAAGACCTAGGCGCTACCTCTATCTGGATTACACCGCCAGTGGCAAACCAATGGTGGGATGCAGAACAAAACTACGGCGGCTACCACGGCTACTGGGCGCGTGACTTCCAAAAAGTGGATGAGCACTTTGGTGACATGGAAAGCTACCAAGCGTTAGCGCGAGAAGTGCACGCTCGTAATATGTTCTTGATTCAAGACATCGTGACCAACCACGTAGGTAACTTCTTCACTTACGATGACCCATACAGTTACGATCCTAGCCTACCTTGCCAAGGTTTCCGCTTGATTGAAAATGCGCTGCCAGCAGGGCAAGAACTGCCTTATCCGCTCAACATGAATGAGTGTAAAGAAGATGGCACAGGCATTTACCACTGGACGCCAAGCATCACCGACCATAACGATCCAGTACAAGAAAAAACCTGGCAACTGTCGGATCTGGATGACCTGAATACATCCGATCCTGAAGTACGCGCTTATCTAAAAGAGAGCTACCGAAAATGGATTCGCGAAGTTGGCGTCGACGGTTTCCGTATCGATACTGTGAAGTTTGTTGAGCACGATTTCTGGAACGACTTCCTGCATGCCGACGATGGTGTGATGACTCAAGCGGTTGATACTGGTCGCGATAACTTCCTTACCTTTGGTGAAGTCTTCGAAACATCTACGCCTTACAACACCGAAGGCGAAGAGAAGATGCTGACTTACATCGGCGAAAGCGGCTCACCGGAGCAGTTAACCTCGGTGTTGAACTTCCCATTACAAGCAACTATGACGCGCGTGTTTGCAGCAGGACAACCGACCGATTACTTACGTTTCCGTCTTGAGAAAATGATGGAGATGTTCCCGAATCCATACATCATGCCGAACTTCATTGATAACCACGATATGCCGCGTTTTCTATCACAAGGCAGTGTCAACGATATGAAACAAGCGCTGATTACCATGATGGCGGTACCGGGCATCCCTGTGATTTACCAAGGTACTGAACAGGCAATGTCAGCGGCGCGCGATGCAATGTTTGCTGGCGGTTACCGTGAAGACGGCGACTACGTAGATTCATTCGACCAAAACAGCGAGATGTACTTGTTCATCCAAGAGCTTGCTAAGTTACGTACCGAGAACAAAGTCATGACACGCGGCGAAATGAAAGTGATTGGCAGCGATAAAGCCGGCGCCGGTGTGTTCGCCTTTACACGAACATTGGATAGCGACGAAGTCTTAGTGGTAATGAACACATCGAATTCCCCGATGTTGATGAACCAACTCGATGTAGAGCAAGCGGGCGGCACCGTTTTCCAACAACAAATCATGTCGAACTGGGCAGACGCTCCAGAGCAGTTAATCGCCGATGAAAACGGTCACGTAACCCTTGAGCTACCAGCCAAATCTGCCGTGATTTACTCAAAAACTAACGACACCCAATCGGTAGATACCCCAAACCTCAACATTCAACTGGCACAGGATTGGGAAGGACAAACCATCACTGATGATATCGTGATTGCTGGTACTGCTAACGCAAACGAGAAATTGAACCTTGTCGTCGACGGTAACCTAGAAACAGCACAAGCCATTACCGTGGGTGCTGACGGTCAATTCAGCGTGACTTTATCTACCCGTCACTTTGCAATTGGCGAACAGCAACACCGCTTCGCGATTTACTCCACTGAGAAAAAAGCAGGCATTGAAGATGTGAACTTTGTGTCGGACTTAAGCTGGTCGAACACGCCAGACGACACTATTGATGACGCAGGTGATGCGCAAGATGGCATGGGCGGTCCTAACGGTAACTACTCGCTACCAACGGATCCAACGTTCGACAAAGACAACAGCCAACTCGCAATCAACAAAGCTGAGGTATTTACCGTCGGCAGTAACGTACGATTGACCTTCACCATGGACAAGATCACCGATACTTGGTTGCCACCAAATGGCTTTGACCACGTTGGTTTCACCATCTTCATTGATTTACCGGAAGAAGCAGCAAGCAACCTAACGGAACTGCCTAAGATCAACGCTTCTATGCCAAGCGGAACATGGAGTCGCAATGCTGTGGTCTTCGGCTGGCAAAGCTCGATTTACAACACCCAAGGCGCAAACGCGACAACATGGGGCGAAGCAGTAACGCCGGCACCAATGGTGACGGTAGACAAAGCCAACAACACCATTTCGATGGACTTCGCGAGTGACGCACTAGGTCGACCTGATTCACTGGATGGCATTCGATTCTATGTGACAACTTGGGACTTGGATGGATTGTCTGCTACTTACCGTCCACTGGAACAAGACAAAGGTCCTTGGAACTTCTCTGGCGGCGCTTCTGATGAGAGCAAGATTTGGGATGACTTACCCATCATCACCTTGTCTGAATAATCACTGAAACCGCAATAAATGCGAAAGTCGTCTCAGCTATAAAAAGAAAAAAGCAGCTCACCTTCGAGCTGCTTTTCTTTGTCTGAAATTCGTAAATCACTATTGCGAAACTCGCCCTAGCGCTAGTTAAACAGAGACTTCACCCAAAGCACTAAACTGTCCCATAACTTCCCAATCCACGAGCCCTCTTCCACCGCTTGGTTACTTACCAACGGATAGCTCGCCACGGTTTTATCGTCACTCTTCCACACGACTTTGCCAACCACATCCCCTTTTGCGATGGGTGCAATCAACGGCTCATTCACGACCACGCTCTTGTCTAAACCAGCGGTTAAAGAGCGAGGCAGCGTCAGGTACGCATCTTGAGCGAAGCCCAAATCAATCTCACTGACATCGCCTTTCCACACTTTAGCACTCGCCTGAACTTCCCCCTGTTTTGCCACTTGTTTGGTGTCATAGAAGCGGAAGCCATAGCTGAGTAGGTTCTTAGACTGGCTAATGCGTGACTGTTTGCTTGGCGTTCCCATCACTACCGAGATCAATCGCATCTTTCCTTGCTTAGCAGAACTGACCAAACTGTACCCTGCATTGCTGGTGTAGCCCGTTTTGCCGCCATCGACATCCATCGATTTATCCCACAACAGTTTATTGCGGTTGTATTGGGTGATCTTGTTCCACTTAAATACCTTCTCACTATAAAGCGCATAGACTTCAGGCACATCATTGATGATGGATTGCATAAGCGTCGCCATGTCGTTAGGAGAAGTTTGAATGCCCTCACTATCCAGACCATGCGAGTTAACGAAGTAGGTATCATTCAAGCTGAGCTTATCTGCCCAACCGTTCATCAAGGCGACAAACGCCCCTTCACTACCGGCGACATGTTCAGCGAGCGCCACACAAGCATCATTACCAGATTGAATGATCACTCCACGCATTAGGTTGGCGACGGTGATTTCATCTTTGGGTTGGATAAACATTTTTGAAGAATCTGGGAATTTGGCTGACCATGCGTTCTCACTCACCGTCACTTTGTCATCCCATTGGAGCCGCCCGGATTTGATTTCTTGCCCCACTACGTAAGCGGTCATCAGCTTAGTTAAACTGGCAGGGGCTAATCCGGCACGCGCGTTTTGCTCCGCAATAATAGCACCGGATTGGAAGTCCATTAACACATAGCCTTTCGCCTGCAACTGAGGCGGATTCGGCGTTACAACTGCCAATGCAGGGGCACTGATGGTCTGTAGTAATAAACAAGCGAGCGTTATTCGGGTAAGTGACGTGTTCATCAAGCATCCTCCATGGTCAATGACCGCCAAATGTCTCGTTTCATAAAAACGGTAAGACAGTGATGTCTAAACTGCACCTATCAGATCATAGTTCACTCAGTGCATACCAACACGGAAAGATCGAAGAGTTTCTGTTTTGAGTGCCATTCCTTGCCTTTCAGGCTTCAAAAATCGAGTTCTTACAACAAATCTATTGTTTCTAATAAGGAATTCGATATCGTAAAGCGACTATAAACAAGGACAGATCATAACAATGAACGCTCAATCATTTATCGACGCAGGACTGCATTACACGCCCCACTCGTTTACCGTGCCGCTGGACTACCAAGATCTTAGCAAAGGCACGATCAACGTCTTCGCTCGCTCCGTTTGTTTAGTCGGCGATGAAGACTCAAACAAACCGTGGTTAGTGTATTTTCAAGGCGGTCCGGGCTTCCCTTCTCCTCGTCCAAACGGAAACAACGGCTGGATCAAACGCGCACTGAGTGAGTATCGTGTACTGCTGCTCGACCAACGCGGCACTGGCAACAGCAGCGTGATTAATCACCAGACGCTTGCGCACCTCTCACCGGAGCAACAAGCAGACTACTTAAGCCACTTCCGCGCAGACAACATTGTTCGCGATGCGGAATTTATCCGTGAACAATTTGGTGTTGAGAAGTGGGCGACTTTAGGTCAGAGCTTTGGTGGTTTCTGCTCACTAACTTACCTATCGCTGTTCCCGAGCAGCTTGCTGCAAAGCTACATTACGGGTGGTGTGCCTTCGGTTTCTCGCCATGCGGATGATGTGTATCACGCAACCTTTAAGCGCACCATGGAGAAAAACCAAGCCTTCTTCCAGCAATTCCCACAAGCGCAGCAACTGTGCCAAAACATTGCCAATCACTTATTGGAGCACGAAGAGTTTCTGCCAAATGGTCAGCGTTTTACTGTTGAACAGTTCCAACAAATTGGGATTAACTTTGGTGTCAGTGATACCTTCTTGCCAACTTATTACTGGCTAGAAAGTGCCTTGATTGAAGTGAACGGTAAACCTCAGCTTCGTTATGAATTCCTCAACGACATGTTGGCGCAGCAAAACTTCCAGACCAATCCAATTTACGCGATTTTGCACGAGTCGATTTACTGCCAAGGGTTTGCTTCTCAATGGAGCGCACACCGAGTACGTCAAGAACACGATGCGTTCAACTATGAACAAGGCAAGCCGTTCTACTTCACTGGCGAAATGGTCTTCCCTTGGATGTTCGACCAATACGTGAATCTAAAGCCACTGAAAGAAGCGGCGGAATTACTGGCAGAGAAAGCCGATTGGACGCCGTTATACGATGCGCAGCAACTAGCAAACAATAAGGTACCTGTGAGCTGCGCTGTCTATGCAGACGATATGTTTGTGGAAATGGACATTAGCCGTGAAACGCTCGCTGCAATGCCAAACTCGAAAGCGTGGATCACCAACGAATATGAGCACAACGGTCTCCGCGCGGATGGTGAGCGTATTCTCGACAAGTTAATTGCAATGGGTAAACAAACCGCAGCAACGATGAAATGAGCAGCTAACGCTCAGAACTCGCTAAAAACCTAGATAGAAAAACGCCTCTTTATCACGAGATAGAGAGGCGTTTTTGATTCGATTCACGTTTAAACTAGCACTAGTCTTTGACTCGCTTGGTCATCATTTTGGTAATCACACGGTAACCCATCTTATGGTAGAAATCTTCGCCTTCGTGATTAAATGACGCCACGGTTAAACCAAGCTCTTCAATATCTTGGTTGCACAAATCACTCTCGATTTTATCCATCAAAGACAAGCCAATACCTAAGTTTCGGTGGCTTTCAGACACCACCAATTCATTGATATAACCGACGCGTCTTTCTGGAGAGAGAATCGAGTTGACCTCTCGCACGGTGCCAGAAATAAAGCCAACCACCTGTCGGTTGGAACAAGCAATAAAAGCCGTGATGCTGCCATCAAAATATTTATCGAAGATGTTGCGATCTTCCCTTAACTGCGCCATTTCTTCCGGAGAACGGTAGAAATCTGGCTCAGCATTATAATGAGAGGTGTCGAGTTCGACCAAGAGCGTTTTCAACAGTGGGACGTCTTCTTCTCTTAATCTTCTGATATGAAACTGTTGCATGTTGAATTCCTTTACCAACCGACCTGCATCAAACACAGATCTTTGCTTCAACTGATTATCGGATAAGAAGTTTTAGGAATGTGAAGCGAATCAACAGTACAAATTTCGACCATTTATGTCGAGTACGTTTTCAACAGTTTTACGAGTTTTTACTGATAATTTGAACATCCACAAAATTTAAGTGGAAATAAAAATCCCCTTTTCTCAATAAAAGGGGATTAAAGACCTAATTTAGAAAGCAGCGCTTTGCTCAAAAGCGAGTGCGGATTTTAAGCGACTGAAATCACCAATCGGTTCGCCATCAAGCATAAACTGTGGGTAGCTTCTTGCGGTTGGGAATAACTCGAACAAGGTTTCCCGATCAAACTCCACATCCAACTTGAGCGTTGCCACGTTAAAGCCCTGATTTTGCAACCACATTGCTGCGGTTTCACATTGAGAGCACTGCTCCTTGCTGTACATTTCTATTTTCATCACTCTTCCCTACTATTCCTTGCCGTTAGAAATCTGCATCAAAACTCAACTGGCGATCTTGAGGTCGTTTGTATTCAGTAACGCGTTTTTCGAAAAAGTTAGTTTTTCCTTCCATGTCCAATAAGCGCATGTAATCAAATGGGTTTTCAGAACCAAAGATCGGATTGAAACCAAACAAACCAGCGATAACATCGGCAGTGTGTTCAATGTATTGGCACATTAGTTCGGCATTCATACCAATCAAGTCCACTGGTAGGGCTTCAGTAACAAACTCTTTCTCAATTGAAACCGCTTCACGGCAAATCTCTTCAAACTCTTGTTGTGTCACCTTGCCTTGACCTAAGGTTTTGAATAGCAACGCAGAGAAGCTAAAGTGCAACCCTTCGTCACGAGCAATCAAGTCATTGCTTGCTGCCAAACCAGCCAGCAAACCACGTTTACGGAAGTAGTAAATGGCACAGAAGCTGCCGGCGAAGAACAAGCCTTCTACCAGACCAAAGGCGATCAAACGCATTGCCAATGGTTTATCGGAGGAGATCCACTTCATTACCCACTCCGCCTTACGCTTTACGGTCGGGACGTTTTCAATCGCATTGAACAAGCGCTCACGCTCTTCAACATCGGGAATGTAAGTTTCGAGTTGCAGTGCGTAAGTCTCTGCGTGAATGACCTCATTAAATGCCTGCAAAGCAAGGAAGCAGCGTGCTTCTGCGATTTCAATTTCGCCATAAAATCGAGTCAATAAGTTCTCGTTGATCATCCCTTCGCTCTGAGCAAAGAACGCCAACACATGTCGAATGAAGTGCTTTTCGCCTTCGGTAAGCTTGGCAAGATCAGCAAGATCTTGAGCAAAATCGAGTTCTTCTGTAGTCCAGAAAGCCGCTTCGTGAGTTTTGTACGCTTGCCAAATCTCTTCGTATTGAATGGGGAACAAGCTAAATTTGTTTTTAACAATCATACCGTTTCCTTACTTTCGGTTGATGTGAATCTTTTTAATTGACGAGTTAGGTTTATGCGCCGCAGTTTAAGCAATCTTCATCTTCACTTTGCTGACCAACGGTGACTTTCACCGCATTCGTCGATGGCTTAGAGCGCAGGTAGTACATGCCGGTTTTCAGACCACGTTTCCACGCGTAGAAGTGCATCGCATTGATTTGGGCGAACGTTGGTGATGAGAGCCATAAGTTGAGGCTCTGCGATTGACAAACAAACGGGGCGCGAGCTGCCGACATATCAATGATCACTTTCTGAGAGATTTCCCACACGGTGCGATACACAGATTGAAGATCGTCTGGAATGGCATCGATGCCTTGTACTGAACCGTTATTAAGAATAATGGCGTCACGAATTTTGCTCGTCCAAAGTCCGCGCTGTTCCAGATCGCTGACCAGGTGTTTGTTGATGATGATGAACTCACCCGACAATGTTTGGCGTTTATAGATATTGCTGGTTTGCGCTTCAAACGCTTCGTTGTTACCTAAAATTTGCGCTGTCGACGCCGTTGGCATTTGAGCAATCAGTAGCGAGTTGCGCACACCATGCTCTGCGACGTGACGCTTGAGCTGTGACCAATCCCAGCGGCTGCTTGGTTGTTCATCCCACAGATCAAATTGGAACTGACCATGGCTGATTGGTGAGCCGTCATAACTGGAGTACGCGCCTTTTTGCGCCGCGATTTCACAAGACGCTTCAAGGGAGGCGTGATACATGGTTTCCGCGATGTCACGGTTAAGCTGCAATGCTTCTTCGCTATCGAATGGAAGGTGCATTTTGAAGAACACATCCGCCAACCCTTGGATACCCAAACCAACAGGACGATGCGCGTGGTTCGATTTTTCAATCTTATCGGTTGGGTGATAGTTCACATCGATAACGCGGTCGAGGTTCTTAATCGCGACTTTGGTGACTTGGTGAAGTTTGTCGAAATCAAACCCCGTGTCTGTAACGAACTTAGGCAGTGCCATGGACGCCAAATTACAAGCCGCCGTTTCATCTGGCGTTGAGACTTCCATGATCTCTGCGCACAAGTTACTCGATTTGATGGTGCCGAGGTTTTTCTGATTCGACTTTTCATTACACGCATCTTTGTAGAGCATGTACGGTGTTCCCGTCTCGGCTTGCGACTCAATGATTTGCGTCATCAACTGGCGGGCTTTGATGGTCTTCACGCCCAAGCCCATACGCTCGTATTCTTGGTACTTCTGAGTAAATTCAGCACCGTATAAATCAGACAAACCTTTGGTATTGTGTGGGCTAAACAGAGTCCATTCCGCGTCGTTTTCAACACGTTCCATGAACAAGTCTGGCACCCATAGAGCGAGGAACAAATCACGTGCGCGGAACTCTTCTTTGCCGTGGTTTTTACGTAAATCGAGGAAGGATTCGATATCCGCATGCCAAGGTTCCAAATAAACCGCAAACGAGCCCTTGCGCTTACCACCACCTTGGTCGACATAGCGAGCCGTTTCATTGAAGACTTTCAGCATTGGCACGATGCCATTCGACACACCGTTTGTGCCAATAATTGGCGCACCCGTCGCTCGAATATTGTGGATGTGTAGCCCAATGCCACCCGCCGATTTAGAAATCAGCGCACAATCTTTGAGGGTGTCGTAAATGCCGTTGATGGAATCTTCTTGCATCGCTAATAGGAAACACGAAGACAGTTGCTGCATCTTACAGCCAGCATTAAACAGCGTTGGCGTAGCATGAGTGTAGTAACCAAGGCTGAGCAAATCGTATAGCTCTCTAATTTCTTCAAGATCGTCACCCGCGACAGCGACCGCCACACGCATGAACATATCTTGTGGTCGTTCAACCACCACACCTTTTACTTTCAATAGGTAGGAACGCTCGAGAGTTTTGTAGCCGAAGTAATCAAACTGATAGTCACGTTTGTAGTCAATCATCTCTTCGAGCGCAAACTGATTCTTGGCAACAAAGTCGACGTAAGCATCGGAAAGAATACCGATTTCAGAGAGCTCACGTGTTGCAGTGGCGTATCCGCTGGTTTCTTTTTGCAGAGAACTCACCATCACGCGAGCAGCGAGCTTGGCATAATCAGGATGTTCCGTCGCAAGGCTTGCTGCCGTTTCAGCGAGGAACACATCGATTTCCGTCACCTTAATGCCGTCGTACAAACCGCTTACCACGCGTTGTGCAACCGCAATAGGTTCAACTTTTAGTCCATCAGCCAGCGCTTCGGCTCTTCGAGTCACCTTATCTAGACTGGCTTTTTCTTTCCGTCCATCTCGTTTTATAACGTCCATAATCTATATCTTGTGTGTAGTTTAAATGTTGAGCACCATATGTACGCAATAGATCTAGATGATAATAGTTATCATTACAAGTATGTTTTTTAAAAGTTAGAACTGACGATAGAGAGGGTAAGGAAACATATTGACACCGACACCAAGCTCGACAGGAGCAGCAATCAGAGGCAAGCACCGCAAACCTGACAAAGTGATGAAGTTTTCCACAAAGCTTTAATTTTCATTAACTTAGTTCATTTCGAGAAAAGAATAACAAATGTGATCTAGTTCAAATTTTCATACCCATTAATTTCCAATGCTACGCGCCAAGATTTGTCGAATAAATCGCCTGGTCAATATGACTGAAAATATCCGCATAGTTTGTCCGTATTTCCGACTAAATTACTCAGGTATACTCCGAGCCGCTAAAATTGTTAGGTATCGAGTCGTCGAACCATCGACCTTTTAAAGTAAGGAATAATCATGAGTCAGTATGTTGTCTGCGCCCTGTATAAGTTTGTGGAACTGAAAAACTACCAAGAGTTACGCGAGCCACTGCTTACCCTAATGGAAGCCCACGGTGTACATGGAACGTTGCTACTGGCGAGTGAAGGTATTAACGGTACGGTTGCAGCGAAACGCGAAGGTATTGATACACTGCTTGCATGGCTAAACGCCGAGCCTCGCCTTACGGGTATTGTTTACAAAGAGTCGTACTCAGAGACTCAGCCGTTCAACCGCACCAAAGTAAAACTCAAGAAAGAGATCGTGACATTGGGCGTTGAAGGCATCGATCCTCGCCATGTGGTTGGCACTTACGTGAAGCCGCGAGATTGGAACGATCTGATTGCTGATCCAGAAGTATTTGTGGTTGATACTCGTAATGACTATGAAATCGAGATCGGAACATTTAAAGGTGCAGTTAACCCAAATACGGACACGTTTCGCGAATTTCCTGACTATGTAAAACAAAACATGGATCCAGAGAAACACAAAAAAGTCGCAATGTTCTGTACTGGTGGTATTCGCTGTGAAAAGTCGACTGCTTACATGAAAGAGCAGGGTTTTGATGAGGTGTACCACCTAGAAGGCGGTATTCTGAAATACCTTGAAGAAGTACCAGAAGAAGAAAGCTTGTGGGAAGGCGACTGCTACGTATTCGACGGTCGCGTTGCGGTGAACCACCAGCTAGAAAAAGCGGACTACGACTTGTGTAACGCTTGCCGACTGCCAATCACAAAAGAAGACAAACAATCAGAGCAGTTTGAGCAAGGCGTAAGCTGCCCGAAATGTTTTGGTAAGCACAGTGACGAACAGGTAGCGCGCTTCCGCGAGCGTGAGAAGCAAGTGTCGTTAGCAGCGGTTCGTGGCGAACAACACGTCGGTGGTGAAAGCGCCAAACAACGCGAGCAGCGACGCGCAGAAAAACTGGCGAAGAAAGACGCACAGCGCAAACAAGCGTAAGATTCAAACACATTAAATACAAACGCCCCGTTTCTGACTTGGAGACGGGGCGTTTTTGTTATCGTTGGAAGGTAAAAACTAAGATGATCGGATAAGGCCTGCGTAAGCTTTATCTGAGCCGCTGTCAGGAAATACACTTTCTAGCGCACTCGATTCTATGCTCATGTGTTGCTGTAGAACGGCTTTGATCACCGCCCTCATATCATTAGCAGGAGCTAAGTCTCTCCCTTCATAAAGCTCAGCTTCGGCAAGCCCCGGAAATTCTCCCAATACCTTGCCTCCTTCGATGGCTCCACCAGCAATAAACATGGCATTTGCTGTTCCATGATCGGTGCCTTTGGTTCCGTTTTCCGCTGCGGTGCGTCCAAATTCACTTGCCGCCATCACGACGGTTTTCGACCAGTTATCCCCTAACGCTTTCTTTAGGTTGGCAAGACCGTTATCCAATTTACGTAATTGATTGGCAAGCCTTCCTGTTTCTGCCCCCTGCCCTGCATGAGTATCCCATCCACCCAGTTCCAATACCGCGATATTTGGACCGCCTTCAGCAGAGAGAAAAGTTCCCGCTTGAGACGCCAACACAGGAAACTGCTTCCCTGGACGATTTCGATTCGACATCATTTCGATCTTCAGCGCTTCTTCAAAATTACTCGCAAGCTTCTCATCACTTTGAAACAACGCCTCTAGCAGCTCCACTTGGCTGTCTCTCGCTTGCAAATTATTTGGATACCAACTGCTGACTGCCTTCTCTCCTTGAACAATTAAAGGTAACCCTGAATCAATAGCCAAACCTTTAGACTTCGCATCCAGTTGTAGCAACCGGTTTAACCACCCATCACGATGTAACGGATTGTCTGTACCGTTTTCTAATACCTTTTGCCCATCAAAATGAGAGCGCTCACGATATGCGGTGGCACAAGCGTGAACCATCGCCATCTGCTGATTTTGATACCACTCGAAGCTGGTTTTCATCGCCGGATGCAAACCATAAAAATCGTCGAGTTTATTCAGTTTTTCTGTTGCTAAACCAATCGTCGGACGGAGAGCTAAATACTGCTTATCAGCATAAGGAACCACAACGTTTAATCCATCCATCGCACCACGCAGAGTAATCCAAACAAAGATATTTGGAGAGCTAGATTGAGCAAAGACTGCATTAGGCAACAAGCTTGTTGCGCCCACGGCTAAAACGGATTTCAAGAATTGTCGACGAGTCGATGTTAAGTTCGTTTGTTTATCTATTGTCATCACTCACCTCATCGATACTGAAATTGCGGGCTAAGCCAAAGTAGAGAAAGCTTCATCTCTGCCGATGGGGCTTTGTTCATCACCAATTTTGTGTGTTCGTCCAACGCATCACCGTAGAGCTGTTGGCTAATTTTCTCAACAAAAGCTTGTGGTTTCACACCTTGGGACTTGGCACTTTTCACCGCCAGTCGAGCGATTCGATTCGCTAACTGCCACCGCTGAGTTAGCGCCGAAGGACTGTTGTAATCTGCGTCTTTGTCTGGCCAACCAGCAGGAGAACCCGCCATAAAAGGAGGCTGCCCTAAGCTTCTTTGCGCACCGAGTAATTTATTCCCCGACTTGCTCATTTGCATGTCATTCGATTCAGGAAAACGGACATCAGCACTGCGCAAAACCGCAAATAACCACTCCTGAGAAGTACGAAAGCGCACCACCTCTGCCGATTGGCTCAAAGCGTTTTGAATCAACAATCGATAAACCGGAAGCAAATCCCCTTTACCTTTCAAATAAGCTTGGCTGAGCGGTTCTACCAAGGTTTCACCGGAAGGTCCTAGAAAATGCTGCACCAACTTACGTGCAATATGTTTGGCAGTATCAGGGTGAAGCGCAAGATCTCTCAAACACGCTCGTCCTTGTTCAATACCTTGTTTAGAGTAACGCTTGCCAAGCAGAGTTATCGAGCCTGGTTCATGGGTTCTTGAATTAAATTGGAAACCAACTTTTGGTGCTTTGAATCCAACACTCCAGCCAGTAATGGCTTTTGACAGTTCAATCACGTCTTGTTGTGTATATTGGCTATCAACACCAAGCGTGTGCAGCTCCATGATTTCTCGCGCGAGATTTTCATTGAGCCCTTTACCCTGTTTCAGCCCTTGTTTGGAGTTCGGTCCTACCGACAAGTTGTTATCCAGAAACATCAGCATGGTTGGGTGCTGACTCACCGCTAAGAGCATCTCAACAAAGTTGCCATTCCAGTGTGCTCGAATCACTTCATTTTCAACGCTAGCCACAATCGGACGCACCTTTCGAGTATCTGCCGATATGGCAAAATGATTGCTCCAAAATTGAATCAAGCGTTCCTGAAATCCATACGGGGTGTGTAAAGTCTGTTGGTTGCGAGCCTCGACTTGTCGCAAATATTGCTCACGAAAGAACGCACCGATTTGCTTTTGTACTTCACGCTTTTTGGTTGGGGATTGTTTGAGCTCTCGTTTGGTTTCATTGAGCTTTCTCAGTTCCAACAACACTTCGTTTGTACTCAGCAACTTGGTTATTGCTTCATGCCAATAAGTCTTACTGCCTAGTTGCTTTTCTAAACTTGGCGAACTGTGTTGATAAAGGGACCCAAAACCGAACCGCTGCTCAGAGATAATGTCTTGAGTTGGGTAATACTGCATAGCCGTTTCCGTGTGATGCTTTATGTCAGTCTAGCAAGCATCACATGGCGTCGAGTTCAATTTTTGGTTATTTCTCAGTCAGTAAAGCTGGTTATCACGCAGAGGAACCTCTAATTCATTAGTGCCTTCTTTGGATGACTGCCCAACCATTTCGTCATAGGCACTTTGTTGGCGAAGCACCTGCTGTTTCGCTTTCAAGTGACGACATTGTTTTTGCAACTCCAGTATCGAATGCGCTCTTAAGAATTTGCCTTTATCGTCGGTAACAAAGTGTTCCTCTCCATCGACTAAGACGGATACTTGATACAAAGCGAGATCGAGAGAGTGGATAACGAGCTTGTCGATGTAGAAGAATTTTTCCAATTTACTGAGTGGCATAGACATAAAGCACCTCCTTGCTCCGTGCCTTTACGTCAACATCAATAAAATCGATCACTGAGTGAGAAATACGCCCCGCAAACACGTAAAAATCGAAAAAACAAGCGAGGGGCACAATGCAAACAATCAACTTAGTGTGGCTAAAACGCGATTTACGCCTGACCGATCATACGCCTTTACAACACGCTTTATCTTCAGAACATCCAACTGTGCTGCTTTACATTGTCGAACCCATGTTACTGGATGACCCACATTACTCTGCTCGTCACTGGCGTTTTATATGGCAATCGCTCCAAGACATGGACGAAACACTCTCGGCTCTTGGTCATCGAGTATCCGTAATGTCGGGTAGCGTAATAGATTGCCTCAGCGCGATTCAAAACCAGTTCAACATCAATGCCATTTTCTCCCACCAAGAAGTCGGACTGCGTTGTACGTTTGAACGAGATAAACAAGTATCAGAATGGCTTCAATCACAAGGGATTCCGTGGCACGAATTTGAACATGGCGCCGTCATTCGAGGAGCAAAAGACCGACTTGGTTGGGATAAGCATTGGGATACGGTTATGCGAGCAGAGATTGAAACTATCGACCTTAAAAGTACTTATCTTGTTACCCTCGATGTTGACGCACTTGGTTTTTCGTTTACGCCCCCACCTTCTTGGTTAGAAAAAATAAAAGGCATGCAAACGGGCGGAAGTTCGCTCGCTTGGCAAACCATGGAAGACTTTTTTCAACGCCGAGGACGCGATTATTATCGAAGTATTTCTAGCCCGACAGCTTCTCGCACCGCATGCACTCGCCTCTCTCCCTATCTCGCATGGGGCAATATATCGCTTCGAGAAGTGTACCAATACCTGTTGCAACATTGGCAAGTGGCAGGGTTTCGTCGCAGCTTAATTGCGCTGTCTTCGAGACTGCATTGGCATTGTCACTTTATGCAGAAGTTTGAATCCGAATGCGAAATGGAGTTTCGTTGTGTCAATAAGGCTTATGAGCCTTTATTACATCAAGCAAGCGTCAAAGATGAAGCACTATTAGACGCTTGGAAGTCAGGCACAACCGGGATACCACTCATCGATGCTTGCATGCGTTGTCTTCATCACACCGGATACATCAACTTTCGCATGCGTGCGATGTTAGTGAGCTTTTTAACGCATCATATGAACATGGATTGGCGCGATGGCGTGACCCACTTAGCTCAGTTGTTCCTCGACTTTGAACCGGGAATCCATTACCCACAATTTCAGATGCAAGCAGGCGTGACTGGCACCAATACGATTCGCATCTACAATCCGACGAAACAAGCACAAGAGCACGATGCTGGCGGTGAGTTCATTCATAAATGGATTCCAGAACTTGCAATGGTTCCCACGCCCTTGTTGTTTGAGCCATGGAAAATGACCGCAATGGAAACCGTCATGTACCAACTGGATCCCGATTCCCGATATCTCGCGCCCGTCGTAAATGTAGAGGCAAGCGCAAAAGCAGCAAGAGAGCGATTGTGGGCATGGCGCAAACGCACAGACGTGAAAATAGAAGGAGCGAGAATTTTGACACAACACGTTCGGCCTTCGAACAAAAAGAAAGCAAGTTGATCGTCTAGAAAGAAGCGCGCGTACAAACTGGGACTTTTATCAGGGAGAGAGCGGTCCCCAAACAACTAAAGGAATGCACTATGTTGAAACGTATTTTGGTTACGACCACGGTTTTGTTTGCCACCTTTTCATTTTTACTGCCAGCAAAAGCTCACGAACACGGAATGATGAAAGAAGACATCGTTGATGTGGCTGTTGCAAATGGCTCTTTCAATACTCTGGTAGCAGCAGTCAAAGCCGCAGGCTTAGTGGATACACTGAAAGGTGAAGGCCCATTTACGGTGTTTGCACCGACTGACGAAGCATTTGCTAAGCTTCCAGATGGCACGGTGGACATGTTGCTGATGCCAGATAACAAAGACAAGTTGGTCGCGATTCTTACCTACCATGTGGTTCCGGGGAAAGTGATGGCCGCAGACGTAGTGAAAATGGATAAAGCGACGACAGTCCAAGGGCAAGACGTGATGATTAAAACCATGGGTGATAAAGTGATGATCAATAACGCTACCGTGATTGCCACCGACGTCAAAGCAAAGAATGGTGTGATTCATGTCATTGATGAAGTCATCATGCCGAAATAAAATCAACAAGGAGGGCGGGCTCACCCGCCCCTTTCAAGGATATGGAAAACATCAAACTCTCGAAGCACGACATTCAAGCGATGGAGCAACGCCAACGCACTCGATTGATTAACTCTCTAGCGGGATACAAAAGCGCTAACCTCATCGGCACAAGAGATAGACAGGGGCAAGAGAACCTTGCAGTGGTGAGCTCGGTGGTTCATTTGGGCTCGCATCCACCTCTATTCGGCTTTATCGTTCGTCCGCGCAAAAGTCGCCGTCACACGCTAGAAAATATTCTCGATACCAAGCATTTCACCATCAACGCTATCGGCGTAGACTTTGTGCAAAAAGCCCATCAAACCTCCGCGCGCTACCCAAAGCATATCTCAGAGTTTGAAGCCGTAGGCCTCACACCTTATTACGATGATGCGTTTCCTGCACCTTTTGTCCTTGAAAGTAACCTCAAAATGGGCCTAGCTTTGAGAGAACACATCAAGATTGAGAGCAATCAAACAGAGATGCTGATCGGTGAAGTGTTAATGGTGCATGCACCGGAAAGAGCGATCATGCCAGACGGTTATCTCGATTTGGAACTGCTCGACTTGGTGACCATTTCTGGGCTAGACAGCTACCACGTGACACAGCGACTGCATCGACTAAGCTATGCCAAACCTGACTCTCGTCTGTTCCCCTTAACAAGAGAAGGAGAACCTTCATCTTGGGGAGCGCTTGAAGTCGATTTGGACTAACTCGTCATACTCGAGAACTAAATACAAAAATGGCAGTTTTCTCTGTCTAAGCCGTGTTCACCTGCTCGATTGGTAAGGTGAGCGCGTCCTGCTTCCAACCCCATTTCATAGCCTTCAAGCAAGACAGATTGGCGCATAGACAATCGCTGAACGTTGAATTCATCTGGCGGAGCAACCACACGAACACGAGTGCCCTTGGGAGGATTGCGAATAAACTCAAGCGACTCATTGTAGTTCTCTGAGCGATGAAGCATAGCCTCTGCCATTTGTGGATGTTCAGCAAACAACTTCTTCATTAACCAAGGAGTTTTCACTGGCTTTTTCTCATAAGCCAAAGGATGTGAAAGAACAACCGTGATATCACGAGCACCACGTCGATAGGCTTCTCGTACAGGAATGGAATCTGCTACACCACCATCGGTATAACAACCACCGGAGAAACACGGAGTATGCTTGTAAGCAATAGGCAGAGCGGTTGTTGCTTCCATCGCGTTGTGGAAGTTATGACGATTCACTCGGTAGTAGTCCGCTTTACCTGTATTTATGTTTGTCGTTGCCGCTAAGAAAGGGATGCCTTCAAACAGTTTCGCTTCATCGACTGGGTACAAACGATTCGACTCTTCAAACAACCATTTTACGTCGATCAAATCTCCACCTTTCAAAAAGCGGGTAGGATCGAAAAAGCGTTTGCTGGTTGCTAATTTAGTGATGACGTTGATGCTACGGTGCGGGTAATCGGTCAAATAACCGATCAAGTTTGAAGCCCCGGCTGATACGCCAATCGCAAAATCAAATGGTTTGTAGTCTTGCTCTAAGAATGCATCTAATACGCCGCTGGCAAAGACGCCACGCATTGCGCCACCTTCGACTACGATTGCTTTTGTTGCCATGTTTCCCCCCAATAAAGACGTTAAAAAGATTACTGAAATTCGTGCTACAGCAACAATCGGTTATTCTTATTATTGAGATAGGCGCAGTCTATGTGTTTCTTGCACTTTAAGTGGAAACTTAGGATCAAAAAATCCACATCAACCAAAGCGTTGATGTGGATTTTCAGTCGTTCAAATCAGAGACTACGCAAAGACGGTTTTATACGCTTCGGCAGCACCTTCAATCAACATCTGTGTGCCAATCACCGCAAGAATCAAACCCATCATTTTGGTGATCACATTCAGTGCGCTTGGCCCAACCGCTTTCACTAACTTGTCACCAAACAAAAACAGAACATAAGTCATCACACAAAGGACTGCGAATGAAGCAATGGTTATGATGGTTTCGGTGATTCCACCCGTTGTTGCAAAGTTCATCGCCGTCGCAAGTGTTCCTGGCCCCGCCAATATCGGCATTGCTAATGGTGAAACGGCAATGCTCAACGCGGCTTGTTCTTGCTCCGGTGAATAAGCCTTTTCCTTGGTCTTCTTGTGTGTCGATTCCCCTTGCAACATGTGGAAGCCAATGAGGAATACTAAGATACCGCCAGTAATGCGCAGTGCGTAAAGGGTAATACCAAATAGGTCGAAGATGACTTTGCCAGCAATAGCAAATACAGCAACGATAACAAAGGCGATAAACACAGAACGAAACGCAATTGAGCGCACGGTTTGCTTGTCTTCATCCGCTGTCAAGCTTAAGAAGATAGGGATATTAGCGATTGGGTTCATGATGGCAAAAAAGCCCATGAATACAGTGACGGTATGAAGTATCAGTTCTTTCATGTTTTCTACATTTGGTAAGTTATTGATTATTAAAAATCATTATATACCCAACTTTATAAATAACGTCACTTTATGTTCACTGTACTTTCCATGCGCCTCACCTTTTGCTCATCGCCACGGTTTGAAGCGCATGCTGGTTTACGCTCAATATAAATAGCGTTATGGTGAAGATTCAGCCAATACTAAGAACAAACTAAGGAAGTTGATTGATCATGAACAGTACGATTGAAACCATTCTCGGTCATCGCTCTATTCGTAAGTTCACCTCTGAGCCTATTGCAAGTGAACAACTACAAACGATTCTCCAATCTGGACTAGCCGCCTCTTCTTCTAGCATGCTGCAAGTGGTCTCTATCATTCGAGTGACAGATACAGAAAAGCGCAAACTGCTAGCACAATACGCTGGCAATCAGGCTTACGTTGAAAGTGCTGCAGAATTTTTGGTGTTTTGCATTGATTACCAGCGTCACACGACCATCAACCCAGCAGTTCAAGCCGACTTTACTGAGCTGACTCTAATTGGTGCTGTGGATTCCGGCATCATGGCGCAAAACTGTTTGTTAGCTGCCGAGTCTATGGGGTTAGGTGGTGTATACATTGGTGGCTTAAGAAACAATGCTGCGCAAGTCGATGAGCTACTCGGTTTACCTAAAAACGTCGCGATCCTGTTTGGTATGTGTTTGGGTCATCCAGATCAAAACCCTGAAGTAAAACCACGCCTACCCGTTAACGTTATTGTCCACGAAAACCAATACCAAGCGCTGAATGTAGACGATGTGCAAGCCTACGATCAAACCATGCAAGAGTACTACGCGAGCCGCACAAGCAATCAAAAGCAGAGCGCATGGTCACAAGAAGTTACTGGGAAGCTTGCCGGTGAGTCACGACCTCATATCCTTCCGTACTTGAACAGTAAGGGGCTAGCAAAGCGCTAATATCATTGAAATGATGGTTTGTTGTATGAAATCGTTCATCAAATCATCACTTTGTTGAATCCACGTCACATTTTGACCATACGCTGCCAACCTTCTGGCAAAACCATAACAAAGCACTATTGACGCAGAATAAAAAATAAGACGCACATCACATTTTAAAACAAAACATATAAATTTTTTTAGAAAAATGGTCGCATCAATAACTAATTGAAAAACTGTTAAATTACAAATTTCGTGAGCTGATACGGAAAATTAGAGCTAATTAATAAACACTTTTGTCAAATCCACGCCACTCAACGCACAGAAATATAAAATTCAGCAATATATAGCTAGCTTTTTATCAATTTATCGTCTATTGCCCCTCCTCAAAAAATTCTTTAGAGTGCGCTCGCCGGATGCAACCCGTTTCCTATTGAGTATTTTGTAAATTAAAATAAATAATAAAGCTTAATGAGTAATAGCGTGTTGTTATTTACCGGAAAAACATCGTTGCTTCAGCAACATGCTCTTTTACGTCAGATGAATGAAAAAAACGAATGAACGTCAACCATACAAAGCTAGGCAGTTTACTCCTTTCCTCTGTGCTTCTTGCTGGATGTACAGTACCGGGCAGTCACTTATCCACGAGTGGTAAGCATATTATTGAAGACAGCAGCACCAATACAGCTGCGGATTTCAACGTATTTACCCTGACGCTTGATAAAGTCTCGCAGTTAAAAAGCTCGGATATCGAAACCAAAGCGAACCCAATACTTGACCATCAACTCGCGGCTTACGAGTATGAGGTTGGTCCTGGCGACATTCTGAATATCACTATTTGGGATCACCCTGAGCTTACTATTCCTGCTGGTTCTTATCGCAGCTCTGCGGAGGCCGGTAACTGGGTACATGCAGATGGCACCATTTTCTATCCCTACATCGGAATCGTTGAAGTAGCAGGAAAAAACGTTCGCCAAATTCGAACAGATATCTCCAAAAAATTGGCTAAATACATCGAGAGTCCTCAAGTCGATGTTAGTGTTGCCGCATTTCGTTCGAAAAAATCTTACGTCACTGGCGAAGTAAACAAGCCGGGACAACAACCGATCACCAATATCCCACTCACGCTTCTTGATGCAGTTAACCGCGCAGGTGGTCTAGCAGAAGACGCGGATTGGCGTAACGTTACACTGACACGCCAAGGCAAAGTCGAAAACATTTCTCTCTATGCGCTAATGCAAGAGGGTGACCTTACTGAAAACCGATTGCTTCAACCTGGTGACATTGTGCATGTACCAAGAAATGACACTCAAAAAGTGTTCGTTATGGGTGAAGTCAACGATCCGAAGCTACTAAAAATGGATCGTGCAGGCATGAGTTTGACCGAAGCTCTAAGCAATGTGGGTGGTATCAACCAACTTTCTGCGGATGCAACTGGCGTTTTTGTCATCAGAAAATCTCATGACAATCAAGCATTAGGCGACATTTACCAACTTGATGTCTCTGACGCAGCGGCGTTAGTGATTGGTACTGAATTTGATTTGGAACCTTACGACATTGTGTATGTTACTGCTGCACCAGTCAGTCGTTGGAACCGCGTTATTGCACAGCTAATACCGACGATTTCAGGCTTCAATGAGCTTACAGAAGGTGTTCTACGCGTTAGAAACTGGCCGTAGTTCAGACGTTCTTGAAAGGGCTTATGTGAAGAAGTAAGCCCTTTCCAATAGTTATTGATAAGGAACAAACCATGTTTTCAAACATTCTTGTCGTATGCGTAGGTAACATTTGTCGCTCTCCGACTGGAGAACGAGTGCTTCAACAACTTCTTCCGAATAAAACCATTTCTTCAGCAGGTATTGCCGTTGAGAAAAGTCGATTGACTGGGAAACCTGCGGATGAGACAGCAACGCTAATTGCCTCGGAAAAAGGGGTTTCTCTTGAGAATCACCAAGCGCAACAACTTACTGCGCAGCTGTGTGCGAAACAAGATCTCATTTTAGTTATGGAGCAAGGACACATCGATGCGTTGACTGAGATCGTTCCAGAAGCAAGAGGCAAAACCATGCTGTTTGGGCATTGGATGAACTCTGTCGACATTCCAGATCCATACAGACAAAGCAGAGAAGCGTTTGATCATGCATATTCTCTGATTGAGCAATCCGCTCAGGCTTGGGCAAAAAAACTATAACTTCAGATTACTTGGCGAAATAAAAAACAATGGCTAACCAAACTATAAGTTCATCTGCACCAACCGATGATGAAATCGATCTCGGTAAACTGTTTGGCATATTAATAGATGCGAAATGGTTTATCATTGGCATTACGCTTCTCTTTGCTACGATGGGTATTGCCGTAGCATTGCTATCGACTCCAATTTATAAAGCGGATGCGTTGATTCAAATTGAACAGAAAAGCTCTGGTGGCATTTCTGCAATGGTCGGGGACATGGGTGACCTATTTGCAGCAGAATCTTCAGCAACCACAGAGATTGAGATCATTAAGTCTCGTATGATCTTGGGCGATACCGTTGACAAGTTTAACTTAACAACGATTGCCACTCCGGAATATCTTCCTCTTGTCGGCAAAGGACTCGCTCGAATCAATGGCACTCAGAATTACATTTCAGTATCAAGTTTCGCCATCCCTCGAACCGCACAAGGTTTCAAACATCACCTTGTGGTAACGGATGCTGAGAAAGGTACTTTTGATCTGATGATTGAAGATCAAATTGTTCTATCTGGCGTTGTTGGTCAGACGATTGAAATGAATGGTTACCACATCAAAGTTCGTGAGTTGGTTGCACAAAACGAAGACACTTTTTCAATCAGTAAAATCAGCAAGCTTGATGCCATCAACAGACTCGCTTCACAACTATCAATTTCAGAGCGTGGTGCCAAAACAGGTATTGTGTCACTGAGTATCGAAGGCGAATACCCTGAGCGTAACCAGCAAATCTTGAACGATGTTGTTCAAAACTATTTCCTGCAGAATGTGAGAAGAAACTCAGCGGAAGCCGAACAAAGTTTAAACTTCCTCAAAGATCACTTACCCGAAATCAAAGATAAGCTAAATGGCTCAGAAGATGTACTGAATCGCTTTAGACAAGAAAACGAATCGATCGACTTAAATCTTGAAGCACAATCGACACTCAAAGTGATGGTCGCTCTTGAAGCGCAGTTGAACGAACTGACCTTCAAAGAAAGTGAAATCAGCCAGAAGTTCACGCAGGATCACCCTGCATACAAATCACTACTGGATAAACGTCAGACGTTACTGCAAGAAAAAGAGCGCTTGAACCGACAAGTTCAAAAGCTACCAAAAACGCAGCGCGAAGTCCTACGTATGACGCGTGATGTCGAAGTGAACCAACAGATCTACATCCAGCTTCTAAACAAAGTTCAAGAACTGAACATTATTAAAGCGGGTACCGTTGGTAACGTACGTATTATCGATAGTGCACAGTCTTACGCTATTCCAGTGAAGCCTAAAAAGCCTCTTATTGTTGTTCTAGCAACACTATTAGGCGGAATGGTGGCCGTTGCTTTCGTTCTGGTTAAAACTGCTTTCCACCGCGGTGTCACCTCCCCAGATGAGATTGAACAAACGGGGATTTCCGTTTACGCAAGTGTTCCTAAGTCTGTACAACAACTGGAAGTCGCTAACAAGCTTAAGCGCAAGGGTAATAAGGACCTACTGTTACTGGCAGAAGAAAACCCAGCGGACCTTTCGATTGAAGCATTACGTGGACTTCGTACTAGCCTTCATTTTGCGATGATGGAAGCGAAAAACAACGTACTGATGATCTCGGGTCCAGCGCCTTCAATTGGTAAAACATTTGTATCTACAAACTTTGCAGCTGTAGCGGCGAAGACAGGTCAAAAGGTTCTGTTAGTCGATGCGGACATGCGTAAAGGTTACTTACAGCAATGTTTTGGTCTGACGGCTGATAACGGTCTTTCTGATTTCTTAAGCGGCAAGATTGGTCAAGAGACTGTGATCAAACAGACTAAAGTTGAAAACTTGGACGTTATTACTCGTGGTCAAGTACCACCAAACCCTTCTGAGCTTTTGATGCACCCACGATTTGTTGAGTTTGTAGAAAAAGCGTCGCAAGAGTATGACCTCGTGATCATCGATACACCGCCAGTATTGGCAGTGACTGACCCTAGTATCGTTGGGGCAATTGCAGGTACCACTCTGATGGTTGCTCGATTTGACCAAACGACATCGAAAGAACTAGAAGTCGCTCGTAGCCGATTTGAACAATCGGGTGTCGAAGTAAAAGGCGTGATTCTCAACGCAATTGAGAAGAAGGCCGCAAGCTCATACGGTTATGGTTATTACAACTACGCTTACAAGAGTGAGTAATCCAACCAAGTAAGAACCTGCCCCGCTGCTATTGCGGGGCTTTTTCAATGGTTATCACAATCTGAGCAATCAAAGCTGTCCTCTTTATAAATATCTCTATCTTTTCAGTGACATCAAGACCAGCCCTACTTATTCTCATAACTCTTATGTAAACAGTTGTAGTGCAAGTATTATGTCAGTTGCTTTAGATACCCAATCTCTGGTCGTGGAATACGACCCTCAGTCTCTTGAATCTTTACGCCAAGCCCTAAGACACTATCGAGAAGCCCTCCTGCAAGAAAATGCCTTTGATAACTATCATTGTCATGTTCGCTTTCAAGTAAATAACGGGTGTGACGATCAAATTGGTTCATTGGTTGAAAACAAAATTGCTCAAGAAGTGTTTGCTTACGTTGGCTACTCGTACAAAAGCGATATTCAACCAACTCAGTTGTTAAACAGCACCTATTTAACCAGTGAAGGCGCGTTTTTTCTTCGAGCATGTCAACATCAAGCACTAGAGTCTGAATTAGAGGAAACGGCTAAATTGATTTGCCACCTCGCGAGACAATTTAATGACTCTAGTGAGATGTGGGTATCTGAAGAACAAGTATTTGGGTTGTTACCACTTTTGATTGTAGGACTCACCTTCCCTCGCTTGGCTTTTTATCTTGGCGGTTACACCATCCCATATTGGGACAGTGAGCACGCTCCCCAAGGTGAGTTTGCATTGGGAGTTCTGACAAACCATTTGGGTTATACCCACGATACACTGAAAGCATTTTGCTACTGTGATAACAGTACTGCTCGAGGATACATGTTTGATGATTCTCGACATGAGAGTGCAAGCAACCTAACGACTCGTAGCCAGATCACTGGATTACTTAAGATCTTTCGCGAAAAGCCACACGAGTTCGAAGTATTTCGATCTTTAATGAAGCAGCGCTTTGCTGATCAAGACTACCTACAATATACAGATGACTCTCGCTACTATGTTGAACGCCCAGTAGACCGATTCATCTATTCCATCATGTCGCCCATTCATGGCATTGATATCGATGATCATGAAGTAGATTACTACGCGGTGATGATGAGCAACTTTATTGACTCATCAGCAGAACAAGCAGCGATGGCACTTACCAGTGAGATCGAAGCATATCTGGGTCGTCCAATTGTTCCACCCAAAGTCATCGAAAATGAAGACGACTACTACCGTGATCACTACTACTATCGAGGCACTGGTATTGCGCAATGGAAGTCATTCATTACCGAAGGTTTTAATGAAGGGAAAACAATTTGGCATTACATCGAGAGTGGGGAAGATGCACAAGTCCTAGATGTGATTGAACCGTGTAACATTCAAATCGCTGCGAGAAAAGGTAACTTCGATATCTCCGAGAAATTCGAATATTACCTCGGCCGCTATGACTCTTATCACGAAGAGATGATGACCATTGCCGGTGACATCCTACACGATTGGCACAATGAAGACTTGGATGACGCAGCGATAGCGGAAAACAATCAAAAGATCTTGCGCTTGTTTGACGTATTACATTGTTGGAACAACAAAGCGTCTTTTCATGCCGATGTGGCTCATGGGCTTGTCCACGACTTTGAGCTCATAAGTGATGAGGATTTCACCCAACGCTATAACGGTGATTGGAAGGCGCAATTTCTAAACTATGTCAAAGAATGTGGTGCATACCGAGACAATATTCGCCAGAAAGAGACCCAGCTTGCCCATGAGTTATTGAACAAACATCGTGAAGAGGCAACTGATCTTCTCGAACAATTGGCTGACGCGTTTGATGACGAGTTTAGCTTAGCCAGTCAACTGGCCTTCTGTGCTGGCATGCTTTACCACGATAAAAAGCACGGTATCAACGACAGGGCAACAGAAGCATTTGAGGACAAACTTACCTCAAGCCTAAAGTCAGAGCTTCTTCTCGCTTTGAGTGAAAACAGTCGATTCCATTGTATTGAGACTGCCGAGAAACGTTGGCGATACGTTCCTCTCACAGAGGAAGAGGAATCCCAAGCAAAACAAGATTGGAAAATCGTCGATGCATTTCTAAGCAATGAAAGCGATGATTTCGATGTCACGCTAAAATCTTTTAAAGACAATATCGAACAACTCAGTGACAGCAGACAAATCAACAAAAATCAGCCTTACTATGAGTTTCTGCGTGACTTTGACGACAAAGCCCAGAAGCTATTAGTTGCTGCTCATGTTTGGGGCTCACTACAAAATACTCCTGAGCAAATCTATTGCCATCGCTTACTTTTACTCTGGTTGACATCAGCTCCGGCGAAAGTCACTCGCATGCTGTCTTATTTTTATTGCGATCGTTATGGAGAGTTAAGCGATCAATCACACTCATTTGTCGATGACTTAGAATACCATTCAGAGATCGATAAACTGACTGGGCGCTTGGAATTACTATTGTCTCAAATCGATCGCAGAGACGATGATGAAATCCGTTTGATGGACATGTATTTCGATCAGTTCGAAGCGCAGCAACAAACAGAACAAAGCAAACAGTGCGTTCGATCAGCACTAAAACAACTCCGTCCGGATGCTGAGCTGCGCTTCTTCGAGCTGCTGGAGCAACGAAGACCAAATATCAAAACCAGTTACTACGATGAAGCGCTCTTAGACTCTATTCGCTACACCGTAAGTGAACAAATGGGACGTCGTAACCCTAATGGTTACGCCATCACCAAAGAGCAATCCAAAACAGTAGAGTGGATCACTGCTCAGATCGCCCAAACGACATTGCTCAACTCAGAGCAATTACAAACGTTACTGGATACACTAACAACTAGCTTCATCAGTGATTTTGATACCTGTTACGGAATTCCTGGTATTGATGAACTGTATTGGAAAGCCTCACCGCACATCCAAGATAACCTCTTGCGATTATTTGCTCTTAATCCTAGTCTAGGGTTGAAGCAGCTTGAGAATGAACGAGTGCTTTCTCTACCTGAATTATGTCAACAACTGTATGAACGCGATGCGCAACTGATCGTCTTACTCAAGTACGCAATTAAGCAGCATTGGGTCGATGCGATGCCTTGGTTTGCCAAACAAACCGAACTAAAGCGCTATACAGACCAATTGGAGATAAGCCAACTACTTAAGTTTATTGAGTTGGTCGCTAACCTCCCAGAGTTCACAACACTCATCAGTGAATATGCGCAGCACGCATCGTTAAAAGTCCAGCAGCTTGTAGCAGATATACACGCTGGAAAGTATCGTCATGCCGCGCTTTCTCCTTTTGAGTTGCTCGATTGGGGCATTTACCATATTCCAGAAGATGATGACCCAAGCGAATTAATAAAACAAACCACCCTAGTCCGTGCGGAAAATCAACGTTGTTTTGGGCTTCGTATCGGCTATTTCCCAGAAGACGGTGAGGATGATAACTACGAACAAGAGGTAAACTTAATTGTTCGCCTAGATCACCCGTATAGGGCCTCGATAGGAGGCTATTCACACGAATATGAATCCTCCATTAAAGTGAATCACTCTAACTGTTTGACTTGGAACCTAGGCGAAAAAAGTTCTAACTCTACCGGCGTCTATCGATATCGAATTTATCATCCAAATGGCGACTTGCTTGCGGACAAAGTGTTCCATGTCGTCGATGATAGCCCTAGGCAAATGGCGCTACTGGAAGAAGCTCAACAAAAAGCACCATTTGAAAGCTCTCATATTGGTTCGATCTGCCTTAATCAGGGGCTTCTCGATTTTGTGGATGCGAAAACGAAGCCGTACGGAATGATCTTTGGTTGTAAGTTGCCAGAAAAACCGATGCCCGTTCACTGTCAGACAAAAGACAACCAATTGGAAATCGCTGAAATACACGTCACTCCTGCCGAGCCGACACAGTGGTTCTATGCTTCAAACCCAACCTACGCTTTTATGGAACAGCGCGTGAAAAGCCGAGTGCTTCTCGTTGGCAGTACAAACACCATAACCGAGACTCAATCAAAAAAATCGCTATGGAAAAATGCGGTCAAACAGAGCTCCCCCGTAGCACTCATTCAACCAGATGAAACAAAAGCCAACAATGTTGCTGCAATTTATCTCGATAAGTGTGGAGCGAAGGTGTTTTATGGTTTTGATGAGAAAGACAACTTATGTCGTATCGCGGTAACGAACGTTAAATATGGTTTGGCTCGGCGCTTCTTCATCCGTGTCATGAACCGTATTGCGAAAAAAATAATGAAAGATGGTGGCGAGTTTATGCCTCATTAAAAAAGCAAGCCCCGCGCGCATCGCGGGGCTTTCTTGATATGGTTTGTTCTACGATTGCTTCTTCCATTGAATAAAAGTGAGCGCACTCAGTAATAAGAAGAAAGCAGGGTCACTCCAACCAAAACCAACGAACACGCCTATAATGCCAGCGTAAGTGGTGATCACCACGCCTAAAAGATTCGTGACCAACAACGCTTTGAACAGTTGTTTCGCCGTGTTGCCAGATTCAACGTCACGCAACATCAAACTGACCGCAGCAATTCCACCTAAAAAGATTGACGTGTGCTGCGATAAAAACAGCGCGTATTGGTCGTTAATTTGTACGCCATACATCGGCCACATCATGGTTGGCACAAAAAATAGTGCAAAAGCGAATACCGTATATATGACACCATGAACGGTTAGAAAGGTGCGGTTAGTCATAATGTTACTCTCCGATTGGACCTTGGTTGATAGTGCTCAGTGGTGCGTTGATATCAAATATCTGCCCTCTTACTTCTTCAACACCCATCTGTTTCAAACGAGCAGTATGCATTTCGAGATAAGCTTGCGCCGTTGCTTCATCTTCAAAAAGATAGATGCCGCCGCCAAGTTTGTCTTTCTCGCTTTCCGTCCAGATTTTCCAAATCATGCCTGGCTCTTGGTTAATTGACTGAGCTAGGTCTACCAGTGCATTCGACATCTCTTCACCAAATGGGCCATGAAATTCAAAATCAACTTGCAGTAATTTCGCCATCTTGAGTCTCCTCTTCTTTTTTGACTCGCTTTCGATGAGAGGATTATTACCTTTATAAAACTGACAAAAAAGTTCATAATTTTGCCATTACCTGTCGAAAAAACTGACCAATGAGACTCAAAACAACCCTAGAGCAGTGGCAAACATTACAAGCGATTGAACAAGCTGGAAGTATTCAGTCAGCCGCAGTGACACTCAATAAAAGCCACACCACGCTTATCTATTCGGTGAAAAAGCTCGAGGACCAACTGGGCATCAAACTGATAGAAGTGAAGGGCCGAAAGGCCGGGTTAACCGAACACGGTAAAACTATGTTGCGCCGAGCACAGTCTATGCTCGAACAAGCCCATGAGCTGGAAATGATCAGTGAACAGCTAAGTAATGGGGTAGAATCGCAACTTACAGTGGCGATCGATCATCTGTGCGATCCAAGCTGGCTCTATGCACCACTTAGTGAATTTTTAGCACAAAACAGCACTACCTCCGTTCAGGTCGTGGAAACTTCGCTAAGTAAAACCACTGACATGGTGGTCAATGAGTTAGCAGACATCGCCATTATCAATCTTCCGATCACCAACCATCCAGCCGAAGCATTTGGCACAACAACCATGGTACCCGTTATTGCAGTTGAGCACCCATTGGCAAAGAAAGAACACGTTTCATTAGCGGACTTTGCGACCACCAGCCAAATTGTGGTTCGAGATCTAAGTGAGTCAGACAAAGCGAAACGAGACGTAGGCTGGTTGCGCGCGCGTCAAAGAATCACGGTGGATAATTTCGACCACGCTTTTCGAGCCGTAGAACAAGGCGTTGGCTTCTGTCGACTCCCTAAACACCTTGTCGAATACCGCCACAGTGTGGGCATCAAGGTATTAGACCTCGAAAACTCAAACCAATATCAAGTCGCACTGCACCTCACGCTGCCAAAAGGTGCGAAGAGCGGACCAGCCACACTCGCTCTTTATCAAGCACTGCTGGATAGTGCAAAAGACCGCATTTAACTGGCCATACGACTGTTGTTAAAACCACAAAAGTCATTTGTGTTAAGTGCTATTTTTCGCAAAGGCCAATTTCCTCATACTCTCCCTTACTGATAGCGCACCAGAGACGTGCGCTTGAACAAAATGAGAGAGTAAATTATGCCAATCGCATTATTAGCATTAACCCTAAGCGCCTTTGCGATAGGGACAACTGAGTTTGTTATCGTTGGATTAATTCCAACCATGGCAGCAGACCTTAACGTTTCTTTACCTTCTGCAGGTTTGCTGGTGAGTTTGTACGCATTAGGCGTGGCTATTGGCGCGCCAGTTTTAACTGCACTTACGAGCAAGATGAATCGCAAGCACGTGCTTCTCGCTGTGATGGGCTTGTTCGTCGTCGGTAACCTGTTAGCTTGGCAAGCTCCAGGGTACAACACTCTGATCGCCGCACGTATTTTAACGGGCTTGGCTCACGGCGTGTTCTTCTCTATCGGCTCGACCATCGCAACTGGTTTGGTGTCCAAAGAAAAAGCGGCAAGTGCCATTGCGATTATGTTTACTGGTTTAACTGTCGCGCTAGTGACTGGCGTACCTCTGGGTACTTACATCGGGCAACATTTTGGTTGGGAAACCACATTCTTAATTGTGGCTATTCTTGGTTTGATTGCCTTAGTCGGTAGCGCTTTGCTTGTTCCGAACAACTTAAAGCAAGACGCGACGGCTTCTTTAAAAGATCAGCTAAAAGTACTCACCCAACCTCGCTTGCTATTAGTTTATGCCATTACTGCGCTAGGTTACGGCGGCACCTTTACCGCGTTCACTTATCTTGCGCCAATTTTGGAGCAAGTATCCGGCTTTGATGCGAGTGCGGTTGGTTTGATCATGCTGGTGTATGGTGTCTCCGTAGCGGTGGGTAACATCCAAGGTGGCAAAATGGCAGACAAATTTGGCCCCGTAAAAGCATTGACGATCATCTTTGCTGGCTTAGCCGCGATCTTGTTTGTGCTCAACTTTACCGCATACAACCCAATTGCTGCTGTGATTACTATTTTGGTTTGGGGTGCTTTTGCTTTCGGTAACGTACCTGGACTGCAAGTTTATGTAGTAAAACTGGCAGAAAAATACGCACCTAATGCCGTTGATGTTGCTTCAGGTTTAAATATCGCCGCCTTTAACGTAGGTATTGCGCTCGGTTCATGGAGTGGCGGTTTGATCGTAGAGCGAGCAGGCTTAATGAATACGCCATGGGTCGGTGGTGTGGTCGTTATCTCTGCACTTCTATTGACTCGCTTGAGCGGCGCGTTAGATAAGCGCGAAAACAAGCAAGTTCAGCAATCAGCCTGCGCTGAGCTTTCATAAACAATCTTTAAAGCCCTAACTTAAACGTTGGGGCTTTTTTATGTGAGATCAAAGGCAGTTTTACTTGTTTATATGATTCTAAGTTGCGAACCCCATTTCGATTACATACCATTGAAACAGCTCAAGCCTAAAGCATCCAACACTCGCGGAAAGAACTCGGTTCATGGCAACTCAACTTCCCTGCTTTCGTTAGCAGGAACAATCTATTTTTACCTTCTTTTTAACTTCTAATAAGGCGAGTGTGGAAGAGATAAGAAAGGTGAAAAATGCAATCTCACAATAGCTTCTCTATTAACCTTAACCAGCAAAAGTCTGTCGCGAAAAAGCGCTTAAAAGCAATCCGCCACAATGACACCAAAGCGCTTGAACAGGTTAAGCAGTTTCATTCCCAACCTGAAACCCTCACGCCAGAGTCTATCCAGCTTGCAGATGTTCAACACGCCCTAGCTAGAGAGCTTGGCTTACCCAGTTGGAGCAAGTTAAAAGCTCATGTGGCAGAACTAGAGAGCCACAAACTCGCCATTAATAACCAAGCAAATCCACTTGATACCGAACTAAACACATTGCATGTCCGCTGTGGGCACGACATTCAAAAACAACTGAAGACATGTGGGTTCGAGGGTGACTTCTTACCCATGATTGATCCATTGTGCATAGGCCCCATTCCGAGCAATGAAAAAGAATTTGTCGCGATTCGAGCACAATACGTTGTAGACACATTACTGCCTGTTATGGGAAGAAAAGACTCGGTACAAGAATTAGCGCAGTTTGAGCAAAGCAATATCCATACCCTGCTCGACCAGCAATACGAACGCATCGTTTTTTGGGTCGAACATGATGCCTACGACCAATTCATGCTACTTCGAGGGCTCTCTCTGCTAGAGGAAACCGAAGGCAAAATCATTGAGATCATCCAATTCAATCAGTTTCCAGGAACTGAGCGGTTTATTGGCTTCGGGCAACTCCCTGCTGAAGCGATTCGCTCATGTTGGCAGCATAGAAAACCAGTGACAGCGAAGCTTTTTAGCCAAGCCAAACGCTGCTGGCAAGCTTTGCAAGTTCCAACACCACAGCCTCTCGTGAATCTATTAGAACAACATGAACTAGATTGCTTGCCGAACATCAAAGCAGTGATAAAACGACATCTTCAAGAACTGCCTCATTCAGAATCAGGATTGAGCTTTACGCAGTATTTGGCTTTGCAGATATTGAACGAGCAAAACGAACCAATCAAAGTGAAAGATTGGTTTCAGAAGTACCAACAACAAGAGCCACTCCCTACTCTTGGCGATGTCATGTTTTATGCATTACTGCTGCCACTCACGCAAGCAGAAAACCCACTGTTTACTGTCGATTCATTGGATAAGAACTGGTGGGAACAACAAGTGAGTATCAACGAGAAAGGTCGCGCATGCCTTAATGGGCACTCAACTTTTTTACAAGATTATTGGGTAGGGGGAATACACAACCTAGCAAATAGCCATTGGGCATGGAACCACATCCAGCTCTCATCTTTACATCACTTGATCACTACTTAGGTACTTAATCACTGCTTAGGTAATAAAGCGGATAAGCTAGCAACGGTAGCCATCGAAAAACAGCGTGAGAATATCTTCGACGATTTTCTTGCGCTGCTCGGCACTAGGCACTGCTTGATTGGCAACTAATTGTGGCCACAAGCAGTTCCCCTTTAATAAGCACATCAACATACAGCTCATCATTGCTGGGTCGAGCCCTTTGACCTTGTTATCCGCAATAGCCTCTGTAAACCAGTTCTCCAATAACTCGTCTTGGCGTTGAAGTTGATGCAAGTAGTTCTCTGCCAGTTCTGGTGTGCGCATAAATTCACTGATGACCATTTTTGCCAATGGCAAACCGAAATCCTCATACATGGAATCCAATTTTGCATGCAAATAAGTTCTAAGCTGGGTTTCGACATCAATGTCTGATGTGTATTTAAGCTGCAAACGCGCACGCTGAGTTTCGAGCACAGTTTGAATAGACTCTATAAACAGCACATCCTTGCTTTCAAAATGGCGATACAAGGTGCGCTTTGACGTCCCTGCTCGCTCACATACTCTATCCATATTGGCACAACTGAAACCGTGCTCAATAAACTCCTGTTGAGCCGCTTCAATCAGCGCTAAGCGTTTTTTTTCTGACAGTTTCATCGCTCTAGATTCACCAACCTCATGTAAGTGGACGCAGAGTATAGCGCACAATAATCAAAAGTATACTTTGAAGTTTACTTTTTTAATTTTAGGAGTAAGATGCGCTCGCCGAAGTTAAGATCCTAAGAAAAATATCAAAATAGAATCACTCTTAACTCACGCTGTGGCGCTTTGTCTGTCAGATAAAGCTGTGATTTTTCCGTGACACAAACTCCAGAGTCGATGCCCTTATTACAAGGCCCCTGGTGTTGTTGTGATCGTCACGTTTAATGAAGTAACTTATGAAATTACGCTCCTTGCTCGTTGCCGTTTCCTGCCTGCTTACTGGTACGGCAAACGCTGATTCGATTTCTCTGCCAATCTGGAAAGATAAAGCAGAAGCACTCGGTTATGACTTACCAAAGCCCTTTGGCGTCAACCTGAGCTATATGAGTATGGAACAAGGCATCAACGTCGACTCCATTTCTCTGAGTGGATTACATGGCTTAGAAAAACTATTAAAAATGGAAGCCAGCGGGGGTAAACAAGCCAGCGATGTCATGACACTTCGTGGTGACGTTTGGTTGTTCCCATTCTTAAATGTTTATGGCTTGGTGGGGACGCTAGATGGCTATTCAGAAACCAATGTCAAAGTCAGCCTGCTTGGCAAGCAGTTGGGCGAATTCCCTTTCCGTCTCAATCTCGATGGTTACACCTATGGTGGTGGCTTCGTATTAGCGGGAGGCTACGATCAAATGTTTGCTCTTGTTGATGCCAGCTACACCCAAACGAATTTGAATGTTATCGATGGCGCTATCGACGCGATCGTGGTGTCCCCACGTGTCGGTTACGACTTCCACAAAAATGGCGTACCTCTGCGTTTCTGGGTCGGTGCCATGTACCAAAACGTTGAACAAGAATTGTCCGGAACATTAAAACAAGCGGGCATAAACCTCTCTGGTCGCTTTGACGTTAAGCAACGCTTGGAATCTGAGTGGAACACCCTTGCCGGCATGCAATACCAGATTAATGACGACTGGTACTTATTGGGCGAAGCTGGCTTTGGCGACCGTCAAAGTATCTTCTTCTCTCTCGATCGCCGCTTCTAAGGTAAAAATAAGATGAAAGCTTCTTATTCCCTAGTCATTGCAGCACTGTTTTGCACACCACACGTTTTTGCTATGCAGCAAGACGAAAGCAGTTTGGTGGATGACATCCTAACCAAACTAGGCTCTAGCGAAACCGTGGATGAATCGAAATTGATCGACTGGGGCATCTTACCGGGACCATTCGTCAATCCAGAGCAAGGGTTTGGCATCGGCGTTGCCGCGGTGGGCTTGTATACCCCTTATGACTGGCAGAAAGGCGACCCGTACTCAACCGTCACCGTCACATCTTACGGTTCAACTTCTGGCTCTTACGGCTTGGGGTTAAACAACCGTACCTATTTGAAGGGTGACAAAATACGTCTACTTGGTGAAGCGTGGATCAGCCATACTCCCGGATACTATTGGGGTATCGGCAGTCAAGCAGCCGAGAATGATAGTAATAAAGTGCAATACGAAGGCCAACGGTTACAGCTGAGCCCAAAAGTCGCCGTAGAAATTGCGCCAAATACTTACGCTAAACTCGGCTGGCAGTGGCAATCATTCAACAAAGTAGACGGTGTAGATGGCGATATTCTTCCTTCAGAAGTCACCAATGCCACCAGCAGCGGTGTGTTACTGGGGATGGAATACGATACACGCGATTTCGAGCCGAACCCAATGCAAGGGCAGTTTCTCGATATTGAATGGATTGCCAACCGCGATTCACTAGGTAGTGATGAAGACTACGACAACCTCGTGGCCAACTATCGTCTCTACCAACAATGGTCAAACAGTACCATCATCGCGATGGAAGTTTACTCACAATCGATTTTTGGTGACGCCCCTTGGTTTGATTACGCCCAGTTAGGTGACGACCAACGTATGCGTGGCTACTACCAAGGACAATATCGCGACAAACATCAACTCTCCACACAAATAGAAATCCGCCACGCCATTGCTGGTCGCCATGGTGTTGTGGGTTGGTTGGGTGCAGGCAATATCGCACCGACTTATCACGACTTATTCGCAAGCAGTTGGCTACCAACTGTCGGGGTTGGTTATCGATTTGCCTTTAAGGCACGTATTAACGTGCGCGTCGATTTAGGGGTAGGTAAAGACAGCACCGGTTTTTATTTCCAAATTAATGAAGCATTCTAGGAGTAGGGTTTGAAGAAAGCAGCACTATTACTACTGAGCCTTTGTAGTGGGTTTATCCAAGCACAAGAATTGAAAGCACCGGTTGGCGTCAGGCCATGCTGTGCGTTCGGTGTAGACCTCAAAGCGCAACTAGGAAGCGTACCTGTTCCTTTCTTCTCCCTTGAGAATGTCTTGTCCAGCAACGAAGTGGGTACTCACCACTATAACGATGGCAGTGAATCGGTGCCAGGCAGTCTGCTTGGATTAAATGAAGAAGCGAATGGAATAATCTTTACTGAGCTTGGTGGGTTTATTGATACGGCACACGTTCGTGACACAGCCGATTACACCTACTATTTGTTTACTCTCAACCAACATTATCTCGGCCGCGCGGCGCATCTGGATCTACCAGAAGAACTTCGTATTCGCCGTATTCGTTGGTATGAACAAAAAGAAAAGCTCAGTGAAGAAGAGAAGCTCGACCGCAGTGCTCAAGCAGCAGCGCTAACGGCGTTTCGTCTTGCTCAATGGCATGAGATTGCGCAGTGGTTTGGTATGGTGTCAGTGAGTGGCTTTAAAGAACTGGCGTCCGCCTTCTCATCCGAAGACCTCTACTCCAACATGCTTGGTGCCAACTTAGCCAAACAAGTACTGTTGGATAATCCCGAACTCGATCAAAAAGGCTTTTCTCAAGCGATGAACACCGCTTTTAAACAAGCCTTAAAAGAGCTAAAAGCGCAACCGAAAGCCGTCGCTAAACAGAAAATTCAGCAGCTTGATGGCGATTGGTGGGACAGTTCAAGACGCCTACCGGATAAGTGGGTAGTGCGATTCCGCGATTATCATATGGCATTGAGTTTGACACCAAACTACCCAGGCGCAAACCATGAACTCTCATTGTCTAACACCTTTGATGATCAACAACCAATCGACCAATGGATGAGTGTCGAGTTTAGAGCAAGCGACAATGAAAAATCTTTTTCTGCATTACCTAAGTCATTGACCTCAAAATCAATTTGGACACCCGCAGATTATCAACAGATTTCAGATTTTGCTCGTGTCGTAGACGAACAGACTCGCCCACCGCTGAAGTAACTTCGCAATCAGCAAGTGAATAAAAGATGCCTAGTTATGCACTTGGCGTCTTTTACCTCATCGTTATGCATCCAGTTTTCTACCATTTGAGAATGTAAGAATTCATTTCTATCGGTTGTAAATTCGATAAATTTGTTAATCAGCAAACTTTTCAACCAGTCAAATCGTTACAATTTAGTTAATATTCCATTTTTTAAGGTGACTAACTTCACATCTATCGACCATTCAGAGGATTATTCTTTCGTATTTTCGCACTCCGCTGCTAATCTGCACGCCGCCTTGAAGTGAACTCAAGGTGCATAACTATAAGGAGTGTTCTCATGAATACCAAGAAACCGATGTCGCTCACCAGCCGCGTAATTTTGGGTATGGTAGCGGGTATCTTGACAGGATTTGCAATTCGCACACTTTTTGCCGACAACGGATTTGTCGACGCATACATTGTTAATGGATTATTCGAAGTTGGTGGACAGATCTTCGTTGCCAGCTTAAAAATGCTTGTTGTACCGCTAGTATTTGTTTCGCTAGTTTGTGGGACCAGCTCTCTAAAAGACCTATCTACATTGGGTCGCATGGGTGGTAAAACCCTTGCTTTCTACGTAGCAACAACCGCTATCGCAATCACACTTGCTCTAACCATGGGTACACTATTCCAGCCGGGTGCTGGTGCAGACCTAACCGCAGCAAGTTCATTCAAATCAGCAGAAGCGCCATCTTTGGGTCAGGTGATCATTGATATGTTCCCGACTAACCCAATCAGCGCAATGGCAGAAGGTAAAACCCTGCAAGTTATCGTGTTCGCCGTCCTATTCGGTATCGCGATCAGTGCAGCAGGTAAGCCAGGCGAGCGTATCGCAGCATTCTTCTCTGATCTGAATGAAGTAATCATGAAATTGGTTGCGATTCTGATGAACCTTGCGCCTTACGGTGTGTTCTTCCTAATGGCGAAGCTGTTTACAGGTCTTGGTCTAAGCGCAATCTTCAACCTTGCTGAATACTTCGTTGTACTAGCAGGTACGCTATTGCTACACGGTCTTGTGACTTACAGCCTGATGCTAAAAGGCTTCACTGGTCTAAACCCAATTACGTTCCTACGTAAGATGGAAGACGCAATCATGTTTGCTTTCTCTACAGCATCATCGAACGCGACCATTCCAGTGACAATGGAAACAGCTAAGCACCGCATGGGTGTTGAGAACCGCGTATCATCGTTCACAGTACCGCTAGGTGCAACCGTGAACATGGACGGCACGGCAATCATGCAAGGTGTGGCGACAGCGTTCATCGCACAGGCTTTCAACATCGACCTAACTATGGGTGACTACCTAATGGTTATCATGACGGCAACATTGGCGTCTATCGGTACCGCAGGTGTTCCTGGTGTTGGTCTAGTAATGTTGGCTATGGTATTGAACCAAGTAGGTCTGCCGCTAGAAGGTATTGCACTTATCATGGGTGTTGACCGTCTACTTGATATGATTCGTACCGCAGTTAACATCACCGGTGATAGCGCAGTGACTATCATTGTTGCTAAATCGGAAGGCGCACTGGATGAAACTCGCTTCAACGATCCAAAAGCTGGGGTCGCAGAAGAAGAAGTGCATCTGAAACGCGCGGAAGCTTAAACCCTTCCAAACTCAATTATCCTGTCTAAATAAAAGCCCCGATGGAAACATCGGGGCTTTTGTTTTATCAGGAATCTAAAGAATAGGTTATGGCCCTACTCCGTCATCGAACTCAGCTTTTCTCTCGCTTGTTCTTCATGCTCGTCGGTGATGGCATTGCCGACCGAGTTCGCTGCTAGGGTCAATGCTGCCATGTCATCGGTAAAGCCGACACCAGCGAGTACGTCTGGCACCATATCTGTTGGTAGGACGAAGTAAGCCAACGCGCCACCTAAAATAGCCTTGTGGCGAACGGAGGTATTGGAATCTGCCATCGCGAGCCATGATTTAATGCCCATAACCGCAATCTCTTCGCCTGCTTTCTTGACGGAGTTTTTCATTTTACGCCAAAAGGTTTTCTCATCTGGCGCTTGCATCGTTTGGTCTAAGACGTCATCGGACGCCGAATTTACAGACATGCTTGTGGTCATCGTGCCTCCTAAATTTATGACTGTGGCAAAGATATTAAGACGATGAACCTGAACGTAGGATTAATAGCGAGTAATGATAATGAAGAAAGGAAACAAAATGGCTAGATAAATAAATCCCCAAACCGAAGTCCGGGGATTATTGCTTTGGATACCAAAAGGTTTTGAAACCAGAAGTCTTGGAAACCAACAGCTTTGGGAACCAAACTTTAGAAGCAGAATGCCTTATTGAGCAATCTTCTCCAATACACGCATCAGCATTTTGATACGTGGTTCGATAGACTCAAGCAACAAGTACTCTTGGTCACTGTGGAAGCCTGCACCGATAGGCCCTAGACCATCCAAAGTTGGAACGCCTAGAATCGCCGTGTTGTTTGCATCAGAGCCACCACCGACTTCCTTCCAATTGATGTCAATAGCCAGTTCACGTGCCGCTTCTTCAACTAGCATCATCAGGCTTTCTGTTTGTGGGCTTGGCACCATAGAAGGCTTATACGCTTCACGAACCAACTCGATGCTCACGCCATCAACGAATGGTGTTTCCAGCATGCCATTTAGCTTGCTATCGACATCATCGTATTCTTCGTTGCTCCAGAAACGCACATCCACGATCGCTTCAGCGTGCTCAGGGACGATGTTCGCACCGTTACCGCCAGAAACAATACCGACGTTCAACGTGGTACCAGATTCAAAGTTGGTCATTGCATTGACAGCCAGAATCCAATTCGCCATCTCAGTGATTGCGCTGCGACCGTTTTCTGGCTCGTTACCTGCGTGAGCAGCAACGCCATTAAAGGTCATTTTGTAGCGAGCCATGCCTTTGCGCGCTTTCACTAAACCGCCATCTGCACGTGCTGCTTCTGCAACCAGTACATTCTTAGCGTTTTTCGCTACTGATTGAATCCAATCCACAGAGTCCAGAGAGCCCGTCTCTTCATCTGGGTTCATGCAGATAGCGATAGACAGCTTATCCAACACCGCTTGGTCTAGATTGCGCATCGCGTATACGATGTTCAGCAAGCCAGATTTCATGTCCGAGACGCCCGGGCCGTAGGCTTTCTCTGCATCTTGAGACATTGGACGAAGCTCAGCAGTACCCACAGGGAACACGGTATCCATATGACCAATCAGCATCACGTCGATTTGCTCAGCTTCCGGCTTATTTCGAACTTCAAGACCAACACCCGCTCTGCCACAGTCGATGCGTTTTACGCTCCAACCTGACATCGCTTGGTACTTCTCTTCAAATTGAGAAGCGATGAACTCGATACCATCAGTGGTGTAAGTGCCACAATCCACATTGATTAGCGGACGTAACTCTTCTAGATATTCATTTAGAGAGAATTGCATGACTCACTCCTAGACAAACAGATTCATCACCAGCATTGCGCCAAACGCGTTCAATACTGAGATTGCAATCATAACTGGGATGTAACGACCTTCAGTACCAATTGGACCCATGATACGACCCATGTACTGAACTTGAGAGCCCATTAGGTAGATAGCAGGTGCAAGAATCGCAATGTGCGTACCGTTTAGGATGCCTTGGTCAAACAGCGTGATCACTACGCCAACCGCACCGCCCATCGACATCCAAGCACCGATCAATACCGCTGCTGCTTCACCCGGAAGACCAAACACCGCCATGATTGGAGAGAACACCGTGCCCATCAGATCCAACGCGCCAGTGATTTGCAGCGCTTTGATGATAACGAACGCCATCAATACGTTAGGAACCGTAGAGGTAGTCGCAATTACCCAACCTTTCTTAGCACCTTCGACGAAGATATCCGTCACCATTGGTTTTTTCGCTTTAACGTCACCCATTATGCCGTCTCCTCTTTTAGGTTCTCTGATTTGTTTTGGTCTTGTTTGTCTTCTTTACCTTCCGTCATGTTTAGGTAGATACGGAACAGGTTCGCGCCGATGATCTTAAATGCGAACATCACCACAACCGCTAAACCAATAGAAGACGTTACCGCTAGAGAGCCGTCAGCCATTGTCAGCGTGAACAGCACAGCACCTGATGAGAAGAAGTTCACGATGGTTGCACCCGCAGTGAACTGGAACATGGTAAATACGTCCGTTTCACGCTTAGTTAGGTGACCTTCATCTTTTAGCTGACGCGTCATTGCCGCACCAGCATCGGTACTTTGTAGAGAAGCAATCAGAGCCAGACCAGAGTTACCAGGGATACCCATTAGAGGACGTAGAAGAGGAGTAAGAAGCTTACGAGCGGCTTCAAGTGCACCGTAGTGCTCAAGTACGTTGATCATACCTAATGCGAACATAACGGTTGGAATCAAAGTAAGTGCGAAAATGAAACCGTCACGAGCACCGCTACCGCCAGTACCGCGAAAAGAGGTAGTCGCAGCTTGTACCGCGCCATCCGCACCTTCCGTTACGCCGTAAGCCACTTTACCGAAAGAGCCATTAAGCGTTGTAAAGTCGAATACACCGTACCATTCGTTGGATTGCATCAGACCAGAAAAGAACACAACCGCAAACGCGAGTGCAATGTAACACCCGATCGTCACCTTGCGTTCAGCATGAACAGGGCTTGTCATAAATTCACCTATGTATGTGGAACAGAACGCATAGATGATCCCTTGAACGACGTGCTAGAGAGATGATCAAAATCAATCCATTTACCGAACAATCATGTCACTCAATTATGAAGTTTTATTTTATGATTTGAATCACATTTAAAAGATAATAAATATTTATGACCAAGATAAGGTAGATTTATCTAACTATCAGCGAATCCCATCCGTTAACAAAACAAACCAAAATTATGAACAAGTTTGTTATTAGCCACACCTTCGACGTGCTTCATGGTTTGTTGCTTATTTGAGATTTCTTGACCAAAAATTAACAAAAGTTCCGTGTAATTTATTTTAGGGTGGTTCGGTCATTACTTAGAGACTTACTCAGGGTTTACCTTTTGCTTCGATCACAATCCAACATCGCTCGATGGACACTTGCCCTTGTGGCTTGGGTTATCGTGATCTGTTTAAGTAAAAATGCAGGCTTCTACCAATCTTGCGCTCTGATTGGCGTGCAAGTGACAGCTGAACACGCCACTGCGCAGCAACAAAAGAGCGAGAAAGGGCTGACTAAGCAGTGTGAACTGTCTGAAAAGCTGATTCAGGTTTCACAAAACCATCTCGACAGCTTCATTGTGCCCTTATTCCTATTTGCGTTCGTCTTGCTGTCTATCACTAGCACCGAGCGTAATGCTTTCCGCCATCATACCGAGCCGATACCCGACAAATATCGGGTGCACCTCAAGCTATGTGTGTTTAGAGAATAAAACCCGATTGCTATTCTTCCCCAAATCAATTGTTTTATTTTTAATCACTTCGCGACAAAAACCGCGAAGAAAGAGAGTTTTAGGAAATATCATGAAATTCACACGCACACTATTAACTGTGGCTATCGCGCTGGTACCTCTATTTTCACACGCAGCAGAAAAAACGTCAGAAGAGAAGCTGCAAGAAATTACTCAATTGCTGAAAGAAAACCCGCAGATCCTCGATTCACTGCATCAAAACCTACAAGACTACGTCGCTTACCAAAAGACGTTTAACGCGACTTTGGATGAAGCTCGCGCCTATCTTAACGATGGCAAGCACTCTTACTTCGGTGCAGAGAACCCAGAACTGACGATCATCAACGTGACCGATTACAGCTGTCCTTTCTGTAAGCGTCTTGAAGGTGAGTTAGTGAAGGTAGAGAAAGAATACCCGCAGGTAAAAGTGCTGAACATGACGGTATCGTTCAAAGAACAGTACGAGAAGAACGGTTACAACTCGGCAAGTTACGCATTGAACGTATGGCAGAACCAACATGACAAGTACAAAGAAGTGCACGACTTGTTGGTGAAGAAGCCGGGTCCACATGATGCAAGTTCACTACAAAAAATCGCTAAGAAGACCGGCACAGAAGCACAGCTTGTCGACGACAAAGAGACCAAAGCATTGTTGGATAAAAACTACGAGTACTTCACTCGCTTAGGTCTACGAGGCACACCAGCGATCATCATTAATGACCAAGTCATTCCGGGTTATGTACCTTTCGAAGAGCTTGAGAAAGTCATCGACCAAGAGCTAAAGAAATAACTATCGAAATAGATAGTTATTGAAATAGATAAGTAACCATCAAAAACAACAAAGCCCTTCCCTGAGAACTCAAGGAAGGGCTTTTTCTATCTAGGCTTAAAACGAAGTTCTAACTACTTGTCACGCCCCACAAACGCTACAACGACTTTGTCATTGCCAAGCGAACGAGAGAACACGTACGCGCCTTCTTGTTCAATTACTTGATGTTGACCCGCACCAATCGCGGGATGCGCTTTCCGGAACTGACCAAGGGTTTGCCAATGCTTGAGCAGCGCTTGCTTCTCATCCGATAGCTTCCATACCATGTCAGAGCGTGTGCCTTGGTGGAAATCGTCCGCGTAAGGGCCAATGTTACGACCAACTTCATCACCATAGTAAACTTGAACAGCACCAGGGCTTAGAAGCAGTGCATTCGCGGCATTACGCTGCATGCCGTAATCTTTGAAGCGAGAGAAGAACAACTCGGTATCGTGAGAGGACATGTAGCTCACTGGGTTAAAGTCTTTCTCATTGGCGATAGTATCTGCATAGCTTTGGTAGGTGTCTGCCATTTGGCTGAAACACGCCGCGCCTTTGTCTAACTTCTTCTGCATGTCGAAGTTAATCAACGCATCAAAGCCATCGTCAAAGTAAGGACTGCGATAAGCGGTATGTCCCCATACTTCACCCATCATCCAGAATGGCTGACCTGACTTACCGTTCTCTTTACGCCACTGCTCAAGACTGCTAGATGCCTCTTCTTTCAAGCGTTTCCACACATCGCCTTCAACGTGCTTCACCGTATCAACACGGTAGCCATCAATACCAAAGCGTTTCACCCAATCAGTTTGCCACTCAATCAAGTAATCCGAGACGGTGTAGTTGTCACGCGCCTCTACGCGAGTACCAGGGTTATCCAATAGCCACTGCGCAGGCTTCACGGCTTTGTCTGATTCGGTGATAAAGTCAGGCAAACCCGCTAATGACATAGTGATATCACTGCTGCCCGGTGCTGGGTAGCCCGGTAGACCTGTTCTTACCCAGTCACCGCCCCACCATTTCGCCCAGTTTGGGCTCTGGTAATCAATATTCTGGTGGTAGCTATGCCAATTTTCACCCGCTTTTGGTTGCCAGTCGCCCCACTTCTTCGGTAAATCAGCGTTTGGTTTTAACACCTCAATACCGTCAAATTGCAAATCGGCTAACGTTGAGTAGCCAGTGTGGTTGATTACCGCGTCCATCAAGACTTTAAGGCCACGTTTGTGCGCCTCTTCCACCAGCTTTTTAAGATCAGCTTCGTTACCGAAGTTCTCATCAATCTTGGTAAAATCACGCGTCCAGTAACCGTGATAAGCGTAGAATGGGAATGAGCCGCTATCGCCGCCGCCCACAAAACCGTGTACTTGCTCAACGATTGGCGATAACCAAATCGCATCGGTACCTAGGCTTTTGATGTAATCCAGTTTCTCAATCACGCCTTTTAGGTCACCGCCGTGGAAAGTGCCTATCTCTTCTTTGCCGTCTTTCTTGCGCCCATAGCTGTTGTCATTGCTCGTATCGGCGTTGTTGAAACGATCGACCATCACGAAGTAAATGTTGGCATTGCGGTAATCAAACGGTACTGCTTCTTTGGTTTTCTTCACTGGCTCTAGTAGCACCAACCCGCCTGAATCTTTGCTTGGCGTCAGCGATACTTGCTGATCTTTGACTTCGACCATTTGCCCAGAGTAAGCATCACGCAACTTGGTGCCATCTGGGAAACTGTCACCTAACGCAATCGTGACTTCGCCGCCTTGGTAAACCTCACATTGCACTTGTGGGATTGGGCGTTTGAATTCTGTCTTGGCAGCTTTCTTAGGTTCACGCTTGAAGCGCAGTGTTTTCGCTTCCGCATCAAAAGCAAAAGAGTAATCGCCAGTGAAGCGGATTTTTAACGGCAGTTCTGTTGGTTTTCCACAGTTAAGCGCAATAGGTTTGTTGAATTTGACCTTCTGGCCATCAGGCGCGACACAGTCGCCTTCAACACCCGTGATTTTGAGCGTGTATCCGTCTTTGGTTAAGGGCACAACCAAAGGCTGCTCTGCACTTAAAGGAAAGTCACGGCTGTTGGTCGTGGTAGAAATGGTGATGTTTGGCTCGGCGATGGCACTTGCCGATGCAAGCAATAAGGTAGTCGTAATCAGATTCAGTTTCATCGTTCAGTCCATTGGTTGCGCATAGGCGCAGTATTCGTGTTGTAGTTTTATTCACACTAATAGTAAATGGATGAAAAACTGAGCACATCATTCTGAAAGGCTACGCCCTAAAGCTTGTGACGCTTCACATTTTGCTTTTATTGGGGCGTAGTTCTATTTATGAGCAGGGTAAAAGGGAGTTTAAAGCTGCACGCTACCAAGGTTACGCATTTGTCTCATCGCCCAATTGACGCGGCTGATGGTGTAAGAAGTCTGAGGGTAGACTTTGATGCGATATGGATTTGGCAGCACCACCGCAAGCCTTGCTGCTTGGCGTGTCGAAAGTTGTTTAGCTGGAATACCAAAGTAGTTTTGCGCAGCGGCTTCTGCCCCATAAATACCTGGGCCAAACTCCACCACATTCAAATACACTTCGAGAATGCGTTCTTTACTCCACATCGCTTCCATCAGCAGAGCAAAATAAAGTTCATACGCTTTGCGCACATAAGAGTGTGAAGGAAACAGAAACACGTTCTTTGCAGTTTGCTGAGTAATTGTGCTCGCACCGCGAGAAGGACCGTTCTCGCCAGACTCTGAGATCACTTTAAACAAGGAATCAAAATCCACTCCGTAATGGGTCGGGAACTTTTGATCTTCTGTCGCAATCACGGCCAATTGAATGTGCTTAGAAATGTCACTCAAAGGCACCCATTCATTTTGACTCTCTTCAGGGAATCCCTCAGGAGGAGAAATCATGCGGCTGATCTTCCATCCCCAAATAGGTGGATCGACGTATTTCACTATGCCAACGAGCATCACTGGTAAAAGCAACAGCACCAATAAGATATTGAACAGAAGGGATTTAATCTTTCTCAAAGTCCGACCTAGCTTGATTTCATAAAACAATATGATGCAAGTATAGAGTATGCAGTCTGTTTATCGTTAGTGAAAACTTGGTCAAAAAAAGCCCGATTTACATTGTAAAGCGGGCTTGATGTTGATTATGAATTTTGGCTAGTTACGTTTGTTTTGCGAACTCAACTTACTTTGCCAGTTTGTAGAATACGGTTGATAGTGGCGGTAAACGCAGCTCAAGAGACTGAGGCAGCGATTCGCTTTCTACTTCTTCTGTTTCTACGCTGGTTAGCACTTCAAAATCACTGCCATCGTATTTCACATCATCAGTATTCAACAGAAGCTCATACTTGCCTTCCATTGGAACACCTAAACGGAAACGCTCATGCGGCACTGGTGTGAAGTTACTGATAACTAATACGCGCTCGCCGTTTTGGCTAATACGTTCATGTGCCAGGATGCTCGAATCGGCTTCATCTTGCAGACGCCATTCAAAGCCAGCAGGCACACAATCTTGATCGTGCATCGCAGCTTCGTTGCGGTACAAGTGGTTTAAGTCACGAATCAGTGCTTGCACGCCTTGGTGACGTCCAAACTCCAGCAAGAACCATTGTAGCTGGTCATCGTGGTTCCATTCTGCTGTCTGGCCAAGCTCTGCGCCCATGAAGTTTAGCTTCTTGCCCGGTTGACCGTACATGTAACCGAAGTAAGCACGCAAGTTCGCCGTTTGTTGCCATTCATCACCCGGCATCTTGTTGTGGATAGAGCCTTTGCCGTAGACCACTTCATCATGAGAAAGCGACAATACGTAGTTTTCGCTGTGTGCATAAACAAGCGGGAACGTGATGGTATTGTGGTGGTATTTGCGGTGAATTGGGTCTTCTTGAATGTAAGAAAGACTGTCGTGCATCCAACCCATATTCCACTTAAAGCCAAAGCCTAAACCGCCCATAAAGGTCGGCGCAGATACACCCGGGAATGCGGTCGATTCTTCTGCAATGGTCATTGCGTTAGGGAAGTGTTTGTACACTTCTTCGTTCATCCACTTCAGTGTTGCGATCGCATCGTAGTTCTCGTTGCCACCATCTGCATTCGGGATCCACTGATCGTGGCTGCGTGAGTAATCTAGGTAAAGCATCGACGCAACAGCATCAACGCGGATTCCATCAATATGGAATTGCTCGAACCAGTACAGCGCGTTAGACACAAGGAAACGACGTACATGCTCACGACCTAGATCGTAGATGTAAGAGTTCCAATCTTGGTGCCAACCACGGCGAGGATCTGGATCGTGGAACAGAGGCGTACCATCAAAATTCGCTAAGCCATGATCATCCGATGGGAAGTGTGCAGGTACCCAATCCAGTACCACGCCCAAACCAGCTTGGTGACATGCGTCAACGAAGAACTTGAAATCATCCGGAGAGCCGTATCGACTGGTCGGCGCAAACAAGCCAACAGGTTGGTAACCCCAAGAGCCAAAGAACGGATGTTCTGAAACTGGCATCAGCTCAACGTGGGTGTAGCCCATGTCTACAAGGTAAGGTACTAATTCAGCGGCCAGTTCACGGTAGTTTAGGAAGTCGCCCTCTTCGTTGCGTTTCCAAGAGCCCGCGTGCAGTTCGTAGAAAGACAGCGCTTCATCACGTTTCTGCGTCACTGGACGGTTTTGCCATTTCGCGTCTTGCCATTGGTAACGGTTGTGATCGTATGTGATCGATGCAAATGACGGGTATTGCTCAGAGTAGAAGCCCCAAGGGTCTTGTTTATGAGGAAGCCCTTCCCCATTCGGACCTTTGAGTTCAAATTTGTATTGTACGCCCTCTTCCAAACCAGGAATAAACAAGCCCCAGATACCGTAATCTAGGCGTTGCATTGGATGACGACGGCCATCCCACTGGTTAAAGCTACCCACTAGACTGATAGCTGATGCATGAGGTGCGTAAACAAGGAAACGAACGCCTGAGATGTTTTCGCCACCGCGCTCAATGGTCACAAATTGTGAACCCATGTAGCGGTACATGTCTTTTGGTGTGTGTAGGTGTTCGTATTCTTGGTAGATGTTGTGGTATTGGTAAGGGTCGTCAATGAGCTGTTCTACACCATTCCAGTCTACTGCAAGTTGGTAATGCGTTAGATGCAAGTCGCGCTTGTCTTTTAAGATGAAGCCGCTTTCATCTTCACGCTCTAGCTCAATTCGAGGTTCGCCGCAGATAACCAATTCAACTTTGTCTGCACCCGGCATCCAAACACGTAACGATCCTTCGCCGTCAGCAATGAATGGACCAAGTGACGCAAACGGGTCTGAGTAAGCCGCCTCAGCTAGTAATTCGTAGGCGCGTTCGTATTTTTTCTTTACCTTGGTTTTCAAATCTTTCTCCCTAGCACCGATATTCTCCTTATGGTTTTTGAACATCGGATTTCCTCAGCCAAACGTTGTGAATTCACACAATTATAAAAGACCCAATCCTATTCAAACATTGAATAAAACGGCGTCAAAAAACAAAAATGCCCGCTATTGTTGCGGGCATAATAACGGTACTTCATCCTAACGGATTGTGCCGATTTAATGAGTGACCTAGGCTGTACTTTCGTACCTTGGCGCAATTAAATTCGCGAATTCCTACATCACTCATTCCACCTTATTTGCTCGCTTTCGCGCGCACTTCAGTGAGGCGCTTAGAAATACGGTTTACGTCTTCGCGGCTGAAGATTTCATCTAGGTTCATCGACAGTTTTCGACGCCAGTTTGGATACTCATCTACCGTGCCAGGAATGTTGACCGGTTGGTCCATTTCTAGCCAGTCTTCAAGCTGAACACTAAGTAGTGCAGAGTCACCCGCAGCAACGTGCAATTGAAGCGCTTCGCTTAGGTGGCAATCCATTGGAACATACTGTGCGTCATGGCCGATGCCTTCTGGTAGATAACCGTGCCAACGAACGCTGTCTAGGATGCCTTGCTTACACTTCAGGCGGTCATCAAACAGACCTTCTAATTGTTGCTCGTCTGGGTATAGACCGATCTCACGACCCATCTTCAAGTCATCACAGTGCCAGAAGCCACGTAGTGTTGGCATATCGTGCGTACACAGTGCCGCCATAGACTGCTCAGCGTAGTGCTTCGGAGAAATAAAGCCGCCGTCGTCTTTTGATGTTTCGAAGAAGAACACTTTGTATGAGTGAACACCTGCGTCACGTAGGATATCCACGATTTCATCAGGCACAGTACCCAAGTCTTCACCGATTACAGAACACTGATGACGATGAGATTCTAGCGCTAGGATTGCTAGCATGTCTTCAACTGGGTAGTACAGGTAAGCGCCTTCTGTCGCTTTCTCGCCTTTTGGAATCCACCATAGACGAAGTAGACCAAGAACGTGGTCAATACGCAGTGCGCCACAGTGTTTCATGTTTGCACGCAGTAGCTTTATGTATGCATCGTAGCCTGTTGCTTCCAACACTTGTGGGTTTAGCGGTGGTAGACCCCAGTTTTGGCCTAGTGGACCAAGTACATCTGGTGGCGCACCGATGCTTGCATCCAATACTAGCGCGCCGTCGTCAGCCCAAGTCTCGCTACCTGAATCTGCAACACCTACAGCAAGGTCGCGGTACAGACCAACCGTCATGCCTTTTTCTTCAGCTAGCGCTTGCGCTTCTTTGATTTGATCGTCTGCAATCCACTGTAGGTACATGTACAGGTGAACGCGATCTGCGTTATCTTTGATGTACTTCTGAGTTGCTGCTGCATCAAACGTGCGGAACTTCTCAGGGAATACCGGCCAACCCCATACGCTTGAATCTTCTGCGTGTAGCTCACCGTGCAGCGCATCAAATGCTGCTTGGTGAAGTAGGCTCTCGCCGCCAATTTCTACGAACTCTAGGAACGCACGAGCACGGTCTGTGTTCTTGTCTAGATGACGCGCTTTAAACTCGCTAAATAGCAGCGGAAGAATGCTCATCTTAAGCTCAGACACTTCGGTGTAGTTCACCCAGTGTGATTCACGTGCTTTTTGTAGACGTTGCTGGAATTCAGCGCTGCCAACACGTTGCTGTGCTTCTGCACTTAGTGCGAACTCAGGCACAGAGCTTACGTCGATGTACATGATGTTCAACCAACGACGAGAAGACGGGCTGTATGGGCTCGCACCTTCTGGGTTCGCTGGGAACAATGAATGAATTGGGTTCAAACCAATGAAGTCACCGCCACGAGATGCGATGTCACTCACCAACTGCTTCAGGTCACCGAAGTCACCGATACCCCAGTTGTGCTGAGTACGCAGTGTGTAAAGCTGGATGCTTGGACCCCATAGCTTTTTGTGTTGGTTTAGGTCTTCTTGTTTGAAACACGCTTTAGGTGTGATGATCAGCGACATTTCGTAAGGGGTCTTGCGACGCTTACGGCTGATGATCAGTTTGTGGTAACCCCATGCCAAGTTCTTTGGCAATGCAAACACTAGAGGGCCACCCTCAGCTCGTTCATCACGAACAATTTGCGACTGAAGATAGCCTTCAAGTACCTCTCCTTGTTCTGTTTCTAAACGCCAGCTAAATTCGCTCTCGCGAGCACTCGTACCTAGGTTTAGTTCCACTTCGACTGGTTCGCCGTCGCGTAAAACAAGAACAGGGGCTAGTACGTCTTTCTTATGTTTTTTCTCAGCAGAAGCCAATAGCTTCTCATCGCTGCTAGTATCGTAGCCAAGTGAAGTGAGCAAGCGGCGCAGTGTTTCTTCAGAAACTTTTGCCTCGTCTCCCCACGCGCTGACGTAGCTATCAGCTAATCGCGCCATGTCTGCGACTTTCTTTAGTGCTGTTTGTTCTTTCATCGCTTTCTCCGAAGGTAATACCAACACCTTCCATGTAGGGTTTTATTGTTATCAATAACTAATCTTTGAAAATGACCAAAGGTAGCGCTCGGCTACCTTGGTCTTAACTGGATTCTATTAACGTTTCACCGCTTCAAGTTTCCAGATGTTGTTCACGTAGTCGCGGATAGAGCGGTCTGATGTGAACTTACCAACTAGGGCAGTGTTAAGAATCGCTTTCTTAGCCCAGCCTGCTTGGTCTTTGTATTGTTTGCCCATTTCTTCATGCGCTTTCACGTAAGATGCAAAGTCAGCAAGACATAGGTATGGGTCACCGCCATCTAGTAGGCTATCGAATGTAGCGCGTAGTAGGCCTGGTTGACCTGGCGTAAACTCTTCACCAGTTAGTAGGTCTAGAGACGCTTTCAGTAGGTGATCTGCGTTGTAGTAGTCGTAAGGGTTGTAGCCAGCTGCTTTAACCGCTTTCACGCCTTCAACATCAAGACCGAAGATGTAGATGTTCTCGTCACCCACTTCTTCACGAATCTCAACGTTAGCACCATCCATCGTACCGATAGTTAGGGCACCGTTAAGAGCCATCTTCATGTTACCTGTACCAGATGCTTCTTTACCCGCTAGCGAGATTTGTTGTGAAACGTCTGCCGCAGGGATGATGATCTCAGCCATGCTCACGCGGTAGTCAGGGATGAATACCACTTTCAGTTTGTTACCGATGCGAGGATCGTTGTTGATCTTCTCTGCAACCTTGTTCACTGCGAACATAATTTCTTTCGCTAGGTGGTAGCCCGGTGCTGCTTTCGCTGCGAAGAAACATACGCGTGGCTCACACTCGAAACCAGGTTCGTTCAGGATGCGGTGGTATAGAGATAGAATGTGTAGCAGATCTAGGTGCTGACGCTTGTACTCGTGTAGACGCTTGATTTGAACGTCGAAGATAGCGTTAGTATCTAGCTCAATACCCATGTTATCTAGAACCCAATCAGCAAGACGCTGTTTGTTTTCTTTCTTAACAGCCATGAATTCTTTTTGGAATTTCGCGTCTGTTGCGTATTTAGCAATGCCTTCTAGCTGCTCTAGTTTCGCAGGCCATTCTGGACCTACTTTCTCAGTGATTAGCTTAGATAGACCTGGGTTACAGAACTTCAACCAACGACGAGGAGTGATACCGTTCGTTACGTTGTGTAGACGAGTTGGGTACATCTCGTGGAACTCTGGGAATAGGTCTTTCTTAACCAGTTCAGAGTGAAGTGCTGCTACGCCGTTAACTGCGTAAGAACCGATTACACATAGGTTTGCCATGCGAACCATGCGGTTGAAACCTTCTTGGATGATAGAAAGCTTCGCTTGCTTCTCACCGTCACCAGGCCACATCTTACGAACTTCTTGTAGGAAGCGGTGGTTGATTTCAAAAATGATTTCCATGTGACGTGGAAGTAGACGCTGGATTAGCGACTCTGGCCATGTCTCTAGTGCTTCTGGAAGTAGCGTGTGGTTAGTGTACGCAAATGTCTGAGAGCTGATTTCCCAAGCCGCTTCCCAAGTAAGACCTTTTTCGTCCACTAGGATGCGCATTAGCTCAGGGATAGCAATTGTTGGATGCGTATCGTTAAGCTGGATAGTCTCTTGCTTCGGTAGATCCGCTAGCGAGTAACCTGCTGCTTCGTGGCGACGTAGGATGTCGCGTACAGATGCTGCTGAGTGGAAGTACTGTTGCATTAGACGCAGTGTTTTACCTTTCTCGTGGTTATCGTTCGGGTAAAGCACTTTAGTGATGTTGCCTGCGTCGATCAGCGCGTGCTGAGCTTCGAAGTAATCACCGTTGTTAAAGCTTTCTAGTGAGAATGGTGCAATTGCCTGACATTCCCAAAGACGTAGAGGGTAAACCGTGTCTGATTCGTAACCTACGATAGGTAGATCCCAAGGCATTGCTTTTACAGACATGCCAGGAACCCATTTACGAACTTCTTTACCGTTCTCGTTTACCACTTCAACGTGACCGTAGAAGCCGATTTCTTGCGCAAGCTCAGGGCGAGCCACTTCCCAAGGGTAACCTTCTACACCACGCCATGCGTCTGGTGCTTCTTGTTGACGGCCGTCTTTGAACGACTGCTTAAATAGACCGTATTCGTAGTGTAGGCCGTAACCTACAGTTGGGAATTCTTGCGCCGCACATGAATCCATGAAACATGCTGCTAGACGACCTAGACCACCGTTACCCAATGATGGGTCGCGTTCTTCTTCTAGAAGGTCTGTTAGGTTGTGACCTAGCTCAGCCATAGCTTCAGTGATCTCTTCGTAAAGACCCATGCTGATTAGGTTGTTACCAGTCAAACGACCGATAAGGAATTCTAGTGAAAGGTAGTTAACGCTTTTCGCTTCTTGGATGCGAGCGTCTGCCTCAGTTGCAAGCAAATCACACGTCGTAAACTCAGCTAAAGCGCGACCCATTGCTAGGTACCATGCGCGGCTGTCTGCATTTTCAATCGTGTGAGCGTAAGTTACAGATAGGTGTTTCTTTACGCTTTCTTGGAACGACTTCTTGTCAAATTGTTTCTGTTGAGTAGGTTTCATTAAGAAATTCTCACGTCTTTTAGTAATTCATCTGCCATACATCGTGCATTTCCCTCTGTGAATAAACATCCTCCCATTTATCCTCCCTACAAGGAGGAGGGGGTAGGGCGTAGAGGGCGTAAGGTTGCAAACTTAGTGATCCAAATCGCAACACAGCAGCCTATAACCCTATTCTTAGTGATTCGGATCACAGCCAACTTTGAGAAAGGTTAAATTTTGTTCATGACGTTTTTTATTCGACAACTCTCATCTGATGTAAAAACTGTCTTAGTGATCACATTAAGCCTTTTAACATCGATAAATTTTCCGTAATAGATGTGCAACTCTTTCTACATGGGATCAATACCACCGGCTTTTAAGTGACCAGAATCACAAATACAGGGCGTAGTTGGTGGCATTTGCAGCAACCCTTGAGAATTAGGAAGTGGATCAAAGTAACAACCGATTCTGTTGTCGTAACATCGCAAACGACTCACCAGCCTGTACACTTTTTACACAAACTAGAATTGAGTGGTGTGAGTCAGTTTCTAGTTTCGCTAGCTCAAAAAATTTAAGGACAGAATTAATAATGTGGATTCCATCTAAACTTACTCGCCCTGGCCGCTTGCATAATGCGATCGTCCGTCCGCGAGTGTTGGACTTACTACAACAAGCGCCTTACTACAAATTGGTATTGTTCCGCTCGCCTGCTGGTTACGGAAAAACCACCATGGCAGCACAATGGTTGTCAGATAAACCCAACGTAGGTTGGTACAGCATTGATGACAGCGATAACGATGGTTTTCGCTTCGTTAACTATTTGCTGCAAGCTTTAAATAAAGCCACCAACTACAACTGCTCTAACGCTCAGAAATTGGCTGAGAAACGTCAGTTCTCTTCTTTACGCTCTTTATTCAGCGAAGTTTTCGCTGAGATGGCGGATTTTCAGCACGAGTGTTACGTCGTATTAGATGATTATCACCTGATCACCAACGACGAAATCCATGAATCGATGCGCTTCTTCTTAAAGCACATGCCAGACAACCTAACTGTTGTTGTCACAAGCCGTGCAGCGCCGCCGCTGGGGACGGCGAACCTGCGTGTACGCGATTTGATGATCGAAATTGGCAATGAAATGTTGGCATTCGATACTGAAGAAACTACGCGCTTCTTCAATCAACGCATTGCCGACGGCATCGATGAAGACATGGCAAACAACCTACGCACCTATGTGGAAGGTTGGCCATCAGCGCTGCAGCTTATTGCGCTGCAAGCTCAACATCAAAACCGCACATTGGCGCAAACCGTAGAATCTGTTTCTCAATTCAATCACGCTCACCTTTGGGATTACTTGGTCGAGGAAGTCTTTGATCTCTTGGATAAAGAGACACGTCACTTCTTGATGCAGGTCTCGGTACTGGATCATTTCAACGATGAGTTAGTGTTTGCACTGACCCAGCGTGAAGACGCTCTGGGCATGATTGAATCACTCAACCGCTACGGCTTGTTCATCTACCCACTGGAAGGCGAGCAAAACTGGTTCCGTTTCCACAACTTGTTTGGCGAGTTCTTGTCGCATGAGCGTCAGGCGCGTATTCCTCAACAAGAGAAAGATCTACACCGCAATGCCGCGGTTGCTTGGCTAAAGCAGAAAGCACCACATCAGGCGATACACCACGCTCAAAAATCTAACGACACCGATTTGATCGTTGAGATTTTGAATGAGTTTGGTTGGAAGATGTTCAACCAAGGCGAGTTGACGACACTAGAGTCTGCCATCAACCAACTTGATAAAGATCTGCTGTTCAGCCATCCGAAATTATCGATGCTACGAGCTTGGTTAGCGCAGAGCCAACACCGCTACAACCAAGTTGGTAAGCTACTAGCAGAAGCAGAAGAAGAGCACAAAAAGCGTAATATCGAACTCGATACGGGCTACCAAGGTCAAGCCAATGCCCTACTCGCTCAGGTCGCGATCAACAGCAACCAACCAGAACATGCATTGGAACTTGCCGAGCTTGCGCTTAGCCAACTTGACCCAACCGTATACCGCAGCCGTATCGTGGCTACGTCGGTCGTTGGTGAAGTTAACCACGTATTGGGTAAGCTCGATCGTGCATTGCCAATGATGCAACAAACCGAAAAGCTGGCTCGCCAGTATCAGGTTTACCACCAAGCGTTGTGGGCCATCTTGCAGCAAAGTGAAATTATGATTGCGCAAGGTTACGTTCAAGCAGCATTTGAACTGCAAGATTCAGGCTTCCGTCTGATCGAAGACCAGCAGCTTCAGCACGTACCTCTTCATGAATTCTTGCTGCGTATTCGCGCTCAAGTATTGTGGTGCTGGAACCGTTTGGATGAAGCAGAAGAATGTGCATACAAAGGTTTGCAGATTCTGGAAAATCACTCGCCAAGTAAGCACTTACATAGCTACTCAATGTTGGCTCGTATTGCGATTGGTCGCGGTGAACTGGATAAAGCAGGCAAATTCATCGAACACATCCAGCACTTGATGAAGCAGTCGACTTACCACGTTGATTGGACAGCCAATGCATCACTTTCTCTGATCTTGTTCTGGCAAGCGCGTGGGAACACAGAAGCGATTCAAGAATGGTTGAATACAGCCGTTCGTCCTGAATCAGCATGTAACCACTTCCAGCAACTGCAATGGCGTAACATTGCTCGTGCTCATATCAATCTTGGTCAATACGACGAAGCACGCCAAGCTTTGGACTTCCTACAAAGCGAAGCGCGACGTACCAACCTAGTGACCGACACAAACCGCAACTTAGTCGTAGAAGCGGTATTTGCTGCGCGTCAGAAAGACGAAGAGCAAGCCAAAGCATTACTAAAAGAAGCACTAGTGATGACTAACCAAACCGGTATGGTTGGTAACTTCCTTATCGATGGTGCAACCATTGGCGGGTTGTTAGAGAAGCTAAGCCTTCGTCACGAACTGGGTGATTTGGAACGTCACCGTGCTCAGCAGTTAATGAAAGACATTTCATCTAACCAGCGTAGCCGTTCTATCCACTTCGATGAAGACTTTATCGAGAAGTTAGTCAATCACCCGAATGTGCCTGAGCTGGTTCGTACTAGCCCACTGACTCAACGTGAATGGCAAGTGCTTGGTCTGATCTACTCTGGCTTTAGTAACGAGCAAATCGCACAAGAGTTGGATGTGGCAGGCACAACGATTAAGACTCACATTCGTAACTTGTACCAGAAACTCAACATTGCCAACCGTAAGGAAGCAATCGTCACAGCAGAGAACTTGTTACAGCTGATGGGTTACTGAGCAGACTAAATAAATTAGTGCTAAATACTAGGGTTGGCGTCATGCGTCAGCCCTTTTTTATGACTAATTCATCGTTGAAAAGTGCAAATTGCAAAGCACGTAGGAAACGTTGTACATATATTACAGACAAAAAAATAGCCAACCGCAATTAAGGCGATTGGCTTATGTATGATGTGAACAATGTGTATTCACTAACAACGTCAGTTGGCTAGGTGACCCTCGGCTTAAGAAGGGTCGAAAAGAATTATGCATTAATCATGCCAATTTGAAAAGCATTATTTTTGGGCACAAGATCTCATATCAAATCTTGTTACAGCCTTAATTTTTGCATTATGCAAAGCCAGAATGCAAAACGCAGTTGCAAGACGCAATCCAGTCACATAAGTGATAAATAAATCATCAATTAGCCAGATTCACGAGATTTATTGTTTAATTAGGTTAATTTAGACAGTGTTGAGCGATTTATATTTCACTCTATTAACCCCACCAAATCTCGTTTATCGCCCTGTTTTTATTTGTAGGAAATCACTAAAGCTCTTCTGTTTCTCTGATAAGCAATCATTTCGATATCTTCCGAAACACTATTTCATACTTTTTTGACATCAATGTTTGTATACTCACTGCCATCAACATGACTTAGTACTTGAGAAATGAACTATCTAATCACCTACTTTAAAGGAATGGCCATGGGTGCAGCCGATGTTGTCCCTGGCGTATCAGGCGGCACCATTGCATTCATTACCGGCATTTACGACACGCTGCTAGAAAGCATTCGACGTATTAACCCATCACTTTTCTCGATTTGGAAAAAAGATGGCTTCAAAGCCGCATTTAACCATATTAACGGCTTCTTCCTGATTTCACTGTTTGCGGGTATTTTCACTAGTATCGCAACATTGGCAAAACTGATCAGTTGGCTATTAGAAACTCACCCGATTCCAATCTGGTCTTTCTTCTTCGGCCTTATTTTGGTGTCGGTCTACCACATCATTCGCCAAGTAGAGAAACGCGATGCGATTCGCTTTGTTGCCCTCTTGATTGGCATTGGCTTTGCCTACAGCATCACGGTACTCAAACCACTTCACATGGAACCAACTGCAATCAACACCATTGTTGCAGGTGCGATTGCGATTTGTGCAATGATTCTACCGGGCATCTCAGGCAGCTTTATTTTGCTGTTGATCGGTATGTACGCTCCAGTGTTAGGCGCAGTGAAAGGGTTCCAAATTGATATCCTTGCCTTGTTCCTTGTTGGCTGTGTGGCTGGTCTATTGTCTTTCTCTCACCTGTTATCTTGGTTACTGCGCAAGTTCCGCGATTTAACGTTGATGTTCCTAACAGGCTTGATGATCGGTACGCTACCAAAGATCTGGCCTTGGAAGGAAACATTGACATGGCGTACGAACTCAAAAGGCGAGCAAGTGCCATTGCTAGAGCAAAACCTGTCACCGTTTGAGTTTGAGCACATCACATCTCAGCCATCGCAACTGGTGTTAGCTGTGATCATGATGCTAGCTGCTATTGCTCTGGTACTTGGTTTAGAAAAGTTTGCGGATTCAAACAAGTAAATCTGAACCACAATTCCATCATTTAAGAAGCGGAGCCATTGGCTCCGCTTTTTTTATTTACGCTTTACAAACAATAAGTTTCAAGATAGTGCACAATTTGTTGAAGTTACGAGTTTTCGTACATCCCATCTGTGCTAGGATGCAGACAATGTTAAGTGATAAATACTGAATCTTAATGAAAGTGTTACAAATCGCAGGGATAGCCGTTGCACTGGTTGCTGGCTTTTACGCGCCTGCCCTGATCAAAAACTTCTCTTCAGCGCCCGAGCCTAAGTCGCTCGATGAATACTGTTTCCTCTCTACTGAACCTTGCATCCAACATGATGTTGCGATGACGCTTAGCGTCGATACTGCTCAACCTCTGATCCCAGCTCAGCTCGAAGTCGAATGGCAAGACAGCGAAGCCGATCAGCTTGTATTAAGTTTGGTTGGTCGAGAAATGGAAATGGGCGAGCCAAAATTCATGCTGAAGAAAGTGGCGCCGGGTAAATTCGTGGGCGATGTGACATTGCCCGTTTGTACACAAGATTCGATGACGTGGGTTGGTGAGCTTTCCGACGGTAAAGACACCATCTACCCAGCCCTCAAAATGCAAAGATAAGGAATTGATATGAGCCGTAATTGGTCTCTCTTTCTCGTGGTTGCTTTTGTCCTCGGCTTTGGTACCAAAACGTATCTAGATGGACAAAAAGACGTAGAGAAAAAACAACAAATCGCGACCGAACAAAGCGTGTTGTTCGGCGAAGGCGATAAACCTGTCGATATCTTCGATACCAGCGATGATCGCATTCGCATTGTTTACTTTGGCTTTACGCGTTGCCCAGACGTGTGTCCGACCTCATTAGCCATGCTAGCGGGCGCACTCAATCAAATCGACGATGCGCAAAAAGCACAGTTGCGCCCGATGTTCATCTCGCTTGATCCAGAACGTGACGAAGCTGATGCATCCGCCAAATATGCGCACTACTTCCACCCGATGATTGAAGGTCTATCAGCGCCACTTGATGTGACCACCCCACTTGCTCACAAGTACGGTGTTATTTTCCGTAAAACGGAACTAGAAGGCTCAGAGCTGAAATACACACTCGACCACAGCTCTTACTTTTACTTCTTGAAGCCTGACGGCACACTCATCACTAAAGTGCCACATACCTTAACGCCTGCGCCAATTGTCGAGGCGATAACCAAACTGACTGCAGAAGGAAAAACCAATGAAAGCTAAACATGCAATCAAAACGTTAGCCCTCTCCGCCCTACTTCTAAGCCCTTTGGCACAAGCAAACCTCAATGTCATGCCACATGAGCCGTATGCACGAGCCATGGCGCCAGGCGCTGTGACAAGCGCTGTGTTTGTGACCTTTGCTAACCGAAGCCAAGAAGACATCAATATCGTTGCAGCAGAAACCCCTGCGGCAGGTAAAGTCGAGCTGCACGATGTGATTAAAGAAGGCGATGTGATGAAGATGCGTCAGGTAGACCACATCACGCTCGCTGCAAAAGAGACTACCGAGCTAAAACCGGGCAGCCTGCATATCATGCTATTCGACCTTAAAAAGCCGCTTAATGAAGGCGACGAAATCGAAGTGACAGTGACTTACGACAACGGCCAAAAGCAAAGCTTTACCGCACCAGTCAAAAAAGTCATGGCAGGAATGAAAAAGCACGAACATCATCATTAATGCTTCTTCACTTCATCGATTCAAAGCTCCTCCAACGTGAGGAGCTTTTTTATTCCTCTCTCTTTTTCTTTGAGCAGTATTCGCCAAACTATCAATGCATGATTTTGTGTCCTAAATCAGAGCGAAGCAGCCAAAGCTGAGATATAAACAAGGCTTTGCTGCCAAACGAGTTTCTCGCGATGTTAAAAGCCCTTTCTCGCGTCTTCAAAATGCTGACGCACGTAAATCCAAATCTGGAACAAGATGTCGACACCATCATTGACGCTATCGGTGGCATGGATAATCTGGTGGAAACCGGAGCTTGCGCGACAAGACTACGACTCACACTAAAAGACACTGCAATCGTGAACCAAAAAGCATTAAAAGAACATGGAGCGCATGGTGTGGTGATCATCGATGAGCGACATATACAAATCATCTACGGCGTAAAAGCCAATACCTATTCACAAGAGATGGAAGAACGTCGAATAAAGCACGTATCACTCTAAAAAAACGCAAAGGAGTTGTAAGAATCGAATCACAGCCGCTATACTCCGGCCGTTAACTCACCAACTAAGAGGAAATATGATGATTGTAATGAATAACACTAACTGGGCAGTGAAAGGGTAAACGTCCAACTTTTTCTCGTGGCTAAGCCACAACTCCTCCCTTCCTTGCCCGGTTTTCACCGGGGTCAGCTCTATGCGAATTAGACCCTAATGCGATTTGTATTAAGGCGCTTTGTTGCGTCTGGGATAATTCAACAATGAATAAAACACATTCTTTTTGTGAAACACTACTAACTCAACCTAACCCATTAAAGCTATTAGGTTGGAAACCGTTTTTTCAACAACAACTGACGTTAGACGATTACGAGAACACGCTTTTCGCGCGAGTGATTGCTCACCATCGTAGCGGTTACGTTGTGGTTAGCGAACAAGGTGAAACTCACTTACCTATCCATACCTCGTTACCCAGCATGACCGTTGGTGACTGGGTGATACTCAACCACCAGCAGCAGTTTTCTCGTTTACTTGAGCGCCGCAGCTTATTCAGCCGTAAAGCCGCTGGCAGCAAGGTCGCTGAGCAACTTATTGCCGCCAACGTGGATACGGTCTTTATCGTTTGTTCACTCAATCACGACTTTAATCTCAGCCGCATTGAGCGCTACTTGGCACTCATCAATGAAGCCGATGTAGAACCTGTGATTGTGCTGACGAAAGCAGACTTATGTGACGACGCTGACGAGCTCAAAGCTCAGGTACAAAAGCTCGATCCACTGCTTATGGTAGAGAGCGTTAATGGCTTGGACGAATCAGACGTTGCCAAGTTGATGGGTTGGTGTGGTGAAGGTCAAACCGTCGCCTTTATCGGTTCTTCTGGGGTAGGAAAATCGACCTTAGTCAACACCCTACTTGGCGAGCAAGAACAAGCAACTGGCGGAATTCGTGAAGATGACAGCAAAGGTCGACATACGACGACCTCGCGCTCAATCCATCTATTGCCTTCTGGTGGGATCTTAATGGACACACCGGGAATGCGAGAGATCCAATTGGCAGATTGCGAAGCAGGTGTAAGTGAAACGTTCGCTGATGTTGAAGCGTTAGCAGAAAACTGTCGATTCAGCGATTGTCAGCATCAAACGGAGCCGGGTTGCGCGGTTCAAGCCGCAATTGAAGATGGCACATTAGAGATGCGCCGCTTTACTAATTACCAAAAGTTACTGCGAGAACAAGCCCACAACGGCGCGACTCTCGCAGAGCAACGAGCTCAGAGTAAACAGTTCGGAAAAATGGTACGCAGTATCGTTGGCGAAAAGCGCAAACACCAACGAGGTTATTAACTTGTTGCATTTGCGTAATCAATAGAACAAAGGAGGCTAACGCCTCCTTTTTTAATAACTTAGTGAAAAACCATCATTCATACTTAGCGACACAAATCAACATAAAAGACCAATAACAGCAACATTGTGCAAACATTTAAACTAAGAACAAACTAAAACTAGACACAAAATATTACCAAGCTAAGATATGTGATATTCAGCAAGAAAATAGCTGGATTTATAAAAACAGGATAATTGATAATCAGGACGTCTTAGCAACACAACAACAAGGTTCAGCCCCTTCATACGAGGGAACATTACGCCGTGTAATGACTGAAACTTGCGCTGCTGCTGAGGCAAAAATTGCAGGAATGATGTATGCAAATGCAACACAACAGTCTCGTTGCCCGATACGCTCGCGGTAACCTCGTTCTCCAGATCCTCGTCGGTATTGTTTTGGGTATTCTGCTTGCGACTATCTCACCAAGCCACGCTGAAAGCGTTGGTATGCTGGGTAGTCTGTTTGTCGGTGCTCTTAAAGCGATTGCTCCTATCTTGGTATTCATTTTGGTTGCGGCTTCTATCGCCAACCAAAAGAAAAACCAACACACTTACATGCGTCCAATCGTCATTCTTTACCTAGCGGGTACCTTCTTTGCGGCGCTAACCGCAGTAGTACTAAGTTTCCTTTTCCCGACCAATTTAACGCTAGTAACGGGCGCTGAAGGTGCAACGCCACCACAAGGCATTGCAGAAGTTATCCAAACCTTGCTGTTCAAGCTGGTTGATAACCCAGTAAACGCACTAGTAGAAGCAAACTACATCGGTATTCTTGCTTGGGGTGTGGGTCTTGGTCTTGCGCTTCACCACGCATCAGCAACGACGAAAGCGGTATTCGAAGATCTAAGCCACAGTGTTTCTCACATTGTTCGCTTCATCATTCGTCTTGCGCCTTTCGGTATCTTCGGTTTGGTTGCATCTACATTTGCAACAACTGGTTTTGGTGCACTAGCGAGCTACGCTCACCTTCTAGCGGTACTACTGGGTTCAATGTTTATCATTGCGCTAGTGGTTAACCCAGCGATCGTGTACTTCAAAACAAAAGAAAACCCATACCCATTGGTGTTCCAATGTCTACGTGAAAGTGGCGTAACGGCATTCTTTACGCGTTCAAGTGCTGCGAACATTCCAGTGAACATGAACCTATGTAAGAAGCTAGACCTAGACGAAGATACGTACTCAGTGTCTATCCCACTAGGTGCGACCATCAACATGGCGGGTGCAGCAATCACTATCACAACCCTAACGCTAGCAGCGGTACACACTATGGGTATCGACGTTGACCTAATGACAGCGGTACTACTAAGTATTGTTGCAGCAGTATCAGCGTGTGGCGCATCAGGTGTTGCAGGTGGTTCTCTACTACTAATCCCACTAGCGTGTGGTCTGTTTGGTATCTCAAACGACGTAGCAATGCAGGTTGTAGCGGTTGGCTTCATCATCGGTGTGATTCAAGACTCGGCTGAAACAGCGCTAAACAGCTCAACAGACGTTATCTTCACTGCGGCTGTTTGCAAATCAGAACAGAAGAAAGCTCAGTAAGGCTTAAGCATCTGTAAGATATACGCATCTTTGATGTAAGAAATAGAAAGGGGAGCCAACGCGGCTCCCCTTTTTGTTTCCTGTTAAGGATGACCTACAAACGAACAGTCTTCCCAATTCGCATGGATTCTAACGCGGCATCCGCTAACGTCAGAGCAATCTCACCATCTATGCCAGAGCAGCATGGCGCTTCTCCTTTCAGCACTTCAACAAAGTGTTGCCACTCGGCCACGTAAGCACGCTCATAACGCTCTAAGAAGAAGTACTTCGGAGTTGCGCCTGCTTGCCCTGTTTCTGTACTGCGGCTGACTAGATTTTCGGTCAGATTCGCCACTTGCAGCATACCTTTCTCGCCATGCACTTCGAGACGCTGGTCGTATCCGTAGCCAGAGCGACGACTGTTATGAATCGTCGCCATCGCACCAGAAGGGAATGTAAGCGTCACCACACTGGTATCGATATCTCCCGCGCCACCGATGGCGGGGTCTACCTTGCAGCTGCCATGTGCAGTAACTGCGATTGGGTCTTCCCCTAAGATAAACCGCGCCATGTCGAGGTCGTGAATCGTCATATCACGGAACATGCCACCCGACGATTTGCTGTATTGCGCTGGCGGTGGCGCAGGATCGCGAGAGGTGATGATTACGCTTGCTGGTTCGCCAATTTGGCCGTCATCCAACGCTTTCTTAAGACTTAGGAAATGCGGGTCAAAGCGGCGATTAAAACCTAATAGGAAAGGCACTTGATGCTGATTAACTACGCCTAAGCAATCACGTACTCGCCCCAAATCAAGGTCGATTGGCTTCTCACAAAAGATGGCTTTGTCTGCTTTTGCTGCTCGCTCAATCAAATCCGCATGAGTATCGGTTGAAGAGCAAATACACACAGCATGAACATTGTCATCCGCCATCGCCTCTTCTACGGTTTGGCGTTTTGTCTGTGGATACTGCGCACAAAACTGATCCGCATAGACCTCATAAGGTTCGATTAGCGAATAAATCGTGGTTTCTGGTGAACGTTCGATATTGACCGCATGGACTTGACCAATTCGACCCGCTCCAAATAAAGCAATATTAAACATAGGAAATCCCTTCTGTGTCGATTAGTCGAATTGACGCTTCATGCCCGCCAACATGTCTGCGGCGATGTCGTAGTAATCCCCTTCCCACAGTTGGTCGTTGAGGAATTCACCAGAATAGAAGCCGTCGTAACCTGTTTGGCGAATCGCATCGACCCATTCTTTTAATGGCACTTCACCTTGTCCTAGCAAGTAACCACGTAGGGCGCGCTCATCAGGCCAAGCCTCACCCGGAGCAGGACGCTTACCATCAGACAAGTGCACGTTGTAAATCAGCTCAGCATCGATATTTGCCACTTGCTCCAACGTTGCCCCGCGACATGCCCATAAGTGCCATGTATCCAGAACAAAACCAAAGTTGTCGCGGCCGACGGCGTCGTAAAGGCGGAAGTAATCTTCCAGCTTGGCGATTGGAGTCCAAGCCGCGCCTTCATATTGGAAACGGATGCCATAGCTCTTACCAATGTCGACAATCTGGCGAATGTTCTGCGCCGTGAGTTCGATGTTTTGCTCTTTGGATAAGCCGTTTAATGCCTCAAAAGCATTGAGCTGGATGGTAGGTGCACCCACGGCCTGCGCAAAACGGCACAGCGTTTCTGAATCTTGGAACAATTGACGTTGGCTGGCTTTATCTGTCACTTCAACTGCGCCAATGATGTCGATCGCCGTTGGGACAATGCCGAACTCATCCATGCGCTGTTTAAGCTGCTCTGCGGTGAAGCCAGCTTGAATATAACGCCAGAGTTTTTCGGTGTGGATTTCGAGCCCTTGATAGCCAGTTTCTTTGGCGAGTCGGACATCAGATAGGATATTGCTGTGCAGGGAGCACATGCCATGTAGAGCAAAACGCATCAGATTTACCTCTTCTCACTGCCCTGTACATTGCAGGACATAAGCTGAATTCAGCTCGAGCAAACCCGCAGCACAACCACTAAGTTGCACCTAATCAGTGGACAAAGGTATGGAAAAATCTGCGCGCTATACTGCTTATTCGCTCGCAGGATCGCGTCCCTATTCGAGATTACTGAGCGATGAAATTACTTAACTTCTCGACAAATCAGACTCACCGCAATCGCCTGCGCCAAATACATGGAGCTGCTGAGCGAACGGAAGCCCATCAATTCGCCTTCTTGCACTTCAAAACAAACATCCATTTTGCTGCCATGAGGCGTCATTTGGTTGTCAGTAATGCAGACAATCGGCACGTTCTTTTTGCAAGCATCATCGATCAGTTGGCTGGTTTCTTCCGCGTATGGATTGAAGGTGATAGCAAACAGAACGTCTTTATCGTTCATTCGTCGAGTTAACGGAGACAACATGCCACCGTGATCATCCAAGAGCACGACACTCTTGTCAGATTTCATGAGGGCGTACCAAAGATAGAAAGCCACTGGGTAAGCACGGCGAGTACCTTGAATGTAGATGGTTTCAGCACCATCCATCAGAGCCACTGCACGCTCCAGTTTTTGAGGAGAGACCGACATTTGAAGCTGTTCTAACGCTTCAATGTTTGCGTGTCCGAAATCTTGAAAGATGGCTTGAGGCGAGTCATGCGGGACGTCCTCCATCTCACGAGCTTTACGAACGCGCTCTTTGTAATCTCTCGGGCGATTCAAATATTGATCGCGAAACAGTACTTGCATAGAAGTGAAGCCATCAAAGCCCATCGCATTAGAGAATCGACTTAAGGTCGACAGAGGGACGTTGGCTTGCTTAGCAATGGTCGCCATGGTTTCTACCGCTACCAGCATCGGCTGGTCGGTTACGAAATCCGCGACTTGCTGCAAACGCCCGCTCAAACTGTCGTAACGCTTTGCGATTAACTCTTTTAGTGTGTCTAAATCTGCAGGTGCTTTCACTTCAACATCCATAGTTATACTGCTCTCCTATCAATGAACGCTTGGAGATAGAGGCCCCTTATAGTAACAAAAGGGGCCGCTATTTTAAGATAATAATTCAAAGTTTCGTACCGCTTCTTCTTTCACATAAGGCATCGCCTTTTGCATGAAGTAAATACGGTCAAACTTTTGTGGTTCCTGATTCATGTAATCGCGAAGATTATGACCCAGAGCCTGACGCAAACAGGTGCCAATATTGAACTTGGACACGCGGCTTTGCTTGAGCTTGAGCATGTCTTCATCGCGGATACCACTCGAACCATGAATCACCAACGGCACAGCCACAGCATTTGCGATACGGTCTAAGCGACCAAAATCGATAGTACAAGTTGGCTCGGTTAAGCGGTGAACGTTGCCGACGGAAATTGCGACACAATCAACGCCACTTTCTTCTGCAAAGCGCGCCGCGTCTTCCGGTTCTGTGTAGATAGATTTTATGTGGTCGCGACCTTCTTCATAAGGCACCGAACCAATTTCACCCTCTACCGATGCTCCTAACGCATGCGCCACTTCCACGACTTTCTTGGTGCGAGCAATGTTCTCGTCCAGCGTCAGTTGCGAGCCATCAAACATCACGGAACTAAACCCAGCTTTAAGCGCGCGAAAGACGATGTCTTCTTCGTAAGTGTGGTCAAGGTGAAGCACAACAGGCACCGTGCTCTTATGCGCCAGATTTAGGAACATCGCCGCAGCGGTTTCGACGCCATAAAAATCCACCACGTCTTTGTTACAGGCCAGAATTACAGGTTTGTTTACTTGCTCTGCCGCTTCAACAACAGCACGTGCATCTTCAAAGCCGAACACATTAAAGCAAGGGACAGCGTAGTTAGATGCCGCAGCCTCTGGCAATAGGTCATTCAAATTTACCAACATGATGATTCCCCCTACTTAAATTTCGCGATCATGTCTTTGATGCCAGGGATCGTTTCCACTTGGTATTCGTGGTGTGGATCAAAGTGCTGAATCAAAGATTTCTCTGTTTTGCCAACGATGATGGTGAAGTAATACATTTCGTAGCCCGGTGCCGCCACGCTTGGGTGATAGCCTTTATCGATGGCGATCACTGAGCCCGTGCGCACGTGGTAAACCGGACCAAAGTCGTCTTCGTGCTCGTATAGGAACTGCGCACCAAAGCCGAAATCTGGGTTGAAGCGGAATTGATACACTTCTTCGTAAAGGGTTTCTTTGCTGCCGTCAGGCTTAACACGATCTTCATCGTGCTTGTGTGGAGGGAAGCCAGACCAACCGCCTGCGCCGACGGTGAATAGCTCACTCACTAATAAACGACCACGTTTGTCTGCATTAGATTGACCCAGCACGTGTTTGATCTTACGGTGAGTTTTGGTGTCATCTGAACCGTACTGAACCATATCCACGTTCTCTTCGCGAACACAGAAAGGCTCCAGTGACGCTTCAAACTTACCACCCGCAATCATGACGTCAGCCTTGTCGCTCACACATTGGATGGTCGCGCGGTAGCCAAGTGGTACGTAAACCGCTTCTGGGTTGCCGTCCCAAACTGATTTACGTTTACCAATGTTGTCGAACGTTTCGCTCTCGCCGTCTTTCGTTACGGTGATGCTGCAAGTACCGCCAGCCAATACGATGACAGACTCATACCCTTCGATGACATGGTCAAAAGTTTCGTTCTGATTCAAGAACACTTGGTTGAAGTAACATAGCGGTGTTACTTCGTCGTTCGCACCAATAATTGGTTCATTCTTGTTATCAAATGGTGGAATGTGTTTTCCCATTTTTCTTTTCTCCTCACAGTTCGTTTGATAACGAGACTGTCCTATCCTTCTGAAAGTGGCTTAACAAAAAAGCCGGGCCACGATGGTGTGTACGCGCACTGTTTGGTTACCCTCAAGTGACATACCGGCCCGGGAGACCAAACGCGCAGCAATGTGGTGCCCGAAAGCACCAAACCGTGCTTAACTTCGCGTCTCAATAAAATCGAATAGTTGTTCCTTGGTTGGCATGGCTTCTGTGCAGCTGTGACCGCTGACATTAATCGCCGCTGCTGCCGTGCCGTTACGTACGCCCTCTTCTAGCGAACCGCCAGTAACTAGCGTCCAAATCAGACCGCCTGCGAACGAATCACCAGAGCCAAATGGTTTGTTGGCTTCGACTCGGAAAATGCCTTGCTCGAACTTATGCCCCGTACGGTCGTACACTTTCGAACCATGCTCACCGGCTTTCACCACCACCACTTGAGTGTTCTCTGTTAAGAAACGAGCCGCCGTTTGGTCATCATCGGTGTTACCCGGTGCAATGACGGTTTCCATCATGTCGAACTCTTCACGGTTACCGATCACGATGTCTGAAAGACCCGCGGCAATGCCGTAGTAAATCGAAGCATCGGTATCCGTACGCCAAGAGTAAGGACGATAATCGACATCCAGCACCACTAAGGTATTGCTACGGCGCGCGTGCTGCATCGCAATCAAAGTGGCTTCACGGCTTGGGCTTTCCGACAATGCCGTCCCCGTGACCACCAAGACTTTTGAGCTGGCGATGTAAGCGGGATCAATCTCTTCTGGTTTGATGGTCAAATCCGATGCGTTGTTACGGTAGATAAGCACGGTGCAATCTTTTGGCTTCATCTCTGTGAATGCCACCGAAGTGCGCGAACCAGAATCATCGGTTCTCATGCCGTCAAGGTTGATGCCTTGCTCTGTCATGTAACCCTTGACGTACCCCCCGAATGCATCGTCAGCCACACAGCCAATAAAGCCGACCTTACCGCCTAACTTGGCAATGCCCACCGCAATGTTCGCTGCTGAGCCACCAACGAATTTGTTGAAGCCAGAGATGTCCGCCATGTCGGTTTTAGCTTCGCGAGCGTAGAGATCTACGCCCGCACGTCCTAAAACGATGGCATCCAATGGTCGATTTGTTTCAAGTGCAATGTTTGTCATCGTCTGTTCCTATTATTTGTATTCAACCCAAGCGGCGTTCTGGTCTGCAGATTCCACACACTTCTCGCATAGGCGCACGCCTTCGATACCTGCGTCGATACCTGGGAACCAAATTTCAGATAGCGCTTGTTGGTCATCACGGTCAGCCGCATCGAATGCCAACGCGAAACGGTGGTATAGGTTCGCCCATGATTCGAAGTAACCTTCTGCATGACCACCACCAACACGGTTAGAAGCCACACCCGGAGCATCTTGGTATAGGTAGCCCATACCACGCTCTAGAATACGTGGTGCTTCACCTTGCACTTCGAAACGAAGTTGGTTTGGTTGCTCATCCCACCATTCGATGGACGCTTTCGAACCGACTATGCGGATTTTTTGTTGGTGCATCGAACCTGCATTCACTGCCGACGCCCAAAGCGTACCGACTGCGCCATCTTTGAATTGCATCATGATGTGAGCGTTATCTTCGAGCGGAGCACGTGACTTGATGAAGCTTTGACGCATGCAAGACAAACGGTCGATTTCCAGACCCGTCATCACTTCACACAGGTAGAAAGCATGCGTGCCCACATCACCCAGAACATAAGTTGAACCTGAGACTTCTGGGCTGACGCGCCATTTCAAACCTGGATCGTTTTTCTCGTATTCTTCGTTGTGGAAGCCATGAGCAAACTGCATGTTCACAACACGAATCTCACCCAGATCACCACGCTTCACCATTTCACGTGCTTGCTGAACCATTGGGAAACCGCTGTAACCGTACATCACGCCAATCACGCGATTGCGCTCTGCTGCGATCTGTTTGAGCTCTTCTGCTTCTTCCGTCGTGAAGGTGATTGGTTTTTCACACACCACGTGCAAGTTAGCTTCCAGTGCTGCTTTACAAATTTCGTAGTGAGTTGAGTTTGGTGTTGCGACTGAAACAGCTTGAATGCCATCTTCGCGTTGCGCTTCCTTCTCAAACATCTCTTTGTAATTTGCGTAGCAACGGTCGCCATCAAGACCTAAGTTCTCACCGAAATCACGGCAACGATCCGCATCCAAATCGAATGCACCAGCGACCAATTTGAACAAACCATCGCGCTGCGCCGCATTACGGTGCGAGTAACCGATCTGACTGCCACGACCACCGCCGACCATTGCCCAACGGATTGGTTGTTCAAAATGACGTTCTTCATTAAACATGTTTGACTCCTTGATAGGCTCTTGTTTAAGAGCCTATAAATCGAATTGTTGAAATCTGTTTTAAAGCTGGATGTTTTGTTACATAAATCGTTTTGGGCTTAAACGCCGGCGCGTTGTGCTGCTCTGCCTTCTTCCCATGCTGCCACTTTCTCTGCGGTGTCGTCATTGCGTGTCACTTGAGGAAGTCCCACTTCCCACCAGCAATCACACTTAGACCAAGCCATTGGCGATACTGGGTCGATGTCGACCACAATCACGTAAGTACGGTCGGCTTCTTTTGCGCGTTGGAATGCTTCATCAAACTGGTCGATTGAGGTCAACTTCTCGCTGATTGCGCCTTGCGCTTCGGCATGCTTAGCGAAGTCCACGCGAGCTACCTCGCCATCAGGACGGCGACAGTCTTCCAATAGGTTATTGAACGACTCGTTACCCGTATTGTTTTGCAGCTTGTTGATCACCGCGAAACCACCGTTATCGCATACCACGACAATCATCTTGTGACCCGTCAGAACTGACGAGTAGATGTCTGAGTTTTGAATCAGGTAAGAGCCATCGCCGACAAGCACAACCACATCGTTATCTGGGTTCGCGACTTTCGCGCCCCAGCCACCTGCGATTTCATAACCCATGCAAGAGAAGCCGAATTCAATGTCGAACTTACCAATTTGGTAGTTCTGCCAGTTCATCGCGAGCTCTGCTGGTAAGCCACCCGCTGCCGTAAGTACGGTGTCGCCCGGCTGCATAGATTTGTTGAGCTTGCCTATCACTTCTGCATAAGAAGACGTACCGTCGAGTAGGTCGCCTGGTTGAGGATGAGTACGACGATGCACCACGGCTTTCCATTCATCCGCTTGTGCTTTCGCCGTTGCCGCCCATTCGTCACTGCTACGGAAATCGCCCAGTAGGTTGGACAGCTCAACTAAGCCACGTTTTGCGTCTGCTTTAACTGGAATAGCACGATGTTTAATGGCATCAAAGCGTGCGGTGTTGATGGTAACCAGCTTCATATCTGGGTTCTTGAACACCGACCAAGAGCCTGTTGTGAAGTCTTGTAAGCGAGTACCCACCGCCAACACCACATCCGCATGCGCTGCCATGTAGTTTGCAGAGTCTGAACCTGTCACGCCGATTGGACCTGCGTTCAGAGGATTGTCTTGCAGCATCGTGGCGCGACCAGCAATGGTCTCAACCACAGGGATGTTGTGTTTTTTCGCAAAGGCAGCCAACTCGTCCGTTGCTAGTGAGTAATGCACGCCACCGCCAGAGATAACCAAAGGTTGTTTCGCGCTAAGCAGCGCCGCTTTTGCATCTTCTAGATCTGCCACTTCTGGCTCTGGACGACGAATGCGATGTACTTTTTCTTGGAAGAAGACTTCAGGGAAATCGTAAGCCACGCCCTGAATATCTTGTGGTAAGCCGATAAACGCTGGACCACAGGTTTCTGGGTCAAGCATGGTGTCAATTGCCTGAGGCAAAGAGTGCATCAATTGTGTTGGTGAGATAATGCGATCCCAGTAACGTGTTAACGGTTTGAACGCATCGTTACAAGTGATCGAAGGATCGTAGAAATTCTCTGGCTGTTGAAGCACAGGATCTGGCAGACGGCTAACGTAAGCATCACCAGAAATCAAAAGCACTGGTAAACGGTTTGTGTGCGCGATACCTGCTGCGGTAACCATATTGGTTGCACCCGGACCAATTGAACTGGTCGCGATGCCGATGCGACGACGTAAGTTCGCTTTGGCATACGCGATTGCCGCTGTCGCCATCGACTGCTCATTTTGACCACGCCAAGTCGGAATTTTGTCTTCGATATTTTTTAGCTGTTGACCAAAACACGTCACGTTACCGTGACCAAAGATGGCAAACGCCGCACCAAACAGCTGTTCTTTTTTACCATCAATTTCAATCATTTGTGCGGCTAGGTACTGAGCTAGCGCTTCTGCAACAGTTAGGCGTACAGTTTTCATTGTCTTCCCCGGTAGTATCAATCATTTTCGTAGCCACGTTGTCTCCGCGGCTTGATACAGGGGAGACGAATCTCCCCTTCCTTGCTTGTGCTCTTATAGGCCGTATTTCTTCGCGTAGCCTGTGATGTTCTCGTAAGCGGTTTTCGCGTACGTCAATGGGTGCGCTTTCGCTGGGTCTTGCTCTGCTTCAACCAGCAACCAGCCTTGGTAGTTGCGCTCCTTCAGTGCTGCGAATACGTCGTCGTAATCCACGTCACCGGTACCCGGAACATTGAATACGCCATCAAGCACTGCGTTTAGGAATGATTTGTCTGCATCACGAGCGGCTTTCATTACTTCTAGGCGAAGGTCTTTAAAGTGCATGTGACCAATGCGGTGACCCCAACGTTTGATCATGGTCACTGGGTTACCACCACCGTAAGTGATGTGACCCGTATCTAGAGTCAGGTAAACCGCTTCGCCAGTGAATTCCATCATGATGTTGATGTCATCTTCCGTTTCACAGATGGTGCCGACGTGATGGTGGAAAGACAGTTTGATGTCGTGCTCGTTAAGCAGGTATTCCGCAACTTGAGTTAACTTCGCGCAGTAGGTTTTCCACTCATCCATCGTGAGGATCACGCGTTGGGAAAGTGGCGTATTGATGTCGCCGTGAACCGTATTGCTCACTTCACCGAACACCATAGCTTTACAGCCTGCCGCTTTAAGCAGTTTGATGTGCTCTTGCATCGCTGCGATTTCTTCTTCCGCGGTCAGCTTCATTAGATTGCCGCTGTACCAGCCAGAAGCGAGCACTAGGCCATGTTTTTCTAGTAGAGGGATTAGAACTTCTGGCTCACGTGGGTACTTAGTACCTAGCTCTGTACCAGTGAAACCAGCTTCTGCCATTTCACTTAGACACGTTTCCAATGGGATATCGCCGCCTAATTCAGGCATGTCATCGTTGGTCCAAGTCAGTGGGCTAATTCCATATTGCACGTTGCTCATTTTTATTCTCCGACAATGTTTGCGTTATTTAATAAATGTCGTGAAGTAAAAGCGTGGTTTTTATAGATGCTTTTCTTTCACCGATTTCGTTTCACTGGAAATTACATTAGCGAAAAAAATTTTAAATGAAAAATATTTTTCACCAAATGAAATCGATGTCATCAAATTGTTAAATCATGAAAAATCTCAGCAACCACGTGCCTTACAAGCAAGTTTGAGCTAGATCTCATTTTATTTTTATCTTTATATTTCAACAATTTAAATGCAAAAACTAAAATGAAAAATGTTTTTCATTTTTTGATTTGGGTAACACTTTAGGATAAAAAACGAACAGACAACTAGTCGAATGACAAAAGACTAAATATGATAAATGCAACCGACAAATGAAAAATAATTTTCATGCATCTAATAAACATTAAAAGTCGGCAATATAGATACCCAATACTCGTACCCTACAAAACAGAGTATTGGCCGCTACCCAACTTGATCTTATTCGATGGTTAAAGGAAAGCTTGGGGATCTAATAAAGGAAAAAACAATGGAAGCTACATCCAAGGCCGAAGCTCGAAAGCACAATCTTGCCTACATCGTTAGGATTTGTTGTATCGCTGCGCTCGGAGGCATCTTATTAGGTTACGACACTGCTGTTATCTCTGGCGCAATTGGTCCAATCCGCGAATACTTTGGATTGTCACCAGCTCAAACTGGCTGGGCTGTATCCAGCGTAGTATTAGGCAGTATCATCGGTGCGGTCAGCGCAGGCTGGGCAGCCCTTAAATACGGCCGACGCAACACCCTCTTTATCGCCGCCATCCTCTTCATTATTTCCGCTATAGGCTCCGCCCTCGCAACCGACTTCACCTTCTACACTGTTCTACGCATCGTCGGTGGGGTCGCTGTTGGCCTTGCTTGTGTGGTATCACCAATGTACATGTCAGAAGTAGCGCCAAAAGATTATCGAGGTCGCGCGGTGAGCATGTTCCAGCAATCGGCAGTTATTGGCCAGACTGGTGTGTTCTACGTTAACTACCTCATCGCAAAAGGCATGTCAGAAGCTTGGCTAGTAGACATGGGCTGGCGTTGGATGCTCGGCTCAGAAGTGATTCCTGCCGCGCTTTTCGCAATGTTGTTGTTCCTCATCCCCGAATCTCCACGTTGGCTGGTCTTAAAAGGCAAAGTAGACGATGCCAAAAAGACGTTATCTCGTATCTCAAACCCGAAACACGCGGATCGTTTGATCAAAGAGATCCAAGAGTCGTTAGTCGAAAGTCGTGGTGCGAAGAAGAACAAGGTCAGTCTACGCTCGCCATTGCTGTTCGCAATCTTGGTTATCGGTACGTTTGTCGCGGCAGCTCAGCAGCTAACCGGTATCAACGTGATCATGTACTACACTCCGGAGATCTTAAAACCAATCACAGGCTCTACTGAAAACGCGCTATTCCAAACGACGTTCGTGGGTATCGTATTTATCGGTGGTAACGCCTTGGGTATGTACCTGATCGATAAAGTCGGCCGCTTGCCACTGATGAAATACGGCACCATTGGCTGTGCATTCGGTATGTTCATTGTTGGCTACGTGCTTTACCAACAAACAGAAGGTTACGCGGCGTTATTCGCACTGTGTCTGTACGTAGTGTCGTACGCGACCTCTTGGGGCTGTGCATGTTGGACTATGATTTCAGAAATCTTCCCGAACAGTATTCGCTCTCGTGCCATGGCCATCGCGGTCGGTGCACAATGGTTTACTGGCTTTATCGTGACGCAGTCTTTCCCAATGCTCAATGAAAACGCCTACCTACAAGAGAACTTCAACGGTGCCTTTGCCTTCTGGTTATTCGGTGTGTTGTCGCTCATTTGTATGTTCGTGGTCGTCAAGTATGTGCCTGAAACCAAAGGCGTCAGCTTGGAGAAAATGGAAGAAGCAATGGCGAAAAAACTGGGTAAAAAAGTATCTGGAACTGCGACTGAAGCACGTGCATAAGATAACTTAATGTTTTACAAAGGGAACAGGTGTTAGCACTTGTTCCCTTTTGCTTTTGGAGGCAAACCTCATGCTTGATAAAATGGCGTTCTTTGTCTACGTGATCCGCTCTGGGTCTATCTCCTCCGCCGCGCGTAAATTCAATATTTCGGTCTCCGCCGGAAGCCGCTGGCTGCAAGAGTTGGAACAACACTTCGGTACTACCCTATGCCGCCGCTCGAACCGATTATTAGAGGCCACTCAAGCAGGCCAAACCTTATATGAAGAGTTCTCTCCTCTTGTTGACAGTGCCGAGCGTATCAGCCGCAAATTAGAAGACTTCCAAGACAGCGAAAAAGGTCACATCAACATCGCGTGTACGCCCGTGTATGCCAATCACTACCTAATGGACAAAATCGCCGAGTATTCCAAGCTTAACCCAAAGGTGACCTTCAACATCAACGTCACTCCTTGGGCATTGGATCATGCCAGTACTTGTGACCTGATGATCAGCGCCAATGCCAGCTTCCAAGGTTACCGTGAAAAAGATTTATTACTGGTGAAACGCGAGCTGATGCAGTGCCCGTTTATCGTTGTGGCTTCCCCGCAATACTTAGAAAAGCATGGCTTGCCTACACATCCAGAAGCACTGCGAGACCACGCTTGCTTGATTGCAACCACACTGACAGGCAGCAATGATTGGATCTTCCGCCAAGGAATGGAAAACATGGTGCTGAAAGTGCCAAAAACTATTGAAGTGAATGACAGTGACCTGTTGCTCAGTGGCACTTTAAAGGGGGCAGGTGTCGCGTACTTACCGCAATTTGTCACCACAGAAGCGGTAGAAAGAGGCGAGTTAGTACCGCTATTGGAAGAGTATGAGACCAGTATTTGGAGTTTGAATCTGTATTACCATTCACCCAAAACTGCATCTCCAGTGGCGATAAAGTTCAAAGAGTTTTTATTAGAAAAGCCTTGTTAGGGCGGGTGGGATTTAAAGCAATAAAGTGCTGACGCCATCGAAAGTCAGCTTGGCGCCTGAAAGAAACAAGAACAAGTAACAGAGCTGATAGATTCTTTCCTGACTGACGCGATGCAAAAGATACACACCCATCTTAACGCCAACAGGCGCAAGTGGAATCAACACTAGCGCAGTCATTAAGTTGGTCGAATCAAACTCACCAAGCCAAATGTAAGGCACGAGTTTCGCTACATTCACTATGCCGAACAGCACCGCCATGGTCGCTATCAGATTGATTTTAGGCAGTTTCAATGGCAGTAAATAAATACTCGCTGGACCTCCCCCAGCATGAATTGCGGTACTGGAAAAGCCGCTCAGAGTACTCCAAATCAAAGCACCTAACTTCCCTGATTGAGAGGGGGTTTCACCACTTAGCCAATACTGAAAACAGAACAGCAAAGACAGCATGCCAACGGTGATCTTCAACCCAGACTCTGGGGTGATACTCAGAAATAAACCCGCCAATACCACCCCAAGCAAAGCCCCAGGCAGCATGGTTTTAAGCACTCGAACATCAGCATTTCGATAATGATGACGCACTGCAAAGGCATCCATTACCAGCAGAATGGGCAATAAAATCGCGGCGGCTTGTGTTGGCGGCACCACCAGCGCCATCATAGGAACAGCCAAAATGCCCAGCGCTCCACCGAGCCCACCTTTACCAATGCCATAGATTAACACCGCTGGAATCGCCAAAAGATAGAACCAAGGATCGCTGAGCATCATCGTCACCTTTTTAGAATCGAATATCGAACTACGCCACAATCTGAGCGAGGTAATCGCGACTGCGTTTTAAATCTCGCGAAACCTGACTCACGTCTGCGGTGCCGTGCTCATGCTCGACCACGATCCAACCTTGATAGTCAGCCGCCTTAAGTGCACTCATCACTTGTTGAAGCTTGATATCGCCATCCCCTAGTGGCGTAATCAGCCCTTTGCTGTACGCATCGACCCACTCCAACTTATCGCGGATAGCTAACCTCAATTTATCCGTCGAGACATCTTTGACATGAATATGCTCGATGCGCGTTCCGTACTGACGGATAAGCCCCAGCGGATCCATCCCGTCTAAAAATGCATGCCCGATATCAATGCAAAGTCCGAGCTTGTTCGCTGGAATCTGGCTCATGACAAAATCGATCTCGTCTTTATAACTGATGTAACCGCCGATGCCCGGATGAAGCAAACAACGCAAACCATATTGGCTAGCCACGCTAATGATGCGTTCAAGGTTGGCAACCATGGCTCGTTTACTTTCAACTTTCAAACGCGGCGCAGTGACGCTTTGTCCGATATAGCCATAACGCTCTGCATGAATGCCTTCCATCACCAGCAAGTTCTTTACACCCAATGCATCCAAACGCTGACAAACGGTTTCGACTTCTTCCAAAATGGCAGGCATGTTTGCAGAATCGCAAAATGGCACTTGTACCTTGCCTGCGCACACCTGCAATCCACGTACGCGAAACGCACTTTTCAGCAGTTCAGGATCTTCAGGGAAGAAGCCATCCGGCCCCAATTCGATACCACGAAAGCCACTGTCACTCGCATCCATTAACACCTTTCCCCAGCTTGGGTTGGTCGCATGAGATGCCTCTTCCACTCCCCAGCAACATGGGGCGCAAGCAATACGATCAAGCATGTGTTTTTCTCCTAAGTTGATTTCCTTTCACCTTAAGATTGGTAGGGGTAAAAGTTCGTGATTTGCGCCTCGTTTGTACTTTGCATTTTCGCAAAGCGGCTTTGAATTCCTGGCTATATCGCGACCACATCGCACTCCCTACACTGGTTATGACAGAACGATTACGGAGTAAACAGCGGTATGGAACGAATCTTTATTGTGGCGGCAAAGCGCACCCCAATTGGCAGCTTTAATGGCTCGTTAGCGTCATTGTCTGGTGTGGAATTAGGCGCTCATGCCATCAAGGCAGCCTTGGAGCAAGTGGACATTGCACCAGAACAGATCGATGAAGTAATTGTGGGCAACGTACTGACTGGAGGCGCAGGCATGGGCCCGGGTCGCCAAGCCGCAATGAAAGCAGGCATTCCAGAATCCGTTCCCGCTTACACCCTCAATATGATTTGCGGCAGTGGCATGAAAGTCATCATGGACGGTGCAAGCCACATCCGAGCGGGCGATGCTGAGTTAGTGCTTACTTGCGGCATGGAGAGCATGTCCAACGCACCTTATGTCTCTTCTGGCCAGATTCGTCGCGGCTACCGCATGGGTCATCAAATCCAAGAAGACAGCATCATCAAAGACGGTTTGACGGATGCCTTCCACAACTACCACATGGGGGTTACGGCAGAAAACATCGCCAAGCAATTCCAAATCAGCCGAGAAGACCAGGATGCCTTTGCCTTACAAAGCCAACGTAAAGCCGTCAGCGCGATAGAAAGTGGTCATTTTGAAGCAGAAATTGCACCAATTACCATTGTGGAGCGCAAACGCCAACTCGAAGTGAAGAACGACGAATATCCGAAAGCCGATAGCACCTTTGAAGGTCTACAAGCACTACGTCCTGCATTCGATAAAGAAGGCAGTGTTACCGCAGGCAATGCATCCGGTATTAATGATGGCGCATCCGCAATTTTGCTCGCTTCCGAAAGCGCAGTGAAACGCCACAACCTCAAGCCAATAGCTGAACTCATCGAATACGGACAAGGTGCTATCGCCCCAGAGGTGATGGGCTTAGGTCCGGTATCTGCGATTGCCAATACCTTAGCCAAAGCCGAAATGGCGATTGAAGATATCGACGTTTTTGAGCTTAACGAAGCCTTTGCTGCCCAAGCGCTTGGCGTAGTTCGCTCCCTTACCGAGCAACACAATATCGATGAAGCATGGCTATTAGAGCGCAGTAACTTAAGTGGCGGTGCCATTGCACTGGGTCACCCAATCGGTGCATCCGGTAACCGCATTGTGACCACCTTGATTTATCAACTGCAACGCACTCGCCGCGATTACGGTTTGGCATCACTTTGCATCGGCGGCGGCATGGGTACGGCGTTGATTTTAAAACGTTGCTAGAAGGAATCTCTCATGGACACGAAAAACATGAAAAAAGCAGCCACTACACAGCAAATTGAAGACCTACTACACGATGGCATGACCATCATGATTGGTGGCTTTATGGCGACGGGAGCCCCAGAGCGCTTGATTGACTTGCTGATCAAAAAGGACATCAAAGACATTACCTTAATCAGTACCGACACAGGCTCACCGGGTCGTGGCTCTAGTCGACTTATTGCAGAAAAACGCGTGAAGAAACTGTATGCCTCACACATCGGCACCAACCCCGAAACGGGCAAACAAATGAACGAAGGCACACTTGAAGTGGAGCTTGTTCCTCAAGGTTCATTGGCAGAGCGCATTCGCAGTGCAGGCGCGGGTTTGGGTGGCGTACTAACACCAACCGGGCTTGGCACCATAGTCGCAGAGAACAAACGCGTGATTGAGGTTGATGGCAAACAATATCTCTTGGAAATGCCACTGAAAGCCGACTTAGCGCTGATTCGTGGCTCTAAAGTTGACCGTCGAGGCAACGTTTTCTACAGCAAAACCACCCAGAACTTTAACCCTTTAATGGCAACTGCGGCAGAAACCGTGGTGGTGGAACCAGAGCAGATTGTGGAACTGGGCGACATTGAACCCGAAGCCGTGCATACCCCAAGTTTGTACGTCGATTACATCTTAGTGGAGGACAACTAATGACTGCACCATTAGATAAAGAAGTCGTTCGCCGCCGCATTGCATGGCGCGTTGCTCAAGAGATGCAAGATGGCGACATCGTTAACCTAGGGATCGGTCTACCAACGCTGGTTGCCAATGAAGTAGACAAAGACGTCGAGCTATTACTGCAAGCGGAAAATGGCTTAATTGGCATTGATAAACTCGCATCTGAGGCAGAAATCGACCCTGATCTGGTCAATGCAGGCGGACAGAGCATCACAGCAATCGCGGGGGCATGTTATTTCAACAGCGCCGAATCTTTTGCCATCATTCGTGGTGGTCACGTGGATTCAACCGTACTTGGTGCGCTGCAAGTCGATGAACGTGGCAATCTTGCCAACTGGATCATTCCGGGGAAAATGGTTCCAGGAATGGGTGGTGCGATGGATCTTGTGGTTGGCGCAAAGAAAGTCATTGTCGCCATGGAACACACGGTAAAAGGCACCCCTAAACTCCTTAAACATTGCACTTTACCGCTGACTGCCGTGGGTCAGGTGGATTTGATTGTTACCGAGATGGGCGTATTCGAAATCACCGATAAAGGTATGATGTTAACCGAACTCGCGCCGGAGTTTTCCGTTGAAGAGGTACAAGCAGCGACGGAAGCTCAACTGATTATATCGCCTAACCTTATTCCAATGCCGACACCAAATTAACGCTAAATGCAAGAGGAGCAATATGCTCCTCTCTTCATAATTTGATCGTTCTTCAAGTTTGTGTCAGGTTTTTCTGAAACACGCAGTTTGCCCTTAAAATTCCCTCAAACCATGCGTAGAATCCCGCCCTGTTATGCGCATGGTTGAGTTGTATTTAGGGTAAAAACCAATGAGATTGTTGTCTGGATTCTCGTCAAAAGAGTGGCTGCTAACGGCTGTCGTGCTCGGAGGCTTAACTGCGTATGCCGTTTATCACTCCAACCAACGTACTTCTGATGCTCGCACAGCCGCCATCCAAGTGATCTTCGCTGACATGCAGTATCACGTTTCTATTCTCAATCAGAATGCGAAAGCCTTTAAGCAAGACCAAGGGGCCGACCAGTGCGTCTTAACCACCGCTGGGTATCAAGAGTTTTACAATGGCTACCCAGAAACCCAAAGTGAGTGCGGTGAGCAGGTCAGCTTCTTCGATAACCTAACCATTACCGATGAGATGAAACAGACAGATTTAGTCTTCATCGAGAACAACCAATACTCCATGGTTGGGTATGGCAATGACGAATCACCAGAAGCGCTCATGGCTGGCAAGTGCTACGCCTACTACCGAATGGATGGCAAAGGCGCGGATGGACACAGCTTTAAGGTTGATACCTCTCGCTGTTAGGGCAGACTTAACGCTGTGTAGAACAGGCTATAGAAATCAAAAAGGGAGCTAAGTGCTCCCTTTTTACTGCTTACAGACTGAATTTACGCTTGGCTGAGTGTCACTTCTTCTAATGGGAAGTGCGCGCTAGGCTCAACGAACTCTTGCTGTGCTGCGATGGTTTGCAGTTCCCATTCGCCCGCTTGGTAAGTCGCGTTAAGTACACCGTAGCAAGCATCGTGGCAGTGTTGGAACGCTTGTTTTGGCGTCCAACCTTTCAATAGACCAGCGGTGAAAATTGCCGAAATCAAATCGCCAGCGCCTACGGGTGCTTTAGCAAATTCAAAATGTGGACGCTTCGCTAGGTAAGTGCCTTCTGACGTCGCAAGTAGCATATTGAAGCTATCATCTGACAAGCAGTAGAGGTGCTTCACCAACACTACTTTAGGGCCTTTTGCTAGCGCACGCTGACAAGCGTTAATCGCGTCATCCAACGTGTGAATTTCCATCTCTGAAAATTGGCTTAGTTCGAACTGGTTGGGTACGATCACATCCGCCATTGGCATTAGACGATTCAACAAGTTTTCTGCGATACCCGGCGCAACAATACAGCCTTTGTCTGGCGCGCCCATCACTGGGTCACACACGTAAAGCGCTTCTGGATTCGCTTGTTTAACTTTAGTAACCGTATCTTCTACTGCCAGACATTGCTCAGCACTGCCTTGGTAGCCGGTCAGAACCGCTTGGCACTTCTCTAGCGCGCCAATATTGCCAAGACCACGAACCAGTTCGCTGATGTCATCAGCCGAAAACGCACGACCCGTCCAGCCTTCTTGATACTGGGTGTGGTTAGAAAATTGAACCGTGTGAATAGGCCACACTTCGAAACCCATGCGTTGCATTGGGAAAACGGCACTGCTGTTACCAGCGTGGCCAAAAGAAACATGAGATTGTATAGAGAGGATACCTTGCATAGTACCAGACCTCTTCTTGTTGTTATCAATAGTTCAAAGACAGCGGCGAGCGCCAGATTTGCGAAACCAGTAGTGTATCCGACAAACCAAGATTCTCTAACTCAATTCTAGCCTTCTTCGCTGGAATCGTTTGGAGAGCTGGTTTTCAGAACCATTTTCTTAATTTCCATTTTGTCTTTATTGAGCGCAATTTCGAGGGTGTCCCCTTCCCTTATCCCGAGCTCGCTCAGGATCACGCTTGGAATGACTACGACGGTATCGTCACCGATCTTAACAGGTTGGCTAATCATCTTTCGTCCCCCAATTGTCGAAAATGAGTTTTCACGTTGTGAGTGGTGTTGTTTCCTTAACTTACTGAATGGATAAAAAGCAAAAGAGCCTTCCACACCGCGTATGGGAAGGCTCGATTGAAAAAACTAGTTCACGAGAGGTTCATGCTTAGAAGCAATCAGACCGTACGCACTCCAACCTAGGAAGGTAACGATTGAACCCCACATCATGGCTTCGTAGCCAGAGCCGTACAATGCATAGAAGCTGTATAGAGAACCGACTAGCGCAATGATATTCGTGGTCTTCATTTCGCGCTCAGGCACGTGCGCCACTTGCTGCATGATGAAGATTGCGCCCATACATAGGATGTAAGGAATAACGTTCGTCACTACCGCTAGATTAACCAGCGCTTCAAATTGCTCGTTCAATGTTGGCGAGATGGTCATCAAAGACAACACCGACTGGATAACCGTGATGGCCACCATACCTTTGATTGGTGTACCGCGTTTATCAACTTGTGAGAACAGTTTCGGGAAGAAGCCCGCATCTGAAGATGATTTGAATACGGACGCGATAGTAAACTGCCAACCCAGTAGTGAACCTGCACAAGCAAGTACTGCCATGCCCGCAACCACTTTACCCGCCGTAGAACCTAGCATCACTGTCCATACTGTTGAGAATGGCGCTGTAGAAGCAGCAAGTTCAGAGTTCGCTACGATACCAGAACAGATGTTGGTTGAAACAATGTAAACCACTGCAGCAATCAGCGTACCGCCCAATACTGCGATTGGTACGTTCTTCTCTGGGTTTTCTACTGCTTCTGAGTTCGCACAAGCCGATTCAAGACCTAGGAACGCCCAGAGTGTCATCGCGATCGACGCACTAACTGCTTCACCAAATGGTAGGTGATGTGGGTTCCACGCTTCTACGTACATGGTTGGGCTGAAGTAGAACCAACCAACAATGCCCAAAGAGCACACCGGAAGGATAACGCCCCAGACCGTAAACGAACCGATTTGACCAGTGATCTTCGCACCACCAAAGTTAGCGAAGGTACAAATCCAAAGGATAGCGATGGTGTACAGACAGGTCTCTACTGGCGACAAAGTCACTTCGAAGAAAGCCGAGCCATAACCGACACAAGTAATCGCAATCGCGATGTTGGCAATCAACAAAGACAAGCCGTAGGTCCAACCCGCCATAAACGCACCCGATTTACCAAACGCGTACGAGGCATAACCGTTCATACCACCGTCACGTTTACTAAAGCGACCACACTTTGCAAAGACATAGGCAAGAGCCAATGAACCCGCCGCAGTAATTAGCCAAGATAGAATCGAAATCGTGCCTACTTGCGCCAACTTACTTGGCAGCATAATGATGCCAGAGCCAGCCATGTTAATGAATGTCAGAATGGTGAGCTGCACCACCGACATTTTTTTGGTTTCAGTACTCATAAATTATTCTCCACGAATAAACGGTTCGCACCGCGACAACCAAGTCACGATGCGAACGGGGTAGATTAATCTTTAAGGGCGTAGCAATGGGCGGTGGTGCGGCCATTGACGTCTTCTAGGTACACACCTTGAATCTCTGGTGCGAAGCCTGGGAATCGGTTGATACCTTCTTCTAGAGATAAGAAGTAATCGACCACTTGTTGAGTCCAGATTTCGCCCGTGATCACACAGATAATGCCTGGAGGGTAAGGAAGCGCACCTTCTGCTGCGACGCGACCTACCGCTTCTTTCAGAGGCAAGTAATCACACTCGCCGCGGAAGTATTTGCGTGTTGCCACATCTGGTTTGTGCACCATGGTTGGGAAGTATTCGCTACGGAACATTGCTTTTTGTAGCTGTTTCACGTTCAGCTCTTTGTACATGTCATGCATTTCCTGACAGAGCTGACGGATGGTGTAACCGCGGTAGCGTTCTTTGTTCGCTTCGTAAACGCGAGGAAGCACGATGTTTAGCGGCGCATCATCACGAATAAATTTCTCGAAGCGGTTAATTTGCGCCACAAGATGACGGATCTTACCCATGTCCTCTGCTGGAGTGAGAAGGAACAAGATAGAGTTCAAGTCACACTTCTCAGGGATGATGCCGTTCTCACGTAGGAAGTTAGCCAATAACGTTGCAGGAATACCAAAGTCTGCGTAGCTACCATCTTCAGCAATACCTGCTGTAGTGAGTAGCAATTTACATGGGTCAACGAAGTACTGACCTTCGCCGTAGCCTTCAAATTTATGCCAGCTTGCGTCTGGCTCGAACATGAAGAACTTCTTATTGGTTGCGATAAGATCGGTGTCGTAACTGCCCCATGGTTGACCATCAACTTGGTCAGGAATGAACGGACGAATCAGCTCACAACTTTTCAGGATTTCTTTACGTGCTTCGATACCAGTCTTAACCGCATCACGCCATAGGCGCAGACCCGCTTCACCATCGTGGATCTTCGCGTTCACATCCAATGCTGAGAACAGCGCGTAGAATGGTGAAGTGGACGCGTGCATCATAAACGCGTTGTTGAAGCGTTTGTGGTTACAGTAGCGAGCCTGACCTTTGATATGGTGGTCTTTTTTGTGGATTTGCGATGTTTGAGAGAAGCCTGCTTGTTGCTTGTGAACAGACTGAGTCACAATCACACCCGCATCTTCCGGTTTCAGATCCAGTAGCAATGGAGAACAGTCTTTCATCATAGGAATGAACTGCTCGTAGCCCACCCATGCCGAGTCGAATAGGATGTAGTCACATAGATGACCAATCTTATCCATCACGTAACGTGCGTTGTAGATGGTACCGTCGTAAGTACCCAATTGGATGATCGCAAGACGGAATGGACGTTCATCACGAGCACGCTCTGGTGACACTTTCGCGATTTGAGCACGGATGTATTCTTCATCAAAACAGTGCTCATCCATACCACCGATAAAGCCCCAAGGGTTACGTGCCGTTTCTAGGTAAACTGGCATACCGCCCGCTTGGATCAATGCGCCGTGGTGGTTTGATTTGTGGTTGTTACGGTCAAACATCACCAAGTCACCCTCGGTCACTAACGCGTTACAAACCACTTTGTTTGAAGCCGAAGTGCCGTTAAGTACGAAGTAGGTTTTGTCTGAGTTGAACACTTTTGCTGCGTGTGCTTGAGCTTGGTGAGCAGAACCTTCGTGGATCAGCAAGTCACCTAAATCAACGTCCGCGTTACACAAGTCACTACGGAATAGGTTTTCACCGAAGAAATCGTAGAACTGTTTACCCGCTGGGTGTTTTTTGAAGAACTGACCGCCTTGGTGTCCTGGACAGTCGAATGCAGAGTTGCCCATTTCCACGTAGTGAGTCAATTGTTTGAAGAAAGGTGGAAGTAGACGACATTCGTACTTGGTGACAGCCTCATTGATTTGGCGACCGTAGTATTCAATTGACTGTCTTTCCAAATCGATAACGCCGGTTAACCATACGTAATCTTCTGCTGAAACTGGGTTTTCATCTGTTACTAAGAAAACCGGAATGCCATAACCCGTTTCAGAAATAATTTTGTGTAGACCAGCCTTAATATCTGCAGAAGTAATAATTGCAGCGCCAACGTCAGTTAATTCGACGTGCTCAAGTGGTTTTAAAGTTCGGTTAAATTGCTCATCCAAAGATTCAGATAATAAACTGAAGTCTTCTGGCATGTAATTACTAACACCGATAATTAAACGTTTCATTTGAAATATCTCTTATTTGTTCTGTAAAGACGACAAGCACAGATATTACAAGTGAAATTAATATTTAAAATTCAAAAAACAAATTTCGTGATTATTCGTTCATAATTAAAACTCTTATTTTCTCGAAATAAAATTTCGCGATCTTTATCACTTTCCTTTCGATAAGCCAATGATATTGAATTTTGGTTTAAATTGAATTCAGGAGAAGAATTATGTGACCTCACCAGTTATTATTAAAAAAGGAATCAAAAGAAAATAAAATTTTGCGATTTTCATCACTCTATATTTAACTAGATTGATTTATTAGCAATAATAAACACAATAAATACGCTTATATTTAACAATTTATAAACCATAAACAAAAAGCCATCAACATTTCTGCTGATGGCTTTTCACGTTATTGTTTTTTCTTTGGTGCTTTCTTCGATAAACGTAGAGAGCCAATCTAATCAAACAAATGGCTATCGAGTTTAACGCCGTTATTCGACCACAATTGATACCGTTTCACCGCGTTACCTGACGAATACATGGTGTGTTTGCAGTCCATACATTCAACAAAGTACAGGCCACTCATGCCAGCCATGACATGCAACCTTCGGCTGTCACAGCGCTTACACGATAAGCGTTGCACCTTACTGTTTACATCGACACGGCGAGCAAAGTTAAGCGTTTCATGGGAGCACAAGGCATCCATCGCACTGTCTTTAAACGGGTGCTCACTGAGCAAGTGATTGATGGCGTAATCGTACACCGGGGGAATCGATGTTTTGCCGTTCTCTATATTGGTTATCTTAGCAACGGAAACACCCAACAAAGATGCAAATTCTACTTTGCTGTATTCCAAGATAAACCTTGAAGAGATGAACTTATCTGCACTAATGATTCTCAACATACACAAATCTCTAATGGACATAAAAAGAGCATGACGTTGCCCCTTTATGTTGAAAAGGATAATAACAGGTTGCTTCTTACTGTATTTATACGCAGAGTGTGCGCTATTTTTATTTTTGGGTATATTGCGCTTAATTTAGTTAAAGATCAACAGACACTAATTGAAACCAAAAATAGAAATTAAGATTTAGTAATATAAAACTTAATACCAAATATTAGTTAAAGTAATGAGTGTCATTAGAAAAACAAAATTTAAGCTAACAAATTATTTTCATAGCTATAGTACGAGCTAATCAATAATAACGGATTGGAGCTTAATTCATGTATTTGCAGCAAGGGGGGATTTCCCTCTATTTATCGATTTATATAGGAATAGATTGGTGGCAAGTAAAATTCTGTTGAAGCTTTGCATAAAGATCACTCAACAATTATGCAAACGATAGAATAAAGAAGAATTTGAGTGATAAAAAAGCCTCACGAATGAGGCTTGTTGAGATTCTGTGGCTGTAAAAAGTTTTGCGTAAAATCGAGCACTTCTTTGGAAGGTTGCTTTGGTGGAGGAGCAAACTCTTGTTGAACAGGCATCTCCGTTTCAAAGTTCAACTCTGGTGTGTCACCGAGGAGGCTTGCTTCATCATGATGTTCCTCACTGAGCAGCTCGTTTAGCTCCTCTTCACCAGGGAAGTAAACTTCACGCTTGTAGACCTTGTTCAATGCACGAATGATGGAATGCTTCTTCACAACACCAGACGCTAACTTTCTTTGTAGCGGCTTAGCAATTGATTGTAAGCCAACCACCACATCTACACCGATGTTGCTGGCAACCTCATCGCGCACAACTCTCGCGGGCTCATACCCCATGTTCGCAGACAGGAACAACCAAACGTAAGCAATCGCGTTACCTGTTTTACCAGTGTCTTTCCAAGCTTCACCGGCATGATACATGGCCTCTGCACTGCCACATTCTGCTGCTCGTTCTAACCAGTAGCAGCCTTTTACCATGCTCTTTTCAGTACCAATGCCATTGAGGTAACAAAGGCCGACTTGGATTTTACCATCCGCACTGTCTTGTTCTGCGGCTTTCATAAACCAAAATAAGGCGTCTGCTCGCTGACCTGATGTATTTTCTGGTGACAGTTGCCACTCACCCATATACAGCATGGCTGGAATACAGCCTTCATCAGCAGCTTCTTCGATTAATTGGTGACCTTTGGGAATGTTTTTCTCTGTACCACGCCCAAATACGAGCGCTTTACCAGTGGCAAACTTCGCCTCAACATCCCCTTCTAAGCCCGCAATCGCCGTGCGCCAAAAGTTGGCTTGCTCTCTTAAGATCACGTCTTCACGCATGCGCTCTGCCAAACGAACGACACCGTACATGCCGGTAACGTTATCCAGTTTGGCGGCTTTATCGTACCAATACAGAGCTTGCTTGATGTTTTCTCGCTCTGCTTCTTTTGCTAAATAAAGAATGGTCGGCACATGACCCGTTTCCGCCTTAAACGCACGTTCTTTACGTTCTTGCTCTCGCGCTTTTTGCATCGCCTTGCGATACGCCGCCTCGCGCGCTTTCCTCTCTGCCTCGAGACGTTGCTTTCGCATCGACAACGAGATCATCCAAACAAATATCAGGATGAGTGAAAGGCCAGTTGCTGTAATAGCAATGCCCATACTACTCATAAACCGCCTCTTTTAAATCGGGCCCATAAGGATTTCCCCTTCGATAGGAAAATCTTGTAAATTCGAATTTGGGTGTCAATACGCTCACGCAATGAAGCGCACACCGTCTCTATTATATAACGACCGTGTAAGTAAAATCTGAAGTTTACAAGTCATGAATGACGTCTTTTTATTCAATATCAACCAAACTTATTTTTAGTCGATAAATATCCCCCTTATTTTTATAGAAATAAGTCACAGTTTTGGGGCTTAGACATTCTCATCCCCTATCATCCCCCCTTTCTCCTCCTATAAAAATTTACATCATTAGGCTGTGCTCGATATCTCACTATGCGACCGATTTATTATTTAATTTGTGAACAAAATCTACTGTGATAGAAAATTTTCACTTGTAAAAAACTTAACGGCCTGCTCTCACATTTTGCTGATAGTTCAGTGTATTAGCATCTAGTTGAACATTTCCTTTTCGGCATTTTGCCAATCTATTATCAATTCAATAACAATGGATTTGTAAACGTGGACAATAAAACATTTAAATTATCAGCGATCGCCAAAACCGTTCTGCCTTTGATTTCCGTAGCGGTTATCAGCGGTTGTGGCAGTGATAGCTCTAGCGATGACACAACGAACCCGGGCTCTGGCCTACACCCTGCGGGAGAGAACGAAGTTGTCATCTATTACAAACGTGACGTAGCATCAGCTTCAACAGCAAGCGACTACGAAGGTTGGGGTCTGCACCTTTGGAATGGTGAAGGCTGTACCAGCACTGACCTAGAAGCAATGGGTATTGCTGACGGTGGTACAGACTGGGCATCACCACTTCCATTCGATGGCATCAGCGACACTTACGGTGCGTACTACGTGCTTAAAGTTGATCCAGATGCGTCTGACCCACACAACTGTATGAACTTCATTCTGCACAAAGGCGATGAAAAAGCCTTCGGCAGCGCAAACTCTAAAGTGGAACTGACCAAGCTAGGTGAATCACAAGGTCTATTCGGCTTCCACGGCAGCAGTGAACTTTACTACGAGCCAATCGAAGAACGTCCAGTAGACATCGATGGCCAAAAAGCCCATTGGTTAGACGCTGAAACCATCGCTTGGGAAGCGGCAGGTAGTGCTGACTCAATGAAGCTTTACTACAGCTTGACCAATGACATCAAGATGGATGAAGACAAGCAAATCACTGGCGGTACAGCGGTTGAGCTGACAAAAGCTGGCGACTTGTCTGATGAACTAAAAGAACGTTTCCGTCACCTTGCTAGCCTGCAAGCGGCGGGTATCGACGTGAATGCAGAGACACTGCGTACGATTTTGAAATCACAAATCGTAATGGTCGCTTACAATGCCGATGGCGATGTGACTTCAGCTACTGAAGTACAAAAACCAGGCGTGCTTGATGCCGTATTTGCAGATGAAGATGCAGGTAATGCAATCAGTGAAGAGTTGGGCGCAATTGTTGAAGGTAGCGCGGCAACATTCAAACTTTGGGCACCAACAGCGCAAGACGTTGACCTAATCATCTACGATGCGGACTTTGCGGAAGAAGCAACAGTTGCAATGACTGAGAACCCAGAAACAGGTATCTGGGAATCAGAAGCGCAAGGCAACGTACTGAACAAGTTCTACCGTTACCAAGTGAAAGTTTACCACCCGACGACTGGTGTTGTTGAAACTCGTCTAGTGACTGACCCTTACTCGCTAAGCTTGTCGCAAAATTCAATGTACTCACAAGTTGTAGATCTAGACAGCGCTGCGTTGAAACCAGCAGAGTGGGATAACTACGACCGCCCAACGGTTGCAAAAGATGAAGACCACGTTCTTTACGAATCACATCTTCGTGACTTCAGCTTTAGCGATACGAAAGGTACGCAATCTCTAAATGGTAAGTACCTTGCACTGACAGAGCCTGAGCGTGAGTCGGTTACTCACCTGCAAGCACTGAAAGACGCAGGTCTAACGACACTTCACATTCTGCCAGCGTTCGATATTGCAACGGTTGACGAAAACGCAGAAAACCGCGTTGATATCACCGATACCGTAGGCAAGCTATGTGGCATCAAACCAGCGGCTTCAATCTGTGAAACAGAAGACGACGCCAAAATCATTGAAGATGTACTAAACAGCTACGATCCAGCAACGGGTGCTGCACAAGCACTGATGAACGATCTACGCATGCTAGACAGCTTCAACTGGGGTTACGACCCATTCCACTACACTGTGCCAGAAGGCAGCTACGCGACCGATCCAAACGGTTCTAAACGTATCCTTGAATTCCGTGAAATGGTTCAAGCGACACACAAAATGGATCTGAAGCTGGTTATGGACGTGGTGTACAACCACACTAACGCATCGGGCGTAAACGAAAAATCTGTCCTAGATAAGATCGTCCCAGGATACTACCACCGTCTGAATGTGAACACAGGTGGCGTTGAGAACTCAACTTGTTGTGACAACACAGCAACTGAGAACTTGATGATGGGTAAACTGATGGTTGACTCATTGCTTGTGTGGGCGGACGACTACAAAGTTGACGGCTTCCGTTTTGACTTGATGGCACACCAACCAAAAGACTTGATGGAATACGCTCTGAAGCGCGTTAAAGAAGTCGATGAAAACACACTATTCTACGGTGAAGGTTGGGACTTCGGTGAAGTAGCAAACAACGCTCGCTTCGACCAAGCTACACAAATCAACATGGCTGGCACTGGCATCGGTACCTTCTCTGACCGTCTACGTGACGCGGTTCGTGGTGGTAGCCCATTCGATGGCGGTGTGGACTCTGAAGGTAAGCACCCACTTCGCTTTAACCAAGGTTTTGGTAACGCAGGTTACCCGAACGAAGAAACGAAGACAGACGCAGAAGCGGTAAACGGTCGTCTACACAACCAAGACTTAGTACGTCTGGGTATGGCAGGTAACCTAGCAGAATTCGTTCTTCTAGACTTCGAAGGTGAAACTAAACTTGGTAAGAACGTAGACTACAATGGTGCGCCAGCGGGTTACACTAAGATCCCTTCTGAGAACATCTCTTACGTATCTAAGCACGACAACCAAACGCTATGGGACAACAACGCGTACAAGATCGCGACTGGCACTTCATCTGCTGACCGCGCACGTATGCAAACTGTGTCTCTATCTACGGTAATGCTTGGTCAAGGTATCCCATTCATCCACATGGGTTCTGAGCTACTACGTTCGAAATCAATGCAGCGTGACTCTTACGATTCAGGTGACTGGTTCAACCGCGTTTACTTTGACGGCAGCGACAACAACTGGAACGTTGGTCTACCTCGTGAAGACAAAGACGGCGCAAACTGGGAGCTGATCAAAACTATCGTTGCTGACAGCACTGCGATGCCAAACACTGACGATATCGAGCTGACTAAGCAACAATTCCTAGAACTACTGACTATTCGTAGCTCAAGCGAACTGTTCCGTTTAGATACCGCTCAAGAAGTCATGAACCGCGTTGACTTCCGCAACGTAGGCAAAGACCAAGTGGAAGGCTTGATCGTCATGTCTATTGATGACGGTGTATCAGCAGGTAAAGATCTCGACGCGAACTACGATGCAATCGTGGCTGTAGTGAACTCAACATCAGAAACGAAATCGTTCAAAGTTGAAGGTGCAACTGGCTTCGAACTGCATGAAGTTCAAAAAGACTCTGCAGATAACCGTGTGAAAGGCGCAAGCTTCTCAGGCGAAACCTTTACGGTTCCAGCACTAACAACAGCGGTATTTGTTCAGCCTCAAGGCAGTACGCAAGGTGCAGGTCTACCTGTAAATACTGACAATAAAGACGTATCGAGCATTCCTCCTTACGGTGAAACCAAAGTTTATGTTCGTGGTGACATGAACGGTTGGAATCCATCAGAAGAATGGGAAATGTCATTCCTTGGCAACGGTATGTACTCGGTAACTGGTGTACTTGAAGCTGGTGATTACGGCTTTAAGTTTGCTGATGATAGCTGGGGTACACCAAACTTTGGCTGTGATTACGCAGAACAAGCTTCTGGATCTCTAGACTTGGGTACTGAGGGTAACTGTGCATTGTCCGTTACTGAAACAGGCAAATACACTTTCGTTCTAAATGCAATTCATGAGCAAAGCGATTCAGCTGACAAACCAGTTGTTTCTGTAACGAAAGCAGCAGACGCGCCAACGTTCGGTGAAACTTCACTGTTCCTACGCGGCACAATCACGACTTGGGATACTCCAGCTGAGACCTCAAGTGCGAAATTCACTTACGTTGCAGCAGATGTTTACTCGCTAGATATCGACCTAGCAGCAGGCAGCTACGAAATGAAGATCGCTAGTGCAGATTGGGCTGATGCGACCAACTTTGGTGGCGAAGGCAGTGTTGAGCTAGACACAGCCGTTACTATGGATGCAGGCGGTTCAAGTGCGAACCTTAAGATCACGATTGCAGAAGCAGGAAACTACAACTTCCACTTCAACGCAGCAGATAAAGCAGCGCCAATCGTGACAGTGACTAAGAACTAAAAACAGTAGGCGCAATCATGTGCTAGCTTGGGGAGGGTAAAACCTCCCCCTTTTTTATGCCTGTAAAACGGTATTAAAAAAGCCGCCCGAGCAGTGACGATGGCGGCTTTGTTGTTTCTAACGATTTGCTTTAGCTATGGGGTTAGTTTCCCCAAATGATCTCTACAAACTCAGGGTGATCCACAAACGGGTTGCGGTTACCTTGGAATTCAAACACCGCTTGGTTACGGCTGATCTCTTTCGCGCTGACAGGATCGTTTTTGTGCCAACGTTTCAACATGTTCAGCATCCATGGTTCAAAGACGGTCGTTTTCGTGCCGTTCAATACCGCGTCAGAGTTACTAGAGTTGCTTTCCCAGTTGCCAATGACGTTTTCATAGCGCGTCGCCATGTAGAAATACGCACGAGCAAAATCACCTTTGAACTCATCAATAGGCTCAAATACCGTTCCTGAATAGCCCAAAGTAGAGCTTGCTGAACCGACTTTTGAGCCATTGCTAGATACGTAAGTGCTGTTACCCACTTCACCAAATGGCCAGTTGCTGCGCTTCGCATTCACATAACCATCGGTTGCAAACAAGTGGTGACCATCCGAGTTCATCGGTTCAACCTTGCCACCAAACCAGCTCTTAGGGAATGAATGTTCACGGTTGTAGCAATCGCCTTCCGTTTTGTATTGACCACATTGGTCAGTGACTTTGGTAAAACTCACCGTATCGCTGCCAGATGGTTTTTCAGAATACATATCGAGAATGGAGCCATCTTTCTCGTAGTAGGTGTCTATGTCCGCGTCTTTCACTAAGGTCCAAATAGCCGAGTAGCCGCGCCCTGTATGATCCTTGATGATGTTAAACAACGCTGTTTTCAACTCAAAGCCGGTTTTGCCTTCTGCGGCTTTATAGTATTCACCCACAACAGGCGGAGGTGTCGTTGAACCGCCAAGAGTAAAGCTTGTGGTTTGAGATTTCGTGAATTCACCACCAGACGCTAATGTGGTTTGGCCAAACATTAAGGCGTATGAGCCACTGCCGTTGCCACAACAAATCCCATCCCCGTAGCTATCACTGATCGTAAACTGGTAATCGCCGTTCGCTAGGCACATGGTTTTTTCGTAAGTTTTCGAAGAGTCAAAACCTTGGCCTGAAAACAGAACTTGCGATTGGCTATCTTTCAGTTCCCAGCTGGTTTCTGAGCCATAACTATCGGTGTTCAATGTCAGTAACACTTCGTTGTCATTACAGCTTTCTACCGGTGGCTGAGTACCACCATTTTGGTTTGGCTGAAAGTTATCGACATAAACAACTTCAGAACCGTCAAAGCCCGATTCATCGTAAAAGCGTAACCCGACATTGATTGTTTTGTTTGATGATGCAGTGTAACTGTGCGTGAGTTGTTGCCACTGATTGGTTTGTTGAGGGTTGGAGTAGCTGTGGTATCCATCAACCACCAAACGCGCTTTAACATTACCTTCTGTATGATAAACCGCGACAGAAAATGGGTAGGTTTTCCCTTGCTCCACATTAATGGTTTGCAAAAAGTCGGTGTTGCTTTGAGTACCTGTGTTTACGATAACTTGAGCCGCAAGACCACCAGATTGGTGCGGGTCACTGGTCGGTGAAACAGCAATGCCGGAATCAATCACAGACCACTGCGTTGGTGCATTACCATTCCACTGTTCAAAGTCTCCATTCAAGACCTCAGCATAGGCGATCGGAGAGCAAATGAGAGGTAAGAGACAGAGGGGTTTCGTTATGGATTTCATTATAATTTTCCATTAGTTATATAAATCCCCAAAAAGATAAACATAACAATTACACATGAGTAAGTCATAAATCACAGTTTGACGTTGCATGAATGTGAATATTCTCATTATCGTGCAGCACATCTCACAAACTGCATACTGTTTCTTTCACCTGTTCAACGTCGGTTGTGCGATAAAAAACAAAGGGATGTACAGAAAAAACGCGGGAGCTCAAAGTGGAATATCGCTACCGATGACTAAAAAGAGCGGCATCTTAGACAAAGCGATAAAAAAAGCCAAGTGCGTTTCTATTGGGGTAGAAAACAACACTTGGCTTGGTATGGGTTATCTTGATTGAGAATGACTTATTGAGTGTTTGGCGTCACTTTGAAGAAGCGACCTTGTAATGATGACATCGGGATCTGGTATTGCCCGTTACTTGGTGTGATTTGTTGGTTAGTAATTAAATCCACCAGCGCTTGATTGCTGCCGACTTGCGCTTCTGTCAGCACAATATTGCGGGCACTCTCAAGGGTATTCAAAGCAAATAAGACTTGGTCATCGCCAGATACTTTCAAGTCCACATAACTGCCATTGCTTGCTACCAAGTTAGTGCGACTGCCTTGATACAAAGCAGGATGATCAGCACGCATCGTCATCAATGACTTAACGTAGTTTTTCAGGTCAACTTGGTTAGCATCTAAGGTTGCAGTTACGCCTTCAATCTTGGCACTGCTGCGAGCGACATGGTCATCACACACGCCACGAACCGCACACGTATTGTTGTCTTCTTTTGCGTCAAAACCATCAACTTGGTCACCAATTTCATCCCCATAATAGAGAGTGATTGGTCCGGTGTAAGCCGCTTGGAATGCAAATGCGGCTTTGTGGCGTTGCCAGTACTCAGCATCGTTCACATCCGCTAATCCGCCTCGTTGCAACAAATCACCAAAGCGAACCAAATCGTGATTGCCAATCATCAAGTTTGGCTGAGCATGAGACGGATATTGGTTGTGTGTTTGGTAGCCATTGTCTAACCAATCCACACCACGACCGCCGACACCGCTCTCATTGACAGCCAGTGTTTCCACCACGCGATAGCGCATTGGGAAGTCGAATGCCGAGCACAACGCAGGTTCGTCAGCCGCGCCATATGCATCACTCGCGATTTCTGACTCGCCTTTCCAGATCTCAGCGACCATGTAACCCAGAGGATTCACTTGATCACCTTCCACGTTGGTGTAAGTCACACTCTGTGAGGCTTCATCCACCGCTTTGCGGATTTGTGTCCATGCGTCGGTTGGAACTTGGTACGCTTGGTCTAAACGCCAACCATCAATTTTTAGCTCTTTGACCCAGTAAGTCGCGACTTCTTTATAGAAATCCAAGCTTGCTGGGTAGTCGACCGGATTGCTCGAACCAGAAGGTAACAAACCCGATGGAGACGGCTTAATCACCCCTTCTTTGTGATGACCAAACACGCCATCAAAGAAAACATACAAGCCGCGTTTGTGTGCTTCATCAACTAAGGTTCTCGCCGTTTCTAAATCGCCAAAGCGAGGATCAATCTTAAAATAATCCGTGGCAAAGTAGCCCGTTGCATCCAAACGATCGGCCCAATGATCTTGTCCATCAATGGCTTCCGATTCAAAAACTGGCGTCAACCAAATCGCATTCATGCCCAAGTCTTGGATGTAATCAAGCGAATCAATAATCCCTTGAAGATCACCGTTATGATGGCTGGTGCCGTAACCTGTGCCATGGCCGATACTCGAATCGCCATCAACAAAGCTCTCAACCATGATTTGATAGGTGCGAAGTTGGTTGCTTTGCTCCATTACATTCGCTTGGCATGCATAACTTGCATCAGGAAGTGGCGTGCTGCCACTATCGCTTCCACCAGAGGAATTACACGCGGATAAAACACCAACCACACTCAAGGCTAAAAGCGATTGGCCAAGTAGTTTTTTATATCGTACGTTGCGCATTAAACTCTCCCAAGTAAAATTAACCCCAACATGTTTCCCATGCAGGGGTTAATAAATAAAAATAAATTTTAAGTAACTAAATGGAATATTATTGACACTTATTAACCATTACGTGAAGTGGCTTACCTTTTCCTTCAAATTGAAGGCTCCAAACATATTTTCCATCTTCTTTAATATCAACCGCAGTATCTGTACCGTAACCACCAAACGTTAATGGTGTTAATTCACCGACATTCATTCGATTACCTTTCGCGGTAAATTGTGGGAACCACAACTCAGTCGCGTACTGCATTTTGAAAGAGCCTGCTTTTTCTTGCGTCACAACTTGGTAGAAGTTATTACCTTTGTAAGTGTATTTACGTTGAGGTACATGTTTCCAATCTGAATCAGCAAACGTACCGACAACAAACAGAGGTTTAGAAATTGGACCTTTCGCCGTGCTATCTGGGTTGTCACAAGCCGCCATGAAAGCAACGACTTCGTCTTGAGACAGATTAACAATAGGTTCAGCAGCACCTTCTGGTTCTGCTGTCGATTGACAACCAGCAAGAGCAACAAGTAAGGCAGCAGCAAGTGAAGTTTTCAGCATGTTCATTTTCACGTTAATTCCTTTTTAATATTCCAAAGTAAATACAAACTCACTAATCTGGATAAAGTTAATATTTAAAAAGAACAAAATACCAAACTAGCGATAAAGAATATTATTCTCTATCTTGCTGAGCCAGATTACTTTGAGAGGTTTAATTATTTCCTAATCGATGACGAGTAAGGTTAGGAACACACTTTAATTATTGATCTGTTAAATATTAAAAACAAAGTAAAACAAATAAATTTGTGAATAAGTTAACTATATGTAGGGGTGAGTTTTATCGTTCTAAATGCAATTAAAAAAGGCCAGCAATTTGCTGACCTTTTTTATTCGTTTATTTGGTATTTACCGCTTTAACAAAGACTTCTTGTGCACCTTCGATGCCCAATTCTTTTGCTTCATCAAGCAGTGTTAGCGCTTTAGGAATATCGTCCGCGGCAACCGCTGCCTTGATAGAGCTGTGATAGTAACTGGTTAAATCCGTACCTTGAGGAATGTTGTCGTTTTTCGCAACAATCTTAGTATTCACGATGTCGTTCGCGGATACTGAAAAGCGGAACTGGCCAAGTGGGCTGTGTTTCGCTTGAGGGTCTGCAATATCTGGCGGCTGAGTATGATTTGCCAGTGCGAAGGCTTTTGCAGGATGAAGAACTTCAGAACTTCCTTTTAGATCAGCGGAAGTTGTGTAAACCAGTACATGCAAGTCATTACCTGTCATGTCTGGAATCACGTTCATTTCAAGTACGAATTTATCGTTGTCCAACAGTTTTGCTGGCTCGTACTTAAACTTTGAGAAATCTGCTTGGTAAATAGTTTCACCTGCCGTGTTCATAACAACGACGTTAGGTGCGTAAAACTCTAGATTTTTGTTTACGAAGGTCTCTAGTTTGATATCGAGACTGCCACGATTGCCTGGTAATGCGAACGCTGCAATTGCACCTGCGCTATTACCATCTAGTAGCATCTGGCTTTTATCAGTCAAAGCGAACTCAGTAACCACAGGTACATCAATTGGTACCCATTGGATATCACCCGATTGCGTGATCACTTGTTGTTGACCTTTCGGGCTCATATCGACTTGTTCTACAGAAGTACATCCTGTAGCCAACATTCCCAATAGCACGGGAGCAAGCCATTTTTTCATTACCGTCTACCTCGACTCATTATTGTTTTTTGAAATAAATACAGCCAGATAAGTTTCTGGCTGTATCATTCTAGGACAATTTAGGACTTAATGGCTAGATGATTACCACCAAGCTTCAGCTTGTACACCGAATTGAACAACATCATCAGAACGCTTACCGTTAAACGCTTTTTCACCACTATCTAAATCTGCAGAGATGTAAGATGCGTAAACGCGGATTTCAGGACGAGCCCAGAAACTAGAGCCTGCAGACCAAGCTTGAGCAACCGTAAACTTCGTGTAAGAGTCTGTAGCACCATCTAGGTCATCTGAACCGTAACCAGCTTCAAAGATAGTTTTGTGGTTGTCATCCCATTTGTACATAGGGCGAACAACAACTGACATGGTCTCTAACTTATCCATGCTACTCCACATATCCTCGCCTACTGCGTATACTAGTTGGTGACCCATTTCCCAGCTATCACCCATACCGATTACACCCCAGTTGATCAAGCGGTAACCTGAAGCGCCATCAGCTGCTTCTGCGCCGTACCAGTTACCACCACCATAGTATGCCATAGTTTTTGAGTAACCTTCTGTACCGTACTGAATAGCCGTTTTATTGAATCCAGAAGATAGGCCTTGAGTTAACTCAGCGGTTAGCATAACGCCATCTTGAGCTGCTTTTGCTCCAGCAGATGCATCATCTGTCTCATTAATCATTGCGTAAGCCGCACCAAGCTCAAGCGAACCATTTTCCCATACAGGAAGACCAGCATAGCGCACATCAAATGTATTTACGTTTACCGCGCCGCCATTGTTACCTTCATCTGGTGTATCACCAACAGGATTCCAAGGTGGAGTGTCATTACGGTCGTTACGAACCCAAGCTAGAGATAGTTTGCCTGGACCAGCTTCGATGTTTTCAATACCAGCACCTGCACCAGACATATCCCAGTAGTAAAAATCTGAGATATGGATGTCGTGACGTTGGTAGTAACGTTTACCTGCCCATAGAGTCGCTTCTGGTGCGAAATCTAGAACGCCTTTAGCTTGAACGTTGAACTGACGTAGCGCAAATTTAGCGTCATCATCTTCTGTTGACTCCCAGTCGTTAGAACCGTTAGAGGTCATTGCTACCATTGAGTCTACATAGAACGTTTTACCGTTGTTGTTGTATACTTCTTTACCTAGTTGAATCTCACCGTAAACATCGCTTTCATTACCCAAACGACCGATCTGATTCTTTTTAAAATCGATTTGCTGACCACCGTCGGCGTTAACGCCAACACCAGCACGCATGTAACCATGGAAATCCACTGCGAAAGCAGAACCAGCAGCTAAAGTTGCAGCAACAGCAGCTGCAATTACACTTACTTTTTTCATTCTTAACTCCATTAAGGGTATTTATAATTCTGTCTTCCCTGCTCACTCTTTTAGATACATATAGGCAGTAAAAATGCACCTAAAGAAAGAGAGGTAAGATGGGAACAAGTCCCCGTTTGTTTCAACAGTCTGCAGATTACCCAAGGAGTACAAGGATGACTTCCTCCGCCCCAAACTAATTTAGGGGGGATGAGAAGGGATGAGAAAATATACCGAATGGTGTTTTTTCGAGTTAGATCACCAATCTAGGGAGGAATTAGTAAGTTTCTTCAGTTTATGGCCGCTACAAAGTGATAGCCATTTCATATTTTTTTCAAAAATAGGTCGTAGAAAGTAATTTAATTACAGTGATAATTTTCGATATAAGGTGGTTGACCTTAGTAAGACAAAGTTTTTTACTTATAGTTTCTTAAAGGTAGCAATAAAATTAAAAAAAGATTCGCTGATGACACAACTTCACTCTCGCCCATACCCACTCGGCGCAACCGTAAATAAAGAAGGTTGTAACTTCTCTATCCACGCTCCGAGTAGTAAAGACATTCAACTTGCGCTATTTGCGGAAGACGGTAGTTACAAGCTGCACGACTTACCAGGCGAATATGCAGGCATTCGCCATACTTTTATCCCTGACATCAAACCGGGGCAAAAGTATGGCTATGTAGTGACGCATAAAGATGAACCTTTGCTGATCTCCGATCCCTATGCAAAGTCGATTGATAAAGCCCTTCACTACCAGCCTCCATTTTCTCCTGCAAAAAGCTTCGATATGCCAAAGTGTGTCGTCATAGAAGACAACTTTGATTGGCAAGACACAGATCATCCTCGCATACCACGAGAAGAGATGGTGTTGTTTGAAACTCATGTTAAAGGGCTCACTCAGCAGAACCCTGAAGTTCCAAGCGATACAAAAGGCCGTTATTTAGGTTTGTCTTCACCTGAAATGTTGGCGTTCTACAAACAGCAAAACATCAATACGTTGCAATTGCTACCTGTCGCAGCGTGTATGCATGAACCGCATTTGCTTAAAATGGATAAAGTGAACTACTGGGGTTACAACCCATACTTGTTCATGGTGCCAGATCCTCGCTATGCGGAAAAAGACGCGGTAACCGAGCTCAAAACCACCATCCGCGAGCTACATAAACACGGCATCGAAGTGATTCTTGATGTGGTGTATAACCACACGGCGGAAGGTGGTGAAGGCTCAACGATCTTCAACCTAAAAGCGCTCGACTCACGTTTCTATATCAAACATGGTCAGAACTTCGCGAACTTTACTGGTTGTGGCAACACAGTTGACTTAACTTACCAGCCAGCTCTGAATCTCGTTATGGATACACTGCGATACTGGGTGAGTGAATTTAAAGTCGATGGCTTCCGTTTTGACTTGGCAGCAACGCTAGGTCGCCAAGGCGACGATTACAATCCAGAAGCAGCCTTCTTTAAAGCGGTCGCGCAAGACCCAATCCTTCGCGAAACCAAGCTGATCGCGGAACCTTGGGATATCGGCCCTAACGGTTACCAAGTGGGTAACTTCCCATTTGGTTGGAACGAATGTAACGATAAACTGCGCGACATCTCCCGCAGCTTCTGGCGTGGTGACCAGGGCTACCTAAAAGAATTTGCGACTCGTTTGATGGGCTCTCGTGATATCTACAGCGCAGCAAACTGGCCTTACAAACTCACGGTTAACTACATCACGTATCACGATGGTTTCACCCTGCAAGATTTGGTGTCTTACAAGCAGAAGCACAACGAGGCAAACGGTGAAGAAAACCGCGATGGCCACGGCGATAACCGCTCTGAAAACTATGGCGTGGAAGGCGAAACCGAAAACCTGATGATCATCGCCACGCGTGAAAAGCAAAAGCGCAACTTAATGGCGAGCTTGCTGTTTGCCTTTGGTATCCCTCACATCCTAACCGCGGATGTGTTGTCGCACACGCAAGGCGGTAACAACAATGCCTACTGTCAGGATAACGAAACCAGCTGGTTAGATTGGTCGAGCACAGAACGCAAACAGCACTTCAAAGTGTGGATGTCACAAATGGTTGCTAATCGTAATCGGTATATGGTGCCATTCATTCGAGCATTCAGTGGTGAGAATCGCAACAACAACCGTATCTTCTGGCGTCGTATTGATGGCAGCTTGATGGAGCACGACGATTGGAACCGTTTAAGCTCTGTTGCGCTGCATTTAGGCATCGGCAAGGAAGGACAAGAGTTGGTGTACCTGATCAACCAAACCAACGCACCTGCGCGATTTAAGCTGCCAAATGAGCGTGGTCAAGAGTGGGTAACCGTGTGTGATACCAATGTGCGTAATCTCAATCCTGGTCATGCGGAAGGCGAAGTGTTGCTGTCTCCTACGTCGATGGCAATTTTGCATTATCAACCAGAGTAAGAACCTTACCTGACAAAAGCGAAGCGTATTCCTACAAGAACTGACAAGCCCAGCCATGCGCTGGGTTTGTTTTATCAACATTTCGGATACATAAACAGCAATCAGCTCAAATAGCACACCATACGCATTGATGCACAAGTGAAACTAATCTAATATCGTTAGCCAAATCACATTTATAATATATACAACGTTATTTGGCATATGGCTTTACCTAAATTCTTAATCCGTATTCTGCGGCCTTACCTGCTATTACTCGCAGGGTTCATGGTCTATCTGGCTTATGCTCAGTTAGTCGATTCCGAGTCGATGGTCTATCGGCAATCACAAACCAATATCATCACCGCCGAGCGGTTGATCCACTCTCAAATCGAGGCGGCTTTCAGCAAATTCTACCTTCTAGAGACCGCATTAAAAGCAAGCAAACAAGACCTCAATGATCCTGACTTCCGTGAACTAAGCCAAGGCATCATCGACTATTCCCCGCAATACTCCAATATCCTCTATACCACATCCAACAACAGCGTCGCTTATGGCCTATCTGGTCAAATCAAACAAGCAGACACCAACGCAATTCAATGGCATAAACTGGATACTGTCAGCGATAAATTCTCTATCTCCTCGCTGTACCAAAACCCACAGCAACGCTGGGTATTCGCCATCAAACACGTCAATCCAAACCTAAAATACCAACTTTGGCTTGAGTTCGATCTTCTTCATACCACTCAACAATTGCGTGGTCTGAAAACATTGAATAAAGGTTATGTGTTTGTCGTAGACAGAGATACAGAACGCTTGGTATTCCATCCAGATCCAAGCCGCATCGGTGACTCTTCAGTGAGTTATCATGGTGGTATCAGCGATAAAGTTGCATCGGGCTTACTGTTCGGTAAACACGAATACTATTACCAAGATAACTTTAAGATTTCAGTCTTCGATGCAGATAACGGCTTAAACTGGGTGTTTGTCGCAGGAACAGACCGTGCCGATATCCTCAACAGCAGTTATCCGTTCACACTAACGGCCGGTGTCATCGCCTCTCTACTCGCGCTCGCCATCGGAATCAACTACCTCACTTACCAACTGCATTTGTCATTAGCCCGCCTAAATGGCACGGAGAGCGTTGGTGAGTTCAAAACCCAGCTTAAGCATGTCTTGGATCGCTTTTGCTACCACAGAGGCATACAGTTCTGTTTATACGACAGCTTGAATTACAGCTTCTACACCCTCGATTATCACGGCAATAAAAAGCTGGTGTTAACCGACTCGGAACTCGCGGCGCGTTTTTCTCATAGTGCTTTAACGTACAGAACGAAGAAGTACGGTGACGAGCTGACGAAAAAGCTCAAGATCAAAAGTAATCACTACTGCATTCCTTTATTTGATGGGCGAGAGCTGCTTGGCGTGACTTACGTCAGTTGCCGATTCCCAACCTACAAATGCGTGCTCAGTTTGATTCAGAACTACGCCCAAGTTGCGTTGGCAAACCTGAAGTTGCATGACCGTTTGCGCCATCAAGATCCAATGACGCAACTCGAAAACAAAGCGTGCTTAGCAGCAAAAGTATCGAGAGAGCTTCATTCAGAGAATCGTTTTATCGCGATGGTCGATATTGATAACTTCAAATACATCAACGATAAATTCGGCCACCCAGTCGGTGATTTAGTCATTCAAAAAACAGCTGAAGTGATGCGCGATTGCTTCCCTAAACCAAAAGGGATTTGTTTAGCGCGTTATGGTGGTGAAGAGTTTGCCATCGTGTTCCAAGCCAATGACGAGTTTGATGCCAAACATCAGCTTGATAACTTCCTAACCGCGCTGCAAAGAAGCCATCTCACATTGGGTTGTGGTGATGTGCGATTTACGGCAAGTGTTGGGTTTACGCCATTAGAAACCAGCTATCACCATGTAGTGGAGCAAGCTGACAAAGCACTTTATCAAGCAAAAAGATTGGGCAAGAATCGCGTCTGCCATCTCAAAGCAGCATAGCGAATTTCTTACGAAAAACGACAAAGCCAGAGCAGATATCGCCCTGGCTTTTTTTATTTCTATTACAGTCAGTTAAGCCACAAGATCTGACACGATACTTCCCTCTTTCCTCCGTCTTTTAAGCGACTCAAATTCTGCCCCCAAATACCCTCTCGTTAATCACTTCTGAACAGGTGTTTATTTTTCTTTGATTTAACTTAACGGCTCTCATCAATAACCTTAAATGCATCAGGGGATTGCACGAAGCCAATTGAAAATGAAAGAACTGGACGATTATGTAGAGCAGATAAATTTAGACCTGACTAGCGAGATGTTAGAAGAACTAGGTTGGGTCAGCGATAACGTCCATCAGGTTCTTTATTGGGTTATTGCCGCCATCCTATTCGTTGTATTGATTTGGGGTATTTTCTCATGAAGGCATCCAATCCATCTTATGGTCAGGTTTATTTGGTTGGAGCAGGCACAGGCGATGCGTCGCTGCTTACCATTAAAGCATTTCGTCTGCTTAATCGCGTTGATGTCGTGCTTTATGACCATCTGGTTTCGGAAGAAGTCTTGGACGTCATCCCACGAAAAACCCTAAAGATCTGCGTGGGTAAACACTACGGTAAGTGTTCGCAAACTCAGGCAGAAATCAACGAAATGATGAAGGGCTACGCAATCACAGGTCTTACGGTATGTCGCTTAAAAGCGGGCGACCCGTTTGTATTTGGTCGAGGCGGTGAGGAAGCGACCTATTTAACACAGCAAGGCATCAACTATGAGGTTGTACCGGGTGTAACTGCGGCACTTGGATGCTGCGCTTACGCGGGGATACCGGTCACTCATAGACAAGTTTCGAGGGGTGTAACCTTGGTAACGGGACGAAACTGTAATGATGCTAGCGAACCGAATTGGAGCGCACTTGCCGCCATCGACCACACCCTAATTTTCTACATGGGGCTACACAAAGCAGAAGCGATCGCAGACAACCTCATTGCTCACGGTCTCGCGCCAGATGCACCTTGCGCCATCGTCAGCAATGGGACAAGAGAGAATCAAAACAAGATCGTCACTACCTTAGCCGGACTGTATGAAACCTGCAAAACGCAAAAACCACCACTGCCAGCAATCATAGTGGTTGGAGACGTGGTTTCCCTTTCGCAGTCACTGGAATGGTTTGAGTCCACCGCCGAGCCCTGTTTAGAACGCACGATTCACTAGTTTTTGAAAATAACGAGATAGAACAATGCCTAAGTTTTTAACTACTCAGCAAATGGGTTCGGCGATCGAGGCGTTACGTCAGAGCTATAAGGTGATGGCGCCCGTCTATGAAGAATACGCAGGTCGTTTTGCCCATACTCCAAATTTGGATTACCAAGAATTGGAACGTTACGACCAACTGGAGTGGAGAGAGAAAAGCCACTTTTCACCCAAAGAGATCGTCTTCCCAATTACCGAAACCCTATTTTGGTTTAACGCTGACGAATTGCGAGAATCCAGTGTCGATGCGCGCCCTGTGTTTCTGTTTCTCAGAGCTTGTGACATCAATGCGCTCAAAAGCCTTGATTACATGTTTTTAGAAAACGGCGGTCACGAAGACTTCTACTACAAACGTCTGCGCCAGAAACTCAAACTCGTGCTGATTGAGTGCAGCGAAAGTTTCGAAAACTGCTTTTGTGTTTCTATGGGGACCAACAAAACCGATAACTTCGCCGCTTCAGTGCAATTTAGTGACCACGGCGCCATTGTCACTATTAAAGATCCAGAGCTGACGCCCTACTTTTCACAAGGCAAAGACGTTGAACACAGCATCAGCTTCGTCAAGTCCAATCCGGTCAAAGTCCGCACGCCAGATTCGGTTTGCGATGACCCAACGAAAATACGTGAAGTGTTACTCAGCCATCCGGTGTGGTCAGAATACGATTCACGCTGCATTGGTTGCGGTCGCTGCACTTCTTCATGCCCGACTTGTGCCTGCTTCAACGTGTTTGATGTGGTTTACAACCAAGAAGCCAAAGTGGGTGAGCGTCGCCGCCAACACGCCAGTTGCATGATTGATGGCTTCTCGGATATGGCAGGCGGTCACAGCTTCCGCCATAAAACCGGAGAGCGCTTACGTTATCGCGCCTTGCATAAGGTTAACGACTTTAAGTCTCGCCAAGGCGAACACCATATGTGTGTTGGATGCGGGCGCTGCGACGACCGATGCCCTCACTACATCTCATTTAGCAACATCATCAACAAGATGACATCGATTGTAGAGGAGGCGCTCTAATGTGCGATTGTGAAAACAAAATGCTGCCGCAAAGCTACCCGATTATTCATATCGAAAAGCACACCGCACTGGAATGGAACTTTCGCGTTGCGTGCGACTTTCCGGTGCACTACGGACAGTTTGTCGAAGTAGGTTTATCCCTTGTGGGTGAAGCTCCTATTTCCGTCTCCGATTACGGCTTAGGTTACGTCGACTTGCTGATACGTAATGTCGGCAAGGTAACCAGCGAGCTGTTCCAATTAAACGCCAGTGATCGCGTGATGATGCGCGGCGCAATGGGCAACGGCTACCCGATGGAAGCATACCAAGATAAACACCTCATTGTGGTCGCGGGCGGCACTGGCGTTGCTCCGGTTAAAGGGCTGATTAACTACTTTCACAACAACCCAAGTGATGTGAAGAAGATGTCCTTGATCCTCGGATTCAAAAACCAAGATGCCGTGTTGTACAAAAACGACTTGCTGAATTGGTCTTACTCCAATCACGTCATCACCACCTTGGATGACGGTGGCGACGAGCACTTCTACGAGAGCGGCCTGGTCACCGAGCACATCAGCAAGCTTGACCTCTCAGACAAGGAAAACATCCGCGTCATCGTAGTGGGTCCACCGATCATGATTAAGTTCGTCGTGCAGGACTTCTTATCCAGAGGCATTCAAGAAGATCAGATTTGGGTCGACTACGAACGCAGAATGGCTTGCTCAGTGGGTAAATGCGGTCACTGTCGAATTGGCGACAAATACGTGTGCTTGGATGGTCCGGTTTTCCGTTATGACCACGCCAGAACCATGATCGATTAGGAGGGAATCACAATGACGATGGACGTAGATATCATCAAAATGCGCGCCAATGGCGATTACCGCCTATCGAAAGTGCGTGGCGAGTGCATGATCAGCGTGCGCATTCCGGGTGGCATTATGCCTGCTTACCTGCTTGGCGCTGCACAAGAGATCGCCGAGAAATGGGGCAATGGTGTCATTCACCTCACCACGCGGCAAAAACTGGCGATGCCCGGCATTCGCTATGAAGACATTCCAGAGGTCAACAAAGCGCTGGAGCCCTTCATTCAAGACATCACCGTCGATACGTGCGGCATTGATGTCGAAGACACGCAAGCCGGTTATCAGTCGATTGGTGGACGCAATATCGTCGCATGTCAGGGCAGTCGAATCTGCCAGAAAGCTAATACCGATACCACTGGCTTGGCGCAGCGAATGGAGCGTCACGTTTACCCTAGCAAATACCATTTAAAAATGGTCATGGCAGGCTGTCCGAACGACTGTGCCAAAGCCAATATGGCGGATTTTGGCATCTTAGGTATCGCCAAGATTAATTTCGAAAGTCATCGCTGTATTGGTTGCGGCGCCTGCGTCAAAGCTTGTGCGCACCACGCAGTAGATTGCTTGTCACTCAAAGACGGCAAAGCGGTGAAGGAAGAAAGCAAATGCATTGGCTGCGGCGAATGTGTGCTTGCTTGTCCGACACTGGCTTGGCGTCGAGATCCAAAACAATTCTATATGGTCAAGCTGGGCGGTCGAACTTCGAAGAAGACCCCTCGCGTTGGCAAGATGTTCCTCAATTGGGTAACGGAAGACGTCCTACACCCTGTCATCGACAATCTGTTCGAATTTGAAAAAGAGATGTTGGGCGGTAAGCCGATTTACCTCCACATGGGACATCTGATTGATAAAGGCGGCTACTTGCGTTTTAGAGAGCGCGTCTTAGATGGCGTTAGCCTAAATCCGGAAGCCAAAGTCGCCGAACGTATGTATTGGGCAGAAGATGAATACGTAGCGAACATGCACGTGAAATAGGCATAGTATGAACAAACTAGAAGAAATGTTTAAAGAGGCGTTAGCCCCGGCAGGTATCACCATCAATGGTTCTAAACCGTGGGATATCCAAGTGTTTAACCCAAAAGTGTATGAGCTTGTGATGCAGTCAGGCTCCTTGGGTTTAGGGGAAGCGTACATGTCCAAGATGTGGGATTGCAGCCGCTTGGATCAGTTCTTTGAACGCGTACTTTTAAACGATATTGAAGGCAAACTAGGACTGGCTGAAAAGCTCAAGTTCGCCTCTTCCGCTGCGAAATTAAAACTGAAAAGCTGGGTTAACCCACAAAGCATTGAGCGCTGTAAATTCGATGTACCGCACCATTACGACATCGGAAATAAGCTTTATCAGAAGATGCTCGATTCACGCATGACCTACACCTGCGGGTATTGGAACCGAGCTGCAACGCTGGACGAAGCACAAGAGCACAAGATGGATTTGATTTGTCGTAAGCTCGACCTACAACCGGGAATGCGTATTCTCGATATTGGCTGTGGTTGGGGCAGCTTTATGATTTACGCAGCGAAGAAGTATGGCGTAATTTGCGATGGTCTGACTCTATCCAAAGAGCAGAAGAAGCTCGGCAGCAAACTGGCAATAGAAAATGGCGTAGTCGCAAACTTCATTTTGAAGGACTACCGCGAGTTCAAGCCCACCGTGCAATACGATCGCCTAGTGTCGATTGGTATGATTGAACACGTGGGACCGAAGAACTACGCAGAATACTTCGAGTGCGCAGAGCGCTTCATGAAAGACGATGGCGTGTTCTTGCTACACACCATTGGTTCACACCACAGCACTACCGCATCGGACCCGTGGATCTCGAAATACATCTTCCCAAATGGCGTTATTCCATCGATGAAGAACCTCGCAGAGGCGATGGAAGATCGATTCAACATCGAAGATGTGCACAACTTCGGTGAAGACTACGACAAAACCCTGATGTGCTGGTTCTCCAACTTCCAACACTCGTGGAATCAAATCAAAGGCGATTACAGTGAAGATTTCTACCGTATGTGGAAATACTACTTACTCAGCTGTGCTGGCGCCTTTCGCTCACGAGATTTGAGTTTATGGCAGCTCGCCCTAACTAAGATTGGTCGCCGCCGACCACTAACCGTACGTTCCATGTAAGCAATCTGCCTCCAGATTGTGTTTTGAGCGCCTTCGTTTAGCTCCAAGCCAGAATGGGCGGTTTCATTCTGGCTTTTTTTATACCCAAGTGACTTCAATGTGAAAGATTCAAAACATCGTCATTAGCGAGAGGTTACTTGGGTATATATTACAATAATTTACGCTTTCATTCGTAAATAATACTCAACATTTACTTAATTACATTTAATTGAACGAAAATATATTTTCTATAAAGAAGCAAGGAAAATAATTTTAGTTAACTTTTCATTTCTATTTTATTTAGGTCTTAAATAGATAATAAAAAAGCCGCTTACGCGACTTTTCGTAAAACAGAGTTTTGCTGATTAACCGCCTCGGCGACCACCCATGGCATAACACATATTGGGTTGCATCATGACAACCTTGCCATCAATCAGGCACGCCTCATACCTTGAAGAATCAGGCATATTGCGTTCACTGCTCGCAATAGACAAAGGTGCGATGAGCATAATCAGTACAGCCAATACAAACTTCTTCATATTACTCTCCTTCTATAATTACTCTAAAAACGTACTACTTGATATGTAAAATCCGCACGCAGTTATGATTTATTAGATATTGAATCTGAGACTATTAAAAAGTAATTTAATCCAACTCTCAATAGTTATTTTTATTTTAGATGCAATAAATCAAACTTGGTAATTTATTTTTGTCTTTATAATAAACCTCAATAATATGAGTATCTAAGCTAACTCGATTTATTTGTATAACATTCGATTTCTGATAACAATTCAAAGCAGCTCTGAATCACCACTTCGCTCTCCTACCCCATAGAGAGCTTCTAACTTATCGTTTTACTTGTTTAAATCTCAAAAGGCATGACTAAAGCATCAGTTTTAATGACTTTCATCTCAATTACTCATACTTAGTAACGCCTATCATTACTTTCAGTCTTCTTAACTGTGACTTGTTCAGCATTGATGGTCGTACTGTGCACCTTCAGGCAATCTTCGTCTCAAGCAAGGCTCATACAGAAAACCAAAACCAGAGCCATAATAAAGATATTGAGAGTAACCATTATGAAAGCCATCAAATCAATCATCATCGCACTGCTATTCACGTCAACACTTTCTGGTTGCGTGTCTACACCAGGTCATTATCGCCTCGCCCCCAATGTTCGCCCAACGTTGATGAACGCGAACATCAACGTTCAACCACTGGTCAACACGGCGGTTTCTGTTGGCAAGGTGGTATTGCCTTACGCGATTTCTGCAGGGCATGCTTACGTAAATACGCCTTATTTCTTGCTGCGATAAGCCTAAAAGCTCGCCTGTCGCGCTTCGAAAGAAACCCAAAAATAAAGCCGATGCGTCTTCTCCACATCGGCTTTACGTTCAATTTTAGTACCTCTTCGGGAACGTTCTCTAAAACATTCTCACCTTAGCAACTTTCACGCTCAATGTTTTGGAAAGTAAGCACAACTTTACTCATCTCTTTTCCTCGACCTTCGATTCGTTCAATCAACATTTTTGCTGCGTTTTCGCCTGCTTTATCAAACGCATAGTTGAAGGTAGATAGGCTTGGAATACTAATGCTTGCCAGTTCATCGTTACCCACACCGAGTACGCGAACTTGCTCTCCCACTTTTACACCCATCTCACGAAGTGCTTTAACCGCGCCTACGGCAATACGGTCGGTGGCACAGAAAAGTCCGTCCAAATGAGGATACGCTTCCATCTGTTCTTTCGCTTGCTGATAGCCAGATTCAATCGAGAAATCACCGCGCGCGTGGAACAATAAAGCTTGCTGATAAAAGTCCAAAGATTGCTTTAACCCTTGCGAGCGCTGTACATCAACGGCGATGTCTTCACCTTGCACACCAATAAAACCAATCTGCTTGCAGCCCGCGGCGACTAAGCGATTACCAGCTTCAAAGCCCACTCGAACGTCATCGTGCACCACGCTTGGTACGTTATGCAGTGAACCATCTTGCCCTACCAATACGACAGGAACATTGGACTGTTGAATGGCCTTGTTCAGCGCGGCATCAAAGTGTGTAGCGTAAAGGATAATGCCCTCTACACGCTTTTGATTGAAGATCTGAATGTACTCGATTTCTTTTTCGTACACTTGGTGAGTATTCGCTAACAGGACGTGTTTACCTGCTTGCTCAATGATCGCGGTTAAACCATCCACACCCTGAGAAATCGCATGGGATGAAACACGAGGCACTATCACACCAATCAAATTGGTCTTTTGCGATTTTAGGTCTTTGGCGACTTGGTTGACGACATAGCCACACTCTTCCACCGCTTTGCGCACCTTGATTTTCGTCGCTTCTTTTACCCCGTATTCATTATTAATCACGCGGGATACTGTAGATTTGGATACGCCAGCCAAACGCGCCACATCGTGCAAACTCGCCATATTGTCCCTATTCCATCTTTGTCATTGTTGATTATTGGGATTGTTTGCAGAAATCTGCCACTTCCCATGAAGGATTAACGTGATTTTACCCTCGTTAAGCGGATCATTGTCACCCAATATAACGATCATTCTCACATAATTTGGCCTTATCTTTTGACCCGTTGCCATTAATCATCAAAAATTCACTTTGCAAACGTTCCCAAAAATAACCAAAACAATATTTATTTCAATTAAAGACAAGTAATACCAATCGGGGTGTGCAATGAACTATCCAGTCATAGCAAAACAACTACTTGAGCATTTAGGCGGTAAAGAAAACATTCAAGCCCTTGCTCACTGCGCAACACGTTTACGTTTAGCGCTAAAAGACGAAGAAAAGGTCAACGAAGAAGCGATCGGTAACCTTGATGGCGTAAAAGGCCAATTCAAAGTTGCGGGTCAATACCAAATCATTTTCGGCTCTGGCATCGTAAACCAAGTTTACGCAGAGATGGCGAAACAAACTGGCTTGGCTGAGATGTCGACCAACGATGTTGCTTCTGCCGGAGCGGATAAACAAAACCTAATTCAACGCGCAGTTAAAGGATTGTCGGATATTTTCGTTCCGATCATTCCAGCGATCGTTGCAGGTGGTTTGTTGATGGGTTTGTTCAATGTCTTAACCGCGCAAGGCCTATTCATTGATGGTAAATCGATCATTGATGCCTATCCAGAGCTGACCGATTTAGCTAATATGATCAACACCTTCGCGAACGCACCATTTGTTTATCTTCCTGTTTTATTGGCGTTCTCAGCTTCGAAGAAGTTTGGCGGTAACCCATTCTTGGGCGCAGCGCTGGGTATGTTAATGGTTCACCCCGATCTGCTTAACGGCTGGGGTTTTGGTAGCGCCTCGGTATCCGGCACGGTACCGACTTGGAACATCATGGGTTTGGAAATCCAAAAGGTTGGCTACCAAGGCTCGGTGCTGCCAGTTCTGGTTTCTGCATTCATTTTGGCTAAGGTTGAACTTGGTTTACGTAAAGTCATTCCATCTGTATTGGATAACTTGCTCACACCAATGCTGGCTATCTTCATTACGGGTTTCGTAACGTTTACTTTGGTTGGTCCGTTTACGCGTGACCTTGGCTTTATGCTGGGTGACGGCCTTAACTGGCTTTACGATTCAGCCGGTTTTGTGGGTGGCGCGCTGTTTGGCTTTATCTACGCACCGTTCGTTATCACTGGCATGCATCACAGCTTTATCGCGATTGAAACCCAACTATTGGCTGATATCGCAACCACTGGCGGTACATTCATTTTCCCTATCGCGGCAATGTCGAACGTTGCACAAGGTGCTGCAGCACTGGCGGTTGGCTTTACTACTAAAGATACCAAGATGAAAGGCATCGCGGTGCCATCGGGCGTGACTGGTTTACTTGGGATCACGGAACCAGCCATGTTTGGTGTGAACTTGAAGCTACGCTACCCATTTATCGCTGCGATCATCGGTTCAGCTGTCGCAAGTGCATTCATCACGCTATTTAATGTTAAAGCGCAAGCACTAGGAGCTGCAGGTCTGCCGGGCATTATTTCTATCGCACCAGATAAGATTGGTTACTACATTGTCGGCATGGTTATCGCGTTCGCAACTGCGTTTGTTCTGACCGTCGTATTGGGCATGCGTGATAAAGCAAAACAAGCAAAGACAGCAACTGCATAAGAAATTTTAACTCCTTGCCCATTCAACACAGTCTCATCTTGCTTGTTCGGTATCGGGGGCTCAGTAGTATCGAGCAGTAAGGTGGGGTTGTGGGGCATAATCCCCCTGCCACTCGCTTTGAGTAGCAAGCCAGCCAGAAGGTTTCTGACTGGCTTTTTTTGTGCCTATTCGCAAGGCGGCGCTAGGTGAATCAAAGCCAATCCACCCAGTGACGTCTCGCGGTATTTCTTGTTCATGTCTTTGCCCGTTTGATACATGGTTTCAATCACCTTATCCAACGAGATCAAACATTTACTGTTACGCTTTAATGCCATGCGAGATGCATTGATCGCTTTCATTGCGCCCATTGCATTACGCTCAATACACGGTACTTGCACTAAGCCACCAATTGGGTCACAAGTCATGCCTAGTGAGTGCTCCATGGCAATCTCAGCCGCAATACAAATTTGCTCATTGCTGCCACCACGTAGCGCGGTCAAGCCAGCTGCCGCCATGGAAGAAGACACGCCAACTTCGCCCTGACAACCCACTTCGGCACCCGAGATAGACGCATTGGTTTTGTACAAGATGCCAATCGCACCGGATACAGCAAGGAAGTCTTTAAGCTGTTTGGTATCGAGCTCTTTGATGAAGCGATGGTAATACATCAATACCGCAGGAATCACACCCGCCGCACCATTAGTTGGCGACGTTACGACTTGTCCACCAGCCGCGTTTTCTTCACTCACAGCAAAAGCAAACAGGTTAATCCAATCCATGATTTCCATTGGATCGTTTTCAATCGCTGCATTTGCTTCAAGCTTCTTCAGCAAGTTAGGCGCACGGCGGGTCACATTCAAGCCGCCATCCAAGATGCCTTCAGTTTCGAAACCGCGCTCCATGCAACGCGTCATCACACGCCAGATCTGTTCTGCGCGTTGATTGATGGCTTCCATTTCCTGAAACGCTTGTTCGTTTTTCAGAATCATGCCGCCGAGGCTCATGCCACTCTTTTCAGCCTGTGCCAACATTTCGTCTGCACTGGAGAATGGAAACTCAACTTCTATGGGAGCAGTCGCACTGCCATTTTGCAGTTCATCCGCCGTTGCGATGAAACCACCACCGATAGAGTAGTAAGTTTCAAACCCAACCTGATTGCCGTGCGCATCTAAGGCAGTAATCGTCATGCCATTCTCATGCAAAGGAAGGTTCTCTTCATGGAACAACATGTCCGTTTTGTAGTTGAATTCGATTTCATGACGGCCATCGACAGACATCATGCCCTCTTCAATCGCCTTGCGCATCGCTTTGTTCGCAGAAGCGATTTTGATGGTATCTGGTTTGTTACCCAATAGACCCAAAATCGTTGCACGGTCAGTATGGTGACCAATCCCCGTTAACGAGAGTGAGCCGTATAAATCGACTTGAATACGAACCACTTTTGCCAAGTTCGATTCAATCAAACGAGTGAAGTGATAACCCGCGATCATTGGACCATTGGTGTGAGAGCTAGAAGGGCCCACACCAATCTTGTAAATATCAAAGATGGACAGCATAAACTTACCTATTACGACAATGCAGCATAAAGCCAATCAGGGAGAACCATACAAGCGGCGATGGTCGCCACAGCGAACACCAATAGCCCGTAATGGCTTGCGGTTGGCTTTGCAAAAAGATGTTTTTGATTATTGATAAAGACTTGTTGTTCGGCAGTCACAGCGCCCCAACGACGACTTACTAACACACCAAACAAAAGGAAGACGAACGTACCAATTGGCGCGAACCACGGCCAAGCCACGTCGAGATACATCGCAGTAAACACCGCAATCACACTCATGATACTGCCAACGATCACGCCTTTCTCATTGGCTTTCGCCCAGAATAAACCAAGCACGAATGAACCCAAACGGATACCAACAAAGATAGAAGTCAGACTAGCGATGGTTTTGAGTACCGATTCATTCGATACCGCTAGAAGAGCAGGCACTACCACCATAGCCGCAGCGAGCAAACTCATCTTTCTTGCGACTTTTTCGTAGTGCTCATCATCGGCACTCTTGCGAACGAAACGCTTGTAGATATCAAACGTCGCGACGGTCGCCATCGAGTTGTAGGTCGAATCCAAGGTCGACATTGCGGCCGCCGCCAATGCGGAAATGATCAAACCAACGACGATTGGGTTAGTGTGGTTGAAGACGAAATCCAAAATCACTTCATTGCTGTTTTCAAACGATTGATCTTGATAGAAAACACTCAAAAGAACACCGAGTACTGCGAAGAACAAATAGACGAAAAACGCACCGTAACCACACAACAACATCGACTTCTGCGCCGTCTTTTCACATCTCGTCGCTAACGTGCGTTGAATTATCAATTGGTTGGTGCCGTACACACTCAAATGCAAAAAGCTCACGGCAACCACGCCAGCCCAAAGTGTGGTATCCACGCCCAAATCAAAGTCTAAGTTGATGATATTCAGGTGATCACGAGAAAGGTAATCTGCCGCATTAATCTCTGTCATTAGAATGGCAAAGATAGCGATGCTGCCCGCCACCAATACTGCAGATTGCAACATATCGGTCCAGATAACCGTGGAAATCCCGCCCGCATAGGTATAGCAAGCGGTGAAAATACTAATGTAGATAATAGCTTCAGAAATACTGATAGGCAGAACTTGCACTAAGATCAGCGCAACGGCATACAAAATCACACCCGCAGAGATACATTGAACCACAATGAACACAATCGAGTTGATGGTTCTTGCATACACCCCAAAGCGGTGCTCAAGGTATTCATAAATCGAAGTCAGACCCAGCTTATAGAAAACAGGTACAAAGAAAATAACAGTGAAAAAGATAACGATGGGATAGTTAAGGTGAATACTCATCGCTTCCATGCCAGAGCTATAAACCCAACCAGGCATCCCTACAAACGTCATCGCACTAATGTAAGTCGCAAGTATCGAAACACCCGCCGTAAACCAGCCAAATTGCTTTCCACCCGTGGAAAAGTCACCACCATTGCTGTAGCGCTTATTCACTAAATAGCTGATTAGTATGGTAATTGCCACATATAACGCAATCACCACAAAACTTGAGTACGTAACCATTTTAAGGTTTTCCTAATTCTGGGTAGCTAATTATTATGCCCAGATATTACTGTAAAAAGGCATTTTTAAACGACAATCCCACTGTAAGTGTGATTATTATCACCAATATAGGCGAAAATGTATTCAAAATCGCCAAAAACGCCGATTAGTGAGATCCTTGTCACTAAAATCTACAAAATGGGTACGCATTCATTTTAAAATTGATTTTGATCACGGATCTAATAACCTTAAAAAAACTATGATTCACCCCGACACGAAATCGAAGATGATCCAAATAAGATCGTGTTCATTAAGTTTGAATAGCAACAAATCCTAAGTGAAATAGAGGTTTATCGGTCATGAATGCCAAAAGACACATGAGCGAAGTTCCTATGATTCAAAGGGTAGCTGCCTATCTAGCGATACTGGTTGGTTACTTTTTCTATTGTTATAACTTTGTAATTATTGACTACGTACGCCCATACATCGTTGAAGCGTATGATGGTATTAGCCTGTCAGACACTGCCCAGTTCTATACATGGCAGTCGGTTGGTGCACTTATCGGTGCATTGAGCTGTGCTTGGTTCGCAACAAAATTTGGTAAGAAATCCACTCTTATTACCATCACAGCCCTAAACGGTGGCGCAACGATCATCAATATGATGTTCACCGACTACACAACATGGGCAGCAATGCGTTTCATCATTGGTTTGTCACTGGGTGGTTACTTCACCGTGGCAGTAAGCTTGATGATCGGCCTATTTACGCCAACGGTACGTGGTAAGTTGACGGCATTCGCGTCTTCTATGTTCTCTGTAGCACTGATGGTAATGGGTGCGTATGCAGCATTTATTGCAAGCATTGATGCGCCATGGGAAAGCCTAATGCTTGTTGGTGGTATCCCACCATTGGCAGCCGCTGTGGTCATGATCTTTGTACTACCTAGCGACAGCAAAGTGATCGCTTACGGTGAAGAAGAGCAAGCAAAAGCAGAAGAATCAGATGCACCAGCGAAAAAAGGCTCTTGGGGCGAAATGCTAAGCAAGCCTTACCGTAAGATCACACTAACGTGTCTATTACTGGCTGGCCTTAACTTCTACGGTTTCCAATTCTTTGGTGGCTTCGTAACCACATACCTACGTGATGTACGTATGTTCGACGGTGCAACCATCGGTCTCATCTTCTCTATCTCAGCATTTGGTTCACTGTTTGGTGCGTGGTTCTGGGGTTGGGTAGCTGACAAATTCGGTCGTAAGGTGAACGCATTTGGCTTCATCCTAGCGGGCATCATGGTTTCAATCTTCTTTGTTGCACCTGGCGACATGGTAATTGGCGGCCTAAACATGCTGGCTCTACTTGGTCTGATTTACAACTTCGGTCTGTCTTCTTCAGCGGTATGGGGTGGTTACTTCTCAGAACTGTTCCCAGCACACCTACGTAGCTACGGCGCGGCGCTATTCCACGGCGGTCGTATCCTCGGTATGTGGGCACCAATGGTACTTATCTTCATCCAAGAGCGTACCGACCTACAAACCGCAATGTGGGGTTCACCAATCGTATGGATCCTTGCTGGTCTTCTATGGCTATCACTGCCAGAGACACTAAAAGGTGGTGTGTTCGATAAGAGCAAAAAAGCCGAAGCAGCAAAAGCGTAACTGAATTTCAAAAACTCCGGCTGGCTCCCCGGCCGGATGAAAAAACTTAATTTCGAGTCCTGTTCCCAAAGCCGACTCGACAGCAAATAAGAGAGTTTATTATGTCTAAATATCAAGAAGCGAAACGCGTTGTACGTGAATACTTCAGCGCAATGGAAAACGCAACTCACGAGAACGTGGCAGAAGTACTAAAAGCACACACTTCAGAAGATTACCTATGGCGTGGTGTTTACCCATTCCGTGAGCAACAAGGCGCTCAAGCAGCGGCTGACGTTTTCTGGGCTCCTTTGATGAAATCAATGACTCGCATGCAGCGTCGTCAAGACATCTTCATCGGTGGTGAGAACGAAGTAACATCAGGTGAAATCTGGGTAATGAGCATGGGTCACTTCATGGGTCTATTCGACGCTGAATACCTAGGCATGCGCCCAACGGGCAAAATCATGAACATCCGTTACGCAGAATTTAACTGTGTTGAAAACGGCAAGATCACTAAGACTGGCCTATTCCTAGATCTTCTAGGCGCGATGGACCAAGCGGGTTGTTACCCACTACCACCATCAACAGGTAAGCACTTCGTATACCCTGGTCCTCGTAACCACGACGGTCTACTGTTCGAAGACGCAGCACCAGAAGAAGGCGTAGCAACACTAGCACTAGTGAACAAGATGGTTGATGACCTATCTGCACTAAACGACAGCGGCGCTATGGGTTGCCCACCAGAAGTTCTTGAGAAGAGCTGGTCTAAAGACATGATCTGGTACGGTCCATGTGGTATCGGTGCGTCTTACACAATCCCTCGTTACCAACAGCAGCACCAATTGCCGTTCCGTAACAACCTGAAAGACAAGAAGTTTAACGGCCACGTATGTCGTTTCGCAGAAGGTAACTTCTCTTGTTTCTTCGGCTGGCCAAACCTATCTAACACACCAATCGGTGGTTTCCTAGGTATGACAGGTGGTGAAGTACGCGCAGACATGCAAGTGGTTGACGTTTACTACCGTGACGGCGACAAGCTATCTGAGAACTGGGTACTGATCGACCTTCCTTACTGGCTAAAACAGCAAGGTCTAGACGTGTTCGAGCGTACTCAACAGATCCTAAACCCTTCTCTATAAGAAGTCCTAGGGGCAGATTGTCAACCTGCCTTTATGTTGCCTGAATCCCCCTCTCGGTTCAGGCGACATGCTCCCAACTCGTGCCTCAAGGATGGGGCACAACCTCAAGATAGAACCCTTATTCACAACGGGCATGAACGCACGGTGGCTTTCTGCGCCCTGAATAATGAGATTGATGATGAAAAAGTCGACCCTTTCTGCAGTGATTTTAGCAGCGCTTACTTCTAGCTCAGCCTTTGCTGCACACACTTTTGTTAATGACGCTGGCGACAGCCTAACCATCGATGGCCGTTTCGATCTTCGCTACCAAGACCGTGGCGGTGATGACAACGGCGAATGGAACAGCGGCAGCTCACGTTTCGGTTTGAAAGGCCAAATGGGTCTGGATAACGGCTGGACTGGTTTCGGTCACGCGGAATGGGGCTACAACTCTGGCGCGAACGGCGACAACATTTACGACCGCTTGCTATACGCAGGTGTTGATCACGAAAAATACGGCAAGATTGCTGCGGGTACTAAGCAGTGGTCTACCTTCTACGACGTAGCATGGTACACCGATTTAGGTCGTGTATTCGGTACTCGTGGCTCAGGTGTTTACAACCTAGCTGACTGGGGTATCGCATCCGGTGCTGGTCGTGCGGAAAACTCAATTACGTACCGTAACTCAATCAATGAAAAAGTGAGCTACGGCTTTACTTACCAAACCACACGTGAAGATGTTGCACTATCCGGTTCAAATCGTACAACAGATGGCCAGACAGATAACCGTGCAACAGCAACTTTGAAGAATGGCATGGGGGCGTCGATCACTTACAAACCGTTTGATGGCGTAACACTGGGTGCGGCTTACCATCAAAATGAATTAGCAGATCTGTCAACTAGCGTTGAAGGGGCTAAAAATGGTGACAACATGCGCATCATGCTATTGGGTGCCAACTACAGCAACGGCGGCTTCTACGCAGGTGCAACTTTCCATGTGGGTGAAAACTGGGAGTCAGTTGAAACTTCAACGACAAACAACGTTCTGATGGATACGCTAGGTGGCGAAATCTACACTTACTACCACTTCGATAACGGCCTACGCCCAACGTTGAACTACAACTACATGGAAGATCGCGGTGACGAGACGCAAGGCTACGAGCGTAACTTGCTGATTCCTGGTCTTGAATACCACTTCCAGAAGAACAAATTCCTAGTTTGGACTGAATACCAGTTCGACCTGGGTAAAGATCAGCTCGTTGGTAGCAAATTCGAAAACCGTGATGATCAATTCGCGGCAGGTATTCGCTACTACTTCTGATAACCACGAGATAAGTTATTCCGGTTACGTAACTTATTCGATTTAGTGGAAATGGGAAATAAGAGCAAGCCTTACCTTTTTTGGGTAAGGCTTTTTTCGTATGCAAAACATGAAATGTGACTTGGGTACTACCCAAATTGCGCCACCAAAGACAATCTAACCCTTTATTTACTTAAATCTTGCTTATTTCTCTTTATGACTACGTACCTATTTGTGTTAACCTAGTCACAGTTAAACTGACTTATGAATCAACTCACATGAATCCTGCAAAACAAACCGTAACATCGAAGGACGTTGCCAAACTGGCTGGCGTTTCTCAATCTACTGTATCGCGTGTGTTTGTTCCGGGCAGCTCAGTATCTGAAAAGACCAAGCAAAAGGTCTTCGAAGCCGCGAAAGCCCTAAACTACCGTCCAAATGCTTTTGCACGTAGCTTGACCACCAACGAATCTAAGTTGATCGGTTTGGTATTCCCAGATGCGGACTACCCTATCCACATGAAAACACTTCAATTGATTTCAAGTGAATTGCAGAAGCAAGGCTACTCAGCGGTGTTGATTCCATGGCAAGTGGATGATGAAGACAACCACTCAATCCCGAACATCTTCCAATACCGTGTAGATGGTGTCATTGCCGCTTCCGCTACCTTCAACAAATCACTTTATGAAGAGTGTGAAGAGTTCAATATCCCTATCGTTCAGTATGCACGCGTCGTAGAAGGCACTAAGAGCAGTTACGTTATCAGTGACAACTACGAAGCTGGTCAACAAGCGGCACAACTGCTGCACGAAAGTGGGGTGAAAAACGCGGTTTACCTGACGGGTGAAGTGCCAACCTTTACTAACGACGAGCGTCAAAGTGGCTTCAGCTCTGAGTTTGAAGACTTAACGGGTAAAACACCACGCATCATTGAAGCGAGCTACGACTACGCAAGTTCGCTGGATAAAGTACGTGCTATGCTGGCCGATAAGAATCGTCCAGAAGCCGTGTTCTGTGCAACCGACAACCTTGCAATGGCGGTAATGGATATTGCACGTATTGAGTGTGGTATTCGTATCCCTCAAGATCTGAAAGTCATCGGCTTCGACAACATTCCACAAACAGAATGGTTGAGCTACCAACTGACCACTTTCCGCCAAGACTTCCGTCGTCTAGCGCGTGAGTGTGTGAAAATTATCGTTGATCAAATCAACAATAAAAACAGCAGCTTGGTGAAGATGATGGTGCCAGTAAAATTGATAGAGCGCAGCACAACTAAAGCCTAATCCCAGAGAAGCCAACCCAAGCGGTTGGCTTTTTTATTTCCTCATTTCTTCTTTCTCTTGCCTCTCATCTTTTACTTCTACTTCTAAGATTTCGAGCCAATGGTTCATTTGGTGTTGTGGTTACTAATGAACCTCTGTATATTTATGGACCATTACAGTATATGAACCAATCTCAAGAGACGCATTGCACCCATGGCTACCTTTCTCTATACGCGGCACTCGCCAAAAAACCGGGCTTACCCTGAGCAACTCAGTGCTTTGAAAGCCTTTGCTCCTGAAGCAATTCACCTTGAAGACAAGGTACGCGGCTGCACGCCACCAGCCAAGCGACAAGCCTTTCAACAGCTCTTAACTACGGTGCAAACCGGCGACACCGTTGTACTTTGGTGGCTAACCGCCTTTGGCCGAGACTTCAGCCAAGCCTTAAGCACGATTCAAACCCTGCTTAACAAAGGTGTCATCCTAAAAACCGTTTGTGAACCGCTGACCTTTGAACCTGGTTCCGTACAAACGCAAACCTTGCTTTCGCTGCTTTCTGGCTACGGACAAGTGCAAACGCAACATCGCTTGTTCGCCGCAGAACAAGGCCGCAAAGCACTAAAAGACGACCCACAGATGTGGAAGCAGAAATTCCGAGGTCGCCCTGCAGACAAAGCGAAACATCAACACATTGCAACTTTGCTTCTGGAAGGCAATACGCTACAAAGCGTCGCAGAACAATGCGAAGTCAGCCTATCGACGGTCAAACGAGTGAAAGTCAAATTGAATGAATTTGATGAGGAAGGAAGCCTGCGCCGCCGTGGCGATGGTGAAAAATCATGAGTCGACCGATTGAATTTAAAACCATCTTGCTGGCGTGTCTTATCATCAGTGTTGGTCAGCTCAGTATGGGCTTGGTTTTTCCATCTCTTCCTTGGATCGCCAAAGATTTCGATATTTCCCTCGACCAAGCTCAGCTGTTAGTCAGTGTTTACTTACTTGGTTTCGGCCCGTCTCAGTTTATCTATGGCCCGGTATCCGATGCGTTAGGCCGTAAAAAGGTGCTGTTAGCTGGCTTGTTGATTGCCATGCTCGGTCTATTGATGATCATCTTCCTAAGCCACACTTTCACTGGCATGGTAGCAGGCCGTTTTCTGCAAGGTTTAGGCACAGGTTGTTGCGCGGTGTTAGCCCGAGCGTCTACTCGTGATCGCTTTAATGGCCCTGAGCTCCCTGTCGCTTTGTCCTACATTGCGATGGCTGCTTCTATCACACCGTTAGTTGCTCCGGTTATTGGTGGTTTCATTAACGCCCACTTCGGCTGGACTATGGTGTTTATCTCACTGTTGGGTTACGTATTGTTGGCTTGGACTGTGATCGTATTTCGCTTCCAAGAAACCATCACACAAACCTCATCCTTGCCATCACCGAAAAAGATGCTGCTGCAATATCGTGACTTACTGACTTCTCGTTACTTTATGAGCTTTGCCAGTATTGGTTGGCTTAACTTCAGCTTGATGATCACCACTGTTTCGGTGATGCCTTTTATCATGCAAAACCAAATCGGCATGACATCCGATCAATACGCGATGTGGGCACTGATTCCGGCGTTCGGCATGATTTGCGGCACCAGTATCTGTAACCGTGTGCGCCCAATCATCGGCACGAAGAAGATGCTATTGGTCACGCCAATCCTGCACGTCAGTTCCGCAGCGTGGCTGTTCTTCTGCCCTGTTGAGCCGCTGTACTTAATGCTAGGCCAACTGCTGATGATTTTAGGCAATGCTATCGCTCTACCTTGTGCTCAAGCCATGGTAATGCAACCCTATAAGAAACAAGCAGGGGCAGCTGCGGCGATGTCAGGTGGTGGGCAAATGGTGGTGTCATCGATTGTGAGTATGGCATTGGTGCAGCTCGGATTAAGCCAAGCGTGGCATCTGTCATTGGTGATTGTGGTCTTTGCGACCATCACACTGACCAACGTTCTGCGAGGCTTTGCCACTGAGCAACCTTCCGAGCAATAGAGCCCGGGCGATAGAGAAAGTAACAAGGAAGACAAATAACAACATGAAATCACTCAATCTTGCACAAGCACAGAAATTGGCTCTGCTCTCTCAAGGGTTGTCGCTAACAAGCAACAAAGGCAGCGCCAAAGCAAAGACCTTAGCCGTCTTTGAGCAACTGGGCTATGTACAGATTGATACGATTTCTGTCGTTCAACGCGCTCACCATCATACTTTGTGGAGCCGAAACCCAAGCTACCAACTTGAGCACCTAGACCAACTGGTGGCAGAAAAGAAAGTCTTCGAATATTGGTCTCATGCGGCGGCGTATTTACCTATGTCGCAATACCGTCATAGCTTACCTCGCAAAGCGGCGATCAAATCCGATCAGCAAAAGCATTGGTACAAAAAAGACCACGACTTGATGGCGTCTATCTTGAAGAGAATTGAGCAAGAAGGCCCATTGATGGCAAAGGACTTCGAATCTGCCAACCATAAGACCGATGGCTGGAATACTAAGCCAACCAAACGCGCCCTGGAGAACTTATACATGCAGGGCGATTTGATGATAAGCGAACGTCGTGGGTTCCAGAAAGTGTATGATCTGACCTCACATGTTCTGCCTCAAGACGTTGATACATCGATGCCAACCGAGCAAGAACACGCGCGATTCTTAGTCCTCAACTATCTGAAATCTCATGGGTTCGGTACTTTGCCTGAAATGGTTTACCTACTGAAAGGGGTTAAAAAGCCTGTACAACAAGCTCTGTCCGAATTGGTCGATTTGGGTGAGATTGAAGCCATTAGCATCAACAATTCAGCTTACTATGCCTGTAGCGATGCGCTGAGCTTGCTCGACAAACGGCTCAACCGCAAACGCGCTAAAATCCTTTCCCCATTTGATAACCTGCTTATCCAACGAAAACGCGCCAACGCAATTTTCAACTTTGATTACTTGTTAGAGTGTTATGTTCCAGAGCCAAAACGCCAGTTCGGTTACTTTTGTTTGCCAATATTGTGGGATGGGAAACTGGTCGCGCGCGCCGACTGCAAAGTGGATAAAACCAGTTCAACGCTGAACGTTCTTAACCTAGTCACCGAGCCTTCGCTCAAAGACAGAGAAGCGTTTTTCGTCGCCTTAGAAGAGGAGTTATACGCTTTCGCGCAGTTTAATCAGTGCCAAGCGTTTGTGATTCAGAAAGTCGCGCAAAGGGCGTAATGAAAAGAACAGTGCCCGAAGAATCGAAGAGCAAAGTACTGAGAAACCAAACTGTTCTCTTCAAGCCCGTGCACCCTGCATATCGATTCTGAATGACATCCGTCTCTCGCTATTCCAAGAGACGAAATACATAGGTGATAGTGACCTTTAAGAACTTTGTAGGCTCACCAAAATCACGCCAACGGTGATCAAGCCAATCCCCATCCAGTTGACCATACTGAGCTTTTCTCCCAATAAAACCACACTGAATATGGCCACCAGCACCACGCTTAATTTGTCGATCGGTGCAACTTGAGAAGCTTGCCCCAATGACATCGCGCGGAAGTAACACAGCCACGATGCACCTGTCGCTAAACCCGATAGCACCAAGAACACCATGCCTTTGGTCGAGATCTCTCCAATGGCACTGAACTGCTTGGTCGCGTAAGCAATCAAACCAACCAAAACAAGAATCACGCAGGTACGAATAAAGGTCGCCAAGTCTGAGTTGATGTTCGCCACACCAAGTTTGGTCAACACTGCGGTCATCGCCGCAAATACCGCCGACATGAGCGCCCAAAATAACCAAGAAGTTTGAAGCATTATCTTTTCCTATTCATCCCTAAAAGCAAAAAAGGCGTTACAGAGTGTACTGCAACGCCATGTCTTGCTGCGATTAAATTCGACTTAAATCCAATCTAATCAGTCTGTAATTAGAGCTTAAAAGTCTGCTGTCATACCAACGTAGTAAGTACGCGGTGCTTCAACATAACCGATGTTTTCTAGCTCTCTTGATACGCTTTCATCGGTTAGGTTGGTGATACCCGCACGAATGCGTAGTGCGTCATTCACATGGTAAACCGTACCTAAATCCATCGTGGTGTAAGCGTCTTGCGTTAGCTGAGAATCAATCTTACGGTCGCCACGGTAGCGTGCGCTCGCAAACAGGTTCAAATCTTGAGTTGGGTACCAGTTTAGGCGAGCAAATGCAGAGTGCTTGTAACGCTCGTTCAGCTCTTCACCTGTCGACTTATCTTCGGTGTCTAAGTAGGTGTAGTTACCAGACATCGCCCATTGCTCATTGAACTGAATGCTACCGGTTAGCTCCACACCTTGAATAACGGCTTTCGATACGTTTTGGTAAGACTTGTACGGGTTAGACAGTTCACGATCGATTGGGTCGCCATTGTCATCAATACAGCTCATCACTGCACTGGACCAAGTACCGACTTCACAGAAGATGTCTGTCTGTTCGATTAGGTTTTCGATTTCGTTACGGAATACCGCGCCTTCTAGGTTCCAGTTACGACCACTGTATAGCGCCGAGAACTCGTAGTTCACGCTGGTTTCTGCTTCCAGATCCTCGTTACCTACGATGTTACAGTTACCTTTACAGCTGCTCATCGAGAAGTCTGGGTGGTTTTGCGTCATGGTTGGTGCCTTAAACGCTTTACCCACACCACCTTTCAGTACCAAGTCGTCCGTTGTTTGGTGTACTAGGTACACACGCGGGCTAAACTCTTCACCGTAGTGCTCGTGCTTATCCAAACGACCACCAATTGTCGCCATTAGTGTGTCGGTCATTTCCCATTGGTCTTGGATAAATACTGCACCTTGGTAAGCCTCTGCTTTGTTACCCACGATGTGCTCTGGGTTGGTCAGCTCGCTAGTTTGGTAGTCCACACCAAACGTCACAGTGTGGCTTTCACCTAGGTAAGTCGTTGCAGATGCTTCAAAAATTTGTGTTAGTTCTTCAATTGAATCAGCACCATCGTTTGCCGCTTCAATGTTCTCTACGTTTTCACGTGAGTAACGAACTTGCGTATCACCCCAAGACCAAAAACCGGTGTGCGATAGCGCTTGGCTGTTACGTTTAACGCGAGACTCCGAGAACAGAACCGTAGTACCACTTTCTGCTGCGGTATCACGTTCGTCGTCGCTGTAACCAAGGTCAAGGTCGATAAATTGATTGTCCGCCAAATGCCATGAAAGCGTACCGAACATCGCTAAACTGTCGCGATCTTCAAGTGCAGTGACCTCTTCACGGTCGATGCCGCCTTTCTCGCCAGAGTATGGCTGCCATGCGTTGCGGCTCGTTTGAGAAACAGAGAAGCGAGCAAATAGCGTGTCTTCAATCAAAGCGCCCGACGTCGTTAGACCCACTGTATATTCTTGACCACCATTGCCATCGTTTGGCGTGGTATTGTCTAGGCTGAGTTGCGAGTTCCAATCGTTGCTTGGTGACTTAGTGATGATGTTGATCGTACCGCCCATACCGTCAGAGCCGTAAAGCGCCGACATAGGACCACGGATGATCTCTACTCGCTCAATTGAATCCATTGGGATCGCAGAAAGATCGAAGTCGTTACCACGTACGATCGCACTTGCCGAACTCATGCGACGGCCATTTACCATGATCAGTGTGTATTTCGAATCCATACCACGAATCGAGATTTGCTGACGACCTGCACGTGTGCTGTCGAAATCTGACTCCACGCTGGTTGCGTTAGACACAATGTCCGCCAGTGTGATGCCTGGATCGTTTTCGATGTCTTCAGCGGTGATCACCGACATAGAAGCTGGAGCGTCTTTCAGCTCCATCTGAGTACGGGTTGCTGTTACAACAAGCTGCTCATCGGTTTCGATTGGCGTTGTATCAGCAAAGACGGAAAAAGAGGTACATAGCGCACCGATCACCACTGCTAATGGTTTTGGCGCAAACGGAGTCGTCTTCGACATGGTAAAAACCTATAAATTTTAATGGAACTTATAATGATAATGGTTCGCATTAAATAGCCTTTATTTGACGAAGACAAGTAACCGAGCATTTGTAGGATTAATTACCACTATGTCAAAAATGAATAATAATATTCTTTACCATTCAGCCTCAGTTGAGCCATATATTTCCTTGAATAATGACTTAACCCAATTACACATCGGGTCGTTATGATAGCGCTTATGCCAGTACAAATAGACCGATTCACTGTCCATTCGAATCGCTTTTGGTACGGTTTTGGTGATCAATTTTCTGCCCTGACAAGCGTCTTGTGCAAACGGCGTTGGCAAGTGGAAAATCACGTCCGTTTGCTCGGCGATCGCTGGCGCAGCGTTGAAGTTTGAAAGCTGAACAGGAATCGATAATTGGCGCTTTTTATCCACCACACCAAGCTCAACAAAACGGTGATAAATCGACAGGGTTTTGCCACCTTGAAGTGAGATTTGACCGAAGTTGCAATCGAGCAGCATCTCCACCGTCAGTTCCTCAACATGGGCAAGTGGATGGGTTTCGCTCATCAAGAATCGGTAGTCGCGATTGGCAATTTTCATGCGGTACAAATTCTGCTCAGAGCTAGGTGGCTCGGCGGTTGAGAGCACAAAATGCACATCTCCTGCGATCAGCGCATCGAAATGGCGTTTCGGGATGGAATCGATATCGACAATCATGTTCGGCGCTTCTTCACGGATGCGCGAAACAATCGGTGGCAGTAAGAAGATTACCTGTGGAACCAAGCCGTAAAAACGGATCGTACCGTTGCTCTTTTCTGGCACAAATGACTGGCCGTACATCAGCTTTTCTAGCCCAGTTAACACCGTGTTCAAATCTTGCTTGATCACTTCGGCTTTTGGGGTCAGTTCATAGCCGTGTGCAGTACGTACTAACAGCTCATCGTTGAACAAGTTTCTGAGTTTCTGTAAAGAGCGGCTCACCGATGGTTGGCTCATATTGAGCGATACCGCGGTGTTGGAAACATGCTTCTCTTCAAGTAGGTGTTTGAGAATAAACAATAAGTTCAAGTCGACTTGAGCTAAATTCATTTTTTGAATACTCACTATTCCGCTAATTCTGTTGCTGCATATAGACTATCTGCTAATGTGTCTGCAATCAATAATCATTCTTATTTGATTTTAATCAAATAAGTTATACCGCTTTACGACTAATCTCGCGCTCTATTTTTTTAAAGCACTCTTTGTTTTTAAGGCACTATTTGTTTTTAAAGCACTAATGCGAGATTGCATCGCACCTTTTGGAAATCATTATGTTTGGTAAAACTTCTCTTCGCGTAGCAACGGGAGCTTTGCTGCTTGCATTGGCTCCTATGGGGGCAATGGCTAAAACCTACCAACACAGCTTGGGCACAGTAGACATTGATGGCGTTCCACAACGCGTCGTTGTATTGGGTTACGGCAGTTTAGACTACATTGATGCTTTGGGCGTAACCCCCGTCGGCATGCCAAAGACGCTGCTGCCAAAGTCTCTAGAAAAATTCCAAATCGACTCGTTCGCAAATACGGGCAGCGTGAAAGAAGTGAACTTCGAGACGCTGTTCATGCTTAAGCCAGACTTAATCATCGCAGAAGGTCGCATGGCAGACATCTACAAAGATCTGAGCGACATCGCGCCAACTTACATGTTCCGTATCGACACCACCGACTACTGGAAAACAACCCAAGAACACTGGCGCACGCTAGGTGACATCTTCAACAAAGAAGAGCAAGCAGAGCAGTTGATTGAAGGCGTTCAAGAACAAATTAATCACCTACATGCAAAAGTAGAAGCTCAGCCACCACGCACACTGACCGTCTCAAACAGCGGTAACAGCTTGGCGATGTTTGGCACTAACAGCCGTTTTTCATTTGTGTATGAAGAAGCAGGTTTTGCAACGTCAACTTCTGAGAACGTGAAATCTGTACCACGTACCCACGGCAACCTGATTTCATTCGAATACATTGCTGATGCGCAACCTGAGGTACTGCTTATCCTTGACCGCGAACAAGCGATCGGTCAGAGCAGTGGTAAAGCAAAACAGCTGTTCGACAACGATCTTGTCAAGTCCACACCAGCGGCGAAAAACAACCGCGTGCTGTTTATGGACCCAGCGGCTTGGTACTTAACCGCAGGTGGCTACCAATCGACGCAAACCATGATTAAAGAGCTGAACCAAGTCATTGCTAACTAACAGATTCGGTTCCTGCTCACTCTAATCGATGACCTTTCCCACTTCACGGTGCGAAAGGTCATTGTTGTTTTTATCACCCTATAAATACACCATGAAATTACATCATATCTTGGCTTTTTTATTGCTCGTCGTACTCGCCTGCGCCTCTTTGCTGGTTGGGGTGGCGAACGTTTCTCTCTCGCAGATTTTGGCCGGTGACAGCCACAGTTTGAACATCTTGCTGGTTAGCCGATTGCCCCGCTTATTGGCCATCGTCCTCGCTGGTGCAGGCTTAAGTATTGCAGGTTTGATCATGCAGCAGATCGTGCAAAACCGCTTTGCTGCCCCGTCTACAACGGGTACGGTCGATTGGGCAATGTTTGGCTATATCGTCGCGCTGATTCTGTTTGCAGACATGAGCAGTTGGGTGCACCTGCTCACCATCTTCGCGTTCTCTGTGATTGGTACGGTGATCTTCGTGCGCTTCTTACAACGCTTGAAGTTTAAGAACACCGTGCTCGTCCCGCTGATAGGCATCATGTACGGCAACGTGGTTTCGTCCATGACCACTTTTATTGCCTACAAATACGACCTAGTACAGACCCTTGGTTCATGGACGGTGGCTAACTTCGCCTCGGTATTGCGTGGTAACTACGAGTTCTTGTACCTCGCTCTGCCAGTCTCGATTCTGGCTTACGCTTACGCCAACCGCTTTAGTGCGGCGAGTGTGGGCGAGAGCTTCGCGAAAAACATTGGTTTGAACTACCAGCGCATTGTTTTGGTCGGTGTCATTCTTGTCGCTGTGCTGTCGTCATCTGTGGTGATGATCGTTGGTATGATTCCGTTTCTTGGGCTTATCGTGCCAAACCTAGTGTCGCTGTTCATTGGTGACAACATGCGTCGTAACTTACCTTGGACGGCATACGCGGGTGTGATTTTGGTGCTTACTTGCGACATCCTCGGTCGCCTCATCATCTTCCCTTACGAGATTCCAATTTCGATGATCATCAGCATCTTGGGTGGCTCAATCTTCATTTACCTAGTTCTGAGAGACAAATCGAATGCGTGATTCTATGAAAGTAACGCTGCTGGCAATCGCGGCAGTTTTGATTTGTGCGGTGTTCATCGGCAAGGGCTTAACGCCAGATAACTACCAGTTCTTCTTGTCACGTCGCATCCCGAAAGTACTGGCGATTGTCTTGGCAGCGATGGCGATTGCGTCGTCGTCACTGATTTTCCAAACCATCACCAACAACCGAATCCTCACCCCTTCGATTCTGGGTTTCGATTCCATGTACGTGATGATTCAAGTGCTGCTTGTAGTGATGTTTGGCGGTTTGAGTGCTTTAGTCATCAACAGCAAACTCAACTTCGTGTTGTCGACCGGCATCATGATAGTGTGTGCAATGACCTTGTTCAGCTTCTACTTCCGTGGTCGTCAGCGCAATATCTTCACCTTGTTGTTGATTGGTATCGTACTGAGCAGCTTGTTCAATAGCGTCACCGGCTTCTTCACCATGATCACCGACCCAGATGAGTTCACCTTCATCCAAAGTTCAATGTTCGCGAGCTTCAACAACATCAACAGTGAATTGGTGTACTGGTGTGTGGTTCCGATGCTGCTGTGTGGCGCGTACCTAATGCGTATTGCCCACAAATTGGACGTAATGTGGCTTGGCGTCGACAACGCGAAAAGCCTTGGTGTGGATACCCACAAACTGACCATGCAAGTCATGTTCATCATTACTTTGATGGTGTCTATCTCGACCGCATTGATTGGTCCAATCTTGTTCTTTGGCTTGATTGTTGTGGCTCTGGCTCGCCAAATCTTCACTGGCTATCAGCATCGCTTATTGATTGTTGCGAGCTCAGTACTGTCGGTTGTGCTGCTGTCCGGCGGTCAATGGGTGGTTGAAAACCTGTTTGATTTCGATACCACCATCAGCGTTATTATCAACTTTATCGGCGGCGGCTACTTCTTGCTTCTGCTTATGAAAAACAAATTCGATTAAGGGTTCATCACATGATCCGTATTCAAGGTCTTAGCAAAAAATACAACGAAAAATACGTGGTAAAAAACGCCGATGCCCTTTTTCCACTTGGTAAAGTAACCAGCATTATTGGCCCTAACGGCGCGGGTAAAAGTACCCTACTGTCTATGGCGAGCCGCCTAACAGAAAGCGATGCTGGTAGCGTCGTGATTGGTGATAAGCCGCTTGACCAATGGAATACCGAAGACTTGGCAAAGCGCCTATCAGTGCTGCGCCAATCAAACAACATCAACATGCGCTTTACGGTGCGTGATTTGGTAGCGTTTGGTCGCTTCCCATACTCGCAAGGTCGTCTGACAGAAGAAGATCACCGCATCATTGATGAATCGATGCAACATCTGGAAATCGACCATTTGAAAGATCGCTTTATCGACCAACTGTCTGGCGGTCAGCGTCAAATGGCGTTTATTGCTATGGTGGTGGCGCAAGATACCGACTACATCTTCTTGGATGAGCCATTGAATAACCTCGATATCAAACACTCCGTCGATATCATGAGTACACTACGCAAACTTGCGGAAATGAAGAACAAAGCCGTAGTGATCGTGATTCACGACATCAACTTTGCGTCTTGTTACTCTGACCACATCGTGGCGATGAAACTTGGTGAAGTCATCAAAGCGGGCTTGGTTGAGGAAGTGATTGATGCCGAAGTGCTGAGCGATATTTACGAGATTCCATTTATCGTGCAAGAGATTAACGGCAACCGTATTTCGTTGTACTACCGACGTTAACGTAACCAATCTGATTCCAAAGGCGGCCTCGTGTCGCCTTTTTTAATTTTGGTCAATGAAGAAGCGTTAAACGCGGAAAAGCGATGTGTCCGAGCAGCATTAATGATACTGTACTGAACAGTTTTATTTAGGTTGATTTAGTTATGCGCGCATCTACTGAAAAGAAAAGAACTCGAATCATCGAAGTGGCAACCGAGCTGTTTATTGAGCAGGGTTACAAGGACACGTCACTCGATCAAATCGTTGCAATTTGTGGTGGCTCAAAACAGACCCTTTATCGTTACTTTTCCAACAAAGAAGGGCTGTTTGTTGAAGTGCTCGCACATAACACCAAGATCAGCCTAGAGTCCGTTTTCCAACTTGCCGATAAACAGAATGAACCTCTGAGAGAAACCTTAGAAGACTTCGCGAAGAAGTATCTACGAGGCATTTGCTCTAACCCAATCCTATCGCTTTATCGCATCATCTCTGCCGATTTTAATAAACATGACTCGGTTCCAAATCAGTTTTGGCAAACCGGACCGCAGCGTATTCACCAGTACTTAATTGAGTTTCTAAAAACCGACACCATCAGCCAGCAGCTTAACATCGACGATGCCGATTTAGCCTGCGGGCAGTTACTCGCGCTGATCAAAATGGATTACCAGAATATGGCACTGATGGGCTTTGATTTCTTAAGCGATGAGGAATTGGGTTCGCACACCCAAAAAGCCGTGGCGGCATTCCTTAAACTTTATCAGCGATAAGAACCTCAAAACTAAAAAACAAAGGGAGCACATTGGCTCCCTTTGTTTTTTTACGGCTTAGCTACCGAGTTGCTTGGCTGGCAATTTGCTCTGTTTACATAACCTCAGTGCGCTTCTTGTTTTGCGGCTAGCTTCTTACCAATCAGCAAGATTGGCGCAAGAGCAAAAATAGAGACAATAAACATCACCAACGAATTGCTCAGTGCTAATGTCGTAGCTTGCTCTTTCACAACCGCACTAATTTGGCTCATGCCGAGTGCAGGATTAGGTAAGCGGCCATGAGTCAGAATCGCGCTGCTCAATGCCTGTTCATACACCGCAAACACATGGTTTGAACCGTCTAGTGTACGACCGATTTCGCCTGATGCTTGCGCGCTGTGGCTTTGAATCACACGAGAGAAAAACGCCCCGCCAACCACTCCGCCCATGGTTCGGAACAAATAGAAGTTAGCAATACCTTCTAATCGCTGTCCTACTTGGAAGTACATAAGCACCGCAATCGTCACCGACACATTCAACAAGCCAACACCAAAACCACGCAGCAGCATTGGGATGGGTAGTGACTCTGTGCCAACAAAGCTTGGCAGTTGGCTGAACTCGTGCACCGACAGCAGAATCATCAGCACGCCAAAAGGTACCACAGCATCTGCCAGTGGACGGCGGAAGTAATACACCAACACACTCACCAGCATGCCGACCAACATGGCGTAAAACGATGGTAATTGCGCATAGCCCGCATTGAGGCTGTTATAGTGCATCGCCATTTTTAGGAAGTTGGCAAACAGCACCGTACTTGCCATCACGGCAAAGCCTGCAAGAAAGGCGTTGTACATAAACACGTTGGTCTTTAACTTACCGTGCAATTGCATCGACGCAGTATCCAAATGGCGCGTTTTCACCAACTGATATACCGCCAACAAAACCAGTGCTGCAGCCACAGAAGAAGCCTGCACAAACCAGTCTGAATCCAACCAGTTGTAGTAGCTGCCACGCATTAGTAGGAACACCACCAAACTCATCGTTAACGCGAGTACGAGGTACACCGAACCTGAAGATTTTGGCTTGGTTTCAATCTCAATCGCCTGAGGTTTGTATACGCCGATCATCACTAGAGCAGAAAAGTACAACCAAGCCGAGACAACGTTCAAAAACGACCAATCAAACACTTCGACAATCTCAGCCACCAACCACGGATAAGCGCCCATTGGTAGTAGTGTTGAGAAGATCAGTGTCAGCGCAATAATCGCAGGCAACCAACGCTGCTCAAAGGTATTGAGTAGATAAAGGTTCACCACCACCAATAACATGCTCATGAAAAAGCCGCTTACTAGCCAAGTTAGCGTAAACAGCAAAGCATGCTGACCAGTCCAATAGAGCGCAAGGTTTGTTCCCAAGCCCACCAGCAATGCATAGTGTAATGGCAGTGACGTTCCAAGCTTACGCACCAAGATAGGGGTGAACATAAACCCCAACACTTGAGTGATCATAAAGCCGATTTTCACTAGCTCGACTTCATCTGCGGATAAACCGGATGTTGCGGCCATCTCGTGGGACAACTCAGTAAACATCACCGAATTGATCCCAAAAGCCGCAATGGCGAACAGCGCAAAAATCAACAATGGTGAACGTGTTTTCATGGCAATTAACCTTGCGTTGCGGTCTCAATCGACACTTCAGCCGACAAGCCAGGATAGATGCGCTGTTTCAGCTCTTGTGGGATATCCAACTCGATACGCACTGGCACGCGCTGTACTACTTTCACAAAATTACCGGTCGCATTTTGCGGTGGCAACAAACTAAACTGCGCGCCTGTTGCAGGGGTTATGGAAGTTACACGACCATGCAACGGATGATCAGGGAACATGTCTAACACAACTTCCACGTCTTGCCCTTGTGCGACGTTCTCTAGTTGAGTCTCTTTGAAGTTTGCCTCAATCCAAACGTAATCCGGCACCATCACAATCAAACCCATGCCCGGTTGAACAAACTTACCCACTTGCACTTGTCTGTCTGCCACATAACCATCAAAAGGCGCTCGAACGATGGTTCGCTCAAGGGCGATATTTACCAGTCTCAAGTTCGCTTCGGCTTGCTTTCGTTGCGCGGTTAGCTGCATCTTTTCTGTCACGAGCGCATCAAGCTGTTTCTGTTCAGCGGCTAGCGCTAGCTTGGCAGTTTCAAGGTTGCTGCTTGCTTCAATGGAACGCGTTCTTTGCGCTTCAAATTGGTTCTTACTCACCGACTGCTTTTGTACCAAGCGCGAAAGACGTTTGAACTCTGCCGCTTGATGTTCAGCGTTGGCACTTGCACTGTGAATGCCCTGCTTCGCCTGCTCAATCTTTACCAACTGCATTTCGGTTTTGGTTTGGTTTGCGGTCAGCGCAGCTTTTGCGACATCTAGTGCCGACTTCGCGATTTCTTGGTTGGCAATGAAATCTTCATCATCAATCGAAAACAGTGGCGCACCTTTGCTTACCCACTGGTTATCTTCGACAAAAAGTTGGCTTACCTGCCCACCGACTTCCGGAGAAATCGCCGTCACATCCGAGTGAACATAAGCGTTATCAGTGGTCACTGTATTCGGTTGGTATAACGCACAACCTGCAGCGACTAACGAACCAATAACAAGCGACAATGCAATGACTTTCTTCTTCATTTTTGAAACCCAACTTAATGATTTCCACAAACTGTACTGTACCGTACAGTTTTAGTAAAGATACATTTGATCATTGATAAGAAGAAAAGATCCATCCCACTGATTTTTAATGATCTTATTTGGTGGCCACTTTTGACTGAAAGAGAAGGAATTGAGGGGCTATCGCTAGAAAAACAAAAAAGGCGACACCGAGGTCGCCTTTTGATTATGAAGAAATGCTTCGAGCTTGAAGCCGGTGAGTCACGCTTATTGCTGCGCTACCTTCACTTGTGGTTTGGTTGAGCTTGTGTAATCGAAGTCAAACACAATGCCATCTTTGGTTACGTCCAAAGCCATACCACCGATAAGCTCACCTTGTAGGCTCATCTTCACGTCTTCCGGTACTGGCTCGCCAGACACTTCCGATGCTGTTTCAATCACTTCCAGTACACGGTCTGAGTCCATAGTGAAGCTCAATAGACCATTGGCCGTTAGCGGCTGAGCCATGACTTTCTCACTTGCTGCCGCTGCTGCCTCACCACTGTAAAGCGTTAGGTGGCTGCCGTTTAGACGAGCAAATACATCCATTGGTTTACCTGTGTATGGTTCAAGCAGACCACCGATGTTCACTGGTTGGTTATCGGGTTGGATTTGAACCTGTGCCAACTCTGGCATAAACATTTGTGCCGTTTGCAGCAGCATGTTTGGATCGTCCGCTGAGATAGAGAAGATCGCATCCAGCTGACCTAGCTCAGGTCCGTATTGGCCATTCATGTTCACATCAAGACCGAACATTTCCATGCTCAAACCTTTCAGGCCATTTGCCATACCCGCGCCCATGCTAATCGCCGGAGCTGGGTTTTGGCCACGCATGTCATTTTGCGCCTGCGCTAGGATTGAACACTGGTACTCAGGGGTCGTTAAATCTGTCCAGATCTTACCAATCGCAGGTGCCAACGTTGCCACGTCTAGACCTAATGCCACGCTAAACATGCTCTGCTCACCATTTGATTCCGCCAAGACACCGCGAACTGATTGCAATGCTTCAAGAATCACTTGGTTTTTCGATTCAACAACAAAGCCGCCGTTGATGCGAGCTTTATCGTCACCCGCGCTGTACTCGGCAAACGCGACCATTTGCGGCCAGTTTTCAGCGATTTGAGTGAACTCAGTGTGACACGCAGGAGAACGCAGTTGCTCTAGCGTTGGGTCAGAGTCGGCCATCTTCAATTGGCGCGCCATTCTGTTGCCATCAAGTGTCGTCAGACCCTTAATGATTTCGCGGATGTCGAAAATACCAAATGAGTTGTTGCTCGCACCGTATTTAGTTTGTACCGCTTCAAGACGGCCAGAATCGACAATGCTGCTCTTCGGAGATTCAAGACCAAAAGCCAATTTAAGTGGATTCTCAACACCAAGTTCAGGAATGTCGAAAGTTACGGTCAGCACGTTGTTAACCACTGCCACTGCCAGACCAATACCCAGTTGTGGGTCTTGCGAATCCGTTAGTTCGTAGCGGCGGAACTCCACCGTATCTAGCTTCACAAGCTCATGTTGGATGCCAGCAAGTTGCTCTTGCTCATCCAAGGTTTTCCAAAGCGCTGCGGGGTTCTCTAGCTGTACCTTATAAACAGGAACAAGGCCTAGGGTGTACATAATTGGGCTCACCATATCGCCCGTACCTAAGAAGGCTTTCAAGCTTTCAGGAGAAGACGCCGCTGCCATGTACGCATCCAAGAAGTTAACCGCAAACTCTAAACCAGGAGTCAGATCTTCTTCTGCGAACAGTTCTCCCATTGGTGGTTGCTGCGACGTACCGAATGCGTTCATGTACTCGTAGTGATTAAAAGGTTCCGTTTGGTAGGTAATCAACAAGGTATCCGCTGGAACTTGCGAAAGTAGCGAGGTTGAAGATTCACCTTGGGCAAGGTTATTTTGGTACACATACGCGGCACCGCCTGCTGCTGCGACCACTGCAGTAGCTAATAATAGTTTTTTCACGACCAACTCCGTTGTCTTAGTTTTATTTCCTCAAACCAACAGATTGGTTTGAGTGAGCATTAAGCCCCGAATAAATGCTTGGGAAGGATGACAATTTTCGGCATTTATTCATCTGCAATGCCATGATAAACGGCCTAACAGAGTTATCAATTTGCTGAATGCCAATTTCTTAAGATATCCAACATTTATAAGATGAACCGTGAAGTTGGTTAAATTGCGCGACCGCACTATTAGCAACTCACTCAATAAAATTTCATAAATGCTATACCCTATCGGCCAAAATCCACGCAATATTAAATCCAATTACCGATTTTTCTCTATTGTCTGAAAACAGCTCACGACCTGACATTTTCGTCGATTCCTCCTCTAGAAGACGGTCGTACTTTTACTTAAAGTCTGAGCTATCAATAACGAATGTTGAACGTCTATCGCGCCATTAATCACCATGAAAGATCAGCTGACTATCTCTATTTCCAACATCAATGGCTCTAAGCATTGGTACTTCAGCAAAGCCATGCAGCGCAACTTTAAAACGGGCTTGGTGGCATTTATTTTGGGATTAACCGCAACCGCTATCTTGATCAATCATCTTTATTCTCAAGTCGATGACGCCGTACTTGAGCAAGCAAAGTTAACCGAGCAATCGCGCAGTATGGGTCAGGAGTTAAGTGAGCTAAAGGCTCTGAAATCAGAGCTTGAGAATGACCTATCGGAACGAGAAGAACGTGTTCAATTGGTCTCGGAGCGTTTAGGCGAATTGGAGAAAGTGCTCGGTGTCGCTAACGAATCCAACACTGAGAGTTTGGATGCGCGCTTTGATACTGCAGCTATCACGTCTAATGTTCGAATGGTGATGCTCAACCAGATCCCAAACGGCTCTCCAGTTGGTAAAGCACGGCTTTCATCGGGGTTTGGCAAGCGCGTTCATCCGGTAACCAAAAAAACAAAAATGCACCGAGGATTGGATTTTGCGGTAAACACTGGCACCAAAGTGTATGCCTCTGCTGATGGCGTAATAGAGACCACACGCCGAAGTAGCAAAGGGTATGGAAACTTACTGCGTATACAGCATTCCTTTGGCTTTTCGAGCGCTTATGCCCACTTGAAAGAGTTCAAAGTCAAAACCGGTGAGTTCGTCAAAAAAGGCCAACTCATCGCCATTTCTGGTAACACCGGGCTCTCTTCCGGCCCTCACCTTCATTATGAGGTGAGATTTATTGGAAGAGCCGTAAACCCAAGGCCATTCGTGGATTGGAACCTCAATAATTTTGAAGACATCTTTACCAAGGAGCGAAGAATACGATGGGAATCTTTAATCAAAACCGTGGAACAACGAGTGGCTCATCAGCTTCAACTCTCATCGCCAAAGGCTGTTCTGTTAGCGGAGAACTCAAAGTAGAAAGCGATATTCAGGTTGATGGCATCATCGAAGGCCAATTGCACGTCGAAGGCACATTGGTCGTCGCAGAGAGTGGCCGTGTTAAAGGCGATATCTACGCGAAACAACTGATCGTCAATGGCCTGCTTGATGGTAACTGCCATGCTGAACACATCCAAGTGCTAGCAAAAGGCCGTGTCAGTGGCAAAATTTGGAGTAACAACCTGAGTATTGAAGCAGGCGGCAAGTTCTTTGGAGAGGCCGCAGAGCTACCAGAAAAAGAAGTGGTGACGCTGAAAGAGAAGTCCACTGAAACCAATAAAACGGATAAGTCACAAGCTCGCAAAAGCGCGTAATTGATGATCTCAAAAAGGGCACTGACTGTGCCCTTTTTGAGTTGTTGCTGTACTTGGGTTAGACCAAATTAGAATTCGTAGAACAGGCGAACTCGTGCGCCGAAATCGTCTTCTTCTTTAAACGCTTCGCTTGATGAGTTTGCGCTAAGATCGTTGGTAACGGTTGTAAAGTAAGAACCCAATAGCACTGAGAAGTTCTCAACCTCTAGTACGTCCGTGAACTCGTAAGAAGCGTAAAGCGTCGATACCTTCACATCGCCTTCTGCCCAGCCTTGAATCTCTTTGTTTTCGTATTCGTTCAGCGCGTAAACATAACCAATACCTAGCCCTTTCCACAGTGCGTTAACCCCTGTCGAGAAGTTGTTTTCGTCAACCGCATCTAGGTAAGCCACGTTTGCATTCACCGACCAATCACCGCTGGTCCAGTTACCTGTTAAGCCGTAACCAGTACGGTCGGAGATATCAACACCTTGGTCGGTCACCACCGCATCAGAAACGAGGTTGGTTTCCATCGAGGCTGCTAGGCTGAAATCACCCATTTGGTAAGCAACAACAGGGCGTACTAAGAAGGAGTCTTTGCTGCTTGTAATGGCTTGACCGTGGTATGTTCCGCCATCGGTACCTTCATGGAAAAGATCCGAACGGTCACCAATCATGGTGCTCAGTTCCAGATAAAGATTGCCGAAGCTTTGGCTGTACATCAGCTGACCATCAGATCCGCGACCGCGTGCTTCTTTCATTTGATAGGTGTAAGCCGAGCCATCAGTGTAAAGCTCGTTAGAGGTATCACCTGAGTACTCTAGGAACACATCCAAACCAACAGGGAACATGTCATACGCTTCAAAACGACCCGCTTTGATTGCCCAACTGTCTTTCTTACCAAACTCGAAATAAGCATCATCAAGATTTACGTCACCCGTGCTTTCAAACAAAGGCTGCGCTTTCACGCCGACGTAGTGACCGTTGCTTGTGAATTTCTCACCGGCAAACTCGATCAGTACGCGGCCATCTTGGTTGAATTCTTGATCACCAGAATCGTTCGACTCACGATCTTGGTAGTTGAAGTTCAATTCAACGTCGCCGCCGATAGAAAAGTTCCCTTCTTCGTTGTCGATAATGCTGATGCCCGCATTTGCCGATAGTGCCGTGCATACGCCGATGGCGCTCAGAGATAGTTTCAGTGTTTTGTTCATGTTAAACCCTATATGTATTAGATTTTATTGTGTAAAAGTGCTGATTTTTGAGACAGCAAGTCCCGCCCCTTCTTTTGAAAAAAGAAAGGCTTAGTAAGATTTATTGTTGTTATTTGAGTATCACTTAACCGCCGTAAATCTCGCGGTTAGGGAAATTTGGAATATCGAGAATTAAGCAGATTACTTCGCGACTAGCTCAACCGCTTCACGCGTTAGCTGAGCCAATTCCTCCCACTTACCCGCTTCGATAAGTTTTTTGTCGACCATCCAAGTACCACCACATGCCAGCACTCGCGGTACGGCTAGGTAGTCTTTAATGTTCGAAGGATTGATACCGCCAGTTGGCATGATTTCCACCTCACCATAAGGGGCCAACAGTGCTTTCACCATATTGACGCCACCAGATGCTTCTGCCGGGAAGAACTTCAATGTGGTCAGTCCCATTTCTAACGCCGCTTCAACTGCACTTGGGTTGTTCACACCAGGTACGATATCAATACCAATCTCTTGGCAGGCGTTAACGGTGTTAGGGTTAAATCCCGGAGAAACCACAAAGGTTGCCCCCGCTTCTTTGGCTGCAATAGCTTGTTCACGATTGAGCACTGTGCCTGCACCAATCAGCATGTCTGGCTGCGCTTGACGCAATAGACGAATGGCCTCGACAGCGGCATCGGAGCGAAATGTGATTTCGGCTGCTGGTAGGCCGTTTTCTGCCAACACTTTACCCAGAGGGATGATGTCTTCTGCGCGATCAATGGCGATCACTGGGATCACTTTTAACGCTTTCAATTGAGCTTTTAAATTCGACATGTTGTTTCCTGTAAATCTATTTCTTGAACTGGGCAATCGCCTTATCGGTTGCCGCTTGTGGGATGATGGCGCCTTTGTGTTGAATAACGGTACCTGCGAGGGTATTACCATTCATACACGCTTGTTTGATGTTGCCGCTCGACAAGTAAGTCGCGAGGAAGCCACCGTTAAATGAATCGCCTGCCGATGTAGTATCGACAACATTATCTATGGGCGTTGTTGCCACAGAGTAAGGCTCAGGTGTATTTGAATCCGCGACTAAACAGCCTTCTGCACCGAGCTTAACCACCACATTTTTCACCCCTTGCTTCTGCAAACGCGTGATTGTGTCGTGCGCCGTTGCATCACCCCAAATAAGCTGCTCATCATCGAAAGTGACCAAAGCCAAATCTGTGGTTTGGTACATCGCTTGATAGCATGTTTGAACCGTCTTCATTTGGTCTTGCGGCCAAAGTGCCGGGCGGAAGTTGCTGTCAAAAGCAATCTCAACCCCCGTAGATCGCAAGCGACTCAAAAGTTCAAGCAACTGGATTCGATCATGCTCAGGCAAAATCGCCAAGCTAATACCACTCACAAACACCATATCAACTTGCTTGAGCGATTCCGCCACACGTTCGAACTCAGCGTGTTGGATCAAGTAGCGCGCTGCCGATTGATTACGCCAATAAAGAAAAGTGCGCTCGCCTTGGTCATCTAACTGAATCAGATATAAGCCCGGCGTGCGCGCTTCGTCTCTCAAGACTAATTCCGTAGCCACACCTTCTTGTTGCCAACGCGCCACCATGCCGTCACTCAGTGGGTCTGTTCCCATGGCGGTGACGTATTGCACCTGCACTTGCGGTGATGCGCCTGAGGCTTGGCTGCAACGGCTGAGGTAAACCGCCGCGTTAAGGGTGTCGCCACCAAACGTCTGCTGCATGTCGCTAAACGGCTTGCCGTTCAACTCAATCATGCATTCGCCAAGTATTGCGATTGTCTTCATAACAGTTCTTTTAAGCATGCTGAAGAGACCTGTCGCAGATGGACACGACAGGTCTACATAGAGAGAAGAAAGGGATTATTTGTTATCGATGCGTACAAACATCATGGTCATTGCGAATGACAGCGTGAACACGCCAATCACACCCAATACCGCTTGAACAAAGTTCTGAGTCCCACTTGCCAAGTAAGCTGGCAGGCTGAATACCGAAGATAGGATGTAGCTTGTTAGGTGTGTATCGATAGTCACAGAAATCGCGCCTACAATACCCGTCGCCAAGCTCGCCATGAATAGTGCCTTGGTGTACTTAGTCAGTACGCCGAACAGCGCAGGCTCTGTGATGCCAAGGATTGCGGTCACACCCGAGCTTACGGTTACTGAAGATTGCTCTTTGCTTGCGTATTTACGTTGCTTGTACCAAATCGCCATCGTCGCGCCTGCAATACCTAGGTTACCCAGACACATAATTGGCATCAGCAAATCTTTTCCGTACAGCGCGAAGTTGTTCAAGCTGATTGGCGTCATGCTGTGGTGAATACCGAATACAATGGTAATTGGACGAGTTAGACCAAACACAAAGCCCGTCAGCGTTGGTGAGATCTCTAATAGTGAGCTCACTACCCAACCTGCGCCGTTACTTAGCCACATCCCCGCTGGGGCAACAACAGAGAGCACAACCGTTGACGTCACAGTGAAAGCAAGTAGCGGCGTGAATACTGGCTTGGCAGAAGCAGGAACTAACTTATCTACCATAGGGGTGATTTTGGACAGCACCCAAACCGCTAGAATCGCAGGTACGATCGCGCCGCCGTAGTTAAGCAGCTCAATTGGAATCACACCAAATACGTTCAATTCCGGTGCATTGCCAGCTTCAGAAAGAATGGTCGCTTTTTCCAATAGTTTTGGCGACATCATCGCCGCAGCCACTGCTAACGCAATGTATTCGTTCACTTTAAACACTTTCGCAGCAGAGAAAGAGACCAACATAGGTAGGAAGAAGAACACCGCGAGAGAAATCGAACGGAAGAAGAAAACGGTATCTGAGCTTTCTGAAATCACATTGGTCGCAATTAAGCCCGATAGCAAACCCATCAACATACCCGAACCCGCAATCGCAGGCACGACTGGGCCAAAGATGCCCGCCACCACGCGCATTGCGTTTTGGAATAGCTTGCCTTTCTCTTGCTCGATTTCTGCATCTTCTGGTGCAGCACTTGCTCCAGACAAGGCTAAGTACCATTTTTCAACGTCAACACCGATGATCACCTGCGTCTGACCTTGTCCAAGCACCACGCCTTTTACGCCTTGAATTGCTTCAAGTTTTGCTTTGTCGGCTTTCGATTCGTCCACCAGCTTGAAGCGCAAGCGGGTCATGCAGTGGGTAATGTTAGCAATGTTCTCGTTGCCGCCAAGTGCCGCGACCAATTCTTGTAGTTTCATGCTAAAGCTGTCTGCCTTACCTGACGACGCATCGCCAGTTACCATGTTTGTTTGTGTCAATTGCATCATACTTTCCTATGTGCTTTGTCTGCTCATTCACTGCGCTCATCTTAGCTACTGGAGGTATTTATCCAATCGACAAATTAGTGATTAAACTCACATTAAAACGGCTAAAAATTAAATTTCCGGCTTTTTTCGCCAATTGGTTCGTTTTTCTTGCCGAATTCAAAACAGGAACGAACCAGTTAAATTTAAGCATAATTTACCGCTTGTAATTTGTATTTTTTCACGCTTATATAAAATAAATCCTGTTAACTAGAGATAGTTTGAAGTGAACAAAAATACCATATCAAATATTGAGTGCGTGATTACCAAGCCAGACAGACATAACCTGATTACTGTTATTGTAGAAACAGAATCGGGTGTAACGGGCTACGGTTGTGCGACATTCCAACAACGACCATTGGCAGTAAAAACCATGGTTGATGAATATCTTAAGCCATTATTAATTGGTAAAGATGCAAATAATATTGAAGATCTGTGGCAAATGATGATGGTCAATGCATATTGGCGCAATGGCCCTGTGATCAACAATGCTATTTCTGGTGTTGATATGGCACTTTGGGATATTAAGGCAAAAATAGCCGACATGCCGCTTCATCAATTATTTGGCGGTAAGTCTCGTGACGCTATTCAAGTATATACGCATGCCACCAGCGATACGATGGAAGGCTTGTATGAGCAAGTAGATAAATACTTAGAACAGGGTTATCAACATATTCGTTGTCAGTTAGGCTTTTATGGTGGCGTGCCAGAAAATATTCAAACGGCGCAAAACCCAACCCAAGGATCTTACTACGACCAAGACCAATATATTGAAAACACGGTAGAAATGTTCAAAAGCCTACGTGAGAAATATGGTAAGCAATTCCATATTCTTCATGATGTACACGAGCGTTTGTTCCCGAACCAAGCAATTCAATTCGCGAAGCAAGTCGAGCAGTTTAACCCGTTCTTTATTGAAGATATTTTGCCGCCAAGTCAAACAGAATGGTTGGATAATATTCGCAACCAATCGAGTGTGTCTCTGGCGCTGGGTGAGTTGTTTAACAACCCTGAAGAGTGGAAAGCGTTGATCATCAATCGCCGTGTCGACTTCATTCGTTGCCACGTGTCGCAAATCGGTGGCATCACGCCAGCACTGAAACTCGGTCACTTCTGTGAGAGCTTTGGCGTTCGTATTGCTTGGCACTGCCCACCAGATATGACGCCGATTGGTGCCGCAGTGAATACTCACTTAAATGTGCATCTGCACAACGCCGCGATTCAAGAACACGTGGAGTACAAAGCCAATACACAGCGCGTCTTCCCGAACGCAGCAGAGCCAATCAACGGTTACCTATACGCATCTGAAATTGCAGGTATCGGTGTGGAGATGGATCGCGAAGCGGCACAAGACTTCCCTGTTGAATACCGCCCACACGAATGGACGCAAAGCCGCTTGCCAGACGGCAGTATTCATACGCCTTAATGCCTCGTTTGTCCTAGCGACGGCGTTAAATGCAGACCTAAAAAAACGACCGCTATTCGCGGTCGTTTTGATCTCGGTAGTTAAGACTCTCGGGATTAAACTTGGTGTGATAAGTACACTGGTAATTAATATCAATAATATCGCTCACCACGAAGACTTCACCTGTTTTTAAGAATCCTCGATTAGTAATATTCATCGCGGAACTATTACGTTTACAACCCAATAAATCCGCATCTTCTTTAGAAACATTAATTGCTTGATAAGTGGTTAAATAACTGTCGATTTCTAAACCTAAAGACAACACGTGTTTCTGTAATGAACTCTCAATAATCTCTTCGGTAATTTTAGGAAACATACTTACGGGTAATTTTGTTTCCTCAATCTGTGTCACTTTACCCTGAATTAATCGCAGACGTTTAATATTCCACAGATATTCATCTTCCTCGATAGAAAACATCTGCATTTCATGCGTAGTGGGTAGACGTTTATTCAGTTTTATTTTCTTGTATGAAATCTCACCAAATTTATTTTCAGTGACCGAATTATAGATGAGTGGCGAACCAATAATTGAGGTGTTAACGAAATAACCTGAACCTACTTTGGATTTCACAATACCAATCGCTTCAAGTTTGGACAGCGCCTTTCGTACCGAAAAACGAGAAATATCATACTTTTCCGCCAATTCACGCTCAGATGGCAACTTCACATCGATGACGTTTTGGCAAATTTTACTGATGATATCTTGAACTAATTCTTCGTATTTCTTCATAAGCATTCAATTATTATCGACAATGAGTGATTTATACCATCTTTTACTTATCAATATAATCCAAATACCGAAACTTAGAAGCAAAATAGAGAATACGCGCAACTTATTTTATTTCCGAGTGATTATTTACTTACCATTCACTATAAATGTGAGGATTACCTTGGCTCAAAAACGCCAAAAGGGCACATTCCGTGCCCTTGTTTTTTGGGGTGATAAACCGTCGAAGTTACTTGGCTTTCAGCCAGACGACGTCGTATGCGCCCATGAGCAGTTCGTCGCCAGTTTTCTCGTCTCCCGTTAGGATGTCTGCGACTTGGCGTGAGCCTAGAACGTCACAAATCGACATTGGGATACGTTGTTCATGCTCGCTGAAGTTGCACACTGCCAGCAGTTTATCGCCATTGTCATGTTGTCGGCAGTAAGCAAACAGATGTGGGCGATAAGTTTCTAAGATCTCGGTTTTCGCCGCGCCGAATACTGGGCTTTGACGGCGCAAACTGACCATTTGTAGCAAGTCACTGTGAATACGATGCTGATAACTGCCTTTGCTTTCTGCCAATGCGACCGCTCCTGCGCTAATTTGAGGGCGGTTAACCCAGCGTGCATCTTCGCGTTTAAACTCATCATTTAAGTAGCTGTGATCGTTCAAGATACCTAGCTCATCGCCCTGATAAATCAGCGGAATACCACCGATGCTCAAGTTGATGCTATTAAGCAGACGAATACGCTTCAATGCGTGCTCAATCGCTTGTGAATCATCCGCTTCTATCGCTTTTTCTAGCCCAGCAAGAGAGGCCAAAGAGCCACATACTCGGCAATCACCCGTAGTTGGGTTTTCTTGGAATGGCACACCCTGAGAGAATGAACCGTCGAATTTGCCAGTGTAGAACTGGTTTAAGAAGCGGCGATGCTCATAGCCATTAATGCCAAGCTGATCAGCGACTGCATCATCAAACGTCCAGCCAATATCGTCGTGACAACGAATGTAGTTCACCCATGAACACTGGTCTGAAATCTCAAAGCTTTTCTTTAATGATGCTGTCAGTAGCTTGGTTTCACGTGTTGCCAAACTTTCCCACATCAGCGCCATCATCAGTGGGTTGTAGGACAACTGACACTCTTCCTTGTCGATGTACTGTGCCACCTCATCTGGATGCACAATTGCTTCAGATTTAAATAACACAGCAGGCGCTGCAATCTGCAAACAGGTGTTGAAACACTGAATCAGAGTATGCGCCTTCGGCAAGCTTTCACATTGGGTCCATTTCTCTTTCCAGATGAACGCTAGCGCATCAAGACGTAATCCTTCACAGCCAATATTGGCAAGGAACAACATCTCATCGGTAATCGCATTGAACACCGCTGGGTTTGAGTAATTGAGATCCCATTGGAAACTGTTGAATGTCGTCCAAACGTACTTCTCTACATCTTCTAAGAAAGTGAAACTGCCACGACGAACGGTTGGGAAGATCTCGCGGCAAGTTTGGTTGTACTCATCCACTTCTTGCTTATCGCTGAAGAAGTAATAAAAGTCTTCAAACTCAGGGTTGCCTTTACGTGCTTGCTCTGCCCAGTGGTGTTCATCTGAGGTGTGGTTGAACACGAAGTCCAGCACTAGGCTGATGCCCTCGTCTGAGAGTGCTTCTGCCAGCTGTGCTAGATCTTTCTCTGTACCTAACTTTGGATCAACCTTGCGGTAATCCGACACGGCATAACCGCCATCGCTGTCACCTTCTGGCGCTTTGTAAAGCGGCATCAGATGAAGATAGTTGATCCCCAGAGACTTGAGGTACGGGATCTTCATTTGCAGCTTTTTCAAATCACCCGCAAACAAGTCGACATACACCGCCATACCGAGCATCTTTTCACTGCGGTACCAACTTGGATTACTGAGACGCTTCTCATCCAAGTTCTTCCATTTGCGTTTGCGACCTGCAAAGGCTTTGGCAAGCACAACCACCAGCTTTTGTAGGTGCAAGAAGAAGTCATAGCGTTCACCATAAAGCGAGTGCAGTTGCCTAACTAAAGATGGAAAGTGCTGCGCCAGACGTTCAAGAAACACCTTCTCGTCTTTCTTGGTTAGCTTTGGCAATTCAACCGAATCAAGAACTTGCTGCAGTGCTTGGTGGGTTTGTCGTTCGTTTAACATGTTTTCTCTCCTGCCAAACTAGATACTTGAACGTTGCGCAGTGCCAGCGAGCCGCTATCCACGTTTAGGGCGACACTTGCTTGCGTCTCTTTGGCGTAAACGAGGTTGGTAAAGCTGTATTGGCCAGCATTGATCAGCAACTCGACTGAGCCTTTGTCGATCAACACTTCGACTTGGAATTCATTCTCAATCGGTAAGGTCACGCGATAGTCGTGTGGGAAGTGTTCATCAATGCGTTCCGAGCCAAACTGACCGCGACGTACAGAGCGCACTTCTATGCCTTGTTCGACATCAACAAACTCAAAGTAAGCTGGATTGTCTTGGTACACATTCAGGTGCAACGTTTGGCTATCTTGTAGCGTCACATCAGCGCTGAACTTCATGACTTCTTGCAAGCTGTAAAGGCTAATTGCTTGTTCGTCACTTGGCTCTGGCGTTTGCACATCAAGACTTAACGCCTGATTAAGCTCTTTCACAAAGCGTTGTCCAACACGTAACCCTGCTTTCCCTTCAAACAGGAACAGCTCACGAGGCATAGCCATCGAACTGCGAAACTCTTGGGTTGGTAACTCAAGCGAGTACTGATGATTGCTCATCCATGTACTGACTAAACGGCGACCGTCTTCTACTGGGATGTCAGAAAATGACTGAGTCGCGTAGTAATCACGACCGAAATCAAGCCACAATACACTCTCTGGATGATTGTGATTGATGAAGGTTTCGCCATCAAAGTCGCCGATAAAATACTGCGTACCTGCTCCGCCACAGTGAGCGCCTTCACCAATGCCAACCACCAATACCCAACGTGTTTCTTGCGAGCCTTCGATAGGCAGTTCAAACAAGTCTGGGCATTCCCACGGGCCTTTACTGTGCGCACCATGACGGTAGCCAAACTCGCTCACTAAACGCCAGTCCAATAGGTTGGTCGAACGGTAGAACTCGATATGCTGACCGCAGGACACCACCATCACCCACGCTTGGCTTTGCTCATGCCAAATCACCTTAGGGTCACGGAAATCCGGATTACCCCGTGCAGTAATAATCGGTGCACCGTTGGCGAACTTCTTCCACGTCATGCCATCTTGGCTATAAGCGAGAGACTGCTGTTGGATTGGATCTTCAACTTCAGTGCCATCAGCCAATGTCACTTTAGGTTGAATAAACGAGGTGTAAAACGCCAATAAGCCCGGTTTGCCGGCCCCAAATAAACCTGAAGTGTTATGCCAATCGACAATCGCACTGCCCGAGAAGCACATGCCAGATTCATCTGGATACAAAGCAGGCTCAAGCTCTTGCCAATCTATCAAGTTGGTGCTGATTTTATGTCCCCAGTGCATTGGTCCCCAAACCGTATCGCTTGGATAATACTGGTAGAACTGGTGATAATGACCATTGAAGAACACCAATCCGTTTGGATCGTTCATCCAACCCGAATCCGGTGTCATGTGAAGGTATGGGCGGTATTTTTCTGTCATAGCAAATCTGATCGTTGTAAGTAAAACTTGGTTTGAGCGAACCAGCAGGAAGAAAAAAGGAGTCCCATAGAACTCCCGGACAAAGTCGTTGCTGCCAAAGCGCGTCCAAAACAAGGCTTACTCTAAATACCCAAGAAATCACTTACCCCTGTAGGACAAGTTATCGTCCAAAAGACAAGCTGAATGGGTACTTCATAAGCAAATAGCTTTCTCCTCTCCCCCAGAGGAGAAAGCTATTGGGGTTTAGAAGCTGTAGTTCACACCTAGGATGAACAACGGGATGTAACCATCGAACGCATCACGCTCTGGGCCGCTTTCTAGGTCAAGTTTCTTGTAGCTTGCCTCACCGAACATGCGCCAGCTCTTTGACAGTGGGTAGTTCGCTGAGATGCCGATTTTTGAGTAATCTTCAGTCCATAGGTGTGCGCTGTCTGAGTTACGCTCTTTCTCGAATGAACCAAATTCACCCCATAGAGACGCCGACAGTTTGCCCCAGCTGTACCAGATACCCGGTTTGATGATCCACTCGGTTTCCGTTTCTGCGTAACCGTCTTTTGCGTTCCACTCACCGACTTGGTAACGGAAGTTTAGCCATGCGCCTGAGTTGTCAGAGATTTTATAGCCAAAGCCCGGCTCCACTTCCCAGTATGGGAACTCACCTGTACCGCGTTTGTATTCCACGTGGTAAAGCGCGTAGCCGTGCATTTCTAAATTGTTGGTCAGTTGGTAAGAACCGAACACTTTCGCTTCTGGCGTGGTACGTTTATCAATGCTTTCACCCGCCAGTTTTACACCCCAACCGATGTGACCTTTGTCGTGACCGTAACTGCGGTTCACAAAGATCTCTTGAATTGCGTTCACGCCTTTGTCGTATTTCGCGTGTTTTAGGTTGCCGTTGAACAGTTCTTCACGGCCAGAGTAGAAACCGAAGTCCCAACCCGGTAAATCATCATGGCGGAAGTTACCTTGCAGCAAAGTGTATTTCACTTTACCTTCGTTCACGCCGTCATCGCGGATCACACGTTCCACTTCCACGTTGGTGCCCAGTGTACCGTGGAACTTCGCTTCTTCCTGCTTTGGCACGTCCAATGCGGTGAGCAGTTCTGCGGTTGAGTAATCCGCTTTCAGTTGTTCCACTTTTACAGCAAGCTCAGCGTCCTGCGTTTCTTTCTTCTCTTCTTCGGCAAAAGCGTATCCTGAAAGGGTCAAGCTAAAGAGGATGGAAGAAGCCACTACTGTTTTTTTCATGATGTTTACCTTATTATTTCGTCGTTACTGTCTGTCCCGCGCCAACGGGATAGTTTTTTTGATGCCTGCGCCAACAGGCATTAAGGTCACATTCAAAATTCATCCAGAACCCGAATTTTGAATGCAGTAATCCTAAGCCCGCCGCTGTAGCGGGCTTTTTTATTATTTTTAGAATGGTGTCGGCGTACGCCGAATTAGATAGCTTGTTTGACTTGCGGCGGAGGCGTAATCAAGTCGTTCAACGTCATGCCACGTTGGAACGCGTGCCCCTTGCTATCAAATAAGTGACATTTCTCAGCCGGAATGCGGATGTTCAAACGCTGGCCGATTTCGACATGCACAGTACCTGGCACACGAACCAATACTTCCTGACCACCGCGTACTAGCGTGGTGTAAAGCAGCGATTCTGTCCCTAGGCGTTCGAAGCCCTCAACAATCACACCCACACCTTCTTCATCAAGGTGGATGTCTTCAGGACGGATACCAAGCGTCATCAATGCGCCTTGTGTTGCGCCTTTTGCGTTTACGTCCGCTTGGAAGGTGTAGTCGCCCACTTCTACCGTTGCTTTTTCATCACAAGCAGAAACCAGTGTCGCTGGCAGCAGGTTCATTTTTGGAGAGCCGATAAAACCTGCTACGAACAGTGTTTGAGGGAAGTAGTACAGCTCCAGAGGCGAGCCAACTTGCTCTACAACGCCTGCACGAAGTACCACGATTTTGTCGGCTAGCGTCATGGCTTCAACCTGATCGTGGGTTACGTAAATCACGGTAGATTTGAGTTTTTTGTGGTATTCCGCTAGCTGCAAACGCATACGAACGCGTAGGGATGCGTCTAGGTTAGATAGCGGCTCATCAAGTAGGAACAACTTCGGATTGCGAACAATCGCACGACCAATCGCCACGCGCTGACGCTGACCACCCGATAGTTGACTTGGTTTTTGTTTCAGAAGGTTTGTCAGCTCTAGCATTTCCGCTACCTGACGCACTGCTGAATCAATATCGTCTTTGCTTTTCTTCGCCAGTTTTAGGCCAAAAGCGATGTTTTCGTAGACCGTCATGTGCGGGTAAAGCGCATAAGATTGGAACACCATGCCAATCCCACGATCGGTTGGTGAAAGGTTATTAACCACCTCACCGTCTAAGCACATGTCCCCTGATGAAATCTCTTCCAAACCTGCGACCATACGCAGCATGGTTGACTTACCACAGCCTGATGGCCCAACGAATACCGTGAATTCACCGTCTTCAATGGTCAGGTTGGCATCCTTGATGATGTGCGCACCATCAGGATAAATTTTGTTGATGTTCTTCAGTTCTAAACGTGCCATTGTTCTACCTATAATTCTTTAAGAGTCTGGGCTTTAGGTGATTCGGGGGCAGCGCGCCGATATCAACGACTGCCCCACCACACTTCTTATTTTGGATTAACCTAGGATCTCGCCCAAGTTGATGCCTTTGGTGTCATCGAAGCGCCAAGTCGCGTGACCAACACGGTCGTTAGGACCAATGCCCACTACGCGCATGCCTGCTTCTTTTGCTGCGTCTACACCCGCTTCTGCATCTTCAACTACGATGCACTCGTCAGCGTTTACGCCCACTTGGCCTGCTGCGTGGATGAACACGTCTGGCGCTGGCTTAGAGCGGTTAACTGACCAACCATCACCGATAGCATCAAACAGTGGTGTTAGGCCAAGACGGTGCAGGATAGGACGAGCATTCTTACTTGCTGACGCCAGTGCCACCTTGATGCCACGTGCGTTTAGCTCAAGCAGGAATTGCTCAATACCCGGTAGAACGTCTTTCGCAGAAATCGTGTTCAGCAGATCCACGTAGTAATCGTTCTTACGCTTCATTAGCTCAGCAAACTTCTCTTCGCTGATCTCTTTGCCGTTCAAGATGATGTTCAGCGACGCTTGACGAGATACGCCACGTAGCTGCTCATTGATTTCACGGTCGAAGTAGTAACCTTCTTCGTTCGCCATACGTTGCCACGCTTGGTAGTGCAACTCAGCCGTATCCGTGATAACGCCATCTAGGTCGAAAATAAATGCCTTACACATTGAACGTCACCTCTGTTGAATCGATAACACGTGGCTCACCTGCAACTTCGATGTTTAACACTTGGCCGTTGAACTCAGGGCGCTCGATGCGAACTTGCTCTTGGTCAACGGTCACTTCTAGACGCTCACCTTTCCAGTAGATTGGGAAGTTCAGGCTTTCCCATTGCTTAGGAAGGTTAGGGTTGATACGCAGGTTGCCACCTAGCATACGAACACCGCCGAAGCCGTAAACCACACACTGCCACATGCCGCCGATAGACGCCGCGTGAATGCCGTGATCCGAGCTCTTCATGTTCTGACCGATATCGATAGACGCGGCTTGTTGGAACAGGTCGTAAGACAGCTCTGGGTTGCCTACATCTGACGCTAATACCGAGTGCGTAGACAGACTTAGCGACGAATCGTGTAGCGTCTTCGGCTCGTAGTAGTTCCAGTTAGCCAGCTTGGTTTCTAGGTCGAACTTATCTTCTTGCTGTAGGAACAGCACCATGATGTCCGCCTGTTTAGAAACCTGCATGTCGTTAACCTGTTCTAGGTTGTAGTCTTGGAACAGGCCACCAACGAATGGCTGCTCTTTGTACTTAGTCAGGTCGATGATTTCTTTCTGTAGGTAAGTGTCATCCTGTGGGATTACCTTATCTTCAGCACGTGGCTTCGGTAGGTAGATGTTGTCTACGCGGTCTAGCCACATTTGACGAGCTTCCACTAGGTTTAGCTTGTCAGACAGCTTAGCCAGTAGCTCTGGGTTCGACGCTTCTAGATCCTCGTAGTAACGAATCGCTAGTTTGATGTTCTCTACCGCCATGTAGTTAGTGAACGCGTTGTTGTCGATGTGTTCTTTGTACTCATCAGGACCGATTACGTCACAGATACCCCACATGTTGCGGTCTTCTAGCCAATCTAGGCGGCTCGTCCAGAACGTTGCGGTATCGAACATGATCTCGTAGCCCATGTCGTCCATGAACTTCTGATCGCCAGTGATTTGGTAGTACTGCCACAATGCGTAAGTGATGTCACACGTGATGTGCTGCTCGATAAAGCCAGACCAAATCTTCGTCGACTTACCCGTGATGATGTCTACTGCGCCCCATACTGGCGTTACTTCTTCACCCGTTAGTGCCGATTCCCATGGGAACTGTGCACCAATGTAGCCATTGTCTTTCGCTTTCTTACGAGCGCCATCCAGCGTCTTAAAGCGGTACTCCAGTAGGCTGCGCGCCACTTCTGGCATGGTGTAGATGAAGAACGGAAGCATGAATACTTCTGTATCCCAGAACGAGTGACCTTTGTAACCTTCACCAGATAGACCTTTCGCACCGATACCGAAGCGAGAGTCGTGCATTGGCGTGAAGATGTTCAACTGGTATTGAGCAAAACGGATCGCAAGTTGGTCGAAGTCGCTACCACCGATGGTGATGTTCATGCCTGCCCAACGCTTATCCCACTCTGCTGCGCTCTCTTCTAGAAGTTCATCAAAGCTGCGGTCAGCGTTATTTTTTAGGTTCGTCAGAGCGTGGTCACGAAGTGCTTGAAGCTCGTAACCTTCCACATCGAACTGCTTATCGCGAGACGTGTGAACCACACCGACTTTTTCTGTGCCGAACGTTTCGCCCGCTTTCAGATCGTAGTTGATGTTTACCCATACTTTACGACGGTCCATCGCAAGTGATGGGTCGATTTCTGTCTCTTGGCCGTCAACTAGGTAGCGGTGAGACGTTAGGAATACAAAGTCAACTTTGCTCTCTGTTGTGTGCTGTAGTAGCTCGATAAAACGCTTGTCGTAGATACGCTTTTCGCCTTCGTGGAAGTGCTGGGCACCTGAGTTAGAAAGCTGCGCATCCACACCAGAGCGGATTTCGATTTTCGCATCGTTGTTCAGTGCTTTTACTTGAACGTCGAATGCCATTAGGTGAAGGTTTGCTTGCGAGAAGAAGCGACGGAAACGCATCTCAAAGCTCTTACCTTCGTTGTTTGTCCATGTGAATTCACGGATTAGCTCACCGTTTTTCACGTTTAGGCGACGAGAGTAGTTGCTCACTTCACCTGTTTCTAGGTGGAAACGGCGACCATCGATGAAGATTTCAATCGAGCTCATATCTGCAGAGTTTGGCAGCTCAGTTACTTCGTCTGCATCAAACTTGTTGTAAGTACCAGCAACGAAAAGGTTGCGAACTTGGCCCACGTATTTTTCTTCCGTTGCACTACGCGCACCCATGTAGCCATTACCTTGGCTCATTACCACTTCACATTTGCCTTGGAAAGCTGAGTCAAACGCCGTCTCTTCAACGATCCAGTTTTTTAGTTCGCCTTGACCAGCGTTGTAGTTCATAAACATCTTAAATATCCCCGAAATTTAACCTTTAACAGCGGAAGAAATGTCGTTACCCACGAAGTAACGTTGGAAAACCATAAATACAATCAGTACTGGGATTGTTGACAGGAAAGCCCCCGCCAAGATCAGGTTCCAGTCACCTGCTACGCCATAGGCGTTACGTAAACTCAATAGACCAACAGGAAGCGTGAACGCGTCAGCTGGGCTGTTAATCACCACAAGCGGCCAGAAGAAGTCGTTCCAAGCGCCTTGGAAACCAAGGATGGTGACCGACAAGATGGCTGGCTTCGCCAGTGGCATGAATACCTTCCAAAGAATCACAGCAGGGCTTGCGCCATCTACGATTGCGGCTTCTTCCAGTTCTTTCGGAATGTTCTCGAAGAACTGTTTCATGATCAGAACCTGACCCGAAGCAACGACCGCGGTGATGACCGCCCATGGTGTATTCAGTAAGCCGATATCTTTATAAATTAGGTAGTTAGAGATGAACGTTACTTGGCCCGGAATCATCATGCTGAACAACATGAAAGCGAACACAGCACGCGCACCAGTGAACTTCAATCGAGCTAAGGCATAACCCGCAGTACATGCAAAGAACAGGGTCAGAATCACCTTACCAATCGCAATGAAGAACGAGTTAATGGTCCAGCTCATAAATAAGCTCTTACCTGTATCTAGGCTCACCGACTCGGTGTACACGCGAACGTAAGACTTAAATACATAACCAATCACACCCGGCGCTGCGTTATCCCATGCCGCGACACGGCCACGACGTTCCATCTTGCTTGGCGCTAGTGTGCTATCAATCAGCACTTGGCCGCGCGGCGCTTCTACCGTTAGTGGTAGCGTTGCAATCTCAGGACCTTGCCCTTGATACTTGATGGAAAATGCCCACGTTTGGCTGTGACCTTGCTTAGTCAGTTCACGACGACCACGCTTCTCTACAAACGTCACGTTGTCGTTGGTGTCTACCAGCACTGGCTCGCTGACTTGCGCGTAATCGGCAGCAAAGTCGGTCACGATAGCCGCAGCCATACCTGTACCTGGACGACGGCGTGGCACTTCAATCTCTGGCGTTGCCAGCTCTTTGCCATCTTCCACTGCGTAAGTCACAGTGAAGTTCACTTCTGCGCCCGGAGCGAAACCACCGAACATTGGCGCATCGTTACCTTCTTTACCGAGTTGGTAAGCGGCACCCCAGTTGCTTGGTTGAACCTGTGCAAAGTTGAACTTAAATGGCTGCTCTAGTGGGTCATCTTTCAAACTCGCTAAGAAAGCCACCACGAACGTACCTAACATGACAGTCGCAACCAGTAGCAACGCACTGTAAACCCACGCCACTTTTGCCCAGCGACGACGCGCTTGGAACTTGGAAATCTCTTCCATTGATGCCATAGGTTTCGCATCATCGTGATTCATGGTTGAAACGGGATTAGTCATCTGCTTTCTCCTTCACACCAAAGATTTTCTGCAGATAAACCACTGCCAACGTGATGAATGCCAATACCAATGCTGCTGCGCTTGCCATGCCGATTTGCGGCGTGCCACCCGGTGGGAAGGCGTTGTGGTAAACGTAGTAAGCCAGCGTAATACGTGATTCCAACGGAGCTGCCGAGCCAAGTAGTGCTACTTGGTCAAACATTTGTAGCGTACCGATAATCGAGAAGGTCACGACCACGAACGTCACCGGTGCTAACTGAGGAATCGTAATGTTCCAGTGTTGCTGCCACTTGTTCGCACCATCAATGTGCGCCGCTTCGTAAAGCTCACCCGGAATGCCTTGCAAGCCCGCTAGGAACAACAGCATGAAGGTCGGGATAGTGGTGTAAATGTTCTGAATCACGATAGCCCAAAGTGTTAAAGGCATCGGCCCCACATTGTCTCGCGTGTTCAACCAGTTCACTTCCACGATTTGGTCTGTCACTTCGACCCAGCCCATTGCGCTGGCTACGAAAGTCGCCACACCCGCAACGATGAAAGAGAGAATGCCCCATGCTGGATCCAACCAACCTACCGGTAAGCCTTTCAAACGGTCTTTGGTTACCAACACAAACTGAGTAGCGATAGCGACAAGCACAAAGCAGCTCAAGTGCGGGTAATGGTTCACCACATCGGTGACAAAGCCATTGAGATAACCGTTCTTTTGGTAGAACCAAATGAAGATCAGTGTCACCGCGGCACTCGACAAAATACTTGGTAAGTAAAATGCGGTTCTAAAGAAGCTTTTTGCGCGAATTTTAGAGTTCACCAAAATCGCTAAGCCAAGTGCTAACACGGTTTGTACACAGGTCACGATTAACGAGAACCAAATGGTGTTTGCCAGTGAAAGCAGAAATAAATCGTCAGTAAGCAGAGCTTTAAAGTTCGCTAAACCAACCCAGATTGCATCGCTGAACAAGTCGTACTCGGTAAAGCTGAAGTAAACCGTTCTGATCAATGCGTATAGAAAGAACACCACCAAAGTCAGTACAAATGGCCCAGCTAGGAGCCATCCGTAAACTTGTTGGCGTAAACGTAAAGAGTTCATCCCTCGCCCCGTTATTTCGCCATCAGTGCATCGTATTTAGCTTGCGCCATCTTGATCGCTTCTTTCTGCGTCATCTGACCAAGCAACACTGAATTCAATGCTTCATTAATCGGAGTCATCCATGCTGTGCCGTAGTTACCAAATGCGAATGGCTCTACATTTCCTTCAAGAGCACCTTCAAACACTTGTTTTGCCAGTTCGTTTTCTGCTTTTTGCTGCGCAAAGAACTCTGACTTACCAAGCGCTTCACGGCTTGGCAGAGCAAGGCCTGAATCCAACACCCATTCTTGTGCTTTTTGGCTAGTTAGGATCTCTACCGCTTTTTGCGTCGCTTCGATGTTCTTACCATCTGCATTGACGCCCCAAGCAACAGTAAACAGTAGGTTGCCACGTTCACCACTTACTGGATCTTTTGGCATCAACGTTGTGCCATAAGGCAGGTTTGGTGCTTTATCGCGTAAGTAACCACTGATCCAGTTGCCTTCTAGAGCGATTGCCGTTTCTTCCGTACCGAAACAGCCGCCACCCCAGCCTTGACCAAGGTCAGTCGCCAAGATGCCCACTTTGTCTTCGGTAACTAAGCCAGTGTAGAAGTTAAATGCACGCTCGAAGTTCTCATCCAGAACGGTTTTGCCTTCAGCGTTGAATGGCGTCCAGCCTGTTGCGAGCGCAAAGGGTGCGAAACGCGCGTAATCAGGCATAACGCAGATACCAGACACTTCATCTGCTAGCGCATCTTTCACATCCAGTAGTTTTTTACGTAAATCTTCCCAAGAGTCTTGATTCGTTGGGTAAGCGACTTCAGCATCATCAAAAATGTCTTTGTTGTACAGCAGTGCAATTGTGTTGAAATCCTTAGCCACGCCGTACTGTTTACCTTCTAACGTAAACGCCGAGTTCAAGCTTGGGATCATGTTGGTCGCGACTTTTTCTAAGCTGCTGTTATTTGGAGAAACTTTGCCTGAGTTAACTAACGTGTTAGCGAATACAACGTCGATGTAGAAGGCGTCTGGTGCAGTGCCAGCTGAAAGAGAGTTAGTAATAAATTGAGAAAAATCACCTTCAACTGCTTGATATTTAACAGTAAGACCTGCTTTATCAAAATCGTCAACAAGTACCTCGTTCACCAATTTGTTTAGAACCACAACATCATTACCGCCCCAGCCGGCAATCGTGACTTCTGTATTTGCAACTGCGTTTGCAGATAGGCCAGCAGCTAGTAGGGATACTGCCAATATTGTTTTTTTCATCTCGCCCTCAAATCCCATTTCTTTCAAAATCTGAGGGTATTATGCGAAATTAACGTAAGCGCTTACGTTAAGATGATCACAAAAAACTCAGTTACGTATCAGAACGCACAAGAATGGTGATCTCGCTTACAAAAATGGTGCATTTTTCGCTCGTAAATTCAGAAAAACGCCATAAAAGGCCGTTATGTAACGAAATGTGATTCGTAAGACCATCTCATTCTTACGAAAAATTTACGTAAAGCAGATACAGAGATAACGATTAATAAAACTCGATTGGAGATAGGAAACGGAGAAACAAAGAAATGGGTAAGAAGAGGATGAAAGCCGTAAACAAAAAGAGCATGGACTCAGCCATGCTCTTTGCTTTTGATTACCAATATGAGGAATGAGAGTTAACTGGTTTTACCTAGCTTCAGAGACACAGGTACAACGGAGCCAACAGGCTGTTCACGTAGCATGGCTTGCTCTAGCATGCTCGCAACACGTGCAGCGATCTTGTCCGTGTCTTGCTCAATAGTCGTGAGTTCACGTGAAATACCAGGTAAACCATCGTAACCCACTACAGAGAAGTCATCTGGCAGCGTGTAACCGCGGTCTTTTAGTGCAGCGATGACACCAAGTGCCGTTTCGTCACACTCACAAACAAAGCCTTGATAGCCCTCAAGCTGCTTTTTATCAATGTTCATGAAGTAACGATAAGCCGCGATTTCACCCAGTGGATCAGCACCCGTTCTAAGCTCTCGAACAGGAAGTGCGTTGCTTGCCATCACCGACATGTAACCTTGATGACGGAACTGATAACCGTCGCCATAAGTCGTTGGCGTCACAAAGCAAATGTCTGTTAGCCCTTTATCTACAAGGTGTTGCGTAGCTTCACGGCCGCCATTGAAATCATCTGGAGCCACCCAAAAAGAGCCTTCACTCATGCCGATACAAACGTAAGGCAAGTCCATCTCTTTACAGGTTTCAATGCGTGGGTCGTTGTGGGTAATACCAAGTAAAATAGCGCCGCCAACCTGCTCTAAATCCACTTCACCAAAGCTTACTGGCAACAAGTTGCGTCCAGAATTACGGATGGAAGCAGACAAAGAAGGCCATAGCATACCGAGGTAACGAGAAGCGTAAAAATCGTGCGGACCAAGCGAAATTGCGATGGTATTTTTGTGACTACCAGTCAATTCACGTGCAGACGTGCTTGGTACATAACCCAACTCTTTGCATATATCGAGAATCTTTTTACGCGTTTTTTCGCTGATCCCCGGTTTATTATTTAGAGCTCGACTAACAGAAGCGATTGATACACCTGCAATTTTTGCAGCTTCGTGTATGGTCGCTTTCTTCAGTTCCGCATCAGTTTTTGGTGCACTCACGGCGCTCTCCTACGGCAAAACGTAAAATTTACGTTCATTATGTGAGTAAACAGAGAAAAAGCAAGCGAGAAATACGTAAAACGATAGCAAAGCGTAAACTTATGACTCATATGTCACATTTTGTATAAAACCAATAAGCGCAAGCACAGACAAGGCCCATTCTTTTATAAAAACATCGAATAATCTGACAGTTAGAATAGAAATAAGATGAATATCAGCACAACAGGCTGATAACGAACGTCGAGAAAGCACTCAGAAACCGGACATTTTTCTCGCACTGTCAGCTCAGAAATTACGTAAATCGATTTACGTAAACCTTCTTGGGCTATCTGCGGGCGATGAAAACCGCTAAATACCAGTCTCAGCCCCTTCCCTAATACAACTGATGCTTTCTTCGCCTAAAGTCAGCGAATTGTGAAACTTCATCCACATCAGAAAATATTGCTAGCTGTTTTTCATTCCTCTCGACTATGATTCGCGCTCCTGTGTTTTGGTGATTTTTTAAATGAGAATTTATACCGCTATTATCACGGCAGCATTGGCTGCAACAACACTTATCGCTCCTGCACACGCAGACGATAAATTCACTTTAGGTCGTACTATCTTGCTTGAGCACGGTAACCTAGCTGCAAAAATCCCAATGGTGATTTGCCGCAACACCAACGCGATCAAAGTGAAAGCAGAGAAAGACCTAGAACTAAGAAAGGTCGTTGTGCGATTCCAAAACGGTGACGAGAAAACCATTCGCTTCCACCGTGATCTAAAGAAAGACAAGATGACCGACTGGCGTTACTTCGGTTACCGTCGCTGTGTGAAAAACATCGAAGTATACGGTAACTCAGAAGGCTCTAAAGCGGGCGTACGCGTTTACGGTAAAGAGAAGAACGATTAATCGTTACTGATCTCGACATTCAAAAGGGATGAGAATTCACCTCCTCTCTACGAATACAAAAATCCCTCGTCGATTGGCGAGGGATTTTTATTTTCAGTCAGAAACGAAGAAGGCTCTTATTCTGGCGAAACCAATTCGGTTCCATTAACCGTAATTTCCACTTTGCGTGCGGCTTGCTCACGATGCTCTTGTTCAATGACTGACGTCTCAAGACGAATGTTGTCCGCTTTCACGCCGTGCAAAATCAAGAAATCCGCCACGACTTTCGCTCGCTCTTTCGCTAAGTGAGTATTGTACTCCAGATAAGCAGGCTTACTATCTGCCCCTCCTGTCACCACCACTTCATAGCTTTCTAACTCAGTAATTCGACTGGCTAACTGCATCAATTGAGCTTCCATCTGTGGGTTGAGCGCTGCATCGTCGTAGCTATAAACCGGACTGTTCTCCGCTAGAATCACGGTTTGCTCTTCTGGCGCATCTTCTATGTGCTCAATAGGTTGCGGATCGTAGCTGCTGCTCGACCACGGGTGAAGCACCAGAGACAAGTTAACCTGACGCAACTGTTTGGTGTCTTTTTTGTCGTAGTACTGATCAAGCACACTGACATTAAACAGATTATCGAATTGCAACGACACATCGATGTACTCACTCAAGGCATAGTAGCCGCCCAACGAAAGGTACGGTGCCACGCCGCTGGTTTCCGTCGGAGAATCCAACTGCGGCTTGTCCATGTCGGCGTTGTAGATGTAGCCACCCACGCCAGCAAACAAACCACCATCGCGCCACAGTGACCATTTGTGTTTGGCGAGAATGTCCAAACCTTTCATGTCAAAACCATTGCCGTCCGATAAGCTGCGATAGCCTAACTCATAATCAAAAGGCTGCGTCGAGATACCTAAGCTGTACTTCAAACTGGTGATGTCGTTGTCGTGCTTGTAAGGATCGTCTTTAAATTGAGCGAGTCCCCCTCCCACTTGAAAATACAACCCATTGGATACCAAAGTATCGATAACGCCTTTCTCGGGTTCGTCGACTTGCTGGGCCTCTTGTGCCAAAACTGGGGAGAGTGCAAAAACAGAAATCGCGAACAAAATCATTTGTTTGTAATTCACAAGCCTTCCCCTATAAGTAAGAAACGGTGTACACCACCATTCCCTCGAACTTCCCTTTCTTAATGTTGGCAGGGTCGAAAGGCACCAGTTTGGCGAAGTAACGGTCATAGCCGACTTGCTCTACTTCGTAACCATCACCGACAGGCTCATTAAGTTGCACTTCTTCACCACTCGGAGTGTAAAGCTTGATGCCGTAGGATTTGATTTCCGTGCCGCTTTCGTCAAAAACAGGGACGTAAGATCGGTTGTTGAGGTCTCGAACATTATCAAAATAACCACGCAGCTTAACGGATGGACAATCGGCACCGTACTTTAAGTTGCGAACGATAATAGTGAGAGGGCGAGGCTCGGTTTGCACAATATCGTCTACACCAATGCGCCCGTAGTCGATGTTGTTGTTCTTGATCTCCAGCTCAACCAAACATTTAGAAGGCTTAAGAATGTCCATATTCTGAATCACGCTGCGGTAGTTCGCATACGCACCGTTGTAGCCCAACTCCCCATCTAACTGGAAAATATTAACCGGCGCGCTATATCCAGAGAAGTCCCCCGGCCCCGTAACAATGATGGGCTGGTATGTAATGGTTTTGGATGTTTTAGTGCGTGATTCACAGGCGTTGTTGTCTTCACTAGCACTACACTGAGGAACCCTAAAGCCATCAACTGCGGTTTTTACGCCATAAATATCTCGGCCTTCATATCGAAACCCCACCTTAATACCGGGAATATTCGGGACGACGGTATCACCCGTTTTACCGGGCCAAAAGAACACTTGTTCGGGGAAATCCTTCAGGTGAGGGAAATTCGTCGCATCTTTATAGCAAGTAACATTCACCGTTTGAGACGGGCCACGCCATACCACTTGCCCATCAGGCGCATCAATGGGTACCGATGCCGAAGGGTCAATGTAGAAACTGCTTACACCGCCAGGACCACTACCACCAAAACTACCACCGGCTTCTGTGCTGTAGCAGGCTAACGCCCACGCATTGGGAGCCACTGAGAGCCCCGTAACGAGCAAACAAAGTGTTAGAAATAACGCTCTCATCATTACCCCTCACTTTCGTCTTTGGCAGTGCAAATGTTTTTTGAATTGCAGAAATAGGTGTTGCTCACCGTGGCACCATAATCATTGATGTGGCTTAACGTGTATCGGTCGCTTTTTTCTACTTTCAAGGTTCTGCTGGTGAACGGCGCTAGCATCACAGGGGTGAAACCCGTCGCGTCTTTCTTCGCTTTCCCCACCATCAACTCAGAGTAAGTCACGTAAAATGGCGAACCGTTTTCTACCAAGATCTTATTGCTGCCTGTGCGCTTAATTTTGGTCGCGCTGGCCACTGCTTTATCGACGCGCTTAATCTTGTCTAGACTGGAAGGTCGATAGAAAAATTTGATCACCGATTCAATTGCGATTTGGATAGAACCACTAGCGGTCTCTGCGACAGCATCATCGTGCTTGTCATGCTCCGAAGGCGGCACTTCGCGAACATGTAAGAAGTAAGCCGTTTCCCTGTCTTGCGGCAGCTGGGAAGCCGTTGGCAAAGATTTGATGCGCAGCATGGCGTAATCTTTACTCTCGATTCTCAACACGGGTGGAACAACGATGAATTTGTCTTCTACATCCTTTCCGTCCATGTCCGTCAACCAAGATTGCGCCAAGAATGGAATGTCAGCGGGGTTCTTTATTTTGACGGTCTCTACCTTTGAGTTACCTTCATAAACCACACGAGTTCGGTCTAAAGCCAATGCCGCATTCGCCGATGCCGAGACCATCAAACAACACATGACGGCTAGAATTGATTTTTTCATAACTTCTCAACTACTGATTAATTATCACAATGAACGGAACGGATGACTTCTTTACTGTTTAGAATTGAGTCATCAATGATTAAGTGGCAGCTTTGGTTATCCCCCCAGCTCACACTGATTTTTGAATCGAGATTGACGCCGACCAGATAAGCCGTCGAGTCTTGCCCAACAATGCCAATCTCTTGATTGAGTTCGTCGTCAAACACCAATGCACCAAACGGAATGTCTTGTTCGCCTTGCAAGCGCGCCATAAAGTTGCTGCCTTGGCGGGCCTTAATTTTTTGATAGCCAATCGCACCTTCGGTCAGCACCATGCTCTTAACGCTGCCGAGCACCTCAACATCATCAGGTAGTGATTTGTAATCGATGGTGTTATAGCTCTTTTGATAAGGCGTCACGCCATTGATCAGCGCCAAGCCAAACGCATTGGTCTCTTCGTTGTTGCTACCGTTTATGGTGACGTCCGGTACATTCGAGTCGATAAGAATGCGCGACGTACCCGAGTTAAGTGCGCTGTATGCCAAGCCATGTTTTGAAAGCAGCACCGTGCCCATCGCATTGGCGTTTACTTGGCTGTACGAATTGGTTTTGTAGCTGCCACCCACAGACGTCGACATGAATGAGAAATCGCGATTGTAGTTACCACTTACGCCGTTGGATTCACCCTCGTAAACATCGTATGCAACGCGATAGTTAGAACCGTCATCATTGTTGTATCCCGAGTAGGCAAGGTTTTGAGAGTAGTCACCACTACGTGAATTGGTTTGAACTGAGACAGTGTTGCTGCCACCGATAGGAATAGAGATCCCCAATGACCAGCCTTTTTCGTCAATGCTTGGCGAGTATTCATTAATGCCCGATTCGTAGTCGTAACTGATGTATGAATCGTTCGATTTGTACAGGTTCATCGTTAAGTAGAGATCGATCCCGTTGATCTTCAACGGATGCGAAATATTGACGTCGTAACGAGAACTGTCGCGGCGATTGTCCCAATAGTTGTTTGAGGTGTAAGACAAATACGCACTGGTCGAGCCGAAACTCTGGGTTAGTGCAATGTACTTTTCATCTTTGCGGTTGTTGTTCGCGGCATAGACGATGGAAGAAGTGCGGTCATCATAAGACTTCAAATACTCATCAAATTCGTAGTATTGCTCTTCCGAAAATCGGTAGCCTGCCACACGTAAACCCAAGCCAAAGTCGGTCAGCGTGTTGTTGTAAGTAAAGCCATAAGACAAACCAGAGGCATCCGTGTCGTCGCCTAATTTGGCCTGCGCAGAAGAAATATCGAATGAAGCCGCCCCGAAATAATTCAGGTTGATGCCACTACCGAAAGTGTAAGATTGGTAATCTTCAGAGAGCAGCGTTGCAGAGAACAACGACAGGTAGTTGTTGACACCGTAGGACGCTTCGGCGGAGAAAAACTCTGGCGTGTGCTCATAAGCGTCACTGTCCGGTACGCCCGCTGAAACGCTATAACGCACATGATTAGGTCGAGTTAGGTACAGCACATCTGCACCGTTCACTTGGTAACGTTGAATCGTCCCGTCGGCTTGTTTGACCTCAACATCCAACGTACCTTGAGACGCTTGTGATAGGTCATCAATCAGATACGGTCCCGCATTCACATTCACTACTTTAAGTACGTTGCCTTGCTGGCGAATGGTGATCACCGCATTGGTATTGACCGTGCCAGAAACCACTGGCGAGTATCCACGCAAGTTAGATGGCAACATTTGGTCATCGCTTTGCAAACGAACGCCCGTCATTTGGAACGAGTCGTACACGTCCGAGCCAAACTGGGTATTACCGAACGTCAATTTCGATTTAATGCTGCGGATCGGCGCGTAGCCATACAATGAAGTAAAGTCACCCGAGTAGTTGTTAGATGCTTGGTAATTTGCTCGAAAGCGAAACGCTCCGGCATTTAGCCCAACAATGCCATAGGTGGATAGATCGTCATTCCAACCGTTTTCATCGTCTTGTTGGCTGGAAAAGTAGTTAACGTTGTAATCCAGATAGAGCGCGGCAATGCCATCGTCCCATAAACGATCAGGCACAAAACCATATTTGTACTCGTTGGCGATGTATTCTTGAGGCGTCGTGATGTCTAAACGTGCTTTACCGAGATCGGACGTAACTTTGGTGTAGCCGACATCTTCAAACTGATAACACACGCCACCATCAACTGAGATCGCGTTTTCTTTGTAGACTTTATAACCACGCTCGCTAAGAGGAAGGCTGTCCATTAATGCATCAGAAATGCAGGGTTTATTGTTATTAAATACAATATTTTCTTTGGTTAAGAACTCCCCGTTAATATAAACCTCTAGCTCATATTTACCGTCTTCCACAAAGTTCGCATTCGAGAATTTGCTTAAATCGACACTATTTTTACTTCTTATAAAATAATCATTGAAGCTGGTCGCGTAAGAAAAAGAAGGAAAGGAAAGTACAATTATTAAACCGAGTAAATGACGACGCATTTTATCAACCAGTGTTTTTTATTAGAACGAGAGCTTTGGCTAAACAGCCAAAGCTCTCTCGGCAACTGCTTATGGGTACGTTACGCGTAGTAGCGCCCAAGATTCTGCAACACCCGCTGTAACAGGTGTTGCTGTTACGTCTACGTTTGCTTCATACGCTGCAGAGAAAGACGCGATGTTTGTGCCGTCTACAATTACGTTGCTTGCTGCTACGTCACCGTTGTCGATTGGGTTACCATCGTGAAGAATACGTACGCCAACGCCCGTTGCACCGCCTTCAACGCTGAATAGGTCGCCAGTAGTGTCTGGGTTAGAATCGAATGTGAATTCCGCTTTTGTTGCTACAGTCGTATCACAATCCGTCAGCTTCACTTGGAAAGGCACTGGTGTAGAGCGGTCACCTTTTGCTTTAAAGATGTGCGTTGGCTGTTGACCAAGTTGGATTGTTTGATCGATGCTGTCTGGTGATAGACCACATGCTGATTCTACGATTTCACCTTTGAAGTAAACGTTGGTCGTGTTTTCTGCCAAAGCAGGAGTTGCAGACATCAGTCCAAAAAGAAAAGTAGCTGCGATTGATGAGCGAATGAATTTAGCTTTCATTTTTAAATCCCGTGTATTTTTAGCGAATAAATGCAGACAAGAAGTGATGACTTCTTATCGTTGCAATTTAGTTTTTAATAAATGCGTGGATGGAATAGTTATATTTCCAACTCGATGTGTTTGTATCGTTTAACAAACGTTGTGATTTTTGGTTAGCGTGAATGTTATTAAGTTCTAAACCATTAATTCTCCCTAAATTATTCGCTCCTTTTCATCAAGAAATAATGCATTCTTGTTATGAGCCTATATATTTGATTACCTGTTCCCAATGAGATTTATACAATTAAACGTTGACCCGAACTGTAAAGTTATTATTGGGTGTACGGTCCGTGAACATTACGCGCGATTTGAGTGGCTCCACGAACGAATCGTAAGTAGCTCACCCAATACATAATCGGCCCCCGCGGAATAAACACCGGTACTAGCTCCGACTTCTTCAAGTTGGAACACACGTACTTGCTTAACGGTTTTCTTTTCTGGCGCAACCATTAAGAAAAGCCTTGCCCGACTGGCGTACAACAACTCAATCAATCGCTCAATGCTAGACAGCAAAGCCGAATAACTGAGGCTCTCGGTATGCATGAGAATGAACGCATCACCTTCGACTCGGTAAGTCAAAGAAGCCAAGGCACTCCCACCAACGGACCATTGCTCCGTCGACTCTTTGCCATTGAGAAAGCGTTCATACTCTGTCAGTGAACAAAGCTGTCTTAAAAACTGACGACCACTGCCCTTTTCGTTCAAACGTCGCCACTTCCCCTTTCCTTCAGGAAGCGGGACAAGGCCAAAGTTGCCATGACGATAATGCTCGAACCTTTTGATCAATTGAGGCTTGGTCGGAAAGCAGCATGCCTTGAGTTCATCTACACTGTTTTCAAGCACTCTGAGAATCTGAACCATCCGCTCTGCAGTGGGTTGGACTTTCTCACTTTCCCACCGAGAGAGCGCGTTAACATCGAGCCCAACAAACAAAGAGAAAGGGAAATGGCGTAACCGATCCACCAGCTCTCTTTGCGACCAACCTCTTCTCTTTCGTGCCTTTCGAAGGTGTTGAGAAAAGTTCGACTCCACCTTTACCTCCACATGCCTTAATTGACTTATGAATCAAACAGTTAAATAGGCATAACAAAGTTAAGCAATATGGGCATGCTCTGTAGGTTTGAATTTGAACAAGGGTAGAATATGCCCCGAATTGAGCGAGGTTATATTCCTGAAAAATAAAGGGAAACGCTTAAAATCGGCATTTTGATTCAATGGTAAAGAACAATTGCTCAATTTCAGAAAAAGGTGTGTAGCACGTAGTACCATTCCTACAGGAATGAGGGCAAAAGCGTGCAATCGACCTACTAAAAGACGTCAAAAATTGCCTCTCATTGCGAGAGTTTGGGGCTTGAGATACAGAGATGCCTGAGGTCGCACTGGCTTCCTCAACCTATAAACGAAAAGGTCGTTGTGTTATTCGCTACGCGAAGAAATAGTCAAACAGCCGCAATTGCGCCCGCTTAGTATCTTCATCTGAAATACCGATATACCTTAGCGTTGTCGAAACAGACTGATGGCCGATAATGGTCGCTACTAGGCCAATGTCCATATCGCTTGAGTGATAAAGGTGACGTGCAAATATTTTCCTTAGGCTGTGACAGCCGATTTTGTACTGACGCAGCTCATCAATACATCGAGATAAGCACGAGAAGACACTCCAACAAGCCTGACGCGAGATAACGCCTCGCTGTCTTTTGGCTCGATTACTGGCTAGGGTAGAGCGCGAAAAAATCAGACCGTTATCTTTGTCTTGCCACATTCTTCGGCGTTTCTTCAATGCAGTTAAAGTTCGCGGACTAAGATAAGCGATGCGCTTTTTCACTGGCGCGTTTTTCGTTGCTTCTTCCAAGCGTGCTTGGACGCTCTTCTTCCAACTACGAGGCACTAACCCCGCTACGTTTCGGTAGTCACACACGTACACTGAGAGCAACTTGGTATGATCTCGTTTGTAGTAGTTGAGCAATTCATTTTTGATACTTTTTAATACCTTATGTCGCGCTCTTGCTTGTCGCGCCAGCGTTCCTTTACTCTCAATCACCACCACTTCACCCGATTCAAAATTAATGTTGTCGTAGCCCAGTTTGGTGATGTCGGTAATTCGTAATCCCGTTTCAATGCCTATTCGCCAAATTAGCCAATAGACTTCATCGTGGTGTCGCTTCAGGTATTTTTCTGCTTTCTTTAAAATACGCTTGTCGCTAATTGCCTGCACGGTACTCATGAACATACCTTCCATTACGTTATAATTATTAATATTAAATATAGCTCAAGCGGTAATAAGCATTTGAGTTAATATTACTTACTGTTATTAATCTCAATAGCCACGTTTATATTTGTTTCTATACCATTAATTTAATTGATGTATTAATTGAATAATTCCAATCAAGTGATTTATCAATCGCTTTCACTATATCAATTTGATTCAAGCCCCTCACAGTGATGATTTGATAAGTAAATTCATGTATTAATTCGATAATTTATCTAGATTCATAACTATATTGATTTTTTACTCAGAAAGATGGCGGTTTATTTGGTGATATGAACGGTGTGAAATTGTTTTGTAGCGCATTTTTTGTGATCTACTTCTCATGACAGTTTTATTGAACCGACATCACACACGCTCTCGAAGTGTCGTTGCGTAAGTAATCACCGGCGGAAAGCCAAACTTTTATGCTCAAACCAATGCAAACCAAACAAAAAAGCTCCCAATTGGGAGCCTTGAACATTCTACAGGGGAGTAAAAAGTGGTTTCGATTACTGCGCTTGTTGCTGCTTCATCGCTTCTAGCTTTTTAAGTTGCTCCTGTTGACGCTTCTCTAGCGTCGACTTTTGCTCTGCGGTTAGAACATTGTAGATATCGTGCTGCGCTTTAAGCTGAGCCAGCTGCGTGTCTAGCTGTTTTGCATGCGCTTGTTGGATAAGTTGCTTGGCTTTTGCTTCATCAAAAGAAGACGCTTTCACTAGCTTCTCGAACTGCTTCGCGCTTTCTTGTACTGCTTTAGGATCCTGCTGACCCGCTAGTTTGCTGCTTAAATTGATTTGAATTTCTTCGATCTTCGCTTGTTGATCAGCCGTAATGCTCTCTAAACCAAATGGTTTTGGCGCTGCAGGTTGAGTTGGTGCTGCTTCTGCAAATACATTTGCGCTGCTTAGTAGTAGAATCGTCGACAATAGGTAGCGTTTCATTGGGGGAACCTTCATTAACTTCAGTTTGGAGTTAGGTGAGACTCAATCGATACCACATGGTTTCCTGTACCTGACAAATATGAGACTTTCCGTCACAAAAATAAGCAAAGACTGATATGACAAAAACGACAAATAATTTCCAATTTCCTTCGTCTTTTTCTTTTGTCCGTCGTCTTAGTCGTTATTTATACCCAAGTAACCTCGAGATGCTAGGTTCAGCGAGAATGACTTGGTTTGTAGACGCGGCGTCGATTTAAAGGTTTGGTGGGTCCAAATCAAGAATCGACAACAAAGTATACAAGCCAAGTCAACTCGCCCTTCGGGAGCGTGTCATTGACCCGATTTCTGCGTCAAACAACTTGGAAAGAGCTGGCTATTACGCTGCGTTGCTTTCCTTGACCTCGAATCAATGACAACGCTCTGAATCCTGCATCTTGAAGTCACTTGGGTATAACAGTAATTTAAGAGCTTATGTTTACCTTTAAACCTGCAATCATCGAGATTGATCACCACCAAATCACCCTTTCACCTGACGACCAAAATCTGGTTGAAGTGGCACGCAAGGTCAAAGTGAATATCGCCGCACCTTGCGTGAAGAACAAACGTAAACACGGTTGCTGCCATGCATGCAAAGTGGAAGTGGACGGTGAGCCTCGTTACGCTTGCAAGGTAAAACCTAAATCGGGGATGAAAGTCGTGGTGCGTCGGCCTGATCTTGATGCAGCAAGAAAAGAAGCCGTTAAAGCGTATAAGCAACAAATAAAGACAGGCGAAACCACGCCTTGCCAGTGCAGTTAAAACGGGTAATCGAGTTTACCTTACCGCGCAAAAACAAAGGGCGACACGAATGTCGCCCTTTTTGATGATTATTGTTGGGGATTTAAAATGATGGTGGTGCGTTTGGCTTTGCTACCAAAGGCCTGTTTCGCTTTCGCCCTCACCTCTTCTAGCGTGACGCTTTGCGCTGCTTTATCAACATCCAGCAAAACATCAAGCCCGTAATCATGCACTAAGTAGCGAGTGTATGACCAACTGCGTTGTCCCGGATTGTCATCCATATCTTTCATAGAAACCGCAAGTTGCTTGGCAGCCGTATCGACTTCTTTTTGCGTGATGTTTTTCGCTAAACCATCAAAGATTTTATCCAGCTGAGCGTCCATCTTGTCGACGTCTTTTGGATCGATTTGTGATTCAAAGAACCAATCAGAGACCTGTTCTCTATCTTGTGTAATTGGGTAGATACTAGGGCTGTAATCCAAGCTTGCTTCTTCACGTAATTGTGCGGTAACACGCGCAGCAGCGATACGTTGCAGCATGTCTTCAACCACCGTATCACGTGCCATTCTCGGAGACTCTCGTTCATTGGTTAAACGCAGCAAATACAGCGAAGATGGCTCGTTCCCTGCGGCCATGACCAAACGACTTTTCGCATTGGGATCAAACTCAATATGGTAATCCACAGGCGTGGCCGGTTTTAGATCAATCGATGCAACATACTTACGCAGCAATGGTGTGATCTGCTCAGGTTCAACATCGGCTACGATGATCATTTTGTAACCGTAGTTATGCTTGAACAGGGCTTCGTGCATCGCAAACACTTGCTCCGGTGTGACGTTCTCTGCGCCATTGATGGACAAAAGGCGATGGCGACTGTTCGGCAAATATGCGTTCTCATTTGCAGCCTTAATCCACTGGCCCATTGGTGATTCAAAGAAAGCACGTCGCTGTTGAACGTATTCACGTTTTACCGCTTCGAGTTGACGCTCATCGACTTTGATTTCCGTCGCCACGTTATACAGACCATTCATGGCACTGGCTAAATGTGCTTTGGGTGTGATGACCTCAATGCCGTGATTCGTCGGGCCAAGGATCGGGAAGAGTGAAATGTCGTTTTTGCGCAAGTAGTTATCGAGTTCAGAACCTGAGAAATCCCCCAACCCACTGCGTGCCGCTGCCATGGTCGCCACTTCAAACGCAGGATAGAGTGATTTATCAAGTGCAGCCTTACCACCTTGGCTAGCCAAGTAAATGTAGGCTCGGTTCGCCGCTTTCTCATCTTTCTGGAACCAAACTTCGATGCCATTTGAGAGTGAATAAACTTGGAAACCGCCTTTCTCTTCTCGAACGGCGGTGATGTCACCTTCTTTAGTTGGCTGAATAAAACCATCGGTTTTCGCGTACATCTCAAACGGCTTTTCACCGGCTTGTGCGTAAGCTGCGCTTAACAACGCAAACTCACCTGCGAACTGTTCTTTGTTTTCCGTTCTACCTAACCCCACCACAAAATTCGCCGGTTCCGATAACAGGGCTTCTAGCTCGTTGTTCGCGTGGTTAAGGTCATTGGCAGCGACAAAGGTGGCTAAGCTTTGCTCATACCCTTGTTTGGATTGCGATACTGAATCTCGCTCCAATTGATACACTCGCGCTTCTGCATAACCAGCAGGCTTTCGCTTCGCCCAATCAGCATCTAGGTTGGACAGTTCGCCATACCAACCCGACATCACGCCATCCAGTTCCTCTTGAGTCACACCGTAATCACGCAGCGAGGTCAGTGTATTCAAGAAGATTTGTTGGATGTTGTCACGGCGCTCAGGAGCAAAAGACACCCCAGCCGACATCATGCGATGATAGTTGGAAGAATAAGGTTGCGCATAAGCGTATTGGAACGATTCCGCCGCATCATTCAACACCGTCAGTAAGCGTTGTTGGATCAGCTGGGCGCTCAACTCATCTTGCCAAGCTTTGTGTTGTTGCTGCATGGTTTGTCGAGTAACAGAATCCCGATCGATGACCAAATGCAGGCTCGGTGATTCCATCTTACTGCTTGGTAAAATGCGATTAGCGTTATTCACTCGAATATCACGACGCTTCTCTACTGCCGCATTCGAAACGCTTTCCCAGTTAGAAAATTTGTTCTCAATGATCTTTGAGATAGATTCGACATCAACATTACCTGTGACAATTAACTCAGCGTACTGTGGCTGATACCACTTGTCATAGAACGCTTTTAACGCTGGCGATGTCGTGTTCTCTATTGAGCTCCGCGTGCCAATCGGATCGTGCTCCGCATAAGGCGAGCCTTCAATCGAAGCTTGGTACGCGTTAAAAGATAGCGATTTATCATCAGGCCGCGCGCGACGCCACTCCCCTAGAATCACCCCTTTCTCTTTTTCTACCTGCGTTGGGTCGAACTCGATGCCATCACTGATATCACGCATCCACGTTAACGCATCATCCAGTTTACTCGGATTAGCAAGATCAAGCTTGTAGGTCGTCTGTTGATAGGTCGTCGTGGCATTAATATCTGCACCAAAGCTGCCGCCTGATGCTTCAAACAGCTTTACAACATCATTGCCAGAAAAGTGAGTGCTGCCGTTGAACGCCATGTGCTCAATAAAGTGCGCGTAGCCTTTTTGAGTCGCATCTTCTTGGAAGGAGCCAACGTTCATCATCAAACGTACCGAGACTTCTTCATCTTGGGTTGGATAAATGTGGTATTTCATCCCATTAGGCAGTTGATCAACGTACCAATTCGGATCGGTTTGAAGCGGTGTCGATTGGGGAGTCAGAGCACACCCTGACAGCAACAATGCGGTGAGTAACAACGTGCTACGCATAACTATCGTCCCTAATAATAATCAATTGAGGCAATATATCGAGCACGCCATATGCTTGATATTTAATATGAAAACTACGCCTGAATAGTAAGATCTAGCTCACATTTTATAAAATGAGAAGGTTTTACAACGTCTTAGATAACACTTCGCTACTAATCAAGTTAGCGCAAAAAGGCAATACGCATTGTTTAATATTTGCTCATCGAGGTTGATACGACTCAAATACGCGACATAGATCGGAATTTATTTTGACCACTAAAATATAATGTTCGCGCGAAACACCCATTTTTATAAATATAAGAGCCAACGATACCTTTATGCTTAAGAATTTATCTTTGAAGAACAAACTGGCGATCTCTGCCAGTGCTGCCATCATCCTCGGGGGAGTGTTGGTGGAGGGGCTGTCTTTCCGTGATGCTTTGGAGCGACTTGATGTTGAAGTCGCGCAACGCCTAGAAAGTACCAGCGCATCTTACAACCAATATGTGAGCGATTGGCTGCTGTCGAAAGAGCGCGCACTCACATCACTGTCACAAGATGCAGAGAAATCCGCCATTGTGACCCACCTAAAACAAGTTCGTGATTCTGCTGCGTTTGATAACGTCTTCCTTGCGTATCCAGACGGCTCTCAAGACAACGCGAACGGTGTTGTCCTTCCACCGGGTAACGACGACCCTCGTCAATGGGGTTGGTACACCAACGCGATCGCAAACCCTTCGAAAGTCTTTATGGACAACCCTACTGTCGCTGCAGCAACTGGCGCGAACGTGGTGTCTTTGGGTAAGGCGTTGCAATTTCACGGTCAAACCAGCGTGCTAGGTGCAGACGTGGAAATCGGTGACATCTTAAATAGCCTGAACCAAGTGATTCTGCCTGGTGAAGGTTATATGTTTATCGCCAACGACCAAGGCAATATCTTCACCCACAATGACAGCAAACTGCTTAACCAGCCTGTCAGCAAATTGGGGCTGAACAACAGCGATATCACAGCGGCAGCAAATTCTGGCCAAGATCGTACCGTGTCGATCAATGGCAAAGACTTCGTGGTTTACGCGAAAGCCATCGACGGCACTAAGCTAACAACGGTTACGGTTCTGGATAATGACTCTTTGGTTGCCCCACTTTACGACGCAGTTTGGGGCCAAATCATCGCGACGACTATCGTGGTAATCATCTGTGTGGCTTTGTTTAACCTGCTGTGTAACATCCTATTCCGTCCGCTTTACAACGTTTCTAATGCTCTATCCCAAATCGCCAATGGTAGCGGTGATTTAACTCAGCGTATCAAGGTCGAAAACCGTGATGAAGTGGGTGAGTTGGCAGAGAACTTCAACCAGTTTGTTGCCAGCCTTCAGCAACTTATCGGCCACATTCGTCACCAAGCGGAAGACTTGAATCATCAGTCAGAGCTGAGCACCAAACGTGCAAACCAATCTGTTGACGAGCTCAACCACCAGCAACAAGAAATCACACTTGTGGCAACGGCAGTAACGGAAATGGCTTCTGCGACGCAAGAGATCGCTTCTCACGCTGAGCAAACGGCGAAAGTGGCACAAGACTCTTCCGTGAGCACACAAAATGGTCATGCGTTGGTAGTGAACACCAAAGACTCGATCAACAACCTGTCTTCGGAAGTGAACCAAGCCAGCGGCGTGATAAGTGAACTAAACCAACATGCTCAAGACATCAATACCGTGCTGTCGACCATTCGTGACATTGCAGAGCAGACTAACCTGCTTGCATTGAACGCCGCGATCGAAGCCGCGCGTGCAGGCGAACAAGGCCGTGGTTTTGCTGTGGTTGCGGATGAAGTTCGTGTTCTATCGCAACGCACTCATACATCGACAGAAGAGATCAAATCCACCATCGAAACGCTACAACGCACGACTCAGCGTGCTGTTACCTTGATGGAACGCAGCTCTGAACTGGCAGTAGGTTCGGTAGAAGATGCCGACCGCGCTTCTCAAGCGCTGGATGAAATCAACTCGGCAGTGGCGATGATCAGCGATATGGCAACCCAAATCGCCACCGCCGCGGAAGAGCAAACCCACGTGACCAATGAAATCACCCAAAACGTTACTTCAATCAAAGACGTGACGGACCACTTGGTTATCGGTGCAGAAGAGTCGATGAATCAGTCATCAGAGTTGAAGTCTCAAGCAGAAGATCTCAACTCGAAAGTGGCAACCTTCAAACTGGCGTAGTACCCACTTCAACCATTAATTTCAAACCCCGTCATGTTGCGGGGTTTGTTGTTTTTCCCGCCTGTAAATTCGGCTTAATTTGACCCGAAAGCCCCGAATAACCGTACATAAAAGCAACACAATCAACATTATCGCCTATCAACATCAGTAAGTTCCTCAGAGAACAAGATAGGCAAAACTTTTAGGGAAACGGCTTTTCAACCTTATTCAGAAACTTTGAAGGGGTGCGCTTATGAATCTTATGGACCTACCCAAAAAACGGGGCAAATGGAACCTAGAGCTGTGCAAACAGAGTGCAGCAAAATTCAAGACTCGCACGGAGTGGTGTGAAGGATGCAAAGCGGCTTATAGCGCGGCGTATCGCAACGGCTGGCTCGACCAATGTTGCGCTCATATGCAGCGCGTTGGCTTGAAATGGACGTACGAAAAATGCAAACAAAGCGCCTCTGAATACAAGACTCGTTCTGCATGGAATCATGGTTGTAAGAGCGCTTACCATGCCGCCAGAAAAAACGGCTGGGTTGAAGATTGCTGCGCCCACATGCTCCCTTCTCGGACTGGGAAAAAGTGGACGTTTGAAACCTGCGCTGAAAACGCTAAACGGTACAAAACTCGTTCCGACTGGCAGCGCGGATGCAGCGGCGCTTACAACGCAGCTAACCGTAACGGTTGGCTAGAAGACTGCTGCGCACACATGAAACCAATCGAACTTAAGTGGAACTTATCAGCCTGTATCCAAAGTGCCCGACCATTCAAAACTCGTACGGAATGGATTAGCCATTGTAAAAGCGCCTATCAAGCGGCAAGAAATCGAGGGTGGCTAGAGCAATGCTGCGCTCATATGGGCGAACCAAGAACACAAAAGAAATGGACGCTCGATGCGTGTATGAGAAGCGCTGCAGATTACAAAACACGAACAGCGTGGCAAGAAGGATGCAGCGGAGCCTACTTCGCCGCCCACCGAAATAATTGGATGAAAAGGTGCTGCGCCCACATGCGTTCTGCACGTTCAAAATGGACGCTTAAGATCTGTAAAGGCAGCGCGTCCTATTTCTCAAGTAAACGAGATTGGCTGCGCTGTTGTCGAGGAGCATACAACGCTGCTCACCGTAACGGTTGGCTTGCAGAATGCTGCTCACACATGGAAAGACCGCGAGCAGCATAAGGCAAACTACTTCGCTGCCGCGCCTGTGAGCTTACTCAGCACACCACTGACTTTGGTCAACACCTCGTCACACCCTTCAATCTTGTGGCGCTCTTTTAGATACATAGGGTTGTTGTAAGCGAGCCAAGTTTTGCCTTCTGCATCTTCATAAACCAACACTTTTTGCGGCAAATCTATCGCTACCTCTTGGGCACATTGCATCAATGGCGTGCCCACTTTGGGATTACCAAACACAATCACTTCGGTTGGTCGTAGCGCCATATCGACCTTAGCTGCATTTTCTTGGTGATTCACACGCGCAAACACGTTTAAGCCCTTACTTTGCGCGATTTCGACAAACTTGTTCGCCGTATCTTGCACCGAATGTTGACTCGCGACTCGTACCACACTTTCTTCTGCTAAAGAGGAAAACGACGCCAACACTGCGACCAATCCTACTGTTATTGCTTTTACCATCTGCTGATTCCTTATGCTTCGATCTCACTACCCAAAAACTATAGAAGCCAAGCCCCAGACTCGCGACTTGTACGTGTTTGATTTTCGGCTTTCCTTATCAACAATAGACCGACTCAGAGTGAAAATTGATTCAGATTAATAAAGCGTTAATCAGTCCAACATTAAAACCGTGAAGCACATAAAATACGTGACCTATTTTACTGAGTAAGAGATAACTAGTGACACGCGATCAATTTGAGTTATTAGCCCCGGGCGGCGATCTGGATTCCATCAAAGCTGCCATTGCTGCGGGTGCCGATGCTATCTACTGCGGACTCGACCGTTTTAATGCCCGCAACCGAGCGACCAACCTCACTTTAGATAACTTGAATGGCGTGGTGACGCTAGCTCATCAGCACAACTGTAAGATCTTCCTGACTCTGAACGTGTTGATCCTGGAAAGCGAAATCCCAGCCATCGTGCGTTTGCTCAGCCAGTTAAACACCACCGCAATTGATGGCGTGATCGTGCAAGATCTTGGTTTGGCTTACATTCTCAAGAATCATTTCCCAGATCTAGACGTACACGCTTCCACTCAGCTCAACACGCACAACGAAGGACAGATCTTGTTCCTTAACCAGTTGACGGCAAGCCGCGTGAACCTCTCTCGTGAACTGAACATCAATGAGATCAAGCACCTGGCTCAGTTTGGTCGTGAGCATGACGTGATGATGGAAGTGTTTGTGCACGGCTCTTACTGTATTGGTTTCTCTGGCATCTGCTACATCAGTTCTGCGCGAAACGGTGCTTCGGGCAACCGTGGTCGCTGCAGCCAGCCTTGTCGTGAGCAATACGAAACCACCAAAACAGGTAACAGTTACCCACTCAACATGAAGGACAACTCAGCATTTGGCGATTTAGAAGCGCTTGCCGATGCGGGCGTGTATTCGTTGAAAGTGGAAGGCCGCATTAAGAAATCTCACTACGTTTACACCGTGGTCGATAACTGGCGTAAACAGATTGACCGCTTGTGTGATGGCGTAGAACTGTCAAACGACACCACAGAGTTGTACACCGTATTTAACCGTGATTTCTCTAACGCGTTTTTGCAAGGTGATTTCGGTAAAGCGATGTACATCGACAACCCTCGCGATCACGCAGTAAAACACTTCTCGAAGATCTACAAATGCGAATCCGCTGATGATGTGCAAGGCGTAAAGAAGAAGCTCTACGACGACAAAACCGCAATCATTGAGAAGGTTGCAGAGAAGACTCAAGATTTTGATGTGACTTCAACGCAAGCCTCTGGCAGCAGCCTAAAAGGCGCGATTGATGTACCGACTTTGCCAACGCTGCCTCAACCAGATATTCGCGAAGGCGCTCCGAAGCTATCTGTCTTGATTTCATCAGTAGAAGACACCGCACTATGCGAAGCCAGCAATGTCGATGTGTACTTCCAGTTACCAATGGGATTGGCGGGTGAACTGAATGCGATGATTGAGCTGTTCCAAGCAAACCCAAGATTGAAACCTTGGTTCCCTGCGATTTTGATTGGTGACGATTACCAAGCCGCACGAGCATTCTTAGAAGCAGTGAAGCCAGAATTGTCGATCACCAATAATTCTGGTGTGGGCATTTTAGCTCAAGAGCTGGGATTAGGTTGGGTTGCTGGCCCGCAGATGAACACGGTGAACTCCTACTCGTTCAAATGTTTGCAAGAAGAGTTCGCCGCAAGCGGTGCGTTTATCTCTAACGAGCTGAACATGAAGCAGATGCGCCACATTAAGCGACCACACAACATGCGCAGCTACTACAGTATTTACCACCCGAACACTCTTCTCACCAGTCGCCAGTGTTTGTTCCAACAAACCGAAGGTTGCCGCAAGATTAAGGTCAACAAAGGTTGTTTGAAGCGTTGTGACAAGCGCACATCGATCATCAACCTAAAAGACAACCCGTATGTGGTGCAAAAACAAAAAGGCAGTCACAACTCGATCTACAGCGAGCACAACGTGTTGAACCTAAAAGTTCTGCAAGATTTGCCTCAACTGTTAACTGACGTATTGATCGACCTGCGCGACATCCAGACAGAAACTAAAGTCACGATGACCAAACCTGAATTGATCGATGCCTTTACCGCTCTGCTGAATGAACATAATGAGCAGCATGTTGAAGCACTTAATACCGTGATTCACCCAACGGCAAACGCTCAATACTTGAAAGGCTTGTAACGGAATCTCATCATATTCAACCGCACAATTTATGGAAGACTTATGCACCCAATGAAGCAAGAAACACTGAGCTACTTTGATGATTTGAACTACAGCGTGATGGCGCAAACGGAAGCGGTTTATGAGCTCAAGCAAAACCGTACGAGTTTAACCGTTGAGCTTAACTTCTCTGTACTTGGTAAAGGAGAATTGCCCGCAGAAAGCGAACAGATAACCGATAAGAAGCTGTACTTCATTGATATTGAAGACATCGAACGCATTGGTTTTGAAGCACTCGAACCTTTCATGATTGGGCTTGGCGAGCATTGCTCAATGGTGGTGTTTGAAGAAGAGTTCTTTGAACAAAGCATGAAAGAGATGTGGATGTTCCTATCGAACGATCCGCGTGATCGTGACGTTTTCAACGACAGTAAATTTTATCGCGCTTAACCCTTTCAAGGCGATTTTGCTCTTGATTTTTACCTCTTGGATGGCCGTTTGAACACCAAAATCGCCATCCAATTTATCACTTTTTCCCGCTTATTCTGACTCTGTGCCAACCTATTTTTGGGCTCAAGATCCACTTTTCTCATCGTATTAGCAATTCATTTTATTCGCCCCAACAATGCTCTCCCACCCAACCAAAAGCATTAATCAAGTAAATACTCTAGCCACCAATAATTGACATCAATATTCATCCCAACCAATAAATTAGCCCAGTTTATAAACCTAAGTGCATATGGTGATTTTTTTCTGAATCGGCCTTCAAATTTTGAGTTGTTTCTTTTCATTTGTAACTGGATGTAAGCAAAAAATATGAGTGATTTCGGCAGTGGTTAGATCAAGGGGCTTCCCTCTCTTTGTGACGTTTGCTTAGTGTTTGAAGTCCTCGCCGGAAATCCCCCACGAATAGAAAATCAACAAGGACAGTCACTTAGCTTTTTAAAGCAAGTGATGAGGATTCAACAATGAAGAAAACAACAATCAGTTTGATGGTAACAGCGGTGCTCATGGGTTCCCCAATCATGGCCACCTCTGCACTCGGCGCAACACAGGAAAACATCATAACGGCCGCTCAAAGCGAGTCAGTCTCTGCCACGATAACCGTGCCACAGGTTGACCAGTGGTACTCACAAGCGCAGGTCGATTTGAAGAATATCTCAGGTCAGCAATTAGACTTGGCGGACGCAGAGATTTGGGTTACCTCAGACAAAGACGCGACGGTGAATAGCTCATGGGGCGCACCTTTTAATGTCAGCAGCCCTGCTCCTAATACGTTTGTCTTTACTCATGACAGCACGTCACAAATTCTAAACGATGGTCAAACAGCTCAAATCTTCTTTGGTCTTAATGCTACCAATGGTGATTACATCGATGGAAACGACGTGCATGTCGAGAAGGTGATCATCAAGAATGATCCTGCGCTTCAAGGCAAGATCACCTTACAGGCACCAAGTGCACCACATGCCAGCCTAGCCGCAGCCTCGATTTTGGTCGAGGGTGAGAACTACAGTGAGACCGTGTCTGTGCCGTGGGGAAGCAGCTTTGTTCTAGATCACCTCCAAGATGGCGAGTACCAAGTCACCGCGCAAGATGTAACGAGCGAAATGGGGATTGCCCACACCTCCTCGCCAACCTCAACCGTGACTGTGGATAGCGATGCAACACAGCCTAGTGTTTCCGTGCAGTACAATACGTTTATCTACTACGCGACCATCTCGCTCACCATGCCTGCACTGGACGGCATTACGGTAAGCCTAACCACAGATGCCACCGTGAAAGCGGCAGGCACGCAAGACGTTGAACGCAGCCTAGTGGTGCCATTTGGCGGCAACATCGACATCAGCAAACTGCTTGATAACCACAAATACGATCTCTCCTACTCACCTATTACGGTGAACAACGTGCTTTACCAACCGAGCGACAACCTCGATGTAATGGTCAACAAAGACACGGCGACAGAAATCAGCACTAACATCGTTGAAACGCCGATCGCGAGTGACGACTTCACTACCGTTCAAGCAAGCATTGTCGACTTACCTCAAGAAGCGATGCCAATTGTGCTCAACCTTGTCGCGAAAGATGGATCTAGCCGCTACAGCTACGAGATTACTAGCTCACCATTCACCTTACCTGACGACGTTAAGCCGGGTGAGTACGATATCCAAATCGATTCGGTGTTTGCTGGAGACACACGTTATGCCTATGACGGGGATGATTCTGTCTCTGTCACGCAAAGCGATGCTCCGTTGTTGCTGACGCTGCCATTCCGCGAAGCGATGAGCCTTGCAGTCAAAGGCTTCCCAGACTACGTAGCCAACGGCACAGTGACGAACGACAGCGAACAGACCACCAATGAAATCGGTGCAACCAAGGTTAATGCCATCTTCAAATATGCGGGCTTGAGCGGCTCTGGTGATCCGGGTGTGATCTTGGCGAAAGACGAACTTCCGCTGCATAGAACCTACGCGAACGCACAAAGCGCTTCAGATCTTTCAGGCCATCACGTACTGCCAGTCATGGTGGTTTACACTGCAAACGCTAGTGGCGGTGCAAGCTGGACAGACTTAGTCGATGATGAATTGCTCTACAAACATTACGCGACCTTCATTACTCAAGCCATTGCGGCGCAAGAGTACGCGGCTGGTGATGGCAGCTCGCCAATGTCGTTTGTGCTTAACCCTGACTTCTTAGGTGAACTACAGAAAAACCCAAGCCATGTGGATGACCTAAACCAAGCGGGCGCGGTCAATGTGAATGACCAACTCGCTCGTGCGTTGGATTACATGAAGACGACTTACGGTTATCAACCACCAGTGGCCGTGCCTCAATTCGAGAACACACTAAAAGGCTACATTGCGTCACTCAACTTCATCATGAATGGCTTGGCAGAAGACGTAACTTACGGCTGGCAAATCAACTTGTGGGCAGTAGGCTCTGCCAACTGGATTCACCAGACCGACGACCAATCAGCTGACAAAGGCCAAGAAGTGGCGAACTTCGTCAACTCGCTGGATGTTTACACTGGCACTTACCAACCAGATTACATTGTGTTCGATAAATATGAGCGCGACGGTTTCGGCTCAGAAGCGATCGCGAACTACGCGTACAACGCCACCAGCTGGACACGTTACCTATCGTATGTGAAAACCATCAGTGATGGCGTTGAGTCTCCGGCCATGATTTGGCAAATCCCAGGTGGCCACATGCCGACTCAAGATGAAGGCAATACACTGATCAACGTAGAGCATGAGGCGTCTGGCGGCTCTTACTTTATGGGTGATGCGCGCATCGGAACGGACATCAATAACGTACGTACTGGCCTACTCGACAAGCAGCTCAATCCAACCACTTACAACGGTGCGAGTAACGTTCGCGAATTGCTAGAAAAAGATGCGGGCTACGACTGGTCTCACGTGGCTATGCAAGATCTACCAAAAAGCAACGTGTTTGCCTTGTTGTGGGGTGGTGGCTCAACTACGGCGGTCGTTACCATAGGCTCAAACGGCACGGACAACGGCTGGCTAGACAACAAAGTCGACGCTTACGCGCAAAATCCAACGTGTTTGGTTGGCAACGATTGTGACGGCTCAATTTGGGGCGGTGACGGCGGCGATAAGCCACCAGTCGACAATAATCCACCAAGCGTTTCACTGTCTCCGAACTATCAGGTAAACAGCGGCGAAAGCGTAACCATTACCGCTAACGCTTCTGATCCGGACGGCGATGTGATTAGCTATCAATGGGAGGTTCCTTCTGACCTAACGGTTGTCGGCGACGCCAATAGCGACACGTTAGTGGTAACGGCTCCGGTCACAGACCCAGACCTCACCTTCACGATTTCATTGCAGGTTTCTGATGGCGAGCTAAATGCCTCAGATTCAACTTCATTGAAAGTCGTTGGTGATAACAGCGGTGGCGGTGATGGCATTTGTGCCGACATCCCAGAGTTCGAGCAAAGACAATATCAACCGGGCGAACAAGTGACCTACCAAGGCAGCTTGTATGAAGCCGACCGTTGGACAGACTCGACGCTGACTCCGGCCGACCCATACTCAGGCTGGACGTTGATTGATAGCTGTTCGTAACCGTCTGATTAATCAGCGTTAACCATCCAAATTCATAACATTCGATACCGTCTTGATAGGCGGTATCTTTTTTGTTTTAACGACACCATTTTTTAGGAAACAAAAAGCCCATCACTCGTTCAAGCAAGTGATGGGATAAATGCGGGACACAGTAAAAGACTTAAACCAGTGTCGCGCCTTTGAAAGCGCCAATCGGAGCAATTTCATCAAGCTTAGCAAGGGTTTCTTGGCTCAAAGTGACGTTTAGAGCACCCAAGTTTTCATCAATGCGAGAGGTTTTACGACTACCCGGAATTGGGATGATGTTCTCGCCTTGCGCGACCAACCATGCCAAAGCAAGTTGTGCTGGAGTGATGTCATACTCAGCGGCAATACTCTTGATCTCTTCTAGGCGCGCTAAATTGCTTGTGAAGTTATCGCCCTGCATTTTTGGGTTGTTGTTGCGAAAATCATTTTCGTCCAACTCTTTGACCTGACCAGTCAGAAAACCAGCACCAAGTGGCGACCAACAAACCAGCGCAGCACCGATTTGGTTTACCGCAGGTAGGATGTCCGTTTCCGCTTCACGACGGAACAGTGAGTATTCGTATTGCACCGCCGAGATTGGGTGGATTTCATTAGCGCGCAACACTTGCTCCGCTGTAACGTTAGACAGACCAATCGCTTTTACTTTCCCCGCTTTCACAGCGTCTGCCATTGCAGCGACCGTTTCTTCGAGCGGAATTTGTGGATCTAGGTAGTGTGCGTAAAGTAAGTCGATTTGCTCCACACCCAAACGCTCTAGGCTGTTATCAATCGCACGAGCAACATACTCTTTTGTACCATTGATGGTTAAAGGAAACCCCCAACCAGTATCTAGTGTGCTACCTGTTTGGCCTTCTTCAAATACGATGCCAAATTTGGTCGCAATAAACGCTTTTTGATTGGTTTGCGCGATGGCTTTTTTGATCAAATCTTCGTTGTGCCCTGCACCGTAAGCGTCAGCTGTGTCGATCATCATGCCTTGTTCAATAGCATGAACCAGAGTTTGCACCGCCACTGCGTCATCACTCTCACCGTAATAGCCCTCAAGACCCATTGCGCCGTAACCGATTTGTTTGATTGCTGCAAAGTTGCTATTTGACATGATTCTTCTCCAATTCTCTTGCTGCTGACCTCAGCAACAAAACGCGATTTGTGTGTGTTTCGAGTCACCTCGATTGCTTGGTAATAAGATTAGCAACGCATGGAGAAGGAGGATTGAAGATTGTTGCCTGAAGATTTGTACTTTATTGCTAACTGCTTGAAATGGTGTCAGAGCGAGAGCAAGTTTAAGCTCAAACGCACGTTAAAATTGCTTCGCCACCCTAATTTTAACATTTTTATTAATAGTTATATCACATTGATTTTTAACATTTAAAATACCCATACATAGCGTGAGCAAGCACCCAAAACAAACAGTATGCATACTCCATAAAAGCGATATTTCAGTCCATTTCATTGCGCATACATTAATTAATCCTAAAGTAGTAGATGCGATATGACACACATATCAATAACTTCATTGCCAAACTCATCGTGAGGTGAGGACGGAAAGCCACGGGTCTTATCTGTTCAAGATAAAAAGGAATTAAGACAGCCGGGTTGCGGAACTTGGAATCCGAAAAATGAAAAATTCAATCACTACAATAGTCATTTCATCACTCTTCCTATCGACAAGTGCCTTTGCACTTCAAGGCGAAAATTTTGACTCCATCCACCGCGCCAATAACGATGCAGGCGCTCGTGTGGGCTGGGATGTCGAATCTGATGGCGGCTTGGTTTTAAAAGGCGATAACAACATGGAATCGACCTTAACCGTTTCAAATACCCGTGACGCTGGCGGAGCGAAAGCCCCCGTTTTAAAAGTACAAGGCAGAAACGAGAAAAGAGCGCTTAACGAAGCACTACCAATACTCAGCGTGGAGAGCATCGAAAACCAGGCAGGTATTGAGCTGACTCGTGGTTCAATGAAGCGCGATGCAAAACTGGGTTGGTCGATCATCTATGACGGCAAAGATAAAAGTGACCTGATTCTACGAGAAGTACGCGGTAGCGGTAACTGGATTGTCACCTCTTTCTACAAGCTTGAAAACAAAATGCTGCGAGATATTGAAGGCAGCGAATTTATGGCTCAAGTGTTTGTTCCATACTGCCCAACAGACAAATATGGAAATGTCACAGTGACGCCAAGAACAAAAGAGAAGTTAGCGACTTGTCCTGAGTAATCTAGCCCTTCTATAGCAGAGCACTAAAACTCAAACTACCTCAATAACAACAAAGGGTGACTTTCATGTCACCCTTTCTCTTCTTAAATACACAACATACTACGAATGATTCTGTGTGCTTCTGCTAAGTCGTCAAGACTGCCAGATGCGATCACTTCTAATGGCTTTCTGCCTTCAAAGAACACGCTTTTGCTTGCACTGTTCATAAAGGTTTTGCGCGCTTCTGGTTGGCGGAAAAGCAGCTGCAAACACTCTTCAATTGCCAAGACATGCTGCTCACGTTGCATCGCTTCTTGTTCGTCCATATCGCTTGGTAAAATCTTGGCGATTTGGTTCTTGTTCGCGCCCCACATGATCAGGGCTTGATGTGTTTTTTCTGAGTTCATAGTGGACTCCCAACTAAGTTGAAAAAGCCGACTTCCGTGTGCAGAAGGAATTAGTACTGACCAATTTTGATCGAAGGTTCTTCAAAGATAGACGTGAGTCGCTGCGCGTAATTGTCTAGCTCAACTTTGCGTTCATCTTCCGTTTTTCTTGCTGGGCCAAATACCTTTTGCGGTTCAAGCACAGAGAAACCATTGAACTCAAACACACCGCGATGAATTGGGCGAAGAATCGCATCCAAATCACCATTCCAACCGTCTTTAACATACAGCTCTTCTGGGCCACCCATGGTGACACTGACCATGGCTTTTTTGCCTTTGTAAACGCCATTTTCATAGAAGCGACCGCCGCCATAGGTGCGCCCCATTGCAAACACACGATCCACCCAACCTTTGAGCATAGCTGGCATCCCAAACCACCAAAGTGGGAACTGGAAGATCACCAGATCACACCATTCGAGCTTTTGAATTTCAGCCTCAATCTCGGGTGCGAAGCCATCATTATCGGTCGCGTACATCTCTTCTAACTGTTGCTTGAAGAACTCCGGATCGTTGGTCGTCGTGAAGTTATGGCGACCCGAAACAGGATCAAAGTTCATCGCGTGTAAGTCCGATGTTTTGACCTTATGCCCTACACCTTCTAACGCTTCAATTGCCGTTTGGAACATTGCGCCGTTAAAGCTCTTCGGTTCTGGGTGCCAGTAAACAACAAGTACATTCATTATTTGTTCTCCAATAATTCAACAATCTCGGCGTAGTGGTATTCTTTCGCGAGGTCGAGTGGTGTTTTGCCGTCAAAGCCTTTTAATTCCAGCTCTGCACCTGCTTCAATAAGGGCTTTCGCCGCATCGGTGTGTCCGTGCCAAACCGCATCATGCAAAGGTGTGTAGCCGTTATTTGGCCCCTGTGCGTTTAACGTTTCTTGAAATCCAGCGTAGTTAGCCAACACTCGAACCACATCAGCGCGACCGTTGTAGGCGGCTTTATGCAGTGGGATCGCTTTCATGTAATGATCGGGAATGGTTTGGTCACCCCCTTTTTCCATCAATATACGTAAGCTCTGGGTATGGCCATCACGTGCAGCAACCATTACTGCCGTGTGTTCGTCATTTCCCGATGCATTGACTGGTGATGCTACATTGAGTGTCGACCAATCCTGTAAAGCGTCAAGCGCCGCTGCCATTTGCTCATCGCTAGATTGCACGTCTGTCACTACTTGATAAGCAGACAATTGGGCTTGTTTCGCTGCGAATGCTCGTTGGTAGTCGGCAAATATGTCCCCCATGTCTTTGGCTTGTTGCTGACCAAAAACATCATCTCGGCTCGCGCCAAAGTCGACGAGTTGCGCAGCTTTTGCTCCGAAGGTAGAGACAATCTCGGTGTTCACATCTGGTTGAGCGAGCAGCACTTTCACTATGTCTGGTTTACGATGCCAAACCGCCACCATCAAAGGTGTCACGCCATGCTTTGGTGTTTGAAGATTGATAAACGCGCCCGATTCCACCAACTTGCTTACCCACTGCGTTGAGCTTTGTTGAGCAGCAATGTGCAGTGGTGCGTTTCCCATCACAGGATCGAGTTGGTTTACGTCTGCACCCTGCTCAATCAATCCAACAAACTGCTCATAGTGATTATCGACAATGCTTTGGTGTAATGCTGGTAAGTTCATGATGACCTCGTTGCTGCTGCGCTTTGCTTCAATGGGGATAGTATTGAACAAAATTTCATTAACCTGTAGATTGCAAATGGTTACTTTTAAGATGAGTAAAAGTTAATGAAATCACTTCCATCCCAACTTCCTATCTTCATACAAGTTGCGAAAAACGGCAGCTTTGCCAAAGCAGCTCGGGCGCTGGGGATCTCCGCACCGGCGGTCAGTAAGGCGATCACCAAGCTCGAAGAAGAGTGGCAAGTGAAACTGTTTTTTCGCTCATCTCACTCATTAAGTTTGACGCAAACAGGCCAACAACTATTCGATGAGTTAACCCCTTCTTTGGAGGCGATTCAAAGCACCATTACACAGCTTTCCGATACTGAGCAAAGTTCCGGCGGAACGGTAAAAGTGAATCTACCCGCAAGCTCAATAGGGCGAGAACATATCTTGCCGCTGGTAATCGAATTCATGGAAATCTACCCAGACGTGACCTGTGAGCTGCATTTTGATGATAGGAATGTTGATTTGGTTGAGCATGGTTTTGACCTCGGTATCGGCACAGCCATAAACCAAGATTCACGCTTGATTGCTCGTCCTTTACTTACTCAAGATGTCGGTATCTATGCCTCTCCAGATTATTTACAAAAGTACGGAGAGCCAAAGAGCATAGAGGCGTTAAGCCACCACAAGTGTTTACCTATTCGCTCACTCACAACTGGACGTTTCCATTACTGGCGAATCAACGAAGGGGGCAACGCAAAGCTCTATGAGCCCAGTGGCAAGCTGATCATGAATAACTTCGCCGCAGCGAAACAAGCCGCGCTGGCGGGAGCAGGGATCACTATGCTAGGCAGTTGGTTATTTAAAGAGGAATTGCGCCAGCAGACCATCGTCCCTATCTTGCAGCCTTATTGGGGAGAACCTGCCACCATTTGGGTCTATTATTCTTCAAGGCAGTACTTACCCAATCGAGTTCGTTTGCTTATTGACTACTTGATCGAAAACATACACCGTGTTGCCTAAGGAAGGATGTCATTAAACGCGATGAGAATCCTTGAACACTCGCCTTGCACTGACTACAATGGCGCACTTTTTTTAATGACTTCAAGGTCACAAACATGACAGATACAGCTAAACCAGCTCTACCAGATCGCCTAGCGGGTAACCCACGTAGCCCATTCTTCATCAAAGAATGCTTCGAGCACCAAATCGGTATTCGTATCAACGGCCAAGAGCGTACTGACGTAGAAGAATACTGCATCAGCGAAGGTTGGGTAAAAATTGCTTCTCCTAAAGCAAAAGACCGTTTCGGTAACCCAATGCTAATCAAACTTAAAGGCGAAGTTGAAGCGTACTACGTGTAAGCTGACCACGCTGAATGTATTTGAAAGCTCGAGTCTGACTCGGGCTTTTTTAATGCCTGTCATATCCCCTTCTCGTTTAATCTATTCCCTCTTCTTTTCAGTACAAGTTATTAAGAAATCGATGTAAATCGCTGTTTTTATCTGATTGTTGTCTAAAGTTTCTAGAGAACTAACTGCAATAGCGATTGCCAAAAGAAACGACACCTTTTGAATACAGGGAGAGGAAATGGAAAGCCCACTTGTCACACTCAAACACGCCAGCAAAAGCTTTGTTGATGGCAAAGAGACACATCGCGTGTTAGAAAGCGTAGACTTTACGTTGAACACAGGAGCGAGTGTTGCGCTAACGGGCGCAAGTGGCAGCGGCAAAAGTACTTTACTCAATGTCATCGCTGGCTTTGAGCCACTTTCCGATGGTGAGTTGTGGTTAGATGGTGATAACACGGCGGCATGGAAAGACCCACAATGGAGCCGATTTCGACACCAAAAACTCGGTGTTATCTTCCAGCAATTCAACTTATTAACGCCACTCAACGTGCAGCAAAACATCGCCTTCCCTCTGCATTTGAATCAACAGAAATGGAACGACTGGTGCGATTACTTGGTCGAGACTTTAGGAATCCGCCAACTTCTCGACAGACATGTTTCTGCCCTTTCCGGCGGTCAACAGCAACGAGTCGCTATCGCTCGCGCATTGGCACACAAACCCAAGCTTCTACTCGCCGATGAACCCACAGGTAACCTCGACCAAAAAGCGGGGTTAGAAGTGATGAAGCTACTCAGTGAAATCACCACCCAAGGCAATACGGCAGTGCTGTTAGTCACCCACAGTCCTGACTGCGCTGAGTTTATGAAAACACAGCTGCGATTGGATAACAGTCAGCTACAGAACAATCATCAAGTAAACAAACATGAGCTTCGCCATGAAGCAAGCTAAGCCATCAAACACCAGATTTACTCATACTCGACTCGCCCTGAATCTGTTTGCAGCGCACTATCGGCAGGCGCCACTGCAAGCCGCCGCAATTCTGATCGGTATCGTGTTGGCAGTGACCTTGTTTGTTGCGGTGCAAGCCATCAACCTCAATGCCAAGCGCAGTTATGCAGAATCGACCGAACAGCTTAGCGCACAAGCTCAGAACTTAATTATTCCACCAGCAGGGCAAAACTATCTGCCCGAATCGCTCTACTTCACTCTTAGACAAAACGGACTCAGTGCAGCACTACCGGTAATCGAAGGGCGAGTGAGAGACGAACAAGGGCGTCGCTGGTCAGTGCAAGGTAGCGAGTTGATTGCCGCTATCTCTTCACGTTCTCGGTATTCTGCAAACGGAAAGTCTTCAGAAAACCAACAAAACGTCTCTTTGTTCGACAGTGCTTTGCCTTTAGCTGAGCTTTTAGCCGGCAAGCCAATCGTGATGATGAGCCAATCTCAACATCAAAACTTAGGGGAAGTAGAAACCCTAACTCTGGATGACATTCCAACCCAAGTGGTGGTGCTACCAGACGAATGGCAGTTAGGTAGCCGGATGTTGATGGACATTGGCTTTGCCCAGCAACTACTCAATAAACAAGGTCAGCTCAGTTACATTGCAGTTTTCCATTCGGGTGATAAAGGGAATAAAGGCACGCAAGCAAATTGGCAGAAGCTGATTGGCGATCAAGGGCAATGGATTTCCAACAATCAAAGCACAGACCTTGGCTCGCTGACCGACAGCTTTCACCTCAATCTCACAGCAATGAGCTTACTCGCGTTTTTAGTCGGGCTGTTCATCGCTTACAACGGCGTTAAGTACAGCTTGCTTAAACGCAATCGGCTGTTAGTGCAGATTCAACAGGCGGGCGTTGCGCCGAGCATTGTGTTCTCTGCGCTGTTAGTTGAACTCACTCTTCTCGTTACCATCGGCGCTTCCCTCGGTTTTGTATTGGGCATGCAGCTTAGTCATTGGCTACACCCGACTGTAGCGCTGACTTTAGAACAACTTTATGGCGCGACACTGCTGCCCGGCTCTTGGCAGTGGCAATGGTGGGCGCAAGCATTGCTGCTCACTTTAGCTGCCACCCTATTGGCATGTTGGCAGCACTTTAAACAGCGAGTGCGCCAACCGCTCTCTTCTCATGGCGGATTTTATCAAGCACCTGAAGCCTCTAACGAAAACCAATTGTTCTTGATAGGTGCTGCGTTGACAACTCTCGCGCTCGCAGGGTTATGGCTGAGTGAGCACCACCGATTTACCATGGCGTGGCTCGGCGTGCTTGTGGTGTCGATTCCTTTGTATCTACCCAAAACACTCAGCGTGTTAGCCAATTGGTGTGAAAAGCGCACCACTTCCGGTTTGATGCAGTATCTGTTTGCAGAGCTGCGCGAGCTGATTTCTCCGCTTTCTCTCGCCATGATGGCACTGCTACTCGCCGTTACTGCCAATATGGGGATGAACACGCTAGTTGGTAGCTTCGAGTCCACCCTAAAACAGTGGTTAGAACAAAGACTGCACGCCGATATTTACGTCAGCCCTGCCCAAGGGGAAATCGCAGATGTGGAGCGCGCGTTAGGGCAGTTCGACAAGGTTGAGACCGTCTACAAGCAATACTACGTCGACGATAACCTGCAAGGCTTACCGATTTTGCTTGGCACCAAAGACAAAGACACCTTAGAACAAACCATGGTGTTCAAATCGCATTTGGAGAACTTCTGGCCACGCTTTTACCAAGGTGAGTTAGTCGCTATCAGTGAGCCAACCGCGGTCAAACTGGGTTTATCACTGGGTAGCGAGCTCACGCTTGATGCCGTTCCAAATAAGAACCTGCTTGTGGGTGCGGTATTCCACGATTACGGCTCACCCAACGGTGAAGTCTTATTAGCACCAAAGTTATGGCAAGAGAGTGGCTTTACCGACCTGCCAACAAGCCTTGGTATTAAAGTCTCGGGTGACCCACAAATCGTCTACGAGCAACTGCGCGAGCAACTGAATCTGCATCCAAGTCAGCTCTACGATCAGGCGCAAATCAAATCCATCGCGTTGGATATATTCTCGCAGACCTTCGCTATTACGCGTGCGCTCAACGGCGTGACGTTGATGGTCGCGGTGATTGGCTTGTTCAGTGCTTGTTTCATGTTGCTCGACGCGCGCAAAGCCGCCATTGCAAGGCTGTATGCACTTGGCGTAAGCCGTCGTAAATTAATGACCATGGTAGTCGGACAGATCGTCGCTTTGGTCAGTTTTACTCTGGTTGTCGCCCTGCCCCTCGGAGCCATAGTGGGTTACGTACTGACAGACATCGTCACCTTACGCGCTTTTGGTTGGAGCTTAAATTATCTGTGGAATTGGAGTGATGCCCTTAGCATTGCGGCAATCACCATCTTGGTGGCAGTGATCGCAACCTTGATTCCGCTGTGGCGATTGGTCAGCAAGCCTGTCGTATCCAGTTTGCAAAGCGAGGTGTTGTGATGGTTCGATTAGCAAGCAAACTTACTACTCTACTCATAAGCAGTCTGTTCCTATTTGGATGTGAAGATACCCAACCAAAAAATACGGGCACACAAAATATGGGCACGTTGCTGGGAAGCGAAGATACGCAAAGCGAGAGCAAACTATTCACACCCGTAGAAAAAGGGGTGGAACTCACCTTTCCTGCCGATCATCAAGCGCACCCAAACTTTCGTCATGAATGGTGGTACTTAACCGCTAACTTAATTGATGAAGACGGCAACCCACTTGGCGTCCAGTGGACACAATTTCGCTTTGCTGCTGCGCCGCCAAAAGGCGAAGATGACGTAAAGAAAACCGAATGGCAAACTCAACAAATCTACATGGCGCACAGCGCGGTCACGACAACCGACAAACACTACGCCGATGAAAAATGGTCGCGCGCTCAAGCCTCTCTAGCAGGTGTTGATACGTCTCCATTTCGGGTTTACCTCGATGATTGGCAGTGGACCTCTTCAACCAACGACCTCTTCCCCGCCACGCTAAATGCCAATTCAGAGCAGTTTGGCTATTCGCTGACGCTTACCAGCCACGTGCCTTATCAAAAGCAAGGCGAGCAAGGGTACAGCACCAAAAGCGCCGATGGTCAGGTGGCTTCGTATTACTACAGCCAACCGTTTATTGAAGTCTCCGGTGAGGTCACTATCGACGGCAAAAACCATCAAGTTTCGGGCAAAGGTTGGATAGACCGAGAGTGGAGCTCGCAATTCTTGCTCGATTCACAACAAGGCTGGGACTGGTTTGCCTTAAGGTTGAGTGACGAAACCAGCTTGGTGGTATTCCAATTGCGTGATTCCAAAACCGGACAAGCCAGTTACTCCAGTGCAAGGCTGATGCAGCAAGATGGTTCTGGCATCGCCATTTCTCAAAAAGACATTCAGTTAAAGGCGACTAAGCAAACAGAAATCCAAGGGCGAAAGTATCCAACCGAGTGGCAAGTGTCGATTCCTAATCAACAAATCGAGCTTACCGTTTCTGCACTCAACCCGAACGCGAAAATGCCGCTTTCAGTGCCTTATTGGGAAGGCCCTATACGTATTGAGGGTTCTCATTCAGGTACAGGTTATATGGAGTTAACAGGGTATTAAACCCTCTAAGTGAGAGGCTAAGTAAAAAATCCGTGCAGAATTTCAGTGGTTCGATTCATAATAAATAGATCCACCAGCAGAGCAAATTCGACAGTTATCATGAACAGCAACAAACCGATCATTCCCAGAGTGCGATTAATCCTTGGACAGCCTTGCCGAGCGATTGAAATTACTGACGATGAAGAAGACCCGTTTCTAGAGCCTCACCGTCACGAGTATTGGGAACTGGTTTGGTGCAAAGAAAATAAAGGCACACAAAGCATCGATTTTGTCGAATATGAAAACCGAGCTAATCGCTTATTCACCATCGCGCCAGGGCAAGTGCACCTATCTGAGTTTATGGGTAACAATGTTCGTTTACTTGTGTTTGCTGCTGGCTTTGTTGAAACCAACAAACGCAGCACGCAATTAGTCGAAAGCGTCTTTGCCACTCACAGTGACCGCCCTCCTTACATCGATTGCAGCGAAGAAGGGATTCGACATCTAGAGCCGCTATTCGACATGTTAAAGCAAGAGTGTGAGCGGGGAGAAAAAGACTGCGACTGGGGGTTGGTGGAATCACTCATCAACTGCTTTTTGCGCTACTTATTGCGCCATGCAAAAGCCTCCGACCGAAAAGGCGAACAACGCGACATGCGCGTGGGGCAACTGGTCGAGCTTATCGACCAGCATTACAAACAAGAGAAAAAATGTGAGTTCTACGCATCAAAGCTCGCCCTCACCAGCAAACGACTCAACGAAATTGTAAAAGCCGAGCGAGGAAAAACCGTCACCCAACTGATTCATGACCGTATCATGCTTGAGGCTAATCGCGATCTGGTGTTTTCCGCCAAAACCATCAAAACCATCGCTTTTGAGTTAGGGTTTGACGATCCCGCTTACTTTAGCCGCTTTTACCGAAAGCAAATGAGCGAATCACCCGCAGAATTCCGCTTAAGATGTGTAGATAGTACAACACTATAGGCGGATAATCCCTTTTAGCCACACTGATATGTACTGATAATACCCGCCAATCAATTCACCACAAACGGGGGTTATTTGCACATTATGGCTATCAATCTCAAAACTGATCCCATTTCAAAATCTTTTTATCAGTACCTGTGGCCAGCGTTAACAGGCATGGTGATAAAGTCACTCTTTATCATGGGCGATGCCTTTTTTATCGGCATGGGCGTGGGGCCAGATGGCCTTGGTGCGATCTCGTTGATCATTCCGCCATTTTCCATTTTCACCGCAATTGCCATGATGGTTGGCATTGGTGGCGCAGCTAAAATGTCGATAGAAATCGGCAAAGGTAACACGGATTCAAGCCAACTTTGGTTCAGCCAATCCATGCTGCTTACCGCGATCCTTTCCACCATCACAGTGGTTGCTGCGTTAACTTGGCTTGATGAGTTGATCGCCTTTATGGGTGCCTCAGGCAACATGGCGCAACTGGCTCACGATTACCTAGTCGTATTGCTGCCATTCTTTGTTTTGTACTCCTTAGCGTGGGTACTGTCGTGCTTTGTACGTAACGATGCCAACCCAAAACTGGCAACTTACGCCATGTCACTTGGTGCGATTGCTAACCTGTTTTTTGACTACATCTTCATTATTGAAATGGGGATGGGAATGAAAGGCGCTGCGTACGCGACAGCGATCTCTCAAGTCGTCATCGCGGTAATTCTGCTTAGCCACTTTGCACGTAAGAAAGGGTCGTTAGAGTTAAGCTTGAAAGGCATTGGTTTGGACAAAACCAAAGAGATCATCAGCATTGGAGTTCCAACCTTCTTTATCGAAGTGACGTCAGCCATGACCATCGTTTTGTTCAACTATGTGTTGCTAACACAGTTCGGCGAGAGCCATATCATCGCTTATGGCTTAACCACCAACGTTGGCGTTCTTGCTCTGTTTGTCATGGTCGGCATCGCACAAGCGTGTCAGCCAATCATCAGCTTTAACCACGGCGCTGCACGCCCTGAGCGTATCGATGACATCTTAAAACTGGGATTAATAGCCGCAATTGGTAGTGGCACAGTCTTTCTTTTAGGTATCTGGCTGTCAGCGCCACTGATTGCCTCGATTTACTTGGGTAACGCGAATGACTTAATCTCAATCGCCGCAAGCGCACTGACGTTCTACTTCTTCGGCGTCCCTTTGATGGGGTTAAACATGGTGATTGCCAACCTGTTCCAAGCCATTGCCAAGCCAAAACAAGCGACACTTATTTCCTTATGCCGAGGGTTTGTGTTTGTCGCGCTAGGTGTATTGCTACTGCCTAAGTTCTTCCCGCAAGACGGCATTTGGGCGAGCATTGTCTTTGCAGAAACACTCACTGCGGTGATCAGTTTGAGCATGTTATTCAACTACCGAAAACGCGCAGTGGAGCTAACAACTTCCTTGGCGAGAAGTTCCTAGTTCAACCAAGCTCAGCCAAATGATAAACTCGGGTTCTATTTCATTCTGTGATTAAAAGGAAATGCGATGAACCCGATTATTGCGCTGCTAAAAGAGAACAACATCAGCGACGAACAAATCAACGAGATTTTTCAGACTCTGACGCAAAACCCTCTAGCGGCAATGGCAACAATCAGCCAACTAGGTTTGCCACAAGACAAGCTACAAATGCTGATGGCGCAAGTGATGCAAAACCCTGCGCTAATCAAAGAAGCCGTAGACGAGTTGGGATTGGATTTCTCAAAGGTTGAAGAAGCAAAAGAGAAGCTTCAAAGCCAAAACCAAGGCAACTAAGTCTTAGCCATTTAGCGCTGAATATAGAAAAGGCCGTTAACCCGAGCATGTGGGTTAACGGCCTTTTTTGTTCGCTAATTTGTTATCAGCTACTTTTTTGTCAGCTAATTATTAGCGATTTAAAGACGCGAATTGTTCTGCGGTCATACCGTAGTAAAGTTTATCGTCAAAGCCTTGCTCTAGTTTGTAGTAGTCTTTCTGACGGCCTTCTTGAGTAAAACCATTTTTCTCTAACGTTTTGTAAGAGCCAGCATTAGAAGCGTAGCAATCGGCACTGACTTTGTGGGCGTTTAGCTCAGTAAAGCCAATCTCGGTCATCATTTGGCAAGCGCGAGTCGCAACGCCTTTACCCCATGCACAAGTTGGTAATTGATAACCCACTTCGTAGTTGCCAGTTAAGAACATCACCGCGGTCACTGCACACATTCCCATGTACTGACCTTGTTGGCCACGAATCACGAACGTTGGGCTATCTGGCCAAACACCGTCTTTGATCGCTTGTGCCGTATTTTCAATAATAGGGCCAAAGAAACCCTCATACAGGCTGTTGTCAGCAGGTGCGAAGAACAGATACTGATTGACCTTATCGTCGTTCAACATCTCGATAATATCTTGTAGATCAGAGCCTTGAATCAGTTGGATAGTCAACGATTCGTTAAATGGGATGGCTTCGCCTTGTTTTAGTTTTTGATATGACATGTGTTACCTCGTTATCTGCTGAAAATAGTAGCCCAGCGGATAAGAGAAAAATTGGATTTTTGCGACAACTTTCGGGCTGATTAGCAATGTATTACGACTCAAAATCGCCATAGATATCGATGGTTAAGTCGCGCTTTTTCAAGTATTTGCTTGGCGTTTTTCTTAGCTGCTGTTTGAGGGTACGAATCAAATGCGATTGGTCACTGAAGCCAAATTGCTGTGAGAAGCTCGCCCAATCAATCGCCTCTTGTTGCTTGTAGAGGGTCAAAATCATCTGCTCCAGACGTGCCATTTGTTGATACTGCTTAACGCTCAGCCCCACCACTTGCTTGAAACTGCGCTCAAGCGTTCTGCGAGAACAGGCGCACTGTTTGGCTATCTCATCAATATCCATCGCTAACTCAGGTGAACGTAGCGCTTGAGCGTCCATCACGGACACCGCTTTTTTCGATGCCAAAAACGGTTTGGTACGGCAAGGTTCGATATCTAACGCATCTAGATGTTGTTTGATATAGTCCAGCAAACATTGCGGTGAATCTTGCAACTCTAGCTGCCATAGGCCCAGTTGAAAGCGCTCATCAAACGCCGCGCTGAGCCAATCAAACCATTCGCATTGGTTAATTGCGCTAACTTGGGGTGCATCACGAAACCGTGATTCAATGGCATACAAACCCTCTGGGCGAAAGGTGATACCAATACGCTTGATGGGAGCCGTATCTTCCAACAGCAGCAAGTGTTCGTTGGCCGTTAATAAATGGCAGCCTTTGCCAGTAAGCTTAGTGTCTCCCGTGTCGTAGCTGTAGCCTTGCTCTGGTGGCGTAAAGAGTAAATGAGCACGCGGGTTTGGAATAAGGTGCGGCTTGGGGTCAATGACTTCACCCTCTGACACTTCCAAGTACCAAACTTGATGAATGAGCCATTCGTACTCTGACAGAGACTGTTTCCAAGCTATCATGATTGTCCTAGTGGTTAGTAAAGATAATGAGCGCAACGTATTTGCCTAAACATCTGCTCGTTGAGTGTGACTGATTGACGCTCATCTCGCCACGCATTTCTCACCCTGATCCCTTGCAAGCTTGTTGGATTGCGGTAGGCTTTGAGCAGAGAATACAAGCTGAAAAGAACAAGGAAATACCACGATGCGCGTCGACTACCACCAACGACTGGTTCCTGTGATTCGTTATTTAGAACAACACTTTAATGAACCACTCAACCTGCCAGAAGTGGCCGCGCTGGCGAACCTTTCCCCTTATCACTTTCATCGCACCTTCAAAGCCGTGCAAGGCGAAACACTGGCCGACTTCATTCGACGTTTACGTTTAGAAGCCGCTGCCGATGACTTATTCAAATCCAAGCAACCGGTATTAAACATTGCCCTAGAGTACGGATTTTCTAGCTCACAGAGCTTAGCCAAAGCCTTCAAACAACATTATGGCGTTACACCCACGGCCTTTCGTGACTGTGAGAACTACCAGCAGTTTTCTGAATTAGCACGAAACAGCAAGATTGGACACACGTTGCGCAAGAATGGAAACGAAGTAACACCAAGCGATTCATATACTGGCTCTGAACTCACCAAATGGAGCATGACAATGGAAACGCAAAACTTTGAAAAAGCAAAACTGGCTTACATTCGCGTAAACGGCCCTTACGGCCAAGGCTATGAAGAACCATCAGGTCGCCTGTATCAATGGGCTGGAATGAAGGGTTTGGCGGGCAATACCTGCATCTTCATCTACCATGACAATCCAGAAATCACACCAGACGAGAAGTGTCGCACTGATATCTGCTTGATGGTGCCAGAAGATACGGAAGTTCCAAAAGGCATTGAGCTGCAAGACTTCCCCGGTGGTCAATATGCGGTGATGCGCCAGCACATTACTGACCCGAGCCAATACTCAAAAGCATGGGATGATGTCATGAGCAAGGTAATTGAATCCGGTATTGAGAACGACGACCGTCCTTGCTTTGAGCTTTACCACAGCTTCGACCCACAAACGCATCATGCAGACGTTAGCTTCTGCACCGCGATCAAATAAACCAAAAGCCTGCATCGTTGCAGGCTTTTTCATTTCTTACTCTGGTTGATTAAGTTCGTTCTTCCAAACGCTGTTTATCTTTTAATCCAACTACTTAGAACACGAACGAATACCTCAGTATTTTCGTGATCCTACTTCGCGTTTTGACCACGCGCATTCATTTGCTCGGCTGAGTTGGGATTCATTTCACAGATTATTCATGAAGCGAACCTAGACTGAAAAAATTCTATCGACCCCGTTCGACCTACAACGCTAGGCACAATAAAAACTAGGTACTACAGCACCTCTAGGACATTCCATGAAGAAGAACTTACTTGCCATTGCTCTTGGTAGCGTAATTGCGCTGACTGCTGCCCCATACTCTATCGCGGCTAACGATGCTGCCGTCCAATCTTCCGCCGACTACTCACAGATCGTCACCAAACGTCAGGTTGTCGACCAACTGCTGAATGACGCGGTACAAGCATTCAAATCCCCTGCGCGTATCTCGCATGCAGGTTTTACCGCCAAAATGCCGAGCAACATGGAGATTGTTACCGACCGCTTACTAGAAGCCTACAAACTTGAGCCGTACCGTACTGACCTACTGATTTCTGCAGCAAACGCACAGATCTACAACAAGAATGCAGATCGCGCGATTGAACTGTTTGAACAAGCCCTTTCTGTTGCACCAGACGATGTGGATTTGCATGCTTACTTAGCGGTATGGCAACGCTTTGAGGGCAACCAAGCGGAATCAGCAAAACACATGGCGACGCTCACTAAACTCAATGCAGGTAAAGCGGCAGATATCCAACGCATCTTCGACACCGTAGACCGCGTACTTGCAACGCCACTAAAAGAGAAAGCCGACAAAGGCAAATTGGATGACAAAGGCGCTATAGTCACGTTGGGATACGCGCTGAACCCAGATGGTTCAATGCATCAAATCTTGGTTGAGCGTTTGGAAACCACGCTAGCAATGGCGAAAGCAAACCCAGACGCGTTGATCGTATTGACGGGAGGCGTACCGAAGAACCACAAAACGGAAGGCAAGTTAATGGCGGATTGGCTGATTGAAAAAGGCATCAGCAAAGATCGCATCATTGAAGAAAACTACGCCACCAGCACGGTAGGTAACGCCCTATTCAGCAGCTACGCATTGGCGCGTCATAACATTAAACACGCGACCATCATAAGCTCAGCGAGCCACGTACGTCGTGGTCAAACCTTGTTTGAAATCGCAAGCTGGCAAACAGGCCCGCAAGGCATCACTTTCGACACTGTGAGCTACCCAGACAAGCCACTGAAAGACTTAGCCAAAGCCAGCGATAGCGAACTGCTTGGTATCTACCGCGATGCTCTGCGTACTTACGGCATGTGGAGCTACCGTTCTTACCCGCTAGAGTCGCGTTAAGTATTCTCGACTCATACCAATCAAAAAAAGCCTGCGTACTTGCAGGCTTTCTTGTCTTTGTGCAGTGATAAGAACTGCTTAAATTGCTTCGCCGTTTACCGTTACTGCCACATCAATGTTGCCACGAACTGCGTTTGAATATGGGCAAACTTGGTGTGCAATGCGCGTTAGCTCTAGCGCTTGTTCTTGTGGCATGTCTAGCTCTACCGCTAGGCTCACTGTTAGTGCAAAGCCGCCGTTATCGTTCGGACCAATGCCCACTTCCGCTGTTACGGGTGCGCTTTTCAGGTTTACTTTACCTTCACGTGCTACGTGCAAAATCGCGTTAGAAAAACACGCTGAATAGCCCGCTGCAAAAAGCTGTTCTGGGTTAGTTGCTGCGCCTGTGCCGCCCATTTCCTTCGGGTATGACAGCTCTAGATCGAGAAGACCGTCATCAGTTTTTACTTGACCATTACGACCAGCCAAAGCGGTAGCTTGAGTTTTGTATAGAGTAGTCATGCGAGTGTCCTTCTTAATTTAAGTTGTGCGCAATTTAATTGCTTGCAATCTTATATCGAAGTAAAGATAGTTTGCAACTATATTGTGCACAATTTATTTTATAACTCTCTTTCTCTGTAAGCAGGTAGGCAACACCAATGAGCCAGTGTTACACCGACAACACCATGACCGACGACGATAAACTCTTACTCGAAAACCAAGTTTGCTTCCCGCTCTACAGTGCTGCAAACGCAGTGATCCGAGCTTACCGCCCGTTGTTGGACGAGCTTGATCTGACTTATTCGCAGTACCTAGTGATGATGGTGTTGTGGGAGAAAGACGGTGCCAGCGTGAAAGAATTGGGGTCTCAACTGCATTTGGACTCAGGCACACTCACGCCGCTGCTTAAACGTTTAGAAGCAAAAGGCTATGTAGAGCGTGGTCGCAGTGAAACCGATGAGCGCGTTCGCGTACTCAATCTAACCGAGCAAGGTCGAGCCCTTAAAGAGCAAGCTAAGTCGGTGCCAAACGCCATGATGTGCAAAATCACCTTAGAGTTGGATGAAATGATCATGCTGAAGAAGTTGTGTGGCAAAGTGCTCGACAATCTGAGCTAACAAGATAGAAGCATCCGCTTCACCACTTCCTATTAGAAAGAGCCTGCCGAGATGCAGGCTCTTTCGATCTTAGCTAGAAGATCTACTCAAAGTCATCATCGGTATTCTCTATTGCTAATCTGCCTTCATCTTCAATAAAACCTATCAAAGCAAACTCACTTACATCGGATTTCCCTATCAAGTGAAATAGGAAATGGCTATCAATAGGATAGTTACAAGCGATTTTCCTTAAACACACTCCGATGAGAATATACTTTCCGAAAGCAACAACAGCTCAGCTTAAAACATTCAAAGGAAAGTAAATTATGATTAATACTCAAATCAAACCATTTGCAGCTACAGCGTACAAAAACGGCGAATTCGTTGAAGTAACAGAACAAGACGTTCTAGGTAAATGGGCAGTATTCTTCTTCTACCCAGCAGACTTTACGTTTGTATGTCCAACAGAACTGGGCGACCTAGCAGACCACTACGAAGAGCTACAAAAACGTGGCGTAGAAGTTTACTCAGTATCAACTGACACACACTTCACTCACAAAGCATGGCACGACAGCTCAGACACAATCGGTAAGATTCAGTACTACATGCTTGGCGACCAAACAGGCAACATCACAAACAACTTCGGTGTGATGCGTGAAGGTCAAGGTCTTGCAGACCGTGCAACGTTCCTAATCGACCCAGAAGGTACTATCCAAGCAATGGAAATCACTGCTGAAGGTATCGGTCGTGACGCAGAAGACCTACTACGCAAAGTGAAAGCAGCTCAATACGTAGCAGCGCACCCAGGCGAAGTTTGCCCAGCTAAATGGAAAGAAGGTGAAGAGACACTAGCTCCATCACTAGACCTAGTTGGCAAAATCTAAGCCACTGAAATTTAAGTTCTAATCAGTTCCCGATTTCCTTTTTCTGATTAGAACTGAATTAGAGAGCACTTCAGGTTAGATACCTTGACGACCTTCTGCCTGATTTGCTCTCTCCCCCTCAGGTTTTATCTACAGTAACCACTTTTTAGTTTTAATTAAGGTAGTAACAACTATGTTAGACCAAGCGATCCAACAACAACTCAAACAATATCTGGCTAATGTAAAAGAAGAAGTTCGTTTAGTGGTTAGTCTAGATGAAAGCAAAGCATCGAATGACATTTTGTCTCTAGCGAACCAAATCGCAGAGATGAGCGACCTAATCACCGTTGAACGTGACGACAACGCAAGCGCACGTAAACCAGTGATGGCAGTAACTAACCCAGCAAAAGGCACAGCACTACGCTTTGCAGGCTTGCCAATGGGTCACGAATTTACCTCTCTAGTATTGGCACTGCTTCACTCTGGCGGTCACCCAATCAAACTAGAACCAGAAGTGATTGAGCAAATCGCAGCACTAGACAAAGATCTAGACGTAGAAATCTTCATTTCACTGTCGTGTCAAAACTGTCCGGACGTGGTTCAAGCGTTCAACATGATGGCGGCGATCAACCCGAAAGTAAAAGCAACCATGATCGACGGTGGTTTGTTCCAAGATGAAGTGAAACAACGCGACATCATGGCTGTACCAAGTGTATTCGTGAACGGTGAGCTATTCGGTCAAGGTCGTATGTCTCTGACTGAAATCCTAAACAAAGTGGATGACGGCGCGAGCGAGAAAGCCGCGAAAGCACTGAGCGAAAAAGCCCCATACGACGTACTTGTTGTCGGCGGTGGCCCTGGTGGTAGCGCAGCTGCACTATACGCTGCTCGTAAAGGTATTCGTACTGGCGTTGTTGCTAAGCGTTTTGGTGGTCAGGTTATGGACACCATGGCAATCGAGAACTTCATTTCGGTAAAACGTACTGAAGGTCCAAAACTAGCAACTGACTTAGCAGAGCACCTAAAAGAATACGATGTAGACGTAGTGACTGAGCAACAAGCTGAGAAGCTAATGGGCGCAGCACACACAGAAGATGGTTTGATTCACATCCAGCTTGAAAGCGGCGCAACGTTGAAGAGTAAGAGTGTCATCCTTAGCCCTGGTGCACGCTGGCGTGAAATGAACGTTCCGGGTGAGCAAGAGTACCGCAACAAAGGTGTCGCGTACTGCCCACACTGTGACGGTCCACTGTTCAAAGGCAAGAAAACCGCAGTTATCGGTGGTGGTAACTCTGGCATCGAAGCAGCTATCGACCTTGCTGGTATCGTAGAACACGTAACGGTTCTTGAATTCGCAGACGTACTTCGCGCAGACCAAGTGCTTATCGACAAAGCGAACTCACTACCAAACGTTGACATCATCACGATGGCGCAAACAACAGAAGTGGTGGGTGACGGTACTCGCGTAACAAGCTTGAAGTACAAAGACCGCAACACAGATGAAATCAAAGAGATTGAACTGTCAGGTATCTTTGTTCAAATCGGTCTAGTGCCAAACACAGAATGGCTAAAAGATTCAGAAGTAGCGCTATCTGAGCGTGGCGAGATTGAAGTCGGTAGCCGTGGCGATACTAGCCTAGAAGGTGTCTTCGCAGCCGGTGACGCAACAACCGTCCCTTACAAACAGATCATCATTGCGATGGGTGAAGGTGCAAAAGCAAGCTTAGGCGCATTTGACTACCTAATCCGTAAGCAAGGTTAATCTCCAATTTCTTGAGCACAAAGCGCACGGTGCTGTGTTTTCTTCCCCGGAAAACCAAGCGGGGCACCGTGACAGCGATGAGTAACAAGAAATAAAATCAAAAAACCTAGAAGCCCAAAGACTTTGCCAGCAGGTATTAACTGCTGGCTTTTTTGGTTTGGGGGGATTCGTCCTTATCAATGACCTAGTACTTCAAAGGCACTTCCAGAGGTACCTTCAAAAGGTCTTTGTCAGCGTTTATTTGCTCTTCTCGATGAATAGCAAGTGAAAGGTACATAATCGAGTTACGAGCGAGCGCCATTAGTGTCATAAGTCTTGATTCAAATTCACTCTCTTTAATTAACATGGAATGACTCGATAACTTCTGTTGTTCGTAAAGCTCTGCTTGTACTTGACACAATTTGCTATCAAGCAATTGCTTTTTAGCTTCCAGCTCCACTTTTAAATCAATGTTCTGCGCTTTTTTAGCCAAAGCAATCTCATCATATACTTCTTCAAGACAAGCTAAATAATTATCGACTTCACTATTTTTCTGTTCAGCTTGTAATTGTCTACGTTCAATATCCGAATGAATTAACGAATGACCAAAGTCATCAACAATTTTTAAAGAGCGATGTTCAATAGCGTTCCTAATTTCTGAAAATGCTTTAGCATCAGGATCAAGCCAACAACAAACAGAAGTAGAATCTTTCACATCTCGAATATCTTTTAAGATGTAGAAAAGTGCGTGAATAAAGCAGTTCTGACTCTCTTTAAGTTTACGATGTGGTTTCCATTTCTTGGTGTTTTTAAGTTCTCTAAAGATATTATCGAAGCTAATTTTACGATCATGTTCGATACTATTTAGGTCAAAAAACCTGTTGATAAAATAAGCAATTTTATCAAAGATCGAGTAAAGAGTTCTAAAAGCGCTTTTGTAATGGCTAGCTTTTAGGCCAGTAAAGGAGTGAGACATATCATTCACATGAGGGTATGTGTCGTTAAAGAAGTGCTTTTCTCCACTAGGCATATTTTTAGCGGAAAACGTCAAATAGCGCGCGTAACAATAGTCATTCTTTAATTCATCGAAATTCCCATGATACATAAGCTCTTCATGCATCAATAAAGAAGGATTTAGCTTTTGAGAAAATGATGGGAGAGTCATTATATCTTGATATACAATCTCAGATACAGATACATCATTTAAGTCATTGAGAAAAAGTCGATTATCACCACACCACTTTAAATATTCACTCTGTTTTTTCGTATCCGATTGCCCTTCAAATAACTCAAAATCGTCAAAGTCTTCTAGCTTATAATGGTTTTCAAACCATGCTTTGAACCTCATGAGATTACCATCTACTGAATATGCTGATTTTTGTTCTGGGTAGAGATTGTCTTGATTTTCAAGACCTAAAATTATGAGTTGATAGGCAATGAAATAGTGATAATTCCTATGACCAGGATCGTAAACACAATGAGCAACAAAGAGTTCATGATTCGCTTTAGAAATAATAGATACAGGATTTTGTTTACGTTCAAAAGCGTTATCCCAAAATGGGATGCAGCAGAAGGCTCGGCCTTGAGTACTTAGGTCATTCCCTAGGTTGGTTTCGATACAGCTTTGTAAGTACAACTCTTCATCTGTTGGCTGTTCAATTTTCTGCACGGCATATAATGCTTTCCTGAAAAAAATGACGGATTTACTTAGTTCATCAGAGAACCAATCTAATGTGTGGTAACTGAATAACTCCTGACAGCAATTACCTAACATGTAGTAAAACTGAGCTTCATCAACCAGACTCTCAAAGGTATATTCATCCTCCAAGAGTAGATCCATTAACTCTTTTAGCTTTTCATGATCGTGATCTATCAAAAACTCATCAGCTTTTAGCGACAGCTCTTTGATGATATTGGAACTCAAAATATTTTCTGTCATATGGTAAACCATCAATTAGATTGCATATCATTTTATGCTTTAACCCCCCTGTAGAGAACAGATCTCTCGGCTAAAATTAACTGACAACACTTAGCTCAACATAGTAAAGAACACTCTCCCCTTTGATAACCACATCCAAAAGCTTGGCAAACCATGTCGAGAAAAGGGGGAGTTGGAGGGGGTTGCAAGCACCTAACCCAACATTCAGCTTCAAACCACCAACCCCACCTAACCTCCCCTTGTATCAAACTCCGAAGCTCTCAAAGCAACGAGCTCAAAGGGGAGGAACTGGGTCTGAACTCGCGGATAATTCAATTCACACGGTTAACATCACAACGCGCTGGAAGTAGATTCTGAATAATCGCTTGGGCTCCTTCAGAATGACGATGGGAATGCACTGGGCTCACAGCAGCAAAGAATGCCCTCCCATTGATAATCACATCCAAGTGCTTGGCAAACCATGTCGAGAAAAGGGGAGTTGGAGGGGGTTGTAAGCACATAACCCAACATTCAGCTTCAAACCACCAACCCCACCTAACCTCCCCTTGTATCAAACTCCGAAGCTCTCAACACTCCGAGCTCAAAGGGGAGGAACTGGTTCTGTGCTCGCGGATAATTTAAATTCACACTGTCAGCATCGCAACGCGCTGAAAGTAGATTCTGAATAATCGCTTAGGCTCTTTCAGAGTGACGGTGGGAAAGCACTGAACTCACAGCAAAAAAGAAAACCCTCCCCCCTTGATAACCACATCCAAATGCTTGGCAAACCAAGTCGAGAAAAGGGGGAGTTGGAGGGGGTTGCAAGCACCTAATCCAGCATTCAGCATCAAACCACCAACGCCACCTAACCTCCCCTTGCTTCAAGCTCCGAAGATCTCAACACGCAGAGCTCAAAGGGGAGGAACTGGTTTCGTGTTCGCAGCTAGTTCAATTCACAATGCAACACAACAACTCACTGAAAGTAGATTCTGAATACTCGCTTAGGCTCCTTCAGAATGACGGTGGGAAAGCACTGAGCTCACAGCAGAAAAGAACACTCTCCCCCTTGAACACCATATTCAAATGCTTGACAAACCAAGTCGGAAAAGGGGGAGTTGGAGGGGGTTGCAAGCACCTAACCCTACATTCAGCTTCAAACCAGCAACCCCACCTAACCTCCCCTTGTATCAAACTCCGAAGATCTCAACACAACGATTTCAAAGGGGAGTGACTGGTTCTGCATTCGCGGATAATTCAATTCACACTGTCAGCATCACAACGCGCTGAAAGTAGATTCTGAATACTCGCTTAGGCTCCTTCAGAATGACGACGGGAAGGCGCTGAACTAAAAGCAGAAAAGAAAACCCTCCCCCTTGATAACCACATCCAAATGCTTGGCAAACCAAGTCGAGAAAAGGGGGAGCTGGAGGGGGTTGCAAGCACATAACCCAACCTTAAGCTTCAAACCAACAACCCCACCTAACCTCCCCTTGTATCAAACTCCGAAGATCTCAACACACCGAGCTCAAAGGGGAGGGACTGGTTCTGCATTCGCGGATAACTCAATTCACACTGTTAGCATCACAACACGCTGGAAGTAGATTCTGAATACTCAATTAGGTTCTTTCAGAATGACGCAGTATGAATACCGCTCTCTCCGAGTCATTCCCGCGAACCTAGGTGAAACTGGGAATCTACTCACCACAAACTCGATAGAAAATGATTAGCAGGAACACGAACAAACAAAAGTGAAAGAAGGTTGCTAACACCTAACCTAGCGTTAAGTCTTAACGCTGCTTAGCGAACACTTGAGTCCAATAGTAGCGGTAGCTTGCTGACTGGTTTTCAACCATGGAGGCGCCCATATGATCGAAGTTGGCATTCATAATATTGAGGCAGTGGCCTTCACTTGATAGCCAAGAGTTCATCACGGCATTAATTGAGCTTTGCCCTGCTGCTACGTTCTCACCTAGTCGGCTCCAAGCATAGCCCGTCGCGTTGACTCGACTTGAAAGTGTGCTGCCATCCGAGCCTGTGTGACTCATAAAATCACTGTTTGCCATATCACTAGAGTGCCCATAAGCGGCGCTTTCGAGATCGTAGCTCCAAGTCAGTGCGCCAACCGGTGGCATTGTTTTAGAGCCACACTGCTGAATTTTAGATCGAGCATCGTTTACGGCGGCCAGCATCTGCTCAGCAAAAGTGGTTTCTGTCGGTGGTGTGTCTGGGGATTGTGAGCCGCTGTCTGCAGGTGATGACGAGTCTCCATCGCCGCCACATGCGCTGAGAAGTAGCGCCAATGCTGGCACTAAGATCTTTGTTGGCATTGTCTGTCCTTATATTCATAACGAAAGGCAAAATACGCTTTCGATAACCAAGAGCAATAACCTAACAGAAATTCATTTGAGCGCCATATGGTGCAGAGTGTTTTGACCAAATACTCACGTGGCGTTTTCAATAGCCGAATCTGGCTACTTTGGGAGGTTCAATTCCATATCAATACGGTGCATATCCTTGCCCCACCCATCGGGAATGTAGTTCAGTTCTACGGCACTGTATTTGGCAAAAAACGGCGCAGACAAATGACTTGCAGCAATTTTGATTTGCGGAACGTTTAAGCGCTTAGCACGATCAATAGCTCGGCTCATAAACTCATGCCCTATCTTCATTCCTTGCGCTTTTGGTGAGATTAAAATCCAGTTCAAGCTATGAAATGCCTGTGTTTTACCACTCAAACCATAAGCACCAACGAGTTCACCATTTAGAAAGCACACCTCATAACCTTGAGGATCGCTATCAAGAAACTCCGCGTAATCTTCTCTTTCATTGGTTGCAAAATATTCAGGGCAGTTTTCCTCGAAGATGCGCAGACAATCCTCTTTATCACTTGGTAAGAAGGCTCTGAAAGTTAAGTTATTTGCCATGCGACTGCCTCTTTCGATTATGTATTTGGAGATGCTAACCGATCTGTTTGGCATTGGCCTTAACAAAAGTTAAAACCATCGTTCTGAAGAGAGAGAAAGCGCCTCAATACACCGACTAAACGTGCTTTTTGATAGTCAGAACGAGCCTTTTCATTGGCACGCATAACCGAAGCTCTAACGGCGTCTACACTCTTAGTCTTTGATTGTTTCAGTCGAGGCAACTATGGATGGAAGAAACCCAACAAGGCGAGACGGTAGACCACACACTTCTTCGGGCGGCGCGTATCAATCTCAGCCTCCCACAGTGCAGCAGAGTACCAGTCAGCCTCGGAGAGAAGATACGATGTCCGCTCGCTTGAACAGACAAAGGCGAGCGCGAGCAGAAGAGCTTCGATTTACCGATGCAGACCAACAAAGATGGGCAGCAAATCGAACAAGAGTAGACGCTGAAAGACGACGAACAGGTGCAGCCCAAGAGCCTGTGAGAAAAGTCGCTTCTCTTCATCTTGGCACTCGACGTGATCATCGAGATATTGTGGATATTGTCCCTACTTTTCAAAAAGATGGACGTCTTAACCCAGATAGCGAAGCGGCTCTAAAAGGCATGATAGACAGCAGTAGAGATTACGTCTTGTCGTTAACGGGGCACTCATCCTCTAGCCCTATCCCCAACCAGAAAACCTACACCAAACACGATGTAGCAACCAACACCGTTAGTGGTGGTTTTAATACCTCCGGCGCGATAGAACACGCTTGCCAAATCATCACCTCAAAAGGCTCACAGGTGGTCGGTTTGGTGTCTGGTCATTGCCATGGAAAATCCAGAAGCCTTCCCATGATGAAACAAGGCGCCCTAAAAGCAGGTGTTTTATTGGATGATGAATACACGCTTGCCACTCCCAAGAGCATTACAGCAGGGGAAACTCGCGAACAGGCACTCAAGTTAGTGATGAAGCTTAATAAGTTACGAAGGGAGCGGCGGTGATGTGGTCTTTCAACCTGCCGATGTCATGACGAGCAAATAAATACGCATCACCTGAATAAGGCGCGACATCAAAGGTGAGGTTGTAACCCAATTCGATATAGAGCTATGAGAATGCGCTTTTTAGTGTTTGGTGAACGCTGCCAAATTTAGCGGCTTAAGCGAACACGACTTTTGAGATCGCGATGCAGCACATTTTTGCCCCACCACTCGTAAATAAGAACAGAGATCCCCATATATGTGGATAATTGGGCGTTCATTTCATAAGTCGTTACACAACTCGGGGCTTTAGGGCTTTACATCTGGCGCAATGAGATGAACACTTCCCACCAAAGTAAAATCGCAGCCGACATAGTAGAGTCAGTAAAATTATGAGTAACACGACGGCGAAAAAGTCGAATCCATTATTCGAGATCCTGTTTAACGTCATCATTCCTTCATTTATTTTGATGAAGTTCAGTGGTGAAGAGCACCTAGGTACAGCATTGGCACTGGTTGTCGCTTTGATGTTCCCTTTGGTGTACGGCGGTATGGATCTTATCCGCAACAAGAAGTTTAACTTCATTTCTGCACTGGGCTTTATCAGCGTGCTCTTAACCGGTGGTATTGGCTTGTTAGAGCTAGACACGCGCTGGTTGGCATTGAAAGAAGCCTTAATCCCAGGCTTGATCGGTCTTGCTGTGTTGGGCTCAACCTTCACTCGCTACCCGCTTATGCAGAAGATGCTGTTGAATGACACCATTTTGAACCTGCCGCTGATTAACGAGCGTCTGGCTCAGAATGGCAAAACACAAGCGTTTGACCGCTGCCTAATGTCTTCAAACTACATGTTCGCAAGTACATTCGCATTCTCTTCAGCGATGAACTACTTCCTTGCAACGTGGATTGTAACCAGCCCAGCAGGTACAGCTGCGTTCAATGAAGAGTTGGGTAAACTGACGCTGTACAGCTACCCAATGATTGCGATTCCGAGCATGTTGATGATGTTTGGTATTTTCTACTACATCTGGCGCCAAGTTCGCGCAATGACGTCGCTAGAGACTGAGCAGATTTTCCATACCAAATAATGCTCGTTCCGCCTTGATAGGCAAAGTGAGATAAAAAGAACCCCGATAGTTGATGACCAATTATCGGGGTTTTGTTTTTTTGGAGTGGTTTAGTTAAGCGTGATTAGAAGCTGTAAGCCACAGACGCTTTAAAGTTACGACCTACTTCGTAGCTGGTGTACTTCACTGAACCCCAAGAGATACCAAAGCCTGTGTGCTCTGCGTATAGCTTGTTGAACACGTTATCGACCGCTAGGTTAACTGATAGGTCCTTCGCGAAATCTGGTACGTACACAGCCCATAGGTTATGCGTTGCGAAACCAGGACGCTCCACTTTCTCGCCATCTTCGTCTGTGTAGTCGTTACCCGGGACGAAGCGTGAATCCCAACCGAACACCACTTCACTGGTTACGTCGTATTTGAAGCCCGCCTTGATGTTGTGAATACCCGTCTTGTTCATGTGACTCGTCTTACCGCTTTCAAGGCTGGTTTGCTCACCATCAGAGTATGAGTGGTTTGCGTACAGGTCGAAATCTTCAATGCTGTAAGTAAATACGGTTTCTACACCCCAAACTTCTACATCATTTTGGTTAGCCAAGGTTCTGTTGTTCTTGGTTGGGTGCATTTGGTTGTCTAGGTCATATTGGTAAGCAGTGAAGCCAAGAATCGCATTATCCGCCATCAACAAACCAGACATATCGTAATCGAAGCCCGCTTCGTAGTTGTTACCTGTCATGGCTTTGGTGTCTGCCTGAGTTACGTCAGCCGCCGCTTTCATGGTCAGTGTTTCAGGTAGTGAAGCGCCTTTGAATAGACGACCGTAACCAACACGCAGTCTTAGGTTATCTGTGGTTTGGTATTCACCTTGGAACTTAGGTGACAGCTGGTCGTATTTACCTTTAAATACACCACCTAGCTCATGCACATCATAACGAAGACCGGTAACAAAACGGAAGTCATTAATCTCGAATGCGTCTTGAGCGTAAATGCCGTAAGCCGTTACTGTGCCGCCGTCGATGTCGTAGTTCTTCGTCTCACCGAGTTTCGAGCCCGACGTGTAATGACCAAGGCCAGAATCAACCCACTGCTCTGATTTGTAACCCTCGAAGCCGTAAGTCAATTCATGCTCGCCAACCCAAGAGATGTTGCGGATATCACCACCAATTGTCGTCACGTTGTACTCACGAGAAGGAATTGATAGGTCACCGTCTTTGGTGAATTCCCAAGCGCCATTCACTTGGTTCCAATCGCCATACTCTTCAGTTAGCGCATCACGATCCATGTACTGACGGTTGTAGTATAGGTTCGTCTTTAGGTTCACCAAGTCACTGCCATTGTCATAGCGATGCATGAACGTCACAGTATCTCGGTTAATCGAGTGGTAGTTGTGCTCATCGTGTGCGTAAAGTGCACCTGCTTTCTCACCCGATAGCTGACGTTTACCACCGTCTTGGTACGTGTCGTAAGACAGTTTGAACTCGTTCGCGTCGTTTGGTACGAACACCACTTTCACCAAGCCAGACTTCAGCTTACCTTGCTTAGAAGTCACATCATCTTTACCCGGAATGTATAGCTCACCGTCATCAGAGTAGTTCGCAATACCCATCAGTTGGAGTTCATCATTCAGTTTCGCGTAAACCGCAACGTTCGTCGTGAAGCGTTCGTAAGCCGTTTGATACCCCGTTTTAACGCGAGCACCGATGCTTTCGTCTTCCGCAAGGAGGTCACTGGGATCTTTCGTTTCGTAGCTGAATGAGCCGTTAATCGCGCCCGCACCCGACAGTACCGAGTTACCGCCTAGGGTGATTTCAGCAGATTTAAGCATGGCTGGGTCAAACGTCTGGTCGCCAGAGTGGTGGAATAATTGACCTTCTTGGCGTGCACCATCAATGGTGACAACCGAGTATTTGTCTTCCATACCGCGAATGTAAACCTTGCGCGAGTAACGTGCGTTACCGTCAACCGTTACACTCGGCATGGTGTTCAGGATGTCTTTAATATCAGACGCTTGTTTTTGTTCTAATGTCTCTGAGTTGATTTCAGTTTGAACAAGTTGATCAAGAGCAGAACCGACAACGACGATGTTTTCGTCAGAAGCGTGAGCAGCAAAAGAGGCAATCGCAAAGGTGATGGCTGCGGAAAGTGACTTCAGTTTCATAATACTACTTATATTTTATAAACAATAACGAGTGAGCGCAGCATAATACATGAACTTAATGATAATTAATCTCATTTACATTCTTTACGTTAATGAGTGATTTCTTTTTAATCAGATCGAGCAAATCATCATCAAGTAATCCTCATTTAGGAAGGAGATTGGGGTGAGGTATGAAAGGTATTTCGTGCAAGGTCGAGCACTTAACTCACTCGTTTGTCCAATCTTGCCGAAGCAGTGTTAGGCTCAATACGATGCTTTCAGAATGTGGAAATATGATGTCATCTCACCCAAAAACGTTCTATGAACAAGAAATTGATCGCATATACAGCGAGATGCCGTTGAGTCCAAAGCAGTTTCTCCTGATCAGGCAATCAAAAGCGTTTATGGAAAAGCATCACTCAGAAAACATCGAATTAAACGACTTGGCCAAAGCCGCATTTATGTCGCGCTTTCACTATGTGCGGATTTTCAAACAGATGTATGGCGTGACGCCACGAAGCTATTTGAGAGATATGCGGATTAAGAAAGCCAAAGCGTTACTTAAGGAAGGTCACTCAATCACGGATACTTGTTTTCAGGTTGGCTATGAGAGCCTAACCACGTTTTCGAGTGTCTTTAGAAAGAGCACGGGTTACTCACCCAAAGCGTTTCAAAAAATACATAAAAGCAATCTAGAATAAGTTTTTGAGCCACACTTTCAGTATCTTTTCCTCATCCAAATCCAGCAAAGGTAAATACCCGTGATCAGAATTTCCCTAACCAGCGTACCTGTGGACGATCAGGACAAAGCCCTAGATTTCTACACCAATGTTCTTGGCTTCATCAAAAAAACCGAAGTACCAATCGGTGAACATAAATGGCTCACCGTCGTATCTCCGCAAGAGCAATCGGGTGTGGAGTTGTTGTTAGAACCGATGGCATTTGGTCCAGCAAAAGTGTATCAAGCCTCCCTAAAAGAAGCGGGCATCCCGTGGACTTCCTTCGCTGTCGATGATCTCAATGGTGAGTATAAAAGACTGACTGCGCTTGGCGTACAGTTCTCTATTGAGCCAAGAGAGGCGGGCACTGTGATGATAGCCGTGCTTGATGATACTTGCGGAAACTACATCCAATTGATGCAAGAGCTCTAAAGCTATAACAACTAAGTGTAAGTAGGCGGAGGCTGTCAGATCTTTCTTAAGATTTGAAGCCTCTGCTTGGCTATAACCTTACATAAAAAGTGTGATTCGACCGAGCAAAGATATGAAAGTCATCGTGTATTCGATACTCAACTCGATTAACATGGATTTTTTAACATTCTGTAATATTTATAAAACCTATGTTTGGATTAAAACGAATCAAAGCAGAAAATGAGGCGCTAAAGCAAGAGTTAGCAGACCTTAAGCAGAAGTATCAAACCGACGTTGCCGTTCTAGAAAATCAGCTCCAAGAAACTCAACAACTTGTTGGCTCAGCACAACAAAATCACCACAACTGTGATGAGTTAATGTCGAGCAGCTTAAAAGGGGGCGATATGCTCCAGACCATTCGAACTGAAATGGTCGAAAGTGCTCAGTCTATGGCGAATGAAAACCAAGAACTGCAACAGCTTGATGAAATGTTTAAGCAGACGCATCAGGCCTTAGCACGACTTGATAACCGAGCTGTAAAGATCAGCACTCAAGCCTCACAAAGCATTGAATCTGTTCAAATATTAGATAACACCGCCACTTCTATTTCCCACCTTGTATCTACTATTCAAGAGATTTCTGACCAAACCAACTTGCTCGCTCTCAATGCCGCCATTGAGGCCGCACGAGCCGGTGAAGCTGGACGTGGATTTGCCGTGGTCGCAGACGAAGTGAGAACACTTGCGGGTAAAGCGAGCGAGGCCAGTGAGAAAATTGATTCGTTGGTTAACCAAGTGCTCACGCAAGTCAGCGCAATTAAAAACTCCATCGACGAAAACCAAACTTGCGCGGAAGAAGTCTCTGCCTCTTCGGCTCAAATTGGCACCATCGTGAATGAAGTGGTGGTGAAATCAGAACACATGAAGCAAGTGATTCATATTGCTTCAACGCGTGCCTTCTTGGATACGGTCAAACTCGACCACGCCATCTGGAAAAACAACGTCTACCGCCTACTACAAAGCGGTGCATTCGGTGAAACAGTGAATAGCCACTCAGAGTGTCGTTTAGGCCAGTGGTACTACCGTGGCGATGGCAAGGCTTACAGTCACCTAAGAAGCTATGCGTTACTTGAAGAACCACACAAAGGCGTGCATGACAGCGGACGTGAAGCAATGAGCCAAGCTAAATCAGGCAACATGGCCGGCATGGTGACCGCAATTAACGCGATGGAAGACGCCAGCGAACAAGTAGTCGTTCAGATAGATCGTTTGATGGAAGAGATTATCGCGAGTTAATTTCAAGACTTGTTCCTCCTCCCTTCTCATCGAATGAATGAAGGGAGGAAGTTGGGTTTACCTTCCCTATCATCCCTTATCCATTCTTTGGCAATTGCGTCTCAAGCCATTCAATAAATGCAGCATTCTTTGGTCTGTGTTGCTGCCCGTTTAAACAGATCAAATCGTAGCCTCGCTCTGCACTTACGCGCTCAAAAGGTGCCACTAGCTCACCGTTTTCTAAGCTGCTTTTCACTAAAGATTCACGGGCGATCCCCAACCCCATTCCGTTCTTAGCCGCTGTCATTGCCATATCGGCGTGATTGAACAAGTACGTTCTGTCCATCACGTTAAGTGTGTTGAGTAGCGGGTTAGATTGCTTATCCAGCCACATCGCCCATTCTTGATTGGGTTCACTCGCCTCTAATGATTCAGAGCAATGAATAAAAGTCACGCCGGCCAACTGCTCAAGCAATGGTGCTGGCTCAGTAAAATGGTCGTTAAAGTATTTGGGGCTACAAACCGGCAACAGCACTTCATCAAATAAACGCTGATGGTAGAAACCCGGATGTTCGCTATCGCTGTAGTAAATCGCGATATCGACGGGCTCATGCTGAAAGTCCAAACGGCTCGCTTTCACCCTCAGTTTTATATTGAGATGCGGATACAAACGTTGGAACTCTGGCAACCTTGGCAAAAGCCAACTCTGGGCGAACGTCGGCGCTGCTCCAATATATAACTCACCGCGGAGTTCATTGAACTTGATGTCTTCGAGCTCAGAGAAAATAACGTCGAACGATTGGTTTAATGCATGCAGTAATCGCTCACCTTCTTTGGTCAGTTCTAATCGTCTCGTCATGCGCACAAACAAACTGAAGCCCAGTTGCTCTTCTAACGATTTGATTCGCTGGCTCACCGCCCCTTGGGTAATGAAGAGCTCTTCCGCTGCTTTGGTAAAGCTAAGAAACTTACCTGCAATCGCAAAAGTATACATATTGGAGAGCATCTGCTGCTTTCTGTCCATCACTCGACCCTCTATAAATTAGCTGTACTAATCCATAGCAAGATTTGTTTGGTTTGTGAAGCTCATCAGGATGCTTTTTAATCAAACTGTCTTATCCATAACGAGAACATCACGATGAAAAAGAATCTTAAAATTACCATCATAGGCGCAGGCTCTAGCTACACACCAGAGCTCATCGAAGGTCTGATCAAACGCAATCATGAACTGCCAATCGGCGAACTGTGGTTGGTTGATATTGAAGATGGCGCAGAGAAAGTCAGCATCATTGGCGATTTAACACGTCGCATGTTGGCTAAAAACGACATGTCGCATATTGATGTGCACGTCACTTTGGATCGCAAACCTGCTTTGAAAGACGCAGACTTTGTATGTTCTCAATTTCGCGCTGGCTGCTTGGAAGGTCGAATCCGTGATGAACGTATCTCACTGAAGTACGGCATGATCGGTCAGGAGACCAACGGGTTAGGCGGTTTTGCCAATGCCTGTCGTACCATTCCTATCGCGCTAGAAATCTGTAAAGAGATGGAAGTGTTGTGTCCAGATGCTTGGTTGCTAAACTTTACCAACCCATCAGGCATGGTGACAGAAGCGATTCTCAAACACACCAAAGTGAAAGCGGTCGGTTTATGTAACGTACCAGTGATCATGCAAAAAGGCATTGCCCAAATGCTCGGTGCTAACGAGCAAGAGTTTGTACTGCAAGTTGCGGGTTTGAACCACTTTATCTGGGCACGCCAGATCCTGCACGAAGGTCGTGACAAACTGCAAGAAGTGGTCGAAGAGATCCTATCCGGCAACGATCCTTTGGTGCCGCAAAACATTCCTCCATTCGATTGGCCACAAGAGCTGCTGCGTAATATGGGGATGATCCCGTGTGCTTACCTGCGCTATTACTACACCAGCGAAGACATCATGATCCAAGAGATTGAAGAAGCGAACGGCGAAGGCACACGCGGTGAAGTGGTCAAAGCCATGGAGAAACGACTGTTCGATATCTATCGTAATCCAGAGCTCAACGAGAAACCAAAAGAGCTCGAAAAGCGTGGTGGGCAATACTACTCAGAAGCGGCCTGCGAGCTGATGAGCTCTATCTACAACGATAAGCGCACCATCATGCACGTAAACACCCGTAACAACGGTGCCATTGCAGGTTTACCTGACGATTGCGCGGTGGAAGTCAGCTGCATGATCACAAAATCGGGACCTGTGGCTTTAAACGTCGCGCCATTCCCAAGCGATACGCTGCGCTTGATTCAATTGATGAAAGACTTTGAATCACTCACGGTAGAAGCGGCTGTCACAGGCGACCGCAATGCCGCGCATCGAGCATTGATTTTGAACCCGCTCGTGACCACTGGGACGATTCTAGAAAAGGCTCTAGAAGAGACAATTGAAGCTAACCTCGACTACATGCCACAGTTCCGTTAACCCTAACAAAAACGCGAAAGGGATGGTGAATTCCATCCCTTTTTTATTCTTCAATTTACCCAGTAACCTAAAGGCGCTTGAAAATCATCACGGCACGGTCAGAATAATTTTGCCTTGCAGCGTGACCGACTCATCTTCTATCAGCTCGAAGGCACGCTGGAACTGTTCTAACGGAAGGTAGCAATCCACATCAAGTTGTATCTGGTGTTCCATAAAGTGTTCTAGCATCTCAGCAAAAACTTGCTTACGAGCGGTCTTACCAACTGACTCTTCCCAATAGCGCAAAAAGAACGTACTGAAGTCGATATTGTTCTGCTTCATACAAGCGAAGAAAGCAGTCTCATAAGGGGTGAGTGAAAGCGTTCCGTAATTGATGTATGTTCCCGAATTACGTACAACTTGGATGAGCTCTGTGCCCACTTTGCCGCCAATAGCATCGAACGCGACATTCGGTTGAAGCAACTCTCGGGCATCAATTTGAGATTGCAGATCCTGCTTGCTATCTAACACTGCAATGGCGTCGTATGGATAACGCTCTGGCGCGGAGCTTATTGCAATTAAAGTAAATCCAAGTGAATGCGACAACTGAGCGAAGATCTTACCAATCGCAGAATTGCCCGCGTTGATGGTCACCACATCCTCTTCGCACAACTTGGCAACGTGAGTGGTGATCACCCAAGCCGTTAGCGCATTGATATACAACTGGCAAGCGTAGCCATTCTCAAGCTCTTTCGGCACTGCAAAGACATTCTCCGCAGGCGCATCGACATAGCTTTGCCAAGTCCCGCTTTGTGCCACCAGCACCTTTTGCCCAATGTGAAATTCGGTTTGATATAGTTCGGATATCTCAACCACACGCCCTACCGCTTCAAAGCCGGGGACTCGCGGTGGTACATGGGTACGACGATACTGCCCCACTCCCTGAATCGACAATCGGTCACTTGGATTAATGTTTGTGGCTTCGATTTGCACACGAACTTTACCCAAAGCCAGTGGCTCTAGCTCAACATGCTCCAACACCAACGATTCACTTGGCAAACCAAAGCCCAGTTGATTAACGCGAGTGTTGGTCTTGGTCGAACTGGTCTTGGTTAAGCTCATCTGGATACCACTGAATTGCTAGAAAGAGTATGGCGCGCCATAGTGAAACGGGTATATAACGTTTTCTCGGCGCGCACGTCAAATTGGATAAGAGCCTAAACGGGCTGGCTCAGCATAAACACCACCACTAAAGCGAGGCTGCTGCCCATACATCGGTTCACCCATACCACCTTTTGTGGTGACTGAATAAAGCGGTTCAATACGGTGCCAAAGTACGCCCACGCAAACATCCCCAGAACACCAGTACCCACCATAACGCTAATGATGATCACCACTTGAGTCAGGTAATCATTGTTTGGCGAGATAAATTGAGAGAACACCGTCAGCGACGCAACCCAACTTTTCGGATTAAGAATTTGCACCCAAACGCCAGATAAAAAGCCGGAATTTTTCGCATTCGAATCATTGTCGAGTTCCATTGTGGCAATCGACCATGCGAGATACAGCAGGTACGCCGCGCCAATCCACTTTAAAGCCGTGTACAAATCTGGGTAAAGGGTAAACAAACTGACAAGCCCCACACTTGCACCAACCAACATGATGATCACCCCGACTGCATTGCCCAATACAAACGGCACGGTCGCAGAAAACCCATATCGGCTCGAAATACCTAACAGCGCTACGTTACCAGCTCCCGGCGTTAAAGAAATAGAAACGGCAAATAACAAAAATGCCGCCAACAATTGAGCACTCATGCACTCTCTCCCAAAAAGTAATCAACGAATATGGGAAACAGTCTAACGATTTGGGTAGAAAGAAAATTGCTATCTGCGCTACGATAAAAGTCAATTTGAGCAAACTATTTCCAAAATAACCATGAAAAAGAAAGAATCCACCAACTTTGAATTGGATAGTATCGATTTCGCTATTCTTGACCATATTCAGAAAGATGGTCGCATGAGTAACTCTAAACTCGCGGAGACAGTTAACCTGAGTGAAACGCCCTGCTGGCGACGCTGGAAAAAAATGGAAGAGGAAGGCTACATTGAGGGTTACGCCGCCAAGTTGAATCGCAAAAAACTCGGCTTTCAAGTCTCTGGTTTTACGCTGGTGACACTAGGCAGTCACGAGGTAGAAAACACCACACCTTTTGAAGACTTTGTCGCAGAAACCGATTGGATCTTAATGTGTCACTGCATTGCTGGCAGCGCGGATTATATGGTGCAAGTGGTGGCGAGAGACTTAGACGAATACTTTGACCACATCAGTGCTATTCGCCGCGTAAAAGGCATCAGCGCCATTCAATCCAACGTCTCCGTTAAGGAAATCAAAAGCACCTTCCAATTGCCGTTGGATTAATATGATGGACGAGATTGTACTCGCTATCCCCGTCGACCATTCACGCGAAACTGCTGAGGGGTGACATCAAAATAGGCTTTAAATGCTTTGATGTAAGAAGAGTCGTTTTGATACCCCACTTGATCGGCAATGCTTTGGATAGAGAGCTCTTCGTCCAGCAAAGAGAGCGAATAAATCAGCCGAATTTGTTGCCGCCAAAGTTGAAACGAGGTGTTGAACTCTTTGGAGAACAAGCGCGACAGAGTTCGCTCGGATGCACCGACTTTCTCTCCCCACTGTTTGAGTGACCAATCCAATGCTGGCGTGTCGGTCAGCGCTTCAAAAATCAGCTTTAAGCGTCTGTCTTCAGGCAGCAGTAACTGAAAGGTCTGCACGTTGTCTTTCATGATTTGATCGTGCAGTACGCCTAGCAAGCGCGATACTTCCTCATCACTGACGAACCCTTCGCATTGACGGCGTATTTCCTGTAGCAGCTCGTTCAAGAAAGGAGTGAGAGTGATGGTTCTAACTTGATGCTCGTACTCAGTACCAATCTTAGGGTTCAGATAGATACCGACAAATGTCGTATGGCTTAGTGCGATGGATTCATGTTGAATACCCGCAGGTACAAACAGCGCCAAGGTATGGGGCACAAGGTGTTGGTAGTGATCGGTTTTGGTTTGCAACAGCCCTTTGATCGGGAAGATGACTTGATGCCACGTGTGTTGGTGCATCGCATCAATGTAACCTTTCGGCATATCGATGGTCTTAACCAGTGCCGGTGAGTGGGGATTGGCAGCCATCATCTCATTGGAGGTCATGACACCGGAGTGAGAATCGATTTGGCGGGTTGGCATCATTAACTGTCCTTACATCCCTACTCTGACACAAGCTCACTAGGCTATCATGCTCGGCAAAGTGAATGAAGCCGTGAGGTGCGACGTATGCGATATCAAGTTGAAATATCCAAAGAAAACCAACTCTTATTCAAAGTCGATATTGATAACATCAAGCAAGACAAGTGCGAAGCATCGCTCGAAACCGTGTTGACCAAGTTCCCTAAAGCGGAAGGTTATCAACGTCATGTGTTGGTTTCAGATAGCGAAACGCGTTACTTAAAAAGCACAGAAAAGCGCATTGAAGTACTGGCAGCGATTCCGGTATTCAAGTCATTGGGCGAGCGATAACGTGATTTTGTCTCACGCCGTTTGGCAAATCAGCTTTAGGCGATAAGGAAAGAATATGAAAAAGTTAGGCGTAGTTAACAGTGTATTAGCAGGTAAAACCGTTGCCTTTGCACATGGTTCGAAAAGTGCGATTAACAAACAGGTTCTGCCGCAGCGTCAGCATGCAACAGAACTGGGTTTTACCAACGACGAACAAGGCGATCCACGCTTCCATGGTGGGATTCAAAAAGCCCTTCATATTTACCCAAGTGAGCACTATCCGGTTTGGCAGCAAGAGTTGGGCGACAAAGCGATTTTCCAATCAGCTGGCGCGTTCGGTGAAAACCTAAGCTCAAGTGGCGTAACAGAAGAATCCATTTGCTTGAAAGATAAAATCCGCATCGGCTCAACCTTGTTAGAAGTATCCCAAGGGCGCATGCCTTGCTGGAAACTCAACGTCCGCTTCGAGCAAAACGACATGGCAAGAAGACTGCAGGACACGCTTCGAACGGGCTGGTACTTCCGAGTGTTGCAAGAAGGCGATATCGGCGCAGGTGACGAAATTATTCTGTGCGAAAGACCTTACCCAGACTGGTCATTGGCTCGCATCATGGGCGCTGTGTTTACTGGTTGCCTAGATAAATCAGAGCTAAACCAACTGGCAGAACTTCCATTGGCTGAATCTTGGGGCAAGCTTGTTGAACGCCGCCTAGAAACCGGTGAAGTCGAAGATTGGGAAATGCGTTTGGTTGGCCCGACTGCAGGTTAATTCCCTTTCTGACTCCCCGATAGATCGGAGCGTATCCCTTTCAATATTAGCCCCACTACCAAGTCAGTGGGGCTTTTGCTTTTTAGCCTTTCAAAGCGGCAAATCTGTATTTAAGCTGGAGATTAGCAATTAACAAAGGTTAATGAATCCCGTACAAATAATCTTTATGTTGTACCCAAAATAATACAAGGGGAAGCATGATGCTCGAATGGAGAATTAAGAAATTCGCAGACCTGTCTGTTCAAGAGCTTTACGATTTTTTGCAGCAAAGAGTCAATATTTTCATCGTAGACATGAACACGCCATACAGCGATTTGGATGGTAAAGATAACCATCCCGACACCTACCACGTGATGGGATATGATAACGAACGTCTGGTGGCTTATAGTCGTATTATGCCTCCGAAACTCGGATATCCCGTTGACGTTTTACCCTTGCTCAACTCTGATGCCAATGACGTGTGTATTGGTCGCGTTATCGTCGCAGAGGATTACAGAGGGAAAAACATCGGCAACCATTTGATGCAAGTGAGTTTCGATGCCACAAGAAAGATCTACCCGAACGACAGTATTTTTATATCCGCACAAGCACACTTGAGAGATTACTACGGCAAGTTCGGCTTCGATGTTGTCACCGATAGCTACTTGGAAGACGGATGCACTATGTTGGGTCTTAGACACATTCCGAAAGTTATCTGCTCAGCATAAAACCATTCATCATCCTATACGTTCACTTATAACTCTATTAGGCGTTTTATCTCAAAGCCAAAGCCGTCACCACTTTGCTCTGTATCGTGTATTGAAACAAAGCAAAGGAGAAAGGCAATGAGCGGACAGTTAGTAAGATTGGTTTTAAGATGGATGCATATATTGTGTGCGCTGTTGGTGGGTGCAGCGCTTTATTCACCGCTGAAGGCAAATGAAATGTTCATGACTTTAACGTTATTTGTACTTGTTCCCGTTGTTGCCATCACAGGCGTTATGATGTGGAAGCAAGGGAAAGTCATGAAGTACCTTCACCGCAAACCCAGTTAAACCATCTCAACGGCGATAGAGATCATCTATACCAAAGTCTCAACCATGCCTTCATAGCGGGCATGGTTCTACTTCTTAGCATTTTTTAGGTGAAACCATACATTTCTTAAAGTCATCATTACACTTCCATACGTTCTGCTGATAGAGGATTACAACTTTATTTTGTACAGTGTTCAAAACCAAATGACTGGGACAGAACAATGAACAAAACAATTATTGCATTATTAACGTTGACGGCTGCAGGCACGGCAACAGCGGGTGATACTTACATTCGTAACGGTAACATCTACAACAACGAAGGTGGCTGGATGGTCGAAGCTGGCGTAGTACAAGCGAGCGATCTTTTCAAAGACCAAAAACACAACACTGCGCCAGTTCTAAACGGTGGCTACCATGGTGAAGACTTCAACGCTGATTTAGGCGGTATTAACTACCGTTTCCTAGGTGACAACGATGAACTACTTAACATGAGTGCTTACGTGGTAGGTAGCGGTGTACCTCGTGATAGCGATGTAGCGAAAAGCCTAAAAGGTACGAAACGACGTGATATCGCGATCGATCTAGGTTTGAACGCAGATTTCAGGCTTGATCCAAACAACGTGATCTCAACTTACCTACAACATGATGTATCAGGCGCTTACAAAGGCTTCCAAGGTGGTGCTACTTACTTCCATATCATGAATATCGGGAATGTTGATTTCGTACCATTTGCGAGCGTGTCTTACCAAAGCAAAGATTACGTTGATTACTACTTCGGTGTAACAGACAAAGAAGCACGTGCAAACCGCAAAGCATACACAGGCGACGCAACCGTAAACTACGGTTTAGGTTACAAACTGGTAGTGCCAATCACTGAGCACTGGCAAATCAGCCAAGTATCACAATACACTCGTCTAGGTAGTGGCATCAGCGATTCTTCTATCGTAGACAGTGCAAACCAATGGGCAGTAGGCGCGACAGTTTCTTACAACTTCTAAGCACTACCCCCATTTAGACACACACTCCATTTAATCAAAAAGCCATCATTACGATGGCTTTTTTTTATTTGGTTTTACTCATTTAGCTTTAGGCGCTTGACGTTTCGGCTTGCCTTGGAACTGCTTAATGCTCTTTTTGGCATTGGTTCGGCGATTGGCTTTTTTATCGCGTGGGGCGCGTTTGCTTTCGCCTGTTGATGGCTTATCCGTTACAGGGAAACCTTCAAGGTCTTGCGTTGGCAATTCACGTTGAGTCAGGTTACGGATCGCGGTAAGCGCTTCGGCTTCGCCATGGCAGACTAGCGACATTGCAACACCTTGCTCGCCTGCACGGGCTGTACGTCCAACTCGGTGAACGTAAGTCTCTGCGTGCATTGGCAACTCAAAGTTAATCACTACTGGTAGTTGCTCGATGTGAATACCGCGCGCCAATAGATCAGTAGCGATCAACACCTGTGTTTGCCCAGATTTAAACTGCGCCAGCGCGTCTTCTCGCTCTGCTTGGCTCTTATTACCGTGCAGCGCATTGGTTGTGATACCCGCTTTAGTTAATTTCTTCGCTAGACCATCGGCGTTCTCTTTCGCGCCAATGAATACCAATACCTGCGCCCATGCATTTTGCTTGATCAGTTCAATCAACGCTTTGGTTTTACTGCCTTTGTTGACGAGATACAGCGTTTCGGCAATATCTTGATTGGTGCTGTTTTCTTGATGCGCGGCTACCTGTTTTAGTGCGTGCATCAGCTGCTTGGCTTTGCCCTTCAACTCATCAGAAAACGTTGCTGAGAACATCGCGGTTTGGCGCTGGTTTGAAACCTGCCCCGCAATATTTTGCACGTCAGGCCAAAAACCCATATCCAATAAGCGATCCGCTTCATCCAACACTAGGTAATGGATATTACTCAGGTCCAAACCGTTGTTCGCCAGATCAACTAAACGACCTGTTGTCGCCACAAGAACGTGGGGATTTGATGCAAGTGCTTGTAGTTGTGCCTCTTTATCAACGCCACCACACAAACACACTGCGTTGAGACCAATAGATTGACCAACTTGGTTAATCGCCTCGCTCACTTGTGTCGCTAGTTCGCGTGTAGGTACTAGAATCAGCGCTTTTTGCTCTGGATTTACACTTAGCTTTTCCAACAAAGGCAAACCATAAGCAAGGGTTTTGCCGCTGCCCGTATTTGCTAATGCCAATACGTCTTTACCACTGAGTAGTTCAGGAATTGCCAAAGCCTGAATATCGGTTGGCTTCTTGACGTTTTTTGGCAGTACGTGAATCAGCTCAGAACTCAAAGAGAGAGTAGAAAATGGCATTAGCTTAACCTTGTGTTTTTGGTTGAAGAGGCAGTAAAACAATATAGATACAGTAAATCGCAGGCGCGGACTTTACCACAATCCAGTAGACGAACAATCCCATTTTAGAAGAGGAAATCTGCAAACGTCGTTGGTTTTTAATGCCTCAAACCAAAACAGCGATTAGATTGCCGCTTGGTAGGTACCACGAATAGGGTAATCATTTTCTGGGTTACGGATAAACGCCAATCCTGAGAGCAAGACTTCTAGGTCAGGTCGAGCGAATGGACCGTTGGAAATATCGACTAACTGAACTTGTCCTTTACTGTTCACCACAAACAAACCTGGCTCTGCAAAGAGATGGTCTGTCTCTTTTTCTGAGCGAGGCTCCGAGATGTACAGACCTAGCGTTTGCATCTGCTCTACTGTCAGGTCATAAGCGACTGGGAACGTGACGCTAAGTTGCTCCATATGCTGCTCTAGCTGTGCTTGGCTATCTGCGGAGACTGCCACGATGTCCATCCCGAGTTGTAAGAATCGCGCTTTTAGTGTCTCTAACTCATTGAGGTAACGAGTACACAAAGGGCAGTGTTTGCCGCGGTAAACCACCACTAAGCGCCAATCGACATTCTCAGAAGGTGTACCCAGCTCGATAGTTTCGCCACTTAACGTTGGCAGAGTGATAGAGGGGAACAAGTCACCTGCGGTAAATTTTGTGGTTGTCATTATTCAGTCCTATTTACTTCACGTTGTTTAAGATAAAACGAGCGCGACACAGGTTGGAGTGGAGAGCATTGCTGCCCTCACATGTCGCGCTCCAACTAACAGACCGGAGTTATCGTTGAATGTATTCGTAACTTTCGTCAGATTTGTTGCGTTTACCTACGTACTTATCTTCAAAGTTTGGGGACCACACTGCGCTCGCATCTTGGTTTTGGTTCCAATCAAAAGCGGTAAAACGGTGTACCATTTTCCAAACACCATCACGACGTTCAAAACGGTACAGGTGACGACCACCTAAAATGCCTTCTTTGTCCACGCCATCTTCTTCATGCACGTGGTACGCCCACACATAGCTCTCTGCAGTTGCTGTATCACCATCTACTTCAATGAGAATGTTGCTGATGCGGTGCTGTGTAATTTTGATTGCTTCAAACCCTTTCATTGCTGGTTCAACAAAAGCGTGGGCATTGTCGTTATAGAAAAACAAATCTGGGAAGATTGGGTCTTGATGGTCTTCAATAGCATCTTCCCAGTAAGTGGACTTCATCAGCTCTGCGTCCATACGATCTAAAGAGCGAGCATGACGGAAAATCACTTCAGTAATATCTTGTTTATCAAGTAGTAGTTGTAGTTTTTGTTGCATGTCCATAAGCGCCTCCATTGGCGAATCAATCTTGGTTAATCTTTCTTACCGATTTGTCTCTCGGCTTGGGATGTATCTTAGAACTAACCAACATCGACTAAAACTGAGCTACAATGACTAGAATCTATGCCTATTTGGAATAATTGAGAACACTAATGGACCAACTAAGTGCAATGCGCGCATTTGTTCGAGTAGTACAAACGGGCAGCTTTTCTGCCACGGGTCGTGAAATGAATACCTCGCAAACGACGATCAGTAAAAAAGTGGCAGCGTTAGAAAAGAAAATCGGCGTCAAACTCCTCGCTCGAAGCAGTCGCGATCATGCTTTAACGCCTGCAGGCGCGAAGTATTATCAAACTTGCGTTGATATTTTAGGTGAACTGGATGAAGCCGAAGCTGAGGCAAGATCGGAGGTGACTTCTCCCCAAGGGACGATTCGCATCTCAGCACCAGTGGCGTTTGGTCGCATTCTGCTTGCCCCTATCATGGCAGAGTTTTTCCAACGTTATCCTTATATTAAGGTGGATTTACAGCTCAGTGACCAGCACACCGACTTGATCAGTGATGGGATAGATGTCGCAATTCGAGCTAAACAACTGGAAGACTCGACGTTGATTGCGCGCCATTTGTTTGATAATCCAATGCTCGTTTTAGCGGCGCCGAGCTATCTACAACAGCACGGTGAACCCAAAAATCCTGAAGACTTAAAACAACACAATTGTTTGGTTTATTCGCGGATGAAAGACATTAATGTATGGAGCTTTACCAAGCAAAATCAGAAACATGCCGTCGCAGTAAATGGTAATTTTCAAAGTGACAATGGGGATGTATTACTAGAGGTCGCGTTAACCGGAATGGGGATTGTCATTCTTCCGATTTGGATGGTTGAACATCACTTAAAAGAAGGGCGACTTACGCAATTGATGAACGACTACACAGGGCAAAATTTACCTTTCAATGCTGTGTACTTGCAAAGCCGTCATACGCCTCTTAAGGTTCGTTGCTTGATTGATTTTCTCAAAGAAAAGCTTCCCAACAGCGAGTAGAAACAAAAAAGCGCAAAGCCAAAACTCTGCGCTTTTACATTGTAAATCGAACGGATATCTTGGCTTTATGCCACTTCAGCACTGTACATTTGAGCCATGTGAAGACACTGCGGTTCTGGCGAGAAATCAACGATACCTCCTCGACCTGCTTCAACATTGCAGTACTCAACTAACAAGGCTTTGAGCTTAACTCGACCGCGCTGAATTCGGCTTTTTGTCGCAGAAAGCGAAAGCCCCAACTGATCCGCGACCGTTTGTTGAGGTAAGCCATCAAGTTCAGACAGAATCATGGCTTGGCGATATTTCTCTGGTAGACATTCAAACATTGGGCGCAAACAATGTCCCATGGTTTGGAGATTCTCCAGCTCAATCGGCATTTCCTCTTCAACCTGATTGTCTATCAGCTCTTCGTAACTTTGCTGCGTACGATAGTGATCCATGATCGCGTTGTGCGTGATGCGATATAACCAACTTTTGATTTTGCTTCGCGCTTCTAACTGGTCGATCTTTTGACTCGCCTTGATGTACACCTCTTGCAAAATGTCATCGGCTAAATCGAGATCACTGGTCTGTTTGACAATGTAATTTTTGAGCTGCTCTTTGTGTGCCAACCACTCTGCTAACATGCGACGGTCTCTATACATAAAACAATAATTCGATATTAATCGAAATATAAGCCGTATGGCAAGTATGACCTATACATTATGACTCAGACTCAACCGCGCCATCTGCTTTCATCCATTCAGCAAAACCACCAGCAAGGTTGAGCACAGGCCCAAGCCCCATGTCAGCGGCTTGTTTTGCCGCATAGAGGGAACGAAGTCCATGCGCACAGTAAAAGACGTACGTTTTATCTTGAGCAAAGACTGGGTTATGCACTGGGCATTGTGGATCAATCAAAAACTCCAACATACCTCTTGGACAGGTAAATGCCCCCGGGATCACGCCAAGTTTGCGCCTTTCATCGGCTTCTCGTACATCCACGAATACATAACCTTCGTCTGCAAACAGCGCTTTGGCATCCTCAATAGAGAGGTCTGCCACACTCAAGCGCGCTTCTTCTGCTAGGGCTTTGATGCCTTTGGTGATGGTTTGTGTCATCGTTTTATTCTCCTACCACTTCACTTATTTGCGTTTATCGACAGCGGCTTTAAGCAGCTCAAACGAGGTTTGAATTTGCTCTAAAGAACAAGCGAAGTTCATGCGGTAGTAGTTTTCATTTGGTTCACCAAACCAAGTACCTGGCGTCAGCGCCATTTTGGCTTCTTCTGTCAGCAAGGTTTTTAACTGCGAAGATTCCAATTCTAAACCAGAAAAATCCAACCAAATTTGATTGGTTCCTTGTGGCAGGAATGCTTTCACCTGTGGCAAGTTGTGCTCAATAAACTCAATAATCCAGTTACGATTGTTTTGCGTGTAAGCATGAAAACCTTCAAACCACTCTTTACCTTGTTGGTAAGCCGCAATGGTCGCGTAGGTGGTAAACGCATTGCCATGATCGATAGAGAGTGAAGCGGATGTTGCTTTGATCTTCTCGAAAAGAGCCTGGTTATCGCTGTAAATGTAGCCGTTAGAGATACTGTTCAAACCAAAGTTTTTCGCCGGAGAACCAATGATCGTCAGGCTGTTTTCATAACCTAATGAAGTCATACTGGTAAAGGTTGAACCTTCAAATACGATGTCGGCATGCACTTCATCGCTGATGATCATCACATTGTACTTCTCAGCTAACGCCACCATGCGCTCTAGTTCTGCTTTAGTCCAAACACGCCCCACTGGGTTATGAGGGTTGCACAGCAAAATCATTTGCACTTCACCACTTTTCAACTGGTTTTCAAGCAGTTCAAAGTCCATCACGTAGTGGTCGTTTCCAATTTTCATTGTGTTGCCAACAACGGTTCGGCCAGCTGATTCAATCAAACGTCGGAACTGATGATAAACCGGAGTTTGAATCAATACGCCCTCACCTTCTTTGGTGAATTCGCGGATAAGCAACGCAATGGCACTCAGTACGCCCGGCACTTGAACAAAGTTATCAGTGCTAAGTTCAAGACCATGCAAATCCTTATTCCAATCAGCAATGGACTGAAAAACCGTCTTGCTATCAAACTCGTACGAGAAGGTTTCACGGCTAACAAGTTGCTGCATCGCTTGCGAAATAGGCGATGCAATAGGAAAGTCCATGTCTGCAATCCAATACGGTTCAACTTGGTCTGTTCCGTACACTTGGTTGAGCATTTGGTTATCATGCTTGATGAATTTGTCTTTAATATCTGAGCGCGTTGGCTGTGGCTTGAACATGGCATTCTCCGGTCGAAATCGTTTTTACACAGATAAGACGACTGTGGTTAGAAAAAGACGCAGATTATTTTCAGGTATTCATCTGACAAAACATTGCAGATACTTTTTATGGATAAGATTCAGAGAATTAAGAACGAAAAAACGCAGAGCCTAGACTCTGCGTTTTGTTAGATGGGTTTGCGGTTTTTTACTTACTTGGTGTAGAAAGCGCGTTTTAGTGCCATCTCTAGACCACGCACTTCAGCAAGGCCTTTCAAGCGACCGATGGCTGAGTAGCCTGGGTTGGTCTTCTTCTTCAAATCATCCAGCATTTGGTGACCATGGTCAGGACGCATTGGGATCAAACGGTGATCGCCGACTTCTGCGCGGCGTTGCTCTTCATCCAGAATCGCCATCACCACGTTGTACATATCCACATCGCCATCTAGGTGCGCCGCTTCGTGGAATGTCATTGGGTTGCTTTCTTCACGCTTGGTTGAACGCAAGTGAGTGAAGTAAACACGATCGCCATGCTTTTTGATCATCTTAACTAGGTCGTTGTCACCACGCACACCGTAAGAACCGGTACACATGGTTAAACCGTTCATCTTGCTTGGTACTTTTTCGGTTAACCAGTCGATGTCTTCGATGGTTGAAACGATGCGCGGCAAACCAAGAATTGGGCGCGGTGGATCATCCGGATGTACTGCTAGCTTCAAACCATGCGCTTCACACACTGGCATTAACTCCGCTAAGAAGTACGCCATGTGCTCACGCAGTTTGTCTTTACTGATACCAGCGTAGCGGTCCAATTGTGCTTGGAACTCTTCTAGCGTGTAACCTTCTTCAGCCCCCGGCAAACCAGCAATGATGTTGCTTGTCAGTTGTTGGATTTGCTCCGCCGTCATGTTGTTGAAGTACTCAAGCGCTTGAGCTTGCTCAGATTCGGTATAATCCGCTTCTGCGCCCGGGCGTTTAAGAATGTGCAGCTCAAATGCTGCAAATGCGATTTGGTCAAAGCGTAGCGCTCGAGAACCATCTGGCATTTCAAATTCAAGGTCAGTACGTGTCCAGTCTAGTACTGGCATAAAGTTGTAGCAGACCGTATCTACGCCGCACTCAGCAAGATTACGCAGCGTTTGTTTGTAGTTGTCGATCCATTGTTGGAAGTTGCCCGTCTGAGTTTTGATTTCTTCGTGAACAGGAACACTTTCAACCACCGACCACGTTAAGCCTTTCTCTTCGATGATGGCTTTACGCTTTAAAATCTCTTCTTTCGACCACACTTCACCATTTGGAATGTGGTGTAAGGCATTCACGATGCCTGTTGCGCCAGCTTGACGAATATCGTCTAGCGACACTGGGTCATTCGGACCGTACCAACGCCAAGTTTGTTCCATGACACTCACCTTTTTTAAGACGCACTCAGCCCGCTCGAATTATTCAAGCTAAGTGCACAACGACTTCTTAATATGCAGCCACGATAATGCAGCTGCGCTGACTAGAGCCGACCGAAGCCGGCAATGTGGTTAACCGTTTTCAGCGCCCTGCAGAACAACAGGGTTGGAACTGAATAAGTAACCATCAAAATTTGGGTCATCGATGTCAGACAGCTCCAACAGGCGCTGTTTAACGTTTTCAAGGTGTTGCCACATGGCATTTTTTGCAGCGATAGGATCTTTACGCTGCAATGCGGCGAGGATTTTGGCGTGATCGTCTAACCACTCTTCACGGTAGTCTTGACCAGCAATGTGAGAATGAAGTTTCTTCCACATTGGGCTGCTCTCGCGTCGCTCCCAAGATTGCTTCAGCATGTCCACCAACACAGAGTTTTGAGTTGCCTCTGCAATGCACATGTGAAACTTCTCATCACCGTTACAATCTGCGGTGCCACTGGCGAGTTCTTCTCGTTCTAACTCAAGGGCTGCACGCATTTTCACGATGTCGCCTGGCGTTACTTGCATCGCTGCAAATTCCGCAATGTTACTTTCAAGCAACTGGCGAGCTTGGAGCATTTCAAACGGACCTGCATCATCGCTGATCACGTTCTCACGGGAGTTCGGTTGAGATGGAATATTGATGACATACACCCCAGAACCTTTCTTCACTTCGACAAGGTTTTCCAGCTCAAGCATGATGATCGCTTCACGCACTACTGTGCGACTAACGTCGAGACGTTCTGCGATATCGCGCTCAGGCGGCAACCTATCACCAACCTTGTACAGGCCGTTGATTAACTCTTGTCTTAGGACTAGACCGGTTTCTTGATACGGTCTTTTCGGTTCAAAAGGCATCATGATGATATTATCACTATATTCCATCTAACTTCTCACGCCATCATAACGACCAATAACAATTGGTCAACCTCTATGTACCAGAATGTGGTAACACCTTGTTTTCGATTGTTTCGTACTAATTAAATTGTGAATTATTGAACGGCTTTAATTTTCTCAACCAATTCATTTAATTCAGGATTTGTCTTTTCTAGGTCCGCATACATTGGTTGAACCGCTTCAACAAATGCCGCTTTATTTGGCTCTACAAAAGTCACGCCCATCTTCTCTGCTTTCGCGCGCTCTTTCGCTTCTGACTCAGCCCATAACTTCTTCATGTATTCCGAAGAGTCTGCCGCTGCTTTCATCAGCGCTTTTTGCTGCTCTGGCGTTAGCTTGTCGTAAGTCTTCGTTGAGATAACCAAAACGTCCGGAACCATAGTGTGCTCATCTAAGCTGAAGTACTTCGATACTTCACTGTGACGGCTCAAGCTGAACGATGGGATGTTGTTTTCCGCAGCATCCACCACACCTTGTTGCAATGCTGTGTATAGCTCACCGTATGCCAATGGTGTTGGGTTACCACCTAACGCTTTTACCATCGCAATCGCAGATGGGCTTGGCTGTACACGCACTTTCAGACCTTTTAGATCTTCCGGCGTATTGATTGGTTTATTGGTGTAGAAGCTACGCGCACCCGCATCGTAGTAGGTCACACCAATAAAGCCGCTGTCCGCTGAAGAATTCAGGATTTCACGACCTACTTCACCGTCTGTCACTTTGTAGTAGTGGTCTTTATCGCGGAACAAGTAAGGCATGTTGAATGCTGCGTAAGCTGGGGAGAAAGCTTCCAATTCTGCCGCGTTGCTCTTCACCATATCTAGAGCGCCGTTTTGCATTAGCTCCATCGATTCACGCTGTGTACCTAGCTGTGCATCAGGGTAAATGCGGATACGAACTTCACCGTCTGTCATTTCACGAACTTCTTTTGCCATAAAGTCCATTGCTTTATGTACGGCATGGTCACGAGGGTGGTTGTGACTCAGCTTCAAAGTGGTCGCAGCATAAGCAGAAGCGGTGGCGCCGAAGGTCATTGCAGCACCGACTACAGCGCTTAAAAGAGTCTTACGCGTCATCATTGTTCTATTCTCCTTGGATTGGTTGTCCAATATGTAGGGTAGTTTTAATTTTTTAACGGTATTTCTTGTTTCGAGGCCATTATTGGCGATCAAAAAACCTATCGTCAAAACAAAAATGCAAATTGATTGACCAAAATCACAATCACAACCCCTATATTGGTCAACCAATCCAATTGTGAACCTGCTCACGTGACAACCAAATCGGCTAACTTATAATCCGACCAGAAAGATTAGCGTATGTTACTGCCCTACACAGAAACAACTTCTTACATTGGTTAACCAGTTGTTATGAGGTGCGCGTATTTACTTAAAGGAAATAAAAATGAATAAATTGGTCAAATACATCAACAGGGGGCTGGCCGCCTTTACGGTCTCTCTCTCGACCTTCCTCGTCATTTGCGTAGTCTGGCAAGTGTTATCACGCTATGTGATTGGCAAACCAAGCACCGTTACTGACGAACTTGCTCGCTATCTCTTTATGTGGGTTGCGTTAATTGGCGCGGCATACACCACAGGTCTTAAACGCCACCTTGCTATCGACTTGCTAACAATGAAGCTGCAAGGCAAGCGCAAACTCATCAATGAAATCGTCATCCAAATTGCCATCGCACTGTTTTCTTACGTGGTGTTGGTTCACGGCGGTACACAACTCGCACTGAAAACACTGGCAACTGGCCAGTTAACGCCGGCACTAGGGTTGGAAATGGGCTACATCTACTTCTGCCTACCAATCAGTGGCGCACTGATGATCTTCTACTCTGCGGTATTTGCTTTCGACCGTGTAAAACAATTGACGTCTGGTGAAGCCCTACTCACCGACACACAACTTGATTAATCGAGGGTTCCACAATGGAATGGCAATTAATTCTCACCCTATTCGGTAGCTTCGCGGTCTTATTGACGATTGGCGTACCGGTTTCTTTCGCTATCGGTTTGTCATCGCTAGCCACTATTTTAATGAGCTTACCGCTAGAGCCTGCGATCGCCGTTGTCGCGCAGCGTATGGCGGCAGGCCTTGATAACTTCGCTCTACTAGCAATCCCGTTCTTTATCTTGGCGGGTAACATCATGAACCAAGGTGGTATCGCGCTGCGTCTTATCAACTTTGCAAAAGTGCTTGGTGGCCGCCTTCCTGGTTCACTAGCACACGTGAACGTAATGGCGAACATGATGTTTGGTTCGATTTCTGGCTCTGCGGTAGCGTCTGCAGCGGCGGTTGGCGGCACCATGTCTCCTCTACAAAAGAAAGATGGCTACGATGAGAACTTCTCTGCAGCAGTGAACATCACTTCTTGCCCATCTGGTTTGTTGATTCCGCCAAGTAACACACTGATCGTGTTCTCATTGGTGTCTGGCGGTACGTCTATCGCGGCATTGTTCCTAGCGGGTTACATTCCTGGCATCTTGATGGGTCTGAGCATCATGGTGGTAGCAGGTATCATTGCAAAACGTCGTGGTTACCCAGTGGCAGCACGCCCTTCTTTAGCAATGGTTTGGAATACCTTCTTGAAAGCAGCCCCATCTTTGGCACTGATTGTGATCATCATGGGTGGCATCATTGGCGGTATCTTTACGGCAACAGAAGCCTCAGCTATCGCGGTGGTTTATACCTTTGTGCTAGCGGTGTTGATTTACCGCGAAGTGAAATGGCGTGACATTCCAAAGATCATCCTAGAGTCTGCGGTGACCACTTCTATCGTATTGCTACTGGTTGGCGCATCAATGGGCATGTCTTGGGCGATGGCAAACGCCGATATTCCTTACATGATTGCAGACGCCCTACTTGCTATCTCTGACAACCCAATGATGATTCTCTTGATCATCAACGTCATTCTGCTGATTGTCGGTATCTTTATGGACATGACACCAGCGGTACTGATCTTTACGCCTATCTTCCTGCCAATCGCACTGGATATGGGTATTGACCCTGTACACTTCGGCATCATGATGACCTTCAACTTGGCTATCGGTATCTGTACCCCACCAGTAGGTAGCGCGTTGTTCATCGGTTGTTCTGTGGCGAACGTTGCCATCGACAAAGTGATTAAGCCTCTACTTCCATTCTACGTTGCACTGATTGCAGCTCTAATGGCCGTGACCTTTATTCCTCAGCTAAGCCTGTTCTTGCCTAACCTTGTTCTTGGCTACTAAGCGCTGGGTTATAAGTTTTAGATTACGAATTATTAAAATACACCATCCCGCAGGTTCGCCTGCGGGAAAAGGGATACAAAAATGAAGACTATTTCGAACTCCACTCTGAATGACCACGTTCTGCTTCCGGACTACGACCGCTCAACGCTTAAAAGCCGTATTGTTCACCTTGGTTTCGGTGCTTTCCACCGAGCACACCAAGCCTTATTCACCAATGAAATGCTAAGCAAAACAGGCTCTGACTGGGGCATTTGCGAAATCAACCTATTTGGTGGTGAAGATTTAATTCAATCACTGCGCGCGCAAGATCACCTCTATACAGTGGCAGAGAAAGGCGCAGAATCAACTGAGGTAAAAGTGATTGGCTCAGTGACTGAATCACTCCACCCAAGCCTAGACAGCATTCAAGCGGTGTTAGAAAAAATGGCAGAGCCACAAGTGGCGGTCGTTTCAATGACGATTACCGAGAAAGGCTACTGCGCTGACCCAGCGACGGGCACGCTTGATAAAAACAACCCGCTAGTCATTGCTGACCTTGCCAACCCAACTGAGCCAAAGTCGGCACTGGGTTACATCGTGCAAGCACTGAAGATGCGCCGTGAACGCGGCCTAACGCCATTTACCGTGATGTCTTGCGATAACGTGCAAGAGAACGGTCACGTTGCAAAAGCAGCGGTACTTGAGTTCGCTCAACTGCTTGACCCAGAATTGCGCGACTGGATTGAAACCAACGTTACCTTCCCTTGCACCATGGTTGACCGCATTGTGCCAGCTGCAACCGAAGAGACACTGACCGAAATCGCTGAGCCACTTGGCTGTGAAGATCCATGTGGCATCGCTTGTGAACCATTCCGCCAATGGGTTATCGAGGATAACTTCGTGGCTGGTCGCCCAGATTGGAGCATGGCTGGCGCAGAATTTGTTGCCGACGTAGTGCCTTACGAAGAAATGAAGCTGCGCATGCTAAATGGTAGCCACTCGTTCCTAGCCTACCTAGGTTACCTTGGCGGTTACGCGCACATCTCTGACACCATGACAGATGAAGGCTACCGCAAAGCGGCATTCGACATGATGATGCAAGCGCAAGCCCCTTCGCTGACCATGCCAGAAGGCACCGATTTAGAAGGCTACGCCAAGCTGCTTATCGAGCGCTTCACTAACCCGAGCTTGAAACACAAAACATGGCAAATCGCGATGGATGGCAGCCAGAAGATCCCACAACGCATGGGCGGCAGCTTACGATTCCATCTTGCTCAAGGTTCTAACTTCTCATGGTTGGCAACAGCGATTGCAGGTTGGATGCGTTATGTATCCGGCGTGGACGAGCAAGGCAACGACATTGATGTTCGCGATCCAATGGCAGAGACACTACGTCAGATCTGCGACCATCACGGCTTGAACGTTTCTGTTGTGCCTGCGTTGCTCGCGGTTGAAGCCATCTTCCCTGCAGAGCTTGGTCAAAACCCACAAGTGATTGATGCGGTGAGCAGCGCTTACCAATCGCTAATCGATAACGGTGCTCGTGCCACTGTCGCTGCGCTGTAATAGGAGTTAACGATGAAGAATTTCTTGTGTGAAGACTTTTTACTCTCAAACGAAACTGCACGTCGTTTGTACCATGAGCATGCGTTCCACCAGCCAATTTATGATTACCACTGCCACCTAAACCCAGCGGAAGTGGCGCAAAATCGTCAGTTCGATAACTTGGGTCAAATCTGGCTTGAAGGCGATCACTACAAATGGCGTGGTATGCGGTCGGCAGGCATTGAAGAGCGTTTGATTACGGGTGACGCGAGCGATTACGACAAATACATGGCGTGGGCGAAGACGGTTCCTCAAACCTTGGGCAACCCGCTTTACCACTGGACACACCTAGAACTGCGTCGCCCATTCGGCATTACCAATACGCTGTTTAGTCCAGACACCGCTGACCAAATTTGGCATCAATGTAATGAGCTACTGGCGACACCTGAATTTACGGCTCGCGGCATCATGCAGCAAATGAACGTCGTAATGGCGGGCACAACCGATGATCCTATCGATTCACTAGAACACCACAAAGCGATCGCAGAAGACGACACCTTTAACGTTAAAGTGCTGCCGAGTTGGCGTCCGGATAAAGCGTTCAAGATTGAATTGGACGTGTTTGCAGATTACATGCACAAACTGGGCGAAGTAGCAGACATTGAGATCTGCCGCTTTGATGATTTATTGAGTGCGCTTGATAAACGTTTGGCACACTTCGATGCACATGGCTGTCGTGCGGCAGACCACGGTATTGAGATCGTCCGTTACGCGCCGATCCCAAGCGAGGCTGATTTAGATGTGTTGCTGGCTCGTCGTTTGAGTGGCGAAGTATTGTCAGAGCTTGAATGTGCGCAGTTCTCTACCGCAGTTCAAGTTTGGCTCGGCAAACGCTACGCGCAATTGGGCTGGGTAATGCAGCTTCATATTGGCGCGCAGCGCAACAACAGCACACGCATGTTCCAACTGTTAGGTGCCGACGCTGGCTTTGACTCGATTGGCGATCGCCCATTTGCCTTTGAACTGGCACACTTGTTGGATGAAATGGACCAAACCAACGAGCTGCCTCGCACCATTCTTTACTGTTTGAACCCTCGTGATAACGAAATGATGGCGACCATGATTGGTAACTTCCAAGGTGGCGGCATCGCGGGCAAAGTGCAGTTTGGGTCAGGTTGGTGGTTCAACGACCAAAAAGATGGCATGCAACGCCAAATGGAACAGCTTTCTCAACTTGGTTTGCTCAGCCAATTCGTTGGCATGTTAACGGACTCGCGCAGCTTCTTGTCTTACACCCGCCACGAATACTTCCGTCGCATCTTGTGTGACATGGTCGGTCGTTGGGCAGAGAACGGCGAAGTTCCAAATGACCTATCGTTGCTTGGTCCTATGGTCGAAGACATCTGTTTTGGTAACGCAAAACGCTACTTTGAAGAGAGGGCGTAACCAATGAAGCACATCGCCATTATTGGTGAATGTATGATTGAGCTGAATGGCAAACCGTTCGGCTCAATGCATCAAACATTTGGTGGGGATACGCTCAACGCTGCGGTTTATTTGAGCCGCGGCTGCGAAGCCAATAGCAAACCTGATGAAGTTAAAGTCTCTTACGTTACGGCGCTTGGCAATGACCCAATCAGTACAGGCATGCTGACTCGCTGGGAAGACGAAGGCGTCTCAACAGATTTAGTGCTGCGCGATGAGATTCGCACGCCGGGTTTGTACTTGATTCAGCTTGATGACCAAGGCGAGCGTACGTTTCTATATTGGCGCAATCAATCAGCCGCACGTTACCTACTTCAACATCCAAACTTTGGAATGGTTAAGCAAGCATTAAATCAAGTAGATGCGGTATTTCTAAGCGGTATCTCTTTAGCCATCTTGCCAGAAGAAGACCGAATTTCACTGCTCAACTTATTGGTCGAACTAAAAGCTCAAGGCGTTGAAGTCGCGTTTGATAGTAACTTCCGCCCAGCGCTATGGCCTCAAGACGATAATCAAACCGTCAAAAACGTGTACCAAGCCATGTATCAACTGACGGACGTTGCCTTAGTGACTTTTGATGATGAGCAATTGATCTGGGGTGACGAAACTCCTGAGCAAACCATTAAACGCCTTACCTCTCTTGGCGTAGGCAAATGCATCGTCAAGCTCGGCGCAGATGGCTGCTTAGTTCAAGACTCAACAAATCAGGGGTCGAGCGCGGCTCTGGCTCCACAAGCCGTGCCAACCCAACCTGTCGCTCAAGTGGTGGACACCACATCGGCGGGCGACTCATTCAATGGTGGCTTTTTATCAGCATACCTTGCTGGCGCCGATCTCGCGACCTCATGTCAAAGAGGCAACGCGCTGGCAGGTGCTGTGATTCAACATCGCGGTGCCATCATTCCCAAAGCATTCACACAACCGGCGCTTGGCGTCGTTTAAGGAACACTCATGTCTAGCATTAAAGAACAATTGAAAGCTCTGAAAGTCATCCCAGTTATCGCCATTGATAAAGCAGAAGACATTATCCCACTGGGTAAAGTACTGGCAGAAAACGGATTACCAGCGGCTGAAATCACCTTCCGTTCAGCAGCGGCTGCAGAAGCGATTCGCCTACTGCGTGAAACCCAGCCAGACATGCTGATTGGCGCAGGTACGGTACTGAACCGCGAGCAAGCAATTGCAGCAAAAGAAGCAGGCGCAACCTTTATCGTATCGCCTGGCTTTAACCCAAATACCGTTAAAGCGTGCCAAGAAATCGGGATTGATATCGTACCGGGTGTGAACAACCCAAGCACAGTTGAAGCCGCACTGGAAATGGGATTAACCACCTTAAAGTTCTTCCCTGCCGAAGCCTCTGGCGGCATCAACATGGTGAAATCACTGCTTGCGCCATACACCGACATCGAACTGATGCCTACTGGTGGCATTAACCCTGCGAACATCAAAGATTACTTAGCTATCCCGCGCGTATTGGCATGTGGTGGTACGTGGATGGTAGATAAGAAACTGATCGAAGCGGGCAACTGGGAAGAGCTTGCTCGCCTAACTCGCGAAGCAGTAGCACTTGTGAATGAGTAATGATTGGTAAGTAATCTTAGACTCTTAGGGAACCCCTTAGCAGTTTAGATAAAGTGCCCAGCCCTCCCTTTGTGGAGGGCTGATTCATTCAAAGCATGGCTCAATTGATTGGGTTATCGTGGTAAGTAGATTCCTGATCTCGCCTAGGCTCGTCGGAATGACGGTATGACATATACCCCCCTTATTCGTCATCCTGAAAAGCGAGGCACGAGCGTGATTCAGGATCTACTCACAGAATGAATCAAACTCTAAAATGACAGCTACTTTGAAGGATGTTCAGGGCTTACTCACTTAATGGAAATAACTCAAAGAACAACACTCTAGGGAAACAAATGGAAAACTGGTTAGCACAAGGCATTGGTGGCATTGCGTTTATGGTTGGCGTGATGGCATTCTGGCAGAAAGACGACATGCGCTTTCGCTATCAGATGATGGCGTTTTGTTTCATCATGGGTATTCACTTTACCCTGATGGGCGCAACCGTCGCTGCCATTGGCGTGATCATTAATGGCATTCGCAGTTTCGCCTCAATCAAAACCCAATCACGTAGAGTAATGTGGTTCTTCATTGCTCTTATGTGGCTGATGACCCTGCCAAACATCACTCACTTTTTTGAGCTACTCACGGTGATAGGATCATCCGTCGCCACTTGGGCACTCTTTTCCAAACAAGGCATCACTCTACGCAGCTTAATTTTGTTTAACTCCTTCTGCTGGGTCAGCCACAATATTTGGCTTGGCTCGATCGGTGGTTCATTAGTCGAGAGTACTTTTATCATCACCAATTTACTGACCATATATCGCTTGTATCAATCGAGTAAAAATAATAACCAGACACAAACTTTAAATCAGGGCTAATGTATTTAGCCCTTTTTCTCACCCGGTAATAATTTTGGAGCAAACGATAACAGCCATAGCGTTACATAGAATTTGGAAGCGACATAACACAAGATTAAAGCACTGATTTTAAAGAATTTAAATGACATTAAATAGACTACAAAACCAAGACCACATTTAATTTGGTCAACCTATTTTTAATTATATATTGAGTTAAATCACCTAAATAAAAAATATGGTGATCCAAATCTTCAGTTTAATTTATTTTGGTTAACCAAAATTGTGCTAATTACTAATATTGGTCAGGAAAACAACTATACCAACATTAGGACAGCGACATGAAACGTCTTACCCAACTCACTCCTATCGCAGTGGCGCTTGTTCTCGCAGGGTGCAATTCATCCGACGATGACAACAGCTATGTTCAACCAGAAGTCTTCTCTCGAGTACACGATGTGCTCAGCGTTGACGGCTATCAATTTAGAGATTCCAATGGCAACGGAACGTTAGAGCCGTTTGAAGATTGGCGTCTCACACCAAAAGAGCGCGCCGCTGATCTTGTTAGCCGAATGACGCTTGAAGAGAAAGCCGGCATGATGCTTATCGACACACTAAACTCCGGTGAAGGCGGTGTCGTTACAAGCAAAGGTCAAGACATGATCGCCGATGCTCAGATGACCCGTTTTATCTTCCGTAACAACGTGGTGGAAACCCCAGAAAACGCGCCAAACTGTGATAGCGGACGCTCTGGCTGCCAGATTTCACCTAAAGAAGCGGCGACTTTCATGAACAGTGTTCAAGAGCTGAGAGAGAAAACCCGCATGGGTATCCCTGCTCTATTTAAGTCCAATGCACGCAACCACATCGACCCATCTGCAAAAGCGGGTATCAACGTATCTTCGGGTGCATTCTCGGCTTGGCCGAAAGAAGCTGGACTTGCAGCCACCCGCGATATGGCGCTGATTGAAGAGTTTGCGGGCATCATGAATGAAGAATGGTCGTCGATTGGTTTACGCAGTATGTATGGCTACATGATGGATTTAGCGACAGAGCCTCGCTGGTACCGCGTGCATGAAACCTTTACAGAAGACGCGGATCTTGCGGCAGATATCATGCGCTCCTTGATCAACGGTCTACAAGGTGATGGAGCTATTGACCAAGACAGCATCGCCCTTACGATCAAACACTTCCCTGGTGGTGGCCCTCAAGAAAACGGCGGTGACCCTCACTACGACTTTGGGCAAAACCAAGTCTATCCAAAAGACAACTTTGACTACCACCTGATCCCGTTTATTGCCGCGATTGATGCTGGCGCCTCTTCGATCATGCCTTACTACGGCATACCAGTAGATCAAAAGTGGATGCCAAATGATGTGGGCATGTCCTTCTCTAAAGGCATTGTGACCGATCTACTGCGCGGTGAGCTAGGCTATACCGGCAACGTCAACTCCGATACAGGTATCATCGGCGACCGAGCATGGGGTGTGGAAGATAAAACCATCGACGAGCAAGTTGCGATGGTAATCGAAGCTGGCGTCGACGTTCTCTCTGGCTTTAATGATAAAGACGTCATCGTAAATCTGGTCAACAAAGGACTGATTGACGAAGAGCGTGTCGATCTCTCAGTGACTCGTCTGGTCAAAGAGCAGTTCCAACTTGGTTTGTTTGAGAACACGTATGTGGACGTCGATAAAGCCCAAGAGATTTTAGGCAACGCCGAACATCAAGAACGTGCAGACTACGCTCAGAAGAAATCCGTGGTTCTGCTGCAAAACACAGACAAGACACTGCCGCTCGCCAAACCAAGCGCCGACAAAGCAGTTTCGCTCTATGTGATGGGTATGGATGAAACCATCGCCGGTGACGAACGTTATGGCTTTGATGTGACCTCTGGTGATTATGAAGATGGCGAAGCTCGCCCTCCAGTACCAGCAGGCACCGATTACGCCGTTATTCGCGTGCGTGTTTCCAATGAAGGTGCGGATCCTGAGCTTATCTTTGGCGGTGCAAACCCAGATGAACTCGACCTGCTGGCATTCAGTCAAATGGCAACCGTAGCATCTTGGAACATTGAGCCAAGTCTGACCGATATCCAAGCCGTCATGAATGAAATTGGCGCAGAGAATACCGTGCTTTCAATTAACTTCCGTCAACCGTTTGTACTGGATGATGCAAGTAACATGAAAAAGTCGGGCGCAATCTTAGCCACCTTCGGTGTATCAGACAGCAACTTAATGGAAGTCCTTTCAGGCAACTTTGCTCCTCAAGGCAAGCTTCCATTTGCACTGGCAAACAGCGCGCAAGCGATTTTGAACCAGCACTCTGACTACCCGGGTTATGACGAAGCCGACACCTTGTACGAATTCGGTCACGGACTAAGTTACAAATAACCTTTTACCCACCTAACAAGGCAGTGTCTCGGCGCTGCCTTTGTTGGATCTACCTGAGGAATAAACCATGGAACACATACTGCAGTTAGACTGGGTTGACCAAAGCATTCCCCATAAAGTTTGGGTTGAACAATACTACGATGGATGCCGCATTTGCCTCAAAGTCGTCAAGGATGTTGAGCCAGAAATGCTCTCATTGATTGTGCCTAACATTGATGTGAAAAGCGTTCGTCAGGCATGGCAAGGTAAAGCTATTAACGTTACACCGGCTTATGATGATGGCGTCCTTTTCACTCAAACTCGCTCACTGTTCAACCTCCCTCATGGTTGCGTGATTTGGGCCGTCACTCATATCAAGATGCAAAATGGTTTGAAGATGTCCGCAGACAAGCTCTGTTTTGTACCGAAACATTCAAAGCAAGATTCTCGCTTTCAACAAGAGCATCACGCTGAAACATGTTAAATCAGCAAGGTCAGCCCAGTAGCTGACCTTGTTTTTATCTGTGCTCTTCTTGCCTGAAACATTGCCAAAACCCAACACTTCAAAGCGCACCTATAAACAGCCCAAATACTCCAACAATTTTTCGCGAAATGAAGACAAATATCTTTGTGATGTGCCTTCTAAAAGAAGCTGCAAAATTATGGAGTGATACAGCAAAGCATCAAGTATAAAGCGACGCTTTAAATCTCCCCTTTTCTTTTGAAATCAGACTTCTAATGAAAATGCGAGAATAACCCTCACTCCGCCCTCTGTCAGAGCTTTGTCAAGACAGAGAACGCACACTTACCCTCACATAAAACCTTCACATCACGGTCATAATCTAGGGTCTAAAATTACCCTTGAACTCGTGTCTACGGACGAAATTTTCAATCGTTAGTTGTGGGAGGTTGCTATGGAAAAGTACTGTCCAATATGTCAAACAGAGTTAATCGATAGAAGTCACTATCTTATCTGTCCTAGAAACAATATTGGCGAATGCGCGTATGATGGCTACGAGGATCACCACAACCATTGCTGTCATGAAGTGGGCGAAAACACCCATGAGAAAGAATTGGTCGCTTTAGATTAAACAAACCTAACAGTGACGAAGCATAAAAATGCCACTCAATGTTGAGTGGCATTTTTAATGGTCAGCTCTTCACCTGCGACATCAATAAAAAGCACCACATCTTTCAACATGGTGCTTTTTGGGGGAAATTCAGAGTCGGTTTATAGCACGGCTTTGCGGCTTGGTAAGAACACTTCGCCTAACATGCAGCGTACAGAGCCACCGCCGATCGATTCGATGGTAGAAACGTCGAATGGCAGCAATTTACCGTGAGTCGCCAGTTGATTTCTTTGTGCTGGTGAAAACGCATCGTAAGCCGATTGAGACATAGCAATCACCTTATCGCCGCGTACCGTTTCCAGTTGTAGAATGTTGCCGCAGAACTGGTTCATCTGCTCAAGGGAAATCGAGATCACCTGCTTATCTTTCGCCAATGATTTAAGCACAAAGCGACGCTCAAACTCAGGGATCACTTCATCACAAATCACGCAGAACTGCTCACCCACCGCCATCATCACGTTGGTGTGGTAAATCGGTGCGCCAGAAGGCAAACGGGTTTGGAAAGAAATCACGCGGTCGTAACCAATGCGCTTGGCATAATCTTCTAACACCAGACGATCACAACGTTGTGAAAGCGCGGCATAAACGGTTTTGTTGAAGTGGTCGAACACCATCACGCCCGTGCTTTCTAGGTAGGCTTCTTCATCAAGGTATTCGGTTAATGAATCTTGTTGATGCACTTCACGACCCGCTTTTGCTAATGCAGCGACCAGCGCATCTGGGCGAACTTCATGCTGACGGTTATCACACGCCATCGGGAAGGTATACAAAGTGCCTTCTGGAGTAGTGCTAAACCAGTTGTTCGGGAACACCGCATCTGGCGTGGCAATGTCTGATTGAGGGTAATCAAACTCGACGACTTGCACGCCTTCTTTACGCAAGGTTTCAACCATCGCGGAAAATTCAGCCATGGTGTTACGTGAGACTTCTTCTTGAGTCAGAGAAACTTGGTGTTGAAACTCGTTGTCTTGCGCGGTTTCTTCGTTAAAACGAAACTCTTTTGGCGGCACCATCACAACGCAATTTGCGGTATGACGCAGAGCACTTTGCGTGCTTTCTTCTTTTCCATGTGCATTCTGAGGCACTGATTCGTGTAATAGCATCCAAACATTCCTTTTCACTAGAATGATGAGATTGTAAATTTATTGTTAACTTCGGTTTTGCTGTTTTTAATAATAAATTCATCAGCCAAAGGTAAATGTTTCTGACAAAAACTCTTTTTGCCCGACTTTTTATTGTCACCGTGCCGATTTACGGTTTTGTGGCGTGTGAATGACAATCTCAAGAACAATGCACTAGTGAATTCTTTATAACCAACTAGTTACATTTAAAATGCAATCGGTTAGACTATTTTTTCGCCTCTCTCACGTACGTAATTTGTCTGCTTTTCTGGCTAGCAGACCTCAATATGTCTTATCACCACGTTCAGTGTTTCGACCTCGTCCAAGGTAGAAAGAATTGATGAATTCACTCTCTGGCGTGGCAATGTTTTAACTTTAGGATGAGTTATGTTTAAACGATTTGAAGGCTTTACTGAGCCGTTCCCCAAATCACAGCCTGACCAACCCCCAACTGGGATTTACGCCTTCTTACGCCATTACACGCGTGGCTTTGAGAAACCGCTGATCATCATGTCGATCATGTCGACGATTGTGGCAATCGTAGAAGTGTCCCTGTTTGGTGCCATGGGCCAGTTGGTTGATTGGCTATCCACCAGCAATCCAGAAACCTTTTTGCAAGACAACAAAGCGGACCTTATCTTCTACGGCTCTTTATTGTTGGTTGTCATGCCAATTTTGGTGGTGGTTTATTCGCTGCTGATTCACCAAACTTTGCTGGGTAACTACCCGATGTCGGTACGTTGGCTTGCACACCGTTACTTGCTTAATCAAAGTCTGAACTTCTATCAGGACGATTTTGCAGGGCGTGTCGCCACCAAGGTGATGCAAACCTCTTTGGCGGTGCGAGAAACCGTCATGAAGACGATGGATGTGTTTGTTTATGTCTTGGTTTACTTCACCAGTATTATCGTGATGCTGGCGGCAGCAGACTGGCGCTTGATGATCCCAATGTTGGTTTGGCTAATGGCGTACATCGCTATTCAGATCCACTTTGTTCCGAAACTAAAGGCCGTGGCGACTGAGCAAGCCGATGCACGCTCCACCATGACAGGGCGCATTGTCGACAGCTACACCAACATTCAAACCGTGAAGTTGTTCTCGCACAGTAAACGAGAAACCGAGTACGCCGAAGAAGGCATGAAAGGCTTCTTGAATACCGTATATCGCCAAATGCGCTTGGTGACCGGCTTCGACGTAGCGGTAGAGATCTCCAACTATCTATTGGTGTTCTCAGTGGCGGCGCTGTCGATTTACTTGTGGCTAGATAGCGCGATTAGCGTTGGTGCCATTGCGATTGCTGTCAGCTTAGCCCTGCGTATCAATGGTATGTCGATGTGGATCATGTGGGAAGTCGGTGCCCTATTTGAAAACTTGGGTACCGTTGTAGATGGCATGAAGACGCTATCTAAACCTATCGACATCAAAGACAAAGCCGATGCGAAAGATCTGCAAGTTTCTCAAGGCGGCATCCACTTCGATAACGTTAGCTTCCATTATGGTGAGAAAAAGGGCGTGATTAACAACCTCGACCTAAATATCAAACCGGGTGAGAAAGTGGGCTTAGTTGGACGATCTGGCGCGGGTAAATCCACCTTAGTGAACTTGCTATTGCGCTTCCACGATGTAGAGGAAGGTTGCATCAAGATTGATGGGCAGGAAATCTCTAGCGTCACTCAAGACTCACTGCGATCGAATATTGGTATGGTGACACAAGATACGTCTTTGCTACACCGCTCAATCCGCGACAATATCTTGTATGGCAACCCAGATGCGACTGAAGAAGACCTGATTAAAGCGACTAAGCAAGCCCACGCACACGAGTTTATCGAAACCCTAACCGACCCGTTCGGCAACGTGGGTTACGACGCACAAGTGGGTGAGCGCGGTGTGAAACTGTCTGGTGGTCAACGCCAGCGTATTGCGATTTCACGCGTGCTGCTAAAAGACGCACCTTTGCTGGTACTGGATGAAGCGACTTCAGCTCTGGATTCAGAAGTTGAAGCCGCCATTCAGGAAAGCTTGAACGAGCTGATGCAAGGCAAAACCGTTATCGCCATCGCGCACCGTTTGTCGACCATTGCGCAAATGGATCGCTTGATTGTGCTTGATAAAGGTAACATCGTCGAACAAGGCACACACAAAGAGCTTATTGCCAACAACGGCATTTACGCTCAGCTTTGGGCGCACCAGACAGGTGGCTTCCTTGGGGAAGAGTTGGAGAGTTAATGCTCTTTAGATAGCAGTAAATCACCAAACAAAAACGGCGCTCCAAGCGCCGTTTTTTTATTCCGTTTTGCTATATCTACCCGTTTTTTTAAGAAACCAACCTGACACAATACGTGATCATGATCACTCAAAATCTCAACTATGAAACAGCTTTATGGATGCAAGTCACACTTTTTCTGCTAGTATAGCGTCCCGTTGCGTATTCGTTAGCAGTGGACACAACGCAGAGTATCTCGCTGGATTCATTTGTAATTTCACTTTTTGAGAAACAGCTATACTCAATTGATGGCTTAGTTATTAATCTAATAATAAGGTAATTAGCTTATGTGTAAATGTGGTTCAATGCAGATCGTACAAGTAAAACAAAGTTGGGCGGATAAATTATTCGGCTACTCAGAGCGCTGGAAATGCCAACTTTGCCGTAAGGTCTTCCGCTTCTAAAAGCACAATAAAAAATAATCTTAGAGTTTCTAAGAAAAAGCAGTGGCCCGACAATGATTGTCGGGTTTTGTTTTTTCGCCCCTACTCTATCTCGCCCACATGAATCCTATTGTTCTCAATCTAGCATCTAACTGTCGGTTGGGTATAAAATCATGCCCACTTATTACTTCATCAACTCATACATAATCGGTCACTATGAACAAAAGTTTGCTGACTAATATCCTCGCGATCGCCATGATGGGCGCGGGATATCACATTCAAAATGATTACCTTTGGTACGCGGGTCTGTTCGCTTTTTCTGGCGCGATCACCAACTGGCTGGCGATTCACATGCTGTTTGAAAAAGTACCCGGCTTATATGGCTCAGGCGTTATTCCAGCGCGCTTCGAAGAGTTCAAACTGGCAATCAAAAACCTGATGATGGAGCAGTTCTTTACTGAAGCAAACATCGACCGTTTCTTAAACAAAGAAATGGCAGGGGGTGTGAACATCAATCTTGAACCCGTGATTGAGAAAGTCGACCTAAACCCAGCGTTTGACTCACTGGTTGAAGTTATCGAAGGATCTCAGTTTGGTGGCATGCTAGCGATGTTTGGCGGAGCAGAAGCGCTGCAACCTATGCGACAACCATTCGTAGAGAAGATGCAAGAATCCATTATCGATCTAAGCAAGAGCGACAGCATCAAAGAAGCGCTAAAAGAGCAGATGGAATCGCCAGCAATGATGGATGAAATCAAGCAGAACATCGAAAGCATCATCGATCAGCGCCTTAGCGAACTGACACCAGCTTTGGTGAAAGAAATCGTACAGAAGATGATTAAAGAACATCTTGGCTGGCTCGTAGTTTGGGGCGGCGTATTTGGTGGCCTGATCGGCGTATTGACCACTTTCGTCAGCGCTTAATTGATATAAGCTACGTACCAGAATTGAAAAGGAGCCTCCATGGCTCCTTTTTTGTGTCTGTCATGTGAACCCAAACGTGGGTATTAACCAAGCAGCTCTGGATTTACACCAAATCCAGTCTTGTGTTCTTCGATGACCACTTCACTACGAGTTTGTATTACGCCAGGTAGCGTCCCCAGCTTACTCGACATAAATTCCTGATAAGCCTTCATGTTCTTCACTCGCACTTTGATCATGGTATCGAAGTCACCCGACAGCGAGTAGCACTCTTCAATTTCAGGCATCAACTCGACCGCTCTAGCAAATTTCTCGAAAATCGAGAAGCTGGTTTGATCAAGGCGAATATGAATAAAGACCTGCACATCCAACCCAAGCTTTTCGGCATTGAGCTCTGCGTGATAGCCATTGATGAAGCCTTCTTTTTCCAACCGTTTTACGCGTTCAGAGCATGGTGATGTGGTTAAGTTAACCTGCTTCGCCAATTCCACCACTGGAATTCGACCTCGAGAATGTAACACTCTCAAAATCTGTAAATCAATTCTGTCTAGTTGATAACTCATTAACCACATCCTTGTAACAACTCAGGAATCACCAGATTAATAGTTACTATTCAGTTTGCAAATAGTGAAATGAGCAACGTGTGAAACTCGCAGGCATTTAACGTTTGCCCTGAACAAAAAGTCGTCAAATATTCTAAAAATGAAAACATTCATGCGTCTAATTTATAAATAGACCAAACAATATAGGTGACTTTATTAATAAGATAATTTTGTTAACGAAAAAATGGAATGATGAACTTTGAATAGAAAAACATGAGCTTTTAAGAAAAGAAATGAGCCAAATGGTAAGGCAATAATAGGCAAAAATAATGAGGAGAAAGCAATGTTAACCCTACAACTCGCGTACAAGCCATTTGGTGTTGGTGAATGGACGTACACGACCGTTTCACACGAAGTGGCAAAATCTCTGGCGTCTGAATATGCCTCTTACGGCTGGCCAGTTATGATCGATGGAATGCCATTTGCAGCAGAGAAAGAACTGGCTGCTTAAACGTCGATTACATGATTGCTGATGTCTGTCGCGCTGGATGTTGAACCACTTCACCGATAGCGCGATGGTTACAGCAACGGCAGTAGTACTGCGGTTCCATTTCGTAGTAATGCTCACCTGATACAAACTTTGCCATCAACTGAGTAAAACTCACGACTTTGCCAGTTAGCGTAGCGATATGCTCTGGTTCACAACGCTTCATGATCACTTTATGCTGCGTTGTTCTTTTGCAAACTGAGCAATAAATATTAGGCATTTCCTTTCTCCCTGATTTCCTGTGCTACTGACAATTGACATATTTTGTTCAAAATAATTCCACAATAAAAAAGCCCCTTTGCTTTTTTGTGTTCCACATCCAAAAAATGACACCCAAGAACTCAAAAACTGAGACCTTGGTCAGACCTCAATTTTTCGACCAAATTATGAAAAATAGCACCTATGTATGTAATACTACGAGACATCATACATAACTGATTGTACGTACTTATTTTTTACATTCGATATTGCCCATATTGCTCTGCTTGCCTACGAGAGAAGACGGATTTATCTCTCCAAAACGGCTTCAATTTACAGTGTGAATTGTGTGCAAAATAAGCAGTGGAGCTGACTCCCTCTTCATACAGAACATGCCGTTCTGAAGAGATAAACAAGGAAGTAAGATGATTCATATAACCTTCGTCCGCCATGGACGTTCACTTGCAGATGATTTGCGCGTTCATGAAGGACGATTCGACAGTCCACTCACCGAAGTAGGGATTCAACAAGCCGAAAATCGCGCGAAACAATTTGCCGAAGAAGGGCGAAAGTACGATGCGATTTTAAGTAGCTCAATGCAGCGAGCACGCCATGTTGGAGAGATATTTTCTACACACCTAAATGTCCCTATGACCACGCATGATGAATTAATGGAGCGTGATAACGGCCCGTTGCAAGGGTTACCTTTTAGCGAATCTCAACACAAATACCCTATGGCTGATTTCGTCAACCCGTACCAACCTTGCGTCGTCTCTGCCAATGAAGGGGAAAGCGGTGTTGAGCTTTACGCCCGAGCAAGCCTTGCCCTTCAATCTATCGTCAGACGTGGCAGTGGCCGCTACTTGGTGGTTTCCCACGGACGCTTCCTCAGCACGATGTTTAATGTGATTTGTGGCAACCAACCAAGAGCCAACGAAACTGGAGTCCGATTTGCGTTCGATGATTTGGGCTACTTCGACACAACTTACCGACCTGATCTCGATGTGTGGGTCATTCAATCTGTAAGGTGATTCAGTTATGCCAACACAACCAAAACTCTTTACTGAGCGACTCATTTTGCGACCTTTCCAACATGAAGATAGTGAATGCGTCGCTTTACTCGCGGGTGAAAAAATCATCGCAGATATGACCGCGAACATTCCGCATCCTTATGAGCTGCCTATGGCGAAAACTTGGATTAACGGACATGCGCCAATGTACAAAGAGCGCAGAGGCGTCGTCTACGCTATTACCTTGCGTGAGTCAGGAGAGTTATTAGGTGCTGTGAGTATACCGAGAGTTGAGGATGGCTATGGCACTTTAGGTTATTGGCTCGGCGTTCCATTCTGGGGGAAGGGTTACGCCTTTGAAGCTACGAACGCCCTCATCGAGTTCGCACGTGTCGACTTTGAGTTAGCCGGAATTAAGGTACTGCACTTAGTGGAAAACCAACGTTCCAAATCGGTGATAAACAAACTCAATGTACCTTACGTCGAAAACACTTGGATTGGCCCTAAAGGGGCAGAGCGTGAAGTTTGTGTCTATCAGCGCCACTTCTCTTCCCCCGATTAAACCTGAGAGCGTTCCGCAAACGTAAGAAACTGTAGCTTAAACACTGAGACGTGCCTCTTAGAACTGATGCTAAGCAAAGCTAAGGGGTACTCATTCCCAAACTTACAACTTTATGATGCTGAAGAATCTTGTATAGATCGTCCAAAATAACAAATGGAGTTGTTGGCATGGAAAGCTTAGCAAGAAAACTCAATCAACATGGATACCCCTGCCAAGCATTAGACAGAAAAATCAAAGTGGAACTTGGTGGATTTGGTCAATTTGCTTACGTCAAAAAAGACCATCAAAGCGGTCATTATGTAGTTCAAGACAGTTTAACCATTCAAATAGTGGCTCTTGTGTTAATGCTTTGCTCTGGCTTGTATGGCTTGGTGACTCATGGAAGTGGTATAAGTGGGGCGATGGCGGCCATTTCCATTGGTGGTTTAGTCCACTTAATCGTGATTGAAGTGAAGACTCAACCACTTAAGAAAGCCTTAAAAGACCTCTCAAACTCTAGGTTAAAAGAGGCAGAGAATGGTCATTCATGAAACCTCTCAAAACCTGCCTAAAAGCAGTGGATACTGGCTCATTGTCTCGCTCTTATCCCTTTCCTATTTTGCTTATCTCTCAGATAAACTCGTTGAGCTTGGGTTGGTGATACTCACTGCTTTAGCGTTAAAGCAGATCTCGAAACGCTTCGAAAATTGCACCTTCAAGCCCAAAAGCATCCATATCGATTCGGCTTCGAATACTTTTAAATATTATCAGGATTCAACCGTTTATTTTCGTCTTCCATTGGATGAGATAACCCAAGTTCGTATTCAACAAGAATCTCTCTATGGCAACAATTTGATGATCTACACCTCAAATGATTCTTACCAAGTGCCAAACTCAGACAATTTTGACGCTCACCAGTTAGCGCAATTAATGCAGAAGCTCCAAGAGAAAATTGATGATTGAAATAGTCAAAGCAGATGTGAAGAGCATCATAGAGGTGGCTGAACTCGTTTCCAGAATCACGCAAAGCCACATCCTTGAGCACTTCACTGAAGAAGGAAAACGTAGGTTTCTCGCCAGAATTGAACAGGATGTGACACAAGCAATGACACATCCTAACTTCTTGGCCTTAACAGCCTTCCAAGACAATAACCTTGTCGGTTTCGCCGCTCTCAAAGACGGCAATTATCTCACCCACTTGTTCGTGGCAACTAAAGTTCAAGGTCATGGTTTGGGTAAACAACTTCTCGATACGATATTAGACTCGACCCAAGATAAACCAAGAAGTTATGTGCGCCTTCGTTCAGCACCTAATGCGGTCTCGTTTTACCAAAACTACGGTTTTGTGACCACAGATGACATCAATGAGAAAGAAGGGATTCGTTATGTGCCAATGCATTTAGTTATCCCTTCTTCTCTTGAAATACAAAAAAGCCAGCGATGATGCTGGCTTTTCTCTATCTTAGTCTTGAGCGACTTTCACGCGAATCTTGCTTTTCGCTACGCTGGTCAAGTTCAGCGCTTCCAGTGCAGCAATCGCCTCTGCTTCATCTGGCATGATCACAAAGCCGAAGCCTTTCGACAAACCGGTTTCTTGATCAAGAACCAGAGTACAAAGTTCTACTTTGCCGTGCGCTGAGAATAGTTTGCGCATCTCTTGCTCGGTTGTTTCACGAGCTAAGTTTCTTACTAAAAGTTTCATAATGAACCTAGTTGGTTTAATAACCGTACGATTCTCTCAGGTTCTTCCAAGCAAACCAAGCGAATAATATTGTACGAACGACTAGATCATTCTAAGTACATCTGATTAAATGATTTTTCGTTCATTTTTCACCCAAAGGAGAGCCGATATGGAAACGAAACGTCTTAAGCTAAACCCCGCTTGTTTAGAACGTGCAGAAGAAGCACATCAAGTCGTGGTACGTTGCCAGAAGACGCTCGAAACGTACCTTCCTTGGGTGCCACATGTGCTCACACTAGAAGCCATGATTGAGGGAACAGAAAAAGCCATCACCAACTTTGAAAGCTTCGAAGAGGAATTGCGTTACTTCATCATCGAGAAGGAAAGCGATCGCTTAATTGGTGCCGTTGGCTTAATGATTAAAGATCAGGAAGTACCAGCATTTGAGATTGGCTATTGGTTAGATGATATCGCAGTTGGTAACGGCTACATTTCCGAAGCGGTGTTAGAACTAGAGCGCTACGCGTTTGAAGATCTTGGTGCGAGGCGCATTGCTATTACGGCAGATTCAACCAACCTAAAAAGCCGTGCCGTCGCAGAGCGTTGTGGTTATGATTTTGAAGGTGAGTTGAGACACGACCGCCTCTCTACCTCAGGGGAATTGAGTAACACTGTGGTTTACTCAAAGATCCGTCAATAGGCAGTTTATGATTAAGCTTTTTTATTAAATATAGCGCCACAAAAAATAAGCCTCATGAAGAGGCTTATTTTTATTTAACCGGTTTTTAATACGCTGTTTAGGCGCTAATTATAGAGCACGAATGCGCACAATTTCGTCTTGCTCAATACCCAAAGATTCAAGGAATTTTTGGTGCTCAGCAGGCTCCATCTCTTCAAATTTCTGATGCCATGTCACCATGTCGTTTTCAGAGAAACCCGCCGCCTGCATGATTTGTACCCAACGTTCTTTAGTCACAATATTATCCTCTATCAGTTGTGGTTCTTGTAATAGCACCACGATCGCTTTTTGCTGCGCTCGCAGATTTTGAATCTCACGTTCGAGTTCATTGAAATGGTCTTTCAAGATCTCCGCTTGAGATTTGCCTTTCTGTGCCAACAAAGTGCGTATGCTGGAAATCGGTAACCCATAAGAGCGATATGACGAGATGTTTTTTAAACGCTGCATCTCTTTTTCTCCATACCAGCGATAACCGTTTTCTGAACGATGTGCAGGCGCTAGCAAGCCTTCACGCTCATAGTAAAGAATCGTAGTACGAGAGAGTCCACACTCTCTGGCCAGTTGGGTTACGGTTAGCATAGTGGCTCCTTTTGTCGGTACAGACATAGCATCAGCCCTACACTGATAGACAGGTCAACACGTTTTTTACTATACCTCAGAAATTCTCTAATTGAGGTATTACAGGTCATTCAAATCACCATCAACCATCAACCATCAACCATAGAGTAAGCACAAAAAAGCCCGCGACGAACGCGGGCTTTGTTTTCACTTGAGATTGATTAGTCTAGCTCAACCAATTTCTTCTCGTATTCTTTGTGTTGCTCAAGTACTTCTTGCGCTGCACCACCAGTCAACTTACTTACAACAATGATCGCAATCGTTGAGAAGATGATGCCCGGTACGATTTCGTACACATCGAACCAACCGCCTGTTAGCTGTTTCCAAACCACGATAGTCACACCACCGATTAGGATACCCGCTAGTGCGCCGTTACGGTTCATGCCGCTCCAGTAAAGGCTAAGTACAACTGCTGGACCAAACGCAGCACCAAAGCCTGCCCAAGCGTAAGATACAAGACCTAGAACAGAGCTGTCTGGCGTCATTGCTAGGAATAGCGCGATAAGAGAAATCACGATAACGCCTACACGACCAATCATTACCACTTCTTCAGACGTTGCATCTGGCTTAATCACTTGCTTGTAGAAATCTTCTGCAAGAGCTGATGAAGATACTAGAAGCTGTGAATCCGCAGTACTCATTACCGCCGCTAGGATTGCCGCCAATAGGATACCTGCAATCACTGGGTGGAATACTGTGTTCACCAATAGCATGAAGATTTTCTCACCGTCATCCAGCTGTGTACCTGGGTGACCAGTTACCCACACTAGACCAACAAGACCAACTAGCATTGCACCCGCCATAGAAAGGGCAGTCCAACCCACAGCGATACGACGCGCTGTTGTTAGGTCTTTGTTTGAACGAGAAGCTTTAAAACGCGCTAGGATGTGCGGCTGACCAAAGTAACCTAGACCCCATGCTACCAAAGAGATGATCGCGATAGCCGATAGAGGTTCACCTTTCACGTCGCTCCATAGCGTTAGTAGCTCTGGGTTAATGTTGTGCATGTCCGTCGCTAGTTGACCTAGACCACCGTCCATCACTGCAACAGGCACAATCATTAGTGCTGCCGCCATCAATAGACCTTGCACTAAGTCCGTCCAAGATACCGCTAAGAAACCACCGAATAGCGTGTACGAAACCACACACACCGTGCCAATGATAACGGCAATGCTGTAATCCAAGCCGAATACGGTCTCAAACAGTTTACCCCCTGCTACCAAGCCTGAGCTGGTGTAGAAAAGGAAGAATAGAAGAATGAAGAACGCAGAGATTGTCTGAATCAGTTTCGACTTATCGTTAAAGCGACGCGACAGGAACTCAGGCAGCGTTAGCGCATCAGTTTGGATGCTGTACGTACGTAGGCGTTTTGCACTGATTAACCAGTTTAGCCATGTACCCACAAGCAGACCACCTGCTAGCCAGAACGCTTCAATACCTGCTGCATACGCATACCCCGGAAGACCAAGTAGCAACCAGCCACTCATGTCTGATGCACCTGCAGATAGTGCCGCTGGCCATGGACCAAGGCTACGACCACCTAGGAAGTAGTCTGATGAATTGGAAGTCCTCTTATACGCGTAAACGCCAATGGCAACCATAATTAGTAAGTACGCCACAAAAGTGGTCGTGATAGCAAAGCTATTTTCTATCATTTGATAGTCCTCGTTATAATTATTTCCTTCCTTGCCCGCTTTGATATTTTGCCATCGCAGCAATACATCAAAGTAAGAGATACCAACCCGAGTAAGCTCTCAGGCTCTTTTGATTCAGATTGGTATCACAAGTCAGGTTAGTGGGAGTCGCTTCCCAACTCGAGTAGAGTCGCGTTACCGCCCACTGCTGTAATATTTATCGTTCGAGTACGCTCGGTAATGAAGCGCAACGACAGATGAGGATCATGAGTCAATGTCGGTGACTCTAAATCCGTTTCAGAAACTAAGCCGACGATGGCACCGTCACGCTTAGCCAGTTGCAGGTTAAGCGCATGCTCAACCTGTGAATGCCCAACATAACCCACACTACGTACGTCACTGTCTAACAACGGGGAAGACGCATCGTACGCAACCACTTGGACTAAGTTAGATGGGAAGTTTGCTGACGCTACAGCCTGCTTAACCAATTGAGTAAGCTCTGTATTGTCACTGCAAATCACCACGCTGTTGCCTGCAATCAGAGCACAGGTGATCATTGCAAAGGTGCTGTACAGAGCGTTCTCGGTATTTGCTAGGTTGTTTTCACAAACGACCAAAGCCACACCGCGACCCGCTGCGTACAGCTCGTTAGTTTCACCCGTAGGGCCAACTAACTGATGAGTTTCTGCCAGCAGAGCAGACGCTTGCTGCAAGTGGTAAGACACCACTTTGCCAACCACACTATGCTGCTCTTCAATCGCAGATTTAAATGCCAGCAAATGCTCACATTTGTAATCAAAATCGGTCAGATTCCACTGCTCCCACGCAGAGAATGCATCTTTAAAATACGTGATCTGATGAACCATAATGCGACTCCTTACGCCTTCTCTGCTTGAACAAGATGTTGTTTAGTAAAGCGGTATAGGTAGTGAGGACCACCTGCCTTCGGACCCGTACCTGACAAACCTTGACCACCGAATGGCTGAACGCCAACCACCGCACCAACCTGATCGCGGTTGATGTAGCAGTTACCCACGCGAGCGTGTTTTTCAATCCAACGGTAAGTGGTTTCGTTACGGCTGTGGATGCCCATGGTGAGACCAAAACCGGTTTGGTTGATTTGCTCAACCACGTTTGGCAACTCAGACGCTTTAAAGCGAACAATGTGCAAGATAGGACCGAATTGCTCTTCTTTCAGAACATCAATGCCCGAGATTTCGAACGCACTTGGCGACACAAAATCACCGTGCTGACAAACTTCATCCAATTGCAATTGAGCAACTTTGGTTTGCGTGCTTGTCATGTGCTCTAGGTGAGCAAGGAGTTTGTTTTTTGCATTGCTGTCGATAACCGGGCCCACATCGGTTTTGTGTAGGTAAGGAATACCAACATGCAGTTCATTCATTGCACCTTGGATAAGGTTGATGATGCGATCCGCAACATCTTCTTGAACGAACAGAACGCGCAGAGCGGAACAGCGTTGACCAGCAGAAGCAAAAGCGGAACGAATCACGTCACGCACAACTTGTTCTGGTAGTGCCGTACTATCCACAATCATGGCGTTTTGACCGCCAGTTTCAGCGATAAACGGTACTGGCTTCGCGCTACGCTCGGCAAGCGTCACATTGATGCGCTGCGCTGTTGCTGTCGAACCAGTAAATGCCACGCCTGCAATCGCATCGTGAGACGTTAATGCATGACCAATTTCACCACCACGACCCGGCAATAGCTGAATCACGCCCGCTGGGAAGCCGGCTTCTAACATCAATTCGACCGCTCGCGCCGCAATTAAACTGGTTTGCTCAGCTGGCTTAGCCACAACTGTGTTACCTGCAACCAATGCGGCTGTGACTTGACCAAGGAAAATCGCTAATGGGAAGTTCCATGGGCTGATACAAACGAAGACACCCAACCCTTCACGGCTAGACATGCGTTTCACGCCATCAAAACCTTCTAGCTCAAACGGCTGAAGATTTTGCGCTTGCTTCGCGTAGTAACGACAAAAGTCGACCGCTTCACGCACTTCATCAATGCTGTCATGAATAGTCTTGCCCGCTTCTTGGTGACAAATCGCCACCAGCTCAGCCAAGTTTTCTTCCATCAGATCCGCAAGCTTATCCAGACACGCCGCTTTTTGTTCAATAGCGGTGCCTTTCCACTCTGGGAATGCAGCATCAGCCGCTTCGATCGCAGCGGAAACATGATCAAGGCTTGCGAAAGCCACCTGGCCCACTTCAATACGACGATCGTAAGGGGTAGTAATGATCTCTGCGGAGTTTTCCTTGATCATGCTTTCAGCATGTTTTTCGCCGTTGATGATCGGACCCGCAGTCCACTTCTGATTCAGGAAGCTTTCAACCTGCCCTTCAAACGGCTTCGCTTCGCTGTCGATATCAACGTTCACACCGTACGAGTTTTTACGCTCTGGGAAGATGCCGGTTGGCATTGGAATTTGACCGTTGTGTAACGTCTCAAAAGAGGTCAGCACATCAACAGGGTGATGCGTCAGTTCTGAAATTGGACAACGCGCATCGACCAAACGGTGCACAAACGAGCTGTTCGCGCCATTTTCTAGTAAGCGACGAACCAAGTAAGGCAGTAGATCCGCATGGCTACCGACTGGCGCGTAAATACGTACTGGCCGACCATAAGTATCCATTACATGGTTATAAAGCGAATCGCCCATACCATGCAGACGCTGGAATTCGTAATCTTTGTGCTCTGCCATTACAGCAATCGCCGTAACAGTGTGCGCGTTGTGACTAGCAAACTGCGGGAAGATATTACCGCGCACGCCTTCACTCAGTAGGAAACGCGCACACGCTAGGTAAGCAACATCCGTCGCTTCTTTGCGCGTGTAAACTGGGTAGTTCTCGTAGCCTGCTTGTTGTGACCACTTGATTTCGCTGTCCCAGTACGCGCCTTTTACTAGACGCAGTGGGATCAGATCACCCTGTTCTTTTGCTAGACCGTTTAGCCACACGAGCACAGGTAGTGCACGTTTCGAGTAGGCTTGAACCACCAGACCAAACTTGCCCCAACCTTTCACTAGGTCGCTGCGGTACAGTTTTTCAAACAGTTTGAGTGACAGCTCAAGACGGTCCGCTTCTTCTGCGTCAATCGTGATCGCAACATCCACTTCGATAGCGCGTTTAAGCAGTTGCGTTAAGGTGTCATAAAGCTCTGTCATCACGCGTTCTTCATTCGCCACTTCGTAACGTGGGTGAAGTGCAGAAAGCTTGATAGAAACAGAAGGTGCAGGGCTCGTATCACTGCCGTACGTTTCGCGGCCAACGGCTTCAATCGCCATTAGATAGTCTTTGAAGTACTTGCTTGCGTCTGCCGTAGTCAGCGCCGCTTCACCCAACATATCGAATGAGTAAGTGAAACCTTTGTCGCGCATTGGACGACCGTTCTTCTGCGCTTCTTCAATCGTACGACCACGTACAAACTGATGACCCATGATCTTCATTGCCTGATACATGGCTTTACGAATCACAGGTTCTGAGAATTTGTTTACCAGACGGTTTACAGCCTGACCTGGGCTCTGGGTTTCTTGCTCACCAAGACCAATCACTTTACCCGTTAGCATTAAGCCCCAAGTTGAAGCGTTAACGAACACGGAATCAGAACTCTTAAGATGAGATTTCCAATCCGCTACGCTTAACTTATCTTTAATCAGCGCATCCGCCGTTGCTGAATCAGGGATACGCATCAATGCTTCTGCAAGACACATCAGTAAGATACCTTCATGAGTATCTAAGCTGTATTCCAGCAATAGCGCATCAATCATCTGGATTGACTTTTTATCCGCACGGATAGCTCCGATAAGCTGGGTTGTTTGGGTCGTGATTGCCGATTTTTCTTCCGCTGTCGGCGTTGCTAGTGGCAATAGTTGCTCTAGCCATTGAGACTCGTCCACCATGTACAATGGCGAGATCAGTGACCATAACTTATCAAGCGGCTGCTCGATAAATTCTGGTGTTAACACGTTCGTTGCAGTAAACATGCGTTTTCCTCAATCTCTCTCCTCGAAAACCGCTTCGAGGATCATCAATGGCTGGCAGTGTATTTTGAGGGCGAGAAGAATACTTGTCAAAAACTCCGAGCTTTTTGCTAAAAACTCGCTTTTATAACAAAACATCTACATAGTCACATGCAAATAGATAATATATTGTGTTGTAAAAATTCATCTTTGCATGTCATTTACAACAAAATCAGGCAGGCTTTCGACAGATTTTGTTTGAATAAGAAGGATTTAGATTGCACTTTTGTGAGAAACGAACAAAAACGCTGAAAACTTTCGGAGAATTACGCAAAAAAATTTGATTTTCCTGTGCAAAATGCAAGCACAAAAAAACCGCGACTCATGCGCGGCTCTTTCCAAATAAGCAACTAAACGAACAAGATTAACCAACCTGTTTCTTATACTGAGAAGGTGATAATCCTTGTAAACGAGTAAAAGTATGCGTGAAGGTACTTTGGCTCGAAAAACCGGTGAATTCGGCAATTTGCCCCAAGGTTAGATGACCTTGTTCAATCAAATCGCGTGCCATGTCGATGCGTTTGCCTAGCACGTACTGATGCGGCGTAATGCCCATCTGATCTTTGAACAAGCTATGGAATTGGCTTTCACCCAAAAACACACTGCCTGCCAATTGCGCCACACTGATTTTATGACTCAAATGCTGTTCGATGTAGCGGTCAATGGCGTCCAAATCAAAGCGCGATTCTTTTTTTGAGGTTTCAAATGCAGAGATATGACGCTGCATAAGAGCAATCACGGTATCGTTACATGCGCGGCTCAACAGTAAATCGTCTGGGTGATTACGCATCTCTTGCACTAACATTTGAATCAACTTTTGGATTTGACCATCCAATTGGAAGTAAAGATGAGAGCGCTCTAGATTGTTGATTTTCTGCAGCATCTCGGGATCATCGTTGGCAGGCTTTGGCATGTTGAGTACCAAAATGTCTGATTGATGAATCACGCCGCCGAAAGCATGATCAGAAGACGCCGTTACGATGCAACCTTGTCCTGGCCCAACTAAATTTCCCTGACCACGAACCTCAAATTCGGCCTGTCCTTTCAAGCCGATCACGATCTGCGTATAAGCATGATCATGGCAATCCATATAAGACGGAAGCGTGATCAACTCTGCTGGTTTAGGCAGCATGATCTCTTTATATGGCGGGGCTTTCGGGTTATCTGAATCACTCATTTCGAACAGTCGTCTTTATACAGTCGGCTTACACCTTGGCATCATATACCTTCTCGGTTGGGTTGCAAATCTTCCCCCTTCCAATCGCACAAGATCAAACCAACACGATCAAGGCACTCTACATGATCATAGTTCCGGAACGATGATCATGTAAGAGTAACTTACGGTCAATGTGCAACCAATTTTTTTAACAAAAACGGACAGATAGCCAAAATAACCAAAGATGAGACAAGCTGTTCACAATGATCCTTGCAGTTGAAATGCAAACCAATGTAAGCCACGAGGTCAAAATTACGATCGAAAGCGTGTGAAATGCCCGAAAAACAGGGGGATAGAGGGATTTCCCCCCTTACCAATATGCTCACAATTCAATACATTAGACCTCGAGCTCTAGGATGCATACGACCCTGAGCTCAACGGTATCTACTTGATACCTCTAACTTACTTAGCAGACCCTCGCTATGTAATTTAGAACCTCTTCTACACGTCGACAAGATTATATCTTGTGTTGCCAGCCCGTCTTCAGGCTGGCTTTTTTTTGCCTATCGCCAATGAAAACAATGGCATAAGCTGATAATATATCGGCCATCTCACCGTATCCTGACGTTAATCATCACGCTGAGTTATCTTGCTCGACCTTCTCTCTTCCAGTTCTATCTGGCGCGATTCTCGAAAGCATGATCAAGGTGATGGTTGCCATTTAAAAACACAGGATAAACGAAGTGAGAATACCGACCTGCAATCATGCAGGCGATGAGTAGCAGTAGTGAGTCCATTGTGAATATTCCAGTCAATACCATAGAACAGTCGCTCCTTCGACAGCTACCGGGTTGTTGGGGATGCAAAGATAAAGATTCGGTATTCCGCTATGTGAATCAGGAATACGCAGAGTTAATTGGGTACGATTCACCTGAAGCCTGTATCGGTAAAACAGACTTTGAAATGGCTAGCCCTACCACTGAGTGTGCGCAAGAGTTTCGAGAACAAGATAAACACGTGATTGAAACTGGCGAGTCGCTAAAGATCCTCGATATACACCCTTATCCAGATGGTCATTGGCGCGCGCATATCTTTACCAAGACGCCTTGGCGAGATGACGATGGCAACATCATTGGCACCATATTTTATGGTCGTGAACTGACTGATACTGCCGTCATCGAAGTAGGCTATTGGGTTTGCCGTGCCATTGGCGGCTCACCCAATCAGCAGTCGATCTTCCGATTCGCTAACCTTAAACCCGAGCCAGAGAAGCTAACTTGCCGTGAACAAGAGACTTTGTTCTTGTTGCTGTATGGCAAAAAGCCGCAATTCATCTCTCAGGTGATGGGGATTTCAACCAAAACCGTAGAGGGGCATGTGGCTCGTCTTCGAACTAAGTTTGAAGCCAACAGTAAAAACGAGCTCATCGATAAAGCGATGGAAGCTGGTTACGGCTCAATTGTGCCAAAGACGTTGTTGAAACATCAGCTTTCAGTCGTGCTTAACGGCGAACGCTGATTCTTGATTCTGTTCAAACAAAAACACCGCCAATTTCGGCGGTGTTTTTTTATCTCTTCATCGAAGTGACTACGGCGCAAGACGGTCGATGTCCCACTCACCTTCTTGATTTGAGAACAAGAAACGGTCATGCAGACGATGTTCACCACCTTGCCAGAATTCAATGCTTTGTGGCTTAACGCGGAAACCACCCCAGAAAGTCGGCATCGGAATTTCACCTTTGGCAAACTTCTGCTTCAGTTCGAGGAATTTACCTTCTAGTACACCACGCGCTGAAATACGGCTACTTTGTTTGCTCGCAATCGCGGCCAGTTGGCTGTCTTTCGGACGAGAAGTGAAGTATTTCATGTTTTCCATGGCGGTGAGCTTTTCTGCCACACCAGTGATGTGAACCTGACGCTCAAGCGGGTGCCATGGAAAATGCAGGCTGATGTTGCTGTTGTGCTCAAGCTGCTGCGCTTTACGGCTGCCCAAGTTGGTGTAGAACACAAAACCATCTTTATCGACGCTTTTTAACAGCACAATACGTTGAAACGGCATGCCATTTTCGCCCACTGTCGCGACTGTCATCGCCGTCGGATCAGTCAGACCAGCTTGCACCGCTTGTTCTAACCACAGGTTAAATTGATCAATCGGATCTGCTTTTAAATCTTTACGACGCAGGCCACCTTTTGTGTACTCACGACGAATATCAGCAAGTTCCATCTTCACTCCTTCACTCGTTTTTGTCGATTGTGCGCCCGATAATTTGGAAATACAAGGACAGCACACATGGATGTTTAAAGACCTAGTACGACTCTTACGGTTGGAGTACTACAAAGATCCATCGCACGGGATGCCGAAGCGTAACAAACAAGCCCAGACTTCACTGTGATTTATGTCGTTAGGTTGATGAAAGTAGGGTGAAAACCAACAATGTGAAGTCATTCCAAAATAATATTGCTCGTTTTTGCTCCACTAAAGACAATAATTACTGCCCAGTGACCTCAAAAACCTCAGAATTTCAGGTACTAATGCCGGTGAGTCGTAAGTTTATTAGCTTATTCACCTACCTCAATTCGCTCTGAAAACCGGACTCTCAATCCCTTTTTTGAGGCCGCTTGGGTATACTAAAAGACATGCATAATAAAAGTGGATAACCACAACACATTAAACAACGTTGCTAGGAAAGACATTTGCTTATGGACAAGCTAAGACTGTTCGAACTCTCCAACCAGCTCAGGTGCGCCGAAAGCTCTGACGCTATTCATGCTTGGTTTGGAGAACTACAAAACGAAATTGATTTTGAATTCAGTATCCTCGGTTTATTCGGTGATGATTACGCTCCAGACCCTGTCTGTTATGGTTTCTCTCCCGATCAATTTGCCAACTGCTTTAGTAAAAAAACCGCCGAAAGTGACCCATTAATCGCGGCATTACAGCAATCCAATCACGGCATCATGGCTCTGATGGACTCACATACCCATCCAGATTACGGTAAGCGCTTACTGCTGGCCGGATATCATGGCGACAAGAAAGCCATTTACCTCACCTCCTTTGGTGACCGCCAACCTTCCAGCGAAGAGATCGACGCGTTGTATCTTTTAACGCCCCACCTCTATATGGCTTCGAGTTATGTTTGTGATCGTAACATCCGAGTGGAAACTCTCCCTGCTCCAGAGAGCCAACTGACGACTCGAGAATGTGAATTGCTTCCTTGGCTAAAACTGGGCAAGAGTAATTGGGAAATCAGCCGCTTACTCAACATCAGTGAACGTACTGTCAAATACCACCTACAGAATATTTATCGTAAGTTGGACGTACATAACCGAACGCATGCCGTGTCAAAAGCGATCGAGTTAGGTTGGTACGAGGATTAAAAAAGGCTTAGGACGAATATCCTAAGCCAAATAGTACAAGCCAAGAGTGTCAGTAAATTAGGCGGTTTGTGGTTTGTGTTGTGCCGCTTTGGCTGATTTCCCAGTCACTTTAAGCAAGGCAGGAATCAACAACAAATCAAGCACAAGCGCGATAATGATGGTGATTGCGGTCATCAGGCCCATGTCCGCATTCATCTTGAAGGAACTGCTCGCCAACACAAAGAAGCCTGCACTGAGCACTATGGTGGTACCTATGATTGCCACGCCAGTTTCTCGAACGGCGGTAACAATCGATTCTTCTTCCGACTTCCCTTCCTTGCGAGACGTGTGATAACGATAGAGCAAGTGAATGGTGTCATCCACGACGATACCTAGCGTCATACTCGCAATGACGGAAAGACTCAAGCCAACTTCACCAATGCTCAGTCCCCACAAACCAAAGGCAATGGAAGCCGGCAAGATGTTTGGCAAGATGCTAATCACACCAAGGCGAACGGAACGCAGAATCAAACCAATAAGGAAGGAAATCACCAATAGCGCCGCGGCAGACGCCGTCAACATGCTCACGTTGTTACGATAACCAATGTGCGCAAACATGATGTCAGCGCTCACTCCAGGACTAACGCTGCTTTCAGGAAATAAGCCTAACAACTGGCTGCGTAACGTCGATTCCAGAGCAATCAAATCATTGGACGACATCTTCTTCGCCGTCACGATAACGCGCAGTTCTTTTTTATCCAACGCGACTTGGTTGCTGAGGTTCAATCCGTAAGGAAGCGACATGTCATAAAGCAAAAGTGTTTGAGCAGACAACTCAGGATCACTGGTGAGACGATATTCACCTGCTTCATCGTTATGCAAGCTGCTGTTCAAGCGCTTCATGATGTCAGTCAGCGATTGAATGTGATACACGCCTTCGGTTTGGCGAGCCTGTTGAACAAACTGATCCAACCTATGCAGGAAATCAGGAGAGGTAATCAGTTCACCTTGCTCTGGTCGAATCGCATATTGAATACTCGCCACACCCGTTAAGTTAGCGTAGGTGAAATCGTTCGCTTGGCGCACCGCATAAGATTCATCGAAATATTCAAACAGGGTGTCATCTATATCGTTTCGAACCAAGTTTGCAGCAATTACGCCACCACCAAGTACAACTACGGCGATCTTTAATCCAGGCTTCACCATTGCCCAGCGAGCGATGGCTTCAAGTGGCTTGGCAAGCCCTGAGCGCTTCACTACTTTACTCTTTCTTGCTGGTAACACGGCCAAAAGGGCAGGCACGAAGAACAACGTCAGGAACATAGCAGCAATCACGCCCATCGCGGTGATGTTGCCCAAATCGTTAAACGGAGGAGAGTCACTGAAGTTCATCGACAAGAAACCAACCGCAGTAGTCAAGCTGGTCAGAATAATGGGTAGACGATGTTTCTCCATCGATTGCTGCAAAGCCACCAGCTTGGTTTCGCCTTTGTTCAGCGCGTGTTTATAGCCTTGCAAATAGTGAATGCAGTCGGCAACCGCCATGGTCAAAATGATAAGCGGTGCAGATGCAGACGGAGAGGTAATTGCCATGCCGAGCCAACCTGCAGCACCAAGCGCAATGAAGATTGAAGAGATGATGGTTAATGTCACTACCACCGAACTCCACAAGCTACGCAGATAAATGCCCGTGCCGATGACAATCAGCAGCAATGCGCCCGGCACCAAACTGCCCATATCTCGCTGTGTCGCCTCACCAAACGCGTCGTTTTGCATCACCTGACCAGTGAGATAAAACTGCACGTCAGGGTAACGTGTCTGAGTTTCAGCGATCTTGTCTTGCCAGAACTGCGCGATTTCACGCACTTCTTCGGACTGACCTTCCGTCGTCAAACGCACCAACACATTGATTGCTGTCGAGTTCGCATCTTGAGCTAAGTAACGATTGACCAACTCAGGTTGTTTAAGCGCATAGGCTTTCTTCTCTGCAAGCAGCTGGGTATTACTCAGTTGGTTCGCGTTTACAAAATCTTCGACGATCAGGTCATCATTTTGAGCATGGGTATATTGATAGTTGGTCAATGAATCCACACGGTATGAGTGAGGAGTTTGCCACGCATATTCCGTCAGTTCCATGACCGCTTTCAGCACATTTTCCTGAAAGACATCGCCCGATTTCGGGTGCAAGACAATCAATACGCTGTCATTGCTGTTGTATTTTTCTTCGATGCTCTCAAACGCGATCAAATCTGGATTGTCGTCGCTAAAGAACACTTTATAGTCATTGTTTAAGCCGAGTTTCCCTAAGCCAACAAACGCTAGGGCCATGATGCAGAGCCACCCCACAAGGGCGAGCAAGGCTCTGGGTTTTGTCCATTTTTTCATTATTCGAGACTTCCTTTGAATTAAGCCTGCTGAGTCGCCAGCACAGACAGGCGGTGGTTTTCTATTTCTATCGCCTCTGCTTTCACCTTGTTCACCGCTTTTTCGATCGCTTCATCTGGGTCGACATATAAAGGCAACTCGAAGTGTTCCGCGATGGTAATCAATCGGTGACGCAAATCACCGCCAACCGTGATGTAAGGGATGTTGAGTTCTTTCACAGTAGAGAGCAGAAGATCATTGGAGAGCGTTCTAAAACTTTCAGACACAGGACGGTGGCCATCTTCCACCAAATCAAATTCAATCGGCAGGTGCACAAACTTGCTGTAAGTCTTCTTTGCATGACGCTTTGCAACGTTGCCAAAAGCATCAATGTAACCACGGTGAATCGACGCATACGGTTTGCCTATCAGTCTTTTCATAGCCAAAACCAAGTCGCTGTCATTTGGGTTGATCCCAGTTTCCAAGCGCGCAGCCCCATACACCCATTCATGCAAACAAGAACCATCAGAGAAAAAGCGATCACCACATCGCTCTTCATTCACAACACGCTCACTCAAACGACTAAGCCCCAAGTTCAGCAGCTCCGCAGGATTACACTGCTCTAGGGTTTTACCCGGCACCGCATCTGGCAGAATCTCACGCATGGTGCGCGCCTGAGTTCGTGGAACTTGAGTCGCGATCGCCAGCGCTTCCGTTAATGTCGTTTTTCCGGTTGAGTACGTTCCTGAAATGGCAATTTTCACGCTGGTTCTCCTTGTGGTAATTGATGGCATAGTTTTGCAGTTAGATTAAATTCTGGATGACCGGAAACCGAGCCGTTTACGGTGGCAAGTCGCCATGAAGAGTCCTTCTTTTTCACTAAAGAATTCTTCATGCTGCGAAGTGTGAGTGTGTGTTTACGACGAGGAATGATGGGATACGGCGTTGTGACCGTGACAGAGCGCATCCACAAGTTGTGAGTCTCATTACGATCCAGCTTATCGAGGCGATACATCACCAACTGCGACAGCTGAGCAAAACACGTCAGCCAATCCACCATCATCAGTGCATTGGGGTAATGCCCCATCGCACCCGTTGATGGTTTGCCTGGGCATTGAAACAGCAAGTCACTGGAGACTGCACAAATGGCGTCACAAAAGGTGTTGTTCGCAAGGTGGCAATGACGCAAACGGAAATCACTGTTGAAGTACTCATCCTCATCCGAAAATGACACGACAGATTGCGAGTGATCCGCTTCCGCCTCATGATCGATGATCACTTCAATTTCCATACTGTCGAGCTTGGTTTTGACGCGAGTTAATGTGCCAAACAAACTGTCTTGTGAACTGCTGGTATCAAGTAACTGGGCAGAAAGGCGTACCGCATCAAGATCCTCTAACGCTTCTGCGCCAGCTTTAATCGACACGTGGCGGATCCACGCTTGAGACGACTGGTGGGCTGACAACTGATAATGGCGTTTGATAATAGCGTAGGAGACACGACCAGCAATCAGAAACGCATCAATCGTACTGAGATGAGGTCGACGAGATTGCGTCTTCTTTTGTGACCAATCTGTTCGATACGCAACACTGACTAATCCTTGCGCGGAATCCGTGTCGTAATTGATGTTGCATTCATATTGAGTGCGCTTGTAGCCTTCACCGAAGTAGCGCTGTTCCGAGGGGCCCAAAATGTCATCAATACTGGTGACCACCTCGTTAATTTCCTTACCTGAAAGATTAAGCTCCATAAAAACAAATACTCCTTGTGCGAATCACATTGGTTGCGGAGTTTTTTATGCTACCTCCTGTGTTTCTATTTTTATCCTGTCCGAATACCCGCTGAAACTGTCCACTCGTACAGGTTCAACCCTGTCTGATTTCTTGTAACTTGCACAACAAAACTCGTCCTTCAACAAGGAGTTAACTATGAGGATGTTTTTCGGATTGCTCATGACACTCTCAGCAACGGCCGCCGCTGAGGGTGTCTCCGGGTTCGATGTAGCAAAGGAAATGATCAGTCGAGATACCGGATATATTTCCTATACATCAGACGTGGAAATGTCGATCGTTGCAGCTAATGGCGACACGGTACGCAGACAATTGACCATCAAAGGTATCGAGCAAGAGAACGATGGCGATAAGATCATCACTTACTTCCAAGCGCCACGAGATATTGCAGGAACCGCCCTACTTACGTTTAGCCACGCTATTGAAGCGGATGATCAATGGCTGTTTTTACCTTCCATCAAAAGGGTTAAACGCATTTCTTCGAACAACCGTTCAGGGCCATTTATGGGCAGTGAGTTTGCTTATGAAGACATGAGTTCGTGGGAATTGGACAAATATCGCTATGAGCTCATCGAAGAAAAAACACAAGATGGGCAAAGTTACTGGCTGTTGGCTTGCTTCCCTCGCTACGAAAATTCGGGCTACTCGAAACTTGTCGCTTGGATTGATCAAGACATTTATCAACCACGAAAAATCGAATACTACGACCGAAAAGGCACCTTGTTTAAGCAACTCTCCCTCTCCGATTATGAGCAGCATAACCAGCGCTACTGGCGTCCGAAGTTCGCTCAAATGGACAACTTAAAAAGCAAGCGCTCCTCTTCATTGTCATGGAAAAACATGACGTTAGGTGTGGATGTTCCACAAAGCCAGTTTGAGCCCAAACAACTCCGTAACGCATACAGGCACAACTGATGAGGAAAGCGCGCACCTTACTACTCACCAGTTTGTCACTTTCCTTTTCATCGACAGGATCTGCCGATTGGCAAACGGAAGGTTTTGTTGGGTTAACCGCAGACCTCTACAAAGACGAGGCGCAAATGGGGCAATGCTGTGACACACTCGCCAATCGAGCTCTTATTGCCCCTCGTCTACTGTGGTGGAACGATTCTGGCTGGGCAGTAACCTTCAGTCCTTATGCAGAATATGAATTTCAGTCCGAACAAGGGTTCATCAATCTGCGCGAAGCCAATATTACTTATGCGGGAGAAACGATCGAATGGCTGCTTGGCTATGGTGTGGTTTACTGGGGTGTCACGGAAGTCTACCAACCCGTCAACGTAGTAAATCAATATGATGGGCGCATCGCCTTGGGGTATGAAGAGAAAATGGGGCAACCCATGCTTCAAGCGCGTTGGTTGCCTGACTGGGGAGATGTGCAAATGCTATTACTGCCATTCCACCAGCCTCGTAAGTTTAGAGAACCAGATCAACGTCGAACCCTGATTAAGCCTGTCGACAATGATGCGAACTATTCTGACGAAGAGAACGCCCTCGATAGCGCGATACGGATTGGCTTTTGGCAGGATGCATTAGACGTTGGCATTAGCGCTTTTTACGGCAATAGCCGAGAACCTTTGCTCGTCGAACGCCCTAATGACTGGCAAGCCTCATACGCACGAATATTCCAGCTCGGCACCGAGTTACAATGGACGCAAGACGACCTTTTACTTAAATGGGAAGGAACATTTAAATCTGGGGAAGGCAGTGACTACTTTACCCTAGTCACAGGGTTTGAATATTCGGTGTACGGTTTTTCCTTTAGCCAAGGTACTCTCGGTTTAATTGCCGAATACGCATGGGATAATAGAGACACTTACGCGCCCCCTACTATCTACAACAACGATGCTTTTCTTGGTTTGCGTTGGCAAGCGAATGATGTCCAAGATACCGAGTTTTTGCTGTCTGGATTGTTCGACTTAGAGCAAACTTCACCGATCTACAAACTGACCGCTTCTGGGCGCATCAATGAACACTGGAAATGGATAGCAGAAGGTTACTATCTTTCCTCCATGTCCAGTAACGAACCCATTGCTTACCTAGAAAACGACAGTTACTTCTCCATAGGCGCAGAATACTACTTCTAAAAAGCAGATCGATTTCTCGTTGTCGCGGCGGCTCACAACATCGTTAAATGCCTTTTGATAACATGGCGTTAAAAACTGGTGAGCCAATCGTGAACTTACTGAACCCTAAAGCCCTGCGCCATTTTCTCTTGATACTGTTTGCCATCGGTATGGTCGGGCTAGTTTTAACTCATCATTACGCGACAAAGTACCAACATCAGCAATGGCAATCGGATCTCAAACAGCAAGCCTCTCAGGTAGCACAAGAGATCGACTATGAGTTGGCTAAGTTTGAACAAATTCCTAATCTACTCAGTCATGACCCAAGATTGCTTGAAGCAGTTAAAATGGGTAAGCGTTCTGACTCCCTCAATAAATTGCTTGCCGAATGGTTAACGCAGAGCCTTGCTGACACTATTTATGTGCACGACAACACCGGCTTAGTTATCGCATCGAGTAACTACCAGCAAGACGACAGCTTTGTGGGTTCTAACTTTGCCTTTCGTCCTTACTTTCAGCACGCCTTAAATGGAGAGAAAGCTCAGTATGTCGCACTGGGCGTACGCTCAAATAAGCGCGGTTATTTCTTCTCGTCCCCTCTTTGGGTTGAAGGAGAGGTCGCAGGCGTGATTACCGTTAAAGTGAACCTAGAGCAGTTAGAACAAAGATTGGCACAAGACGATGGCGGCTTGCTGGTTACAGGTGTGCACGATGTCGTCTTCATGAGTAACTTACCCGATTGGCGTTATCGTGCACTTTTCCCGTTATCCGAAGCTGCGAAAGAAGAACTCAATCAAACTCAGCAATATGGCGATACCCTACCGCAATACCGAGGCGAGTTGACCGGGCAAAGTGGCGCAACGCAGTTTGAGAACAATCAGCTACTGGTTTCCCCTAACTATCTGGCTTACGCGACCAACTTATTCGACAAAGGCTTTCGTGTCGTCGCACTGATTAGCCAACAAGAAGTACTTACCGCGGTATTGCAGGCGGACGTGGTTTACCTGTTGCTCTACGCGCTCGTTGGTTTAATTGCTTTGGCGTGGTTTCAAATGCTCGTCAACAAGGCGCGCCTCGCGAATGTGAATGCCAATTTGGAAGAAAAGGTAACAGAGAGAACCTTAGTCCTCAGCCAAGCCAACCACAAATTACAGCAAACCGTGCATCAATATGAGCAGAGCCAACAAGAGCTCAAACAGACTCAACAAGAACTGACTCAAGCGGCTAAACTCGCGCTGCTTGGTGAGCTATCCGCTAGCATCAATCACGAAATCAACCAGCCGCTTGCAGCGCTCCGCACTTATACCGAAAACTCTCAACGCTTGATGGTGATGGAGCGCTACCCGATGGTGACAGACAACTTAGATAAAATGCTATCTCTTAATGACACCATTGCCGAAGTGATTGCACGCTTAAAGGTGTTTACACGCAAAACGGACGACAACCCACACAACGAAGTGGCGGTCTTACACGATGCCGTGCACAACGCGACGAGAATTCTAAGCAGCAAACTCATCAAGCAAGGCGTAACACTGAAAGTGCCGACCATCGAGTACAACGTGAGATTAGCGATGCACAGCGTGGAGCTTGAACAAGTGCTGATCAACCTCTTCCACAACGCGGCTCAAGCAATGGAAGGGCATTGTATCGATCCACAAATTTCAATTGCCGTGCAATGCGACGAAACCAACTGCGATATTTTAGTATCCGACAATGGACCAGGTATGTCAGAACAAGCGTTAGCAAGAATATTTGACCCATTTTTCACTACAAAACCGGAAGGACTCGGATTAGGTTTGACCATTTCAAAACGGATTTTGGAAAGCTACCAAGGCTCACTCAGTGCTTACAATCATAGCGCTAACCATTCCATGGATACGCACTCTCAACCATCTGGTGGCATGACTTTTGTGGTCAGCGTGCCTTTAGTGCCGCCTCATAGCACAGAGGAAAATTCACATGCATAGTCCTGTTTTCTTTGTCGATGATGAACCGCACATCCGTGATGCCGTGACTCAAGCCTTGTTGATTGAGGGCATCGACGTGACTTGCTTTCCTAATGCAGTCGAAGCCTTACGTGTGATTGACCCAAACTCGCCAGCACTGATCATCACCGATATTCACATGCCAGTGATGGACGGTTTGGAGTTCATGAGGACCCTGCTTGGCAAAAATAGTCACTTTCAATTTATCGTCTTAACCGGCCATGGCGATGTGAAGACGGCGGTTGAGGCGATGAAGAGTGGCGCGTATGACTTTCTTGAAAAGCCGTTTTCGACAGAGCAACTACTGAAATCCCTCAATAACGCAGGTGACAAGCTGACCTTGTTGCAAGAAAACGTCTGGCTAAAGAAAGAACTCGACATGCAAACCCATGTTGGGCCGAAAATGATTGGTCACAGCCAAGCCATGGTCGATATTCGCCGAGCTTTAATCAGCGCTCCGCTCCACCAGCCGCTGATTTTTGTTGGTGAAGATGGCACAGGGCGAAGGCTAGCTGCTCAGTTCGCTCACGACATTCATGCCACACCAGAAAGTGAGCTGATTGTCGCATCAGGTGAGGACTTATATGAACTCTCACTCGATGCCTTGGACAAAGCCATACATCATCTTACAGACGGCAAAAGCCAATGTAGTTTGTACTTACACAGCGCAGAGCACATATCTACGAACCAATGGCAATGCTTGTTTCAGCATGCCAAATTACAACGTGTGTTTGGCGCGGCCAATAGCATCGATAAAGGGATAGAAGAACGGGTGTTGCTGATTCGCATGCCAAATTTGAATGAACGCAAAGAAGACATCGGTCCCTTATACAAACACTTTGTGCGCCACTCCGCCAGTCGTTACCAACTGCAACCACCACAGATAAGCCTTGATGAGGTGAGAATGGTCACGGAACTCGATTGGCCAGAGAATATCAAACAGCTACGACAGTTTGCGGAATTGAGAGCTTTAAAACCCGATGCGTTTCGTATGGAAGATTGGAACAATGAGAAAAGTATTGAAATCCAAAGTATGACTCAACGCACAGAACACTTTGAATATTGCTTGTTGTTTGACGCCTTGCAACGACATAGAGGCAGACTCAAAGAGGTTCAACTAGAATTACAAGTGTCGCGCAAAACCTTGTACGACAAACTAAAAAAACATCAGTTGGACAAAACAAAGTTCAAGGCACAGTAAATAAGGGGCACTTACCCCTTTCACACATTTTTATTCGCCGAGCATGCTGACATGGTTGGCTAATAATAATAAGATCAAAAAGATAAACCGTCTTTATAAACAAGGAATGTGATGAGCCGAGACAACTACAACAAACTTAGCAACGATGAGTTGGACTTTGTCGATGACAAGACCGCCGCATTGCTCCTAAACACGCCAAGTAGCGCCCGCTTAATGCTGTGGGTCATGGTGCTGTTTTTTGTTGCAGCCATTGGTTGGGCGTCTTGGGCGCAAATCGACAAAGTCACCGTCGGCCAAGGCAAAGTCATTCCATCTTCTCAAATCCAAGTGGTACAAAACCTTGAAGGTGGTTTGGTCAAAGAGATCTTAGTTAAAGAAGGTCAACAAGTTGAAAAAGGTCAGCAACTATTGCTGATTGATGACACACGCTTTCGTTCTGACTTCCGTGAACGTGAACAACAAGTAGCGAACTTAACCGCTTCTGTATTACAACTTTCCGCCTCGATCAGCAGTGTGGAAGTTAACCGCGAGTTTGATAACAGCAACTGGGAACAAAACGTGGTGCTGGATTACGGCAAACTGACTTTCCCACCAACCCTAGAAGAAAACCAACCTCGCCTAACCCAACGTCAAAAAGCGGAATACCGTGAAGACTTGGACAATTTGCGTAGCCAAATTTCGGTTATCGACCAACAGGTAAAACAGAAACAACAAGATTTGGTAGAAATCCAAGCGCGTGTGAGCAACCTGCGCCAGAGCTACCGTTATGCGAAAAAAGAGCTGGATATCACCAAACCGCTCGCAGATGAAGGCGTGGTACCTCGTATCGAACTGCTGAAACTTCAACGCCAAGTTAACGATACCCGCCGTGAAATGACTTCTAGCGAACTGAAGATTCCTGTGCTCAAATCCGCCATTCGCGAATCCATGCTTAATCGTATTGACGTTGCGTTGAAATTCCGCTCTGAGCAGCAAGAGAAACTGAATAGTACTCAAGACCAACTGTCTTCTTTAGTTGAATCGGCGGTTGGCTTAGAAGACCGTGTAAATCGTACTGTTGTCGTATCTCCGGTAACAGGCACCATCAAAACATTGAACGTCAACACGGTCGGTGGCGTTATCCAACCCGGTATGGACATTGTCGAAATCGTTCCGACCGAAGACACCTTATTAGTTGAAGCGAAGATCGCACCGAAGGACATTGCCTTCTTGCGCCCAGATCTTCACGCCATCGTGAAATTTACCGCGTACGACTTTACTAAGTACGGCGGACTTGAAGGGGAATTGGAACACATCAGTGCCGATACTACGCAAGATGAAGAAGGCAACAGCTTCTACATTGTTCGCGTGCGCACCGATAAAACCAATTTTGGACAAGATGCAGACTTGCCAATCATCCCGGGTATGACGGCATCAGTCGATATCATCACAGGGAAGCGAACCGTTTTGGAATACTTACTCAAGCCAATTTTGAGTGCCAAAACCAACGCACTGAAGGAGTAAGTGTCAGCAAGGTATGCCCGATGTGTCGTTTAGCGTTGATAAGTGGTTAAATAGAAAGCACTTATTTCTGACTGACGAGCCCGTTGGAAGAGTACACTTGTGATGTGAGTCGAATATGCCACCCAGATTGAAGCGTAAAGTTACATTATTAATCAGCATCGGTTGTCTTTCGTTCCAAATAGGCGCGTTAAACAGCAAAGAACAACGATGGGTCGATACGGTCACTTCAGTCTATGGTGAGCGCGCTGGGATGCGCGTGAAAACTTGGCGAGACAACATCGACTTTTTCAAAACATTGGAGACTCATGAGAAGCTTGCAGGCGTTAACGACTTTTTCAACCAACTTTACTTCGTTGACGATATAGACCTGTGGGGTAAAAAAGACTACTGGGCGACACCACTCGAGTTCTTGGGCAGTAATGCCGGCGACTGTGAAGACTTTACCATCGCCAAATACTTTTCCCTACTTGAGCTCGGTATACCGGATTCAAAGATGCGTTTGATCTACGTTAAAGCTATCGAACTGAATCAGTTTCACATGGTATTAGCCTACTACCCAACCCCAAGTTCGGAGCCTCTCATCCTCGACAACCTCAACCCAGAGATTGTTCGAGCCTCCAGACGTAGCGACTTGCTACCGATATACAGTTTTAACGGTTCAAACCTATGGCTTATGAAGTCTTCTGCTGGCGTTGGAGAGCTAGCAGGAAAAGCCTCACGTTTGAGTCTTTGGAATGACTTACGCTCGCGCGAACGTAAGTTGCAGTTAAAAAAACCTAAAATTAACTATGACGAGTGAAAAACATGACCCTATATAAGAAGCTTGTAGTGGGAATGGTTACGGTCTTTATACTCTTGATGGCATCAGTATTCGTAATCCAGTTCAACACTACTCGAGACAGCTTAGAGCAGCAGCAACGTTCAGAGGTCAACAACACCATTAATACCGTTGGTTTGGCGCTAGCACCTTATCTGAAAGACAAAGATAAGGTGGCGGTCGAATCTGTGATTAATGCGTTGTTCGATGGCAGTACTTATTCTGTCGTACGTCTCACCGCGTTAGATTCGGATTACCAAATCGTACGCTCGTACCCAGTCAAGCCAAGTAGCGTTCCGCAATGGTTTATCGACTTGAATCTATTCAAGGCAATTCACGACAAACGTGTGGTAACCAGTGGTTGGATGCAACTTGCAGAGGTGGAAATCATCAGCCACCCAGGCGCAGCCTACGAGCAATTGTGGCAAGGCTTTATTCGCCTATTATCTGCATTTGGCGTTATCTTCCTAGCGGGTCTAGTGGCGATTTCTTACATCCTACGTCGCTCACTCAAACCTCTAGCGGCCATCGTGAAGAAAATGCACGAGATTGCCAACAACCAGTTTGGTGATCCACTGGCTCGTCCTAAAACCAAAGACTTGATTGCAGTTGTTGACGGCATTAACTCGATGTCGGCACAAATCGAACTGTCATTTAAAGAACAGGCAAAAGAGGCGCAGCGTCTGCGTGCTCAAGCTTACCTAGATCCAATCTCCAAGCTAGGTAACCGCTCGTTCTACATCAACCAAGTTGACCAATGGCTGGCAGAACAAACGCAAGGGGGTATCGCGCTACTCCATGCTGAATACATTGGTGATATCTACGAGACAAAAGACTACCAACGCGCTGATGCCCACGTGAAAGAGTTGTCTCAACGTTTGAAAAACACCATCGATGTTCCGGGAGCAACCATTGCTCGTCTATCGAGCGACGAATTTGGTCTTCTATTCCCGCACATGGATGAGAGCGAACTGCGCATTCTGGCAGACAGCATCGTTAACTGTGTAAACGGTTTGAATACCGACCCAACCGGCCTTGCTAAGCCAAAAGCATCACTGGGTGTGGCACACAGTAAAGATCAGAAAACGCGTACTGAAGTCCTATCAATGGTGGATAACGCGCTATCGAAAGCGAAAGCCCAACCAGATAAAGCGTACGGCTTCGTGGGTGGTGAAAACACTTCTAACCTTATGGGTAAACAGCAATGGAAAGCGCTGGTTGAAGAAGCGATTCACAGCGATTGGATTAAATTCCGCTTCCAGTCTGCGAAGAATACTTGGGGTAAAGTGTTCCACAACGAGGTGTTCTCAAGCATCGAAAAAGATGGCGAGACCTACCGTGCGAACCAATACCTGTTTGCTCTTGAGCAGCTAGACGCAACCAACATCTTCGACCAATACGTTATTGAATCGATGATCAAGATGCTAGAAAGCGGCGAGCTAAAAGAGCCAGTGGCAATCAACATTGCGCAAAGCAGCTTGTCTCAACCATCGTTCATTCGTTGGACCACCAGCATGCTAGAGAAGCATTCGAAAGTTGCCCCAATGCTGCACTTCGAGCTTCCAGAAGCGTGTTTCATTGACCATCCGCACCACACAGCGCTGTTGTGTAACGCGATTCGTCAAGCGGGCGCGGAATTCGGTGTTGATAACTACGGTCGTAACTTCCAGTCACTTGAGTACATCCAGGAATTCCGCCCGAATTACGTGAAGTTGGATTACCTATTTACGCACAACTTGCACGATGAGAAACAGAAATTCACTCTGACCTCAATCTCTCGTACCGCTCACAACTTGGGTATTACGACGATTGCATCGCGTGTTGAAACACAGATTCAGTTGGATTTCCTCACCGAGCACTTTGTTGAAGTCTTCCAAGGCTTCATCGTCGACAAGGAATAAGAAAAGGTATACCAAGGATGAAAGACCCTTTACTGAACTCGCTCATTTACGTTAGCCGATACTACGGGCTAGCCAACTCACCGGAAGCGCTGATCAACGGCCTTCCGCTCTCTGATGGCAAGCTCACACCGTTTCTGCTACCAAGAGCGGCGGAAAGGGCCGGATTGGTTGCCAAGGAAAACCGTGCAGAGTTAGACCAGATCTCGAGTCTGATTCTGCCGGCTATCTTACTTCTAAAAGGTGGCGATTCTTGCGTTCTCAACAGCATTAACGTTGAGAAAAAAGAAGCTGAAATCACCACCCTAGAAAGCGGAATGGTGCCTATCTCCATTCCGCTAGAAGACCTACTTGAGCAGTACACTGGTCGCTATTTTTTAGTTAAAAAGCAATTCCGTTATGACGAGCGCTCTCCCGAAGTGCTCAAAACCAAAGAAGGTCACTGGTTTTGGTCAACCTTGTGGCAATCGAAACGCATCTATCGCGATGTGCTTATCGCTTCTATCCTCATCAATATCTTCGCTATTGCTGCACCAATGTTCACTCGCTTGGTGTACGACAAAGTAGTACCCAACCTCGCGTTTGAAACGCTATGGGTGTTGGCAAGCGGTATCTTCGTGGTGTTCTTATTTGATTTCTTGCTCAAATCACTGCGTAACTACTTTATTGATGTTGCGGGTAAAAAATCCGACATCCTGATTTCTTCAAAGCTGTTCAGCAAAGTGATGGGCATTCGAATGGAATCCAAGCCACCTTCCGTGGGTGCGTTTGCTCGTCACTTGCAAGAGTTCGAATCGATTCGTGAGTTCTTCACCTCCGCAACCGTGAGTGCGCTGATCGACTTACCTTTCGCGATTTTGTTCCTAGTCATCATCTGGCTGATGGCGGGCGATCTGGTTTACGTACCAATGATTGGTGTGGTGATTCTGATGATTCACTCGGCGCTGATTCAAGGTCCACTGCGCCGCTCGATTGAAGAAGGTTCTCGCCTTGCTTCACAAAAGTACGCCAACTTGATTGAGAGCTTATCTGGCTTAGAAACGGTGAAAATGCTGAGTGCACAAAGCCAATTCCAATACCGTTGGGAAGAGGCAGTGGCGCACATGGCAAACTGGAACATCAAGAGCCGTCGTATCACCGACAGCATTCAAAATGCAGCGGGCTTTGTTCAGCAAAGTAGTAACGTCGGCATGATCATTCTGGGGGTGTATCTCATCTCAAATGGTGATTTGACGATGGGTGGCTTGATTGCAGCAACCATGTTGAGTGGCCGCGCGATTGGCCCTATGGTTCAGCTTTCATTGTTGTCTACACGCTACAACCAAGCTAAGTCTTCAATGACCATCATTAACCAAGTGATGGAAATGCCAGACGAGCAAGAAGAAGGGAAACGCTACATTCACCGTCCTATCGTGCAAGGTAAGATTGAGATTGACCGTGTGACCTTCCATTACCCAGATGCACCAGTGGCATCGATTCGTGATTTAAGCCTAACGATTAATCCAGGTGAAAAAGTCGCAATCATCGGTCGTATTGGTTCGGGTAAAACCACGCTAGAACGCCTGATAATGGGCCTATACAAGCCGACAGAGGGGCACGTGCGTATTGATGACACGGACATCGAACAGCTTCACCATGTGGACGTACGACGCAATATCGGTTGTGTACCGCAAGATTCGAATCTGTTCTTCGGTTCTATTCGCGACAACATTACCCTAGGCCGTCCGCTCACAGATGATCGCGACGTATTAGACGCCGCCAACCGCGCAGGAGTCACCGCCTTTACTCAATCGGATCCTGCGGGTCTAGAGCGCCAAGTGGGCGAAGGTGGCGGCATGTTGTCTGGTGGTCAACGTCAAGCTGTGACGATTGCACGAGCGTTCTTGGGCCGCCCTCCCGTACTCTTAATGGATGAACCAACCAGCGCAATGGACAACCGTTCAGAGATGCACATCAAGCATCAACTAGCGCAGTTAAAACCAAGCGAAACGCTGATTTTGATTACGCACAAAACTTCAATGCTCGACATTGTTGATCGTGTGATTGTAATGGAAAAAGGCAGCGTGATTGCTGATGGTCCGAAATCGCAAGTGCTGAATGACTTGAAGCAAGGTAAAGTTCGCGCCGTGAGCTAAAACCGCACAAACAGAAAATCAAAGCCCCGTTGAACCCAGTGTTTCGCGGGGCTTATTTATTGATGGTCAGTAATCCAAAGTAGCCAAACTCTTCGAGGAATATCCAAAGCAACACAAAGCCGACAATAACCACTAATCCCATGATTGCACTTTCATCTTCTTCCATCGCATCCCTACCATTTTCCATAACGCTCGTAAGTTACGTTTCTAGATTAGCAGCAGCCAACGCACCAGATATCAGAGTTCATCTCTTCTCAATTCGGAACTGAGATGTCGGTCAAAATTTGTTCAACACGAATATTATTCTATATCTAAAATAGTTAATTACTTGCGAGCCAAAATCGGCTATAAAACGCGCCTTCTTAATATTCTCGAGTTGAAGAAATGAATCATTGGATGCATTTAGAGCAAATCAGTCAGTATTTCACGGCTGGCTCTATCGGTTATAAAGTGTTGATGGGCATCATCATTCTGATCGCTTATCGTTTGCTAAAGAAAATCGCCAACCGTGCGATTCTGAATTTGGCAGAAGTTAAAGGCGTAAACAAAGCACGCTTGAGCTTTATTCAGCGCTGCTTCAACGTCGCGTTCTTGTTTTTGTTTGCTTCGCTTTTCGCCATCGTAACCGGCATTGGTTATGGCGATGTGTCACTCTTCCTATCGTCTATCTTTGCGGTATTGGGTGTGGCTTTCATCGCACAATGGTCGATTCTAAGTAACATCACAGCAAGCTTTCTGATCTTTTTTGTCTTCCCGTACCGCGTCGGTGACCGAATTAAAGTCGTGGACAAAGACGAAGACATCAGTGGTGAGATTCAGGAAATCCGCATGTTCCATGTGCTGATCAAGCACGACAACGGCAACCTAATCACTTACCCGAACAACTTGATGTTACAAAAAGCGGTCTTAAAACTGGCAAAAGAAAAAGCCAAGCCTGAGGAGCCAAAAACCACCTCACGCATTTATACCCGCAGAAGGAAATAACCCACTAAAAAGCCGATGTATTTACATCGGCTTTTTGTTTGTTCTTGATTCGTCTTACCGAAGTCTTACGCTCATAGAACTGATACCCAGAAGAGGAAAGATTGCTTTACTTTGTACTAAGTAAAAATCCATTAAATCAAGCTATTTACTAACACTAATCTTCTCATCATTTAGAACTCGGTAAATCAGTAAACCAAACAAAGGGAGATTAATAACGAAAAAATGCTTAACGGCTAAATTAGCTAACCCAGGCAGATTAAACCATATGTAAGCATGGGCAAATATAGAGACAACAAAAACAAAAAATATAAAGTGCCGAATCTTATATATCGTCAGATTATTTAATAACGGAAGAGAAAGCGTTACATACAGGTATAACGGTATCCATATTGGTAGTTGATAACCATATGAATAAAACTTTACCATCATAATGGTTATCATTATGATAAATAGTCCCGCCAAAACTCTAGAGATTATAACCATATTTACTCGCTTCTCTCTTTATCTTCGTAATAGATATCACGCTGCCACTTAGGCTTCCCACAAGTATCCAAACAAACCGCGATCGAACTCACCAACATGATCACGGGTATACATCAGCTATTTTTATTCCGCTTTCACCCTCTGATAAAGGGTCAAAAATATTGGTATGTTAATTACTAAAAAGTAACCGATGACAGCTCCCCTTGTTGCAGGAAACGTTAACCAAACACCGAAACACAGCACCACAGAGACCACGAAAGCCATTATGATTATTACTTTAATTTTGACTAGAATCGAATTAGGGAGCAAAGGTAATAAGTAAACTAGTGCAAAAGGAATGAAAGCATAAAGATTGGTATTACCGTCGTTAATTGAAAGCTCGGTGTGCAACATAACTACCAATATCAATAGTAGAAACAGTGATACGACCCTCGATAAAACGATCATCTACTCATCCTTTTTAAGATATTCCTTTAACGCTTTTATACACGACATACCAACGCTACATCGTTGAACTCTATCCTTTATGCTACGAGAGCTAGCACCAATACTTCAGCAATAAAAAACATCACTTACATGTGTTCTTCTTTTTCAATGAGATATACTCATCTATATACCCAACTCCACCGTTCTCTATAGACTTTTCCAAATATTTCATAGCCTTACATTCATTATTTTCTTTTAAGTACACCTGGCTCATTATATATAGAGGAAAAACTGGGGCAGCATTTTTGTACTCCAGAATTTTTTCCAATAACCTAATAACTTCACCGTGATCATAATTTTCTTTATTATAGTACAGAAAGTAAGCATAATTTGCTGAAGTTATTGGGTCGTTATATTCATCTCCTTTTTTATACCAATGCGTTAAACGATCTTCAGAAAAAAACTTCTCCTCAGAGAAATGTGCCACAAGCTGTCTTATGGCGTATTTATTACCGCAATCCCCAGCAACCTTCAAGTTTAACAAAGCCTTATCGAGTTTTTGTTCAAAAACGATACCTCGATAATAAAACATTCCTTTAATATAGTGATAACTACACTCGTCTTTATACTTTATTTTTTCAAGGTTCTCGTATACATCATAGCTTGTAGTGTTAAGGACTTCACTAAAAATATCCAGATAAAGATCATTACTATATGAAAACCTACTAAATAGAATAATAAGAATCCAAAAAACCTTTCTATTTATGCTCAAAATTAAACTCCCTGTTATTGCATTCTGATTTACAGTAATTAATTACATCATATAGCTTAGATATGTTATTTATAGCCTCAGAGATTCTGTTACTTTCAACTACGAATTTTGTGATCACTCTAATTCTATTATTATTCGTAACTTCAGATGTGAAGCGTAACACTTCAGCCGATTCACTTAAACCAGGAATATCAATAACTGCTTCAGAACCAATTTTGTCAGGGTTATGATAACCAACCACAGTACAAACAACCATGTAGCCCGAATTACATCGCCTCACTCCACTATATTGCGTAAGTTGTCCTGCCTCATACATTGCACCACCTCTTTCTTGCCAATAACCTTCAGGGCCAATTACTTGTGAACTTGCTATTCTTGGCAAACCACGAATATCCTTTTGATTCCCTAAACCATCACCACTAAATCCTTTAATGCTATCATTCAACATCCTAGAAAATGCAGCGCTTACCGCACCATTTTGGAATTTTCCTCCAATAAGCACTGAAGCTGTTCCTTAAATCAATCAGCAAACATTTAGTTCACTCATTTAAAAACATCTCTTGACCTCAACCAAGCTTGAGGTTTTAGCCTTATTCGCACAATTCAATATCAACAATGAAAAAAGGAACCATTGTGTCCAAAATTGCGATTATTTATTTCTCTAAAACCGACGTTACAGGCCAGCTAGCTCGCGCGATTGCCGCAGGCGTTGAACAACAAGACATTGAGCAACAAGGTGGATTTGAAATTTTCTCTCACCGTATTGAAGGCAGTGAGATCATTGAGGGACGTTTTGTGAACCCTAGCCTAATGGATGAACTTGCTGAGTGCGATGCGATTATCTTTGGCTCACCGACCTATATGGGCGGCGTAGCGGCGCAGTTTAAAGCATTTGCAGATGCAAGCAGTGAATCTTGGTATTATCAAAAATGGGCGGGCAAAATCGCGGCTGGCTTTACCAGTGGTGGGGCAATGAATGGCGATCAGTCAATGACGTTGCAGTACCTACAAACGCTAGCTAGTCAGCACGGTATGATGTGGGTCGGATTGGATAAGATCAGCAATTCTGGCGAGCAAAATCTGAACCGATATGGTGTGCAAGGTGGCATTGTTGCTCAAGGCGGTGAAGACGGCCAGTTGCATGCCTCAGATGTTGCAACAGCAGAGTATCTTGGCAAACGAGTCGCTATGCTCGTGAATAAGCTCTCCACTCGCTAACAATAAAAAGAAGCCCCGTAAGACACACCTACGGGGCTTCGTATTTATCGCTTGTTTTGAGCACTACTTCTTGATGTAGAGGTCTTTCGAGTAGATACGACCCTCTACGTTGTTCTTGGCAAAACCGCCAACCGTAGGGCGAACCAAACGCGCTTGCATGTAGTAGTAAATCGGTGCGATTGGCATATCTGCCGCCAACAGTTGCTCGGCTTGATCATAGAAACCTTGGCGCGCTTTCTCATCCGTTGCGGCCAATGCACTATTCATCGCCTTATCGTAGGCTTCACTGCTGTAACGCGCAAAGTTACCTGACGAACCAGAGCGCAGTAGACTCAAGAAGGTCGAAGCTTCGTTGTAATCTCCGCACCACGAGGCACGCATCACATCGAAATCCCCTTGCTTACGAGCGACGAGGTAAGACTTCCACTCTTGGTTTTCTAATTCGACTTTCGCGCCCAAGTTGTTCTTCAACATAGAAGCAATCGCCACTGCAATGGCTTTGTTCGATTCACTGGTGTTGTACAGCAATTTGAAATCCAGAGCCTTACCGTCACCGTATCCTGCTTCTTTCAGCAGCTCACGCGCCTTTTCATCACGCTGTTTCTGCGTCCATGTGCTGTATTCAGGCTGAGTCGCATCAAAGCCAGCCGTGTACTGGTGTGCGAACGTATAAGCAGGCAGATTACCTACTTGCGTGACACCATTCGTGATCACATCACGCATCATCGAATAAGACACGGCTTTTCGAACTCGTTCATCATCGAAAGGAGGACGCGTGGTGTTAAACGCGTAGTAATATGTACAAAGTAGTGGAACCGCGGTATACGCTTGCTCGTAATCTTTCTTCAGCTTTTGCGCCATATGGGTTGGTACATCTGAGGTAATGTCCACTTCGCCCACCGCATAGCGATTGATCGATGCGTTTTGGTTCTCAAACGGAATGTATGTCACTTCAGTGAGATGAGTATCCGCGCTATCCCAATAGTTTGGGCTCTTTTTCAGTTCAATGCGCTCATTCACCACCCATTTATCCAGAACAAATGCACCGTTACCAACAAACTGCTGTGGGTCACTCCACGGCTTTTCGCTGTTCTCAACCGTTGCTTTGTGTACAGGCATCATCGAGGTGTGGCCTGTCATTGCGACAAAGTACGGCACTTTGCTATCAAGTTCGAAGCGCAGAGTATGTTTATCGACGGCGGTGATACCAAGAGCATCCAGTGGCTTTTTACCTTCTGCTACGTCAGCGATGTTTTTGATCTTAGTAAGTTTGAGATACCAAACATTGGGAGAAGCAGTTTTCGGATCCACTGCACGACGCAGTGAATAGACAAAATCATCCGCTGTCACAGGATCGCCATTCGACCATTTTGCGTCTTTACGCAGCTGGAACACAAAGGTTTGGTTGTCTTCGGTTTGCCAAGATTCCGCAACACCAGGAACGATATTGCCATCGCGGTCTTGAATGACTAATCCCTCAAACAAATCACGAATTACGTGCATCTCTGGTAAGCCTTCGGCTTTTGCAGGGTCTAGCGTCGCCGCTTCTGCATCGTTTGCTCGTACTAAGTGTTGTTCTGGTGCGAGTTGCACACCATCAGGTAAAGAATCAGCTAAAGCTGAAGCGGATAAAAATGGGGTCAATAAAGAGGAAACCAGCAACGCTGTTGAATGCTTTTTAAAATCCATATCGTTTTTCGTTCTCCTAACACGTCTTTTAAAGCAAGTACCATTATTCATCATACAAGCATTGACGAACTTTAAGTGTTCAGTTTATATCCGAGTAATCTCAAGATGCTAAGTTCAACGGCTGTAACATGAGTTATATATAGCTTGAGTGATGAATAGATACTACTCGAACAATCAGGAGATTACGGTGAGTCTAATTCCAAGAACGGAAAGAGCGGCATTTTTAATTACGCCAACATCATATGGAAAATCGGTACTGGGCGCGCCGTTGTTGTACTTCCCAGCACAAGTAGAAAGTAACTCGCGAGGCCTTATTCTCGCGGGGACACACGGCGATGAGACAGCCTCAATCGCGGGATTGTCGTGCGCGTTAAGAAGCTTGCCAGCGGAGTGTCTGAAGCACGATGTGATTTTATCGATGAATCCAGACGCAAACCAACTGGGTACACGAGCCAATGCCAATCAAGTCGATCTAAACCGTGCGTTTCCTACGCAGAATTGGACAGAACACGGCACAGTCTATCGCTGGAGCTCGCATACACCTGTTCGAGACGTGAAAGTAAAAACAGGCAACAAAGAACAGCTAGAGCCAGAAGTTGACGCACTAATTAGTTTGATTGAACTGCGCAGACCAAAGTTTGTGGTCTCGTTTCATGAACCATTAGCGTTTGTCGACGACCCTGCTCATTCAGATTTGGCCAAATGGCTCGGCAAGCAATTCAATTTACCTATCGTTGACGATGTTGATTACGAAACGCCGGGGTCTTTCGGAACTTGGTGCAATGAACGCCAACTACCTTGTATTACCGTGGAATTGCCCCCGCTCTCGGCGGATCTCACAATAGAAAAGCATCTCGATGCATTTATTGCTTTGTTGCAGCACGATCCAGATCTTTAATTTCTAGCTATACGAAGCGATCAAGTAAGGATCTGCTTGATATCGGTGCTGATATCACTGATCAATTGACGCGCGCTTTCGTCTCTTTGTTGCACCAAAATAATAAACAACAGATCCGTAATCACGTTTTGTGCCGTACGCGAAGCAATGGAAGAGCTGCGATGCTCTGTTTCATTGGCGATGGTATCAAACGTGATGTCCGCAATGTCTCTCAAGCGGCTTCTCCCCGGAGCAGACAAAGCAATCACCTTTGCTCCCTGCTCTTTCGCCGCTTCCGCAGCCACCAGAATCTCTTTGCGTTCTCCTGAAAAAGAAATCGCGATCTGCACATCTTGCGAAGAGAGCGTACGCGCAACCGCAATTTGTACGTGACTGTCTTGCTCTGATAATGCGGTAATTCCAAGCTTAAGCAGCTTAAAACTCAAATCTTTTGCCGTAAGCGCAGAGCCGCCAATGCCCACCACTTGCACACGACGCGCTTCACTTAACCACTTCACCGCTTGATGACACGCCTCATAAGAGAGCGCATTGGTCGTTTGGAACATAGCGTCGGTTTTCGCTTTAACCAGTTTTTGCGAAATCACCGCAATCGGGTCATCCGCCAGAATGTCACTGTGCAGCGGGGTGGATTGCATAGCTTGCTTACGGCCAATCTCTTCGTTCAATGCCAACTTGAACTCGCTATAGCCTTTATAGCCAATTCTCTGAGTGAATTTGACGATGCTCGATTGGCTCACTTGCACTTGCGCAGCAAGCTCTTGACTGGTCAATTGGGCGGCTTTTTCTGCATTTTCGACAATCCAATCGCCAACCAAACGACCACTTTGAGAGAGTTGAGTACGTCTTGCGACGATTTTATTGATAACGGACACGACAAAATTCCAAAAACTTTAAATAAATTATTCCAAAACAGAAATAATCACACTTTTCTTTAACTGCCTGATTAACTTAACAACCCTTGTTTCAACGTAGGTTATCTAATCAGTATTCTCGGTCATTATTCCAAATTTTTACTGAACAAAGAATAACCTCAAGTGTGATTTTTATCACCAAAACTGAATATTTTATTCCATAGAATCGCCCTCAGATTGAACATTTACGAAGAGTACAAAACATGAAAATTGATTTAAGCCGATTGGTGACAGAAAGCCGCAATCCAGCGAGCGCAGAGATCGATACGCTTTCTACCATCGAGATGCTGCAAGTCATTAACCAAGAGGATCAGAAAGTCGCTTTAGCGGTGCAAGCCGTATTGCCACAAATCGCGCAAACCGTCGATGCCATTACTGCAGCGTTCGCCAATGGTGGCCGTTTGATTTACATGGGTGCAGGTACATCTGGCCGCCTTGGGATTCTCGATGCGAGTGAATGCCCTCCAACTTATGGCACACACCCAGATATGGTTATCGGTTTAATTGCTGGTGGTCATCAAGCGATTTTGAAAGCGGTAGAAAACGCAGAAGACAACGCTCAAATGGGCCAAGACGATTTAAAAGCACTGAATCTGACTCAGCATGATGTTGTGGTTGGCATCGCTGCCAGTGGCCGTACGCCTTATGTTTTAGGTGGTTTGGAGTACGCAAAATCTGTCGGAGCAACAACGGCATCAATCGCATGTAACCCAGAATGCGCAATGGCAGACGCCGCGGACATCGCGATTCTTCCGGTAGTGGGTGCAGAAGTCGTCACCGGCTCTTCACGCATGAAAGCGGGCACAGCGCAAAAACTGGTGCTGAACATGCTGACTTCTGGCGCAATGATTCGCAGCGGTAAAGTGTTTGGCAATTTAATGGTGGATGTAGAAGCCACCAACGCCAAACTGATTCAGCGTCAAACTAACATTGTGATTGAAGCAACGGGCGCAACAAAAGAACAAGCAGAAAAAGCGCTTGAAGCGTGTGAACGTCACTGTAAGACCGCAATTTTAATGATTCTGGCTGATTTGGATGCTGAGCAAGCCAAGTCTCGCCTCGCCGAGCACAACGGTTTTATTCGTGCAGCACTAAATAATAACTAAATAGCCCTAGTCCTGAAGGATAGTCCCTATGGCCAAAATTACCTCTAACACCGTATCGCAATTGCTCGCCGCAGTGGGTGGCAGTAACAACGTAAGTAAGTGCGGTAACTGTATGACGCGTTTGCGTTTATCTCTCGCGAATAACAGCTTGGCGGATCAATCCGTCATTAAACAAATTCCCGGCGTAATGGGTGTGGTAGAAAGCGACGAGCAATTCCAGATCATTCTTGGTCCCGGTAAAGCTCAGCAAGCTGCCGATATGATGAATAAGTTGATCGACAGCTTAATCTCTAGTGACAGCGAAGAGCCTGACGAACCACAACAGGATCTTTCTGCTGTCGCTGCAGAGCAGAAAAAACAGATGAAGAGCAAGCAAACCAGTGCGGTTCAGCGTTTTCTAAGTAAGTTTGCCACCATTTTTACACCGCTGATTCCCGGCTTTATCGCTGCGGGTTTGCTGCTCGGCTTTGCCACGTTATTGGAACAAATCTTCGTGCTCGACCAAACGCCAAGCCAGTTTATGTTGGATTTGATTGCCTACATGAAGGTATTTGGTAAAGGCCTGTTCGCTTTCTTGAGCATTCTAATTGGCTACAACGCTCAACAAGCTTTTGGTGGCTCAGGTGTCAATGGCGCCATACTCGCTTCGCTATTTGTGTTGGGTTACAACCCCGATGCAACGTCGGGCATTTATTCCGGAATGAATGAGTTCTTCGGTTTTGCGATTGATCCTCGTGGCAACATTATTGGCGTATTGATGGCAGCGATCATTGGTGCTCAGGTCGAGAAAAAAGTGCGTCAGTATATGCCTGACGATCTGGACATGATCTTGACCTCAGTTGTCACGCTTTTGATCATGGGTGCAGTAACGTTTTTGATCATCATGCCAATCGGTGGTGAGCTATTCAAAGGCATGTCTTGGTTGTTCCTAAACTTGAATGACAACCCATTAGGCGCAGCGATTTTGGCAGGTTTGTTCTTAATTTCCGTGGTATTTGGTATCCACCAAGGGTTTGTGCCGGTGTACTTTGCCCTGATGGAAGCACAAGGTTTTAACTCGCTGTTTCCTATCCTAGCCATGGCTGGTGGTGGTCAAGTGGGTGCTTCTATGGCGCTGTACTTCAAAGCTAAGAAAGACGCCCTACTACGCACACAAGTAAAAGGCGCCATCATTCCAGGTCTACTTGGCATCGGTGAACCACTGATTTACGGCGTAACGTTACCGCGCGTTAAACCGTTCGTAACCGCTTGTATTGGTGGCGCAGCGGGTGGCTTCTTTATCGGTTTGGTCTCTTACCTTGGCCTGCCTGTCGGTCTAAACACCGTATTCGGCCCATCTGGTATCGTTGCAATCCCCCTGATGACCTCGGCTAGCGGCATCTTTGCCGGCATGATGGTGTTCATCGGTGGTCTACTTATCTCTTACATTGTTGGCTTCCTAGCTACCTACTTCTTTGGCTGCAAAGACGTTGATTTAAGCTAAATCATTCTAACCCCTATAGGAATGGACTAGCTCGCGCCCTTGAGCTTTCAAGGGCGCACCCTCTCTCTACTTCTCACGACATTGATTTTATTCCGTTATTCGGAAGGGGCTTTGTCGTGCTTAAAAACAATAGAAACGAAAAGGTCGTTCACATGAAAAAGCACATTTTGACTCTACTTCTCCCTACTCTGATGGCATCGAACGCAGCGATGGCCGCTCAACTTTACCAAGCAGAAGACGGGTCGGTTTTGAACATTTACTCTCGTCTTGGCTTTAACGTCACCAATAAAAATGATGAACACGGTGATGCCAATGGCGAATTTGATGGCCGTATTGGTTTGAATGGCTCACAAACTATCAACGAACACGCCTCTGTCATTGGCCAAGCGCAATACCAAGTGGGTGCAGCAGAATACGCCAACCAAGTGAACGACAAGCCTTCTCTCACAGCACGTTACGTTTGGGCCGGTATTGATGCGCAAGATTACGGTCGAATCACAGGTGGTCGTGTTGCGTCAGGATTAATCATGTTCACCGACATTGGTGATGTGTTCGCGTCATCAGACGTATCTATGGCACGCCAAGCAAATAAAGTGGATAAAACCGCGACACAAGTTTTCCGTCAAGACGGTACGCTGCAATACCAAAACCGCATTGGTAACTTTGATGCATCTGTGGCTTATATCCTTGGTAACAGCACCTCTGAACTCGATTACGGCTACAACGCAGCACTTCGTTACACCCTAGAAATGGGCGATTTAGGTACACTAGCCCCTGTAGTTGCAATGCAAAAAAGCAAAGGCGATGCGCGTGAAAATAACGACACCGATTACACCTTCTGGGGTGCGGGTACGCGTTACTACTTGGGTGATTTGATGTTAGGTGCGCTTTACTCAGAAGATGAGCTAGAAGGTTACTTCTCTGAAACCAGTACCGATAAAGTCATGGAGCTGACCGCAGTTTACAGTGTAAATGACAAATGGGCGCTACGTGCAGGTTACCGCTCTCTAGAAAACAGCGACGGCGACGAGCTTGAGCTGAAAGACACAACCGTTGAAGTGCAATACAAACTGACCCCTCGCTCTTCTATCTACACCAGTTACGTTGACCGTAATGGCTCGCGCGGTTACGACAACGCACAAGAAGTCTCGTTTGGTGGTGCACATGCAGATGAAAGCTACTACCACTTCGGGCTACGTTACGAGCTGTAAATGTCCATACACTCGTTTTAGTTAGCTAAGATTTCCTCCTCGATATTTTTCCTGCCTTTAAAATATCGAGGAGTGAAATCTTCCTTCTTTTCAGTTACTAGCCACTCTATGAGTTTCCTAATAGGCATTGCTGTCAATTATCATTACATGCATGTTTACTTTTTCATCATTAAGCAAAGTACTCTCTCATCAATTAATCATCACTGAATCAATATGAGAGCCTTATGCCTGTAAAATTCTGCTCACACTGCAACAAACCGACTGAACACAAACGCGTGATGAAACGCATCAACACTCAACCTGAAAACATCAACGGCAAAACAGCCCGTTTAATGGTGTTGGTATCACGCTGTTTTACCGGTAACCACTATCACGAGTTAACGCCTCAATTCTACTGCCGTACTTGTAATCAACACTTTCAAGGCACTGCAGAAGTTAAAGAGCTGCACACTCAAGACAACCTGTCAGTTTAAAATGGTTACTGCTTAAAATGATTGCTGTTTGAAATGCTCAATAAACGCCTGCGTTCGCTTTGGTAAATGCTCTCGTTTTGGGTACAGAATATAGAGCGGTAGGATCGCATCCGTTTGCCATTCAGGGAGTAACGGCACGAGTTGCGATCGCTCTTCACCGTTGAGTTTCTCCAATGCAAACTCATCCAACATTGCAACGCCACATCCCGCAAGAGTGGCTTCAAGCATGGATTGAACCAAATTAAAGCTAAGTACACTTTGCAAAGCCACTGACACTTTTTGTTTGGTTTCCATATGATGAAAGTGCCACGTATCGAGGTTTAACTCTTCATTGCGATACACAATGTGGTCAAGCTGATAAAGATCTTCCGGCGTAGCTATGCTTGGTTTGTTAGACAAGTACGCTTTGTGTGCGAACGGTTTACAGTGTAAAGAGCGCAGATGGTGGCCAATATAGCCCTCGGGTGGATTGTTTGTGAAGAAAAACGCCACATCAAAGCCAGACTCAATAAGATCCAAAGGCGTTTCAGAAAAGATCACTTCGAACGTCACTTCAGGATATAACTGGCGAAACTCGATCAAGGCTCGGTTCAATAACGCCGCACCAAATGATGCCGATGCCGCGATGCGCAAATGCCCAGCGACTCGGTCATTTTCCATCACTTGTTCATTAATCTGCTCCGCTCCTTCCATCAAACCCTTTACTTGCTGATAAAAGCGCAGCCCATCGTATGTAAGGTTAAATTGCCTTGTTGTACGTTGAATCAACTGTAATGACAGAATCTCTTCTAACTGCCTCAATTGACGGCTCGCGTGCGCGTTTGAGCAACGCAGTTTTTTCGCCGCGCCAGCAATACTCTTCTCTTCACATAGAGCGATGTACATCGGCACGTAGCTTAGCCACTTTATTTCCATATGGTAATTATGAATCTCTAAAAACAACCTACTGGAAATAATAGAAAGGCTCTACACTGCTTACAACTTAAAATTGGAACGGAGAATCACGAATGAACGCATTCGATACTTGGTTAAAAGGGCAAGTGATCAAAGACCATGTCACCAACCCGAATATCGAGGTGGGAAATTACAGTTATTACTCGGGGTTTTATCACGGTAAAACATTTGAAGATCAATCAGTTCGTTATTTGATGGGCGACAGCGTTACCCAACAAGAGTGGCAAGAGGGTGCTTATGGCGAAGTGGACAAACTGATCATTGGTAAGTTCTGTTCAATCGCTTCTGGCGCGACCTTTATGATGGCAGGCAATCAAGGCCATCGGGTAGATTGGATTTCTACCTTTCCATTTTCTCCTGAAGAGTTTGGAGAAGATGTACAAAGCGGATTTGAACGCGCAGGTGATACTGTTGTGGGTAATGATGTGTGGATTGGCAGCGAAGCGATGATCATGCCGGGCGTGAAAATTGGAGATGGTGCCGTGATTGGTGCGCGCTCAGTCATCACAAAAGATGTTCCGCCCTACTCGATTGTTGTTGGTCACAATCATATTGTTCGCCAGCGCTTTGACGACGAATGTGTCGCTATGTTGTCAGAAATCAAATGGTGGGATTGGCCCATTAACCACATTAAACAAGCAATGAAGCTCATGTGCAGCAGTGATGTACGTGCGCTTGGTGCTTACTACCAAGAACACATTGCGTAACGTTCAAAAACAAAAGCCCGTGTACCTTTCAATACACGGGCTTTTTCATTCTTTCAGTTAAAGAGTTAAATCGCAACGACGTCTTCTTCCTCTAAATTTGCCGCCACTTTGATTTCGTATTGGTTAAAGCTAAACACACAACCGCCATGGGTGCGTTTGGTTGTCACCTGTTCGTCTCCAAACTGCACTGTAACGCGCGTAAATACGCGATCTTTAGCTTCAACGATATTCTCTTCTAGCGATGCTTCAAACTCTTGTTCAGTGTGTTCTAGCTTCTGTTTAACTTCTTCAAGGCGAGCATTGTTTTGCGCTTTCATTACTTCAATTTGAGCTTGCTCTTCATCGGTACGCTCAGCTTTAGGACGCTTCTTAAATTCAAGTTCCTTACGAATCACATCCATCGTGCCTTCTTGGGCAGATTTGTATTCTTCTTTTAAGCTGGCAATGCGCTCTTTGTACAAGGCGTAATTAGCAAAAGCTTCGACCTTAGTTGCAGTATCGCCTTCTACACCAAGTTGCGAACAAAGCACCTTACCTCCTACTTTGGCATCACCACCGCTTAAAGTGCCGTTTTTACCGCTGGCATCAAGTACGGTCAGGTTGCGTCCACACTCAATGTCGTTATTCATGCTGTGCACAGCGAGCTCTATATCCTCGCCAGATTGCAATTCACAATATTGGGCGTAACTAGCACGAATCGATGTTTTGGTTCGAACATGGCAGCTTTTCGGCTGACCATCACTGACAGTGTGGCCAATAATGCCTTTCGCCACTTGGATATCCCCCTCAGCTTGCACGTCCGCAGATTCAATAAAGCCACCAACGGTAATAGAGCCTGTCGCTTTGACGATCATGCCAGATTCAATGTTTCCACCGATGATGACATTGCCTTTAAACTTAACGTGCCCGGTATTTACGCCCACACTGTTGAGACACAGCGCATTATCGACCTCGATGGTTTTGTCTTTTATGAGAGGCGTACCAGATACAGAAGCAATTAGAAGATTAGGATTAGCTTTGCTAATTTCCGTTCCTTTGCCCGGTTTAATCGGGCTGTCTTTGCCTGCTTGAGGAGGAATTACGCGTCCTTGTACAGTAAAACCCGGAATACCCTTGGTAGCAGGCGTTCGACGCATAACCTCGTCGCCAATATCTACGGCAATGGTTTCGCCCAGGTTGCGTAAATCAATCTTGTCGCTGGTCGATTGGCCTTCTTTCGGTTTGAGGATACGTTTGGTGATGTCTTTGACGAGGGGCGTAAAGATGGCGTCTTTCCCTTTGACGGGTTGTTTGCCAACGGCGACAGCTTGAGTGAAGGTTTCTCCGGGTTTGAGTTGATTGCTGACGACCATAACTTTTTTTAGGGCCAACTTATTGATGCCTTTCGACACTCTCGCATGAGCCAGTGCTTGAACGATTTCAGGACCGCGCAAACCTCGGCCACCATAAGCACCTACAATGTTCATGCTAGCGAGCATGTCGTTATTCGACAGTTCAACTTCTACCTGAGCATTCTTTATCTGTGCGACGACGATGCCTTCGTATGCTTCTGCTTTACGCTCACGAGCACAGTTAATGAATCGAACCACTTCAGCGTCATCAACAAACGCCTGACTGGCATTCATTGCTTGAAGCTGTTCAGGCAACTCCTTTTGATTTAGCTCACCTCCGAGTTCAATATCTCCCGGTAGGCGGGCAAAAATCCTCGTTTTGTCTTCCGACCATTCAAGGCATATCTTCCACATAACCAATCCATCTGCTACCCATCACCCAATTCAGTCTAACCAAAATCATTTTCTGAACAAACCTCTCAATTCTCAGAATCAGGCTCACATCACTAAAGGAAGCCCCGCGACTTATGAGCTAGAGATAAGCTTACTCAGAATTTCTAAATCCGATTTAGATTCATTTTTTGCGTTGCGCTCTCCCTACTTCACCAAAGCATCACGACCTGTATTTGAATAGATGGTGGAGCATCCCTAATGGGTAATCTGACTTTAAGGAAAGTTTATTATTTGGCTCATTTTACATATAACTAATAAGGCAAGACTTCCGTTTACAGTGTAAATTGCGATTGGTCATACACCTCGACCGCCAGCCTTGGCAAAAGACCAAATAAAAAGGGGAGGATTTACAGTGTAAACCCTCCCCTCCCGTTAACCACTTTTACAGTGTAAATTGCTTGCTCTGTTTACACTGTAAATTTAGCTATCAAAACTTGTAGCTCGTTTCTTATCTGCGCTTCAACTTGCTTACGTCCTGGCAAGCCATATTGCTTAGCGCACTCACTCCAGTCTTTGTTTAAGAATAATTTACTGATCATTAAGTCAGACACGTCAGCCAAACCACATTGCAGTAACCATTGCTGAATCCAAACAGAGACAGATTCAAAGTTGTTCCCACCTTGAGCATAACTCTCGATTAAAGTGCGCTTCGTTAAATGGGACTGACAAGTAGATACCGAGGCTGGCAAGAGCGCACGAAGCAAACTTGGCTCTAACTTAGGATAAGTAGACGCCGCACTCAATGGCAACAGTTCTTCGAACAGCGATTTAGCTTCGTTTATCCAACCTTGTTGAGAGCCACACTGACGAACCATCAACAACGAGTAACACCCACTTGCCGCATCTCGCATACTTCCAAGGCGAATGGATTCAAAACCAGATTGCTTCCAAAACGTAATCAGTTCTTCTGTGGCACCAAAGCTGGTGGACAAATAAGAAATATGAGGCGGCGTAGTTTGTTCTAACTGCTTCAACATTTGTTGGCCAATTCCTTGCCCTTGCAAATCTGGATGCACCGCAATTCGCATGACTCGCAAAGTAGAAAGCACACCCACATCAGCATAACCAAGTTGATTGATAATAGTCACTGGTGTCAGGTGCCCTTTCGGACGACGCTTCCCAAGTTGAATATCTTTAACGAGATTCGAATCGAGGTTGCCCTCCTCCACCGTTAACATCACCCCGACGACTTCATTGTTATTCTGAGCTGCGTAGATCTGACAATGTTCATCTTGCAGAAGATGCAGCAAATCATTCGGTGAGGTTTGATAGTGCGCATTAACGAGCAACGCAAAGCACGTTTTCAATACGGAAGGATTAGAAATCAACGCTGACTTACGGAGGTTGATTAATGAAATATCGCCAAGCTTAGACGGCTGACCCGGAGTAAGTTCAGCATCCAGTAAAAATGCTTGGTAGAGCCATGCTTCTAAATTATCGTTTGTCGCCCATCGAATAGGTTGTTGAAGGTGACAAAGTTTCATTCCTGGTCTTTGCTTTTGTAGCCAATCGACAAACTTAAGCGTGAAGCCACGGCCACAACCTTCATAACCATGAATGGTGGTTGAGAACACGAGACGATGATATTGCTCAGTAATCTGCTTAAGCATAGGAACTGGAATCGCGGCGGCTTCATCAACCAATAACAAGTCACACTCAGGTAAAGTAGAAAGTAATTCATCCGGTGCGATGAACTGAATGCAGCCCTGCCCCGCTTCCAATCGGTCTTTCTTAACGCGCTGTGCGGTTGATAGCAATCTCTGCGCGTGCTGATAAACAGGTTCAACCGCTTTGATGCTTGGCGCTGTGACGAGAATTCGTAATGGCTTTTGCTCTAGAAGTTGCGCGCATGCAATGCCTAACGCACTGGTTTTTCCTCGACCACGATCGGCGGTTAATACTAAAGGACGTTTGCGATGCCCTGTCACCACTTTTTCGATAAAAGAAACCGCTTCAGCTTGCTCACTGTACTGTTGCGCTTTTTCCGCTTGGGTGAAATCTGGCAACGGAGGTAATGGTAAATTCTCCTCAATAACGGTGAGTTGTTGCCATTGCGTTTGCAGCCACAGTTCCGCTTCATCCGCGTCTTGCGTTTTGTTGGCGACCACAATCAAAAGCCCACCGCCGACGAGTGCACCAAGAGCCGAGGTAAAACTGTTGGCGTCAAACTCTTTTCTCGCGTCAAACAGCAGAACGTCACACTCACGGCCGAGCAACATATTGCCTTGTTTTGCATTTACGCAGTGGGTATTTTCTAGTTGCCAATCCCCTACACAGAACCAAGTTTGATTTTGTTGCTTTTGATGGAAGTAGGCAATCAAGGCGTTTTGCCAATCGGCATCACCGTAAATCACCACGCCACTACGTTGAAAGGCTTTGTAAGATTGGAGCTGAAGCTGAGAAAGGAATTCAGATTGTGCGAGCATTACGTATATCCAAGCATTGAACTAACGCCATGTTATCACATCTGGATTCATCGAGACTTTGCCAAATTGCAGACATAAAAAAACCGCCCGGAGGCGGTTTCAAAAAAGAAGAGTTTTACTTCATTTTGCTCTCAACGAAAGCCAGAATTTCTTCCATCAAACTGTCGTCAACTTTCTTCAAGTTAAGAGCAAGGTTGTTACCTTTACGGCTGTAGCTTGCGCGACCTTTAACTAGATCGACTTTTTCAGCTTTCTTAGCCGGCTTCGCTGGCGCTAATTCTGCAATCCAGCTTTCGATGCTTTCTGTCACTTCTTTAGTAAGACGAGCCACACCTTGAGCGGTACTGCGCTGCCACAAATAACCTTCCGACGTGCGACACTTATCCAACAAGTTTTGTTGTTGTTCACCGTTCAATGTCGAGAACTGCTTATGCAGCTTAACAATTGTTGGACGACCTAAATCACCAACATTCGGATAAGCTTGCAGAAGTTCAAGCGGAAGTGCCGCAGCTTTTAACGCGCCGCTCACCAATGCTTCACTGCACTGGAACATTTTTGCTAGTGCTTTTTGGTCTTCAGCTTCGCCACTTTCAAGTTTCGCCTGCATCTCTTTACCTTTTTCGTATAGAGACAGTGGCTTGTGCGCGTTTGCTACATCAGAAAGGAATTTCGCGTGGTCTGTGTTGATGCCGTCACCAACGTAAACCAAGAAATCCTGCCCCGCTAAGATACAAGACATACGACGGCGGCTACCGTCTAATACTTCAATCTTGCCATCTTCAGTGCGACGACCAACCGCTGGATACTGTTGACCACGTTCTTTCAACGTCACCAACACATCTGATAAAGCGTGTTCGTTTAAGAAAGATTGCTCACGAGCGTTCTCTGCAAATACGCTAGTGTCTGTCGCCACTTTATCCGCAGGAATACGCACCAATTCGAACTGAACGGTGTTCTCGCCAGCTACAGCAAGTTCGATGGTTTGTGCTTTGTCTTTTGCCGCCGTTTGCGCTTCTTGAGGTGTCGCAACACGACGTTTATTGGTTTTACCAAATAATTTCGCGTTTAATTCAGACGTTTTCAATGCCATTTATTCGTTACCCCTGATTCAATGACGGCCAGTTAGAGTGCAGTACGCGCTCTAGTTCTAGTGCACTCTTATGTACCGCATCTTGTGCAGTAGCGAGTGTTTTCTTACCACCTTCGAAGTCGCCTACGGTCAAATCAAACACTGTGCTGTAGGTGTCAGCGCAGGTTTCGAATGCACGACTACGAGGAATAGTGGCCATCATAACTTGGTCACCTAGAAGATAGTTCATTTCAGTTAGAACAGAAACTTGCTTCTTGTTGTCGTCTTCAAACATGGTTGGCATCAAACGAACAAACTCAAGACCGTTCCAATCTTCCGGGAACATCTCGTAAACCGTTGGAAGGTGTTGGAAGAAGTTTACTGTTGAAGCCCAGTCAAGACGCTTCGCTGCACAAGGAATCAATAGCGCGTTTGATGCGTACATTGCGTTCCATACTAGCGGATCAACGTGTGGACCGGTATCAATCATAATCACGTCGAAGTCATTCGCAATCTTGTCAATCAACTGCTCTTTCAACAGACGAACGATATCTAGCGATGGGTCTTCAGAGAGTGTTTGCCACGCTTCTGCGTTGAACATTGCGTCTTCTGGGAAAGCAGAAATCGACTTTAAGTTCGGGTATTGCGTTGGCAACAGCACGTTCTTGTGAAGAAACTCACGATCGATTTCAACGCCATCTGGCACATTACCAAGCATGATATCAACCGCTGAATAGATGTTGTCATGCTCTGCCACACTGATTTGTGGGTTCAAGAACAGACGCAGAGAGCCTTGAGGGTCAAGGTCAATCAAACAAATGCGGTAGCGTTTATCTAGGTTTAGCGCCAGACATGCCGCTAAGTGAACCGCAGTCATCGATTTACCCGTACCACCCTTTTGGTTTTGTACGTTGATGATCCACGGTTTGTTTTCAGAATTCTTTTTGCGTTCATGGAATTTAGGCACTTCTGCCGCATCCATTAGCATGTGCGCTTCTTCAAGCGTGATTGAATAATGGTTGGCATTATTCTTTGTAAATTGATGACCTTCCGCTTCCATCTTACCGATAGCATCATCCAGCTTACGGCGAGTCAAACCTGAGCGGGTTTCCATCATTGCCTTAGACATTGGTGGGAAGTAGTTGTCACTACGCTCTTCCAAAACAATCTCAATACGATCAGCTTGAACTTGTTGCGTCAGTTCTGCTAATTCCTGGAGATTTTCAATCGTTGTTTCTCTTTTCATGCCAAATTCCGTTGGAAGGATATCTGCATTTAATTGTACAGCACTGCAATCCAAAAACAACAAAAAGGTGAACGTGCATTTTGAATAACCATCACATAAAAAACACTCACAAACGCCTGTTTTATGATTTCACCTTAAAAACATCACAAAATTTAATCAAATCTATGCCAATAAAGTGCTTCAAACTTTGCGAGAATGAAAATGTCACACTGTCACGTATTTACAATGTAAATCTACAGTTTTTCCGGAACGATTATAGAAAGACGCTAAATTACGGATAGTGTGAGATGAATCTATTGTTTAACGATGAATGAGCGTTTTTAATTAAAAACACGAGAAGCGACTACCTTGATCATGCATCCAGTATGTTTATTCATGTAAAACAGCGATACTGAACGGAAGAATGATCAAGGAAGCATCATGATCATTCTTCCGTCGAGAGCAGCAAATATGAAAGCATGATCAAGGAAATTATGTGTCCCAGTACATTGCACATCGATTTTTCAATGCGATCAATTTATCGGAAAAATGATCAAGTGAATTTCAGCCTCGGAAGCATGCTTTTTCACGGCCAATTTACGGATGAATGCAGATAGACTGGGGCATAGAGGCCAAATCAAAGATAAAAACGTGGAACGATGAAAATAAACCGAAAACAAAATGTAGAACGCGATATCATGATCATGCTTCCGTTTGTTTCGGGATAATACAGAGAAACAAGGCGTGCGATGTAAAATTGGACAAGGATTCAGCATTTGCGCAAATAGTATTCACAAGCCGCGACAGAACGATGAAAAATGACACTCTTGATCATTGTTCCAAAGGTAAAACCCCACTGCTTTACCGCAAACGAAGACAAAGTTTTCCAAGGTGTTCCTTTATTTCTGTGGATAAGTTGTACAAACATCATGATCATCGTTTCATGACCTTTTTGATCATCTTTTCAGAAACTTAATGATCATGCTTACGGCGCTTTGTGATCATGCTTTCTGACTTTTGTTGATCATCGTTTCGGAATAATCATGATCATAGTTCCGAATTACCGCTTTAAAATATCCATTTAAAACATAAACTTACGTCGTTAAAAATCTCCAGATCATTAGATCATATAATCAATTAAGATCAGATTAATCAAAAAGATCAGTTATTTAAAAAACAAAGATTTTTTCTTTATTTATGATCTGTTTTTCTTTATTCTTCGGAACCATAGCAAAACTACGGCTAGTGTGATCTGGATCTAAAATGACGGCTGATGAAAAAATTCTGATTAAAGCGCCAAGAAGCCATAAGGATGGGCACCTTTTTGAGGTACACGAATCTTCTGCAGATTGGGTAGAACAATACCAACACTTCAAAGGGGTCACCAAGAGCATCTTAGAGTTGCTTAATCTGATCTCCTTACGAGGATTCAGCAGCAAAGACGGTTTGGTCTCCACAACAGAAATTGTGGCAGCAACCGACGGTCAACTAACCAGAGCCGCATTACAACAACGCTTACGTGCTGCCGTTAACATTGGTTTGTTTACTCAAACACCAGTGCGCTTTGAAGAAGGCCTTGCTGGTAAAACCATGTTGCACAAGTTCGTTAACCCTAACCAGCTAATCTCAGCCTTAGGAGCCACCAGCTTAGTCACAGAAAAAGTTCGTCAGAGCGAAAAGCAAAAGCGTTCTAAGGCCTTGGCACAAACCCAAGTGAACAAGCGCTTGTTGAATGAACATGGTCTGAATACCCCACCGATGATGAAGGATGAAGCGGATCAATTTGTCGTTTCACCAACTAACTGGGCAGGGATCATCGACCAAGCTTTAGCGCCACCACGCACTCGTAAGAGCTACCAGAAATCCATGGTGTCGATCTCTGGCACCAAAGCTGTGATTGAAACACGATCGTCGAAAAACATCATGACAGTGGACGATCTGATGACGCTGTTTGCTCTGTTTACACTGACCGTGCAATACCATGATCATCACAAAGATCAGTACCACATGGATGCGGCGCATGTGCCGAATAAAACCCCGTTGTACATCACGGATATCCTGTCATTGCGTGGCAAGAAGGACAGCGGCCCTGCACGCGATTCAATCCGTGACAGCATTGATCGAATCGAATTTACCGATTTCCAATTGCATGAGCTAACTGGCCGTTGGCTAAGTGAAAACATGCCAGAAGGCTTCAAGAGTGATCGTTTCCGTTTCATTGCGAGAACCATTACCGCATCGGAAGAAGCGCCAACAGAAGGTGCTGACGGCGAGATTCGCATTAAGCCGAACTTGTACATCCTAGTCTGGGAACCTTCGTTCTACGAAGAACTGCTGACGCGTGATTATTTCTTCTTGTTCCCGCCAGAAATTCTGAAACAGCACACCTTGGTGTTCCAGCTGTATTCGTTCTTCCGTAGCCGCATGGTGCGCAAACACACCGATTGCATGTTGCTGAGTGAGTTGAACCAAAAACTGGCACGCAACATCGAATGGCGTCGTTTCTCAATGGATCTGATCCGTGAGTTGAAGCGCCTGTCTGACGGCAAAGGGACGGAAGATCTTTTTGTGGTGAACTTATGGGGTTATCACTTAACGATCGAGACCATGATCGAAAATGGCAAAGTGATGGACTACCAGGTCGACATCAAATGCGATGTGGAAGAGGTATTGCGCTACTCTCGCGCTCGTACGACCAACGCAGGAAAGCGCAACATGGCTCCTACGCTGCCAAACCCACTTCGTAATGAGATGGTTACGAGGCAGCAGCTAGACGAGCTCTCAGGCATCATAGACGGCGAATTTGAGCCTATTCAGCGCAAAGCACCGTCTCCACGTGGCAATTTGGGCCGTCGAGTGAAACAGAAAAAGCACCTGGTCGAGATCAACGCGGACGAGATAACCATTACTCTATCCAAATATACCTCTCCAGAGGCCCTAGAACGCAGTATAACGGCTTTATCGGCGATGACAGGGCATTCCTATGCCTCAATCAAAGAAGAGTGTTCTGAGTTCATTGACAAGCTTGACTACCTGCGAGTAGGGGACGCCCCTCTACCATACGAGACATTGAGCAAGACCGTAGAGCTGTTTAACGGCCAAAATGACGTGAAACATTTGACCATCGAGCGCTTGATCGCTGGGTTGGCTGTTCGTCGAAAAGTGTGTCGTCAGATTTTTGAAGGTCACATGGATGAGATGGTATTCAGAGCGCTTGATGAAATGGCGATTTAATATGAATCACGTCGATGCTTTTCGAGTGATAAGCGTGACGAATTGATTCAGAATGTAACAATGAATTGCACTGATGGAAATCAGACCTAACTCTTACAAATCACTGACATTGCGGTTCCGAGGGCAGACTAAGATTTATCCCGAATAGACAACCTTTTGTCCTTTCTGATGATTAATAGATTGGCTCATATTGTTACATTCATTCTGAATAGACTTCGCGAGTTTCTCCTCAAGAAACTCGCTTTTTTTTATCTAAAATTCCTGTCCTGTGCATCTGCTTAAACTAACAAGTCCCTGTCTGTTACCTTGATCATCTTTCCGAATCAATGACGTAACCCTTGATCATGCTTCCTAGTTTCATTCCAATTCAACGATCGCATCAACGCAACGTGTGACTCGATCAAGCTGCTCGCTTGTTGCTGCCATTCCGTTTGATCGTGTTGCTGATTACAAAACTCTAACGCCAGAACGGTCAAATGTTGTAAGCGTTTGAGACACCAATCCTTGATAAGAATATCGGTCATTGGTTGGCAAGCCGATTGTTCGAGCTTTGCACCGGTGTATTGCAGGATTTGAAAGGCTTTTTGATGGTCTTGATGCCTAGCGTGTTGAAAGACTCTTAGACAGCCATCTAGCCAACACGCGATCGCTTTACTCTGTTCGTCCGTCAGTTCTGGGCCAAACACAGCAACAGGCGCTTGATATAAGATCGCTTCTAAGCTTTCTACTTGATCATGCTTCCGATTGTTGTACCAATCTGATAGTTGATCTTGCCAGGTCATCAAATCCATTAGGCTGCCTCAGTCCATTGTTTTACAAAGTGATTTGGTCCGATTTGATCATAGTCTTCGACCACAACGCTGCTGCGACTTCGGATCTCATCGGCATCTATTGAATAGTTTGGTTCACTTTCCACTAGGTTGCCAAATGGCAGATCAGGATCCGGTACCGCAGAGATTAATAACTTAGTGTATGGGTGCTGTGGATTCTTTAAGATCGCTTGGGTATCTCCCCATTCGACGATCTGCCCTTTGTACATCACAGCTGTTTCTTCAGCGATGTAATGCGCGGTTGCAAGGTCGTGAGTGATGTATAGGAACCCGATCCCCAGTTCTTGCTTCATGCGTTGCATCAGATTGAGTACGCCCAAGCGAATCGATACATCCAGCATCGACGTTGGTTCATCGGCAAGGATAAGTTGTGAGCCTACCGCTAGAGCGCGCGCTAGATTAACGCGTTGACGCTGGCCACCACTGAGTTCGTGAGGGAACTTATTTAGCGTTTCCTCTGGCAGCTCAACCAAATCCAGCAGCTCTAGCAGTTTGGCTGGGATTTCTTTGTCACTATTCACCTGCTTATGAATCTTCAGTGGGCGAGTTAAGTGATGGCGAATAGTATGGGTTGGGTTTAAAGAACCAAACGGGTCTTGGAACACCATTTGGACTTTACTGCGGTAATCCTGAATCTCGCCGCGAGCAGTAATGTCGTTGATGTTTTTGCCATTGAAAAGGATCTCACCATCGCTGGCGGGATACACCTTGGTAATTAATCGCGCGCAGGTGCTCTTCCCGCAACCTGATTCGCCCACCAGCGCAAGGGTTTTGCCTGCATAAAGATCAAAGCTCACGCCCTGAAGCGCACGGAAGGTTTCTTCTTTAGCGAAGCCACCACCGACTTTGAATTCCTTGATCACGTTTTTCATTTGGATGATCGGTTCACTCATGCTGGCGCTCCTTCCGTTTGTGGTTGTTTATGTACATCGTGAATATTCGGGAACGAAGCCCATAGCTTTTGGGTGTATTCGTGTTGAGGATGATTGCGGATTTCGTATGAGCTATTCACTTCAACAATCTTGCCGTGGCGCATGATGGCAATGCGGTCGCACAATTGGATCATAAGCGCTAAATCGTGGGTAATAAAGAGTACTGAGAAGCCAAACTCGTCACGTAACTGATAGATTTGCTGCAAGATTTCACGTTGAACCACCACATCGAGCGCCGTGGTTGGCTCGTCCATGATGATCAGTTTTGGATTGAGGGATAGGGCAATCGCAATCACCAAACGTTGACGCATGCCGCCGGAGAACTGGTGTGGGTATTCTCCCAGACGATTTCTCGGTATGTTGACCAAGTCGAGAAGCTTCTCTGCACGGTCTTTGGCTTGCTCATTGGTTAACCCTTTGTGGTGGCGTAATACGTCAGCAAATTGCTCCTGAACGGTGAGAACTGGATTCAATGAGTTCATGGCACTTTGGAACACCATTGCGATCTCGCTCCAGCGTAGCGTATTTAGCTCATTATCAGGCAGACGAAGGATGTCTTTGCCTTCAAACATAATTTGCCCACCAGAGATAAACGCGGGCGGCTTGTGCAGACGGTTGATAGAGAAAGCAATGGTACTTTTGCCACAGCCTGATTCACCCGCAAGACCAAATATTTCGCCTTTACCAATATCAAAGCTCACCGATTTCACAGCATTGAAGTCGCCGTTGTCGGTGATGTAATCCACACATAACTCTCTGATCTGAATGACAGGATCAGAGTGATATGCCTGATTCAGGTTTAGTTCACTCATCATTACACCTTCCCAATACAAAAGATAATTATTATCATTATCAGGTGTGTGAGATTTGCGAAAGGCAAAACCGTCTAATCAGTGAAGTGACTCGAAAGTTGAGTGTAATAAAAAGAATTTTTTCCGTTATGGAAGTGTGAATTTACGAGGGAAAAATGAGAGCTGGATCAGCTCACTTTTCGTAGGGGGAATTCTTCAAATTTAATCGCTAAAAACGCGCTTTGCAAAAACTAAATGATGAATCTATTAACGAGTTAGTGAAAGGTCGAAAGGGGTCACATTTCCCCACAGTTTTTCTTACCTCCGCATTGGGGGTTTGCTATAGATTACCCATCGAAAACATGGTGTGTTCGGAGGAAATATGTCCATTAATTCTATCGACCATGAAGAGATGAGCAACATCGCTCACAAATGGGAACTCCCTGAAGAAGAAACCGTTGTGAGACCTGAGAAAACCGTGAAATCTGCCGAAGCAAGACGTCGTATTGAAGCTCTTCGTGAGATCCGCGAAAGCGGCTTGAGCATCGAAGAAGCAAGGGAGCTTGGCTTAATTCACTAATTCTCGCACTGCGGAATTAAACCATGGGGTGGTCATAAGACTGCCCTTTTCATTTTTATGATTTACAACCAGTTATTTGACTTTCTCTCCCTGCGTTACTAAAGCTTATATCAATAGCAATATGCTTTTTGTTGACTATTGAACAGCAACGTCAGGAGTACGATTATGGTTGATCAGATCCTTTTCTATGAACCCGATGAATCCCACGGTTTCCTCTCCAACTTTTGCCAAGCGCAAATAAAAGTCTCCACCCAATCTTGGCCCACCAGCGAACACTATTACCAAGCTCAAAAATTCAGCGACCGCGCACTACAAAATAAAATCCTCACCGCAAAAAGCCCCGACGAAGCCTTTGCTTTAAGCCGCAAATATCAACATCTCGTCCGTGAAGATTGGGAAGACGACAAACTCTCCGTGATGGCGTTTATCGTCCGTGAGAAGTTTCTGCAAAACCCGCTACTAGCCCAACAGCTGATGGAAACGGGGAATGCCTGCTTGACCGAACACTCGCATAAAGATGCCTTTTGGGGCGATGGTGGTGACGGCTCGGGTGAAAACCATTTAGGGGAGATTTTGATGAATGTACGTGCTGAGCTGAAACACGTCGAGCCTTATAACTTGGTGCGCTTTGTCGATAAAGCCAAGCTGCCAACCCAATGGGGCACGTTTATCATGCATGGTTTTATCGAGAACGCGACGGGAAAAGAGCATCTGGCTTTGGTGTATGGTGACCCTGCAAACAGTAAAGCGCCGCTGATTCGTCTGCATTCAGAATGTTTAACCGGTGATGCCTTGTTTAGTACTCGCTGTGATTGTGGTTTCCAGCTTAACCGTGCATTGCAAAATATTGTCGAAGAAGGTTGTGGCGTGCTGCTCTATTTGCGCCAAGAGGGCAGGGGAATTGGCTTAATCAATAAGATTCGTGCCTATCACTTACAAGATGAAGGCGCAGACACTGTCGAAGCCAATGAGCGCCTGGGCTTTGCTGCTGATATGCGTGATTACGCATTTTGTAAGGGGATGCTCGACCACTTGAATATTGATCAAGTACGTTTGATGACCAACAACCCACGCAAGCTTGCAGCGCTGAAGAAGGTGAACATCAATGTGGTTGAGCGGGTGCCACTACAAGAAGGCAATAACCCAAATAACCAACACTACCTACAAACCAAAGCCAATAAGCTCGGCCACATGTTCGACCCCAAATTTGTCGAACAAGATTAAGCCCTCGAACAAGATTAATTACAGAGAAGAGATAAAAATGAAACCGCCAGCTTATCTAAGCTGGCGGTTTTTTCATGATTGGTTAGGTATGAGCGGTTAGATGTATTTTTTGATGATGTTGTCGATTTGCCCCGAACTTTTGAGCTCTGCTAGGCGCTTATTGATAAAGCTCTGCACTTTTGGGTTCATCTCCGGAGAGAAAGCCAGATAGATGGAGTAATCTGGAATGACAGAGCTGAAAGATTGGATCTGGAAGTCTCCCATTGGCAGCTCTAAACGTTTGATGTTGTACACCACACGCGATTCCATCTCGACAAAGGCGGTATCACCAGGAGTGCGTTGCAGAACGCGGTAAGCGGCGTCGTAGTCTTTCACGCGCATTTCATTGACGGTGCCGTTTTCAAAGAACGGACTTAAGTTCGGATAATCAAAGCCAAGCAACAGTACGATAGAACGACCTTGCATGTGCTGCATATCGCTAAATTTGAATGGCGCTTTACTGCTCGAAACCAGTACGTGTTTTACAGTGTAAATAGGTTGTTCAGAGAGGTTTTCTGATTGCACCTTGCCCCAATTTGGGCTGCCATAAGTGACCCAATTCTCCTCGCCGCCTGCTTCAAGTACTGAAATCATGCGCTTAAATGGGTAAGTGTGGTATTTCACCTCGTAATCGGATTCGGCAAAGATGGCACTGACGATGTCAGTCACAATTCCGGAATGTTGTTCACCTTGTTGTTCTATTTGGAATGGTCTAGCTTGCTCAGAGATAACGTAGTAGTTCACTTCGCTCGCCATGGTGTGTGCGCTTAAGGCCATAAAACTAAAGCCTAATGTACGTAAGAGTCCTTTCATCCTAACCTCGATTATTGTCGTGACGTGACTATATTTATAGTAGCGCATGTTTAAGGGAGCGATTTCATATGGAGACAAAAGAGCGAACTCAACGTCGGTTTAGTATCGGCAACCAGCTGATGCTGGCGATTTTTGCGTTGAGTTTAATCTTTACCGTGATCATTTCTTCCATCAGTTTGTATCGTGACTTCAACGATGATCTGGCTCGCTTGGATAAAGAGCTGGAACAGGTGAAAACCAGCTACCTTTCTAGTTTTTCTGCCAGTCTTTGGGTGGAAGATAGAGAATTGCTGCACACCCAAGCAGAAGGGGCGATGCGCTTACCCTCTGTCGATTACCTAAGAATCGCGACGCCGGATGAAGTGATCTTCGAATTAGGCTCGGCCTTGACCGAGGATCGGATCGAGCGTCAATGGCCTTTGCAATACGACATGGGCACAAAAACCTTTGATCTTGCCGAAGTGACGGTGCAATCAGATCTCAGCCCGATCTATCAAGGATTATGGCAAACCTTCTTTTTTCTTGTGATCGCGGAAGCGATCAAGATCTTCTTGCTCATCATCGGTGTTCTCTGGGTGACGTTTCGTTTGATGGTCAAGCCACTTCAATTGCTCTCAGGTGCGGTGAGTGATTTTAGCGGCGGCCATGTACCGAGCAAAGTGCAACTCCCTAAGCGTTGGTTTTTTGATGAAGTGGGTTTATTAGAACGTAAATACAACCGAAGTGTTGAGCGTGTCAGTGAGCACCAACTGGAAATCGAAGAAGCACGTGATAAAGCCGAAGTGGCAAACCGTAAGAAGAGTGAATTTCTTGCCACCATGAGCCATGAGATTCGTACGCCGATGAATGGGATTATCGGCATTGCTTCCTTACTCGGTGATACCAAACTGGATGAACAGCAAAAAGACTTTGTTTCCATCATCAACAGTTCTTCCAACTCACTGATGGTCATCATCGACGACATTCTCGATTTTTCTAAAATTGAAGCGGGTAAAATTGAGCTTGAGACAGCCACTTATAATCTGCTCGATCTACTGCACGAAGTCGGCAGACTGCACACCGTTAAAGCTCAGCAAAAAGGCTTACAGTTGGTTTGCGACATCGACGCTCAACTCCCTTCAGAAGTGGAAGGTGATGTGGGTAGGCTCAAACAAGTGCTGAGTAACTTACTCAGTAACGCAGTCAAGTTTACCGAGCGTGGCCATGTTAAGTTGATGGTGTCACAAGTGAACCGAGAAGATGACGTCGCCAGCGTACATTTCCGTGTGGTCGATTCGGGTATTGGTATCGCGAAAGAAAACCAGCAAGCGGTGTTTGAGAAGTTTCAGCAAGCCGATGGCAGCACCACGAGAAAATACGGCGGTACTGGTTTAGGCTTAGCGATTTGCAGCAGCTTGGTCGAAGTGATGGGCGGCGAGATCCGTCTGACCAGTGAGCCGGGGCTTGGCAGTTGTTTTGAATTTACCATTCCACTCAATATCGTCAGTGATACGCCAATTGCGCCAAGTACACCGAACGTGCTTGATTTTCGTAACGGTGAAGACAGCGCGCCAAAAAGCCTTAAACCAACCAAAGACGAGGGCAAACCTTGGATTCTGGTGGTAGAAGACACCGCGGTAAACCAAAAAGTCGTGCGCATTATGTTGGAAAAACTCGGCATGCAGGTGAATGTGGCAGAACACGGTGAAGAGGCGCTCCAACAGTGCCAAGAACATCAATTCGATTTGATATTGATGGACTGTCAAATGCCAGTGATGGATGGGTTTATTGCTACTGAAAACATTCGCAAGATGGGCGAGTGGGGCCAGCAAGTGCCGATCATAGCGTTGAGCGCCAATGTGATTAAAGAAGATCAACAGCGTTGTTTTGATGTTGGCATGAATGAGTTTGTTGCCAAACCGGTTACCAAGGAGCGTTTGCAGCAAATTTTTGAGCAATATCTTCCTGATTCATTGCAAACCCGATCGAATCCCAAGGAAGCAACTTGAAATTGATCAAGGAAAGTGCGTTTCACTTCTTAAAAGTCAAATCTGTGTGCTATAGTGCGCGGCTAGTATTTATTAAAGTACCTTGAGGCTGTGAATGTCGTTCAATCTATCCCTGTTGCCGCCTGACGAGAAAAACAAAATCGAACTTGATAAGCAAGCATCGTTTTTGGTTTGGAAGCTTAAAGAAGCGAAATCTGGTCCTGAAGCGATAGAAGAAGAGTTGTCTAAGATTAACGACGCTGATGAGAAAGTGTTTTTTCAACAGGCAATCGATAAGTACAAACGAGTAATGGGTGTCGCATAAAGCGAGCGTGGCTCTGGTGTAAACCGTAGCGGCGAATGAGGTTTCCTCCCCATTCCTTTGCAAGGTGAAAGGTAAAATTTTCACTCTTTGCTAAAATCCTTCGCATTAAATTTGAATTTAGAGAGACATCCCGATGGGAAGAAGTTTTGAAGTGCGCAAAGCCTCAATGGCGAAAACTGCAGGCGCAAAAATTAAAGTTTATTCCAAATACGGTAAAGAAATTTACATGTGCGCGAAAAACGGTGGTGGTGATCCAGACATGAACTTGTCTCTGAAGCACCTGATCGCAAAAGCGAAAAAAGACCAAGTTCCTGCACACGTTATCGATAAAGCGATCGACAAAGCGAACGGCGGCGGTGGTGAAGACTACACTCCAGCACGTTACGAAGGCTTTGGCCCTGGTGGCACAAGCGTGATCGTAGACTGTCTAACAGACAACGGTAACCGTACATTCCAAGACGTTCGCCAATGCTTTGTTAAAGTAGGTGCGAAAATTGGTGTTGAAGGTTCTGTTTCTCACATGTTCGATCACCAAGCGGTATTCCAGTTCAAAGGCGAAGATGATGAAATCATCCTAGAAACGCTAATGATGGAAGACGTAGACGTTACTGACGTTGAGCTAGAAGACGGTGTTATCACTGTATTCGCACCTCACACTGAGTTCTTCAAAACAAAAACTGCGCTTAACGCTGCATTCCCAGATCTAACGATCGACGTTGAAGAAATCACATTCGTACCGCAAACGAACACGCCAGTAACAGGCGAAGACGCAGAGAAATTCCAGAAGTTCCTAGACCTTCTCGATGACTGTGACGACGTTCAACAGGTATACCACAACGGCGAACTGTAATTCGGTTCTCCAGTTGTAAAAAAGGCTTCCCGAGGGAAGCCTTTTTTGATCGTGTTGTTTGTCTTTTTTATTGTGACTAGCGTTTAGGTGTTTCGGTACTTGGAATAACACAGCGACATGATCACACCAAAACAGATGCCTTGGGTCAGCATCGCCGTACCACCGTAGCTAAAGAATGGCAGTGGACTACCCATTACTGGCAACAAGCCACTTACCATGCCGGTGTTGATGAAGGCGTACAGGAAGAAGCTCATCGCCAATGCACCACTTACCAGACGACTGAAGAAGTGCTCAGATTGGCATGCTAGCAGCATCACACGTGCCGTAATAAACAAGTACAGCGCCAACAACACTACACATCCAATAAAGCCCCATTCTTCTGCGTAGGTCGAGAAGATAAAGTCAGTATGGCTTTCAGGGATAAAGCCTAGCGTACCTTGAGTGGCATTCATCCAGCCTTTACCCTTCATACCGCCGGAACCAATCGCAATCAACGATTGGATGATTTGGTAGCCCGAACCCAGTGGATCCGATTCAGGGTGCAAAAACTGCGTTACACGGCTCTTCTGATACGCTTCCATCACAAAGAACCAAAGTATTGGTGCCAGCGTAAGAATGCTCACCAAAAAGCCGCCAATTATCTTCCAGCTCATGCCAGCAAAGAACAGCACAAACAACGCGTAAATCACAGTGAAGATAGCGCCGTCTAAGTCAGGTTGTAAGGCAATTAAGCCTGCAGGAATAAAGGTGATCAGCAAACAGAAAGCAATTTTGCGAATGTCTGGTCGCCCACCTTCTAGATGCAGCATCCACGCAATCATAATGGGAATGGAGAGCTTGATTAGCTCAGAGGGTTGAAAGCGGAAGAAGCCGATATCGAGCCAACGCTGTGAGCCATTGGTGCTATCGCCAAATAAGGCAACGGCAGCCAAGAGCGAAACCGCAACCAGATACAAATAAGGCGCTGAACGTTGATAACTGGACGCAGGAATCGACGACATGACCAAAATACACACCAGCGTCAAACCGCATCGAGCGAGGTGTTTAAAGAGCATAGCTTCATTGAATCCACTGGCACTCCAGAGAGTGAGCGAACTCAATAGCATGATCGGAATGATCGCCATCAAAAGTGGCAAATCAATCCTAGGGAAGAAACGCTTGTTCATCTTCTACAACCTAAAAACGCCCCAACGTGGGGCGAAAACAACCAGAACTCTGCGAGCTCAAACTATTCCGATGCTAAGAATCCAATTTGGAAATAACAGACACCACGCAAAGGTGTGCAAGAGAGGAGTGTGCGACGCCGCCTGTTATGGGTAAGCTGACTTGGAAAGTCGTGGGATGGATAAATACACCAGGCTGAGGTTTTGCGCCACATTTTTTATAAGATTGAAATGGAAATTGGTACAGACAACGCAATGAAATGAGCAAAATAGGAAAGGGAATCGCCTTAAGTATTGAACACTTAAGGCGATGGCGTGATTACGCTTGGGCTTTTTCTGGTTTGTGCGTGAAATGGTACAACGCCCACAGCACAAACAAAGTCACGGTAAGCTCCCAAGCTCGAAGGAAGGTACTTTCCAAGCCCAGTTCATTGCTGGTCATGTACAGCTGAATCGGCAGCATGGTCGCCAATAACGCGTCGGCATGGACGTCTTTGGCTGGGCCTTTCGCTTTTGCCATTGATGCGGTAATCATAAAGGCAAGCAGACCCAATACGATGGTGTAGTAACCGAACGTGGATTGATGCCCAGCCATCAGTAAGGTGAACACTACAGCTAATGCGCAGCCGCCCACTTGTGTTTGAAAACGGCGGTCAACTACATCGATAAAGCTTTTGTGCGTGGTTTGTGTTGCGGCGGCAATCACTGGCACCAAACAAAACGTTGCAGAAATGATGTCGACAATCATTAAGAACGCCACACCAAGACCAATCAACGCGAGTGAAATCGCTCGGTTCTCGAACGTAACAGGTTCCTCTTCAAATGCTGGTGGTTTGCCGCCACGTTCAACAGGGAACAGAGTCACCATGGTTTTTGCGACGACCATAGTAATCAGCATCGATAGCAGGATTTCATGAATGCGCATTGGCATATCCATGGTAGTGTGCTGAGCAAACACCACAATCAGAATCCAGTTGAAGGTTGGCATTAGCATCTGACCTTTCTTCGGCGGTGTGGTCGCTCTGCGGCGCATAAAATCGAAGAAGAACAAACTAATGGTCCACACCACAAACGGATGCTGTGAAAACACTTCAGTTACCACCAATGCTGTACTTGCTGCTAATAACGTAGGTAGCAAGGTGCGAAGCAGACCAAGCCAAGAGTAGTCTTTGTTTTTGGTCATGATGATGGTTGGGTACAGCGCCAGATAAACTGGAGAATCAAGGTTCAGCAGTTTGCCTAGCACCATACAAATTGTCACAGTAAGGGCGACACGCAGTGCTTCATTGCGCTCAGAACGACTTTGAAACAGGTTTTCGAAGGTCCACACGGTTCACCCCTTAGTAGATGTAGCGGAACATCGCCACCAAGTGAATCCAAGCCGAGCCAATGACGTCCATAACAGGATTGCCGCTTTCAACGATCACACTCGCTCGTGAACCAGAAATCATCGAAGGATCCAACTCGTTAACCGTAATGCGAGTACGCACTTTCTGTTGCTCACGGATCCAACGAGTATCATTGGTCACACTAGAAAGCTGCCCATTAGCATTGTTGGTATCGTAAATCGCACGCTCTTGGCTGCTGACTTCACCAGTAAATACTTTGCCCGGTAGCGCATCGAAGGACACCAACACTTCGCGGCCATTGGTAAGCTTATCAATGCCTTTTTCGTTGAAGTCTGCACTGATCCACGCATGAGCTTCGTCCACCAGCATCAAAGACGCTGTGCCTTGTGTGATGTAGCTGCCTGATTGCAGTTGCAAGTTTGTTACCACGCCTTCAGTTTGCGCCACGATTTGGGTATGGCTTAAGTCGAGCTCTGCACTGGCAAGTTTTGCTTCTGCTAGTTCAATAGCCGCTGTGCGGTCTTGAGTAGAAAGCTCTGCCTCAATGCGTTTCACTTCCGCGTTCGCTGCTTCAACCGCGCTGCTGGCGACTTGTGTATTGGTGATCGCGTCATCAAGCTCTTGCTCAGTTGCCAACCCTTTATTGCGTAGCTTCTGGTTACGCGCCAGTTTTTGCTTCGCGTTGTGGTATTCGAACTCGCGTTGGCTTTGGGTTTGTTTCGCTGCTGCCAATTGTTGCCATTTCGCGGAATCTGATTCACGAGCTTGGCGCAGTTCGGCTTTGGCTTGTGCCACTTTCAATTGGTAGCTGCTGGCATCGATAGCAAACAGTGGCTGACCTTTTTCAACCAATTCCCCGTTATTCACCATCACATCCGTAATCACGCCAGATACCTCCGGCGCAATGGTAGCGACATTACGATGCAGTGTCGCTTGGGTGGTGAAAGGGGAAACATTGTCTGAGGTGACTAAAAAAGCGGAGAACAAAGCTGCCGCTGAAAAAACAGTGTATATCGCGTATTTATAAAAATTTTCTTTCACGTCTGTACCTAGTATTCATTCGTTATTAAGCGCCGCGTTCACGGCATATTCGGGTCTCTTTTCTACGTGGGCTAGGTTATACTCATCTAAAATTGGAAAAAATAACCAATGGAAGAAGTATGAATTCCATATTTGGAAACGTTGATGATCTGTACCTGTTTTGCTCAGTGGTTGAGCAAGGCTCTCTGCTCGCGGCGGCGAAAAAGCTCGAACTGCCGGTCTCTACTATGTCTCGTCGTTTATCGGCGCTGGAAGCGCGTCTAGGATTGAGATTGCTGGAGAAGAAAGGTCGTGAGTTGGTGGCAACCGAGACAGGCTTACAGGCGTTTGATCAGCTCAGCAGTGCGATGGCGCAGATTGAATCCGGCATCTTGCAGCTCAACCAGCAAAGCCAACAAGTCGAAGGGCGAATTCGATTAGTGATGCCAAGCCGCTTCTACAATGATTTGGTCGACAAGGTGGTTGAGGACTACATCAAAACCTACCCCAAAGTGACCATCGATCTACTGCTTAGCCAGGTGAATTCGATTCCAGAAACTGACCGCGATCTGGTGGTGACATTCGAATTGGATGGGTTAGATGACATGATCGCTCGCCCGTTGTTTAAAGCGGAGCACGCCTTTTTTGTTAGCCCAGAGTACTTAGCGCAAGCGGGCGGCAGCATTGAAAGCTTAGAGGATTTAGCTAAGCAAGATTGGGTTGCCAGCACGCACACCACACAAGTGCCTATTTACCAACAAGACAAGCTGGTGGACATGCTCAACTGCAAGCCGCGCTTGGTGGTCAATGACATAACCGCAGTGATCAAAGCGGTGGAAAACGGCTTGGGGATCGCCTCGATTCCCATTCGTCATGTGAAACCTGAGCTGAATCTGGTGCAAGTCGCGCAATCCTACAGCCGTGGGGATCGTCAAGCCTATTTGGTTTATCGTCAGCGCAACTACCAGCCTAAGGCGCTGAGCTTAATGATTGAGGCGATATTGCAGGCTGCCGAAACGCAAAACCATTCATCCTCTCTCAATACCATTCACTCCGCATAACTGCCATTGGTCGCATGCAAAAGCAGCGTGCGATCTTCTCCCTTAATCTGAAACCATCAAATCACGTTCAACTAAGGACAGTACATGATGGTTTCTCAATCTCGCTCAATCAAAGCTCTTAAACTGGCAAGTACGTTTATCGCCGCATTTGCACTCAGCAGCAATTTGGCTCTGGCTAATCCAAGCGAGCGCACACTCAGTCAATTCAACCAAGCAGCGCAGGGTGACTCTGGCTTAGTTGATACCGTTTACGGCGAACTATCCAAACAACTCGAAGAGCAGGGTGCAACGCCGGTGACCTTGGTTTACTTGGGCAGTGCGGAGACGTTGCAAGGTCGTGAGGCGTTTATGCCTTGGAACAAGATGAAGTTCACCGAGCGCGGTCTTGCCACAATCCAAAAAGGTTTGGATTTAATGGCGAATCAGCCAGTACCACTGCAAGAGCAACAACGCTTACAAGGCTTACCTGAATACCAACTGGCCACCGCCATGGCAGCCACCACATTTACTTCTCTACCTGACATGTTCAATCACTTTGAGCGTGGCTACGAGCTGTACCTTTCTCTGCTCGATGAACCGAGTTTTAGTCAGCAACCTTTTGCCGCAACGTCTTGGATTTACCGTTATGCCATTGAAGCAGCGCTGCGCGCTGAAGACGTTCAACAAGCCAAAACATGGTTGGCGCAAATGGAGCAGTTGGGCGACAGCAATCTAGAAACGCAAACCGCGAAAGCGTTGTTAGCCAAGTATTAGGGAGGCGTCATGATCGTATTTAATCAACTTAGCCGCGACTATGCCCTTGGCAGCCAAACGGTGCGTGCATTGCGAGAGGTGTCTGGTGAAGTATTTGCAGGCGAAATGGTGGCACTGTGCGGGCCGTCTGGCTCAGGCAAAAGCACCTTACTTAACGTGCTTGGCATGCTGGATACTCAATACCAAGGTCAGGTGACATTTGCAGGCAGCCCATACCCAACCGAGCAAATGCAGGCGGCGAAAATGCGCCGAGAAAAGCTTGGCTTTGTATTTCAAAAATTCAACCTTGTGCCTGTGATGACGGCGTTAGAGAACGTGGCGTATCCGCTACACCTCAACGGCTTTTCAAAAGCAGAGCAAACCGAGCTCGCCACACAAATGTTAGAACATGTTGGCTTGGGCGAGTTTATTCATCACATGCCCGATAACCTATCAGGCGGTCAGCAGCAGCGTGTGGCAATTGCTCGTGCTTTAGTCCACAAACCGGCGCTGGTGATTGCTGATGAGCCAACCGCAAGCCTTGATAGCCAAACTGCCAACAAGGTCATCGACATTATGAAAGGGCTTGGACACGAGCTTGGCACCACTTTTATCGTCGCCACACACGACCCTCGTATGGCATCCCGCTGTGACCGCACCATTGAATTGGTGGATGGCAAAATTACCCAAACGCACGCGAGTGTGGAGGAGGTTTCATGGGCAAGCTAATTCCAGTTTCCGTTCGCCTTGCTTGGTTGAACCTGCAACGCAATCGCCGCCGCAGTTTGTTGTCGATGCTGATCATCGCCATTGCCGTGTTTGCGTTAACCAGTGCGGGTGGTTTTGGTCTGTACACCTACGACAGTTTGAAAGAGTCAACAGCACGTGATACGGGGCATCTGACGTTAACCACGCCGGGTTACTTCGCCAAAGAAGAAGAGATGCCGCTGAGTAACGGTTTAACTCACGCCGACGACATCACCAAGCAATTGGTTGGGTTGAATGAAGTGCGAGGCGTGCAGCCACGAGTTGAGTTCAGCGGTTTGATTTCCAACGGCAACAAGTCATCGATCTTTATCGGCATTGGTGTTAACGAGCGCGAATTCGATATGAAAGGACCGTTTTTAGACGTGCGTGAAGGGCAGACGCTGTCCAACATTCATGCATCGCGTTATGACCCTGCAGAGCCAGAAGTGATGCTTGGCGTTGATTTAGCGAACAACCTAAGCGTGCACGTTGGCGATTGGATTACCTTGCTGGCGACCACTACCGATGGCGCATTGAATGCGTATGACTTCAAAGTACGAGGCATCTACTCAACAGGCGTGCCTGAGCTTGATAAACGCCAGCTTTACGTACACATCAACAGCGCGCAATCGCTGCTCGGTTCAGACAAAGTCAGTGCCTTATCTGTCTTTCTATTCGACACCAGTTTAACGAGCCAAGTCGAGCAACAAGTGGCTTCGGTTCTGAGTAAGCAAAAACAGAACTTTGGTGATCAAGATATTGAAATTACGCCTTGGCAAGAACGTGCGTTCTTCTATCTCAAAGTGAAAGATTTGTACGACCGTATCTTCGGCATCATGGGTGCAGTAATGGCACTGGTGGTATTTGTCGCGCTGTTTAACACCATGACCATGTCGGTAACGGAACGCACCCGTGAAATTGGCACCTTGTCAGCACTTGGTAGCTACCCTCGCGAAATTATTGCTGGGTTCTTGCGCGAAGCAGGGTTACTTGCCGTGGTTGGCAGCTTAATCGGTGCTTTGTTTACGGCGCTAGTCACCGTCTTACTGATGGTCGTGGATGTGCAAATGCCGCCACCGCCAGGACGTACAGAAGGTTACCCATTAACGATTTACTTCTCTTGGGAGCTGGTGGTTATAGCAGGATTCGCAGTATTGATGATTTGTTTGGTTGCGGCGTTTTTCTCGGCACGCAAAGGGGTGAACAAGCCAATTACGGAGGCTCTGATTTATGTTTAATTTCAAATCACTATTACCAATTTCACTGTTGATGGTAAGCAGCGTTGCATGCATGAATGCCAGTGCGAATGAAACAGCGCTAGATGCACAGCAAGTCGCGCAATTGATTGAAAAAGCGGATAGCTACCGCTTGCAAGATGACTCCTCCAAAGTGGTGTCACTGGTGCGCCTATATCAAGACCAAGAGTTAGATAAAACCCGCCTTTACCACGTGTACACGCGTCCAAATCGTGAATCGCTGGTGGTGTTCAAATCAGCAGTCGAAGCTGGGCAAAAGATGCTGATGATGGGCGACAACTACTGGCTGCAAATGCCAAAGAGCCGTCGCCCGATTCGCATTACGCCAATGCAGAAGTTGCTTGGGGAAGCGTCTATCGGCGACATCTCAACCCTTACGTGGAGCCAAGATTATCAAGGTGAATGGAAAGCGACAGAAACTGTCTCGGTAAACGGGGAAAGTGTGGCGGCTTATCACCTAGCTTTAACCGCGAAAACCAAAGGGGCGAGTTATCAGAAGATCGACTTGTGGTTGTCTGAGCAAGATGCGTTTCCAATCAAAGCTGATCTTTACTTGCGCTCTGGCAAACTCGCCAAGCAAGCGCAATATGGGCGTGCAACTGACAACGGTGAAGACTACGTCAGTGAGATGACCTTGCTTGATAGCATTCAGCCGAGTAAAAAGACCGTTATCGAGTATCAAGAGATCGTGCCTTGGCAGCTGGATAACAAGTTCTACAACCCAAGTTATTTGCCGAAAGCCAACACGACTCAGCTTTAGTCTGAGCTTTGTAAAGAGAACCATGAAAACGAGCAAGGAAGACACATGAAATCGCGCCAGCCTAACCTTAACAAAAGCACCAGTTTGTTGATTGCTGCGTCGTTGTGTGTGGGCGCAGCAGCCCCAGTTTTTGCCAATGATGAGCTGAGTTTTGAGTGGGATTGGGCTGTCAGTTACGAAACGGCCAAGCAGCGTGACAGCGCATTTATGCAGGCGCAGGGCAGTTCTCGTGATTCACTTAATGCACTGTTGGATGTGCAGGTGAATTATCAGAACTTTAGTGGCTTGTTTGCTCTGTACAGCCAAGGTTTGTACCTCAATCAACAAGGTGAGAGTGACTGGTGGAGTGAAGCTGATAACCAACTGCTGATTCGAGAGCTGGCTTGGCTAGGGGAGTGGCAAGTTGGTGATACCACTCTTGATGTGAGTTTGGGTAAGTTGCGCGTGGATTGGGGCGTAGGTTATGGCTACCGACCTTTGGATCTGTTTAAGCCTTATCGACAAAATCCTGTTGGCTTAGTCGCAGAAGAGGGTGCGGGTGTGTTTTCACTTTCACACTATGATATGGCAGGCGAGTGGACCGTCATTGCGACGGATTCAAGCTGGGGACAACAAGACCAAAGTGCACTTGAGCAAGCCGCAGAGCAGCAAGGTGTTGGTCTCCGCCGTTATGCGCTGGTGGGTGACACCGAGTATCAACTTATTGGTTATTACGATGATGTACGCAGAGGTTTGCTTGGCGCCAGTGCAATTGCTGTGTGGGATGAATCTATCGCCATGCACGGATCAATGCTGTGGCAAAAGCAAAGTGTTGGCTATCAGTTTCAGCAGGATGATCTTTACCGACCCGTTTCGGTTGAGGAGCAGGGCAGTGCATTCCAAGCTTTAGTTGGGGTGAACTGGGCAAACCAAGCCGGACACAACGTGATTGCTGAATATTGGTACGACAGCCGTGCATGGTCGAAAAGCGAATGGCAACAAGCAATAGGGCGTGGCGAATTACTCTCTCAGATCCCTGATCCTAACAACTCTCTGTTGGCTAGCAGCGCTCTACTTGCGACAAGTTACGCCCAAGGGTTTCAGCATGCCAATATCGTTCAGCATAACGTAATGCTGCACTGGAGTTGGGATGTAGAAGCATGGGCTGCATGGAACGGTAAAGCGGATATGGGCTGGCTAAGTGATGTAACTCCTACGTTGGATGTGATGTTGTCGCCGCAAGATGGCGGTGTGATTGTCACGCAGTGGCTTAACTACCAATGGATTGATACTGGCGATCAAAGTGTAGAAGTGGAAGTTGCCGCACGCTTTTTAACCGGAGACGACCAATCTGCTTACGCACAAATCAATGATAAGCATATGATTGTATTTAACATCAAAGGGAAATTCTAAATGTGTTCAGCAAAATCAGTGGTGAAAAGTGGATGGCCGCGTAGCTTATTAGTGACCACGGCATTTTGTCTCTTTATCGCAGCAATGACGCTCTCGGTTTGGGGCGGTCCATTTTACATTCATGTGGCGGTTAGCTTCGGATTTGGCTATTCGGCTATCTTCTTCTCATGGCTTGTCGACCGTCTGTTTCCTACCATTCCTCGTTTGGCGGAAGTGGCTATCTCGCTGACGGCTTGCCTATTGTTTGGTGTGGTGAACGCTCAGCTTTGGCTTGGGGAATACTTCGGTATCTCCAGTATGCTGTCGGTTGGTCTCATGGGGTTGTTATTCAGTGCCATGTGCTTTTTCTATTTCTACTCACGCGAGCAACATGCAATCGCTCAACGAGAGTTGGAAACCATCAAGCGCGAGAAAGCAGAGCAAGATCGTGCGCTGTTGTTGAGTCAGCTTAAGCAGATGCAAAGCCAGATTGAACCGCATTTCTTATTCAATACTTTGGCAAATATCAGTGCGCTCATGTCGCAAGATGTCGATAAAGCCAAGCTGATGTTAGAACAGTTAACCGCGCTACTGCGTGCAACGCTAAAAAGCTCACGCGAAGAACACACCACCATAGACAATGAAACGGCGTTAATTGAGGCGTACTTAGGTATTCAGCAAACCCGTTTGGGTGAGCGACTCAGTTACAAGATTGAGGTGGAAGAGGGATTAGGCAGAACCGAGCTACCGCCGATGATGCTTCAACCCTTAATCGAAAACGCCATCATCCATGGTATTGAGCCAAAGCGAGAAGGTGGTGAAGTCAGCTTGCTCATTAAGCGCGAACAGCAGAACTTGAAGATTGAAGTCAGAGACACAGGTGTTGGCTTGAATCACGTTAGTGGGCACATGGGCTCTGGCGTGGGTCTAAGTAATCTCAAGCAGCGAGTTGAAGCTTTGTTCGCAGGGCAAGGAGAGGTCTCTATCAGTGAGTCTGCTCAGGGTGGAGTTTGTGTTCGCTTGCGCTGGCCGATGGAATCGTAATCAAGGAAGAAAGGAATGAATACAGGGTTTACTGCCATTATTGCTGATGATGAACCGCTATTGAGGCGTCATCTTGATAAAAGCCTAGCTGAGGTGTGGCCAGAGCTAGAGGTTATAGCCAAAGTCGCCGATGGTGAACAAGCGTTGCAAGCCATTGAGCAAAGCCAACCTGACATCGCGTTTCTTGATATTCGTATGCCAGTTTTGGATGGCATGACATTAGCGCAAAAACTCAATCAATTCGCTAATCCACCTTTGATTGTGTTTGTCACCGCGTACGATGATTACGCCATCAAAGCTTTTGAGCAAAATGCCGCCGATTATTTGCTCAAGCCTATCTCGGATGAGCGCCTCCTGACGACGTGTGAAAGAGTGAAAGCACGCCTTGCTAAGCGAGAGCAAGAAAGCAGTAATGTGCAGATGAGCAGCCTATTAGAGCAGTTGCAGCAATTATCTGCGCCACAAACGCCACAATATCTTCAGTGGATCAAAGCGACGCAAGGGGAAGACATTCATCTGATCGCCACGTCTGATGTGTTGTATTTCAAAGCGGAAGAAAAATACGTTTCTGTGTATGCCCAACAAGGACAAGGTAAAGTGCAGGAGTATTTGATTCGTACATCGTTGAAAGAGTTGATAGGGCAACTTAACCCAGAACAGTTCTGGCAAGTGCACCGTTCAAGCGTGGTGCAAGTGTGCAAAATTAGCAAAGTAAACAAAGACTTTGCTGGCAGAATGTTTGTGCACGTTGGAGAAACTAAGCTCCCTGTGAGCCGTGCATCTCAAAGCTTGTTCAAAGGGATGTAATCGCTAGAACTGTTCACTCTTTACACTGTAAACTCGCTACTCTTAACCCAAATTATCAAGGAAGATAAATGAGTTATCGTGTAACCCTGTTAAATGCGACGGGAGAGTTGTCTCCAATCTCTGAGTATTTGCATCAGAAACTTGATGATCTGAGCTCACCACTTTCTAGTTACTTTGATTTGAGTAACGTCGACCTGACTGTTAGCCCGTTTGATCGCAATGACGTACCGCAGACGGGGATTGGCGGCTATTGCTTAAGTGCCTATCGTGTAGAGATTCTGCTTGATACTCAACGTGCTGATATTAAAAACGTTATTGAGAAAGAACTGGCTGCGGTGTTAGCGCATGAGTTGCATCACCTGTTCCGTATGCGAGCGGGAGAGAATGGCGTTACACTTGGTGATGTGCTGATTATGGAAGGGTTAGCTTGTCATTTCGAACGTAAAGTGAATGGAGGCATCACTCCGAGCTTGTTTGAGCAAATCAAAGATCAAGATTGGCGCCCTTTCTATGCTGAGATGAAAGACAAGCTGACCAGCTTAGATTACAACTTCGACGCTTACTTTCTTGGCAGCGATGAAAGCCGCTGGCCGAAATACATGGGGTATTGGGTTGGGTACAACCTTGTCGCTGAATATCTGGCTGATTTTCAAGGCTCTGAGCTTGATTTAGTCGGAGCAAAAGCCGAGCTCTTCTATCAATAACTCTAGCTAGTAGGCTGAGTCATAAAAACAAAAAGCGCCTAAGTCATAAGACGTTAGGCGCTTTTGTCGTTTTATAGCGACAACTTCTCCAAAGAGATGAAAGGGCTTATTCGCTGATCGTCACTTTCTCGATAATGATTGGATCGCATGGAACATCATCGTGACCAAGTTTAGAGGTCGTTTTCACTTTCGCGATGCGGTTTACGACATCCATACCCGCGGTCACTTTACCAAACACTGCGTAGCCCCAGCCTAGGTTGGTAGTTGCGGTGTGATCTAGGAAATCATTGTCTTCCAAGTTAATGAAGAACTGTGCCGTTGCAGAGTGCGGTGCATCGGTACGCGCCATTGCGATAGTGCCAACAAGGTTCTTTAGACCACGGTTTGCTTCGTTCGCGATCGGGGCACGTGTTGGCTTTTCTGCCATGTCTTCGGTATGACCGCCACCTTGGATCATAAAGCCGTCGATAACGCGGTGGAAAATGGTGCCGTTGTAGAAGCCATCTTCACAGTATTTTTTGAAGTTCTTTGAGCTAACTGGCGCTCGTTCTAGGTTCAGTTCAATCTCGATATCACCGAAATTGGTGGTCATAATAATCATCTTGTTTTGCCCTTGTAGGTGCTAAGTTGGCGGCATTATAGCTAAGACTTCTGAGGATAGCAGAAATAAAAACAGCGACGTTTGGCGTCGCTGTTTGCATAGTGAATGGGTGAGGAATGCGTTAAACCGTAAAGCGACCGACCAAGTCGTACAGCTCGTTAGCTTTGTGGTTAAGGTTGCCACTGCCTGCACGGTTTTGGTTGGCAAGGTGTGCCGATTGGCTGCTTTGTTGAGAGATCACTTCGATACGTTGTGAAATCTCTTGCCCAACTTGGCTTTGCTCTTCGGTTGCAGTTGCGATCAAGGTGTTCATGTCCATGATGTTAGCAATTGCGGCTTGGATTTCTTGCAGTGCGGCAGAGGCTGCTCGTGCTTCCTCAACTGTTGCTTCACCACGCGCTTGGCTTGAACCCATGGCTTTCACTGCCGCATCCGAGCCAGACTTCAATTGCTCAATCATTTGGTGAATTTCGCCTGTGCTGTCTTGAGTGCGACTCGCCAGTTTACGAACCTCATCGGCAACGACTGCGAAGCCGCGACCTTGTTCGCCTGCACGGGCTGCTTCAATGGCTGCGTTCAGTGCCAATAGGTTGGTTTGCTCGGCGATGTCTTGAATCACTTCTAGCGAAGAAGAGATGTTTTGTACATCGCTCTCTAAACGAGAAATCACTGTGCTGGCTTCCGATACTTCTAGAGCGAGCGCTTCGACAGAGTTCGCTGCGGAATCAACAATGTGTTTCGCTTGCTGTGAATTTTCATCGGCGTCTTTGGCGGATTGCGCCGCTTGGTTAGCGTTGCTGGAAATCTCGTGCGCCGTTGCTGTCATCTCGGTCATTGCAGCAGCGACTTGTTCGGTCTCTTCACGTTGACCTGAAGCCAATTCGTCCACTTGCGATGCTCGCTGTGACATGTCGTTGGTTTCTGAAACCACTTCTTGCCCTACGTGGCTAACGCTCTTGATGATGCCTTGCAGGCTTTCAACAAAGATATTGAAGTTACGGCTCAACTGAGTGAATTCCGGTACGCTTGATTCTTCCATGCGCGCGGTTAAGTCTGCATCGCCTTGCGCGAAAGAGTGGATTGAGGCATCAAACTGCTCAATAGGCTTCATGATGCTGCGGTTAACAAACACAGCGAAGACCGCGACGATAGCAGCAATCGAGACACAGAACAGAGCAATAGCCGTCAGTGTGGTGTTGAGGGCCTGATGCGCGGCTTCTTCCATGTTTGCCACAATGGCGTCGATATCATCAGTGTAGAAGCCTGTACCCAACATTAAATCCCATTCAGGAATAAAGACCGAGTAGCTGAGTTTCGGTAGTGCTTCGTTCTGACCGAGTTTCGGGAAGTAATAAGTCGTGAACTCACCAGTTTTGGAATTTTTGATCAAATCCTGAATCAGGTAATTGCCTTTCTTGTCCTGCAAGTTATAGAAGTTCTCTCCGATGCCTTTGGTGTTTTTACCCACCACGACACGCACGCCTTTTGAATCGTAGCCAAAGATGTAGCCGGATTGACCAAACTCCAGCTGTTTCAAGATCGGCAGTGCTTCTTCAAGTGGGGCATTTTGAGCGAGTAGTGGCTCGACGGCGGAGCGCGCCATTTGGACGTAGTTTTTGAGCTCGGCTTTTTTCATCTCCATCATTTGACTTCGAGTCTGCTCAATCTCGTGTTCGTTGTAGGCTGTGGTTTGTAGATAGGTGAACCACATCATGCCTACTGCCATGGTTAGAATTGGAATTATTGAAAGGATATATAGTCGTTTTCTGATCGTCAGATTCATAGAGACGTCCTTCTCTCGGCGCAGCGTTACAAGTGACAAGCTGAACAAGCTTGCCTGATAAAATTATTAATACTTATTGTTGTAATGCTTAGAGATTAACCGAGTTAATCAATCAGAAGTACTGGAAGTTTATAAATTTAGACTAAGGTCGTAGCATTTTTAAGCAGGATCACAATTAACGTGAACACGAACCGTTATTGCAGCGAGAAGTGCCCGTTAACCAGTAGGAGACACGGTAACGGTTTTTGGCAAATTTGAGGTAAAGCCAATCCGCAACTGGTTTGACAACGCGCCAACGCAGCGGTGCATACAACCAACCGCGACCGACCAGTTGCCATGCGCGATGAGTCACATCCAACCCAAGCAGCAGCTCCCCCTTATCGTTGAGGGCGTGCAAAATGGTGTTGGCTTGCTCCGGATCGATCTGCGGATAAGCGTCGAACGCCTCGCTGTAGATGTCGACGGTTTTGATCTGCTGCTTGGCATCGCGTTGTTTTAGCGCCTTCATCTCTTTGGCGCACAAGGGACAAGTGCCATCGTAAAATACGGTCAGTTTGGTCATGATTGAGCTCATTATTGGCGGTTCTTATCCCTTTTACGCGATTATTTTTCTTTTAGTTCATTGTCTTGCAAGTAATGCAGCCAATTATCACGGATGTTGCTGTAATTGAATTGGCAGAACTCTTTACGATCGCGTAAGTAATCTTTTTCTACTTCATCCAACAAGGCTTTGTATTGCTCTGGATCGCTGCCATAGACCAGACACAGGGTAGAGAAGTAACGCTGCAGATCGAAACTGTGCTCGTCAATGTATTCGCCAAAATCGTAGTAGTCCGGTCTGTCGTCGGATTCGAATGCGAACATGTCCGCAGCACTGATCGCCACATCGGCACCGTCATCGACGTAATCAATCAACAAAATGGTAGCGAAGTTGTCGACCGCATCTTCCTCTTTACCCAGTACCGGAATGTTTTGATCGGCAATGTACGCGTGTCCAGCTTCGTGCAATAGCGTGTGCAGCAAAGTATCGAGCGCGCCCGTTTTCGGTGCTTTACCGTAACGTTTTTGGTATTTGTTGTTGGTGAAGTAGTTGAATGATTCCAGATAGAAGGTGTAGGGAATATGGACGGTGTGGGTTTCTGGATCGTAAAGTGGACCGTCTTCGCCACCGTAGGACAGTGTTAGTGGGTTATCAAACGGGAAGTAATCATCAGAAAGCTGGACAAAGATGTCGTTCACTTCACTGCTTTCAATCACTTGCGCAGCAAAGCGATCATCGGCAGTTTCCGCTGGGAGGTATTCGATTTTAATGTTTTCGCTCGCAGACGCTGTAGCAGCAAACAGCAGCAGAGAGGCAAAGGCAGAGTGACTTTTCATTTTCGGAATCTTGTTATTTGTTTGGTTTGCTTGAAAATTATACATGCTTTTTATAGTGTGCGCGCTGGAGGACACATTCATGAATAATCCATTACTACTGCAACCCCGCATCCAATAGGCGTCGTTGACTGAGAACGCAGCAACAACGCCACGAGAAATCGTTCCGTGGCATACATTTATTCTATTGAGGTAATTGCCATGAAAAAACATTGGTCCAAATTTCAGTACCTGCACCAAGTGGTGCAAAACCAAAACATCCACATCAAAGGCACCCACAGTTATTACAGCGATTGTTGGGATAACGGCTTTGAAGATTCGGTCGTGCGTTATCTGCATGGCGATGAAGTCAGTAAAGCGTGGCAGCCGAGGTGGGAAGTCGATCAGCTTCATATCGGTAATTACGTTTGTATCGCGGCTGAAGCGGTGATTTTGATGGGCGGCAACCACAATCACAGAACGGACTGGTTCTGTCTGTATCCGTTCCTTGATGACATCGAGCAATCTTACCAAGGCAAAGGCGATACCGTGATTGGTGACGCAGCTTGGATTGGCATGCGCGCGATGATCATGCCCGGTGTCACCATTGGGGAAGGCGCAGTGATTGCCGCAAACAGCGTCGTGACTAAAGATGTCCCACCTTACACCGTGGTGGCAGGATCTCCGGCAAAACCCGTTAAGCTTCGCTTTGAGCAAGACATCATTGATAAGTTGCTCACCCTGCAAATCTACACGTGGGATGAAGCCAAGTTCGAGGCACTTCGCGCTTTCATCTGCAGTAATGATATTGAACAGTTGATCATTGCAGAAGCAAACTATGAAAGTGGCGAATAGCACTGAAATGAGGAAAATTTTCAGCGATATGTTATAATCTCGCTCCGTTGTAACGAGAACACTTGTTGCAAGCTTGAGAATTTCCCGGGATTCGGCTCGTTCCAAACACCATGAGTCAGAGTTTTTGAACTACGATGGGATACAAGCAAACCCAGATGTTAGAGCGCCACCTCGGCGCTCTATTCGTTATGACGGGAAGGAACTTTGCTCGATAGTGATGATCACTTTCTGTTTAAGTAAGGGAGCCCGATAGCGGTTCAGAAAGTGTCACTCGGACAATACTCACAACATTATATCCATCTCCTGCAAGCAGTCATTTCTGGTTGTCTACGAAGAGGATAAGAAGGAGCTTAACAGGCTCCTTTTACATTTTAGGGCTTGCGAATAGCGCGTAAATCAGAACATCGCTTAACGACCGTCCCTTAAACTAGCCTAAGGCGCATTTAACACAACCTTTTGAGTATTTTCGAAAAAATATAGCGAGAAAATTTGCTATTGAGCGAAGGTTAAACTAACACTCAATCATTACGGAGGATGAAGAGAACAATAATAAGAGGCGATATGAATCATTTAATATCTGTAGGTGCACTGGAGTCCTTTTTGGTTGCGATCAGTGTGCTTTTCCTGGGGCATTTTATTAATGCTAAGCTACCGATCTTAAAGAAATTCAACATACCTGAGCCGATTGTGGGAGGCTTAATCGTCGCCTGCATCATTACTGCTCTTCATTTTAACGGTATCGATCTGGAATTCGATTTGCCGTTGCAGAACACATTTATGCTGATGTTCTTTGCTACTGTTGGTTTGGCAGCAAACTACACTCAGTTGATGAAAGGGGGCGCGAAGGTATTCATCTTCTTAGCAGTCGCGTCGTTCTACATCATCATACAAAACGGTGTCGGTGTCTCATTAGCGGCGGCATTAGGGTTAGATCCACTGATGGGGCTTATCGCGGGTTCGATTACTCTATCAGGTGGTCACGGCACGGGGGCGGCGTGGTCACAAACTTTCCAAGACGTTTACGGTTTGAATAACGTATTGGAAATCGCGATGGCGTCAGCAACATTCGGTTTGATCATCGGTGGTATCATCGGTAGTCCGGTTGCTCAGCGATTGATCGAAAAGAACAAGATCGAATCTGAGTATGGTCCTGGTGGCCGAGATGCCAAAACCCACGAAAAATTCCCAGAGTTGGTGACGTACAACGAATACGAAGAAGACAAAGTAACCGCGAAAAAAGTGGTTGAGAAACTGTTCTTCCTATTGATCTGTGTAACAGGTGCGAAGTACGTAGAGCAATGGGTGAGCACTTACGAGATTAAATGGCTGATGATTCCAGACTTCGTTTACGCGTTGTTCATTGGTGTGATCATCACTAACTTCTTGGAAGTGACTAAAGTTCGTAAGTTAGATACAGAAACGGTCGATATGCTAGGTACGGTATCACTGTCTCTATTCTTAGCAATGGCATTGATGAGCCTAAAACTGTGGAACATTTTCGACCTAGCAATCCCATTCTTGGTGATTTTGGGCGTGCAGTCGGTGATTCTGGCTATCTTCACCTATTACGTAACGTTCAAGGTGATGGGTAGCAACTATGATGCTGCGGTTATCTCTGGTGGTCACTGTGGTTTTGGTTTGGGTGCAACCCCAACGGCGGTAATGAACATGGGTTCAATCGTTAACCGCTTTGGTCCGTCACCACAAGCGTTCATGGTTGTGCCGATTGTTGGTGCCTTCTTCATCGACATCGTTAACTTGATCATTCTACAAGGCTACATCTCGTTCCTTGGCTAGATAGATTAAGACGCCAAATAAAACAAAAGGTCACAGTATTGCTGTGACCTTTTTTGTATCTGGCGTTTGCCAACGACGAGTTGCGTTTGTCTAAACGCACGCTTTCATTTTCAAGCGGTTCTTATTGTCGCGATTAGCAAGCACTTGCTGGTGGTCATCAATCGTCCCCAGTGTTTTCGCCATGCGATCGTAAAGCACAACGTTCACTGTCGCGGCTAGGTTCATACAACCGTGAGTCGGTACGTACACCACGTGATGCGCCTTATCGACCATCTCTTGCGGCAGTGAGCCGTCCTCCGGTCCAAACACATAAATCGCGTTCTCTGGGTGAGTGAAGTGCGGCAGTGCTGTTGCGCCGACCACTAACTCAACACAAACAATTTCCACATCGTCGGCAACATTAGCCGTAAGGTCTTCCATCTCCACTAATTGAATACGTTCTTGTGAGTTCTGGGTGTCGGTCTGGAACTTTACTGCGCGGCTGTAGCGTGTGCCGTTGTAACGAACTTGCGCAGCGTCGTAGCAGCCAGCGGCTCGCAACACAGCGCCAACGTTGGTTGGACTCTTTGGGTTGTACAGTCCAATAATGGCTGTTGGCTTGGTGGTCATGGTTGGTGTTCTGCTTTTCAAAAATTCTAGATAACAGCGCTGAGCGCATTAAGCGGGGGATTATGAACTTAACCACGCCGAAGCGCTATCGCTATAGGCTGATTATTTTTGCGTTGGAGCAAACAGAGTGAAGATGGATGGTGCTGAAAATGAAAAAAGCGAGGACAGTACCTCGCTTTTTGTGTGGTTTCGCTTGTGCTTGTTAGTTCACGGTGCGGCTGAACTTGATGCTAGCCGTCCAAGCAAGCACACCGATGAATGCGTAAACACCGACATTCATCCAACCTGCATCTGGAATCGCGCTGAACGGGTTTGGCGCGAGAATCGCGTGCAGTGGTAGGTAGAAAATCGCTGAGAAGAAATCATCCAGACCATAGAAGTTGAACATCGCAATCGGCATCCATCGTAGCGCGTAAATACCAATCAAGATGACCAATAGTGGTGAGTTCACTTTCTGTGAGATTGCCATTGCGGTTAGTGCGAGCGGCAATAACAACACGCCAGCTACCACCATTCGAAGCAAGAATTCAATCCAGTTCAGCAACACGAAACCCAATGATGCCTGGCGATACAACAACGCCAGCTGGTGGTCAGTTGAAACATTCAACATCCACAGCATAAAGTCGGCAGCGAAAACCAATACCGAACACACTAACGGAATCACCAATAAACCAAACGTCAGCTTCACCAGATGGGTTTTCACGTCACTGACGGGCATACTGCGCCAAAACATGATACTGCCCTCTGAGCGCTCTTTACGCAGCGTTCTCGGGAAGTACTGAGTACCAAGCAGGATAGACAATAAACCAATGCCACCGGTGATCAGCATGTTGACGTCATCGCCGAGCTCTTTGTGGATGTCACTGACATCACCGCCAAAGCTCATTTGGAAGAACATATTGTGTTGCAGTGTCGAGCTACTCATCAAGCTGACAAACAGCAGCACGCCACAGGCGAACATAAATAACGGCACGCGTGTAACCAATGGGTTCTCTAGCCATTCTTTACGCAACATCGCGACAATCGATTTCATTACGCTGCCTCCTTCTGCAATGCTAAGAACAGATCCGCAAGCTTGACGCCATACACATCACCTAGCCCTGCAACTTGTTCTGCGTATTGGGACGACAGCAACCATTTAGTCGTGCCTAGGCCTTTTTGCGATGACAGTGGTTTCAGCGCTTCGATTTGTGCGCGATGCTCATCACTGGCATCGAGAATGAAGTAATCTTCGCTGATGCTGTCCATTGAGGTTTGCAGGACAGGTCGACCGTGTTTAAGAATTAGCACGTCCGTCAGTAGGTGTTCGATTTCCGATACTTCATGGCTCGCTATGATCAGCACACGCTCGCCATCGTGGAACCATTCCAGCAAATGACGGTAGAAGGTATCGCGATAAACCAAATCCAAACCAAGCGTTGGCTCGTCCAGAATAAGAATTTGTGTATTGGTCGCGATGACGACAGCCAAGTGCAATTGCACCTTCATGCCTTTCGATAGGGATTTGATGCGTGCACGCGGCTTGATGTCGGTTTGACGAAGCATGCTATCGGCTTTGCTGCGATTAAAACCTGGGTGTACGCCCTCGGTGTAATCGAGCAGCTGAGCAACCGTCATCCAGTTTGGCAGAACGTTCACATCCGAGATGTAAGACAAGCTCTGCATGATTTTGTCGCGTTGCATGATTGGCTCAAAGCCGTTGATGCGAATGGTGCCCTGATATTCATGTGCACCGAGTAGGGCGTTAATGAGAGTCGATTTACCCGCACCGTTATGACCTAGCAAGCCAAGCACTTGGCCCGCTTGCAGATCAAAGCTCACGTCATGCAGCGCTTCACCCTGCTGACGATATTGCTTGGAGACGTGTTTTACACTGACTAATGCGCTCATTGGTCACCTTCAATATGTGTTTGGATTTGTTGGATAAATTCATCAAGTGACATATCCAGACGTTGTAGTGTGTCGGCGATCTGCGGAATTTGTTGTTCAAGGAAACGGGCTTTTTCATCAGCCAGCAGCTGTTTTTTTGCACCTTGGGCGACAAACATACCTTGCCCACGTTTCTTCTCAACCAATCCTTCATCAACCAATAACTGATAGCCTTTCATGACCGTCAGGTGGTTGATCTTCATATCCGCAGAGACACTGCGTACCGAAGGCAAAGCTTCGCCCTCTTGCCAGATGCCTTGCAATATTTGCTGGGTGATCTGGTCAGCCAACTGACGGAAAATCGGTTGGCGATCATGCCAATGTGTCATGATTGGTTTCCTTGGCTGAGTTGGTGTTGTATATATGTATAACACCTTGGCGATGGGATAGAAAGCACCAATCTTCTAGTGCTGTTTTCTCAATCACTTTTGTTGATGAAAGTTCGACAAAGTTTGCACCGGAGTTTCACGCAAAATTTGCACGCAATCGCATACGTTTTTGCCTTCAAAAACTGGTAAAAAATTGATCACTTCTCATAAGTTGAGAAGGGCGATAAAAACGAGAAAATTGCGCCACAAAACTTGGTGAAAAAGTGTGTTTTTTCATTGAGTGAGAATTGGGTGAATATTCGAGTTATTGCTTTCTTATTTAATGAGAATCGAGTGGGTTTGGACCCTAGAAAACCACACGTTCAGTAGGCACTCTGACCTGCCTAAATACCGCTCAACCTGCGAGTTGTTACTCAAAGGATGAGAAAAAGGAGGCAAAGAGGTTTTATGAATCAGGTCATTTCTGTCGGTCCACAAGAGTCGTTTCTCGTCGCTATTTGTGTGTTGTTCTTGGGACAATTCGTTAACGCTAAATTACCGATCTTAAAGAAATTCAATATTCCCGAGCCAATCGTCGGTGGTTTGATTGTCGCATGTGCGATCACTGCGATGCATTTCAATGGCGTGGATTTAGTTTTCGATTTACCGCTGCAAAACACTTTCATGTTGATGTTCTTCGCCACCGTTGGCTTAGCAGCGAACTACACCCAGTTGATTAAAGGTGGCGCTAAGGTGTTTATCTTCTTAGCTGTGGCATCGGTCTACATTCTTATCCAAAACGCGGTCGGTGTCTCTCTGGCAACGGCGCTTGGCTTAGACCCGCTAATGGGCTTGATTGCAGGTTCGATTACGCTGTCTGGTGGTCACGGTACGGGCGCAGCATGGTCGCAAACCTTCCAAGATATGTACGGTCTGCACAACGTTTTAGAAGTGGCAATGGCATCCGCTACCTTTGGATTGGTGATTGGTGGCATCATTGGCAGTCCTGTGGCGCAGCGCTTGATTGATAAGCACAACCTTGAATCTGATTACGGGCGCACCAACCAAACTCACGAACGTTTCCCTGAATTGGTGACCTACAACGAACACGAAGAAGACCGCGTGACAGCAAAAAAAGTGGTCGAGAGTTTATCGATCATTCTATTGTGTGTTACTGGTGCCGATTACTTAGAAGGTTGGGTGAGCAGCTTTGGCATCAAATGGCTGATGATTCCAGACTTCGTTTACGCGCTGTTTATCGGTGTGGTGATCACCAACATCATGGAGGTGACCAAAGTACGCAAAGTGGATGTTGAAACGGTCGATATTCTCGGTACGGTTTCGTTGTCTCTGTTCCTAGCGATGGCGCTAATGAGCCTAAAACTGTGGAACATCTTTGATTTGGCAATCCCGTTCCTTATCATTCTGGCGGTGCAATCGGTGATTCTGGCAGTCTTCGCGTACTACGTAACGTTCCGCGTGATGGGCAGCAATTACGATGCAGCGGTTATCGCAAGTGGTCACTGTGGCTTTGGTCTGGGCGCAACCCCAACGGCAGTAATGAACATGGGCTCTATCGTTAACCGCTTCGGTCCATCACCACAAGCCTTCATGGTGGTGCCTATTGTTGGCGCGTTCTTTATCGACATCGTTAACCTTGTGATTCTACAGGGCTGTATTTCTTTTATTAAGTAACTAGCCACGCTCTGTCTCGTCCTAAAATACGTTGACAGTTTTTCACTAAGCCAACTGCCCCAGCAGTTGGCTTTTTTCATGCACCTCATTTGGGGTTCTCATCCCGAGACTAAGGTGCGGCCTCATATTGTTATAGATA